>JGI12316J15310_10000009_pt6:0-965000 | contig 1031815 bp, 960 predicted proteins | sample MarCyaLeptolynsp_FD_15310 | JGI IMG/M metagenome (IMG submission 15310) | reverse complement strand
CGGTTGTGGCCGCCACTGCCGCGGGGTGGTGGACCTTTGGCGATGCTCGCGATCATGGAGACGCGTCGCAGGATGGGCGCTTCGCGCTCCTGTCGACCTACGATCCGGAGCAGGTCTATACCCCCGACGAGCGGTGGCAGAAGGTGGCCGATCCGGAGGCCATGGGGTGGTCCTCCACCCGGCTCGCCGAAGCGCGCAGATACTCAGAGTCCCTGGACACCAGCGGCGTGGTAATCGTCGATAATGGCGTGGTCGTCGAAGCCTGGGGCAACCTAGGCAAGCGCTACCAAAGCCGGTCCATGCGCAAGAGTTACCTCAGCGTGCTCTTCGGCGTGGCGGTCGCCGATGGCCGAATACGACTGTCTGACACCCTGGAGCAGCTCGGCATCGATGACGAACCGCCTCTGACGCCCGAAGAACGCAAAGCCACGGTCGCCGACCTGCTCACCGCCCGCTCGGGCGTCTACCACGCGGCGAATTTCGAGAGCAGAAGTATGCGCCGCAAGCGCCCGGATCGTGGAAGCCATCCGCCCGGGACGTTCTGGTACTACAACAACTGGGACTTCAATGCCCTGGGCACCATCTTCGAGCGCGCGACCGGCGAAGGCATATTCGACGCATTTCAGCGGCACATCGCCGCGCCGCTGCAGATGCAGGACTATCGGGTCGCGGACACGAAGTACCACGAAGGCAAACACTCCATACATCCAGCCTACCGTTTCCGCATGAGCCCCCTCGATCTGGCTCGCCTCGGGTTGCTGTACTTGCGCCGCGGCGATTGGAACGGGCGCCAGGTGATCCCGGCCTCATGGGTCGAGGACAGCACGCGGGCCCATGTGGATACCGGGCGTATCGGGTTCTATGCGGGCTACGGGTATATGTGGTGGGTGGGCGCCGACGGCTATGCCGCCGTGGGTTCGGACGGCCAGCGCATGTTTGTCATGCCCGAAAGGGGCCTCGTGGTGGTCCACGTCGTCGACTCCGACGACAAGGAGCTAAAGGTCCGGAGCAAGGCGATCCGCCCTCTACTCCATAAGATCATCGACGCCAAAGAGGCGGGGTAGAGGCGCGAGAGCCTCGTACGACCTGGCGCGAGGTTCGGCGTAGCAGGCAATTGCTGTCACGGTCAGACCTGCTTGGCGCTGGCCCAAGCCGTGCCGGCATCCGGGGAATCGCGGCTCCGGGTGTTGTCCTCGTCGATTGCGGTCCAGGTCGGGAGATCAGCTTGCTTTGGCGTGGGCGCCGCGCCTGGCCGGCCAGGGCCGGAGCGGCCCTGATCAGGCCGATGCCAGCGTGCGGGCCTGAGTTTCGGAGGCGGTCACGCGAAGGCGAGCGTAAGTGTCGTTGAGCGCCATACGCTTACCATCCTCACCGGAAATCGACGCGAGCCGACCGAGCGTCCGCCACGCTGCTTTCCCGGACATGAACTTGGGCTGGTAGTCCAACCGTGGATCCCTGTTTTGGACATAAACTGGAAAGATATCGACCTCGGTGTGATCGTCGATGAATCGAACACAAAGCAATAGTGACTCGGCGCGACTATTCCCGGAGCCGAAGGCGAAGTTGCCGACGCTATAGAAAATCGGCCGCCCCCGATACACTTCCAGAGGTTGGATAATGTGCGGGTGGTGGCCGATGACGATGTCCGCGCCGCAATCGATAAAGTGACGCGCCTTCATGCGGTCGCTGTCCGAGGGCTGGCGCTCATATGGTACGCCCCAGTGAACCTTTACGGCCACTCGGTCCGCGTGCTGCTTGAGTTGCTTGATGTCGCGTTCAACCAGTTCCGGAAGATCTCTGGCGCTCCCAGGCAGATTGCCGACCGCAGCGGTCCGACGGTTCCAGTAATAGCCCAAAAGTCCAATCCGCCCGCCACGTGTCTCGAAGATAGCCGCACTGTGCGCGGTCGACTCATCAGGGCCGCCGCCAATGGTTTCGATGCCTTGGCGTGCCAACGTCGCGAGCGTCTCGCGGACACCCTCGCGACCGCAATCGAGCAGGTGATTGTTCGCGATCGTCATCGCGTTGAATCCCGCCCGGCGCAGTGCCGGCGCGAACTTCGGGTCCACTTTGTAGGAGAAATTTCTCGTTGTGCTTTCTTGCTCTGCGATTTCAGCGAAGGGGCCCTCGAGGTTTCCGGCGAGCACAGCGGCCCGTTGCAGAACCGGTTTCACCCAAGCGAAGGCGTAGTCCTGGCCGTATTTGCTGATCCTGTGCCGCATGCGCATGCCGGTCATCACATCGCCGACCGCTGCCAGGTCATAGTACCCATCGGCAGTTTCGCGCAGGCGAACCTCTATGTCGTCGGGATGAATCAGTTCGTCATCCCCGGGTATGATCGCTTCGGGAAACCGTTCGTAGATTTTCTCCACGTGTGCGCGGACGTCGGGCGTTTTGGCCAGTGAAACGGACAGGGCCGGAACGCTCGGTTCCGCCAGCCTTCTGTGGGTGTCGTCACAGAACCCCATTCCGCGGCGTTCCATGACAGTGACGATGCTATCCGAGCACTTACCGCCGAATCTCGTCGCATCGGCGTGGAGGAGGCAGGCGGCGAATACGGAAAAACCATCTCGGAGAAGTCGAGTCTCGTCGACGTCGGGCCGGTAAGGATCACTACGGAGGCGACGGAATTCGAGCAGCGCAGCCAGGACAAGCAGATCGCAGATCGAATCCCCTTGCGGTTCCAGCAGCTGTCGAAGATCCCAGAGCGTGGCTGCCAGAATGGTTCCATTCCGACGGGGCTTTGCGTCATTCGCGTGATCGAAGTCGGCCATCGTCACGCCCGTGGTCAAACTGCGGGGGTGGATGGATTGGGCGTCGTGCCGGCGATGCCCGCACAAGATGTGAGGCGTGCCAAGCAATGCTGCGGCCCAGTAGTCGCTGATGGCCGAATCCGTAGTCGTCTTGACGTTGTTCTGGCGGTTCGGTGCCCGGAGTGCGCTGGCCCTGAAGTCGGCGGTATGACGCGCGATATGATGACCGTACTGGCGATAGATCAGCCCTGCATTGTGGGCGGCATTGCTGCTGTAAGGTTCTCCTGCTACGCGCGGCAGCCAACCTTCTCTCGTCGTCCACAAGCCGGGCCCAAGGCGCATCTCGCCCGAGCGGAACGTTTGCCGGTGTGCCTCTTCGTCTGAATCGCGCTTCGTCGGCAAACGGTAGTGCCCGCCCCGGACCGGCAGCCATTTTACGCCGTCACTGTCGGGCACGGCATCGCGCCAGTTACTTGGCCGTGTGGCGACATCGTGGGCGTTGACGGATGCACGCACCTTGGGGAGCGGCTTTTCGCCGAGACGCGCCAGCAATGTATCCACCCGTTCGGCGATCCGAGTGATGTGATAGTACGCGTTGACTTCGCCGAAGTGGCTGGCCGCGATGTAACGGGCCCGATCCAGCGGCTTGGGCGGTCCACGCTTATCAAGTCGTCCGCCGCCGGCGGCGGGGTCGTAAAGGAAGTTGCCTTCGGAGTCCGGGCTCGCACCGCCTATCGCCACTGACAGGAATCCGGGCGCGTCGTTGTCCGGTTCGTTGATCCGACCCTCATTTACGACCTCGACATAGCGGCCGTTTAGCCCTGTCCCGGTTGACGACGGGGCATTCAGGTGCAGGAGCGGCACCGTCGCCATTCTCACCCGTATGCCCGTGAACTCGCTCTCGCTTGGCTCCGAGATGTACACTTGTCCCAGTATCATGAGAGCCGCCCAGGAATTGGAAGAACGCTGGCAATCAGGATTTCTTGCTTGGACGCAACCCCGGCTGCGTCAAACTCAAGACATGCGTTTTCGAAAGTCGCTGACTTGAGTGTTCCGAGGCGAATGTCCATTCGAAGACGCTTCATGATCTCACCTGGGTTGGCCGCTATTGCCGGGGACGGATCTCAGGCCAGGTTGGTCGAACCGCAAGGCGGATGCGATTTCTTCCCCGGTGCGGCCCATGGCATGGGCCAGAGCCACGGCGAACAGGTGAGTCTGAAGAAGCCTGCTCGAGGCGCTGTCCGCAAGGGCCGGAACGGTAGCAACAGGGACTGAGAGGACGGTGCCACCACCGTCCGTGAGAACGATGAATTGCTTGCCGTAGTCCCGTGCTATCGTCGCCGTCGCGCCGCCAGCCGCCTGCCATTGGCGGAGGGCAGCTTTGTCGGCGTTCACGGAGACCATGACCAGCCGCTCCGGATCCAGGTCGCAGACCACGCTCAGCGCGAGTTCGCTCTCGGCATCGACAACAAGTTTGCCGCGCGTCGCCCTGATCGCGACTTCCAGTCCCTGTCGAACCTCCTCGATGTCGTCGTCACTTCCCGTGTCTATGATCGCCGCCACGTCGCAGCTATCGTGAACGAGGCCCTGTCTCTTGGCCTGAAGCGGCGAAACAGCGCTGACGACGGCTTCGACGTAGGGATGGCGGAGCAGGAACTGGGTGGCTTGCCGCCGCGTCGCTTCCTCAGGGCCCGCCGGTTCCCCATCGACGAACGCGCCGTCGCGGCTCAACAGGCCCACGGTGATCCCCGCCGATCGGAGGATGTCGTCCAGGGCATGGGCAATCCTGGAACCCGGCCCGCGCTTGCCGACCGCCAAGGCAACGGGAACCCGCCCCTGGACGCCCGGTGGCAACATGGTTTCGATGACAGCTCCCGCGGCGTCCCTGGGTTTGCCTTCGGATGGCCAGGTATGCAGGTCGAAGCCGGGCCGGGCATTGACTTCCACGATGGCGCCCCCGACCTCCTTATGGGACCGGCTGATGTCGGTGATGACGAGGTCAACGCCGGTCACGTCAAGGCCGATGGCCGCCGCGGCCCGGACGGCCATCATGCTGTTGTCCGGGTGGACCTGGTCGGTGACGTCGGTCGTGGTGCCTCCAGCGTGGTAGTTGGACATCGAACGCAAGAAGAAGGGCTCATGCTTCGCCAAAACCGTTTCGAAGGTGTAGCCGGCCTTGCTGAGAAGACGATCCAGTTCCTGGTCCAGAACGACCCTTACCAGCGTGAAACCGTCACGGCGGGGATCGCTGTTCAGTTCCTTGACCAGATTGCCGATGGTCCTTCTGCCGTCGCCGGTGACAAAGGGCGGCACCCTTTTCGTCGCGGCAACCAGCCGCCCGTCGACGATCAGAAGCCGATGGTCCTGCCCTTCGACGAAGGATTCGACGATCACCCCGTCGCCAAATCGGCTCGCATGTTCGAAGGCGGGGGCAATCTCCTCCGGAGCCTTTAAGCCGGCGCACACGCCCTTGCCCGAATTGCCGTTCAAAGGCTTCACGACGACCGGATAGCCGATCCGTTTCGCGGCGCTCAGCGCCTCGTCTATGTTGCCCGGATTCTCTTGCCGTGGAACCGGAACGCCGACATCTGCCAACAGGCGGTTGGTAATTTGTTTGTCGCGGGAGAACCTCTGGGCAAGAAACGATGTGTTTTCGGTCACCGAATTGTTGATGCGGTGTTGGAACTTCCCTTGCCCTAGGCGCAGGAACCATCCGCTGATCGGTTCCCACGGAATGCCTCTTCTCTCCGCCGCCTGCACGACGATTGCTGAGTTGTAGTCGTGCTTCTGCTGCGAAGCGAACTTCCATAAGGAGCGGTAGGCGGTCTTGAAGCTGTCTTTCGAGGCGCCGGACCGAGGCTGCAACGCCTCCGGCAGCAATTCGCCGACACCGGTCAGGCCGACCTCCGCGGCACGACGCGAGATCTCCGGATTTCGGCAGCTCCACGCCAGGATCGCCCGGTCGGGAGAAGAGCCGGCGATGAACCCGCTGAAGGCAACCCCGTCGAGCCGCCGCATGGCGTAGGCCATAGAGTCCTCCACCGCCAGGATGGCCTGAAGCAGGACCTCGGCAAAAGGCGCCCCGTCTGCGGCGTTGAGGCGATCGAGAAAATCCGCCTTCATCCCGCCAACAGGGCTCCGCGTCTTCAGGCCGCCGAACCGGTCGATAAAGCGGGCAGCGAAATCGGGTCCGGCCTGTCCGCTGCTCAGGCCAGCCAGCACCCCAAGGTCGATCTCCTGCCGGATCACGGTGGCCTCGTGGTGAACGTTGCAGCCCCAGAGGGTCGACGCCGACAGGCATTTCAGACCGCCTCCGGGCGTCGCGTCGCTGGCTTCGCCGCGTGGCAATGCTGCCGCGGCGCTCGTGCCGTTGGTCGCACGAGTAGATGCGCCATTCGGTTTTCGAGCCGCGGGCTCGAACAGCTCGGCCACCTCCAGCAGCCACGGTGACAGGTCGGCAGTGAGCGGTGATTTGGCTGCCCAGCGCGAGGCGCGAAGCGATGTCTTGCGAGCATCCTTCAGCGCATTTGCGGCAACCTCGCCGGCAGATCGGACACCAGCCCAATCCTCCAAGCCGCCTCTGTTTTGCTTGTTGAGGATTTTGCCTAGGCGGATGCACATGTGGAACGTGCCGTAGACCGCCAAGTAATCGCGTGCATCTTGCGGGTCCATGCCGTCAAGGAAGGCCGGCAAGTGCCGATCCAGCAAACGCTCTTCGACATCGGGCCATTCCGGAACAGTCTGATCGCCGAACAACCAGGCCAAGTCGTCCAGCCTGTTTCGGCAGCCGCAGTGTTCCCAGTCAATCCAAGCGACCTTGCCGCCTTCCATAACGATCGCGTTCGGTGGCCGGGCGTCCCATTTGATGAAGCTGGGCTTGGAGACGCGAAGACGCTCGACGAGTTTTCCGACTGGCAGATCGGGGGCCGGCGAACGCAGAAACCTGCCTAAATCCTGTGAATGAGAAATGAAGGCCCGCCGCCAGTCCTCGCGCTGGCCAAGGGTAACGACGAATCGTTCCAGACCGGCCGCTTGCGCAGTCGCTTGGGTTTCCGCCAGACTTGTTATGGCAGAATCCAGCAGCCTCTCACCTTCGGCGCGATTTGCGCGTTTTAGCGCCGTCGACAACCGTTTGCTTCCAAGGTCCTCCTGGAAGAGAAGTTGACCGTTGAACGCCAGAACCTTTGGGACCAGCGCACCACGCGCACCGAGTTCTTCCAGTACCCTGACTTCAAGCTTGGCCCGGGCCGGGGTCTTCCGTCGCGTCGCGATCACGGATCGTTGCCCCTTCAGGTGGAGCCGAATGGATCGCGTACGCAGACCGGTCGGATAGCTGGCTCGCTCTACACGGCTGTTCAGGAGCTCGCGACATGCCTGCTGAGCGTCTTGCTCCAGGTCTCCTTTCTTTCCTTCGAAACCGCGGTAGTTGTCATTTTCAAGACCCCAACCGGCGTCCGCTTGGCCACCGTCGAGGTAAGCTGGAGGCGGTCTATATCTTTTCGAATTCGAAATCATGGGAACCGCCTCGCCATCGCTTCGTTTCCACTCGGCGCCGGATACCGTCCTGGCGTGCCTGGCTTGTCCCGCGACGCTCGGACAGACAATTCAGTTTGGAAATCCGGATCGCGAACGGGAATTCGACAGCAGTCCTTGATGCGCGCAGCGGATCGCTCACCATCGCTAGGTGCACAGCCGACCGTCTTGCCGCCAAAGCGCAAGGTCCGGCGCGTTTCTGCGCCCTGACGATCGTGTGCCGCAGCCAACGGTTTTCTCCTGATTAGTTGGAAAGGCATGTCACTTATCCTCATGCGCCATCTCTCGCGGGGAGGAGACGGATCGCAAGCCAGGTTGATCCGATCGCAAGGCGGACGTGATTTCTTCCCCGGTGCGGCCCATGGCATGGGCCAGAGCCACGGCGAACAGGTGAGCCTGAATGCGCCCGCGCGAGGGTCGCTCCGCAAGCTCAGGAACGGCAGCCACAGGAACTGAGAGGACGGTGCCTTCACCATCCGTGAGAACGATGAATTGCTCGCCCTGGTCCTGCGTAATCGTCGCCGCCGCACCGCCGGCCGCGAGCCATTGGCGGAGGGCAGCTTTCCAGTGGCGGAAGGCAGCTTTGTCGGCGTTCACGGAGACCATGACCAGCCGCTCCGGATCCAGGTCGCGAACCGCGCTCAGCGCGAGCTCGCTCTCGGCATCGACAACAAGTTTGCCGCGCGTCGCCCTGATCGCGACTTCCAGTCCCTGTCGAACCTCCTCGACGTCGCCGTCACTTCCCGTGTCTATGATCGCCGCCGCGTCGCAGCTATCGTGAATGAGACCCTGCCTCTTGGCCTGAAGCGGCGAAACAGTACTGACGACGGCTTCGACGTGCGGATGACGGAGCAGGAACTGGGTGGCTTGCCGCCGCGTCGCTTCCTCAGGGCCCGCCGGTTCCCCATCGACGAACGCGCCGCCGCGGCTCAACAGCCCCACGGTGATCCCCGCCGACCGGAGGATGTCGTCCAGGGCATGGGCAATCCTCGAACCCGGCCCGCGTTTGCCGACCGCCAAGGCAACGGGAACCCGTCCCTGGACCCCCGGTGGAAACATCGTCTCGATAACGGCCCCTGCGGTGTCCCTGGGTTTGCCTTCAATCGGCCAAGTGTGCATGTCGATTCCGGGCCGTACATTGACTTCCAATATGGCGCCCCCGACTTCCCGATAGGACCGGCTGATGTCGGTGATGACGAGGTCAACGCCGGTCACGTCGAGGCCGATGGCCGCCGCGGCCCGGATGGCCATCATGCTGTTGTCCGGATGGACCTGGTCGGTGACGTCGATCGTGATGCCGCCCGTCGAAACGTTGGCTATGGAGCGCAACACAACCGTCTCGCCCTCGTCAGGCACGGTATCCAGGTCGTAACCGGCATCGTCGAGGAGACGTCTCAACTCCTCGTCCACATTGACTTGCTTCAGCATCCTGCCGTCGCGGCGAGGATCGTTGTTGAGTTCCTCCACCAGATCGCCAATGGTCCTTTTACCGTCGCCGGTGACGACGGGCGGCACGCGTTTCATCGCGGCAACCATCTGTTTGCCGACGATCAGAAGCCGGTGGTCTTTTCCTTCAATGAAGGATTCGACGATCACCCCGTCGCCAAATCGGCTCGCATGTTCGAAGGCGGGGGCAATCTCTTCCGGGCCTTTCAAGCCGGCGGACACGCCTCTGCCCGAACTGCCGTTCGAAGGCTTCACGACCACCGGATAGCCGATACGTTTTGCGGCGCTCAGCGCCTCATCTATGTTGTCAGGGTTCTCTTGCCGCGGAACGGGAACGCCGACATCTGCCAGCAGGCGGTTGGTGATTTGTTTGTCGCGGGAGAACCTCTGGGCAAGAAACGATGTGTTTTCGGTCGCCGAATAATTTATGCGGCGTTGAAACTTCCCTTGCCCCAGGCGCAGGAACCGTCCGCTGATCAATCCCCAAGGGATGCCTCGTCTCTCCGCCGCCTGTACGATGACTGACGAGTTGTAGTCGCGTTTCCGCAGATCGGCGAACTCCGATAGGGAGCGGTAGGCGGCCTCGAAATTGTTCTCCGAGGCGCCGGACCGAGGATGCAACGCCTCCGGCAGCAATTCGCCGACACCGATCAGGCCGACCTCCGCGGCACGGCGTGAGATCTCCGGATTCCGGCAACTCCACACCAGGATCGCCCGTTCGGGAGAAGGGCCGGCCACGAACTCGCTGAAGGCGATCCCGTCGAGCCGCCGCATGGCGTAGCCGATGGACTCCTCTACCGCCAGGATGGCCTGAAGCAGGACCTCGGCAAAACGCGCTCCTTCTGCGGCGTTGAGCCGATCGAGAAAATCCGCCTTCATCCCGCCACCAGCGCTCGGTGTCGTCAGGCCGCCGAACCGGTCGATAAAGCGGGCGGCGAAATCGGGTCCGGCCTGTCCGCTGCCCAGGCCAGCCAACACCCCGAGGTCGATCTCCTGCCGGATCACGGTGCTATCGTGGTGAACGTTGCAACCCCTGAGAATGGATGCGGACAGGAGGTTCATTGCCGATCCGGCGTGGGCATCAAGATCGCCGCTCTGCTGCGGAGCGGCGCTTTCCTGCGCACCATCAACGCTGGTGCCAAAGGCACTATGCCCATTAATCATCACCTCACTTCTCCCTCAACGCCTTGTCCAGGTAGCGGGTGATTGGCGCAAAAAGATATTCGACCGGCGTGCGCGCGCCGGTTCGAATCATGACATCGGCGCTCATGCCGGGTTGCGGCGTCACATCCACGAGGCCGGCTGAGTCGGCATTAAGTTCAACGCGGGCCAGATAATAGGCCGCGCCGGTCTGCGGGTCGGTCAACCGATCCGCCGAGACGGTATTCACCTCGCCTTCGATCGGCGTCTGGTTCCGGCGGTTGAGTGCGGTGAGCTTCACATGGGCGGGCAATCCGACGCGCACTTGGTCTATGTCTCGCGGGTCGATCGATGCCTGGACGACGAGTTTTTCGTAGCTCGGAACGATGTCCAGGATCCGCTGCCCGGCGGCGATCACGCCGCCACGCGTGTGAACATCGAGCCCTACGACAGTGCCGTCGATGGGAGAGCGGATCACCGTGCGCGACAGTACATCCTGGGCGGCCGCCAACTGTTGGCCGAGATCGTAGGCACGAGCGTTCATCGCGCGAAGCTGCTCGACCACTTCGGTCACGGCAGTCGCCTGAAACTCGGTCATACGCAAGCGCGATTCCAGGATGCCCTCGTTGGCACGGGCGATTGAGGCTTTGTACTCGCTGGCCGCCCCCTCGATCTCCGCTTTGCGCCGCTTGAGGGCCAACAGCCGGGGCTTGTTAATCAGTTTCTTCTTGAACAGTTGGGTCAGGCCGACAAGTTCTTCCTCGATCAGGGCAATTTGCTTCTGGGCGGCCTTGATTTGACCCTCGAGGCCGATGATCTCTTCTTCGAATCCGGCGATCCGCTGTGCAAGAATGGCCAGCTTCTCGGCGTGCAGCTTCCGCCGGCTGTCGAAGACGCTCCGCTGACCCGCGATCGCTGCGCGAGCAGATTCATCCTCCGCCTTCGCCAAGAGCTCATCCGGAAACACGATCTCAGACCTGCCATCGCGCTCCGCCGCGAGCCTCGCCGCGATGGCGCGCGCCTCGAAGTACTGCGCCTGCAGCTGATTGAGAACGGAACCCCGCACGGTATCCTGCAGTCGGACCAGCACTTGTCCGGCCTTCACCCGATCTCCTTCGCGCACATCGATGGCCTTGACGATGCCGCCCTCAAGATGCTGGATCGTTTTGCGGTTCGTATCCACGCTGACAACGCCGGGCGCAACGACAGCGCTTTCGATCGGGGCAAGGAGTGACCAAGCTGCAAGGCCGCCAAGGAAAACCAAGACGATAGCGAACCCCTTGAGCACCAGCGCAGCTCCAAAGGGGCCGCCGGCGCCGTCTTCGGGTGCGGTCCACTGATCGATCTGACCTGCACCGTCGGTTGTCGGGTTGTCCTTGGGAGTATCCATCGTCATTCCACCGGTCTGATCCGGCTACGAGGGGACCCGGTATCTTGATCTTTACCAACCTTCTCCTGCGGGTTGGACTTACCGTCGAGGCTTCCCCGCTTCTCGTCGCCGCCGCCGAGGATTAAGACCTTGTCGGCGCTATCGCCAACCCTCTTAGATTGAGAAGTGACGACGATCGTCGATCCCTGTGCTTTCAGCGTCTGCAGCGCCTGGTTCAGCACTCGGCGGGACCGGCGATCCAAATTCGCTTCCGGCTCGTCAAGGACGACGAGCCGAGGTTGACCGTAAAACGCTCGAGCTATCGCAATGCGTTTTCGCTCTCCGCCCGACAGGATTGGCGCATCGTCGCTTATGTAAGTGTCGTAGCCCTGCGGAAGTCGCACGATTGCTTCGTGGATATTCGCGAGCCGCGCCGCACTCACTACCGCCTCGAAATCGCCCTCGCCCATGCGCGCTATATTCTCACGTATGCTGCCGTCGAAAAGTCGGACCTCCTGTGGAAGGTAGCCGACGAGTTGCGCGAGTTCCTCTGGCGGGAGCCGGCCAATCTCGATATCCCCCAGCCGCACCTGCCCCGACCGCGGGGTCAGGACTCCGGTGACCAAATTCGACAGCGTCGATTTCCCTGTCGCCGACGCACCGATGATGCAGAGTAGCTCGCCGGGTTCCACAGTTACCTCAAGTCGCCGAAACACGTACTTGCTTTGCCCGTGGTGCCGATAAGAGACCCGCTCCAGGATCAGTGGGGCATCAGACGTCGCGGCGGCAATGGAGGGGCTTGCCGCGTCGTTCAAAGAGAGTTGTACCTTTAGCCGCTGATAGGCGTGGCGTGCGTTCGTCAGCGCTCGCCACTTGCGTACGGCGTTCTGGACCAGCCGAAAACCAAACCGCATGATGATGCCGGCCGCGATGACGGCACCGATTGTGAGTATGTCTTGGATGACAAGCCAAATGCCGACGCCGAGGCCGGCAATACGTAAGCACCGGCCCAACCCCTGCATCATGGCCGCGAAGTAGGCAATTCGAGCCTGGGACCGTTCGGCTTCATCATGCCTGGCTGAAGTGCTACGACGCCACCGCTCCGTCAGGTTGGTCGCCATGCCGAGAGCGCCGACGGTTTCGCTGTTGCGCTCGGCCGAGACCACAAGGTTGCGCGCGTCGCTCGACGCGTCGTGCGACGCGCGCCGCGGCTCCCTTGTCATTACTTCCTGCAGAACACCAAGCAAAATCACCACGGCGATTGCCGCGAGGCCGATTGTGCCGAGGACCGGGTGAATCAAGTAGACCATCACGACGAACAGCGGCGCCCACACGACGTCGAACCATGCTGCCGCTGAACTGGAAACGAAGGTTCTCAGCGTTGACAGATCGTTCAACGATCGCGTCGCCGTCGCGGATCGCTCTTTGCCTTGTCCGGAAATGCCCGTGTGGAAGAGATTCGGACCCAGTTCTCGCTCAATCCATGCGCCCCATCGTGCGAACATGCGCCGCCGCACCGCTTCGAGAGCAACGCCGGCCACGACTGCGAGAAGGGCGATGATCGTGATCATGACGAGCGTCTCCACACTCCTGCTGGAGGGGATTCGATCAAGGATCTGAACCATGTAGAGCGGCGTGGTGAACTTCAGGATATTTATGACGGCGCTGAATAGCGTCAGCACGCCCACGCCGGCGCGGGATTCCCCCCACATGCGCCGCAGAATTTGGCTATCCGCCGTACCTTTGCTTTTCGCGGGCTTTCGCATTCAAACCTTCGCAAACCAACTTGGATTTGGGCCCAACTCGTGAACATTCGGCCCATGCTGCCCGACCATACCTATGATCGTGAACGACGCCGATCGGCAGCCGGTTGATCGCGGTGCAGCATCGTTGTTCATCGATCGTCCTCGTTTATCCGGCCGGCAGAGGCAGATCGGCCGCACCGCCGACGGCATCGTTACTCTTTGTTTCGGTCGCCCTGTCGTCCGGCGGCGAGCCGCCGACGTAAAATGCGCTGGCGCGGTGGTTGCCCAGTTGTTCGAAGCCGTTGACCCTGTCTTCCGCGTCACCGTCGAAATCGTCATGGCCGAAGTCGCTATCTCTGAAGTCGCCGTTACCATTGTGAGGGCCGGCATAGTGACCTGTACGCTGTTGCGCGGCGCCTTCGATGGGTCGCGGCAACAAGGCCTGAAGCTTTTCTTGGACAGCCATACTAAGTCGCGACACCTTGTTATCGGTGACATGAACCATGCCCATCGCCTTGACCAACTCATCTATCGACCGAGTTGGGACGTGTCCGGTGCGTGCCTCCAAAACGACGGTCCACAAAGCCTGCTCCGCGGCCGTGCGCGGCTTGAGGAAGGCCGGAAAGTAGCTGTCTTTCCTGAGCCTGGGAATTCGCAGATCGACCATGCGGTCGCGGGTTTTCCAGGTCCGAGGACGGTATCCGTTGCGACGATTTCTCCGATCTGGGTTGCGTTTTCCGCGGTCCGCGCTGCACAAGCCTTCGATCTCGAGCTCCATAAGCCTGTTTGCCACGAAGCCCAACATCTCGCGATCGAAGTTGATGGCTGCGGTGTTTTCGGAAGGTTCCAAATGGGCGATCCCGTTTGCAGTCATCGCCCTGTCGGAATTGTACCCGATATCCGGGATCGAGCCGTCGCGGGCGCTGGAACGCTCTGTGAGCGCCTCCATTAGCGCTCCCTCTTGCAATTGCCAGGGCGTAAAGACGGGGCAGCCAATGGACTGTTCGGCTTCTCGGACCGCCAAAGGCGATCGTGTCAACCTGCCACTAATGGCAAGCACGCGATGCCCGATCTGCGTGAGCGAGTCGACACCCGCTTTCGCTCCCATCGCATCGTACGCGGCAAACACCACGCCAATACTGCGCAGTTTCAACGCCGCGGATCGCAATAGTGCTGCCGTTTCCTGTTGCTGGAGACCGTCTGCAATCTCAATTACGGCATGCGAACAGCCTGCACGGGCCGCATGTTGGATGAGTGCCAGTGTCGCGTGTTCGATTTCGTCAATCGGCGCTTTGTAGGTGCTGGCGAAGCCGGCGTCGGTAAAGTCGACGACGACATCGGCGCCGACATCCCACATAATCCAAAGGTCGCCGCCGGCGCCCGTGCCCGTCGCCTTGATCGCGGCCACGCGATGGCCCTTGGCCTTGAGACCGCGGACTATCGATGCCGAGGTCAGTGTCTTGCCGGAATTCATCGACGTTCCAGCCACCAGTACAGTGGTGATCGGACCATCAATGTTTTCGAGAGGGATCGCGTAGTCCCGGACATTCAGCGGGGTTCCGTTCGCATCGCCGATCAAACCAATCGGCGAGATGCGCGTCGGTTGTATCATTCTCTCGTGCCGCGACACTTCACGCGCTGCCAAACCTCCCGCGGCGACGAGGTCGCAGCCGCTGAGGTCGGGTCCGACAATGGCTTCGAATTGATCCGGCGCATATCGATTGCCGAAGCAAACGATGATTTCATCGCCAGGGAACATGCGGGCGCGCCGCCCGCTGATCAACTCGAGCCGTGTCTGTTTGCCGATCTGGTCGACCGAGGCAAGAACCAGGTCACCGGCGTTTGGGCGGGCGCTGCCACTGATCAAGGTCCGCATGTCGTCGACCGGCACGCGGCGCGTCGTGAACGCGCGCTTAGCCATGCTAGCGCGCCCGCGTTTCAAGTTCGAAACCGGCAGACCGTTGATTTTCATTGTTTAATCACTCTCCGTGTTCTTTTGGGTCGATGCCCTTCGGAGCTTGGCGCTCCGTTCGATCGGTTGGCCGATTTCATTGGTTAGACCGGCTGCTGATTGTCCCCGCCGTTACACCATCTGATCAGATGGTCTGCCCCGGATCAGTGGTCCAGTTGTTGTGTCGGAACGGATCTAATCCGCCAGTCCGTGTCGGGTAACGAGACCGGTCAGACAGGCCAGCACGCCGTCGTGTCTCAGGCTTTTGGCCACTGCTGGTGCCACAGCCATCAATGTGAGAAGGAGGTGATCGACACACGAGACAACAGCGCTGGGTTAATCATTGTGCTCCCTTTCTGACGTATTACGCGAACTCGGACTGTAAACTGCACATCCCGGCATCGCTGCAGAATGCGTAAACGACGCCATACACCTAACGAATGGCAGCAACAATCATGCCACTCGCGATTGAGTCGCGGTAAACTGCGGGATCGGTGCGATTGGCAATGACACACAATCCTGTCTTCATGCGAGCTTGGATCAGACTGTTACAAAACTGCAAAGATGTGTATGCCCAGAAGACGGTTGTTCTGGACGGAGCCCCAGCGCTTACGGACGTGCCGCGGCGACGACATCGGCATCTTGGCGAACGTCATCCTGATTGCCGGATTTGGGCAACTGCGCGGAATGTGCAGAATGTAGGAATTCGCGACAGATACTCACGAGAACCAGGCCTTTTGCAACTCGAAACATGGCGACCCTGAAAACGATCCACTACATCACGCCGCCGACGCAGGACCAGCTCGGCGCGGCGGCCCGCCTGATCGACAGTACGCTTGAGCACTCGTTGAAGTTGAGCCGGTTTCAGAGGGCGCCGGTCGTCGTCGTGGCATTGGACGCGACCTTGAAGGTGGTCGGAGTCGCCGCAATTAGGAAGGTGAAGGTGAGGGCGAATGCTGCAGAGATTGGCTACTTTGCAGTAGATGCCACCTACCGTCGGCAGGGGATTGCCACTCGGTTGACTCAAATGGTGGTCTCCGAAGCCAGACGGCTTGGGATCGACCTGCTTTACGCCTGGGTCGAGCACGCCAACATTGCGTCGTCAGACAACCTCAAGAAATCCGGATTCCGTTTCTTCGGGAACTACGTCAGGCGTCCCGGAAAAAGCAACGTGAGATCTTGGCTCTACCTACCGCTGTCGTCGGCGGTCGACAGCAATGCGGTGATGGAAGGAATCACTAAGAGTCTTACGCGAGTGGAATAGGGCTCTTGGCTGAAGCCCACTCACCTGACGGCGCGCTGGGTAAAAAAAATACTGTCAATGACGCACGACACCGTGGAGCACGTCATCGATCTCCCGGACAGTCGCAGTGTCGAGTTTCACACCGACGGCACCGACATTCTGTTCGATCTGTTCCGGGCGGCTGGCGCCAATGATCGCCGAGCTGACACTTTCCTCCTTGAGGACCCAAGCCAGCGCGAGCTGGGACATCGACAGCGATAGCCGCTCGGCAATCGGGCGGAGATTCTGGACGGCTGCCAACACGTTGTCGTCGGTGAAGCGTCTGGTCTTTCGGCCGATCTTTCGGTGTGCAGCCCGCGAGCCCGCCGGCGGCGGTTGGTGTGGAGCGTACTTGCCTGTCAGCACGCCCTGGGCCAGGGGAGACCAGACGATCTGGCCAATTCCCAGCTTCTTGCACAGCGAAAAGACTTTTCGCTCGGGCTTGCGGTAGAGCATCGAGTACTGCGGCTGGCTGGAGACGAAGCGCGTCACGTGGTCCAGTTTGTGCGCCGCCTTGATCCGCCGGGGCGACCACTGGCTGAAACCGATGTATCGCGCCTTACCGGCGGCGACGACCTCGCTCATGGCTTCCATCGTCTCCTCGAGCGGGGTGTCGTGGTCGTAACGGTGACACTGATACAAGTCGACGTAGTCGGTGCGCAACCGCATCAGCGACGCATCGATCTGCTTCTTTATCTGGACACGCGAGAGCCCGCGGTCGGTTTCGGACATCGGATAGTAGACCTTCGTCGCCAGTACATAGGCATCGCGCCGATAAGGAGACAACAACTCGCCAAGGAGCGATTCAGCGGCGCCCCGGCCGTACATGTTGGCCGTGTCCACAAAGTTGATTCCAAGATCGAACGCCCGGCGAAGACATGCCCCTGCTTGATCGCAATCCACGGTAACCCCGAAGGTCAGCCACGATCCAAGTGAGATCTCCGAGACCTGAAGCTCACTGTTGCCAAGCCGCCGATATCGCATTGCCTGCCGCTTCAACCCAACGCGCCAAACGTCTTCAGACCGTTGCCGTCAAGCGAAACGCGTCCATGCATTCGCTTGAGTCCTGCAGGTAGGCAGCCTTCGGTTTCTCGGTCCAGTAGTTCACCGCCATCGAAACGCGCAAATGGTTGTCTTCAAGCGGCCGCCACATTCGGCCGATCACGCCGTGATACAGGTGGCCCGGAAACACCGCATACAAATTCCTTTCAGGCCGAATGAACCGCATCTCCTTTGGCTGGCGCGGGCGCGTGCCTTTTGACGACAGCACTTGATCGGTAATGACCAGTTCGCCGTAGGGCACGGCGTTCAGGAACAAAACGCTGCCCTTTTCCGGGTGCGACAGCCGCCGTGGGTCCTTCTCTTTTATGTCGTTGCGATCAAAATGGCAGCGAAGCAGCCATTGCGGGGACGCATTGGTCTGCAGGACGCTGAACCACCACTCGACGCCGATGACATCGGTGGAGGGATTGACCAGCCCGCGCAGATTGCAGGCGATTGATTCGAATATGTTCGTTGGATCCCTGTCCAGCGGGAACCAGAACGTGGTGCGATAGAAGCGGAATTTCTTCTCTACCAGGCGTTCGAAGTGGGTCTGAGGGAATACCCGCATCAACTCGTCAAATTGATCGGCCGGGAGGGCCGAGTTGACCAGTTGCACGTCGTTGATTGTCGGCATCATGTCGCGCGCCTCATTATCGCCGCGACTGCCAAAGACCAGGCCTCGTGTTGGGTTCGGTCAACATGGACATGAATGTCCATATTCCCGGAAGCGAGTTCAGCCAATATGGCTGCCGTCGCCCCGGCAGAGCTGGTACTCGTTGGCCTTAAATGCGGCCTGCAGCAAGAGAATAACTAGCAAGTCAGGCGCGATACAAGCACTCAGATCTACTCGTGCCTGTTCCTCCGGTCGCTGATGTGCCCTGGTTGGCGAGAGCCGCTCTAAAGGACCAACCAAGAAGTTCGACGGCTGCGGAGCCGGCCGAGATTGCGGCCGGGGGTGGTTTTTCAAGGGCTCGACCTTCAAGTATCCGCATCCGCGCCCGGTTTCAGCTGTGTCGCCCGGTACTCCGCGTGCATGTCGATCGGACGAAAGCTGTCCTTCAACTGGCGTAAACCGCTACGTCCCGCGTCCGAGCCATCGTTGACGACCTCGAAGTCCAGAAGCTTCAGCAGGAAGCTGCGCAGATGAAAATAGCTGAGCCCTCGAACGTCCGGGTCGCACCTCCTGTCGAACGAGCACGCGAGGCCGGGTCGGATCTCACCGCCGAAGGCGAACGCCGATACGCGTCCGCCGATCAGCACGACCTCGCCTCTGAGATCGTTTTCCGAGAGGATTCCTGCCAGCTCAATGCCTCGTCTGGACATCCCGACGGCGCCCGTAGTCGTACTGGTTTGACGATGGCGGCGGCGCCAGCGCCGAAGCAGCTCTCGACACGCTTCGGCGTGAGAGACCGTGTAGGGCAAGACCTCGATTTCGGGCAGGGCCTCGACGCGGACGACATTGCGTCTGATTGTTTGGTACTTACGGCCGCCCAATTCGGTGTAGGTCTTCGGCGCGTAGAGATACTGCATCCTGCGCTGCTTCAGCCGCAGCTGGCGAACGCTCGATACGGCATCGACGTCCTTTGCATCGATACGCAGGACCCGCGCTGAATAATCGCCGTTGAAGTCGTTGGCCCGCTCCAGGCAACGCTCGAGCACAGATACATTCATGGGCGTCGGCGCTAAGGCGAGGTCCAGCCGGGGCCCGGACTCTGTCTGGCGCCAGATGAAGACGCACATCGATCCATCTTCTTCGGCCAGGAGCGCAGCGCTCCGCTCAGGACGGTTGTACGTCAAAAGATAAGGAAAATAGTAGCCCCAGCCCATCTGCTGGCCGTTCTCGACGGCGTGCTTGTAGCGCGGAAGGTCGGAGATCTCGAGAGGCTTCAAACCGTCGAGCGTCCCCGAGAGGTGGGGAACTGTCATCAAGCCTTCTCCATGTCTACCGGTCCCAACATCTGCTCAGTTCAGGAGAATAGATTCCCTACGCCGCAAGGTCTCGGGTTTGTGCCGACGATAAGACGCGTTTGCGCTTTCGCAGGGATCGGGGAACTTGTTTTGTCAACCGTATCGCGATCTTGAATGCTTTCGGGGCATTGCCCGACAGTACCCGCCTTATCATCCAGAGGGGCCGGCCCCGTCAAAAAGAAACCGCGAAACGATGTCACCAAGTCGCCCGCGCATTGCCAACTCGCTAATGCTATGGCCTGCTTCCGGCAGGATGTGCAATTGAGCGCGCGGCTCCAGCCCGCGTTCCCGAGCGGCGACGCCTATGGCCGTGACCCAGTTTTTTGCGCGTTCTACCCGCGTCCGGCCCTGTGTCCGGTCTAGCCGCTTTGACGTGTTGAGCGACGCATTGCGCACGGTGTCGTCTTCGCCAACCAGCACACACACCGGGACGCCCAGGAACTTCTCGATGTTTGGCACGAAACTCGGAATCCTTGGAGTCGCCTTCATGCCGTGGGGAAAATCTACGGACGGATCAGGGAGCGTGTACCATCCGGCTGCGCTGATCGCATAGCGTTTGACGGTGTCCGGGTATGCCATGACATACCTATGGGCGAATTGTGCGCCACCGGAATGCCCGAAAAGATGGATGCGATCGATTGATATGTCGGTTAGCCGTTTGACGTCGTCGATGATCCGGCCAAACCGGACATCAGGCCGGCTGAAACCTTCCTGCCGCGAGTTCAACCCCAGTCGCTGATAACCCGACGACGTCACCCTATCGAACACGGGCGCAATTAGCGTCGCACCGTATTGCTCGGCAAAAGGCCGAAAGACCTCGACGAGAACTTCGGCACCGCGCGACTGACCGTGGACCAAGACCAGGGGCCGATCCTGGCGCGCATTCTTGACCGGCAGATAAAGGAGGTAGGAGGGGCCGGACGAGTCGGCCAAAGTGCGGCAGAGAACTTTTCCAAGCCTCAAATGAACCCCCCGCCTGGTGCAACGCCCGGCAGAGCCCGGTCGCCATCAGACGCTTCTCTTGGCAAGAAAATATGCTCCTGAGGCGAGGCAGCCGAGCGGCCAAGTTGCTTATTCAGTAGATGCGGCATCATGGCCCAAAGTTCGTAATCAATCGGCCAGACGACGCTGCTTGTTTGCGTGGGATTGTCCCGCAGCCTGTCCTTGTCTTTGATCTCGCCACAACGGCCCAAGCCTACATCATTTTCAAGCGGCGCCCAAAAGCCGCATCACTAGACGCGTGTGTCAGCGCGGTTTCAGCGCACTCACATCAAAACAGTCGCGTCAGTGCAAAAAAAATCTTCTGGGCTCGATCGGGCCATCTCACCTGGCCCCATGGCAATGCCTCTTGATAAGAGGTTTCTCATCACCTAACCCGGGCTCATGATGGCTCTACTTGGAGAAGGCCCGGCTATTCAATACGGTGGGTGCGATTTCAGGCATCATGCAGTTGACGGTGTGATGAAAGCCCAGTCGCGAAGATGACGTGCATGGCGTTGATCGCGGGGGCCCCCGCCGCAAGCAGCGCTGACCGAAAAGCCTGACGGTGCCTTCCGCTCTAATATCCAAAACGCGAGAATTTCCTGAGCTTACCGGATTACGGCTCAAGTCAGTATCGGGTCGAGCGGCAGATTAGGCAGCCACTCTAGAAACGCGCGTGTTTTCCGCCGATGCTGGAATTGGCGCCGCCTAAGTGGTGACGGAAGCTGGATGGCGGCCGAAGACGGTGGCAAAGCCCAGCGCTGCGGCGCCGAGCGCGAAGGCGGCGGCGAGGATGAACATGTGCGGCCAGGAAAATCCTGCCGCGATACCTGCGAGCACCGCGCCGAGCGCACCGACGCCGTCCATCAGCACGAAAGCGAGACCCAGTGTCGTCCCTTCGCTGTGACCGGCGTGATCGACGGCACCTGCGAGAATGGCGGCGCGGATCGCGGTCAGTGCCGCGACCGCCATGATCATCGCGGCGATCATGATCCAGAGCGGCGCCTGGAGAACCAGCAACACGATCGCCAGGGCCGCCGCGAAATTGCCGAGCACGACGACCGGCCGGCGTCCGGCGATGTCGGAGATCTTGCCGACCCAGGGCTGCGCCAGTGCGCCGACGATCAACATGGTCGAGAACGCAAGGCCGGCCGCCGCCGGCCCGAACCCGTGCCGGTCCGCGAGATAGAGCGGGATCATGCTGAGAAGCGCCATCAGCGCCATGTTGTAAAGGCAGATCATCACCACCATGCGAAGGCCGTTGCCTTGCCGCCATTTGTTCAGAAGGTCGAGCATGTCCTGCTTGCTCACCGACTTCTTCTCGACGCGCGGAACCGCGCGTGCCACCTGGAAGAAGCACAAGCCCATGAGCACGGTGGGCAGCACGGCGATCGCCAGTGCCTCGCGCCAGTCGACGTAAGCGAGGAGAAAGCCGACGGCAAGTGGTGACAGCACTTCGGCAAGCGAGCCGCCGATGGCATGAATGCCGAGCACGTGGGCGCGCCGTTCCTTACTGTTGCGCGTGAGTACGCCGGTGGCGATCGGGTGCCACGCCGCATCGCCCATGCCTGCGACGGCGAGCAGCAGCGCGAGGCTCCAGAACCCCGGCGCCGTGGCGGCCAGCAGATAGCCGACGGCGACCCACCAGAACGTGGCGACCAGCAGCCGGCCCCGGTTCGCGACATGGTCGGCAAGCATGCCGGCTGGGAGATAAGCGAGCGCGCCGCCGACGTTGCAGATCGTGAACAGCAGGCCGACCTCGGCCGGCGACAGCTCCATGGCGATGCCGACCGTCGGCACGATCAGCCACAGCGAGCAGATCGGCCAGTCGTTGGCGAAATGGCCCAACGCGAACCACGTCAGCAAGGTGCGGTTTTTCATGGCGTCAGCAAGCTCTGATCCAGACGTGCGGATATTGCGTCCAAAATGCTGGAGCACCCTAGGTCAGAACGGCATGTCCGTCGTTCGACACCGAGACGAATTACATCTAAAAATCGTCAAACATCATGACGAACCCGGAACACCATCCCCTGAACGAACGGCGCGAAACGCGCGCGCCGCGCTATTGGGGCGAGTCGGTCAAGCCGACGTCCGGCGAGAGTTATGACTGGCACACCCATGACTTCGGACAGCTCATCTCCGCCGCGTCAGGCTCCATGTACGTCGGCACGCCGGGGCGTGTCCTGCTGCTCAGCCCGGCGATGGCACTGTGGATTCCGCCGGGCGTCGAGCACTGGATGCGATATGGCGCGAACAACGAGATGCTCTATGTCGACGTGCGCCAGGACGAAGCCGAGACGATCGGTGCGGCATGCCGGATCATGGCCATGACGCCGTTATTGAGCGCCCTGATCGTCGGCACCATGCCCGACAACGGAACGAGTCGCGCGAACGACCACAATGATGCGCTGCACGATCTCCTGCGCCATGAACTCATCGCCGCCCCGGATGTTGCGCTGTCGATTGCGATGCCGCAGGACCACCGCATTCGCCGTGTTGCCGAAGCGGCGCTCGACGATCCGGGCGTTATCGGGTCTGTCGGCTCGTGGCTCGCTGACGCGCCCGCCAGTCGCAAGACCATCGAACGACTGTTCGCCAGTGAAACGGGGATGCCGCCGTCACGGTGGCTGCGGCATGCCCGCCTTCTTCACGCCATTTCGAGGCTTGCGGCCGGCGAGAAGGTCAGTTCGGTCGCGCTCGACATGGGCTATGCGTCGTCGAGTGCGTTCAGCTACATGTTTCGCCGCACTCTCGGATGTAGCCCGAGCGACTTCTGCGCCTGAGCCCCGTCGGCAATGAGAAAAAGGCGGTTTCCTTCCGGCCTGATGAAAAACAATGGCGTCAGGTACCTGCCATTGCTCGATACGGGAACGAATGCTTCGCCGTCGCTCCGGTCTGATCCTCCAGCAAGGAAGACGCCTTCCGAATTGCGTCGATCACCCTGCCGAGCGGTCCGTCGTCAAACCCGGGTCGCGCCACTTCGATGGCCAGGGTTGTATCGCTTTCGACGATGGCGTCGAACGGGGCCACCAGATCGCCGCGTGCAAGGTCGTCGCGAACGAGTGGTTCGTGCCCGATCAAGACACCGGCGCCGTTCTTCGCCTCTGCGACGGCGAAGCTGTAAAGCGTGAACACCGAACCCCGTGTATCAACCGATGCGGCCGGACAGGCATTCTTCATCCAGATGTCCCATTCCTGCATCCAACAGGCGTCGTGCAGGAAGTTGGCGCCGGCCAGATCTGCCGGTTCACGCAGTTCGTCCGCGAGGGCTGGCGCGCAGACCGGGAAAGTCGCGTTGGGGCAGATTTCGACATGCGTATCTTTCAGCGGCTTGGGCACGAAGAAGAGGCTCAAATCGAACGGTTCGCGCTTCAGGTTCGGCGGGTTTTCGAGCGTGGTGACGCTGAGCAGGATGTCCTCAACCTTGTTTCGAATGGCCGGCATCCGCGGCGCCAGCCAGAGCTGTGCAATGCACGGCAGCACGGCGAGCCGGACGAGGTTCGGTTTGCCTTTGCTCCGTAGCGAATGCACGACCTCGCCGAGGCAGTCGAAGGCATGGACGAACTCAGGCAGTACGCTCCGGCCCAACGCGGTCAACTCCACACCCTGGGCGCGTCGCGTGAACAGCGGTGCGCCGACCCATGCCTCCAGGCCTTTCACATGTCTGGCAACTGCAGCCTGACTGACAAAGAGTTCGTTCGCGGCTTCGGTGAAACTTGAATGACGCGCGGCTGCTTCAAACGCGCGCAGCGCGTTCAGCGAGGGGCCTTGTCGGGAACGTGGCGTGGTCATGTCGCTCAGACCTACAAAAAGTATGCCTAGGTTATAGGCAAACAAGTTTGCGGCAGGTCGATCGTCTCAGCAACTTTGTCCCCGGGCCGAACTCGTGTCGGCACTGTCGTTGCTTTCGGCGATTGTCGACGGAACGCGACTTTTCCTAACGAAAAGGGCAATGCCGCGAACGGTTGTCCTTTCAACTGACGGGGCAATCGTGGACAGCAAGCGAACGCCTTTGGCCGCAGTGGTTCTCATGATTACGGCGATGTGCTGCATTGCTATGGGCGACGCTGTCGGAAAGCACCTCACACAAACCTATTCCGTCTGGCAGGTTCTTTGGGTGCGCTCGTGGGTTTGGCTCGTTGCTGCGGTCATCTGGATTTCATGTCATGGGGGCCTGAAGAGGGCTATCCGAAGCGATCGCAAGACGCTCCAGGCGGTGCGCTCCCTCATTCTGGTTGCCGAAGTCGCCGTGTTCATTTTCGCGTTTCGCAGCCTGCCGCTCGGCGACGTTACGGCGATCGGCGCCGCGACGCCTTTCGTGGTGTTGATCTTTTCGGCGGCGTTTCTTGGCGAGAAGGTTGGCGCGCATCGATGGATTGCGGTGCTGGTCGGTTTCGCAGGCATATTAATGGTCTCGCGTCCGGGGTTCGGCACATTCGGGTGGTTGACGCTGATCCCGCTGTCGGGTGTCCTGCTATGGGGTGTCTATCAGGTTCTTCTGCGCGCGGTGAGCCGCTACGACAGGGAGGAAACGACGCTCTTGTGGACGGGGTGCGCCATGTTTGCCGTGACGGGACTCATCGCCCCCTGGGACTGGAAGAGCCCGGAGAGCATCGAAGCCTGGGCCTGGATGTTTCTGGTCGGGGCCTTTAACACGGCCGGTCACTTCGGGCTCATCGCCGCACTGCATCGCGGACAGGCGTCGGCCTTGCAGCCCTTTTCCTACACCGCGGTGGCGTTTGCACTGGTGATCGGATGGCTCGCGTTCGACGAACGGCCGGAACTCCTTACCGTGATCGGGATCGCCGCGATTGTCGCGGGCGGCCTGTACGCGATTTATCGAGAGCGGCAACACGCCGTTAAGACGAAGCGCACCGTTCGGTCAGTCTGTACCGCCGGGTCCACCGCGGCAGCAGCGGGCACGCACCGGCCGGTTCGACCCGAGCGGCGTCACTACAAGTAGGGCGCGAACAAACGCGCGAAACCGTCGCGAAGCTTGATGGCCAAGGGGCGACCGTCCATGTCGGAGAGCGTGATCCGGGTTGAGCGGGCTCTGGCGTCGTCAAAATGCTGCGCGAGTTCGGGAACGAATTCCTCGTCGTATATCTCCAGGTTGAACTCGAAGTTAAGGCGCAGGCTCCGGGCGTCGAAGTTGCCCGATCCCACGATCGCATAGTGGTCATCGACAACGAAGAGCTTGGAATGCGTAAACGGTTCAGGCTGACGGTACACCTGCACGCCGTGTTCGAGCACCTGCCAGAGCATGGCGTCGGTCGCCCATCCAACGAAAGGAATGTTGCTTTTCTCCGGCAATACGATTTCCACCTTCGCACCGCGCAGCGCAGCCGCGTTCAGGCTGGCCAGCAGCTCGCGGTCCGGGATGAAATAGGGCGTCATGATACGCACGCTTTCCCGCGCGGCGTTCATTGCGCCCATGTATATCCACCGCAGCTTCTCGAAGTCCTCGTTGGGCCCGTCGATGATCACCCGGGCCCAAAGATCTCCTGCCCACGGCAATGCCAACGGTTGTGTCCGCAGGCAGTTGGCGCCTTTTGCAAAGGACCAGTCTTCCAGGAATGCCTGTTCCACGTCGGCGATGACGGGCCCGCGAACCCTGAAATGAACGTCGAGGGCTTTCTTGCTGTTGCGCGTCGCGTCGGCAAGATGGCGAACGCCGATGTTCATCCCGCCGGTGAAGGCGAGCTTGCCATCTATGACGAGGATCTTGCGGTGATTCCTCAAATTCAAATGGAGGAGCCGCCGCCAGCCATCCCATGGCAGGAACCTTGCCGTCGGGATGCCTTTCTCCTTCAGCAGGCCGGAGATGGTGGGTCGGGAGTAAAGTTCACCCACACCGTCGACGAGCACCTTGACGTCAACGCCGCGCGCTGCGGCGTCGGCAAGCGCGTCGACGAACTGGCGGCCAACCCGATCATTGTCGAAGATGTATGTGCACAAACCGACGGACTCGCGTGCGTTGGCGATTGCCTCAAGCATGGCGGGGTAGGCTTCCTCGCCGTTGACCAGCAGCTCGATCCGGTTTCCCTGCACGAAACGCCGCCGTGTCACCTTGCGCGAAAGCCGGGTAAAGCCGAAGTGCTCCGACGGCCAGTTCGCGGTTAAGATGGGATCGTCCAGGTCGCTGTTGTCCGGCAGTGGCCACTGCCGCCGCAGATACCGCGCCTTCGCCTTGATGCGGTTCACGCCGAACAGCAGATACAGGAGCGCGCCTATTCCCGGTAACAGCAGAGAGATGGCGATCCAACCCAGCGCGGCGCGCGGGTCCCGCTTCCACAGCAGGGCATGCCCTGCGCAGAGGATGGAAAGCCCTATGGCGAGCGCGGAGAGACCCGAAAGCACCAAGCCGCTGTTGAAATCGAGGAAAAACAAATCAGATTCCTGCCGCACGCGGCAAAAACGAGAGACGAACGACGTTCGTGGGCGTGGTTTTCAAAGCTCCCGCTTTGCCGGTTGGAGGTGCCGTTCGAGCTCTCTGCGCAACTGGTCGGCAGCCGTGCTGGCCTGCGCGAAGATCTTGTCCGCCTCATGGAACTCAAGCAACAGAAGGTCCACGATCTCCGGGCAGATGTAGATGTCCGGCGGATGGGCGGCCATCTTCTGGCGCAGGATGGATTTCTGCATGATCTGAAACGTGTTGAATATCGACTCCGGCACCGAAGGCACGAGGTCGGCACTCTCGGTTCTGGTGCCCATGACGTCGATCGCGATTGTGACGTCACATTTGTCCAAGAGCAGATCGTAGGGCACGGGATTGACGGCACCTCCATCGACCAGAACCCGCCCGTCCATGATCACAGGCTTCAGGAGCCCTGGCAGCGCCATGCTTGCGTGTACCGCCGCACGAAGGTCGCCGGTTCCAAGCACCACCTCGTCGCGCCGCCAAAAATCCGCCGCAACCACTTCGAGCGGGATGCGCAGTTCCTCGAAGTTGCTGACGTTCACATGGCCCATCACATCGTCGAGAAAGGTATCGGCCTTCAGCAGGCTGCCGCCCATCCAGTTGACGTCCACGAGCTGCAACCAGGTGAGGGTGTTTTTGACGGAGTCCGCGAAATTGCTCTTCTCCGTGCGTGAAACGCTCTGAAGTTCCTCCCTCAATGTCCTGGCGCTTATGCCTGACGCGTAGAGCAAGCCGATGACTGCGCCGATGCTCGTGCCGGCGATGCGGCTCGGCACAATTCCGAACTCATCGATCACCTCGAGCATGCAGATATGGGCAAGCCCCTTTGCTCCGCCGCCGCCGAGCGCCACTCCGAAGTCAGTCACCGGCCGGTCCGCCGCACGTTCATGTTGTCTGCGCTACGGCTCAAAGATGCTCCTACTCAGCCGGGAAGTCAGGGGCGCGATCTGCCGCCTTGTGTTCAATCGAGACGGGACCGTCAACAATTCTGGCGAAGAACTTGTTCATTGGGCCCGTTGTCCGAAGCGACCGGTCCTAGTCTGCCCATCGCGGCAGTGTGTGACGGTTATCGCGCGTCGGCCTGCAAGATCGCCTGACGACGCTCGCCCTGTATTTCTTGAACGACCGGTATAGACCAACTACCTTTCGATTAGGTCACCAGCGATGTTAGGTCAAAGCGATGCCGTGGGTAAAAGACTTCGATGTTGATGAAGCGGTCGACCGCGCCATGAAGGTTTTCTGGGCGAAAGGCTACGATTCCACGTCGATCTCCGATCTTACCGAGGCCATGCAGATCAACAAGGGCAGCCTCTACAACGCCTTTGGCAGCAAGAAGGCGTTGTTCACACAAGCTCTGTTGAAGTACGACCGCGAAAACCGGCAGGCGGCGATCAAGCAGCTTGAGGCCGTAGACGACCCGATTACTGCTATCCGAACACTGTTCGACTCGCTGATTGCCGAGAGCCAGGCCGATGCCGAGCGCAAAGGCTGCCTGCTCGTCAATACGGCGCTCGACCTGCCGAACCATACGGAAGAGATTCAGAGAATGGTCACGGCGGCACTGCAGGATTTCGAACAATTCTTCGTACGCATGATCGAGCGTGCGCAAGAGCGAGGCGAGGTGCCCGCGACGCTTGATGCACGCGAAGCGGCAAAGTCGCTTCTGTCGCAGGTCGTTGGCCTTAGGGTCTTGGCGCGCGGCGCTTTCGACGCCAAGAGCCTGAAGGCGATCGGGACCCAGGCGCTCGAACGTATCTCAGCCTAACTATCTGTAATTAAACAGAAAAGACGAGTCAGGCAGGTTTTCTGCGGATTAGTCTTGACCATTCGGTATAAACATACATATAAGTTTATACCGAGTGGTTAAAACAAATCGACCGCAGATCCCGAAACCGGAAAGGAACCCTGATGTCCCAGTTCACTACCCACACGATCGAATCCGCACCGGAGAGCGCTAAGCCGATCCTGCAGGGCGCGAAGAATGCCTACTCCTTCGTGCCGAACCTGCTTGGCACCATGGCGACGTCGCCGGCGCTGCTCGAGGGTTACATGACCCTGGCGGGCATCTTCGACAAAACCGAACTGTCGGAGACCGAGCGCCAGATCATCCTGATGACCAACAATCGCCTGAACGGCTGCGCCTATTGCATGGCCGCGCACACGACTCTCTCACAGATGGCCAAGGTGCCGTCCGACGTGATTGACGCACTGCGCGACGACACCCCGATCGCCGATCCGAAGCTGGAAGCGCTCCGCACATTCACGGCGATCGTCAATGAGAAGCGCGGCTGGCCCGAAGAGGCCGAGGTCGCTGCCTTTGTCGCCGCGGGTTACAGCAATCAGGCCGTTCTCGACGTCATTCTCGGTACCAGCCTGAAAGTGATGTCGAACTACACCAACCACGTTGCCCACACCACGGTCGACGACGCTTTCGTCCAGAACACCTGGACCGACCCGGCGAAAAGAGCCGCGTAAACCGCCGCCCGGGGCCCGCGCCATGTTGCGGGCCCTGCTCAGCCGGGATTTCGACCTGTTTCAACCTCGTGTCACGAACAAGTTCACCTGAGCTATCTGGAGATATCCATGCCCCTGTCCCGCATTCCCTCCCTGGTTGCCGGCCTGGCGATGGCCGCTTCGGTCATGCCGGTCCTGGCCCAGGATGCCAACCCCTACGAGGGGTTCAAAGTCCCGCCGCTCGCGGTTTCTTCGAAGATGCCTTACGAGCACAAATTCATCGAGGTTCTTGGCTCGAAGATGGCCTATGTCGACGCCGGTGAGGGGGACCCGATCCTCTTCCTGCACGGTCAGCCGACCTCATCCTATCTCTGGCGCAATATCATGCCTCATCTCAAGGGCCAGGGACGGGTGATTGCGCCCGACAACATCGGCTTCGGCAAGTCCGACCAGCCGGAACTCGCATACACCTTCGGTGATCACTACAGGTACATCGAAGCCTTCATCGACCAGTTGGCGCTGACCAACATCACGCTGGTGGTGCACGACTGGGGCTCGGGCCTTGGCCTGCAATATGCGGCGCAGAACCCGGACAGGATCAAAGGCATCGTGACGATGGAGTCGATTATCGCGCCGCTGATCCCGGCAAAAAGCTACGATGCCATGCCCAAGGAACTGGGAGACTTCTTCCGCACGGTGCGCGACCCGGAGGGCGGTCGAAAGCTGCTGATCGAGGAGAACTTCTTCGTCGAAGGCGCGCTGCCGGGTTTCATCGTCCGGCCCTTGGCCAACGAAGCGCACGATGTCTACCGCCGACCGTTCCAGACCGAGAAATCCCGCATTCAGGTCAATCAGTGACCGAATGAGATGCCGATCGGTCAGGTGCCGCAGGAGACGCATGACATCGTCGCGGCATACAACGCCTGGCTGGAGGAAACCGAAATTCCCTGGCTCTTCCTTTATGCAACGCCGGGCGCGCTGAACCCGCCGGAGGCGGCCGACTATTGGGCCGCGCGGGCGAAGAATATCGAGATCGCCTACATCGGCGCCGGTCTGCACTACGTGCAGGAAGATCAACCCTATGCGATCGGCCGTGCGATCTCCGACTGGTATCGCCGGATCGAGGCTCGCTGAGCGAGATCCTGGCGAGGCGGGTTGCCGTCTTCCTCCGGGCATTGCAACCCGCCTCTCATTCCGCCCAAGAGAAGGGTCCGTCATGTTACTCGACACACCGGTCTGCGACTTCGGCTGGAAAGCCCTTGACTTCACCCTCAAAGATCCGGATGGCACCAGCTACACGATGTCCGATCACCTGGGCGACAACGGCCTGCTGATCGCCTTCATCTGCAATCACTGCCCTTACGTTCAGGCGGTCGCCGGGCGGCATGCCGCCGATACCCGCACGTTGCTGGATGAAGGCATTAATGTGCTGGCGGTGATGTCGAACGACTACCGCTACGTCTCGATCGACTCCCCTCCCAACATGAAGCTTTTTGCCGAACACCACGGCTTTCCCTTTCCCTACCTGGTCGATGAAGATCAGTCGGTCGGCAAAGCATACGGCGCCGTTTGCACGCCAGACTTCTTTGGATTCAACAGAGATGGCGAGCTTCAGTATCGCGGGCGGCTCGATAGCGCCGGCATGGGAAACCAACAGAACCGGAATCCCGAACTTTTGAACGCCATGCGCCAGATCGCGGAAACGGGCCAGGGCCCGCGCGATCAGATCCCCAGCATGGGCTGCTCGATCAAATGGAGCTGAACATCATGTCCGATATCGATCTCTACACCTGGGCAACGCCGAACGGCTGGAAGGCCTCGGCAACGCTCGAAGAAATGGAACTGCCCTACAATCTGAAGCCGATCGACATCACGGCCGGCGACCAGAAGGCCGCTGCGTATGTCGCGATCAATCCCAATGGCCGGATTCCGGCGATTGTCGATCACGAGGCCGACGGCTTCGCCGTCTTCGAATCCGGGGCGATCATGCTGTATCTCGCGGAGAAGACCGGCCTGCTGCTGCCCACGGATGCGAAAGGGCGCTCCAAAGTCATTCAGTGGCTGATGTTCCAGATGGGCGGCCTCGGCCCGATGCAAGGTCAGGCCAATGTCTTCTATCGCTACTTCGATGAAAACATTCCGGCGGCGATCGCGCGCTATCAGAACGAAACCCGGCGGCTCTATGGCGTCCTGGATACACGCCTGTCGGACAATGAGTTCCTTGCTGGTGACTATTCCATTGCTGACATCGCCAATTGGAGCTGGGCCCGGATCCATAACTGGGCTGGCGTCGGCATCGAAGAGTTCCCACACCTGAAACGGTGGCTCGATGCACTCGAGGCCCGGCCTGCGCTGATCCGGGGCGCCGCGGTTCCAAGCAAGACGAACTACAACGAGCAGGAATGAGGCGGCCGCAGACGTGGCCGAGCCGACCGGACCCGAGGTGTTTCGGCAGGTCCGCGTCGTTGCGGCGTGCGCTCACCCGGCGGTCCGGCCCGATCGCCAGTAACAAAGAACAACCTTTGCATAGGAAGCGAATTCACCATGAGCACGACCTTCGCACTGGATATCTACGGCACCCTGATCAACCCGCTTGGAATCGCTAGCCAGCTCGCCGATCAGGTTGGAGACAAGGCAGTGGGCGTGGCGGAGCTGTGGCGCAGCAAGCAGCTGGAATACAGCTTCCGCCGCGGGCTGATGGGTACGTACAAGAACTTCCCGGACGTCACCAAGGCGGCGCTCGACTACGCCTGCGATGCGCTTGGCGTCCGGCTGCCTGACGATGCGAAGGCGAGCCTGCTGGCGCAATATCGTGCGCTTGAGGCGTTTGACGATGTGCGCCCGGCACTCTCTGCACTTGAGACCAAGGGCGCCCGTCTCCACGCGTTTTCGAACGGCCTGGCGGACGACATCGCCGCGCTGCTGTCGCGTGCACAGATCGACGGCTTCATCCGGTCAACGGTCAGCGTCGATGACGTCCGAACGTTCAAGCCGGATCCCCTGGTGTATGCGCACTTCAACAAAGTCACCGGCTCGTCGCCGGACGCAACCTGGCTGGTTTCCAGCAATCCCTTCGATGTGATCGGGGCAGCCGCTGTCGGCTGGAACACAGCCTGGGTGAAGCGCAGTCCCACGGCTGTCTTCGATCCCTGGGAGCACACGCCAACCAAGACGATCACGTCGCTTACGGAACTTGTCTCGCTCTGCCCTGAGGCGAACAGCCCGTAGGACGTCCCGTCGCCAAGCCGTTGACGCCTTCGTGGAGAGAGTTGCGTCGCGTCTGCGGCAGCGGGACTCATCGCCCCCTGGGATTGGGCGAGCCCGGAGCGCACTGAAACCTGTCCCAGGATACCGTTGCGCCACATCGACGATACTGTTGCGCATCACGCGGTCTGAGGTAGGCAATATGGAAGCTGTTGTGGAAGATGTGCGCCGCGAGGTCGTGGACCTGCATGCGTTCTTTGTCGACTGGTTCAACGGCACCGTGGACAGGGACCATCTGGAACCTCGTTTCCTGTCTCATATGAGCGAGGACGTAGTGTTCATTTCGCCCGAAGGCCGCACCATGGGCCGCGAGCAGCTGCGGGCGGCGTTCGACCAAGGCCATGGCGCAAACCCCGGTTTCAGGATCGAGGTCCGCGACGTCGAAATCCGCCGTCACATCGGAAGCATGGTCCTGATCACCTACACGGAGTGGCAGATCGGTTCAAAGGCTCCGCCGCACGCCGACAACGCGCGGCTCACCAGCGCGCTGATCGAAACCGGTTCTCCCCCCAGTTGGCTGCATATCCACGAGACTTGGCTGCCCGACGACATTCGCGCGGCCGATCCCTTCGCGTTCTGACGCGATCCGTTCACTTTCCATCCCGCCGTCGCTTGTCTTTCATGACACCTTTGACCAGCTTGCCGAAGGCACGGTCCCGGGCCCGTCGTTCCGCCAGGTTTTCGGAATTCCGCGCGTCTTCGGCAGCGAGCTTTCGCCAGCGCTTGAGGCGAGCCGCATCGAGTTCGCCGCCGTCGACCGCAGCCCGGACAGCGCAACCGGGTTCGGTTTCATGACGGCAGTCGCCAAACCGGCACGCCCGCGCCAACTCGATAATGTCGGCGAACACATCTTCCAGTCCCGCTTTGGCGTCAGTGAGTTGCAGCTCGCGCATGCCGGGCGTATCGAGCAGCCAGCCACCGTTCGGCAGACGATGGAGCGCCCGCGCGGAGGTCGTATGCCGGCCTTTGTCGTCGTCCGCTCTTACGCCCTGCGTGGCTGTCCTGTCCTCGCCCGTCAGCGTGTTGACCAGCGTAGACTTGCCGACGCCCGACGAACCGACCAGGGCCACAGTCTGACCGCATCCGCACCATGGGGTGAGGCAGGCGACCGCCTCGTCGTCTCGGGCGTCCAGAACCTCGACCAGGAGGCCCGGCAGGAGCTTGCTGGCGGCGCGGACGAATTCCTCCGGCGTGTCCGTCAAGTCGGCCTTGGTGAGGACGACCAAAGGCGTGACGCCGGCGTCGCGCGCCAGCGCCAGGTAGCGCTCCAGCCGTGCTGTGTTGAAGTCCTGATTGCACGATGAGACGACAAACAGGGTGTCGACGTTGGCGGCAATGAGCTGCAGCTTGCGGCCAGTTCCTGCGGCACGGCGTTTGAACAGGCTGCGCCGCGCCAAAAGACGCCGCGGTCGAAACGTCTCGCGGTCCAGCAACAACCAATCGCCCACGGTGGCGACGGCTTCCTCGTCGTCCGCCGCCGCAACGAACGGCGGGACTAGTCTGTCGATGCCCGGCCCGGCCACGTCAAGGCCGCCGCGATGCACGGCCATCACCCGCGCCGGTACGGCGGTCATCAGGTCTTCAGGATCGAGTTGAGACTCGAAAAAAGAGCTCCAGCCAAAATCGGCCAGATCGGATGTTTGCAATGTCATTGGTCTCACACCAGCTTCGGCGCCGGCCTGACGGCACATGCGCTCGATACGACGCGTCACGTAACGCACTCGCGTTCCGCCGGTGACGGAACGCGTTCATCGTGTGGCTGAATTGAGAAGGAACGGGTACACGCACCGTGACCGAGGAAGAGGGTTCCTGTCCCGTTCCCCGCCGAGGCGTGAATTCACGCTGCTACGAGATCTCTACCAGCCCGCTGGGACACAACGACAATCACAAAATGGTCCTCCGTTCAGCTCCAAGAGACGGCACATAGCGCTTAGGGTTGAAAAGGTCAACGCTACGAAGAAGCACAATTTGTCCCGTCGATCCGCGTTCCACCCGCTGCTTCTAACCACATCCGGGCTCGGATGCCGCCGGTTGCGCCGCATCATGACGCGAGGTCCTTTTGGTCCTCGGGTTCGATGACGTCGAAGCGTTTGGGATGCCGGTTTTCGAGCAGCAGGTCGGCGGCCTGGTCGGCGGCATCCTGAAACGGCCGCAGGATCAGGTTGGCACCGGCGGCGCGCAGTTGCGCACCATCGCCATCGTGGTGCGAGGTCAGGGCAATGTGGCCGCGAAAGCCGCGTTCGCGCAAGGCGTGGCACAGCGCGATGCGCGGATCGCCCTCCATTACCCCGGTTTCGTGTTCGGGCACCGCCGAGACGGCCCAGCCGGCATCGGCGACCGGCAGGCTGGCGATGAACTCGGGGTCGGTCGCATCGCCGTAGACCGCGGCGAGGCCTTCCTCGCGCCACCGCCGTACCGCGGCGGGATTGAAGTCGATCCCCAGGACCCGCAGTCCGCGTGCCTCCAGGCGCTGCGCGATTGCCCCGCCGAAGCGGCCGAGGCCGAACAGCAGCACGTCGTAGCGTCCGCCGGTCCGGTTTGCGTCGCTGGTACTTTCGCGCGGCGTGCGTCGTCGTTCGAACGGCCGCAACACCGGCTCGAGCCAGGCGTAGAGGTGGTGCGAGTAAGTGATCATGTAGGTCGAGATCGAGATCGTGATCAGCCCGACCAGAGTGACGAGGCCGAGCGTCTCGGCCCCGATATGACCGAGCGAGACGCCGACCGCAGCAAAAATCAGTGAGAACTCGCTGATCTGTGCGACCGTAAGGCCGGCGAGAAAACCGGTGCGTTTGCGGTAACCCATCGCACCCATGATCGCCAGCACGATGAGAGGGTTACCGATCAACACGAACAGTGACATCACCAGGGCAGCCGGCACCTGTTCGCCGAGCAGCGACAGATCAAGGCTGGCGCCCAGGGCGATGAAGAAGAACAGCAAAAGAAAATCCCTGAGCGGGGCCAGTCGTGCCGCCATGGCTTCGCGGAAGCGTGTCGAAGCCAGCGACACGCCGGCCAACAGGCCGCCCAGCTCCTTGCTGAAACCAAGGTAGTCGCCGGCGGCGGCCAGCAGGGCCGCCCAGCCGATGGCAAAGCACACCAGCAACTCCGGTGCCTGTGCCAGACGTTCGACGAGGCGCTCGGCAACGAAACGGATGAAAAGGCCGACGGCAATCAGCATCAGGACGCCGTAGCCGAAGACCCGGACGATCTCGATAGCGGCCGATTCACCCTGGCTGCCGGCGCCGATCGCGGACATGACCAGCATCGCGACGACGACCACCAGGTCCTGGACAATCAGGAAGCCAAGCGCGACGCGCCCGTGCAGCGAGTCGATCTCGCGTTTGTCCGACAGCAGTTTGACGATGATGATGGTGCTGGAAAAGGTCAGGGCGACGGCGACATAGAGGCTGGTCACCACGGTTAAGCCAAGTGCCAGTCCGAGCGCAAAGCCGATGACCGAGGTGAAGGCGACCTGACCGAGCCCGGTGGTGAGCGCGACGAGGCCGAGGGTGCGGATCAGCTTCACATCGAGCTTGAGGCCGACCAGGAACAGCAGAACGGCGATACCGAGTTTGGCCAGCAGTTCAATCTGCTCGTCCGAGCGGGCGATGCCAAGCAACGACGGACCGGCGAGGATGCCGACGGCGATGAAGCTCACGATCAGCGGTTGTCGTAGCAGCACGCCGACCAGGCCGACCGCGGCTGCCAGCACCAGCAGGGCCGCGACTTCGTAGAAAACCGAGATCGAGACGATTTCCAGCATCAGCGGACGCCTCCGTCGACGGGTGTGTGGCCGAACAGGCGGCCGCGCAGCCACTTCTCGACCTCCAGAATGGCGAACAGGGCAATGCCAACGCCGATGATCTCCGCGCCGTGTATGAAGTCGACCGGGCGGGTTTCGAACAGGGCGTTCATGACCGGGGCATAGGTGAAGACAAGCTGCAGCGACACGACCATTGCGACGGCGATCAACACGGCGCGGGTGCCGACGATGCCTTTCATGGTGAGCGACGGCGCGCGCAAGTAGCGGACGCTGAACAGATAGAACACTTCCATGACGACCAGTGTGTTGACGGCGTAAGTGCGGGCTTCCTCAAGACTGGCCCCGTGGGAGCGGGTCCAGACGAAAATGCCGAAGATGCCGGTGACGAAGAGAGCGGAAACGAAACCGATGCGCCACACCAGGAAGGCCGACAGCATCGGCGCGCCGGCCGGCCGTGGCGGGCGTTTCATCACGTCGGTCTCGGTCGGCTCGAACGCGAGCGCGATGGCCAGGCCGACCGAACTGACCATGTTCACCCACAGGATCTGCAGTGGCGTGATCGGCAGGGTGTAGCCAAGCAGAATGGCCATGATGATGGCAAAGGACTCTCCGCCATTGACCGGCAGCAGGAAGACGATCGCCTTCTTCAGATTGTCGTAGACCGTTCGGCCCTCGCGCACGGCGGCGGCAATCGACGCGAAATTGTCGTCGGCCAGCACCATCTCGGCGGCTTCCTTTGCCGCTTCGGTGCCGTTGCCGCCCATGGCGACGCCGACGTCGGCCCGCTTCAGCGCCGGTGCGTCATTCACGCCGTCGCCGGTCATCGCGACCACCTGGTTGCCGGCCTGCAGCGCTTCGACCAGGCGGAGCTTGTGGGCAGGACTGGTGCGGGCGAACACGTCGACGTCGGCGGCGCGTCGAACGAGGGTGGCATCGTCGAGTTCGTCGAGGTCGCGGCCGGTCAGTACGTCGCGGTGATTTGCCAGATCGAGCTGTTCGGCGATTGCCCGCGCGGTGCCGGCATGGTCGCCCGTGATCATTTTGACGCGAATACCGGCCGACTGACATTCGTTGACGGCAGCGATCGCGTCCCGCCGGGGCGGGTCGATCAGGCCGAGAAGGCCCAACAGCGTCAGGCCCTCTTCCACATCGTCAAATGTCAGATCCCGTTGCTCGGCCGGCATTGTCCTGACCGCTACCGCCAGCACCCGCTGGCCCTGACCGGTCATACGCTCGATGCAATCGTGCCAGTAGCCACCGTCGACCGGTTCGCTGCCATTGGTCCCGCGTTGCTGGCCGCACATTTCGATGACCCGTTCGGGCGCGCCCTTGAGGTAGACGAAGCCGTCACCGTCGTGATTGCGGTGCAGCGTTGCCATGAAGCGGTGCTCGGCGTCGAAGGGAATCACGTCCGTGCGCGGGAACGATTTCTGCTCGAAAGCGGGGTCGAGGCCCGCCTTCAGGCCGACGGTCAGCAACGCGCCTTCCATCGGATCGCCTTCGATCTGCCAGTCGTCGTCGCCGGCATGCAGGGCGGAATCGTTGCACAACACGCCGGCACTGATCACCTCGAGCAGGCGCGGGTACTGGTCCGGGTCGACTTCGCTGCCGTCCAGGCTGAAACCGCCGCGCGGTGCGTAGCCGACACCGCTGACGTCGAACAGGTGCGACGCCGTGGCCACCGTGCGCACGGTCATTTCGTTGCGGGTCAGCGTGCCGGTCTTGTCGGAGCAGATGATCGATACCGCTCCCAATGTCTCGACCGCCGGCAGGTGACGAACGATGGCGTTGCGCGCGGCCATGCGCTGGACTCCGATGGCCAGGGTGACGGTCAGGATGGCCGGCAGCCCTTCCGGAATGGCGGCGACGGCGAGGCCGACCACCACCATGAACATCTCGACCGGTGCAAAGTCACGCAGCAGGACGCCGAAGGCGAACACCATGGCGGCGAGCAGCAGAATTGCCGCCGTCAGCCAGCGGGCGAAGACGCTCATCTGGCGCAGCAGCGGCGTCGACAAACGCTGGACCTGGGTGAGCATGCCGCTGATGCGGCCGATCTCGGTGTGGACACCGGTTTCGACGACGACGCCTGTGCCCTGTCCGGCGGCGACCAGCGTGCCGGCGTAGGCCATTGACGTCCGGTCGCCGAGCGGCGCTTTGGCCGCTACCGCATCGACCGACTTGTCGACCGGAACCGACTCGCCGGTCAGCGCGGCCTCCTGCAGGCGCAGACCCTTTACGCGCATCAGGCGGATGTCGGCGGGTACCTTGTCCCCGGGTTCGAGAATGACCAGATCGCCGGGCACAAGGTCTTCCGCCGGCACGGCGCGCCGTTGCCCGTCACGCAAGACGGTGGCCCGCGGCGACAGCATCTGCCGAATGGCCTGCAGGGCCTTTTCCGCCTTGCCCTCCTGAAGGAAGCCGATGATGGCATTGACGACAACGACGGCGAGGATGACCTTGGTGTCGATCCAGTGCCCGAGCACCGCGGTCAGGGCCGCGGCGCCCAACAGCACGAAGATCAACAGGTTGTTGAACTGGGCCAGGAAACGGATCAGCGCACTGCGCGATTTCGGCGCCGGCAGACGGTTCGGCCCATGAGTGGTTAGGCGTCTGCGTGCATCGTCGTCCGTCAGGCCGTCCGTGTTGCCGGCCCGACCCGCCATGGCATCGTCAGGTGTAATCGCATGCCAACCGGTGGCCGGGGCCGGACCGTTCGGCGCTGTGCCTGACTGATCGTGTTGCTCAACCGCTGCCATAGCTTCGCTCCTCGCCAGACTTATGATCTGCAGGAGCCCGCCGCTATGGCCGGCTTACACCGCTTGTCAGTCTGGTTGGTCCTGTCGGTCTGACGCGGGCTTGGTTTCGTGAGCGTTCACGAAGGCTTCCAGGTCCTTGACCGCCACGCGGAATTCCCGGCCGAAGCGGATCGCGCGCAGATCCTGCTCGTGAATCCATGTGCGGACGGTTGCTTCGCTGACCTTCAGCAGTTCCGCGATTTCGTGTGTCGTCATAAAGGGCTTACTCAGCATCACTAAGCGCTCTTTGGTGCTGAATGGCGATGTTAAGCATCGTTGAATTATGTTGAGGGATCATTGATCTAAATCAGTGTGGTTCAGGTGATATAGTGATTGAACAGCGTATAACTATACAACAGAGGGAAGGGAGCATCAGGTATGTCTAAATTGATGAAAGCCGCTCTCTTCGTCGCGCCAGTCTGTATCGTCTTGGACGACCATAAGATCGTGACGTCGTTGTGCCGGGGCGGCAAAGAGTGGATGCGTCGGCTCATGAATAAGATCGCATCCGGACATGTCGACCTGAAACCGCTAGCAACGCATCTATTCGGTCTTGAACAGATCGAGGAAGCGTACGATCTCTTCGCAAACCAGCGCGATGGCGTGTTGAAGATCGCGGTCACGCCGTGACACCTCTGAACGGTCGGGACATTCAACACCACCTACCGCGGCGCCGGGTGCCGTGGCCTCAAGACGTAGATGGAGCGAGTACATGAAGAGCCTATTGACTGCGACGGATCTGTCCGCGCGTTCCGACCGCGCGGTGGAGCGTGCCGTCACCATCGCGCGCGAGCACGGCGCCAAGCTGACGGTTCTGCACGTCGTTGATGAAGGGTTGCCGACAGCAATCGCCGACGCGCAGGAAGAGGCGGCGAAGAAAGCGGTCCAGGCACACATCGATGCGGTGAAGGGCGATGTTGGCGCGGAGGTTTCGGTCGAAGTGGTATTGGGCCGGGCCTATGTCGACATTTTGGAAATGTCCGAGAAAACCGAGGCCGAGATGATCGTTCTCGGGCTGCACCGAGAGGATGTGCTGAAGGACATGTTCCGCGGAACCACGGCCGAGCGCGTTATCCGCGCCGGCAATGTGCCGGTGCTTTTGGTGAAGGACCGGATCATGGGACCCTACGGCCGGGTGCTGATTGGGGTCGACTTTTCCGTCTATTCACGTCGCGCCATCGAATTCGCCGTCGGCTTCGTGCCGGGCGGCGAGTTCCATCTGGTCCACGCCTTCGATGTGCCGTTCAAGGGCTTCATGCACGGTCACGGCACGCGCCGTGAAGTCAGCAAGCAGCATCAGTCGGAATTCAAGCGCATGATCGAAGGCGAGATGGCGACGTTCCTCGCCAACATCGAGGCCGACGCACCGAAGCTGGAGCGCATCATGCAGGAAGGACTCGTTCGCGAGGTCATCCATCGGCAGGCCGAAAAGCTGAAGCCCGATCTGCTCGTTGTCGGCACCCATGGCCGGACCGGCGTTGCCCATGCTTTCCTTGGCAGCGTTGCCGAGGATCTGCTGCGGCATCCGCCGTGCGACGTGCTGGCGGTCAACGCCTGGTGAGTTCGGGGTCGGGCGGTGGCATCGCCGCCTCAGGCCTGCAATTCCTCGAGCAGCTGCTCAAGCAGCTTCATGCCTGTGCCCCAGCCCTTGTCGAGACCATTGATCGCGGCGGCGAAGCAGGCGATTTCCGCCGCGCTTGCTTCGTGCGGCACCCAGGTCAGGCGTAGCCGGGTGCGATCGCCGTCCTCGTCAAGGCTGACCGTTGTTAGCAGGATCCGCGGCCAGTCGGCCATCATCGGGTTGGCGACGATGGACCAGTCGGCGTCGGTCACAGAATGCAGCCAGACCAGCCGGCTCGTCGGTGTCACCTCGGTGTATTCGGCCCGCTGAAAGTGGGAGTTGTCGCCCCAACGCATTTCCAGCAGCCACAGCCCGCCTGGCTTCAGGTCAAGCTGATGAATGACGGTGTCGGCGCCTGGGCCGTACCAACGCGGCAGCAGGGCCGGGTCGGTCCACGTTTTCCATACCAGCTCGCGCGGTGCGTCGAACACGCGCTCCAGGACATAAGTCGGTGTATCGCTCACGCGCGTTCCCCCTTGGCTTCCGCGTCCTTCAGTTCTTCCAGCAGGTCGTCGAGTTGATCGAAACTCGATGACCAGAACTGCCTGAATTTTTCGAGCCACTGCACGGCATCGGCCATCGGCGCCGCTTTCAGCCGGGCCGGCCGGCGCTGTCGGTCGACGTCGCGTTCGATCAGGCCCGCGCGTTCCAGCACCTTCAAGTGCTTGGAGACGGCGGGCTGGCTCATTGAGAATGGTTCAGCCAGTTCGTTCACCGCGGCTTCGCCTGTCGCCAGGCGGGACAGGATCGCCCGTCGGGTCGGGTCGGCCAGTGCGGCGAACACAGCGTCGAGATCGGTTGCTTTCGCATAACCAGATTGTTCCATAACAGTATGGTTATATAATTGCTGCGACGCCGTCAATGCCGGTGTCACTGACCGTAGGAACCATGTGGGGAGATGTTCGCGTCACTTGCGGACGGTTGCAGCGGGCTCGTCCATCCGGGGGTGGCGCCTTGCCGGCTAAAGGATCAGGCCGCAGCTATCGAACGCCGCCTTAGTTGCCGCTTTTTCCTCGTCGGTCAGCTGCAGCAACGGCCGGCGCACCGGACCGCCGGCCTGTCCCAGCAGTTCCTGCCAGTACTTCTGGTGCGCTTGCGGCTTTCCGCCCGGACGAGTGGTCTTCAACGCCTGGCGCACCGGATCGAGGCTGTCGCGGATGGCGCGCGCATCCTCGATCTCGCCGGACAGAGCGAGCTTCGTATAGTCGTGCATGCGCCGATCGTTCTTCGTCTGCAGCAGATAGGGCGGCGAGGAGCAGAGGTAGAGTTGCCAACCGAGTTCGACGACGTTGTCTAACCACTCGTCTTCCGAAGCGGTCGAAACCAGAATCTTGTCACCGGCCAGGTCCGTCAGCTTGGCGTACATCTCGCGTGGCACCGAGTATTTGATCGCCATGATGTTCGGCAGGTCGGCCACCCGCGCGCACAGCTCCGGGCTCATCAAATAGCCGCTGTCGGGATGGCTCCACATGGCGATGCCGATGTCGAGTTCGTCGCACAGCAGCTTGTAGTAGTTGTAGATCGTCTCGTCCCGGTCATGGATGAAGTGCAGCACCGGCGCGTGCACCACGATGTAGTCGGCACCGACGTTCTGGGCGTGCCGTGCCAGTTCGATCACCGTGTCGAAGTTCTGGTCAGAGCAGGACATGATCGTGCCGGCTTTTCCGTCAACCGCTTCCACCGCGAGCTCGAAGTTGCGTTTGCGCTCTTCCACGCTCATCGCAAAGAACTCACCCTGCTTGCCGGCGATGAACAGGCCCTGGATGGACAGGTCTTCGATCCAGTGCCGGATGTTGGCGCGCATGCCGTCTTCGTCGATCCGGCCGTCGGGCAGCATCGGGTTGAGCGCCGCCGCCCAGATCCCCTTCATGTGCTCGCGGCTGTATGCCTTGGCGTCCTGCTTGCTATATTTCATCGTCGTCGCTTTCCGTTTGTGCCTCTTGCATGGCCTGCCAGATGGCGTGGGCCGTAAGCGGCAGGGGAATGGATGTCACCCCCAGCGATTCCAGCGCGTCGGCCGCGGCGTTGCAGATGGCCGCGGGGGCACCAATTGTGCCGGCCTCGCCGATGCCCTTGGCGCCCAGCAGGTTGGCCGGGGACGGTGTCTGTACATGTTCAAGGGTGAGCGGTGGCATGTCGTCGGCCCGCGGCAGGCCATAGTCCATCATCGAGCCGGTCAGTAACTGCCCGGTATCGTCATAGACCAGCCGTTCCAGTGTCGCTTCGCCGATGCCTTGCGCGATACCGCCGATGACCTGACCTTCGGCCAATTGCGGGTTGACCAGAGTGCCGGCGTCGTCGACGCAGACCATGCGCTCGACCGTCAGCTTGCCGGTGTCGCGGTCGATGGCGACCTGCGCGAGATAACAGCCATAGCCCCAGGCTTCGCCCGACGCTTCGTACCTGACGGATGCTTTGACAGTGGTGGCCGGGGTAAGCGTGCCGCCAGCGCGCTGCAGCACCTCGCGTGCGGCGGCAAGCACGGCGCTGCCGCCGATGGCGGTACTGCGGCTCGCCAGTGCGCCGATGCCGGGCGGGCATTGCGCCGTATCTCCGCAGGTCACCGACACGCGCCCGACGGCGCATCCCAGGGCATCGGCGGCGATTTGCGCAAAAGCGGTTTCCCGGCCATGGCCTTGCGTACTCCCGCCGGTGCGCACGGTCACGTTGCCGTCCGGGTCAAGGCGGATCGCGGCACTTTCCCAGCCGGTACCGCAGGGCTCGACGAAGAAGCAGGCGCCAAGACCGGCAATCTCACCGTTCTGGCGCCGTTGCTTGATGTCGGCGATGGCGTCGTCGTAGCCGGCCAGTGCCAGCGTCCTCTCCAGCGCGCCATGGTAGTTGCCGCTATCAAGCACGACGCCGGTGGCACGCCGGAGCGGCAGCCGGTGCCGCGGGATCAGGTTGCGGCGGCGCAACTCCATGGCGTCGATCCCACTGGCACGCGCGGCCGCCTCGACCAGGCGTTCCATCAACATCGCGGCTTCCGGGCGACCGGCGCCGCGATAGATGCCGACGGGCGCTGTGTTGGTGGCGACACCGCGCGTGTGTAGGTCGAAGGCGCTGATGTCGTAGGGCCCGGGCAGGATCCGCGCCGCGTTCCAGGCGGGGACCTGGCAACTCGTCGTCATCCAGCAGCCGACCGGTGCCACGACATCGGCCGTCAGCGCGGTGAACCGGCCATCGGCATCGAGCGCCAGCGTGCCGCGCGTGACGAGGCCCCGGCCTTGTGAGGCCGATGACATGTCTTCATTGCGGCTGGCTTGCCAGCGCACGCTGCGCTGCAGGTGAAACGCGGCCCAGACCGCGAACACCTCTTCCGGATAAAGCGATGCCTTCATACCGAAGGCGCCGCCGACGTCTGGCGAGATCACCTGCAGCCGCGCCGCATCGATATCGAGGATGCGCGCAAGTTCCTGCCGTGCCCGGTGCGGTGTCTGGGTCGATAGGTAGACCACGGCGGTGGCGTCCTCGGGGTGGTAGGCAACGACGACCGAACGGGTCTCCATCGGGGAGGGCGCGACGTAGGGATGGCGAATGCCGATGGACACACTGAATGCCGCGTTGGCAAATGCGGTGTTGCAGTCGCCTTGCTGCCAGCGATGGCTAAACAGTGGCGTCGACGCGGAAGCGTCGGCCTCGATAACCAGCGGGCTTGCTGCCGCTGCCAGGTCGATTTCGATCTGCTCGCAAGCGTCCTCAGCGGTCGCGGCAGTATCGGCCAACACCGCGGCAATGGGCTGGCCGACTGCTGATGCTTCGCCCGCGGCCAGGACTGGAAAGACACGATCCGGTGCGTCGTCGAGCACCCGGTTGACGCTGAGGTTGCCCAGATGCGCAACGTCCGGGCCGGCGAACGCCGCATGGACGCCGGGGATCGCCAGAGCCGCGGACAGATCACAGCCGGCTATAGCCGCGTTGGCCAACGGACTGCGCACGAAGGAGATGTGCAACGGGTTCTCGAGCGGCACGTCGGCAACGAAGGTGCCCTGGCCCGTGACCAGACGGGCGTCCTCGCGCCGATGCAGCGACCTGCCGATAGGTCCTGGCTCTATGGCCTCGCTATCGCCGACGGCGGGTGAAAGCACTGAAAACTGGCCGGAACTGCTAGGGGTCGTGGCCATGCGGATTGCGCCGTTCCTCTTTGTGCGAGGCATGATGCGGGCACACCGGGCTGAAGAAAAATTCGATTTCCACAATCGGGTATACGAAATTTCGATATTGGAACCGCCCAGATATGTAATTTAACTTAATCAGAGAGCCGACATTCGAACGGGCGCACATGGCGAAGGGGCTGGATCTAGCCGTCATAGGCTGCGGCGCGATAGCGCACTACGTCGCTGAACAGATGGCGGCTGACGTCGGCATCAGAATTGTTGGCGTCATCGCCCGGCCGGGGTCGCGTGCCAAGGCTGCCGGGATGCTGGGAGACGGCGGCTCGGTCGTCGACCATGTCTCGGACCTGCCGGCCGATGTCGATCTCATCGCCGATTGTGCCGGACACTCGGGTCTTGCCGAACACGGGCCTGGCGCACTGCGCGCCGGCATCGATGTCGTCTCGCTGTCCAACGGCGCATTGGCCGACCCGGCGTTGGCCGTCGAGCTGGAAGACAGTGCGAAGGCCGGGCAGGCGCGGCTGACGCTGCTGTCGGGGGCCATCGGTGGTATCGACGTTCTGGGCGCCGGGCAGGTCGGTGGCCTGACGTCCGTCACCTATGTCGGCCGTAAGCCGCCGGCCGGCTGGCGTGGCACGCCGGCCGAAACGATATGCGATCTTGCCTCTCTGGCGGAGCCGTTCACGCACTTTCGCGGGACGGCCCGCGAGGCCGCGCTGAACTATCCGAAGAATGCCAACGTCGCGGCGACGGTGGCGCTGGCCGGCCTGGGGCTGGACGAAACGATGGTCGAGCTGATTGCCGATCCGGCCGCTGGGCGGAACATTCACGAGGTCGCGGCGGAGGGCGCGTTCGGTTGCTTCAGGCTTCAGGTGGAGGGCAGACCGCTGCCCACGAACCCCAAGTCATCGGCGCTGGCGGCGATGAGCATGGTACGGTACCTGCGGCAGCGCAGGTGCTACATCCAGCTCTGATCAGGACGGTTTGCCGCTGCCGCTGAACGGCGTTACGCCGCGACGTTGGCGATGATCGATGCCTGATGTCGCAGTTCGCGCAGGAATTCCAGGGCTGCCGGCGACAATACATCAAGGTTGCGGTAGGACACGCCAACCGGCCCGTTCGACAGATCCAGTTCGCAGGGCACGATCTTGAGTTCCCCGCGGGCGATCTCCGTCTCGACGACGTGATAGGGCAGGATGCACAGCATGTCCGTCGACAGCAGCAACGCCCGATTGGTCAGGAACGACACGCATTCCACGGCGTTCGACGGCGTTGGGATGCCGCGGTCGAAGAACTCCTTGTCGATCTGTCGCCGCAACGTCGTCTGCTTCGGCGGCAGGATCCAGTTCTGCGTTGCCAGATCGTCGAAGGCCACATCTTTGGCGTCGGCAATTGGGTTGCCGTCGCGGCACACCACGACGACGCGTTCCTGATACAGCACCTCCTGAACCAGATCCTCGCGATGGCGGTATTCGGCGAGGCGGCCGACGACCATGTCGAGATCGCCGTTGTGCAGCAGCGGCATCAGGAAATCGTTTGTGCCGTCGCGCACGACGATGCTGACGTTCGGCCGGGCATTGTGCACCTTGTCGATGGTGCGCGGCAGCAGTGCCGCCGAGGCGGCCAGCAACGTGCCGACGACGACGCGGCCACCGAGCCCGTCGACGAGATCGTCGAGCTCCTGCGCGGCGTGGGAAATCTGCGCCAGGATCAGTTTGCCGTGCCGCACCAGCGCATCGCCGAACCCGGTCGGAATGACACCGCGGTTGGTGCGGTCGAACAGTTGCACGTCGAAATCCGCTTCGAGATCCTTCAATAGTTTGGTGGCCGCCGGCTGCGAGATGTTGAGCTCGTCGGCCGCATGCAGGATCGATCGATGCTCTTCGATCGCCACCAGCAGGCGAAGCTGCTTCAGCTTCAGACGCGTCGATACGCGCTCGGCGATTTTGGTGTGGCTGCTGCGGCTGGACATGGCGTTGCTATAATTAATCGGAATATCGATTTCAATATTTGTGATTTGATCGCAATACCAATCCGCCCTCTAGTTTTTACGATGGCGCCTCCGTCGATGCGTTCCGCGCCGCGGCCGATGCCAGATTTCAAGGGAAAACCAGATGCCGGCTCACCCGCGATACAAGCCGTTCAATTTCGAAGCCTGGATCGAACGAAACCGGGATCAGCTCAAGCCACCGGTATCGAACAAGCAACTGTTCGACCACGAAACCGGCATGATCGTGATGATCGTGGGCGGGCCCAATACGCGCGTCGACTTCCATGACGACCCGGTCGAGGAATTCTTCTACCAGCTGAAGGGCGACATGATGTTGAAGATCGCCGAAGACGGCGAAATCTACGACGTCACCATCGGCGAAGGTGAGGTCTTCATCCTGCCGCCGCATGCCCGCCATTCGCCGCAACGCCCTGTACCCGGTTCCATCGGCCTGGTCGTCGAAGGCGCCCGCGCACCGGGCCAGAAGGATGGTTTCGAGTGGTTCTGCTTCAACTGCGGCAGTCTGGTGCACCGGGTCGAAGTCGAGGTCACCGACATCGTCAAGGATCTGCCGCCGCTGTACGACGCTTTCTACGCCAGCGAAGAAGACCGCACCTGTAAGAACTGCGGCGCGATGCACCCGGGTAAGGAACCGCCGGCGGGCTGGGTGCAGATCTAGCCCCGCCGCCGTTATCAGAGAGCTTCACACGATAAGACCGACAAGGAACGGAGACACGAATGTCCAACCTGCTGCGAACTGCCGCGACGCTCGTCGCATCCGTCGCCATCAGCGCCGCCGCGCTGTCGCCGGCCTTAGCCAAGGACTTCCGTCTGGGTCTGATTACGCCGCCGCCGCACATCTGGACCAAGGCGGCAGCTGCCTTCGGTGAGGAGCTGAAACAGGAGTCAGGCGGCAAGCACACCGTTGCCGTGTTCCCGTCGCGGCAGCTGGGCAACGAGGCCCAGATGCTGCAGCAACTGCAGACCGGTGGTCTCGACATGGCCTTCCTGACCATTGCCGAGGTATCGAACCGTGCGCCCGACTTCGGCGCCTTCTATGCGCCCTATCTCGTGCAGGACATTGCCGGTGCGGCCAAGCTGTTGCGCAGCGAAGCGGCGCGGGCGCTGCTCGATCAGTTGCCGCAGAAGGTCGGTGTCGTCGGGGTTGGCTATGGTTCGGCCGGCCTGCGCCAGATCGTCACCCGCGATCCGGTGTCGGACGTCGGTGCGCTCAGTGGCCGGAAGATCCGCATCACGCCGTTCGAGCCGATCAAGGATTTCTACAACCTGCTGGGCGCTGCCCCCACGCCGATGCCGCTGCCGGCGGTCTATGACGCGCTCGCCAATGGTCAGGTCGACGCCATCGACATGGATCTGGAGCTGATCTGGAAACTGAAATACACCGAACATGCCAAGACCGTCATCGTATCGAACCATATGATGTTTCCGATGGTCGGCCTGGTGTCGGCAAAGGTCTGGGCCGGGCTCAGTGCCGAGGACCGGGCACTGGTCGGCAAGCTGATGGCCAAGCACGTCGACTCGACGATCGACCAGTATGTCGCCGGCGAGGCGAAGTTCCTGGATGAAGTGAAGAAGACCGGCGTCGAACTGCGCATGGTCGACCAGTCCTTCTTCGGCGACAAGATCGACGCCTGGAACGACATCTGGAGCAAGAAGTCGGCGGCGCTGGACGCGCTGCGGGCGGAAGCCGGCAAATAGGCGCGCACCCGCACAACGACAGATTCCACCGCCGCGGAACGCCGCTTCTGCGGCGGTTCCTCGGTCGCCTCTCGTCGGTGCCGGCGGTCGGTTTGGCCGTGCAGACTCGGGGAGGGTGAACCTTGATTGCGCTGCTGTCCCGGGCGTCCGGCTACCTCATCCGGTTGGAAAGATGGGCGCTGGTGTTTCTGGCCGCGGCGGTCACCGGTCTGATCCTGCTAAACGTCGTCACGCGCTCCGTCGACTATGCGATCTATTGGGTCGATGAACTGGCGATCTACGCAATGATCTGGCTGGTGATGATCGGCGCGTCGACCAAGATCCGCGCGCGCAAAGGCATCGCCGTCACCCTGTTGCAGCCGATGGTCGGCGAGCGGATCTGGCACGTCTTCCTGCTGCTGGTCGATATTGTCGTGCTGGCGTTTGCGCTCGGCCTGATCGGGCTGGCGTGGATCTGGTATGACCCGGTGACCTTCGCCGGCTTCGGGTTCGATCCGGCCGCGTTTGCCGCCCAGACCTTCAACTTCGTTTATCAGGAACCGACGACGACGCTGGGCCTGCCGAAGTACCTGATCTGGCTGATCATGCCGATCACCGCTTTGTCGATGTCGCTGCACGCGACGGCGAACCTGTGCGAACGCGTGGCTGGCGTGCCCGCCCCGACGTTCGATCTGGACTGACGCGATGGTCGCGGCGGCATTCTTCGTTCTGCTGTTGCTGGGTGTGCCGATTGCCATCGTGCTCGCGCTGTCGACCCTGGTCTACATCTTCGTCTCCGGCCAGACCGTGTTGCTCCAGTCCTATACCCAGCAACTGTTCTCCGGCATGGAGAGCTATGGCCTGCTGGCCGTGCCGCTGTTCATGCTCGCGGGCGAACTGATGAACGAAGGCGGCATCACCCGTCGCCTGATCGATTTCGCCAGCGTGTTCGTCGGCCGTGTGCGTGGCGGTCTTGCTTACGTCAACCTTCTGGTCAACATGATGATGGCTTCGATCATCGGTTCGGCCGCGGCGCAGATCGCGATCATGTCGCGGGCGATGGTGCCGGAGATGGAGAAGCAGGGCTACGCCCGGCCGTTTGCGGCGGCCACGACGGCGGCCGGCGGCCTGCTGTCGCCGATCATTCCGCCGTCGATGCTGTTCGTGATCTACGGTGTGCTGGCGCAAATCGCCATCGGCGACATGTTCATCGCCGGCATCATTCCCGGCTTGCTGATGGCCGCGGGCTTCTTCATTGCCCTGGCGCTGATCGGTGCCCGACGCGAACTGCCTGTCGCCCATGCGGGCACATGGCCGGAGAAGCTGGCCGCCCTGAAGTACGGCCTGCCGACACTCATCATTCCGTTGGTGATCGTCGGCGGTATCGTCGCCGGGTTCGCCACGCCGACGGAATCGGCCGCCGTTGCCTCGGTCGCGGCCTTCGTCCTTGGCCGGTTCCTGTTTCGGGAACTGAAGCTGTCGCGCCTGTCGGTGGTGCTCTATCGCACCGCGATCAACAGCTCGGTGGTGGTGTTCATCGTCGCGACGGCGAAGGTGTTCGGCTGGGTCATCGTCTACGAGCAGGTGCCGCAAACACTCGCCGGGCAATTGACGGAACTGACGCGGGATCCGCTGGTGTTCCTGCTGATGGTCAACCTGGTGCTGCTCGCTGTCGGCATGATCCTCGACGGTATCGCGGCCCTGATCCTGGTCGTGCCGATCCTGCTGCCGATCGCGCAGTCGCAGTATGGTATCGACCCCTTCCATTTCGGCGTCGTTATCTGCATCAACCTGGTGCTGGGCCTGCTGACGCCACCGGTTGGCGCCGGCCTGTTCGTCACCACCGCGATGACCGGCGTGAAGCCCGGCGACCTGTTCCGCGAACTGCTGCCGTTCCTCGCCACCACCCTGGTGGTCCTCGTCCTCCTGAGCTGGCAGCCCTGGCTCGTCACCGCACTGATCTGAAGACTGTTCGAGACGTTGCGGGAGACGGTGTCGGCGTAGTGCCGCAACCAAATACGATATCGCGATGGGTGGTCAAAGCACCATGGCATCGATGCCGGTGGCGACCGATTGGTCGTGAACCAGTTGGGTGATCGTGCGGGCGATGGCCGGCGCCAGGATGACGCCGGGGTGGCCGACTGCGAACATCAGGTTCGGCACGTCGGCGTATCGGCCGACCACTGGCCGGTTGTCGCGTGGCATGGGGCGCGCACCGATTGCCACCGAGGTCACGCGAGCCGAATCGATTCCTCTGATCGTCCGCTTGGCCGTGGCCAGGACGTCCTGACCCAGCCGGGCGGTTGCCGAGGGATCGGCGGCTTCCGGCGCGCTGGCGGCGGCATGCAGCGTGGTCGCGTCGCGGGCGCGCAATTCCAGGCCGGGGCCCTGTAGGATGCCATCCAGCGTCAGCGGTTCTGTGGTCATGCTGACCAGCACGGCCGGCGATGACTCGATGCCAAGATCAGGCAGGCCTGGTGGGATGATCCGCCCACCATCCAGACCGCCGGCAACGACAACGACATCCGCGAACAGCGGGTCTCCCGCCACTTCGACGCCGGTGACGGTGCCATCGGCGCAGAGGACGCGATCGACATGTGCGCCGAAGATGGTCTGTGCACCATTGTCGCCGGCCGCCTGGACCAGCCTTTCGGCGACCTCGTCCGAATCAACGGCGATCTCGTCCGGCGAATGGACGGCGCAGGTCGGCGGGGTTGCGACCGCCGGGGCGAGTTTGGTGAAGGCCTCCTGGTCGATCAGCCGGGTGGTGGTGCCCTGATCGCCGTGAATTCGGGCCAGTTCCGCCGTTTCGGCCTCGGATGCGCGCCAGACCAGCGAACCGCAGCCCGGCGCAAAGAGATGTCCGTCGAACTGCTCGTTCCAACGAGCGTAGTCGTCGAGGGCCGCGCGGCGCAGGCCATAGAGGCCCGCCGGGTCGCCGGGCTCGGCCGTGACATAGTTGACCCAGCCGAAGGACTGCGCCGTCACCCCCAGCCCGGCCTGCGGGCGCCTGTCGACCAGACAGACGCGGGCGCCGGCCCGGGTCAATTCATAAGCAACGGCGGCGCCGACGATGCCGGCGCCGATCACAACGACTTTCGGCGTGCTCATACTGATCCCCTTGCGCACTGGCGGCGGGTCCCGCCTGATGTTTCTCTATATAGGGGCAATGGCGCCGGCGTCGCACAGTTCTACGGTCGGCCGCGGTCGATCAACGATGGATGCGGCTAACCGCGAATGTGATAACCGCCGTCGATATAGTGCACGCCGCCGGTGACATTGACGGCATTGGCGCTCGCCAGGAAGGCGGCATAGGCGCCGATCTCGTCTATCGTGGTCACCGCCTGGGTTGGCGCCCGCTCGGCCGCCCGGTCCATCAGCTCATCGAAAGCGGCAATGCCGGACGCGGCGCGCGTTTTCAGCGGTCCGGGCGACAATGCGTTGACCGAGATCCGCTTCGGGCCAAGCTCGGCCGCCAGATAGCGTGTCACCGACTCCAGCGCCGCCTTCACCGGACCCATGACGTTGTAGTGATCGACTACTTTTTCGGCGCCGTAGAACGAGACGGTGATGCAGTTGCCGCCGTCGTCCATAAGCGGTTCGGCCAACCGCACCATGCGCATGAAGGAATGGACCGAGATATCCATTGCCGCCAGAAACCCGTTGCGCGAGCAGTCCACCACGCGCGCGTGCAGGTCGTCGCGTGGGCAGAAGGCAATGGAATGCAGGCAGATGTCGACGCCGCCCCAGGTTTGACGGATGGTGTCGAACAGGCGCGCAAAAGCGGCGTCGTCGCGCACGTCGAGCGGTTCCAGGATGTCCGCTTCGAGTTGTTCGGCCAGCGGCCGCACGTGCGGCTCGGCTTTGTCGTTCAGGTAGGTGAGCGCGAGCCTGGCACCGCGGTCGCGGAATGCTCTGGCACAGCCATAGGCGATGGACTGGTCGTTGGCGATGCCGATCACCAACGCTCTTCGACCCGATAATGAACCCATGTACGCCACGCCCGACCGTAAAGCGCGCACCCTAGGGAGGGCCGATGACGGATTGGTGTCGTTGCGATGTCAGTTCATCGACAGTGCCTGACATTGAAACCGTCCGGTTGCCTTGACAGTCCGGACCGGGCTTGACAAGTTGTCCGGACAAATTTTGCGATACTTGACGCGATGACGATCAGCCTGACCCGACAGCTCTGCCGCATTCTCGGCCGTGATGTGCGCGCCGCGGACCGTCGTCGGGCGGCGCTGCATGTGCTGGACTGGGTCGGTTGCGCCGCGATCGGCGCTGTCACGCCGGCTGGCCGGGTGTTCGCCGAGCCGTCGGCCCTCTTTGGCAATGGACCCTGCCATGGTGTCGGCGTGGGCGGTAGCTGTGCCCCGGCCCAGGCCGCATTCGTCAATGGCGGCTTGGGCAACGTCCTGGAGATGGACGACGTCCATCGCACGGCGATCCTGCATCCGGGCCCGGTGGTGATCCCGGCCGTGCTCGCCGCTGCAGAGGCGGACGGTCTGACCGGGGCGGCATTTCTCGATGCCGTGGTGCGGGGCTATGAGGCGATGATCCGTGTCGGCCGGTCGGTCGGACCGACGCACTACGTCCACTGGCACAACACCGGCTCCTGCGGCCCGTTCGGCGCGGCGGCAGGGGCGGCTTTTGCGTTTGGTCTCGATGCCGACGCCGTCGTGTCGGCGCTCGGCAATGCCGGATCGACTGCCGGTGGCTTGTGGCGCTGCCGGCACGAACCGGTGATGACCAAGCAATGGCATACGGCCAAGGCGGCGGCCGACGGCCTTGCGGCGGCCGTGCTGGCGCGCCAGGGGCTGACCGGGCCGGAATACATTCTGGAGGGCGAGCAGGGATTCTATAGCGCGCTGGCGCCCGACGCGACGCCGATGGATGTGGTGCATGACGACGATGCGCCCTGGCTGATTTACGACACCAGCTTCAAGCCATGGCCGGCATGCCGCCACGCACACGCGGCGATAGACGCTGCACTGCTGGCACGCGAGGACCTCGGCGACACAGCGGACATCGTGTCGGTGGCCGTCGAAACCTATGACGATGCCATCCGCTTCTGCGATAACCCGCGGCCGCAGATCGAGATCGAGGCCAAATTCAGCCTGCAACACGCCGTGGCCGTGACCCTGAGCCAGGGCGCGCCGGATCTGGCCGACTTTCGGCCGGACCGCCTGGATCTGGCGCCGATCGCGGACCTGCGCTGCCGCGTGACTGTCGGCACCGTTGCAAGCTATGCCGCGGCGTATCCCGCGCACTATGGTGCCGGCCTGCGGATCACCCTGACCGATGGGACGGAGCGCCGCTTTGATGTGTTGGATGCGCTCGGCGATCCGGACAACCCGCTGGACGACGGCGCGATTTGCGCCAAGGCGCGCGGGCTGATGGCGGCGGCCGGGATGCCAGCCGCGGCGATCGATGCCATGATCGATCGCTGCCTCGACTTGCCGGACGCTGCCGACGTCACCACTTTTTCCGCCTGCCTGCCCGCACGAGAGGATCTGGTGCATGGACTATTTTGACGCGATCGATTTGCCGGCCGTCCGCGAGGCCTTCCCGGTCGGTGCGGCGTTTCTAGGGACCTACCGCGGCATGAGTCGCGATGAGTTGCGGGCCCGGCAGGATGCGCATTTCCGCAACGTGCTCGGGTTTGCCTGGAAGATACCGTTCTACCAGCGCCTATGGGGCGACGCCGGGCTGGAGACGGGCGATGTCACCGGCCTGGAGGATATCGGCAAGCTGCCGACATACTCCAAGGTGGAACTGATGCGCTCGGTCGAGGAACATCCGCCGATCGGCGACTTCCATGGCCTCGATACTTATGTCGATGCGGACCGGCCGAACCTGATTTTTCAAACCACCAGCGGCACCACCGGCACACCGCAGCCGCTATTGTTCGGGCCGAAGAGCCGCGAGGTCCAGTCGATGTTGCTGGCGCGGCTTTACCAGCTTCAGGGCTTGACGCGGGATGACGTCGTCCACTCGGTCTACGGCCATGGCATGGTCAATGGCGGCCATTATGTGCGCGAGGCGATCACCCATTGGCTGGGCGCACAGATGCTGACGGCGGGGACGGGGATCGAAACCCGCTCGGCCAATCAGGTCAGCCTGATGCAGACCTTCAAGGCGACGGCGATCGTCGGTTTCGGCGATTACATCAAGCGCCTCGCAGACGTTGCCCGTGAAAGTGGGCTGACGCCCGGCGAGGACATTCGCATCCGCCTGATCAGTGGCCACATGGGCGCGGAAACGGCGGCCAGCATGTCGGCGGCCTGGGGCGGGGCGGAGGTCTTCGACTGGTATGGCGTTGGCGATACCGGGGCCATTGCCGGCGAGGGGCCCGATCACACCGGCATGCACGTGCTGGAGGATGCGCAGTTCATCGAACTGCTTGACGTCGACAGCCACGCGCCGGTGGCCGAGGGCGACATTGGCGACATCGTCTGCACCTGCCTGTTCAAGGACGACGTCTTTCCGATTATCCGCTTCAATACCCATGACGTGACCCGCTTCGTGGCCGGCGACAACCCGCTGGACCTGCCGATGCGGCGGATCGAAGGGTTCCTTGGCCGCAGCGACAACATGGTGAAGCTGCGCGGCATCAATGTTTATCCGCAGGGCATCGGCGCCGTCCTGTCAACGACCTACGACGCCGCCAACGGCGAGTTCTACTGCCGGGTGGCGGCGGTCGATGGCCGTGACGAGATGACCGCGGTGATCGAGGTCGATGACGCCGGTGCGGATGATCTGAAGGAGCAGATGGAAGCGACGCTGCGGACCAAGCTCGGCGTGAACATCGCCGTCGAGCTGTGCGCACCGGGCACCACGGCGGAGGTGACCGGCATCGAAGTGCGTCAGAAGCCGATCCGCCTGATCGACGAACGCGGCGCATGAGCCGCATTGACGACAGTGGCGCCGACGGCGAGAGCGCCGTCGCGCGCCTCGAACGCAGTCTGCAACGCATCGAAGCGGAGAACGCGCGCACGCGCGTGTTCATCTCGGTCAATAGCGAGGACGCCCGGCGTGCGGCAGAAGCCGCCGACCGGCGCCGCGCTGACGGCCAGCGATTGGGCGGTTTCGACGGCGTTCTGGTCGGTGTGAAAGACAACCTGCAGGTCGCCGACCTGCCGTGGACGGCCGGCATCGGCGCCTATGAGGACCGGCTTGCCGACGGCGACGCCGGCGTGGTGGCGCGGCTGCGGCAGCAGGGTGCGGTCATCGTCGGCACATTGAATTTGCATGAGGGTGCGCTCGGCGCGACGACGGACAATCCCCATTTCGGCCGATGCCAGAATCCGTTGCGGCCGGATCACACGCCGGGCGGTTCGAGCGGCGGCTCCGGTGCCGCGGTTGCTGCCGGTCTGGTCGACATGGCCATCGGCACCGACACCATGGGATCGGTGCGCGTGCCGGCCGCCTATTGCGGCGTGGCTGGAATCAAGCCGACCGACGGTCTGATCGGCCGTGCCGGTCTCGCGTTCCTCAGCCCCTCGCTTGACTGCATCGGGCCGTTGACCGCCCACGTGGCCGACTTGCGGCCGGCGCTGATGGCAATGCAGGGCGCCGATGCAGATGACGGTTCGCTCGGCGCGCCGGCTGCGTGGCAGGACCGTCCATGGGCCGGTGGCGGCGGACTGGTCGGCCGGCGGATCGGCATCCCCGTGCAGGTCGCCGGAGTCGATTGCGAGCCCGCTGTTCTGGATGGCTTGAAATTGGCGCGGCAGAGTGTCGAAGCACTAGGCGCTTCGGTCGTCGAGGTGCCGCTTCAGGGCTGGGACCCTGGTGTGGCGCGCCGTGGCGGTCTGCTGCTGTCCGAGGCCGAGGGCGCTGTGGCCATGGCCGATGTGCTGTCGCCTGAACAAACCGGTGTCAGCGACGGATTCCGAACCATGCTCACCTATGGCGCCAATGCGACCTCCGCAAAACTGACCGACGCGCTTGCGCGTATCGCCCGGACGCGTGCCACCTGCGAGCGCACCATGCGTGAGGTCGAGTTCCTGCTGTTGCCGACCACGCCGCAACGCGCCTTTGCCCATGGCACGCCGGCGCCGGCCAATCAGGCGGATTTCACCGCGCTGGCCAACTTCGCCCGGCGGCCGGCGGTCAGCCTGCCGGTATGGCTCGACCGCGACGACCTGCCGGCGGCGGTGCAACTGATCGGTCAGCCGTGGCAGGAGATGGCGCTGCTCGATGTCGCCGAGGCGCTGGCGTCGGCATTGCCGCAGTAGGTGCTTGAGCCGTGGCGCATTGGCTTGGCGCGGTTCATCGCATGGTCGACGGCAGCCAGGTGACGATGCCGGGGAACAGGGCGAGCAGGGCGACCAGTGCGATCATCAGGGCGCAGAACGGCGCCGCGGCCAGCGCCAGCTTGCCGATCTTGTCGCCGCTCAGGCTGTGGATGACGAACAGGTTGAAACCGATCGGCGGCGTGATTTGCGCCATCTCGATGGTCACGATCAGGAACACGCCGAACCAGACCGGATCGAAGCCCGCGCCGATGATCAGCGGCAGAGTGACCGGCAACGTCATGACGATGGTCGACAGCCCATCGAGGAAACAGCCAAGCGCCAGGTAGAACAGCAGCAGGCAGACCAGCAGCGTCATCGGCGATAGCCCGAGCGCATCGATCGCCGCGGCGACGTCGGTCGGAATGGCCAGCCGCGCCATGGCCTTCGACAGGAACAGCGCGCCGGCGATGATCAAGCCGATCAGGCTGCAGGTTTTCACTGTGCCCATCAGGGCCGAACTGATCACATGGAAATTGAACTGGCCTTCCCAAGCGGTGAGGATCAGCGCGCCGAGCACCCCGATCGCCGCCGCCTCGGTGACCGACGCGAAGCCCAGATACATCGAGCCGATGACGAACAGCATCAGCAGGATCACAGGCAGCAGCTTGCGCAGGGCGGCAAACTTTTCTGCCCAGGTGACTTTCTCGTCGTCGATCGGCACGAGCGCGGGATTGATCAGCGCGCGCAGGCCGATATAGCTCATGAACATCACCGCCAGCAGGATGCCGGGCACGACGCCGGCGACGAACAGGTCGAGGATCGACACTTCCGCCAGCACGCCGTAGACGATCAGCGGGATCGATGGCGGGATGAGAAAACCGATGGTGCCGGATCCGGCGAGCGAGCCGGTTGCCAGCGAACGGTCGTAGCCGCGATTGCCGAGTTCCTGCAATGTGATCCGCCCCACCGTGGCGGTGGTGGCGGCCGACGACCCGGACACGGCAGCGAACAAGGTGCAGCCGAGCACGTTCACATGCAACAGCCGCCCCGGCAGCGAGCGCACCCAGGGGCTCAGGCCGGAGAACAGGTTTTCCGACAGCCGGGTGTGATAGAGGATCTCGCCCATCAGGATGAACAGCGGCAGGGTGACCAGTTCCAGCGCCGTTGCCGTGCCCCACAGGTCGCCGGCCAGGAAGCGGTCTACCCGCATGTTCTTGAACAGCTCCAGCGACACCACGCCGACCGCCATCAGGGCGACGCCGACCATGGCGCCGCCGAGCAGCAGCACGGCGAGCAGTGCGACGATGACGGCGAGTGGGGCGGTCACGCGGGCTTGTCCGGTGTCGGTGCCGAAAGCGAGGCGCTGGCCTCGGTGTCCGGTGGCTGTCCGGTCAGCAGCCGTGCGACCCGGGCAACGAACGCCAGCAGCAGCAGCCAGAAGGAGGCGGCCAGGATCGCCTGCGGATAGAAGATCGGCGTGCGTGTCGGGTAATAGCTGGTCGAGCCCAGTTCGAAACTGCGCCAGGCATTGCCGGTCACGGCGATGGCGACATAGAGGAACAGGCCGATGGCGAAGGTCGAGGCCGCGATGTCCAGCCAGCGTTGTGCGTTCGACGGCAGTTGGCCGATCACCGCGTTGACACGGATGTGTCCGCCCCGGCGCAGGGTCCAGCCGGAGCCGGCGAAAAGGATCACGGCGAGCAGGTAACCGCTGTATTCGACCGCCCAGGGTTGTGAGATGCCGGCGAACGAGGTCAGGGCGACTTCGACGATCAGCATGACCGCCAGCGCTGCCGCGGCCGCGGCGGCGGCGACACCACCGGCGTCGCAAACGATGTCAATCGCCTTCAGGATCGCGCGCATCTGACAGACGGGCTCCGGTTGCCGGCAAACCGCAATCGGCCGGCCACTGCCCACGCGGGGCAGGGCCGGCCGACCGGGAGGCAGGCGTCAGTTTGACAGCGACGCCTTGAACTTGGCAATCGCGTCGGCGGCCCCCGGGCCGACGCGCTTGGCGAAGTCATCGGCCATGTCAGCCGTTGCCTCGCGCATTTTTGCCAGCATTTCCGGCGATGCCGGATCGACGGTCATGCCGTTTTCCTTGAGCTGCGCCATCCGCTTGGTGTGCTCGCCTTCGGACACGGCCCAGAACTCCGGCTCCATCTTCTTGGCCAGGGCCTCGATGGTCGACTGCTGTTCGGCCGTCAGCTCATTCCACGCATCCATGTTCACCGACATGATGTTGGACGCCCACAGATGGTTGGTGTTGTAGGTGTGGTTCAGGAACTCCCAGTACTTCTGCGATGCCGCGGTGCTGCCTGAGGTCATCACCGCGTCGAGCTTGCCGGTCGCCAGCGCCGGCACGATGTCGGTGTTGTTCATTTGCAGTGCGACCATGCCGAGCCGCTGTACCATCGTTGCGGTGTTGGCGTCATAGGTGCGCATGCGGATGCCGTCGAGATCGGCGATCGATGCGACCGGTTTCTTGGTGAAGAAGTTCTGGCTCGGCCACGGCACGATGTAGAGCGCTTTCTGGTTGCGCTTCTCCAGCTCCGCTTCCCACTGCGGGCGCACAATGGCGTGCATCTTGCGCAGCTGTGCATAGTCCTTGATCAGGAAAGGGATCGACTCGATCCCTAGGAGCGGCACATCGCCGACGTTCTGGAACGCCGCGAACTCCGCCATCTGCACGGCGCCGTCCTCGACCGCGCGCAGCGACTCATTGGCGCGAATGCCAAGCGAACCGCCGGCGTGGACTGTCATCCTCACGTCGCCATTGGTCGCTTCGGCCACGGCCTTGGCGAAGTTCTGGGCATTGACCGTATGGAACTCCGTCGGGCCCCAGGGGATCGAGACATCCCATTCTGCGGCATGGCTGGCTGTGGCCGCCAGAACCATGGTGGCGGCCACGAGGCTGCTTTTCAGACCTGTCTTCATGACTTCTATCTGCCTCTCTGTCCGGTTTCTTTTCTACTGTTCGAAGGCGTGCCTGCACCGGCGACCGGTGGCCGGTGCATCGGGAACTGTGTGTCGCCTTCGTGGTGAAGTTCTGGCGATATGAACGGCGATGGCGTCGCCGCTCGAAACGTTGCCTGTCGTGTGCATGGCAGCGATCAGTAACCGGCGTTGGCTTCGGTTTCGAAGCCCCGCTTGCCGACCAGAATCGTGCGCAGGAACTCGCACACCGGCGTTCCGTCCTGGTTGAAGCCGCTGGTTTTCACGGTGACCAGACCGGCGGTCGGACGCGATTTCGACTCGCGCTTCTCCAGCACTGCCGACTCGCAGGTCAGCGTGTCGCCGGCAAACAGCGGATGCGTCAGTTTGATGTCCGTCCAGCCGAGATTGGCGATGGCCTTCTGACTGACATCGCTGACGCTCATGCCGACCATCAGGGCGACGGTCAACGGCGAGCAGACGATGCAGCGGCCGAATTCCGACTGCTTGGCGTACTCGGTGTCGAAATGCATCGGATGGGTGTTCATCGTCAGCAAGGTGAACCAGGTGTTGTCCGCCTCACTGATGGTGCGGCCGGGACGATGTTCGTAGACATCGCCGACCGTGAAGTCCTCGTAATAGCGGCCGAACCGTTCGCGATATCGGTTCGGCGCAACCTCGAAAGCCGACGCAACCATGCACACCATCCTCATAATTTGTCCGGACAAATTATGAGGATGGTGAAGGGCCTGTCAAGCTGGCGCTGCGACAGCCGCGGCGCGATGAGCTAGTTCGGCGTTTTCCTCGGCTCGCCGTCAGGTGACAGGAGGACGACGGCATCGACCTCGAACAGCATGCCGTCGAGCGCGAGGCGCGGCACCGGCACGAGGGTTTGCGCTGGCCGCCAGTCGCCGAACATGGTGCGCAAATGGCTGGACATCTCGGCCAGCCTGGCCTCGTCATGGTCGACGATGTAGGTCGTCAGCTTCACCACCTGTCGCGGTGTGGCGCCGACGGCGGCAATGGCGGCGTTGAGATTGGCGAAGGCCTGGGCCGCCTGGGCATCGAAAGTGGCGGGCAGCGCGCCGTCGGCGCGTTCGCCACCCTGGCCGGCGATGAACGCCAGTCGGCCGCTGCCGGTAACGACAACGTGGCTGAAGCCGAGGGGAGCAGGGTCGAACAGGCCGTCGGGATTGTGCGCACTCGGCACGTTGTCGGCGCGTGCGGTATCGGCTGCTGCCGCGCCGGTTAAGACGGTAGTGGACATGAGAACTCCTGCGAGACGTGCCGCGATACGATGGGGCATGGCGATTGGCTTCCGTTTGGAATGGCCGATGTGGCTGTCTAGTGAATGGCCGGCGCGGCGAGGGCGGCCAGCTTGTCCGGATTGCGCACGACGAAAATGTCGGTCGCGCACGCGGCGGCATCGAAGGCGAAGGACACCGCCGCCACGGTGATGCCGTCCTGCTGCAGGACGATTCCGCGGCCGCCGTTCAGATCGGCGATGATCCAGTCGAACGTTGACCAGTAGTCGTGCAGCGCCTGGGTCACGAAGGCCAGCACCACGTCGCGGCCCTGCAGCACCTGCCGATTGGCCGGCACCTTGCCGCCGCCATCTGCACTCAGCCGGACATCATGCGCCAGCAAGGCGGTCAGCGGTCCGGTCTCGCCCTGCTCGACGGCCGTGCGGAAGGCCGCCAGCAGCTCTTCCTGCCGCGCCACCGGCGTATGATGGCGAATACGTGAGCGGTCGATATGGCTCGCGGCGCGCGACACCAGTTTGCGGCAGGCCGGCTCGGCAATGCCCAGCGTGTCGGCAACTTCGGCATAGGGTGCATCGAAAATCTCGCGCAGCAGGTAGGCAGCTCGCTCTTTCGGCGTCAACCGTTCCAGCATCAGCAGAAAAGCGGTGGTCAGGCTGGAAGCCAGTTCGACCCGGCCGTCGGCTTCCGCCGGTACCGGTGTATGGATCGGTTCTGGCAGCCAGGTGCCGACATAGCGGACGCGATTACGATAGGCGGCGCGCAGCATGTCGAGGCAACGCCGGGTGCAGGCGGTGGTCAGCCAGGCGGCGGGGTTGTCGATGCGGTCCGGATCGGCGCTGGCCCATTTCACGAACGTGTCCTGCACCGCATCCTCGGCATCGGCGCGCGAACCGAGGATGCGGTAGGCGAGGCCGATGAGATTTGGCCGCGCCGCTTCGAACGCTTCTGTGTTTCCTTGGCCTTGCATACCTAGTGCCTCGACACGTTGATGCGGTTCCACAGGTTGATCATCGCTACCGTCGCGGTCAGCGCACCGATCTGTGCTTCCGAGAAATGCTCGCGCAGCCGGGCGCGCAGGTGGCCATAGTCGGTCGAAGCGTCCAGTGCGGTCAGCGCTTCGGTCCAGGCCAGCGCGGCCTGTTCTGCCGGGCTGAAGTCGTCGACGTGGTCCCATACCACGACGCGGTCCAGTCGTTCGCCGGTTTCGCCGTCCTGACGGGCTTCGGCCGTGTGCATCTTCACGCAATAGCCGCAGCGGTTCATCTGCGAGGCGCGCAGTTGCACCAGGTGATGAATGGTTCGGTCGAGGCCGTGGCGATCCACCACCGGGTGAATGCCGGCCATGGCCTGCAACACGTCGGTGATGTCCTTCTCATAGTTGGCGGGGCGTGTATCGGTCGGTCTGGTGTCGGTCATCGTCTGTCGGTCCTGGCGTCAATGGGGCCGCGAGGTGCGGCGATAACCTGTTGACGATTGTCGGCATCGGTTTGTGACGTGCCGCGGGCCGGGCAGCCTCACGCTGGTCAAACTTCGCCGGATTGGCCTACTATCGCGTGTGGCGTCTGCGTTGGCGGGCCTGGGTGTGTGGCGTACAGGGGAACATGCGATGGGGCGATGGCGACATGGTCGATCCTTGGTTCTGTTGGCCGCCGCGGTCGCAGTCGCGGGCTGCGAAGAGGAGCCCGCCGAAACCGCCGAACGGGTGCGCGCGATCAAGCCGTACTACGTTGTCGAGCCGGCCGGCGGCAACGTCCGCCGCTACGCCGGTACCATCGAGGCGGCAAACTCTTCAGCGCTGAGTTTTGCCGTTTCCGGCACTGTCGAGACCGTCGTGGTCAATCAGGGCGACCGGGTACGGCGCGGCGATGTGCTGGCGACGCTGGACGTCGAACCGTTTGCGCTCAATCTCGACGCGGCCCGCTCGGAACTGGCAGCGGCGCAGGCGGAATTCGACAACGCCCGCGTGCAGCTCGACCGCCAACGCCAGTTGTTCGAGCGCGGCTGGGTTGCCAAGGCGGCGCTGGACCAGGCTGTGGCGGCATTCGACGCGGCAGAAGGACAGCTGAACCTGTCGCGCTCACGCCTCGGCCTGGCCGAACGCGACAAGGCCAACACCCGTTTGCTGGCGCCGTTCGACGGCGTCATCGCCCAGCGCGATATCGAACCGTTTGTCGAGGTCTCCAAGGGCCAGACGCTGTTCCAGCTCGATTCCAACGATGTGTTCGAAGTCGCACTGTCGATTCCGGATGCCATTGTCGGCCGCCTGACCATCGGCGCGCCAGTGAGCATCGATGCGGCGCCAATTGCCGGTTGCGGCTGCGCCGGCCGGATTACCGAGATCGGAGCCGAGGCTGGTGCGGCCAATGCCGTGCCGGTGCGCGCCACGATCCTGGAAGGGCCGGACGGGCTGCTGCCCGGTATGGCGGTTGAGGCCGGCGTGACGCTGACCAGCGACGCCGGTGCGGAAGGCTTCATGCTGCCATTGGTGGCGATCGCGCCGGGTGACGAACAGGCTCAGGGCTATGTGTTCAAATACGATGCCGTTGCTGGTGTTGTACGCCGTACGCCGGTTAAGGGGGAGGATGTCGTTCGCGGTAATCTGGTCGGCGTTAGCGAAGGTGTTACGGCCGGCGACATCGTTGCCGCTGCCGGTGTCAGCCTGCTGCGCGATGGCCAGCGCGTTAAACTGATGGGCCAGTAGCACGGCGCCGGTGGTGACAGGCTTGCCTTCATGAACCTTGCCCAGCTTGCGCTGCAGAACTCGCGCATCACCATCATCGGCATTCTGCTGATCGCGCTTGCCGGTATCGCGATCTACCTGCGCTACCCGAGTGCCGAAGACCCAACTATCGTCATCCGTGACGCCAGCGTCACGGCGGCCTATCCCGGGATGTCGCCGGAACGGGTCGAGGAGCTGATCGCCAAGCCGCTGGAAGCGGCCATGCGCGAGATTGCCGAAATCGACGAGATCAAATCGACATCGAAGACCGGCATCGCCGTTGTCGATCTCACAATCCATGACTGGGTCGGCGACCTCGATCCGGTGTTCCAGCGCATCCGCAACAAGGCGAACGATGCCTGGTCCGACCTGCCGAACGGCACCGCCGGACCGATGATCGATGACGAGAAGGGCCTGACCGCCGTTGCCACCATTGCCTTGTGGGCCGATGGTTTCACCCTGCCGGAAATGCGCGATGTCGCCCGCGATATCCGCGACCGGCTCTACACGCTTGACGGTGTGCGCAAGATCCAGATTTTCGGCATCCAGGACGAGCGAATCTACCTGGAGACGACACCGGCGCGGCTGGCGCAGCTTGGCGTGTCGCCGCAGGAGATTTTCGGCGCCCTGGCGCAGCAAAACATCATCGAGCCGGGCGGTGAGATCGTCGCCGACGGCCGGTCGGTCCTGATCGAGCCGACCGGCAATCTGGAGTCGGTCGAGGAGATCCGCCAGGTCGTATTCCGCCTGCCCAACAGCAACCAGGTGTTGCGGCTGGACGAAATCCTGACTGTGCGCCGCGGCGTCGCCGAGCCGCCGGTGCGGCCGTCGTTCTACAATGACCGCCCGGCCATCATCCTGTCGGTGTCGACGGTGGTCGGTACGAACAATGTCGGCTTCGGCGAACATCTGACGGAAATGCTGGACGATATCCAGCAGGAACTGCCGATCGGCTACGTGCTGGACTACGCCACGTTTCAGCCTGAACTGATCGCTGCCGCCGTCGACAGCGCCGTATCGAACGTCTACCAGACGCTGGTCATCGTACTGGCCGTGGTGATGCTGTTCCTCGGCCTGCGCACCGGGCTGATCGTCGGGTCCTTCGTGCCGTTGACCATGCTGCTTGGCATCATCGTCATGAGCCTGTTCGGTGTCGAACTGCAGCGCATGTCGATTGCCGCGACGATCATCGCCCTCGGCCTGCTGGTCGACAACGGCGTCGTCGTCGCGGAGGACATCCGTGTCCGGCTGGAGCGCGGCGTGGAACGCCGGCGCGCCGCGGCTGAGTCCGGTGCCGCCTTGGCCATACCGTTGCTGACCTCGTCGTTGACGACGGTGTTCGCTTTCATGCCGATGCTGCTGATCGAAGGCGGCGCCGGCGACTACGTCCGGTCATTGGCCCAGGTCGTCGCCATTCTGCTGCTGGGCTCGTGGTTCCTGTCGATGACGGTCACGCCGGCGATGTGCGCCTGGTTCATGGCCGTGCCGGCGCCCGCGGCGACGGCGTCCGAGCCGCGCTATGACGGACTGATGTATCGTATCTACCGCCCGCTGCTTCGCTTGGTCCTGCGCTGGCGCTGGCTCACGATCGTCGCGCTGTTCGGTCTGCTGGCGCTGTCGATCCAGATCCTTGGCCTGGTCAGGACCGAGTTTTTCCCACTTGGCGACCGCAGCCAGTTCCTGGTCTATCTCGATTTCGAGGCCGGCACCGACGTACGCGAGACCGAGGCCGAGTTGCGCAAGCTGACGGCCTGGTTGGCTGACGAAACGGTCAATCCGGAGATCACCAGCCACGTCGCTTATGTTGGATTCGGCGGGCCGCGGTTCTTTCTCGCGCTGTCGCCATTCGATCCCGATCCGCAGCGCGCTTTCGCCCTGGTCAACACCCGCACGGTCGATGACGTCGGTCCACTGATCGACCGGGTCAACGGTTTCCTCGACAGCAATCTGCCGGGCGCCCGTGCCGACGCCAAACGCATGTGGTTTGGCGGCACCGAGCCCGGCGTGCTCGAAGTGCGCCTGATCGGGCCCGATGGCGATCTGCTGGCCGACCGGGCCGAGCGGCTGATGGCGGCGTTGCATGAGATTCCCGGTACCGTCGGTATCAAGCAGGACTGGGAGAACCGAATTCTGAAGCTGGTGGTTGAAGTCGACCAGACCCGCGCGCGCCGGGCCGGCGTGACCTCGAGCGATGTTGCCGCCGGGCTCAACATGACCTTCACCGGCACCGAGATCAGCGATTACCGCGAGGGTGACAAGACCATCCCGATCTTGCTGCGTGGCGACGACAGCCTTCGTTTCTCGCTTTCCGGTCTGCAGCGGGTGCAGATCTATTCCACGGCCAGCAACAGTTATGTGGCATTGGGGCAGGTCGCCGACGTGCGCGCCGAATGGCGGTTCAGCCGGGTCGAACGGCGCAACCAGCAACGTGCTCTGACGGTCGAGGCGCGCAACCCGGCGCTGCCGGCGGTTGACCTGTACGAAGCGGCAAGGCCGGCGCTCGACGCGCTCGATCTGCCCGCGGGCTACCGCATCGAGATCGGCGGCGAGATCGAGGACCAGGAGGAAGCCAACGAGCACCTGTTCGGCAACCTGCCGCTGGCGCTGGCGGCAATCGTGTTGCTGCTGGTCGGCCAGTTCAACTCGATCCGCAAGGGTTTCATCATCATGGCGACCATCCCGCTGCTCCTGATCGGCGCGACCCTGGGCCTCGTGGTGATGAATGCGGCCTACGGGTTCATGGTGCTGCTCGGACTGTTCAGTCTCGCCGGTATTCTGATCAACAACGGTATCGTGCTGATCGACCGTATCGAGGTGGAGCAGCGCGCCGGCCGGGCACCGCTGGACGCTGTGGTCACGGCCTGTCTCGCCCGTCTTCGGCCGATCCTGATGACCACGCTCACGACAGTGCTGGGGCTGGTGCCGCTGATCCTGTTCGGCGGCGCGCTGTTTTATGGCATGGCCAGCGTTATCGCCTTCGGTCTCGTCGTTGCCACGGTGTTCACACTGGGCTTCGTGCCGGTGCTCTACACCCTGTTGTTCCGCGTGCCGACCGCGGACGTCGCGTCGGCAGTGCAGGCGGCCCCGGCTGCGGCGACGCCTGAATCCGGTGCGGCAGTGCCATGACGGATGACGGACAAGACGAACCGGCCCACAGAGTTCTGGTGCTCTATGCGCACCCGCGTAACGACCGGTCCGTTACCAACGTCCGGCTGGCCGACGCGGCGCGCGAGGTCGACGGCGTCACCCTGATCGATCTTTATGCCGAGTATCCGTCCTTCGACATCGATGTCGACCGCGAGCAGGACCGTCTGCTGACGCACGACGTGCTGGTGTTCCAGCATCCGCTCTACTGGTATTCCAGCCCGGCGATCCTGAAGGAATGGCAGGATCTCGTGCTGGAGTATGGCTTCGCTTACGGCCACGATACCCATGCGCTTGCCGGCAAGCTGTTTTTCAATGCGGTGACCTGTGGCGCCGGGCGGGATGCCTACTGCGTCGACGGTCTGCACGGCCATGAGCTGCGCGACCTGCTGCTGCCGTTCAGCCGCACGTTTCACCTCTGCCGTATGCAGGTGCTGCCGCCGTTCGCGCTGTTCGGGGCGGGCCGGCCGGTAGCGGACGATCGGCTCGACGCGCATGTCGACGGCTATCGCCGGCTGTTGACCGGAATCGTCGGCGGCCGCCTGGACGTGGCACGGACAGCCGGCCTGCTCGCTCTGTCGGATCATCTCGACGATCTGCTGCCGGCAGAGGCCGACGCATGAGCCTGCTGCACGACGCCTTCATCTACCTGCTGGCCGCCGTCGTCGCCGTGCCGGTCGCCAGCCGCCTCGGCCTCGGTTCCGTCCTCGGCTATCTGATCGCCGGCATCGTCATCGGCCCGGTACTGGGCATCGTCGGCGCCGAAGCCGAGGATGTGCAGCATTTCGCCGAGTTCGGCGTGGTGATGATGCTGTTCCTAATCGGCCTCGAACTGCAGCCGGCAATGCTCTGGCGCATGCGTCACCGGCTGATCGGCCTCGGCGGCCTGCAGGTCAGCCTGACCACCGGGCTGATTGCCGCCGCTGCCGTCGGCTTCGGCCTGCCGTGGCAGAGTGCGGTCGCCATCGGCATGGTGCTGGCCCTGTCGTCGACCGCCATCGTGCTGCAGACCTTGAACGAGAAGGGCTGGATGAAGACCACCGGCGGTCAGTCGTCCTTCTCTGTGCTGTTGACCCAGGACATTGCCGTCATTCCGATGCTGGCGCTGCTGCCGCTGCTTGCGGTGGGCGGCGCCATGCAGGGCGGCGCAGCTGATCCGCATGCCGGCGGTGCGCTCGACGCCCTGCCGGGCTGGCTGCAGACGCTGGCCATTCTGGCGGTCATTGCCGCGATCATCGTAGCCGGGCGCTACCTCGTGCGGCCGGTGTTCCGTTTCATCGCCGAGTCGCGCCTGCGCGAGATCTTCACCGCGGCGGCGCTACTGCTCGTCATCGGCACCGCGCTGCTGATGGAACTGGTCGGCCTGTCGCCCGCGCTCGGCACTTTCCTCGCCGGCGTCGTTCTGTCGGACAGCGCCTACCGGCACGAACTGGAAAGCGACATTGACCCGTTCAAGGGACTGCTGCTGGGGCTGTTTTTCATTTCCGTCGGTGCGGGGATCGACTTCGCGCTGCTGTTCGGCGCACCGTTGCTGATCGTCGGGCTCGCCGTCGGCCTGATGGTGGCGAAGTTCGTCGTTCTCCTGGTGCTGGCGCGGCTGTTCCGCCTGTCGATGGGCGACGGCTGGCTGTTCGCGCTCGGTCTGGCCCAGGCCGGTGAGTTCGCCTTCGTGCTGTTCGCTTTCGCCGAAGGGGCCGGCGCGCTCGACGGCGCCATTGCCCGGCTGCTGACCCTAGTGGTGGCGCTGACCATGCTGCTGACGCCGGTGATGTTCATCGTCTACGAACGCCTGATCGCGCCGCGTGCGGTCACGACGCGCGCCCGCGCGGCCGACGATATCGATGACAGCGGTCCCGTGGTCGTCGCCGGCATGGGCCGCTTCGGTCAGATCGTCACACGTTTCCTGACGACCAATGGCTGCAAGGTTATCGTGCTCGACCATGACCCGCGCACCATCGAAAATGTCGCCCGCATCGGTATCCGCACCTACTACGGCGACGCCACCCGGCCCGACCTGCTGCGCGCCGCCGGCCTGGCCGACGCCAGCCTGTTCGTCGCCGCGCTGGACGACCGGGAGCAGCAAACTCAGGTGGTCGCCCATGTCGCCGAGCACTATCCGGCCTGCCGCATCCTGGCGCGGGCGAGCGACCGGCATCATGTCTACGAACTGCGCGAGGCCGGCGCCCATGTGGTTGAGCGGGAACTGTTCGAGGGGTCCCTGAAGCTGGGCCGCGCCGCGCTGATCGAACTTGGCGCCCATCCCTTCCGCGCCGAACAGCAGAGCCGGCTGTTCCGCCGTCACGACCACGAGACGATGGCGGCCCTGGAGGAGAAATGGAGCGCTGCCGGCATGGACCAGAGTTACGTCGACCTGATGCGCGCCCGCACCGACGACCTGCGCGATGTCATGCAATCGGACCGCGCCGACCGCCACGACACCGCCGACCGCGGCTGGACCCCGCCGCCGAAAGGCGAGACTGACCTCTGACGATACGGCACCGACGTTTTATTGGTTGCACATTGTCTACTGCCCCGCGTGGTTCGTTGCGCTACAACCGTGGCAATGCCGGGTCGGGTCCGCCGTTGGTGCGGTGCGGCCTGCAGCGGAGCCGGAACAACGCTGACAGTGGAGGAAACGAATGAAGATCTATCATGCACCAAACAGCCGGTCGGTGCGGGTCGTCTGGCTGTTCGAGGAACTCGGCCTGCCGTATGAGCTGGAGCAGTTCAAGCTGGGCGACCCGAGCATGCGCGCGCCGGACTATCTCAAGATCCATCCGATGGGTCGGGTGCCGGCGCTGGAAGACGGCGATGTCACCATCTTCGAGTCGGGCGCCATCGTGGAATATGTGCTGGCGAAGTACGGCGAGGGCCGTCTGGTGCCGGACATGAACACGCCGGCTTTCGCCGACTATCTGCAATGGCTGCACTATGCCGAGGGCATGCTGATGCCGCCGGTCAACGCGATCATGGTCGAGAACTTCTTCCTGCCGAAGGAGCGTCGCAACCAGACCAACGTCGATCGGGCGGTCAAACTGCTGACGCGTATGCTTGGCGCGGTCGAGGCCGGCCTCGACGGGCGCGACTATCTCGCCGGCGAGTTCAGCGGCGCTGACATCATGGCCGGCCATGCCACCGTCGCGGCAACGCGCCTGGGCGGCGATGCGTCGGATAAGCCGAATGTGCAGGCCTATGTCGAACGCATCAAGGCACGTCCAGCGTGGCAGAAGGCGATGGACAGCTGACGCTCGTGGCCGCGCGCCATCACTTCAGGAGTTCGCCTGCGACGATCAGTTTTCGGATCTCCTGCGTGCCGGCGGCGATCTCCATGATCTTGGCGGTGCGGTAGAGCCGATTGATTTCGGTGTCCTGCATGTAGGAGTTGCCGCCATGGATCTGCGCGGCCTCGTCCATCACGAAGGACGCGGCGCGGGCGGCTTCGTGCACGGCGGCGGCGGCCAGCATATGGACTTCGCCACGGCCGGCGTCGCCCGGGTCGTCCATGGCATCGAACGCGCTTAGCGTGCGCATCATCAGCGCCCGTGCGGCCTCCAGCCGCATGTACATATCGGCGATCTTGGCCTGGATGAGCTGGAACGAGGCGATCGGCGCGCCGAACTGCCGACGATTCTGGGCGTAATCGATCGAGAGCTCGAGCGCGCGGCGCGCGGTGCCGGTCGACAGGGGGGCGGATATCGCGCGTTCGACGTCGAGGCCGCTCATCATCACGCGGATGCCGCCATTTTCGGCGCCCAGCCGGTTGCGCGCCGGCACGCGCATGTCATCGAACACCAGTTCGCCGAGCGGGCTGCCGCGCCAGCCCATCTTGTCGAGCTTGCGGGCGACGGTGAAGCCGGGCGTATCGGTTTCCACGATGAAGGCGCTGACGCCGCGTGACCCGGCCGCCGGATCGGTCTTGGCATAGAGCAGCAGCACGTTGGCGATCGGCCCGTTGGAGATGAAGGTCTTGCTGCCGTTGATGACATAGTCGTCACCGTCGCGCACCGCCCGGGTCGCCATCGAGCCGATGGCGTCCGACCCGGCGCCCGGCTCGGTCATCGCCAGTCCGCCGATCAGCTCGCCGCTGCACAGACCCGGCACGAAGCGGGCCCGCTGTTCGTCGTCGGCGTTGCGGTGGATGTTGTCGAGGCAAAGGTTGCCATGCGCCACTGCGCTCCATGCTATCGACGGGTTGGCTTCCGCCAGTGCCTCCAGGATCAGGCCGGCGGTGAGGTAGCCCAGGCCGCTGCCGCCGTGGCTCTCCGGAATGGTGATGCCGAGAAAGCCCATTTCGCCGAGCCTGCGAAAGGCATCGGGCGGCATCCAGGCCTCTTCGTCCATCCGGCGTTCGAGCGGGCGGAACTCATCCACAAAGTAGCGCCGCGCATTGTCGATCAGCATGTGCTGGTCGGCCGTCAGGTCAAAGCTCATGATGCCGCCCCTTGGCTGTCTTCCCGGGTGTGTTGTGCCGGCGGTCAGGCGGCCAGCATACCGTCGAGGCGCTGGCGGATCAGTGCGTCGGCTTCGCGCATGATCCGGTCGATCAGTTCCTGGCAGGTCGGCACGTCATCGATCAGGCCCGCGACCATGCCGCACGACCAGACGCCGGCATCCATGTCGCCGTCGATCATGATTTTCGGATAGACGCCGGCGACTTCCTCGATGATGTCCTCGAATTTGATGTCGCGGCCCAGGTCGCGCTCTTTTTCCAGCAGGCGTTCGGTCGCGGCGTTGTTCAGCACCCGCTCCGTGTTGCGCAGCGGCCGCATGACCAGTCGCGTGTCGAGTTCGCTGGCGGCGACGATGGCCTGCTTCACCCGCTCGTGCACCGGCGCTTCCTTGGTGGCGATGAACCGGGTGCCCATGTTCATGCCGTCGGCACCCATGGCCAGCGAGGCAACGAGACTGCGCGCATCGGCCATGCCGCCGGAGGACACGAACGGGATCTTCAGTTCATCGGCAGCACGTGGCAGCAGGATCATGTTCGGAATGTCGTCCTCGCCCGGATGGCCGCCGCATTCGAAGCCGTCGACCGAGACCGCATCGCAGCCGATCGCCTCGGCCTTCAGCGAATGACGCACGGAGGTGCATTTGTGGATCACCTTCACGCCGGCGTCTTTCAGGCGCGGTAGATGCGCTTCCGGGTTGCGCCCGGCGGTTTCGACGATCTTCACGCCGCCGTCGACAATGGCGCTGATGTAGCTGGGATAGTCCGGCGCGTTGACGGTCGGCAGGAAGGTCAGGTTCACGCCGAACGGCTTGTCGGTCAGGCCGCGGCACTTGGCGATCTCGTTTGCGAGGTCCTGCGGCGTCTTCTGCGTCAGGCCGGTGATGATGCCCAGGCCGCCGGCGTTCGATACCGCCGCCGCCAGTTCGGCAAAGCCGACGTAATGCATACCGCCCTGGATGATCGGGTGTTCGATGCCGAACATTTCGGTGATCCGCGTTTTCATGGCGTGGTCCTTTATGTGCTGCGTGGCTGCGCGGTTGGGGTGGTTCAGGTGCCGGTGTTTTGTCGTCGCCTTGCGGCGCGCTCGCGCTGCATGTCCGGCGATAGGGTGGCGTGACTGCCGAGCGCGTCGATCGGTTCGCCGCAGGCCGAGCACACCAGATAGGGTTCGGTCACCTGGCCGCAGGCCTTGTGGGTCAGGGTGATCGGCGCGGTGGCGGGGCCGTCCAGCCATTTGTCGCCCCAGGCCTTCAGCGCGATGATCGCGGGCCACAGATCGCGGCCGCGCTCGGTCAGTTTGTACTCGTAGCGCGGCGGCCGGTCGGAATACGCGTGGCGGCGGATGATCTCTGCCGCCTCCAGCCGCTTCAGCCGTTTGCTCAGGGTATGCGGCGATACCCCGGTCAGCTGTTGCAGATCGTCGAACCGGCGGGAGCCGAGAAACATTTCCCGTACGATCATCTGCGACCAGGTGTCGCCGAATATCTCCAGCGTCCGGGCGACGGTGCAGGTCATGTCGGACAGATCGGCGCGGCTCATCGCGGCCCTCGGCTTGAGTTGACTTCAAATTATGAAGTTACTGTGCCACGCCACGCCCGATCAGGCAAGCGTCCGCGTGCGCCGGGTGTGATTCGGCTGGCGCGGTGCGCTCTCCGGACGTGGTTGCCGCAACGAGGTTTTGAGGTGGCGGTGGGTGAGAGCTAGGCGCTGAGCCGGTCCAACAGGGTCTGTTCCAATTGCTCGCCGGTCAGGCGGTAGTGCCGTTCCAGCAGCACCCTTGCTCCTTCCGCGTCGCGGGCAAACGCGGCCTCGGCCAGTTGCCGGTGCTCGTCCGGCACGTCGCGATGCGTCGGGCCTTGCTTTGCGCCGGTCAGGGCCGAGTAGCGGTAGCGCTCGGCACTGACATAGAGCATGTTGGCGAAATCGAGCAGCCATGCCGACCGGCAGGCGCTGATCAGGCTGTGATGAAACGCCCGATGACGATCCTCCAGGACCTGACGGTCCGTCTCGTTCGTCTTGCGCGCTTTGCCCAACCGGCGCGCCTGCAGCGACAGGGCATGCAACGCCGACGCCACGTCGGCTTCCCAGGCGTCGTCGCCGAACTCGATGGCACGGGCGAGCGCGCGCGTTTCGATCTCGATCCGCGTTTCGATGGTATCCCACATATGGACCAGTGACACCGGCGCGACAGTGAACCCGCGCAGCGGCGCGGCGGCGACCAATCGCTCGGCCTGCAGACGGTTCAGAGCTTCGCGCAGTGGCGAGAAGCCGACGCCGTAACGCCGTTTCAGGGCGTCCATGCGCAAGGGCATGTCCGGCGGCAGGTCCCCGGTGACGATGTCGCGGCGAATGCGGTCGTAGGCCTGGTCGGCAAGCGTCATGGGTGGATCCGTCGGTCTATTCGCAGGTTGGTCAGTTCAATCGGGTTTAGGCGCATAGAACCATATTTTCGAAAATCTTGGTAGTTTTCGATGATGAGATGCCGTAGCCTGTTGCTGGGCATTCTTTGGCTTCGGGAGGATCTTTGTGACGACGGCGAAACGCGACAACTACCGCGAAGACGTTGCCGGCCGGGCCAATGTCGCGGACACGCCCGAACTGCTGGCCTACTACGACGAACTGGAGTCGTTCGATGCCGGTGCGCTGTGGACCGTCGCCAACAAGATCGAGCCGTGGGAGCCCAAGTCGGCGTCCGTGCCGGTGCTCTGGCGCTATGCCGATTTGCGCGACCATGTGCTGCGGTCGGTCGATCTGGTCACGCCGGAAGAGGCCGGGCGGCGCGTTATCTACCTGAACAACCCTGGCCGGCAGGACGTGTCGGCTGCGGTCGGCTGGATATACGCCGGCCTACAGGTGATGCACCCCGGCGAGGTGGCCTCGGCCCACCGTCACATGGCCAGTGCCGTACGCTTCATTATGGAAGGCGCCGGGGCCTACACCGTGGTCGACGGCCACAAGATGACGCTTGGCGCGAACGATTTCGTGCTGACGCCGAATGGCACCTGGCATGAGCACGGGGTGTCGGCCGACGGGTCGCCCTGCATCTGGCAGGACGGCCTCGATATACCGCTGATGAATGCGCTGGAAGCGAACTTCTTCGAGGTGCATCCCGACCTGTCGCAGGCGGTCGGCCACCCCGTCGACGACATGACCAACACCTGGGGCAATCCCGGCCTGCAGCCCGTTGGCGGCGATTGGGCTCAGGGCTATTCGCCCATGTTCAAGTACGAATGGGGGCCGACTTACGAGTCTCTGTGCAGATACGCACAGGCGACGGACGGCTCGCCGTTTGACGGTGTGATGCTGGAATACGTCAACCCGCAGACCGGTGGCCCGGTCATGCAGACCATGGGCGCCTCGATGCAGATGTTGCGTCCGGGCGAGAAAACCCGCGCCCATCGCCATACCGGCAGCTACCTCTATCACGTCACCAAGGGTGCCGGGTATTCGATCATCGGCGGCAAACGCTTCGACTGGCAGGAGCACGATATCTTCTGCGTGCCGTCCTGGGTCTGGCACGAACATGCGAATGCGTCCGACAGCGAGGACGCCTGCCTGTTCTGCCTGAACGACCTGCCCGTCATGCGCTCGCTCGGCATCTATCGGGAAGAAGCCTTCGGCGACAACGGCGGCCATCAGCCGCTCTGACGCCAGTCCAGCAAGAACAGGGAAAGCCATGAAACTTGCGACCTACCGCGCCTCGGCCGAGGCGCCGGCCCGTCTCGGTATCGCCATCGGCGATATGATCGCCGATTGTGCCGCGCTGGGGGCGGCTGTCGGCCAGTCCTTCCCGGCAACGATGCTGGAGCTGATCGACCTCGGCCCAGCGGCGCTGTCGGCCGTGAAAGGTGCCGTGGATGAGGTTGGCGAGCGCTGGCCGGTCGGCACGGCCGTACCGCTGGCCAACGTCCGGTTGCTGGCACCGATCCCGCGCCCGCGCAAAAACATCTTCGGCATTGGCCTGAACTATGTCGAACACGTTGAGGAATCCGCACGCGCACTCGACACCTCCAGCGACCTGCCGAAACAGCCGGTCGTGTTCTCCAAGCCGCCGACGGCGGTGATCGGCACCGGCGATGCGATCCAGCACAACGCCGCGATGACGCAACAACTCGACTGGGAGGTCGAGCTGGCGGTGATCGTCGGCAGGCGCGCGACCCGCATCAGTAAGGATGATGCGATGAGCCATGTCTTCGGCTATTCGGTGATGAACGACGTCTCGGCGCGCGACAACCGCCGCGCCGGGCAGTGGATCTTTTCCAAGGGCCAGGACACGTTTGCGCCGTTCGGGCCGTGGATCGTGACCGCCGATGAGATCGCCGACCCGCAGAGCCTGGACCTGTGGTTGACCAAGAACGGCGAGGAGAAGCAGCGCTCCAACACCCGGTTCATGCTGTTCGACGTGGCGACGCTGATCGCCGACATTTCGTCAGGCATCACGCTGGAACCCGGCGACGTCATCGCCACAGGCACGCCGTCCGGTGTCGGCGCGGGCCGCGATCCGCAGGAGTGGATGTGGCCGGGCGATGTCATCGAATGCGGTGTCGAGGGCATCGGCAGTCTGCGCAATCCGGTCGTGGCGATCGGCTCGACATCCGACCGCTGAGGCGCTGGCCGGTCCACGGCGAACCGGTGCAGGGGAGACAAGGTGCATTTCGACCTCGACGAACTCGACCCGCAGATCGGCTACAAGCTGATGACATCCACGGTGACGCCGCGGCCGATCGGTTGGACGACGACACTGGCGCCGGACGGGACGGTGAATGCCGCGCCCTATAGCTTCTTCAACGTCATGGGCCATACGCCGCCGACGCTGGTTCTGGGCCTGCTGGCCGATCCCGGGCGCGGCTTCAAGGACACGGCAGCGAACATTCTAGAGGGCGGCGAGTTCGTAGTGAATCTGGTCAGCGAGGCACTGGCGCGGCAGATGAACGTCACCGCCATGGATGCGCCGCGCGACTTCAGTGAGCTGACGGCCGCCGGCTTGACGCCGTCGCCCTCGCGCCACGTTGCGCCGCCGCAGATCGCCGAGGCTCCGGTGTCCTTCGAATGCCGGTCGCACGCCACGGTCGTTACTGGCCCGCAGCAGGCCATTGCCATCGGACGCATCGTGTCGATCCGCATCGACGATGCCTTCGTGACCGACGCTGAACGCGGTTACGTCGACACACCGAAGCTCGGTCTGGTCGCGCGGATGCATGGCAGCGGCTGGTATGCCCGCTGCACCGACCTGTTTCACATGGCCCGGCCGACTTTTGCCGACTGGCAGGCGGACAACGCCGACGCAGAAGACGCCGGCACTAGCTAGACATTCAATGCTTTGCGCGTGGGCTTGAAGCGGCAACGAGTGTGTCGCTTCCATCGCATCTTGAATAACCATTCATGACATGTATATACACGTCATATGAGCGAAAAACGCCATATCGAAGCGCGGCAGTTGGCGCAGGAAGCCGGTGAGAGTTGCGCCTGCCTCATGGTGCGGCAGGCCGCGCGGCGGATCACCCGGGCGTATGACGAGGCGCTGCGGCCCGTCGGGTTGAAGGGCACGCAGTTCACCATGCTGGCGGCTATCGTTTCGGCCCACGGGCAGATCAGCCTCGGTGAGGTCGCCGACCGGCTCGATATGGAACGCAGCACCTTCAGCCGGAATCTGAACCCGCTGCTGCGCCGCGGTCTGGTGCGCCATGTCGACACCATGGCCGGGCGGCGCCGCGCCGTCGTTGCCACCGATCTCGGGCGCGAGACGTTCCTTGCCGCCGAACCCGGCTGGCGCCGGGCGCAGGCGGATGTGCGGCAGGCGCTGGCACAGGACGACATGGTACCGCTGCTGGCGCGCCTGCGCTCCATCGGTACGCCTGCCTGACGCGTATCGATCAGCCAAGAGACGCCGATTGGATTTGTGATCCAGCCGTCGTGGCGCACAGTAACATGTATATACAAGAATAGACTTGCTTGCAGGAGGGGATGACATGACGCGGACAACCGACAGCGACGGCGAGACCATATCGGCGGCAGCAGCGAACCGGCTGTCGCCGGGCTTAGGCAGCATCTTGTTGCTGACGGCGCTGGCGGCGGTCGGCCAGTTCGCGTCGAACGTCTATACGCCGGCGTTGCCGTTCGTTGCCATCTCCCTGGGCGTGGATGCCAGCGCGGCGCAGCTCACGCTGGCCATCTTCCTGCTGTCGTTTGCCGTTGCGCAGCTGGTCTGCGGGCCGTTGGCCGACCGCTACGGCCGCCGCCCGGTGCTGTTCGCCGGCCTGGCGCTGTTCCTGGCCGGCACGCTGGGTTGTGCCCTGGCGGACAGCCTCACGACGCTGCTGTGGGCGCGGGCTATACAGGCGGTCGGCGCTGCCGGTGCATTGATCGTATCCCGTGCGGCGACCCGCGACAGTTTCGACGGTGTCGAACTGGCGCGCACCATCGCCACCATCACCATTGTTTTCGCCCTGGTACCGGGCCTGACGCCGTTGATCGGCGGTGTCGTGCAGGAACTGAGCGGCTGGCGCGCAATCTTCTGGCTCACCTTCGGGGTTGGCCTTCTGGTGACGGTCGTGACCGCGCTCCGCCTGCCGGAGACGTTGCAGCACCGATTGCCGGCGCTCGACGCCGCTGCGATCTGGCGCGGCTATGCTGCCGTCCTGTCGGACCGGACCGCGGTCGCCTATGCCGTGTGCTCGGCGCTGGTGTTCGGCTCCATGTCGGCGTTCTTCGCCGGATCGCCGGCGCTGTACATCACCTATCTCGGCGTCGGGCCGGCGGAGTATGGACTGTACCCGCCGCTGGCGGTCACCGGCTTCATCATCGGCGGTATCATTACCCGCCGCCTGGCGGGCCGTATCGCGCCGCGGCGCATCGCCGGAACCGGGCTTGCCATCATGGCGGTGGCCGTCGGCCTGATGCTTTTGTTCCCGGCGCTCGGCCTGGTGCACAAGCATCTGTTCAACGTCACCATGATCATGAATGTCACCGGCCTCGGCGTGTTCATGCCGACGGCGGTCACGCAGGTGCTGGCGCGTTTTCCCGAACGGGCGGGCACCGCGTCGGCGCTGCAGGGCTTTTTCCAGATGGCCGGCGGTGCGGTTGGTGCGGCCGTGGTCTCGGCTTTTCAGGGGCTCGCGCCGATCCTCATGCTGCCCGTCGTCATGACGGTATTCGCGTGCCTGGCCGGTCTGGTGTTCGTATCCGCCGTGCCACGGGTCGAGGTGGCCCGGGCCGGAGCCACGAATGCGGCGTCGTGATTCAAGGGCATCGGGCATCGACGATTGCGAACCCGTGCGATGAGTTGGGTTCAATGGTGATCCAGTCAACGCGTCACGCGTATCAACGGTCATGGATGTGCCTGCGCCGTTGTGGCGTCGGGGCGAACGACGGAGGAACCGCGCTATGCGAAAACTGATGCGGTGGTCGTTGATGACTCTGACGGCATGTGTGTTCGCAGGGGCCCTGGTCGGCGGCACCATGCTGTTGCATGCCCGTGCTGCGGCGACCAAGGATGCAGCGCGTCATGAGCCGGCGCCGGTCGTCGTCGAGACGATGGCGGTTGCCCTCTCGGATACTTATGACGTCGTCGACCGCTTTGTTGGCCGGCTGGAACCGGCGCAACAGGTGCCGTTGTCCTTCGAGCGTGCCGGCCTCGTCACGTCAATTGCCGTAGACGAAGGCATGCGCGTTGAAGCTGGCCAGACCATCGCAACGCTCGATACCGAGGTCCTGCGGGCGGAGCGCGATCGTCTGTTAGGCCAGCGCAAGCAGGTCTCGGCCAACCTCGAGCTGGCGCGCCTGACGGCGGATCGGCAGCGGGCGCTGCAGAGCCAGGGGCATGCATCGGTCCAGCGGCTGGACGAGACGCGCCTTGGCGTCACCGCGCTTGAGGGAGAGCGCGCTGCCCTTGATGCGGCTATCCGCCGTCTCGACATTGATATCGCGAAGTCGGTGATCCGCGCGCCCTTCGCCGGTACGGTTGGCGCGCGCCACGTTGACACTGGCATCGTCGTCGCTGCTGGCATCAGGGTGATCGATCTGTTGCAAAGCGACCGCCCGCAGGCCCGCGTTGGCGTGACGCCGGAAGCGGCGGCCCGGCTTGCGCCCGGCGATGACGTGACGCTGACCAGTGGCGGGCACCGCTTTGCCGCCATGGTCGCGGCCGTTCGGCCCGACCTGTCGACCGCCACACGAACCGTGTCGGTGCTGTTCGATGTGGTCGATCCGGCCGGCATGAACTTTGGCGATACGATCGAACTGCATCTCGTACGGCAGGTGCCGGCCCGCGGCTTCTGGTTGCCGCTCAACGCGCTGAACGAAGGCGAGCGGGGCCTGTGGACCGTGCTCACGGTCAACGCCGTCGCGGCCGGCGGGCATGCGGTCGGACGTGAGACCGTCGAGGTGTTGCATACCGACGGTACGCGCGCCTTCGTGCGCGGTACCTTACGGGCCGGCCAGCGGATCATCGCTAGCGGCCGCAACCGTGTAGTACCCGGCCAGCAGGTCGGCCTCGCTGGCGACGGCCGGTCATGACCACGCTGCTCTACCGCAATCCGCGGCTGCTGTTTCTGGTTCTCGGCGTCATCGTTGCGTTGGCCGCGGCGGCGGTGACGACGATCAGCCGCCAGGAAGACCCGACCATCACCAATCTCTTTGCGACGGTGGTAACGCCTTACCCCGGCGCATCGCCGTCCCGAGTAGAAGCGTTGGTGACGGAGAAGATCGAAGAGGAGTTGCGCGAAATCCCCGAGATCGACGAGATCACGTCGACATCGCGCACCGGCGTTTCGGTCGTCCGTATCGACTTGTCGCAATACATCTCCGAAGCGACCATTGAACAGGTGTGGTCGGAGATCCGCGACGCGCTGACCGACGCCCGCCGCAACTTCCCCGCTGGCGTGCCCGAGCCGGCGCTCGATACCGACCGCACCGGCGCCTACACAACGATCAGCGCGATTGTCATGCGTGACGGCCTGCCGTCCAATCCGGCGATCCAGCGGCGCTTTGCCGAACTGCTGCAGGACCGGCTGCGCCAGATCACCGATACCAAGCATGTGCGCCTGTTCGGCGAACAGGCGGAAGAGATCCGCGTTACCGTCGCGCAGGACCGGTTGACCGCTCTGGGCATCAGTTTTGACCAGGTGTCGGCGGCCATAGCCAGGGCCGACGCGAAGGTGCAGGCCGGCGCACTGGAGGGTGAGCGCTATGATCTGGTGGTTGAAGTCGCCGGCGAGATCGAAGACCTGCAACGCTTGCGTGACGTGCCGATCGGCGTCGATGGTGTTGGCGCGGCTGTTCGTCTGGGTGATGTCGCACAGGTGACGCGCAACGTGCGAACGCCGGCGGCAGCGATCGCGTATGCCGACGGGCTGCCTGCTGTGCTGGTCGCCGCTCGAATGGAGAACGACCGTCAGGTCGACCGCTGGACCGAGAAAGCGCGGCAAACGATGGCTGCGTTCGAGGCCGAATTGCCCGGCGGCCTCGAACACAGGCTGCTGTTTGACCAAAGCCGGTACGCCGCCGACCGGTTCGAAACGCTGGGACGCAATCTGGCGCTCGGCATGGCGCTGGTGGTGACAGTGCTGTTCATTTCGTTAGGCTGGCGCGCGGCGACGGTGGTCGCCGCCGTCATCCCGCTAGCGACGCTGATGTCGATCGTGGTCATGCAATGGGCGGGCCTCGCGGTGCAGCAAATGTCGGTGACCGGACTGATCGTTGCGCTCGGCCTGCTGGTGGATGCGGCGATTGTGACGTCGGACGAGATCAAGCGTCGGCTGGAGGCCGGTATGGCGCCGCTGGATGCGGTCGGCCGGTCGGTCAGCCGTCTGGCGGTACCGTTGCTGGCATCGACCGTCACGACGGTGCTGGCATTCCTGCCGATGGCGCTGCTTCCAGGGCCTGCCGGCGATTTCGTCGGCTCGATCGCGCTGGCGGTCATCATCATGTTGTCGGTGTCTCTACTGTTGGCGCTGACCGTTACCCCCGCTTTTGCCGGGTTCCTGCTGCGCGATGCAGCGTCGGGCGGCCGGCGCGCGGGCGGCCTGCATATAGCCTGGCTGGCGCGGCTGTTTGATCGCTCGCTTGATCTGTCTTTGCGCTACAAGGGCCTGTCGATCCTCGGTGCCCTGGTGTTGCCGCTAATGGGGTTTGCGGCGTTTCCGACACTGACGGCGCAGTTCTTCCCCGGCGTCGACCGTGACCAACTCTATGTGCAGGTCAAGTTGCCGGGTGGCACGGCGATCGCCGAGACCGAAGCCCTGGCGATGGACATCGACGCGCAGCTGAGGCGAAGCGACGACATTCGCGGTCTGCACTGGATGATCGGCGAGAGTGCGCCGTCGTTCTATTACAACATGACCACCGACCGGGACGGTGTCGCCTCCTTTGCCGAGGCGCTGGTGACCACGCGATCACCGGAGGTCACCGAGCGGCTCATCCCTGCGTTGCAGGCCGAGCTCGACCGTGCCTATCCCGCTGCACAGATCATTGTTCGTGGTCTGGTACAGGGCCCACCGGTCAATGCGCCGGTCGAGTTGCGCCTGGTCGGGCCGAACATCGAAACGCTCAGGTCGCTAGGCGACGACGCGCGCCGATTGATGGCGGCAGTGCCGGAGATCACCCATACCCGCGCTGACCTGATCGGCGCCGAAGCGAAGTTGGTGGCGCGCCTGGATGAGGAGAAAGTGCGGCTGGCCGGGCTCAGCCTTGGCGACGTCGCGCGGCAGATGGACGCAAGCCTGTCCGGTGCATTGGGGGGCTCACTGGTCGAAGCGACCGAGGAACTGCCGGTACGGGTGCGGCTGGGCGAGGGCGAACGCGACACGGCAACGGCGCTGCGCGGGCTGATGGTGGTGAATGCCGATGCGGCGCGCCTGGCCGCCACGGGCGTTTATCCCGGCATACCGTTGAGCGCGCTTGGCCGCCTCGACCTGGTACCTTCCGACAGCCCGATTTCGCGCCGCAACGGCGAACGGGTCAACACGGTTCAAGGCTTTGTTGCTCGAGGTGTGTTGCCGGAGGAGGCGCTGAAGCAGGTGCGGGAATTGCTTTCGCAGTCCCCGCTGCCACTGCCGTCGGGCTACCGGCTGGAGATCGGCGGCGACGCCGATGCCCGCGACGAAACCACGCGCAATCTGACCGGTGCAGCGGGACTGGTGATCACACTGTCGGTCGTGACGATCTTCCTCACATTCGGATCCTACCGGTTGTCGCTGATCACCATTCTGGTCGCCGGACTGTCGATGGGCCTGAGTCTGCTTGCCCTGGCCATACTGCAGTTCCCTTTCGGCATTCAGGCGCTTATCGGCGCCATCGGATCGATCGGCGTGTCGGTCAACGCGGCGATCATCATTCTGACGGCGCTGCAGGCCGACGCGCAGGCGATGGCTGGAGACCGGCATGCGATCCGCCAGGTCGTCGGCCGGTCCTCGCGGCACATCATCTCGACGGTAGCGACCACAGTTGGTGGTTTCATCCCGTTGATCCTGCAGGGTGGCGGTTTCTGGCCGCCCTTCGCGGTGTCGATTGCTGGCGGCGTGCTGCTGTCGGTCGTGCTGGCCTTCTATTTTACCCCGCCGATGTTCGCCTTGCTGATGGGCCGGCGCGTCGGCGATCGTCAGGCGGCGATGCGTACAGATGGGGGTAGCGATTGTGCCGGCTGTCGGCCTGGTGGCGGCCGAGTAACTCAACGTCGTCACGTGTCGGCACCATTGGGTGGCGCTTTGGCCTGAGGTTGCGGCTGGGCCTTTGCCAGTTCGTCGGTGATCGTGCCATGCCATAGCGGCACGCCGGTGCGGTAGGCGGCGCGGCCGATCATGTGAGCCGCCACCGGGGCTGTCAGCATCAGGAACACGATGCCGGCGACAGCCCGGGTGATGACGCCGCCGTCGCCGAACCCGACGGCGACGGCCAGCAGGATGAGGCCGCAGCCCAGCGTGCCTGCCTTGGTCGACGCATGCATGCGGATCAAAACGTCCGGCAGCCGCAGCACGCCCAGCGCAGCGACGAAAACGAACAGGCCGCCGGCAACGACCAGGAGAGCCGCGATCAGTTCACTCATATCCGGTCCTCCGCCGATGGCGCGCCATCGTCGCCGCGGCGCTGGCGTCGTTCGGAGAAACGCGCCAGCGCGACCGTGGCCAGGAAGGCGACCAGCGCCAGCACCACGGCAACGTCGAGAAACGCCTCCGCACCCGACGACAACGCCAACAGGCCGCAGAAGGCGACGGCGATGAGCGTGATCAGGTCCAGCGCGACGACCCGGTCCGGCAGGCTGGGGCCGCGGGCCAACCGCAGGAAGGCCAACACCATGGCGCCGACCAGCAGGGTGAAACCGATGCCGATCGCGATGTCGAGAATCGAACCGGTACCGATTGTCATTCCAGTGCCTCCATCACCCGTCGTTCCATGTTGGCCTTCAATTCGTGCCGCAGTGTATCGGGGTCATCGACGAACATCGCATGCACGTAGAGCGTCTTGCAGTCGGGCGACAGATCGAGGCTGAGACTTCCGGGGGTCAGCGACACGAGGTTGGCGACCAGCAGGATTTCGCCGTCGCGTTCGGCGTCGAGCGGGATTGCGACAATGCCCGGCCGGCTGCGGTGTGCCGGCGTGATGACATCCCACACCACGCGCAAGCTGGAGACGATCAGTTCATAAACGAAGAACAGCGCCAGCCGGCCGACCCGCCAGACCCGTTCGAAATAGACACTGTCGCGGTAGAGCGGGCGCGCCACCCACAGGGCCAGGTAACCGATGACATAGCCAAGTAGGAGGTTGGCCAGTGTAAAGCCGCCGATCAGGGCGGCCCAGCTCAAGGCCAGGAAGATGTTCAGTAGGAACAGGTTCATGGTGCGGTCCCCAGGACGGCCGCGACGTAGGCGGTTGGATTCAGCAACTGATCCGACGCGCGCGATGCCAACTCGATAAAGGGCTGCGGAAACAGGCCGATGACGACGCTGAACAGCGCCAGTACCGCCACCGGGGCCAGCCGCGCCCAGCGTTCCGAGAGGGCCAGCGTGCTGACACGCGGCGACCGGCCGGCCGGGTGCGGCTTCCAGAACGCCTCGGCCCAGATCTTGGTCATCGAGAACAGGGTCAGCATGCCGACGATGAGCGCGGTGGCCGCCATCACGTAGGCCTCGGTATCGAGACTGGCCTTGACCAGCAGGAACTTGGCCCAGAAGCCGGACAGCGGTGGAAACCCGGCCAGCGCGAAGGCGGAGATCAGGAACAGCAGGGCCAGCACCGGGCTCGCCTTGTACAGTCCGCCGATGGCCGGCAGTTCGAACGATCCGGCGACGCGCCGGGCAATGCCGCTGATCAGCAGCAGGTTCGACTTGGCGATGATGTTGTGCAGCAGATAGAGCACCGCACCAGCCAGCGCCAGCGGCGTGAACAGCGCCAAGCCAAGCACGATGTAGCCGATCTGGCTGACAATGTGGAACGACAGGATCTTGCGGAACTCGTTCTGCGCCGCGGCCCCCAGCACACCGGTGACCATGGTCAGGCCGGCGACGACCAGCAGCAGACCGTGGGTGAAGGCGGTGTCGTGAGTGAACACCAACGTAAACATGCGGATCAGCGCGTAGACGCCAACCTTGGTCAGCAGTGCCGCGAACAAGGCCGACACCGCGACCGGTGGCGTGTGATAGGATGCCGGTAGCCAGAAGAACAGCGGAAACACCGCCGCCTTGATACCGAAGGCGACGATGAACAGCACCGCAACGACGCTGAGCAGCCCGACGTTGTCGACCTGCGATACGGCGCCATGCAAATCGGCCAGGTTCAGCGTACCGGTCATGCCGTAGAGCAGGCCAATCGCGATCAGGAACAGCACAGTCGACACCAGGTTCAGGGCGACGTACTTGATGCCGCCGTCCAGTTGCGCCCGGTCGCCGCCCAGGACCAGCAGGCCGAAGGAGGCGATTAGCATGACCTCGAACCAGACGTAGAGATTGAACAGATCGCCGGTCAGGAAGGCGCCGCAGACGCCGGCGAGCAACGTATGGAACAGCGCGTGGAAGCCGAGGCCCTCGCGCCGGCGGTCGATGTCGACCGTGGCGAAGATGGCGATGGCGAGGCCGATCAGTGCCGCGATCAACACCATGATCGCGCTCAACAGATCGGCGACCAGGGTGATGCCGAACGGGGCCGGCCAACCGCCGATCTGACCGGCGACGACGCCATGGCGCCAGGTTTCGCGCATCAGCAAAAGGGCGGCCAGCAACAGCGCGGCGCATCCGGCGATGCTGATCCACCGCGTTTCGACCGCGCGGTGCCGCCGCAGGTAGGCAGCGATGGCGGTCGCGAACGGTAGCAGGACCGGCAGGGCGATGAGCCAGGTCATGCCGCTTTCTCCCGCTCGCGAGCCGGCGTCGCGTCATTGGCGGTGATCGCACCGGGCGTCGTGTCTTCGGCGTGGCGCAGGGCGTCGCTGTCGAGGGTGCCGCGGTCGCGATAGCTGCGGTAGATCAACGCCAGGGCGAAGGCGAACAGCCCGAAACCGATGACGATGGCGGTCAGGACCAGGGCCTGTGGCAGTGCGTTGGCGACCGTTGTGGCCGGTGCGGTGGCGCCATCGACGATGAGAGGCGGTGCCAGCCGGGTCAGGCCGCCGGCGACGAAGATCGTCAGGTTGGCGGCATTGCTCAGTAGCACCAGCCCGAACACGAAACGCAGCAGGTGACCGTCCAGCATCAGATAGACGCTTGCCGCGACCAACAGGCCAATCAGCACGGGAAGGGCGGTCTCCATGATCAGACCTCCTCTTCCAGGACGAACACCAGGGTCAATACCACGCCCACGACGACGAGATAGACGCCGATGTCGAACAGCAGCACGGTCCCGATCGGCCAGCCCTTGGTCCCGTCACTGGCGCCGAGAAAGGCCCATTGGCCGGTGAACGGGACGGCACCGAACAAGGCGGCGGCCGCGCCGGCCGCCAGGGCGATACCCAACCCGGCCATCGCGATGCTGCGCGGGTCGATCCGCAAGGCGCGGCGTGCCGTGGCGGTGCCGTGGGCGATGGTGTAGAGCGCGAAGCCGATCGCCGCCATCAGTCCGCCGATGAAGCCGCCACCGGGTTCGTTGTGGCCGCGCAACAGCATGTAGGCGGAGAACAGCAGCATCAGCGCGACCAGAACACGCGTTGCGGTGCTCAAGATCAGCGAATTCATGTCGGCGCCCGCCCGGTGCGTCGGCGGATCAGACCATAGGCGGCCAGTGCCGCAATGGCGATCACCGCGATCTCACCAAATGTATCGAGGGCGCGGAAGTCGACCAGGATGACGTTGACGATGTTGCGGCCGAAGGCCTCGGGCACGCTTGTGGTCTCGAAATAGTCGGTGACGCTGCGGTCGATTGGCTGGTCGATCACGGCGATGAGCGTCAACGTGACGATGGTGCCAATGGCTATGGCCAACAGGGCGTTCCATGTGCGCCCGGGCGGTATCGGCGTGCGGCGCAGGTCGGGCAGGCGCAGCATGACGACGGCAACCAGCAAGACGATTAGCGTCTCGACCAGAAGCTGGGTGATGGCGACGTCAGGCGCGCCGAAGCCGAGGAACACCAATGCGATGCCGACGCCAACCACACCGAGTGCGCAGATCGCCGCCAGGGCGGAGCGCGTCAGCACCGTCATGACCGTGCCGGCGGCGATCAGCACAGTCATGCCAAGGTCGCTGATCTGCAGTGCAGGCCAACTCTCGGGCAGGCGGATCGCACCGGTACCGATCAGCGTGCCGCCAGCGGCCAGCGCCAGGGTAGCGTAGGTGACGAACATATAGCGGCGCAGCAAGCCGCTTTGCAGCACTGCGGTCTGCCAGGCGGCGAGCCCTTTCAAACCATCGATCAGACGGTCCCAGACCTGATCGCTGTGCCAGGGCAGGCGGGCATCGAGGCGAATGAGCGCCTGCCGCAGCGGCCGGTGCCACAGGTAGAATACGATGCCGAGGACGAAGGTCAGGATGCTCAGTGCCAGGGGCACGTTGATGCCGTGCCACAGCGCCAGCTTGACCGTTTCTGGCCGCCCCAGAATGGCGGTGACCGCCGGCTGCACCAGCGTGTCGGCGATGAGCGAGGGCGCCAGACCGAAGCTCAGGCCGAGGCTGGCAAGGGCGACCGGACCGATCCACATTCGAAACGGCGCTTCGCGCGGTGGCTTTGGCGTCGGGCGATACGCACCGATGAACGGACGCAAGGCAACGATGGCAGCGACTGCGACCATCAGCGCATTCGCCAGGATGGCGGCGGTGGCGACGAAGGCTGGCTCGGACGCAATGGCCAGTGCGCCCTCGTACTTCAGCTCCTTGCCGACAAAGCCGAGGAACGGCGGGAAGCCGGCCATCGACAAGGCCGCGGCGGCTGCGGCTGCGGCCGTTATCGGCATCGCCCTGGCGAGGCCACGCAGCTCCCCCGCCTCGCGCGTCCCGGTGCGGTAATCGATGATCCCGACGACGAGGAACAGTGCCGCCTTGTACAGCGAATGGACGATCAGAAACGTGATCGCCGCAGCGATGGCGACCGTTGCTTCGGCGCCCAGGAACATGGTCAGCGTGCCCAGCGCCATCACCGTGGTGTAGGCCAGGGCCATTTTCAGATCGGTCTGCCGCAACGCCAGGATCGAGGCCAGCACCGCCGTCGTCGCCCCGAAGATCGTCAGCGTCCAGATCCACACATCGGTGCCGCTCAACGCCGGGTGCAGACGGGCGAGCAGGTAGATGCCGGCCTTCACCATGGTGGCCGAGTGCAGATAGGCGCTAACCGCCGTCGGTGCCGCCATCGCGTTCGGCAGCCAGAAATGGAACGGCACCTGGGCCGACTTGGTGAAGGCGCCAAACAGGATCAGGAGCAGTACCGGCAGATACAGCGCGTGATCGCGAATGACGGCGCCGTTGCCGAGGATGTCGGACAGTTCATAGCTGCCGGCGATGCTGCCGAGCAGGATCAGGCCGGCCAATAGGGCGAGTCCGCCGAGGCCGGTGAGCAACAGGGCTTGCAACGCCGCTCGTCGCGCCTTCGCGGCCGTGTGGTTGAAGCCGATCAGCAGGTAGGAAGCAACCGTCGTCAGCTCCCAGAACACGAACAGCGTGATGACATTATCGGCCAGGACCAGTCCCAGCATGGCCATCATGAACAGCAGCAGGTAGCCGGCGAAGCGACGCCACTGCGGGTGATCGCCGAGATAGGCACCGGCGTACAACGCCACCAGGGCGCCGATACCGCTGATCAGCAGGGCGAATGTGAGGCTCAGACCGTCGAGCAGGAACGAGAGATTGATGCCGAGGCTCGGCACCCACGCATATGACACGCGCACCGGCTCGCCGTCGGCGACCGTCGGCACCAGAGACGCGAAGAAGAGTGTCAGCGCGAAGGCCGGGAGGGCGAAGAGCCAGCCGCGGTGCCGGATCGATGCCGGCGGAAGACGGTCGTTAGCCGGTGTCGTGGAATGGCCGCTGTTGCCGAGGGTGTTCATATTGTTGTTGCTTTCTCGGATCGGTGGCGGCGTACCGGTCCCGTCGCGGCAAATCCGAAGGTACGGGTTCGCCGGTTCGATACGGTCGGGACGCGGTGATTGCGACCATGCGGTCAGCGGTCCTTCTAGGGGGCGGCCAGCCCCGCCATGGGGAAGCGGGGCTGGCCGGCGCCAGGGGGCTTGGGAACGATTGCTTGTGGCGTTTGTTTTTTTGCCTGTTGCCGCCGGCGCCGCTAGGAGTTCAGGCTAGGCGTCTGCCATCTGCCGCGGCGGTTCGACGCGAACGGCGCGCATCAACAGTTCCCATGACTGGATTTCGTCGCGGATCAGAAGCTTCTGCCGTTTCAGCCGCTGCAGCATGCTGCTGTCGGGCATTGGGCGCTTCAGTTCCGTCGTAAGCTTCTGTTCGATGTTGCGGTGCCGCTTCACCAGAGTCTCGTAACGCTTGCCTGGTCGCATGGGACAGTCTCCTTTGGGAAGGCTCGGGTACACGGCCGGTTCAGGCGGCTGGGACGAGTTTCGGCTTGTCGCCGCCGCCGCGCAGCGCAGACAGCCGGTCCGACAGCGAACCGCGTGCCAGTGACGTCTCGCCCTGCGCCGTCGCCAGGGCCGCGGCGATGTTGGGGTCGCTCTCGATCCGGTCAGCCTGATAGAGGCTCGCCTTCAGCTTGGTCGCCTCGGTCTCGGCGCGGACTTTCGCCGTCTGCTGGTTCATGGCGTCCAGCGCGACGGTCAGCGAGTTCATCGAGTTGGTCAGGCCGGCGGTCTCTTTCGAACGGCGCTCCTGCTCTTGCGCCCGTTGCTGCTGCAGCCGCGCCATGTCCATCTGCCGGTGTGCCGATTTCAGTTCGGCGTGGGCCGTGCGGATTTTCTTGGCCAGCGCCTCGAAGGACTGTCGCAGTTCGGTGCGCCAGGCTTCGACCTCGCGGTCTTCTTCCTGTTCGCGCGCGATCTCCGGCTGGAGCTGCTCTAGCTTGTCGATGATCTTGGCCAGGCTGGCTTCAACCTCGGCACGTGCGGCGGCATCATCGGTTTCGGACAGTTTGTTTTCCAGGATCTGAGCGGCCTGCAGATACTGCTCGTAGCTGCGCTGCAACTGCTCCGTTTCCTGATGCTCGCGCCGCAACTCCGCTTCGGCCGTCGCAAGCCGGTCGCCGAGTTTGTTGAGCTCTTCTTCCATCATACTGATCTGCGCTTTGCTGGCCGCCTGCGGATCGAAGGCGACCACGGCCGTCGCGAACTCGTCTAGGACTTCACTCGCCTTGTTCATGCCGTAATGGGTAAGGAAGCGCCAAACCACGTCCCGATCTCCTTTTCTCACAGCGAATCTTCGTCTTCGCGGCGCGCCATTGCGCTACTGACGAGGCATGTGAGGGCATTGGATTGATCGATCCAATCAATTTCGAAAGATATTTTGATAGGATGCGACTATGAATAGGTTGGTTCGCGACCGATAGCCTATTTCGATGGTCCTGCAAGGTGCATTCGATTGGCACCCAGGGGCCGGCGCGATTACCTCAGATGCAACGCGGTCCGCTGCCTTCGGCGCTAGTGCTGCAATCGATTTGGATGGAGTTCGGCCATGACGATGACCTGCCAACCGGATCCAGGCCGCAACGTCGAACGGGACGTTCCCGTGCCGATGTGCGTGGCGGAGCGCGACTACCACGAGTGCATGGCCCGCTTCGGCCACAATTCTGCCGAGGCGCAGGTGGCCTGGACAATCTGGCAGCAGCGCCGCCGCAACGCTTTCGCCGCCCGCTAACGTTCTAAAACGTTCCATTTTGCCGATCGTGCGTAGTAGACCGTTCTCCGCTTCCGCAGTGCCGATATCGCCTAGGCTCCTGACACGCCGGGCCGTCCGCGGCGCGAAACGCCGGGCCACGCCCGCGTACTCATACTTGCGGGAATGCCCCGGCGTCGCATTAGGCCGCCGGAGGGGGGGGAGGGCGACCCATGCACCGCGCAGAACGCCGGCGCTAACGCACCGGCGTCTCGAATCCAGGCGGCTTCACCGCCAGCACTGAACACTCGACCTGGTTCAGGATGGCTTCGGCGGTGTTGCCGATGAAGAAACCGTGTATCCCGGTGCGGCCGACCGTTCCCATGACGATCAACTCGACCCGGTTCTCAGCAGCAAAATGCGGCACGACGTCACGCGCCGCGCCCTTCATCATGTGCACCTGTCGTTCCGGCCAGTTCTCCGGATAGTCGCGCAACAACTCCTTCAGGTTCTGAGCTGACCGTTTGCGCTTTTCTTCCACCAGCAGGTCGACCTCCGACGGCGCGACCTTGGCAAAGGCGCTGTTACGCAGTGTGTCTTCCTCTTCCAGCCGCCAGGCGTTGACGACATGAAGGTCGCTGTCCTCGATGCGCGCCAGCGATGTGGCCAGATCCATGATCAGTGTGTTCAGCGCGTGACGCTGATCGTCATGCGGATCGGGATCGACGGCAGCGAGAATGCGCGCGAACTGACGCTGCCCGCCACTCTTGATGATCCAGACCGGACACGGGCATTTGCGCAGCAGGTGCGCATCGCCGCCCGCCGGGACGATGCGCCGCTCGTCGGCATCGAGGCTTACGCCCTTGATCACCAGGTCATGGTTGTCACGCTGCACCTTCTTGATGATCTCGACAAAGGAGATACCCTGCAGCACGCGAACGACAGTGCTGATGTCGCCGGCGCGAAGCGGCGCCGCGGCCTTGTCCAGCCGTTGCTGGTGAAACTCCAGGATTTCGTGCTCGACGTCATGCGAGCGGGATCCGGGCAGCGCACCGAACATGCGTGCGAGTTCGCCGGGTGCTGCTTCGACCACGTACGCGAGTGTGACGTCGGCTTCGTTGGCTGTTGCCAGGCGGATCGTCCGGTCGATCACGTCCTCATGCACGTCCTGATCGTCGCAGACCAGCAGGATATTCTTGAAACGCTTCATTACTCGCCTCGTCGGTGTGTCAATGCGATACGTCCTGCCGCCGCCGGGTTGCACCCGTGCGGCCATGCGGACGTTTTTCCCGACATGGGCTTGAAAGCGTGATAGGACCAATCGAAATAACTGGGCAGATCGATAGAAATCACCTGTTGAAACGCAGGCCTTTTTGAATGGAGCCGACATGCCCACTCTGCAGCAACTGCGATATCTCGTCGCTATTGCCGAAACGCTGCACTTCCGCCGTGCCGCCGAACTGACACACGTCACGCAACCGACGTTGAGCGGGCAACTGCGCGAATTGGAAGACAAGCTCGGCGTGCAACTGGTCGAGCGCAGCCGTGCCCGTGTGATCCTGACGCCGATCGGCAAGTCGGTTGCGGCGCGGGCGCGGACGGTACTGCGCGACGTGCAGGACATCATCGAACTCTCCAAGCATGGCCAGAACCTGCTTGGCGGCACCATTCGCCTCGGCGTGCTGCAGTCGCTTGGGCCGTATCTGTTGCCGCACATCCTGCCGCAGATGCACAAGACATACCCGAACCTGAAGGTCTATGTGCGCGAAGGCATGCCACGGTCATTGTTGAATGGCCTCGACGACGGTCATCTCGACCTGCTGCTCTTCCCTTTGCCGGTGAAAGGTGCCGACCTGCACAGTGTGCGGCTGTTTCGCGAGCCGCTGCTGATCGTCGCGCCGACCGACCACCGCCTGGCCGAGCGCGAGACCGTGGTCCGCCGCGATCTGAAGGGCGAAAACATCCTGACGTTGGAACCCGGTCACCGGCTGCACGACCAGGTGCGTTCGTTGTGCGAACAGTTCGGCGCCAACCTGTCGCTCGACTATGAAGGCACCAGCCTCGACACCCTGCGGCAGATGGTCGGCATGGGCATGGGGCTGTCGTTCCTGCCCGCCCTCTATGTCCGGGCCGAAGTCCGGCAGGATGACCAGGTCGTCGCCCGCGAGATCGAGTCGCGTGCGCCTTTCCGGATGATCGGCATGGTTTGGCGCCGCCACTCCGCGCGCCAGGAGGAGTTCCTGGCCCTGGCCGACCATATTCGCGACCACCTCAGGGAGGGCGTTCCGGAAATCATGGTAATGCAGTGACATCGGCCCACTAGTCCTCCCGGCTCACCGGCGTTCCGAAGCGCTCAGGCTTCAGTGTCAGCACCGTGAGCCGCGCCTCGTTGCGCTTGGCCAGTTCCGTTGCACGGGTGAGGACAGCGTCGTCGCCGGCGCGCTGGGTGCAGTAGATCAGGATGTTCTTCAACCGGCGCATCAACCCGCTTGCCCGTTGACCGCGGCAGCGGTCGACCAACAACCACATGTCGCCTTTTGCGGGAATCTGTCCAATTGGGAAGCGACCGTTATTTGATAGTCAGAAGCTATTGACTGCTGCAAAAGCCCAGTTTTGAAGGCATCTCAGGCTGATTTGTCCCGGCCTTGGTCGGACCGGTGACGATAGGGAGAGACGATCAAACCGCTGAAGGTTTTAGTCTGGTTCCAGTGCCACGGCGCGCCATATCGAATTTGAGCGGAGTTTTACATAAGGAGCCAACGGCCATGTCGAATTACGCTGTGGCGCCAATCGGTCCGACCGTCCAGCGGCTTGATCCGCTGTTCTCATACTGGCCCCGGCCGGTGGCAAAAGCTGTACCGGCGGACGAACCGCCGGCCCGCACGCCGGTCACCGTTCCGGTCGACCAGACTCGTGGGACAAAGGTCAACATCCTGGCGTGAGTCGCGCAGTCAAATGGCGCCGCTCATTTCATTGGAGCTATCGCCATGGTTTCCTTTTCGATGATGGCCGGCCTGCTGTTTATTGCGTCGCCGGCACCGCAAACCGTCCAAACGATATCCGACGATACGGTTGCCGGCGCGACACGTTCGCCGAGGGCAATCGTGTGCGACCCGGTGGTGCAGCCCTGGCTGCCGGGAACGTTCAGATTGGCTGGACGTGCCGCTACGCCCGATGAGCAGCCGACTGCAAGCCGTCGCTGCGCGCTCGCTTGGACCACGTCGACGTTGTCGCCGCGCCGATCCATACCGCTGCCAGCATCGCATCCAAACGGCTCCCGGTCAGCCGGTCACGCGGTTTTGTCATCTATAGCGAAAGCCTATCAAACCGCAGACGGTAATCGGTAGGGGCTGCGTCCATATCCCCGGCAGAAACGCGCGCCGCATGTCCGGCGGCCAACCGAGGGAAAAGCGACGTGGCAAGTTACGAGCCGGAGGCGCCCTATGCGATACGGCAGTTTGAGATTGACCGGCTGATACCGATCGAGCTGTTCGGCATCGACATGTCGTTCACGACATCGGCCCAGGCGATGGTGACGACGACTTTGCTGGTCAGCGCCTTCATGCTCTTCGGCATTCGCCAGCGTGCAATGGTGCCGGGGCGGCTGCAGGCCAGTGTCGAGGCAGTCTATTCCTTTGTCGCGCGCACCGTGGTCAAGACCGCGGGCCCGGAGGCGGCCCCGGCCATTCCGTTCGTCTTTTCGCTCTTCGTGTTCATTCTGTTCGGCAGTCTGTTCGGGCTGACGCCGGTCAAATTCACCTTTACCAGCCATCTCATCGTCACGCTGGCACTGTCATTGCTCGTTTTCGCTTATGTCAATGTTCTCGCGTTCCGCAAACAGGGCATGGGGTTCTTTCGGTTCTTCCTGCCGGCGGGAACGCCGATCTATCTCGCGCCGATACTGGTGATTATCGAGGTCATCTCCTACCTGTTTCGTCCGCTCACGCTTGGCGTCCGCATCTTCGCCAACATCCTGGCCGGGCACATCATGATCAAACTGTTCGCCGACTTCAGCGTCATGATGACGGAGGCGTTTGGCCTGTCCGGCGTGGCAATGGCAATGTTGCCGGTCATCATGATGACGGTGCTGTACGGCTTCGAAGTCATGATCTTCCTGGTCCAGTCCTACATCTTCATCCTCATCACCTCCCTCTACATCCGGGACGCGCTGCACGCGCACTGATCCCCGGCTCCCACTGTCATCGAACCATCTGCAATCGAAAGGAATCCATGTCATGACTGACGAAAGCCTCAGACTGATCGCCGCGTCCCTTGCCGTCCTGCCGCTGTTCGGCGTGGCGCTCGCGCTCGGCAACATCTTCTCCAACTGGATCTCGTCGGTGGCACGCAATCCCGGTACTGGCGAGACCGTTCAGCCAATCGGTCTTCTCGGCTTTGCGCTGACCGAGGCGATCGCGCTGTTCGCGCTGATCATCGCCTTCATCATTCTGTTTGTCGGGTGAGCGGCTGGCGGCGTGGCCCGGGCGGCATCGGTGGCCCGGCAACGGCGCGCCGGCCCGGGCGGCGCTGGCTCGCCTCAGGTGGTGTGCTCGAGCTCGCGCACGATGTAGTCCCGCAATCGCGTGGCCGCCGGGTTGAGCTGCGGTGCCTCGATCAACGCCATTTCGGTGTCGGCGAGGTCGGGCAGGTCGAGCGACTCGTCATTCAGGATCGTCAGGTCCGACGGCACCATCTCCTTCGGCAGCACGGTCAGACCGAGGCCAGCCCGTACCGCTGCATGCGTGCCGGCCAGCGAGCCGCAGGTATAGGCGATGCGCCAGCCGCGGCCGACCCCGTCCAGCGCGTCGGTCATGCGTTTGCGATAGACGCAAGGCTGCGGCGAAGCGGCCAGCGGCAGCGGCCCGTCGGTATCGCCGATATGCCGGTCCGCGGCGACCCAGACCAACGGCTCGCGCCACACGCGGATGCCGCCGGTGACGCCGGACGGGGCCCGTTTCACCAGCGCGATGTCGAGGCCGCCGGCCTGAAACCGCTCGAGGACGTCCAGCGTCAACTCGCAGGTTACTTCCAGGGCGACCTGCGGGTGGCTGCGGGCAAATCCGGCCAACACATTGGGCAAATGGCTGGTGGCGAAATCCTCCGGCGCCCCCAACCGGACCAGCCCCGACAGCTCCGGCTCCTTTACCCGGGCGATCAAGTCGTCGTTCAGGAACAGGATGCGCTTGGCATGGTCCAGGATCAGTTCGCCCTCGCTCGTCAACGCCAGGTGGCGGGGGTTGCGCTCCAGCAGGCGGACGCCGAGCTGTTCCTCCAGCCGCTTGATCTGCAACGATACCGCTGACTGGCCGCGCAGCAGACGCTCCGCCGCGCGTGAGAATCCCTTGCACTCAACGACGGTGACGAAGGTCCGCAGCAGATCAGGATCGATGGTTCGGGTCGGCGGCACGGGAAATCCATTCATTGTGATCATCAATCATAAAGTAAAATTAAATCAATTTCACCAATGGTCCAGCGATACCTACGTTTTGGTCAGTCCATCGTTTCAGGAGAGTTGACCATGAACGCACAGGTAAGACTGGAAGACGTGCCAGAGCTGCAGAACAAGGCGGTGCCCGCCGGCGCGACGCCGGTCACAGTGGCCTTCGGCGACGGTATCGGCCCAGAGATCATGAAGGCCAGTTTGAAGGTACTGATCGCTGCGGATGCCAATATCGCCATCGAGCCGATCGACATCGGCGAGCGCGTCTACCTCGACGGCAACACCGCCGGTATCGAGCCCAGCGCCTGGGACAGCCTGCGCCGCACCAAAGTTTTCTACAAAGCACCGATCACGACGCCACAGGGTGGCGGCTTCAAGAGCCTCAATGTCACTGTGCGCAAGTCGCTTGGCATGTTCGCCAACGTACGCCCTTGCGTCGCCTACGCGCCCTTCGTCACCACCCGGCACCCGGACATGGACGTGGTCATCGTGCGTGAGAACGAGGAAGACCTCTACGCCGGGATCGAGCACCGGCAGACCGATGAGGTGTTCCAGTGCCTGAAACTGATCACCCGGCCGGGCTGCGAAAAGATCGTCCGCTACGCATTCGAGTACGCCCGCACCAACGGCCGGAAGAAGGTCACCTGCTTCACCAAAGACAATATCATGAAGCTGACCGACGGCCTGTTCCACAAGGTGTTCGACGAGATCGCCGCTGAATACCCGGACCTGGAGAACGAGCACTGGATCGTCGACATCGGCGCGGCCAAGCTGGCGCATACGCCGGAGAACTTCGATGTCGTCGTCATGCCCAACCTTTACGGCGACGTGCTCAGCGACGTCGCCGCGCAGATCACCGGTTCGGTGGGACTGGCACCGTCGGCGAACGTCGGCGAACACTGTGCCATGTTCGAGGCGATCCACGGTTCGGCGCCGCGCATGGCCGGCCTCGATACTGCCAACCCGTCGGGCCTGCTGTTGGCCGGTGTCATGATGATGGTGCACATCGGCCAGTCTAAGGTTGCCGAGCGCGTCCATAATGCCTGGCTGAAGACCATCGAGGATGGCATCCATACCAAGGACATCTTCAAGCCCGGCATTTCCAAAGAGCTGGTCGGCACCCAGGCTTTCGCCGACGCCATCGTCGCACGTTTGGGCCAGGTGCCGAGCGAGTTGCCGGCGGTGTCGTACGACTCCGACGCAGCACCGTTTACCGTGCCGCAGGTGACGCAGCGGCCGCCGGCGAAGAAGGAACTTGTCGGCATCGACGTGTTCGTACAGTCGCGCAAACCGGTGGAAGAACTGGCCACCGATATGCGCACGGGCGAGAACGGGGCTTTCGCGCTCAACATGATCACCAACCGTGGCGTCAAGGTCTGGCCCAACGGCCTGCCCGAAACCTTCTGCACCGATCACTGGCGCTGCCGGTTCATGGCGCAACCGGACCAGCAGTTCGATAACGCGACGATTGCCGAGCTGTTGACCAGGCTGACCGAAACCGGCGTCGACTTCATCAAGACCGAGCATCTATTCACGTTCGACGGCGAGCCAGGCTACTCGCTCGGCCAGGGTCAGTAGCCTCCGCTGACGACCTGAATAAACACAACAGCCTGAAGCGATGATGAGGCGGGTGCCGGGTGACGGCCCCGCCGTTTTTTTGCTGGTGCCTGTGCCGGTGGCACGCCGTCATATCATCGCTTAGTAGATTGAATGCCCGATGTTGCCGTTCGCCCGACGGCTACCTATGTCATGCATCATACATCGTCTTAACCATCGATTCAGGTCGGACATGTGGGGCGCTGAACGACCATGGAATTCGGGCGACGTAGCCGACGGTTATCCGCAACAGACTGAGCAAGACAGCGCACTTTTCCCATAGTCGTGACGAAACGGTCCGTGGTTGGACCGTCAGACGTGGATCGGCAACCGGTCTGGCGAATGTCAACGGATATGGCGCGGCCGATGGTCGATGCGGGTCCATCGGTAATCACCCGGGGCCGGGTCAATGCGAGGGGATACGGGCATGATGAAACACGGTGCTTCGAAGATCGCACGCCGGCTGGTGCCGGCTGTTGCGGCCGGCATGCTTGCGGCCCAGCCGCTGGCGGCGCAACAGGCGCTGCCGGTCGATGTGGCCACACCGCTGGTCGAGACGGTGGTCGACTGGGATGAGTATACCGGTCGCTTCGAGGCGGTAGAGAGGGTTGAGCTCAGGTCCCGGGTCTCGGGTTTCCTTGAAAGCGTGAACTTCCGTGAAGGCGAGATCGTTGAGGCCGGCACCGTATTGTTCGTGATCGACCGGCGGCCGTTTCAGGCGGCCGTGGGGCGCGCGCGGGCCGAACTGGCGGCGGCCGAGGCAGAGCAGGAACGTGCGACGGCGATGCTTCGGCGTGGCGAACAGCTCGTGCGCGACCGCACGGTCACCGTCACGACCCTCGACCAGCGCCGCGCGGAGAAACTGCGGGCGGACGCGCAGGTCGCCGTGGCCCAGGCCGAGATCCGCGTCGCCGAGCTCGATCTAGAATTCACCGAAATCCGGGCGCCATTCAAAGGGCGCATTTCGGACCGCAAGGTCGATGTCGGCAATCTGGTCACCGCCGGCGACACTCTGCTCGCTACCGTGGTGTCGACCGATCCGATCCATCTCGTGTTTACGGCGTCGGAAACCGATTTCCTGAAGTATTCTCGTCTCAACGCGGACGGCAGCCGCATGAGTTCGCGCAGTGCCGCCAACCCGGTCCAAGCGCGATTGATCGATGAGACCGGCTGGCCGCACAAGGGCTTCATGAACTTCGTCGATAACGAGCTCGACCCCAACGCCGGTACGGTGCGCGGTCGCGCCACTTTCGAGAACGCCGACGATCTGCTGACGCCCGGTCTGTTCGCGCGGCTGCGGCTGATCGGGTCGGGCGAATACGAGGCGTTGCTGTTGCCGGATGCCGCGGTGCTGTCGGACCAGTCGCGCAAGATCGTCATGGTCGTCGACGGCGAGGGGACGGTATCTGCCAAGCGCGTCGAGCTGGGCCCGCTCTATCGCGGCTTGCGGGTGATCCGCAGCGGTCTTGCACCGGACGATCGCGTCGTGGTCAGCGGCGTCCAGCGGGCCCGGCCCGGCGGCAAGGTGGTGCCTCAGGACGTGAGCATCGCCTTCCCCGACGCGGCCACCAACTAGACTCCCGCCATGCGCCTGTCTCACTTCTTCATCGACCGGCCGATCTTCGCCACGGTCATTTCGGTGCTGATCACGCTGATCGGCGCCATCGCCTATTTCTCGCTACCGGTGGCGCAGTACCCGGACATCGCACCACCGACCATTCAGGTCAGCGCCTCCTATCCCGGCGCCTCGGCTGAGGTCGTCGCCGATACCGTCTCCACGCCGATTGAGCAGGAGATCAACGGCGTTGAAGGCATGCTCTACATGGTCAGCCAGGCCACCGGCGATGGCCAGGTCACCATCACTATTGCCTTCGCGCTCGGCACCGATCTCGACGAAGCACAGGTCTTGGTGCAGAACCGCGTCGCCATTGCCGAGCCGCGCCTGCCCGAACCGGTGCGCCGCCTCGGCGTCGTTACCCAGAAGAGTTCGCCCGACCTCATGATGGTCATCCACATGTATTCGGATGACGGCTCACGCGATCAGCTCTACGTCTCGAATTATGCCCGGACCCAGGTGATCGACCGGTTGGCGCGGATCGACGGCGTCGGCCAGGCGCAATTGTTCGCCGAGCGTGCCTATTCCATGCGCGTTTGGCTGAACCCGGAATTGATCGCCGCCCGCGGCATGACGGCGGGCGAGGTCGTCAGCGCGCTACGCGCCAACAACGTGCAGGTCGCCTCGGGCGTGATCAATCGCCTGCCGGTGCCGGAACCGTCGGCCTACGAGCTGGCGGTCGAGACGCAGGGTCGCCTGGTGGCGCCGGAAGAGTTCGGCGACATCGTGGTGAAAACCGGGCCGGACGGTGCCCAGGTGCGCGTGCGCGACATCGCCCGGGTGGAACTCGGCGCGCAGGACTATTCGACGATTGGCTACCTCGACGACAAGGCTGCCCTGCCGATCCTGATCTTCCAGCGCCCCGGTTCGAATGCATTGGAGACGGCCGACCGCGTGCTGACCGCCATGGCCGAGCTGTCGGAGCGTTTTCCCCAGGGCGTTGCCTATGACGTCATCTACAACCCGACTGAGTACATCGAGAAGTCGGTCAACGAGGTCTATGTCACCATCGCCGAGGCCGTGCTGCTGGTGGTGCTGGTCGTCGTCATCTTTCTGCAAAGCGTTCGTGCATCGATCATCCCGATCCTAGCGATCCCGATTTCGCTGATCGGTACCTTCGCCGTGATGGCCGCGTTCGGCTTTTCTCTCAACAACCTGTCGCTGTTTGGCCTGGTGCTGGCCATCGGCATCGTCGTCGACGACGCCATCGTCGTGGTCGAGAATGTCGAACGCTATCTGCGCGAGGGTATGTCGCCCAAGGAAGCGGCGCACAAGACCATGGACGAGGTCGGCGGTGCGCTCATTGCGATCGGTCTCGTGCTCTCGGCGGTGTTCATCCCGGCCGCCTTCATCGAAGGCATTTCCGGCCAGTTCTTCCGCCAGTTCGCCCTGACGATCGCGGCGGCAACGCTGATTTCGGTGCTGGTGTCGCTGACGCTTTCGCCGGCGCTGGCCGGTATTCTGCTGACCTCGCACGGGCAGGAGAGCGAGCCGAAGACGGCGATTGGCCGGGCCTGGAAGACCCTGATGTGGCCCTTCAGTGCCTTTGGCCGCGGGTTCAACTGGGCGTTCGAGCGGCTTGCCGGGGGCTATGCCTGGCTGGTGCGGCGCATGTTGCGCGTGCTGGCCCTGGTGCTGGTCGGCTATGTCGGTCTGCTGTGGCTCACCGGTGAGCAGTTCGGTCGCGCGCCGACCGGCTTCATCCCGAACCAGGACCAGGGCTACTTCATCACCGTGATCCAGTTGCCGCCGGGTGCATCTCTGGCGCGTACCGATGCGGTAGTGCAGCGGGCGACGGACATCATCCTCGATCATCCCGGCACGGCACATACCGCGGGCTTCGCCGGCTTCGACGGCGCCACCTTCACCAATGCGCCCAATGCCGGCGCCATATTCTTCACCCTGAAGGACTATGACGAGCGCGCCGATCTTGGCCTGTCCGGGCAGCAGATCCTGCAGGATGTGCAGAACGCGCTGTTCCAGATCAAAGATGCTTTCATCTTCGTCATTGCGCCGCCACCGGTGCGCGGCATCGGCAATGCCGGCGGCTGGAAGCTCTACATCCAGGACACACGCGGGCGCGGTCTGCCGGCCCTGGAAGCGGCGGCTCAGGACATCGTCGGGGCGGCCAACCAGACCGATGGGCTGGCCCAGGTGTTCACCTTGTTCAACAACGCCACGCCGAAGATCTATGCCGACATCGACCGGGCCAAGGCCGAACTGATCGGCGTCCGGCCGGATCAGATCTTCGAGACGCTGGAGGTCTATCTCGGTTCCGTCTTCGTCAACGACTTCAACTTCCTCGGCCGCACGTTCCGCGTGACGGCGCAGGCCGATGGCGAATTCCGCGATGACTTGCGCGACGTTGCCAATCTGCGCACTCGTTCGGCCAGTGGCGGTATGACGCCGATCGGCTCGGTCGCGACGTTCCAGGACGTCACCGGGCCGTATCGGGTCGCCCGCTACAACCTCTATCCCGCCGCCGCGGTGCAGGGCGCGACGCTGCCGGGCGTGTCGACCGGCCAGGCCATTTCGGCGATCGAGGCACTGGCGGAGGAGCGACTGCCCGACGGGTTCGAGTTCGAATGGACAGAACTGGCCCTGCAGGAGAAGCTCGTCGGCGACACCACGACCTTCGTCTTCATCATGGCCGTGGTGTTCGTTTTCCTGGCCCTGGCGGCACAATATGAGAGCTGGGTCCTGCCGCTGGCGGTGATCCTGATCGTGCCGATGTGTCTGTTGGCGGCGATCAGCGGCGTGCTATTGCGCGGCATGGACAACAACATCCTGACGCAGATCGGATTGGTGGTGTTGGTCGGCCTTGCCTCAAAGAACGCGATCCTGATCGTCGAGTTCGCCAAGCAGGCCGAGGATCGCGGCCGATCACGGGTCGATGCGGCGGTGGAGGCGGCCCGCCTGCGCCTGCGCCCGATTCTGATGACCTCGTTCGCCTTCATCCTCGGCGTGGTGCCGCTGGTGATCGCTACCGGCGCCGGCTCCGAAATGCGTCAGGCACTCGGCACCGCCGTGTTTGCCGGCATGCTGGGCGTTACCGCTTTTGGCTTGCTTTTCACGCCGGCGTTCTACGTCGCCTGCCGTTGGCTCGGTAGCGTCGTGCGCCGGCGCCCGGGCGGTGGGCCGGCACCTGAGGCTACGAAAGGCGCGTGACGACCGGCAGCGCCATCGGCGCCAATTCGTCGGCGCTGCGGCCGGCCCAGTCCAGCTGCGGCACTTTCTTCAGGGAGCGCTGCTGCGCTTCCTGCAGGGCTTCGCTGGCTGCCGCGTAGTCGATCGTCGTGACCTGCCCGTCGCGCACGACCTGCCGGCCGTCGACGTAGACGTCGCATACTGCGCGGTCGCCGGCGACGTAGATCAGGCTTCTCAGCGGGTCACGCAGTGGCATCATCGACGGGTGGCGGGCATCCAGCAGCACGATGTCGGCCTTGAAGCCGGGCGCCAGCGCGCCGACGTCCGGCTGGCCGATCGCCTTGGCGCCGCCGACGGTGGCGCAGTTGAACAGCTCCTGCGTCGTGATGTCGTCGACGGTCTCGGCAATGATGCGCGCGAAAATCAGCGCGCTGCGCATCTCTTCCAGCATGTTGTGCGGGTAGGTGTCGGTGCCGATGCCGACATTGATGCCGGCGCGGCGGTAGTTGCCGATGGTCCTGAGGGTGATGCCGCGGCGGGAAAATACTGTCGGGCAATGGGCGACCGTGGTGCCGCTGTCGGCCAGCAGGCCAATGTCCTTGTCGCTCGGCCAGTGTAGCCACGGGTGATGATCGAGGAAGATCCCATGGCCGATCAGGCTGTTCGGCCCCAGTGCGCCGAGCGAATCCAGCCATTCGATCGGCGTCATGCCGTGGCGGCGGATCATCTCGTGGAACTCGGTCGCGCTCTGTGCGGCATGGATCTGGAACGGCAGGTTGCGTTCTTTGGCGTAGGCGATGCTGTCGCGGATCAGCTCCGGCGTGCAGGTATCGACCTGCGATGGCGAGATCATGCCGGACAGCCGCCCGGAGGGGTGTTGGTTGGCCAGATCGATGAGGCGCTGCGCATTCTCGAACCGCTCGCGCCCGGTCGCAGCGTCCCATTCGTAGTCGAGCCGGTGGCCGTTCTCGGTGTACCAGCGGGCGTCGCGGTACATCGGCGCGGCCACCGCCCGCATGCCGCTGTCGGCCAGGGCGTCGAGCCATCCGTCGAACGGCACTGACAGGTCGGCGACTGTCGTGCACCCGCTCATCAGCAGTTCCGCCAGCGCAACCTGCATGGCGGCGATGTAGCCGGCCTGATCGTTGTCGAATACGGTGAGGAATTCGTACAGCGAGCTGTGCCAGAAGCCCGGACTGCGGGTTTCGTCGGTTATGCCTTTGCGCAAGGGCTCACTGGTCGGGTGACTGTGCACGTTGACCAGCCCGGGCATGACGACGCGGTTGTGCCCTTCGATCTCTTCGGCCGCATCGCCCTCGAACCGGTCGCCGACATGAACGATCTGGTTGCCGCGAAAGGCAATGTCGGCATCGCGCAGATAGACGTGGCGCGCCTGCGCCTTGTCCCAGGCGACCAGCCAGTCGGCGTTGCGAATGACGGTGGCTGAGGTTTCGCTCGCACTCATGGGGCGTTCTCCATCGGGCTTCGACCGGACGCTTACAATCCCGGCCAGCGGAAAAGTCTACTGGTCAAGCGCTTCCCTGTAACGCGCCAGCCGTCGTTGGTAGGCCGGCGACAGGCCGACACCGTCGCCATCGTCCAGTGGCGGTGCCGCCGGCAGTTCGTCAGCGAAGTGGCAGGCAACGGCGTGGCCGGCGGTATCTTTCAGTGCGGGTTCTTCCTCGCGGCACCGCGCCTGAGCGAACGGGCAGCGAGTGTGAAAGCGGCACCCCGCCGGTGGATTGATCGGGCTGGGTACATCGCCTTCCAGCGTGGTGCGCTGCCGCTTGACCTGCGGATCGGGGATCGGGATCGCCGACATCAGGGCTCGGGTATACGGGTGCCGTGGCGCGCGGAACAGCTCACTGGTTGTTGCCTGTTCGACGATCTTGCCGAGATACATCACCGCCACGCGGTCGGCGATGTGCCGAACGACGGCCAGGTCATGGGCAATGAATACGTAGGACAGGCCGAATTGTTGCTGCAGATCCTGCAGCAGATTGATGACCTGGGCCTGGATCGACACATCGAGCGCCGACACCGGCTCGTCGCAGACGATCAGGCGCGGGTCGACGGCCAATGCGCGGGCAATGCCGATGCGCTGACGCTGGCCGCCGGAGAACTCGTGCGGGTAGCGCACCGCGTGCCAGCTCGACAGGCCGACCAGCCTCAACAGTTCCTGCACGCGGTCCTCCGCCTCCTGACCGCTGGCGAGGCCATGCACGGCCAATGGTTCGCTCAACACGTCATGCACTGTCATGCGCGGGTTGAGCGAAGCGAACGGGTCCTGAAAGATGATCTGCAGTTCGCGCCGCATGGCGCGCAACGGCTCGCCCTGCAGCTTGGCGATGTTCCGGCCGTCGAAATAGATGCTGCCGTCGTCGGCGTCGAGCAGGCGCAGGATCAGCCGGCCGGTGGTCGATTTGCCGCAACCGCTCTCACCGACGATGCCGAGCGTTTCGCCTTCCCTGACGTCGAAGCTGACGTCGTCGACTGCCCTGACATGGCCGACCACCCTGGAGAACAGGATGCCCTTGGTGATCGGGAACAGCTTGGTCAGGTTCCGTACCGACAGCAATGAATGGCCGGTGCCGTCATGTTGCATGGTAGACGTCATGCGGCACTCTCCAGCGGGACTTTCCAGCACGCGGCGAGGTGAGTCGCGGCAGCCTCCTGCAGCGCCGGCGCCTCGCTGCGGCAATGTGCGTCGGCGAACGGGCAGCGCGGGTTGAACTTGCAGCCGCTCGGCATGCTGTAGGGGTTGGGCACCGTGCCTTCGATCGTCGTCAGCCGGTCCTCGTCGACGTGCAGTTTCGGGACCGAGCCCAGAAGGCCAAGCGTGTAGGGGTGGTGCGGGTTGCCGAACAGGTCGGCTGCCGTCGCGGTTTCGACCACGTTGCCGGCGTACATGACGACGACCCGATCGGCGATCTCGGCGACCACGCCAAGGTCATGAGTGATCAGCACGATGGCCGTGCCGGTGGATTCCTGCAGCTCGCGCAGCAGGTCGAGAATCTGCGCCTGAATGGTCACGTCCAGCGCCGTCGTCGGCTCATCCGCGATCAGCAGCTTCGGCGAGCAGGCGAGCGCGATGGCGATCATCGCGCGCTGGCGCATGCCGCCGGACAGTTGGTGCGGATACTCCTGCGCGCGCTGCTGCGGAGAGGGAATGCCAACCCGGTCCAGCATGTCGACGGCGCGGTCCCACGCCGCCGATGCCGAGACCTTCTCATGCATGTGGATGCCTTCGACGATCTGCGCACCGATGGTGTGCACCGGGTTCAGCGAGGTCATCGGTTCCTGAAAGATCATCGAGATATCGCGGCCGCGCACGTTGCGCATTTCGCGCTTCGACAGGGTCAGCAGGTCGCGCCCTTCAAAATGGATCGAGCCGCCGGCAATCTCTCCCGGCGGCTGCGGCACCAGGCCCATGATCGACAGCGACGTGACGCTCTTGCCGCAGCCGGACTCGCCGACGATGCACAAGGTCTCACCGCGCCGGACCTGGAAGCTGATGTCGTCGACCGCCTTGAACACGCCCTCGCGGGAGTGAAAGTGCGTCGACAGATGCGACACGTCCAGCAGGACGTCGTCGTTGGAGGCCATGTTTCGAAATTCCGTTCGGGGACGCGGTACGCAATGAGCAGCAGGTGTCGGCAGGACGGCACGCGCCGCCCTGCCGGTCCACCGGTTACTTCAGGGCGAGGCCCAAGCCTTTGTACAGGCCGCTGCCGTAGATGCCGTGCGCACGCACCGGCTTCAGCTTGTCCGTCGCCACGACGAACAGCGGCTCGTGCACGATCGGAATCCACACGGCGGCGTCATGCACCTGCGTCTGCACCTTGGCCAGCGTGGCCGCCCGGTCGGCGTCGCTCAGCGCGGCGCGGCCCTCGGCCAGCCAGGTATCGGTCTGCTCGTTGTCCCAGTTCATCCGGTTCGGCGTCGGCATGTTTTCCGACCGGAAGTACAGGTTCAAGGCATCACCGGTGCTGACATAGGGATAGCTCATGGCGTACATGTCGAAGTCCTGCTTGGCCAGCAGGCCCCAGATCACCGTGGCGTCATGAATTTCGACCTTCAGGTCGACGCCGACTTTGCGCAGGTCGCCCTGCATCGCCTCCAGCATCTCGCGGTTCAGCGTGCCGGCGAAGCCATAGGTCCGCAGGCTCAGCTTCTGGCCGTCCTTCTCGCGCACGCCATCGGCGCCGACTTTCCAGCCGGCTTCGTCAAGCAGCGCCTTCGCTTTGTCCGGGTCGAATCCGAAGTGCGCCAGATCCATGCCGTCGTTGTAGTCCAACACCTTCGGTGAAATGTAGGCGTACGCCGGCTCGGCCAGCCCGAAGTAGACGCTCTCGGCCATTGCCTTCTGGTCGACCGCAAGGTTCAGCGCCTTGCGCACGTTCAGGTCGGTCAGGTTGTCGCGGGTGATCTTCATGCCGACGTACTGGGTCCAGAAGTAGGCTTCCGCCTGACTGACGCTCAGGTTCGGCGTTGCGCGGAACTCCTCGATCGCCCAGTACGGCACATATTGTGTCACATCGATCTGCTTCGTCTTCAGCGAGGCAACGATGGTGCCTTCCTCCGGCACGACCTTCCAGATCAGCTTGTCGATCTGCGGTGACGGGTTGTCGTAGATCGGCGGGCCCCAGTTGTAGCCTTCATGCTTGGTCAGCACGACCTGATTGCGCGGTTCCCAGCTCTGCATGCAGTAAGGGCCGGTGCCGTCGAACGGCTTGGCACCGAAATCGTCGCCCAGCGCGTTTACCTGGTCGATGTTGACCACGGTGTGGGTGTGCTGGGTCATCTGGAACAGCAGTTCGGAATACGGTTCCTTCAGTTTGTATTGCAGCGTGTGGTCGTCGACCACGGTCAGTTCGTCGACCTGCCCGGCGCGGCCCTTTGTGACGCCCTTGGGATGTGCCATCCAGCGGTCGATCGACGCCTTGACGTCGGCGGCGGTGAACGCCTTGCCGCTGCAGAACTTCACGCCCTGCTTCAGCTTGAACGTGTAGGTCAGACCATCGTCCGACAGCGTCCAGCTTTCGGCCAGGCCAGGACGCACCGTCTTCATGTCGTAGTCCAGCGTCACCAGGGTATCGCCGGTCATGAACATGATTTCGGCGGTGCCGCGTGCCGTCGAGGTATGCGGGTCGTAGCGGTCAGTGTCGATCTTGCGGGCGATCGTCACCGAGGTTTCGGCGCTGACCGTTTCCGCCATCAACGCGGTCATGGCCAGGGCAGTGGCGCCGAGGGCAATGAACTTCTTCATGGGCACTCTCCTCTGTTGCTTCGCATCGGTGCCGCACCGGTTGGCGGGCACCACGTCGGGGGCGCCGTCAGTGGCGCAAACGCGGGTCGAGCACATCGCGCATGGCGTCACCCAGCAGGTTGGCGGCCAGCACGATGAGGAAAATCACGACGCTGGGAATGGTCGCGACGTGAGGACGGAACGAGAGAAAGTTGCGGCCTTCGGCGGCCATGGTGCCGAGTTCGGCGATCGGCGGCTGTACGCCCAGACCAAGGAAGCTGAGTGCCGCGCCGAGCAGGATCATCTGGCCGAACTGCAGGGTCAGGAACACCAGAATGGTCGACAGGCAATTGAGCGTCAGGTAGCGCCAGATCAGCGTCGACTGGCGCACGCCGACAGCGCGGCCGGCTTCCATATAGTCCTGTTGAATCACCACCGTCGCGGCGCCACGGGTGACGCGCGCCACCGACGGCACCGAGGTCAGCGCCAGCGCGGCGATCAGAGTGTCGAGGCCAGGACCGAGCACGGCGGCGATCGCCAGGCCGAACAGGATTGCCGGGAACGACAGCAACACGTCGACGAAACGCATCAATACGCTGTCGAGCCGGCGGAAGAAGGCGGCGAAAATGCCGATCATCGCACCGACGATGCCGCCGATGGCGACCGCCGTCACGCCGACGATCAGGGTCGAACGGGTGCCGTACAGCAGCCGCGTGATCATGTCGCGGCCCTGGGTATCCGTGCCCAGGAGATACTCGCCGCCCGGCGGTTTCAAGCGTTCGCGGATGTTGGTTTCGTAGGGGTCGGTTGGCGCCAACACCGGGGCGAAAATCGCCGCAAGCACGACCAGCAGCAGGAACAGGCCCGCGCCGACCGCGACCTTGTCGCGCAGCAGCCGGCGGAACGCGGAGGGTGGGCGGCCGCTGCGCTCGCCGTCCGTCGTATCGGTGGCGCCGGTCGTTGCGGGCGTCGGTTGGGCGATGTCGCTCATGCCTTGCGGATCCTCGGATCGAGAAACGCATAGGTCAGGTCGACCAGCAGGTTCACGACGATGAACGAGATCGCCAGCACCAGGATCGCGCCCTGCGCCAGCGTGAAGTCGCTGGAAATGATCGCGCCGACGGCAAGGCGCCCGACACCCGGCCAGGCGAAGATGGTTTCGGTAACGACCGCGCCGCCGAGCAGGAAGCCGACCTGCAGGCCGACTAGTGTGACGATCGGGATCAGTGCGTTACGCAGGGCGTGGCGGATGATGACGCGGCTGTCGTAAACGCCTTTCGCCCGCGCTGTGCGCACATAGTCGGCGTCCAGCACCTCAAGCACCGCGGTGCGTGTCATCCGCGCCACTGGCCCGACGAAGATACCGCCGAGGGTGATTGCCGCCAGTGCGATGGAGCGGATGCCTTCGAGCGTCCACAAGGGGCCGGCACGGCCGAGATAGGGCAGCAGGTTCCACTCCGTCCCGACGTACTGGATCAGGATCAGGCCGAACCAGAAGATCGGCATCGACACGCCGGCGACTGAAACCGCGACGACCGCCCGGTCGAGCAGCGTGCCGCGCATGACGGCGGCGACGGTGCCCAGCAGGATGCCGGTCGGTACGGCCCAGACAAGGCTCGCCACCATCAGCTCCACGGTCGGGCCGATGGCGGCCAGCAGTTCGTCCAGCACCGGCGTGTTGGAGATGAAGGACCGGCCGAGGTCACCCTGCAGGACGCGGACAACGTACAGCGCAAACTGATAGAGCAGTGGTTCGTTCAGTCCCATCGACTCGCGGATGCTGGCGATCTCGGCGGGTGATGCTGTGGGCCCGGCCAGAACGGCGGCGGGATCGGTCGGGATCATCTGCAGGAGCAGGAAGCCGATCGCCAGGACGCCGAACAGAACCGGGACCGAGATCAGCAACCGCTGGACGATGTGTCGTGCCATGTGGAGGGGGAACGCCTGTACTCGATTTTACAATAACGCATTCATGAGATCACACGTCTGCGGGCATTGCAATTGACGTACCAGAACCCGAGCGGGTGCTGGTCGCGCCGGAACGTAGGGTTTCCGCACCGTTTCAAGTGCTCCCGGCGTAGCCCGCTTGTGCATCGTGCATCGCGCGCGGTTGGGCGGTTGCTGCCGTTTCCTTGCGCATGTTGCCTGTCTACATGGCAGCCGGAACAGTCGGCGACGCGGCGTTTGCGGAGGCCGTGACGGCTGTCACTGGTACGGCGTCAGGCGCGCCATATGTTAATGTCTGCAACGGCGGTGGTCAGCCGGACCGGCCTGTTCGGTTCACCCCGGTCGATGTATGGTCCAGCCTCGGCTTCGTCAGATCGGAGAACGCCCATGCGACGTCTTTTTGCGGCCTTTTGCGCCACGGTGTTGATGGCCTTGTCGACCACCGGCGCCCAGGCGGACGACTATCAGGACACCGTGCAGATTTTCCGCGATGCCGGTGAAAGCGGGCGTTTCTTCGAAACCAGCTATGGCTATGCCGTTTTCCCGACCATCGGAAAGGGCGGCATTGGTATTGGTGGCGCCTACGGCGAGGGCGGCGTCTTCGTCGGCGGCAAGCAGGTCGGCGACACCAGCATGGCGCAGCTGACCATCGGCTTCCAGCTCGGCGGTCAGGCCTATAGCCAGATCATCTTCTTCGAGGATGAGCGCGCCTTCAGGGAATTCTCGTCCGGCAATTTCGAGTTCGGTGCCCAGGCGACGGCTGTGGCCATTACCGCTGGCGTCTCCGCGGCGGCGACGACGACGGGCTCCGCCGCCGGCGCCAGTGGCGGCAAGCGGGATGCCACCACGGTCGGCGCCTACTACAAAGGCATGGCCGTGTTCACAGTAGCCAAGGGCGGGTTAATGTACGAGGCCAGCATCGGCGGTCAGAAGTTCACCTACACTGCGCGCTAGCCAACCCGACGCATTCCGGCTGTTGCGTCCCGCCGACGATGCCTGCGGGCGTGGCGCATGTGCACCGCCTGCAGCGATCCGCTATAACCGTTCAGGATCACCAATGACGTGATTGGGCTCGGTCCGGGGGAGGCGCGTATGCCCGCAGTCTGTCAAACCGCAACCTGGTTTTGCGCCGATGCCATGACGCGCCGGCATCAGCGAGGTGAGGACGGATGAGCCGGCGCATCGCGTTGCCGGCTTTGCTGGCGCTGCTTGGTGTCTGGGTTGGACTCGCCCTCGCGCCGACGGCCTTGGCCCAGACCGTGGTCGACCCGGTGGCACAGCTCAGCGACGGCGCCCAGCCGCTGCCGCCGGACGCCGTGCGCGATCTGGTCTCGCGGCTGAGTGACGAGGACGTGCGCCGGGTTCTCATTGAAAGGCTCGACGCGACAGCTAGGTCCGAGGCCAACGGCGACGGGCTGGGCGGCATGGTCCAGGACCTGCAGTCGGTCGCGCACGACGTGCGCCGGAACCTGCATGCGATGCTGGCCGCCGTGGTCGATGTGCCTGGCGCCATGCCCGCGGCAGTCGAAACCCTGCGCGATGGCCGGCCTTACTCGGTGCTGGCCTGGATTGTCGGCGGCTTCGCGATCATGCTGCTGGTTGGCGCCGTGGCGGAATGGCTGCTGCGCATGGCAACGCGCGACCTACGCCAGCGGCTCGGCGCGGCCCAGCCCGACGGCATCCTCGCGCGGTTCGGTCTGCTCGGCCTGCGCTTCGGCCTCGACCTGTTTGGCCTCGTGGTGTTCGCCGCCGCCGCACTGGCGACCTTCTTCGCCGCCTATCACGGTCATGAGATGACCCGCAACGCTGTGATGACCTATCTCGCCGCAGTGCTGGCGTTCCGGCTCTATGGGTCGTTGTCGCGGTTTCTGCTGGCACCGCGGGCGCCGTCGCTGCGGTTGGCCAATCTGTCAGATTCCGAGGCGGCCTATCTGCATAGGCAGAACCTGCTGCTTGGCGCGATTGCCGCCTTCGGCTTTTTCAGCTGCAGTCTGCTTGAGGCGCTCGGTATCGATCCGTATGTCCACCAGCTCCTGGTCACCGCCGTGGGTGCTGCTGTGGTCGCAGTCATCGTTCAAACCAATATTGCCGGGCGTGAGATCATCAAGGCCGACATCCGCGGACCGGCTGACGCGGCCACCCGCGCCCGTGCGGTGGTCGCGGACGTATGGCCCCGTCTGAACGTGTTTTACACTGTCGCGATCTACATCATCGTGGTGATGGCAACGTTGGCCGGTGTCACCATCGGCTATCTGGCGGCACTCGGCAGTCTGGCCGCGGTTCTGTTCTACCCGCATATCGACGCCCTGCTGGAGCGCGCAGCGCGGCAACGTCAGTCCGAAATCGAGACCGGGACGGTCAGCGAGCTGCAGATCGTCGCCCTTCGGGCCAGCCGGATCGTGTTAGCGATCGCCGGCGTGCTGTTTCTGTTCAGTATCTGGGGCATCAATCTGTTTTCGTTGGCTCAGGCCGGCGTCGGCGCCCAGATCGCCGGCGCCCTGATCGACATCGGCTTCACCGTGCTGGTCGCTTATGTGCTCTGGCATCTGGCGCAAATCACCATCGATCGCAAACTGGCCGAGGAAGAGGCTGCGAACGGTGGGTCCAGTACGCTCGAGCGCGGCGATGAAGGCGGGGCTGGTGCGTCGCGGCTGTCGACCCTGTTGCCGCTGATCAAACGGGCGATACAGATCACCATCGGCGTAATTGCCGTCATGCTCGTGCTGTCGGCTGTCGGTGTCGACATCGGGCCGTTGCTCGCCGGTGCCGGTGTGGTCGGTCTTGCCGTCGGTTTCGGGGCCCAGGCGCTCGTGCGCGACGTTGTGTCCGGCGTGTTCTTCCTGGTTGACGACGCCTTCCGGCTGGGCGAGTACATCGATGTCGGGAGCGTCAAGGGCACGGTCGAAAAGATCTCCATCCGGTCGCTGCGGCTGCGCCATCATCGTGGGCCGTTGCACACCATCCCGTTCGGCGAGATCCAGCACCTGACCAATTTCAGCCGCGACTGGGTGATCATGAAGCTCGAATTCCGCGTCACCTACGACACCGACGTGCGGCTGGTGAAGAAGTTGTTCAAGCAGATCGGCCAGGATTTATTGAACGACCCGGAACTCGGTCCCGGCTTCATCGAACCGTTCAAGTCACAGGGCGTGAAGGAGATGCAGGACTCGGCGATGATCGTGCGCGGCAAGTTCATGGCCAATCCGGGCGATCAGTTCATGATCCGCAAAGAGATCTATACCCGCGTGCAGCGGGCATTTCAGGAGCATGGCATCCAGTTCGCCCATCGCCGCGTTGCGGTTGACCTGCCGGCGGGGGTCGACCCGGCGTCGCCGCAGGGCAAAGCGCTGTCGGATGCCGCTGCCGCGGCGGCAGAAAATGCGCCGGATGCGGCCCCCTCGGCGGCGCGCTAGCGCGTCTGCTGTTCAGGCGGCGCCGGACACCCCAGTCTCCGCGAAAGCCGAAATGCGCTAGCGGCCGGTGCGTTTGCGCCAGGCGGCGAAGTCGGCCCGCGCCTGCTCGGTGGTCGCAGGGTAGAGACCGATGACGGCTCGGCCGTTCCTCACTTCCTCGGTGACGAAATCCTCGAACGCCGTCATCTCGACGGCCTCGTCGGCGATTTCGGCTGCCATGTGTGCTGGGATCACCGCGACGCCTTCCTGGTCGCCGACGACCACGTCGCCGGGGAATACCGGTACGTCGCCGCAGCCGATGGGTACGTTCAGGTCGATCGCCTGATGCTGCGTCAGGTTGGTCGGCGCCGACGGGCGGTTGTGATAGCAGGGGATGTCGAGGGACCCGATCTCCGGCGAGTCACGGAAGCCGCCGTCGGTGACCACACCGGCGATACCGCGCTGCATCATCCGGGTCACCAGGATCGATCCGGCCGACGCGGCGCGCGGGTCCTTGCGGCTGTCGATGACCATCACGGCGCCGGGCGGAATCTCCTCCACTGCCACGCGCTGCGGGTGCTTCGGGTTCTGGAACACCGACACGGGGTTCAGATCCTCCCGCGCCGGGATGTAGCGCAGTGTGTAGGCAGGCCCGACCATGTTTTCGGCTTTCGGCGACACCGGCCGTACGTCCTGAATGAACTGATTGCTCAGCCCGCGTTTGAACAGGGCGGTGCAGATCGTCGCCGTACTGACCGTCAGCAGTTTCTCGCGGGTCGCCGCGTCAAGTGTCTCGTTGCCCATCGTGGCCATCCTAGTAAATGTCCGGTTCGCCGATGGGCGCACCGAAGCCGGTCTCCAGGTAATCGAAGTCGCAGCCGTCGTTCGCCTGCTTGACGTGGCGGGCGAACATCCAGCCGTAGCCACGCTCGAACCGCGGTGGAGGCGGTGTCCAGGCGGCACGGCGGGCGGCCAGTTCCTCATCGCTGACCACCATGTCGATCGACCGGTTCGGCACGCTGACCCGCACGGTGTCGCCGGTGCGCAGTAGCGCCAGCGGCCCGCCGATATGCGCTTCCGGCGCGGCATGCAGGATACAGGCGCCGTAGCTGGTGCCGCTCATCCGGGCGTCCGACAGGCGCAGCATGTCGCGCACGCCCTGTTTGATCAGCTTCTGCGGGATCGGCAGCATGCCCCACTCCGGCATGCCCGGCCCGCCATGAGGACCGGCGCCGCGCAGCACCAGGATGTGGTCGGCGGTGACGTCCAGGTTTTCATCGTCGACGGCCTTTTTCATGTCCGGGTAGCTGTCGAATACCAGCGCTGGGCCTTCATGCTCATAGAACCGCGGGTCGCAGGCGGACGGTTTGATGATCGCGCCGTCGGGTGCCAGGTTGCCGCGCAACAGGGCCAGCGACCCTTCGTGATAGACCGGATTGTCGAGGCTGCGGATCACGTCGTCGTTGTAGACCTGTGCGCCTTCCAGGGTTGCGCCCAGCGGTTGGCCGCTGGCCGTCATCGCGTCGAGCTGCAGCTTTCCGCCCAGTTGCGCCATCAGCGCCCGCAGGCCGCCGGCATAGTAGAAGTCTTCCATCAGGTAGGTCTCGCCGCTCGGCCGGATGTTGGCGATCACCGGCACCGTGCGGCTCGCCGCATCCAGGTCGTCCAGTGTCAGCGGCACGCCGGCGCGCCGGGCCATGGCGATCAGGTGAATGACGGCGTTGGTGGAGCAACCCAGCGACATCGCCACCGTCACCGCGTTGTCTACCGCACGCTGATCGATGATTTTGTCGGGCGTCATGTCCTCCCACACCATGTCGACGATGCGGCGGCCGCAGGCTGCGGACATGCGGATGTGGTTGGCATCGGCGGCGGGGATCGAACTGGCGCCCGGCAGCGTGAGGCCCAGTGCCTCGGCGATTGATGTCATCGTGCTTGCGGTGCCCATGGTCATGCAATGGCCGTAGGACCGGGCGATGCCGGCTTCGACGGCCGTCCACTCCTCGTCCGAAATGTTGCCGGCACGGCGTTCGTCCCAGTATTTCCAGCCGTCCGAACCGCTGCCCAGCGGCTGGCCGCGGAAGTTGCCGCGCAGCATCGGGCCGGCGGGCAGAAAGATCATCGGCAGTCCAGCACTGATCGCGCCCATGATCAGCCCCGGCGTGGTCTTGTCGCAGCCGCCCATCAGCACGGCGCCGTCCACGGGGTGGGAACGGATCAGCTCCTCCGTCTCCATGGCCAGCATGTTGCGGTACAGCATGGTCGTCGGCTTGACGAATACTTCCGACAAGGACAATGCCGGCAGTTCGATGGGAAAGCCGCCCGCCTGCAGCACGCCGCGCTTTACGTCGTCGACCCGCTGCTTGAAATGGGCGTGGCACTGATTGATATCCGACCAGGTGTTGATGATGGCGATGATCGGTTTGCCGTGCCATTCGCTCTTGTCGTAACCCATCTGCATGGCGCGCGAGCGATGGCCGAACGAGCGCAGGTCGTCCGCGGCGAACCAGCGGCTGCTCCGCAGATCCTCGTAGTTGTTCTTGCGTTTGGTCATGCGGCCCTGCCTCCCTCCGGGTGTTTGACGCTGTTCCCGGGCCGAAGATAGCAGGGCTGGCGATGGGCGCCAGATCGGTGCGCTCGCCGCGACGTGGAAATGCGTTATGTTGATGCCGGTGCAGTACCCATTGCGAAGACGCTAAGTGTCTGACGACACCAGAATTCCTGGCTTCCGGGCGGACGTCGATGCGGCCACGGCGACGTTGCTGCTGGTCGGTCACGGTTCGACCCGCTCGACAGTGGCGCGCGACACCCTGGACCGTCACGCTGACGCATTGAAGGCGGGTGGGCGTTTTGCCGATGTGCACGCGGCCATGTTGCGCGGCGCGCCGGTTCTGGAGGACGTGGTCGGCAGGTGTGGCGCGGCGGACCTGATCGTCTTGCCGGTGTTCATGAGCGATGGCTATTTGGCGCAGGATGAGCTGCCACGGCGTCTGCGTGAAACTGCCGGCCGCACGGACCAGGACGTCTTGCTGCCACCGGTCGGCGTGGGGGATGCCCTGGCGCCGTTCTTGGCGGCCACACTTGCCGCTGCGGCCGAAGCACGGGACTGCGTGCCGCGGGATAGCGTTGCCCTGCTGGTCGCACACGGCAATCCGAACGACCCGCGCTCGCGTCGGGCCACGGAAGCCCAACAGGCGGCGGTTCGCACTACGGCGGCATTTGCTGACGTGCGGACGGCCTACATCGAGGAACCGCCGGACATTCGCCAGGCGCTGGCGGGCGTATCGCAGCCGGTTTTTGCCGTCGGTCTGTTCGCGGCGGACGGCAAGCACGCCGGCGGCGACGTACCGGCCATGCTGGCTGGCCTAACGACCCCCGCCGTTGAGTGGCTTGGCGCGATTGGCAGTAAACCGGGATTTTCGGATGTGCTGGCGGCGCATGTGACGGCGACGTTGACGGTGCGCAACGGCTGACGTGCGGCCGGTGGCGAGGTTAATTCCTCGGTCAATCGCCATTTACTAATATTTCACCATCTGCCCCCTATACCGGATTGCAAGGCGAGGAAGTTCTTCGCCTGCACTAAAAAGTTGCACCTTGATTTGGAAGGTAAGTAATGGGGGATGAGGGCAACAATGAGCGTGCCTACGTGCACCTGCCTGCCTATCTGGACCTGACGGCGGCCGAGGCTTTGCGAACGCAAATTCTCGACGCGGCAGCGGGCGAAGGCCCGATGGTTCTGGATGCAGGCGCGGTCGAAGTGCTCACCAGTCCTTGTGTGCAAGTCCTTGTTTCCGCTGACAAGACGCTGCGCGGAGATGGGCGGGACATGCGCGTCCGCGAGCTGACAGACGCCTTTCGCTCGGCCGTCGTCGAGCTCGGTTTCGAGCCTTTCCTCGAGCAGTGGGAGATTCCTTGATGGCGCGAACAATTCTCGCGGTCGACGACTCGAAGACCATGCGCGACATGGTCAGCTTCACCTTGAAAGGCGCCGGCTATGACGTTGTCGAAGCCGACGATGGCCAGAACGCCCTCACCAAGGTCGGCACCCAGAAATTCGACCTCGTGATCACCGATATCAACATGCCGAACATGGACGGCATCACGCTGGTCAAGGAATTGCGTGGCAAGCCGGATTTCCGGGCGACGCCAATCCTGATCCTCACCACCGAGGCCGACGACGCCAAGAAGCAGGAAGGCCGTGCTGCAGGCGCCACCGGCTGGATCGTCAAACCGTTCGAGCCCGACAAGCTGCTCCAGGTGGTCCAGAAGGTCTGTGGCTGACCGCTCAGCCGCTCCCCGCGCAATCAACTGATCGAACCCCGCAATGTCCAACGATCTCTCGCAATTCAAGCAAACGTTCTTCACTGAATGTGACGAACTGCTCGGCGCACTTGACGAGCAGCTCACCGCGCTTGAAGAGGGCGACATCGACGCCGAGCGCCTGAATGCCGTGTTTCGGGCGATCCACTCGATCAAAGCCGGTGCCGGCGCCTTCAAGTTCGAAGCGCTGGTGCGTTTCGCCCATACCTTCGAGACCTTCCTCGACAAGCTGCGCATGGGTGAGGTCCAGTTCCAGGACCAGACGGCACCGTTGCTGGTACGCGGCGTCGATATCGTTGCCTCCATGGTCGAGTCGGCGCAGGAAGATCAGGAACCCGCCGCGGGCCTGGGCGACGATGTTCTGGCCGAACTCGAGACGCTGATGGGGCAGACCCCAGGCGGCGGCGATGCCGCCAATGCCGACGCCGAAGCGGGCGGTGATGCGAACGGCGCCGCGCCGGGGATGCAGCGCTTTCGCATCGAATTCGTGCCGAAGCCGGAACTCTATCGCCACGCCAACGAGCCACTGCTGATCCTGCGTGAGCTGGGCCGGCTTGGCGAGGCAACCGTGATCCCCAATATCGACCGGTTGCCGGCGCTCGGCGCGATGGATCCGGAAGATGCTTATCTCGACTGGACCATCGAACTGGTCACCGAAGCCGGGCGCGAGGCGGTCGACGAGGTCTTCGAGTTTGTCACCGACGACTGCACGCTCACGGTTACCGATCTTGGTGCGGTAGAGGCGCCGCCAACGGAGGTTGCTTCGGCGGCGGAAGCGCCGGTCGCCGACGCTGACAAGCCCGCCGATGAACCGGCGGCGGCCGCACAGGATGGTTCGAAAAAGGCCTGGACGCCGGCTGAGGGCGACCGGCGCTCGAAGCCGCGGCCGGCGTCGATCCGCGTCGACCTCGAGCGCGTCGACCGACTGGTCAACATGGTCGGCGAACTGGTGATCACCCAGGCCATGCTGTCGCAGCAGACGGACATGCTGCCGCCGGATGAAATGCTCGAGATTGTCCAGGGCGTCGAAACCCTGACCATGCACACCCGCGAGCTGCAGGAAAGCGTGATGGCCATCCGCATGCAGCCGGTGAAGTCGGTGTTCTCGCGCATGCCGCGGCTGGTCCGCGACGTTGCCGGGCAGCTCGATAAGCAGGTCCGGCTGGAGATGGTCGGCGAAGCGACCGAGGTCGACAAGACCGTGATCGAGGAGATCAGCGACCCGATCACGCACATGATCCGCAATTCGCTCGACCACGGTATCGAAATGCCGGGGGACCGCCTCGCCGCCGGCAAACCCGAGCAGGCGACGATCCGCCTGTCGGCTGAACACCGCGGCGGCCGCATCGTCATCGGCATCGAAGACGACGGCGGCGGCATCAACCGCGAACGGGTGCTGGCCAAGGCCGTTGAGCGCGGTCTGGTGGCCGAAGACGCGGATCTCAGCGACGAGGAAGTCGACAACCTGGTGTTCCATCCCGGCTTCAGTACCGCCGACGCCGTTACCGATCTGTCCGGACGTGGCGTTGGCATGGACGTTGTCCGGCGCAACATCCAGAACCTCGGTGGCCGCGTGCAGGTGCACAACATGCCTGGCCACGGCTGCCGTTTCACCATGACCCTGCCGCTCACGCTGGCAGTGCTCGACGGCATGATCGTGTCGGTTGGCGCGGAGAAGTATGTGCTGCCGATCAACAGCATCACCGAGAGCACCCGGCCGCCGGCGGCCGACCTGCATCGCCTGGCCAATGGCGAACAGGTGGTTTCGCTGCGCGGCGAATACATCCGCCTTGTGCACTTGTGTCACGTCTTCGACGTGCCCGGTGCCATTCAGGACCCGTCCAAAGGGCTGGTGGTGGTGGTCGAGGATGAAAGCCACGGCGTTTTCGGCCTCGTCGTCGACGAGCTGCTGGGCCAGCAGCAGGTCGTGATCAAGAGCCTCGAAGACAACTACGACCCGGTGCCGGGCATTTCGGCAGCGACGATCCTCGGCAACGGCCAGGTCGCGCTGATCCTCGACGTCGACGGCCTGTCGCATACAGGGATGCCTTTGGTCGGCCACCGCGACATGGCTGTCGCAGAGACCGTGGTGCCGCCGGCCCCGCCGGCGGAAGACGTTCAGACAATTGAAGCGTAAGTGAGGGGACGGTTCATGAGCACTGAAGTAATCGAAACAAGTGAGGAGGCGGACGCGACTGCCGCTGCCGAGGTGACGCACGGCGAATTCGCGTCGGCCTCGGCGGACATGCGCCAGTTCATCGCCTTTACCATCGGCACCGAGGCCTACGGCATCGACATCATGTCGGTGCGTGAAATCAAGGGCTGGACCGATGTCACCAGCCTGCCGAACCAGCCGGAACATATGCGCGGTGTTCTCAATCTGCGTGGCGTCGTCGTGCCGATCTTCGATCTGCGCTGCCGTTTCACTGGCAAGATGACGGACGCCAGCGAACGCCACGTCGTCATCATCACGGCCATCGGCGAGCGCATCGTCGGCCTCCTGGTCGATACGGTGTCCGACATCCTGAGCGTCAACCCGACCGACATGCGCGACGTGCCCTCGATGAGCGGGCGTGACGACCAGGATTTCCTGATGGGACTTGTGACCTCCGGCGACCGCATGGTCGCCATCCTCGCCCTCGACCGCCTGATCGGCAGTCGTGAGCTCGACGCTATCACCCCCAGCGCCTCCGCGGCCTGACCCGCAGGCCAACGGCAAACCGATGCGAAAGATGGGAGCTACACCAATGACTGCCGCAAACGATACCTTCAACACTGCCGACAGCGGGTCGCCTGCCGGATTTCAGGTCGGCCTCGGGGCCCAGCTCTGGACCGGCTTCGGCGCCGTCGCGCTGATTTTCGTGATCGCCTTGGGCACCATGCTCTGGCAGCTGGGCGGGCTGATGAACAGCCTGCCGCATGCGCTTACGCCCGCGACCTCCGCGATGGTCGACGACGTGGCGCAGATGCAGACCTTCGCCTGGATTTTCCTCGGTCTTGGTGTCGTCGCCTCGGTCGCGGCGGCGTTCCTGACAGGCCGCGTCGTCGTCGCGCCGCTGCAACAGGTGCTCGACAATTTGAATGATATCGTTGCCGGTACACCGACCAAGCTTGCCGGTGTCGGCCGCAGCGATGTCATTGGCCAGATCGCCGAGGCGCTGCGCCGCATCGAAAGCCGCATTGTCGACACCACGCGCATCCGCTCGGCGCTCGACAACTGCACGACCAACGTGATGGTCGCCGATGACCGGCACAACATCGTCTACATGAACCAGACCATGCAGGCGATGCTGGACAGCAACGAGACTGCGATCAAACAGGATTTGCCAAAGTTCGACTCCGGCAATCTGATCGGCGTGAACATGGACAGTTTCCACAAGAACCCGGCGCACCAGCGCACGCTGGTCGACGGCCTGTCCGGCAGCCACAATCTCGATCTGCAGATCGGCGGTCGCGAATTCAGCCTGATCGCCAGCTCGATCACGGACAGCGCCGGCCGCCGTCTCGGCACGGTGGTCGAATGGGCCGACATCACCGAGCAGCGGCAGCGCGAGCGCGAAGAGCGGCGGATCGCGGCGGAGAACATGCGTATCCGCTCGGCACTCGACACCTGCAACACCAACGTCATGGTCGCCGACGACGATTACAACATCGTCTACATGAACCAGACCATGACGGCGATGCTGCGCGATGCCGAGGCGGACCTGAAGAAGGACCTGCCGCAATTCGATGCTGCCAATACGCTTGGCGTGAACATGGATACATTCCATAAGAACCCGGCGCACCAGCGCGGCATGCTGGAGAATCTGAAGGGCAGCCACAACGTCACGCTGCACATCGGTGGCCGTGAGTTCGACCTGATCGCCACGGCCGTCACAGGCGGCGACGGCGAGCGGATCGGCACGGTGGTCGAGTGGGCCGACGTGACCGAACTGCGCAAGCGCGAGACGGAGGACCGTCGGATCGCGGCGGAGAACATGCGCATCCGCTCGGCCCTCGACACCTGCAACACCAACGTCATGGTCGCCGACGACGATTACAACATCGTCTACATGAACCAGACCATGACAGCGATGCTGCGCGACGCCGAGGCGGACCTGAAGAAGGACCTGCCGCAGTTCGACGCTGCCAACACGCTTGGCGTGAACATGGATACGTTCCATAAGAACCCGGCGCACCAGCGCGGCATGCTGGAGAACCTGAAGGGCAGCCATAACGTCACGCTGCACATCGGCGGCCGCGAGTTCGACCTGATCGCCACGGCGGTCGCGAGCAGCGACGGCGAACGGATCGGCACGGTGGTCGAATGGGCCGATGTGACCGAACTGCGTAAGCGCGAGAAGGAGGAGGCCGTTGCTGCGGCCGAGAACCGGCGCCTGCGTGTGGCGCTGGAGAAATGCGACACCAACATCATGGTGGCCGACGATCAGTACAACATCGTCTTCACCAACGAGTCGATGGACGGGATGTTGCGCAATGCCGAGAACGACATCCGCAAGGATCTCGGCAACTTCGATTCGAACAAGATCCTTGGCGCCAACATCGACATCTTCCACAAGAACCCGGCGCATCAGCGTCAGATGCTGGAGCAGCTGAGTGGCAGTCACGAAGTCTCCATCGTTGTCGGTGGCCGTACCTTCGATCTCATTGCCAGCGCCGTGTTCGACAACGACGGTGCCCGCATTGGCACCATTGTTGAGTGGAACGACGTCACCATGGAGCGTGCTGTCGAGCGTGAGATCGACGAGGTCGTTACGGCGGCGGTTGCCGGCAACTTCGCCACGCGCCTGTCCCTGGAGGACAAGGACGGCTTCATGCGCAACCTCGCCAACTCGATCAACTCGCTGTGCGAGAACACCGAGTCGGCGATCAGCAATGTCGCCTCCGCCCTGTCAGCTCTGGCGAACGGTGACCTCAGCGTCCGCGTCACCGGCGATTATCAGGGGCTGTTCGACAAGCTGCGTAACGACGTCAACCTGACCTGCGATCGTCTGTCGCAGACGGTTGGCGATATTTCGTCCGCCGCAGTCGAAGTAACCAACGCGGCCGGCGAGATTTCGTCCGGTACATCGGATCTGTCGCAGCGGACGGAAGCGCAAGCCTCCAACTTGCAGGAGACGGCCGCGTCGATGGAAGAGATGGCGTCGACCGTAAAACAGAACGCGGAAAACGCCCAGCAGGCGAACCAGCTGGCTGTGAGTGCCCGCGATGTCGCCGTGAAGGGTGGCGAGGTCGTCGACGACGTGGTTAAGGCCATGAGCGGGATTGAGGACTCTTCGCAGAAGATCTCCGACATCATCGGCGTGATCGACGAGATCGCTTTCCAGACCAACCTGCTGGCGCTTAATGCTGCGGTCGAAGCCGCCCGCGCCGGTGATGCCGGCAAGGGCTTTGCCGTCGTGGCCTCCGAAGTGCGCACGCTGGCGCAGCGGTCATCGCAGGCGGCGAAGGATATCAAGGACCTGATCGTCGACAGCGGATCGCAGGTGAAGGACGGTGTCGAACTGGTCGGCCGTGCCGGCGAGTCGCTGGGCGAGATCGTCGCCTCGATCAAGCGTCTGACGGACCTCGTGGCTGAGATTGCGGCAGCGAGCAACGAGCAGTCCAGTGGCGTCGAGGAGATCAACCGCGCCGTCACCCAGATGGACGAGATGACGCAGCAGAACTCGGCGCTGGTCGAGGAAAGCGCGGCCGCCGCCAAGACGCTGGAGGAGCAGTCCCAAGGCATGCGGACGCAGATGTCCTTCTTCCGGCTCGATGGCACAGCCGCATTGGCGGTGCAGCAGGCCGGTCCGGTCGCGGTGGCGTCCTCGGGCGATGGCGGGTCGGGCGGCGTGGGCGTCAAGGCCCAGGTCGAGATGGCCAGCCAGGCGGCCAAGTCGCTTGCCGTCGCCGGCGGCGGTGGCGCTGTGTCGGCGGCGGATGACGGCTGGGACGACTTCTAGGTCGTCCCGCCCGCCGTTGCCACCGACATTCGTGCATCTGTTGAGTGGGGTTGAGTAGTCACATGGCTGGTTCTCAGGCTGCCGCGGTCAAGACGGATATCGAATTGGGCGATCGCGAGTTCCGCTACCTGTCGGAACTCGTCAGCGGCCTGACCGGCATCGTCCTGCCGCCGCAGAAGAAAAACCTGGTGCAAACGCGGCTCGCGCGCCGCCTGCGTTCGCTCGGTCTGGCGACCTTTGGCGACTATTGCGAGTTGCTCCGCGGGACCGATGGTGGCGACGAGATCGCCGATATGATCAACGCGATCACCACCAACCTGACCCGGTTTTTCCGCGAGGATCATCACTTCGAGCATCTCCGCGAAGAAGTGATCAAGCCCGCCTTCAAGGCGCGGCGGAAACTGCGCGTCTGGTCGGCCGGCTGCTCGACCGGCGAGGAGCCTTATTCGGTCGCCATCACCGCGATGCAGGTCGATCCGCAGACGGCCAAGAGCTCGCTGAAGATCCTGGCGACCGACCTGGACACCCAGGTGCTCATCCGTGGCCGCACCGGTGAATACGACGGTGCCGGATTGGAGAGCCTGCCGGCCGAGGTCACCCGCAACTACTTCTCGCCGCTGCCCGGGTCGTCCGGTCGGGTGAAGGTGGCAAAGGAGTTGCGCGAGATGATCACCTTCAATCAGCTCAATCTGCTGCAGCGCTGGCCGATGAAGGGGCCGTTCGACGCCATCTTCTGTCGCAACGTGATGATCTATTTCGACCGCGAAACCAAGGACAAGCTGGTCAGCCGCTATCGCAATATGCTGCGGCCGAACGGCGTTCTCTATATCGGCCATTCGGAGTCGGTGGTCGAAGGGTTTCCCGGCCTGCGTCTGATGGGGCGGACCATCTATGTGCGGGAGTCCTGATCATGGCGTTGAAGCGTGACATGGCGGCGGATGGCGATGCCCGGTCTACTGAGCGTCATCACTTCTACGACAAGACGCAGGGTCTCAACGTCATCAAGGTGCTGCCCGGTGCCCATTACGTCACCAGCGGTCGCGATGAAATGATCACGACGGTACTCGGCTCGTGCGTGGCGGCGTGCATCTACGACCCCTTTTGCGGCGTCGGCGGTATGAACCACTTCATGCTGCCGGAAAGCGAGAGCGGCAAGTGGGGCGCAGCCAGCTCGGTCATGCGGTTCGGCAATCATGCGATGGAAGTGCTGATCAACGATCTGCTGAAACTGGGTGCGCACCGCGGCCGGCTGGAGATCAAGATCTTCGGCGGTGCCAACGTCATCCGCGGCAAGACGCCGATCGGCGACATGAACTGCAGCTTTGTCCGTTCGTTCCTGCAACGCGAGGGTCTGCGCACTACCGCCGAGGATTTGGGCGGCGTGCATCCGCGCCGGCTTCAGTTTTTCCCCGATTCCGGTCGGGTGCGACGGCAGTACCTGAGTTCCCGCCATGAAGAAGAGCTGGCGCAGCGCGAGGCCGAGCTGCGCAAGAACATCAGCCGCACCGAGGTTGGCGGCGACATCGAATTGTTCGGGTAGGAGTACGCATGTCGGGATCTCAGATTTCAGTTCTTGTCGTCGATGACTCCGCGCTGGTGCGCCAGATGCTGACGCACCTGCTGGACAACGATCCGGAGATCAAGGTTGTCGGGTCGGCGGCCGATCCATACGTGGCGCGGGACAAGATCAAGCAGCTGAACCCTGACGTGGTGACGCTCGATGTCGAGATGCCGCGGATGGACGGCCTCGAATTCCTGGAAAAGATCATGACCCTGCGGCCGATGCCGGTGGTCATGGTGTCGTCGCTGACCCAGCAAGGCGCCGACGCCACCATTCGGGCGCTTGAGCTCGGTGCGGTCGACTTCGTCGCCAAACCGACCGCCGACCTGGCAGTGGGTCTGGAAGAGCAGGCGGCCGAGCTCGTTTCGAAGGTCAAGGCGGCGGCGCGCGCGACGGTGCGTCCGCGCACGGCGCGACCCGCGGCGACGACGCCGGTCAAAGCGCACGGCTACCTGTCGACGGAAAAGATCTTCGCCATCGGCGCTTCGACCGGGGGCGTCGAAGCGTTGCGCGAAGTGCTGGCCGAGCTGCCGCCGGATTCGCCGGCGACACTGGTCACCCAACATATGCCAGGCGGCTTCACCACAAGTTTCGCCAATCGCCTCGACGGTATCTGTGCCGTCAGCGTGCGTGAGGCCGCCGATGGCGATCGCGCCCTGCCGGGCCATGTCTATATTGCGCCAGGGGAAAAGCATCTGGAACTGGCGCGGTCGGGCGCGAACTATATCTGCCGATTGACCGACGGTCCGCCGGTGTCCGGCCACAAGCCCTCGGTCGACGTGTTGTTCCGCTCCGTCGCGGACAAGGCGGCGAAGAATGCGGTCGGCATCATTCTGACCGGCATGGGCAGGGATGGTGCCGCCGGGATGCTGGAACTGCGTCAGGCCGGTGCCCGCACCATCGGTCAGGACGAGAAGTCGTGCACGGTCTATGGCATGCCGCGGGCCGCCATGGAGGCCGGTGCCGTGGAGGCCCAGTACCCGATCAGTCATGTCGCGCGCGAGATGTTGAAGCTCGTGCGGTCGGACAAGGCTGTGTCGTCGGTTCGCGTCTAAGCTGAATTTGGGAGAGCGCACAATGTTGCGAAAGCTATTCGACCGCCCGTTAGCGCGCTTCCAGCCATCGTTTCTGACGGCACAGGCTGCGCCGACGCTGGATGAGCCATCAGAAACGTGGGACGACGCCGAGCCGTCGCTGGTTCTTGACGAGGAAACGACACCTTCCGAAGGCGGGGACAACGTCATCGATCTGGCTGCACACGATGAGCGGGAAGCATCCGATGACAATAGTCTGGCCGACACCGAAGACGACGGGTTCGTGCCGGATGCCGATGATGCGACGGACCTGTCAGCAGCGGACACGCCGGCCACAACCGATGTCTCCAGCCACTTAAACGACTGGGTTTCGTTTTCGCGCACACAGCGGCGCGTCCTCGATGCCATCGACAAGGAGTTGGAGGTCACGAGCCAGCTCGTCGAAGAGAGCGTCGGCGAAGTGTCCATGCGGTTCCAGCGTCTTGCGCTCAATGCCAAGCAGCAGAGCGACCAGGTCAACGACGTCATTTCCAGCGCGGCCGTGGTCGATGTGGACGGCAAGGAGATGCCGCTGCAGGAACTGATGACGCAGATGGATCAGCGTTTGCGCGTCATGGTCGAGCGCGTCGTGCAGACCTCGAAGAATGGCGTTGAAATCGTCTACGCCCTCGACGAGGTGGTTGAGGACGTCCAAAGCATCGATCTGCTGATCCAGCAGATCGAAGCGATCAACAAGCAGACCGTCATGCTCTCGCTGAACGCCCGGATCGAGGCCGGCCGCGCCGGCAGCAATGGCAAGGCGTTCGAGGTTGTGGCTCAGGAAGTGAAGAACCTGTCGAACTCGATCAACGATCTGGCCGACTCGATGCGTGAGCAGATGCACGGCATCGCCGACAAGATCCGGGCAAGTCACGTCATCGTGCAAGAGATCGCGAACATCGACCTGACCGACAATATTCTGGCCCGTGACGAGATCACCGGGATGATGCGCGGCCTTATGGCGAAGAATTCATCGTTCGGTGAAACCCTGCAGAACTCGATTGCCCTGGCGGACGAGATCTCGAGCGACGTTGCTCAAGTCATCACCGGCATGCAGTTTCAAGACCGCACGAAACAACGGCTGGAGAACGTGTCGTCGGTTGGCGACGGCGTTCGTGATCGGCTTTCGGCCCTCGACCTGGCGACGTGCGGCAGCTTCGCGGCGGTGGCGCAAAGCGCCGATGTCGACATGGAGTGGTTGAAAGACGTCGTTGCCACCAAGACGCTGGGCGAAGTCCGGCTGCGGATGGTCGAGAACCTCGGACTTAGCGACGTGGATCTCGGCGATGACGTCGCCGCGACCATGGATATCACCAGCGACGGCGGCGACGTCGAGTTGTTTTAAGGAGAGAACGTATGACTCTGCAAACTCACATCGACATCAGCAAGGAACCCTGCGCCATCACCATGTCGCAGGAGTTGATGTTCGAGGACCACAAAGCATTCAAAGACCTGATCTCCCAGATCGAGAACAGCGGCCGGTCCAACTGGGTGTTCGACATCAGCGGGCTGCGCAACATCGACTCGGCCGGCCTGGGCATGCTGCTGTTCGCGCATGAGCAGTCTCAGGCCAACAACTGGTCGTTCCAGGTGGCGGGCGCCCAGGGGCAGGTTCACAAGATGCTTGAACTGACCCAGCTCGGCCGGATCCTGCAGATCCAGCCGGCGGAATAGCCGTGCCTCGCCAGCTATCGTGTCCGGCGGTCCGGCAGGCTGTTGCGAACTGATCATCTGCGAGGGGCGCCATGTACAATGTGGCGATATGTGGCCTGGACGATGTTCGACGGCGTGAAGCGCTCTTGGCGGAGCTTGTGAACGCAGGCCTTGATGTCGAAATGCTTGATGCCGTCCCGGACTCCGGGGCGCCGATCAGTGCGCGCATAGATGCACTGATCGTCGGTCGCGAGGCCAATCCGGCGGGGCAGGACCCGCTGGCCTGGCTGAAATGGCTGGGCGATGCCGACATCGCCGTGGTTCTCGAACAGGGGTTGCTGGGCGACGAAATACAGGCACCGACGCATGAGTGGTGGTACTACGTCGTCGATGACCTGTTGGCGCCGGACTCGCTGTCGACGCTGATGGCCGGCGTCCGGCAGTCGCGCACCATCCGCGACCTGAAGTCGGATATCCTGAACCGCACGTCGGCGATCGGCATGATCGAAAGCGGGCGCTTTCGCTTCCGCACCATGCGCGAGGCGCGCAATCTTGCCACCATGCTGTCGATCGCCTGTAACGATCCGGGCCGCGTTCTGGTTGGGTTGACCGAGCTGCTGGTAAACGCGGTCGAGCACGGCAACCTCGGCATTTCGCATGACGAGAAGCGTGATCTGCTGGCCCAGGATGCGTGGGAAGATGAGATCGAAAAGCGACTGGCTGATCCCGAGTTGTCGCATCGCTCGGTCACCGTCGCGTTCGAGCGGGTCGGCGAGGGCTGCCGGTTCGACATCGCCGACGAAGGTGCCGGCTTCGATCCCTCCGCGTTCCTGGAGTTCGATCCCAGCCGCATGATGCAGCTCAACGGACGTGGCATCGCCATCGCTTGCAGCATGGGCTTCGACGATGTGCGCTATGTCGGCCGCGGCAACCGCGTTATCGCAACCATCCACGACGGCGTGCAGAATGCCGCAGTGGTAACCGCGGTTTCTGCTGCCTCTTAAGCCGCATCGACTGCGCCGCCGATCGCCCGCGGCGCAATTGCGTTTCATCCGATGGCCCGATTGCGGCTAAACTTCGCGACCGCAGCACATGCCGAGGATGCAGACGATGGAGCCGGTGTCTCCCCGACAATCCGATATCGTGGCACTTGCCCGCACCCGCGGGCGCGTCGGGGTCGATGAACTGGCCGATCACTTTGGCGTCACCCCGCAGACGATCCGCAAGGACCTCAACGAATTGTGCGACCAGGGCCTGTTGCACCGCTATCACGGTGGGGCGGCCGTTGCGTCGGGTGTTGCCAATTTCGCCTATGAAGCACGGCGTCAGCTGGCGACCGATGCGAAGCGCGCCATCGGGATGAAGGCAGCGAGCCTCATTCCCGATAACTCCTCGATCCTGATCAACATCGGCACGACGACAGAGCAGGTGGCCATGGCGCTGCGCGGCAAGCAGGGCCTCATGGTGATCACCAACAACATCAACGTGGTCAACATCCTGCAGGGGTTCGACGCGATCGAGGTCATTGTCGCCGGCGGTGTGGTCCGCCACGCCGATGGTGGTGTCGTCGGCGAGGCGGCAGTCGATTTCATTCGCCAGTTCCGGGTCGACTACGCCATCGTCGGTACGTCGGCCATCGATCCGGATGGCAGCCTCCTCGACTACGATTACCGCGAAGTGAAGGTCGCCAAGGCGATCATCGAGAGCGCCCGGCAGTCGCTTCTGGTCGCCGACAGCATGAAATACGCGCGAACGGCGCCGGTGCGTATCGGCCACATTTCCGCGCTCGACTGTTTCGTCACCGATCAGTTGCCGCCGGCGCCATTGGCGGAAATCTGCCGCGAACACGGCGTTCGTATCGAACGGCCTGACGCTGCATAAAATTTCGTTTTTCTTCAATATTTTTCGTTTATATCTTCGATAGAAACTGGCGCACGCGCTTTGCCAACCGTCGAGAGCGATGCCGACGCACCGCTGAGCTGACGGCCGTACGGCTGCTGTGCCGTGACGGCGGGTGCAAGTATGTTCGACGTGGCAGTTGTTGGTGGCGGGATCAACGGATGCGGCATCGCGCGCGATCTCGCGGGCCGTGGCCTTTCGGTGCTGCTGGTCGAGCGGCAGGATTTCGCCAGCGGCACCTCGTCGGCGTCGACCAAGCTGATCCATGGCGGCTTGCGCTATCTCGAACAATATGAGTTCGCCCTGGTACGCGAAGCGTTGCGTGAGCGCGAGGTACTGCTGCGCCTGGCGCCGCACATCATCTGGCCGATGCGTTTCGTCCTGCCGCACCACAGCGGTCTGCGGCCGGCCTGGCTGATCCGCGTCGGCCTGTTTCTCTATGACCGGCTTGGCGGTCGCGAACTGCTGCCGGCCTCGCACGGCGTCAACCTGCGCCGCGACGCGGCCGGCGAACCGCTACAGGACGAGTTCATAAGAGGGTTCGAATACTCCGATTGCTGGGTCGATGACGCCCGGCTGGTGGTGCTGAACGCGGTCGACGCCGCTGCCCGCGGCGCCGATGTCCGGTCCCGCACTGAGTTGACCGATGCACGCCGGGTGGACGGCCACTGGCGGCTCGACCTGTCGGATGCGCGCACCGGTGTGCCGGAGCAGGTGGCCGCGCGCACCCTGGTCAACGCGGCCGGGCCTTGGGTCGCCGACGTCATTCGCCAGCGTATCGGCACCAACGCGACGGCTGGCGTGCGTCTGGTCAAGGGCAGTCACATCGTTGTGCCCCGGCTGTTCGCCCACGACCGCGCCTACATCTTCCAGAACGCCGACGGACGCATCGTGTTCGCCATTCCCTATGAGCGCGACTTCACCCTGATCGGCACGACCGACGTCGACTATCGCGGCGACCCGGGCGAGGTGACGATCTCGGACGACGAGGTCGCTTACCTCTGCGATGCCGTTAGCGGGTACTTCCGTCAGCCGGTCGCCGCCACCGATGTCGTTTGGACCTACTCCGGCGTGCGGCCGCTCTACGGCGATGAAGATGCAGCCGCCCAGGACGTCAGCCGCGACTATGTGCTGGAACTCGACGGCGGTGCCGGCGAGGCGACGCTGCTCAACGTCTTCGGCGGCAAGATCACGACGTACCGGCATCTGGCCGAGGAAGCCATCGAGCGGATGCAGGCGGCGCTGCCGCTGCGCATGGGCGGGCCGTGGACGCATGATGCGCCGCTTCCAGGCGGCGACTTCCCGGTTGATGGGTTCGAGGCGCTGCGGTCGCGTGTCGCCATGCAGTACGACTTCCTGCCGAACCACCTGTCCTACCGCCTGGTGCGCAGCTACGGCACGCGCGTCTTCGATATTCTCGGCGCCGCCCGGTCGCTCGACGATCTCGGCCGCCATTTCGGCGCCGGCCTCTATGAAGCCGAAGTCGACCATCTCGTCCGTCGCGAATGGGCGATGTCTGCCGACGATATTATCTGGCGCCGCAGCAAGCTCGGCCTGCGCCTGAACGCGGCCGAAGTCAGCCAGCTCGCCAACTGGCTCACCTCGGTCCACCCGAACCTGCTGACGCCAGCGGCCTGAACCCGGCCGTCAGCCGGTGACGTGATCGAGCCAGGCGATCAGCCCGGCGACGACCTCGCCCCGGTTGGTTTCGTTCAACGTCTCATGCCGGGCGCCGCCATAGACGTGATAGGACACCTGGCGCAGACCGGCCTGGCGGTAGCGCTCGGCCAGCGGCACAAACCACTGCGTGTTACCGTTCACCGGGTCGCTGTCGCCGGTGAAGAGATAGAGCGGCAGGTTGGCCGGCGCTGCGGTCAGCGCGTCCGGTTCGGTTAGCCGCTTGCAGGCGGCGTGCATCGACAACAGTGCCTCTTTGGCCATATCGAAACCGCACAACGGGTCGTCGACGTAGGCGTCGACCATTGCCGTATCGCGGCTCAGCCAGTCGTATGGCGTCCGCGCCGGTTCGAAGGCGGCGTTGTAGTCGCTCAGCTTGAACCCGCCGGGTGGCGGCCGGGGTCGCAGATCAAGTGCCGCCGTACCTGACAGTGCCGCTGCCTGCAGCCGTTCGGCATGATCGAGCAGATAGAGCTGTGCCGCAAAAGAGCCCATGCTGTGGCCCAGCAAGACCACCGGACAACCCGGCAGCATCTCGCCGATATGGGCGGTGAGCCGCACCATGTCGTCGACCAGGGCCGGAAAGCCGCCGGTGCCGAAGTTGCCTAGCGTGCCAGCGTCGCGGGCCTGCGGACCGTGGCCACGATGGTCGTTGGCGAACACCGTGTAACCGACCTGGTTCAGTGCTTCGGCGGTTTCGCCATATCGGCCGGCATGCTCGGCCATGCCGTGGGCGATCTGCACCGCCGCACGTGGCGGGGTGTCGCCGCTCCAGCAGTGGACCGGGACCGGCCAGTCGCCGTCGCCTGGGATGGTGTAGGTCTTGCCCGCCTGCATGCCGCTCCTCCGTTGCCGTGCCGGCGTCGTTATAGCGCAGGCACCACGCCGCAACGAAGGCGCCGACCGTCAGGCGGTCGCTGCGGCCGGTGTCGGCATCCGCCGCGGCAGGATCAGCACCGCCGCCAGGATCACCAGCGACGCCCCGGCCAGCACCAGGAACAAGGTGTCGAAGCCCCAGGTCTCGTAGACCACGGCGATCAGCGGCATGGTGACGGCCAGGACGCTGAAACTGACGACATAGCGGATGCCGTAGGCCCGGGCGCGGAACTCTCCGCTCGCCATCTTGCCGATCATGTAGTCGTTGATCGGGATCTGCCCGAACGCACCGAGCATGAAGCCGAGCGCCACCGCAAGCGCGATGCCGTCATAGAGCCCCGGCATCACGCCGAAGAACACCAGCTGCATTGCAGCGACGGCGATGAACACCAGGCGCGGGCCAAAGCGGTCGAGCAGGCTGCCGACGACGAGCTGCGCCAGTGATGCGATGGCGAACACGATGAACGCGAAACTGCCGACTGTGGTGGCGATATCGGTCTGTCCTGGCAGGTCCAACTCCTGAAGCACGCCGGCAAGCGTCACCGCAAGGCCCTGCAGGCGCTCGTCGAAGATCTTCGGCAGGGCGAAGGTCGTCGACTGAAAGATGATGCCGCTCACGGCCGTGGTCAGGAACACGATTGCCGACACCCGTACCAGCAGGGCGCGGTAGTCCGGTGACATCGGTGCTGTCTCGGCCGTTGCCGTGGCCGGCTTCTTCAGCGACGGCCGGGTGATCGCCTCCCGCCGCAACAGGTAGTACATGCCACCGAACAGGACCGACACTACACCGGGCAGGTAGAAGGCCGCGCGCCAGCCGCCGTTGTCGATCATATAGCCCGTTAGCAGTGCGGCGCAGGCGACGCCCAGATTGCCCCACACGCCGTTGACGGCGATGCGCATGCCGGTGTTCTTCCATTTCGCGGTGACGATGGCGAGACCGACCGGATGGTAGATCGCCGCGAACAGGCCGATTACGAACAGACCGATGCCGACCTGTAATGGCGACTGCGCCAGACCGGTGGCGATGGCGCTCAGGCCGATGCCGACGAAGAACACGACCATCATGCCGTCCCGGTTCCATTTGTCGGCGAGCCACCCCGCCGGCAGCGAGAACAGACCGAAGGCGAAGAAACCGGGCGTCGCGTAAGCGATCAGCGCGCCATAGCCCAAACCCCATTCGCCGGCCAGCACCAGGGCCGCGACCGTCGCGAAGATCAGCATGAACAGATGGTCCATGAAATGGCCGATGTTCAGCAGCAGGAAATACAGCCGGTCCCGCGTCATCGCGCTATCCCCGTTCTTGTCGGCGCTCGGAAGCAATCGGCCGCTTCAGGCCATTCGGACTTGCGATCAAGGCATAGCGCTGGCTAAATGGCGATGTCATGCCAAATATCGTCGCAAAACAGACAATAACAGTGGCGACAGGCCGCGATGCCGATGCCTACGTTGCTGTGCCCCGTCCGGTGGTCGCCATGGCCAAGGGTTTCGACGATCGATCGGAAATCGCCGCACACCGACATCCGCGCGACCAATTGCTCTACGCCGTCAGCGGCGTCATGCGCGTCCGCACCGATCGGCAGGCCTGGATCGTGCCGCCTGACCGGGCCGTGTACATCCCGGCGCACACGGTTCACGCCATTGCCATGCATGGCGACGTCGCCATGCGGACACTTTACCTGGATGCGTCGGCTGCGCCCGCCCTGCCGTTGGCGCCGACCGTGCTGGAGGTCTCGGACCTGCTGCGCGAACTGGTCCTCGCGCTGGTCGGCGAGCCGCTGCTCTATGACGAGTCTGGCCGGGGCGGCGCCATCGCCCGGCTCATCCTGTCCGAAATTGCGTCCGCCCGCGGTCTCGCGCTGAACATTCCGATGCCGGCTGACCCGCGCCTCGACCGCCTGTGCACGGCGCTTCTGGCCGACCCGGCGAGCCCGGTCACGCTCGACGGCTGGTCGGCGCATGCGGGCGCATCGCCCCGCACGCTGGCGCGGTTGTTCCGCCGCGAGGTCGGCATGAGCTTCGGCAGTTGGCGCCAGCGCGTGCGCTTTCACAATGCGGTCGAAGCGCTGGTACGTGGCGAGCCGGTGAAGCGCGTCGCCGCCGCCAACGGTTATCGCAGCGCCAGTGCCTTCACCGCCGCTTTCCGCAAGGAGGTTGGCGTCGCCCCATCGGCGTTCCGCGACTAGCCAGCGGCTTGGCCAAGCGGTGCGCCCGCGTCGTAGTATGGCGGCAAAGCAACAGCCGAAGCGCGGAGAACCGTCATGAGCAGCGACCCAATCCAACCGAAAGACGCCGAACCGGCGACCCGCGCCGCCAATGCTGCCGTCGCGCAGCTCATGCCGTTCCAGGACCGCCAGGACTACGAGGATGCCCAGCGCGGCCTGATCGCGCCGTTGCCGGATGGCGTGGTGAAGACCGAGCGTGGCACCGTGGTCTGGAACCTCAGCGACTATGGCTTCCTCGAGGCGCCGGAGGCGCCGCCGACGGTGAACCCCAGCCTGTGGCGCATGGCCCAGCTCAACATGAACAACGGCCTGTTCAAGGTCGTCGACCGGGTCTACCAGATCCGCGGCGTCGACCTCGCCAACATGACCGTCATCGAGGGCGACAGCGGCCTGATTCTGATCGACCCGCTCACCACGGCGGAGGTCGCCCGTGCCGGACTTGAACTCTACTACCAGCACCGGCCGCACCGCCCGGTCGTTGCGGTGATCTACAGCCATAGTCATGTCGACCATTATGGCGGCGTGCGCGGCGTGCTCGACGAGGCCGAGGTTGCGGCCGGCCGCGCAGCGGTCTTCGCGCCAGATGGGTTCATGGAGGCGGTCGGCGGCGAGAACGTGCTGGTCGGCAACGCCATGACCCGGCGTGCCCAGTTCCAGTTCGGCGGCCTGTTGCGCTGCGGCCCGCGTGGGCAGGTCGATGCCGGCCTTGGCAAGGTCACGGCCCGCGGCAGCGTTACGCTGATCGCGCCGTCGGTGGTGATCGCCGAACCGGTCGAGACGCACGACGTCGATGGCGTCGAGATCGTCTTTCATCTGGCGCCGGAAACGGAAGCGCCAGCGGAGATGCATATGTTTTTCCCGCAGTTCAACGTACTGAACATGGCGGAGAACGCGACCCGCCACCTGCACAATTTCTGCCCGCTGCGTGGCTCCGTCGTGCGCGATCCACGCATGTGGTCGCATTATCTCGCCGATGCGATCGAGCGGTTCGGCGACCGCATGGACGTGTTGATCTGCCAGCATCACTGGCCGACCTGGGGACGCGAGCGCATTCTCGGCCACCTCACCAAACAGCGCGACCTGTACAAGTTCATCCACGATCAGGCGCTGCGCCTGATGAACAAGGGCCACGTGCCGGCGGAGATTGCCGAGCAGCTCGACCTGCCGCCCGAACTGCAGCAGGAATGGAGCGTACGCGGCTACTACGGCACCGTCAGCCACAACTCCAAGGCGGTCTACCAGCGCTACCTGTCCTGGTATGACGGCAACCCGGCCAACCTGAACCCGCTGCCGCCGGTGCCGGCGGCGCAGAAGGCGGTAGCCTATATGGGCGGCGCCGACGCGGTGATCGCCCGGGCCCGCGAAGACTTCGCCAAGGGCGAATTCCGCTGGGTCGCGCAGGTCATGAACCAGGTCGTCTTCGCCGATCCGGACAATGCCGACGCGCGGACGCTGCAGGCCGACGCGCTGGAGCAGCTTGGCTATCAGGCGGAGTCGGCGACTTGGCGCAACGCCTATCTCTATGGCGCGCAGGAGTTACGCCACGGTGTTACGCAGCTACCGCCGCGGCCGATCCTCAGTCCCGACATGCTGGTCGCCATCTCGACCAGCACGCTGTTCGACTTCATGGCCATCCGCGTCGATGTCGACCGGGTGAAGGGGCGCGGCTTCGTCATCAATGTCCATCTGACCGACAGCGACGAACGGCTGGCGCTGACCCTGCAACACAGCACCCTGAGCCACGTCATGGGCAAGGTCGCAGCCGATGCCGATCTGTCGGTGGCGCTGACCCGCGCCACCCTGGTCGATCTGATCGTCCGCCGCGCCACGGTGGCCGAAGCCGACATCAAGGCGGAAGGTCATCTCACAGCATTGGCCGATCTGTTCGATATGCTCGATGACTTCGATATGCAGTTCAACATCCTGACGCCCTGATCCTGCGGGGCGGGACGACGCACAAAAACACACAAGGGAGACCGCCATGATGCAGACCGGACAGTGTCTGGGCTACACCGTCACCATCACCGAGCCCGGTATCGCCTGGATCGAGTTCGACCGGCCGGAGCGCATGAACGGCATGACCTCGGCCATGAAGCGCGACCTGATCGAGACCGTGACCCAGGCACAGATGGACGACCGGGTACGCGTCGTCGTCTTCATCGGCACCGGCAAGGCGTTTTCCGCCGGCGACGACCTCAAGGGCTATGCCACAGGCATGCGCGACGAGCCCGGTCAGGTGCCGCCGCTGCCGGCCGGGCATGACACCGGCATCGGCACCTATGACGGCCTGCGCACGGCGTCGCAGGCGCTGAACCTTGCGGTGCGCAACCTCGACAAGCTGACCATCGCCGCCATCAACGGTGTCGCGATCCAGACCGGTTTTTCGCTGGCACTGGCCTGCGACTTCCGCATCGCGGCCGATACCGCACGGCTGGGCAGTGCCACCCTGCGCTTCGCCCTGCTGCCGGATGAAGGCGGCCAGTTCCTGCTGGTCCAGCACATGGGCCTCGCCGGTGCGCTCGATTTCATCATGCGCAAGCGCATCGTCGAGGCGGCGGAAGCGCGCGACCTCGGTTTGGTCAACGAGGTAGTGCCGCTGGCCGAGCTGCGTGACGCGACGGCGGCATTGGCGCGTGAGCTGGCCGAAGGACCGCAGGTCGCCATGCGGATGCTGAAGCGCTCGCTCTACAATGCCGCTGAGCTGACGTTTCCTCAGTCGCTCGACGAAATCGCCGCGAAGACAGCGGTGGTCGACCACCATCCCGACGCCGGCGAAGGCAAGGCGGCGTTCATGGAGAAACGCGCGGCGAAGTTCAATGCTTGGCTCGACCGGGCGGCCGATGGTTAGTTCGCGATGGCCGGCGGCCGTGCCGGCGTCGCCAGCAGCAGCGCCGCGGCGAGGCTGGCCATCACGGCGATGCCGGCGTAGGGCAGGGCATAACCGCCAAGCGGGCCGACCAGCAGCCCGAAGCTCGACGGGAGCAGCATGACGCCGCAGAACATGGCTGCCGAACCGACGGCTGTCGCCTCGGTCCGGCTGGCGCCGCCCTGTCGGGCGAACTCGCCATAGGCGATGCCGGTGAAGCCGCTGGCCGTCGCTCCGGCGATGGCGCAGATCAACATGACCAGCCAGACCGGCCAGTCCGGGCCGAACTGCCCTGCCGCGAGCGCGGCCGCTGCCATGATCAGGCCATGCAGCGCCAGCAGCCGACGGGCCGAAATCACGTGATCGGCCAGCCAGCCCCAGACCGGCCGGCTGACCACGCCGGCAATCTGATAAGTCGCCAGGGCCTGGCCGGCCAGGATCAGGTCGATGCCTACCTGGCTGGTCAGATGCACGGTCATGAAGGCGATGAAGCAGAGCTGGATGCCGGCATAGAAGAAACAGGCGATGGACAGGTTGCGCACGGCCGCATCGGTGCGCAGCAGGCGCAGCGGCGCGGTCAGGCTGCCGCCACGCAGCGTATGCTCTGGCTGCCGGTCGGCATCCCATTCGCGCCGTGGCAGCTGCATCAGCAGCAGCAGCGCCAGTGCCGGGATCAGTTGCAGCAGCAGTGCCGGCTGCCAACCCAGGGCCAGCACCAGCGGCGGCACCAGAAGACCGGCCAGCACGCCGCCCAGCGGCACGCCGATCTGCCGGATCGAGATGATCAGGTTCAGCATCGTCTTCGGCGTGCGCGGGACCAGCAGATGCGTCGCCACCGGCGCCGTCGCGCCATAGCCGATGCCCAGCACCACGGCGCTGAACGCCACCGCCGCCAACTGACCGCTGGCCGCGGTCAGCAGCATGCCGAGGACGCACAGCATCACATACTGGCCGACCCGGGTGGCGCCATACCGGCGGATGAAGCCGGCGGAGCCGACTGCCGACAGAATGCCGACGCCATAGACGGCGGAAATGAACAGGCCGACGAAGGTCGGCTCGATGCCCAGGTCGGGCGCGATTTCCGGCGCGGCGGCCGGCAATGAATAGGCTGCCATCGTCGCCAGCGTCTGCATCATGAGCGTCGCCAGCAGCGGCCACACCGGCACGCGCGCCGAATCGTCACCCATGTCGGCAGTCTGCCCTGCGCCGATGCGCACTGAGCCGCCATGCGGCGGCGGGGCCGGGGCGACGGTTGCTATTGTGTCTCAGGGTGTGCGAAACACAGGCCGTGCAGGGGACGTGGCCGAGACGGAGGGACCAGTGACGCCAAACGAAATCGCCAGGGTGCAGGACTACCTGCGCCGGACCTTTTCGAACAACCGTATCGCTATCGACCCGCCGGCGAAGCCGAACGCACCGATCGAGGTGCGCATTGCCGACGAGTTCATCGCCGTGCTGTACCGCGACGAGGACGAGGGCGAAGTGTCCTACACCCTCACCATGTCGATCCTGGAAGACGACCTCCCGCCGATTGGCGCGATCTAGCTTGCCCTGCGCTGCCGTGGTCGTGCGGCCGGTGCGGCATTCGCTCAAAACCCCTCGACCCGTTCCGGCGCCGGCGGCAGCGCGCCGTTTTCGACGGCGCTGACCGCGTCGACCAGCCTGGCGTTGGCCGGCGCGTCGATCCCGACTTCGGCGCCGCGCCGGACCACCAGTCCATTCAGGTAGTCAATCTCGGTACGCCGGCCCTTGCGGATGTCCTGGCCCATCGAAGGACGCGCGTCATCGCGCAGGTTGGCCAGTGCCGACAGCATGCCGTCCTCGACCTTGTCCAGCACGGGTGTATCGTTGGCCCCGCCGGTCAGTTCGGCCGCCGCCGCAACCCAGTTCTCCGGCGCAAACCCGTTGATCTTCTCCAGCGCGTAACCGTTCGCCTGCCCGACCCGCACGGCTTCGCCGGCCAGCCGGATCGACAGCCGCCGCGTCGCCTCTGCCTTGGTGTATTCGGTCACGCTCAGGCCGGTGGCGGCCGATACGCCGTTTGACATCGAATTCGCCACCAGTTTCGACCAGCGCTCGCCCCACAGGTTGCTCGTCACCTTGGCCGCGTCGATCGACGCCAGCATCTCGTTCAACCGTTCCAGCCGCGGCGTGATCCGGCCGTGCGGCTCGCCGATGCGGAACACCGTGTGCTTGGCGCCGCCCTTGGCCACCCGCCGGCAGACCCGGCCCGGTTCCACCAGATCGACGACGATCTTCGACGCGATGACGCCGACCGTGCGGCCCCAGCCGACGATCTCGGCGATTGCGTCCTCGTTGATGCCGTTCTGCAGCGACACGGCGAAGCCGTTCGGGGCCAGATACTCCCTGGCCAGCGCCGCCGCCCAAGGCGTGTCGTAGGACTTCACGCAAATGAACACGATGTCGAACGGCCCGTCGCGGCGCGTTGCCTGCAGGTCGGTGAGATGAATCGCTTTGACCGCTGTGTCGAAGCACTCCTCCGCCGTCACGCCTTCCAGTCGCAGGCCGTCCCGGCGCATGGTCTCGACATGATCCGGCCATGGGTCGCACAGGGTCACGTCGCGGCCGTCGCGGGCCAGGTAGCCGCCGGCATAGGCGCCGACGGCACCGGCGCCAATAATCAACATGCGCTCAGACATCCCTCCCCCCCTGTTTTTCACGGGTTGTTGGTTACGCTATGCGGCCGGCGCAAAAAAGGCCAGGGCCGACGGCGACCTAGTTCGGCCGCTCGCCTTCGATGGTCAAACGGTGCATGCGCCGCCGTGCACCGGTGTAGTCGTTGACCGCGAAATGCTGGGTGCAGCGGTTATCCCAGAACGCCAGCGAGCCCGGTTCCCAGCGGAAGCGGCAGGTGAATTCCGGCCGCGTCACGTGTTGGGACAGATAACCGAGCAGCGGTTTGCTCTCCTCCACGGTCCAGTCCTTGAACCGCGTGGTGTGGATGCCGTTCACGTAGAGCGACTTTCGCCCGGTTTCGGGATGCGTGCGGATCACCGGATGTTCGGCCTCAAGGTTGTCGGCCTGATCCAGTTGGGTGTGCGACATGGCCGTGTTGGCCTTCAGCAGGTTGGCCCGGCCGCCCTTGTCCGCCAGTGCCGCACTGTTGATCGCCGTCAGACCGTCCAACGTCGCTTTCAGACCGTCAGACAGGGTTTCGTAGGCGAGGTAGGTATTGGCGAACATGGTGTCGCCACCGGCGGTCGGCACTTCATGGGCGTAAAGCATGGTGCCCAGTGGCGGCCGCTGCTGATAGCTGGTATCCGAGTGCCACGCGCCGCCGAAATTGCGCTCGTCGGTTTCGACCTTCAGGATCTCGAAGATTTCCGGTGCTTCCGGCAGTCCTTCGACGAAGGGATACACGGCTGGCGGGCCGAACCGCCGGCCGAACGCGAGCTGCTGCTGCGGCGTCAGCGTCTGATCGCGGAAGAAAATCACCAGATGGTCTAGGAACGCCTGGTGGATTTCGTCGTAGGTCTGGTTGCTCAACTCCCGGGACAGGTCGACGCCGCTGATTTCTGCGCCCAGCGCGCCGGCGATCGGTTCGACGTCCAGTGTCTGCGTGGCCATGGATGGAATCCTCCTCGCACCGATTGTGCGGCTTCCGCCGGCATCGGGCAAGGCTTGGATCGCGGCCGACAATCGGCCGACCCGGGTCAGCCGTGTCCTGGGATACCGGTGTAGGCCGCGTCACCCCATAGTTCTTCGACCCGCTGGTTCCGGCCGCAGTTCCAGCGGTAGTAGCGATAGCGGACCGGATTCTTCCGGTAGTAGTCCTGATGATAGTCCTCGGCGACGAAGAACGGCATGGCATCGAAAATCGGGGTCACGATCTTCTGCCCCAAATCCGCCTCGGCCTTGGCTTTCGACGCTTCTGTCTGCTCCCGCTCGGCCGGGCTCTGCACCCATACCGCGGTGAGATAGGTATCGCCGCGGTCGCAGAACTGGCCGCCGGTATCGGTCGGGTCGACCGAGCGCCAGAACGCTGTCAACAGTGCATCGAAAGAGACTTTTGCCGGGTCGTAGGTGATTTCCACCGCTTCGTAGTGCCCGGTGCCGCCGGCAACGACTTGCCGGTACGTCGGGTTCGGTGCGATCCCGCCGGTATAGCCGGACACCGTCTTCACCACGCCGGGCACCGTGTCGAAGTCGGACTCGACGCACCAGAAACAGCCGCCGGCGACGACGATGGTCGCCAGTTCGCCAGCCCGCGCTATGGGCGTCAGGGCCAGGATCATCAACACACACGCGGCGATCAAGGTCTTCGACATCTCTTCACTCCTGCTAACCTGCTGACATCATATGGGTTTTGCAGGGCTGCCGGTAAGGTCGACCGAGCTGTCGACCTGTTCACAACTGCGTGGGGCCGGCCTTCGGCCGGTTCATCAGAGCGGCGATCCAATCCGCCCGAAATGGCGTAAAACAGCATATGCCGAAGTCCAATTCCTCTTCGCCCGCCCAAGCCCCCATCATCGTCTGGTTCCGCCAGGATCTGCGGCTGGCCGATCACCCGGCGCTGGTGGCGGCGGTCGCCGTCGGTGTGCCGGTCATCCCGGTTTACATACTGGATGATGCGGGCCCGGGTGATTGGGCCATGGGCGGTGCGAGCCGCTGGTGGCTCGCCGGCAGTCTCGCGGCGCTGGACGAGGATCTGCAGGCTTGCGGATCGCGGTTGCTGTTGCGCCGGGGGCCGGCGGTCGAGGTGTTGTGCCGGCTGGCGGCCGAAACCGGTGCCGGCGGCATCTTTTTCACCCGACATTACGAGCCGCATTGGGCCGCCGCCGAAGCCGCCCTGGCGGCAGCCTGTGCGGCCGAGGGCCGCGATTGTCGCCGCTTCGCCGGCAACCTGCTGTTCGAGCCGGAGGCAATCCGGAACAAATCGGGTGCCCCGTTCAAGGTCTTCACGCCGTTCTACAAAACCTGTCTGGCGGCGGGTGGCATCAAGCCGGCAGTGTCCGTGCCGGCGTCGATCCCGGCGCCCGTGGCCTGGCCAGATGGTGACCGCCTCGACGACTGGGGTCTGCGGCCGAGCCGGCCGGATTGGGCTGGTGGCCTGCGTGCGGCCTGGCGGCCCGGCGCTGCGGCGGCGGCTGATCGTCTCGATCGGTTTGTCGCGCAGGCCATGACCGGCTATCGCGACGACCGCGACCGGCCCGACCTGCCCGGTACCTCGGCCCTGTCGCCCCATCTTCATTTCGGCGAGGTCAGCCCACGCCAGGTCTGGCACTACGTTCAGCATCGCGCGGCGGACGGCGCGTCCGAGGCGGGCGCTGCCGCCTACCTGCGCGAACTGGTCTGGCGCGAGTTCTCCTACCACCTGCTGCATCACTGGCCGACCCTGCCGGAAACCGCCTTCAACGACGGTTTTGCCGATTTTCCCTGGCAACCGGACAACGCGGCGCTCGCCGCCTGGAAGCGGGGCCAGACCGGCTTTCCGATCGTAGATGCCGGTATGCGCCAGCTCTGGCACACTGGCTGGATGCACAACCGGGTGCGGATGATCGTCGCCTCGTTCCTGACCAAGCACCTGCTGATCCCATGGCAGGACGGCGCGCGCTGGTTCTGGGACACGCTGGTCGATGCCGATCTGGCCAACAACAGCGCGAGCTGGCAGTGGGTCGCCGGCTGCGGGGCCGACGCCGCGCCATACTTTCGCGTGTTCAATCCGGTGTTGCAGGGTCGCAAGTTCGATCCCGATGGCGTCTATGTCCGGCGCTGGGTGCCGGAACTCGCCGATGTGCCGAACCGCTTCGTGCATGCGCCATGGGAAGGCGACGTGACGCCCGCCGGCTATCCTGCGCCGATCATCGATCACGCCGCCGGACGGCAGCGCGCGCTCGATGCCTTTGCCGAATTGAAGCGCCGGCGCGAGGCCGTGACCGCCTGACCGCCGCGTCAGACCATTACCGCCGATACCGGCCGGCGCAGCGAGTAGGGCAGCACCGGCCCCCGGCCGAAGCGCACTACCAAGTTCGGCCGCCGTGCGCCCAGACCAAGCAGCGTTTGCAGTTCGGTCCGCTGGGCCGGCACCTCGACCGTCTGGTTCAAAAACGCCGACGTCAGGCCATCCGCCGTCGCCTGCAACGCGAAGCGCTGATATGCGCGGCCGGCATTGAACCAGCCCGCCGGCGCGTCACGATCGGCAACGAAGACGACCAAGCCGGCCGACGTGCTTACATGCTGGGCATATTTGTCGGCCTCGCCACTCTTGGTGAAGAACAGCTCGAACACGATCGGGCCCAGCCAGTCCGGTATCGTCGGATTGCCGGAGGCGGCGCTATAGAGCCCGTCGCCGGTCCTGAGGGCGGCGTCCGGGTTGAAGCGCAGCCACGCCTTCAGTTCCGCGATGAATGCGGGATCGTCGATCTGGCGGTTGTTGCCCTCAATCACCAGCGCCTGAACCGCCTCCATCTCCTTGCGCGCCGTGATCATCAGCGCGTCAACGCCATAGCGGCCGGCGGCCGCTGCCAGCCGCGTCATCTGCTCGCCCGACGCAGGCCGCCCATCGTAGGCGATGCGGCTCGACTGCCGCGCCGGGATGGCGCGGAACAGGGCACTTTCGTCGTCCGGTGCAGTGCTCAGGTCGACGACCGCCTGGCCGTCGCCTGCCGCATCGAATCTCACCTCGCCCGACAAACCTCTAGCCCGGGCAGCAAGGCTCAGGTTCTCCGCAGCACAGCCCAGGCTGGCGTAGAGATGATGATCGTCCGGGTCGACCGCTGGCGTGTGACGGCTGAAGTCGGGCAGGATGGTCAGGTCGCTCGCACCCGCGCGGAACCGCCATGGCTGGGTGTTGTGGCCGTTCGCCGCCAGGGTGGCGAAGCGCACCAGGTCCTGCATTGTCGGCGTATCTGGAAGCGGCGCCCGCAGGTCCGACGCGGCGGCATCGTATGCCGTACTATCCGATCCGCAGGAACCAAGCGTCAGCGCGGCAACGCCTGCCGCCCCGCCGCCGATGACCGCGCGCCGTGTCAACCGAGGGGGCATCGCTCACCTCACTGCTGTGCCAACCCCGCACTATCGGCGGTATGGCCGTGACCGGCGTTGATCCGGCGCAACCTGGTTCGCTTCGCCATCACGCTGGCAAATTCGCTCCGTCGACCTAAGTCATGGACAAGCGAAGAAGCGACACCCAGTCGCTGTAAAGGCAGAGATCGTCGACATGAGCTGGCAACCAGGCAACGAACCGGACTGCATTGCGCGCGCGGACGCGATTGAGCTGTTGATCCGCCCGCACGAAAAAGACCTTGGCGGCTTTTCCGTGCGCCGAACCCTACCGTCGTCGCAGCGCCGCATGGTCGGTCCCTACATTTTCTTCGATCATATGGGACCAGCCCGGTTTCCGGCGGGAGAGGGGATCGACGTGCGGCCGCATCCGCATATCGGCATTTCCACGGTAACCTGGCTGTTCGATGGCGAAATCATTCATCGCGACAGTCTCGGGTTCGAACAGCCGATCCGGCCTGGTGCCGTGAACCTCATGACGGCCGGCCGCGGCATCGTGCATTCCGAACGCACCGACCCGGCCAGAAAAAAGACTGGTGCCACGTTGCATGGCATTCAGCTCTGGCTCGCCCTGCCGGTGGCATTGCAGGAAACCGCACCGGCGTTCACCCACTACCCGGCAGAGGCCATTCCGCGCGCCGATGGCACCAACCCGCAGGTCACTGTGATCATAGGCGAGGCGTACGGTGTGCGCTCGCCGGTCGAGGCGCTGTCGCCGACGCTTTATGCCCAGGCGCTGTTCACGGAAACCGGGACCCTTGCGCTGCCGGACCGCTACGCCGACCGTGCCATCTACGTTGTTGAAGGCTCCGTTAGTATCGGCGCCTGCGATATCGACAGCGGCACCATGGCGGTGCTGCGCGCCGGCGAGGCCGCCGAGGTGCGCGCTGCCGGACCGGCGCGGGTGATGCTGATCGGTGGCGAACCGCATCCGGAGCCGCGGTCGATCTGGTGGAACTTCGTATCCGATTCCAAGGAGCGGATCGAGCAGGCCAAGCGGGACTGGCGCGAGGGCCGGTTCGATCCGGTGCCGGGCGAGGATGACGTCATCCCATTGCCTGACTAGCAGCATACGGTCAGGTCGGCTCAGCGGGGCCGCGACATGTCGAACCGTCCGGTTCGCTGCCTAGTGTTCGCCCTGTAGCGCATCGTCTGCGGGCTGGTCGGGCGGCCGGTTTGCGCGCGCGTTGACGTAGGCTTCGAGGTCTTTCTGCGCCACCCGCCAGTCGCGGCCGAACTTCACCGCTCGCAGACTGCCGTCATGAATCCACGACCGGACGGTGCTTTCCTTCACCTTCAGCAGATCGGCGACCTCATGCACCGTGAACATGGGACGGGTGAGCATGCCTCATTCCCCCAGAAAGTTACCTCTCTTTATATAGGTTTGTCTCTGTTTATTAAAGTACCTTGACGTTTGATATGTTTTGCCTATGTCTAGTGCGAGTTCACGCCGACTGTGGCGTTCTCGTCCGTGTGTTAAGGGGTCGTCGATGTCGGGCATCAGGCAGCGGATAACATCGCTTTTGCACCATGATGCCGCCGGCGGCGTGCTCTTGATGCTCGCGGCGGTGATCGCCCTGGCCTTCGACAATTCCCCGCTTAACTGGCTCTATGACGCGATTCTGGAAACCCCGGTGGTTGTCCAGATCGGCGCGCTGAATATCGACAAGCCATTGTTGCTGTGGATCAACGATGGCCTGATGGTTGTGTTCTTTTTCCTGGTCGGGTTGGAGATCAAGCGCGAGCTGCTGGAAGGACGGCTGTCGTCCTGGAATCAGGCGGCTCTGCCGGCGGTTGCGGCGCTCGGCGGGATGCTGGCGCCGGCGTTGATCTACGCGGCCTTCAACTATGAAGATCCGGTCGCGCTAAGCGGCTGGGCCATTCCGGCCGCAACCGACATCGCTTTCGCCCTTGGGGCCTTGGCGTTGATCGGCAGCCGCGTGCCGATCTCGTTGAAGGTGTTTCTGCTGGCGCTGGCGATTCTCGACGATCTGGGCGCCATCATCATCATCGCAGTGTTCTATACCGCCGATTTGTCACTGGCGTCGCTGGCGATCGCCGCGATCTGTACCGCGATCCTGATCGGTCTCAACATGTTCGGCGTCCGGCGCGTGTCGCCCTACATCATCGTCGGTCTGATCATGTGGGTCTGTGTCCTGAAATCGGGCGTGCACGCCACCCTGGCCGGTGTTGTCATTGCGTTGACCATTCCTCTCCGCGTGCCGGAAGCCGCTGGCGGCTCACCGCTGCACCGGCTGGAGGAGACGCTGCACCCCTGGGTCGCCTTTTTCGTCATGCCGGTTTTCGCCTTTGCCAATGCCGGCGTTGCCCTGACCGGGCTGTCGCTGGCGGATCTGCTGGCGCCAATCCCGCTGGGCATCGCGCTCGGCCTGTTCGTTGGCAAGCAGGTCGGCGTTTTCGGCTTTGCCTGGGTGGCGACCAAGCTCGGTATTTGCCGGCTGCCGGACGGCGTCGGCTGGATGCATGTCTATGGCGCCGCGCTTTTGGCTGGCATCGGTTTCACCATGAGCCTGTTCATCGGCACACTGGCGTTTGCCGATCCTGAACACGCGGCAGCTGTGCGGCTTGGCGTGCTGTCGGGTTCGACACTTTCCGGGCTTGCCGGCTACGCCGTTTTGCGCTTCCTTGCGGTGCCGGCAAATACTCAACAGGAAACACCTCGGCCGGCTGAAACCACCGCCTGAGGACGACATGCGGCATGTATGAAGTGCCAGAACTGATGGACGGCTACCGCCGTTTCCTTTCGAACCGATATCCGCAAGAAGCCACACTCTACCGATCGCTCGCAGAACAGGGCCAGGCACCGAAGACCATGGTGATTGCTTGCTGCGACAGCCGGGTCGACCCGGCCGCGATCTTCAGCGCCGGACCGGGTCAGCTCTTTATCGTACGCAACGTCGCCAATCTGGTGCCGCCGTTCGAGCCGCAGGGCGATTATCACGGCACCAGCGCGGCGCTGGAATTTGCGGTGACCGGGCTCAATGTCTCGAACATCCTGGTGCTGGGGCACGCCCGCTGCGGCGGTGTGCGGGCCTTCCTCGACGGTCTTTATGGTCGGGCAGAGACGCCGGGTTTCATCGATCGCTGGATGTCGCTGCTCGAGCCGGCCTATGTCGAGGCACTGAAATCGGCGTCCGGCCAGTCGATGCAACAGCAGCAGCGGGCGCTCGAATATGCCTCAGTGCAGCAGTCGCTGAAAAATCTGCACACGTTTCCGTTCGTGCAGGAACGGCTGAATGATGGGCGGCTGCAGTTGCATGGCGCCTATTTCGACATAGCGGATGGTCAGCTGCTGGCTCTCGACCCCGCAACCGGGCAGTTCGGACCGGTTTCGTGATGTCGGACGAGGCGGCCGCAGCGGTCGACGAATCGGGCAAGCGGGAGCCGTTGGGCTGGCTTCGACGGTTTATCGAAGCACCGCGAACCCAGCAGTTCGTCATCGGCGTCATCATCATCAACTCGATCGTCATCGGCCTGGAAACCTCGCCCACCGCGATGGCCCTGGCCGGCGACCTGCTGCACGCGATCGACGCGATCGCTCTGTCGATCTTCGTCGCGGAGATCGGCATCAAGCTGATCGTCTACCGGCTACGATTCTTCCGCGATCCGTGGAACCTGTTCGACTTCACCATCGTCGCGGTGTCGCTGTTCCCGGCCAGCGCCGGCATGTCCGTCCTCCGCGCCCTTCGGGTGCTGCGCGCCCTGCGTCTGATCTCGCTCGTGCCGAGCATGCGCATCGTCATTCAGGCGCTATTGCAGGCGATCCCCAGCATGAGCTCGGTCTTCGCATTGCTCTGTCTGGTGTTCTATGTCGCCTCGGTGATGGCGACCAAACTGTTCGGTGCCGAGTTCGACGTCTGGTTCGGCACCGTCGGTCGGTCGGCCTTTTCCCTATTCCAGATCATGACGCTGGAATCCTGGTCGATGGGCATCGTGCGTCCGGTGATGGACGTCTATCCCTACGCCTGGGTCTTTTTCGTGCCTTTCATCCTCATCGTCACCTTCGCGGTGCTGAACCTGTTCATCGCCATCATCGTCAACTCGATGCACGACGCCGCGGCCGCCGACGCCGAGAAGCAGGCCGAGGCGCATGACGAAGCCTTGCGCAACCTGACCGAGGAGGTGGCCCGCCTGCGCCGCGAAGTCGTCAGCCGGCGCGGCGATCCGCCGGCGTCCTGAGCCGCGCTCGAGCCGGCCGTTTGATGCCGTCTCGACATGCAGGGACGGCGGCGCCAGCGCGCCGGCAATTCCCGGCCGGTTGGTTGAGCGGTGGTGGCGTTGACTCGCGGTCGAGCCGATGCAGAATACAAACCAGCCAGCCGGTATGTAACTCATCGAAAGCCTTGATTTGACCGCGACGAACACGCCCCGCGACGATCAGCCGGACACACCCACGCGGGCCGGGCCGGCGCTACTTCAGGTCCGCGGCATGTCGCGCAACTTCTACGGTGTGCAGGCAATCCAGGCGGCCGATCTCGATGTCATGCCGAACACCATCACCGGGCTGATCGGCCCCAACGGCGCCGGCAAGACCACACTGTTCAACTGCATCTCGGGTGTCATTCCACCGGATGAGGGTACCGTTACCTTCGATGGCGAGGACATCACCGGCTGGCGGCCGGAGCGTATCACCCGCCGCGGCATGGTCCGCACTTTTCAGATCGCCCGAGGCCTGCCGCGGCTGACGGTGCTGGAAAACCTGCTGCTCTATGGTGGCGAGCAATCGGGCGAACGCCTGGGCGAACTGTTCTTCCGCCCGGCCGCGGTGCGCCGGCGCGAAACCGCGCTGACCGACATGGCGCTGGAAATTGCCGACAAGCTGCGCCTGACCGCGGTGCTCGACAACCGGGCCGACGAGGTCTCGGGCGGTCAGAAAAAGCTGCTGGAAATCGGTCGCGCGCTGATGACGCATCCGAAGCTCATCCTGCTCGACGAACCGGTCGCCGGCATCAATCCGGCGCTGACGTCGGAGATCGCCGAGCAACTCGTGCGCCTAAAGGAGGAGGGGCTGACCTTCCTGATCATCGAGCATGACATGGACCTGATCGCCCGCCTGTGCGACCCGGTGACGGTGATGGCCAACGGCCGCCGTCTGACCGAGGGCAGCTTCGCCGAGATCACCGAACACGAAGGGGTGCAGGAAGCCTATCTCGGGAGCCGCAAATGGGCCTCCTGACCGCGCGCGACGTGGTGTCGGGCTATACCAGTGCCGACATGATCCTGAAGGGCGTCAGTGTCGACGTCGAGCCGGGCGAGATCGTCTGCATCATCGGGCCCAATGGGGCCGGCAAGTCGACCCTGATGAAAACCATTGCCGGACTGCTGACGCCGCAGGCCGGCAGCATCGAGATGGCAGGCGAGAGCATCGCGGGGCTGCGGGCGCGCGATATCGCGCGCCGTGGCATCGCTTTCGTGCCGCAGGAAATGAACGTGTTTCCGTCGATGTCGGTGCGCGAGAACCTGGAGATCGGCGCCTATGTCGAACGCGGCCCGGTCGCCCCGCGCATCGATGCGATGCTGGAACGGTTTCCGATGCTGGCGGAGAAGCGCCGCGCCGCGGCGCGCACGCTGTCCGGCGGCCAGCGCCAGGTGCTGGCGATGGCAATCGCCATGATGGTCGACCCGCAACTGCTGATGCTGGATGAGCCCAGTGCCGGCCTCTCGCCGGCCGCGGCGGAAGAACTGTTCGCGGCGATCGAAGAGATCCGCGCGTCCGGCGTGGCCATCGTGATGGTTGAACAGAACGCGCTGGAAGCGCTGCACCTGTCCGACCGCGGCTTCATCCTGGTCGACGGCAAGAACAACCGCACCGGCCCGGCCGCCGATCTGGCGGCCGATCCGGAAGTGCGCCGCGCCTTTCTGGGTTTGTAACCAAGTAGACGTTTGTACCGCTTCTGAGATTCCAACGAACATAAAATGGAGGCTTTCATGACCCGATACACAATGACCCGACGCGGCCTGATGAAGACCGGTGTCGCCGGCGCCGCCCTGCTGGCGGCACCTGCGGTCCTGCGCGCCCAGGGCGGGCCGATCAAGCTCGGCAGCCTGACGCCGTTGACCGGCGTCGGCGGCAGTTACGGCCCGAACATGCGCAACGCCATTGCCGGCGTCGTCGATGCCGTCAACACGGCCGGCGGGGTGCTTGGCCGGCAGATCGCGCTGACCTCGGAAGACACCCAGACCAGTCCGGAAGCGGCAGTGCGTGCCGCTCGCAAGCTGATCGACGTCGACGGCGTCTCGGCCATCATGGGCACCTGGGCCTCGTCGATCACCACGGCGGTGGCGCCGCTGTGCTGGGAAAGCAAGACCATGCTGTTCTGCGTTTCCGGTGCTGACAGCATCACGCAGCTGCCGCATCAGGGCTTCATCGCCCGTACCCAGCCGAACTCGAAGCTGCAAATCCGTGTGGCCGGAGAATTCATGGAGCGCGAGGGCCTGACCCGCGCCGTCTGGATCGGCCCGCAAACGCCGTTCGCGCAGAGCTCGATCGACATTCTGGGCGGTATCGTCAAGGCGGCCGGCCACGGTTACGAGAGCCTTATCTACGAAAGCGACAAGACGACGTACCGTTCCGAGGTCGATCAGATCCTGCGCGGCAATCCGGACTTCCTGATGCTCGGCGGCTACGCCGCCGACAGCACCATCCTGCTGCGTGACATCTACCAGGCGGGCTACGAAGGCAAGATCATCGGTCCGGCCTATGCGGTCAATGCCTCGCTGCTGAAGGCGCTGCCGAAAGAGGTGGTTGAAGGCATTTACACCTGGGAAGGCTCGCCGGCGGTCGACAGCGGTGCATATGCCAAGGTCAAGGCGATCCTCGGCGTCGATGAGGTCGATCCCTATTCGGCGCAGACCTATGACCATGCCAGCCTTGCGATCATGTCGATTGCTGCCGGCGGCGATGCCGCCGGTGACAGCATCCGCCAGAGCCTGCGCACGATCAGCCAGGGCGACGGCGATGCGGTCGACAATGCCGTGGACGGGCTGAAGAAGCTCGCTGCGGGCGGTGCGGTGAACTACTCCGGCGCCAGCGGGCCGTGCGATTTCGACGACATCGGCGACATCGTCGGCACGCAGTTCGTCTTCAAGCGGATCAAGGGCGGTGCGCCTGAGGTGCACTCCCGGGTCTAAGCCCTCGTGGCGATCGTTGGCCGGGCCGCCGCTGGCGGCGGCCCGGTCGGCTGCCGGCCATGCCTGATGTCTGACCTCCCGTTCCGGGGAAAGAGTTTCCGTGCTTGATTTGTTGCCGCAACTGCTGGTCAACGGCGTGGTGAACGGCACCATGCTGGCGATCCCGGCAATCGGGTTCACCGCCATTTTCGCGGTGTTGCGCTTCCCGAATTTCGCCGTGGCCTCGCACGCCACCATCGGTGCCTTTGCCGGTTATGTCGTCAACGTCCATTTCGGCCTGCCGGCGGCCCTGTCGCTCGGCTTCGCCTTTCTGGTCGCCGGCCTGTTCGGGCTGGTGACCGACGAGGTCGCGCTGAAGCCGTTGCGCCCGCACGGCGCGCTGACCACGGCGATTGCCTCGATTGCGCTGACCATCGTGCTGGAGAACGTGATCCGCTTCAGTTTCGGCAACGAACTGCGCGGCTACGACCTGCCGATCGTGCGCGACTGGCGGTTCGCCGGCATTCGCATCGGCCCGCAACAGGTCGAGAATCTGCTGCTCGCCATCGGCATCATGATCGCCGTTTTCAGTTTCCTCAGCTTCTCCCGTCTCGGCAAGGCCATGCGTGCCGTGGCTGACAACCCGATGCTGGCCGATCTGAAAGGCGTCAATGCCGAGCGCATCGGCCGGCTTACCGCCTTCTTCGGCATGGGTCTGGTCGGAGTCGGCGGCATGCTGCTCGGCCTCGGCACCTCGATCGACCCGCTGACCGGCTTCCGTTTCATCCTGCCGATCTTCGCCGCTGCCGTGGTCGGCGGGCTTGGCAGTATTCCCGGCGCCGTGCTCGGCGCCATGATCGTCGGCATCGGCGAGGAACTGTCGCTGATCGTGCTCAGCCCGACCTACAAGAGCGCTGTCGGCTTCTTCGCCATCGTCCTGGTCCTGACCCTGCGGCCGCGCGGCCTGCTGGGCGAACGCGAGCACTAGGGGGCGACGCATGGAAAACTATCTCGTCTCCATCATCACCTTCGCCGGCCTCTACGCACTGCTGGCGCTCGGCCTCAACGTGATCTGGGGCATGACCGGGTTGATCAACCTCGGTCTCGCGGGCTTCTTCGCCTTTGGCGCCTATGCCTCGGCCCTGGTCACCACCGCCGGCGGCTTGCCGATTGTCGCCGGCGTTGTCGTTGCGATCGCGGCGGCCGGCGCGGCCGGCGCCGTCCTGACGATGATCACCATGCGCCTGCGCGGCGATTATCTCGCCATCGTCACGCTTGGCTTCTCCGAACTGATCCGGCTTGTCGCCTCGAACGAGATCTGGCTCACCAACGGCACCGACGGCATTTCCGGCATTCCCGGGCCGCTGCGCGGCGATCTGAGCCCGGCTGAGTTCAACCTGCTGTTCTGCGGCATCGTGCTGGCCGTGGTTGCGCTGGTGTTCCTGTTCGCCCAGCGCCTGCGGCACAGCCCGTACGGCCGCGTGTTGCGGGCGATCCGCGATGACGAACTGGCGACCGCCGTGGCCGGCAAGGCGACCCGTGCCTACAAGGTACAGGCGTTTGCCATTGGCGCCGGCATTCTCGGCCTCGCCGGCGCGCTCTACGGCCACTACACCAGTTACATCGCGCCGGATATCTTCCGTCCGCTGATCACTATCTACATTTTCCTGGCGCTGACCGCTGGCGGGACCGGCAACAATGCCGGCGCCGTGTTCGGCGCCTTCCTGGTGATGGCGGTGCTCGAAGGCACCCGCTTCCTGGAGCACGTGATCCCGGGCCTGGGCGGCGTGCAGTATGCCGCCTTGCGCGAGATCGCCATCGGCACGGCACTGATCGTCGTTATGCATGTGCGTCCGACCGGCCTGTTTCCGGAACGGCCGCCGCGCCTCAATCTCCAGAACAAATAACTCAATGGAAACCGCCGCAATGAAACCGCAACCCGATCCGGCCAGTATACTTGCCGCTCTGAACCGCTGCGTCGCCGCCATGGGCGAAAAAGGCCAGCCGCAGGCGCTCTTTGCCGCGCTGGACCGCGAACTGGCCGGCGTCGTCGGCCACAAGCTCTTCACCATCATGGTGCTGGACTACGGCCGCGGCGTTGCCGAGCGGATCTACTCCAACCAGCCCGAGTCCTATCCGGTGCAGGGCCAGAAGCCGCTTGGCGATCTGACGGAATGGGGACGGCACGTGTTCGAAGACCGCAAGCCGTACATCGGCGATACCCGCGATGACATACGCAGGGTGTTCTTCGATCATGAGCTGATCGAACAGCTCGGCTGCGGCTCGGTGATCAATCTCACCATCCATTACGACGGCGTGATCCTCGGCACGCTGAACCTGCTGCACGAGGAGCACTTCTACGCCGAGGCCGACATCGCCAACGGCATGCCGTTCGCGCAGCTGGCCGCCGTCGCCTGCCGCGACTGGGCCAACGCCCTCGGCGACGGCTGAGCCGACCAGTGATGAGCGATCTGCGAAAGCGGCGCACCCAGGGCGAGCGCAGCGCCGAAACCACGGCGAAGATCCTCGAGGCCACCCTGGCGGTGTTGGAGGAAGACGGTTTCGCCGCCGCTTCGACCGCCTCAATCGCCCGCCGGGCCCAAGTCTCGCGTGGCGCGCTGGCGCACCATTTCCCGAGCAAGTTCGACCTCATCGTCGCCGCTGTCGCCCACTTGCTCGATCAGGCGATCGACAGCATCGAAACCCTGTCGGCCCAGGTGAACACCGGTGAGGCGACGATCGATGATTTCCTCGACCGGCTGTGGGAATACGGCAACCGGCGCATGTTCATGATCTCGCTCGACTACCTCTCGGCCGCCCGCACCGATGATGAATTGGCCCAGGCGCTGTTGCCGCACGCGCGCAACTACCAGGCCCATCTCGATGCGATCTGGGAACGGCTTGCCGCCAACGCCGGCATGCGCCGCGATGACACGACCGTGCTGCTCAACATGACGCTGTGCCTGCTGCGCGGCATGTGCCTGCAGGCCGTGCTGCGCAACGACGACGCCTATTTCCAGGACATGCTGCGTATGTGGCGCGAGGCTCTGCCGCACCTGATGCGTCAGCGCCGCGAAACCGCGCTCGCCGGCTGACCGGGGCCGCGGGCGGCGTTTCGCTCGACCGGCTACCGGAAGCGGTGGCGCAGCGTGTTGCTCAGCCCGTCGACCACGGCAACCGCCGCCAGGATCACCAGCAGGATCGCCGAGACCTGGGGATAATCGATCAGCCGCAGCGAGCCCACCATCTCGGTGCCGATGCCGCCGGCGCCGACCATGCCCATCACCGTCGAGGCGCGGAAATTGTATTCCCAGCGATACATGATGACGTCGGCGAACTGCGGGAAGACCTGCGGCAGCACGCCATGGTTGATCACCTGCATGCGCGTGGCGCCGGCGGCCTGCGCCGCTTCGATCGGGGCGGGGTGGGCATGTTCTATCGCTTCGGCGAAAAACTTGCCGACCATGCCGATCGAATGCAGTCCCAGCGCCAGCACGCCGGGCAGCATACCGAATCCGACGGCGGCGACGAACACGATGCCCATGATCAGCTCAGGCACCGCGCGCAGCATGTTCAGCACCATGCGGGCGCTGCGGAACACCAGCGGATGCGGCGCCGTGTTGCGCGCCGCCAGGAACGCCATCGGCACCGAGAACAGCACCGCCAGTGCGGTGCCGGCGACCGACATGGCCACGGTGTCGATCATCGGCTGCACCCATTGGCGCCAGCGGGTGAAGTCCGGGGGCACCATCTCGCTGAACATGACCCCGATTGCCGGCAGGCCCTCGGCCAGCCGGCTGCCGTCGAACATGCCGGTGACCCAGAAGCACACCAGGATGGCGATGACCACGAGGGCCACCTGCGCCGTGAGTGCGCGCCGGCCCTTGCGTTCGGCGATCAGCAGGGCGTCGATGCGGTCGGCGGGGCCGTCCGGCACGGCGGTGGTGGGGCTCGCGGTCATCGCGCGGTCTCCTGGGTCGGCATCGTGTCGTGCGCGGTGCCGGGCGACTCAGCCGCCCTTCACGTTGCGGCGGATGTCGCGGATGATGTCGTAGTCGGCATCATCGATTTCTGCGAACCCGTCGGCCTTGAACGGCTTCAGCACCCTGTCGCCGTCCTCCGTGCCCTTCTTCAGGGAAAAGAACGCCTGGCGGATGCCCTGCTGCAGTTCGGCCGTCAGGTCATTGCGCATCACCCAGGGGTACTGCGGGATCGGGTCGGAGTAGGCCAGCACCTTGACCTTCGCCGCATCGATCGTGCCTTTCTCGACCAGGCGTTCGAAGATCGGCCGGCTCAGACCGCCGACCTGCGCGTTGCCGCGCTCGACGTTGCGGGCCACCGCGTCATGCGCACCGGTGAAATTCTCCTTGTAGTCGGTGCCGGGCATGACACCGGCCTTCATCATCGTGTATTTCGGTGCAAAGTGGCTCGACGTCGAGGCCTGATCGCCGAACGCGACCTGCAAGCCCTTGCCCTTGATCGCGTCGAGCGAAGCGATGTCGGCCCCGGCGTGGGCGATGATCACCGACTGGTAGGTCGTCGAGCCGCCCTTCAGCCGCGCGGCGAACGGCGCGATGTCCAGATCGCCGCCCTTCATCTTGTCCTTGGCGATGGTGTAGGACGCCGGTCCGAAGTAGGCGACGTCGATGCGGCCGAACCGCATGGCCTCGATCATCGACGAATAGTCGGTCGTGACGATCAGCTCGATGTTGCGGTCCAGCTGCTTCTCCAGGTACCGGGCCAGCGGCTCGTTGTCCTGGATTATGGTCGCGGCATTCTCGTCCGGCAGCAGGGCAACCCTCACCGTATCGGGGTTGTGGCTGCCGCCCGCCCAGGCCGTGGCCGCGGCGAGGCCGGTTAAACCGGCCAGGGCCAGTCCGGCAATGATCTTCAACGCTTTCATGGTCTTGCTCCTCGTTGCAGTCGCGTCGCCCGGCGAGGCGCGGGCGATCACCGGTGATGGTGCCGGCCCGTGGCCTAGGCACCGTAGATCGTGTTCAGGGTTTTCTGGTTCAGGCCGCTCGGCGGGCCGTCGTAAACGAGTTCGCCGTGCGACAGGCCGATGATGCGGTCGGCGAACTGCCGCGCGTATTCCAGCTGGTGCAGGCTGATGATCGCCGGAATGCTATCCTGTCGGCAGATGTCGCGCAGCAGCGACAGCACCCGCTCCGACGCGGCCGGGTCGAGCGAGGCCACCGGTTCGTCCGCCAGCATCAGATGCGGCCGCTGCGCCAGCGCGCGGGCAATGCCGACACGCTGCTGCTGTCCGCCGGACAGCGCATCGCAGCGGACCAGCGCCTTCTCCAACAGGCCGACGCGGTCGACGCATTCGAGCGCCCATTGCCGATCCTGTCGCGGCATCGGCAGCAGCGTGCGCCAGAACGGGTAGTGGCCCAATCGGCCCAGCAGCACGTTCTGCAGTACCGTCAGCCGGCCGATCAGCTGATGCTGCTGGAATACCATGCCGGTGCGCCGGCGGTGCGCACGCAGAACCCGGCCCGGCGTCAGCGTCCCGACGCCGCGCACGTCGACCTGTCCGCGGGTCGGCGCCACGAGCCGGTTCAGCGTTTTCAGTAATGTCGACTTGCCGGCGCCCGACGGCCCCAGCAGCACCGTCACCTCGTTATCGGCGAAGTCGATGGAGATAGGTTTCAGGGCGACAGTGCCGTTGGGGTAGACGACCTTGACTCCGGTCACCGAAATGAACGTCGACGTCGTATCGGCGCTGGGCTCGTTCAGTACATTCAGCACGCCAGTTCCTGTCTGTTTGCATCGCCGGCTCGCAGCGGTGCGGTACACCTGTCGCCGCCGGCGTCAGCCGGTCGGCGCAGGCGCCGCACGGCCGGCAATCCGGGCTGGATCGGCAAGTGAAATTGCATATTTCTATTGATATGCTATTTCTATAATAATAGAGAATAGGTGTTGAGCTTGTCAGTTTTATGAAACTCGTGAACAGCGTCTGACCAGACCGCCAGGAAACCAGGCGGTGCGGGAGGGTGGCCGGGCCGGCGGCCGGATCAGTATGTCGACCAAAATTGTCATCGCCAATCGGATTCATGGCCCGGAACTGGCGCGCCTGCAGGCGGTCGGCGAGGTGGTGATGAATCCGGACGATCAGCCCTGGACCCGTGAGGCATTGCTGGCGCACTGTCGTGATGCCGACGCCGTGATGGTGTTCATGACTGAAACCATCGACGCGGCGTTTCTCGACGCCTGTCCGTCGGTGCGCATCGTTGCCGGCGCGCTGAAGGGCTATAACAATATCGACGTCGCGGCCTGCAGTGCGCGCGGTATCGTCGTCACCATCGTGCCGGACCTGCTGACCGATCCGACTGCGGAGTTGGCGATCGGTCTGATGATTGCGGTCGCCCGCAACATCGGTCCGGGCGACCGCGACATTCGCGACGGCAGCTTTCAGGGCTGGCGGCCGAAGTACTACGGCGGGTCGGTTCAGGGCGCGCGCGTTGGCGTGCTCGGGGCTGGCGCCGTCGGCCAGGCGATCATGCGCATGCTGGCCGGGTTCTCCTGCGATCTGAAATACATGGATAAGCGGCCGCTGCCGGCGGCGCAGGACGTGTTGCTCAACGCGCGGGCGGCGGATCTCGACGATATTCTCGCGACCGCCGATTTCATCGTGCTGGCCCTGCACCTGATGCCGTCGACGCAGCATCTGGTCGACGACGGCTTTCTCGCCCGCATGAAGCCGGGCAGCTATCTGATCAATCCGGCACGTGGGTCCCTGGTCGATGAGGCGGCGGTGGCCCGGGCGCTGGCGAGGGGTCATCTGGCCGGCTATGCCGCCGATACCTTCGAAATGGAGGACTGGACTCGCGCCGACCGGCCGCGCCGCATTCATCCCGACCTGCTGGCATCCGAAAACACGGTCCTTACACCGCACATCGGTTCCGCCGTCGGCCGCGTGCGCCAGGCAATCGAACGCTCGGCGGCCGACAGCATCATCGCGGTTTGTGGCGGCGCCGTACCGGACACGGCGGTCAATGCCGAAGACTTGCATCAGGAGGCATGAGCGCGACGATGCTCAACCTCGCTTTCGTAAAATCCTTTGTCACCCTGGTGGAGACGGGTAGCTACAGCGCTGCCGCCCGCGCGCTCGGCCTGGCGCAGCCGACGGTGTCGCAGCAGATCCGTAAGCTCGAGTCATCCCTTGGCGCAGCGCTGATCCAGCGTAGCCATGCCGCCTGCACGCCGACAGCGCAGGGCCGTGCCGTTCTGCCGTATGCCCGCGCCCTGCTGGCCTCGGCCGACCGACTGTGCGCTGCCGCCGCCGGTGACCGTGTATGCATCGGCTGCAGCGGCAACATCGCCGCCTATTATATTTCAGGCGACCTGAAGCGCTTCGTCGAGCGGCAGCAGGACGCGGTGCGCTGGGATATTCGAACCGCCACCAACCCGGAGCTCGGCGACCTGCTGCTGAACGGTGAGATCGACATTGCCGCCATGGAATGGCCGGACCGTCGGCCCGGGTTGCGCGCGCTGCCCTGGCGACGTGAGCCGATGGTCGCTATTCTGCCGCGCGATCATCCCCTGGCCGGTGCCGACCGGCTGACACTCGACGATCTCGCCGCCATCGACCTGATCGGCGGTGAGCCGGGCACCGGCACAGGCACCCTTTTGAAGGCGGCACTGGGCGACCGCGCCGACCGTCTGCGCATCACCCACAACCTGCACAGCACCGAAGCGGTAAAGAGCACCGTGCGGGCGGGTCTTGGCTGCTCGATCGTTCTGCGCGGTACGGCGCAGGATGAGGCCGACGCCGGCCTCTTGGCGATGCTGCCGATCGATGGCGCGCCGCTGGAGAAGACCTTCTACCTCACCCTGCCGGCGGACCTGCCGGACGATAGCCTGTCGGCTCGCCTGGCCAGCTTTCTCGCCGGCGAAACGGCAACCGCCGGCTGACCGTCCGTTGACGCTGTAGGCCTACGGCGCCGGCGAGCCGTCAGGCAGCAACCGCGTGCCTTGCGGGCATTCCAGCAGCACCGGAATGCCGATCAGCAGGCCACCGCCTTCGATCCTGGCGCCGGCCGCATAACCGCCGACCGAAATCGCTTCGCAGCCCGACTGCTCGGCATTGCTGATGATCCGGTTGACCTGGCCCGCAGCCTGCGCGCCGCTGGCGCCGGACTCACCGACAACGACAACTTGTGTCCCGCTAGGCAGGGCGCACGCGCCGGCCAGCAGGCCGGCCGACAAAATCGAAAGGATACCGAAGCGACGCATCTTCCCCCTCCGCTGTCTGGCCGTCGCCGGTTAGCGGCGACGGCGATCATTCGCATGAGCGCGAATCGATAGAAGCATACCCGGCTGGCCCGGCCGTCATGCAACGGCAAATCCCTTAATCGTCGTCGAGCGCCATCGACGCCGTCAGCAGGTCAAGGAATTCGCCAAGCCGCGGCCGTCGGAAGCCACCGGCGCGGGTCACCGCGACGACCGGCTGACCGGTCTTCAGGCCTTCGATCTCCACCCGGCGCAGAATGCCGGCCTTCAGTTCCTCGCGGCAGCCACTGGCCGGCAACAGCGATACGCCGTAGCCGGCTTCTATGAGCCGCTTTTGCGCTGTCAGGCTGTCGACATAGGTGATCTGCGGTTCGCCGATACCGGCGGCCAGCAACTCGCGCAGAAGCAGATGCCCGAATGAGTCCGGCTGGTCGTGATGGATCGGGAAGCTCAGCCAGTTTTCCTCCGCCAGTGCTGTCGGCCGGTGCGGGCCGCCCTGCGCCAGCGGGTGCAGCGGGTCGGTCACGAAGACCAACCGTTCCACGCCGAGCGGCAGCGACTCCAGCGCCGGATCGGCATCGCGGAAGTAGCGCAGGCCGACTTCAGCCTCGCCGCGTTTCACCAGAGCGCTGACCTCTCGGCTTGTCGCCGTACGTAGCGCCACCGGCATGGTCGGATAACGTGCCCGGAAGTCGCGCAAGGCATCGACGACCTGCGAATCCGCCAGCGTGCCGACCAGGGCGACGCGCAGTGGCAGGTCGCTGTCCAGTTCCCCGAGGGATTGCCGCACTGCCAGTTCGGCATCGCGCGCCGCGGCGACGATGGTCTGGGCATGCGGCAGGAACACCCGGCCTTCCGGTGTCAGGGCGATTTCGCGGCCGCGCCGCTCGAACAGCTTCGCGCCCAGCGACGTTTCAAGCTGGCTGATACGCCGGCTGACCGCCGGCTGCGTCCGGTGCAGTTGCTGCGCTGCTTGCGAAAAGCTGCCCAGCGTAGCGACGCTGACGAAGGCGCTGATCTGATGGATATCCACTATGCGGATCGTTTATGTGAGGACGTAAAACTATGCATTGGATCAACATACACCGTGCTGGCTAAGGTCGCGCCGTCTTTCGTATCACCGCTACCGGAGAAGTCCCTCGATGACCGACGTAAGCAACGATTTGGCCGCCCTTAGCGCCGCCTTCTGCGCCCTGCATGAGGCGGACGAGCCGTTCCTGATTCCCAATCCCTGGGACGCCGGCAGTGCCCGGCTGCTCGCCCACATGGGCTTCAGCGCGCTCGCCACCACCAGCCTCGGCGTGGCCAATAATCTCGGCCGGCGCGGCGCCGGCAAGGACGCGATCCTGGAGAACTGCCGGCAGATCTGCGCCGCGACATCGCTACCGGTGAATGCTGACTTGGAGAACTGCTTTGCCGACGATCCCGAAACCGCCGGTCAGGCGATGGCCATGGCCTTCGACTGCGGCGCCGTCGGTGCGTCGATCGAGGACGCCACCCAGGACCGCGCCAACCCGATCTACGATTTCGACCTTGCGGTCGAACGGGTGCAGGCCGCGGTTGAGGTAGCGCGCAAGCTGCCGGTGCGTTTTCTGGTAACGGCGCGCGCGGAAAACCTGCTCCATGGCCGTGACGACCTGGATGACACCATCCGCCGGCTGCAGGCATTCGAAGCCGTCGGTGCCGATGTGCTGTACGCGCCCGGCGTGAAAACGCTGGAGCAGATCCGCACCGTCACGTCCGCCGTCGGCAAACCGTTTAACGTGGTCATGGGCTTTGCCGATCCGTCGATCACGCTCGACCAGCTGGGTGAGGTGGGCGTGCGCCGTGTCAGTATCGGCGGTGCGTTCTCGCGGGTCGCGCTGCAGGCGTTCATGAACGCCGCGGCGGAAATGCGCGAGGGCCGCTTCGGCTTTGTTCGTGACAGCGCGCCAATCAAGGATCTGTGGGCCGCGTTTCCGAAGTAGGTGGGCGGCCGACGAATTAGGCAGCGGCGTCCTCGCGGATCATCGCCGCTGCCTTTTCGGCGATCATGATGGTTGGTGCGTTGGTGTTGCCGCTGCTCAGAACCGGCATCACCGAGGCGTCGGCGACGCGCAGGCCGTCGATGCCCCGAACCTTCAATCTCGGGTCGACCACGGCCATCGGGTCGGTGCCCATCTTGCAGGTGCCGACCGGGTGGTAGAGCGTATTGCCGTTCTCTCGGGCGAATGCGCCGACGGAGGCCAGGTCGGCGACCGTTGGTCCCGGGCTCAGTTCGCCGGCGCTGTGCGCCGCCAGGGCCGGGGCGGCAAAGATACGCCGCGTATGTTCGACCCCGGCCGTAAGCACCCGCACGTCGTCGTCGTCCGACAGGTAGTTCGGCCGGATCAGCGGCGCCTCGGTCATGTCGGCCGAGGCTGCCAGAACCGTGCCGCGGCTGGACGGCCGAACCGGGCAGATCGCCACCAGCATGCCCGGTTCGTGTTCCAGCGCCAGCTTCTCCGTCTGGTAGCTCGCCGGCGTGAACAGCAGCTGGATGTCCGGGCTGACGACGCCTTCGCGGCTGTTGCAGAAAACCATCGCGCTGGTGACGCCGAAGGTCAGCGCGCCGGTCCCGTTCAGTGCATAGCGGCCGATCTCGCGGAGGCGGCGCCAGCCACGGGCCAGTTCGTTCAGCGTTACCGCGCCGCGCACCCGGTGGGCCACCCGCACCACGTAGTGATCCGACAGGTTCGCGCCAACGCCCGGCAGGTCCTGGCGCACCTCGACGCCGATCGACGAGAGATGCGCCGCCGGGCCAATGCCGGAGACCTGCAGCAGCTGCGGCGAATTGACCGCGCCGCTACACAGGATGACCTCACGCCGCGCCCGTAGGCTGCGCGCACGTTTGCCCTGGCGAAACAGCACGCCGGTGCAACGCCGGCCGTCGAACAGCAGGCCGGTCGCCTGCGCATTCGTCTCGACGCGCAGGTTGGAGCGCCCGCGCGCGTGGGCCAGGAAGGTCCGTGCGGTCGAGGCGCGGAAGCGGCCGCCGCGGGTCATCTGCGAATAAGCGACGCCGTCCTGCCGCGCGCCGTTGTAGTCGGGTGTCAGCGCAAATCCCGCCTGTTGCGCCGCCTCGACGAACCGGTGGGTGATCGGCAGGATGGTGTTGTAGTCCGCCACCGGCATCGGTCCGTCGCGCCCGCGAAAGTCGCCATCGCCGCCGGCGTAAGCTTCCGAACGCTTGAAGTAGGGCAGCACGTCGGCATAGGACCAGCCGTGGCAGCCAAGTTGCGCCCAACCGTCATAATCGGCGGCGTTGCCGCGCACATAGAGCATGCCGTTGATCGAATGCGAGCCGCCGATCACCCGTCCGCGCGGCCAGTGAATGCGCCGCCCGGCGGTGCCGTCCTCCGGTTCGGACGAGAAGTTCCAGTTCACCCGCGGGTTGTCGATCAGGTGCATCACCCCGGCGGGCACGTGGATCATCGGGTGCCGGTCCGCCGGGCCGGCTTCCAGCAGCGCCACGCGGTCGCCGGTTTCGCTCAGCCGTGCTGCCAGCACGCAACCGGCGGAGCCGGCGCCGACCACGATATAGTCGACGGCATCTTCGCCATCGTCGGTTGCCGCAGTGCTGTGGTCTGCCAAGGGCCGCCCTCCCGTGCGGTCGCATGAGCGGTAATCTTACGCCGCTTTTCGGGCGCGTCTAACCGCCGGTGCCCCGTTTGCCACGCCGGGCCGGCCGGCCGAGCCCGCGGATCGCTTGCACGGTTTCGCGCAGGCCCGCGGTCAACACTTTGTCGCGTCGTAGCACCAACGCGAGCCGGCGCTTCAGGGGCGGCGACAGGCGCCGCGTCGCAATCGCCAGGTGCGGCTCCGGCATACGCACCGCCGTGCTTGGCAACACGGCGCAGCCGAGCCCGGCGGCAACCAGCGCCTTGATCGCTTCCGCGCTGTCAAGATCGGTCACCGGCGTCGGCGTCACGCCGGCGCGCGCGAACCAGTCGTCAACCAGCCGCCGCGTATTGCCGCGCGCCTCGTGCAGCACCAGCGGCCGTGCCGCCAGTGCTGCCGGCCGCACCGGGTCGGGCAGGTCGTCGTCGGCTGCAGTCACGGCGACGAACGGGTCGTCCAGCACCGGGGTGATGTCGAACATCCGTCCTGTGACCGGCAGCGTTACCAGGCCGACGTCGAGCGTATTCTCCGCGAGGTCTCTCAAGATGTTGCGGGTACGGATGGCGAATTCCAGCCCGGGAAACCGCTGCTTCAGGTCGCGCAGCACAGGCGGCAGCAGGTAGATGCAGGCTGTCGCGCCGGTGCCGATGCGCACGCAACCCGTGGTGCCCTCCTGATGCCGTGTCATGGCGTCGACGGTTGCCGTCACCGCCGCCTCGATCTGCCGTGCATGATCCAGCAGATCGTGGCCCGCCGCGGTGGGCATTGCCCGTTTGCCGACCCGGTCGAGCAGGCGCAGGCCCAGCTTCCGCTCCAGCTCTCGCACCTGCAGGCTGACGGCCGGCTGGCTCAGGTTCAGGCGCGCCGCAGCGGCTGAAAAGCTGCCGTGCGCCACCACCGTGGCGAAGGTGCGCAACTGATCGAGTTTCAGCTCACGCGGATCCAAGGATCGAGGTCCAAGTTTTGCTTATCGATCTCATGAGAACTCCAAATTTCACTTATAGGACGACGCGCCGCAGGATGAAACCGAGATGCCGGAACGGCTTCGTGTCCGGCCTTACCGGGGAGATCGAGGCATGACCAACCGTCACACCATCGTCAAAGGCCGTCACGGTGCCGATGGCACCGGAGCGGTCGGTAGTCGACTGCGCGAACTTGGCCGTTGGCTCGCCGGCTCACCGCTGTCGCGTCGGCGCCAGATGTCGGCATTGCACGCGCTCGACGATCACCTGCGCGCCGACATCGGTCTGGTCGGTGCGCCGGCTCCCGGGCGTTCACAATGCCGTGCCAATGGCGGTTTCATGCTGCATCCCGGCCGGCGCCCGCCGGTGCCGGTGCGCGTGCGCGCCGCTGTCCCGGCCGACTTTTCCGCCATTCAGGCGATCTATGCCCGCGAGGTCGAACAAGGCCTCGCCAGCTTCGAGGAGGTGGCGCCGACGGCGGACGAGCTGCTGGCGCGCCACGATGCCATCTGCGGTCGCGGCCTGCCCTACCTGGCTGCGGAGGTGGACGGCCGCGTCGTCGGCTACAGCTACGCCAGTACCTATCGGCCGCGCCCGGCCTATCGCTACGCGGTCGAGGACTCGGTGTATGTCGCCGCCGGCATGCAGGGCCGGGGCGTCGGCCGGGCGCTGCTGAGCGCGCTGATCGAACGCTGCGAGGCTGGCCCGTGGCGGCAGATGATCGCCGTCATCGGCGACAGCGCCAACACCGGTTCCATTGCCCTGCACCGCGCGCACGGCTTCCGCCCCGTCGGCACGCTGCACCGGGTCGGCCACAAGTTCGGCCGCTGGGTCGACTCGGTGCTGATGCAGCGCGCGCTGGGGGATGACGGTAGCTGAGGCGTGCGTCGATCCGGTGCTGTGCCGGATGTCCGGCAACTTCTGAATGACAGGTGGCGCGCGGCGCGCAAGACTTGCGACACACAGGCTGTCGCGGAGGGAACTGGCCATGTCATCGGGTGATGGAAGCGGGGCGGGACCGGGGAACCGCCATGTCGTCGGCATTGGCGGGCTGTTCTTCCGCGCCGCCGATCCGGCCGGACTCGCCGCGTGGTATGCCGAGCACTTCGGTATCGATCCGCCGCCGGCCACCGATGGCCAACTGCCCTGGCGGCAGGACGCCGGCTTCACCGTGTTCGCGCCCTTCGATGCCGGCACCGACTATTTCGGCGATCCGGCGAAGCAGTGGATGCTCAACCTCCGGGTCCGCGACCTCGATGGCCTGATCGCCAGCCTGCGCGCCCGCGACATCGCCGTCACCGACGCGGAGGCCTATCCGCAGGGCCGGTTCGCCCGGCTCACCGATCCGGAAGGCAATCCCATCGAGCTGTGGGAGCCGACGGAGCCGCCGGCATAACCGCAAGTCATCGGACGTGAAGGCGCGCGGACGGAAATCGGTTACTGTGACCCGGTCGATTTGCCGGGAGGCCGTTCATGCCATCGTCTTTTCCCGTCCTTAATGACCGCGCCCGCGGCTGGCTGCGGTTCCTGTACGACAAAGCAACCACAGTCGACGACTGGTCGTCGGACGGTACCCCGCATGACTGGTGGGACCGGGCCAGCACGGCGCCGATGTGCGCGTTTCCCCGCTTCGATCTGTCGGAATCGACTTACGCCCTGCTGATAATGGCCGACCAGACGCCGGCATGGCGCGAGGTCTACAGCCGCATATCGGATGAGCTGTGCCGGCGTCACACCACCCATTGGGCGGCGGTCGACTGGCTGACGCAGATCGGCCCGGACCCGGACCGCAAACGCTATCCCGAGGCGTGGTACGAGTTACTCATCCCGGAACACGTCCGCGGCGACTATGACGTGCCGGGCTGGACCGCCAACGGCATCTCGCCCTACGCCATCGAGCCCGATCCGATTGGCGCCACCGGCAACCTGTTTTTCCGCGGCTTCTTCAATCTGGTGCTGTCGGTTCACAAATACATCTCCGGCGACGACCGATGGGAACGTCCGTTCAACGTTGCCGGCTATCAGGACCGCACGTTCAGCTGGACGCATGAGAAGGTGGCGTCGTATCTGAGCGGGCAATGGGCCGAGCGCCCTGAGGGGCCGCACTGCGAAAACACCAAGATCTGGCCCTACTGCCTGACCGCCGCCGGCCTCGGCCTGCAGCTGTTCGACAACACTTCGGGCCGTGACACCCACCGCGTCTTCGATGGCTGGCAGGACTACGCCCGCGACAACTACATGTCGGTCAACGACAAAGGTGAGCTTGAGTGGTTCACCATGTACTACGATCCGGTGCTGGACCACCATCACGCGCGCGGTGCAGCATCGGGCCTGTCCGTGTCGCTCTACATGCTGCCGCAGAACCGGGCGTTCGCCAGCTTCCTGTACGAGGCCGCCGTCCACACCCTGGGCTGGAACGACCCGCGCAAGCCGATCGTTGCCCTGCCGGACCCTCGGCTCATGCTGATCGGTCTGATCATGGCGCGGGAACTGGGCGATCACACCACGGCTAGCCGCCTCGGCGACTATGCCGAGAACAATTTCCAGCCCCTGTTCTTCGGCGATGACAATGACCGCTTCGGCTGGTGGTTCGGTCTCGGCGAAAACTGGCCGCGCGGGCAGCTCAGTTCGCTGATGATGATGAACGAGATCGGCAGCGCCGGCGCCTGGAGCCAGCCGTTTACCCGGCCGAACCTTGCCAAGTTCAGCCAACCGACGGTCAGCGGCGTCGACTACCCCGCGATGGGGCTGGATCGGGCCTGGAACGATCTGTCGTCCGGCGTCCTGCACCTGCGGACCTACGCGGCAACCGCTGCCAGAAATGGCGAGGCGACCAGCTTCACGGTCGAGAACCTGCCCGACCCCGGGCAGGTCTTCGTCTTGCGCGGCGGCGAGAAGTTCGACGGCTTCACCGTCGCGGACGCCAACGCCATCCGGATCGACACAACGATCGGCGTGCAGACGTTCCAGATTTACACCGGCTATCGCCAGGATAGGGCGCAGGCGGATGCGGCGTCCCGGGCGGACGATGCCGCCAACGGCGCTGCCAATGCCACCTTCGCGGGGTCCAGCGGCGGCGGTGCGGCGAACATCATCCGCACCGATGCCATGATTTCCGCCATCGTCACCCCGACCGTATCGACAGGTTGCCCCTGCTGCTGACCACACTGTTGGCGCCCTTGTCGGTTTCCGCTCCTGCGTGAGCGGAGCATCCGCTAGCCGTGCGGCGGCAGGGCGTCGTAGCGGGCGGAACTCGCCGGCGGCCATACCTCGTCGCGTGGATAAGCCGCTTCGAACTGCGGCTTGCCGTCGGCGAGGGTGAGCCACGGCTGCTTGCTGGCGACGAAGATGTGCGCGTCGGGCGGGAAGGCGGCCGGATCGTCCAGCGTGCCGCTGCGGACGGCGATGACCGGCACCCGATGGTAGCGATAGCGCGCCCAGATGTAGACCGCGCACGTCGCGCAGGCATGCAGTTCGCAACCCGCGCCGCTGCCGCTCGGCAGCACGGCCATCCGCGTCTCTCCGTCGAGCGTTAGGTCGTCCTCGACGAGGATCGTGTGCACGACGAAGGCGCTGCCGGTGGTGCGCTGGCAGTCCGTGCAGTGGCACGCGTGCGTGAACAATGGCGCGCCCGTGATTTCGTAGCTCACGGCGCCGCAGCCGCAACGCCCGGTGATTGCCATCTCGTTTCCCCCATTTCGGCCCGCGCACTGACGCGCCACGACCCATGATCGTGCGGCGGTCCCTGAACAGCCGGCGAAATCGAAGTCTATGGTACGGCCGGTCCGGCCTTCAACGGCGACGAGGTCGGCCGCGACGGTCTGCGGCGGTCGATCCGGCATGGCAATCCCGTTGCATCCCGACCGGCATGGCCTGCTGGTGTCATGGTAGAAACGGGCATGCGGAGGCAGAATCGAAAATGACAGAGGCATTGGGGTGTTTGGATGCGATGCCGCGCGTGCCGCTGGCGCATGTGCCGACGCCGATCGACGCCTTGCCGAACCTCGCCGCCTATGCCGGTGCGGCAAACCTGTACGCCAAGCGGGACGACTGCACCGGTCTCTGCATGGGCGGTAACAAGGCCCGGCAGCTGGAGTTCTATTTCGGCGCCGCTCGGGCTGAGGGCGCGGACACCGTCCTGATCACCGGCGCGGTGCAGTCGAACTACGTGCGCATGGCGGCGGCCGCCGCCCGCAAACTCGGCATGGACTGCCACATCCAGCTCGAGGAACGCGTTGCCAACCCCGCCGACGCCTATCGCCAGTCCGGCAACGTCCTGCTCGACCGGCTGCTAGGCGCCACCCTGCACAGCTTTCCCGAAGGCGAGAACGAAGCGGGCGCGGACCGGAACCTGGAACGCATCGCCGGCCAGCTCGCCGCCAAAGGTGCGAAACCCTTCATCATACATCTGGGTCCGGGCCACCCGCCGCTGGGGGCGCTCGGCTACGTCGTCGCGGCCCGCGAGACGATTGCGCAGCTCGATGACAGCGGCCTCCGGATCGACGAAATCGTCGTCCCCTCCGGCAGCGGCGCGACCCATGCCGGCTTGCTGTTCGGCCTGCGCGCGATGGGCTGTTCGATCCCGGTGCGGGGCATCTGCGTGCGCCGGGCGAAAGACCTGCAGCGGGGCCGGATCGCAGATCAGTGCCGGGCCATTGCCACCCTGCTGCAAACCGACAACCCGGTGAGCGATGCGGATGTCGACCTGAACGACGACGTCCTCGCCCCCGGCTACGGCACGGTGAATGACGCTGTGCTGCAGGCCATCGCCCTGGCGGCGCGTCACGAAGGCCTCATTGTCGATCCCGTCTATTCGGCCCGCGCCATGGCCGGGTTCCTTGACCGGGCCCGCGCGGCCGAAAGCGGGCAGAACCTGCTGTTTCTCCATACCGGGGGCCAGCCGGCGGTCTTCGGCTATGCGGTAGATCTGGCGCCGCTGTGGGACGGTGAGGGCGCATGATCGCCGATCCGGCTCTCTACCTGTTCCTGCTGGTCGCCGGCGCCTTTGCCGCCGCGTTTGTCATCGGCGCGGTGGGCTTTGCCGACGCGCTGATCCTGAATGCCGTCTGGCTGCATATCATGGAGCCGCAGGCCGCCATTCCCCTCGTCGTGGCGTGCGGCATCCTGATGCATGGGGTCCCGCTCTATAAGTTGCGCCAATCGCTCGACTTCTCCCGGCTGTTGCCCTTCGTGCTCTGCGGCATCGTCGGCGTGCCGCTCGGCATCTGGGCGATGGGTCTGTTCGAACCGGCGCTGTTCAAGACGCTCATCGGCGCCGTGCTGATCGCCTATGGCGTCTGGATGCTGGCGCGCCCTCATACGTCCATCGGTGAGGCCGGCGGCCGCGCGGCGGATGGCCTTGTCGGCCTCAGCGGCGGTGTCATGGGCGGCTTCGCCGGCCTGTCGGGCATCTTGCCGACCATCTGGGTCGGCTTTCGCGGCTGGCCGAAAGACCGGCAGCGCGGCACCTACCAGCCCTTCGTGTTCGCCATGCACACGCTGGGTATCGCCGCCTTCGCCGCCAGCGGCATGCTCACCAGCCGCACCGGCATCGATTTCCTGTGGTGCGTCCCCGCCGTCATCGCCGGCTCATGGCTCGGCGTTCGCCTCTACCCCCACATCCACGACACCCTGTTCCGCCGCATCATCCTTGGATTGATCCTAGCGTCGGGCGTCACACTGGTTGTCTGACTATGCGACGTCGACGACGTCGTCCGCAATCAGTCGCGATGCAGGGAACCGGCAGGTGACGGTGGTGCCCTTGCCGACGGTGCTTTCGATCTCCAGACGACCGCCATGCAACTGCATCAGGGAGTCGACCAGCGACAGGCCCAAGCCGGTCCCTTCGAATTCCCGCGCCAGCGAGCTGTCCGCCTGATGGAAGGGCCGGTGCACCAGATCGATCTGATCGCCCGGTATACCGACGCCGGTATCCGTTACGATCAAGGCCATGCCGTCGCTATCGGCCGCGGCGGCGACTTCAACCCAACCCTTCTTGGTGAATTTCACGGCGTTCACCAACAGGTTTAGCAGAACCTGCTTCAGCGCACGTGCATCCGCGACCAGCTTCGGCAGACCGTCCGGAATGTTGACGTGCACGTTGAGGTCGCGCGCCTCCGGCCGCGCAACGATCAGGCGGCGGCATGTCTCGGCGACCGCACCGATGTCGACGGTCTCCTCATTAAGCTCATGTCGTCCGGCTTCGATCCGCGCGACGTCGAGGATGTCGTTGACGATCGACAGCAGATCTCCGCCGCTGCGGTGGATGTCTTCGACGTAGCCGCGATAGGTATCGTTGCCGAGTGGGCCGAGCATTTCGTTGCTGATCATCTCCGAGAAGCCGATGATCGCGTTGAGCGGCGTTCGAAGTTCGTGGCTCATCGCCGCGAGAAACTCGGACTTGGCGCGGTTTGCGGCCACGGCCTCCTGGGTTGCCTTCTCACGCGCCCGTTCCATATCGCGGCGCGCCGTGATGTCACGCACGGTCATGAAGAGATAGGTGCGTTCCGCCTGTCGGCGTTCCAAGGGATGCCGGCTCAGAGTAATCGGCACACGGCGTAAAGAGACCTCGACATCGAACGTGCTGCCATCACGGCGGATGCCGGTGCCTTCCAGCAAGCTGGGTGGTTCGCCCTCCATCTCCTGCAACGGCTCCAGTTCCTCGCGGCCCAGCCCTTCGTCGCCGAGCCGCAGCAGGTGCCCGACCTGGACATGTGGCAAATCGTCGGTGTCGTAGCCGAAGATCTGCGCCGCCGCCGGATTGTGCAGACTGATCCGTCCCGTACGGTCGACCGCGAGGATACCGTCGAAGCTGCTTTCGACCAGTTGGCGCATCATGGTGGACCGGTGCAGCACAGCCATGCGCTGGCGGAAGATGCGAATGGCCTGCCGGTCGATCTGGTTAAACAGGCTGGCGACGAATGATAGCGCGGGCACGATAAGCCACGCGGCCAGGTCGACACTGATCGGCATTGCGGCCTGCAATACGGCGCTGCCGGTGAACACCACTAGACTCCAGCCGGCAACGAACGCCAGGCCCCGGCCCCAGCTCCAGTTCGGGAATTTCCACGCGGCAAACAAGGACAACAGCAGGGCGATCGCGAGTGTTGGCAACGCGCCGGTGCGGACGATGGTGCGTCCCTGCACCATCGACTCGGCCGCCAGCGCCAGATAATACGGTCCCGGTAGCGTCAGATGGATCGGCACCGGCAGCTGATCGCCCAGTTCGACTGCGGTCGCACCGACCAGCACGCGGCGGCCGGCGAAGTAACCCTCGGGGAAATCGCCGCGCAGCACGTCGACATAGGAGACACTGGGTAGCGTCGCCGGATTGATGGCGTAGTCGACATAGAACCGCCGGTCGACGATTTCGCCGAGACCCGCGAGCAGCGCCGCCAGCGACGGCACTTGCCGGTCGGCGAACACCATGGCGGTGTCGGCGCGGCGGACCATCCCGTCTTTGCCTGGCTGTGCAGTTACCGAGCCGAGTTGTACGGCGCCGGCGAACCGCGACGATGGGCCGATCTCGACCAATTCGCCACCGCGCCCGCTCAACTGCCGGAACACCGGCAGGGCGACCTTGCCGTCGGCGGCGGTCAAGGCGTCGGCCAGAATTCGGTCGTGCTCTGGCGACGAGCGCGAGCTGAAGTCGATATCGATGGCGATCAGTGCGGCACCGGCGTCGTCCAGCCGCTCGATCAGTTCGGCGTGATAGCGGCGGGGCCACGGCCACACGTCCAGTTCCCGCAGGCTGCGCTGGTCGATGGCGACGACGACGATGTCCTGGCTTGCCGTGCGTTCGGCAAGCTGGAACCGCCATTCCATCAGACGGTAGTCGAGGCGAACGAGATGGCCGGTCAGGTAGGCCGCCGCAACGACGGCGAGAATGATGACGTGCGGCAGGTACCGTCTCATGCGCTGGCCTGGTCCCATGTGCGTCGCGGCGTCCGGCGGCGCTCCGGCGGGGACATTAGCGTTTTGCGGTTAAAGCGGCCTTACGCCGATGTCGCGCCGGCGCTACTTGTTCTTGCCGTTGCCGTTGCCGTTGGCGTTGCCGTTCCCGTTGCCACCGGCGTTGCCATTGCCGTTTCCACCGGCATTGCCGTTGTTGCCGTTGCCCAGGATCAGGCCCAGGGCGAGGCCGCCGCCATTGTTTCCGTTACCCAACGCCAGACCGTTGCCATTACCACCAGCGTTGTTGCCACCGCCGTTGCCGACACCCAGGGCCAGACCGTTGCCATTGCCGCCGGCATTGCCGTTGGCGTTGCCGCCGCCGGAACCGGACGCCAGACTCAAGCCGCCGCCCGTGTTGACCACGGTTGGCGCGGCGGCGTTCATCACGTTACCCAATGCGACGTTGCGCCCGGCGTGTTGCGCCCCGCTGCTGGTGCTGGCGTTGGCCGCCCCGTTGCCGATGCCGTTGTTGCCGAGACCGTTCAGGCCCAGGGCGAGGCCGTTTCCATTGCCATTGTTGGCTGCGACATTCCCGGCATTGCCTGGCGTTTCGTCGAATACGGTTGCGGCCGCCGCGGCGTTGGCCGCCGCCGGCGCGGCATTACCGGCAAATCCTGCCGTTTGCTGCGCGAAATCCGCGGCCTCGTTGCCCACCGCTGCCGTCAGGTTGCCGGTCCCGGTCGTTCCGTCGTTGCTGGCGGCATCGTCCGATGCGCCGGCGACATCGTTGGTCTGCGTCGCACCATCCGTGTCATCGCTGCTGCTGCGCTTGCGCAGCTCGACCGGTGCTCCCGGTGCCGATGACACCGTCGCTGTCTGGCCCGGCCGTACTAGTGCCGTGGCGCCACCATCGCGCGCCGACACCTGTACGGCACCCTCCGTCACATGCACTGCGCCGCCGCTCGCCCGCAGGCTGACCGTAAACACCGTGCCCTTCACAGTCGCTGCGAGGTACGGTGTTTGCACCTCGAACCGCTGCAACGGCTGCTTTTCGACCTGAAACACCAGCGTGCCGATGGTCTGGATCAGTTTGGTGTAAAGGCTGTCGCCGCCATTTTCGCCGATAGCGACGTCGCTGTTCTCCGACAGGGTTACCCGCGACGCACCGCGCGTCAGCACCGCGCGTCCGTTGCCGACGGCAAGGCGGTCGCCGCTTGCCATCGGCGCACCAGCCGATGCGGCGTGAGCGTTGCCGTCGGCCCCGATGATCCGCGCATCGCCGCTGACGCTGCCGACCATCCAGCTATCGCCGTCGACGGCTGCAAGGCTGCGACTCTGCGCCTGGGCGCCCGATGAAACGGCGATGGCCAGAACAAACGTAGCCACCGCTTTCCATAGCTTTGGAAAGTTTTTCTTTTGATGCAGGCGAGACACGTGACCGCTCCGTCGGATACCTGCGCAGCGCCCTCGCTTTGCGCCATGTCTCGACGCCGGATGCCCCGCTAAAGCAGTTTCTCTCCCGACGTCGATCGGCCGCAGATTGCCCGGCGGCGGTTAACATTTTGATAGGTGAATTGGTTAACACTCCAGAGATTGTGGGTCGCCGCAACGCGAGCACAATTTATGGTACGTATTACGTCAATTACAAAACACGCATATCTAGTGCCATCGCGTCGCAGCCGATGCGATTGGGTCCTTGCGCTTGCAATTCTGACAGCCCTGCCGCTCGTCGCGCCCGCCGGGGCTCAGCCGCTGCCTACGCCGTCGACGCCACAGACCCGCGCAGCCGACCCCAACGTCATCTCGCCACGGCGGCCGACGCCCGACCGTCCACCCGCCGACGTCGATGTCGAGGTGCAGGCACCCGCGCCTTCGGATGCCGACCTTCGCGACGACGCGGCGATTGCCACTTTGGCCGGGGTCGAAATCGCCGGCGCCACGGTGTTTTCCGAGGCCGAACTGGCGGCGATCTATCAGTCCTATCTCGGCCGCCGGGTCGGTGTCGCCGAGGTGGGGGAAATCGTCGCTGCCGTCACCGCCCGCTACCGGCAGGCCGGCTACGTCCTATCGCGCGCGGTCGCGCCGGCGCAGGACCTCGCCTTCGGCATCCTCCGCCTCCGCGTGATCGAGGGCTATGTCGAGCGCATCGTCTTCCGGGGCACGATCAATGCCGACCGCGCGCTGCTTGATGCTTTTGCCGCCCGGCTGCGGGCGCAGCGGCCGCTGACACAACGCGCGCTGGAGCGCTATGTGCTGCTGATCAACGATCTGCCCGGCGTTGGCGTTACGCCGGCGCTCCGCCGCAACGGCGACTTCTCCGGCGGCCACGATTTGGTGCTGACCATGACCGCCGACCCCTTCGATGGGCGGTTGAGCGTCGACAACCGGGGCACCGTCCCCGTCGGGCCGGAGGTCGCCGAGCTGTCGATGAACTTCAACTCCGCGCTTGGCCTGTCGGAGCGCACCGGCCTCTACCTCTATGCCGCGCCTGGCGAGGGCGAGGAACTGCGCTCGGCCGAAGTGGCGCAGGACTACGTGGTCAACGGCGAGGGAACGCTAGTCGGCGTCGGCGGCTGGCGCAGTCGCGTCGTCCCCGGCGGGAGTTTACGCCGCTTCGATCTCAAAAGCGTCGACAAGCGCGTGGCCGTCTACGTCAGCCATCCCGTCGAACGCAGCCGCGCCGTCTCCCTGTTCGTCACCGGCACACTGGAATATCGCGACAGCGAGGAGGAGATCGTCGGTTTCAACATCTACGACGACCGGCTGCGCTCCGCCCGGCTGTCGTTGCGCAGCTTCTTTACAGACCCCTGGGGCGGGGCCAATCTTCTGGTCGTCACCGGCAGCCAGGGCCTCGACATTCTCGATGCATCCAGCAACGATCAGGTCAACCTGTCGCGCCGTGGCGGCCGAGTCGACTACACGAAGCTGGATGCCGCCTATACTCGATGGCAGGCCCTCGGCGGTGCCTGGTCGGCGGAACTTGGCCTGAAGGGGCAGCGCGCGGCCAGCGGCGTGCTGTCGGCGGAAGAATTTCGCGCCGGCGGCTCCAGTTTCGGCCGCGCCTACGATCCCTCGGAAATCTCAGGCGAGCACGGTGCCGGCGGCTATGTCGAAGTGCGCTATGACCTTGAGCCCGACGGTCGGGTCGTGCACGGCGCCCAGCTCTTTGCCTTCTACGATGTCGCGCGGGCCTGGAACGAGGATCCGTTGACCGCCACGGTACGGCGCTCGATCGCGTCGGCCGGGTTCGGCGCCCGCTTTCTGTTGCCGGGTCAGGTGCGGGCCGAGCTGGAGGCGGCCCAACCGTTGACCGCCGATGTCCTCGCCGAAGGCGACGATGGCAACAACCCCCGCGCCTTCTTCCGCGTCGCCGTCGGTTTTTGACTCCTTTGCGCTAAATCCAGTCCGGAGTGCTTCAGGTGATAGTAAGCCTCTCTTAACCCGGCCGCGGGCACACTGGTGCGGGTATTTCTCGGGCGTGCGGGCCCGGCCGGGCAGAGGGTCGCCGGGTCGGGGCTGCGGCGGCCGCAAACCGTTTGTCCCATTGGCCGATGCGCCGATGTGGCGGAAAACCGGGACGGAAGAACATGGTAGGGCATTCAGCGCCTCTCGCGGGCCGCACCGGCGCCTCGGCGCTCACCGATGGATTGTCGCGCCGTCGCTTGGCGCAGGCCGCGCTGGCCGGCGCCATCGCGCTCGGCTTTGCCGGCAGCGCCGTCGCGGCGAGCAGCGGCAGCGTCGAGGTCGAACTGACCAGGCCGGTGGCCATCCTGCAGCCCGGCATCGTCTACATCCCGCCGGTCGGCGACCGGCGCGAGGTTGACGTCTATTTCGACTGGGACAAGTCGGAACTGAAGGCGCGCGGCCTCGAACAGGTGCGTGCTTTTGCCGACCGGCTGAAGGCCTGGGGCGGCGGCGTCGACATGACGGTGATCGGCCATGCCGACCGCTCCGGCCCGGATGCCTACAACATGGCGCTGTCGCAGCGCCGGGCCGTGGCGGTGCGCGACCGGCTGGTCGCCGAGGGCGTGTCGCCGGCGGTGATCCGGGTGCGCTGGCGGGGCGAGCGCGAGCCGGCAGTGCCGACCGCCGACGGCGTGCGCCAGCCGGAGAACCGGCGCAGCTTCATCCGCCTCGACCTGAACGCAGCGCATCAATCCGCCGCGGCACGGGCCGGCTGGGCTCAGTTTCAGGCCGGCGACTATGACGCCGCCATCGCCTCCTGGCAGCCATTGGCCGAGCGCGGCCAGCGCGCCGCCATGACCTACATGGGCTATTTCCACGAGAACGGCCTCGGCGTACCGGTCGACGCCGCCAAGGCCGCTGACTATTACCGCCAGGCCGCCGACGCCGGCGACGCCATGGCCGGCAACCGGCTGGGCGTCATGCTCGCCGGCGGGCGCGGCGTGGCGAAGGACGAGGCCGCCGCCGTCACCCGTTTCCGCCAGGCCGCCGATGCCGGCCTCGCCGTGGCGCATCTGAACCTCGGCACCATGCAGGAGCACGGGCTGGGCGCCCCGGCCGACCGGGACGCGGCCATCGCCTCCTATCTCGCCGCGGTCCAGGGCGGCGAACTGCGTGCCGCCACCAACCTCGGTACCCTGGCGCTCGACGCGCCGCAGCAGACGCTCGACGGCCGCACCGCCGCCGACTGGTTCCGCCTCGCGGCGCTGCAGGGCGATGCGGTGGCGCAGAACAATCTCGGCGTGCTGCACGCCACCGGCAACGGTGTGCGCCGCGACCGGGTCGAGGCGCTGGCCTGGTTCGAGCTCGCCGCCGTGGTGATGCCGGTCGAGGCCTATGCCGACGACATGTGGACCGACGCCGTCGCGCGTTCCTCGCTGACCCGGTTCTACAAGACCGCGCGCGGCAACCGCGATGCCCTGCGTGACATCGCCTCTGCCCGCCAGCGCCGCGCCGCCCAGGATCTCGCCGGCAGCTGGACCCGCTCCATGGCCGTGGCCAACTGACCGGTCGACGACACGGTTGCGGGCCTCGGCCGGCGGCAATTCTTAACGGCCATCAAGTTGAGTTAGTGAAGTCATGTAAAGCAGTGATCCCAGGTTGTTATCGCAACCTTGGCGGGCGCAATCTCATGATTCGCGACACTTTTCGTTAAAGGCCGTTCGGCATCCTGAACACGAGGGCAGAACGCTCAATCGTGGAGTAACGGGGATGCGAAAAACCGAAATCACCCTGGCCATCGGCCTCGCCTTCGGCCTGCTGATCGCCATCGTCGCGAGTGCCGCCGAACTGCGCCGGACCCAAGACCTGTCCGCCGCGCCCGACCCCGCTGTCGAGGCAGACCGCGCTGCCATCCCGGCCGCCGCAGCGGTCCCGGCAGGGCAGGGTTGCAGCCGCGTCACCGTCTCCGCCGGTTCCTACGGCGTCGTCTCCGCCACCGGCGTGACGTGCCCCCGGCCCGGCGACATCTAGGCCCTGCAATTTCTACGACTTGCCCGCCGGGGCGGGGCGGCGCCAGCGCGGCAGCCGCGCGCCGTTGACCAGCAGCACCCCGGCGGTAACCGCGGCGATGCCGGCGGTCTCCACCAGGCCCAGCGCCTCGCCCAGCACCGGCACCGCCAGCACCGCCGCCACGCACGGCACCAGTCCGCCGAACACCGCCGCCTGCGCCGCGCCCAGCGTGTTGATGGCGTAGTTGTAGCCGATCAGCGCGACCAGCCCGATGCCGAAGCCCTGATAAATCACCTGGATGATCAACACCTCGACCGGCAGGGTAAACAGCCGGACATCGCCATAGAGCAGATAGACCGGCGTCACCGCGGCGATCGATAGCACGCTGATGATAGCGACGCCGTGCGTGGCCGAGATCGCAGCCAGCCGGGCGAAGATCGAGTAGACCGCCCACATCGACGCGCAGACCATGAACAGCGCGTAGCCCTGCCAGGCGCCGCCGCGCTCGCCCGCCAGCGAGGTCGAACCGACGCCAAGGACGCCGGCCAGCACCAGGGCCGTGCCGAGCATGCCGCGCCAGCGTGCCGGGTCCTTCAGCACCATGATGCCGAGCACGAAGGTCAGCGCCGGGAACACGCCGGGCACAAACATGGCGGCGTGTGCCGCCGGCGCATACTGCAGCCCGGTGGTAATGAGGAAGGCGAACGGAAAACCGACGGTCACGGTCATGGCGATAGTGCCGAGCCAGCCGGCGCGCCCGGCTTTCAGGCCGTGGCGCCAGACGACCGGCAGCAGCACGATGGCCGCTATCAGGAACCGCAGGTAGGCGACGTCTTCCGGGCTCATTGTTTTATCGCGCACCATCAGCCGCGACAGCGGAAACCAACTGCCCCACAGCAGCGCGGCGGTACCCGCGCCGGCTATGCCCATCAGGGTATGTCGGGTCATCGCCATCCAGGCGCTGACAGGCTATAGGCGTGCCCGGGGGCTTGGTGCAGTATGACGGGCATGAACAACAGATTCTTTTACGGCTGGGTGGTGGTTGCGGCGTCCTTCACCATCATGATGGTGGGCTTCGGCGTTGCCTACATGTTTGCCGCTTTCTTTGACAGTTTCGCCCGCGAGTTTCAGGCCTCGCGCGGCGATGTGTCGATGGTGTTCGCGATCTGCGGCCTGCTCTATTTCCTGCTGGGCGCCGTCAGCGGTCCGGTGGCGGACCGGATCGGCCCACAGAAGGTGATCGGCTTCGGCGTGATCCTGATTGCGCTCGGCCTGGCGCTGGGCAGCCAGGCGACCGAGCTGTGGCAGGTCTACGCGACTTACAGCCTTGCCGTCGGCCTGGGCGTCGGGTTTTCCTACGTGCCGGCGGTCGCGGTGGTCACCCGCTGGTTCGTCCGCCTGCGCGGGACGGCGGCCGGCATCGCGGTGAGCGGCATCGGTGTCGGTACCATGCTGGGTGCGCCGCTGGCTGCCTTGTTGATCGACTGGACCGACTGGCGCACCACTTACCTGATCCTTGCGGGCGCTACCCTGGTTCTGGGACTCGGTGCGACCTCGCTGATCTACGCCTCGCCAGCGGACAGGGGCCTGCTACCGGACGGTGACACGGAAATGCCTGCTGCCGGAGGCGGCACACTGTCGGGTGCAAGTCTGGGCGAAGCCGTGCGCTCGCGTACCTTCATCGGCCTCTACAGTGCCGCGGCGCTGATGGCGATCGGCCTTTTCGTACCGTTCGTGCATCTGGCACCCTATGCCGCCGACCGCGGCCTCGGTGAGGCGACCGGGGTGCTGATGATCAGTCTGATCGGCGTCGGCAGCATGCTGGGGCGGTTTTTCCTCGGTGGTCTGGCGGACCGGATGGGCCGCCTGCAGACCATGACGGCGATGTACTTCGGCCTCGCCGTCATGGATCTGGTCTGGCTGGTGTCGAGTGAAACCTGGATGCTGTCGGTGTTCGCGGTGTTGTACGGCGTCTTTTACGGCGGCTTCGTCGCTTTGGCGCCGGCGCTGACGACCGACTATTTCGGCGGCCGGTCGGCCAGCGGCATCATCGGCGTGCTCTACACCGGACCTGCCATCGGCGCTTTCATCGGTCCGGTCGCCGCCGGTTGGGCGTTCGATCTGACGCAGAGCTATACCTATCCCATCATCGGCATGTTCGTGTGCAGTCTGGCCGGCGGCGTCATTATGCTGACCCTGCCGCGTCCGCAGCCGATCCTGGCCGCGAAGGTGGCGGCATGACCCTGACGGTTGGTATCGCAGGGCTCGGCGCGGTCGGCCTTCCGGTGGCGCAGGCGCTGGACCGGGGGCAGGTGCCGGGCGTCCGGCTGGCGGCGATTTCGGTCCGTAATGTGGAGCGTGCCAGGACGCTGGTTCAGGACTTTGCGCAGCCGCCAGCAATCGTGGCGCTGGCCGAACTACCGACCCTGGCGGATGCCGTCGTTGAATCGCTGCCGGCGGCGGCGTTTGATGAGATTGCCGATGCCACGATCGCTGCCGGCAAGGTTTTTCTGCCGCTGAGCGTCGGGCAACTCCTGCGTCGGAACGAACTTATGGTGCGCGCAGCAGAGACCGGCGCGCGTATCGTCGTGCCGACGGGGGCGCTATTGGGCCTCGATGCGGTGCGCGCAGCCGCAGAGGGTGAAATCCACAGCGTGACCATGGTGACGCGCAAGCCGCCACGTGGCCTCGCCGGTGCGCCCTACATCGAACAACACGGCATCGATCTCGATGCCGTGCAGGAACCGACCCGGATATTCTCGGGCACAGCGCGTGACGCGGCGGCGGGGTTTCCCGCGAACATCAACGTGGCGGTGGCGTTGAGTCTTGCCGGGATCGGTCCGGACCACACGATGGTCGAGATCTGGGCCGACCCGACGGTCGACCGTAATACCCATACCGTCAAGGTCGACAGCGATGCGGTGCGGTTCGAAATGACCATCGAAAACATCCCGACGGAAGCGAACCCGCGCACCGGCAAGCTGACGGCGCTATCCACCATCGCCGCGCTGCGGTCGCTGGTTGCGACACTGCGCGTCGGCACCTAGGTCGGATCAGTCGTCGGCGATCAGGAAGTCGAAATCGACGCCCCGGTCGGCTTGAGTCACGGTTTGCCAATAGAGTTGCCGGTAACCGCGTGTTGGCGGCGGGGGAGGGGGCGGTGCGTTGGCTTCACGGCGTTCCAGCTCCGCGTCGTCGACCAGGAGATCGATGCGTCGTTCGGCGACGCTGAGGCGCAGGCGGTCGCCGGTACGTACGAGGCCAATTGGGCCCCCACCGGCCGCATCGGGCGTGACGTGCAGGACGACGGTGCCGTAGGCGGTGCCGCTCATTCGGCAGTCCGAGATGCGCACCATGTCGCGCAGTCCGGTCGCGGCCAGCTTCTTGGGGATCGGCAGGTAACCGGCCTCGGGCATGGCCGCCGGGCTCTTTGGCCCGGCGTTTTGCAGCAGCAGGAAATCGTCGGCGTTGACGTCGAGATCGTCGGCATCGATGCGGGCGGCGAGATCTTCAAGCGAGGTGAAGACGACGGCGCGCCCCTCCCGTTCGAACAGCGAGGTATCGGCCGCCGAGCGCTTCAGGATGGCGCCGCCGGGGGCGAGGTTGCCAAACAGCGCAACGAGGCCGCCGACGGGCTCAAACGGGTCGTCGAACGGCCTGATGATGTCGCGGTCGACCCAGACGTCGGCCTCGCCCGCCATGCGTTCGCCCAGGGTCTCGCCGGTCACGGTCAGGCAGTCGAGATGCAGCAGGGGTTTGAGCTCCCGCAGCAGCGCGCTCATGCCGCCGGCAGCGAAGAAGTCCTCCATATAGTTGGTGCCGGTCGGCTTGAGGTTGACCAGCACGGGCGTCGTATCGCTGAGTTCGTTCAACCGGTTCAGAGAGATCGGCAGTCCGGCGCGCCCGGCGATGGCGGTGAGATGAAGAATGGCGTTGGTCGAACCGCCGATGGCCAGCAGAACCCGCAGCGCGTTCTCCACCGCCGCCTCGGTCACGATGTCGCGCGGCGTGGGGCCGGACTGTACCAATGACATCGCCAAGGCTCCGGTAGCCTCGGCCGCGCGCAGCCGATCGGCATGAACGGCCGGGATCGCCGCCGTACCCGGCAACAGCATGCCCAATGCCTCGGCAATGCAGGCCATGGTGCTGGCCGTTCCCATGACGGCGCAGGTGCCCGCCGTGGTTGCGAGCCGGCCTTCGACGTCTTCTATTTTCGATGCGGAGATGCTGCCGCCGCGGTATTCGGCCCAGAAGCGGCGGCAGTCGGTACAGGCGCCGAGACGCTCCCCCTCGAGACGGCCGGTCATCATCGGACCGGTGACAAGCTGCACCGCCGGCAGGTTGGCCGATACCGCGCCCATGAGCTGGGCCGGGACGGTCTTGTCGCAGCCTCCGACCAGCACCACGGCGTCCATCGGCTGGGCGCGGATCATTTCCTCGGTGTCCATCGACATCAGGTTGCGGAACATCAGGCTGGTTGGGCTCAGGAACGGTTCGCCGAGCGAAATCGTCGGAAACTCCAGCGGCAGACCGCCGGCGGCCAGGATGCCGCGCTTCACCGCTTCGATCAGCTCGGGCACCGTGCGGTGGCAGTTGTTGAAGCCGCTGGCCGTGTTGGCGATGCCGACAACCGGTTTGTCCAGCATCTCACGCGAATAACCCATCGATTGCGCGAAGGAACGGCGCAGATACAGGGCGAACCCCTGATCGCCGTAGTTTGTCAGGCCGCCCCGCAGCCCCTTGGCGGGTGCGTCATCTCTCTCGGTCATTGCATTGCTTCCGTTCCTGCCGTTGCCGGCCCTATAGTAACGGCAAAGCAAGGGTTCAGGAGGAACGTATGCGTGTTGGCGTCGAAGTAGGCGGCACGTTTACCGATCTGGTTGCCATCGACGGCGGCAGAGTTCAGGTAACCAAGGTGCCCAGCGTGCCGGCACGGCCTGACGAAGGCGCGTTGAACGCGCTGACCGCTGCCGGCCTGAAGCTGGATGCGGTCGAGGATCTGGTGCATGGCTCGACCGTAGCGACGAACGCCATACTGGAACGTAAGGGCGCGCCGACGGCCTTCGTCGTCACCCGCGGGTTTCGTGACGTGTTGCTGTTGCAGCGCCATAACCGCCGGCAGATCTATGACCTTTTCTACCGCAAGCCGGAACCGGTGGTGGCGCGCAGTGCCGTCTTCGAAGTCGCCGAGCGCACCGATGCGGACGGCACTGTAGTCGAGCCGTTGGATGCGGTGGCCACTGCGGACGGACTGAACCGTTTTCTCGACGATGGCGGTTACCGTGCAGTCGCGATCTGTCTGTTGAACGGTTATGCCAATCCGGCACACGAGCAGGCGCTTGCTGATGCGGTGCGCGCCCACGATCCCGACCGTGCCGTGACCTGCTCGTCCGACGTGACGCGCGAGTTTCGCGAGTATGAACGGGCGTCGACGACCACGCTGGCGGCCTATGTCCAGCCGGTGATCGACAGTTATCTGAGCCGCCTTGAGGCGCAGCTTGGCCAGCGCGGTTTTGCCGGCCGGTTTTCGATCATGCAATCGAACGGCGGCCGGCTGCCGGCCGCGGCCATGGGCAAGAACGCCATCACCTCGCTGTTCTCCGGCCCGGCGGCGGGGGTGATGGGGGCGGTACGGCAGGTCGGGCTGGCCGGCTTCCAAAACCTGATTACGCTGGATATGGGCGGAACCAGTACCGATGTCTGTCTGGTCGCCGGCGGCAAGCCGGACCTGGCCAGCGAGACCGAAGTCGACGGCCTGCCGATCCGCACGCCGGTGTTGGACATCGTCACCGTCGGTGCCGGCGGTGGGTCGATCTGCTGGGTCGACGACGGCGGCATGCTGCGGGTCGGGCCGGAATCGGCCGGTGCCGATCCGGGGCCGGTGTGCTACGGCCGCGGCGGGAGCCAGCCGGCGATTACGGACGCGCATATGGTGCGCGGGACGGTTCGGGCGGAGGCCTTTCTCGGCGGACGTATGAGCGTCGACAAGGCGGCGGCCGAAGCGGCACTGAAGGCACTGGCCGACAAGTTCGACATGTCGGTAGAGGGTGTTGCCGACAGCGCGGTGCGCGTGGCGGATGCCAACATCGTGCGGGCGATCCAGTTGGTGTCGACCGAGCGCGGCCGCGATCCACGCGACTATGTGCTGGTGCCATTCGGCGGTGCCGGGCCGTTGCATGCCGCGCGCGTGGCGGAGCAACTCGGCGTGCGCACCATCGTCGTGCCGCCCAATGCCGGGGTGCTGTCGGCCTATGGCCTGCTGGCGTCGGATTTCACCCGCTATGAAACGCTGACGCGACGGGTCGGGCTCGACGATCCCGGTGCTGCCGGTCAGGTGCGCGAGGTCTTCGCCGACTTGGCGGCGCAGGCCCGGGCGTCGTTTGCGGAACTCGGTATTCAGGACGATATCGGCTTCAGCCACACGCTTGAAATGCGCTTCGTCGGGCAGGCGTTCGAGGTGCCGGTCGATTTGAGTGCGGACGATCTGGGCGATTTGAACAACGACCGCCTGCTGGCGCTGTTCAACGAGGCCCATAACCGGGTGTTTTCGTTCGGCGAGTCCGGTTTGCATCGGGCCGAGATCGTTTCGTTCCGCCTGGGGGCGGCGGTGTCGCCTGACATGGTGCCCTCTTTGAACGAGGGCGGCGGTGCGGCCGAGAATACCGGCACGACGCGGGTGTTCGATGACGGCCAGTGGCGTGACTGTGCCCTCCGTAGCCGGGGGGCGCTAAAGCGAGAGACTGGTATCGCCGGGCCGGCGCTGCTCGAGGACGATACGTCGACCATCTATGTGCCGGAGGGCTGGCGCGCCGAAGTCGATGCACAGGACAACATTGTGATCAGGAACGAAGGGTAAGGACATGGCACTCGACCCCGTTGATCAGGCGGTAATCAGCCAGGGGCTGATCGCGGCGGCCCGCGAGATGGGCGTGAAGCTGGTTCGGTCGGCCTATTCGCCGGTCGTGCGTGAGGCGAACGACTGTTCAGCGGCGCTGCTGGACCGGTTCGGCAACGTCGTTGCACAAGCGGAACTGATTCCCATGCAGCTGGGCCCGATCGGAGAAACGTTCAAGCCCTGTGCCGAGCTGTTTCCACCGGAAGACCTGCGCGAGGGCGACTTTTACATCAACAACGACCCTTTCCAGGGCGGCCAGCACCTGCAGGACGTGTTCCTGTTCTCGCCGATCTTCGTCGGTGGGCGGCTGGTCGGGTTTGGGGCGACAGTGGCACATCACCTGGATCTGGGCGGTGGTGCGCCGGGCCTGAACCCGGAAGCCAGCGATGTGCATCAGGAAGGCCTGATCTTTCCGCCGAGCAAATACAACATGAGCCATGACTGGAACGGTGGACCGTTGGAGCGCCTGATCCGCGCCAACATCCGGGTGCCGGACCAGACCATCGGCGACTTCAATGCCCAGTTCGCCGCCAACGGCATCGGTGGCGACCGTGTGATCGAACTGTGCACCCGGTTCGGCGCCGATGCTGTCGAGGAGGCGATGGCCGGACTGCTGGACTATTCGGAACGACGCATGCGCGCAGCCATTGCCGATCTGCCGGACGGCATCTACGCGGGAGAGGACTTCCTTGACGATGACGGCGTTGGCGACACGCCACTGAAGGTGCATGCGACGGTCGAGATCCGTGGCGACAGCGTGATCGTCGATTACACCGGCACCTGCGATCAGGTGAAGACCAACGTGAACTGCCCGTTCGCCTCGACCGTGGCGGCCGGTCTGAGCTGTGTGAAATCGGTGCTGACGAGTCCGGACATACCGTTCAACGAGGGCAGCAAGCGGCCGATCGAGGTTAAGGCGCCGTACGGCAGCCTGCTGAACCCGCGCCGTCCGGCGCCGGTGCGCGCGCGCATGCTGTCGGCCTATCGCGCCTACAATGCGGCAATGAAAGCGCTGTCGAAAGCCGCGCCGGAGAAGGTGATTGCTGCCGGTTTCGATTCCACCGAGGTGCTGGTGCTGAGCCAGTTGAAGGAGAGTGGCTACAGCATTTATCTGGAGATCTTCGGCGGCGGCTATGGTGCCAGTGCGCATGGCGACGGCTGCGATGCGGTCGACAGCCCGCTGTCGAATTGCGGCAACGTGCCGGTCGAAGCCATGGACATGGAGTTCGATTTCTTCCGGGTCGAGGAATACGGCCTGCGCGAGGGCTCCGGCGGGCAGGGGCAATACCGCGGCGGGCTGGGGATCTGCCGCCGCTATCACATCCTCGACGACAACGTCACGTTCGCGACCTACTCGGACCGGTTCCGGCTGCCGCCGGAAGGCTTGTTCGGTGGTGCCGAAGGCGCCTGCGCCGCCACACAGGTGTTGCGCGGCGAAGAGGTCATCGACCTGCCGTCGAAGACCAGCTTCGCGTTGCAGAAAGGCGACATCCTGGTGGCCTACACTGGCGGCGGCGCCGGGTATGGCGATCCGGCCAAGCGTTCGAACCGGGACATCGAGCGCGACGTGCGTGAGGGTTTTAGCGGCGATCGGACGATGTTGGCGGCGGAGTAACCGTTATCCGGCGTCGTCCGGCGGGAAGATCATGCAGCTACAGGTACCGTGGCCGTAGACCTTGCCATTGGCGTCGGTGATCCTGGCTTCCGAGGTTGCCACCCGGCGGCCCGGATGCACGACGGTACCTTCACAGAACACTGCGCCGGTGTCGGCGCTCATGCCGCGGACCATGTTCACCTTGTACTCGAGCGTCGTATAGGTCGCACCGGCCGGTAGCCGCGTATGGATGGCACAACCCAGGGCCGAGTCGAGCAGCGCGGCATAGTAGGCGCCATGCACGGAGCCGAGCGGGTTGTAGAGGTATTCGCCCGGATTGCCGCGGAATACGACCCGGCCGTCGCCGACCTCGATGATGCGGATGTCGAACGAGGCCTGGATCGCCGGCAGCGGTAATTCGCCGTTCATGATGGCGCGCAAAAAATCCAGGCCGGCCATGGTGCGGCCGGCCTGGGCGATGTCTGCCGGATCGCTCCAGCTGTAACTGCGGGTTCGTTCCACGGAAGCCTAGGACTTCGACTGACCGGGGATCTTCGGTTCCTTCGCCTCGACGGCACCGCCGGCCTTCTTCCAGGCACCGAAACCGCCTTCGATGTGGCAGACCGGGCTCAGTCCCATATCCTGAACCGCCTTGGCGGCGAGGGCCGAGCGCAGGCCGCCGGCGCAGAAGAACACGAAGCGTTTGCCGGACTGGAAGTCCTCGCGTGCGTAGGGGCTTTCGGGATCGACCCAGAACTCGAGCATGCCGCGCGGTGAGTGCATCGCGCCGGGGATCGCACCGTCGCGCCACAGCTCACGCACGTCGCGGATGTCGACGAAGACGACGTCATCCTTGCCGTACTGTTCCATCGCCTGCTCGACGGTCCAAGTCTCGATTTCCGCCTCGGCTTCGGCACAGAGTTGTTTGATTCCTTTGGTGATGGCCATGGGGCGTCCCTTCCTGCAACTGTTGTCGGAAACGTGGGCCAAACCCGTCGCCGTTGCAAGACCCGAAGGCGCCGGGCAGCATGAGCGGATGGCTGGAATGACATTTTCTTTGCACGAACGTCTGGCGGCCGACACGGTGCCTGTTTGGACGCTGGATCTGAGCCATGTGCTGCTGATGCGGGACGCCCGCTGGCCGTGGCTCATTCTGGTGCCGGCACGTGCCGGGGTGACGGAAATCCACCAGCTCGACCAGACCGACCGTGGCCGGCTGATTGAGGAGGCCGCTCAGGCAGGCAGGGTGCTGGAGCGGCTTTTTTCGCCGGACAAGGTGAATGTCGGCGCGCTCGGCAACATGGTGCCGCAGCTCCATGTGCATGTCATCGCGCGTCGGCGGGACGACCCGGCCTGGCCTGGCCCGGTGTGGGGCCACGGCGCGGCCGAGCCGTACGCACCAGATGCGTTGTCGCGACGGATCGAGGACCTACGGGCAGCGTTGGGTTGAGCAACTACACCGCCGGACGCGTCAGTCCTTGGCGGCGACCATCTCGATTTCGACCAGCATCTCCGGCGACGCCAGACCAGCAACGAACAGCAGCGTCGATGCCGGTTTCAGGTCGCCGAAGGCCGCATCTCGCGCTTGCCGATAGGCACCAAGATCTTCCCGATTGGTCAGGAATACCGTGGTCTTGACGATGTTTTCCGGCGCCATATCGGCATCGGCGAGGATGCCGAGCAGGTTGTCGAACGCGGTCTTGCACTGGGCGGTGAAGCCTTCGGCCAGCTTACCGTCGGGACCGACACCGATCTGGCCTGACGCCACGACCCAGCGGGCGTTCGGCCCGACATGGGCGGCATGGCTGTAGTTGGCCTGGGGCGTATGGATCGCGGCGGGATTGTGCATGGTGGGCATGGGGGCTCTCCTTTATGCGGCGGCGCGGCCGCGGTTGGTGTCTTGCAGGCGAATGGCGCGGCCGTGATGGCCGCCGGTGGGGCGGCCATCATGCCATGTCAGGCCGCCGTTCACGTAGACAGTGCGGATGCCGACGGCGGGCTGCGCCGGTTGTTCGAAGGTTGCCGCATCGATGACGCGGCCGGCGTCGAACAGGACCAGGTCGGCAAAGGCGTCGGGCGCGATGGTGCCGCGGTCGGCGAAGCCGAAGGTTGCCGCCGGCAGCCCGGTCATCCGGTGCACGGCGTCCTCCAGCGTGAACAGACCGAGGTCGCGGGCATAGTGCCCGAGCACGCGGGCGAAGGTGCCCCACAGCCGGGGGTGCGGGTGCAGGTCGTCGGGAATGCCGTCGGAGCCGATCATCGCGCCGTCGAACTTCAGCACGCGCTGCACGTCGTCTTCATTGAGCTGGAAATAGACCGCGCCGCCGGGCGCCAACCGCTCGGCCGCGTCGCGGCGGCTCACGCCAAATTCGGCGGCGATCTCGTCTAGGTCGCAGGCCCGGTACTCGGGAAAAGGTTTCGACCAGGTGACCATCACCCGTTCTGCCCGGTCCACCATGTGCGGCAGGATCATGGTCGACGAGGCGACATAGGGATAGACGTCGACGCTGAGGCGCTGGTCCTGGCGCAACCGGTCGATCAGCGGCAGGGTTTCCGTCGTGCGGCCGAAGTTCTTCACCCCTGCTGTCTTGTGATGCGAGATTACCAGTTGCACGCCGGCATCGCGGGCGATCTGCGCGGCCTCTTCGATCGAGTCCAGGACGTGTTCGGCCTCGTCGCGGATATGCGCGGTGTAGATGCCATCTGCCGATGCCATGGCCTCGGCGACGGCGGTGACTTCCTCGGTCGGGGCGGCCTGTGCCGGTGGATAGAACAGGCCGCTCGACAGGCCGATGGCGCCGTCGTCGATGGCGTCGGCCAGATCCGCCTGCATGGCGGCGATCTCGGCATCACTCGCCGCGCGCTGTAGGTCGTCCATGTTGCCATAGCGCAATGAGGAGTGGCCGATCAGGACGGCGGCGTTGACCGCTGCAGGTGCTGCATCGAACGCATCGAAGAAGGCGCCGGCGCTGCCGAAGCAGAGGTCCGGCCGGTCCTGCCACAGCGAAAACGGAAACTGGTCCTGATCGAACCGCTTCCACGGCGTTAGGGAGAAGCCACAGTTGCCGACCACGACCGTTGTCACGCCCTGGCTGGTCTTCGGCGCCATGTCGCGGTGGGTGAACAGGTAGCGGTCGTCATGCGTATGAACATCGATGAACCCCGGCGCGACGACGAGTCCGGTCGCATCGACGTCCGAGTCGGCTGCCATCGCAGCCAAGTCACCGACGGCGACGATGCGGTCGTCCTTCACCGCCACGTCGGCGGTTACTGCCGGCGCTCCGGTACCATCGATCACCTCGCCGTGCCGGATGATGATGTCGGCCCGGCCCGTCATGGGGCTGTCGGTCATGCCTGTCCTCGCGTCCAGCAGTGGCGGTCAGACGCAGCGGCCGCCATCGACCTCCAGGCAGACGCCGGTGATGAAGTCGGCTTCGTCGGAGGCCAGATAGAGAGCGGCGTTGGCGATATCGCGCGGCTGGCTGAACCGGCCGAGCGGCACCGTGCCGAGGAATTTCTCGCGCATGTCCGGCGTCACCTGGCCGCCCATGAACTCGCCCAGCATCTGTGTCTCGCCGGCGACCGGGCAGATCGCGTTGACGCGAATGTTCTCCGGCGCCAGTTCCACCGCCATGGCCTTGGTGATGGTGTTCACTGCGCCTTTCGAGCCGTTGTACCAGGTCAGGCCCGGGCGCGGGCTCAACGCCGCGGTGGAGGACGTGTTGACGATAGCGCCGCGGCCGCGGCGCCGCAGCTCCGGCAAGCCGTGTTGCGCCATCCAGTAGATGCTCTTCACATTGACATTGAAGATGCGGTCGAACTCGGCCTCGGTGACGTCGTTCATCGGCTTGTTACGCTGCGGCACGCCGGCGTTGTTCACGATGATGTCGAGGCCGCCGTATGCCGAGGCGGCGGCGGCAATCAGTGCGGCGACGTCGTCGCCGGATGAAATGTCGGCGTGGACGTACTGCGCCGTACCGCCGGCATCGAGAATGGCCTGGGCGACGCGCTTGCCATCCGTCTCGCTGATATCGTTGACGATGACGCGGGCGCCTTCCTCGGCAAACCGCCGTGCAATGCCTTCACCAAATCCGGCGCCACCACCCGTGACGATCGCAACCTTGTTTTCCAGCCGCACGACGGCTTCCTCCCTTATTGGACGACGACGATAGGTTAGTTCTGGCGGATGAGGCCAGCACGCTTGGGCCTGAATTTCTCGGCCAGTTGCTGTGCCTCGAGAATCTCGTCCGTCCGCATCAGACGCGCAGCTTCGTCGCGCAGCGCGATGGCTTGCTGCTGCAGGCCCGGAATGTCGTGATCGCCGGCGATGGTCAGCCAGCGATAGGCCTCGATAAGGTCCTGCTGCACCCCAAGACCGCGAATGTGCAACGAACCGAAGGCAAGTTGGGCGCTGGCATTGCCCTTGATCGCGGATTTATGGAACCAGATGGCCGCGATCGTATGGTCGGGCTGCACGCCCTTGCCATAGAAGTAGATCGCGCCGAGCATGAATTCGGCGCCGGCGTGCCCGGTTTCGGCCATGGCGCGGAATTCGTGCAAGGCGCTGTCGAACTGGCCACGGTCATAGGCCACGACGGCGTTCTTGAAATCGGCGTAGGCCGGGCCGCGAACCGCCAGGACCAGCGCCACACAGAGCGCCAGAGATGTCCATAAGCTCATTCGCGTCGGCATGATTTGCATCGAACTAGGATAGAGGAGCCGCCGTCGTCACGCCAGTAGCGGACCGCTGGTCAGTGCTGTTTTCGTGGCGCTAAAGCTTCTTCCTCCACCCGAATCCGGTGCCACAGCAGCACTGCGTTCGCGATGGAGAAGACGATGGCGATCGTGTAGGCGGAAAAAGCCAGCGGCAGCGTGGCAATCTCGCCAACGACGATCCAGTAGTTCGGGTGTTTGAGCCAGCGGTATGGGCCGCGCGTGACCAGGGGCGCCGACGGCAGGGTGATGATCCGCGTCGTCCAGTATGGGCCGAGGCTGGCGATGACCCATATCCGCCCTGCCTGCAGCAGGACGAACAGAACGAGCCAGGGCCATACCACCGGCGTCTGCACCGGCACGACCACTGCGAGGCTGATCAGCCAGCCACCATGCACAAGGAAGAAGAACGGGTAATGACGGGCGCCGACCTCGACACCCCCCTGCGCTCTGAGGCGCGCCTCGTTCCGCCGTGCGTAGACCAGTTCGCCAAGACGCTGTGCTGCGACCAGCAGCAGCACGATATAGAGCCAGTTCATTGCTGTTGCAGCGTCAGCAGGGCGCCCGTGAAACCGGGGCCGAGCGCCGACAGCAGCGCTCTATGGAACGTCGGGTTCGTGTCGAGCACCTGCTTCAGCACGAAGAGCACGGTGACGGCCGACATGTTGCCGAAGTTGCGCAACGTGGCGCGCGCTTCCACAAGGCCGCCGGGCTGCAACTCGAATACGTCCTCCAACGCATCGATGACCTTCGCACCGCCCGGGTGCGGCACGAATGCGTCGATGTCGGCCAGCGTGAGCCGGTGCTGGTGGAGGAAGGTGTGCAACGTGTCCTGGAAGGCGTTGCGCACGAGGTGCGGAATGTCGCGCGAGAAATTCACGGTCAAGCCATCATCACCGACATCCCATCCCATGACGTCGAGCGATGCCGGCCAGGTGTGTTCGGCCCAGTCTGCGATAACCGGGCCGTTGCCGTCCGTCGTTACAACGGCCGCGGCGGCACCATCGCCGAACAGAGCCGCGGCGACGATGTTGCTCTTGCTGCGATCGCGATAGCGGAAGGTGAGGCCGCAGAGTTCGACGACCAGCAGCAGGATACGCGCGCCCGGCTGCGCGCGCGCCATGGCGGCAGCACGCGCGAGGCCAAGCACGCCGCCGGCGCAGCCGAGACCGAACACAGGCAGGCGCGCAACGTTGCGACGAAACGGCATGATCTCCATCAATCTGGCATCGAGGCTCGGTGTTGCGATGCCGGAGCTGGAGATGGTGACCACCATGTCGATATCAGCGGCGTCTAGTTTTGCAGTTTTGAGCGCATCCGTGGCGGCCTCGTGCAGCAAGGCGACCGCATTGTCGATGTAGAGGTCGTTGCGCTCCCGGAACGGGTGTGGCGAGAGGTACCACTGCAGGGGCACGCAACTGTGCCGGCGTTCGATCTGGGCATTCGCAAAAATCGGGCGCAGGCGCGAGGCATCGAACGCGCCGTTGGCGCTGGCGAAAAGATCGGCAGCGGCGTCGGTTACCTCCGCCTGGTGCAGCACATGCGGCGGAACGGCGGTGGCCAGCGAGACCAGATGTGCATCTGCAACCACGGCTAACCTCCTCCAACCATTACACTGGCGCCGGCGGCAGTGAGGCTAGACGCACACGGACCAAGTAAATCGCTGTGGCAGGTCCGCTTGCGTTAAGAAATTCCAAACCAATTTCCTCACTATCGCTATAACTTAGCGGCAATACCCGGTCGTTAAAGGTCACACCGCGGCCGGTCTGGAGCACGATTGCGTTATGAGTGAAACGGGAAACAGCAGGAACGATCAGGACAGCGACGGTCAGCCGCAGCTGATCATTCCGCCCAAGAAGACCAGCTTCGTCACCAAGCTGCGCAACTATTTCCTGGCCGGCATCGTCATTACGGCGCCGATCAGCCTGACGATCTATCTCACCTGGCTGTTTATCGACTGGGTCGACCGTCAGGTCACGCCCTTGCTGCCGTCGCCGTACAACCCGGAAACTTACCTGCCGTTCAGCATCCCCGGCCTCGGACTGCTGATCATGGTGGTGTTCCTGACGTTCGTCGGCTTCGTTGCGGCCAATCTGTTCGGCCGGACTCTGATCAGCCTGGGCGAGCGGCTGGTCAACCGGATGCCGGTTGTGCGTACCCTGTACAATGCGTTCAAGCAGATTTTGGAGACGGTGCTGCAGTCGTCGTCGCAGTCTTTCCGTCAGGTGGTGATGCTGGAGTACCCGCGCCGCGGCGTCTGGGCCGTCGCATTCGTGACGGCCGATACGACGGGGGAGATTGCCCGGCGTGGCGATCAGGAACTGATCAATATCTTCCTGCCGACGACGCCGAACCCGACGTCGGGCTTTTTGCTGATTGTGCCCAAGCGCGATCTGATCTTCCTCGACATGTCGGTCGAGGAGGCCGCGAAGTTCATTATTTCCGCCGGCGTTATCATGCCGGAGGATGTCGGCGTGGCGATCCCTGCCGATGCGTCGGCCGATGGTGAGGCGCAGTCCGCAGCCGGTCTTGCCGCTGCCGACACTGATCAGAGCGATGCCAACACCGGCCGCAAGAACAACCTTCTGGCCAAGGGCGAAGTTTGAGCGGCCGCCTATCGGCCTATCCGGATTGCAGGTAACGGATCGCTGCGTCGCGTTCGAACAGGTACAACAGGACGCGCAGTGCCTCGCCACGCCTTCCGGTCAGCCTTGGTTCCTGCTGCAGGATGAGTTGCGCGTCGTCACGAGCCGCGAGCATCAGGTCCTGGTGACTGAAGGGATCGGCGATGCGGAACAGCGGCACACCGCTCTGTCGCGTGCCAAGCAGTTCGCCGCCGCCGCGCAGGCGCAAGTCTTCCTCTGCGATGCGAAACCCGTCGTCCGTATCGCGCAGCATGGCGAGCCGGGCGTGTGCGGTTTCGCCCAAAGGCTCGGTATAGAGCAGCAGGCAGACGCTATGGTTGCCGCCGCGACCGACCCGGCCGCGAAGCTGATGCAGTTGCGCCAGGCCGAAACGGTCGGCGTGTTCGACCACCATGATGGTAGCCTCGGGCACATCGACGCCGACTTCGATGACCGTGGTGGCCACCAGTACCGAGATGCGACCGGCGGCGAAGTCCTCCATCACGGCATCTTTGTCTGCGGGCTTCATGCGGCCATGAACCAGGCCGACGCGTGGACCCAATAAACGCTGCAGGCTGGCGAAGCGCTGTTCGGCGGCGGCAAGCTCCTGCTGATCGTCGCTTTCGACCAGCGGGCAGACCCAATAGGCCCGCGCACCATCGTCGATCGCCCGTTGCAGTCGGAGAATGACGTCGTCGAGCCGGCTCACCGGCATGACGCGGGTGTCGATGGGGGCCCGGCCCGGCGGCTTCTCATCGAGAATTGACACATCCATATCGCCGTAGACCGTCAGCGTCAGGGTGCGCGGGATCGGCGTTGCCGTCATCACCAGGATGTCGACCGTCTCGCCCTTCTGCGCCAGCAGCAGGCGTTGATGCACGCCAAAGCGGTGCTGTTCGTCGATGACCGCCAGGGCCAGGTCGGCAAAGGCAATGTCCTGTTGGAACAACGCATGTGTGCCGACGATGATCTTTGTCTCACCGCCGGCAAGGCGATCCAGGATCGCCTGCCGCGCCTTACCCTTGTCGCGGCCGGTCAGCACATCGATGGTGACGCCGGCGGCGGCGCACAGCGGCGCCAGCGAGGCGTGGTGCTGGCGGGCGAGAATCTCCGTCGGGGCCATCAGTGCCGCTTGCGCGCCGGCTTCCACGGCTGTCAGCATGGTGAATAGCGCGACCGCGGTCTTGCCGCTGCCCACGTCGCCCTGCAACAGCCTCAGCATCCGTTGCGGCGTCGCGAGATCGGCGCGGATTTCGCCGAGCGCGCGCCGCTGCGCGGATGTCAGCTCATAGGGCAGCGCCCGCAGGACTGGTTTGATCAGGCTGCCGTCGCCTTCGATCACGCGGCCGCCACGGCGGTGCTGGCGTTGCCGCAGGATCGCGAGCGCGAGCTGGCTCGCCAGCAGTTCGTCAAAGGCCAGCCGGCGCCGAGCCGGCGCCTCCGGCGACAGTGCCTGCTGGTCTTCCGGGCTGTGCACAGCGCGCAGGGCATCGGACCACGATGGCCAGTCCTGACGCGTGAGCCAGGCGGGATCCTGCCACTCCGGAAGATCCGGAATGCCGTCGACGGCGCCACGGACGGCGCGCAGCATCACCTTCGCGGTCAACCCGGCCGTCAGGCGGTAAACCGGCTCTACCGCAGGCATGCTGTCCGCGTCCTCCGGTGCCAGCAGGTAGTCCGGGTGGGCCATCTGGGCTTCGTCGCCGTAGTGACTGATCCGCCCCGAGATGATCCTTTCGGTGCCGACCGGCAGGGTACGTTCCAGGTAGTCCGGGCGGGCGTTGAAGAACACCAGGGTCACATCACCCGTGTCGTTGTGACAGAACACCTTGTATGGCAGGCGCCGGTTCGGTGCCGGCTGATGGCGGTCGACCGTGACGTTCAGGGTCACGATTGACCCATCCGGCGCATCGGCAATGGCGGGCTGTGCACGGCGGTCAATCAGCGAGATGGGGAAATGCCAGCACAGGTCGACGACGCGTGGGCCGGCGGCCTGCTCGAACAAGGGCGCCATGCGCGGGCCGACGCCTTTAAGCGCCGTGACCGGGCGAAACAGCTCAAACAGGAGTTCTGGGCGCATATTCGGGGCGTCGGTCTGGCACCATGAGGTGCGCTGGTTTATATCGTCGCATAAAGCGGTGAGAAAGACATGGCAGAAGATCTGGAGATCAGGCGCAAACGCCTACGGTACCGTAGCTGGCATCGGGGTACTAAGGAACTGGACCTGGTGCTGGGTGCGTTTTCCGACAGGCATTTAGGCGGCCTCGATCCGGCCCAGCTGGATGCCTACGAAGCGATTCTCGACGCCGACGAGCACGATATCTACGGCTGGCTGACCGGCAATCGGCCGGTACCGGTCGAGCATGACAACGAGGTGATGGCCGCAATCCTCGAGTTCAGGTTGAGCGACGAAATCAAGTGAGCGTCATTGCGAAAATCCTGGCCACGCAGCGGCGCTGGATCGTTGCCGGTGCGCCAGAGGGGGTGGATGCGCGTGCTTTGGCCGAACTGGCGGCCGCCAGCGGCGGCTGGGTGGTGCATATCGCCCGCGATGACGCTCGTATGGCGGTGTTAAGCTACGCTTTGAGGTTCTTTGCGCCCGATCTCCAGGTGCTGCAGCTGCCGGCGTGGGACACCGTGCCCTACGACCGCGTCTCTCCGAACGGCGAGATTTCCGCGCATCGTATGGATGTCCTGTCGCGCCTGGCGGGGCAAGCGGAAGATGGCCGCCCGCGTTTGCTGATGACGACGGTGAATGCCGCGATGCAGCGCATGCCGGCACGCGACATCGTGGCGGGACTGTCGTTGCGCGCGGCGGTTGGTGAGAAGCTGGATGTCGATGAACTGACCGCGTTTTTGACCCGCAATGGCTATTCCCGCACCGGGACGGTAATGGAGCCGGGTGAGTATGCCCTGCGTGGCGGCATTTTCGACGTCTTCCCGGCCGGGGCGGAATCGCCCATGCGGCTCGACTTCTTCGGCGATACGCTGGAGAGCGTGCGTATTTTCGATTCGCTGACGCAGCGCACGATCGGGACCGCAAACCGGATCGATCTGGTGCCGGTCTCGGAGGTTCAGCTCACCGAAGACACGGTGACGTCGTTCCGCCGTGGGTATCGCGAACTGTTCGGTGCCGTGGTCGACGACGACCCCCTCTATGCCGCGGTTAGCGCGCATCGCAAGCAGCCGGGCATGGAGAACTGGTTGCCGCTGTTTCACGACCGCCTGGAGACGGTGTTCGATTACCTGCCGGATGCACTGGTGATGCTGGATCATCTGGCGACGGAGGCGCATGACGATCGTCTTGCGCAGATCACCGACTACTACGATGCGCGGCGGGCCGTTGAAGGCCAAAGCTATGGCGGTGCGCCGCCGTACAAACCCGTGCCGCCGGAACGCCTCTACCTGATGGGCGAGGAATGGAACGAGGCAATTGCCGGGCGCGTCGGTGGCGTGTTTTCGCCGTTTGATGTGCCGCCCGCGGATGGCGTTGTCGACCTGGGCGGGCGTCAGGGTCGCAACTTTTCGGCCGAGCGTGCGCAATCCGACGTCAATGTCTTCGACGCGCTGCGCCGTCATGCCGAGGCGTGCCGTGGACGCGGGCAGCGTGTGGTGCTTGCCTGCTTCACCGACGGTGCGGCGGAACGTATGCGCATGCTGCTGGCCGACCATGAGCTGACAGGCGTCCAGACCGCTGTCGACTGGCAGGAGATCGCCACGCTGCCGGCCGATGCGATCGCACTCACGGTGCTGCCGCTCGAGCATGGTTTCGAAGCGGGTGACGCCGTGGTGATCGGCGAGCAGGATCTGCTGGGCGACCGGTTGATGCGACGTAGCCGACGCTCGCGCAAGGCCGAGAACTTCCTGACCGAAGCGACACAGATTTCGGCGGCCGACCTGGTGGTGCATGTCGAGCACGGTATTGGCCGTTACGAAGGGCTGATAACGATCGACGTCGGCGGTGCACCGCACGATTGCCTGCAGATTGTCTACGACGGTGGCGACAAGCTCTACGTGCCGGTCGAGAATATCGAGGTGCTGTCGCGCTACGGTTCGGAAGATGCCGGTGCACAGCTCGACCGGCTTGGCGGTGCCAACTGGCAGGCGCGCAAGGCGCGGCTGAAAGAGCGAATCCGCGAGATGGCCGACGAGTTGATCAAGATCGCGGCCGAGCGTCTGCTGCGGCCGGCGCCGGTTATCGACCCGACCGACGGCCTCTATGACGAGTTCTGTGCCCGCTTTCCGTTCGAGGAGACCGACGACCAGATTGCCGCCATCGAAGATGTCGTCGGCGACCTGAAAAAAGGTGCGCCGATGGACCGGCTGGTTTGCGGCGATGTCGGCTTCGGCAAGACCGAGGTCGCGCTGCGCAGCGCGTTCGCCGCGGCGCTTGGCGGCGGGCAGGTCGCCGTGGTGACGCCGACGACGCTGCTGTGCCGGCAGCATTTCCTGACGTTTTCCCAACGCTTCGACGGTTTTCCGGTTCGCGTGGCGCAGTTGTCGCGGCTGGTCAGCAGCGCGGAAGCGGCCGAGGTGCGTGCCGGCATCGAGAGCGGTGCCATCGATATCGTCATCGGCACGCACGCGCTGTTGGGTAAGAGCATCAAGTTCAAGAACCTCAGCCTGCTGGTGGTCGACGAGGAGCAGCATTTCGGTGTCGCGCACAAGGAGCGCCTGAAGCAGCTCAAGAGCGACGTGCATGTGTTGACCCTGACGGCGACGCCGATCCCACGCACACTGCAGATGGCGTTCACCGGGGTGAAAGAACTGAGCCTGATCGCCACGCCGCCGGTCGACCGGCTGGCGATCCGTACCTTCGTCATGCCGTTCGACCCGGTGCTGACGCGCGAGGCGATCCTGCGCGAGCATTTGCGCGGCGGTCAGTCCTTCTATGTCTGTCCGCGCATCTCCGACCTTGGCGAGGTCGCAGAGTACCTGCGCGAGCATGTGCCGGAGGTGAAGTTCATCACCGCGCACGGGCGCATGGCGTCGCGCGAGCTCGAAGATGTCATGAGTGCCTTCTACGACGGCTCCTACGACGTACTGATCTCGACGACGATCGTCGAATCCGGCCTCGACATTCCGCGCGCGAATACGCTGATCGTCCACCGGGCCGACATGTTCGGCCTGGCGCAGCTTTATCAGATCCGCGGGCGCATCGGGCGGTCGAAGCTGCGGGCGTACGCCTACCTGACCCTGCCGCCGCGGCGGCGGCCGACGGAGGCGGCGGAGAAGCGGCTGAAGGTGTTGCAGGCACTGGACACGTTGGGGGCGGGTTTCAGCCTGGCAAGTCACGATCTGGATATCCGCGGTGCCGGCAACCTGTTGGGCGAAGAGCAGTCGGGCCATATTCGCGAGGTCGGCTTCGAGCTCTACCAGCAGATGCTTGAGGAAGCGCTGGCGGCGGCGCGGTCGGGGGAGGCCGGGGCGCTCACGCTCGAAGGACAGGACTGGTCGCCGCAGATCAATCTGGGCACCTCGGTGCTGATCCCGGACTGGTACGTCACCGATTTGGACGTGCGGCTTGGCCTTTATCGGCGCATTGCGCATCTCGAAGGCGGGGATGAAATCGACGGCTTTGCCGCCGAGATGATCGACCGGTTCGGCTCCTTGCCGGACGAGGTCGACAACCTGCTGCAGATCGTCGCGATCAAGCGGCTGTGCCGGGATGCCAATATCGAGAAGGTCGATGCCGGGCCGAAAGGCGCGACGCTGGTGTTCCGCGACAACAGCTTCGCCAACCCGGCGGGGCTGGTCGCATTCATCAATGACAACGAGGGTACGGCGAAACTGCGACCGGACCACAAACTGGTCTATCAGCGCAGCTGGGACACCTCGGCCGCCCGGCTAAAGGGCGTGCATCATCTCGTCGGCGAACTGGCGAAACTGGCTCAAACGCCGGCGGCGTCGTCGGCCGCGTGAGCCAGCGCGGGCTCCGTCTTCTCGCGGTCGCGCGCGACCAGATCGAACACCTGGGTCAGCACCGACGGATCCTGCGCGCCCGACACGGCATAGCGTTCTTCGACGATGAAGCAGGGCACGCCGGCAATGCCCATGCGTCGGGCGACCGCTTCCTCCGATATGACCAGTTCGCGGTCGGCGTCGCGCGCATAGAGCTCGCGCAGCAGCTCGTCGTCCATGCCGCAATCGGCGCCGATGTCGATCAATACACGCCGGTCACCGATATTCGCCCCATCGAAGAAGTAGCGGGTGAACAACGCCTCGACGATGCGGTTCTGAACCCCGGCCGATGCCGCCCAGCGGATCAGCCGGTGTGAATCGAAGGTGTTGGGCTGTTCACGGATGATGTCGAAGTTGAAATCGATGCCTTCATCGGCGCCGGCTTGCGTCACTGTATCGTAGATACGCTTGGCCCGTTCGGTGCCGCCGAACTTCAGGCTCAGATAACGGTCGCGCGGCATGCCGCTGGCCGGCATGTCGGGATTGAGCTGAAACGGCCGCCAGCCGATCTCGAAATCTTCCGACGGACGCTGCGCCATCGCCTGTTCGAGCCGGCGCTTGCCGATAAAACACCAGGGACAGACCGGATCTGACACCACATCGATATGGATCATGGAATCATCATATGCTGCAACGGCGCGAGCGTTAAGCGCCCGCTGCAACTGACATCGGTTCGATGACGTGCGCCGTCAAGTCGCTTTGGCGAGGGCTCGCTTGAGCAGCAACCGGGACGTATCCTCGGTTTCGAACTCGGCAAAAACGGCCTTCAGGTCCACCGAGATCGGTGCGCCGAGATCGGGAATCGAGAATTCGGTGAAATTGATCACCCCGGCGATCCGGTGCAGGACGGTGCCGGCGGCTTCTGCCGAGGTGTCCGGCAGGATCACGGCAAAGCGACTCCCGCTATAGCGGGCGGCGAGGTCTTCGGCACGAACGAGATTGCCGATCATGCTGCCAACCTGGCGCAGCACCCGATCGCCGACGACATAGCCGTGGGTCTGGTTGATCAGGTCGAGGTTGTTCAGAATGAACATGCCGACGCTGAGCGTCTTGCCTTTGCTGCGCACATCCTCGATCAGCCGATCGAGATGCGCGTGCAGGAAGCCATGGCTGAACAATCCGGTCAGGGCATCGCTGGTGGCGTAGTGGCGAGCATCGCGATAGACGGCCTGCATGATCTCCCGGTAGCGCTGCAGCTTTACCAGTTGCAGGACCCGAAGGAGCACACGCTCCGGCAGGGTGTCGGATCCGACGACTTCGCTGGCACCCGCGGCGTAGGCTGCCGCCACGTCCTCGCTGGTCCCGTCAGCGATCATCAGCACCGGCACATTGAACAGGCGGCTGTTACTGCGGACGTCGGCGCAGAACTCGATGCAGGCCTTGGTGTTGTCGCCGACCTGAACGACCACGGCATCGTATCGGTCCCGCAACAGTGCTTCCATGGCGAGATGCGCCGCGACCTGACGCTCGACCTGCCCGCGACCACCGAACACCTGCTCGATGCCGTTGGTGTCGATATCCTCGGAGGCCAGCAGGAGAATCCTTGCGTCCGGCACTGATTCCGGCACCTCGGCGCCGCCGAGCTCATCGAGCCCGTAGGCGCGCGTCGTTTCGGTACGGCGGGACAGTTCTTCCTGCATCGTGACGAGCCGCGTCAGCGCCTCCAGCCGGCTGAACAGCTCCAGGTCCTGGAAGCCGGGTTCGAGATGCTCAAAGCCGGCATTTGCGCCTGCCGTGCCCATGTCGTCGCCGATGACAATGGTGGGCATCGTCCGGGCGCCGACGAGAAGCTGAAACTCCTCACCAACCGCCGCGCCGTTGCTGCCGGAGCCGGTATCGACGATCGCGATATCCGGCTGGCGCATGGCGACAGCCTGCATGGCTTCAGCCCGATCGCCCGCCGGGATCGTCTGGTAGCCGCGGTTCTCGAGCTTGCTTCGCAGGGCTTCGCCCTGGTCGGTTTCGCTGTAAAGGAGGATGCGTGCCAGTACGCTCATGGTCCTATCCGCGCCAAATGCCTGGGAACACTATGGCCATAGGGTTAACAAGGTGTTGCGACGCTGGGTTTTGCAGCCCGGCGTCAGGCCGCACGGTTGCAGCCGCCGCCGATCCCCGCCAAATTGCCGGGAGGTCGGAATGGCGCGCATCAAGGAGAGTATGGAAAGTGACCGGATCGCACAGTTTGGAAGGCAAAACCGCACTCGTCACCGGCGCGTCGACAGGACTGGGGCGTCAAATGGCATTGACGCTGGCGCGCGCCGGCGCGCGGGTCGCGCTGGCAGCGCGCAGTGTCGACAAGCTTGAGGCGCTGGCGGAGGAGATTGCGCGTTTCGACGGACGGGCGATGCCGTTCGCATTGGATGTCCGCGATGTTTCGGCCATTCGCGCTGTGGTCGACGGTGTCGAGACCGAACTCGGCCCCATTTACATACTGGTCAACAACGCCGGCGTGTCGGTCGCCAAGCGGCCGGAGGATTTCACGGAAGAAGACTACGATTTCGTTGTCGAGACCAATATGAAAGGGCCGTGGTTTCTGGCCCAGGCGGTGGGCCAGCGGATGATCGCCCATGGTCACGGCGGCAAGATCATCAATATCGCGTCACTGTTGGCCCTGAAACCCCTGGGGCAACTGACGCTCTACGGCATGACGAAAGCGGCCATCACGCAGATGACCAAGCAACTGGCGCTGGAATGGGCGCGGCACGACATCCAGGTGAACGCCTTGTGCCCCGGCTACATCGAGACCGAAATGAACGCCGAACACTGGCAAAGCGATGCCGGCAAGAAGCTGCTCAGTCGTTTTCCCCGGCGGCGGCTTGGGGCGCCGGAGGTGCTTGACGGCATGCTCCTGCTGCTGGCCTCCGACCAGTCCGACTTCATTACCGGCACGGTGATCCCTGTCGACGACGGTCAGGCCTTGTCCTGAGGCGCTACCAACCGTTGTTCCGGCCCCAGGTACCGGTGATCGCCGTGGCGTCGTCGACCAGGTGGTAATGGTCGTACATCGCTGCGGTCATGCAGGCGTGATTGGGGAAAACGCGCAACCGTTGCCCGACTGCGAGATCGGTGACATCGCCGAATAGGAACCCGTGTTCCTGGTTCACGTTGCCGAGCCGCAAACCGTCTAGCGCCTGCTGGCCGGGCAGGTCGTAAACGGCGCCGTAGCTCGGTTCGCCGACGACGGCGTCCATACTTCGATCCTGAGACAGGGCCAGCCCACCGGCGTTGATCAATGCGAGGCCGCGCGCAGGATAGACGCCGACAACCGTCGCCAGGACCGACAACGCGAGATCGGTGGTATCGCAACTGCCGAGCGCGGCCTGAAAACGGTCGCCGAACATGTAGACGCCGGGACGCATTTCGGTGACGCCATCGAGGTGCTTGGCGTGCAGTGCCGTCGGCGTCGATCCGACGCTGACCACCGGGCAGGGCAGGCCGGCGGCGCGCAGCCGTTCCGCCGCGCTGACGACGGCAGCACGTTCGGCCTCCGCAACCGCGACGATGTCTTCGACGGACCCGCAGTTGTAGGAGTGACCCGCATGGGTCATGACGCCGGCCAATTCCGCTCCACTGGCGTCATGCAGGCAACGTGCGATGTCGAGCAGCCCGGCATCGTCGGCAGCGATGCCGGCGCGATGCTGGCCGCTGTCGATCTCGATCAGGGCAGGAATGGGCGCGCCGGCAGGGCCGTCCCAATCTGCCAAAGCCCGGGCCGCCGCAAGAGAGTCGAGCACGACATTGACCTTTGCCCCCGTCTTGCCGGCAATTTCAGCCACCTCGGCGAACTTGTCGGCCGTAATGCCGACGCCATAGGTAATGTCGGTAAAGCCGGCCTCGGCGAAATAGGCTGCTTCCGCCAGGGTCGAGACGGTGACGCCGCCGGCCTGACCCGCGGTGGCGGCACGGGCAACGTCGACTGACTTGCCGGTCTTCATGTGTGGCCGCAGATCGACCTTCAGCTCTCTGGCGCGGCTCTGCATTCGGGTCAGGTTGCGCTGCAGCCGGCCGGTGTCGAGCACCAGTGCCGGGGTGCGAATATCAGTCAGGTCGCTCAAGGTCTTCCGCTCCGTGCTTGAAAATGCGGTCAGGAGAGGCTCTTGCCGCCGTCGACCGGGATCATCGCGCCCGTGATGTAGGCGGACAGCGGTGAGGCTAGGAACAGCGCGACGTTGCCCATATCTTCCGGCGTGCCCCAGCGGCCGAGCGGGGTGTCCTGGATTGTCGCTTCGTACAGGTCGGGGTTGTCGCGTGTGACTTTCGTCAGCTTGGTATCGACGAAACCGGGGGCCACCGCATTGACCCGAATACCATGACGGCCCCAGGCCTCCGCCAGCGTCATGGTCAGTGTGCGCAGGCCGCCCTTGGATGCGCTGTAGGCCGGGTTGCCGCGCGTGGCGTGGAAGCTGGCCATTGAAGATACGATGATCATGCTGCCGCCACCCGGCAGATCGCTGGCGGCGATCAGGTCCTTGAACTTGGTGCAGCAATGCATGACGCCGTTCAGATTGACGTCCATGACCCGACGCCAGGTCGGCATCTCGAATTCCTGCCGACGGTAGGCCACCGTGCCGACGCAGTTTACCAGTACGTCGAGCCGGTCGAGCCCGGGTTGGAAGGCGGCCACGGCGTCGTCGTCGCCGACGTCGAGCCGATGGTAGGTCAGGCCGTCCAGATCGGATCCTTCTTCGCCGTCATAGTCCGCCGCGGTTGCACGGGTGCCGGTGACCATGACCTTGGCGCCGGCGCGGCGGAATACATGTGCGATGCCATTGCCGATGCCGCTGGAGCCGCCGGTAACAAGCACCTGTCGGCCGCTGAAATCGATTTCGATCATTGTCTGTTGTTTCCTCCTGTCCATCGGGCTGTGATCGATGGTGCGGCATTACGATAACGTCTTATCATTGGCAGCGCACTCGTGCCGCGGCGCAGACAGCCGGAGATAGCGAATGCCCGAACTGCCGGACATCACGGTGTACATCGAGGCGCTGGAGACCCGCATCGTCGACCAGCCGCTACTCGATGTGCGGGTCAAAAACCCGTTCCTGCTGCGCACGGCCCAGCCGCCCATCGGTGACGCTGTCGGGCACAAGGTGATGGAACTCCGACGCATCGGCAAACGCATCGCTATCGGCGTCGACGGCGGTCTGTGGCTCGTCGTGCATCTGATGATCGCCGGGCGGCTGCATTGGAAGAAGCCAGGTGCCGAGCCGGCGGGACGCGGCGGTCTCGCCGCATTCGACTTCCCCGATGGAACACTCATCCTTACGGAGGCCGGCACCAAGCGCCGAGCCTCGCTGCACGTCGTCGCCGACGAGGCCGGGTTGGCCGACCTGGACCCTGGCGGTGTCGAGGTTTTCGATGTCGACGGCGATGCCTTTGCCGCGGCGCTAACGGCAAACAATCACACGCTGAAACGCGCGCTGACCGATCCGCGTCTGTTCAGCGGTATCGGCAACGCCTACTCCGATGAAATTCTGCATAATGCCGGTCTGTCACCGGTCGCGATGACGCAAAGCCTGCCGGCCGAAGACATCGACCGGCTGTACCGGGCGACGCAGCAGACCCTGGCCGACTGGACCGATCGGCTCAGGGCCGAAACCGGCGACGGCTTTCCGGCCAAGGTCACGGCATTTCGGCCTGATATGGCCGCACACGGCAAGTATGGTGAGCCGTGCCCGGTGTGCGGCACCAAGATTCAGCGTATTCGCCATGCCAGCAACGAAACCAACTACTGCCCGCGCTGTCAGACCGAAGGACGCGTCCTCGCCGACCGCGCCCTGTCCCGGTTGCTGAAAAAGGACTGGCCGCGCAGCATCGATGAACTGGAGCGGCTGAGACCGGGTAAAAATCCTTAGATCGCTACATGTTAGCGGCGATGTGGGTGTTGACGAGAATTAGTTCCGGTAGAGGTCTTTAGTCCGTCGAACAGTGTCAGGAACCGGAAAGGGATTCATTTGATGGACCGGGGATCAGCGCTGGGCCAGATCGTCTGGCATGATCTTTTCACGAGCGATGTCGAGGCGTCGAAGCGGTTTTATTCGGAACTCCTGGGGTTCGAGTACATCGTCGAACACGCGTCCGACTTCGCCTGGCACAAGGGCGCTGGTGACTACACGCTCATACGTGCCGATGGTGACGCCCATGGCGGAATCATTGGTGCACAACCCGGTGGCCGGTCGCGCTGGTTGGCCTATGTCGCCGTAACCGATGTCGATACTGCTGCGGCTCAGGCGGTTGCCGAAGGCGCGTCGATGGCCCGGCAGCCATTTGACGTTCCTGGCGTGGGCCGTAGCTGCATCGTCCAGGATGCCGGTGGCGCCTGGATTTGTCCCTTTGTTGCGTCGCATGGCTTCCCGCCGCCGCGGGGTGTGTTTGCGGGAGACGAGTTGTTGGCGGCGGAATGGCCGACCGTCGAAACCACCTACAGCGCGATGTTTGGCTGGCGCGCATCGGGCAGTGGTGGGTCCGGAATCGCGTTCGAGACCGCCGATGGCGCCCGCGTCGCCGGTGCTACGTTGAAGAGGTTCGATGGGTCAGACGCCAGCGAATGGGTGCCGCTGATGCGGGCATCCGAACCTGCCCGGATCGTTGACAGGGCGATAGTGCTTGGTGCGGCCGATTTGGGCGAAGCGTCGGTTTTGGGCGGCGGCGACGAGGCGCAAATTCTGGCTGACCCTGCGGGCGCCATATTCGGTCTTCTGCTGTAGTCCAAGCCTGGCCGCCAAGTCGAACAGGCGGAGCGATGGCATCGCGAGGCCGACGGTGAATGACGGGCCTTGCGAGACAGGAATGCGAACGACTGCTTCGCTATGGCCCTACGATAAGCCAGCGCCAAGCACGACGTCTCTTTCCGCCGCCCGCCAGACAACGCCATCGCGCTCCGCCGCATCTCTCGGGAAACGGCGGAGCTGCCACGTCGACAACGACGGCACACACGATACCGCGCCAGCCAAGCTGTGGCTGGCGCGGCACTGTTTGCTAGGGTGCGATCATGCGGTCGTAGTCGCCCCGCGTGCGCAAGGTGAATGTCACCGGCCTGTCAGTGCGGTTGCGCCAGAACCAGCCGTGATTGCCGTTGAACGCCGCGACAAGCTCGCCTGACTGGTCCGGCACGCCGCGTCCCCGTTCGTAGGTGACGCTTTGTCCGCCGCCGTCTCCATGGGTGTCGTAGTTCAGGACGGCGCCGTTGGCCGTCCATTCGAACTCAGCGCGCGCGCCTTCACTCATCACCAACTTGATCTCGATGCCTTGTGTCGGGGCCAGCGTGTAGCTGACCTCGTCTCGCCATGCCGGCGCCGCCTGTTCCGGCGTTGGCGGCGCTACGGCCGGCGCGGCAGGTGTCGTCATAGCGCCGGGCGCAGAGGTTTGCGGTGCCGCCGCGCCGAGCGCCGCAGCGATAGCGGCGAGTTGGCTTTCCAGCGCGTCGAGCCTTGCGAGAAGAGCCGGATCGGCAGAGACCCGTTCAGCGGCCGCCTGGGCCGCGAGAAAGGCGTCTTCATCGGCCGCTTCCGTGTAAAGCTGTTGCTTGACTTCGCCCATCTGGGTCAGGCCCATCACACGGCCGAGCCCCGTCGGGTCGACACCATACTCGGCGGGCAACCAGAACAGCACCAGGATCGCCAAGGCAGCGGCCATGGAGCCAAGCGTCGCCCGTATGAGGCCGAGAGGTGTCGCTTTGACGCCCTGGATATGACCGGCGCCGATGTCTTCATAAGATTGGTTCGTCATAGGTCAGGTCTCCCGCCGCTCAAGCGGCTGCGAAATAGCCGGTGATCTGAAGGCCCATGAGGGCGAAACCGGCGGTCATCATAAGGACGTTCACGGCGTAGGCCTGCCGTGCGAAGGAAGCGGTGGCGCGCCAGTAGCGCATCACCACGAGAACAGCCGCGAGCGCGAGAAGCTGGCCGACCTCGACGCCGACGTTGAAGGCGATGAGGTTCGGCCAAAGCCCGTCAGGCGAGATGTCGTAATCGATGATCCTGGAGGCGAGGCCGAAACCGTGCAGGAAGCCGAACAGCAGCGTGGCGGCCTTGGTCGAGGGCTGGAAGCCGAACCAGAGCCGAAACGCCCCGAGATTGTCGAGCGCCTTGTAGACCACGGAAAAGCCGATGATGGCGTCGATGATGTAGCTCGAAATACCGAAATCGAACGCCACGCCGAGCAGCATCGTTGTCGAATGACCGATGGCGAACAGCGACACGTAAATCGTGATCTGCTTGAACCCATAGAGGAAGAAGATCACGCCGAAGAGAAACAGGAGATGGTCGTATCCCGTCACCATGTGTTTGGCGCCGAGATAAAGGAACGGGATGAGATGAACGCCCGTCACCCCCTGGATATAGCCTTTGTCGCCAAGCGTGACGGCGTGAGCGAAGGCCGTCTCGACCCAGGCGAGAGAAAGTGCGACGGCGAGCAGGAGCATGGTCGCGCGGCAAGCGCTGAACCCCCGCCCGCGCGACGCGGCCGGAACGAATGTCATGTGATAGTCCTTCGTCTGAACAGTCCGATGATGCGCCCGTCAGGCGCGATTTTTGGTCCTGATCAGATGAATCGCGGCGGGCGCACCGGCCCTTCGAGCGTGAAGGGTCGAAAGACGTCGCTCAACGCGCATTGCCGCTTGTCCGGAAGCGGTGTGGGCGCGTTCGTCGGTTGACAGAGCAACGCGTGAAGCTGGTGGTCGTGGTCTGCCGGGTTATGTCCGCCAAACGGATCGCCGTGCAGGTCGCGCTCTGTATCGTCGTGGGGATGGCCGTGGTCATGGTCGTGACTGTGCGCAGCGATCTCCGCCGTTATCGACGCGGCAGCCGCCTGCGTCGCGGGACCATGCGTCAAGATGACGATGAGCGGCGCGACCATCAGCGCAAAGGCGGTCGTCAGCACGATGAAGCCGTGCGCCGTATGCCAAGGCCTCCGATGGCGCGGCGTCTCGCCCATACGCTGCCTTCTCTTAAGGTTGCCATATCCCCCCTGGGGGGATATAGAGTTTCTATGACAGAACCACATCGGCACGCAACCCATCCCGGTATCGTCAAGCGGCTGAAACGTGCCGACGGTCATCTGCGGCATGTCATCGCCATGATCGAGGAAGGCCGGGCGTGCGCCGACATCGCGGTGCAGCTTCAGGCCGTGGAGAAAGCGGTGACCGCTGCCAAGCGGACGCTCATTCACGATCATATCGATCACTGCCTCGGTGCCGGCGGCGAGACTGATCTCGTCGAGATGAAGGCATTGGCCAAACTGCTGTAGCCGCCATGCTTACAGTTCTGAAGAACCGCACCTATCGCTATCTGTTCGCAGCACAGGTGGTCGCGCTTGTTGGCACGGGGCTCGCCACCGTCGCGCTGGGACTGCTGGCCTGGGAACTGGCCGGCGGCGATGCCGGCCAGGTGCTGGGCACCGCGCTCGCCATCAAGATGATCGCCTATGTCACGCTGTCGCCGGTGGCCCAGGCCTTCGCCGACCGGGTTCCCCGACGCACCTTGCTCGTCACTCTTAATCTGATCCGGGCGAGCGTCGCCGTGGCGCTGCCATTCGTGACCGAAATCTGGCAGGTCTACGGGCTGATCTTCCTGCTTCAGGCCGCGTCGGCGGGGTTCACACCGGCTTTTCAAGCAACGATCCCCGACGTGTTGCCCGACGAGGAGGACTACACCAAGGCGCTGTCGCTGTCGCGGTTGGCTTATGATCTGGAAAGCCTGCTCTCTCCGATGCTGGCTGCCGCCCTGCTGACGCTGGTGAGCTTTCCGGTGCTGTTCGGCGGCACGGTGCTCGGCTTCATCGCTTCGGCGGCACTGGTCCTGTCGGTCACGCTGCCCTGGCCGAAACCGGCCGAAAAGCGCGATGTCTGGACACGCATCTCGCGTGGAAGCCGCATCTATCTGGCCACGCCGCGTTTGCGGGCGTTGCTCGCACTTTCCTTCTCCGCCGCTGCTGCCGGTGCCATGGTCATCGTCAACACGGTCGTTCTGGTGCGCCAGGACCTTGACCTGACCGACGAAGCCCTTGCGCTGACGCTCGCCGCCTTCGGCGCCGGTTCGATGGTCGCCGCGCTCGGCCTGCCGCGCTTTCTGGAAACTCATAGCGACCGGCGCGTCATGGTGATCGGGACGGCGGGCATGACACTGGCGCTGACCGCGATGGGCGTGGCGGGTGCGGTCTACGGGCTGCAGTGGAGCTGGATTTTGATCGCCTGGTTCCTGGCAGGCGCGGGCTATTCTGCGGCGATCACGCCGTCCGGTCGGCTTTTGCGCCGTTCGGGCCACGCCGAAGACCGCCCGGCGCTGTTCGCTGCGCAGTTTTCGCTGTCCCATGCCTGCTTCCTGATCACCTATCCGCTGGCCGGCTGGCTGCAGGCGGCCCATGGCAGCGTGACGGCGATGCTGATCCTAGGGGCGCTTAGCTTCGTCGGGCTTATGGCCGCCTTGGCGCTCTGGCCACGCCGCGATCCCGCCGAGATTCCGCACTCTCATGACGAGCTGCCGGCTGGCCACCCGCATATCGCCTCCGGCTCCAGCCACAGCCATGCTTACGTGATCGACGATCTGCATCCGCGCTGGCCAACAGACAGGGAGATTGCGCGGAGCGTCTAAATGCGCAACTGCACGCCTGCGACGCTAAAATGGCAAAGAACGGCCGTAGCGTAGAGGCTCATGCAAAGATCTGTGTAAGAAGATGGCGGATGGGGTGGGATTCGAACCCACGAGACGGGATCGCCGCCTGCCGGTTTTCAAGACCGGTGCATTCAACCACTCTGCCACCCATCCGGATCGGGACCCGGAACATAATGCATCGTCTGGGCCGGCGCGAGGGGCAAATCGACGTATGTTTCCAGCGCGTTAGCGCCGGCCGTCAGGCTGGCGCGATCTTCTCCAGACGTGGGCTGCGGGCAGGTGGCAGGTTGTCGTAGAGATCGGCGATCAGGTCCTTCTTCAGCGACTGACGGGCGGGATCGTCCCACAGGTTCTCGAATTGCCGCGGATCGTTGTCGAGGTCGTACAACTCACCTTCGTCGCCGGTATGGATGGTACCGGCTTCGCAGACGGTGCAGATCCAGCCGTCGCGATAGATCGTGCGCATATGCACGGTGTCGCCGCGATATTCGTTGTCCCACTCGGTCAGGGTTCGCTGTCTGCGCTGCGCTTCGGCGTCTGACGGGTCGGTCGGCAACGGCGTTCCCTGCATCCAGTCCGGCACTTTCAGGCCCGCAATGGTGCAGATCGTTGGCGCCAGGTCGACCTGTTCGACCGGCGCGGTGACCTCCGCCGGCGCAATGCCGGCCGCCGGTGCCGGGCGCCAGATCATCGGCAGCCGCATCAGTGCGTCGACGTGATAGGGCCCTTTGAACAGCAGGCCGAAATCGCCCTGCAACTCGCCGTGATCGGTGGTGAAGATGACGTCGGTGTCGTTGCTCCAGCCGCGCGCGGCAATCCTGTCCAGCACGCGGCCCGTGGCCTCGTCGATCAGTTCGTTTTCGACATGGGTGACGGCGTTGATCTCACGGATCTGGTCGGCGGTCATGTCGGCCGGCACGAAGTCCGGCGGGGCTTCCATGCAGGTCGTGCGTTCGCCGCGATACCAGTCGAGCCAGTGGCGAGGTTTGGCGGCGAGGATGGCTTCACGGCGCGCGTCGTCCGGTTCATAGGCCGCGGGCAGGTCGATATCGCGCCAGTTGTGCCGGTGCAGTTCGGACTGTGGCGGGTCCCAAGGGTGATGCGGGTCGGGGAACGATAGCCAGAGAAACCAGTCGCAGTCGGTATCGAGCGTGTCGAGCCAGGCTATTGCCCGGTCGGCGGTCCAGTCGGTGTGGTAGAACGCGCGCGCGATCGGATTGTGCGCGACCTGTACCGCGCCGGTCTCGCCGCCGCCGGCTGAACTCTGCTCCAGATCCCGGCGCAGGATGCGGTAGAAGCCGTCGACCGCCTCGGGATGTTCCTGGCGCAGCCAGGTCGAGTAGTGCACCAGGCCGCGGCCCGAGTGGTTCGCCAGTTCGACATGTTCGAAGCCGCGGTAGGGACCGGTTTCTCCGCGTCCGGCCATCAGATTTTCGTAGAACCGCTTTTCGGCGTCGATGAAAGGTTCGAAATGGGCCTTACCGACCAGCGCCGTGCGATAGCCGTTGTCATGCAGATAACGGGCGACGTTGGGCTGGTCCGGCGCCTGCGGCACGCCGTTCGACCAGACGCCGTGGGTGCGCACATACTGCCCGCTGATGATCGACGCCCGCGCCGGCATGCACAGGACGTTGTTGGCGTGGGCGCGGCGATAGCTGATGCCGTCGGTCGACAAGGCGTCGAGGTTGGCGGTGCGCGCGTACTTGCCGCCGTTGCAGCCGAGCGCGTCATAGCGCATCTGGTCGGTGGTGATCAGCAGGATCTTTCGGCCCATGGCGCGCCTCTCATTGTAGCGGTTTTGCGCGGTACACTAGCATGTCGTCATAACGAGAGAAGGTGGGGGAGGAAGCAGGATGCGGTTTGCTGTGATCGGTGCTGGCGCCATTGGCGGCTACCTTGGTGCGCGGCTGGCGGGTCTGGGCGATGAAGTGCTGTTCGTTGCCCGCGGCGCCCATTTGCGTGCCATGCAATGCGACGGTCTGCTGGCGAAAACGCCGGATGGCGAACTGTTCCTGGCCAGGCCGCAGGCGAGCGATGTCACCGACGGGTTCGGCGGCGTCGACGGCGTGCTGGTCTGCGTGAAGATGTATGACCTGGCGGCGGCGCTGGAACTGGTGGCGCCTTTGCTGGGCCCCTCGACCTGGGTCATGACGCTGCAGAATGGCGTCGACGCGCCGGGCATGGTTGGCGATGCGTTCGGTGGCGAGAGGGTCGTTGCGGGCGTCGCCTGGTTTGCCGGGCATATCGAAGCGCCGGGCGTGTTGGCCGTCGCCGGTGGCATGGGCGGTCAACCTTGGTTGCAGTTCGGCGCGGTCGGTGGTTCGTCTGCGGTGCCGGAGATTGCCGAGCGGTTGAAGCTGGCGGGCGTGCCGGCCGAAGCGGTCGACGACGCCAAGGCGCTGCTCTGGCACAAGTTCTGCCTGATCTCGGCAACCAGTTCGGCCGCGGCGCTGACCCGGCGGCCGATCGGCGCCATTCGCGACGATCCGGACATGCGCTGGCTGCTTGAAGGCGCGGTCGCGGAAACGGTCGCGGTCGCCAACGCTTGCGGCGTCAACCTGCCGCCGGTGGAGGCGGCAACGGTGATGGCGCTGATCGATCGGATGCCGGCGGCAGCGACGCCGTCGCAGTTGACGGACCTTTTGGCAGGCAAACCCTTGGAGCTTGACTGGCTATCCGGCACGGTGCGTCGGCTTGGGCGACAGGGTGGCGTGGCGACGCCCTATCACGACGTGGCCTACGCCGCGCTGAAGCCCTATCGCGACGGCATCTCCGAACCGCGATAACGGGTCAGCCGTGGTTCGCGATCTCGACCAGGTTGCCTTCGGGGTCGCGCAGGTAGACCGACGTGATCGATCCCGCGGCGCCGGTCCGTGTGACCGGCCCTTCAATGATCTCGACGCCGCGCGCTTCGAGCGTTTGCTTGACGTCATCTATCGGCGTGTCGGCGATCAGGCAGAAGTCCTGCGTGCCCGAGAGATGGTTCATTGCCCGCAGGCCGTCGAAACCACCGGCCGGCTGCAGGTTGATCTTCTGGTTGCCGAAATGAAGCGCCAGCCGGCCATCGCCGAACATCTCGCGCCGCATGTCGAGGGCACGTTCGTAGAAATCGGCAATCGCCTCGACGTTCTTGCACGGCATGACGAAGTGGTCGATATGCGACGGCTTGATCACGATCCCGGCTCCCTGGCTGGTTTCGGCGGGCACGAGGCACGCACAAACTAATGGCGCCGTACCGGATCTCTCCGGTACGGCGCCAATTCCTGCCGACAACGGGGCCGGATGTCGACCGGAATTCCGTGTCAGATGGTCCAGCGGCGGCGGCTGAGCACCAGATCACCCAGGCGCGTCGCTGCCATATCGATCAGTCGGCGTGCTTCGAAGCTGCGCTCGCGCTCGGCCATTTTGCGTACTGCACCGACGTCCCAGGGCTCGACCTCAGTGATGGCTGCATCAGCGTAGCTGACGTTGTTCGCGCCCTGTGGCTGATGAAATTCGTCTGGCTGCTTGGCAAACATGATCGGACCCTCGCTCTACCCCCGCAGGGCCGCCAATTGGCTTGAACCTAATGGCCCCTGTAGGTGTTGCGCCCCTGATTACGTGTAAGATTCACTTTAGCGTAACCTTCGGGCCGCAACTTGATTGCATCGTGCTGATGCTGAATTTAAGCTGTTATCCGGGGCAAGCAACCGAGACTTTCTAGCTGTCAGATTAGTTATTCTAAATTTGGATTGATGTTATGGCCCGCCGTTTGCCGCCCCTCAATGCCCTGCGCGCCTTCGAGGCCGCTGCCCGTCATCTCAGTATCAGCGCCGCGGCGACGGAGTTGAACGTCACGGCGGCGGCGGTCAGCCAGCAGATCAAGAGTCTGGAAGGCCATCTCGATACGTCGCTGTTCCGCCGTATGAACCGGGCGCTGGCGCTGACCGAGGCCGGGCGTCTGCTGCTGCCGGGTTTGAGCGATGGTCTCGACCGCATCAACGATGCCGTCGGCGAGGTAAGGGCGGCGCAGGAGGGCGGCCCGCTCTATTTGCACAGTTCGCCGGCCTTCGCCTCGAAATGGCTGATCCCGCGGCTCGACTCGTTCCAGCACCTGCACCCCGACATCGAGGTGCGGATCAACGCGTCGATGGAACTGATTGACCTGCGCAACGACGATGGGGACTGCGCCGTTCGCTTCGGGGCTGGCCGATACGACGGGCTGGAATCGGTGTGGCTGATGGGGGAGGAAGTCTTTCCGGTGTGCAGCCCGGCGTTGCTGGAGGGCGAACATGCGCTCACATCCCTCGCTGAATTGAAGCATCATCGTCTCATTCACGACGGCACCCCGGCGGCGCATGTGGTCTCGCCGGACTGGCGCATGTGGCTGCAGGCGGCCGGCGTGGTCGACGTCGACTACGCCCATGGCCTGACGCTGTCGCCCTGGACTATGGTCGTTGAGGCTGCGATTGGGGGGCAGGGTGTCGCGCTTGGCCGCCGCAACCTCGTCTCCGACGATTTGGCCGCCGGGCGCCTGGTGCGGCCATTCGATCTCGGCCTGCCGATTCCGTTTTCGCACTGGCTGGTCTATCGGCCCGACGCCATCCGCCGGCCGAAGGTGAAGGCGTTTCACGACTGGATCGTGACGGAGGCGCAGGCCGATCTCTCGGAACAGCCGGCCTGAGCCCGTTTCCGCCGTTGCGCGGGCCAGGCGACAGGTCTAGGTTACGCCGGTTTTCCGAAGTGCAGAAAGGGGTGGGGCAATGTCCTTCCTGGCCGACTCTTTAGCTCGGGTGAAGCCTTCGCCGACCATCGCCGTCACGTCCAAGGCGCGCGAACTCAAGGCGGCGGGGCGCGATGTCATTGGTCTTGGCGCCGGCGAGCCGGACTTCGATACGCCGGACAACATCAAAGAGGCGGCGATACGCGCGATCCGCGACGGCGACACCAAATACACCGATGTCGACGGCACGCCGGCGCTGAAGGAGGCCATCGTCGGCAAGTTCAAGCGCGAAAACAGCCTGACTTACACGACGCAGCAGATCAGCGTCGGCACCGGCGGTAAGCAGGTGCTGTACAACGCGCTGGTGGCAACGCTCAATCCGGGCGACGAGGTCATTATTCCGGCGCCCTTCTGGGTTTCTTACCCCGACATGGTGTTGCTGGCCGGCGGCACGCCGGTGCCGGTCAACGTCACGGCGGAAACCGGTTTTCGCATGCGGCCGGAAGATCTGGAGGCGGCGATCACGCCGCGGACCAAGTGGCTGATTTTCAACTCGCCGTCGAACCCGTCTGGCGCCGCCTACAGCCAGGCAGAATTGAAGGCGCTGACCGACGTGCTGATGCGGCATCCGCAGGTCTGGGTCATGACCGACGATATGTATGAGCACCTTGTCTACGACGACTTCGTGTTCAGCACACCGGCGGAAGTCGAGCCCGGGATGTTCGACCGCACGCTGACGGTGAACGGCGTGTCCAAGGCTTATTGCATGACCGGTTGGCGCATTGGCTATGCCGGTGGACCGGCGGAGTTGATCAAGGCGATGGCGAAGGTGCAGTCGCAGAGCACCTCGAACCCGTCGTCGGTCAGTCAGGCCGCCGCAGTTGAGGCGCTGAACGGTCCGCAGGGCTTCATCGCCGAGAACAACAAGGTGTTCAAGGATCGGCGCGACCTGGTCGTGTCGATGCTGAACCAGGCAAATGGCATCGACTGCCTGACGCCGGAAGGCGCGTTTTACGTCTATCCGAGTTGCGCCGGCTGCATCGGCAAAACCACGCCGAGCGGTGTGAAGCTGGAAACGGATGAGGATTTCGTCACCCAGCTGCTGGAAGCCGAGGGCGTGGCCGTCGTGCAGGGCGAGGCGTTCGGGCTGGCACCGCATTTCCGTATCTCCTACGCCACCTCGACCGAGGCGCTGGACGAGGCGTGCCAGCGTATTCAGCGCTTCACGGCGTCGCTGACCTGAGCGCGGCGGCGGACGGCATGGGACAGCGTATCGCGGTTATGGGCGTCGGCGGCGTCGGCGGCTATTTCGGCGGACGTTTGGCGGCGGCGGGCGAGGACGTGACGTTCATCGCCCGCGGTGCCCATCTGCAGGCGATGCGCGAGCACGGTCTGCGCTTGGCCAGTCCGCTCGGCGACGCACATATCAGGCCCGTACAGGCGACCGACGATCCGGCAACGATCGGCCCGGTCGACATCGTCATGTTCTGCGTCAAGCTCTACGACGTGGAAGCGGCCGCCGAGCTGTGCAAGCCGCTGGTCGGACCGGACACGGCGGTGATTTCGTTCCTGAACGGTATCGATTCCGAGGACCGCATGCGGCCGATCGTGGGTACCGCCAACGTCGTCGCCGGGGTCGCCCACATTCCGGCGAATATCGGTGAGCCCGGTGTGATCCAGCACAATGGCAAGTTCGCCGCCCTGCAGTTCGGCGAGCCGGATGGCTCGTCCAGCGCACGCCTTGCGACATTTCTCGATGCCTGCAAGGGCGCGGGAATTCAGGCCAGTCTGGTTGATGACATCGACAGTGCGGTCTGGGCCAAATTCACCATGCTGGCGGCGTTCGCGGCGGTGGCCTGCCTGACCCGGCAGCCGGCGGCGACGATCAAGGCGGATACCGACATCAACGCCCTGTTTCGTTCGGCCGTGGAAGAAATTGTCACGCTGGCCGGCGCAGTTGGCGTGAAGCTGCCGGCGGACCAGACCGAGAAGGTCATGACCGCGATGGCCGGTTTTCCGGACGGCATGAAACCGTCGATGCTGTTCGATCTGGAAGGTGGCCGGCGCATCGAACTCGAAGGGCTGTCCGGTGCGGTGGTCCGGCTCGGGCAGCAACATGGCGTCGATACACCGGTTCATCGTGTCGTCTATGCGGCGCTGAAGCCTTTCGTTGCCGGGGCACCTGTGTGATGACACTGTGCTCGGTCGCAACTGCGACAAGTGGAGGGGCGCTGAATGAGCTTTGATTTTCTGCTGACGTCGATCGTCGTCATCCTGATCCCGGGCACCGGCGTCATTTACACCGTTGCAACTGGCGTCAGTGCCGGCCGCGCCGCCAGCATCGTGGCGGCGTTTGGCTGCACCTTGGGAATATTGCCGCACATTGCTGCGGCCGTGTTCGGCCTGGCCGCGGTGCTGCACACCAGCGCGGTATTGTTCCAGGTGGTGAAATACTGCGGTGTCGCTTACCTGCTGTATCTGGCCTACCAGACGCTGCGGGAGACCGGTGGTGTGAAGATTGCGGCGGGCGAGCAACCTGCACTGCCTTGGCCGCGCATCATCAGGACCGGCTTCCTGATCAACATCTTGAACCCGAAACTGTCGGTCTTCTTTCTTGCCTTTCTGCCGCAGTTCGTTGACGACGCATCGCCCTACTGGATCGGCGATATGTTGATGCTGGGCGGACTGTTCATGGTCATGACGTTTGCCGTTTTCGTTGGCTACGGCACGTGCGCGGCCATCGTCGGCGAGATCGCTCTGCGCAGCGCGGCCTTTATGCGCTGGTTCCGGCGTTTCGCCGCCGCAGCATTTGCCAGTTTCGGCGTCAAGCTGGCGCTGACCGACGCCTGAACCCCACTGATGTGCCGGCGGCGCCGGACGCGTCGCACGTCACCCCGTTGTTGCGGTGCGAAAAGCGCGCCGGCCGTGGCGAATCCGCTTGCGTGCCTGTGTCGGGATGCGTGACGATACTTTACGTAATGCCGGGGCGTGCCTGGGCATGGCCGTCCCGGGGAGGAAGTACTCGTTCACGGGAGAATGGCTATGAACAGCAGCAAACCGACAGGTCCGCGCAGTGTCGCGTTGGTCGGACCTTATCTATCCGGCAAGACATCGCTTCTTGAGAGCCTGCTGTTCGTGACCGGTGCCACCACCCGCAAAGGCAAGGCCGGCGATGGCAATATGGTCGGCGATACCGCCGAAGAGGCGCGTCAGCGTGACATGAGCACCGAACTCAACGTCGCTACCACCAGCTATCTCGACGATCAGATCACCTTCCTCGACTGTCCGGGTTCGATCGAGCTGTTTCAGGAAAGTCTGTTTGCACTTCAGGGCGTCGACGCCGCCATCGTGGTGTGCGAACCCGACCGCGACAAGGCGCTTGCCATCGCGCCGCTTCTCAAGACGCTGGAGGATCTCGGTCTGCCGCACATGATCTTCGTCAACAAGATCGAAAAGGCGACCGGCAGCGTGCAGGAGGTGCTAGACGCGCTGCAGCCGGCGTCGAACCTGCCGTTGGTACTGCGGCACCTGCCGGTGGTCGAGGGCGAGCAGATTTCCGGCTATCTCGATCTGGCCTCGCAACGCGCCTATCACTACTCGGCCAATGCCGCGTCGAGCATCATCGAACTGCCGGATGCTGAGGCCGACACGTTCGCCGAAGAGCGCTACCGCATGCTGGAAACGCTGGCCGATTTCGACGACGACCTGATGGAAAAGGTGCTGGAGGACGTCACCCCGGAGAAGGACGAGGTCTATGGCAACCTGACCCGTGACTTCCAGGAATGTCTGATCGTGCCGGTCCTGCTGGGCGCAGCGGAAATGGAACATGGTGTCCGCCGGCTGCTGAAGGCGATCCGTCATGAGGTGCCGGCCAATGGTGCGGCGGCCGCGCGGGTCGGTGCGACGGAGCGATCCGGCAATGTCGCGCAGGTCCTGAAGACCTACCATACGCAACATGGCGGCAAACTATCCGTGGTTCGGGTGTGGTCCGGCCTGATCAAAGATGGCATGACGCTGAATGGCGAGCGGGTGTCGGGCGTCTTCCATCTGAAAGGCCACGATCAGCAGAAATGTGGGGAGGCCGGTCCGGGCGAGGTCGTTGGTCTCGGCAGGTTGGAGAAAGCGGTTACCGGCGACACACTGTCGGAGGAAACGGTCGATCCGCTGTCGAAGCCTGAAACTCTCCCACCGGTCTATTCGCTCGCCATCGCGCCGGCACGCAGAGACGATGAGGTGAAACTGTCGGGCGCTCTGGCCAAGCTGGTCGATGAGGACCCAAGCGTCATGATCGATCATCCGGAGGATACGCGAGAGCTGGTGCTGCGCGGCCAGGGGGAAATCCACCTGCGTGTCACCATGGACCGATTGAACAACAAGTACGGGATCGGCGTGCAGGCGACGGCGGCCCGTGTGCCGTACAAGGAAGCGATACGCAAAGGCACGCAGCAGCACGGCCGTCACAAGAAGCAAAGCGGTGGCCACGGGCAGTTCGGCGATGTCCATCTCGACATCAAGCCGCTGCCGCGGGGCTCGGGTTTCGAGTTCGTCGACAAGATCGTTGGCGGTGCGGTGCCGCGTCAGTACATACCCGCCGTCGAAGCCGGGGTGCGCGAGTATCTCGACCAGGGCCCCCTGGGGTTCCCGGTCGTCGATGTGGTCGTGACGTTGTTCGACGGTCAGTACCACGCAGTCGACTCATCGGAAATCGCCTTCAAGACCGCGGCGCGGATTGCCATGTCCGAAGGCATGAAGGACTGCGGCCCGGTGCTGCTGGAGCCGATCCAGCATGTCGACATCACCACACCGTCGGAATTCACGCCACGGATCAACCAGATCATCTCCGGCCGCCGCGGCCAGATTCTGGGCTTCGATAGCCGTCCCGGCTGGAACGGCTGGGATGTGGTTTCGGCGCAGATGCCGCAGTCCGAGATGCAGGACCTGATCATCGAGCTGCGATCGGCGACGCAGGGCACGGCGAGTTTCACCTGCCATTTCGATCATCTGCAGGAGTTGACCGGACGGCTTGCCGATGATGTTGTGTCGGCCCACCGCCAGGAGGAGGCGGCCTAGCCCACAACACCATCCGGGAGATCCGTTACGTGAATTCGCAAACTGCTGCCGACGCCGCGACCTGTCTTATGGAGGTCCGGCGGACCGGCAACCTGATCGACGTGTTGCCCGATCAGCTCCGACCGCAGTCGCTCGATGACGCCTACGCCATTCAGGCGGCGTATGTTGCGCAACTGGCGGATGCGAGCGGCGGCGAGCGCATTGGCTACAAGGTCGGTGCGACCGGCGATGCGCCGCAGAAGATGCTGGAACTGCCGGAACCGTTCAGCGGCGTGCTGTTGTCGTCGTTCGTGCATGACAGTCCGGCGACGATAGCCGCCGACCGTTGTTTCCATCGCATCATCGAGATCGAATTCGCGTTCCGTATGTCCGATGACCTGCCGGCGGCCGCGGCGCCCTACGATGATACCGCTGTGATGGCGGCCGTCGGGTCGACCATCCTGGCGATCGAGGTGGTCGACCTGCGCTATGCCGGTGCCATGAAAGCCGGTGGCCTGCACGTGATCGCCGATGGCGGCGGTCTCGGTCATTGGATCAAGGGGCCGGAGATCGGCGATGTCGGTGGCATCGATTTCGATGACTACGCGGTCGAGCTTTGTATCAACGGCGATGCCGTGCAGCAGGGCAACAGCGCCAATGTGCTGGGCAGCCCGATCAACTCACTGGCGTGGCTGGCGAACACGCTATGTGCCCGCGGCGGTGGCCTGCGTGCAGGCGATCTGGTCACCACGGGTAGCTGCATCCCGCCGACCCCGGTCAGCGCCGGTGACGATGTCGTCGCCGATTTCGGTGCATTGGGGCAGGTTCAGGTGATATTTGGCGCCTGATGTCGATGACGCCTACCGCGGTTGAACGTGCCGCCGCTGCCTTGATGGCGGCGCGGCGCGATCGCGTCCGTATCGATGCCTTGCCGGCCGACTGCCGGCCAGTGTCGGAAGCGGATGGCTATGCCGTTCAGATGGCCTACGGCGATGCCATGCTGGCACAGGAGGCCGGGGCCCGGCGGGTTGGCTACAAGATTGGCTGCACCAATGAAACCGCCCAGGCCCAGCTTGGCTTGTCAGCGCCATTCCGCGGCCTGCTGCTGTCGCCCTACGTCCTTGCCAGTCCGGCCGAGATTTCGTGTGAAGCGGGCTTCATGCGGATGATCGAGGCAGAGATGGCGTTTCGGTTGGGTGAAGATCTGCCGGCCGCGGCAACGCCATATGATGCCGCCAGTGTCCGGCCGGCAGTGGCCGCCGTGCTGCCGGCCATCGAGGTTGTCGACTCCCGCTATACCGACTGGACCACGATCGGTGCGCTGCATCTTATTGCCGACAACGGGTCGACCGGCTTCTGGGTGTGTGGCGCCGAGATCACGGATTTTGCCGCCGTTGAGTTCAGCGACCATCCGGTCAGGGTGTTCCGCAACGGCAAGGCGGCGGAAACCGGCAACACGCACAACGTGCTAGGCAACCCGCTGAATGTCCTGGCCTGGTTGGCCAACCACCTGGCCAGCTACGGTCTGCCGTTGCGGCAGGGCGATCTGATCACGACCGGAACGACGATCGCGGTCAATCCTGCCGAACGGGGAGACCGTGTTGTCGCGGATTTCGGCCCGATTGGTGAGGTTGACGTCCGGTTCACCTAGACCCGGACGGCGGCGTTTCACGCAGGCTTGATTGGCCAGCGACGGCATACGGTCCCAGTTTCACTCGTGTTTGTTGGGGTTGATGACGGGGTCGGTCATGCTGATCAAAGTGCGAAAATCCTGGGAGCTGGCGGATCGGGACGCCACGCCGGAAAGCGTCTTCCTGAACCGGCGGCAGCTTCTGGCCGGATCGGCAGCTCTGGCCGGTGGCCTGATGGCCGGCGTGCCGACACTGGCGCGGGCCGAAACAGACCCGACAGCCGATCTCTATCCGGCGATGCGCAACCTCGCCTATCGCCTCGACCGAGACATCACCGATGAGGACGAGGCCAGCAGCTACAACAATTTCTATGAATTCGGCTCGCATAAGCATATTGCGCGAGCCGCGCAGGCGTTGCCGATCCGGCCCTGGACGGTGGAGCTGACGGGACTGGTCGAGGCTGAACAGACCGTTGATATCGACAAGCTCATCCGGTCGATGTCGCTGGAGGAGCGGCTCTATCGCCTCCGTTGCGTTGAGGCCTGGTCGATGGCGGTGCCCTGGACCGGCTTTCCGATGAAGGCGCTGCTAGATTATGCGCGCCCGCTGTCGTCGGCGAAGTATGTGGTGATGTACACCTTCCAGAACCCGAAGGTTGCGAAGGGTCAGCGGCAAACCTGGTATCCGTGGCCTTACACCGAAGGTCTGACGATCGAGGAGGCGGCCAACGAGCTGACGTTCCTCGTGACCGGCGTGTACGGCAAGCCGCTGCCGAAGCAGTTCGGCGCACCGCTGAGGCTGGCCGTGCCATGGAAGTATGGGTTCAAGTCGATCAAGTCGATTGTAAAGGTCGAATTCACCGACCAGCGCCCGGTCAGTTTCTGGGAAGAAATCCTGCCGGAGGAATATGGCTTCTGGGCCAACGTAAATCCGGGTGTGCCGCACCGCCGCTGGAGTCAGGCGGAGGAGCGGGTTCTCGGGACCAGCAGGCGCGTCAAGACACAGCTCTACAATGGCTACGGCGAGCAGGTGGCTCACCTCTATGCCGACAAGAAGGGTGAGAAGTTGTTCATGTAAGTCTTGGTGCTTGTTGGCATCCGGCCGCCGCGCTAGGTAGGGGCGGAAAGGGCCCTTGCATGAACTTCGATCTGGTCATTTTCGACTGCGACGGCGTGCTGGTCGACAGTGAACCGATCAGCGCGTCGGCGTTTGCCGACAGCCTCGCCGAGATCGGGCTGCCGATCTCCGAAACGGATGTGTGGCGCGAGTTCACCGGCCTGTCGCTGGCGAGCAGTTACCGCCTGATCGAAGAGCGTTGGGGCGTGACGCTGCCCGACGATTTTCACGAGACCATGCAGGGCCGCACGTTGCGTCGGCTGGGCGAAGCGGTTGAAGCGGTGCCGGGTGTCCGAAAGGTCATCGACGATATCGATGCGGTTGGCGGGGCGAAGTGCGTCGCATCGTCGGGCAACATGGACAAGATGCGGGTTACGCTCGGCCGGACCGAGCTGCTGCCGCTGTTCGATGGCTGCATTTTTTCGGCATGGCATCCGGACGTGAAGCGCGGCAAGCCGTTTCCCGACCTGTTCCTGCATGCGGCGGGCAGAATGGGGGTCGAGCCGGCCCGATGCGCGGTGATCGAAGACAGTGTGCATGGGGTGAATGCCGCTCACGCGGCCGGGATGACCGCATTTGGCTATGTCGGCGGTTCGCCTTCCTTCGATCTCGCTGCTGAAGGTGCGACCGAGTTCGCATCGATGTCGGCGCTGCCGGACCTGCTTGGCCTTGATCGTTGACGGCACAAAAAAATTTGCCGGACCCGAAGGTCCGGCAAGTCTAACAGGGAGGCTTCACGTCTTGGGAGACGTAGCTCCAGGTCGCGTCGTAGAATCGGGGGGAGTATACTTCGCGACCCGGAGGAGATGTTGCAACGCAACATCAGTCAACTAATTACTTAGGCGTTCGATGAGTCTGCTGCCACCCTTGAAAACGCATGTGAGCTATGCGTTTGCCGCATGGCGGAAAAGCTGCGCCTAAAAGCGCCAGCGACGGACCTCACCCTCCAGGAAATCGCGGAACACGGTCACCCGTTTCGTGTTCCTAAGCTCTTCTGGATAAACAAAAAAAGTATCGAAGGTCGGACCCTGAACTTCAGGCAGCAAGCGCCGCAAATTGTTTTTCTCGGTGATCATGTAGTCCGGCAGACTAGCGATACCCAGTCCACTTTCGACCGACAAAAGCAGGCCGTAGATATTGTTCACCTGCAGCTTGGTATCGCGAATCATGTGCGGTCGCATGCCAACTGTTCTAAGCCAGTTGACGTTTCGCAACGATGACGGCGCGTTGTCGCCGTAGGCGATGAGCTGGTGCTGGTCCAGTTCTTCAAGCGTCTGCGGGGCGCCGTGCGCCTCGATGTATTCCGGAGACGCATAGATGTGGCTATGCACCGTGAACAGCCGCTTCTTGATCAGGTCCGGCTGGGTCGGTTCGCTCATCCGGATGGCGACATCTGCTTCGCGCATACCCAGGTCGAGCTCCCGATCGTCGCAGACGATGCTGACACGGATTTCCGGATAGCCGTCGATGAAGCGGTGAATGCGTGGCGTCAGCCACGTCGACCCGAATCCGACCGTGGTGGTGACGCGAAGATCGCCTTCAGGCTGGTCTTTGGTATCGGCGATGCTGGCCTTCACCGACTCGAGCTGGTCGAAGATATTCGCCGCTGTGCGATCGAGGATGTCGCCCTGTTCGGTCAGGATCAGGCCACGCGCGTGGCGATGAAACAGTTGCACGCCAAGTTCTTCTTCCAGCGCGGAAATCTGACGGCTGACCGCCGACTGGCTGAGGTTCAGGGTCTCACCGGCATGGGTAAAGCTGCCGGCCTGTGCGACAGCGTGAAATACCCTTAGTTTGTCCCAATCCATGGCAGTGTTCCTGCGCCCATCCGTCGTGGACGGGCGAGTATCGTGTCAGCGTTCGGCCTTATTCGGCAGCGGCGGAAGCCGGTGCGTCGTGTGCGGCGAGGAAACGTTCAGCCTCGAGTGCCGCCATGCAGCCGGTTCCGGCGGCCGTTACCGCCTGCCGATAAACCTTGTCCTGAACATCGCCGGCGGCGAACACGCCGGGTATGGCTGTGGCAGTACTATCGCCGGCCGTTTCAAGATAGCCTTCGTCATCGAGCGGCAGTTTACCGCGGAACAACTCGGTCTGCGGTTTATGTCCGATCGCCACGAAGACGCCGTCGAGTGCCAGCTCGCTTGTCTCGCTGGTCTTCACATTCTTGACGCGGACGCCGGTGACACCGGGCGGATTGTCCTGCCCCAGCACTTCGTCGAGCACGTGATCCCAGAGCAACTCGATCTTCTCATTGCGGAACAATCGGTCCTGCAGGATCTTCTCGGCCCGTAATTCATCTCGGCGATGGATGAGGGTTACTTTTGAGGCGAAGTTGGTGAGGAACAATGCCTCTTCGACGGCCGTGTTGCCGCCGCCGACCACGCACACCGGCTTGTCGCGGTAGAAGAAACCATCGCAGGTCGCGCATGCGGACACACCGAAGCCCTGCAGCTTCGATTCCGACTCCAGGCCGAGCCACTTCGCTTGCGCGCCAGTGGAGATGATCAGTGTGTCGCCGACATAGACGTTGCCGGAGTCGCCGATGGCACGGAACGGCCGCTGGTTGAGGTCGACCTCGACGATGTAGTCGTTGATCATGCGGGTGCCGACGTTCTTGGCCTGCTCTTCCATCTGCTGCATTAGCCATGGGCCCTGCACGACGTCGGCGAAACCGGGGTAGTTTTCCACGTCGGTGGTGATGGTCATCTGGCCGCCGGGTTGCAGGCCATGGACGATGACCGGTTCAAGCCCGGCGCGCGCCGCATAGATGGCGGCGGTGCAGCCGGCCGGTCCGGATCCGAGGATCAGCACCTTCGTTTGCAGTGTTTCAGCCATAGCAGTTTCCCCGGTGTTCCGGTCAATTCGACGCTGTCTTGTGATCGATTAGGCACGGCCAACGTACCTGCCACCCCGCGTCTTTAAGTATACGCCGAGCCCCTGGCTTGCAAGTGAGGGGCAGGCGAATCCGCGGTCACTGGCAGCCGATCGTCCCCGCAGCTCCGTGGCGGCGGTGGCCTTTGAGGCGAGCGCGGTCAGGTGTCCAGCAGTTCTCGCACGCGCCGAGCAGCCTGTTGCGTGTCGTCGGGCGGTTGGTAGTCCCACGATTCGATCCGGCCGGCAAACCGACGGGTAAAGCCGCCATCGCGCATGGTCGCGTGGAATTCGTTGAACTTGCGGTTACCGCCTTCCAGGTCGACGACATGCACCGGTTTTCCGGTGGCGCAGGCTTCTGACACCATGTTCACGGAATCGCTGGTGACGATAATCGCGTCGGCCAGCGCGAGATAGCCGAAGTAAGGGTTGTCGCCGCTCGAGTCCCAGAAGTCGACTTCGGGACGGTTCAATGCTTCGCGAAGCGCCACCATGTTGGCTTCACCGGTGCGCCGTGACGCTGTCACCGCCAGGCCGACACCGGTTGATTCCACCAGGGCGGTCAGTTGGCCCGCGAGTTGTTTCGCGATGGCCGGGGTCAGGTCGTAGCAGGCATTGCTGCCGCCGATCAGCACCGCGACGAGGGGACGGGGCAATGCTTCCAGACGTGGCGCAAACGCCTTGGCCGCCGCTGCCAGCCGCGCCGGTGTGACGCGATGCAGCGACCCCAGGGTTTCGAACACGTTTCGCCCTTGCAGATGATCGTGTTTTGGCGGAATCACCAGATCGAATTGACCGATGCCGGTTTGCGGGTTCTGGATATGCACCGTGCAGGTCGCGCCCGCACTGTGCTTGCGGGTGTAAAGACTGTAGGGCACGGCGCGCCGGCCGCAGGTGATCAGCAGACGGGGCCACGGCGGCGCGATGGCATCGCCGCCATCGGGCAGTGCTGACAGGGGCGCTGGCCACAGGCCGGGCGGCAGCCAGGTCCACGGTGCCCGCGGTTGCACGCGCTTCGTTTCGAACGGAAGACCAACGGCCTCCGCAAGGGCGATCGCCTGGTTTTCCATTCCGGCATGACCGGGTGTCACGACCCAGCATGACGATGGCGTCTGGTTCTGTTGTTTCATCGCCCCGGTTTGCGAAATAATGTTGCGCGCACGATATTACGGCGTGCTATGAGGGGCCAACCGGAAAGGAGCCGCAAGCCCGTGCAACGCGCCAAGCTGGATGCCGTCGACCGGCGGATTCTCGAAGAACTTCGTGACGACGGCCGGATGACCAATGTTGAGTTGGCACGACGCGTCGGCATTTCCGCGCCACCCTGCCTGCGCCGCGTGCGGGCGCTGGAGCAGGCCGGCTTCATTCGCGGCTATCATGCCGACCTCAATGCCGAGGAACTGGGCTATGGCCTGACGGTGTTTGTCTGGATCGGCTTGCACAGCCAGCATGAGAGCGATCTGGCTGCCTTCGAAGAAAGCGTCGGTGGTTGGCCGATGGTCCGTGAGTGCCACATGCTGACCGGCGAAGCCGACTTCATCCTGAAGTGCGTCGCACCCGATTGGGACACGTGGCAGACGTTCCTGACCCGGGAACTGACGCCGGCGGCCAACGTGGCGAGCATCAAGACCGCGCCGGTCCTGCGCCGCTCGAAGGTCGAGTTCGGGGTTCCGCTCGATGCTGTCGACAACGTCGCCTGAAACAACGGCGCGCCGCCGCACGCCGCTTGGGCGCTCCACCCGACGTCTGCTCGCTGACTGCTATTTGTATGCGACTTCGGTGAGTTCGTAGATCTTGCCGCCGCCTGGCGTCGTGACCTCGACCTCGTCGCCGACTTCCTTGCCGATCAGGGCACGCGCCAGCGGCGAATTCACCGACAGGCGATGCTGTTTGATATCCGCCTCGTCCTCACCGACGATCTGGAAGCTCATTTCCTCGTCGATGTCTTCGTCGACGACCGTCACCGTTGCACCGAATTTCACCTTGTTGCCCGACAGGCCTGACGTATCGATGACCTGCGCGCGGCTGATCTTCGTCTCCAACTCCGCAACACGACTTTCGATGTAGGCCTGACGTTCCTTTGCCGCGTGATACTCCGCGTTCTCGGACAGGTCGCCATGCGCGCGCGCTTCTTCAAGCGCGCGAATGATCGCGGGGCGCTCTACCTGCTTCAGTCGCTTCAGTTCGTCTTCCAACTGGGAGTAACCCGTCCGGGTCATAGGGACTTTTTCCATCGCCCGTATCGTCGTCTCTCTTGCGTGGGAGTTCTGGATCAACGTCAGGCGGCGTCAGGCGCCGCCAGACGGAAGATTAGAAGTAAGATTGCAAAGGGGCAACTTCAAGGCCGCCGTGGCGCAAATCACCGATCGCCTGGACAGCCGCACGGGCACCGGCGACCGTTGTATAGTACGGTACACGGTTCAACAGAGCCGTGCGACGCAAGGTGTAGCTGTCCTTGATCGCCTGCTGCCCTTCGGTCGTGTTGAAGACCAGATCGATCCCATGATTGGTGATCGCATCGACGATGTGCGGCCGGCCTTCGAGCACCTTGTTGATCGTCGTGACCGGGATACCGGCGGCCTCGATGTGCTTGGCGGTGCCGCGCGTGGCGACGACGGCAAAGCCGAGATCGACCAGCATCCCGGCGATCTCGGCAGCTGCCTGCTTGTCCTTGTCCTTTACCGACACGAACGCGGTGCCGTGATCGGGCAATGCGATCCCGGCACCCAGCTGCGACTTGGCAAAGGCCGAGGCGAATGAGCGGTCCAGGCCCATGACCTCGCCAGTGGATTTCATTTCCGGGCCCAGCAGGACGTCGACATCCGGGAATCGGGCGAACGGGAACACGGCTTCCTTGACGGCGATGTGTTCCTGACGGCTGAAGTCGAGACCGAAGTCGGCCAGCTTCTCGCCGGCCATTAGGCGTGCGGCGATCTTGGCGATCGGCTTGCCGACCGCTTTGGCGACGAAAGGTACGGTCCGACTGGCGCGCGGATTGACCTCGAGGATAAACACATCGCCGTCGCAAACGGCGAACTGCACGTTCATCAAGCCAACGACACCAAGCCCGTGGGCGAGGGCTGCCGTCTGGCGGCGAATCTCTTCAATCTGATCGTCCGGCAGCGAGTAAGGCGGCAGCGAACAGGCCGAATCGCCTGAGTGAATACCGGCTTCCTCGATATGCTCCATAACGCCGACAACCTGCACGTCGGCGCCGTCAGCCAAGGCGTCGACATCGACTTCGATGGCATCTTGCAGATAGCTGTCGATCAGCACCGGTGAGCTGCCGGAAACTTTCACGGCTTCGGTCATGTAGCGTGCGAGCTGGGAGTCGTCGCGAACGATCTCCATGGCCCTGCCGCCCAGCACGTAGGACGGACGGACGACCACCGGGAAACCGATTTTTGCGGCGATGTCGAAGGCCTCATCGACGGATGTCGCGATGCCATTCGCCGGCTGCCGCAGCTTCAGGCTGTGCAGCAGTTCCTGGAAGCGCTTGCGGTCCTCCGCGAGGTCGATGGCGTCGGGTGAGGTGCCGAGAATCGGCACATCGGCGGCCTCCAGCGCTTTCGCCAGTTTCAGCGGCGTCTGGCCGCCGAACTGCACGATCACCCCCTTGAGATGGCCGTTCGACTGCTCGATCCGGACGATTTCGAGCACGTCCTCGGCGGTCAGCGGTTCGAAGTAAAGGCGGTCGGACGTGTCGTAGTCCGTCGAAACGGTCTCCGGATTGCAGTTGACCATGACCGTCTCGTACCCGGCCTCACGCAGCGCAAAGACGGCATGGACGCAGCAATAGTCGAACTCGATACCCTGGCCGATCCGGTTCGGCCCGCCGCCGAGAATGACGATCTTCTCGCGCGACGATGGGTCGGCTTCGCACTCGGCCGGCTGGTTCAGCCCTTCGTAGGACGAATACATGTAGGGCGTCACGCTCTCGAACTCGCCGGCGCAGGTATCGATGCGCTTGTACACCGGCACGACGCCAACGGACCGGCGCGTGGCCGCGACGTCGTTCTCGGTCTTGCCGGTGAGTTCCGCCAGACGCGCGTCGGAAAAACCCTGCGCCTTCAGCCCGCGCAACGCATCGGCGTTCGTTGGCAGCCCGTCTCGGCGCAGCCCGTTCTCCGCCGCAACGATGTCGCCGAGCTGCGCCAGAAACCACGGGTCGTACTTCGTATAGTGTTGGACGTCCTCCAGCGGCATGCCTTGGCGCAGCGCGTGTGCAGCGACGAGGATGCGATCGGGTGTCGGCGCCGACAAGGCGGCCCGCATGGCATCGACGCCGTCGCCCTCGTAGCCCGGGATATCGACCTCGTTGAGGCCGGTCAGTCCGGTCTCCATCGAACGCAGCGCCTTCTGCAGGCTTTCCTGGAAGGTGCGGCCCACGGCCATCGCCTCGCCGACGGACTTCATCGATGTCGTCAGCGTCGGCTCGGCGGCGGCGAACTTCTCGAACGTGAAACGGGGGATCTTGGTGACGACATAGTCGATGGTCGGCTCAAAACTGGCCGGAATGACACCGCCGGTGATGTCGTTGTCGAGTTCGTCGAGCGTGTAGCCGACGGCAAGCCGTGCGGCGACCTTGGCGATCGGAAAGCCGGTGGCTTTCGAGGCCAGTGCCGACGATCGGGACACGCGCGGATTCATCTCGATAATCACCAGCCGCCCGTCTTCCGGATTGATGGCGAACTGCACGTTCGAGCCGCCGGTGTCGACGCCGATCTCGCGCAGGCAGGCGATCGAGGCGTTCCGCAGGATCTGGTATTCCTTGTCGGTCAGCGTCAGGGCCGGTGCGACGGTGATCGAGTCGCCGGTATGCACGCCCATCGGATCGACATTCTCAATCGAGCAAATGATGATGCAGTTGTCGTTGCGGTCCCGCACCACCTCCATTTCGTACTCTTTCCAGCCGAGTACGGATTCCTCGATCAGCACCTCGTTGACCGGCGAGGCGTCGATGCCGCCGGCGACGATGGTCTGGAACTCTTCCCGGTTGTAAGCGATGCCGCCGCCGGTGCCGCCGAGCGTGAAGGAAGGGCGGATGATCGCCGGCAGCCCGACATAGTCGAGCGCGGCCAGCGCTTCTTCCAGGGTGTAGGCAATCTTGGCGCGTGGCGATTCCAGGCCGATGCGGTCCATCGCCTCGCGGAATTTGCTGCGGTCCTCGGCCATCATGATGGCATCGGGCTTGGCACCGATCAGTTCGATACCCAGGCGCTCCAGCGTGCCGTCTTCCGCCAGCGCCATCGCCGTGTTCAGCGCCGTCTGCCCACCCATGGTCGGCAATACGGCGTCCGGGCGCTCCTTCTCAAGGATCTTGGTCACCACATCAGGCGTGATCGGCTCGACATAGGTCGCGTCCGCGAATTCCGGGTCGGTCATGATCGTTGCCGGATTGGAATTGACCAGGATGACCCGGTAACCCTCGTCCTTCAGCGCCTTGCACGCCTGGGTTCCGGAATAGTCGAACTCGCAAGCCTGGCCGATGATGATCGGACCGGCCCCGATGATCAGAATGCTTTGTATATCGGTGCGTTTAGGCATGCCGGGCCATCAGATCGACGAAACGCTGAAACAGATAGTGGCTGTCCTGCGGCCCGGGAGACGCTTCCGGGTGGTATTGCACGGCAAACACGGGCTTGCCTTCGACACGGATGCCTTCGAGGCTGCCATCGAACAGCGAGATATGGGTGGCCTTGACGCCAGTGGGCAAGCTGTCCTGCAGGACTTCGAAACCATGGTTCTGGCTGGTGATCTCGACCTTGCCGGTTTCCAGGTCCTTGACCGGCTGGTTGGCGCCGCGATGACCGCGTTGCATCTTGCCGGTCCTGGCGCCCAGCGCTAACGACAGCATCTGGAACCCGAGGCAGATGCCGAACACCGGCTTGCCGCTGTCCAGCAATGCCGGCAGTTCCTTCAGCGAATAGTCGACCGCGGCCGGGTCGCCCGGTCCGTTCGACAGGAAGATACCGTCCGGCTGCATGGCCAGAATGTCGGCGGCGCTGGTCGATGCCGGCACAACGGTCACTTCGCAGCCGAGCGATGCCAGACAACGCAGGATGTTGCGCTTGATGCCATAGTCGATTGCCACCACCCGGTACTGCGGCGTCTCAAGTTTGCCGTAACCGGTGCCGAGCTGCCAGTTGGTCTCATGCCATTTGTAGGTCTGTCGGCACGTCACTTCCTTGGCCAAATCCATGCCTTCGAGGCCAGGCCAGTCTGCCGCGGTTGCTGCAAGCGACGGGATGTCGAAGTCCCGGTTTGGGGCGTGACAGATGGCGCCGTTCGGCGCGCCGCCATCGCGTATCAGCCGCGTCAGCCGGCGTGTGTCGACGCCGCAAATGCCCGTGAGGTTGTTCGATTTCAACCACTCGTCGAGATGGCTCATGGCGCGGAAATTCGATGGCAGTGTCACATCGGCGCGCAGCACCAGGCCACGTGCCGCCGGTGTGGTGGTTTCAATGTCCTCGTTGTTGGCGCCGACATTGCCGATGTGCGGGAACGTGAACGTGATGATCTGCCCGGCGTAACTTGGATCCGTCAGGATCTCCTGATAGCCGGTGATCGACGTGTTGAAACAGACTTCACCGACCGCCTGTTGTGCCGCGCCGATGCCACGTCCCCAAAAGCAGGTGCCGTCGCCCAGGACCAATACGGCGGTCGCCCAGTCGGGGGGCGCCACGCTCGCAGTGGTTGGGTCGCTCATGCGTCGGATCTCCGGAGTGGGGCGCTTATCGCTTGCCGTTTTTGGCGACGCCCCGAGGCAAATTGGCGCGGACCATAAGCAAAAGCCAGTGCCGCGTCAACCCTGCTTCGGGTTCAAATATCTCAATAAAATCAAATACTTAAATATCACCAAGACTCGCCGCTGTTGTTTGCCAAGGTGGTTGAAACCAGATAGCATCAGCGTTCCTGTTAAGCATACGAGGATTGGCCATGCTGCGAGCGCGCCTGAAAGAGGCGCTGACCACCGCTATGAAAGCCAAAGACACCAGACGGGTGTCGACCGTGCGGTTGATCCTGGCAGCGATCAAGGATCGCGATATCGCGGCGCGCGGCGGCGATGACAGCGATGGGGTCAGCGACGACGAGATTCTCGACATCCTGCAAAAGATGGTGAAACAGCGTCAGGACTCCATCGCCCATTACGAACAGGGCGGTCGATTGGAACTGGCGCAGCAGGAACAAGAAGAAATCGACATCGTCCAAGAATTCCTGCCCGAGCAGTTGACCGGTGACGCCATGTCGGCGGCGATCAGCGAGGTGCTTGCCGAGACCGGGGCGAGCGGCGTGAAGGATATGGGACGGGTGATGGCCGCGCTGAAAGAGCGTTTCGCCGGGCAGATGAATTTCTCCGAAGCGGCGACGATCGTTAAGCAGCAACTGGTCGGCTGATCGGCGGTATGCCGGCTGGTCGGCCCCGACGCGGGTGCCGATGGCGCAATGGCGATATCCCAGAGCTTTATCGAAGAACTGAAGTCGCGTATCGGCTTGGTGGACGTGGTGTCGCGGCGCGTGAAGCTGGTGCGCCGTGGACGTGAGCACACCGGCCTGTGCCCGTTCCACAACGAAAAGACACCTTCTTTCACGGTCAACGAAGACAAGGGCTTCTATCATTGCTTTGGCTGCGGCGCTCACGGCAACGCCATCGATTTCGTCATCAATACCGAAGGGCTGTCGTTTCCCGAGGCGGTCGAGAAGCTGGCGGGTGAGGCAGGTCTTGAGGTGCCGCGGTCACAGGCCTTCGATCCCGAACGCGAGCAGCGCCGTCGTAGCCTCTACGATGTAATGGAGGCCGCCGCAGGCTGGTTCGAGAGCCAGTTGGCATCGCAAGCCGGCGCCGATGCACGCCGTTACGTCGAAGGGCGTGGCCTTTCCGATGCGATCGTCCGGCGTTTCCGTCTCGGCTTCGGACCCGACCGGCGTGATGCCCTGAAGTCGGCCATGCTCGCCCGGGATTTCAAGGAAGCGCAACTTGTCGAGGCCGGGTTGCTCATTTCACCTGAAGATGGCGGTGACAGCTACGACCGGTTTCGCAATCGTCTCATGTTCCCGATCACCGATCGCCGCGGTCGCGTCGTTGCATTCGGCGGGCGCGCGCTGGGCGATCAACGGGCCAAGTATCTGAACTCGCCTGAGACGCCGCTCTTTCACAAAGGTCGGCTGCTCTACAACCTGGCCAACGCCCGTGAAGCCGCGCACGACGACGGCACCGTTATCGTCGCCGAGGGCTACATGGATGTAATCGCGCTCGATCAGGCGGGCTTTCGCAACGCCGTGGCACCGTTGGGTACGGCGTTGACCGAAGACCAGATGGGCGAGTTGTGGCGATTGGCACCGGAACCGGTGCTGTGTTTCGACGGCGATGCGGCCGGCCAGCGGGCGGCGCACCGCGCCGCAGAGCGGGCGCTGCCGATCCTGAAACCGGGCCATTCCCTGCGTTTTGTCGAGCTGCCGCCGGGCGAGGATCCCGACAGTCTGTTGCGCAACGAGGGCGCGGAGAAGGTACGTGCCCTGATCGAGGCAGCGGCACCGCTGTGGACCGTGCTCTGGCGTATGGCGACCGATGGCAAGCCGTTCGACACGCCGGAGCGCCGCGCGGGTCTGCGCCAGTCGTTGCGCAATATCGTCGGCACCATCGCCGACGGTACCGTGCGGACGTACTACGGGGAACAGTTCAAAGCTCAGCTTGATGACGCTTTTGGCAGCCGTCAGGCACGCGGTGGCGAACATGGCCGCCGGTCGTTCGCCGGCGGACGCAAGCCCAACCGCGGGGCGGGTGCCCGGACATTCGGGGCCGATCGGCTGAAACCGGCTCACGCGCTTGGTGCCGGCACGGAAGCTGAGACGTCGGCGCGTGAGAGACTGCTGGTGGCGGCGCTGCTGAACCATCCGGAGCTGGTTCACGGGGTTTTCGAAGATATCGCCGATTTGTCCCTGACCAGCCGTGAGCTTGACAACATCCTTAAAGCACTTTTAAAACAAGCCTCTTCCGGCGCGCCTATTGACCTGGACGCCCTGAAAACCAATTTCTCTGGCAGCGGCGCAGCCCGCATCATAGAGGAATTGACAGGCCCGGGTACCGCACAGCTCGATCCGTTTGCGCGTCCGGACACGCCGTTGTCACAGGCTATAAAGGACTGGACGAGCGTTTTCAGGTTGCACCGGCTGACCGACTTGCGACGCGACCTTCTGGCTGCTGAACGAGCATTGGCGGACGATATGACCGAGGAAAATCTTGCCCGGTTTACGGCGTTACGGCAGGCAGTTGAGCACGCGGAGGTTGAGGCAGCCAGCGCGGGCGGTCAACTTTTCTGACATAAATTTGCGGTAGACGCGATCCATCGGCAGGCGGGGGCCATTCAGTCGCTGGAAAGCACGCTCAGGCACGGGTTGAGAGGCGGGGTCGCCATGGCGAAAGCAGCAAAGAAAAAAGCAACGACGGCGAAAGCAGAGCGTGAGGAGGGCGGCGACCGCCCACTTATCGACTCGCGGGCCGAGGCCGGTCTGAAGAAGCTGATCGCGAAAGGCAAGGAGCGCGGCTACATCACTTATGATGAGCTGAACGCCGCATTGCCGCAGGATCAGGTCTCTTCAGAGCAGATCGAAGATTTCATGACCATGCTGTCCGAGATGGGCGTCAATCTGATCGAGGCCGATGATGCCGAAGATCAGGGGGACCGCGAGAAGGCAGCGGCGGAGCCGGAAAAACCGGTGGAGAAGACGACCGAGGTCGAGCTCGACCGGACCGACGATCCCGTACGAATGTACCTGCGTGAGATGGGCAGTGTCGAACTGCTGTCGCGGGAAGGCGAGATCGCCATCGCCAAGCGTATCGAGGCCGGCCGCGATGCGATGATCGCCGGCATCTGCGAGAGTCCGCTGACGATCCGCGCCGTGATCGAATGGCATGACCTGCTGGTCAATGGCGATGTCCTGTTGCGCGATATCATCGACCTGGATGCAACCTATGGCGCCGGGCCGGACGGTAACAAGCAGCAGCAGGCCAACGCCGGCGCGACCGAGACCCCGCAGGCGGCCAACGACGACGAGGCCAAGGACGATGAAGCCAAGGCCGACGGCGAAGATACCGAAAGCGAAGACGGCGACGACGAGGATGACGAGGACGAAGCCACCCTGTCGCTGTCGGCGATGGAACAGGCGCTGAAGCCGGAAGTCATCGAGCGGTTCGAGGCCATCGCCAAGGTCTACAAACGGTTCAAAAAGGTACAGGACCAGCGCGTGGAAGCGGCGCTGAAGCATGAGGAACTGACCGCACAGTCGGAGAAGCGGTACCAGAAGCTGCATGGCGAGATGGTGGAGTTGATCAACGAGGTCCACCTGAACAACAACCGCATCGAGGCGCTGGTCGATCAGCTCTACGGGATCAATCGCCGGCTGATCACCCGCGAGGGCCGGCTGCTGCGTATGGCGGAGTCGCACAAGGTCAATCGGCTCGATTTCCTCAAGCACTACTCCGGCCATGAGACAGACCCGCGCTGGCTGGGCCGTGTGCGTCGCTTGAAGGGCAAGGGCTGGGCCAACTTCGCGACCAAGAACAAGGACGAGATCAAGGACGTGCGGGGCGAGATCGCCGAGGTCGCCAGCGAAGTCGGCCTGCCGATCGCCGAGTTCAAACGGATCGTCGCCACCGTACAAAAGGGCGAGCGTGAGGCGCGCCAGGCCAAGAAGGAAATGGTCGAGGCGAACCTGCGTCTGGTGATCTCGATCGCCAAGAAATACACCAACCGCGGCCTGCAGTTCCTCGACCTGATCCAGGAAGGCAACATCGGCCTGATGAAGGCCGTGGATAAGTTCGAGTACCGCCGCGGCTACAAGTTCTCGACCTATGCCACCTGGTGGATCCGCCAGGCGATCACCCGCTCGATCGCCGATCAAGCGCGCACGATCCGTATTCCGGTGCATATGATCGAGACGATCAACAAGCTGGTCCGCACTTCGCGGCAGATGCTGCATGAAATCGGCCGCGAACCGACGCCGGAAGAGCTGGCGGGCAAGCTCGGCATGCCGCTCGACAAGGTGCGCAAGGTGATGAAGATCGCCAAGGAGCCGATCAGCCTGGAGACGCCGATCGGCGACGAGGAAGACAGTCACCTGGGCGACTTCATCGAGGACAAGAATGCCGTCCTGCCGGTGGACGCGGCGATCCAGTCGAATTTGCGCGAGACCACGACGCGTGTTCTGGCCTCGCTGACCCCGCGCGAGGAGCGCGTGTTGCGCATGCGCTTCGGCATCGGAATGAACACGGACCACACCCTGGAAGAGGTCGGTCAGCAGTTCTCGGTGACGCGTGAGCGTATCCGCCAGATCGAGGCAAAGGCGCTGCGTAAGCTCAAGCACCCGAGCCGCTCGCGCAAGCTGCGCAGCTTCCTCGATAACTAAGCCGTGTGATCGATACTGCCGCCTGCGGGCGGTTGCGTTTTGCCAGGGCCGGTGCCAAAACAGGCGCCGGCCGTGGTCGTTCCGGCAGCCGCGGTATACCGATGCCCCCAAGGGCCCGTAGCTCAATTGGTTAGAGCCGGCCGCTCATAACGGTCTGGTTGCTGGTTCGAGTCCAGCCGGGCCCACCATCCATCCAATAGCTCGCATCCTGACGATGACTTGCTCTGAGGTGCCGCGCCGGCGCCGCAGGTGGCGGTTGGACCAAATTGCCTCTTGCTGCAAAGCCAACTCGAACTCATCGTGGTCGGAGCATTTCATGTTTCTACCTTTTGATGAATGATGGGAGGCGCGCCATGAAGATCGGAACAGACATCAGCGTACTGGCGGAACCGGGGCGTTCGGATGCAGCGGTGCTGGCGGAGCATCTGGCAATTGCCGACTTGGCAGAGCCACTGGGCTTCGACTCGTTGTTCGGTCTGGAGCACCACTTCACCGGTTATTCGATGTCGCCGCACCCGCTGCAACTCCTGAGCTATTACGCAGCGAAGACCAAGCGCATTACGCTCGGCACCTGCGTTATCGTTCTGCCCTGGCACGATCCGATCCGCGTGGCCGAACAAATCGCCTACCTCGACCTGTTGTGTGGCGGCCGCTGTATGTTTGGCTTTGGTCGTGGTGCGGCGAGTGTCGAGTACGCCGGCTTCCGCATACCGATGGAGGAAGCCCGCCCGCGCTTTGCCGAGGCGGCGCAGCTCATCACCAAAGCACTGCGCGATGAAGTCTTCGAGTGGGATGGCGAGTTCTACAAGATCCCCAAAATGTCGATCCGGCCAAGGCCCATGTCCCGTCCCGAACGTCGTTTCTATGCGTCGTCCGTCAGCCCGGAATCCGCCGAGATCATGGCCAAGCTCGGCTTCGGCATGATGGTCATTATGCAGAACGAATGGGTGAAGGCAGCCGCGGACATCCAGTCGTTCCGTGACACTGCTATCAGTGTCGGGCATACGCCGCGGCCACCGGTGATCCTGACCAATGTCTCAGTGGCTGAAAGCCGGGACGAGGCCCAGGATCGCGCGATGCAGTATCTCGGCGCGAAATGGGACTCGATCGACAATCACTACAACTTCTCCGACGGTCACCTCGCCAAGGTGAAGGGATACGAGTCCTACGGCAAGATGGCGAAGACGTACTCGAAACTGAAAGACAAAGACGCGCGTCAGAAAATGACCGAGTTCTACGTCAAGATTCAGATCGTCGGGACGCCGGACGACTGCATCGAGCAGGTCAGGGAGTTGCGGGCGCTGACGGGCACGGACCACATCGTTTGCGATTTTTCCTATGGTGGCATGCCGCATGAAATGGGCGAGCTGAACATGCGGCTGTTCGCGTCGGATGTGATGCCGATCCTACAGCGCGATGCGGCTTTCAGCGGTCCGGTTGCAGTCCCGGGACTCGAGGGTCAGCCGCAGGACGACGTCTTCGCGCCGGCATAGCTCGCCATGTCGGTGCGGCGATTGCCGGTCGCAAACGCACTGCCCAAGCGTTGGCGTTGGCAGGAACGTCGTGGTGCCTCAATCGTATGAGTGGCCGGCTTGGCGAAGCAGGTGGCGGAAGCGATTGGCGACGGGTTCGTCGACGAACATGCCGTCCACTTCAATTGCACCGACACCTTGCGTCTTTGCTGCATCGAAAGACTGGATGATGCGTTCGGCGCGCGCGATTTCATCTTCGGATGGGCTTAGTACGCGATTGATGATTGCCGCCTGATCCGTGGTCAGGCAGAACTTGCCGGCAAAGCCGAAGGCCTGGGTTCGTTGGGTGGCGGCCACAAGGCCATCGGTATCGCCGGTGTCGAGCCAGACGGCGTCGATGGGTGGTAGCAGGTTCAATGCGCGTGACGTGTTCACAAGATGGGATCGGAAGTAAGCGAACTCGGTTTCATCGCCGTCGCCGCGCAGATTCAGTTCCGTTGCCAGATCGCCGATCCCGAGACCAAAGCGAACAGGACGTGCCGGCAATGTCGTTGTCGCGGCACCGAAACTGTGGAACGACCGGGCCGTCTCGATGATCGCCAGGATGGCGAGCGAGCCGGTGACAAGCTTGTGTTCGATCTCCATCTCCGTGAGCAGCCAATCGAGGATCAGCAGATCCGACGGTGTCTCGGCTTTCGGCAGAACCACCCCCTTTAGTGCCGGCGTCAGCGCCATCGCCGCAACGGTGTCCTTGAGGGCCAGTCCGCTCGCCAGACCATTGATCCGAACGTAGAGAGAGACGTCGGCCGTCGTCACGTTCACTTGGCGCAGCGCCTCACGTGCGGCGTCCTTCTTGGTCGGCGGTACCAGGTCTTCGAGATCGAGGATCAGCATATCCGCGCCGGCTGATGATGCATGCGCGACCGCACCGGGCTGGTCAGCGGCGGCAAACAGCCAGCTTCGTTCAGCAGGCATGGCTTAGCTCTCTCCCCATTGTGTCGGTAAATCGGCAACGATGTCGGCCAGACCGCCTGGAACCGACCTGCCGACCATGTCGAAGCCAAAGTGAATCAACAGCCCCCGGATCTGATGCTCGGCCCGGCTGGGATCGTTGCCCGCCAATAGAGCTGTGAAATGATCGTGCACAGCCAGCACCAGGTCGATATCCGTCAAATAGACATCGGCCTGGTGCATGAACAGTCGCACGAGATCGCTCAAGGACCGCCATGCGGCGAATAGGGCCGCGTTACCGCACAATTGCACCATGGCTTTGTGATAGGCCCAGCCGGCCTCGCGACACGTCGGGATATCGCCCGTCGCTGCTGCTTCATGTAATTGATGGTTCATTCGCCGCAGCTCAGCGACAGCGTTTCGGTCGCCGCGAACGACGAAGAGACGTGCCGCCAGGCCTTCGAGGTTGGCACGCACCGGAATCATTTCAGCAAAGTCGGCGTGCGACGGCGCGGCGACAAAAGTCCCGCGCCCTTTCGTCGAGGTGACCAGACCCTCGCTCTCCAGCTTCTTTAGGGCTTCGCGCAGCGGAATCCGGGAAACGCCCAGATCCCTTGCGACTTTCGTTTCGACGATGCGCTCGTTGGCAGCGAACGTGCCGTTCAGTATGGCGTCGAAAATCTGTCGGGCGATCATGTCGACCAAAGACTCGGGCGGTTCCAGCCTCTCGAGTTTTCCGGCTGTGGCAGCCTGCGTAGGCATCGATGTTCCCTGGCATTTTGAACGCCATCGCGAGCGCCACCGTCTAGCCAGACGCTCGACACCGCGATGTACGCAGTCCAGCATACTGTATACAATTGGATCTTTCGACGCTAGCGTGATCGGGTGTCGGTTTCGAGACGCCCGAAAATGCGGGTGCTTTCGGTCGGCCAATGCTGCTGCGGGAGGAGGCGACCGTGAATTCACCGTCAAGGACAGGCATCCGTCCCTCCGAGGTGCTTGCGAAGGTGCAGAGCAGCGGCCCTGCGTCAAACGCACTTGGCCCGGATGACCTATGTGACATGTTGCGCACGATGCTGCGCATTCGCCGTTTCGAAGTCCGCACCAAGGAGCTGTTCCTGGATGGCGTGATCAAGGGCACGGCGCACTCGTCGGTCGGGCAGGAGGCCATCGCGGTTGGCGCCTGCCGCGCGCTGCAACCTCGGGACTTCGTGCTTACGCACCATCGCGGCCACGGCCATACCATTGCGAAGGGCGCGGACGTTCGCCGCATGTTTGCCGAGTTGATGGGCAAGGCGCCCGGCTATTGCCGGGGCCTGGGCGGCTCGATGCATATCGCCGACTTCGATTCGAACATACTCGGCGCCAACGGCATCGTCGGTGCGGGCATGGGGCTTGGTACCGGGGCCGCTCTGGCACAAGCGTTGAAGGATACCGGCGCAATCGGCGTTGCGTTTTTCGGTGACGGGGCGGCCAACGAAGGCATTTTTCACGAAGCGATGAATTTGGCTGCGGTGTGGTCGCTGCCTCTCATCTTCTTTTGCGAGAACAACCAGTATGGCCTGTCGACGGCCAGCGCGGCGGTAACGTCCGGCCCGTCCGTTGCCGCCCGTGGCGACGGCTATGGCATACCGAATACCCGAGTCGACGGGAACGATGCGGTCACTGTATTCGATGCCGTGGCACGGGCCGCCCTGCGGGCGCGCGCCGGCCATGGGCCAAGTCTGATCGAGGCACTGACTTACCGTTGGGACGATCACTCGATGCGGGCCAACCTGCCCCGGTACCGGCACGAGAGCGAGGAAGGTGAGTGGCGGGCGCTCGACCCGTTAAAGCAGTTGCGCCAGCGGGTCCTGTCCGCAGGGGAGGTGGACGACGAGTTCTGCGATGGCCTCGCCGTTGACGTCGACCGGGAGATCGAGGACGCCATCGCCTGGGCCGCGGCGCAACCGGAGCCGGACTTCAAGACCGCGCGCGACCTGGTATCCGTGCCATACGTGGCGCGCGATGCGGAACCGGACCCGGGTGTTCGCGATCTGACGTATGTTCAGGCGATCAACGAGGCCATCCACCAGGAGATGGCACGCGATGACGGCGTCATCCTGATCGGCGAGGACGTCGGTGAAATTGGCGGCATTTTTGGCGTGACGAAGGGGCTAAGGGACGAATTCGGACCGGCGCGTGTCCGCGACACGCCGATCTCGGAAGGTGCGATCAGCGCCTGCGGCGTGGGTGCCGCGTTGTCCGGCCTTCGACCGATCGTTGAGATACAGCTGTTCGATTTCGTCTCGCTGATGATGGATGCGATTGTCAATCAGGCCGCGAAGGCGCGCTTCATGCTGGGCGGCGCGGCCACTGTGCCGATCGTGTTCCGCGGGCCCCAGGGAGCCGGAATCCGTTTGGCGGCGCAGCACTGCCAGTCGCTCGAAGCCTGGTTTGCCCATGTGCCTGGACTGGAGGTGTATGCGCCTTCGACACCTTATGACGCCAAGGGCCTGATGACGGCAGCGATCCGTTCCGACAACCCGGTGGTCTTTTTGGAGCACAAGCTGCTCTACCTTGGCGGTGCTTCGGCGGTGCCTGAGGCGGCCTACGACCTTCAACCGGGTCGGGCGCGCGTTGTGCAGGAAGGCCAGCACTGCACGGTGATCGCCTCGATGGCGATGGTTGAGCGCGCGGTTCAGGCGGCCGGCCGTTTGGCCCGCGACGGCCTTTCCATCGAGATCATCGATCCTCGAACCATCAAGCCACTCGATATCGAGACGATCGTCGGGAGCGTGCAGAAGACCAATCGCGCGGTTGTCGTGCATGAAGCCGTCCGGTTTGGCGGTATCGGTGCCGAAATCGCCGCGCAGGTGACGGAGCAGGCATTCGACTGGCTCGACGCACCGGTTGCCCGGATTGGCGCGCCCGATATGCCGGTTCCTTACAACGACCGGCTGGAGCGTGACTACATGCCTTCAGCCGACGAGATCGCCGATGCGGTAAAGTCCGTTTGCTACCGCGATTGAGGCTCGCCAGACCCCTACCAGACCTCCCCGAAGGGGCGCAGTTCGACCAGGAACGAGCGCGTAGAGCGCGGTTGGTGCGCCGTGTGAAACACCTCACCGGCAATGTCGTCCGGGCTGGCGAAGAAATCGTCGGGCCGTTCGGGGCGCCGGCGGCGGGCGAAGGGCATGTCGATGACCGCGTCGATAACGACATATGCGACGTGGACGCCTTTGGGTCCCAGGTCGCGCGCCAGGCTCTCGGCCAGGATGCGCTGCGAGGCCTTGGTTGGCGCGAACCCGATGAAGTCCGGTTTCCCGCGCAGCGAACCGGTGTTGCCGGTGACCACGATGGCGCCGTCGCCGCGATTGACCATGGCCGGCGCCAATTCCTGCGCGGTGACCAGAAGACCGGAGGTGTTGACGCGAAAGTTTCGTTCGAGGTCTGTCGGGTCGAGGTCCTCGTATGAGCTGAAAGTCGCTAGGGCGGCGTTGTAGATGACGACCTGAGGCGGCCCAAGGTCGTCAACGACCCGCTTCAGTGTCGACCGGAATGCGTCGAGGTCAGCGATGTCGGCGGCATACGGTACGCTGCCGTCGACGCTATCCGCGAAGCTCTGCAGGCGCTCACGATGTCGTGCGACCATCGAAACGCGATAGCCGCCTTCGATGAACCTGCGTACACAGGCGAGCCCGGTTCCGACACCGACGCCGATGACCAGGCAATGCGGTTTGTCTGTCTCCATGTCTGTCGCCACTCCTCGCGTCTGCTATGCATCCCCAGTTGACCGCTAAAAGCGTAGCATGGCGCCAGCGACGCGACGCTGCCAGCGATCCGCCGGTTTCGTGTCAGTACCATCGGGATAGCTTTGTATGACGCATGAAGACGACACCGAAGCCGTGGATTGCGTCGGGTTCATCATCTGCATCGACAACAAAGTGCTGGCGGAACGCCGCCGGTTGGATCGGCGGGTGATGCCCGGCATCCTGTCGATACCCGGCGGACATGTTGAAGCGGGTGAGACGCTCGAACAGGCATTGGCACGCGAACTGCTGGAGGAACTCAACGTGGTCGTGCGGCGAAGCCGATACGTCGGCGCCTACCTGCACAGGTCGCTGGAACTGCGTCGCCTGCATTACTTTGCGATCGATGAGTGGGCCGGCGAGATCGAGAACCACGAAGCGGCGTCGCTGCACTGGGTGCCGATTGATGATTTGCAACGGCTGGATCTCGACGTCGATCGTCGCGCCGTCACCGCCTGTCTCGCCATACGTTCCGGCGTATAGTGCAGAGGGTTGCCCGACCTGTCGGCGCGGACAGCCGACCGCTCAGGTCTGCAGCACGTACTCCCCAGGGGCATCGGCCAGAACGCGGTAGCCGGCGTCCGGAGCACCCATGGCCGGTGGCGCCGACTTCTTACCCGATCGTTCCGCCAGCCAGGCCTGCCATGCGGGCCACCAGCTGCCATCCGACGCGGTTGCCGTGTCGAACCAGGTGTCGGGGTCGACATACTTCTGGCCGTTCTCATGTCGGCTGATCCGGTAGCGCCTGCGCGGGTGGCCCGGTCGGCTGACGATGCCGGCATTGTGACCACCGTTGGTCAGCAGAAAGGTCACGTCGGTGTCGACCAGCAGGTGGACCTTGAAGACCGATCGCCACGGCGCGACATGATCGGTTTCGGTGCCGACGGCAAAGATCGGTGCGCGGATGTCCGTTAATGCCACCTTGCGGCCATCGACCTCGTAGCGCCCGGCGGCGAGTTCGTTGTTCAGGAACAGCCGGCGCAGGTACTCCGAGTGCATCCGGTAAGGCATGCGGGTGGCATCGGCGTTCCATGCCATCATGTCGTTCAGGTCGGTCTGTTCGCCAAGCAGGTATTCGCGCAGCATGCGCGACCAGATGAGATCGTTGGAGCGCAGCAGGTGGAACGCACCTGCCATCTGCTTGTGATCGAGGTAGCCCTGTTCCCACATGATGTCTTCGAGGTAACTGACCTGCGCCTCATCGATGAACAAAGTCAATTCGCCCGCCTCGGTGAAGTCGGTCTGGGCGGCCAAAAGCGTGATGCTGGCGAGGCGGTCGTCGCCATTGCGTGCCATCGCCGCCGCGGCGATGGACAGGAGCGTCCCGCCCAGGCAATAGCCAACCGCGTGGATTTTCGTCTCCGGGCAGACTGCGCTGACCGCTGTCAATGCATCCTGCACGCCGAGCCAAAGGTAATCGTCCATGCCCTTGTCGCGATCGTCGGCCAGTGGATTGCGCCAGGACAGGGTGAACACTGTATGGCCCTGACCGACCAGGTACCTGATCAGCGAGTTTTCCGGTGACAGATCGAGGATGTAGTACTTCATGATCCAGGCCGGCACGATCAGGATCGGCTCCGGGTGGACCTTAGGCGTCGACGGCGTGTACTGGATCAGTTCGATCAGACGGTTGCGATAGATGACTTTGCCGGGGGTTGCGGCGACATTGTCGCCAGGCACGAACTTGTCGGCACCCGCAGGCGGCCGCCCGGCGATCACGCGTTCCCAGTCCTCCGCGAATTTCATGAACCCACGGTGCAGGTTCTGACCGCCTTGCTCGAAGGTCTTTTGCAGCAGCTCCGGGTTGGTCGGGAGAAAGTTTGCGGGTGAGACGATATCCAGCAACTGGCGTGCGGCAAAGGAAACGGCATCTTCATGATGGGGTGAAACCCCACGCACCCCGGTGGTGGCGTTGAACCACCATTGCTGCTGCAGCAGGAATGACTGGTAGATCAGGTTGAACGGGTATTGCCGCCAGCCATCGTGATCGAACCGATGGTCATGTGGCAGCGGTTCGATGCAGGCTTCCTGACCTGCACCGGCGATACTGTCGTAGGCATGCCGCCAAAGGCGGCTGGTCTTGCGCGCGGCCTTTTGGCCCAGTTCGGCCTGCTTGCCGGGTGCCATGGCAAGGTGCAGCGCCCAGTCGGCCCAGGCGAGGGTAAGCGCAACCGGCGACAATCCTCCCGTGGCGCGGCCCATTGTCGCCTTGGTCAGGCGATCCATCACATCCGCCGACATCAGGCCCGCGAGCGCCAGTTCCGGCGGTTCCTTCCGGCGCGCTGGCGGGCGTTGATCATGTTTGACTGGAGTGTTGGCAGAAGACGCTTCCGGCAAAGTCGACATACGCGGACCTGGTTACTGTGACGCTGGATTTGCAGTGCCTCACGGCAGGCCAACTGCATAGAGCGGAAGTGTGACAATCCGGTGATTGCCTGGCCTGTCGCCAATAGAAGTGTCGCCGGTGCTCGATCGCGGGATTGTTGTGTCGAGGCCGATGTAGGAGAGTTGACGGCAAGAAAAATGCTCATCGGGAGAAAGAGATGCCATTGCAAATCGTGCCATCGGGGCAGGCCTGCGGCGCCGAGATCACCGGCGTCGATCTGACCGGTCCGCTGTCAGCCGGCGAGATCGAAGGCATTCGTGCGGCTTGGCTCGAACACCACGTCCTGTCCTTCCCCAATCAGGCCATGACGGACGATGACCTCGAGCGGTTCACGCTGTCGTTCGGTCCGTTTGGCGCCGATCCGTTCGTGGCGCCAATCCCGGGCCGCGAGCACATCATTGCCATCCAGCGCGCGGCGGACGAGACGACGCCGATCTTCGCCGAGAAGTGGCATACCGACTGGAGTTTCCAGACCGTGCCGCCGGCGGGCACTTGCCTCTATGGCATCACCATTCCGCCGCACGGCGGCGACACACTGTTCGCCAATCAACATGCGGCGCTGGATGCCATGCCGGCCGATCTGCGACAGAGACTCGAGGGTCGCATGGCGATCCACTCCGCCGGTGGCGCCTATGCGCCCGACGGTTTCTATGGCGACAATGATAAAGACAAGGGGCGCAGTATGGACATCCGCCCGTCCAATGAAGCCAGAGCGACCCAGCTCCATCCGATCATCCGCAAACACCCGGAGACCGGCCGCTTGGGAATCTTCGGCTGCATCGGCTACATCGTCGGCATCGACGGCGTGTCGCCGGAAGAGGGCGGCACATTGCTTCGGGAGCTCTACGACTGGCAGTCCAGCGAGGCCTTCCAGTATCGGCATCGCTGGCAGCCGCAGATGCTGGTCATGTGGGACAACCGTTCTGTCCTGCACATGGCAACGGGCGGCTACGACGGCCACGCCCGGGTCCTGCACCGCACCACGATTGGGGAGCGTCTCGCGGCCTGACGCGCAGGTGTGTGGGCCGAAGCCGGCCTGTCGGGGCAACGCGCGTGTGGCTGCACAAATGAAGACTCTCGCCTGGCACGTATGCGATGCGTCCGGGATGCGCACCATGAGAACGCCACGGTTACTCATCGTCGTCGGACTTCTGTTGGCGAGTTGCACGTCGGGCGAGCTTCCCTGCCGTCCGGCGTCTCACTATGCGCCACCGGCCAATGCCCCGTACGTTGCCGAAGAGGTCCGCATACCGACGATGGAGGGGCATGTTCTGGTTGGAACGCTGACCCGGCCAAAAGGGTCCGGTGGGCGACCGCCGGCCGTCGTCTTGATCGGCGGTTCGCATGGCCAGGATCGCGACATGGCAGGTGCGGCCGTGGGCCCACTCTCTCATTATCGGCCGTTCCGGCAGGTCGCCGACACCCTCAGCCGGCGGGGCTTTGCCGTTCTGCGGGTCGATGATCGCAGCGTTGGTTGTTCGGGCGGCGGACCGCTTTCCGACGCCAGTACCGACATTCGCGCGGAAGACACGAGAGCGACGATCGGATTTCTACGCGGCCACGACAAGGTCGATGGACGCCGGCTTGGTCTGCTGGGAATCAGTGAGGGCGCGACCATCGCCGTCATGATCGGCGCCACGGATCACGCGCTGCGCGGTATCGTATCGATGGCTGGGCATGCCGGCCCAGGCTGGCGGGTCTGGAAACACCAGACCAGGTACCTGATTTCGCTCGGCGAGGAAATGGACCGGGCGAAGAAGACACGCTGGCTCGCGGGTGAAGACCCGGAAGTCATCCTTGAAGAGCGCGTTGCCGAGGCCCGCGCTCATGTCGCCGCCGGCGAAGCAAATCCCTGGTGGACCTTTTTCTTTATCTATGACCCAACCGCCGTTGCGCCGAACATCGTCAGTCCGGTCCTCATTCTCCATGGTGCCCGCGACTCCAATGTGCCGGTTGCCGATGCGGACAGGCTCGCCCAAGCGATCAGATCCGGCGGCAATCCGGACGTCACGGTCAGGATATTCACCGATCACAACCACCTGTTTCTGCCCGACAGACACGGCGGTTTCCGGCGGTATGCGGAGTTGCTGCAGCGAACCAACCAGATCCCCGAAGAGGTCCTCACGACAATTGCCGACTGGTTCAGCGAACGTATGCCAGTGGCCGACCAGGCTCGCTAGTGCATGGCTTTCCAGGGGTGGATTTGCCGGTTGATTAAACGCCGGCACGCATGGTCTCACGCAACGATCAAGCCTCCTTGTGGATCACATGTAGAGCGCGGCGGACCGCCGACCGGTAGCCGCGTTCAGGGTTGATTGCGAATGGATCGACGGACTCACATGCCTCACGTCCCAGCAATTGCCGGCGCAGACCGGATGCGCCTAGACTGACGGCGGTGCGATCGGCGGCATGGGAGGTGCCGATGACGACGCCGGCAATATCCGGACGTGTAGCTGACACCTACGAGACCGATAGTGGGCTGACGGTGCGGCCACTGCATTCAGCGCTCGGTGCAGAGGTGCGCGGGGTCGATATGGCGGCACCGCTTGATGCATCGGTCCGTCGCGATCTTCACGCGGCCTGGATGACGCATCTGGTGCTGGTGTTCCCCGACCAGCACATTGACGATGTCGCTCACGTCGCCTTCACCCGCAACTTCGGTGAGCCTGAGATCTTTCACCAGAAGATGATCAAGTCGACACAGGTGCCGGAGATCTTCCGCGTCGCCAATGTCGACGAGGATGGCCACTTGCTGCCGCCGGCCAACGAGACGGTCCGGCAACTGTCATCCGCGCGCATGTGGCATACCGACAGCAGCTATCGCGACATCCCCTCGATGGGTTCGCTACTGCGCGGCCTGGAAGTGACGCGCGACGGAGGCGAAACCCTGTTTACCAACATGTACCTGGTATGGGAGGCGTTGCCGGACGAATTGAGACAGCAGGTAGACGGTCGTCGCGCCCGCCATGCCTTCGACTACCTGCGGGTGTTGAAAGGGTTGCCGCCGATCCCCAATGAGGAACGCGCGAAGGTGCCGCCGGTTTGGCAGCCGATGGTGCGCCGGCATCCGGTGACCGGCCGCGCGTCCCTGTTCATCAGCGTGATTTACAACGATGAGATCGAGGGCATGGCGCCGGACGATGCCAAGCGCTTGATCGCGAAGCTGGCTGAGTTCGCGGGGCGGCCGGAATTCGTCTACCGTCACCGCTGGTCCGCCGGCGACGTGGTCATGTGGGACAATCGCTGCACCATGCACCAGGTAACGCCCTACGATCCGACCGAACGCCGCGTACTGCACCGGACCACCATTGTCGGTGACGGCCCCGTCATCGCCGCCTGAGTCCGTGCGCAAGGTCCCGGAGATCTGTTGGCGCGTCGCAGCCGGGTCAAGACAGCGGCTCAATATCGCCGTCTTCGGCAGCCGGATATGCTTCGACCCGGGTGCTGGGGCGATGCGCAGTCGTTGCAGTCGACTAGCGTGAGCGGAGACGGTTGCCCAAGCGGTAGAACAGAACGGTGCCGACACCCCAGGCGCCGTTGATCAGCAGGCCGGTGACGAGGCCGGCGACAGGGTTGCCGCTGGGTGGGCTGATCCCCTTCAGGGGGAAGACGACAAGCACGGCAACGGCTGTGGGACCGATGGCGCCGAACGCGAAGACGAGGGGCCAATACAGGCCTTTGCGCGGCAGTCGCGGGTCGAGCATGCTGAGCACGAGACCCCACACGCCGCCCCAGAACGCCAGCGATATGATTTGCGGCACGCCGAACGGTTCGGTCGGTGCCATCGGCAGCGGCGCGTAGCTGGTGAAACCGATGCCGTACAGGATCGCGAGAACGCCTTGGTGAAACACCAGCACAGCAAGGAAGCCCGCCAGGAACCAGACCGTCAACCGCCCAATCAGGGATCCGGATGCCGCCGTGTGTTTCGCATGATCGTTCATGACGTTGTCTCACCCCTAGATCTGCCGTCCGCCGCGGCCCTGCGCGCCGATTGCGATGGCCGACCAACATAGGCCGCATGTCGATTTTGTGACAGAGCCACCTCTCTTAGCCGCGCCGGGTCAGCAGCAACAGTCCGAGGCCGACGGCCAGCGCCCCGCCGGCAATGGTCCAGGTGAGGGCTTCGCTGAGGAGCCATGCGCTCACAAGCACGCCGACAATCGGCTCGACAAAGCCGAAGCTCGCAATCACCGACGGATTGTACCGGCGCATCAGCACGTAGTTCACCGAGAAGCAGAAGCCGGCAATGACTGCACCCTGATAGACCAGGGCCAGGATCGGACCCGGACCCAGGCGATCCCAGGCAACGGTTTCGGTCAATGCCCCGCCAACGGCGAAGATGGGCAGGGACAAGGCCATCATCCAGACAGTCAGACAGGCAGGGTCGATGTTGCTGACCAGCCTGCCGGCGAAGGCCGCCCGCAAACCCAACAGTGCGGCGGAAAACAGCACGATGACGTTGCCGAGGTCGCCAAGCGACAACTGGCTGAGGTCGGTGTTGCGCGTCAACACCAGCAGCACGCCAGTGAAGGCGACCGGCAGGCCGACCAGTTGCCATCGGGTCAGTCGATCGTGCGGCAATAGCCAGATGCCGAAGATCACCGCCCACAACGGAAACGTGGATAGCAGGATCGAGCCCATGATGCCGCTGGTCAGACCGAAGCCCCAGTTCATGGTGCCGATCTGCACGGTGAACATGATGCTCAAGGCGGCCAGCGGCCGCCATTCGCCACTGCGCGGCCACAGACGCAGGCCGCTGATCAATGCCCAGCCAACGACGCACAGCACCCCGATCGTGAAGCGGACGAAGCCGCTCCACAATGGCGGCACTGCCTCCAGGCCGATCTTCACGGCGACGGTGTTGCCGCCCCACAGCACATGTATGAGCGCGGCCATGGCAATCGCGGTGGCTGGCATCACGGCCTGCCGGGCCGCCGCGAAGGTGTCCTGGGTCATGTCTTGAGGTTGGCCGGCGGCTGGTCTCTACCAGCCCTCGATCCAGGGACGCAGATCGATTTCATGGGTCCAGGCGCTGCGGCCCTGTGTGTGGAGCGACCAGTAGGCATCGGCGATCGCGTCCGGCTGCAGGACGCCGTCCTGTTCTTTCAGGGCATAGCGTTCAGGGAAACGCTCTTCGATCCACTTGGTGTCGATGGCCCCGTCGATGACCACGTGCGCGACATGAATGCCCTTGGGGCCGAGTTCGCGCGCCATGCTCTGTGCCAAGGCCCGGAGCGCGTGCTTGCCCCCGGCAAACGCCGCATAGCCGTCGCCGCCGCGTACGCTGGCCGTGGCGCCGGTGAAGATGATGGTGCCGCGCGCGCGTGGCAGCATGTGGCGGGCGGCTTCGCGCCCGGTCAGAAAACCGGCAAACGCCGCCATCTCCCAGACTTTGCGATAGACGCGACTGGTCGTTTCAGTGATCGGGAACCTGACGTTGCCACCGACATTGAAGACGACGACTTCTATCGGGCCGATTTCACGTTCAACGCGCTCGATGAATGGCACCATCTCGTCTTCTTCGCGGGCATCGATGCCGAACGCGTGCGCGATGCCGCCGTCATCGCGGATACGCGTCGCCAATTTCTCCAGGTCGTCCAGGTTTCGGGCCCGTCGGGTCATCACGGCCTGGTAACCCTCGCGTGCAAACCGTCGGGCCACGGCCCCACCTGTGGCATCTCCGGCACCGATCACCAGGGCCACCGGTGCCGCGTTCGCGGCTGCGGTGTCGCTTTCGCTCATCTCGGCGTCCTCTCTTTCCGTCGCTACTGTGCGGATGTCTGAACCGGCCCCGGTGTTGGCGTATACTAGCGCACGCGGGCGTTGCCAGGGACGAAAACGGGAGGGGTGTGAATGGAGTTTCGCCAGAGATATGCCGATGGCGGGTTCGATCGCGTGGCGGAACGCCGCGAGGATCAGGCATGGCTGGCGGCCCGGTTGAGCACGGCCGAAACCCGCATTCATCCAATCTCGCGCGGCCGAAGTCTGATCGCCGACGCCGAGCGGCCCCTGGCGCTGTCGCCGGGCGAACTCGGCGAAACGGCGGACGCCATTCTCCTTGGCGTCGATGGCGGTGACGTTTGCCACTTCGCCATCGACCTATCGAACGTCGACGACGGTGAGACCGCTCAGGCCTATGGGGCGAGCTGGCATGACCTGCGCGACGTCGCGGCCGAACTGCCGCATCGCGACGCCGCTATTCTGGCGTTCGCCCGGGGTATGGTGCATTGGCACGGCAGCCACCGCTTCTGCGGCGTGTGTGGCGGCGAGACCGCATCGCAGCGGGCCGGTCATATGCGGCGCTGTCTGACCGCCGATTGCGGCCGGATGCATTTCCCGCGCACTGACCCCGCTGTGATCACGCTGGTTACGGACGGCGACCGCTGCCTGCTGGCGCGACGGGCGATCTGGCCCGCCGGCCGGCGATCGACCATTGCCGGCTTCGTCGAACCCGGTGAGACGCTGGAGGATGCAGTGCGTCGGGAGATCCTCGAAGAAGTCGGGGTGTCGACGGGCGCGGTGGCCTACCAGGGCTCGCAACCCTGGCCATTTCCGTCATCGTTGATGATGGGTTTCCGCGCGGCGGCAACGGACAGCGCGATTACCGTCGATGGCGACGAGATTGCCGAGGCCGACTGGTATCACCGTGACGAGATCCCGAAGGCGTTGGCGACCGGCGACTTGAAGCTACCGCCGGTCGACTCCATCAGTTTCTGGCTAGTCAACACCTGGCTCAATGGGGGCTGAAGCCGCAGTTTGTGGCCTTTGTAGTCCGGCAGGCGTTTGTGTGATCTTCGACACATCGACTGACCGATGCGATCTTTATATAGTTTACCGGTCTTAAGTTTATGGGGTCGGTCGGGTGGATTTCTCCCGGCCAAATCTGCGAAAACGACTGAGGGGTGCGTCGTGAAAAAACTATTTCCAATGATTGCTGCAACCGGCCTGGCGGTGACACTGTCGGCCTGTGCAGGGCTACAACTCGAAAAAGCAGAGAATATGTCGGCTGGTGGTTCGGCATTCGACCAGACGCTGTATAGCTCTTATGTCGATCTGTCGAAGCGGGAGTTCTCGGAAGGCGATTATCGGGATTCCGATCAATTCGCCACTCGGGCGATTGCGGCTGCCGGCGCGAACAGCGGTACGCCGGAAGCGATCAATGCCCGGCAGCTGCCGGACAACAAGGTCGACGAACTGACTAACGCGCGTGAATGGTTGGTCGATGCATTCGGAAAGGGGGCCAAGGAGAAGGCGCCAGAGGCTTCCGCTCAGGCGCAGGCCAATTTCGATTGCTGGATGCAGGAGCAGGAAGAGAACTTCCAGCCCAAGGATATCGCCCGCTGCCGCAGTGACTTCCTGCTGGCCATGGCGAAGGTTGACGAGGCAACGCGCGAAGCCCTGCCGACCACGGCAGCTGCGCCGGCGCCGAAGGAAGACGACGCCGCGCGCATCGATGGCATCTATGTCCTGTTCTTCGATTTCAACAGCTCGACGCTGAAGCCGGAATCGATGGACGTCGTGCGCAAGGCGATCTTTGACTACCACCTGGCCAAGCCGGAGAAGATCCAGGTGTCCGGGCACACCGATGCGGCGGGCTCGAACGCCTACAACGAGGCCTTGTCGATGCGTCGTGTGGAATCTGTCATTGATGCGATGAAGGCCGGCCTGGTGCCGGATGGCAAGTTCACGACCGAGGCCATCGGCGAGAAGTTGCCGCTGGTTCGCAATGGCCTGAACCAGCGTGAGTATAAGAACCGGCGGGTCGAGATCATCTTTGAATAGGTGATCGGTAAGCGGTTCCCGCAGATACCGGCGCGGGGGGGTCGTTGAGCCCCCGCCGTTCTCTGTTTCGGGCCAGGTCACGCCGTACGTTGTCGCGTGGCAGCGGCTGGCCCTCGGGTGAGAGGTCATCGACCATGCGATTGTTGATTGCGTTGCTGCTGCCCTGGCTGCTGTTTTTCACCATCGGGCGGCCGATCTCGGGGATCATTTGCCTGATCCTGCAGATCAGTCTGATCGGCTGGGTCCCGGCGGCGATTTGGGCTGTCTATGCCCTGAGCCAATACAACACGGACAAGAAGATCGACGCGTTGCGTGACGTCTGAGCTGCGCGTCCGGGCGCTTGTCGCTCTATTCGGGGAAAGGTGGTGCGACGCCGTCCGGCAGCGGCATCTCGAACGCGTTCAGCGTCATCGATACCAGCGCGTAGTAGCCGATGATGCCGACGAGATCGACGACGCCGCGTTCGCCCAACTGGGCGACCGCCTGCTCATACGTCGGCTGCGAGACCCGCTTGTCGCGGTACATCTCCTCGCAGAACGCATAGATCGCTGCCTCATCGGCACGATCGAAGGTCGGCTGACGGCCGTCGTGCACGGCGTCGATGATGTCCTGCGGCAGTCCGCCGTCGCGGGCCATCGGTTCATGCGCGTACCACTCGAACTGCGCCCGCCACTGCTTTGCCGTGAACAGGATGGCCAGTTCCGACAGCCGCGGCTCCAGCGAACTGTTGAACCGGCAGAATTCGCCAAGCTGCTGCGCCCGGTCGGCCAGGTCCGGGCTGCGCAGCCAGGCAAGGAAGGGGCCGCCGATGCTGCCGCGAGGCCCGCTGACGATCGCATCGTGAACCCGACGCTGCGCGGCGTCCATGTCTTCGCGGGGCAACGGTGTCATTCGGGGCATGACGGCTCCTTCCGGCGTTGGTCTGACTGGTACAATGGCGGTTCGGCCTAGAAGCCGATGTGCATGCCGCCGTTGATCGACAGGTGCTGACCGGTCACGTAGCTCGACGCGTTCGACAGCAGGAAGCAGACGGGCTGCGCTACTTCTTCCGGTGTCGAGAAGCGCTGCAGCGGGACCTGGGCCATGTATTGCTCACGAAACTTGTCGCTGCGGATGGTTTCGGTCATCGGCGTTTCGACGACGCCGAAGCACACCGAATTCACGCGGATTCCGTGGCGACCCCATTCCTTGGCGGCGCTCATTGTGATTCCCAGGACACCGGATTTGGCGGCCCCATAATTGATCTGGCCGATCGTGCCGCGGCGTCCGGCGTCCGACGACACGTTGATGATCGAACCGGCGTGCGCGCCGGCATCGCCGTCTTTCGCGCGTTCGATCAGATGCCGGCCGACTTCCTGCAGGCATAGAAAGACGCCGGTCAGGTTCACGTCGATGACCTGTTGCCAGGTTTCGTAGGCCATCTTGTGGATCATCGCCGCTCGAACGATGCCGGCATTGTTGACCAGCCCGTCGATGCGGCCTCGGTCGCGCACCACCTGCGCCACCATGTCCTGAACGTAACCTGGCTCCGAAACGCTGCCGACATAGGCGTGGGCGCGACCATCGCCCAACGAGTCCGCAACGATCTCAACGGCTTCGCCATTGAGATCGTTGAGTGCCACGGTGGCGCCAAGGCCGTGCGCCAGTTCTGCCACCGCCTTGCCGATCCCCTGACCGGCGCCGGTTACCAACACGACGTGGCCGTCGAGAGACATAGGATTGACCATTTCTTCCTCCATTTCTTCCTTATGTTTGCTTTTGAGTCCGCGCCATTCTACCGCGTCGTCGGCTTTGAGGTCAGGCCGATGATCCGGCCAACGCTTGGCGATGGCGGCAAGGTATCATGCGCTGCCTTGATCTCCGCAAGGCGCGCCAGGACGCCCTCCGTCATCGGTGCGGCTCGACGTGTTTCGCGGCTGACATGAAGGCTCATCAACTCGTTCGTTGAGGCAAGATAACCTTCGTCGGCGTGGTACATCTCGTGCAGGTAATGAATGCGCTTGGCATCGAAATTCAGCAGTCGCGTGGTGAAACGCAGAGGGTCGTTCAGCCCGACTTCGCGCTGATAGGTGATGTGAGCCTCCAGGCTGAAGGTGGTAACGGCATGAGTTTGCCGGTGGGCGCGGTCAAGACCGATAAAGTCGAAGAAGTCGTCGGTGGCAAAGTCGAACACCACCAGATAGAAGCCCATGTTCATATGCTGGTTGTGGTCGATCCATTCGGTGCGCACGGTGTCGCGGTATTTATCGAATGGCGTCGGTATGCTCATTTGGGCGCTGTCCTCCTGCGCGGTTTCGTTCGTTGACCGGCCACGAGCGGGCCGGCGGCGCAGCTTAAGCAACGCGGAACACAGCGGCAATCATCGTTGGTCCTCAGGTGGATACAGGAAGAGCGGCCCGCTGTTCGACCTTATGCAAGCCATGGCGATCCAGCAGCCGGCGTTGCGCGTCGGTGAGGGTGAGCGCAGCGGTGAAGACGATGGTGTCATCCTCGGCGGGGCGCTGGGGCAGTTCCGGCCGCAGTACCTGCGCCAGCCGTCGCGCAACCGCCGGGCCCGGCTGCAGCCATCGTACATGTTTCGGTGCCAGCGGTCGCAACAGGTCCAGCAGCAGCGGGTAATGGGTGCAGCCCAGGACGACAGTGTCCACATCGGGGGCATCCGCACCGAAGAAGGGCGACAGGATTGCGGACAGGCGCTGTTCATCCACGGTGCGTCCGCCGCAATGCGTTTCCGCGAGATCGGCCAGGTCCGGCGGCCCTACACGGATGACGTGGCAGTCGCTCGCGAATTGCGCAACCAACTCGCCAACATAAGGTGTATCGACCGTTGCCGGTGTGGCCAGCAGGCCGATAATCCGTGTGGTCGACTGCTCGCCAGCCGGTTTAATGGCAGGTACGACGCCGACGACCGGTATGGCCAACGCGGATCGTAGTGCCGCGAGGCTGGTTGTGCTGGCGGTGTTGCAGGCCAGGACGACAGCGTCGTAGGCGCGCGCCTTGCAGGCGGACGCCGCCATCCGCACCAGGCGCTCGGCCAGTGCCCCCGGTGACCATTGCCCGTAAGGGAAGGCGGCGTTGTCGGCGATGTAGGTGACGCCGATGTCCGGCAGCAGACGGCGAATGTCGGCCAGCACCGTGAGACCGCCAAGGCCCGAATCGATCACCAGGATCTGCGCTCTTCTCATCGGTACGGTTTCGGTTCGAGTGCCATGTTGCAGTTTGATGAAATGGCCGGGCTGCCTCTGAAAATTCTTGCCTGGAAGTGGCAGAAATATGAGCTAAACAGGACGCAAGCGAATGCCTCGTTAACGGCTTGCATAAATACTCTTGGGTCATTTGTGTTCTGGCAAAATGAGATCCGCAATGTCGAACTCATCGCACACATTCTTGGCCCTTGCAGCGGGCGTTGCGTGGGTAGCCTTTCTGGCTCTCGGTGGGCGTGCGCACGCCGCTTCGGATGTCTTTGGCTTCTGGATCGAACCGGACATGGGTGCGGTGGTAAAGCTCTATCCATGCGACGAAAACCTGTGTGGCCGATTGGTCAGGTTGCCGGCCGGGCGGCCGAAGACGGACGTGAACAACCCCGACCCCGTGTTGCGGTCGCGTGCGCTCGAGGGATTGCAGGTGATCGAAGGATTCCGCCGTGAAGCTCCCGGCGCCTGGGTTGGGGGTGGCGACAACGGCCGCGTCCCGGGCCGGATCTACGTGCCGCTCAACGGCGATACGCTAGGGGACGCATCCAACAGCTACGCCATCCGTCTCGACGGGCAGGACCGCCTGACAGTCGGTCTGCAGGCATGTGTTATCACCTGCATGATGAACAGCGTCTGGCAACGCCTTCCGGCGGACGCGACGTTGGCGATGCAACAGCGCGCACGACCGTCGGCCGACTGACCTCACCCGCCTGCCGCGACTTCGGCGACATCGGATACGGCTTCCGGGTTCACCAGCGCCGTGAGGTCGCCGGGATCCTGCCCCAGCACGGCGGCCTTCACCACGCGACGCATGATCTTCATGTTCCGTGTCTTCGGCAGGTCGGGCACGAACAGGATCCGTTGTGGGCGGAACGACTTGCCGAGGCCGGCGGCCACGGCGTCGCGTAAGTCATTGGCCGTGGCTTCGGACGCCTCGGCGCCCGGCCCTGGAATGCATACACACATGACCTGCTGCCCGGCCCGTGGATCGGGAATGCCGATGGCGGCGGCTTCCGACACCAGCCCGGTGGCCATCAGCAAGCCTTCGATTTCCGCCGGTCCGGTGCGTTTGCCGGATACTTTGATCGTGTCGTCGGACCGGCCGTGCACGAACCACATACCGTCGGCATCGCGGCTGGCCCAGTCGCCGTGCCGCCAGATGTCGTCATACATGCTCCAGTAGGTCTCGATGTAGCGATCCGGGTCTTTCCAGATGCCCCGCGTCAGGCCGATCGATGGCTGATGCAGGACCAGCTCGCCGACCTGACCGTCGGCAACAGGGTTGCCATGGTCGTCGAGGATGTCGGCACCCATCCCGGGTATCGGCCCGCCGAACGCACAAGGCTTCAGCGGATGCATCAGTGTGCCGATCAGAATGCCGCCGCCGATCTCCGTGCCGCCGGTCCAGTTGAACAGTGGCGCCCGCTTCTGACACACATGCTCGAAGCACCACAGCCAGGCCTCATCGGTCCAGGGCTCGCCGGTCGACGCGGTGATGCGGAGCGACGACAGGTCCCACTTCCGAACGTCATCAGTGCCCGCGCGCATGAGACCGCGCACGGTGGTCGGCGCCAGACCCAGGAACGTCACCTTGTGCTGATCGACCAGACGCCACATCCGGTCCGGATCGGGGTAGTCGGGCGTGCCTTCGACCAGCACCATGGTCGCGCCGGTGTAGGTCGTCGTGGTGGTGATCATCGGCCCGACGACCCAGCCGAAATCGCTGATCCACATCATCCGGTCGTCGGGCTTGAGGTCGGTGCAGATCGAAATATCGAAGCAGATCTTGGTCAGAAAACCGCAGTGGGTCAGGACCGTCCCCTTGGGCTTTCCGGTGGTACCGGACGTATAGACCAACAGCAGGGGATGTTCGGCATCGACGATGGTGGCTGGCGTGTCGTCCGGCTGGCCGTCGGTTATTTCACGCCAGTCGACGTCCCGCCCGTTCCGCCAGTTCGCCTTGTCATCGCCGGTGTTCAACACAACCTGTTTCCGAACGGTCGGCACATCGGCAAGTGCTTCGTCCATCGTCGCCTTCATCGCGATTTCGCGGCCGCGGCGGCGGGTGACGTCGATACTGATGACCCCGGTGGCGCCAGCGTCGTTTAGTCGTGTGGCGATGGCATCGCGCCCGAAACCGGAGAACAGCGGCACCACGATGGCGCCGGTTCGCGCCACGGCGAAATAGGCGGCGACGACCTCCGGCACCATCGGCATGTAGATGCCGATCGCGTCATCGGGGCCGTAGCCCAGGTCACGCAGCGCGGCCGTCAGCCGGCAGGTCTCCCGATCGAGGTCGGCGTAACTCCAGGTCCGAACGTCGCCGGTTTCGTCCTCGAAAACGATCGCCGGCTTGTCGTGGGTCGGCGTGCCGCGGTGCTTGTCGAGTAGGCTTTCGGTCGCGTTCATCCGTCCGCCGATGCACCATTTTGCCCATGCCTTGCCGTCGGACTGGTCAAGTACCCGATCGAACGGACGGTCGAAGCGGATGTCCATAAAGCGGATGGTTTCGGTCCAGAACCATGCCGGGTCGCCATCGGCCTTGCGCACCAGATCGTCATAGTCGTCTGCGCCGAGGGCCTCGATAAGCCGCTTGATGTTGCTCTGCGCAATGACGTCCGCGCTGGCGCGCCAGACAAAGTCGCCTGTCATGGCTCAATCTCCCTAAATCTATACTTGCTTTTCGCCGACAATAGGCCGGGATCGGTAGACGGGGAAGGGGCGGAGCGCCAACCCAGGCGGCCGACATGGACGCTCATACCGGTGGCCGCTACAATATCGATGGCCATCGGGTGCCACGTTTCCGAGGCGTCCGCGCCTCCGATTGAACAATTGCCAGGTGACATGTGGCAGCCGGGAAACGCAGACTTGCAGCCATCGTTGCGGCCGATGTTGCCGGTTATTCCCGGTTGGTCGGCCAGGACGAAGACGGCACGCTGTCAGCGCTCCGGGCGCATCGCGACGAACTGATCGACCCGCAGATTGCCCGGCATGGGGGCCGTGTCGCCAACACCGCGGGCGACAGCCTGCTGATCGAGTTTGCCAGCGCCGTCGATGCCGTGCGCTGCGCGATTGCCATTCAGCACGGCATGGTCGGTCGCAACATCGCGTTGCCGCGCGACCGGCAGATTCAGTTTCGCATTGGCATCAACGTTGGCGATGTCATCGAACATGACGGCGATCTGCTGGGCGACGGCGTCAATGTGGCGGCTCGCCTGGAGAATCTTGCTGAGCCTGGTGAGATCTACCTGTCCCGAGCCGCCCGTGACCAAGTGCGCGACCGGCTGTCGATCGATCTGGAGGACCTCGGTACCGTCCAGGTCAAGAACATTGCTCGGGCGGTGCGCGTGTTCCGGCTGCGCGAGGGGGCGCACGCGGCATCCCCTGCGCCGGGCAAGGTGCGGCGACGCAGGCCCGTCATGGCGGTGACATTGGCTGCGCTCTTGGCGCTGCTCGCCGCCGTTGTTGCTTTCTTGGTCCTGCGACCTCAGGCGCTGCAGCAGCTTGCCGCGATCCTGGCGCCGGCTGAGCCGACAGATAGCAGAACGACCGCGACCATCGACCTGCCGGCGACCGAGCCGATGGAAAGCAAGCCGCCCGTTGCGCGGCCGCGCGAACCGCAGGCTGTGCCGAAAACGACATCGGTCGCTGAGCCGACGGGTCCGGCCCGACCTCAACAGATCGAGGCCGCGACGCCGGTGCGAGCCGAACCAGAAGCAGAACCGGTGCAACAACCGCCGTCTCCATCGCCCGTCGCGTCGTACGAACGGTTCCAGGGGTCTTGGGCTGGCGAAGCGTTTTGCGACTACGAGGCCAGCTCCAGTCCTATATTCGGTACCCGCAAGTTCGCCTTCCGGATTAAGGTGGACGGCTACCGCGCCGAGCTCGAGTTGATCCGTACCGCGTTGCGGGACAGCAGCAGCAGTGCCTTTCGCTGGTCGGCGCCGATGAATCCGCAGGGGCAGGCCGATGCCGACACCGCCGTGGTGACCGGCCGTAAGGTGCCGGTGACGATCGATCTTTCGGCAGCGCCGGAATCCGGGCAGGTGGATTTCGATGGCTGTGTGGTCGACCTGGTGCTGTCGCCGTCGCCTGCTGCGGTAATCGGCGCCGTGAACGGCGAGGCCAGCCCGCCGGCGGCGGAGGGTGGCTTGGATGGACAATGGTCGGCCTTTTTCGACGATTGCGGCACGTCGTTTTTCGGCAGACCGCTGGTCTATGACGTGGTGTTGCAGGTTCGCCAGGGCACGTTCCGTGCCGACCTTGAAGTCGCCGACAGCCACCATACGGAGCGGACCACGCTGTCCGGACCCGTAGAGACAGATGGTCGCCTTGAGGGCCGTTTTGAGACCTCTTTGAAGACATCCGAAGTGCAGATACTTCGTGCCGATGTGCTGGCGGACTCCAGCACGCCATGGATTACCATCGACAATTGCCGGCGCAATCTGGTGCCGGCCAGCTAAGTGCGCGCAGCCAGCGGCGCCGTGGCGTGGCGCTGCCGCGGATGCTACAAACCGGCCAGAAACAGAAATTCTTGGAGTAGACCCATGACGGACGCTTTCATCTGCGACGCTGTGCGCACACCCATCGGTCGCTACGGCGGCGCACTGTCTGCGGTCCGCGCCGACGACCTGGCGGCAAAGCCGATCGCCACCCTCATGGAACGCCATCCGAACGTCGACTGGTCCAAGGTCGATGAGGTGACGCTTGGCTGCGCAAACCAAGCCGGCGAAGACAACCGCAATGTTGCCCGCATGGCAACGTTGCTTGCCGGTCTGCCCGACAGTGTGCCGGGCAGTACGATCAACCGCCTGTGCGGGTCCGGTATGGACGCGACGGGCTACGCGGCCCGGGCTATTCGCACCGGTGAGGCCGATCTGGCGATTTCGGGCGGTGTCGAAAGCATGTCGCGGGCGCCGTTCGTCATGGGTAAGGCCGACACGCCGTTCTCGCGCAAGGCCGAGGTCTTCGACACCACCATCGGCTGGCGGTTCGTCAACCCGTTGCTGAAGAAACAGTATGGCGTCGATTCAATGCCGGAAACCGGCGAGAACGTTGCCGAGGAGTTTCAGGTCAACCGGCAGGATCAGGACGCTTTCGCCTATCGGAGCCAGATGCGCGCGACGGCGGCGCAGGACCGTGGTTTCTTCGACAAGGAGCTGGTGCCGGTCAGCATCCGGCAGCGCAAGGGCGACCCGATTGTTGTGGATCGTGATGAGCACCCGCGCCGCGAAACGACGCTTGAGGGTTTGGCCAAGCTGCCGACGCCGTTCCGCGAAAACGGTACGGTGACGGCGGGCAACGCTTCCGGCGTGAACGACGGCGCCTGCGCCATTCTGTTGGCGGGCAGCAGCGCGGTCGAACAGTACGGCCTGACGCCTCGTGCACGTATCGTTGGCATGGCGACGGCTGGCGTGCCGCCGCGCATCATGGGCATCGGTCCGGCGCCGGCCAGTCAGAAGCTGCTGGACCGGCTGGGTATGAGCATCGGCGATATCGACGTCGTTGAACTCAATGAAGCCTTCGCCGCGCAGGGACTGGCCGTCATGCGTCAGCTCGGCCTGCCGGACGATGCGGATCACGTGAACCCGAATGGCGGGGCGATTGCGCTTGGCCATCCGCTGGGCATGAGTGGCGCGCGGCTGGTGACGACGGCGCTGAACGCACTGGAGGAACGCGACGGGCGCTACGCCTTGTGCACGATGTGCATCGGCGTCGGCCAGGGCATTGCCATGGTAATCGAACGGTTGCGCTGAGCCAGGCCCATTCTACTCGATCTACCGATACCTTAAGTGTTCGGTAACCCTCGGCCTCACATCATGCACCGGTGAGGTCAGAGGGTAGTATGAATCAGAGTAATGACGCGTTGAGCGATGACTTGGATCCGGAAGTCCAGGCCCGTTTAGCCGAGGCGGAAGCCTTGCTGGCGGCCCTTGATACCGACCTGGAGGCACTGATCGGTGCCGATCTTGAGCAAGCGACGGCCGGATTGGCGGCACTTCGGGCAGGTGGTGACGTCGATGAGATGCTCGACCAGGTTTACGGTGCGTTTCACGATATCAAAGGCGTCGGCGGCAGCTTCGGCTACGAGTTGGTGACAACCGTGGCGGCGAACATATGCCGCTTCATGAAGGTCAATTCCGGCGCGGGCACGGCAGTGCTTGCCGCCATCGACCGGCACATTGCGGCGCTCGAGGCGATCAAGCGCGATAACGTGACAGGCGATGGCGGGGACGAGGGCGTACGCTTGCTCGCCGGCCTCGACCCGGTCGACTAGCGCTACCCGACCGCCAACGTCAGTAACCGCGGCCGGTGTCGACGGTGTGTTCCATCGGCTCGCCCCGGCGTACTCGACGCACCTGTTCAGCCAGAATGCGGGTACCGCTTGTCGGGTCTGACAGGCTTGAGACATGCGGTGTCACCCGTACGTTCGGGTGACGCCAGAACGGATGACCCTTCGGCAGCGGCTCCTGCCGCATGACGTCGAGCGTCGCGCCGGCCAACTGCCCCGCATCGAGGGCCGTCAACAGTGCCTCATCGACGACGATCTCGCCACGCGCGCAGTTGATCAGATAACCGCCCTGTGGCATGGCGGCGAATGCCGCTGCATCGAGCAGGTCGACCGTGTCCGGCGTTCGCGGTAGCAGGACGACAAGGATCTCGCTCTGCCGCAAAACGGCTTCCAGCCCCTTCAGGCCGGCGAACGTGTCGATGCCGGGTTCGTCGCGTGGCGTGCGGCTCCAGCCGGCAACGGAGAAGCCAAGGCCTGCCAGCGCCTTGGCGGCGGTAAGGCCCAGGCTGCCCAACCCAAGGATGCCGACACGGCGATCCGGCGCATCACGCGCGGCATGGCGATACCAGACCTGTTCGGCAGCTTGAACGGCATAGGTATCGTGCTGCAGGTGATAGTAAAGCACCGTGGCACAGACGTATTCCGCCATGCGTGCGGCCATTAGCGGGTCGACCAGCCGGCCGACCGGAATACCTTCAGGCAGCGTCGGATCGGCCATCAGGCCATCGACGCCGGCACCCATCGAGGAGATTGCCTTCAAGTTGGCAAAGCCGCGCAGCACGCCGTCCGGCATCTGCCATACGATGGCGAAGTCGATGTCGGCCGGATCGCCCACATCCGGCCAGCGTCGGATGTCTTCGCCCGGCATGGCGGCACCCAATGCGTCGAACCATTCATCGGCATTTTCCCAAGGGCAGTGGAAAAGAACGGCCACGGCGATACACTCTTTGTTGCAAGATACGAAGGAGCGGCGTCGAAGCGGCACAATACACCAATGCTGCCGGCCGCCGTCACAACACAGACGATTTGCCTGGATGAGGAGTGGGTCGATGGCGCGAGTGGTAACAGTAGCAGTGGCGCAGGTCGGGCCGGTCGAGCGCGGCGAGGCCCGCGCGGGTGTGGTGCTGCGGCTGATCGAGATGATGCGCGAAGCGCACGGCAAGGGGGCGACCCTGGTGGTCTACCCCGAACTTGCGCTGACCACCTTCTTTCCCCGGTGGCATATGGAAGACGGCGATGAACTCGCCAGCTACTTCGAGACAGAAATGCCGTCGGCCGAGACGCAACCGTTGTTCGATGTGGCGAAGGAGCTGGGCGTTGGCTTTTACCTCGGCTATGCCGAGCAGTTCCTCGACGACACCGGCAAGCGCCGCCGCTTCAACACCGCTATTCTGGTTGATCGCGCCGGCACCATCATCGGTAAATACCGCAAGGTGCATTTGCCCGGCCACTACGAGTATGAGCCGGAGCGGCCGTGGCAGCATTTGGAGAAGGGCTACTTTGAGGTTGGTGACCTCGGTTTCCCGGTCTTTCGCACCATGTCTGGCGTGATGGGCATGTGCATTTGCAACGACCGACGCTGGCCGGAAACCTGGCGCGTCATGGGACTGCAGGATGTTGAACTGGTCATGCTCGGCTACAACACGCCGACGGGGAATGCGGTCGCCACCGAGTCGCCACACCTGCGGATGTTCCACAATCACATTTCGATGCAGGCGGGCGCCTACCAGAACGGCACCTGGGCGGCGGGCGCGGCCAAATGCGGCGTCGAAGGCGGCGTCCATATGATGGCCGGCTCGTGCATCGTCGCGCCGACCGGCGAAATCGTCGCGCTGGCGACCACCGACGAGGACGAGGTGATTGTTGCCGATTGCGACCTCGACCGCGGCAAGTACATCAAGGAAACGGTGTTCAAGTTTGCCGATCACCGGCGCATCGAACACTACAAGATCATTTCCGAGCAGACCGGCGTGATCGCGCCGCCGGCTTAGGGAAGGCGAGATGGCCATGAGCCAGCGCATTGTCGTCATCAATCCCAACAGCACCGAGGCCGTCACCCGCGGCATCGATGACGCCCTGACGCCGTTGCGGTTTACCGATGGGCCGGGTGTCGACTGTGTCACACTGGCCGAAGGGCCGCCGGGCATCGAATGCCAGCGCCACGTCGATGGCGTCGTCGGCCCGCTGCTACGCCTGATCGAGCGTGAGGACAATCAGGCCGATGCGTACGTCATTGCCTGTTTCTCAGACCCGGGCCTGCATTCCGCCCGTGAAACCACGCGTAGGCCGGTGATCGGCATATCCGAAGCGGCGATCACCACGGCGCTGACCCTGGGTGACCGTTTCGGCATCATCGCCATTCTGCCGGCCTCGGTGACCCGGCATCGCCGCTACGTCCGGCAGATGGGGCTGGACGATCGCTTTGCCGGCGACATCCCGATTGGCGTTGGCGTGACCGGGCTGACGGGCGATGCGGTGCGAGACCGAATGGCACAGGTCGGGCGCCGGTTGATCGACGAGCATGAAGCGGATGTCCTGATCATGGGGTGCGCCGGCATGGCGCGGTATCGCGACGAGCTGCAGGATGAGCTGGGGGTGCCGGTGATCGACCCGAGCCAGGCTGCGGTGGCTCAAGCAATCGCCGCGATCCGCCTCGGTTACAGCACGGCACCGCGCCACCAGTCCACGGAGTAAGCCCATGACCTATGACCTTGTTGTGCGCGGCGACGTCGTTCTGCCCGAGCAGGTGATCGAAGACGGTTTCGTCGCTGTCAGTGGTGAAACGGTGGCGGCAGTCGGTGCCGGCGAACCGCCGGCGGCCACGCTGACCCATGACGCCCGCGGCCAATGGGTGCTGCCGGGTCTGATCGATGGGCAGGTGCATGCCGGCAGTCAGGCCGGCCACGCCGGTATCGAAAGCCTGACGCATGCAGCGGTCGCCGGCGGTCTGACCACCGTGGTCGACATGCCTTATGACGAGCCGGAGCCGGTAACCAATGCCGCGGTGTTGAGCGAGAAGATCGATGCCGTCAATCGGCTGGCGCATGTCGACGTCGCGCTCTACGGCTCAATGGCTAAGGAAGGCGGTTGGCGCGACATCGCCGCCCAGGCCGAAGGTGGCGTCTGCGCCTTCAAGATCGCGACTTACGAGGCGCACCCCGTTCGGTTCCCCCGTATCGCGCCGCCGGAAATGCTGAAGGGTTTTCGCGAGATCGCCAAAACGGGACTGGCCATCGCGGTTCACAACGAAGACATGGAACTGGTCGACGGCACCATTGCCGACCTGAAGTCCGAAGGGAAGACCGGCGCCGAATATCATTCGCCGAGCCGGCCGGTGCTCGCCGAAGCGCTCGCCAACTGGCAGATCCTGGAGATCGCCTCGGCGACCGGCGCGCGCGGCCACATCGTCCATACCTCGAACGCACGCGCCTGCGCGCAGGCGGACTATTTCCGTCAGGCCGGCCACACCGCGACGGTCGAAACTTGCGTGCACTATCTCGTGTTCACGGAAGAGGATGTGACGCGCCTCGGCGGCCGCCTGAAGGTCAATCCGCCGATCCGCGGGGCCGACGAACGTGAAGCACTTTGGGCCTGCGTCGAGCGTGGCGACATCGTGTTCGTGTCGTCGGATCACGGTCCCTGGACGATCGACCGCAAGAACAACCCCGACATGTTCGCCAATGCCGCCGGCGCACCGGGGGTGGAACTGCTGTTGCCGGTCTTCTACACCGCGTTGATGCAGCGGTCCGGCAACATCGGTGTGTTGACGAAGATGCTGGCCGAAGGGCCTGCGAAATTCTTCGGGTTGTGGCCGAAGAAGGGCGCGATAGCTATTGGTGCCGATGCCGATCTGGCAGTCTTGGCAAAGGAAACCTGGCAGGTCGATGAAGCAGCGTTGAAGGGCGAAATCAAATGGTCGCCCTATGACGGAATGACCATGGCCGGCCGGGTGACGGCGACGTTTCTCCGGGGGCGTCAGATCTTTGACGGCACTTCGATTACCTCGTCGGCAGGCGACGGTCGTTTCGTGGCGCCGGTCGCCACGACAGCGGAGGGCGATCGCCTGGCGGCTGCGGAATAGAGGGCGGCATTGCGGCACTCGCCAACCGATGCCGCTGACGTAGACAAAGTTGTAACGCCGGCGGCTTAGCCTCCGCCTTGACGCTGCCGCAGTGCAGCATGTGTTGCGTGTGCCGCGACCCTATATCTGGGAGGTGCGGCGCGCGCGTCGCAAGTTCGGATGTGAACCGCAAATGAGGGCGACACCATGCGTATCGGCATCCTGACCGGCGGCGGCGACGTTCCCGGTCTCAATCCCTGCATCAAGGCGGTCGTGCGGCAGGCCACGGCAAACGGTTGGGAGGTCTTCGGCTTCCGCCGCGGCTGGTCCGGACCGTTGCATTACAACCCCGACGACGATGGCGCTCAGGATCGCTGGATCGAACCGCTGACGCCGGAGCGGGTGCGCACGATCGACCGCACCGGCGGCACGACCCTGCACACGTCGCGGACCAACCCGGGCAAGGTCAAGCCGGACGACACGCCGGACTTCCTGCGCGATCGGTTTGAGCCGGACGCGAAGACCGGCCTGCGCGATTGCACACCGCATGTGATGGAAGTCCTGAATGCCCTGAAGATCGATGCGCTGATCGCCATCGGCGGCGACGACACCCTGTCCTATGCGGCGCATCTGCATCAGCAGGGTGTGACCGTGTTGGCCATCCCCAAGACGATGGACAACGACGTCCACGGCACCGACTACTGCATCGGCTTCTCCACGGCGATCACGCGCAGCGTCGAGTTCATTCACGCGCTGCGCACGCCCACGGGCAGCCACGAGCGCATCGCGGTTGTCGAGCTGTTCGGCCGGAACAGCGGCGAAACCGCCTTGATCGCCGGCTACCTGGCCGACGCCGATCGGACGCTGATATCGGAAGTGCCGGCCGACATCGACCGGCTGGCGGAACTGCTCGCCGCCGACCGTGTCGCCAATCCGAGCCACTATGCCATCGTCGTGGTGTCGGAAGGTGCGAGCATCGCCGGCGGCGGGGTGGTCGAACGCGGTGAGGCCGACGCCTATGGTCACCGCAAACTGGGCGGCATCGGTCAGATCATTGGTGAGGAACTGCAACGCATCACCGGCATCGGCGTGGTGCAGCAGCAGATCGCCTACCTGATGCGTGCTGGCGCGCCGGACTCCCTCGACCGAATGGTGGCGACATCCTTTGGGCACCAGGCCGTGCAACTGTTGGAACAGAAGCAGACCGGGCAGATGTTGGCCCTTCGCAATGGCGTCTACACCACGGTACCGATCGACGCCTGCATTTCCGGCGTGAAGCGGGTGGATATCGCCGAGATGTACGACACCAACGCCTACCGCGCCAACATGCGCCACCTGACCGGCAAGCCGATGTTCCTTTACTGACCGCTGCCGGCGGCGGCGAACTCTTCGGCAATCCGGTCGACCAGGCTGGCAACGGCTGGCACGTCGTGTACCGAGCCGGCGGTGTGGCCGGCACTCCAGATGTCGCGCCAGCGCCGCGTCTCACGACCTTCCGGCGTCAGGTCCTTCTCCACGTTGATGGTGCCGCGTGCCGGCAGGTTGTCGGGATCGAGGCCGGCGGCAGCGATCGACGGCCGCAACATGTTCGTCTCAAGGCCCGTGAACGCGCGGGTCAGCAGGATGTCGTCGAGCCTGGCGTCGACGATCATGTCCTTGTAGCCGTCCTTGGCCAGGCTCTCCTGCGTCGCGATGAACCGCGTGCCCATGTAGGCCAGGTCGCAGCCGAGCACCTGGGCCGCGCGTAGTGCGGTGCCGTCCGCCACCCCGCCGGCGAGGACCACCGGACCGTCGAAAATCTCGCGCACCTGGCGCACGAAGGCGAAGGGATTGGCCCAGCCGGTTTGACCGCCTGCACCGGCGGTGAGCAGGATCAGGCCGTCTGCACCGGCCGCGATGGCCTTCTCCGCATGGCGCATGCTGGCGACGTCGGCCAGGATCAGGCCGCCATAGGCGTGGATCGGCTCGATAATCGGTTCCGGATTGCCCACACTGGCGATCACCAGTTCGATCTTGTGCCGGGCGACGACGGCGGTGTCGTCCATCAGGCGCTGGTTGGAGCGGTGGACGATCAGATTGGCGCAGGGCGGCGCGGCTGGAAACGGCGTCAATGCTGCTGTGGCCAGATTTGACGTAATCTCGGTCAACCACTCGTCAAGCTCATCCGTGCTACGGCAGTTGGCGGTCGGGAAAGACCCGATCACGCCGGCGCGGCAAGCCGCGATGACCAGCGCCGGGCCGGAAACCAGAAACATCGGTGCGGCGATCAGCGGCAGCCTGAGGCGACCGGCAAGCTCGGGTGGCAACGACATGGCGAACCTCCTTGTTTTTCAGCCTTTTTCGTGGCTCACGCCGCGTTTGGCGCGGCGTCGCCGGCTTGACCGGGGGACCGGCTCTGTTACCTTGTCTGCCCGGACGGTAGAACGTCAAAGAACAATCTCAAGTAACGGACAGGACGGATGATCGGCATCAAGGCATTCGGCGGCTATGTGCCGCGACGCAGGCTGCAACGCAGCGCCATTGTCGAAGCGAATAGCTGGTTCAACGCGGGCCTTAAGGCCTATGCGAAGGGCGAGCGTTCGATGTGCAACTGGGACGAAGACTCCCTCACCATGGCGGTCGAGGCCGCGCGCGACTGTATCGGCAAGGATCGGCCGGACGATATCAAGGCGCTGTTCCTTGCGTCGACGACGCTGCCGTTCGTCGACCGCCAGAACTCGGGCGTCCTCGGTACGGCGCTCAATCTCGGTCAAAACCTGATGACCATGGATTTCACCGCCTCGCAGCGTGCCGGCACGTCAGGTCTGATCAACGCGCTCGCGATGGCTCAGGGTCTCGATGGCAACGTTTTGTACACGGCGTCGGAACATCGCCGCTCGAAGACCGCGAACGTCAACGAACTTATGTATGGCGATGGCGCGGCGGCGCTGCTGATCGGCAGCGGTGATGACGTCGTTGCCGAGTATCTGGGCTCGCATCAGGTCGCGGTCGACTTTGTCGACCACTATCGCGGCCGGAACGAGGATTTTGACTACAACTGGGAAGAGCGCTGGATCCGCGACGAGGGCTACGCCAAGATCGTGCCGCCGGCCGTCGAAGCCGCGCTCGCCGCGGCCGGTCTCTCGGCCGGTGACGTCGACCACTTCGTCATGCCCGGAACCATCCGTGGCATCCAGGGCAACATCGCCAAACGCACCGGCCTGAATGCCGAGGCGGCTCGTGACAATCTGCACGGCGTGATGGGCGAATCGGGCTGTGCCCATGCGCTGGTCATGCTTGTCGATTGCCTGCAGGACGCCGAGCCGGGCCAGACCATCATGGTCATCGGTTGGGGTCAGGGCTGCGACGTTTTGCTGTTCCGCGCGACGCCGGCGCTGAAGTCGCTGTCGGCCCGGCATGGCATCAAGGGCTTCCTCGCCCGGCGCAAGGAAGAGACCAATTACAACAAGTATCTCGCCTTCAACAATCTGGTGGAACAGGAAGGCGGCATCCGCGCCGAACTCGACAAGCAGACGCAGTTAACCGCGCTTTACCGCAACAAGGAGATGATCATCGGCTTCGTCGGCGGCAAATGCTCCAAGTGCGGCACGGTGCAGTTCCCCAAAGCGAGGGTCTGCGTCAATCCGAACTGCGGTGCCTTCGACACCCAGGAGGATCACGGCTTCTCGGAGATTCCGGCCAAGGTGCAGTCCTGGACGGCCGATAATCTAACTTACGCTGTCGATCCGCCGCAGCACTTCGGGATGATCGTGTTTGAGGAAGGCGGACGGCTTATGGCAGACTTGACCGATGTCGATGTCGGCGAAGTGGCCGTGGGTGACGAACTGCGGATGGTGTTCCGCATGAAGGCGCACGACGAAAAACGGGGCTTTAACAAGTATTTCTGGAAAGCGGCGCCGTCTTACTGACGGTGCGAAGGAGGAACGAAAATGGCTACAGGAATTCGCGACAAGGTTGCTGTTCTCGGCATGGGCTGCTCGAAATTCGGCGAGCGGTGGGATTGCGACGCCGAGGATCTGATCGTCGAGGCCTATCAGGAGGCCATCGAGGACGCCGGCATCGAGACGACGCAGATCGACGCTGCCTGGTTCTCCACGGCGATTGAAGAGGTTCATGTCGGCAAGTCCGGCGTGCCGCTGTCGGTTGCTCTGCGGTTGCCGAATATCCCGGTGACGCGCGTGGAGAACTTCTGCGCCAGTGGTACTGAGGCATTCCGTGGCGCGGTGTACGCCGTTGCGTCGGGTGCTGCCGATATCGCGCTGGCGGTCGGTGTCGAGAAGCTGAAGGACACCGGCTATGGCGGGCTGCCGCAGCGCAGCCGCGGTCCGCTGAACGACATGTGGCTCGCCAACGCCTCGGCGCCGGGCAGCTTCGCCCAGCTCGCCACGGCCTACGCCACCAAGCATGGCGTCGACATGGACACGCTGAAGAAGGCTATCGGCACCGTTTCGGTGAAAAGCCACGCCAACGGCGCCAAGAATCCGAAGGCGCATTTGCGCAAGGAAGTGCCGCTGGAGACGGTGCTGAATGCGCCGATGGTGGCCGCACCGCTCGGCCTGTTCGACTGCTGCGGCGTGTCGGACGGCTCCGCCGCCGCTATCGTCACCACGCCGGAAATCGCCAAGAGCCTCGGCAAGACCGATCTGGTCACCGTGAAGGCGCTGCAGCTTGCGGTGTCGAACGGGCAGGAGTCGGGCCACAACTCGTGGGACGGCAGCTACTTCCTCACCACCCGCAAGGCGGCCGAGCGTGCCTACAAGGAAGCCGGTATCGAAAAGCCGCGTGAGCAGATCTCGATGTTCGAGTGCCACGACTGCTTCTCGGTGACCGAGCTGGTCACCATGGAAGACCTCTACATTTCGCAGGAAGGCGAGGCGTGGAAGGATGTGCTCGACGGCTTCTATAACGCCGACGGCCAGGTGCCGTGCCAGATCGACGGTGGCCTGAAGTGCTTCGGCCATCCCATCGGCGCATCCGGCCTGCGGATGTTATACGAAATGTACTCGCAGCTTCTCGGCCGTGCGGGCGAGCGTCAGCTCGACAACCCGACCTTCGGCATGACCCATAACCTGGGCGGTGCGCCGCACCAGAATGTGTCGTCGGTGGCGATTGTCGGCCTGCAGGGCGCGTAGACGCGTCAGGACTTTGCTGCTTCGGCAGCCGGGAAGGGGCGCTTCGGCGCCCCTTTTTCGTTCCCGGTATTACCGGTCTCGGTTTCAGGCTGTAGCGACGCTGGCGCGTTCCACCGGCCGTTCGTCGATTGGCCAGTGCAGCAGCGCGGCCAGGACACCCAGGGCGACGCTCAACCACCACATCAGGTCGTAGCTTTGGAAGGCGTCATAGACCCAACCAGCCATCCAGGCGCCGAGGAAGCCGCCCAACTGGTGGCCCAGGAACACGATGCCGAACAGCATGGACAGATGCGTTGGGCCGAAGATCGTGGCCACCACGCCGCTGGTCAGCGGCACAGTGCCGAGCCACAGGAGACCCATGGCCGCACCGAACAGCAGAATGCTGAGTTCCGATACCGGCGCAATGAGGAAAACCAGAAAGATAGCGGCACGCACCAGATAGAGAACGCTCAGCACATCTTTGCGCGCGAAGCGCTGACCGAGGTAGCCGCAGAGGTAGGTGCCGAAAATGTTGAAAAGGCCGACCAGGATCAGGGCGTTGGCCGCGACCCAGGCCGGGAACCCGAGGTCGCTGACATAGGCCGGCAGATGCACGGCGACGAACGCCAGATGGAAACCGCAGACGAAGAATCCGATCGTCAGCAGACGATATCCGTTGTGCTTCCAGGCGACTGAGAGAACGGCCCCGATCGGTTGCGGAACCGCATCCTGCTCGACTGCCGTTCCGCCGCGCGCCAGACCCAGCGCCAGCGGCACCACGGCCAGCATACCGACAGCAAGAATCGTCAGCGCGATTTCCCAACCGCTGGCATCGATCAGGACCTGTGCCATCGGAATGGCGGCGAACTGGCCGATCGATCCACCCATGCTGGCGAGGCCCAGGGCCATGCTTTGCCTTTCCGGCGGCGCAGCGCGCGCGACGGCACCCAGTACGACCGTGAACCCGGCACCGCTCAGGCCCAGCCCGGTCAGGATCCCGCCCAGCAACAACTGACTGCCGTCGCCCGACACAGTCATGACCGCAAGGCCGGCCGCATAAGCCAATCCGCCAGCGGCAGCGACCCGGCCGGCGCCGAACCGGTCGGCAATCGCACCGGCAAATGGCGCCGCCAGGCCCCAGACGAGATTGGATAGGCCGATGCTGAGGGCGAATAGCTCGCGGCCCACACCCAGGTCCAGGCTGATTGGGGTCAGGAACAAACCAAATGCCTGACGGACACCGACCGACAGACCCATGATGATGCCGCCACAGATGACGGTGAGCAAAACAAGGCGCGGCACGGCAGGTCTCCCGGAGCAATTGCATCTTTGCTCAGGCTATGTCCGCGCGATTTATCTTAAAAACGAATTAGTTTGATAAAATGATCGATTTTTATGATTATAAAGTGACTATGAACAGCGATCTCGACATTGGTTTGCTGCGCAGCTTTGTTGCTGTTGCTCAGACCTTGAGTTTCACTCGGGCCGCCGAACGGCTGGACCGTGTTCAGTCAGCCGTCAGCGAGCAGATCAAGCGTCTGGAACAGATCGTCGGTGCGCGCCTGTTCGAACGCACGCGGCGTTCCGTGCGTTTGACCAAGGACGGTGAGCAGCTCCTGCAGTACGCCCACCGGCTGATCCGTCTTAACGAGCTTGCACTGGCCGACCTGGGGCAACCGGGTGTGGCCGGCAGGATCCGCTTGGCGGTGTCGGACACGTCGGCACTGTTTTTGCGTCCGGTGCTGACCCGGTTCGCCGACGCGTTCCCGTTGGTGCAGTTCGAAATCCTGTGCCTGCGCAGCTGGGAGGCTTTGGACGCTCTGGCAGCAGATGACATCGATGTCGCCCTTGTTACGCAGCCCTGCGGCTATAGTGGCGGTCAGGTGGTGCGGCGCGAACAACTGCATTGGGCTGTGTCCGCATCTTCTCTCGCGGCCGAACAAGATCCGCTACCCTTGGCAATCTTCGGGCAAGGCTGCGTCTATCGTCAGGCCGCACTGGCGGCGCTTGAAACCAGTGGCCGGGCCTGGCGTCTGGCCTACAACAGCCCCAGTCGCGATGTTCTGCAAATGGCCGTCGAAACAGGCCTCGCCGTGACTATTCTGCCGGAGAGCCTGATCGGTCCAACGCTGCGGCGACTGGGTGAGGCGGATGGATTTCCGGCGCTGCCGCCGCTCGACATCCTGCTTTATCAGAGCCCGCCACCGGCATCGCGGCCGATCCGGGCGCTGACGCGGGTGATTGACGATGTGCTGTCTCTGCCTGCGCCGCTTGCTGCCTAGCCCGCCGAAGCTGTCCGTTGAACAAACCGACTATCCATGTCGTCGCCACTGCTGAGCCGTCACCGCCAGGCGATGCGCGTGGCTCTAACCTATTGGTTACGATTAACAATTAGGACAACGCGTAGGCTCGCCTTGGGGCATATGGTCGGGAGACCGGCAAGTTGGCGGATGTTGTGTGCACATGAACAAGATCAGCAATCAACGTCATGGCGCCGCCGGCTATGCTTCTGTTGATCTGCCGCAGGTGAAAAGGCTGGATCCGACTGCGGCCCTTGCTCTGATCCTGCTGGCAGCGTTCGCGCTTCGCCTGTCGCTCTGGCAGTACCTGCCGAACATCCATCATCCGGACGAGATTTTTCAGTATCTGGAAGCCGGGCACCGCCTGGTCTTCGGTTACGGCGTGGTGCCGTGGGAGTACAGAGTCGGTACCAGATCATGGCTGTTGCCGGGCGCCATCGCCGGCCTGATGCGCGGCGCCGACAGCATGGGCCTCGCCGAGCCGACACAATATGGCTTCGTGGTTGCCGCAGCCTTTTCTGCGTTGTCACTGTCGGTGGTTGCCGTCGGCTTCCTCTGGGCCTATCGGCGCGTCGGTATGGCCGCTGCGGTGATCACCGGCAGCCTGTGTGCCGTGTGGTTCGAGCTCGTTTACTTTGCACCCAAGACCCTCTCGGGACCGGTCGCGGCCTATCTGCTGGTGATTGCGGTCTACCTGGCCTGCCCAGGGACGCCGAGCCGCGATCGGCATCGGCTATTGCTCGCGGGTTTACTGCTCGGACTGGTCGTCGTCATACGGGTCAATCTGGCCCCGGCCGCGTTGGTGTTGGCAGTTTACGTCTGTCGCGGGCAGTTCAGGGCGGCCTGGGCGCCGCTATGCATTGGCGGCGTCGCAACCTTTGTAGCGGCAGGATTGCTCGATGCCGTGACCTGGGATTACCCATTCCAAGCTTTCATCGCCAACATCTGGGTGAATATCGTTGAGAGCAAGAGCCACGAGTTCGGCATCTCGCCCTGGCATCACTATGTCGCCAAATGGGTTGTCGTGTGGGGCGGCGCGATGGTGCCTATCTTGGCATTGTGTGCCCTGGCGGCGCGACGTCATCCATTGCTGGCGCTGTTGGCGCTCACAATCGTCGCCACCCACATGCTGTTCGCGCACAAAGAGTACCGGTTCGTGTTTCCGGCCGTGCCGTTCATCGCCATTCTTATCGGGCTCGGCACGGCAGAGCTGTTCGCGATTCTGCGCGACCGGTTCGTGCATTCCGTCCGCGATAGTGTCGCCGTCGGTGCTGTTGTCGGCGCATGGACCGTTACATCCGCCATTCTGGCGATCAGCGATCATTTCCGGCCCTACTGGCAGGGCGGTCGCGACGATATGATGGCATTTGCCATCGTTCGCGACGCGCCGGACCTTTGCGGCTTTGGCCTTGTCGACGTTCCCTGGTGGCGCACCGGTGGGTACACGTACCTTCATCGCGACGTACCGATGACGATTGCGACGACGGCTGATGGCGTTCAGGCGGATGCGTTCAACTATGCCTTTGCCCGACGTGAGGTCATGTCGAACGCACATGGTTTTCAAGTCACGACATGTCTCGGCGATGGGGATCTGTGCGTCTTTCGCCGTGAAGGCAGTTGTCAGCCTCGGCCTCGGTTCGAGATCAACGAGACGCTAAAGCGCTGGGGCAAGTGACGGCGCGAAATGGATTCTGGCCGAGAATCAATGTTTAGGAGTCGTCGCCGACAACGGTAATGCGCTGACTTGCTGTAGCCTCGATGGGTCGTGACGTTTCCAGGGTATCGCGATAGCGCAGGGCGCCGAGGAGCTGATCGACATCGGCGCCGTCGTTTGACAACGGTAGCCAAAGCACTTCGTAGCGCCAACGGCGATCGCCGACAATTCGATCATGCTGACCGTATTCCGGCTCCCTGTTTGTCAGCAGCGACATATAGCGTGCGACGAGCCAATGCCGATTTTCGTCATGGGGCAACTCGTCGACGTAGCGCCCGGTCATGTCATATCCGGCACGTTCGGCCAGATTGGTGCCATGCAGGCGAAAGAGAAACCGCAACGGCTCCTGCTGCACGTCGATCAGCAGCACATCGCCCAACACCGCTTTGATGTCCATCGGATCCAGGTCCGCGCGCGGCGGCGCGAACCGCTCGCCACGCAGTCGGTTCCAGTACTCGTAGAGCCGGACGAAGTCCGGATCCTCGATCTGGCTGACAAACGATGGGTTGTGGGCGGCCTGCTGCATAACGAAGCATGGTAGAACGCCAGAGTTTAACGTTTGGTTCCCGTTCGGCCGCAAATTGTCCCGCGAACCTGGGTTAAAAATTTGAAAACAAAGGGTTTTCCTAACCTCGGCGGGCCAGCGCAAGACCGATACCGGCGCCGATCAGCAGGCTGCCGGTGATCCGGTCGGTCACTTGCCGTCGGTTGCCGATCGCGAGGAGCCGTGCCGCGCGCGCCGCTGCCAGGGCGTAAAAGCCATCGATCAACGCTGCGATGACGATGAATGTCAGACCCAGTACAGCCATCTGGGTCAGCGGATCGCCGGCTGGATCGATAAACTGCGGCAGAAACGCCGCGTGAAACAGCATGGTCTTCGGGTTCAACAGCGATACCGCCAGACCCCGCGCAAACGCTTTTCGGCCGCGAACCTGAACTGTGGGCGTGGTTTCCGCATCGGTCCGTCGTCGCCAGTGCTGAATGCCGAGCCACAACAGGTAGGCCACGCCGGCCCAGCGCAGCCACTCCAGCCAGTCGGCCAACAACAGCATCAGCGATCCGAGGCCGCCGACAGTCAGGACCAGTTGCAGGCTCAAACCAAGGTTGACTCCGGCCAAGGTCATCAGCCCGCCCCGGCGTCCGTCGCTAAGCGAACTGGCAATTATCAGAGCGACGTTCGGACCCGGAAACAGGATCAGCAGTACACTGGCCACGATGAATGCCAGGTAGAGCGAGTCGCCGGTCATGTTGCACTCCCGGTTTGAAAGGGGATCGGCGCCAGGGTAACGATCGCCAGCGCGCACTTGTCGGCCTCGCGCGTGCTACCGGCAAAGACGTCCACCGTGGCGACACAAACGCTGCGGCCGGTCTTCTCGACCTGTGCGTGGGCCAGCAGCGTCGGCGCCTTGGCCTGACTGAGGAAGTTGATCTTCAGCTCGGTGGTGACGGCGATCTGCCCCGCAGGCAGCATGGTCGTCACTGCCGCCCCGGCGGCATGGTCGGCCAGTGCGGTGACGACGCCACCGTGCACCGCGCCGGTGAACTGGCGCACATGGTCGCCGGCGTCAAGACGCAACTCGACATCACCAGGTGCCAGATGGGCCAGTTCCGCGCCGATGTTGCGCATGAAGCCAGGCTGTTTCATTACCGCCTGGACAAGCTGCTCCAGGTCGTCACGAAGTGCCGGCTTGCCTTTGTTTGTTGCGCTCATGGCGATCTCAACTCGATGCCGTTGCGCTTCACATACCCAGCACGAGCTTCGCCATGATGTTGTGCTGCACTTCGTTCGATCCGGCATAGATCGACGCCGCCCGGAAGTTCAGGTACTTCGGCACCACCGGCACGGCATGCATCGGACCGATCGGCTCGACGTTGCTGCCCGGCATGCGGGCTTCCGGCTGATAGGGCGCGCCGTAATACTGCACGGCGGTCACCGCCAGTTCGCTGACCTTCTGGTTCAATTCCGAGCCGAGCAGCTTCATCATGGATGACGCAGGGCCCGGCTGACCCCGCTTGGCTATATCCGACATGATGCGTTGCTCGGTAAATTCCACCGATTGCTGCGCCACTTCCAATTCTGCCAACTGGGCGGCAAAGTCCGGATCGTCGATCAGAGCATCCTGGCCGGCGCTCTCCGCTTCGGCAATGATGCGCAGGCGTTCGATGGCCGCACCAATGGTCGAAGCGTAACTGCTGCCGCCGCGCTCGAACTCCAGCAGATACTTGGCGACGGTCCAACCTTCGTTCTCATTACCGACGCGGTTCTGCTTCGGCACACGCACGTCGTCGAAGAATACCTGGTTCACTTCGTGGTCGCCGGCCAGCGTGATGATCGGTTCGACGCTGATGCCCGGCGTGTCCATATCGATCAGGACGAAGCTGATGCCTTCCTGCGGCTTGCCCTCGGTCGAGGTGCGAACCAGGCAGAACATGCGGTTGGCGTGCTGCGCGCCCGTGGTCCAGATCTTGGTGCCGTTGATGATGTAGTCGTCGCCGTCGCTGATCGCCCGGCACTGCAGCGAAGCCAAGTCGGAACCGGACCCGGGTTCCGAGTAGCCCTGGCACCACACGTCCTCGCCCGACCGGATGCGCGGCAGGTAATAGTCTTTTTGATCCTGGCGGCCGAACTTCATGATGACCGGGCCGACCATCCGCAGGCCCATGATGAACAGTCGCGGCGCACCGACGCGGTTGGCTTCGGTGTCGTAGATGTAGCGCTGCATTGGCGTCCAGCCGGTGCCGCCATATTCAACCGGCCAACCCTGCGCGATCCAACCACGCTCGTGCAGCGCCTTGTGCCAGCGCTGCCCGACCGCGAATTCCGCAAAAACGCCACTCGTCAGATGGCCGGCCTCACGCATGTCGTCAGTCAGCTTCTCGTCCAGGAACTGCCGCACCTCGCCGCGAAATGCCAGGTCCTCCTGACTCATCTCAAGATGCATGACGGTTTCCTCCTTCGGTGGCATTTCTTGTCAATTCTGCCCACGATGTTACGCGCTACGCGAGCCATACGCCAACAATCCGGGAATAGGGGAGAAACGCCATGACACAGTCATCCAGCTACCACCGTGACCATTGGGTCGAGGTCTCGCAGTCGCGGCAGGATGCCTATGAAGAGATGTTTCGCTGGCGCCCGGAAATGGAACCATTGTTGGCACCGGCGCGGATTGTCGAGGGCGAGCGGGTATTGGATTTCGGTTGTGGCCCCGGTCATCTGAGTGTCGAGGTCGCCCGCCGGGTCGGATCGGGCGGTCATGTCGATGCCATCGATATCAATGCCGATTTCATCGCAAGTGCCCGGGCGCGTGCGAATGCGGACGGTGTCGGGACGCAGTTCGCAGCGCATAACGTGACGGAGCCGGTGCTCCCGTTCGCAGACGCCAGTTTCGATCTGGCGATGTCCAAGAGCGTGCTGGAGTATGTCGATGACCCGGCCAGCGTGCTCGCGGAATTCTACCGTGTCCTGAAGCCGGGCGGCCGCGCTCATGTCATCGACAGTGACTGGCGCATGATGGTGCTGGAGCCGATCGGCGCGGAACGCCAGGCGCGGCTGTTCGATGCCGCACGAATCGCGTGGCAGACGCCTGACATTGGCCGCCGGTTGCCCGGCTTGTTCCGCGCCGCCGGCTTTCGCGACGTCAGCGTCACTGTGCTCGCGTCGCCGGATACGGGCGGTCGACGGCTGCCAATCGTCATCAACATGGCAGACTATGCGCGGGAACTCGGCGGCATGGAGCCGGCGGAAATAGACGCCATCGTCGCCGAAGCCGAAGCCGCCGTGCAGACCGGCGAGTACCTCTTCATTCTGCCACAGTTCGTCGTTACGGGTTGGCGCTAGCGCGCCTTCACCGACCATGTGCACGTCATCAAGTTGCAAGACTGCTGACGCACGCAATTCACAAGCTGTGGCTAAAAACGGCAAGCGGTCGGCGGGGAGCCTGTTGTCGCAAACACCTTCATGAGGACGAGGGACTTGAAGCAGACCTGGTTGGCGGCTGGCAGCGAGCCGCGGCTCGAAGACATGCTGCAGGACGATGAGATGCATCTTTTGCTACGGCGTGATGGATTGACGGCGGGCGACTTTCGCCGTCATGCCGCCGAGGCACGGCGCCGGCTGTCGCGGCGCACCGCGCGCGACGGTGCGCAGATGCAGTACACGCCGGCACCGGTTGCGGCACCCGTCCACTAAATCCGGCCGTTCCGGCAACGGCGCGCGATGCCGTCGCGAAACGGCGCAGCATCTCTATGATGGCGTTCAAATTCGATGAAACGTCAGGAGGCGCCGAAATGGCCACACGCGATATGTCGAGCTGGGAGACCGCCATCGGTCACGTCATCAGCAATGACGATGACGAAGAAGTCGTCGTTCGTGGAGAACGATTGAGTGACCTGATTGGGCAGGTGTCCTTTTCCGAGATGATGTATCTGATGTTGGTCGGTCGGCGCCCGACTACAGCGCAGGTGCATGTTCTGGATGCACTGCTGGTCGCGTCGATGGAACACGGCATTGCGCCGCCGTCGATGATCAGCCGGTGCTTTGCCTCCTATGGCACCTCGATTCAGGCGGCGGTCGCGGGCGGCATTCTTGCTTTCGGCGACCGCATGGGTGGTTTGGGCGAGCAGCTGGCCCGCCTGATGGCGACACGTCTGAAAGCGCTCGGCGACGACCCGCAGTCACTCGATTCGGAGGTGCTGCGTCGCGACGCGCAGGCTCTCGTCGCTGATGCACAGGCCAATGGCGAACGTATTCCGGGTTTCGGCATCCCGTTGCACGGCGCCGACCCCCGCGCCCCGGCAGTTCTGGCGACGGCGCGCGAACATGGGATCTACGGTGCCTATTGCAGCTATGCCCAGATGCTGGAGCAGGCTTTGGCAGATGCCCGGGGTGGCCGGCCCGTGCCGATGAATGTCGACGGCGTCAGCGCCTGTGTCGGCCTAGACCTGGGCTTCGACTGGCGGGCAACGCGGCTGTTCCTGCTCACCCCGCGGTCGGTCAGCATGGGTGCGCATTTTCTGGAGGAACAGTCGCAGGATACGACCTGGCGGCATATTCCCGGGCGGCAGATCTCGCCGGCGACGTAGGTTCGACGGCCGCTGATTAGCCGGCCGCCAGTTCGCGGGCGATCACCAGCTTCTGAATATCGTTGGTGCCTTCGTAAATACGAGCGCCGCGAACGCCGCGGTAGAAGCGTTCGACCGGGAAGTCCCGCAGGTAACCGTAGCCGCCGAAGGTCTGGATCGCATCGGAGCAGACTTCTTCGGCGATGTCGGTGGCGAACATCTTCGCCATCGAAGCCTGCTTGATACATGGCGCGCCGGCACTGCGCAGAGCGGCGGCGTGCCAGGTGAGCTGGCGCGCGGCCTCGATCTTCGTTGCCATGTCGGCAAGCCGGAACGCCACGGCCTGATGCGCGAAGATCGGTTGGCCGAATGCTTCGCGTTCCATTGCGTATTGCAGTGCCGCGTCCAGCGCGGCCTGCGCGATGCCGACGGCCTGCGAGGCGATGCCGATCCGCCCCCCCTCGAGGTTTGCCAGCGCGATCCGGTAACCCTCGCCTTCACGGCCCAGCAAGGCGTCGCCCGGGACCCGCATATTCTCGAACACAAGTTGTGCCGTGTCCGACGCGTTCAGTCCCAGCTTCTTCTCCACCCCCGCTACGCTGTATCCCGGTGTGTCCGTCGGCACGATAAAGGCGCTGATACCGCGTTTGCCGGCATCCGGGTCGGTAACGGCGAAGACCAGCGTGACGTCGGCGTTCTTGCCGGTGGTGATGAACTGCTTGGTCCCGTTGATGACCCAGCCGTCGCCGTCGCGTACGGCCCGCGTTCGAATTGCGCCTGCATCGGACCCGCCTTCGGGCTCGGTCAGCGCGAAGGCCGACAGCAGTTCGCCTTGCGCCAACCGACGCAGATATGTCGATTTCTGGTCGTCGCTGCCGAAATCGAGAATCGGGTTGCAGCCGACCGAGTTGTGGCCGCTCATGACGATGCCGATGGCGCCGTCGCCATAGGAGATCTCCTCCAGCGCCATGGCGTAGGCGACGTAGTCCGATCCGGCACCGCCCCAGGCTTCCGGCACCGTGATGCCCATCAGGCCAAGCTTGCCCATTTCAGCGAAGACATGGCGCGGGAAGGTGGCGGTTTCCTCCCACTCGGCGGCGAAAGGCGAGATCTGCTCGCGCGCGAAACTCCGCGCCATGTCGCGGATCATCTGCTGTTCTTCGGTTGGGATCATCCGGCAATATCCTCGCGCGCGGTCGTTCGAACACCGGCGATCACTTTACCTCAGCCATCGAAAGCCGCCAGCGCGGCCAGCGCTTCATCGATGTCGGCAGGGGTGTGATCGGCCGAGATCTGTACCCGGATCTCCTCGTCGCCGTGCGGTACCACCGGGTAGTTCAGTCCTGTTACCAGGATGCCTTCGGCGTAAAGGTGACGCACCAGTGCGGCCGTACGCTTGCTGTCGCGAATCATGATCGGCACCACGGGATGTTCGCCCGGAATGGTTTCGAAGCCCAACCGCGTCAGACCTTGTTCGAACCTGACCGTCATGTCATGCAGGTGGGCGAGGCGTCTCTGTCCGGCTGGACCGTCGACGAAGTCGATGGCCGCGTGTGCGGCAGCAGCTTCGCCAGGCGTGATCGGGTTGGAATAGATGTAGAACGGTGAGGTCTCGCGTAGATAGTCGATGACAGTGGCATTGCCGACGACGTAGCCGCCGTTCACGCCGAACGCCTTGCCCAGCGTCGCGACCAGCAGGTCGGCCGGGCTGCCGCAGTACTCCTCAGTGCCGCGACCGCTGGGCCCAAAGGCGCCGACACCGTGAGAGTCGTCAACGACGACCACGACGTTTTCGGCAAAGGCGTGATCGTATTTCTCGGCCAGCGCGTTCACTCGGTCGAGTGGCGCGTGATCGCCACGCATCGAGAATATCCCGTCGGTCACGACAATTGCGCGCTGGCAGGTCTGCGATGTTTCGCCCAGATGCCTGTCCAATTCAGCCATGTCGAGATGGCCATAGACACGCTTCTCTCGCGGTTGGGCCAGGCGAATGGCGTTGATGATGCAGTTGTGGTTCAGCGCATCGCTGATCACTGCGGTGTCCGGCGTTATCAGCGATGGCAGAACGCCCATCACTGTGGCGTAAGCGGAGCTGAAAATCATAGCCGCTTCGCGACTGTGGAAATCGGCGAGCCGTCGTTCCAAGGCCACATGCGGTTCCCAGGTACCTGAGATGAAACGCACCGCACCAGGACCGGTGCCGTAGGTACGCACGGCTGTCTCTTCGGCTGCGATCACGCTCGGCTCGCACGCCATGCCGAGATAGCTGTTCGAGTTCATGCGCAGGAATTCGCGCTCACCCTTGCCAACCAGGCGGTACCGCGGCCCCTTGCCGTTGGCTGGTGGCCGAATGGCGGCGAATACGGTTTCCTCGCCTTTGCGCGTTCCGGCTTGTTCCGATGATGTCAGACTTGCATTGAGCGTAGTGATGATGCGGTCGTGCGGCATGGCGGACTGTCGCTGTATTGTCAGGTCTGCGAGGTCTGTTGCGCTTCGATCTGGGTCAGCATGTCGGCCGTCATGGCGGCGAGGTCGTAGTCCGGTTGCCAGCCCCAGTCGCGACGCGCGATGGAATCGTCGAGCGAGCGCGGCCACGTATCGGCGATCGCCTGACGCACCGGATCGACGGCGTACTCGATGGTGAAGGCCGGCCGATGTTGGCGGATCTCGGCGGCCAGCTCCTCCGGTGTGATGCTCATCGCCGTGACGTTGTAGGCATTTCGGTGGCTGAGCCGTTCCGGGTCGGCCGCCATGACGCCAGTGATCGCCTTGATGACATCCGGCATATACATCATGTCGAGGCGGGTATCGGGCCTCAGAAAGCAACTGTAGTGGCCGTAGCGGACCGCGTGATGGAAGATTTCGACAGCATAATCGGTGGTGCCGCCGCCCGGCGGTGCTGCAAACGAAATGACGCCCGGTAGCCGTACGCCACGTGTGTCGACGCCGAAACGTAGAGCGTAGTAGTCGCAGGCCAGCTCGCCGGCGACCTTGGTGACGCCATACATGGTGTTGGGGCGTTGAATGGTGTCCTGCGGTGTGTGATCGCGCGGCGTGCCGGGACCGAAGGCGCCGATCGACGACGGAAAGAACACGGCGCAATCATACTGACGCGCCACCTCCAGGACACGGTAAAGCCCACCCATGTTGAGATCCCATGCAACGCGCGGGCGTTCTTCCGCCACGGCTGACAGCAGGGCGGCCAAATGATAGATCGCGCCGACATCGAAACGCCGCACTGCCTCTTGCAACTGGCTGGAGCGGGTGCAGTCGACATGTTCGAACGCGCTGTCATGGAGCGGGTGACCAGGATGCGGAAAGCGGACGTCGGTGGCAATGACGGCGTCGGTACCGTGTTGAGCGCGCAGCGCAGGAACTAGTTCGGTGCCGATCTGGCCGAGGGCGCCGGTTACCAGTATCCGTCTCATCTGGCCATCACTGACGCCGCGTTGACGGCCCACTGCGTCGGCGTTCCTGTTCGATCAGTTGTGCGAGCTTGCGTTCTTCCCAGGCACTGTCGAGGAAGCCGAAGGGGGCGTAAATCCTTGCGCCGTGCAGAACGATGGCGATGCCCCAACCCAGTAGTGGCCAGATCGCCCAATAGCCACCGCCGGCCATCAGGTTGATGATGTGCAGCAACACGTTCACGGCAGCATAGGACACGAGGTGATAGTAGAATGACTTCAGGTCCCGCAGCCGGCGCTGCGCCCGCCGCACGATCTCGTCTTCGTCGTCGATCTGCTCGGTCGGCATGTCGGCCTCCAGCGGATCGGCCGGAGCAGGGACTTTAGTGCACCTGTCGCTCCTGGCCTTCCCAATATGGTTTGCGCAGCTCGCGCTTCAGTATCTTACCAGATGGGTTGCGCGGCAGGGCGTCGATGAAGTCGACCGATTTTGGGCACTTGTAGCCGGCGATCTGCTGGTGTGCGAAACCGATGACATCGTCGGCGCTCACGGTTTCTCCGGGTTTGGCGACGACGACGGCTTTGACGGCTTCGCCCCATCTGTCGTCGGGTACGCCAATAACCGCGACATCGGCGATCGCCGGGTGCGCCGCCAGGGCGCTTTCGACCTCGGCCGGATAGACGTTCTCGCCACCCGACACGATCATGTCCTTCACCCGGTCGTAGATGTAGAGGTAACCATCCTCGTCGAAATAGCCGGCGTCCCCGCTGTGGAACCAGTCGCCACGGATGGCCTGAGCGGTTGCCTCGGGCAGGTTCCAGTAGCCTTTCATCACCTGACCGCCGCCGACGACGATCTCGCCGACCTGGCCGGGCGCACAGTCATCGCCATTCTCATCGACCACGCGGATGTGCGCCGTGCGCATGGGTTTGCCGCATGACTTCATGCGCTCACCGCCGTCGTGATCCTCCGGCGGCAGGTAGGTCACGGCGCCGGTGGTTTCTGTCAGCCCGTAGACCTGTGCAAAGCCGCAGCCGAATGTTTCGACGGCTTGCTTCAGCACCGGCAGCGGGATCGGCGACGCGCCATAGACGACCTGTTTCACGGACGAGAAGTCGGTTTCCGCACAACCCGGCGTTTGCAGCAGGAACAGGATCACCGCCGGCACGAAGATCGTCTGGGTAATGCGATGAGCCTCGATCGCTTTGAGGATGGCCGGCGGATCGACATCCGCCATAAGCACGTTGGTGCCGCCGACATAGAAGGCGACGAAACCCCACTGGCAGCCGGCGACATGGAACAGCGGCATCGCCACCATCGACACGTCATTTTCGTCCCAGGTGCCCCAGTCCTGCAGCACCTTCGGCAGCATGAACAGGAAGTTGGCGTGCGATAGTTCAACGCCCTTGGGATGACCCGTCGTACCGGAAGAATAAACTTGGATTGAGGTGTCGGTGGTGTCGCGTTCCCGTGCCGGATCGTCCGGCGACTGCTGGTCGCGCCATGCGCTGTAAGCCGACCAATCCGGGTGATCGTCGTTCAGGGCGATGATCCGTTTCACCGTCGGGATGTTGCCGGCGATGTTCTTGATCAGGTCGTAGAACTCCGAACTGACGAACAACACTTCAGCGCCGGCGTCGTTCAGGACGTAGGCGACTTCCGGGGCGGCGAGGCGCGAGTTCACCGGCACCAGCACCGCACCGGCCTTGGTGCTGCCGTAATAGATTTCGAAAAACACATCGATGTTCTTGGCCAGGACCGACACCCGGCCGGCATGACCGACGCCCTCTGCGATCAGGCCGTTTGCCACGCGGCTTGAGCGTTCATCGAGTTCGGCATAGCTGGTGGCACGATCCTCGAAGATCAGCGCCGTCTTCTCGCCCCGGACCCTGGCGTGATGGCGGATCGGGTCGGCCATGAATTGATAGCCGTCCTCATTGGCGGTTTGCATGAACTACCTCCCTGGTACGCATACGCACATTTCAACCCTGCGCTCCCGTGTCTCCCCACGCGGTGGCGCCATCGATGTGTAGACCATGGCACAGCCAATGGCCGTCGGCGCCTGCCGGTCGGAACCGGCTGGCAGCCCGACGGCATTGAACCGTGCCTAAAGGGCCCTGCCAATGATTTCCTTCATGATTTCCGACGTGCCGCCAGCGATCCGGCCCATGCGGTTGTCGGCCCAGGCGCGTGCAACGGGAAACTCCCACATGTAGCCATAGCCGCCGTGGAGCTGCAGCATCTCGTCCAGTACCTCACAGGTCAGGTCCGCGACATACATCTTCGCCATGGCTGCGAGGTTGGTGTCGAGTTCGCCCTTCAGGTGCAGTTCCATGCACTTGTCGACGAACGTCCGGCACACCGTCGCCTTCGTCTTAACCTCGGCCAGCTTGAACCGCGTGTTCTGGAACTCGATGATCGATTTTCCGAACGCCTTGCGGTCCTTGGTGTATTCGACCGTCTGTTCCAGTGTCGCCTCGATCACGGTGCACCCGCGGATGCACGACAGCAGGCGTTCTTGCGGCAACTGCTCCATCAAGTAGACGAAGCCGCGGCCTTCGTCGCCGAGCATCCGGCTGGTCGGCACCTTGACGTCGTTGAAAAACAGTTCCGATGTGTCCTGCGCCTTCCAGCCGATTTTTTCCAGGTTCTTGCCGCGCTCGAACCCGTCGTCCTCGCGCTTCACCAGGATCAGGCTGATGCCCTTGTAGCCGGCATCCGGATCGGTCTTCGACACGGTGATGACGACGTCGGCATTCTGGCCGTTGGTGATGAAAATCTTCGAGCCGTTGATGGTGTACTGGTTGCCGTCATGCACGGCCTGGGTGCGGATGCCCTGCAGGTCGCTGCCGGCACCCGGTTCGGACATCGCGATGGCCCCGATAGTCTCGCCCTTGGCCATTTTCGGCAGCAGTTCGCGTTTCTGCTCCTCGCTGCCATAGTGGAAGATGTAGGGCGCGACGATCTCCGAATGCAGGCCGAAACCCGGGCCCGACGCGCCGGCCTTGGTCAGTTCCTCGATGACGACACAGGAATGCAGGAAGTCGCCACCCATGCCGCCGTATTCCTCAGGAATGGAACACAACAGCAGGCCGGCTTCGCCGGCAGCCAGCCAGGCTTCGCGGCTGACCTTGCCGTCTTTCTCCCACTGGTCGTGGTAGGGGGTGATCTCCTTCTCAACGAACCGGCGGGCCGACTCGCGAAAAATCTCATGCTCTTCTGAGTAGAGCGTTCTTGGCATCATTTTTGGTTTCCTCCTAACGGCCACAGATGACCGATCGCGGCTGAGTGTACCAGCCGCGCTGGCCGTTTTCACGAGCTCAATAGCCGCACCCGACCCTTCGGCGGCTATCGATTATGTCAACGAAATCGGTACGTTAGCCATGCATCGTCAGGCCGCCGGAAATGCTCACCGTCTGCCCGGTGATGTAGCCTGCATCATCGCTCAGCAGGAAGGCCACCATGCCGGGATAGTCGTTCGGCTGGGCCACCCGGCGCATGGGTATGGCGCGTTCGAGTGCTGCGATGAGCTTCTCACCCTGACCGCGCAGAAGCTCCGTATCGGTCGGCCCGGGGCAAATGGTGTTCAGCACGATGTTCTTGCGCGCCAGCTCCCGCGCCATGGTCTTGCAGAAGGCGATCATCCCGCCCTTGCAGGCGGCATAGACTGCTTCGCCGGACGAGCCGACACGGCCGGCATCGGACGAAATAAACACGACCCGGCCACCGCCGCGTTCCGCCATGCCTTTCAGGACGATGTGCGATGTGTTCAGGAAGCTGAACAGGTTGATGTCGACGATCTTGCGCCAGAATTCGACGTCGGTGTCGAGGAAGGGATAGGCCTTGTCCCAGCCGGCGCAGTTCACGAGCCCGTCCGTCGGGCCGGCGTCGTTCTCGAAAGCATCGACGGCCTGCTGCACCGCGGCGTTGTCGGCGAGGTCGAGCGTATAGGCAAACGCTGTGCCGCCGGCATCTTTGATGCTCTTGGCCGTACTTTCGGCGCCGTCGCCATTCAGGTCGAAAATGCCGACGGCGCAGCCTTCCTCGCCCAGCCGGTGTGCGATCGCCTGGCCGATGCCGCTGGCCGCCCCCGTGACGATGACATTCTTGCCGTTCAATCCACGCATGGTGCCTCCTCCTCCGAATTCGCGGACCCGATTGCTGGTCCTGGCGTCAGCATAGCCAGCGCCAACACGTAAGTCTGCAAGACTGGCCGTCGACGGTCAGGTCGACGGATTGTCGCATCATCGGCGACGAGGCTGGTTTTCGTGGCGACGGCGGCGGTGTAAGGTGCCGTCTTCCATCCGGGCGGCGGCCCGCCTGATGTTGCCGCAGATGCCCCAAAATCCACGCCGCTAAGGCATGTTGAACGGAGAAGACGAACGCCATGAGCGAAGCATTTCAAGCAGGTCAGATGCTGAAGGACAAAGTGATCCTGGTGACCGGTGCCGGCCGCGGGGTCGGCCGCGATATCGCCCTGATGGCGGCGAGCCAGGGCGCGAAGGTCGTCGTCAACGATCTCGGCGGTCAGGCCGATGGCGAGGGCGAGGACAAGACGCCGGCCATGGAAGTCGTTGGCGATATCAAGGAAGCCGGTGGCGAGGCCGTCGCCAACTACGACAGCGTCGCCGACTTCGATGCCGCGCACAACATGATCCAGCAGGCGGTCGACACCTTCGGGCGCATCGATGGCGTTGTGAACAACGCCGGTATTCTGCGCGATGTGATCTTCCACAAGATGACGGAAGAGGACTGGGATTCGGTCATTGCCGTGCACTTGAAGGGCTCGTTCAACACGTCACGTGCGGCCGCCACCTTCTTCCGTGAGCAGGGCTCGGGCGCCTTCGTGCACATGACTTCGACCTCCGGCCTGGTCGGCAACTTCGGTCAGGCGAACTACGCCGCAGCGAAGATGGGCATCGTCGGCCTGTCGAAGTCGCTGGCGCTTGACATGTCGCGGTTCGGTGTGCGCTCGAACTGCATTTCGCCCTTTGCCTGGAGCCGGCTGATCGGCACCATTCCGGTGGCCGATGAGGCTCAGCGTGCGCGGGTGGAGAAGATCAAGCAGATGACGCCGGCGAAGATCGCTCCGGTTGCCGTCTACCTGCTGGCCGATGCGGCCAAGGACGTGTCCGGCCAGATCTTCGGTGTACGCAACAACGAGATCTTCCTGTTCAGTCAGAACCGGCCGCTCCGCTCGGTACATCGTGATGCCGGTTGGACCCCGGAAGCCGTGGCGGAAATGGCGATGCCCGCCATGCAGGCGAACTTCTATCCGCTGGAGCGCAGCGCCGACGTGTTCAGCTGGGACCCGGTCTGACCGGCGTACCACGCTGCTGCCGATCGGCAGCGGTCAGATAGAACGAAAAAACATCGAGGAAACTCATGGCGATCGACTACGAAAAGCTTCTGAACCGACCGTTCAAAGAGGTCGTTCAGAGCTACACCACGCGCGACAGCATTCTTTATGCCCTCGGCGTGGGGCTGAACATGGATCCGCTGGATGAGCAGCAGCTCCGGTTCACTTATGAGGACGGTATGCACGCCCTGCCAACCATGGCGGTGGTCCTGGCCACGCCCGGGTTCTGGGTCAAGGAACCCGACAGCGGTGTCGACTGGGTCAAGGTTCTGCATGGCGAGCAGGGCATTCGCATCCACAAGCCGCTCCCGGCGGCGGCGACCGTCGTCTCCACCAACAAAGTGGTGGAGATCATCGACAAGGGGGCGGACAAAGGTGCGCTGCTGTTGCAGGAACGGCAGGTGGTCGACAAGGACAGCGGCGACCTGCTGGCGACGCTGACCTCCACCACGTTTGCCCGCGGCGATGGCGGTTTCGGCGGCCCGCGCGAAGGCGGCAAGCCGGTACACAAGCTGCCTGAGCGCGAGCCGGACATGACCTGCGACCTGCCGACGTTGCCGCAGGCGGCGCTGATCTATCGGCTGTCGGGCGACTACAACCCGCTGCACGCGGACCCGAAGGTGGCGCAGGCCGCCGGTTTCAAGGCCCCGATCCTGCACGGCCTGTGTACGCTCGGGGTGGCCGGTCACGCCATCCTGCGCAGCTACTGCGACTATGATGCAAGCCGGTTCAAGTCGCTGGACCTCCGGTTCTCGTCGCCGGTCTACCCGGGCGAAACCATCAGAACCGAGATGTGGCGCGACGGTGATGTGGTGTCGTTCCGCAGCCGCGTGGTCGAGCGCGATATCGTGGTGCTGAACAACGGCCGCGCCGAAATCGCCTGACCGCGAATGATCGGCGCACGGGGGGAAGTATGAGCGTTCGCTATCGGTGCGGCGATCTGATCGACTTTGCGGCAACCTTGTTTGCGGCGGCCGGCATGCCGGCCGACCGCAGCCGGGTTGTCGCCGAGTTGCTGGTTGAAGCCGATCTCATGGGTCACGATACCCATGGCCTCAATCTTGCGTCGGGTTATCTGGCGGCGCTGGCGGATGGCTCCATGGCGGCCGACGGCGATCCCGACGTCGTCAATGACCGTGGCGCTACGCTGGTGTGGGATGGCCGCTATCTGTCGGGCGTCTGGCTCGTCTGGCAAGCGATGCAAACGGCGTTCGACAGGGTGGATCAGTATGGCACCGTGACCGTCGCCATCCGCCGCAGTCACCACATCGCTTGTCTCGCGGCTTTCCTGCCGTTGGCGACCGACCGCCGGCTCATGGCCATTTTGTCTTGCTCCGATCCGGCAAATGACGGGGTGGCACCGTTCGGCTCGTTCCAGCCGGTCTACACGCCCGACCCGATCGCGGTCGGCTATCCGACGACCGGCGATCCGGTGCTGATCGATATCTCGGCGTCGACCACGACGCTGGGCATGGCGCACCGGTTGAAGGCGGCGGGCGAACGCTTCCCCGGCAAGTGGCTGGTCGACAACGAGGGCAGGGCCAGTGACGATCCGAATGTGCTCGGCGATGATCCGCGCGGCGCCATCATGCCGTTGGGCGGTCTTGACCGCGGCCACAAGGGCTTCGGCCTGGGGCTGATGGTCGAAGCCTTGACCTCCGGCCTCGCCGGCCATGGCCGCAAAGACGGTGTAACGAACTGGGGTGCTTCTGTGTTCCTGCAAATCATCGATCCGACCGCATTTGGCGGAGCGGATGCTTTCACCGCGGAAACCGGCTGGTTGGCCGACGCCTGCCGACAGGCGGCAGTGCCAACCGGTAAACCGCCGGTTCGGCTGCCCGGCGACGGTGCGCTTGCTCGCAAGCGTGCGGCGTTGCAGGACGGCGTCGAGCTGTTTCCGACCATTATGCCGGCCCTGCAGCCATGGGCTGAAAAATCAGGTGCGCAATTGCCCGGGCCCATATGATGGGCACGCGGCCAAGGGAGAGGATGAGGAAGAAATGAGACCCAATAACGTCAAGAAGATCTGGTCTGAAGGTGGCTTTGTCGTGAACGGCTGGCTCGGCATCCCGAGTTCGGTCAGCGCCGAGGTGATGGCGCACGCGCCGTTCGACTCGGTCACCGTCGACATGCAGCATGGCATGGTCGAGTTGCAGGCTGCCGTGTCTATGCTCCAGGCGATCTCTACGACCGATAAGACGCCGCTCGCGCGCGTGAATTGGAACGATCCGATGCCGATCATGAAGGTGCTCGATGCCGGTGCCTACGGTGTCGTCTGCCCGATGATCAACACACGCGAAGAGGCGGAGAAGTTCGTCGGCGCTTGCCGCTACGCACCGGAGGGCTATCGCTCGTTCGGCCCGCCGCGCGGCCTGCTCTATGGCGGCCCCGATTATGCCGACAAGGCCAACGAGACCATCCTCACCTTTGCGATGATCGAGACGCAGCAGGCCATCGACAATCTCGACGAGATTCTTTCGGTGCCTGGGCTGGACGCGATCTATGTCGGGCCCAGCGACCTGGCGATCAGTCTCGGTTACAAGCCTGCCGGCGACCCGACGGAGCCGGCGGTGCTCGACGCCATTGCCAGCATTCAGGCGGCCGCCAGTAAACATGGCGTCATATCCGGCATTCATTGTGCCGATGGCGCCATGGTGGCGCGCATGGTGAAGCAGGGATACCAGTTCTGCACGATCTCGAACGACGTTCGCTTGATGTCAGCGGCGGCGGCGGCAGAGGTGGCGGCGGCCCGGGCCTGACCGGGCGCGGCGGCCATCGTCGGACCGGCCGATGACGACACAACCCGCTCAGGTTGGGGATGACCGGATCTGGGCGGAGGTGTTTTCGTCGGCGCGACCCGGCCCGGCACTGTTCCTCGACCGCGACGGCGTGGTGGTCGAGGAGAAGCATTTTCTGGCAGATCCGGCGCTGGTTACGTTGACCCACGGTGCGGCTGACGTGATTGCCCGCGCCAACGCCGCCCGTCTTCACGTCGTGCTGGTCACCAATCAGTCGGGCATCGCCCGTGGCAAATTCGGTTGGCCCGAATTCGCCGCGGTGCAGGACCGTCTGGTCGATTTGTTGCGGCAACGGGGCGCCCGGCTGGATGCGGTTATGGCCTGCCCATTTCACGCCGACGGGCGACCGCCGTTTCGCTGCGCCGACCATCCATGCCGCAAACCGAACCCGGGTCTGCTGATCCGTGCTGCCGAGGCGTTGAGCATCGAGCTGTCGACATCATGGATCGTCGGCGACCGGACCGACGATATCGGCGCCGGCCGTGCTGCTGGGTTGGCCGGCGGTGTCCACGTCGGCACGGGCTATGGTCGCGAACACCGCGCACCGGCGTTGGCCCTGGCAACGCCCGACTATCGCGTGCTGGCGGCTGACAGCATTGCCGACCTGCCCGGCCTGGCGCCGATCCTGCCGGCGACGGGCTGACTGGATTGAGGGAAACGACGTGACCGACACAACCGATCTGACGCGCGCGCCGGCCGGTGGCATCGGCTTCTTCGAGAAGTGGCTGTCGCTGTGGGTCGCCTTGTGCATTGTCGCCGGGCTGGCGCTGGGCAACCTCTGGCCGGAACTGTTCGAGCAGCTGGCGGCGCTCGAGTATGCGTCCGTCAATCTGCTGGTGGCCGTACTGATCTGGGCCATGGTCTACCCAATGATGGTGAATGTTGATTTCGCCAGCCTGCGCCACATCGGCGACCGGCCGAAGGGGCTGGTGGTCACGCTCGCGGTGAACTGGCTGCTGAAGCCCTTCACCATGGCCGCGTTGGGCGTCCTGTTCTTCGAGGTGGTTTTCGCCGACCTGATAGCCCCGGCCGATGCGCAGCAGTACATCGCCGGGCTGATCCTGCTCGGTGCGGCACCCTGTACGGCCATGGTCTTCGTCTGGTCGCAACTGACCCGTGGCGACGCGACGTACACGTTGGTGCAGGTTTCCGTGAACGACATCGTGATGATTTTCGCCTTCGCGCCGATCGTCGCCCTCCTGCTGGGCGTTACCGATATCGTGGTGCCGTGGGAGACCCTGCTGCTGTCGGTGCTGCTCTATGTCGTCATTCCGCTGGCCGCCGGGGCCATGACGCGGCACTATCTGCTGCGCGGTGCGCGGGGACAGTCAGGTGCGGTAGACCGGTTCACTGCTCGCGTAAAACCGTTTTCGGTCCTGGGTTTGCTGGCGACAGTCGTTTTGCTGTTCGGATTCCAGGGCCGCATCATCATCGAGCAGCCGCTGCTGATCGGCCTGATCGCGGTGCCGCTGCTGCTGCAGTCCTACGGCATCTTCGTCGTCGCCTATGCGGCGGCCTGGGCTTGGCGGGTGCCGTTCAATGTCGCCGCGCCGTGTGCCCTGATCGGTACTTCGAACTTCTTCGAACTCGCCGTTGCCGTGGCGATCAGCCTGTTCGGCCTCGAGTCCGGCGCTGCCCTTGCCACCGTGGTCGGCGTCCTGGTCGAAGTGCCGGTGATGTTGTCGCTGGTTGCCGTCGCCAATCGCACCCGCCGGTTTTTTCCGACTGGCTAGACCGTTGAGCCGGAATCGCGCGACAGCGCGGCCGGCTGCGGCGCATCGCCCCAGCGTGCGAGGACCAGTGGTCCCAGTAGTGTCGTCAGGCCCATGACCGCGAAGGCGATGCCCCAGGCCGTCACGGCATCGCGTCCGCCGGCGACGTCCAGAATAACACCGAACAGCAGAGGCCAAAGGAAACCGCCGCCGAAACCGAGAAAGGAATGCAGTGCGATGGTCGCGCCCTGCCGGTCCGCTTGGGCGGCCGCGACGGTGCCGGCGGTAAGCGACGCCGAGTCCGTCGCGATCAGGGCACCGTAGAGCAGGCACATCAGCACCACCGCAGCGAATGACCAAGCAGCTGAAAAGCCGACGAAACACGAGACGATAGCCGTGCTCACCATTACCAGGCTGATGAACCGGCGCCGGCCGAAACGGACCGCTCCCTCATTCCCAAGGATGCTCATCGGCAGGGCGATCAACGCGACAGCGGACCCGATCATGATGATGATGGTCGGGTCCATTGCGCCGTCGCTCAGGCGTCCGGCGTAGGTCAGGAAGGCGACGATCCAGGACAACATCGCCATCAACTCCCCGGTATGCAGCGTGTAGGCGATGATGTAAGCGATGGCGCGACGGTTGCGGAACACCGGCCTGAAGTCGAGCGTTGCGCCGATGCTGGGGACATGCGCGCGGTCTTTCCGCTGCGGCCGCGTGAAGGCCAGCACCAGCGCAAAAGACAGAATCGATCCGGTGGCAATGACGGCAAAGCTGGTCCGCCAGCCCCAAAGGCCGGCCAGCTCGCCGGACAGATAAAACGACAGGGCGGTGCCGATGCCGTAGGTCGCCGTATAGAACGCGACGGCGCGCGACTGCTCGGTTGCCTGCAGACGGTCGGTCAACAGCTTCAGCCCCGGCATGTACGTACCCGCCAGCCCGATCCCCATCAGGGCGCGCAGGACCAGGGCGGACCAGAATCCGTCCGCTGCGATGGCGAAGCCAGCCAGGGCCAGAGCCGTCACGATGCAGGACGCCAGGAACACGTTGCGGGCGTCGCTGCGGTCCGTCCAGGCCATCAGCAACGGCACGGCCGCCATGTAGCCGGCAAACATCACGCCATTCAGCCAGCCGGCTTCGGTATTGCTCAGGTCCCAACTGGCAATGAATCCGGGCAACAGCGCGGGGAAGGTGACGAAGCCCAGCATCCCGGTGATCTGGGTCAGACACATCACCAGGATCAGTCGCCTGTCAGTCTGCTTCGGCGCCACGATCGAGCCCTTTTGCACTTGTATCGTCATGCCGGGTGGCACGGTCGGCGCACTCTATAGGGAAACACCACGCTGAGGTATTCCATTGCTTATGTCGTGGTCAGCCTTGCTGCCGGACTGGTCATCGCTGCCGTCGGGGCGGTATGCTCACTGACTGCTGGTATGGGTGAGGGACCAATGACAGCACTTCGTCGTCCTACGTGGCGGCAACAGGCGTGGCGCAGTGTTTCGGCAGTGGTGCTGTGGTGCGGTGCCACGGCAGCACAGGCCGAGACCTACGAGCTTCGCCCCGACAGCGACCTGATCGGCACGGTCGGTACGCATACCATTGCCGAGGATGAGTCGCTGCCGGCGCTGGCGGTGAAATACGGCCTCGGCTACATCGAACTGCGCGCCGCCAATGTGGCAATCGATCCCTGGCTGCCGCCGCTGGGGCACCGCGTCGTCCTGCCGACGCGCTACATCCTGCCGGACGCACCGCGCCAGGGCATCGTCATGAACCTGGCCGAACTGCGCCTCTATTACTTCCCGCCGGGCGGCAAGACGGTCGAGACCTATCCCATCGGCATCGGCCGTGAAGGCTGGCAAACGCCGCTGGGCCGGACCAGCGTGACGAAGAAGCGTAAGGACCCTGTCTGGTACGTGCCTGAGTCGGTGCGGGCGGAGCAACCGGAGCTGCCGCGTGCCGTCGGTCCCGGGCCGTTCAATCCGCTCGGCAAACATGCGCTGAACCTGGGATGGCCGGCCTATCTGATCCACGGCACGAACAAGCCGCACGGTGTCGGCCGGCAGGTCAGCCACGGCTGTGTGCGCATGTATCCCGATGACATTGCCGCCCTGTTCGAGCGCGTCCCCGTTGGTACGCCGGTGACCGTAGTCGACCAGCCGGTGAAAGTCGGCTGGCACGACGGTGCTCTCTATGTCGAAATCCATCCCTCGCGGGATGCGCGCGACATGCTGGAAGCGGGCGAAGTCCGGCCGGCCGGGGTCGACGAAATCGCCGATGTGCTCGACCTGCTGACCGATCGATCTGACGAGCTGAATGGCAGGCTGAACCTGGGGCGGGCCTATCAGGCGGCGCGATCGCGCCATGGCCTGCCCGTTCGGGTGTCGCGGCACGAGAACTATTGATGCTGATCCAATGAAAACGGCGACCGGGCTTGGTGCCCGGTCGCCGTGCTGTCAGTGCCGGCGTTGTCGCTTCCGGCGATAGATTATTTCTTAAGCTGCTCGCGGAACATCCGGTCTGCCTTGTCGGCCGCGGCCTGCGCACGGGCGGCAGCCGCTTCGGCGGCAGCCGCAGCACGGCGTGCTTCCGCAGCGGCTTCCTCGGCGCGCTTGGCGGCCGCATCGGCGCTTGCCTGCGCGGAATCAGCGGTCGACTGCGCCTTCTGCACATCCTGCTTCAGGGCGCCCATGCCGTCCCGGATCGACTGAAGTTCCTCATTGCTGGCACAGCCGGCCAAAACGAGCGGTGCCATCACGAAAGCGAGTACGCCAATTTTTTTGCGTACGTTCATTACACAGTCCCCTCGAATATTTTCGTTGCGATACGTGGCCAACTGCGCGGCCTACCTCGACAATAACATGCATTATTGTGGCACGACTATGACCGGCGGCGGATTGCCGCAGGGCGTTGCAATTATGTCAACAGTGGGGCATTCGACGGCGCCGACACCGTCTTGTCTCAGGGCCGAATGGTGATGGCGGTGCCGTCGTCGACGAGGTGCCAGATCTCTTCGATTTCGTAGTTGGTGACCGCGATGCAGCCCTGCGTCCAGTCCCGTCGCGCGTGGTCGGCGCCCAGCGGTTCCTTCACCGGCGACAACCCGTGGATCATGATTAGTCCCCCTGGGTCGAGGCCCAGGCGACGGGCGCGCGACCTGTCTTCCGGCCGCGGATACGAGATATGGATCGACTTGTGGAACTTGCTCACCGGGTTGCGCCAGTCGAGCACATAGCGGCCTTCCGGTGTGCGGCCGTCACCTTCATGACGCTTGTGGCCGACCGGGCGCGAGCCCAGCGCAATCCGGTAGCTGCGCAGCATTTGCCCGTTTGACCAAAGCGACAACCGGCGCAGGGATTTTTCCACCAGAACGTGATCCGCCTTGACGTCGGGCAGGGCCGCAACCTGGATGTTGTCGGCCGACGCCTGACCGGTTGCGGCAACGGCCGAGACCAACATCATCAGGGAACCAGCCAAACTGATCAGGACCTGTCGCAAGCCGTGGACCTCGTTTTGGTGCGCCGCAAACCTAACATCGATTCAACTGGAATCGTGCCATAATCACGTCGTTTTTCCCAACAATTGGTGAAAATTGGCGCGCTGCGGTGCAGATTGGTCAATCGGCGCCGGCAGGTGATTTGGTGCCGCTGTGGGAGGAAACTGAATGAACGACTGTCGACACGATCACGCGCGCTGGGGCACCGGCGACCAATTGGGCGCCGGGCATCTGCTGACGCCGGAGGTCACGTTGAATGCGCTCTCTACGGTACGGCAGGGCCGCATCATCGACATGAGCCACGTCATTGCCATGGGTGCGCCCCGTATCGAGCCCGTGCAGCTCCCCTACGTCATCACCTCGTCGGCGACCTCGGCGGGCGGCATCAAACGTCGACGGGCATTGGGGGCGACGAACGATGCCGGCTCGAACCTGGAGCGGATCGAACTGACTACCCATGTCGGCACCCACATCGATGCGCTCGGTCATTTCACGATCGGCGATCGCATGTACGCCAACTATGACAGCGCCGATGCGGTCGGAGACTTCGGTCTGGACAATCTCGGCATCGAACATGCACCGGCCATGGTGACCCGCGGTGTCTGCCTCGATCTCTCCGGCCTCGACGGCGGCGCCTATCTCGAGGCCGGCCGCGCGATCGGCCGTGACGATCTGGCGCGAAGTCTGGATCTTGCCGGTGTTACCTTGCGCGCCGGCGACGTGCTGTGCATCCACACCGGCTGGGGCCGTTTCTTTATGGCGGACAATCAGAAGTACGTCGCCGGCGAACCCGGTATCGACCTGCAGGCGGCCCGGTGGCTCACCGCCCAGGATGTCGTCGCCATCGGCGTCGACAACATGGCCGTCGAGGTGCTGCCCGGCACCGACCACCCGGAGGTCATGATGCCGGTGCACCAGCACTGCCTGGTCGAGGCCGGCGTCTACCTGATCGAAAATCTGGTGATGGACGACCTGGTCCGCGACGGCATCGCGACCTTCTGCTTCATTCTGTTGCCGGTGAAGTTCCAGGGGGCGACCGGTTGCCCGGTTCGGCCCGTTGCCTTGCTCTAGCGGCGGCGCAGTGCTCGGGTGGGCGCCGTATGTCCTAGTGATCGTCGAAGAAGGCCTGGACCAGCGGGCTGACCTCGGGGTCCTCGATATCGATGCCCTCTCCCAGCGTATCCAACAGGATCTCGAACGCCTGTAGCCGCGCACGCTTCTTACTGTTGGCGTCGATCCGGTGCCAGGGTGCCGCGGCGCCGGATGTGCGGTCGATCATGTCGGCATAGGCCGCGGCGTAGTCGTCCCAACGCGCCCTGTTGCGCAGGTCGTCCTCGGTAATCTTCCACCGTTTGTCCGGCGTGTCGTAGCGGGCGCGAAACCGATCGAGCTGGGTATCGGCATCGATGTCGAGGAAGAGTTTGACGATGCGGTAGCCGTCCTGCGTCAGCGTCAGTTCGAACTCGTTGATCTCGTCATAGGCGCGTTGCCACTCGCGCTCGCTGGCGTAGTTCTCCACCCGCTCGACCAGTACCCGGCCATACCACGAGCGGTCGAACATCGCGATCTCGCCGGTCTTTGGTACCTTTTCCCAGAACCGGTGCAGCCAATGCCGCTGGCGCTCATGCGCGTCCGGTGCGCCGATCGGATACACGCGCAGGAAGCGGGGGTCCAGGCACCAGGCAATCCGCCGGACCAGGCCGCCCTTGCCGGACGCATCCCATCCTTCCAGCACGACGATGGCGCGGTGGCTGTCGCCGGCATAGGCGCGCTGCAGCAGTCGGAAACGGGTTTGCAGCGCCTCCAGCTCTGTCGTGTAGGTATCGTGGTCCATCGGCTTCGCCTCGGCCGGCGCCTATTCTGCCGCCAAGGCGATGTCTTCTGCGCTTTTGACGGCACCACTGTCGATGAACGACTGGATCTCGGTGGCGCTGAAACCGAACTCGCCCAGCACCTCGCGCGTGTGCTGGCCGAACACCGGCGCGGCATGCTGCACGCGCCCGGGGCTGTCGGAAAACTTGACCGGCAGGCCGATGACTTTGCTCTGACCCGCTTTCGGATGCTCGACATCGACGATCATGTCGCGCGCCTGCGCCTGCGGGTCGGCATGCATCTCTTTCACGTTCAGGATCGGTCCGGCCGGGACACCGACTTCGTCCAGCACTTCCAGCCAATGCGCGCTCGGCTTCTGGGTGAAATAGGTCTCCAACTCCTCGATCAACGCCGGCAGGTTGGCCATTCGGTCGCCATTCTCCAGAAACCGTGGGTCTTCCGCCAACCGCGGCGCACCGATTGCGTTGACCAGTAACAGCCAGTTTTTCTGGTTGGCGCCGGCGATGTTGATGTAGCCGTCGGCGGTTCGCACCGCCTGATAGGGCGCACTCAAGGGGTGCGCGCTGCCCATCGCCAGCGGCGCTTCGCCGGTGGCGAAGCATATCGCCGACTGCCAATAGCTCAGCGTGATGCCGGCTTCGAACAACGAGGTGTCGACCAGTTGCCCGCGGCCGGTTTTCAGGCGCTCGGTGTAGGCGGCCAGGATACCCATGGCCAGCAGGATGCCGGCGGTGATATCGGCGGCGGGCGAGCCGACCTTGACCGGTGGCCGGTCAGGACTCTCGCCGGTGATGCTCATCAGGCCGCTCATGCCCTGCGCCACCAGATCGAACCCGCCGCGTTCGGCATAGGGACCGGTGCGACCGAAGCCGGTGATATTGGCGTAGATCAGGCCCGGGTTGCTCTGGCGCAGTGTGTCGTAATCGAAGCCGAGCCGGTTCATCACGCCCGGGCGGAAGTTCTCGATCAGGACGTCGACGCCGTCGGCGAGGCGACGCAGCACCTGCTTTCCGCCCTCCGACTTCAGATCGACGGAGATACCGCGCTTGCTGCGGTTCATCATCATATAGGCGGCGGACTCGCCGTTGACCTCCGGCGGCACCATGCCGCGTGTCGAGTCCCCGCGGCCGGTATCCTCCAGCTTGATCACGTCGGCACCCATGTCGGCCAGCATCAGGCCGCAGGTCGGCCCCGCCATGACATGGCAAATCTCAACTACCTTCAGGCCCTTCAGCGGTCCGTGTCGTTCTTGCGTTGTCATGCGTCTTTCTCATTGTCCCTTGAACTGCGGCTTTTCCTTGTTCAGGAAAGCGCGATAACCGATCTGGAAGTCTTCCGTCCCGAAGCAGGCGTAGCTCTCGTCATCTTCCTCCGCGCTGACCGGGGTAGGGTCCATCAGCCGGTGCACGAATTTCTTGTGCCAGCGCGCGACCATCGGCGCACCGTCGGCAATACGCTTGGCGGTGTCATAGGTTTCCTGCTCGACGTCTTCGTCCGCCACGACGCGGTTCACCAGGCCTTTCTCCTTGGCCTCCTGGGCGCCGAAGATCCGGCCCTCCAGCACGATCTCCAGCGCCACGGCTGGGCCGGCCAGGTTCACCAACCCCCGCATCTCGTTATAGGCGACCACTAGGCCAAGGTTCTTCACCGGCACGCCGAAGCGGCTGCCTTCGCCACAGATCCGCATGTCGCATACGGCGGCGATCTCCAGTCCGCCGCCGACGCAGGCGCCATTGATCATGGCAACCATCGGGTGGCGGCAGCCGGTCAGTGCGGCCAGAACGCTGTGCATCGCATGGCCGTACGTTCGCGCGCTTTTGACGTCGAAGCGCTCGGTCTCGAATTCGGCGATGTCGGCACCGGCGGCAAAGGCCTTGTCGCCGGCACCGCGCAGGACAATACAGCGGACGCTGTCGTCGGCATCCAGCCGCGCGATTTCCGCTTCCAGGCCCTGCCACATGGGCAGGCTGAGGGCGTTGAGACGCTCAGGCGCATTCAAGGTCACGGTGACGATATCGCCATCGCGTTCGCTCAATACTTCGCCACCAGTCATCGCCGTCTCTCCTGCCTGGAACGTGCTCGGCCACGTTGTCGGCGCCATCTGGCGCCGTGGCAAGCGATTATAGGCCAGAACAGGTCAGGCGTCAGATTTGCCGGCGCTGCCTACGGTGTCCAGGCGCTGGGCAGACGCCCGCGGTCATGCGGGGCGTCGAGATCCAGGGCCGGACCCTTGGGCACGATGCGGAAGGGATTGATCGACTCGTGGCTGCCGTAATAGTGCGCCTTGATCCGTTGGAAATCGGTGATTTCGGCAATGCCCGGCCACTGGTAGAGCTCGCGCGTGTAGTTCGACAGGTTCGGGTAGTCGACAATCCTCCTGAGATTGCACTTGAAGTGGCCGACATAGACCGCGTCGAACCGGATCAACGTCGCGAACAGCCGCCAATCGGCCTCGGTAATGCGCTCACCGCAGAGGTAGCGCTGCACCGACAGTCGGGCTTCGACCTGGTCCAGTGCGTCGAACAGGGCATCGAAAGCCTCTTCGTAGGCGGCCTGGCTCGTGGCAAACCCGGTCCTGTAGACGCCGTTGTTGATGTTCTCGTACACCAGCTCGTTGACCGCATCGATCTCGTCGCGCAGGTCCGCCGGGTACATGTCCGGCAGGTCGCGGGTCGCGAAATCATCGAAGGCGCTGTTCAACATGCGGATGATCTGTGAGGACTCGTTGTTGACGATGGTGCGGCGCTCCGTGTCCCACAGCACCGGCACGGAACAGCGTCCGGAATAGTCGGCGCGCGCCATGGCATAGAGGTCGGGAACGGCTTGTGCGCCGGTCAACGGGTCGCCGCCGGCGGCGAACTCCCAACCTTTCTTCAGCATCAGCGGTTCGACATAGCCGACCGAAATTACGTCCTCCAGGCCCTTCAGCGCCCGGAACACCATGGTGCGATAGGCCCACGGACAGGCGTGCGCGACATAGAGCCGGTAACGGCCGGCTGCGGCGGGAAAGCCCGAACTGCCGTCGGCACTGATCCAGTCATGAAACACGGTATCGGCACGGACATAGCGGCCATCGCGGTTGCGTTTGCCGAAGTCTTCCTGTTGCCAAACGCCATTGACCATGATGCCCATGCGACTGCTCCTGCGATGCTGCTGCCGGCAGATATGGTACCGCGACGACGGCAGATTAGCCGTCGGTCAGGCACAATATTGTTTCTTTCGGGAAACAAATCTAACGTGGTTCAACGGCAATTCCATCATTTGCAATCATCCAAGGGGCCGCGATGCTTGATCGGTTCAGCGAGATGGCGGTGTTCGCCACTGTCGTGGAACAGCGGAGTTTTACCGCTGCGGCCAGGGCGCTTGGCGTTTCAAAGTCCGCCGTGTCGAAGCAGATCGCCCGCTTGGAGGATCGCCTCGGCGCGCGGCTGCTGAACCGGACAACGCGCAAGCTGTCGCTGACGGAAGTTGGCGTCGCTTTCTATGAGCGCTGTGCCCGCATCGTCGAGGAAGCAGACGCCGCCGACGACGAGGTGGGTAGTCTTGCCGCAGCGCCGCGCGGTCGACTCCGGGTAAACGCGCCGATGACCTTTGGCACGATGCACCTGGGGCCCGCGATGGCGGGCTTCATGCGTGATTATCCGGAAGTCGACATCGATCTGCATCTCGACGATCGCTTCATTGATCTGGTGGCAGAGGGGTTTGATGTTGCCGTCCGCATCACCAGCCTGGCGGACTCATCGCTGATCGCGCGGCGTGTTGCGCCATCCCGTCACGCCATTTGTGCGTCGCCCGATTATCTGGCACGGCACGGCACGCCGCGCCGGCCGGAAGACCTTCGGGGCCACGAGTGTTTGGGCTACACCTACCGGAATGATGGCGCTACCTGGACCATCGACGGCGCCGACGGCTCGGTGAATGTCTCGATCAGCGGCCGGTTGTGCGCCAATAACGGCGAAGTCCTGCGCGATGCGGCCATCGCCGGCGCCGGCCTGTTCATTTCGCCGGTATTCATCGTCGGCGACGCGCTGCGCAACGGTCAGCTTGTCGAGGTACTGAGCGAACACGTGCCGCAGACCCATGGCATCTATGCGGTTTATCCGCATCGCCGGCACGTCTCGCCGAAGGTGCGCGCCTTCGTCGACTATCTGGTTGACCACTTTGGCCCGCGTCCCTGCTGGGAAGCCTAGGCCCCGCTGTTGCCTGCGTAACGAACGGAAGTCGACGGCATGTTAAAGATCTGGGGCCGCAACAACGGCCTGAACGTGCAGAAGGTCATGTGGTGCGTCGGCGAACTCGACCTCTCGCACGAGCGGATTGACCACGGCGGGCCGTTCGGCGGCAACGATGCCGGCTGGTACCGGCGAATGAATCCCAACGGCGTCATTCCGACGATTGATGACGACGGCTTCATATTGTGGGAATCGAACACCATCATCCGCTATCTCGCGGCGACCTACGGCGGAAACGACATTTGGCCCGCTGATGCGCAGGCGCGTGCACGCGCCGACCAGTGGATGGACTGGCAGCAGACAACGCTACGCGAACCGGTTATGACGTTGTTCTACGGCTTGATCCGGACGCCGGAAGCCGCGCGCGATGCCTCTGCTCTCGATCGCGCGGTGGTCCATGCGGGCGAATTGTTCCAGCGGCTCGACCGGCAATTGTCAGCCACACCGTTCGTGGCCGGCGATCGGTTCAGCATCGGCGACATCCCGGTCGGCGTCCTGACCTATCGCTGGTGCCACCTCGACGTCGCGCGGCCCGACCTCCCGCATTTGCGCGCATGGTACGAGCGGCTCGAAAGCCGGCCGGCGTTCCGCGCCCACGTCATGTTGCCGTTGACCTAGCCCCTTGAGCAATGGGTCGGGCGCGGCTTACTCCGGCCGCGGGATGGCGAAGATGTTCTCCGGTTCGATGGTGGCGTAGTCGAGATAGCCCAGACGCGCCAGCGGGCGGATCTTGTGGATGTCGATGATGCCGTCGGAGATCACCTCGTCGGCAACGTGAATACCGACGACCTCGCCGATCACCACGTTGTTCGGCGTGCCGTGCCGGCTCGACGGCAGCGTCACCGTCATCCGGTGCTTGCATTCGAGCGCGATCGGCGAGGCTTTGACCCGTGGCGGCTTCACCAGGTTGCAGGCTGCGGCCTCCAGCCCGGCCTCGGCCATTTCGTCGACACTGCGCGGCACATGCGCCGAGGTAATGTTCATCTGCTGCTTCAGTTCTTCGGTGCACAGATTGAACACGAACTCGCCGGTCGCTTCGGCGTTGACCAGCGAGTCCTTTTTCTCCGTCGTCCCTGGCTTGAACCCGTTCGGGCAGTACATCACGTGCGGCGGATCGCCGGTCAGCGCGTTGAAGAAGCTGTATGGTGCCAGATTGATGACGCCCTCCTGATCGACGGTGCTGATCCAGCCGATCGGCCGCGGTACCACCAGGGCATTGTAGGTCGTGTGTTTGAACGGTGGCGGTTTCATGCCGACCTTGCCGGGTTCGAAGAACATGTCCCGTCGGTACTCCTGTAAACGAGGTGGATTGTATGGTCGCTGGGTTGACCCTTAGACCGGGTCCCAGGCGTAGACCTCGCCGGTGCTTTCCAGCCCGTAGAGGTCTTGCCGCAGTGCCGGCTCCAAAGTCTGTGCCAGCGCTTCCGGTGTCCAGCCGTCACCGTTGTGCAGCGTGCGCACCGGCCGCGGCTGGGTCATCAGGTAGATTTCGTTGCCGCGCACGCCGAAGATGTTGCCGCTGACCTTAGCCGCCGCATCACTGACCAGATAGGTGCAGACCGGTGCGATATGCGCCGCCGTGGCGCCCTTGCGGAACTTGTCGAAGGCTTCCGCCATTTCTTCCGAGGTCACCGGAATGGCCTCGATCATCCTTGTCCAGGCAAAAGGCGCCACGCAATTCGACCGCACGCCGAACCGTGCACCTTCCATGGCGATCACCCGCGACAGGCCGACGATACCCATCTTCGCGGCAGCATAATTTGCCTGACCCGCGTTGCCGACGAGGCCGGATGTCGAGGTGAAGTGAACGAAAGCGCCCGATTCCTGTGCGCGGAAATGCTCCATCGCCGCGCGCGAGACATAGAACGTGCCGTTCAGGTGAACGTCGATCACTGCCTTCCAGTCATCGAGGCTCATCTTGTGGAAGTAGGCGTCGCGCAGGATACCGGCGACATTCACCACGGCATCGATACAGCCGAAGCCGCTGACCGCCTGTTCCACCATGCGCTTGGCGCCATCGGGGTCGGACACGGAGTCGCCGTTTACGATGGCTTCGCCACCGGCCTTGGCGATTTCGTCGGCGACCGCCTGTGCCGGCGTCGCGTCACCGCCTTCGCCGCCAAGATCGCCGCCCAGGTCGTTGATCACCACTTTGGCGCCCGATGCCGCTAGGTTCAGCGCGACTTCCCGGCCAATGCCGCGGCCTGCGCCCGTCACCAGGGCGACCTTGTTGTCCATCAGTCCCATAACGTTCCTCCCGTTCGGTGCCGTCTTCGTTGTCGGTTGGCGAAACGCTAACGGCTGAAGGATGCCGGGTAAAGCCGCCGGACGATTTCTCTGGTCGCCATGGCGGCACGGTGGTATAGCACCGCGCCATGGAGCAGATACTGCCAATCGAAGAACGACGACGACGTCCGCGACGCCAATTGCCTGGCGCCGCCGCGCGTGCGTTCGTTTCCTGCTGACTTACGGCAAGATCTGACACCGCTGCCGAGGCGCCGCCCGACCCAACGGACCCGCGACGCTCGGAGCGCACCATGTACGCCATTACCATTGAACAGCCGGCCGATGCCGGCGAGATCGAAACCCTGCTTGACCAGGTGTTCGGCGCCGACCGTAGCCGGCGGACGGTCTACCGGCTGCGCGAGGGCGTAAGGCCAATAGCCGACATGTGCTTCGTGCTGCGTCATCACGAGGACCTTGTGGCGTCGATCCGGTTCTGGCCCGTTGAGATTGCCGGCGATCTTCCGGCGCTGCTGCTGGGACCGATCGCCGTACGACCTGACCGGCACGGCCGCGGCTACGGCGCGGCGCTGATGAACCATGCATTGGACGCGGCGCGTGACCTTGGCCATGCAATCGTCCTGCTGGTCGGGGACGCCGACTACTATGCCAGGTTCGGGTTCGGCCGGGCGCCGGCACAGGGGCTGTCGTTGCCGGGGCCGGTCGACGAGTCGCGTTTTCTTGCCCTGGAATTGAAACCGAATGCCCTTGAGGGCGTCGCCGGCATGGTCGGCAAAGCGAGGTGCCTTCGCGTCGCCTGATTTGGCGGCTCGCCCATGAATTCATGCATTAGTGGGGCAGCGCCTCAGCCGCCTTCGCGGCGCCAGGCGTACATGGTAATGCCGACGAACAGGAACAGCACCAGGATGGCCGGCAGCAGCGGGTACTGCGTCACGCCGGCGACGACGTAATCCTGATTGGCGCGCAGGCCCAGCCAGTTGCGCCCGCTGGTGTCGCGGTCCGGCTTGATGCGGCGAATCTCCGGCATGCGGTCGGCCAGCCAAAACACGCTGCCGTTGCTCGCCGTGGCCAACGGTTCAAGTTTCTCCGGCGTGGTCCGCATGTCGGCGTATTCCAGCGGATTGACATCGCCGACGGCGGCAATCGTCTGCCGTTCGCCATCGCTTAGCCGATACAGACCTGGTTCGCTCACGGCGATGGAGCCGCTCTCCTGGCCACGCCCGTTGTCGCTGAGTTCGAGCTCTATCTCCTGGCCGGACGGTGTGGTGATCGTGACCCGGCCGGCTTCCGGCGTCAGGCTGCGCCGGCGCACGGTCAGCCGGCCGCTGTCGGACAGGGCGCGAAGGTCCTCCTCCTCCAGATCCGGCTCCTTCATCAGCCAGTGTGAGATGCGCCGCAGCAGTTCGGCCTGCGGGCCGCCGCCTTCATAACCACGTGCCCAGAGCCAGGCGTGATCGGACAACAGCTGTGCCACCCGGCCTTCGCCGACCCGGTCCAGGATCAGCAGCGGCCGCGATGCCGGCCCATGCATGAGAATGTCACCACGAGCATGGTCGACATCAATCAGACGGAACCAGCGTCCCCAGGTTGGTGGCTGGTCCAGGTCGTTCACACCCGGCAGGTCTGATGTCACCGGATGGCGGAAGCCCGGGTCGGTCAGGACGGGGCGGTAGCCTGCCGAGTGTACGCGGCCGGTCGGCCGGCTCGGCAGTACCTCGCTCAACGGCGTGCGGTCGAGACTGAAGGGCGAACTATAGGCAGGGCCGGCGGCGATCAATACCGCACCCCCGCCGCGGACGTAGCGGGCGACGTTGGCAAGATAGCTGTCGGGCAATACGCCGCGCCGGCGGTACCGGTCGAAGATCACCAGATCGAATTCGTGCAGTTTGGTCTGGAACAGTTCGCGCGTTGGGAACGAGATCAGCGACAGTTCGCGGATCGGCGTGCCGTCCTGCTTCTGCGGTGGGCGCAGAATGGTGAAATGCACCAGATCGACCGATGGGTCGGATTTCAGGATGTTACGCCATGTCCGCTCGCCGGCGTGCGGTTCGCCCGATACCAGCAACACGCGCAGCCGTTCGCGCACCCCGTTGACCAACAGCACGGCACGGTTGTTGCGCAGGGTCAATTCGCCCGGGCCGGCCGGGGTCTCCAATTCCAGTACGGTCGGGCCGGCATGGTTCAGCGTGAAGGGAATGCGCTGCGCCGCACCGACGGCGGCGCGGAAGGTCCGTGTCGGATCGCCGTCCTGACGCAGGATGATCGTCGTTTCACCGGCCTCGCCACCCTGGTCCTCGACGACGACGTTCAACTCCAGCATCTCGTCAACGATGCCGTAGCGCGGCGCTTCGACGACGTTCAGGCGGCGGTCGCGTTCGTTGCGCGAACCGGTCAGCAGCACGTGCACCGGCGCGCCGGGCACGGCCTCGGCGGCGTCGGCCTCGGCTTTTGCCGGCGCGTCATGCACCTGACCGTCGGTCAGCAGGACGACACCGGCCAGCCGTTCGCGGGCGATGTCAACCAGCGCACGGTCCATAGCCGTGACCAGCCGGGTGCCGTTGGGCATGTCGCCGCCGTTTGCTGTGGTACCGGCGCGCACCACCCGCAGGTCGACGCTGTCGTCACGGTCGAGACGCTCGCGAATGGCGGTCAGGGCTTGTTCGGTTCGTTCGCGCCGATCACCGACGTCCTGGCTCAGCGAGTCGTCGACCACGACGAGGGCGACATCGCGCAGCGCGGTGCGCTGTTCTTCCACCAGCGACGGGTTCGCCAGCGCTGCCAGCGCGCCGACCAGTGCCAGCGTCCTCCAACCGACACCCTGGGCCCGCCGCCACACGGCAAAGGCCAGCAAAAGCACGGTGACCGCCGCCAGGCCGATCAGCAATTCCCAGGGGATCAGCGGGCTGAACTCGATATGCGTGAACGCATCCATCGCTACTGCCCGAGCCGTTCCAGGATCGACGGCACGTGAACCTGATCGGCCTTGTAGTTGCCGGTCAACGTGTACATCACCAGATTGACGCCGAAGCGATAGGCCATCTCGCGCTGCCGCTCGCCGCCGGGAATGACCGCTGCGACCGGCCGTCCCGTGGCGTCGGTTGCCCATGCCGCGGCATAGTCGTTGCTACCGATGATGATCGACGAAACCCCGTCGTTGCTGCCGCCCGGCCGCAGTTCCACCCAGACGTTGCCGCCGGCATAGCGGCCGGGGAACGCCTGCATCAGATAGAACGCCTTGGTCAGCACATGGTCCTGCGGCACCGGCACCAGCGCGGCGATATCGAGCCGCTGCAACATCTGCTGCAGCCGAGCCGTATTGGCGCTCCGGCCGCCGCCCCGGCTGAAACCGCGCGGTACTAAGCCGGCATCGCGGGTGTCGAACAGCACGGTGCCGCCGGTGCGCATGTATTCCGCCAGCTTGGTCAGGGCGTCCGGGCTCAGATCGCGCTGCGCGGTGCTGATCGGCCAATAGAGCAGTGGGAAAAAGACGACCACGTCTTTCTCGAGGTCCACACCCATGGGCGGTCCCGGCTCGATCGACGTGCGCCGGGCCAGGATCTCGCTCAACCCGGCGAGGCCGGCACGACTCAATTCGTCGATGTCGGATTGCCCCGTCAGTACGTAGGCCAGACGGGTTTCTTCCGTGGCGGCCAGGGCAAAGGCATCTTGCGACTGTGCCATAGCGTCGTTGGCGGGCCAGCCGACCGCGGCACCGGCGGCAAGCAACACGGCAGCCGTGGTCGCCTGCCGCCCGCGCAACAGGCCACGCAGGGTCAATGTCGCCAGCAGGTCGACCAGGGCCAGGATCACTGCCACGGTGAGCAGCCAGGGTTTCAGATCGACCTCGCGCGGTGTCGTCAGTTCGGCCCGCGCGGCTGTGGCTGGCGGGCTCGGCAACAGTGTCAGTGCATCGAAGGTCTGTGTCAGGTTGATCGCCCGCCGGCCGTCGCTCGATCCGTAAAACCCTGGCGGCGTTCGCGGGCCCGCGACGGACTGGTCGATGTCGTTGGCGGCAACGGGTTCCGCTGCAAGGCCGGGATCGCCGAGTTGACCGAACCCGTCGAGTGCCTGAAGTGGCGGTAACATCTGGTCTGAGCCGCTGCCGCTGACACCGCGGGCCAGCTTCACGACGCGACGCATCAGGTCGACGAACAGGCCGGACAACACCAGGTTCGACCAATCCGCATTGGCCGTCGTATGGAACAGGATCAGTTGGCCGCGGCCGCGCTCGGCCCCGGTAACCAGCGGCGTGCCGTCGGCCAGACGGGCCCAGGTCCGTGCGTCGAGGTCGAGGGCCGGTTGTGCCAGCACCTGCCGGCGTACGACCACGTCCTCGGGCACGTCGAGACCGAAGAACGGACTGGTTTCGGAGAATGGCGCCAGCCGGGCCGGTTTCGACCATGACAGCGCGCCGCCAAGCGCTCGTCCGCCGCTGCGCAGTTCGACCGGGATCAGTTCATCCGCGTGTTCCGCCAGCTTCGGGCCGGCGAAGCGCACCAGCATGCCGCCATCGTCGACCCAGGCCGACAGGGCATCGGCTTCACGCGGCGACAGCCGGCCGATATCCGCCAACATCATGACCGACAGCGGCCTTTGCAGCAGTTCCGTGACTGTGCCGCGCCGCACGTCGGCGAAAGGCGACAGGGCGCGCTCCAGGTAGTGCAGCCCTGACAGTAGCGGCTGCGAGCGTTCTTCCAGCGATGCACCCGACACCAACCCCACCGCGCGCCGGCGCCAGCGTTCGTCGAGCAACACCAGACCGGCGGCGGCATTCACGCCCTCGATCTCGATCCGCTCCGCATCGTTGCGGATATCGGGCGGCAGGTCGGCCAGTACTGTCGTTGCCGTATCGCCACCGGCGAACACCGCTTGGTTGCGACCGAGCAGGCGGCCACGATCTGCGCTGACGCGTATCCATACCGCCTGTTCGGGCCCGGCTTCGGCGCGCAGCACGGTCATCTCCAGGCTACCGCCGGCCTCTGGCGGTCGCAGCGCCAGAGTCGGTACCGCGGTCGGTTCACGGATCGTCAGGTCGCCGATCGCCAGCAGCGCGTCGGCCGGATCGTCCAGCGTGCCATCGGCAAGACCGTCGCTGAACCAGATCACCGCCGGGTCGTTGCCGAGAGCTTCCCGGTCGATTGCAGCGAAGGCGTCCGCACGATGGGTCGGCCATGGCTGTGGTTGCCAGGCGCGCGCCAGGTCGCGGGCGCGGTCCGCTGGCATCAGGTCCGACGGCGCAGGTCGTCCGCCGTCGGCCGGCGGGGCCGTGGCAAGCAAGGCGACCGGCCGCGCGCTGCGCTCTGCCTGGGTCAGCAGGTCATCGATCGCCTGTTGCCGTGCGGCCCAGTCCTGGGCGGATGCCCAGCCATTGTCGACCACCACAAGCACCGGGCCTCGTCCGGCCAGTTCGCCACGCGGATTGATCAGCGGTTGCGCCAGTGCGAGTACCGCCAGGGTTGCCAGCACCATGCGCAGGATTGTCAGCCACAACGGCGTACGGGCCGGCGTTTCTTCCTCGGCCTGCAAGCTACGCAGGATACGAACCGGCGGAAACACCACCCGCCGCGGCGCAGGCGGTGTCACACGCAACAGCCACCAGATGGCCGGCACGACGATCAGCCCGGCCAGGATCCAGGGCGCGGTGAAGGCAATCCCTGTCAGGCCCAGCATCCGGTCAGGTCCCCAGGTCGCCTAGGGCGCCGTAGATCGACAGCAAGGCCGTCTGCGGCGACCGGTCGGTGCGATGAAATGTGCTGGTCCAGCCGAGTTGCCGGGTCATCGTGGTCAGGGCGTCACGGCGTGCGGCCATGCGCCGGACGTAGGCGTCGCGCAGGCTTTCGACGCGGCCGACCAGCAACTGTCCCTCGTTCTCGGTGCCATCGAATTCGGTCCGGCCGTGGAAGGGCAGGTCTTCTTCCGCCGGATCCAGGATCTGCACCAGATGGCCGCGCGCGCCCTGGGTCGAGAAGGTCCGCAGGGTCGTTTCGACCTCAGCCAGCGGCGACAAGAAATCGCCAATCAACACCAGATGGCAAAAGCGCGGCAGTCGTGTGATCGCCGGCAGGCCCTCGGATGCAGGGCCGACGGCAGCCTGTGCTTCGAGATTTGCGACCAGGCGATTGAGTGTCGCCCGCCCGCCCGTCGCCGTCTGGTCGGCGCCGTAGAGCCCGACGTGCTCGCCACCGCGGATCAGCAGAACCGCAAGCGCGGCCAACAGCAGTTCGGCGCGCTCGCGCTTGCTCGTCAGGTCGCGTCCCGAGCCATAGTCCATGGACGCCGAGTGGTCGCGCCAGAGCCAGATGCTCTGCGCCGCCTCCCATTCATGTTCGCGTACAAACAGCTTGTCGGTCTTGGCCGACTGCCGCCAGTCGACACGGTGTGCCGGGTCGCCTGCTTGATAGCGGCGGAACTGCCAGAAGCTTTCGCCGACGCCAACGCGCCGGCGGCCATGCACACCGGGCACGATGCTGGCAGCCACCCGGTCGGCCTTGACCAGCAGGGGCGGCAAGGCTGCCGCGAGCTGCTCGGCAGCATGTCGTATTGGCAGGGAAGGGGGCGTGGCACCGGCCATTACGGCGGTCAACCCAGCGGTGCCGTCAGTCGTCCAATCACGTCGCTCAGCGTGATCCCGTCGGCACGCGCGGCAAATGTCAGTGCCATGCGATGACGCAGAACCGGTCCGGCCAGCGCGATAACGTCGTCGATCGACGGCGCAAGCCGACCGTCAAGCAGGGCGCGCGCGCGTACCGCCAGCATCAGCGCCTGGCTCGCACGCGGGCCGGGGCCCCATGCAATCTGCTCGCGCACCTGCGCGTAACTGCTGGTCTCGGGCCGCCCTTCGCGCACTACGTTGAGGATGGCGTCAACGACACTCTCGCCGACCGGCACGCGGCGGACCAGCCGCTGCGCAGCCTGCAGCAGGTCGCCCGACATCACCTGGCTCGCCTGCGTCTCGTTCAGACCGGTGGTCGCGATCAGCATGCGCCGCTCGGCGTCCAGATCCGGATAGTCGACATCGATCTGCAGCAGGAAGCGGTCAAGCTGTGCCTCCGGCAGCGGATAGGTACCTTCCTGTTCCAGCGGGTTCTGCGTCGCCAGGACATGGAACGGTGCCGGCAGCAGATGCCGATGGCCGGCAATTGTCACCGACTTTTCCTGCATCGCCTGCAGCAGCGCCGACTGCGTGCGCGGGCTGGCGCGGTTGATCTCATCCGCCATCAGCAACTGGCAGAACACTGGGCCCTTGATGAAACGGAAATTGCGCCGGCCGCTCTCGCTTTCCTCCAACACTTCGGAGCCGAGAATGTCCGACGGCATCAGGTCGGGTGTGAACTGGACCCGGTTGTCCTCCAGACCGAGGACGGTGCCGAGGGTCTCCACCAGCCGGGTTTTGGCCAAGCCGGGCACGCCAATCAGCAGCGCATGGCCGCCGGCAAGGATGGTGATCAAGGTTTCGTCGACGACTTCCGTTTGGCCAAAGATCACCTGTCCGATCATCGCCCGTACTTCGGCGATACGTCGGGTCAGGGCCTCGATTTCTTCAACGAGGCGGTCATCGGCTTCGCTGACGGACGACATGCTAAACACTATATTGGTCGCTGATTGCGAAATTACAGTACAAAAAAGTAACGCTTGCGCGAGGAACCTCAAGCCGGCGGCGTCGATGAACGGCGTCCAACCCGGCTCCGTACTGACCATGACCGAAATGCCGATCGACCCTGACGCCATTGCAGCACGCTTGCCGGCGGGCCGGATGCCGCCGGTGAACAGCTGGAATCCGGACTTCTCCGGCGATATCGATATGCGAATCGCCCGTGACGGCACGTGGTTCTATAGCGGCACGCCGATCGAACGGCCGCGCATGGTGAAACTGTTCTCCGGGGTGTTGCGCCGTGACAACGGCAAATACTTTCTGGTCACACCGGTTGAGAAGCTGGGAATCACGGTCGACGATGCGCCCTTCGTCGCGGTGGAGATGACCTGCTACGGCAGCGGTCGCGAGCAGGTGCTCACCTTTCGCACCAACGTCGATGACGAGGTCATGGCCGGGCCGGACCACGCGATCCGCGTCGAGACCGATCCGCTGACCGGTGAGCCGTCGCCCTACGTTCATGTGCGCGATTCCCTCGAAGCATTGATCGCGCGGTCGGTGTTCTACGATCTGGCCGAGCTGGTGCAGGACGAAGCGTGCGGCGATGGTGTCCGGCCCGGCGTGTGGAGCGCTGGCCGGTTCTTCCCGCTGGGCGATGCGGTTGAACCCGATCTGGCAGGCGAGGGGTGAACGTCCGTCGTGCGTGAGCGAATTCTTGCCAGCCTGCGAAGTGAAGCCGACCTCTATGCGTCCGATACGGAACGGCCGCCGACTGGCGATTTCGACCTGAACCCGATGATGCTGGACTGGGTCGACGCGCATCAGGAGCTGAAGCCCGCCGCGGTGCTGGTGCCGCTCGTTGAGCGCGCCGATGAACTCACCGTGCTGCTGACCAAGCGTACGGATCATCTGCATCACCACGCCGGGCAGGTGAGCTTCCCCGGCGGCCGGGTCGAATCCGACGATGCGTCCTTCGCCGATACCGCCTTGCGCGAAACCGAAGAAGAGATCGGTCTCGACCGCACCTTCGTGGACGTCGTCGGCTATCTCGACGACTATCAGACCGGTACCGGCTTTCACATTGTGCCCGTGGTCGGCTTCGTCCGCACCGGGTTCGAGTTGACGCCGGATAGTTTCGAAGTTGCCGACATCTTCGAGGTGCCGCTCAGTTTCCTGTTCGATCCGGACAACCATCAACGGCATAGTCGGGTCTGGAAGGGTGAGGAGCGGCGCTACTACGCCATGCCGTTCAATGACTATTACATCTGGGGTGCCACTGCCGGCATGCTGATGAACCTTTATCGCCGCGTTCACGGCAAGCCTTAGCGTCGGCACACAGGGAAAACGACATGATCCGCAAACTGCTCTACACCCTGCTGCCGTTTCTGGTCCCGTTCGTGCTCTATGGCTTCTACGTCATTGCCACCTGGCGGGCCCGCAAACGCGATGCCATGTTTGACGATGCGCCGTGGTACTGGCTGTTCGTCAGCGGGCTGCTGCTGTGCATCTTCGGCCTCCTGTACCTCTGGTACTCCGGTCAGGGCGTCTGACCGCATCATGGAACCGGTGGGCCACATCGCGGTCCAGCCCTGGATGCAGGCGCCGGAAACCAGAGCTGTGCTGGATGCTCTGGCGGCCGGGGGCGCGACGGCACGGTTTGTCGGCGGCTGCGTGCGCGACACCGTCCTGAACCGTTCGGTAACCGATATCGACATCGCGATCGACAGCGCGCCCGACGCCAACCTGAAGTGGCTCGGCGACGCCGGCATCCACACCATTCCAACCGGCGTGCAGCACGGCACCATCATTGCCGTCGCCAACAAACGGCATTTTGAGATCACGTCGCTGCGCGTCGATGTCGAGACATTCGGCCGCCATGCCCGTGTCGCGTTCACCGACAACTGGACCGAAGATGCCGAACGGCGCGACTTCACCATGAACGCCATGTTCGCCGACCGCGACGGCACGCTCTATGACCCGACCGGCGGTCTGGCCGATGCCAGGGCGGGTCGGGTGCGTTTCGTCGGCGATGCCCGCCGCCGAATTGAGGAAGACTATCTGCGCATCCTGCGCTTCTTCCGTTTCCATGCCTGGTACGGCGTCGGTGAACCTGACGATGCTGCGCTGGCCGCCAGCCGCGACCTCGTTGCCGGCCTGGACCGGCTGTCGGGCGAGCGCATTCGCAATGAGTTCCTGCGCCTCCTGGCCGCGCCGGATCCGCTACCCTGTCTGCGGGCGATGGCTGACGCCGGCGTCATGCCGCACGTGCTGCCGGATGGTGCCGATCTTGCGGCGTTGACCCGGCTGCTGTCGGTCGAGGAAACGGGTGACCGTCTGTTGCGTCTTGCCGCGGTGATGCAGGGCGACGCGGCGACCGGGCAGCGGCTGGCCCGCCGGTTCCATCTGTCCGGCAAGGAACGCGACCGGCTGCTCCTGCTGCTGTCGCCGCCGGTTAAACTGGTCGAAGGCGACGACCAGACTGCGTTGACGCGCAAGGCCTATGACATCGGCGCCGCGGCACTGGCTGACCTGGCGCTGTTGCTGGGCGACGCCGATCTGGCGGACAGGGCGCGGCAGGTTGCAGTACCGCGATTTCCGCTTCAGGGACGCGACGCTATGGCGCTTGGCATGCCGGCCGGGCCGGCGGTCGGCCGTCTGCTGCGCGATATGGAAGCGGCCTGGAAGGACGGCGGCTTCGCCACGTCGGAAGCCGAGCTACGGCGCGACCTCGCCGCCAGGGTCAAAGCGGCAGGCCGAGCAAACTGAGCCTTTCTTCCAGGTCCGGCGCACTGGTGAACTGGATCGCGGTAAATCCCAACCGCTGTGCCGACTCGACGTTCGGCGCATGGTCGTCGATGAACACAGTGGTTTGGGGTCGAACGTCGAAGCGCTCGCAGGCCAGGTGGAAAATCGCCGGATCGGGTTTGGCGATCCCCTCGTGGCCGGACACGATGATGTCGTCGAACCAGTCGAGGAACTCGAACCGTCCGGCGTGGTGCCAGGTTTCGCGCGACCAGTTGGTCAGCGCATAGACCGGGAAGGTGCGGGCTTTGAGCCGCCGCAGCAGTGCCACGGTGTCGTGCAACGCATCGCGCATCGTTTCCGGCCAGCGCTCCCAGTAGGCCTTGATCAGCTCGGCCCGGTGCGGGTGACGGTCGGCCAAATCGTACACCGCCTTCTCGAACTCCTTGTCGGCGTCGACGCCGCGCAGCCAGACGTAAAGGTCGATCTCCTCCAGGAAGGCCGCGATTTCGGCATCGTCGTCGAGATACTGCCGATAGAGGTGATAGGGACTCCAGTCGATCAGGACACCGCCCAGATCGAAAACCACCGCTTCTATCCGTTGCTGAGGCACGTTGTTGTCAGTTCGCGACCTTGACCAGCCGGCCCTTGGCATAGCGCACCTCTTCACCATCGACGTTGCGGGTGAATTCCAGCGACATGCCGGTACCGCTCAACGTGCGCCGATACATCTGCACCTCATGCCGGCCGTCGGCGTAGATCTGCAATGACGAGATGACCAGCGTATTGTCCTTGATGTGGGCCCAGCCATAGGCGTCGCCGCTGGCGATCGGATCGGCGTTGCCAACGGCCTGCCAGACACCCGGGCGCACCGCCTCGAACGACAGGCTGGTGGACTTCAGCACTTCCGTCGGGTTGTCCGGATTGCCGCGCTGGCGCTGCACCGTCTTCCAGGTGATGTCGAAGCCGTTGCCGGTCGGGCTGATGGCAACGTCGATGTCGCGGTTGGTCAGGCGGAAACTCAGCGAGATGTTGCTTTCCGACAGGGCGCTGCCCTGCCACTTCCCGGCAAAGGCCTTGATGGACAAATCCGCGGCGGCGACCGTGGGTGCGGTCAGGCACAACAATAGAACAAGGCCGAATTGGCGCAGCATCGTGAACTCCCAGTTTTTCTTGGCGGTGCTTGTCTTGGTTCCGGTGCCTGCAGGCTAAAGGAATAGCGGCGTCAGGGCCACTTCGCCTGCGGCGGCATCGACATCAGTATCGCTTCAACGTTGCCGCCGGTCTTCAGGCCGAATTGCGTACCGCGGTCATACAGCAGGTTGAACTCGACGTAGCGGCCGCGCCGCACGAGCTGATGCTCACGCTGTTCATCGTTCCACGATGCGTCGAAATGGCGGCGGACGATGGCAGGATAAATGTCGAGGAAAGTTTCACCGACGTCGCGGGTGAAGGCGAAATCGGCGCCCCAGTCACCGGTGTCGACATAATCGTAAAAGATGCCGCCGATGCCGCGCGCTTCGTTGCGGTGCGGCAGCCAGAAATACTCATCGGCCCATTTTTTGAACCGGTCGTAGTAGTCATCGCCATGCCGGTCACAGCAGGCTTTCAACGCAGCGTGGAAGTCGCTCGTGTCCTTGTCGTCGGGGTAGATCGGATTCAGGTCGGCGCCGCCGCCGAACCAGCCTTTGGTGGTGACGATGTGGCGCGTGTTCATGTGCACCGGCGGCACCAGGGGCGACTGCAGGTGTGCGACCAGGCTGATGCCGCTGGCCCAGAAGCGCGGGTCGTCCTCGGCGCCGGGAATGCGGGCGCGAAACTCTTCGGAGAATTCGCCATGCACCGTCGATACGTTGACGCCGACCTTTTCGAACACTCTGCCATGCATGACTGACATGACACCGCCGCCGCCGCCGGGCCGATCCCAGGCCGTGCGCTCGAACCGTCCTGGCGCCTGACCGGCCAATTGCCCGGCATGGTCGGTTTCGATCTGCTCGAATGCGGCGCAGATCCGGTCGCGCAGGCTTTCGAACCAGGCGCGTGCCTCGGTCTTTTGTTGCTCGCCCTGATCCGCCATGTCCTACCCCCGCTCCATGTCCGGAAATGCCTGTGTCTGCCGCAACGCTTCGGCCAGCACAATGCCCGCGGCCACGGCGACATTCAACGACCGGGCACCTGATGCCATGGGAATACGCACGCGCAGGTCGGCGCGCGCATGCACGTCATCCGGCACACCAGCGCTCTCGCTGCCGAGCAGCAAGATGTCGTCGCGGCGAAAGTCGGTTGCAATGTGAGCCACGGCGGCTTGTGTCGTCAGCAGGACGAGCCGGTCGGCGACCTCGGTCTCGAACGCCTCCCAGGACGTGTGCCGTCTGATGTCCGCTATCGGCGCATAGTCCATCGCGGCGCGCGCCAGTTGTTTGTCGGTAAAGGTGAAGCCGCAGGGCTCGATAATGTCGAGCGGCACGCCGAAACACGCGCACAGGCGCACGATTGTGCCTGTGTTCTGGGGGATGTCCGGTTGATACAGGGCAAGGCGCATACCCGTCACTGCTCCGTTAACCGTGCGCACACAATCTGGCTGTTACGACAGGCACTTACTCGCGTCCGATTGGCGGGAATCTGCGGCAAGGTGTCGCAATTCATGGACCATGGTTGGCGGGTAGACAAATTTATACCTTCATGACAAAAGAAGGCCGCATTTTTCGTTTTCTCGCCATTCCCTAAACGTTGAGAGGTCTTAAGCCATGGCGGATACCAAGGCCGAAGACGGTCACGACGCCAACCGTCGGGATTTCCTTTATGTCGCGGCCAGCGGCATGGGGGCCGTCGGTGTGGCGGCACTGGCGTGGCCGTTCATTGCGCAGATGAACCCGTCGAAGGACGTGCTCGCGCTGTCGTCGGTCGAAGTCGATCTGTCCCCCATCGAAGAAGGTATGGCGATCACGGTCAGTTGGCGCGGTAAACCGCTGTTTATCCGTCATCGCACGGCGGCGGAGATCGAGGAAGCCCGCGCGGTGCCGATGGGTGACCTGCCGGATCCGCAGGCCGACGACGTCCGGGTGCAGAAGCCGGAATGGCTGATCATGGTAGGGGTGTGCACGCATCTCGGCTGTGTCCCCCTGGGCCAGGGCTCCGGCGATCCAAAGGGTGAATTCGGCGGTTGGTTCTGCCCCTGCCATGGCTCGCACTACGACACCTCCGGCCGCATCCGCAAAGGGCCGGCGCCGACGAATCTGCCTATTCCGTCCTACGAGTTTCTGGACGACAGCACCGTTAAAGTCGGCTGAGGGGGGCTGTCATGTCATTCACCACGAACAATTCCGTCATCAAGTGGATCGAGTACCGGCTGCCGATCTTCAGCTTTATCGACCACTCGCTGGGCACGCAGTATCCGTCGCCCAAGAACCTCAGCTACTGGTGGAACTTCGGCTCGCTGGCCGGCCTGATGCTGGTGATGCAGATCGTCACCGGCATCGTGTTGGCGATGCATTACACGCCGCACACCGAAATGGCGTTCGCCAGTACCGAACACATCATGCGCAACGTGAACTACGGCTGGATGTTGCGTTACATGCATGCCAACGGGGCGTCGATGTTCTTCATCGTCGTCTATATCCACATGTTCCGCGGTCTCTACTACGGATCGTACAAGACGCCGCGCGAACTGCTGTGGTGGCTCGGCATCATCATCTTCCTGCTGATGATGGCGACGGCGTTCATGGGCTACGTCCTGCCGTGGGGCCAGATGAGCTTCTGGGGCGCCACCGTGATCACCAACCTGTTCTCGGCGGTGCCGCTGGTCGGTGAAGGCATCGTCACCTGGCTGTGGGGTGGTTTCTCGGTCGACAACCCGACGCTGAACCGTTTCTTCAGCCTGCATTACCTGCTGCCGTTCGTGATTGTCGGTATCGTCATCCTGCACATCTGGGCGCTGCACGTGCACAAGTCGAACAACCCGCTGGGCATCGACATCAAGGGGCCGCAGGACACCATTCCGTTCCATCCCTACTACACGGTGAAGGACGCCTTCGGTGTCGCCGTGTTCGGCATCTTCTTCGCGTTCTTCCTGTTCTTCATGCCGAACGTGCTGGGCCACGCGGACAACTACATTCCGGCCAACCCGTTGGTGACGCCGGCGCATATCGTGCCGGAATGGTACTTCCTGCCGTTCTACGCCATTCTCCGGGCAATTCCGGACAAGCTTCTCGGCGTCATCGCGATGTTCGCGGCGATCCTGATCCTGTTCGTCCTGCCCTGGCTCGATACCAGCCGGGTTCGTTCGGCGAAGTTCCGGCCCGTCTACAAAGTGCTGTTCTGGGCCTTCTTCATCAATTGCCTGATTTTGGGCTACATCGGCGGCAAGCCGGCAGAGGGCGTCTACATCATCGTCGGCCGTCTTTCGACGGCGGTTTACTTCCTGTTCTTCCTGTCGCTGCCCTTCATCGGCTGGTTCGAGCGGCCTAAACCACTGCCCGACAGTATCTCGAAGGCTGTGCTGAAGGGGGCCGGCGGTGGCGGTGGGTCGCCACAGGCGGCAACGGCAAAATCGGAGGATCGAGGCTGATGCGCAGGACTCTGTCTCTGACTGCGGCGGTCGCGGTTGTTGTAACCGCCGCCACCGCATTCGCCGCCGGCGATTCAAAGGCGCCGCGATCGACCGATTGGAACCATAGCGGTCCGTTCGGCACCTACGACCGGGCGGCCATGCAGCGCGGCCTGCAGGTCTATCGCGAGAGCTGTTCTTCCTGTCATTCGCTGGATTACATCGCCTTTCGCAACCTGACCGAGATCGGGCTGAGCGAGGATGAAGCGAAGGCGATTGCGGCCGAATACGAAATTGAAGATGGTCCGGACGACGTGGGCGACATGTTCGAACGCCCGGGCAAGCTGTCCGATTATTTCCCGGCACCATTCCCGAATGAGCAGGCGGCGCGCGCGTCGAACGGCGGCGCATACCCGCCGGACCTGTCGCTGATCGTGAAGGCACGTGGGGGCGGCGAGAACTACATCTATTCGCTGCTCACCGGCTATCAGGACGAGGCACCGGAAGGCGTCGAGATGGGCGACGGGATGAATTACAACCCGTATTTTCCCGGCCGTCAGATTGCCATGGCACCGCCCTTGTTCGAGGATGGCGTGGAGTATGCCGACGGCACCCCGGCCACCGTGGAACAGATGGCGAAGGACGTTACGACCTTCCTGGCCTGGGCAGCAGAACCGACGCTTGAGGTTCGCAAGCAGACCGGCGTGAAGGTCATCCTGTTCCTGTTGGTCTTCGCGGCGGTGCTCTATGCCGCCAAGCGTAAGATCTGGGCCGACGTACACTGATGGCGATGACGGCCGCTGTGTTTTCATAGCTGCCGTTATCAACACCGGTCGATGTTGGAAAGGCTGCCTTCGTGGTGGCCTTTTCGCCGTTTTCGGGCACCGCGCGCTGTCGTCGAGGTTGTCCCGTGACGCCGCAAAACGGCTATTGTTAAGCCCGATGGATTGAACCACCTGCAATCGAGGGTTTGAAAGCACACGCCATCGCCATGGTCACACGGAAACGAGCGATCATCGTTGCCACCGACGCGGTCGGCTACAGCCGGCTGATGGAGGCCGACGAGGCCGGCACGCTGGAGAGCCTGAAAACCCATCGCCGGTCGTTGGAGGATCTCTCGGCGTCGTTCCACGGCCGCGTTGTCGGTATGTCCGGCGACAGTGTGTTGCTGGAGTTCGCCGGCGCCGAGGACGCTGTCCGTTACACCCTCGCGGCGCAACAGCGGATCGGCGAGGTCAACGCGGACCTGCCGGAGCAACGGCGCATGTTGTTTCGCATGGGCGTCAACAGCGGCGATGTGATCATCGATGGCGATGATTTGTTCGGCGACGGTGTGAACATCGCCGCCCGCTTGGAGAGCCTGGCGCGCCCCGGCGGTGTGTGCATCTCGGATGAGGTCCGGCAGCAGTTGCCGGATGACCTGCAGGCCGACTTTGATGACCAGGGCGAGCGTGCCCTGAAGAATATCAGCCGGCCGGTCAACATCTGGCAGTGGCGCTGCGCCCGAGATGCGCCGGAACATAATGCTGAGGCGACTGTCGACGGCCGGACGCGCGTTCTGGTGCAGCCGTTCGACAGTCGCGGCGCCAGCGGCGAACAAACGCACTTCGCTGCCGATCTTGCCGACGACATCGGCGCCGTCTTGTCGCATCTCTCGGCCGTTGTCGCGGTGCACGGCGACGATGAGGCGCATGACTTCACCATCGGCGGCAGCGTTCGTTGGGCTGGCGACCGGGTTCGGGTCACTGCCCACCTGATCGACGAGGATGAAGGCACCCGGATATGGACCGAGCAGTTCGACCGCGACGTCGACGATATCTTTGCCGTCCAGGACGATGTCGCCGAGGCCATCGTCGGCAACGCACGCATGATCATCAAGCACCAGGAGGCCAAGCGCCTCGAGGCGCGGGATGAGACGACGCTCAGCGTACCGGAACTGTTGGCACGGGCCGCCGGGATTTTCACGGGCACCAGTGGCCGCAATGCCGAAGGACGCCGGCTGCTGGAGCGGGCAACCGCACTCGAACCCGACAACTCCATGGCGCATGCCATGCTGGCGATGGCCCGGGCGCGTCAATGCGACGAAAGCGCAAAGATCTGTCCGCCCGAGACGGTGGCCGAACTGGATGCCGAAGCCCGGCTTGGCATCCGCTACGATGCGCACAGTTTCTTCGCGCATCTGTCGATGGCGGTGATCCGGCACTACTTCCTGCGCCGGCCGCGGGATGCGCTGGCGTCGGCGGAGCAGGCGCTGGCGATCAACCCGCATCTGGTTCCGGCACAGGTGCTGGTCGGGGCCTTGCGCGGGCTGATGGGCGATCCGTCGGCGGGACTGGACGCTATCAGACACGGCATCGATCTCGACCGTCACAACATTCAGGCAGAGCGCTATTTTTACGAACTGGCTTACGTCAGTTTCGCCGCCGACGACCTGCCCGCGGCGGCGGAAGCCGCGCAACGCGCCGTGCAGCGGGTGGCGGAGCGGCCACGTAACGAACTGCTCTATGCCGCGTGTCTCGGCTTGCTCGATCGCACCGACGAAGCCCGGCCGTTGATCGACATGCTGCTGCGTGACACACCGGACCTTACGGCCGCGTCGGCTGTAGCGCCGCCCTTCGTCACACCGGCCGATGAAGCCCGCTATCGCGATGGTCTTATCCGTGCCGGGCTGCCCGCCGGTTGAACGGTAAGGGCATTGATTGCGGGGCGCGAAACTGGAAAAGTGCGGCCGGCGCCACCACTCTCCGCGCGACATCTCAAGGGACGACAGAATGAATCAAACCTCTTCGGCGTCGGTCGAACCTGACGCGATGCATGACACCCCGATGTTGGGTGTCCTCGGCGGAAGCGGGGTTTACGAAATCGATGGCCTCGCCGACACGCGGTGGCAACGGATCGACAGTCCGTGGGGTGAGGCGTCGGACGAACTTCTGTTCGGGACCCTTGATGGTATTCAGATGGTGTTCCTGCCGCGTCACGGACGCGGCCATCGGCACGCGCCGTCCTCGATCAACTACCGGGCTAACATCGACGTCATGAAGCGTGCTGGCGTGACTGACCTGATCTCGGTGTCGGCCTGTGGTTCGTTCCGCGAGGATCTGCCGCCGGGCACCTTTGTTATCGTCGATCAGTTCATCGACCGCACGTTCGCGCGGGAAAAGAGTTTCTTTGGCGAGGGCATGGTCGCGCACGTTTCCATGGGCCACCCGGTGAATGCCCGGCTCGGTGACTGGTGCGAGGCCGCCTGCCGCGATGCCGGCATCCCGGTTCATCGTGGCGGCACATATCTGGCGATGGAGGGTCCGCAGTTTTCCAGTCTTGCGGAATCGAACCTCTACCGCGCTTGGGGCTGCGATGTCATTGGCATGACCAATATGCCGGAGGCCAAACTGGCCCGGGAAGCCGAAATTCCCTACTGCACCGTCGCCATGGTGACGGACTATGACTGCTGGCACCCGGACCACGACAATGTCGAGGTCGAGGCCATTGTGCGCGTACTGCTCGACAATGCCGATAAGGCGCGGACTCTTGTGAAGATGGTGGCGCCCCGCATGCGGGAGCGGCCCGCCGTCTGCCCGTCCGGCGATGAGCGCGTGCTCGACACTGCGCTGATCACGGCGCCCGAGGTGCGGGACCCGACCTTGCTGGCGAAACTGGACGCCGTGGCCGGTCGCGTCCTGGCGACATGACGGAATCTGACCAATGAACATCCGTGATCTGATCCGCTCGATACCGGACTACCCGAAGCCGGGCATCGTGTTTCGTGACATCACCACGCTGTTGCAGCATCCCGCCGGCTTTCGCCGGGCGGTCGATGAACTGGTGCAGCCCTTTGCCGGGGCCGGGATCAATCGAGTTGCCGGGATCGAAGCTCGTGGCTTCATCATCGGCGGTGCCGTGGCGCATCAGCTCTCGCTCGGTTTTGTCGCTGTACGCAAAAAGGGCAAGCTGCCCTGGCAGACAATTTCGGTTGAATACGAGCTCGAGTACGGGACCGATGAAGTGGAGATCCACATCGACAGTGTGTCCAGGGGCGACCGGGTTTTGATCGTTGACGATTTGCTCGCCACCGGCGGTACGGCGTCGGCGGCGACGAAACTCGTGCGCGATGCCGGCGGTGAAGTGGTCGGCGCCAGCTTCGTCATCGATCTGCCGGACCTGGGTGGCCGCAAGCGCTTGGAGGATATGGGTGTCCCGGTGCGCACCCTGGTGGAGTTTGAAGGACATTGAACGATCTGGCCGCGACGCAAAACGGCCACGCCATAACAACAGGAGACGCCAATGCCATCGCACATCAAGGGAATCGACCACGTTCTGATTGCGACGAAGAATCTCGATGCCGCAGCAGACGTGTGGCGCCGGCTTGGCTTTGTCACCACGCCGAAAGGACGGCACGTCGGCAAGTCGACGGCGAACTACTGCATCATGTTTGCGGACGACTATGTCGAACTGATCGGCATTGTCGACGAAGGCTCCGCGCCGTCGCAGCATCACGACCTGATTGCCAATCGCGGTGACGGGCTGTTCGCCAATGCCCTGGCGCCGACGACGGCGGAGGAGGCGCGCAATGCCGTTACCGCCGCCGGGATCGAGGCATTGGCGCTGCGGGACCTGCATCGCACGGTGGAGCGGCCGGACGGTCCGGCCGACCTGTACTTCAAGAACTTCGATCTCACGCCGGACGCAACGCCCGACTACCGCATCTTCTTCTGCCATCACCTGACGCCAGCCGAAATGCGGCATCCGGACTGGCTGGCACATGGCAACGGCGTTGTCGGCCTTGGCGGGTTGGTTGTCGTGTCGCCACGCCCGGCGGAACTGCAGTCGGCTTACGCGCGCCTTTTCGGTGCCGATGCCGTGGCGGTCGACGGTGACGTGTTGAACATCGAGGTGGACCGTCACCGTATCCAGTTCATGGCCGATACGGCGTTTCGCGGCCGCTATGGCGCGGTGGATCTGCCGGCGGCGCCGGCTGACGCCTATGGTGCGCTGGTGCAGTTCAAGGTCGCCGATCTGACCGCGACGAGCGCCTACCTCGACAGCGTCGGCATCACCCATGCTGCGAGTGACGGCGGCATTCTGGTGGCGCCGGCCGACGCGACAGGTGTTGTCGTGGAATTCATCGCCGCTGGCTGATCCTCTGACACAAACCGCCGTTCCGGCGATGGCAGCTATGCACTGAACGCAGGCATCGCCGCTTGCCGGTGTCGGCGCCGTCCTGTCATAGAGGGACGTCACATTCGGGCCGGCACCGGCCCCAGACACGAACGGCCGCGTCGGGAGGGCGGAGTGAATGTCTATTGGTAGCGTACGCGACCGCGTATCCCTGAACATCAAGCAGCGGTTCTTCTACGGCTGGGTCATCCTTGCCGTCGCCGCGCTGGGCATTTTCGCCAGCGGACCGGGCCAGTCGCACACCATCGGCATGTTCTTCGGCCCCATTGGCGATGATCTCGGCCTCTCGAAGACATCGCTCACCATGGCCTATGGGGTCGCAACCCTGGTCGCGGCTTTTTGTCTGCCGCAGATGGGGCGGTTGCTGGATCGCTATGGCGCGCGGCGCATGCTCACTATCGTGTCGGTTCTGCTCGGCCTGTCCTGCCTGGCGTTCGCCGGTGCAATCAACGTGGTCTGGCTGGCCGTCGGTTTCGGCGCCTTGCGGTTCCTTGGCCAGGGATCGTTGATGCTGAACTGCGCCAACATGGTGTCGCAGTGGTTCAGTCGCCGCCGTGGTTTCGCCTTGAGCCTGATGACCCTGGGCTTTGCCGCCTCCATGGCCATTCATCCACCCCTGGTGCAGTGGCTGATCGCCGATGTCGGCTGGCGTGAAGCGTGGATCTGGCTCGGTGTCATGACCTGGGTGCTTCTGCTGCCGCCGATACTGTTGCTGGTGTTCAACAAGCCGGCCGACCTCGCGCTGCGGCCGGACGGCGAGGCCGTGTCGGAGACGGGTGGCGCCGCGACTGTTGACGAAGTCGGCCTGACGCTGCCGCAGGCACTGCGGACGCCAGCCTTCTACATCATCGCCACCGGCCTGTTTTCGCTGTCTGGTCTGGTGACCGCGTTGCACGTGCTGCAGGGGTCGATTTTTGTCGCTCACGGCCTGGGTGAGGAGCTGGCGGCCCGGGTGTTCCCGATTTCGGCGGTCACGATGGTGATCATGATGCCGCTGTTCGGTCGTATGCTCGACCGCTTTCGCACCGAGTTTATGTTCGCGGGTGGATTGCTGATCATGTGCGCCTCGCTGCTGGCGGCAACGCAGGCGACGAGCATCACGTCGGCGGTCGTCTATGCGGTTATCTTCGGCGTCAACAACGCCGTTACCATGACCTTCTTCTCTTACCTCTGGCCGCGCTATTTCGGCCGCCAGCACCTGGGCGCCATACAGGGCACCGGCCAGATGGTTGGTGTCGTCGGTGCCTCCCTGGGACCGCTGCCGTTCGGGTTCTACTTCGATGTGTTCGGCAGCTACGACCCGATGCTCTATGCACTCGCCGCGTTTCCGGCGGCCTGCGCCGTCGTGGCGCTGTTCCTGCGCACACCCAAGGTGCCGGCGCAGGCCGGCTGACAGTTGGCACCGGTGGCCCGGCGGCAAACCGCCGGGGCCAATGGCGCGCGGCGTCAGATGCTGAAGCCGCCGACCTTGGTTTCCAGATACTCGTGGATGCCTTCGCGGCTGCCTTCGCGACCCAGGCCAGAGTCTTTCATGCCGCCGAACGGCGCCGCCGCAGAGGCCGGGTTGATGTCGTTTATGCCGACAATGCCGAATTCCAAGCCTTCGAACAGCCGCATCGACTGGGTCAGGTTCTGGCTATAGATATACGCCGCAAGGCCATAGTGCGTATCGTTGGCCATTGCCAGGACATCGTCTTCGTCGTCGAACGGCACAACGGCGGCGACCGGGCCGAAGGTCTCTTCGCGATAGATCAGCATGTCCGGCGTCACGTTCGACAATACGGTCGGCGCGTAGAAGTGGCCCTTGTCCAGGCCATCCTCGATCAGGCGATGGCCGCCGCACAGCACGTCGGCGCCCTTTGCGACGGCATCGCGTACCTGTGCGTCGACCTTTGCCACGGCGGCCTCGTTGACCAGCGGACCGATGGTGACACCCTGCTCGAACCCGTTGCCGGCCTTCATTTTGCTGACCCGGCCGGTCAGCGTTTGCCGAAAGCCGTCCAGAGCCTTGCGATGAACGTAGATGCGGTTCGGGCTGATGCAGGCTTGCCCGGTGTTCAGGAATTTCACCAGTTGCAGGCCCTTGGCCGCGTGCTCCGGGTCGGCATCGGCCAATACGATGAACGGCGCATGGCCGCCCAGTTCGCATGACACCCGCTTCATGTTGGCCGCGGCGCGACCGGCCAGCATCTTGCCGACGGCGGTGGAGCCGGTGAACGTCAGCTTGCGCACCTTAGGGTTGCTGACGAATTCTTCGCCGATCGGCTTCGGGTCCGCGCCGGTCACCAGGTTGACGACACCCTGCGGCAGGCCGGCGTCCTCGAACAGCTTAAACGTCTCAATTGCAGTTAGTGGTGTCGCTTCGGCCGGCTTCAGCACCACGGTGCAGCCAGCCGCCAGCGCCGGGCCGACCTTCCGTGTGATCATCGAGATCGGATAGTTCCACGGTGTGATCGCCGCAACTACGCCGACCGGCTGATGCAGGACGAAGAACCGCTGATCGGCCCGGGCCGACGGGATGATCTCGCCATAGACCCGCTTGCCCTCCTCGGCGAACCAGGCCAGAAAGTCGGCGGCGTATTTCACCTCGGTCATGGCCGCGCGCAGGGGTTTGCCCTGTTCTTCGGTCATCACACGGGCCAGCGCCTCCTGGCGTTCCAGCATCAGGGCATGCGCGCGCATCAGAAATTCCGCGCGCTGATAGGCCGTCGTCGCTTTCCAGGCCGGGAAGGCGTCGGCGGCCGCGTCGATCGCCGCGCGGGCGGCCTCGGTGCCGCCGTCGGGCACCTGGCGAATGGTCTCGCCGGTGGCGGGGTTCAGGACATCGAAGCTCGCGTTGGCGGGCGCAGTCGCCCAGGTGCCGTTGATATACATGATGGCGTCATTCCTCGTTGCACGGCGTATCTTGCCGTAATCGGCGGCAAAATACGCCGGGGCGCCGGGGAATGTCACCCCACCATTGCCGCGCGCCGGGTCGGCGCGCGGCGTGGCAGGCTTCAAGCGATTTGCTGATGTGCCGGCACGTCCAGCTTGAACGTCCGTGCCGCATTGAGACCCAGGACCTTGGCCCGCTGTGCGTCGGTCAGATCGCCCATGGTCCGCTCGATGGCCGCCGCCGAATGCGGCCAGGTGCCCTCATGATGCGGGTAGTCGTTCGCCCACATGATGTTGTCGATCAGGTCATAGCGCTCTGCCAGAGCCAGACCAGCGGCGTCCTCCTGGAAGGTTGCGAAGCCGTTCGCCCGGAAGTAGTCGCTCGGCAGGCCTTGCAGCTTCGGCCGCGCCCACATGTGGTGCTTGCGGTACGTCTCGTCCATCGTGTCCAGCAGCCACGGCACCCAGCCGATGCCGGCCTCGAAGGCGCCGAAGCGCAGTTTCGGGAACCGTTCCAGCACACCCGACGCGCACAGCGCCACCACCGGCTCGATCGTCGGCGTCAGCGCCTGGCTGATATAGTTGATCACCACATCGCCATGGCCTTTGCTGGCCCGGACGTCCTTGCTGTTGAGGATGTGGAACGTGATCGTCATATCCGTGTCCTGGATCAGCGACCACATCGGATCGAAGTGCGGCATGCTGTAGGCCAGATGGTCGACGCTGCCGCCCGGCAATGGCTGGCTCGGCAGCGTCAGGATGGTGAAGCCCAGATCGGCGCAGCGCCTGATCTCCGCCATTGCGCCGTCGAGGTCGCCGGTTGCGATGCAAGCCACCGGGATCTGGTTGTCCCAGCCCGCGAAGGTCTCATGCGCCCAGTCGTTCCAGACCCGGCATTGCGCGCCGGCGAACGCGGTGTCCGGCGTCGCCCACATGCCCATGCCCTTGTTCGGAAAGATAATCTCGGCGTCGACACCGTCGCGCACCATGTCCGCAGCCCGGCCGGCCGGATCGGCGCCAGCCTGATCGCGCTCGACATCCTCGCGATCCATGGCGCCCGGTGCGCCCAGCCGTTCGCTGCCGATGCCCTCGCCGACACGCCACTGCACACCGTTCTCGTCGGTGACGATGCGTGGCAGGCGATCCCTGAACTTCGCCTCGATGCGTTTCTCCCATAGATCGGCCGGTTCATTGGCGTGACTGTCGGTCGACACCATGAAGTATTTGTTGCGCGCACCGGGCCGCGCCGAATGGGCCCAGCCCTGCTGGCCTGGCGTGTCCTGGCGCCAGTCGTTCGCTTCGTTGACCTGGTCGTGCTTCACAAGCGTGCTCATATCGTCCTCCTTGAAAGAGCGATCGGTACTCAAGGTCAGTAACGTGGTGTCAGTGAGTTGTGCCGCAGCCGCCTCTGGGGCGTTGATGCGACAAGGAGGATGATCGGCGACGAATATGGCGCCCTATTGTCGTCTGCGTGTTTTAAGTGTGTCCATTGTGTGAAGTTCGCGTGCGCTCAGGTCGCAACGCCCCGCGCCATCGGTCGTAGCGTGAGCGGACCGAACGCATCAGCAGCAGCGCCTCGCAAGGGCCCGGCATGAGGCACCCTGACGTCAGTATGTCTCGTTGTGGTGCCGGCGTCGCCGGTCTAGGCGACCTGTTGGTGTGCCGGTACGTTGAGCTTGAAGACCCGCGCCGCGTTGAGGCCCAGGATCTTGGCGCGATGTACGTCAGTCAGGCCGCTCATGGTGCGTTCGATCGCTTCCGCCGAATGCGGCCAGGTGCCTTCATGGTGCGGATAGTCGTTGGCCCACATGAAATTGTCGACCAGGTCGTACCGCTCGGCCAGGGAGAGGCCGGACGGATCCTCCTGAAAGGTGGCGAAGCCGTTTTCCCTGAAGTAGTCGCTCGGCAGACCCTGCAGCTTCGGCCGTGCCCACATGTGATGCTTGCGATAAGCCTCGTCCATCGCGTCCAGCAGCCACGGCACCCAGCCGATACCGGCCTCGACGGTGCCGAACCGGATGTTGGGAAACCGCTCCAGCACGCCGGAGGCGCACAGGTTCGCCACCGGTTCGATGGTCGGCGATAGCGAATGAGTGACGTAGTTGATCACCGCACCGCCGTTGCCGCGTGCGGCCCGCGGGTCGCGGCCGGTGGAGACGTGGAACGTCACCGGCATGTCGACCTCTTCGATCAGCGCCCACATCGGATCGAAGTGCGGCAGGTTGTAGTTTACGTGGTCGACATCGTGTCCGCCCCAGATCGGTTTGCAGGGCAGGGTCAGGATGGTGAAGCCCTTGGCGGCGCAGCGCTCGATCTCGGTCATCGCGCTCTTTAGGTCGCCGGTCGCGATGCAGGCCACGGGAATCTGGTTGTCCCAATCGCCGTAGGTCTCATGCGCCCAGTCATTCCACACCCGGCACTGGGCGTTGGCGAACACCGGGTCGGGTGTCGCCCACATCGCCAGCCCCTTGTTCGGGAAGATGATCTCGACGTCGATGCCGTCGCGGGCGTGGTCGGCCGCCCGGTCGGCCGGGTCGACCCCGGACTGGTTGCGCGCCAGATCTTCGCCGACAAAGGCCGACGGTCGCAGCCGGTCGCGTCTGTAGCCTTCGCAGACACGCCATTGCACACCGTCATCGTCGGTAACGACCCGCGGCAGGCGGTCGCGGTATTCGGGTTCGATCCGTGTTGCCCACAGGTCAGCCGGTTCGTTGGCGTGGCAGTCGGTCGACACCATGAAATACTTGTTGGTCGCGTCGGGGCGTGCTGAGTGCGCCCAGCCGTCCTCGCCCGGCGTCTCCAGGCGCCACAGGTTCGGTTCGTTGATCTCGTGTTCGGTTGCCGTCGTGCTCATCGTTTCCTCCCCTGAATTCGTTGCCGACATGCCGGCCATACACCCGGCGTCTGCTAGGCTTCGGCACGGTTGATGTCAGTCATCGGCATAGCGCCACTGCAACAACGTGTAAGGCGGATCATTGTCCTCGTGATGCTCGAACACCGCGGCGACGTCCGCGCCGACTCTTACTTCGTGTTGCGGATCGCCCAACAGGTTGCCGACCATGCGGACGTTACCGGCAGCGGGCAACTCCACCAGGACGACCAGGTAAGGTCCGTGTTCCTTCAAGGCCGGATGCACCGGGTGCCATGAGCGTTGCCAGGTATAGATGCGCCCACGCCCATCGACGGGGACCCAGTCGAGCTCGAAGCTGTGACACTTGTGGCAGATCCATTCCGGCCCCCACTGCCAGGTCTGGCAGCGGCTGCAGCGCTGGACACGGATTTCGTTCTCGCGCAGGCCCTCCCAATAGGGCGCGCTCAGGCCATCGGCCTCCGGGGCGGGGGCGGGTAGCCCGTCTGGCAGATAGTGGTTACCGGTTCTCATCACAGCGTCGCCTCCGAACCGAAAATCAGGCTGCTGACCGGCGTCACCAACGGCCCCGCGCACACCATGGATACGTCGGCGTTCGGCACCTGCGCCGTCGACTCGCCGCGGACCTGCCGCACGCCCTCGATCTGCAGCTCCAGGCCGTGCATGTAGCACTCGGCCAGATTGCCGCCGCTCGTGTTGAGCGGCAGCTTGCCGTGCGGTGCGATCAGATTGTCCTTCACGAGGAACTCCGTTGCATCTTCGGCCGTGAAGAAACCGTGTTCGACCAGGCTGATCAGCACGCCGCCGGTGAAGTTCTCATAGGACTGCACGACGTCGACATCTCGCGGTCCTACCCGCGCCATGTCGTACAGGTGCGGTGCCACGGTGGTGAAGCTCGCGCTGCCATAGGTCGGGGCATTGTGGCTCGGCGCACCGCACCGGTATTCGGAGCCTGCGGCCACGCCCAGCAGGTAACACGGCTTGTGCGGCAGGTCCTTCGCCCGTTCCGCGCTGACGATGATCAGCGCAGCCGCGCCATCATTCTCCATGCAGCAGTCGTAGAGACGGAATGGTTCGACGATCCAGCGCGAGTCGTCGTAGGTCTCGACGTCGAGCGGCCGCCCCTGCATAACGGCGCGCGGATTGCTCTGGGCGTGATGGTACGATGCCAGTGCGATGGCCCGCTGCGCCTCGAACGGAATGCCGTGTTCGTCGAGGAACCGCATGACTTTCATGCCGTAGCGCTGGCCCGGCGACATCACGCCGTAGGGTGCCTCGAAGGCCCGGTCGCCGGACACGGTCGGCGTTTGTTGACCCTGGCCGAAGCGGGCGAACTGACCTTGCGCCAGAGCGCGGAACACCACGACGCAATCGGCCATGCCGGTGGCGACCGCCGCGGCGGCATTTCCGACGGCCGCTGCACCGCCGCCGCCGCCACCGCCCCACTGCATGTTGGCGAAGCGCAGTTCGCGAATGCCCAAGGCTGCCGCAATGCGTGACGGGTCGTTGCGGTCGTTGGAGTAGGAGGCAAAGCCGTCGATGTCGCGCGGGTCGATGCCGGCGTCGGCCGCGGCCGCCAGGATCGCCTTTAGCGCCAGTTTGAATTCGGGGTCCGGCGACCGGCCGTGCTTGTAATAGGCCGTCTCGCCGATGCCGGCGACGGCCACCTCTCCACGCAGACTGCGTGCGGTCATGATCTACGCTTCCCCTTTGCTGCCGTGTCCGGTGGCGCGGCAGATTGTTGTTGTCATAAGTCTGGGGTCGCGGACCAGCCCGGGTCAACGCAAAACTATTCGGCGGCCTCGCTCGCGCCATAGTGGATCCGCAGGGCCTCGTGCGTGTCCCAGAATCGCGGCGGCGAGGCCCCCTCAGCATGCGCGACGAGAAGGTCTAGGTGGGTGTGCCAGCCGGCCGCCACATCAATGAACAGCGCGCGGTCGTCCAGGCGCCGATGGACCAGCACCAGTCTGGTCATGTCGCCTTGCGGCGTCAGCTCCATCGTCACCTCAGACCCATCGCTCCAGGTAAAGGCCAGCAGGCGCGGCGGCTCGCAGGCCGTGACGGTGCAGTGCAGGGTGGTGCCATCGGCGATGGCGGCATAGTCGTCCGGCGTCACTTCGTCGTACGGCGTCAGATCGGCATGCTTGAAGTGCAGCTCGATCCGGCCGCCGGTGCGCAACTCCATTGGCCCGGGCGCGAGCCAGGTCGCGCGCAATTCGGAATCGGTCAAATAGCTCCAGGCCCGTTCGATGGATCCGGGCAGCAGGCGTTCGAAACTGATGCTGCCTGCTTCGCTAACGTTGCCAAAGTCGCTCATGCTTTGCTCCTTCCGGGTCGCCTTGCGGTGGCCTTCGCTGTCTTGTCGGCCTGCCGCATCGCGGTTTCCAGTTTGTCGAGCCGGGCGGACCAGAAGCGCCGGACCTGCTTCAACCAGGCGTCGACCTCGTCCAGTCCTTTCGGGTTCAGCGTGTAGATACGCCGCTGCGCATCGACCCGGACGCTTACCAGTTTGGCTTCGCGAAGAACTTTCAGATGCTGGGACACCGCGGGGGCGCTGATATCGAATTCGGCCGTTATGTCACCGGCAGCGCGTTCGCCGTGGCTCAACAGTTCGATGATGCGTTGTCGCGTGGGGTCGGCCAAGGCCGTGAGGCTATTCATGCCTCATTAATTCACTATTGAATTAATTAAGTCAATACAAAAATAAAAGTCAGGCTGGTTGATCCAGGGTAGGGGCACTGTCCGCGACCGTGGTCCGGTGCAGGTCACGCGGCTTGCTGTCGTCATATCGGCGGGCCCGGTGCATGACCACCCGGTTGTCCCACATCACCAGATCCCATTGGCGCCATTCATGGGCATAGACGAACCGGCGTTGCGTTGCATGTTCGATCAGGTCGCGCAGGAACATGCGGGCCTCCGGCATCGGCCAACCTTGGATGGCGCCGGCATGAGAGGCCAGAAACAGCGACAGACGCCCGGTGCGCGGATGACGTCGCACCAGCCGCTGCGGCACCGCCGCCCACTTGGCGCGCTCCTCGTCGGTAAAGTCGGTGAACCCCAGCAGGCCGCGTGAATAGAGCTGGCTGTGCTCGCAAACGAGGTCTCGGCATTCGTCCTGCAGCGACGGGTTCAGTGTGTCCCAGGCCGCCCGCATGTCGGCAAACTCGGTATTGCCGCCGATACCCGGAACCGATCGCGCGGACAGCAGTGAGTATTTCGCCGGCGTGGGTTTGAACGAGCTGTCGGAATGCCACAGCATGTTGCCGAAGGCGAACAGGCGCCGGCGGTCGTCACGCGCCAGGACATGGCCGTGCTGGTCGAGGTTGGAGATGTCATTGATGTCCATCGACAGGCGGCGGTCGCCCGGTGCGGCAATGTCACCGGTAGCCTGTTCCATGGGGCCGAAATGCTGGGAGAAGGCGTATTGCTGACTGTCGTCAATCACCTGCTCATGGAAGGTCAGCACGGCATAGCGGTCCATTGCCTCGTCGATGCGTGCAGCCACATCTGGCGCGACGCCGGCGGCAATGTCGACGCCTGTGACCCGGCCAGCGAAATCGGGGCGCCGGCGGTCGACCGGGGTAATCGTTAGCGTCATTGGCGCCTCCCTCGTTGGGCCATCAGTTGCCCAGTGCGGCATACACGGCCTTGCGCAACCACAGGCGATAGAGCTGGCGTTGCTTGGGCGCCTGCATCATGTAGACCACAATCAGCTCTTCGGCCGGATCGACCCAGAAGTAGGTACCGGCGTAGCCGCCCCACCAAAAGTCGCCGACGCTGCCGGGATGTCGGCCGCCATCCTCGTCGATGCGTACGGCAAGACCGTACCCGAACCCGTGTGCCGGGCCCGGCCCATCCCACTGACCGCGCGGGCGAGCGCCTAGCTGATCCGTGGTCATCCGCCGAAAGCCGGCCTCGCTGACCAGGCGTCGACCGTCGAAGTTGCCGCCTTGTGCCAACATGCGGGCAAATCGAAGGTAGTCCGCCATGGTCGACTTCAGGCCGCCGCCGCCGCTTTGCAGTCGCGCCTTTGCGCCGGCTGCGCTCAGGCGGACGCCAGCATTCGGCTCGGCGACCCGTGGCAGCTTGTCGGCGGGGACGTCGAAACCGGTGTCGTTCATGCCGAGCGGTGCGAAGATGTTGGCCTGCAGGTAGTCGCCAAGCGGCTGGCCCGACACCACCTCGACGACGCGGCCCAGCACGTCGGTCGACATGCTGTATTCCCAAACCTCGCCGGGGTGATGTTCGAGTGGCAGCTTTGCTATGGCGGCGGTGAACTCGGCCGACGACCAGTCCGACCTGAGCATGTTCTGCTGACGGTAGAGCGCTCGGACGTGGCCATTGCCAAAGAAACCATAGGTCAGGCCAGAGGTGTGGCGCAGCAGGTCGGCAATCGTGATTGGCCGCCGCGCCGGGACATCCGCACCGTCCTCATGCACACGCATGTTCTTGAAAGCGTGTAGATAATCATGCAATGGCGCGTCGAGGGCGAGCTGGCCGGCGTCGACCAGTTGCATCGCCGCCAGGCTGACGATCGGTTTGGTCATCGAGTAGATGCGGAAGATCGCATCGTTGGCCATTGGCTTGTCGTCTTGCGGCGCCAGCCGGCCGTAAGTCCGCGCATGCGCGATGCGCCCGTGCCGTACGATGGTCAGCGCGGCGCCGGGAAACAGGCCGTCGGCGATATCTTTCTCGATCCGTCTGTCGATATCGGCGAGCGCTCCCGGGTCAAGCCCGGGCGACTCCGCTCTGGCCTCGTCCAGCTGCGTGAAGACGAGTGTCAAAGTGGCGATGCCGAAAGCTGCAGCGGCGTGACGGAACATGGTTCAACCCCCCATTCAGCGCGAAGATGAAATGCCGGTGGCCCGATCCAAAAACCCGATCATCGGCCAACAGTGTGGAAAAGGCGCCAGCGAAGGGCAATGCGATATATTGGCTGCCCACGAAAAGAGCGTAAGAACAGGCTTGCGATGCCAAAGAGCGAAGATAACCCGCCGCGCGTTCGCCCGGCGCTACAGGCGCGCAGCCGCGAGCAGACGCAGCGTATCCTGTCGGCTGGGCTGGCGCTGTTGCGAACGCACAGCTTTCATGAACTGACCATGGAACAGATCGCTCAAGCGGCGGGGTGCTCGGTCGGGACGCTGTACAAGCGGTTCGCCAACAAGGACGCCTTGCTTGATGAACTCGCCGATACGGTTCGCCGGGATATTCTGTCCGGCCTGCGGACCGACGTCACGCCCGGCGGCTTCGGCGGCGACAGTCTGGAGGACGTCGTTTGCCGCGTTGTCGGGCTGGTGGTGGAAACGGCGCGCACACACGAGGGACTGACCCGTGCGCTGCAGACCCGAAACGTCCAGAAGCCGCGCATGAAGCGGCCGCTGCGCGATGCCAATCTGGCGGCCGCCGCAATGGCCGTTGCCGCCGCCAAGGTTCATCGGCCCGACCACCTCGACGAGGAGGAATTCGAACGGCGGTTCCGCATCGGCTACCAGATGATGATCGGCACCATCGTGAACATGATCATCAATGATCCGGGGCCATTGCATCTGACCGACGAACAAGCCGTGAAGCGCCTCGCCGGGGTGATGGTGGCTTACCTCTTGGCGCCGTAGTCCGTAGGTCCAATGGCTGATGCCGCGCCGAAACTGCGGCGCCTCACATGAGTGCTAGTAGTTACGGCCCTCGTTCAGACCGGTGCCGCCATAGAGCCAGGCGAGGTCGGCGTACCAGTCTTCCGACGATTTGGCCTGCATGATGGCGTTGCGCAGGGCGGCATGCGGGCCGTCGGGATGATAGACGTGCTCGCCCATGGCCCGCGACTGCAGCTGGACGCGCGCGGTGCGCAGCATGCGCCGCTCGGCGTAAGCCGGCAGGGCGTTGCCGATGTCGCCATCCGCTGCGGCCATCATGTGCGACAGGCATACGGCGTCCTCCATCGCCATGCAGGCACCCTGCGCCATGTATTGCAGCATCGGGTGCGCAGCGTCGCCGAGCAGTGCGACCCGCCCGTCGATCCACGTGTCGACCGGTTCCCGGTCGCACAGCACCCAGAGTTTCCAGTCCCGGCCATGGCGGATGATCTGGCGCGCCTTGTCGCTGATATGCTCGAAACCGCGCAGGACTTCATCCTGCGATACCGGCAGCCCGGCAGCCGGCTCGGGCGCATCGTTGTGGTAGGTCACGACCAGATTGAACAGCTTCCAGCCCGACAGCGGGTAGTGGACGATATGGCATCGGGGGCCTGCCCACAGCGTCGCGGCATTCCAGCGCAGATCCTCAGGCATTTGCTCGGTTGGAATCACCGACCGATAGGTCGTATGGCCGGATACGCGCGGCGCGCCGTCGCCAACGACCTGCTTGCGTACGTTCGACCACAGCCCATCCGCGCCGATCAGTGCGGCGCCGTCCATCGTGGCGCCGGACGCCAGTTCTGCGGTGACCTTGTCGCCATCCTGACGGTAGCCGACCACTTCGCTGTCGACCTGCAGATCGATCAGATCGCTCGCCCGGCAGGCTTTCAGAAACACGCCATGCAGGTCGCCGCGGTGCACGACCGCGTAGGGATTGCCGAACCGCGTGCGGAAGGCGTCACCCAGATCGATATGCGTAATCTCTTCCGCCGTCAGGGCGTCCATCAGGCGCAGCTGGTCGATGTAGACTGCCATCGATCGCGCAGCTTCGCCGACCCCAAGGGTATCGAAGGCATGGAAGGCGTTCGGTCCGAGTTGAATGCCGGCGCCGATTTCGCCCAGCGCGGACGCTTTCTCCAGAACGACGACGGCAAAGCCTGCCTGCGCCAGTCCGACCGCGCTCGCCAGGCCGCCGATCCCACCACCGGCGATCAGGACCGGTAGTCCGTTGCCGACGGGTTTGTTCGCCGTTTTTGTCATCGTCTTCTCCGCGCCGCTGTGGTGCGGCCCAATATCGCGCTTCGCATGGTCGAAAGGAAGGCGTCGCATCGGCAGATACGGTGATCGGCGCTCGACGTGTGCCCTATGGATGGGTACTTTCGCGGCATCATGAAATCGGGTCGCAAACGTATGCTGCGGACCATGGGGGTGGTGGTTGCCGGCATGGTCGTGTCAGGCGCGTCGGCGTCGGCAACGCATGTCTGCGCCGATGCTGCAGCCGAGCGGTTGACGGCGCTTGGCTTCGCCCCTGCCGACGTACCTCAAATCGCATACGTCGATGAAACGGACGGCGGCCGCAGCGGCAACCGGCTGATTGGCTATCAGGTCTGGGCGGCCCCTTCGACGTGTCAGGGCTCGATCGTGTTGCAACTCCGTCTCGACTGCACGCCGCGGCAGATCTACACCCGCGGCAACTGCCGGGCCCCGGGCATCAAGCACTTCCGCTGAGTTGCGGCAGGCGTCAGTGACGCGGGCCCGAGTTGCTGGTGTCGGATTGCAGCACGCAGGCCCGTTTGCCGGCATCGCGGTCGTGCTTGAAGTGATCGGTGAGGATCTCGCCGATCCTGGCAATGACGAAGCAGTAACCGCCCAGGTGCCAGTGCGGTTCCAGCCCGATGCGACAGTGCGGCAAGCCGATCCGTGTGACGCACTCGACGTAGCTCTGGCCGAACTCTCCTTCGAACAATACCTGCCGGTGCGCCGCTGGGCTTCGATCAACCTTTGGATGTTGTCACGCGCACCGATTTTTGCCGACAATCACGGTACCCGCATGACGTGCGCGTAAAACGCATCGAGCAAGCTGTCGAGCTCAGGCTCAATCGCCTGCCAGATCGTTGGTGACTGCGCGCGCACCTTGGTATCCGGTTGCAGAAACTGTAGAGGTGACGCGCGATCAAAAATCCAAGTCGTCCCTGTAGTATCCCCCAAACAAGTCACATTGATTTCAAGCAATGACTCGTACTATTTTGCGATAATCAATTTCAATTGGTAAAAAATGGAAATTCTAGATTAAATACTGTGTGTATCAAAGTATAAATACTAGTTTATCTTGTCATATGCGTTAGTTTAATATTTTGTAATTCTAATGATATAGGAGTCGAGACTGCACGGCCGACCGATAATTGCCCGAATCCGCTTTTGTGGAGCACGTGGCAGAAGAACCAATCCAGTAGCGGTGTGTGCTCTACTGGAAAAAAACCCAGGAGGAGGGTAGTGCCCCTATGAAAGTCATGGTTGCGGATGCTCATCCGCTGCTCCGTGAAGCGCTCAAGCACTTGCTAAATCAACTTCAAGTAGATGTCGTCGTAACAGAGGTAGGCGACATGGCGTCGGCTCTGACAGCGCTTGAGGCAGAGCCGACCGTTGAAATCATTTTGATCGACCTGAAACTGGCCGGTACGCGGCGAATGGAGGCGCTGTCCGAGCTACGCCGGTTGGCACCCAGCGCGGCACTGGTCGTGTTGTCGGAGTCGGAAGAGGTCTGCTACGTCCGCGAGGCGCACGAGCGCGGTGCGGTCGGCTTCATTCCGAAGAGCACGCCGATTGGCGTTGTCACCACGGCTCTACAGCTGATCATCTCCGGTGGCAGTTACTTTCCGCCTGGGCTGCTTGCGCCCAGGGTTGGTGAGATTGAACGTCAAACGCGACGTCCCGGTCCCGGCGCGGAAACCGAGTACATCCGTCTGACACCGCGACAACATGAGGTCTTCGCCGGCCTGCTGTCTGGCAAGTCGAGTCGCCAGATCGCGGGCGAACTCGACATCTCGGAGGGAACGGTGCGGGTACACCTCGCCAATATCTACCGCCTGCTCGGTGTCGAGAACCGGATCCAGGCGGTTCGACGGGCGCTTGAGCTGGGACTGGCGGGTGATTTTGCCGCTCGCCTTGCCGACGGCGAATAGACCGCCCGGCGCACCGGTGCCGCGGTCGGCCGGTTAAAACAGCGGCGGGATAGTGTCGTTCAGCGGTATCAAATCGTCGCGAGGTCGATGTCGGGCCGGTTGGGGCGGCCGTTCGGGACGCCGGAATATTCTTGGATATGCCCGGCAAAACCAGTCCCGTGGTGGACCGCTTAGTCGGTACGCGCTGTTTATCGCGCTGCAGATAGCCCTGTTTTTTGCCGCTACCCGTGGCAATATGCCGGTTCGGGGTCTGAATCCTTTTTGGGAGTAAGGATATGGTCGAAAGACTGGCGGCGGGGCAGTCGTTCCCGTCGACAGCCATCACCTTGTCCGACGGCAGCAGCATGACGCTGGCCGACGACATGAGCGATGGCTACAAGATGATCATCTTCTATCGCGGTGGTTGGTGACCTTACTGTCGACGTCAGTTGGGCGGCTTCAGTGAACTCGCGAACGACTTGAAAGAACGCAACATCACCGTGGTGGCAGCCAGTTCGGATGCTCAGGACAAGGCAGCTGAAATGGCGGCCGAAGTGGGCTTCCCCATCGGCTACGGTGTCGATCAGGCAACGATCGAAAGCGTCGGTGGTTACTGGGAACCACGGCGCAATTTTGCTCAGCCGGCGGAATTCATCATCACGCCGGCGGGCAAGATCGCGCAACTCTCATACAGCGACGGCCCGCTCGCCCGCACCGAGGCCAGCGACGTCCTGAAACTGGTCGATTTTCTGGAGCGTCAGAAGAAGCAATAGAGACCGGGATCCAGTGAGACCGGGCCGCCCCCAATGCCAACATGCTTGGGGGCGGCCTTTTTTCATGCACGACAGCCTTCTTCCGGACAGGCGTTCGGGTACACTTGCTGCCAAGGCCGGTGCTGGGGAGGAACGCCATGAAAGTCGAAACACTGCTGCCGTTGGGCAAGATCGATCCGGGTTTGCGGGCGGCGGAAATCCCGCTCGATATTGGCAGCGTCTATGAGCAGGCCCAGTTGGTCGAGCGGCTGGGTTATGACGGCCTCGGCGTCGAGGAGACCAAGGTCGACCCCTATGTCGTCCTGGCGCTGGCGGCGCAGGCGACGACGACGCTGGGGCTGACCACGGCTGTCGCCATGGCGTTCCCGCGCAGCCCGACAATCACCGCCCTGTCGGCCTGGACGCTCCAGAAACTATCGGCCGGCCGGTTGACCCTTGGCCTCGGCTCGCAGGTGAAGGGCCACATCCGTCGCCGCTATGGCATGGAATGGCACCCGCCAGCCCCCTGGATGCGCGACTATGTGAAGGCGATGCGCGCGGTTTGGCACTGCTGGCAGTCGGGTGAGGAGCTCGATTATGCCGGCGAGCACTATCAGCTCAATCTGATGGTGCCGCTGTTCAATCCCGGTCCGATCGATCATCCCGATGTCAGGGTCCATCTGGCAGCGGTGAACCCGGTCATGTGCCAGGTCGCCGGCGAGGTCGCGGACGGTGTGCGGCCGCATCCGGTCTGTACGCCGAAATACATCCGCGAGGTGATGTTGCCGGCTGTTGCCAAGGGGGCGGAAAAGGCCGGGCGCGACGCCGCTGCAGTCGAAGTCGCGATCAAGCCGCTGATCTGCACCGCGCCGGATCAGGCCGCACTGGACCAGCGTATCCCGGATGTCCGTGCCCGCGTCGCCTTCTACTGTTCGACGCCGGCCTATCGCCGGACGTTCGAGGTGCATGGCCTCGGCGATCTTGCTGCCGAGATGTCGGTCCTGTCACGCGAACAGCGCTGGGACGAGATGCCGGAGATGATCTCCGACGAGATCCTGCATACCTATGCGGTTGTCGGCACATATGATGAGATCGCCGGCAAGCTCAACGAGCGCTATGGGGATCTGGTAACGGGCGCCGAATTCTCCATCCCGGTTCAGGACGAGGATGACGAAGGGCGCTTGCGTGAAATTCTGACCGAGCTGAAGCGGACATAGCCTGCCGACAGCACCCTGCGGCGTTGACGCTGCCGGCATTTTACGAAACCGTTACAGCCGAGATGACACTGGATCGCTGCTTCAATGTTGCCGACCTGCGGGTCACGGCGCGCCGTGCCCTACCGCCGGCCCTGTTCAACTTCATCGACGGCGGCGCCGACGACGAGGTCACCGTGCGCCGTAACACCGGCGCGTTCGACGATTATGAGCTGCTGCCGCAGGCGCTGAGCGATGTCAGCCAAGTCTCGCTCGAAACCGAGGTGCTGGGTCAACGCATTGCCAGTCCGATCATCCTGTCGCCCACAGGCACATCCCGCCTGTTTCACCATGACGGTGAACTGGCCGTGGTGCGCGCCGCCGGCGCCGCTGGCGTGTTCTACAGTCTGTCCACCATGTCCAGCGTCTCGTTGGAGGACGTTGCCGCCGCTGCGACAGGGCCGACGCTGTTTCAACTCTACGTCCATCGTGACCGCGGCTTGACGCGCGAATTGATGGACCGGGCCAAGGCGGCCGGTTTCTCCGCAGCCTGCGTGACGATCGATACGGCGGTGCTCGGCAATCGCGAACGCGACCTCGTCTATGGCCTGACGGTGCCGCCGAAGCTGACGCTGAAGAGCCTGCTCGGGTTCGCCAGCCGGCCGCGCTGGGCTTTGAATCATCTGATTCACGACAGGGTGACGTTGCCGAACGTGTCGCACCGGGTGTCGACGTTGAGCGAAGAGGCAAGTTCCGTCATCGCCTACGTCAACAATCAGTTCGATCCCAGCGTGACCTGGGACGATGTGGCCGAGGTCGCGCGCGCCTGGGGCGGACCGTTTGCGGTGAAAGGCGTGATGTCGGCGACGGATGCGGTGCGCGCGGTCGAGGCCGGCGCCACGGCAGTCATGGTATCGAACCACGGTGGCCGTCAGCTTGACGGCGTCGCGGCACCGATCGACCTGATTGCCGAAGTGGTCGACGCCGTCGCCGGCCGTGCCGAAGTGATCCTCGATGGCGGTGTGCGTCGCGGTACCCATGTCCTGAAGGCGCTCGCGCTGGGCGCCAGGGCCTGCATGATGGGCCGGCCCTACCTGTGGGCGCTGGCCTCGGGCGGTCAGGCGGGGGTCGACCGTTTCCTCGGCCTGATGAACGGTGAACTGGAACGCGACATGGCGCTTCTCGGCTGCCGCACGGTCGACGAACTGTCGCGCGACTACGTGCGCCGGCGTGCGGCGACCTGGCCGGCCAACCGCTAATACGGCGTCAGTAGGCCAGGCGGCCGAACAGTTCGTCGAACGGGATCATCACGTGTGTCTGGTAGGCCGGCCGCTCCCGCAGCCTTGCATACCAACGATCAACGTGCGGCAGGTCCGGTTTTTCGATGTCGATATTGAAGTAGCGATAGAGATGGCAGCCGGCGGGGATGTCCGCCAGGGTCAGCCTGTCTCCCAGGATAAACGGCCGGTCTGTAAGCCATTCATCGAGCAATCTGAAATGCGCGGCGCAGCGGCGGATCTTCGCCTCGACCGCTTTCACGTCACGCTGTGCCGGCGGTGTCCGATAGAAGCCCCAGAACACGCCGTTCAGGAAATCCGGCTGCAGCGTCGTTTGCGCCCAGTCCATCCAGCGATCGGCCAGTGAGCGTTCGGCAGGATCGTCGGCCCAGAACCGCCCCTGGCCATAGCGGGCGGCGAGGTAGCGCAAAATGGCGTGTGACTCCCACACAACGGTCCCGCCGTCATCCAGTACCGGTACCCGTCCGTGCGGATTCATGGCGCGATACGCGGTCGTGTCGAGACCACCGAAGCTGCCGCCGCGTTCGATCTGCCGGTGCGGCAGGTCGAGTTCGCCGACCAGCCACATCACCTTCTGCACATTGAACGAACTCTTGCGACCGTAAACCGTCAGCATGCCCGCTCCGCACCGCGCCGTTTACTCGGCGGCGGCAGGCGGCGTCTCGTCCGGCTTGAAATGCGCGTAGTTCTGAGTCGCGAACCACAGCATGTAGTCGGTGTACGTCGTCGGCTCGTAGCGCGGCGGGTTGTCCGGCCCCTGGCAGGTCGGTAGGCATTCGACGACATAATCGGCATTGGCGTCGAAAAAGAACGGGATCGCGTATCGGTCGACGCCATCGCCGGACGGCAGGGCGCGGTGTGGCGTAGACAGGAACCGGTGGTTGGTCCAGCGCCGCAGCATGTCACCGGAGTTGACCACGAAGCTGCCGGGCAATGGCGGCGCGTCGATCCACGTGCCGTCGGTGCGTCGGATCTGCAGGCCCTCGACCTTGTTCTGCGCCAGGATGGTCATGAAGCTGGAGTCGGTGTGCGGTGCCAGGCCGAACTGGTTGTCCTCGGCATCGGACGGCGGATAGTGCGACAGGCGCAGGGTGTATTGCGGGTCCGCAAACGCCTTGTCGAAATAGTCCGCCGGCAGGTCCAGCGCCACGGCATAGAGCGGAATCATGCGCTTCGCCAGGTTTTCCAGCGCGTCCATGTAGGCAACGCAGGTTTCGCGGAAACCCGGCAGGCCATCCGGCCATTGGTTGAGACCGCGGAACCGCTTGTTCTCGACCACGTCCGGATGATCCGGTGCCAGATCGCGCTTGAGGAAGAAAGCCGATACCAGATTGGGTTTGCGCTCGCCTTCATAGACCTGCGAGGCCCGGGAAATGCTGGCCCGGTAGCCCATGTAGCCGATGTTGTGTTCGTTCGCTTGCAGCGCCTGCTTGGCGTCAAGTGGCAAAGCGTGAAAACGGGCGCTGGCTTCGAAGGCCCGGTCGACCAGTTCCTGCGACACGCCGTGACCGGTGATGAAGAAGAAGCCGATCGTCTCGCAAGCGCGGCGCAGCTCGTTCGCCGTTGCCTCCAGCGCGCCCGGCTTGCCGGCAAGGAAATCGCTCAGATCAAGAACCGGAACCTCATGTGCCATGTCGTTCCTCCTCCTATTGTCGCCGGCTTCAGGCCGGCAAGCGCGACAGCCAGACTTCGTCAAGGTGCGCAGCCCGGGCCGACTGGCGCGCCTTGGCGAGCGCCTTGGCGCGCGCGTCATCGCCGGCACGAACGTATGCTGCGATCAACGTGTCCTCGATAACGTCGCGCTGGGCGTGGCTGCCGCCAATGCGGGACATCTCCGCCAGCGCCGGTTCCAGACCGTCAATGCAGGCGCGCCAGTCGCCCCTGGCGAAGTCGGCGGCACCCCGGCACAACAACGCAACAACCGGTCCGGCCGGCAGCTTGCCGCCGTCCGCCAGGGCCTGAACGGCATCTGCGCGCTGCGCTGCGTCGGCCGCATGCCCGTTGCCGGCTAGCGCCAAGGCGGTGTGCACATCGGCAAATGGCAGGCCTGCCTGCGGAAACGACTGCGTCGCCAGCGCTTCGACCTCCTGCCAATCTGCGGTGCCGACCTGCTCGCCATAGGCCGACAGTCGCCACAGGAAGGACGCCGCATCGGCCAGGGTGAAGAGTGGCGGTGAGTACGCCACCGTCGGGCGGACGTTTTGGTTGTAGAGCGTCATGGCGCCGTCAACATCGCCCAGTTGCAGCATGAACAGTGCCTGGTGCCATGACAGGTGACAGTGCATCTGGCTCGATCGATCGTAGTCCGGCAGCCAGCGCGCGATGAACGAAACTCCGGCATCGGCATCGCCGGCTTCGTAGTAGGCGTGCGCCCGCGCGTGGGCGCCGTGCGCATTGCGCGGGTGCAGTTCCAACGCCCGGTCCAGCATCGGAATGCCCTTGGCCGGTTGCCCCGTCTCGACGTGCGACCAGCCACGGTAGGTCAGGAACCACCAGTCCTCGTCCCAGTGCGGCGCCAAACTCTCGAGCAGGTCGCGCTGCGCTTCGTGATGATCGGCCCGGCCGGAAAACCCCAATAGGCCATAGACGCCCAGCGCCAGCGACAGCGGCACGGCGTCGCGCGGGAAGGCGGCGACATGCTCCTGCACGGCAGCGTAAGCGTCGGCACCCTTGCCGTTGACGGCTAGTGCGATGGCCTCGATATGGCCACGTTCGCGCGGGCTGATTGTCTCTGCCAGCGCGCGGGCCCTGGCCGCCGCCGCCTGTGCCTCAGCGGGCTGCGCGTTGATCTGCAACAGCCGTGCTTGTCCGGCATGTGCCAGGGCAAAGTCGGGGTCGCGTTCCAACGCGCGGGCAAACAACGCATCGGCGCCCACGTTGGCCGACAACATAAGGTCGACAGCCTTGACGTAGTCGTCGGCCGCCTCGGCCGATGCCGTCGTCAGCGGCAGGTCAAAGCGGTCCTTCAGCATGGTCGTGGCGCTCCCGGCGGTTGATTTGCCATATGGTCGCGCCCGGCCGACGGAAGCGCAAGGGGCTACAGGATTCCGGCCTCCAGCGATGCGGCCATCGTCATGCCGAGTTCGCGCGCCTGATCGATGAAGGTCTCCTGAAAGTCACCGCGGCAGATCAGTGGCGGCTGCACCTCGCGCCAGCGCAGGCCGGTGACGATGGTTTCGACGCCACGGCGCGTGCCGGTGCCGTCGTGGCCGGCGCGGATGAATAAGGCATAAGGCAGTCCCTGGGTCTCTTCCAGGCAGGGGTAGTAGCTGCGGTCGAAGAAGTCCTTCAACGCGCCGCTCATATAGCCAAGGTTCTCGGTCGTCCCCAGTATGATCGCGTCGCAGGCCCTGATGTCATCTGGCCCGGCATCGAACGGCGATTTGCACGCCGTCTCGACACCATCGATTTCCGGCGCCGTTGCGCCGGCCTGCACCGCATCGACCAGGGCGCGTGTATTGGGCGAGGGGGCATGCGCGACGATAAGCAGGCGCTTGGTGTCGGCCATGGCGTCTGCCGTCCCGGTTCAGGGCAGTTCGAAGCTGACGGCGATGGCGGCACTGGCGATCACGGCCACATCGCCCAGCGCCTCGTCCGGCACGTCGAGGCCGCCTTTCACCACCGCAACCCGGACATCGCCCACCGGTAACACGGCCTGAACCGTTGCGGTATCCACCGCATCCGGGTTCTGCACGCCGATCGTGACGTCGACACGGATGTCGGCGGGGTTCACATTCAGGGTCCGAATCATCGTCAGTGAGCTGTGATGGATCGCATCTTCGACGGCGCGCACCGACGCTTTGGTGTAATCGCCGCCGTGCAGGTCGTTTCCGGTCCCCATTTCGAGGATCACGCGTTTTGCCGCCATGGTCAGGTCGCTTCGGGCAAATCGAGATAGACCACCGCGGCTGCATTCGCCATGACCGTGGCGTCACTACCGTCTTCATTGGCGATTTCCAGGCCGCCTTCGACCACATCGACGCTGCCACTGCCATGCGGCAAGACCGCCAGAACTGCCGCCTTATCAACGGCTTCCGGTTTCGGCACACCTATGGCGACTTTTACCTGCATCGAGTCGACCGGCAGACCCAGTGCGCGCGTCACCGTCAACGAGTTGTGCCAGAGCGCATCGCGCAGGGCGCGCACCGCGGCCTTGGTGTAGTCGCTGCCGCGAATATCGGTGCCCATGCCGATTTCCAGCACCATACGTTTCAGCGCCATTGCCGCTCCTGTCCGTCCGCCGTTGGCGGTTGCGAGATCAACCTACCGCCCGGCGCCGCCTTGTGCTACCGACACCTCGAAATCAAGCAGCTCTTTGTACCGGAGTGAGAGTCGATGAGTGGTGTGGTATCAGCCGTTGCATGCAGCAAACGCCATACGTTCAGTAAGCCGACAAACGATTGCATCAGGCTGATCGCCGGGCTTGGCGTCGAAGGCGATGCACATATGGGTGAAACGGTGAAACACCGTTCGCGCGTTGCGAAGGACCCGAGCCAGCCAAATCTGCGGCAGGTCCATCTGATCCACGGCGAATTGCTCGATGAACTGACATCACGGGGCTTCACCGTGCAGCCGGGCGATATGGGTGAGAACATCACCACGCGCGGGATCGACCTGCTCGCTTTGCCGACCGGTGCCCGATTGCGTATCGGCGAGGCGGCGACGGTAGAGGTGACGGGACTGCGCAACCCTTGCTACCAGATCGACCGTTTCCAGGACGGCCTGATGAAAGCCGTGCTCGACCGTGATGCCGACGGCAACCTCGTGCGCAAGGCCGGGGTGATGTCTGTCGTTCTGGCCGGCGGCGAGGTGCGCCCGGGCGATGCGGTCCGGGTCGAGTTGCCGGCGGCGCCGCACCGCGCGCTCGAACCGGTCTAATCCGCGGTTTCGTCTTCCATCGGTGCGTCAGCACTGCCGGCTGGGCTTGCGCTGGAGACTTGCCGCAACGTTGCGGCGTAGTCGTCGCTGAACAGCATCAACAGGTCGCCTGCCTGCGCGCGCTCCAGCGCAGCCGCCACGGCGTCCGCCTCGCTTCCCCAGGTGCTGATGGCATCTGCCGACACCCCGGCATTCAATAGACCGGCCCTGATCAGGTCGTTGACCTCACCTTCCGGGCGACCGCGCAGGTCACCGGGCTGATAGCACAGATAACTGTCGAAGCCCCCGGCGACGGCTTTCGCCAGTTCGCCCAGCTGCCGGTCGGTACGATTGCCTTGCGAGTAGAAGGCAAGATGGCGGCGTCCGACCGGCGCCATCTGCTCGGCAACCCGGCGCATACTGGCCGCACCCGGCGGATTGTGGGCGTGGTCTATGACGACACGGAACGGGTGCCCGTCGAAAATGTTCAGACGACCCGGGTTGACGTCTGCGGTTGGCGCAAAGCCGGCCAATGCGGTGCGGATGTGATCCACACTGGCGCCCAGCGCGCTGGCCATGCCAATGGCAAACAGGGCGTTAGAGATATTGTGGCTGACCAACCCGCTTAGCGTCGCCGGAATGTCCCTGGCAGCCATCACCTGGACGACGCGATGGCCGTCGTGCAGCAAGAGTTGACCGGCATTGTCCATCCATACGGCGCGGCCGCCCGCCAGCAGGTGATCCGTCAGGTTCGCGTGTTGCGGCGCCATGGTGACCAGACAGATGTGCCTGGCGGGACTGTCGCCTGCCATGGCGCGGCAACGCGGATCGTCGGCATTTAACACCAGCGTGTCGCGGGCAAGGCGCGCCACCACCTGTTTCACCCGCGCCATGTCGTCTAGGCTGTCAACACCGTCGAGCCCAACGTGATCGTTGTCGATATTGGTCACAGCGGCGACGTCGCATTGGTCGAACCCCACGCCGCGCAGCAGCAGACCGCGCCGCGCCACTTCCAGGACAGCCAGTTCGACGCGCGGATCACGCAGTATGGTGTGTGCGCCGTTGACGCCGCTGACCTCCCCGCGGACGACCAGATTATCGTCGACGGTTGCCGCATCGCTGGTCGCCTGGCCGACGATGTAGCCCGCCTCACGCATGATGCGGCTAAGCATCACAGCCGTCGTCGTCTTGCCGTTGGTGCCCGTTATGGCGGCGATCGGGATGCGGCCCTGCGGGTCGTCGCGCATCAGGGTGTCGAGTACCGGATTCACCACGTCCCGCTGCGGATTGGCGATCCAGTGCGGACGCAGGCCGGGGGACGCATTTACTTCGCAGACGCCGCTGGGCACCTCGCGGAAGGAGCGTGAGATGTCGGGGCTGAGGAAGTCGACACCGGCAATTGGCAAGCCGGTCAGCCGCGCCGCGTGTTCGGCGACGCGCCGGTTGTCGGGATGAATGGCATCGCTGACGTCCACAGCCGTGCCGCCCGTCGAGATGTTTGCCGTTCTGCGCAGGAACACCACATCCCCTTCGGCCGGAATCGTGGTCCGGGTGAAGCCGCGCTCTGCCAGCAGATCCTCGGCCTGCTGATCCCACGCCAGACGGTTCATCAGTTTTTCGTAGTCATGGCCGCGTCTTGGGTCTTCGTTTGCCGCGTCGATCAGCTCTTCGATGGAGCGCTGGCCATCACCGATCACCGCGCCGGGAATGCGCCGGGCGGCGGCGATCATCTTGCCGTCGACCACCAGTAGCCGGTGATCGTCGCCGGGCACAAAACTCTCCACGACCACTGGCATGCCGATCTGCGCCGTCCGCTCGAAGGCCGCCCGGACGGCGGCGCCGTCGGTTAGCCGAAGCTCGACGCCTTCGCCTTTTTTGCCGAGCGCCGGTTTTAGCACCACGGGAAAGCCGATGTGCTCCGCCGCCCGAACGGCCTGGTCGGCGTCGGCTGCGGGCAGCAACTTCGGCACAGGCACCCCGTTTCGCTGCAGCAGCTGGTTGGTCATCGTCTTGTCGTGGCTGACGTGATAGGCCAGTGCCGAGACGTGATCGGTCAGTGTTTCCTGCAGGCGGTGCTGGCGATGTCCCTGGCCGATTTGAACCAACCGGCCGCTTGGGCTCAGACGGAACCAAGGGATACCGCGCCGATTGGCAGCGTTGACGATGGCGCGCGTGGTCTGGTCGAGTTTGTTTCTTTGGGCGCTATCCAGCAACCGATCGCGCATTTCCGCCGGTGTCGCCTTCGGCGGCTCGCCGATCGGGTGCAGGTGATCCGGCAGCAATGCGGTGACGATCTCCAGCGCGACGCGGCCGGCGCGAAGACCGAAGTCTTCTTCCTCATAGGCGAAAACCGCATCGCGGGTGGCCAGGTCTTTGGTCGGGAAGTCGCCCCATACATGGACATCTGCATCGGCCCATCGCTGCAACTCAAGTGCCACGCGTGCGACCAGTCGGCTTGCGGGTTGCCCCGGTGGCAGGCGAAACGCATTCAACATTCCGCCGGGCCGACCCTCGGCATCGAGGTCGCTCGCCAGCGCCGGGAACAGGGCGACGATGCCGTCGATCAGCGGGTCGAGGCGATCGGTCGACATTGCTTGCAACGCGCCCATGTGCAAGCGCAGCCGGATGACCGGCCCGTCGGTCAGCAGGTTGGGCCCGTAGTAGACGGTGCTGTCGGTCAAGCGCATCATCGGTAGGGCGGGCCGTTCATGGCTCAGCCTTCCATGATGCCGCTGATCGTGAAGCCGCCATCGGCCGGATATGTATGGCCGGTCACGAAGCTGCTCTCGTCGCTCGCCAGGAAGGCGGCGACCGCGGCGATCTCGGTTGGTCGGCCGTATCGCGCCAGCGGCATTCGCCCGGCGACGCTGTCGCTCAGCTCGTCCGGCTGGTCGTCGCGTGTCTTGGTCGGTCCCGGCGCCACCGCGTTGACCCGAATGTCGTGCGCCGCCAGTTCGATCGCCATGGTCTGCGTCAGGTTGATCAGTCCGGCTTTGCTGGCGCCATAGGCGGCCCGCCCGCGTCCACCGAACATGCCGGAATTCGAGGCGACATGGACGATCCGGCCACCGTCGCCTTGCGCGATCATCTGCCGAGCGGCGAGTTGTCCGCAAACGAATGCGCCATAGAGGTTGATGCCGAGCACCTGCTGCCAAAGCGCGTCGGTCATCTCAAGGAACGGCGCGCGGTCCATGATGCCGGCATTGCACACCAGCACGTCGACCCGGCCGCAGCGGGACACCGCGGCCTCGACGAACGCCGCGACGGAGTCGCGCTGCATCACGTCAACGTGCGTAGCACTGGCCGAACCTCCTGCCGCGTTGATCCGGTCTGCGCTGGCGGTGCCCGCGGCGTCGTTGACGTCGCCGATCATGACGTGTGCACCCTCTTCGGCCAGCCGCGCCGCGATCGCCTGTCCGATTCCATGACCGGCACCCGTTACCAGCGCGGTCTTGCCTTCCAGTCCCTTCATGCGTCCCCTCCAATACGCCGCCCACACCATCCTAGACGGCCATCCGTCGGCGTAGAAGCCGCCTTGCAACATGGGCGTCGCCGCATGGCGACCCTATATAGGCGTCATGGAGGCACGTTTGATGAACTCGCGTACTGAGTTGAGCCGCCGGCGCCTGCTGTTTTCGGCGGCGGCAATGGGCCTTGTGGGCCTGCTGCCAGCGCCGTCGCTGGCACGCCCCGGCCGCGTCATGCGGCAGATCCCGTCCACTGGTGAAGCTGTGCCCGCCATCGGCATGGGCTCCTGGATCACCTTCGATGTCAGCGACCCCAGCCTGCGCGATGCGCGCGTCCCGGTGCTGCAAGCCTTTCTCGAACAGGGCGGCGCACTGGTCGACTCCTCGCCGATGTATGGTGAAGCGGAGGCCGTCATCGGACACGCGTTGCCACAGGTCAGTGGCGGCGAAGCCCTGTTTTCGGCGACCAAGGTCTGGACGCCGGGGCAATGGTTCGGCGTCCAGCAGATGAAGCATTCGGCCGAGCTATGGGGTGTCGACAGGTTCGACCTGATGCAGATCCACAACATGCTCGACTGGCGCACCCATCTCGAAACGCTTCAGGAGTGGAAGGCCGACGGACGCGTACGCTACATCGGCATCACCACATCGCACGGCCGGCGTCACGACGACATGGTGGACGTCATCCGGCAACAGCCGTTCGATACCGTGCAGTTCACCTACAACATCCTCGACCGGGAGGCCGAGCGGCGGTTGCTGCCGCTGGCGGCGGATCACGGCCGTGCGGTGATCATCAACCGACCGTTCCAGCGCGGCGGGCTGTTCGATCGGTTCGAGCGTCATCCTTTGCCGGACTGGGCCGGCGAGATCGAGTGCCGCAACTGGGCCCAGTTCTTTCTGAAATTCGTCATCTCCCATCCGGACGTCACCGTCGCCATCCCGGCGACCAGCCGGGTCGATCACATGATGGAGAATATGGGCGCGCTTTATGGCCGCTTGCCGGACGCGGCCATGCGGCAACGCATGATCGACTACGTCGAAGCGCTCTGATCGCCTGCCGCCAGCTCGACCGGCTGGCCATGCGGTGTGTTCAGATAGGCGCGTCGCCAGGCTTCGACGCGGTCGGTCAGCACCACGTCATTGACGCCGCCGCTTTGTGCGAGAAGTTGCTCCAGTGCGGCCAGCGCGGCGGCGTAGTAGGTCGCCTGATTGTCGGGCGCGCCGTCATCGCTCGCCTGTCGCAGTTGCGCGCCGAGCGCGTCGGACCATTGTGCCGGGGTGAACCGGCCGGCGTCTGCCAGGGCAAACGCAAGGGCAAGCACCTGGGCCTGCCAGGGTTCGTCGAACACCGGCTCGCCATCGCTCGGCATCATGGGCGTGAAGGGCGTCTGTTCAGGCGGGCGCAAGATGGCTCTGCCATAGATCGAGCGATATGCGGTCCCGTGGGTTCTTGGCGTCGGGCCACAACTCCTTTGCCTCGAAAACCACGGTGTAGATCGGCTCGCCCCGCCGGTCGCCCAGTGCGTTGGCGTCGGCAAACACGTGCGTGCCGTGATGGCTCTCGATGGTGCCGACCCGTCCGCGAGCATAGGCGGGCAGGCGGGTATGCGTGGCGATGCCGTGCGAGGCGGTACGTACGCGGTCGCCGGGGGCAAAGGCCGGCTTGACGTCAGGTTGCATATCCATGTGCCGTACGTGCTGCTTGGCGTCGGCCACCTTTTCTGCCGACATCGGCGGCGGCAGGTCGGCGCGCGGTGTCCGCGCCTTGCCCTCGACCAGCTCTTCGACCGTGGCGACACCGGAATTCACCATCATCGCGGCGTAGGTCTGCAGCCACTGGTCGTAGTAGGGACGGGTCAGATAGTCGACCGGCTCGATCAGTTCGCGGCAATGGCGGAACCAGTCGATCGACCAGTCGTCGGCCCGGCTGATCCCCTGGGCTATTCCATACACCCGGCCTTCCCACGGGGAATGGAATGCTTCCTCGGGCTCGTCGACATCGACGGCGCCAAACCCCTGCTTTCCGCCCAGATCGTGCGTACCGTCCATCAGCCAATCTCCCGCGGCGTTAGATCGCGCGCCGTACCGATCATCGAATTGCGGCTGACGATCCCCGCCAGTTGTTCCGCGTTCCAGCCGTCGGTGCCGTTTGGTCGCTGCGGCAGCACCAGATAGCGCAGTTCGGCCGTGCTGTCCCAGACCCGCACTTCGATATCATCGGCAAGTTCGACGCCAAATTCGGCCAGCACCGCGCGCGGTTCGCGCACCGCACGGGCGCGATAGGCGGCGGTCTTATACCAGTTCGGCGGGATACCCAGCACCGACAGCGGGTAGCAGGAGCACAAGGTGCAAACGACGAGGTTGTGACGTTCGTCGGTGTTTTCGACCACTTTCAAATGGCCCGAACCGGCGCCGCCGAAGCCCATTTCGTCGACGGCGGCCGCCCCATCGGCCAGCAGCCGCTCCTTGTACGCTGCGTCGGTCCATGCCCGCGCCACCACAGCCGCGCCGCGCTTGGGACCGATCTCCTCGCTGTAGGCGTCGACCCAGGCGTCGATCGCCGCCGGATCGACCATGCCTTTTTCCACCAGCAGGCTCTCGATCGCCTTCACGCGTAGCGCCGGTTCCGGCGGCAGGTGGCTGTGCAATTCCTCATGAATGTGTTGGATCTTGCGTGAATCGTGATCGGTCATGCTGCCGCCCTCCTCATCCGGCAACACTATGAAGCATTGCCGGCCGGGACGGTAGACGCATTCCCGCGCAAGCGCTCTAACCGTGGCTGTAGCTGTCCTCGGTCGGCATGGTCGTCGTCTTCCGGCCCGGGAACGGCGCAAACGGGTAGGGCCGTTCCTCGGTGTTGAACGTCTGATAGGCGACGATCTCGTGCAGGTAGCGGCCGATCCGGTCGCCCAGCGTGCGCAGCTCCACATTGACCTTGCCGGTGGTCAGGCGCCCGATGATCTGTACCACCGCGATGACCAGTACGACGAACTCGGCAATGCCGAAGATCAGCGCAAACAGCACCATGTAGGCCACCCTGATCCAGGTCGACCGTCGGGACAGGTTTTGCTTCAGCTCGTCGGACATCGGTGTTGCTCCGTCGTCAATGAATATCCACCTGGTATATGGGGATATGTCGCGACGGCGCAAAGCCCGATGACGACGTTGGACGACCGGAATAACCGAGCGTATGTCCGGGTACCTATTGGACGGTGGCGTCGGCGGCGATCTTGGCGAAGATGGCGTCCAGTTCCTGCGCCAATGTGTCAAGCTCGGCGCTGCCATAGGGTTTGAACACGGCGCTGGGCGGTCGATAGGTCAGGCTTGCGGTGCCGTCGCTGTTCTCGGTCAGGTAATAGCGCAACGGTGCTTCGATTCCGGCGGGCACGCTCGCTTCGAGCATGCGTACCGCGAAGTCGTTGCGATAGACGCCGACGACCATGTTGCCTGGGATATCGATACCGCGCCGGGCGGCACCGGCGGAGGCACTGGCCTGGGTCACCAGGCCCATCTTGTTGGCGGCAACCGCCGCTTCAAGGGCGTTGCGCAGGTCGGCGAACGATTTATTCGTCTTGATCACCCTGGTCTCGGTCTGCGTCCGCGCATCACCGGCGTGGGCGAGACTCAGCACGCTGGCAAACAGGGTTGCCAACAGGGCGATCAGCGAAATGTGACGGCGGCGCATATTGTATCTCCCCAGCCTCTTCGCGTGACGCGCAGTGTCAAGCATCACACGATACGCCGAAGCCGGGCCCCTGCGGCCGCCGTTCACCGATATTTGAAACGCGGTGTGCGGCTAACGGTCAGCCGGCGAGGTTCTTGGCGAAGAAGGCCATGGTGCGCTCGCGCGCCCGCGCCGCCGCCGCTTCATTGAAGGAGCCGCGGTGGTCGCAGTTGAAGCCATGGTCGGCGTCATAGACGTGGACGTTGGCGTGCGGCTGTGCCGCCTTGATCTTATCGACATCCGACAGCGGAATGCCGGCGTCGTGTTCGCCGAAGTGCATCAGCATCGGGCACCGCGCCGCCTCGTCCTTGTAGGGGATGATCTGGCCGCCGTAGTAGACCACCGCGCCGGCGATATCGAGGCGCACGCCCGCCAGGAACGAGATCGTGCCGCCCCAGCAGTAGCCGACGGTGCCGACTTTCAGGCCATCGGCCGCCAGCAGGTCCGCTGCCGCTTTCACGTCCTTCACCGTATCGTCCCAGGAGAATTCGTCGCGCAGGTCGCGGCCGATCGCAATGTCGTCCGGCGTGTAGCCGACCTGGAAGTTCTTGCGCGACGACCGGTCGTAGAGTGCCGGTGCGACGACGCTGTAGCCGTCGCTGGCGAAGCCGTCGCAGACCTCGCGGATATGGACATTCACGCCAAAAATCTCCTGCAGCACGACAATGCCGCCTTTGGCGCTGCCGGCTGGATCGGCGCGGTAGGCGTTCAACTCATGACCGTCTTCGGCCGTCAGGGTCAGGTCCTTGCCCATGTCTTGTCCTCCCGTTTTTGCGGCGCGGCGGCGCCGTCCTCGTATGGCTAGTCGGCGTCCGGACGCCGCAGCATCATCGCCAAGCTCATCAGTTCCGCCACCACGACGTTGTCCTGGTTCAGCACCTGGTTGCGGATGCGCAGATGTCCGCGGTCGGGCTTGCTGCGTGACGGTTCGACCGCGACGATTTCCGAGCGTACCGACAACGTGTCGCCGGGCCGCACCGGCTTGATCCATTTCAGATCGTCGAACCCGGGCGAGCCCAGCATGGCGGAACCGTCGGCATCGGCGATGCGATGATCGCATATCATCTTCATCATCATGGCACAGGTATGCCAGCCACTGGCGATCAATCCGCCGTACATGCTTTGCTTGGCCGCTTCCGGGTCGGTGTGAAACGGCTGGTCGTCGAAGTCGCGGGCAAACTCCAGCACCTCTGCCTCGGTCACCTCATAGCTGCCGAATTCCGAGACGTCGCCGACCTTGTTGTCCTCGAGGTAGCGCAACTTGTTCATGCCGCATCCTCCGTCTTTGCCGGATCGGGGCGCAGGCCGTACAGCCCGATGCCTTCGACGAACATGACTTCCTTGCCGTCCTGGTTGGTCATGCTGGAGCGGTTGCGCAGAATACCGAACGGTCGGGTTTTCGACCGGCGCAATTCCAGAACTTCCATTTTGGCGGACAGGATGTCGCCCGGCCGCACCGGCACTACCCAGCGGCAGGTGTCGAGGCCGGGCGCGCCCATGCTGGCCCATTTCTCGCGCTTGATCGTGTTGGCTAGCAGGCTCATGAACATGGCCGAGGTGTGCCAGCCGCTGGCGATCAGACCGCCGAACGCGCTGTCCTTGGCGGCTTCCGGATCGACGTGAAAAGGCTGCGGATCGTATTTCCTGGCGAAGGCGATGATTTCCTCCGCACTGACGGCGCGGGTGCCGAGGTCGTAAACCTCCCCCGCTTCGAAATCTTCGAAGTACTTCATGGCGTTTTTTGGTGGTTTCCTTGATCGGCGTTGCAGTGCAGCATCCTAGTTGCGGCATGCCTCGCTGCATAGGACTGACATCGCTCGGATAACGGTCCGGCACCAACGGGACAAGGGGAGGGACGATGCTGACTTTGGTGTTCTGTCTACGACGGCAGCCGGCGCTGAGCCGGGCCGAGTTTCAGCGCTATTGGCGCGAGAACCATGGACCGCTCATGCAGGCGCGGATGGTGGCATTCGGGGCCGCCCGGTACAGGCAACTGCACACCATCGGCGGTGCCGAGGCGGAGATGATTGCCACCTCGCGCGACACGCAGGAACCCTACGACGGGGTTGCCGTCGTGGAATGGGTGGATCTCGACAGATTTCGCCGGTTCAATGAAACCGACGATGCGCGCACCGCGGGCCGCGAGATGTATCGCGATGAGCTCAATTTCATCGACCTCGAACGGTCAACCATCTTTCTGACCGAAACCGGTTTCGAGGCGCTCGGCCCGGACGGGGCCTAGTGCAACTGTCCGGCGCTAGACGTTGAAGCGGAACAGCATCACGTCGCCGTCCTGCACGACGTAGTCCCGACCTTCGGCGCGCAACTTGCCCGCATCGCGCGCGCCCTGTTCGCCCTCGCAGGCCAGATAGTCGTCGAAGGCGATGGTTTCGGCGCGAATAAACCCGCGTTCGAAATCGCCATGGATCACGCCAGCCGCCTGCGGCGCCTTGGTGCCGCGGGTAATCGTCCAGGCGCGGGTTTCTTTGGGGCCGGCGGTGAAGTAGGTGATCAGGCCCAACAGATCGTAGCCGGCCCGGATCACCCGCCCCAGGCCGGTTTCCTCCAGCCCCAGATCGGCAAGAAAGGCGGCCTTGTCGTCCGGGTCGTCGAGCTGTGCCACCTCGGCTTCGATCGCCGCCGAGATCACCACCGTGCCGGCGCCGGTATCGCGCGCCATCTGCTCGACCCTGCGGCTCAGCTCATTGCCAGCCGCCGCGGCACCCTCGTCGACGTTGCAGATGTAAAGCACCGGCATCGCGGTCAGAAGCTGCAGGCCGCGAAACATCACCGCTTCCTCGTCGGCGATGTCGATGGTGCGTGCCGGTTTGCCGTCCTGCAGGACGGCGACCGTGCGTTGCATCAGGTCGAGCAGCGCCTTTGCGTCCTTGTCGCCGCCGCGCGCCCGCTTGGTCGCCGTCTCGATACGTTTTTCCAGGCTGGCGAGGTCGGCCAGCATCAGCTCCGTCTCGACGGTCTCGGCATCGCTGATCGGATCGACGGCGTTGTTCACATGCGTGATGTCGCTGTCCTCGAAACAGCGCAGGACGTGCAGAATGGCGTCGACTTCGCGGATATGTCCCAGAAACTGATTGCCCAGACCTTCACCTTTCGACGCGCCGGCAACCAGTCCGGCAATGTCGACGAACGTCAGTACCGTCGGCACGATCTGCGCCGACTTCGCTATCGCGGCTATCCGGTCGAGACGCGAATCCGGTACCGGCACTTGCCCGACATTCGGTTCGATGGTGCAGAAGGGGTAGTTCGCCGCCTCGGCCTGGGCCGTGTTGGTCAGCGCGTTGAACAGAGTCGACTTGCCTACGTTCGGCAGTCCGACGATGCCGCATCGGAATCCCATGCTGGTGCTCCGTCATATCTGGTGAGACCGCCAACAGGGCCGGAGCCCCGCCGGGTCCGCAACGGCGTTACGATGCCGCCGTCTGTGTCTGCAGGATCAACGCGACCCGGGTGGCAAAGCCCGGATCGTCGCGCTGGGCAAGGTAGGGTGCGGCATCCGCGATGGCGTCGATCAGCGGGTCGAGCCAGGCGTGATCGGCCTTGGCGAAGTCCGACAGCACGTGACCCATGACACGCTCCTTCTGGCCCGGGTGCCCGATCCCGATGCGCACACGGCGGAAATCGGCACCAATGTGGGCCTTCAGGCTGCGCAGGCCGTTATGTCCGGCCAGTCCGCCGCCGCGCTTCACCCGCATCTTACCGGCCGCCAGGTCGAGTTCGTCGTAGAACACGACGACATCGTCGGCCGTCAGCTTGAAGTAACGCATGGCTTCGCCGACGCTGCGTCCCGACTCGTTCATGAACGTCGTGGGTTTCAGCGCCAGGATCTTCTCGCCATCCAGCACGCCTTCCGAAACCTGACCCTGGAAACGCGCCCGCGCAGGCGAAAAGCCATGGCGGCGGACGATCTCGTCCACCGCCATGAAGCCGACATTGTGTCGATTGCTGGCGTATTTCGCGCCCGGGTTTCCCAGGCCGACAAAAAGCTGCGTCATCGGATTGCCCAGCCCGACGAAGAGCTGCAAGGCGTTACTCCTCGCCGCCTTCCTTCGCTTCGCCCTCGGCAGGAGCCTCCTCGCCAGCAGCCGCCTCTTCCTCTTCGGTCTCGGTCGGCGTGACGGTCGGTGCCGCGATGGTGGCGATGGTGAAGTCGCGGTCGGTGATGGTCGGCCGCGCGCCCTCCGGCAGCGTCACCGCCGAGATATGCAGCGAGTCGCCGATATCGAGACCGGCCAGGCTGGCCTCGATCTGTTCCGGAATGGCATCGGCACGGCAGTGCATCTCGATCTCGTGGCGCACCACGTTGAGGACGCCGCCGCGGCGCAGACCGGGGCTGTCGTCTTCGCCGGTGAAAAGCACCGGGACGGCGATGTCGATCTCTGCATCCTTCGACACCCGCAAAAAGTCGACATGCATCGGCACATCGCTGACCACATGGAACTGCACGTCACGCGGCAGTACCCGCTCGTCGCTGTCGGTGCCCTTGAGGTCGTACAGGGTGTTGAAGAAGGCGCCGGTTGCGATCTGCCGGTCAAGTTCCCGGCGGGTGATCGAAATCGGCTGCGGCGGGCGCTTGTCGCCGTAAACGACGCCAGGCACCAGCCCCTCTCTGCGTGCCGCCCGGGCGGACCCCTTACCGACCCGGTCACGCAGCTGGACGTTGATGATGTTCTGATCGGACATCTAATTTCGTCTCCGCTTGCTCATGTCGATACGGCCAATCACGCCGGGCGGAAGCCTCCAGGGGTGCCACCAGCCGCGTCGTGTCGCCGGCTCGACGTCCAATAAGTAGTTATAAAGCCCGCCCATATACGCGGATCGGGCAGGAAACTCAAACGGTTTTAGTAGGTTAGGTCTCAGTCGAAGAGGCTGGAAACCGAGCTTTCTTCGCTGATTCGGCGGATTGCCTCGCCCATCAGCGGCGCGATTGACAGCGAGCGTACATTGCGGGCATGCCGCATCGCCTCGGTGGCGGCGATGCTGTCCGTCACCACGAGGTTCTTCAGGGCGGATGCGGTGACGCGCGCAACGGCGCCGCCGCTCAATACGCCATGGCTGACGTAGGCGTAGACCTCCTCGGCACCGTGGTCCATCAAGGCGCCGGCGGCATTGCACAGGGTGCCGGCGGAATCGACGATGTCGTCGACGAGGATGCAGGTCCGGCCACTGACGTCGCCGATGATGTGCATGACTTCCGATACGCCGGCGCGCTCACGCCGCTTGTCGACGATCGCCAGGTCGGCATTCAGTCGCTTGGCCAAGGCCCGCGTCCGAACCACACCGCCCACGTCCGGTGAGACCATCATCAGATCGGCGCCGTCGAAGTGTTCCTGAATGTCGCGGCTGAACACCGGGCCGCCGAACAGATTGTCGGTCGGGATATCGAAAAAACCCTGAATCTGACCAGCATGCAGATCCAGGGTCAAAACGCGGTGGGCACCGGCCGTGACGATCAGGTTCGCCACAAGTTTGGCGGAGATCGGTGTGCGCGCGCCGGGTTTCCGGTCCTGCCGGGCGTAGCCGAAGTAGGGCACCACCGCGGTAATGCGGCGGGCCGACGCACGGCGCAGCGCGTCGATGCAGACCAGCAGTTCCATCAGATTGTCGTTTGCCGGCGACGAGGTCGACTGAATGACGAAGACGTCTTCGCCGCGCACGTTCTCATGGATCTCGACGAACACTTCCATGTCCGAAAACCGACGTACGTCCGCGCCCGTCAGAGGTGTTTCAAGGTAGGCCGCAATCGCCTCAGCCAAGGGTCGATTGCTGTTTCCGGCAAGCAGTTTCATCTACGCAACCCTGTTCGCAGCGGCGGGACGTGGCCGCCGGCTGCCCTCTCTGACCGACAGGGCGGATTAAATAACAATCGAGTGACGGTCTGTAAACGCGCAGGGGTGTGCTTGTTCGGTCAAACTGCGGTGTCAGGAGCCTTTTGCGGCGACTTGCCGCTGCAGATCGACGATGCCGCCGACCACGCCCGTCGCGATGTCGGACGATATGCTGTTCCATTCGTAGAGAATTCGTTTGGCCGGCAGGACATTGGCCTGGTCGATGCGGCCGACTTCCTCGCCGTTCGGCCGCATCAGTCGCCACACGAGGTCGATACGCTGGCTACCGGGCCCGGTCGGTCCGATGTTCAGGTCGCCCAACAGGACGAATCCGTTGTCCGGCGGGATCGCCGTCACCGGGATTCCGGCGGAACTTAAGGCCTGAACCAAGGCCCGGTTCAGCGAGCGCCGGTCATGCTGCGGCAGACCCTCGATGGTGCCGACGCTGACCGGCGACAGCGCCAGCCGTCGGTCGCCCTCGTTTTCCTGCCGGTTCAGGCCAAGATCGATTGTGGTGGCGGCGTCGGCGGCGATCTGCGGTAACGCAGAGCCGTCGCGGGCCCGTTCGATTGGCAATGGGATGTCGGTGATGTGGTCGGTGATCAATAGTTCTTCGCCATCGGCCGACGTCACCCGCCAATGTCCTGCGATCCGCGTCGCGTCCTTCGAGATCGCTGCCCAGATCAAATGCCCGGTCAAACGCGCGCTGCCATCGTGGGCAGAGTCGGCACTCGCGGTGAAATCGTGGCTTTGCAGGGTTTCGGCCAGCAAACGGCGGAAATGCAGGGCCTGGGCGTCGCTGGACAGGCCATCGATAGTCGATACCAGCAGGCCGACGCGCGGGCTGGCCTGGAACGTCGACTGCAGGATCGCCGCCTTGTTCTCAGGTGCAAACGGCCGCGAGCGCTGCTCGCACGCAGCCAGAGCCGTGGCAAAGGCCATGACCAAAAGCGCCAAAATGGCGGAAATATGCCGTTTACAAAACACAGCTGACCATCAGTCCGAGAATGAGAATTGCCAGAAATATGAACATATGGGGCATGATAATCTCAATGAACCTGACCCTGATGTGATCAACGTGACACGATGACCACATTTGACAAGATGTCGGCAGATTGGCACCGGCGCGTTGCCGCGGCCCTAGCGCCTTCCGGTCTCATATTGCGCGGCGCATTCCACGTCGTCGATGAGGATGCGGTACCTGTGTGTCCCGATGGCCGGCGGGTCCGCACCATCGCGCTTGTCGGCAATGCCGGCCCGGCGATGTGGCGGGTGTTTTCCGCCACGGATCGGATTGGATCGGCGCCGCTCGATACCTGGACCGCGAGCACCGTATCCGCCATCGCCGGCGATCTGAGCGCAGGATGTCTGTTCCCTTTCGACGGTCCGCCATACTGGCCGTTTCAACGCTGGGCGCAGCGCGCGGATACCGTCTGGCCATCGCCGCTAGGCGTGCTGATCCACCCGGAATACGGGCTATGGCACGCCTACCGCGCGGCTTTGTTGTTCGCCGACCGATTGCCGCTGCCTGATCGCGCCGCCGCCGCGTCGCCTTGCGATACCTGCGCCGATCAACCGTGTCGCACGACGTGTCCGGTCGGCGCGATCCGGCCGCACGGGTATGACGTCGTCGGATGTCGCGCGCATGTTGCTGGCACGGGGCGGGAATGCCGTCAGACCGGTTGTCTGGCGCGGCATGCCTGTCCGGTCGGCCGGGACTACGCCTATGCACCCGATCAGGCAGCCTTTCACATGAGCGCGTTCGTTGGCGTCGCCAGCGATTAACCTTCGCCGCCGCTACAGCGCGTTGGCAAACTCGATGACCGCGGCACAAAATGCTTCCGGCGCCTCGACCGGCAGCATATGTCCGGCCTCGGCCACGTCGACCCGGCGGCCCTTCGGCAGCATGGCAAACAGCTCCTCGACGGTCTCCTGATCGTAGAACACCCGGTCATGCGGGCCGGTCATCACCAGTGTCGGGCAGTCGAGCTTGTCGTAGGCGATGTCCCAGTCGGTCTTGCCCATCCAGGTCACCAGATTGATCGCGCCGGAGTCGGCGGGCAGAGGCTCGTAGGTCGCGTCCGGCAGCAGGAACTCCGATCGATGCGCGGTCAGGAAGTCCGGCCCCGACAGCAGCGGCGTCATCGCATCGCGCATCAGGTTCGGACCGGCGACCTGCATGATCCGTAAAGTGGCGTCGTTCATCCAGGCGATCCGCGGCCCGATCCGGCGCAACGTATTGATCAGTACCAATCCCGCGACCGGCAGCCCGTTCAATACCGCCTTGGCCGCGTAAAGGCCGCCGATCGACAGCCCGACCAGCACCGGCCGATCGACCTTCAGTGCTTCGACGATGTGTTGCAAATCGCCGGCGATGACGGCTTCGTCCAGGTTCAGATCGGCACTGTACGGGCTGTTGGCCTGGCCGCGGAAGTTGTAGCACAGGGTGCCGAAACCGGCCTCGCGCAGGGCCGGCGCGACAACGGCCTGCCACATGCTGACGTCGCCGGTGATGGCGTTGACAAACACGAATGTCGGCGCGCCCTGGCGCGTCGGCCGGTCGAACTCATAGTACAGGCCATCGTTCTGGCCCAGTTGCAGCACTGGCATCGATGTTTCCTCCCTGGAACTGCCGTCAGGTTAGGGCGATGGCGGCAATCTGACGACCGTAATCGTCCTCGCCCCGATGCGTCGTCCGGCGATAGCTGTAGAAACGACCCGGATCTGCATAGGTGTCGTGTGCCAGCAGTTCGACCCCACCCAGCTCGAGTTGCAGCAGCCGGTCCTGCACGAAGCCCGGCAGGTCGAACTGGTAGTGCTGTTCCCGGTCGCCAGCGGCGAAATAGCGCGCCGTCTCGACACCGGCATTCGCAAAACTGTCGAAAAACTCAGGCCCGACCTCGTAGGACGGCTGCGCGATGCACGGACCGACGGCCGCGCGGATGCCGGCGCGCGTTGCGCCGAGGCGTTCCATCGCCTGTACCGTCGACGCCAGAACGCCGTCGAGGGCGCCGCGCCAGCCGGCATGCGCCGCGCCGATGACCTGTGCCGCGGCGTCGGCGAACAGCACCGGCGCGCAGTCCGCCGCCAGGATACCCAGGCCAACACCACGTGCCACGGTCACCATCGCGTCGCCGCGCGGCGCATCGCCCGGCATCCAGGGCGCCTCGACGACCGTGACATCGGCGCTGTGGATCTGGTGGATCGTGATCAGCGCTGGTGCCGGAACGCCCAGTGCCGTCGCCACACGGGCGCGGTTCTCCGTGATTGCATCGCGATCGTCGCTGGATCCGAAACCGCAGTTCAGGCCGTCGTAAATCCCCGTTGAAACCCCGCCTTCACGGGTGAAAAAACCATGACGGATGCCGTCGTCCGACAGGCCGGCAGCGGTGAGGGCGGCAGGTGCGGTCATGCGGTCTCCTGAAAACCTGATGGCGTAAGGCCGTCCGACGTCACGGCCAGCACCTTGAACAGACGGCCCATTTGCGCGTCCCCGGTGAGCCGGTTGAGCGCCGCATCGATATCGGCCTGTTGTTGTGCGGTGGCCTGCTGCTTCAGCTGTGCTGCGCGCATATCAATGCCGAGCCGGTTCAGGAAGGCACCCTGTTGAACCGGGCCGTGCACTTGCGCGCCGCCGCCGGTCGCGGCGCGCGCCAGCGCGGCAAAATCGACATGCGCGGTCAGGTCGGCATCGCCGACGTCTTCTAGGACCGGGGCATACCGGTGTTGCCGCACAGCCTGCAGCGTGTCGCCGCGACCATCGCCCGTGTAACCGTAGTCGATGATCAGCGCCGCGCCCCCGCTCTCGGCCAGCCGTGCGGCCATGCGGCGCATGACGGCGTCACCGGCCAGCGACACCTCGGCGATATCGCCGTCTCTGGCGGTGGGCCGGCCGTCATCCGGGTCGGCTGCCGGACCGGCCGATAGTGTGAAGGCGAGCGCGCCATCGGTCACGGTGACCATACGCTCGTACCAGCGTTCGCCCTGGCGCTCGTATTGATGGATTGGCAGGGCATCGAAGAATTCGTTGGCGATGACGATCGCCGGACCGTCAACCACCTCGTCGATGCTGCCATGCCACTGCGGCGCATGGGCCCCCAGGGTATCCTGTTGCGCCTGCCGCAGCACCGGGCTGACGTCGATCAGATGCAGGTCGACTGCTTGCAGGAAGTCGGAGCGCATGCGGGCAGCGCGCAGGGCGTCGGCCATCAGCGTGCCGCGCCCGGGTCCCAGCTCGATCAGCCGCAGTGGCGATGGTGCGCCCATCTGCTGCCAGACATCGACGCACCACAGGCCGATCAGTTCGCCGAACATCTGGCTCACTTCCGGTGCCGTGATGAAATCGCCACCACGGCCCAATGGATCGCGGGTGACGTAGTAGCCGCAGGTCGGGTGGCCCAGGGCTTCGGCCATGAAGCGCGCGATCGGGATCGGCCCTTCTGCCGCGATCAGGCGCATCAGTTCCTCGGCCAGCGCCGTCATTGACCCGGTCGTGCCGTCGTCCGCCGCGCCAGCCAGATCAGATAGAGACCGCCCAGCAGCATCGGCACCGACAGAAGCTGTCCCATGGTGCTGCCGGCGGTCAGCAGGCCGATATGCGCGTCCGGTTGACGGAACAGTTCGACAAACCCGCGCGCCAGTGCATAGCCGACCAGAAACACCCCTGACAGCAGGCCACGCTGTTCGAATGCACCGGGCCGCCGCGCCAGCCAGACGAGCACGAGAAACAGTACCAGTCCCTCCAACGCCGCCTCGTAGAGCTGGCTCGGGTGCCGGGGTTCGGGCCCGCCAGCCGGAAACACCATGGCCCATGGCACGTCGCTGGCACGGCCGTAGAGTTCGCCGTTGATGAAATTGGCCAAGCGCCCGAAGAACAGGCCGATCGGTGTGGCACAGGCCGTCAGATCCGCCAGCGACAGAAAGTGAATACCGCGCCGGCGGGCAAAGATGATCAGCACAATGATCACACCGGCGAGGCCGCCGTGGAACGACATGCCGCCCTGCCAGATCGCCAGTGCCTGCAGCGGGTTCTCGATGTAGTAGCCGAAATTGTAGAACAGCACGTAGCCCAGGCGCCCGCCCAGGATCACGCCCAGCGTCGCCCAGGTCAGAAAGTCGTCGATATCGTCGGCCTGCATGATCTGCGCCCGGCGATCGTTCAGCCGGCGCATGTAGCGCCAGCCCAGCACCAGGCCGGCGACATATGCCAGCGCATACCAGCGGATCGCGAACGGTCCGATCTCGATCAGAACGGGATCGATCTCGGGGAACGGTAGGGCGGCCAGCGGTGCGTACAGCGACATCCAATACCTCGTTTGCCCTCGTATAGCCGTGCCGGCAGGCGAGCGGCAAGCGATCCCTATCGGCGCCATCTTGCGCCTTGTCGCTGGCGCACGCATATTCCATGCGAACTCGAAGGAGGGATCATGGACGCGCGCCGCCGGGTACTCGACGACATCGCCAAGCTGGCCACCAGCACGGCGGGCCTGCTGCAGGGCGCCGGCCGCGAGGCTGAGATGCTGTTCCGCCAGCGGTTGGACGGCGTGCTTGACCGCATGGATCTCGTACCTCGCGAGGAGTTCGACGTCGTCAAGGCGATGGCGGCGGAAGCACGGGCGCAGAACGAGGCGCTGACGGCGCGCGTTGCCAAGCTGGAAGCCGCGATTCAGGCGCAGAAGAAGCCGGCGCCGGCAAAGCGCGCGGCGAAAACGTCGGCTGCCGGCAAGCGCACGGCCGCGAAGTCGTTGACGGCCCGCACCGGCTCGACGGCACGCAAGAGTCAGAAAACCGCCAAAAAATAGCTGCCCGCCCGCCGCCGCGAATCGACGCGCCGAAGGGCTTGGTTTTCTGCGCCGAAAAGCGCTTGCGCGCGACTCCGCGCTTTGGCACGTTACCGCCCATGGTGGTTCGGTCGGTGTCCGACCACTAAATGTTGCTACCAAATTCCTGGACAGGCCAATCGTGTTTGGACAAGCAAAATTCGTCCAGGGAGGTGCGAGTCGCATGGCGTGGAGGGGCGCAGTATGAGCATAAGCTCAGTCGGCGACTTGATTGATCTCGGTAATCCGCTCGACGTCGTCGAGGAGATCGTTTCGGCCAATCAATGGCCGTTCGACCGTCAGGGCGATGAAGAGCTCTCGGTTTCCGTTGCCGGCAGTTGGTGCGACTACCATTTCGGATTCTCGTTCAGCAGCTACCAGGGCGGGCTGCAACTCGCCTGCGCCTACGACATGCGCGTGCCGGCCCGTCGGCGGGCCGATGTCTACACGCTTCTGGCGCAGATCAACGAGCGCGTCTGGCTGGGCCACTTCGACCTGTGGTCGGAAGACGCCATTCCGATGTTCCGTCATGCGGTGCTGACCCGCGGCGGTTCCGTCCCCAACTCGACGCAGATGGAATCGCTGATCGAAATCGCCATCTCCGAGTGCGAGCGCTTCTATCCCGCCTTCCAGTTCGTCATCTGGGGCGGCAAGACGCCGGCCGAAGCTATCGCAGCGTCGATGCTGGAAACCGTCGGCGAGGCATAGGCACATGGCTGCGGGCACGCTCACCGGGGTCGGGCCGCTGCTCTTGGTTGGCTGCGGCAAGATGGGCGGCGCGCTGTTGCACGGCTGGCTCGCGCAGGGCGTTGCGGCCAGTGATGTCTTGGTCGTCGAACCGGCCGCCGATCCCAGCAGAATCAGTATTCCACCGGGTGTGAGGGTGGTGGACGCGGCCGACCGGTTGCCGGGCGACTTCGTGCCGGCCGCGATCATTCTGGCCGTGAAACCGCAAGTCATGGCCGATGTCGTGCCGGCCTATGCGCGTTTCGCGGCCAACGACACGGTGTTCGTTTCAATCGCCGCCGGAACGCCGGTGAAGTTCTTTGCCGGCGTACTTGGCGATCATGCCGCCATCGTCCGCGTCATGCCGAACACCCCGGCGGCTGTCGGTCGTGGGATGAGCGTGCTCTGTGCCAATGACCGCACGTCGGCGTCTCAACGGGAGATGTGCGGCAAGCTGATGGGCGCGGTCGGGGCTGCGGCCTGGCTCGACGATGAGGGCCTGATGGATGCCGTGACCGCGGTGTCCGGGTCCGGCCCGGCCTACGTGTTTCTGTTGATCGAGGTGATGGCCGAGGCCGGTGTCGCGGTCGGCCTGCCGCCGGCGCTGGCGCAGCAGTTGGCGCTGGAAACCGTGGCCGGCGCCGGCGAACTGGCGCGGCAGTCGGATGACGCGCCAAGCCAACTTCGCGTCAATGTCACAAGCCCGGGCGGCACCACCGCTGCCGCGCTGGAGGTGTTGATGGCGGCCGACGGCCTGCCGGCGCTTATGCAGCGCGCGGTGGCGGCGGCCGAGCGGCGCGGGCGCGAACTCGGCGCCTGATCCGCGCCTGACCTTTCAGCCGACCCGGTATTCCTTCACGAACTCCTCGTTGATCGTCACGCCCAGGCCGGGCCGGTCTGGAATTTTGATCTCGCCGTCGACGGCTATGAAATCTTCATGCGCCAGGTCCTGCAGCATCGGGTTGGCGCCGAGCGAGTATTCGATGATGAAGGCCGACGGTACCGCCGCGGAAACATGCAGGCCGGCTGCGAAGGTCGTCGCCCCGCCCCACAGGTGGGCCGCGAACCGGACCTGCCAGGCATCGCACAATGCGGCGATCCGCATGGTTTCGGTGATGCCGCCGGCAATCGAAACGTCGGGCTGCAGAATGTCGGCGGCGCGCAGTTCCAGCAGGTCGCGGAAAGCAAACCGGGTGAATTCGCTCTCGCCGGTGGCGATTGGGATGTCGGTCATGGCGCGGATTTCCGCCAGGCCGCGCTTGTCGTCGCCGATCACAGGTTCCTCGAACCAGGCGATGTCGCAGTCAGCGACGCCGCGGCAGAACCGTTTCGCCTCCGCCACCGTCATCGTGCCGTGCGCATCGCACATGATGTCGATGTCGGGCCCCAGGGCCTCGCGTGCCGCGCGCACTCGGGCGATTGAGTGCGACAACGGCCCGTCGCCGGCACCGACGCGCATTTTCACCGCCTTGAAGTTGCCGCGGTCGAGGAAGCTCCGCAGCTCCGCGGCGATTCCGTCGACCGGCGCCCACCCGCCGGAGGCATAGGCCGGCATGCGGTCGTGCCGTTTGCCGCCCAGCAACTGGTGCACCGGCACGTCGAGCGATTGGCCGAGGATGTCCCAAAGGGCGATGTCGATGCTGCTCATCGCCGCGATGGTGATGCCACGCCGGCCCATGGCCGGAAAGGCGTGTCCGCGCGCCAGCGCCAGGCCGGCCCGGCCGCCGTTGTACATCTCATCCCAAAGGCGCGAGATGCGGCGCGGGTCTTTGCCGATCAATGCTGGCCCCAGTTCCAGGTTTACCAGCGCATTGATTGCGTGATTGGTGCTGGCACTGGACAGCGCGCCACGCGCCTCACCATGGCCGACGATGCCGCTGTCGGTCTCGATCCGCACCAGCGTGGTGTCGAACGACGCAATGCGGCCAAAGTCGGTCGTGTGCTGGCGCTCTTCCGGAATAGGGACATGCAGCCAGTCGGCCGAAACGGCGGTGATCCTCATGCGGCCGGCCTATGGCTTGAACACGGAGTCGGCGGCGCCGCGTGCGGTCTGTTTTCTGGCAATCTCTGCGCGTACCCGGGCGATCTCGATCTCCATCTCGGCGATGTATTCGTTCAGTTGCTCGATGGACATCACGTAGAGATCCGGTTTGCCGGCCGGCGCTTTCTTCGGGTCCAGATCGTCGGTATCCAACTTTTCTCTCCCTTCGCGTTTCCGCCAACGATAGCAGACCCCGTTTACGCCGGGTATGCTTGGACCTGGTCCGCGCACGCGGCCGCAGGGGAGGACACTGTGCACGTACCCGAGCAGCGCCGGCTGAAGTCGCTCTATTTCGACTACGAGGTGTTCCCATTCGTGCCGCCGCCGGAACTCGCAGGCGAAGCGCGCCGGCATCCGGTGGCCATCGTGGGTGCCGGGCCGGTCGGCCTGGAAGTGGCATTGGAGCTGGCCCGCTACGGCGTTGCCTCCGTGGTGATCGAGGCCGGCAACACTGTCTCCGAAGGCAGCCGCGCCGTTTGTCTGGCGCGCCGCTCCATGGAGATCATGCAGCAGCTCGGTCTGGATCAGCGTTTCCTGGAGAAGGGTTTGCCCTGGACCGGCGGGCGCTCGTTCTATCGCGACGAGGTCGTGTTCAATCTCGACATGCCGCATGACGACGACGACCGCTTTCACCCGATGACCAACCTGCAGCAGTGCTACATCGAGCAGTACATGCTCGACCGTATTGCCGACAGCGACCTGATCGACGTGCGGTTCGCAAGCAAGGTCATCGAAATCGAGAATGGCAGCGACGGCGCGCGTTTGCGTGTCGACACGCCGGACGGCGACTATTGGCTCGACGCCGACTGGGTCGTCGCCGCCGATGGCGCCCGGTCGGCCATGCGCAAGCTCATGGGCCTGCGGCTGACCGGCGACTCATACGAAGGCCGCTTCGTCATCGCCGACATTCAGATCGCCCTCGATCACCCGATCGAGCGCCGTGCATTCTTCGACCCGCCCTGGAACCCTGGCAACACGGTGCTGTTCCACAAGCAGCCGGACGATATCTGGCGCGTCGACTACCGCCTGCCGGATGACGAGACCGAAGAGGAGGCGCTGCAGGAAGCAACGATCCGCAAGCGCATCCAGCAGCACCTCGACATGCTGGAGATCGACCTGCCGTGGGAACTCGACTGGTACTCGATCTATTCCGCCAATACGCTGACACTGGAACGCTACGTTCACGGCCGGGTCTGTTTCGCCGGCGATGCCGCGCATCTGCTGCCGATCTTCGGCGTGCGCGGACTCAATACCGGCTGGATCGACGCCAACAACCTCGGCTGGAAACTCGCCTTCGTCGCCAACGGCTGGTCCTCGGACGCGTTGCTCGACAGCTATTCCGACGAGCGCGTCGCCGCGGCGCGGGAAATCTGCGAGGAGGCGGCCAAGAGCACGCGCTTCATGACCCCGCCGACGCGGGGCTACACGCTGATGCGCGATGCCACCCTGTCCTTGTCCCTGAGTGAAGAGTTTCCGAAGAACCTGCTGCACTGGCGTACCTCGCGCCCGCAGGATTACGTCGACAGCCGTTTGAATGCGGCGGTGGATGACGACGCCAGTTTTGTTGCCGGGCCGCGCGTCGGTGCGCCGCTCGCCAACGTCCGCTTGGCGCCCCAGCGCATGGGCGACAACAGCGATGCTTTTCTGCTCGACTACCTCGGCGCTGGTTTCAACCTGATCTGCTTCGTTGACGCCGGCGGGCTTGCAGCCGACGTCGCCGCTGCTATCGATCGCCTGGGAGCGGGACCGTTGCCGGTGACCTGCCTCCTGGTCGCCGCGGCAGACACCGCTCATGCCGGGGCCGGCGTGATTGCCGACCCGCAGCGACGCGTGTTCGCCAAATACGGTGCCGACCCGGGCACCGTCTATCTGATCCGACCGGACGGCCATGTCTGTGGCCGCTGGCGCCGGCCGACGGCAGCGCAACTCCAAGACGCCGTCCAGCGTGCTGCCGTGGCCAGGGAACGGGAGGCGGTGAGATGACCAGGGAAAACCTTGCCTTCGCCGATCTGGAAATCGTCTACGACCGCATTGCCGAAGCGATCGATCGTGCCGGACCGGCGCGCGAGGCGCTGTTCCTGGCTAAGCTGGCCATGGTGCTGAGCCACAAGCTCGGCGACCGGGGCGAAATTGAGGACGCCATCGACATCGCGCTGCGCGACATCCAGCGCTGATACCACGACGGGAGGACATCGATGACCACCGTGCCGCCGATCCATGGCCTGCATCATTTCGCCTGGCGCTGCCGCGATGCGGAGGAGACCCGCGCGTTCTATGAAGACCTGCTCGGCCTGCCGCTCGTGCACGTGATCCGCAAGGACCATGTGCCCAGCACCGGCGAGTACTGCCCCTATGTGCACATCTTTTTCCAGATGCGTGACGGGTCTTCCATTGCCTTCTTCGACCTCGGTGACGACACGGCGGCAGAGCCGTCGCCGAACACACCGGGCTGGGTCAACCACATCGCCCTGAAGGTCGAGACATTGGCCGAGGTCGAGCAAGCCAAGGCGCGACTGGAGGCGGCGGGCATCGAGGTACTGGGCATTACCGACCACGAGATCATCAAGTCGATCTACTTTTTCGACCCCAATGGCCTGCGGGTCGAACTGACGACCGATATTGCCAGCGACGCCGAAATGGCGGCGCATGCCCGCGAGGCACGATCGCTGCTCGACGGCTGGACCCAGGAAAAGCGCGCCTGACAGCCGGCCACTGCATGGCACGCTCACAGCGTTGCCAAGCCGGCAGGAAGCCATTAGACCGAACGCCGCCGGGGCCGGCGACACCAATGAGTTGGAAGGAAGCGCAGCGATGACCGACCTGCCGAACACCATGACCGCCGTCGAAATCGCCGAATTCGGCCCGCCAGAGGGACTGACGCCGGCCGAACGGCCGATGCCGCAGCCGCAGCATGGCGAGGTGTTGATCAAGGTCGCCGCTGCGGGGGTCAATCGCCCCGATGTGGCGCAGCGCCAGGGCGGCTATCCGCCGCCGCCTGGCGCATCCGACATTCCGGGCCTGGAGATTGCCGGCACCGTCGTCGCCGTTGGCCCGGGCGTACATGAGGTCAAGCTTGGCGATCAGGTCTGCGCGTTGGTCGCCGGCGGCGGCTATGCCGAATACTGCACCGCGCCAGAGGCCTTGTGCCTGCCGGTGCCGGACGGGCTGTCGCTGATCGAGGCTGCGGCCCTGCCGGAAACCTACTTCACCGTGTGGACCAATGTGTTTCAGCGCGGTCGCCTGATCGGCGGTGAATCGGTACTGATCCACGGCGGGTCGAGCGGCATCGGCACCACGGCCATTCAGCTGGCCAACGTCTTCGGTGCCCGTGTCTTCGCCACCGCCGGTTCGTCCGACAAATGCCGGATTTGCGAGGAACTCGGCGCCGAACGTGGCATCAACTATCGCGAAGAGGATTTCGTCGAAGTCGTCCGCGACCTGACCGGCGGCGACGGCGTCGACCTCATCCTCGACATGGTCGGCGCACCCTATGTACAGCGCAATCTCGAGGCGCTCGTCGTCGAAGGTCGCTTGGTGCAGATCGCTTTTCTGTCTGGGCCGAAGTTGAAGGAATTCAACATGCTGCCGGTTATGCTGAAGCGGTTGACCGTCACCGGCTCGACCCTGCGGCCGCGCACGGTCGAGCAGAAGGCCGTCATCGCCGCCGAACTGCGCGAGAAGGTATGGCCGCTGCTGGCCTCGGGCGCTGTGAAACCGGTCATGGATCAAACCTTTCCGTTGGCCGAGGCAGCCAAGGCGCACGCCCGCATGGAAGCCAGCACCCACATTGGCAAGATCATGCTGAAGGTTGCGGACTAGGCCGCGTATCCGCCGCCGAGAGGCTACCCTCGGCCTATGGAACTGGCGGCTGGCCCTGCCGGGCGGATGCCGGACGGGCTTTGCGCCATCGTGCCGGCGCGCTATATAGGCAGCGCAGACGCCGAATTTCATTTACCCAGCGCACAACCAGCAGATGCGCGGCCCGGTCCGGCGACGGGCGCGGGTTTATCTATGGGAGATCAGGCCATGACGGCACCTCTGATGCCAAAAGCGACGGCCGTGTGGTTGGTGGAGAACACCGCGCTTACGTTCGACCAGATCGCCGACTTCTGCGCGCTGCATCCGCTGGAAGTGCAGGGTATTGCCGATGGTGAAGTCGCGGTCGGCATCAAGGGCCTGGATCCGATGTCGACCGGCCAGTTGACGCGCGAGGAAATCGAGCGCTGCGAAGGCGATGCCAGCGCCCGGCTGAAGTCGGCTAAAGCACCGTTGCGCGCGCCCGTGCGCCGTTCCAAGGGACCGCGCTACACCCCGCTGAGCAAGCGGCAGGAGCGTCCGAACGCTATCGCCTGGCTGGTCCGCTACCATGCTGAATTGACCGACGCGCAGATCTCCAAGCTGGTCGGCACCACGAAGCCGACCATCGAGTCGATCCGCGATCGCAGTCACTGGAATATCAGCAACATCACGCCGCAGGACCCGGTGACGCTCGGCATGTGTACCCAGACCGAACTGGACAGTGCCGTGCAGAAGGCGATGGCCAGGGTCGAGCGCCAGCGTAAGAAGGAAGAACGCGAACTGGACAAGCGCCGCGCCGCCAATCTGGCTGCCGCGGAGGAAGCCGGCATGCCGTCAGCGCAGCCGCTGCCCGAAGACGCCGTGTCCGAGCCGGCTGTGACGCCGGAGCCGGAATCGTCGCCGTTTGCCGAGACCACCGACGATGCCGGCACCGCACCGGCGGAGGAGCCGGACTCCACCATGGCCGGGTCCGACGCGCCCTACGACCCGTTCCGCAGCTGACCGCCGACAATTCCGTCGACCGACCGCCGCCGGCCACTGCTGCTGGCGGTGTCAGGCGGTCTGCGCCAGCCGCGCCGCCGGGCGCTCATTGATTGGCAGGTGAATGACGCTGGCCAGAACACCCAGGCCGACGGCGACCCACCAGACCATGTCGTAAGAGCCGGTCTGGTCGTACAGGCGGCCGCCCAGCCACACGCCGACAAAGGCGCCAAGCTGGTGGCTCATGAAGACGATCCCGAACAGGGTCGCCATGTAGCGCGGCCCGAACACCTGGGCGACGATGCCGCTGGTCAGCGGCACGGTCGATAGCCACAACAGTCCCATGGCGGCGGAGAAGACCAGAACCGACGTTGCGGAGATCGGCACCAGAATGAACGCGGCGATGACCACGGCGCGGACCAGATAGATGAGGCTCAGCAGGTTCTTCTTGGTATAGCGGCTGCCGAAGTAGCCGGCCGCCAGCGAGCCGATGATGTTGAAGAAACCGACCAGCGCCAGGGCCCAGGCGCCGATGGTCGCGTTCAGGCCCATGTCGGTGACGTAGGCCGGCAGATGCGTCTGGATGAAGGCGACGTGGAAACCGCAGACGAAGAACCCGGCGGTCAGATAGAGATAGCCGCTATGCGATCCGGCTTCCTGCAACGCTGCGGTCAGCGTCTGGTCCGGACCCATCGCGGCACTCTCGCCACTGCCGCGCAGGGGGAAGGCCAGCGGGATGATCAGCAGCGCCAGCAGGCTGAACAGCATCAACGCCATCGACCAGCCATATTCGTCGAGAAAGGCCTGACCGAGCGGCACCATCAGGAACTGCCCGAGCGAGCCGCTCGCCGTCACCAGCGCCATCGCCATCGACCGCATATGTTCCGGTGCCATGCGGGCGACCGCAGCGATGGCGAGCGAGAAGGATGCGCCGGCAGTGCCCAGGCCGACCAGAATGCCGGCTGACATATGCAGCTCAAGCGGCGATGAGGCCTGCGCCATGATGTAGATGCCCAGCGCATAGAGCAGGGCACCGACGGTCAGCACGCGGCCAGCGCCGAACTTGTCGGCAATCGCGCCGGCGACCGGCTGGCCAAAGCCCCAAAGCAGATTCTGAATGGCAATGGCCAGGGCGAAGACCTCGCGGCCCCAGCCAAGGTCGGCCGACATCGGCGCCAGGAACAGGCCGAAACCGGATCGGATGCCGAACCCGAGAACGGCGATGAGGCAGGCCGCGCCCACGACAATGATTAGGCCCATACGGACCTGAGTCCCGTTAACCGGCATATGGCGCTCCATCTGTCGGCGCAGCCGGGACCCCACCGTGTCTGCGCAAGCTGTTCGTGCACGTCCGCCGCGCCAGATCGACTGTCCGCAGCAGCAAATATCCCCTATTTTGCTCGCGCGGCGGTGTCAAGCAAGGCCAAGTCGCCCACCAAACGTGCCAAGCGGTAGATGCGGCAGGAGGAAGCATGCGGAGAATTCTGGTCGCCAACTCGGAAGGGACACCGGGTGTCGGCACGACGGCCGAGATGTTGGCGGCGGGTGCGGCTGGCCTCGATGCGATCGAACAGGGCGTTCGGCTGGTCGAGATCGACACGTCTATTCGCACCGTCGGCCGGGGCGGCTGGCCCAACCTTGTCGGCGATGTCGAACTTGACGCTGCGATGATCAACGGCACGACCTTTCGCACCGGTGCGGTCGGCGGGCTCAAGGGGTACCTGTATCCGATCAGCATCGCCCGGCAGGTCATGGAACGGCTGCCGCACGAACTGCTGATCGGCGAGGGGGCGGCCCGCTTCGCACGTGAGATCGGCGCGAAGGCGGGCGAAAACCTGATCCCGGACAGCGAACGGGCCTGGCGCGCCTGGTGGGAGCGCAACTTGACGGCGGAGGAACGGGCCGGCTGGCCCGATATCCCGCTCGCCGAGCTATGCCAGCAGGCGATCGATCCGGAGAAAGGCCGCGACACCACGGTCTATCTCACGCTCGACGCCAACAGCGAGATCATGGCCGGTGTGTCGACCTCCGGCTGGGCCTGGAAATATCCCGGGCGTCTTGGCGACAGCCCGATCATCGGTGCCGGCTGCTATGCCGACAGCCGGTACGGCGCCGCCGCCTGCACCGGCACCGGCGAGATGGCGATCCGCGCCGGCACCGCGCGGGCCATCGTGCTTTACATGAAAACCGGCATGAGCCTGCATGCCGCAGTGGATGAGGCGATCGAGGACCTGCGCCGGCTGCAGGGCGGGTTGATCGACCGCATTACCCTGCATGCGATCGACGCCGCCGGTGATCATCGCGTCGTCGCTGTCAATGCGGAGACCCAGTTGACTTACTGGCTCTGGCGCGACGGCGATGCCGCGCCGCATGCCGAACCGGCGGAGATCGTGAAACTCTGAATCGTCGGTGATGGTCCGTCAGGTGTTCAGGTAGTTCAGTTTCAGGCCTGGCCGCGGCCACGGCATCGACACCAGCCGCCCGGTGCCCGACAGGGTGATGTAGGCCGTCGTCAGGTCGGAACCGCCGAAGCAGATGTTCGTAGTCATCGGGTCCGGCATCGGCAGGTGGGTGACGGCCAGCGTCTCCGGCTCGACGACGGTGATGCCGCCGTTGATCAGCGTGGCGACGCAGACATTGCCGGTGGAATCGACGGCCAGCGAGTCGTAGCGCTGATAGCCCGCGGGCGAGGCCATCAGATGGCCGAAACCGGGCGCCGGCCAGGGCTTCAGGTCGACCTCGCCATCGCCGATGATGTCCCAGGCCAGTACGCGCCCGGTCTCGGTTTCGGCGGCGTAAAGCCGCCGGCCGTCGGGCGACAGGCCGACGCCGTTTGGCGTCATCAGCGGGTAGATCACCTCGCGGATCAGGCTGCCGTCGGCCTTGGCGTAGTAGATGCCGCCGCGGTCGAGATCGCGGTCGCGGCCTTTTCCCAGATCGGTGAACCAAAAACCGCCATGATTGTCGAACACGATGTCGTTCGGGCCGCGCAGGCGATGGCCATCGCAGGCGTCGTACAGCATCTCGACCTTGCCGCTGTCGAGGTCGACGCGTTCGATCCGCCCGCCACTATAGTCGTCGGCTTGTCGGGTCGGCCGCCGTATACCGTCGAAGGTGCCCCATTCGAAACCGCCGTTGTTGCAGATGTAGCATTTACCGTCCGGCCCGATGGCAGCGCCGTTCGGGCCGCCGCCGGTTTCCGCCACCACGTCGATGCGGCCATCCGCCGTCACCCGGCTCAGTGTCTGCCGCTCGATCTCGACGAGCAGGATCGAGCCGTCTGGCATGGCGATCGGTCCCTCCGGGAATTGCAGGCCGCGAACAATTTCGGTCAGTTCGGTCATGGTAGGCTTCCTCCTCGTGCCACGGCGCTGCGGGGTTGTCTCTCTGCGCGTCCGGGCGCATATCATCGCTAGGAACGCCAGTGCGGGCAAACCGGATCGCCCGTGGCAGGTTTGTGCGAAACGGGGCGGGGCAAGATGAGCGACAGCAAGATCGATCGGGTTGAGTTGGCTGGCGCCGGTTGCAGCTGTCCGCTGCATCGGCCGGTTCTGAGCCGCCGCCAGGTCGCCGCCGGGCTGGTTGCGGGCACGGCTTTGACCGGCCTGACCGGCTGTTTCGATACCAATCCGGCCACCGGGCGCAGCAGTTTTACGGGGCTAATGTCGGTTGACGACGACATTCGTCTCGGCCGCCAGGAACACCCCAAGATGGTCAAGGCGTTCGGCGGCACTTATGACGATCCGAAGCTGAATGACTATGTCACCAACATGGGCAACCGGCTCGCGCAGTTCAGCGAGTATCCGCAGTTCCCCTACCAGTTCACCATTCTCGATTCGCCTATCGTCAATGCTTTCGCCCTGCCGGGCGGCTATGTCTACATCTCGCGTGGCCTGCTGGCACTGGCCAGCAACGAGGCTGAATTGGCCGGCGTGCTCGCGCATGAGATCGGGCATGTGAACGCACGGCATTCGGCCGAACGACTGGGCGCCGGACAACTGGCGCAGTTCGGGCTGCTGCTCGGCGCCCTGGGCGCCCAGGCCGCGGGCCTGCCGGCCGGCGACCTCATGCGTGTCGGCCAGTCGATCGCCACCATGGCGATCCAGGGCTATTCGCGGCAGCAGGAACTGGAGGCCGACATGCTCGGCATCCGCTACATGACCCGCAACGGCTATGACCCGGAAGCAATGGTCAGCTTCCTGTCGACCCTGCGCGAGCATTCCCAGCTCGAAGCCCGCGCCCTCGGCATGCCCGCCGGCAAGGTCGACGAGTTCAACATCATGGCGACGCATCCGCGCACCATCGACCGTGTGCGCGAGGCCGAACAGCTTGCCGCCACCGCCCGGCCGGAAAACCCGCGTATCGCCCGCGACCTCTATCTCAACAAGATCGACGGCATGATGTTCGGCGACAATCCGAAGGAAGGCGTTGTGCGCGGCCGGCGCTTCATCCACCCCGGCCTGCGCTTTTCGTTCGAGGTGCCGGCCGGCTATGTCATCCGCAATCAGCCGGACAAGGTCGCCGCCACCGACCCGAACGGCAATGCCATCGTGTTCAGCATGGGTGCCGTTCGTCAGAGCAACGACATGGTCGGCTATCTCACGCGCGAATGGGCGGCCAAGACCCGGTTGAACGGTGTCGAGAAATTGCAGGTGTCGGGTCTCGATGCGGCGACCGGATACATCGACCAGCAAGGTCAGTCCGGGCCGCTGCGCCTGCGCGCCGTCGTCATCCGGCGCGACCGCGAAATGGCCTATCGCTTCCTTTACGCCACCAAGCAGCAGGACCTGCAGCGGCTGAGCGCGGGTCTGCGTGCCTCGACTTATTCCTTCAAGCCGTTGAGCGAACAGGAGGCGGCAAAGATCAAGGCATTGCGCCTGCTGATCGTGCCGGCAAGCGGCGGCGACAGTGTCGGCGCCCTGGCGAAGACCCTGCCGTTCGACCGGCTGAACGAGGACTGGTTCCGCGTGCTGAACGATATGAAGCCCGGCGATCAGCTGAAGGTTGGCCAGCGCCTGAAAGTGGTGGCCGCCTGACGACGGATGCCCGCCGCGACGCAGAAACTCCGCCCCGACTTGACGCCGGTCGGGGCCGACGCGTTATCATAGGGGCACTACCTACCTCCGACATTCGAATCCTTATGCTTGGGAAGGAACGCCCGTGTCCGAAGACCCGCTTTTCGGCATTGAGAAATTTGGCGTGGGCCAGCCGGTCGCGCGCACCGAAGACCCGCGCCTGCTGACCGGCGGCGGCCGCTACACCGACGATCTGCAGTTCGAGCGGCTGGCGCATGCCGCCGTCGTTCGCTCGTCATACGCCCATGGCCTGCTGCGCGGGATGGACGTCTCGGCGGCACAGGACGTGCCGGGCGTGCTCGCGGTCTACACCGGCCAGGATCTGATCGACGCCGGTTACGGCGAGCTGCTCTGCAAGTTGCCGCTGAAGAGCCATGACGGCGCGCCGCTGATCGTGCCGCCGCGTCCGTCGTTGGCCGTTGGTCGGGTGCGCCATGTCGGCGATCCGGTTGCCGTGGTGATCGGCGAGACCGAGGCGGCGGCGCGTGATGGTGCCGAGCAGGTGATGCTCGATATCGAGCCGCTGCCGGCCGTCCGCGATATCGACCACGCCGTCGCCGACGGTGCGCCGGCGGTTTGGCCGGATCACGCACCCGACAACATTTGCCTCGACTGGCGTGGCGGCGACATCGCTGCCACCGATGCGGCTTTCGCTGCCGCGGCGCACGTGACCCGGCTGCGCATTGCCAACAATCGCGTTGCCGTCGCCTCGCTGGAATCGCGTGGCGCCGTCGCCGAGTATGTCGATGGCCGCTATACCCTGCACCTCGGCTGTCAGGGCGTGTTCGGCATGAGCCGCACGCTGGCCAACGATATCCTCAACGTGCCGGTAGAACAGGTCCGCGTGCGCGCCTTCGACGTCGGAGGTTCCTTCGGTATGAAGGCATCGGTCTATCCGGAGTATCCGCCGCTGCTTCATGCCGCGAAGGCACTCGGCCGTCCGGTGAAATGGGCCGGCGACCGGAGTGCCAGCTTCCTGGCCGACCAGGCCGGCCGTGACAGCGTCGTCGATGGTGAACTGGCGCTCGATGCCGAGGGCACCATCCTCGGTGTACGCATCACGGGTTACGGCAATATGGGCGGCTATCTCTCCAGTGTCGGGCCGCTGGTGCAGTCGACCAACATCCTGAAGAACCTGTGCAGCGTCTACCGCACGCCGGCTGTCGCCGTGCATATGAAGTGCGTGTTCACCAACACCTCGTCGGTCAGTGCGTATCGCGGCGCCGGCCGGCCGGAGGCGAACTACTTCATGGAACGCCTGATCGATGCCGCCGCGCGCGAAACCGGCCATGACCGGATCGAATTGCGTCGCCGCAATATGATCGAGGCGTCGGCCATGCCCTATCAGGCCGCCAACGGCCTGACGTACGACAGTGGCGATTTTTCCGGCGTTCTCGATGACGCCGTCGACGGCGCCGACCTCGCCGAATTTGCCGACCGGCGGTCCGACAGCGCGGCACGTGGCCGGCTGCGCGGCCTTGGCCTATGCAGCTATCTCGAGGTCACCGCACCGCCCGGCAAGGAAATGGGCGGCATTCGGTTCGAGGACGACGGCACCGTTACCATCGTCACGGGCACGCTGAATTACGGACAGGGTCACGCCTCGACCTTCGCGCAGATCCTTGTCGACAAGCTCGGCGTGCCGTTCGATCGCGTTCGACTGTTGCAGGGCGACAGCGACGAACTGCTGGCCGGCGGCGGTACAGGCGGTTCACGCTCGGTCATGGCCAGCGGCACCGCCATCCACGTGGCGGGTGATCAGGTGATCGAGAACGGCCGCATCCTTGCCGGGCACATGCTCGAGGCCGCGGCCGAAGATATCGAGTTCGCCGGCGGTCGCTTCACCGTCGCCGGTACCGACCGCAGCATCGCCATCATGGATCTGGCCGAGCGCGTACGCATGCTGAGCGAACTGCCCGATGACGCGCCGACATCGCTCGATGCCGCACTGACCATCGACACGCCGCCGTCTGCATTCCCGAACGGCTGCCATGTCTGCGAGGTCGAGGTCGATCCGGACACCGGTGCCGTGGCCATCGACCGCTACTTCATGGTCGATGATTTCGGCACCCTGATCAATCCGATGCTGGCCGAAGGGCAGGCGCAGGGCGGCGTCGCGCAGGGCATTGGCCAGGCGCTGATGGAGCACACGGTCTATGACGAAGACGGCCAGCTGTTGACCGGCTCGTTCATGGACTATGCCCTGCCGCGGGCCGGCGATCTGCCGATGATGGGCTTCGCCTCGCATCCGGTGCCGGCAAAGTCGAACGTACTCGGCGCCAAAGGCTGCGGCGAAGCCGGAGTCAGCGGTGCGCTCGGCGCGGTCATGGGCGCGGTGAATGACGCGCTCGCCAGCGCCGGCGCGCCATCTGTCGAAATGCCGGCCACGGCGGAAAAGGTCTGGCGCGCGCTCAACGGCGGATAGGCTCAGGCCGTCCGGCGAGTTATCGCCTCAGGCCAAAGCCGCTGCCACCGGTCGGCTGCGGTGGCGTGAAGGCCGAGCTCAGGTCTTCACGCCACGCATGATCGAGTAGCCGCCGGCCAGTTCCTGCCGCTCAACGTCGGTGAAGCCGGCGGCGGCCAGCCATTCGCGATGTTCGCCTTCGGTGTAGGCCTGGCCCTCGTCGTAGATGTTCAGGAACATCACGTTCGAGGCGACTGTGTCGAGCGGGCTCAGACGGCTGTCGTCCAGCACCCGGCCGATGATGAAGATCTCGCCGCCCGGCTCGACCGTCCTGCCCACATTGGCGACGACGGCACTGGCGGCGTCCGGCCCCAGCACTTGCAGCAGGGCGCGCAGCACGGCAGCGTCGTACCGGCCGGCCGGCGGTGCGGCCACCAGATCTGCGTCGATCACATCAATGCGCTCGTCCATCTGTGCTTCGCTGACGAACTCGCGCGAGATCGCTGCGACGCTGGACAGGTCGGCGATGGTGCCGTGCACGTCGGGCAGGGCGCGGCACAGCGCCATCGCCAGCCCGCCGGACCCGCCACCGGCATCGAGCAACCGGCGGAACCGCGTGAAGTCGTAGGACCGCAGCAGCCGTCGGGCCGCTGCGCCGGCACCGGCATCGAGGCCGCGCACAAAGGCGCGCAGTTCGTCGGCCGACATGGCGTTGAAGTCATGCTTGGCTTGCGGTGCGCCGGTACGGATCGATTGTGCGGTCTGCAGCGTCGCCGCCCACAGGTCCGAGAACGCCTCATGCTGGCCACCGATGTAGCTCGTCCGGTCCCGGACCAGGAAATGATCCGTCTCCGCCGTATTCGCGAACCGTTCGCCATCGACCGTCAGCAGCTCCGCGGTGACCAGCGCGTAGAGCAACGGCTGCAGCCGGGCGGCCGGCAGGTCTAGCGCCGTCGCCAGTTCCTCGGCCGTTTTCGCGCCGTCGCCCAGCGGCGTGAACAGGTCGAGCTGCATACCCGCCAGCATTGCCATCGCCGGATAAACCCCGGCGGATAGCCGGTTGATCGTATCCGGCCTGGGTTTCTTCGCCGCTGGTTTGGTCATCGCGTTCCTCCCTGATTTCTTTCAAGCGATTGATATCGTATTGTTCGGTACCGGAACATTGGCGGACGGAGGTGCCGCCGATCGTTGCCGAACGGGAGGATAGCGGTTTATGGCCGATCGTGCGGAGGCGACGCGCCAGGCTTGGCTTGAGGTGCTGGCGAAATACAAACGCGATGCGGACGCACCCGCACGCCCGGACATGTGGTCGCCGTCGCTCGACGCCGCGTCGCGCGACGAGATCGTCGCGATCCAGAACGACAAGCTGTCGAAACTGACGCCGTTCCTCTATGAGAACAGCGGCTTCTATCGCCGCCGGTTCGACCGCCTCGGCCTTGCGCCGACCGACATTCAGAGCGTCGACGACCTGCCGAAATGGCCGGTGGTCGATAAGGGGGAGATGACGGCGGACGCCGAGGAGAATCCGCCGTTCGGCACCTATACCACCATGAGTGATGCGCTCTGGCGTCAGCGCGGCTGGATGATGTTCTCCACCTCCGGCACCACCGGCACGCCGCGCGTGTTCCGCTACTCGCAGATCGATCGCGGTTATTGGGAGTGGACCAACTGCCGGGCACTGGCGGCGATGGACTTCCGGCCGACCGACACGGTCTTCATGATGACCGGCTATGGCCCGCATGTCTGGGCCTGGGGCGTGCAATACGCGCTGGCCAAGATGGGTGTCGCGGTGATCCCCGGCGGCGGCATCGACGGCCGTGTCCGTGCGGGCATGATCGACCGTTTCAAGCCGACCATCCTGCTATGCACGCCGTCCTACGCCCTCTATCTCGCCCGGGTCATGCAGGACATGGGGGTCGATCCGGCGTCAACATCCGTGCGCCAGCTCTTTCTGGCCGGTGAACCGGCAAACGCCATTCCGTCGACCCGCAACCGCATTCAGGACGTCTGGGGTGCCCGCATCATCGAATTCTACGGCTGTACCGAGGCGGCGCCGCAGGCCGGCGGATTCTCCTGCGCTCACTCGCAATCGGGCGATCAGCCCTTCGCCCATCTGATGGAAGACGCGCAGATCTGGGAAACCATCGACCCCGACAGCAAGGCGCCAACCGCGCCGGGGCAACGTGGCCTGACGGTGTGCACCAACATCATCTCGGAAAGCTCGCCGCAATTGCGCTTTCTAGTCGGCGATTTCACCACGCTCGACACCGCGCCCTGTGCCTGCGGCCGCACCCATGTGCGTGCCATGGGTTGCTTCGGCGGGCGGTCCGACGACCTGATCAACCTGCGCGGTATCAAGTTCTTCCCGGCCCAGGTCGAGCAGGCGGTGCGCTCGGTCGACGGCCTGGGCGATGAATTCCAGGTCGTGCTGACCAGCCGACGAAACGACGGCATGGACATCATGACCGTAGTCGTGGAGCACGAGGACCATGCCTATGCCGACCGTGTGCGCCATGAGGTGCAGGCCGCGGTGCGTACGGAATGCGAAATCCGCTGCGACGTCGATGTCGTGGTGCCGGGCACGTTGCCGAAGACCGAATTCAAGGCCAACCGGGTGCGCGACGAGCGGCACAAGGACTGATTTTCCAAACGCCGGTTGGCGCGGGGCTAGGGCAGTGCAGTACGCTTTCGCGGCCGGCGTTTCAGCAGCCGGCCGTCGATCAGCCCGAGACCCAGCGCAATCAGCGTCATGCCGGCAATCTGCGTCAGCGCCAGCCGTTCGTCGAGAAACACCGAACCAAGCAGGATCGCGCTGACCGGGATCAGGAAGGTGACCAGCAGCAGATTGGTCGCGCCGGCCCGCGCCAACAGGGCGAAATAGATGATGTAGGCGATCGCCGTGCACAGCACCGCCACGGCCAGAACCGCAGCCCAAGTCGTCGCCGATGGCAGCGGCAGGGTCCAAGGCCGGTCGACCACGGCGACCAGTGGCAGCATCAGCAAAGTCGTCATCGTCACCTGCCCGGTGGCGACGACGATTGCCGGCTGGCCGCGAAAACGGCGCCCGAAGATGCCGGCGCAGGCATAGGAGCAGGCCGCCAACAGTACCGCCATTTGCGCCAGCACGCTGCCGCCGAGGCCTGACAGCGCATCGAGGCCGATCATCACGCTAACGCCGATGACGCCGACGATGACGCCGGCCAGTCGGTTCGCCGTCATCCTTTCATCTCGGGTCAGGACATGCGCCAGCACCACCGTGAACAGTGGCGTCGTCGCGTTCAGGATCGACGCCAGGCCGCCGGAAATCTCGGTCTGGCCCCAGAAGATCAGGCTGAACGGGATCAGGTTGTTCAGCGCGCCCATGACCAGAAAGGCGCCCCACAGGCCCCAGTCGGCCGGCAGGCGATGCCCGGTCAGATAGACCATGGCGATCAGGGCAAGGGCGGCGAAGCCGACGCGGCCCAACACCAGCGTCAGCGGCGGCAACTCGATCAGCGCTACTTCGGCCAGGAAGAACGAACCGCCCCACAACGCCGCCAGGGTCAGCAGCAACGCCCACTCGACCCCGCCCATACTGGTCTTCACCGCCGCACCGCCGCTCATCCACGCCTCCATCACCCAAGGTATGGCGGCACCCTAGATGGCCCTTCGGCGAAGGGCGTTCCGAATCTTGCGCCCGTTTCGCCGACCATCCCGCGGGCGGCAATGGCAGGTCAGTTGCCGCCGCCGAAGCGCTGCCACTGGGCCAGCACGGTATTGGCCTGCTTGATGTGCGGCATGTCGAGCATCTGGCCGTCGAGCTGAACTGCGCCGGCGCCACCGGCCGCCTCGAACGCCTCGATCACACGTCGGGCGTGCGCCACTTCCTCTTCGCTCGGCGCGAACGACTCGTTGATCACCGCCACCTGGGCCGGGTGGATAGCGATCTTGCCGGTGAAGCCGTCCTTGCGCGCCTCTATGCAGGCCTCGCGCAGGCCGTCCTCGTCGCGGAAATCGGTGTGCACCGTGTCCATCGGTTGAATGCCCGCCGCCCGGGCAGCCAGCAGACACAAGGATCGCGCCAGCTTGTAGACGTCGCGCCAGTCGCCGTCCTTGGTTTTGTTGGTGCTGGCACCGATGGCCGCGCTCAGGTCCTCGCCACCCCAGTTGATGGCGATCAGCCGGTCCGACGCCTGCTGCAGGCTGCCGAGCGCGAACATCACCTCCGGCACCTCGGTGGCGACACCGATGATCGAGACGCTGTCCGGTTCCAGTCCTTCGCGCGCCTCCAGCGCGTCGATGTAGTGCGCCAACCGGTTGACGCAGTCGGCGTCGCGGATCTTCGGTTGTAAAATGCCGTCCGGCGCGCCGCCCATAACGGCGGCCAGATCCTGCAGGCAGTGCTCGCTGTCGAGCGGATTGACCCGGACCCAGCGGTGCGATCCCGGCTGACCTCGCGTGCGCTCCAGCGTGCTGCGCACCAGGTCGCGCGCCGCGCCGCGGTTCTCCGGCATGACGGCGTCTTCCAGATCGAAGATCAGCGCGTCTGCGCCCAGCGGCAGCGCTTTCTCGATCTTTCGTTCGCTGTCGCCCGGTACGAACAGCATCGAGCGGTAGTATTTTTCCTCGTTGGTCATGTCGGCGGCCCTCAATCCTGCGGCTTGCGCAGCATCAGGCCGGACCGCTTGCAGATCGCCACCAGTTCGTCGCGCTGGTTGTAGGCGCGGTGCTCGAAGATGACGATGCCGTTGTCCGGCCGCGACTTGCTCTCGCGCAGCTCCAGCACCTCGGTCTCGACATGGATGGTGTCGCCGTGGAACAGCGGCTTGGGAAAACGTACCTCGTCCCAGCCGAGGTTGGCGACGGTGGTCCCCAGTGTGGTGTCGCCGACCGAAATGCCGACCATCAATCCGAGGGTGAAACCGCTGTTGACGATGCGGGTGCCGAATTCGGTCTCCTTGCAGTACTCCTCGTCCAGGTGCAGCAGCGCCGGGTTGTGGGTCATGGTGGTGAACATCACGTTGTCCATCTCGGTCACCGTGCGCCGCATCATGTGCTTGAATACCTGGCCGACCTCGAATTCCTCAAAGAACAGTCCCGCCATCTTTTCCTCCTCTAGTGTTGTGGTTCTGGTTGTGGTCAGGATGCCGCCTTGGCGACGTCGCGCAGGCGGAATTTTTGGATCTTGCCGGTCGACGTCTTCGGCAGATCGATAAAGCGGAACTCGCGCGGGCATTTGTAATGCGCCAGATGGTCGCGGCAGAACGCGGTCAGATCGTCGCCATCGGCCTGCTGGCCCGGCTTCAGCTCGACGAAGGCGACCGGCGTCTCGCCCCATTTCTCGTCCGGCTTGGCGACCACGGCAACGGCGGCCACCGCTGGGTGCTTGTACAGCGTGTCCTCGACCTCGATCGACGAGATATTCTCGCCGCCGGAAATGATGATGTCCTTCGACCGGTCCTTCAGTTCGATGTAGCCGTCCGGGTGCCAGACGCCCAGGTCGCCGCTGTGGAACCAGCCGCCGGCGAACGCCTCTTCGGTCGCCTTCGCGTTCTTCAAATAGCCCTTCATGGTGATGTTGCCGCGGATGAACACTTCGCCCATGGTCCGGCCATCCATCGGCACCGGTTCCATGGTTTCCGCATCGGCCACCATCAGGCCCTCCTGCAGCTGATAGGCAACGCCCTGGCGCGCTTTCATCTGCGCCTGCTCGTCCGGCGGCAGCGCGTTCCACTCGTCCTTCCAGGCGCAATGCACGCACGGGCCATAAACCTCGGTCAGGCCATAGACATGGGTGACGTCGAAGCCCTGCCGCGCCATTTCGGCCAGCACGGCGGCCGGCGGTGGCGCCGCCGCCGTCATGAATTTCACGCTCTGCGGAAAGTCGCGACGCTCGCTATCGGCCGCGCCGGCGATGAGCTGCATGACGATCGGCGCGCCGCACATATGCGACACCTCGTGCTCGGCGATGGCGTCGTAGATCGCTCCGGCCTCGACCCGCCGCAGGCAGACATGGGTGCCGGCCAGCATGGTGATCGTCCACGGAAAGCACCAGCCGTTGCAGTGGAACATTGGCAGCGTCCACAGGTAGTTCGGGTGCCCGGTCATGCCCCACGACACGGTGTTGGCGACGGCATTCAGGTAGGCGCCGCGATGCGAATAGACCACGCCTTTCGGGTTGCCGGTCGTGCCAGACGTGTAGTTCAGGCTGATCGCATCCCATTCGTCTCCCGGCATCGACCAGGCGAAGTCTGGGTCACCGGTACCGATGAAATCCTCGTAGTCCATTTCACCCAGGCTTTCGCCGCCGGGCCCGTCCGGGTCGTTGATGTCGATCACGATCGGCTTGTTGGCGACCAGTTCCAGCGCCTCCTTGATCGTGTCTGAGAACTCCAGGTCGGTGATCAGCAGCTTGGCCTCGCCATGGTCGAGGATGAAGGCGATTTCCGCCGTGCTTAGGCGGTAGTTCAGCGCGTTCAGCACAGCGCCCAGCATCGGTACGCCATAGGTCGCCTCGAATGCCGCGGTCACGTTCGGCGCCATCACCGCGACCGTATCGCCCTTGCCGACCCCGCGCTGGCTCAGCGCCGAGGCCAGCCGCCGGCAACGGCCGTAGGTATCCTTCCAGGTGAACCGTCGCGCGCCGTCGATCACCGATGTCCGATCCGGAAACGTGAAAGCGGCCTTCGGCAGAAAACTCAGCGGTGACAGTGCCTGAAAGTTGGCTGCGGTCATCTCGAGGCTGGTTTCGTAGGGATTCTGGCTCATCGGCCCCTCGGATCGGCTGTCTCTGGCGATTTCCCGGCACGATAGCCAAGCCGTCCCACACCGACAAGCAAACCGACGCGGGCCGCTTCGGCAAAGACGTTGGTCGCAAGCGGAGCGAAGGCGGGTGGCCTGTTACACTTTGTTACCGAGTGGGTCGGCGGCAGACATACTTGGGATACAGACGCGCTTTACCACTGAAGGTCGATGTTCGCCGAACCAGGAGATCGACCATGTTCCGTCCGCGCCCCAGCATCAGCATCAGGCTGTCTTTGGCCATGGTGCTGGTCGCATTGCTTGTCTCCAGCGTCGTCGGCGTGCCGGCTTAGCCGGCCGCGCCGTAATGGTCCGTCAGGACCCGGCCGCCGTTGCGGCGTGCCCGGGAGGTCCGGGCGTCAGGCTCACGCGCATTGGTGACCGGGGTGCGGCTTGCGCCTTGGCGTCACGCGGCTAGTATTGGCGCCACGTTCCCGCCACCGAAAACACTGCGTTACCGGGAGTATTGAATGGTTCGTCTGAACGACACACCGGACGGCCTGCGGCGCGTGCTCGAGGACCTGGAGTGCCAGAGCTACGACACCACGCCCTGGGTCGACGGTCCACCGCTGAACCAGCGGCGCGTCGCCATCGTGTCCACCGCCGGCCTGCAGCGCCGCGGCGACCGGCCCTTCGGCATCGGCGCCGCCGACTATCGCGTCATCACCGACGACACGCCGAGCGACGATCTGGTGATCAGCCACATCTCGACCAATTTCGACCGGTCCGGTTTCGAGCAGGACATGAACGTCATGCTTCCGCTCGACCGGTTGCGCGACCTTGCCGCGGCCGGCGAGATCGGCTCGGTGGCGCGGTATCACTACTCCTTCATGGGCGCCACCGATCCGGCCCAGATGGAAGACACGGCCCGTCACCTGGCCGGCCTGTTGAAGGGCGACAACGTCGACGCCTGCATCCTCGTTCCCGTTTGACCGTTCTGTACGCGCGCCGTGGGCGGGCTTGCACATTTCATCGAGGACGAGGGCATCGCGACGACGCAGATCTCCCTGGTACGGCTGCATTCCGAGAAGATGCGGCCGCCGCGGGCGCTCTGGGTACCGTTCGAACTGGGCCGCCCGTTGGGTGCGCCGGGCGATGCGGATTTCCAGTTGCGTGTGTTGCGGCGCACACTGGCGCTGCTTGAACGCACTGATGGACCGGTGATCTTGGAAGACTACGACGAAGAGGCGCCGGCCGATATCGCCGCCGACGAGGGCGAGGGCTGGGCCTGTCCGGTCAACCTGCCGCCGCCACCGGTCGACCTTGAGGCCGGCGGCGGTTTCAAGGCGGCACTGCTGGACGAAATTCAGCGCCTGATGCCGTGGTACGACATGACGGTGAAGGAGCGCGGGCGCACTGCCGTTGGCCTGTCCGGCTTCGACCTGCCGGAGGCCGCGGCCTACGTCTCCCGTTTCTTCGACGAGGAGATGCCGGACAACCCGCGCGACGACCTGCCGTTGTCGGACACGCTGCGCTTTGCCATCGATGACCTCAAGGCTTTCTATCGCGAGGCGGCCAACGCCCAGCCCGGCAGCAACACCGGCCTGGCCATCGCCGACTGGTTCTATGGCGAAACCGTCGCCGGGCGTATGCTGTTTGCCCTGCGGCCGATCGTCATGGCCCGTGGCAAGGCAACGGAGGACGCCGGCATGGCACGCTACGGCGCCGCCCTGCTGATACCGCAAAGCCAGCGCCACCGTGGCGATCTGCCCTAGCGCCTGAACAGGAGACGCATTGGAGGGTTCGGCACATGAAACTGGCGATCCTGGATGACTACCAGTCGGTCGCGCTGTCCCTGGCCGACTGGTCGCAATTGCCGGACGACATCGAGATCACGGTATTCGATAATCATCTGGCTGATGAGGCCGCCGTTGCAGCGCGGCTGCAGCCGTTCGACATCGTGTGCGCCATGCGTGAGCGCACCCCGTTCCGCGGCACGCTGTTTCCGCAGCTTGGCAACCTCAAGTTGCTCGTCACCAGCGGCATGCGCAATGCGGCGATCGATCTGCGTGCGGCCGACGAGGCCGGCGTCGCCGTCTGCGGCACCAGCGGCAGCGCCGACAGCACGGTCGAGATGATCTGGGCGCTGGTCCAGGCGGTGGTGCGCAACCTGCCGCAGGAAGACCGCGCCACGCGTGCCGGCCGCTGGCAGACGACCGTTGGAAAGAACCTCGGCGGCCGGACCATCGGTCTGATTGGGCTTGGCCGGCTTGGCGGCCGCATTGCCGAGATCGCCCGGGTGTTTAACATGCGCGTGATCGCCTGGAGTCAGAATTTGACGGCAGAACGTGCCGCCGAATGCGGCGCCGAACTGGTCAGTCTCGACGAGCTGATGGCGCAGAGCGATGTTGTGTCCGTGCACCTGGTGCTGTCGAAGCGGACGCGCGGCCTGATCGGGGCGCGCGAACTGGGGCTGATGAAACCCGACGCCTGCTTCGTCAATACGGCGCGCGGGCCGATCGTCGACGAAGCGGCGCTGCTCGACACGCTGCAGAACCGGCGCATCGCCGGGGCTGCGCTCGATGTGTTCGATCAGGAACCGTTGCCGACCGATCACCCGCTGCTGGCCCTCGACAATGTCATCATCTCGCCACACATGGCCTACGTGACGGAGGAAACGCTGCGCACCTTTTATGTCGAGATGATTGAGGACATCATCGCCTGGCGCGACGGCGCGCCGATCCGGGTGCTGTCGGCCAAATAGCCGGAGCGCCGCCGCGCCGGCACCGTTCGGGAAGGAGAGGCGGGTTGCTACGACATCTCTTCGCTGCGGTCGTCCTGTCGCTGTTGCTCGCGCCGGCGGCGCTGGCGGAGCGTGCCGCCACGCACCCGGCCCTGCGCGATGCCGCCCTGCCGCCGTTGGTGCCGCTGGAAGATCTGTTTGCCTCACGCGATGCGCGCTGGGGCTATCGGGTATCGCCGGATGGCCGCAAGCTCCTGTGGATCGACCGGGGCGACGGCCGGCCCAGCGTGCATATCAAGTGGCTCGACAGCGGCGAGGAACGCCGCCTTGCCGCCGAGCGGTCGATTTACCGGGCCTATTGGACCTATGACAGCCGCCGCATCGTGTTCTACTGGGACAATGCCGGCGACGAGAACTATCAGCTGCACGTCGCGGATATCGACGACCTCACGGCGCCGCCGCGCAACATGACACCCTATCCCGGCGCCACCGTGCGCTGGCAACAGGGCTTTCCCGACGACCCGGCGCACATGCTCATCCGGCTGAACCGGCGCGACGCCAGCCTGTTCGATCTCTACCGCCTGAACATCGACAGTGGCGACCTCACGCTGCTGGCGGAAAACCCGGGCGACATTCTTGGCTGGATTACCGACGACAGTGGGGAAATCATCGCCCGCATGCGCCGCCTGGACGATGGCGCCTGGGTGTTCGAGGCGGCGACGGACAGGCCGGGCTGGCGCCCAGTGGTGAATGGGGCCTATGACGATCACTTCCGGCCGCTTGGGTACACCACGGACCGCAGCTTCATCTGGGCCAAGTCGGCCCTCGGCCGCGACAAGGCGGTGCTGGTCAAGGTCGACCTCGCCACCGGTGCCGAGACCGTCCACCACGTCCATGCCGACGTCGATCTGGAGGATGTCTGGATCGACCGCGACAGCTATCGTCCGCTGCGGGCCGAAGCCTGGCCCGGCTATCTCGAGGTTCACCACTTCGACCAGGATCTGGGTCGGGATATGGCGCTGTTCGACCGGTTCAAACCGGCCAGCCTGCAGATCGACAGCGCCGACCGGGACGAGCGCCGCCTGGTCGTCTCCGTGCAAACCGACCGGGCCGGTCGCAGCTATTACCTGCTCGATCGTGACGCGCAGTCGATCGAGCTGCTGTCGGAAGCGCCGATCGCCCGCTGGCGCGATCACCTGTCGGTATCGAAGCCGATCCGCTTTGCCGCCCGCGACGGCCTGCCGCTGAACGGCTACATCACGGTTCCTGCCGGCACTGATGGCCGAAACCTGCCGATGGTACTGCGCGTGCACGGCGGGCCATGGTGGCGCGACTATTGGGGCTTTTCGGAGGTCGATCAGTTCCTGGCCAACCGCGGTTACGCCGTTCTGCGCATCAACTACCGCGGGTCGCTTGGCTTCGGCCGCGCCCACCTGCGCGCCGCCAAGGGCGAATTCGCCGGCCGTATGCACGACGACCTGATCGACGGCGTCAACTGGGCCATTGCCCAGGGTATCGCCGACCCCGACAAGGTCGCCATCTACGGCCGCAGCTACGGCGGTTACGCCACCATGGTCGGCATGACCTTCACACCGGACGTGTTCGCCGCCGGCGTGAACATCGTCGGCGTGACCGATCTGGTGCACGCGCTGGAGACGTTTCCGTCTTACTGGCGACTCTACCGTTATTTCTGGCTGAACTATGTCGGCGATCCGGCCGACGCGGAAGACCGGGCCGACATGGCCGCACGCTCGCCGGCCAACTTCGTCGACCGCATCCGCCGTCCGCTGCTGATCGTCCATGGCGCCAATGATGTCCGTGTTGTGCGCAGCCATTCCGACCGCCTCGTCGCCGCCATGCGGAAAGCCGACCTGCCGGTCAAATATCTGGTGTTCGATGACGAAGGCCACGCCATCCGCAAATGGCAGAATCAGATCACCATGAACCGGGCGATCGAGGCGTTTCTGGCCGATCATCTCGGCGGCCGCGCGGAAACCGCCAACTAGCTCGTCCGTACGGCAAATCCGCTGGCCTGTCGCGCACCGCGCGGCGTTCTTGCCTATACTGCGGCCAACAACAACACATGACCGGAGGAATGGCCGCATGAGCTGGCAGCCCGAAATCGAGGAACTCAAAAGGCGCGAAGAGCTGGCCAAACGCATGGGCGGGCCGGAAAAGGTCGCCCGCCACGTGAATGCCGGCAAGCTGACGGTGCGCGACCGGGTCGACGGTCTGGTCGACCCGGGCAGTTTCCATGAGAGCGGTGCCATTGCCGGCAAGGCGACCTACGATGCCGATGGCAATCTGACCGACTTCGTGCCGGCCAACCTGATCACCGGCCGGGCCAAACTCGACGGCCGGCCGGTCGTCGTTTCCGGCGACGATTTCACCGTGCGCGGCGGTGCCAACGATGCCGGCATCCGCGAGAAGATGATTCACGTCGAGAAGATGGCGAACAGCCTGCGCCTGCCGCTGATCCGTTTGGTCGACGGCACTGGCGGTGGCGGTTCGGTCAAGACCATCGAGATGGAAGGCCGCACCTACATTCCGGCGGTACGCGGCTGGGAAGTGGTGGTCGACAATCTGTCGACGGTGCCGGTGGTGGCGCTTGCCCTCGGTTCCGTCGCCGGGCTGGGCGCCGCGAGAGTCGCCGCCAGCCATTATTCGGTCATGGTCAAGGAGACGTCGCAGATGTTCGTCGCCGGCCCGCCGGTGGTCGCCCGGGTCGATGAGCAGATGGACAAGAACGAACTCGGCGGCTCCGGCATCCACACCCGCAACGGAGCCGTCGATGACGAAGTCGGAAGTGAAGAGGAAGCTTTCGAACGCGCGCGTAAGTTTCTGTCATACCTGCCAAAATCGAGCTTTGATGTGGCGGAGCGTGAGACGCCTTCGGACGACCCGAACCGATGTGAGGACTGGCTGATCGACGCCATCCCGCGTGAGCCGCGCAAGGTTTACAAGATGCGTCCGATCATCGATGCGGTGGTCGACCAGGGCAGTTTTTTCGAGATCGGCCGCATGTGGGGCCGCTCGGTGATCACGGGTTTTGCTCGGCTCGACGGCTGGCCGGTCGCGGTGCTGGCCAGCGACCCGTTCTTCGGCGGCGGCGCCTGGACCACCGATGCCAGCCAGAAGGTCATGCGCTTCGTCGACCTGGCCGAGACCTTTCATATGCCAGTCGTACATCTCGTCGACATTCCGGGTTTCCTCATCGGCAAGGAAGCGGAGATGCAGGCGACGATCCGCCATGGCGTACGTGCGATGACGGCGGTGTTCCAGGCCACGGTGCCGTGGTGTGCGGTTCTGGTGCGCAAGGTCTATGGCGTCGCCGGCGCGGCGCATATGAACGCCTCGCGCTTCAACATGCGCTATGCTTGGCCGTCGGGTGACTGGGGCTCGCTACCGATCGCCGGCGGTTTGGAAGCGGCCTACAAGTCGGAGCTGGAGGCGGCGGACGACCCCGATGCGCACCTCCAGGCGATCGAAGACCGGCTGAACCGTCTGCGCTCACCGTTCCGCACGGCCGAGAGCTTCATGGTCGAGGAGATTATCGACCCGCGCGAGACTCGGCCGCTGCTCTGCGAATTCGCCAACCTGGCCGCACCGCTGCGCACCCCCGGCAAGCCCAGCTTCGGGTTCCGACCCTAAAGCTTTCGAATTGCGCTTTGCTGCGTGAGGTATCGTTTGAACATATTATACAGTTTTTTATCGTATAAAAAAATATTTATCTCAATTCATGTGTTTTAAATTGACGAATACGGTTTTCGTTCGTAAATAGGAGTCCGGCGCTGCCCGACAGACATCGACGGCGGTGCCAGATTGGCCCACTTAACGGGCCCGCGGCGATTTGATGGGGCAGCTTGCGACCGCGTGACCAAGCGCTAAAGCGCCACGGAGAGCGTTTCCGTGGGCCCGGACGGCAACCGAGAAGGAGCGCACTTCGTGTCGAAGATTCCCCCCAATGAAGCCTTTTCCAACCGTGCCGTCGTCGACGCAGCGTCGACCGGTCAGCGTTCATCGCCCGTGCGTGGCATCGTGCATATCGTCGGCGCCGGACCAGGCGACCCCGATCTCTTGACCATGCGCGCTTACCGGCTGCTGCGGCAGGCCGACGTCGTGGTGCATGACCGGCTGGTGTCGGCCGACGTGCTGGAGCTTGTCCGACCCGGTGCCCGGCTGATCGATGTCGGCAAGCAGCCGAACCATCACCGTTACAAACAAAGCGAAATCAATGCCTTGCTGGTCGATCTTGGCCGAAGGTATCAGCGCGTTGTACGCCTGAAAGGCGGCGATCCCTTCATCTTCGGCCGCGGCGGTGAGGAACTGGCGCACCTGCGCGCCCACGGCGTCATGGCCGAAGTCGTGTCCGGCATAACGGCAGCGACCGCCGCAGCCGCGTCGGCCGGGATTCCGCTGACCCATCGCGGCACCGCTACGGCGGTGACCCTTGTGACGGGCCATGGTGCCGACGGTCTGCCCGATCTCGATTTCGCAGCCTTGGCCGCGGCGAACCAGACGCTGGCGATCTACATGGGGGTGCGGAACGCGGGGGTCATTGCGGCGCGTTTGATTGACGGCGGTCTCGACCCGGCCACGCCGGTCGCGGTGATCGAAAACGCCACCACGCCGCAGCAGCGTCAGGTCACCGGCCGGCTGGACGATCTTCGCAATCTGCTTCAGCGCCACGCCATTACCGCGCCGTCGCTCCTGATCGTCGGTCAGGTGGTCGATGCCGTCTCGCCGGCGGCGATCGCGGCGACTGCATTGACCGGCTAGCCGGTCAACCTTCCGGGGGAATGAACATGAGTTTCAAAGTCATCACCGCCAACCGTCTCGTCGATGGCCGCGTGGTCTATCTCGACGCCGCCGGTGCATGGTCGCAACGGTTCGGCCAGGCTCGCCGATACGACGCCGCAGCCGCCGATGCCGCGCTTGAGACGCTGTCTCGGACGCCCGCCGCGGCTGAGGTCGTGGACCGATATGCCATCGAAGTCGGCGGCGGCGGTGGCCAGCCGGCGCCGCGCGGCCAGCGCGAGACCATTCGCACCCGGGGCCCCAGCGTGCGGCCCGATCTGGGCTATCAGGCCAACAACGGCTGAGGGTTCCGCCATGTATCAGTACGACCAGTTCGACCAGCGCTTTATCGACCAGCGTGTCGCCCAGTTCCGCGATCAGGTCGCCCGCCGCCTCTCCGGCGAGCTGAGCGAGGATGAATTCAAGCCGCTGCGGCTGATGAACGGCCTCTACCTCCAGCTTCACGCCTACATGCTGCGCGTCGCTATTCCCTATGGTGTCCTGTCGTCGCAGCAGATGCGGGCGCTGGCCGATATCGCCCGCCGCTTTGACAAGGGTTATGGCCATTTCACCACGCGTCAGAACATCCAGTTCAACTGGCTGCGTCTGGACGACACGCCGGACGTGCTGGCGCGGCTGGCCGAGGTGCAGATGCACGCGATCCAGACCAGCGGCAACTGCATCCGCAACACCACGGCGGACGTATTTGCCGGCGCCGCGGCCGACGAGGTCGACGATCCGCGCATCTATGCCGAGTTGATCCGCCAATGGTCGACCCTGCATCCGGAATTTTCCTTCCTGCCGCGCAAGTTCAAGGTCGCAGTAACGGCGGCAGCCCGCGACCGGGCAGTGACCCGCGCGCACGACATTGGACTGCGCTTGCATCGCAACGCGGCAGGTGAGCCGGGGTTCGAGGTCATGGTCGGTGGTGGGCAGGGGCGTACACCGCTGCTGGCGCCGACGATCCGCTCGTTCCTCCCGGCCGAACACCTGTTGACCTATCTCGATGCCATCCTGCGCACCTACAACCGGCTTGGCCGGCGCGACAACATTTACAAGGCGCGGATCAAGATCCTGGTGAAAGAGACCGGGGTCGACGAATTTACCCGGCTGGTCGAGGCGGAGTGGGCGCAGATCCGCGATGCCGGTGACGATCTGCCGGCCGGCGAGGTCGACCGCATCCGCGCGCATTTCACGCCGCCGCCGTTCGAAACCCTGTCGGACGAGTGCCCCGAACTGACGCGCCGCCGCGAAACGCAACCGGCATTTCGCCGTTGGCTCGACGCCAACGTCAGCCCGCATAAGCAGCCGGGTTATGCGATCGTCACGATCTCACTGAAGCCCACCGGCGGTATTCCGGGGGATGCCGATGCCGACCAGATGGAGGGCGTTGCCGCGCTGGCCGACCGCTACAGTTTCGGCGAGGTGCGGGTGTCGCTGAAACAGAATCTGGTGCTGCCGCACGTCCGCAAGTCCGACCTCTATGCCATCTGGCTCGAACTGCAAGACCGCAACCTGGCCAGCGCCAATGCCGGTCTGCTGACCGACATCATCGCCTGCCCGGGCCTCGACTATTGCAACCTGGCCAATGCCCGTTCGATTCCGATCGCTCAACGCATCAGCGAGCGCTTCCGCGATATCGAACGCGAGCACGATATCGGCGAGGTGACGTTAAATATCTCCGGCTGCATCAACGCCTGTGCCCATCACCACGTCGCCAACATCGGCATCCTCGGAGTCGATAAGAAGGGCGTGGAGGCCTACCAGATCACCCTCGGTGGCGCGGCCGATGAAGCCGCGGCGATCGGCCGGATCGTCGGTCCGGCCTTTTCCGGCGAAGAGGTGGTCGACGCGATCGAACAGATCGTCGGCGTCTACCTGGAACAGCGGCAGGACGACGAGCCGTTCATCGCCACCCTGAACCGTATCGGTCTCGATCCCTTCAAGGAGAAGCTCTATGGCACTGCTTAAGGACGACAACCTGCAGGACGACCCCTGGACGCTGGCTTCAGGCCCGGACGCCACCGGCGCCCATGTCATCTACCCCCTTGAGGTTTGGCGCGAACATCGCGAGGACCTGCTCACCCGCAATACCGCCATCGGCATCCGTCTCGCCAGCGACCAGGGGCCGGAACTCATTGCCGAAGATATCGGGCGGTTTGATTTGATCGCGCTGGACTTTCCGAAGTTCACCGACGGTCGGGCCTATTCGACGGCGCGCCTGTTGCGCGAACGTTATGGCTTCACCGGCGAGTTGCGCGCCGTCGGTCACGTGTTGCGGGACCAGTATGCCTTTTTGCGCCGAGTCGGGTTCAATGCCTTCGACATCCGCGACGCTGAGGACCCGGCGCAGTGGCTGTCGGTGGCGGAAACCATCGACGACGTCTACCAGTCCGGCGCCGACGGCCGCGCGACGCTGCATCGCCGGCGCCAACGCCCCCGGCCGGCCGTGGCGGCATCGGCTAGCCCGCGACCGGCCACGCTGACGACGTCGTTGGCGACCGCCGGTGTCGACGTGGTGGCTGCCAACTGGGCGTACTGAGAGGGGCGGGAGAGGGCTATGTTCCAGGGTCCGCGTCCTGTCGTCGCCGATGCGGATCGCCGCTCGGTCGATGCGGACTTCGTCTCGATGTTGCACCGGCGCTACGGTCGCTGGGACGCCCAGGACCTGCTCCGCGTCGCGATCACCCGACTGTTTCCCGGTCGCATTGCCGTCGTATCGTCCTTCGGTGCCGAGTCTGCGGCGGTGCTGGCATTGGTGGCGGAGATCGATCCGACAACGCCGGTGATCTTCCTGGACACCGGTAAGCATTTCGCCGACACGCTGGGCTATCGCGACCGACTGCAGACCGACTTCGGCCTGCGCGATATCAGCAATGTCGGGCCGGATCCGGCTGACCTCGAACGCGACGATGCCGACGGAACGCTGCATCGCACCGACCCGGATCGCTGTTGCCACATCCGAAAGGTTCTGCCTCTGGCCCGTGCCCTGGCGCCGTTCGATGCGTGGATCACCGGGCGCAAGCGCTTTCAGGGCACGAGCCGCACCGACCTCGCTAAGCTCGAACGCGACGGCCCCCGCATCAAGATCAATCCATTGGCCGACTGGTCGTCCGACCGGGTTGCGCAGTTCGCGGCCGCGAAGCAGTTGCCGGTGCACCCACTGGTCGGTGAGGGCTATCCGTCCATCGGCTGCGCGCCCTGCACCAGTCCCGTCGCTGCCGGCGAGGATGCCCGCGCCGGACGCTGGCGCGGCCAGGAAAAGATCGAGTGCGGCATCCATCGCGTTTGAGGTGACTTGACACCGGCAGGCGCTATCCAAAATATAGGGCGCATCGCGCTGGCCAGGGGCCGGCAGGACGATACTCGTGGCCCACCGGCCACGGGCGCGGCGATTTGAGTGGGCAGCTTGCATCCGCGTCATCAACTGCTAAAGCGCCACGGGGATCGCCTCCGTGGGCCCGAAACGGCAACCGGAAGGAGCGGGCCCGACATCCCTGAAAGCGCAGATGATCGACCAGTTGGGTGCGGCACGATCGCATGCCCCGGGCGTTGATTGTCTGCCAAACGGCGGTCCCGTTCCCTCCGCGTCAACTGAGGGGACTCAAGATATGTCCAATGGAAGCTATGCCGGTGAAATCACGGTCACCCAGGCCTATGACCTGTTGCGTGACCGGCAGGATGCCGTGTTGATCGATGTTCGTACCGCGCCCGAATGGGAATTCGTCGGCCGGCCCGACCTGAGCGGTCTGGGCAAAACGCCGGTGCTGCTGGAGTGGCAATCGTGGCCGGGCGGGCAGCCAAATCCGCAGTTTGTCGAGCAGTTCGCCGCCGCGTCCGTGCCGCAGGATGCGCCGCTTCTGCTGCTATGCCGCTCCGGCGTCAGGTCGAAAGCCGCTGCCATGGCGCTGACCGCCGCCGGGTATCAACAGGCGTTCAATGTGACCGATGGGTTCGAGGGGCCGAAGGATGCCGGCGGGCATCGCGGTGCCACGGCCGGCTGGAAAGCCGCCGGCCTGCCCTGGGTCCAGGGTTAGGAGGGCACCATGTTCGATCCCGATGCTCTCGATGGCTGCCACCCGTCGACTCTGGCGGTGCGCGGCGGCACCCGGCGCAGCCATCACGGCGAGACCAGTGAGGCGCTGTTCCTGAATTCAGGCTTCGTCTACGACACTGCGGAACAGGCGGAGGCGCGCTTCAAGGGCGAGGACGCCGGCTTCATCTATTCCCGCTACGGCAACCCGACCGTTTCGATGTTCGAGGAACGCATTGCCACCATCGAGGGGGCGGAGGCGGCGTTTGCCACCGCCAGCGGCATGGCGGCGGTGTTTGCGTCGCTGCTGTGTCAGTTGCGCGCCGGTGACCATGTCGTCGCTTCGCGCGCGCTGTTCGGCTCCTGCCATTACATCATTACCCAGCTGCTACCGCGCTACGGCATCGAGACAACGCTGGTCGACGGCCCCGATCTGGCGCAGTGGCAGGCCGCGATCCGCCGCGGCACCCGCGCTGTATTCTTCGAGACACCTTCGAACCCGACGCTGCAACTGATTGATATCGCTGAAGTATCCGATCTCGCGCATGATGTCGGTGCACGCGTCGTGGTCGACAACGTGTTCGCGACGCCATTGCTGCAGAAGCCCATGGAATTCGGCGCCGATATCGTCGTCTATTCCGGTACCAAGCATATCGATGGGCAGGGCCGCTGCCTCGGCGGTGCCGTGCTGGCCGACCGCACCTTCATTGACGAAGAACTGCAGATGTTCATGCGCCACACCGGCCCGGCGCTCAGCCCGTTCAACGCCTGGGTCCTGCTGAAGGGGCTGGAGACCCTGGACCTGCGCGTCCGTCAGCAATGCACCGCTGCGGCGACGATTGCCGACGCCCTGGCACAGCATACCGCCGTCGATACCGTGATCTACCCGGAACGGGCCGACTTCGCCCAACGCGAGCTGGCGGACAAGCAGATGCAGGCTGGCGGCAGTATCGTCAGTTTCGTGGTGAAGGGCGGCAAGGAGGCGGCGTTCCGCACACTGAATGCCCTGGAGCTGGTCGACATCTCGAACAACCTCGGTGACGCCAAGAGCCTGATCACCCATCCGGCGACGACAACCCATCGCGCCGTCTCGCCGGAGGAGCGTGTTGCCACCGGCATCAGCGACGGGCTGGTGCGCCTGTCGGTCGGATTGGAAGACCCGCGCGACCTGGTTGATGACCTGACTCGTGCGTTGGATGGCGCCGACGGCAGAATGGTTGCATAGGCAACGGTTTTGCGGCTATCACCGGTGGCAGCGCGCCAATAACAACGATAACGGAGAATGGCCATGCGTGCCGTAGTATGCCGGACGTACGGCTCGTACCGGGACATGGCGGTGGAGGATGTACCGCCGCCGCCGCTCGGCCCGGGTGAAGTACGCGTTGCCGTGAAGGCGACGGCGATCGGCTTCGCCAACCTGCTCGTCATCGAAGGTAAGCACCAGAACACGCCACCACTGCCGTTCACGCCGGGGACGGAAACCGCCGGCATCGTCACGGAAGTCGCTGACGACGTCACCAATATCGCGACCGGCACGCGTGTTGCGGCCGGCCTGCCGAACGGCGGTTTTGCAGAGCAGGTCGCGGTCAAGGCGGACAACGCCTTTCCCATTCCCGACAGCATGGATTACGCCGCGGCGACCCAGTTCCCGACGATCTATGGCACCGGTTATGGCTGCCTCGTCTGGCGTGCCCATATGCAGCCGGGCGAGGTGCTGCTGGTGCACGGTGCTGCTGGCGGCAGTGGTCTGGCTGCGGTCGAAATCGGCAAGGCGCTCGGTGCCAAGGTCATCGCCACGGCCGGCAACCTGGAAAAACTCGAGGTCGCCGCCGACCATGGCGCTGACCACCTGATCAATTACCGCGACGGCGGCTTCCGCGAAAAAGTATTGGAGCTGACCGGCGGGCGTGGCGCCGACGTTATCTACGATCCGGTGGGTGGCGATACCTTCGATGAGTCGCTGCGCTGTATCGCGCCTGACGGCCGCATCATCCCCATGGGATTTGCCAGCGGCGGCATCCCCCAGATCCCGGCCAATATCCTGCTGGTGAAGAATATCACCGCCATTGGCCTGTATTGGGGCTATTACATGGGCTGGGGCCGTCAGCCGCGTCAGGCCGGCGACGTGGCGCGCCTGCATGCCGCGATGCAGGAGATGTTCCGCTGGTTCGAGGCCGGAGACATCAGGCCGCTGACTCACGCCACCTTCGACCTCGCAGACTTCGCGGCCGGCATGGACTTGGTCGCCAACCGTCAGGTTGTCGGCAAGGTGGTGTTGACCACCGGCGACTAGCCGGGCAGGGCGCCGGACAACCGCGCCAGCTTGTCGGGGTTGCGCACCGCGAGGATGCGGTGGATGCGGCCGTCACTTACTTCGAAGTGCAAGGTGACCAGGGTCTCGCCGTCCTGGTGCGCCACCATGGCCGGTCCGCCGTTCAGGTCAACCCGGTCGATCCGCATGCCGTCGGGTGCCTTGCCGGCAATGCCCATGAAGAAGCGCGCCACCTTGTCGGCGCCGTTGATCGGGCGCAGCGCGGCAAGAACCTTACCGCCACCGTCGGATACCGCGACGGCATCCTCGGTCAAAAGCGCCAGCAGCGCATCCATATCCTGGGCCACGCAGGCCGCCATGAACGCATCCGATAACCGGTCGATCTCGGCCCGGCTGGCGCTCGGGCTTGGCCGTTCCGCGCGGACCTTGCGCCGGGCGCGGCTGGCCAACTGACGGCAGTTTTCCGTGCTTGTGTCCAGTGACGCGGCAATGTCGGCAAAGCCATAGTCGAACACGTCATGCAGCAGGAAGGCGGCACGCTCGCGTGGGCTGAGCGCTTCCAGCGCCAGCAACAGCGCCAGCGACAGGTCTTCGCGTTGGGCCAGGGCGGCGAACGGATCGTCTTCGCCTGTCGGCAGCGGTTCCGGCAGCCATGGTCCGACATAGGCATCGCGCCGCACCTTCGCCGCGCGCAGCTGGTCCAGGCACAGACGCACCGTGACCGTCGTCAGCCAGGCGGCGGCATCGCGCAAATCGTCCGGCCGGCCGCGGTACCAGCGCAGGAAACACTCCTGCACCACGTCCTCCGCTTCCGCCATGCTGCCGAGCATACGGTAGGCAACGCCCAGCAGGCGTGGCCGTTCGGCGGCAAAGGCCTCGTCGTCAGGCGGCATGGCGGTCGTCTTCCGGCTGCAACGCCAATGGCGTGACTGCACAGCTCTGGGCATGGCCCAGGGCGCGTTTGACGGTCGGAAACACCCGCACGGCGGCAATCGCCAGCGCCAGTTCCGTCAATACCCGGTCACCGAAGCGATGACGCACCGTGTCGACCAGATCCAGCGCATCCGGACTGTTCAGCACGACCGCCCGGGCATACCGGCATACGAGGTCGATATCCGGCGACAGCGCATCCCACTTCTGCTGCACCACATCGGTAATGACACCTTCGTCTACGTCGGCTTTCCGTGCGTAGCGTATCGTCGTGTTCAGGCACGGACCGCAGTCCTCGATCTGCGCCGCCACCATGCGTGCGGCATGCAGCAGGTCCGGCGTGGCCGCCTGGCCATGGCCGCTCAGCGGCATGAACATCAGGAACTTGCGGAAGCCGGCCGGCGAACTGCGCCGTATGTCGCGCATCCAGTCGGCCGACTCGCCCAGATCGCGCTCGGCTTTCTTGATCATCCGTTCCATCAGGCTGTCAAACATGCATCGTTCTCCCGGTTTGATCTACGGTTCACTGGGATGGCAGAGCCACCAGCGCGACGGCAACGAGGCCAGGGCCGATGGTGGTTGCGATGGCGGCGGGTTCGACCGGTGGCGCGTGCAGGATGGCTTGAAACAGGGTCAGGCCGGCGTGCAGGCCAAGGAAAACCGCTGGAATAACCAACAGGCTGACGCGGTGCCGGTTGCTGATCAGCGCCAGGACGTAGGCCACGGCGCAGGTCAGAAAGGCGATGCCGACATCGCGCACGAAATAGGCGTTGAACGGCCCGGTCTGCGCCGGGCTGGGGGCGCTGGTGTACCAGGAGGCCGGCGACACCAGCATCCACAGGCCGTTTGCCGCCAGGCCGATGGCGAACAACGCCACTGCCAGCGATGGCAGGTGGTGCGCTGGCCGGTGCAGGTGTGGCCGGTTATGGATCGTGCCCATGGTCATCGTCATACCCCTTCACTGCAGGACTCATGCGGCGGTACTCGGGGATATGACGGCCGGGGCCGGCCAAACGTGACAGTTCGACGAAAAGAAACCTGTGCTTAGGCGGCGTCGGCTTGTTTTCCCAGCAGGGGGCCGGTCTGCTGTCGGAACAGGCTGGCGATCTCGTCGATCACGGCGCGAATGCTCGGTACCCGGCGCAAATCGTCGTGCACGATCAGGTGCAATTCGGTCTCGACCTGTTCGATCGGCGGCGTCAGACGGGTTAGCGCCGGATCGGCATCCCCGGCAAAGCAAGGCAAGATGCCGAGGCCGACGCCATTGCGCACCAGATCGTGCAGCACGATGCCGTTGTTAACGCGCACCACCGGTTGCCGGTTGCCCAGCCGGTCGAGCAGCCAGCGGGCACCGGCGAAGTAGTTGTGGTCCTCGTCATAGCTGACCCAGTCGCAGTCGCGGAACCGCGCCTCGCCATGCGCCGCCGGCATCTGCGGCAATGCCGAGGTGGCGCCATAGATGGCATAGGCAAAATGGCCCAGCTTGCGGGCGATCAGCCCGGGCACGTCCGGCAGGCATTCTCGGATCAGCAGGTCGGCCTCGCGTTTCGACAGGTTGGCGCCGATATGCGCGACGGACAGTTCGAACTCCACGTCCGGCAGGCGCCGGCGCAACGTGGGCATCTGATCGGTCAGGAATTGCGCGATCAGTTCGTAGCACGAGATTCGCACCGTGCCGCTGACCCGGTCGGCCAATGCTGCGCCCCTGCGGCCCACGGCATCGGCCGCCTGTTCCATGGCTTCCGCCAGTGGCTGCAATTCCATGCCCGCCTGCGTCGGCACGAAACCGTCGGGCAGGCGGTCGAACAGCCGATTGTTGAGATCTGCCTCCAGTGCGGCCAGGCGGCGGCTGACGGTCGGCTGGCTAACGCCCAGGACCCGAGCCGCGGCGGATAGCGTTCCCGCCCGCGCGACAGCAAGGAAAACCTTCAGATCGTCCCAATTCAGCGAAGGTGCGGACATCGCCATCAAGCCTCAACAAATTTGTATCGAGGTTATTCCAAATTGGTGATCGTACAACGAATTCTTTGAGGTTATGAGAATGGTTATCAATCGTCCATATCGGATTGGCGGGTGGCGGCATGTATATCGATCGACGGCTCTGGACCTTCACCGACGGCGTCCGCGGACGCATCGCTGCATCGACCGGCATCGGCCTGCTGGCAACTCTTGCCGGTATCGCCCGGTTGGCGCTGCTGGGCTGGTTGCTGGCCAAGGTGTTCGCCGGCGCGCCACTGGCGGAACTCATGTGGCCGTTGGTGTTGGTCGCTGCGGTGATGGTCCTGCGCGGTGTGCTCGAATACGTCCGTAACATGATCGCTCACCGAACGGCCGGGCTGGTCCAACTCAACTTGCGCCGCCGGCTCTACGACAAAGTGGTGGAACTGGGGCCAGCATACTTCGGCCGGCGTCGTACCGGCGACGTCATCCTGTCGCTGGTCGACGGGGTGGAGCAGTTGGAGACCTATTTCGGCCGATACCTGCCGCAGCTGACGGTTTCCGTGCTGACGCCGGTGGCGATTTTCGTCTTCGCCGCCTTCATCGACCTGCCGGTGGCGCTGGTGTTTCTGGTCGCTGCCCTGATCACCCTGCTGGCGCCATCGCTGTTCCATCGCTGGGACGCTGCAGCGGCCATGTCGCGCCAGCAGACCAATGCCGCCTTCGGGTCCGAGTTTCTCGACACGCTACAGGGCCTGGCGACTTTGAAAGCCTTCGGTCAGAGCCGTCGGCGCGGCGATGTGCTGAAGCAGAAGGCGCAGGCCCTCTTCAAGTCCACCATGTGGGTGCTGGCGACCAGCGTGCTGTCGCGCGGTATCACCGATACCGGCATAGCCCTGGGGGCGGCGGCCGCGCTCGGTCTTGGTGCTTATCGTGTGGTCAGCGGCGATATGAGCCTGGCTGGTTTGCTGGTTATCCTGATGCTGGGTGTGGAGGTGTTCCGGCCGTTGCGCGAACTGCGCGACGTGCTGCATCAGGGCATGCTGGGCCAGTCGGCGGCCGAAGCCGTGGTCTCGCTGTTGTCGGCACGCCCGGCGATCGACGATGCCGTGCCGGCAACGGGCGAACTGGCCGGCGAGCCGACAGTTACTTTCGAACATGTCGGTTTCAGCTACCCCGGAACATCGCAGCCGGCCCACGTCGATCTCGATTTCACCGTGGCCGCCGGCGAACGCGTCGGTGTCGTCGGTCCGTCCGGCGCCGGAAAGTCATCGATCGTCCGCCTGTTGCTGCGGCTCTACGATCCGCAGACCGGTATCGTGCGCATCGGCGGACGCGATCTGCGCCACATGGCGCTGGGCGATCTGCGCCGGCACATCGCCGTGGTGCAGCAGGACACCTACCTGTTTCACGGCACGGTGGAAGATAACCTGCGTCTCGGCCGGCCCGGCGCTAGCCACGCCGACCTCGTCGCCGCAGCCCGGGCCGCCAATGCGCATGATTTCATCACTGCGCTGCCGCGGGGTTACGACACCGTCGTCGGCGAGCGCGGCCTGAAACTGTCGGGCGGTCAGCGCCAGCGCATCGCCATTGCCCGCGCGTTGCTGCGTGACGCGCCGATCCTGGTGCTCGATGAGGCGCTATCGGCGGTCGACGCGGAAAACGAGGCGGTGATCCAGCAGGCACTCGACCGGCTGATGCGCGGGCGTACCACGCTGATCTTCGCGCACCGCCTGTCCAGCGTCATCGATGCCGACCGCATCCTGGTGCTGGGTGATGGCAAGGTGGAGGAGCAGGGCACGCATGACGCGTTGATGGCTCGCGGCGGCGCTTACCATCGCCTGATGGCGGCGCAGGCCCAGGCCGAAGACGAGGGGGAATTCAGCGTCGATCTGGAGCAGCGGCTTGTTACCGCCGATGATGCACCGACCGCCGCCGCGATGGCGGATCAGGAGCCGCGTGATGCCATTCTGCGTGCCGAGGGGCTCGGTTGGGCCGGGGCCACGCGCGAACTGCTGCGCCACATCGTGCCGTTCAAGGGCAAACTCGGCCTGACCTTCATCTTCGGCGTGACCCGGGTGCTCGCCTTCATCGGCATCGGCGCGGTCAGCGCGCTGGTCGTCGCCGCGGTCAAGATGGGTCAGCCGTTCGATCATCTGCTGATCCTGCTGGCCGTACTGGCGCCGGCCGCCGGCATCCTGCACTGGCTCGAATCCTGGTTCGCCCACGATATGGCCTTCCGCCTGTTGGCCGACATGCGTATCGCGCTGTTCGACAAGCTTGACGCCTTGGCGCCGGCCTATCTGCTACGCCGGCGCAGTGGCGACCTGGTCTCGGTGGCGACGCAGGATATCGAGATGGTGGAGTATTTCTTCGCTCATACCGTTGCGCCGGTGTTCGTTGCCATCCTAATGCCGGCGGTCGTGCTCGGTCTGCTGATTGCGAATGGCTGGACCATGGCGGCGGCGTTGCTGCCCTTCCTGGCGCTGGTGGTGATCAGCCCGATGCTGATGCGCCGCCGGGTCGACCAGCTCGGCTCCAGCGCCCGCGAGGCACTGGGTGACCTGAACGCCCACGCCGCCGACACCATCCAGGGGCTGACCGAAATCGTCGCCTTCCAGCAGGAAGACCGCCGCGGCGGTGAATTTGCCGATAAGGGGCGACATCATATTGCCTTGCGCCTGCCGTTCTTCCGCGATCTGGCGGCACAAACCTCGCTGCTCGAGGTCGTTACCGGCCTGGGCGGTGTGGCTGTCATCGCCGCCGGCGCACACGAAGTTGCGATGGGCCGGCTCGATAGCGGCCTGCTGCCACTGATGACCTTGCTCGCCATGTCGGCCTTTCTGCCGGTGTCGGAGATCGCCAACATCGGCCGTCAGCTTGCGGACACGCTGGGCGCGACCCGGCGGCTCAATGCCGTCGACCGGGAGCCCGTGGTCGTGAGCGACGGACCCGGTGTCCCGGCCGGCGCGCCCGGTGGTGCGGCCGTCGAAATGCAGGGCGTCGGCTTCCGCTATCCCGGCACCCAAAGGCCCGCGCTGCGCGATGTCGACTTCAAGGTCGGCCGGGGCCAGACCATGGCGCTGGTCGGGCCGTCCGGCGCCGGCAAGACGACCATTGCCCACATGCTGCTCCGGTTCTGGGATGTCGATGACGGGGCGGTGCGCCTGGACGGCCACGACCTGCGCGACTTCGAACTCGATGACCTGCGCTCGCGTGTCGCCCTGGTGGCTCAGGACACCTATCTGTTCAACGATACACTGGAGGCCAACATCCGCGTCGCCCGGCCGGAGGCGAGTGATGAGGAACTGGCCGACGCCGTGCGCCGCGCCGCACTTGCCGACTTCGTCGCCGGTCAACCGGAAGGTTTGCAAACGCCCGTCGGCGAGCGCGGCATGCGCCTCTCCGGCGGGCAGCGGCAGCGCGTCGCCATCGCCCGCGCCTTCCTGAAGGACGCACCGATCCTGGTGCTGGATGAGGCGACCTCGCACCTCGATGCGGTCAGCGAACAGCTCGTCCGCCATGCGCTGGACGATCTGATGGCCGACCGCACCACGATCGTCATCGCCCACCGCCTGTCGACCGTACGCCACGCTGACCTGATCGTGGTGCTGGATGATGGCCGTGTGGTTGAAACCGGCCAGCATCAGGAACTGCTGGCGCGCGGTGGCCTTTACGCTCACCTGGTGGCGCGGCAGGTCGCCGGGGCCGCTGGTGCATCGGGTGCGGCGATGGCAGAGGCGTGACCGGCCAAGCTGGGCTACACTGTCGTCGGCGGGGCGGCAGGTGGAGAAACAGCAATGGCAACGGCAGGCGAACGCAAGAGCGGCTATGCCGATCATCCCGATTATGACGTGCATTTCGAACCGTGCCCGAAGCGGCTACGGGTGGTGTTTAACGGCGAAACCATTGCCGACTCGCTGAACGCCCAGTACCTGTTCGAAACTAGGCATATCCCGGTCTATTACTTCCCGCGCGACGACGTGCGCATGGACCTGCTGGAGCGGACCGATCACAGCACCTTCTGCCCGTTCAAGTCGGAAGCGAGCTACTGGTCGGTACGGGTCGGCGAGCGGATGGCGGAAAACGCGGTCTGGACCTACGAGGCGCCATTCCCCGAGGTGACCGAGATCAAGGACTACGTCGCGTTCTATTGGAACCGCATGGACCATTGGTACGAGGAAGACGAGGAGGTCTTCGTCCACGCCCGCGACCCCTACAAGCGCGTCGATATTGTTCAATCGCATCGGCCGGTGCAGGTCGTGCTTGGCGGTGAGACCGTGGCGGACACGACGAACGCCTGCTTTCTGTACGAAACCGGTCTGCCGACGCGCTACTACATTCCATCCGCCGACGTCCGTCAGGACCTGCTGCAGCCGTCGGACACCAGTACCGCCTGTCCCTACAAAGGCATTGCCCGTTATTGGCATGCCGAGGTCGGCGGTCACCGGTTCGAGGATATCGTCTGGGCCTATCCCGACCCGGTGCCGGAGGCGACCCGCGTCAAGGACCTGATGTGCTTCTTCAACGAACAGGTCGACGCCATCCTGGTCGACGGGCAGGAGGTGCCGCGGCCCAAGACGAAGTGGTCGAAACGCTGATTGCTGCCGCGCCGCTGTCGGATCTGACTGGGTGATCGCCGCCGATCTGCTGCCGGTGGTGCTGTCGCTGGCCGCGGCGGGTTTCTTCGCCCTCGGAGTCCAGTTCCTGAACCTCGGGCTGCCTTATGCCGACTCGCGTACCGGCACCTTGATCGACATCGGCAGCACGGCGGTTTTCTACTGGCTGTTGTCACCGACCTTTCTGAAGGCGGAGTACTGGTTCACGCCGGCGACCCTGATCTTCGTCGCCGTCGGCCTGTTCCGGCCGGTGCTGTCGGCCAACTTGGCGCTGGCCGGGGTGCAGCGTCTGGGGCCGACCCTGGCCAGCGCGCTCAATTCGACGACGCCGCTGTTTGCCGCGGCCTTCGCCATTGTCCTGCTGGGCGAGGCGCTAACCTGGCCGATTGTTATTGGCACCATTGCCGTGGTTGCCGGCACTGTCGTGCAGTCCGGCCCGAATGCCGGTGCGCGACCCTGGTCGGCCTGGGCGCTGGCGTTTCCGTTGGCGGCGGCCTGCCTGCGCTCGTTCGCCCATGTGCTGATCCGACTCGGTCTGGCGATTGTGCCGGTGCCGTTGTTTGCCGGGCTCGTGGCCTACACCGTGTCGTTCATCGTCGCGCTTGCGTTCGAGGGGCGGCGCCGTCGTGGCCGCCGGGTCGACTGGCGCTCGCCCGGTCTCGCCTGGTTCGTGGTTGCCGGCATCATGCACGGGCTCGCGGTCTGGACGATGAATGCCGCGTTGCAGATCGCACCCGTCAACGTCGTGGTGCCGCTGGTTTCGGCGACGCCGGTGTTCACCCTGCTGCTGACCTGGCTGCTGTTCCGGCGCGAAACCATCGGCTGGCGCAAGATAGCCATGGTTGCGCTGGTCGTCCTTGGTGTCGTGATCATCGCCACCAACCGCTAGGTGGCCGGGTCGCCTCAGCTTGTCGGCAGGTCGAGCGCGCGGGCATGCCGGGCCGCCCAGCCGATGCTGATCTCGGTACCCGGCGCCAGCCCATCGCCGGCCCGCGCCGGCACCTTGGCGACGATGCTGCTGCCATCTTCGCGGCTCAGGCGCACCTGCGAATGATCGCCCGAATAGATCACCTCGCTGACCCGGGCGGTGAGGCAGTTGTCGCCGCTGCTTTCCGGCCGCAGCACGATGTGTTCCGGCCGGATTGACAGCGCCGTGGCCGCGCCGATGGCGACATTGATCGGTTGGGCCGTCACCGTCTCGCCGGTGTCGAGGGTAATGCTGCAGGTTCCGTCCTCAACGGCGGCGACTTTGCCGGTGAGATTGTTGTTCTCGCCCACGAAGTTGGCGACGAACGAATTCTGCGGCTCGTCGTAGATTTCGCGGGGCGGCGCGATCTGCTGTATGACGCCGTCGTTGAACACCGCGACCCGGTCCGACATGGTCAATGCTTCGCCCTGGTCGTGGGTGACGTAGACCACGGTCATGCCCAGCGACTCGTGCAGGTGTTTGATTTCGAGCTGCATGGTCTCGCGCAGCTTCTTGTCCAGCGCGCCCAGCGGTTCGTCCATCAGCACCAGTTCGGGTTCGAACACCAGCGCGCGTGCCAGCGCCACCCGTTGCTGCTGACCGCCCGACAGCTGCGCCGGCCGCCGGTCGGCCAGATGATCCAGTTCGACCATCTGCAACGCCCGCGTCGCCCGCTGTTGCACATCGGCCTTCGCCAGCCGCCGCTGCTTCAGCGGATAGGCGACGTTGTCGTGCACGCTCATGTGCGGGAACAGCGCGTAGTTCTGAAACACCACACCCATGTTGCGCCGGTGCGGCGGCACCCGGTGCAGCGAACTGCCGTTCAACAGGATGTCGCCGGCCGTCGGGTCCTCGAACCCGGCCAGCATCATCAGCGTCGTCGTCTTGCCGGACCCCGACGGCCCCAGCAGCGTCAGGAACTCGCCCCGCTCGATGTCGAGGCACAGATCGACAACCACGTTGGTCAACCCGTCGTAGGTCTTTTCGACATGCCGGAACTCAACGACCGGGCTGTTGCCTTCGACCAATCTTCTTTCCTTCTCAAGCGGCACGGGCGCGAACATCGGCCGACCGATGCAGTAGCGGCCATGGTGCCTGCGATGCCGGTGCAAGACAACATGGCATGGTTGTATGGGCGCCGGGGCTTGCTGCGCGTCGCGGTTTCGGTGCTAAGCTTCTGAACCAGTCGCGTGAAGAACCGACAGCAGCCGTAGCGGTGCCGTCCGGACAATTCAGACGTTCGCAACAACAAACTTCGCAAGAACGAACAACGCAGGGACATAATGACAATGCAGAAATTCTCAAAACTCAGCCTCGCGACGGCATTGGCGGTCACGGTCGGTGCCGCGGCCGGTGTTGCCGAAGCGCGCGATTTCACCATCGCCTCCTGGGGTGGCGGCTACCAGGACTCTCAGCGCAAGCACTTCTTCAAGCCGTTCGCCGACGCCAAGGGCATCAACGTGCTCGAGGACACCTACCTCGGCGGCTGGGCGCAGTTCAAAGCCATGCAGGAAACCAATACCCGGCCGTGGGACGTAGTCCAGATCGAGCAGTCGGAGCTGATCCGCGGTTGCGAGGAAGGGCTGTTCGTCAAACTCGACTGGTCGCGTATCGGCCCGAAAGACAGCTTCGTGCCGCCGTCGGTCAGCGAATGCGGGCTTGGCGTCGTCGGTGTCAGCCAGGTCGTCGGCTACAATCCGAAGCTGACCAAGGTGGAGCCCTCCGGCATTGCCGACTTCTTCGACCTTGAGAAAATCCCCGGCAAACGCGGCCTGCGCGATGACCCCAAGGGCACTTTGGAATTCGCTCTGATGGCCGACGGCGTCGATGTCGCCGACGTTTACAAAGTCATGGAAACCGATGAGGGTCTCGACCGTGCCTTTGCCAAGCTCGACAGCATCAAGGACCAGATCCAGTGGTGGAAGGCGGGCGCCCAGGCGCCGGAGTGGCTGATCAGTGGCGATGTGGTCATGAGCGTCGCCTACAACGGCCGCATCCACAATGCCAACAAGGAGGGCCACGGCCTGAAGATGATCTGGCAGAACAACGTGCTCTACTTCGACAAGTGGGTCATCTTTGCCGACTCCGAGCACGTCGACATGGCCTATGATTTCCTGAAGTTCTTCGCCGATCCCAAGCGTCAGGCGGCCTTTACCGACGACTACACCTATGGCCAGCCGACCAAGACGGCGATGGACTACATCAAGCCCGAGGTCGCGGCCAGCCTGCCGGCCGGCGACAACATCAAGGATGCGCTCGACACCGGGCGTCAGGATTCGGTTGACTTCTGGCTCGATCGCTCGGACGAGATCTTCGAGCGCTGGACCGCCTGGAAGGCGAAGTAGACGAACGTAACAAGCAATGGCTGGCCTGCCGGGATGGTGGGCCGGCCAGCGGCGACGTTTTGCACAGTCCGTTCCAGTTTGAGAGGGCGGGAGTCATGAACCGCCCATTGGCGTCGTGACCGTGGCGCCGGCCGTTGGTTCTGCCGACGGTGCGTCCGACGACAGATCGGCGCTGACGGCGAAGCTGCGCCGTGCCGAACGCCGCCGGGTGCTGAAAGCGCTGGCACTGATCGCGCCGTTGCTGGCGTTTCTCGGCCTGGTGTTCGTGGTGCCGCTGGTCGGCGTTCTCTACTTTTCGATCGCCAACCCGGAAGTCATCGACGCCCTGCCGCGCACCACGGCCGCGTTGGCGGACTGGGATGGCCAGGACCTGCCGGACGAGGCGGCTTTCGCGGCGCTGGTCGAAGATGCCGCCGAGGCCTATACGGCCCGTACCCTGCCCAGGGCAGCACTACGCCTGAATTACGAAGTCAGCGGCTTTCGCAGCCTGCTCATGCGCACCGGGCGCAAGGCCAAGCGCCTGGAAGCGCCCTATCGCGAGGCCGTTCTGGCGGCGGACGAACGCTGGGCCGATCTGATCTTCTGGCGCACCCTGAAAGCCAACGGTGCGCCCTATACCGGCCACTACCTGGCTCAGGCCGTGGACCTGGATCTGCAGTGGGACGGCAGTCTGCAGCGCGTCGAACCGGACAAGCGCATCTTCATCGACAATCTGATGCGGACGTTGTGGATCGCCTTCGTGGTCACCGCCTGGTGCATCATTCTGGGATATCCCGCTGCCTACCTGATCGCCACGTCGCCGCCCCGAAGGGCGCAGCTGCTCATCCTGCTGGTGCTACTGCCGTTCTGGACCTCGCTGCTGGTCCGCACGGCTGCCTGGGTGATCCTGCTGCAAAACGCCGGGATCGTGAACGACGCGCTGATCCTGCTCGGCTTCGTCGAGCAGCCGATGCAACTCATCTTCAACCGCTTCGGCGTTTACGTTGCCATGGTGCATATCCTGCTGCCGTTCATGATCTTGCCGCTCTACTCGGTCATGAAAGGCATATCGCCGCAGCATATGAAGGCGGCTGCGTCGCTCGGCGCGCGGCCGTTCGCCGCCTTCGTCACGGTCTACCTGCCGCAGACGGTGCCGGGCATCGCCGCCGGCTGCCTGCTGGTCTATGTCATCGCGCTCGGCTTCTACATCACGCCGGCGCTGGTCGGCGGCGGTAACGATCAGATGCTTGCCCACCTGATCGCCCAGTATGCCACCACCACGGCCAACTGGGGCCTTGCCGCCGCGCTGGCCATGTTGCTGCTGGCCTGCATCGCCGTGCTCTATCCGGTCTATCAGCGTTTCGCCGGGTCCGGCGGCATGCGGCTGGGCTAGGCGGGGATAGCGATGGCGCAACCGGCTTACATCACCCCGGGGCAGCGGCTGTGGCGGCTGGCTTTCCTTGCCGTCTGCACGCTGGTGTTCGCTTTCCTCGTGGTCCCGATCATCACCATCATTCCGATTTCGTTCAGCGCCGGCAGCCTGCTGAACTATCCTCTGCCGGGGGTATCGATGCGCTGGTTCGAGGTGGTGTTCACACCCTATCCCTGGATGGCGTCATTGCAGAACAGCATGGTCATCGCCATCGCCACCACCGTGCTGGCGACGGTGCTCGGCACGCTCGCGGCTTACGGACTGACCAGCGCCGAGTTCCGTTTCAAGGGCTTGATCATGGGGCTGCTGTTGTCGCCAATGATGGTGCCGCTGGTCATCACCGCGCTGGCGGTCTATTTCGCGTTTGCCCGTGTCGGCCTGATCGGCACATTCGCCGGCATGATCCTGGCGCACACGGTGCTGGCGGTGCCGTTCGTGGTCATCACTGTGACCGCCACCCTGCAGGGCTTCGATCGCAACTTGGTGCGCGCGGCGCAAAGCCTTGGTGCGTCGCCGGTGACCGCCTTTTTTAGCGTGACCTTGCCGATGATCATGCCCGGTGTCGTCTCCGGCGCGGTATTCGCCTTCGTCACATCGTTCGACGAAATCGTCGTCGCTCTGTTCGTCGCCGGGCCCGGCCAGTTCACCCTGCCACGGCAGTTGTTCGCCGGGCTGCGTGACAATCTCGATCCCTCGATCGTCGCCGTGGCCACGCTGCTGGTCGTCGTATCCGTGGCGCTGATGGCGGTGGTCGAACTGCTGCGCTGGCGCAGCGAACGTCTGGCCCTGAGAACCGGCAACGGCAACTAGGCGGCGGACCGAGGCCCCACCGTTCGCCATCCGACGGGCCCCTTTCGCGCAGTAAGTTGTTAACCATATTTGCTATAATCCAATGCGACTCGGCAGTCGCTGGCCCGGCAAACGATTGAGAGGAGTGCGCGATGACAGCGCTTCTGGACGTGAGCCTGGACGACAAGTATCGCCAGGAGGAGGGGGCGATTTACCTGACCGGCAGCCAGGCGCTGCTGCGTCTATCGATGAATCAGCTTCGCCGCGATCAGGCCCAGGGCCTCGATACGGCCTGCTTCATCAGCGGCTATCGAGGGTCGCCGATGCACAACGTCGACAAGGAGTTGTGGCGCGCGCGGCCGTTGATCGATCAGAACCGGCTGCATTTCCAGCCCGGCATCAACGAGGATCTCGCCGCCACCGCCTGCTGGGGCAGCCAGCAGGTCGCCGCCTTTGGCGATGCGCGCCACGATGGCGTGTTCGCCATGTGGTACGGCAAGGGGCCGGGGATCGACCGCTCGATCGATGCCATCCGCCACGCCAACCTCGCGGGAACCTCCGCCCATGGCGGCGTGCTGGTCGCGGTCGGCGACGACCCGGCCATGAAGTCGACCGACGTGCCTGCTGCCTCGGAAACCATGTTCGCCGACCTCATCATGCCGGTGCTCTATCCCGCGACGGTGCAGGAAATCCTCGACTACGGCTTGCTCGGCTGGGAGATGTCGCGCTTCTGCGGCAACTGGGTCGGCTTCAAGCTGACCGCCGATACCGTCGACACATCGGCCGTCGTCGACGGTGGTCCGTTCCGCATCAACACCGTCAAACCGAATTTCGATTTCCCGCCCGACGGGGTGTCGATCCGCGCTGGCGATGTCTGGGCGGCGCAAGAACCGCGACTGCGGCGCTATAAGATTCCGGCCGCTCTGGCCTTCGGCCGTGCCAACGAGATCAATCGCCGCGTGATCGACGGGCCGAACCGGCGCTTCGGCATCATCTCCTCCGGCAAGGCGGCGACCGATGTGCGTCAGGCGCTGCTTGAACTCGGCCTCGACGACCGCACTGCCGCCGATATCGGCATCACCTTCCTGAAGATCGGCATGCCGTTCCCGTTCGACACCGAGACGGTGCGCAACTTCGCCGACGGCCTGGAGGAAGTGCTGGTCGTGGAGGAAAAGCGCCGGTTCATGGAAAGCCGCACGCGCGACGCCCTCTACGACCTGCCGGACAGCCGCCGGCCGCGCGTCATCGGCCGTCACGACGACAAGGGCAACCTGCTGCTGCCGGAATGCGGCGAGTACGGGCCGGCTGAAGTCGCCCGCGCCATCGCCGGCCGCATCGCCCATTTCCACAAGAGCGACCGCATCCGTGCCCGTCTGGCGTTCCTCGACGCCAAGGCCGCGCGCACCGTCCGGCGTGAGGGCATAGACGTGACCCGCATGCCCTATTTCTGTTCCGGCTGCCCGCACAACACCTCGACCAGGGTGCCCGACGGCAGCCGCGGTCAGGGCGGTGTCGGCTGCCACTTTATGGCCAGCTACATGAACCGCAACACCGGCGCCCATACCCACATGGGCGGCGAGGGCGCTAACTGGATCGGCCAGGCCCCGTTCAGCACGGCCGGCCACGTGTTCCAGAACATGGGCGACGGCACCTACTACCATTCCGGCCTGCTGGCGATCCGCGCCTGCATCGCGGCTGGGGTCAACATCACCTTCAAGATCCTGTTCAACGATGCCGTCGCCATGACCGGCGGCCAGCCGCATGATGGGCCGTTGACGCCGATGGCGATCTCGCGCCAGGTCGCCGCCGAAGGGGTCGAGCGCATCGTCGTCGTCTCCGATGAACCGGACAAATACCCGCTCGATGCCGGCTTCACGGCGGGCACGGCGATTGAACACCGCCGCGACCTCGACCGGGTGCAGCAGGATCTGCGCGAGGTACCGGGCGTCAGCGTTTTGATCTACGACCAGACCTGCGCGGCGGAAAAGCGCCGGCGGCGCAAGCGCGGCGCGATGATCGACCCGCCGCGGCGTATCTTCATCAACCATCGGGTTTGCGAAGGCTGCGGCGATTGCAGCCGCACGTCGAACTGCCTGTCGGTCCTGCCGCTGGAGACGGCGCTTGGCCGCAAGCGCCGCATCGACCAGTCGTCCTGTAACAAGGACTATTCCTGCGCCGAGGGCTTCTGCCCCAGCTTCGTCAACGTCATCGGTGCCACGCCGCGCCGGCTGTCGGCGGGTGGCGACGCATTCGCCGGTCTCGCTCTCCTGCCGGAACCGACCCTGCCGGTCATTCCGGCCGATGACGCCTACAATGTGCTGATCACCGGCATCGGCGGCACCGGCGTGGTCACCATCTCCGCGCTATTGACCATGGCCGCGCATATGGAAGGCAAGCCGTTCTCCGCCATCGACCAGTTCGGCATGGCGCAGAAGGGTGGCGCCGTGACCAGTCACGTCCGTATCGCCCGCTCGCAGGACGCGCTCGGCTCGCCGCGGCTCGACGAGGGGTCGGCGGATCTGGTACTCGGCTGCGACAGTCTGGTCACCGGCAGCGATCTGGCCCTCACGGTCATCGACCCTGCCCGTACGCAGCTGATCGTCAATGCGCACCGCGCTATCACCGGCCAGTTCGCCCTCAACCCCGATCTCGAATTTCCCGAGCAGGCGATCTACAAGCGCATCCGCGATGAAGCCGGCGACGGCCGCTTCGAGTTGCTGGATGCCACCCGGTTGGCCACTGCACTCATGGGCGATGCCATTGCGGCCAACCTGTTCATGCTCGGCTTTGCCTACCAGCGCGGTCTGGTGCCCATTTCGGCGGCAGCGATCGACAAGGCCATCGAGCTGAATGCGCTGGCGGTGGAGATGAACCGCACGGCGTTTGCCTGGGGCCGCCATGCCGCCAACGACCTGGCGGGTGTGGAGGCCGTGGTCGACCGCGCCAGCGCCGGCGGCGGCGAGCCGATACCGGAGACGCTGGACGAGATCGTCGCGCACCGCGTGCGCCTGCTGACCGACTATCAGAACACGGCCTATGCCGAGCGCTATCGTGCCGCCGTCGACCGCATCGCCGCCGCCGAGCAGGCCCGCGCCCCTGGTATGACCGGCCTCGCGGAAGCGGCAGCCGTCGGTCTTGCCAAGCTGATGGCCTACAAGGATGAGTACGAGGTCGCCCGGCTCTACGCCGATCCGGCGTGGCAGGCGGAACTGGACCGGCAGTTCGAGGGTGTCGACCGGTTGGAACTGCTGCTGGCGCCGCCCTTGTTGTCGCGGCCTGATCCACACACCGGCCTGCCGCGCAAGCGCACATTCGGGCCGTGGATCTTCTCTGCCCTGCGTCTACTGGCGCGGCTGAAGGGCTTGCGCGGCACGGCGTTCGATCCGTTCGGCCGCACTGAAGAACGGCGCATAGAACGGGCGCTGATCGCCGAATACGAAACCTTTTTGACGGAATTGGCTGATGGCCTCGATCACGACAACCATCGTCTCGCCGTGGAGGTGGCCCGCATTGCCGAATCGATTCGCGGCTATGGTCATGTGAAGGCCAGGGCGGTCGAGGTCGCCCGTGCCGACTGGCAGCGGTTGATGCAGGCGTGGCGCGACGGCGCCGTGACACCGGCCGCGGCGGAATAGACCCGCTTGCTCACGCCGTTGTAACGGCCTTAGTTTAAATCCATTGCAAGTAATGCGGTCGCCGCGGCAGCGGCCGGTCGCCAATGGTGAACGAAGCCGCCGATGAAAACGGCGCTGAAACGAGTGAGGTCGTCATGGTGGAAAAATCCCATACCGCAGCCGGCCACGAGGCCAACTGGCTGCAGCATCTCTACGATCCCCTGCGCCAGGCCGGACAGAAGATTGCAGACTTCTTCGCGCCGCAATCCGAGGCCGCGGCCACGCCGGAGCATTACCAGATCAGCATCGAACTGCCGGGCGTCGATCCGGGCGACATCGATGTTTCGGTCCATGGCGACAGCATCTCGGTGCACGGTGAAAAGCGCATGGAGCGGGAGGAGAAGGGCAAGACATATTTCTTTTCCGAGCGCGCCTATGGCGCCTTCCAGCGCTCGTTCCGCCTGCCGCCGGACGCGGATGCCAGCAAGGTCGACGCCGAATGCATCAACGGTGTGCTGACGATCCGTGTGGCCAAACGAGGCCGCGATGCCGGCAATGCCCGCCGCGTCAAGGTGCGCCAGGGCTGACCGGACCAATGGCGGCGTCGGTCGCGGGGCTGGGACTTCGTGCCGGCCCCGGCTAAGATCGGTACGAACAACCAATGACAACGCGATGGAGACGCCTATGCCGTCAAAGCCCGTCGAATACATGCGGGCCATTGCCGAGCGGTACAGCCGGTTGGGCTACCAGCCCTACCAGTGGTACCACGCCGACGATGCCCCGCCGTTCACGCCGCTAAAGAAGCCGCTGTCGCAGTCGCGGCTCGGCGTGCTGACGACCGCGGGGACTTATGTTGCCGGGCAGGTCGCCTACTACTACAAGGACGACACCTCACATCGCGCCATTCCACGCGACACGGACGTGGGCGAACTGCGCTTCTCGCATATCACCGAGAATTACCTGCCTGATGCCCGGCGCGATCCCAACTGCGTGCTGCCGCTGGAACCGCTGCGCCGGCTCCAGGATGAAGGCGCCATCGGCAGTATCGCCGACGATGTTTTTTCCTGCATGGGCGGCATCTATTCGCAGCGTCGGGTGCAGGAGGAGCTGATCCCGGCGCTGGAGCGTGAATTCGCCGCCCAGGACGTCGACGCCGCGCTGCTGATTCCTCTGTGACCGGTGTGTCATCAGACCGTGAGTCTGATCGCACGACATCTCGAGGAACGCGGCCTGCCGACCTTCTGTCTGGCCAGCGCGCACGACATCATCACCGCCGGCCGGCCGCCGCGCGCGGGCTTCGTCGACTACCCGCTCGGCCACACCACCGGCAAACCGTTCGATGCCGACGATCAGTACCGCGTCGTCTCGGCGGCGCTGCAGGCGTTCGGGAACATCACCGAGCCGGGCACGCTGGTGACCATCGAGTCATCCTGGTCGGACGACGATGGTTGGAAGGCATCGGCGATGGACCCGGCCGGTGGCGACCAGCGGTCGCCGCGCGATACCACGCCGCGCTACCAGACCGAGGAGGACCGGCTGCTGGCGGAGGCGCGGGCGGCCCGGCCGGGCGCCTGACCCGCTATCGCGCTGCACCGGCTGTCGCCTGCCTCGGGGGGCGGCAGCAATGACGAGTGCTCACGTGCCGGAGCAAACTGGCGCCGTGGTCGGGCCGCGCGTGCTGCTGGCGCAGGCCGATTTCCGGCGCGTCTGGCTGACCGGCAGCATCGGCTGGATGATGCGCTGGCTCGAAGTGCTGGCGATCGGCGTCTACACCTTCAAGCTGACCGGCTCGCCGTTGGCCGTGGCGATGATCATGGTCGTCCGCTTCGTGCCGGTGATGCTGTTCAGTGCCTTCACCGGCGCCTTCGCCGAGCGTTTCAACCGCCGCCTATTGCTGCTGTGGGGGCTCGCCATCCTGTCGGCGACCAGCTTCAGCCTCGCCGGTATCGCCCACTTCGGCGAGATCCAGATCTGGCACATCGGCCTTGGCGCCTTCATTACCGGCCTCTATTTCACCACCGAGTTCCCCGTCCGCCGCACCATGCTGGGCGAGATCGCCGGGGCTAACGGCACCGGCGCTGCTATGTCGCTCGATACCGCGACGAACCACACCATGCGCATCGTCGGGCCGCCGACCGGTGGTCTGATTCTCGAACTGGCCGGCCTGCAGGGCGTCTATCTGCTCGGCGGTATCCTGTTCGCCTGCGGCTTCGTGATGATCCTGCGCACCGACTACAGCTCGGGCGGTGGCAGCGCCAGTACACTTGGCGTGCTGGGACAGATCCGCGAGGGCGTTTCCTTCGTTCTGGCCCAGCCGCGGCTGATCGCCACCCTGTCGGTGACGATGATCGCCAACATGTTCGGCTTTCCTTTCGCCGCCATGGTACCGGTGATCGGTCGCGACGTCCTTGTGCTCGACGCGTTCTACGTCGGCACGCTGCAGTCTGCGGAAGGGGCCGGCGCGCTGCTCGGCGCCTTCTTTATCGCCACGCGCGTCCGTCCGCCGCAGTTCTTCCGTGTCTACCTGTTCGGCACCACGCTGTTCCTGATCGGCGTCTTGTGCTTTTCGCTGTCGGCGCTGTATCCATTGTCGGTCGCGGTGCTGTTCATGGCCGGGCTCGGCGTTGCCGGCTTTTCGGCCATGCAGAGCACCATCGTCTTTACCTCGGCACCGCCGGCGATGCGCAGCCGTCTGATGGGGGTGCTGGCCGTGTGCATTGGCGTAGCGCCGTTCGGCATGCTGCACCTGGGGCTGCTGGCGAACTGGCTCGGTGCGCCGCTGGCACTCGGCATTATCGCGGTCGAAGGTCTGCTGGCGCTGGCCGTTGTGTGGTTTTTCTGGTTGCGAAGTCGATGGTAAATTGCCGCGCGCGACCGGCCTGCGTATGGTTGCGCGGCGCTGTAATTGTGATGCCGTAATTGTTGGGAGTGCGTGTGGATGACGACGGCAGGTGAGGCGGCACCGCGGGTGGATCTGTCGCCGTCCGTGTCCGACGAGGTGAAGTACACGACCTGTTACATGTGCGCCTGCCGTTGCGGCATCAAAGTGCACCTGACCGACGGGCGTATCCGCTACATCGAGGGCAATCGCGATCATCCGGTGAACCGTGGCGTGCTGTGCGCCAAGGGCTCGGCCGGCATCATGCAGCACTACTCGCCGGCCCGCCTGTCGAAGCCGCTGCTGCGCGTCGGCCCGCGGGGCAGTGGCGAATTCAAGGAAATCGAGTGGGAGGAAGCGCTGCAGACGGCGGTGGACTGGCTGCAGCCGATCCGCGACACCGATCCGCGCAAACTCGCCTTCTTCACCGGCCGTGACCAAAGCCAGGCGCTGACCGGCTGGTGGGCCAGCCAGTTCGGCACCATGAACTACGCTGCCCATGGCGGCTTCTGTTCCGTGAACATGGCCGCCGGCGGCCTCTATACCATCGGCGGTTCGTTCTGGGAGTTTGGCGAGCCGGACTGGGACCATGCCCGCTACTTCCTGATGTTCGGCGTGGCCGAGGATCACGACTCGAACCCGATCAAGATCGGCCTGTCGAAACTAAAAGCGCGGGGTGCCAAGTTCGTCTCGGTCAATCCCGTGCGTACGGGCTATTCCGCCATTGCCGATGAATGGCTCGGCATCACGCCGGGCAGCGATGGCCTTTTCGTCATGGCGCTCATTCATGAACTGCTGCGCGCCGGCAAGGTTGATCTCGAATACCTCGTCCGCTACACCAACGCGCCCTGGCTGGTGGTGCGCAACCCTGGCGCTGCCGACGACGGCCTGTTTGCGCGCGACGACGGTGGTAACCCGCTGTGCTGGGATCAAACGTCCGACGCCGCGGTCAACGCCTACGCGGCTGAGGTCGCGCCGGCGCTGAAAGGCGAGGTCACCCTGCCTGATGGCCGGCGCGCCGTGCCGGCGTTCCAGTTGATGGCCGAACGCTACATCGACCCGGCCTATGCCCCCGATGTGGCGGCTGAACGCACCGGCATCCCGGCGGCAACGATCAAGCGCATCGCCGTCGAACTGGTCGATGCCGCTTTCGCGCAGCAGATCGAACTCGATGTTCCCTGGACCGACTGGGCTGGCCGCCGCCACGAGAAGATGATCGGCCGTCCCGTCGCCATGCACGCCATGCGCGGCATTTCCGCGCATTCCAACGGCTTCCACACCTGCCGTGCGCTGCATGTGCTGCAGATGCTGCTCGGTACCATCGATGTGCCCGGCGGCTTTCGCTACAAACCGCCGTTTCCGAAGCCGATCCCGCCGGGGCCGAAACCGGCGGGCCATGCGGATCAGGTGCAGCCGGGCCAGCCGATGGCCGGACCGCCGCTCGGCTTCCCGCAAGGGCCGGACGACCTGCTGCTCGATGGCGACGGCCGGCCGCGCCGTATCGATAAGGCATTCTCCTGGGACGCACCGATTTCCGCTCACGGCATGATGCACACCGTGATCACCAATGCCTGGGCCGGCGATCCCTATCCGGTCGACGTGCTGTTCATGTACATGGCCAACATGGCCTGGAACTCGGCGATGAATACGGCCGAGACCATGCGCATGCTGACCGACAAGGACGAGGCCACCGGCGAATACAAGATTCCAAAGATCATCTATTCCGACGCCTACGCCTCGGAAACCGTGGCCTATGCCGATCTGGTGTTGCCCGACACGACCTATCTCGAACGCTGGGATTGCGTGTCGCTGCTCGACCGGCCGATCTGTTCCGCCGAAGGCCCGGCCGACTCGATCCGCCAGCCGGTGGTGCAGCCGGATCGCGACGTGCGGCCGTTCCAGGACATGCTGCTCAACCTCGGCGCCCGGCTCGGCCTGCCTGGGCTGGTGCATGACGACGGATCGCCGCGCTACCCCGGCGGCTATCCGGACTATCTGGTCAACCACGAGCGCCGACCCGGCGTCGGGTCGCTCGCCGGCTGGCGCGGCGAGGGCGGCGACAGTCACGGCCAGGGTGCGCCCAATCCCGACCAGCTGCAGCGCTACATCGACAACCAGTGCTTCTGGCAGGAGGAAATGCCGGCCAGCCAGCACTACTACAAGCATGCCAACCGCGACTATCTGGACTACGCGGTGAAGATGGCCTTTATCGACAGCGCCGCGCCGATCGTCCTGCAGCTCTACAGTGAACCGCTGCAGCGCTTTCGGCTGGCCGCTCAGGGCCACGGCGACCGGCAGCCGCCGGACAGCCATCGCCAGCGCGTCGAGACTTATTTCGATCCGCTGCCGATCTGGTACGCGCCGTTCGAGGAAATGGACATCGACGAGCGCGATTTCCCGCTGCATGCGGTGACCCAGCGGCCGATGGCGATGTACCACTCCTGGGGCTCACAGAACGCCTGGCTGCGTCAGATCCATGCTGCCAACCGGCTTTACGTGCCGCGTGTCCTGGCCAGCGAAGCCGGGCTCGAAACCGACGACTGGGCCTGGCTGATCAGCCGTCACGGCCAGATCAAGGCACAGGTCCAGGTGATGGATGGCGTCAATGCCAAAACCGTGTGGACCTGGAATGCGATCGGCAAGCGCCGCGGCGCCTGGAATTTGGCCGACGACGCGCCGGAGTCGCGCCAGGGCTTTCTGTTGAACCATTTGATCGACGATCTGCTGCCGCCGCGCAAACACGGTTACCGCTATGCCAATGCCGACCCGGTTACTGGACAGGCGGCCTGGTACGACCTGCGGGTCCGGCTGGTGAAGGCCGAGGCCGGTGCGGAAATCACGGAGCCGCAGTTCGATACCCTGCCGCAGCCACCGGGCAGCAGGCCACGTCCCGCCAAACTGCGCTATGGCGCCGAGTTTCCGCGGAGGCGCCGATGACCAGTTTGCCCGATACGCCACCGGCCAAGCGCCTCGGTCTGGTCATCGACCTCGACGTCTGCGTCGGCTGCCACGCCTGCGCCGTGAACTGCAAGGAATGGAACACCGGCGGCTATCCGGCGCCGCTGACCGATACCAACCCCTATGGCGGCGACGTGTCGGGCGTGTGGCTGAACCGCATCCACACCTTTGAGGCGGGCGAAGGGCCCGATGCGCGCACGGTGCATTTTCCCAAGTCCTGCCTGCATTGCGACGACGCACCGTGCGTCACCGTCTGTCCCACCGGCGCATCCTACAAGCGCGAGGACGACGGCATCGTGCTGGTCGACGAGGCCATGTGTATCGGCTGCAAGCTTTGTTCCTGGGCCTGCCCCTATGGTGCGCGTGAGTATGACGCCGATGTCGGCGTGATGAAGAAATGCACCCTTTGTATCGACCGCATCCATAACGAGAACCTGCCGGAGCAGGAGCGGGTGCCGGCCTGTGTGTCGACCTGTCCCGCCAATGCCCGCCACTATGGCGACCTTGCCGATCCGGACTCGGAAGTCTCGAAAATGGTCGTCGATCGCGGCGGCTTCGATCTGCTGGCCGAGATGGGCCTGAAGCCGACCAACAAGTACCTGCCGCCGCGTCAGCGTGCCTGCGGGGCGTCAGATGGCGATGCACCGGCGGAGCTGGCCGACGCCGCGCCCGAGGGCGGGTTCCTCGGCTGGATCGACCGTGTGTTGACGCGTTAGGGAGCAAAACGGTGCATCCGGCCTATTCCGTTATCATCTTCACTACCGCGTCCGGCACCGGCTACGGCCTGTTGCTGCTGCTCGGCCTGGCGTCGGCTGGCGGACTGCTGCCGGCTGACCGCTGGTTTGCACTTACTGCCTTCATGCTGTCCTTCGCGCTGATCACCGGCGGTCTGCTGTCGTCGACCTTCCATCTCGGCCATCCGGAGCGTGCCTGGCGTGCGGTCACCCAGTGGCGCTCGTCCTGGCTGTCGCGCGAAGGCATCATGGCGCTTGTCACCTATCTGCCGGCGGTCCTGTTCGCTGCCGGCTGGGTGTTGTGGGAGGCAACCGGCGGCATCTGGGCCGGCCTCGGCGTGCTGGCCGCGCTCTGTGCCGTGCTGACGATCTATTGCACGGCGATGATCTATCGTTCGCTCGCCGCCGTGCCCGCCTGGCATCACCCGCTCGTGCCACTGGTCTATCTGGTGCTGGCGCTGTCCGGCGGTGCCATCGTGCTCGACGCCGTACTCGCTATCTTCGCCGTCAGCCAGCCGATCGTCGGCTATATCGCGATTGCCGCCACCGTCGCCGGCTGGGGCCTGAAGCTGGCCTACTGGTCATCGGTCGATCGCAACACGCCGGAGAGCACGGTGGAGAGCGCCACCGGTCTCGGCCATCTGGGCAAGGTGCGCTTGCTCGATGCGCCGCATACGCAGGAGAACTACCTGCTGAAGGAGATGGGCTACCGCGTCGCCCGCAAGCATGCGCGCAAACTGCGTCGGCTCGCGCAAGGCCTGGCCTTCGCCGCGCCGGTCATGCTGGTCGCGCTGCATCTGCTGCTGCCCGGCGTCATCGGCGCCATCGCCGCGGTCCTGGCGGCGCTATCAGCCATCGCCGGCCTGCTGGTCGAACGCTGGCTGTTCTTCGCCGAAGCGAAGCATAAGGTCACGCTCTACTACGGCGCCGACGCGGTCTGACCAATACGGTCCGCGCTCACGGGTAAAGGTCGGCGCGGCTCGGCGGCAGGCCGGCCGGACCCTTGGCTTTCGGCCGCTTGCTGCCCAACACCTGGAAGATCAGCATCGATCCGGCGTGGAAGCCCAGCGCGACGCCGGCAAGATAGGCCAGCCACAGGTTGGTCCGCTCGTCGCCGATCAGTGCAACGGCGTCCGTCCGCCGGGCGGCCAGCCGCCGGTACCAGTGGCTGCAGGTCAGGGCGTAGTGCTCGCGCAATGCCTCGACGTCGTGCACTTCGAAGCCGTGCGCTTCCATCGCGCTGACCGCATCGCCGACCGGCGCCAGCTCCGATCCCGGGAAGACATACTTCAGCAGCAGGCTCTTTTCCGCCGTGATGCGCCGTCGGTGCTTGCGCCTCGCCTTGGCGCGCCGGGCAATGGCGTGGTTCAACAGCAGGCCCTGTTCCTCCAGCAGCCCGTTCAGGGTGCGGAAATAGGCCGGGAAGTTCTCGATGCCGACATGTTCGAACATGCCGATGCTGGCGATCTTGTCGTAGCGGCCGTCGAGATCGCGGTAGTCGCGGATCTCGACGCTGACCCGGTCGTTCAGACCCAGCGCCCTGATCTTCGCTGCCGTCAGGTCGTGCTGTTCCTGCGACAGGGTCACGCCATGCGCGCTCACGCCGTAGTGTTGCGCCGCATGGCAGATCAGGCCGCCCCAGCCGCAGCCCACGTCGAGCAGCCGTTCACCCGGCCTCAGGCGCAGCTTGCGGCAGATATGGTCGAACTTGTCGCGTTGCGCCCGGTCCAGGTCGTTGTTCCACTCGGTGAAGTAGGCGCAGGAGTAGGCCATCTCCTCGTCCAGGAAGAGGCGATAGAAGTCGTTGCCGGCGTCGTAATGGAACTGGATGTAGTCCTGGTTCGCCGCGCTGCCCGGTTGCCCACGCACCTCGCTGCCGGCATAGCGGTGCTGCAGTCTCGGCGTCGTTGCCGGTACCAGCAGGAAGCGCCAGAGCAGTCGCAACAACAGCCAGCGGTCGATCCGGAGCAGGTCCCGTTTGCGCACCGATTGGCGGATCGCATGCCCGGCGTCGATCAGGTCGTCGCAGTCGATCGACAGCCCGCCGGTGGCGTAGTGGCGAAGCAGGTTTTCCGGTCCGGGCCGCTTCACCAGAGATGCGATGACGCCCGGTTCGGTGATGCCGATTGTTGCGGCGGTCGCGTCATGGCGGCCCAACGGCACCGTCGTTCCGTCCCACAACCGCACTGCGATGGGCAGGTCCAGTGTCTCACCGATATGCGTCAGTGCCTGCCGCAACGCATCGGTCAGGCGATCCTCACCGCTGGCCGACGTGCCGGCGGGCGATGTCATGACGCGAAACCGCCGCTTGCCTTCATCCCCCCAACCTCATTCTGGCCGCGCGCCGCTGCGCGGCCGTCTATGCGGCAAGGGCGGCCGCGGCGCGCTGCCGGGCCGTCTCCGCTGCCGTCGCATCACCGGCACCATCCAGCGCCGCGGCATACTGGCGCCAGGACCAGGCGCTCGTCGGCTTGGTCGCGGTGCGCTGCGCCAGCAGGGCACGTGCCGTGTCGTAGTCCTTGCTCGCCATGGCGGCCTGGACCGCCATCAGTGCCCAGATGTCGCGCTGAGCATGACTGCCGCCCAGGCGCCAGATCCGGTCGCGGTTGTTCATCAGGATATCCAGCGCCTCGGCCGGCTGATCCCGGCGCAGGGCCAGCGTCGCGCGGCAGACCGGCAGGCCGACCTCGGCATTGATCGCGCCCTGCGTGCTGGTCGTGTTGGCATCGGCCTCCAGCTTCGCCAGCATTTCATCGGCCGCATCCGGCTGTCCCCCCGCCGCCAGCGCCATCATGTAATGCGCATCGGCGAAGGCCAGCAGGTGGTCGGTCATGTGCCGTTGGGAGATGTCGGCCAGCTCCGCCCAGCGGTCGCCGACGTCAACGCCGCGCAGTTCCAGCCGCCACAGCATCGCGGTGCCGTTGGTGATGTCGAGATATTCCTCGGTCTGCTCGCCGCGCACCTGCTGGTCGTAAAGCGCCAGCACCGCATCATATTGATCCAGTTCCAGGTGATAGAGCGCCTTGTGCCACCAGGTGTGGAAGCGGAAATTGTTGGCCTCGCTCCATTCGCCGCAGTGCCGGTCGAGCCAGGCGATACCGTCTCTGTGCCGGCCCTGCATCTCCATGACATGTGCCACCGCATGGGTGGCCCAGATGTCCTTCGGGTTGATATCGACGGCCTTCCGGCCCAACGCCTCGGCAGTGGCGTAGTCGCCGGCCTCCTCATGGCTGAACGAGGCGACCCCCAGCACGAAACCGTAATCCGGCTCGTCTTCGTTCCAGGCATGCATGATGCGGTTGATCGACTCGCGCATCGCGCCGCCGCCGGTCAGGTAGAAATGTGAAAAGTGCGACAGACGGATAGCCAGCGTGTCGGTCGGCCAGCGCAGCAGGATGTCCTCCCAACGATCGGTCGCGGCCTGCATATCGCCGGCGTTCCAGGCTTTCAGCGCTGCCAGATGCAGCTTTTCGCGCGGCGTCGCACCGCGCTGGGCGATGGTCGCTTCGGCCGCTTCGCGCGCCTGCACCGCCTTGCGCTCCAGCGCCGGCACGCAGAACAGGTGGAGGAAATAGCCGCGGGTGATGTGCGCCAGCGCCAGATCGGCATCGGCGGCATAGGTCTGCTTCAGAAGTTCGCCGGTTCTGGTGGAGAAGCCGAGGTAGGCACGTACCGTCTCGTCGTAGCGTGCGGCGGCCTCGGCGCTGTCTGTGGTGATCTCCAGTCCATGTGAATCCTGCTGCATGGCGTCCTCCGGCTTGTTCTCATGGAACCGTAGGGCGGGCGCGCCTTGTCTTGCAAGGGGGCGAACCGCATACTCCGAAACAATCTGACGGTATCAAGGAAACTGCCAAATGGATGCGTTTTTGAGTGACGACCAGCGCCGGCTGCAAGCGCAGGCGCGGGAACTGGCCCAAGATGTGGTGGCAAAGCGCGCCGCCCGGGTGGACAGCACCGAGGAATACCCCTGGGACAACGTCGAAACGCTGAAGGACGGTGGCTTTTTCGGTATGACCATCCCCGACAGCTACGGCGGCCAGGGCCGCGGCTATCTCGACACCGTGCTTGTGATCGAGGAGATGGCCAAGGTTTGCGGTGTCACCGGTCGCATCGCGGTGGAGGCCAATATGGGCGCGATCGGCGCCGTCATGGCCTATGGCAGCGAGGAGCAGAAGCGGCTGGCCGCCGACTTCGTGCTTTCCGGCGACAAGCCGGCGATTTGCATTACCGAGCCTGGCGCCGGCAGCGCCGCGACGGAGATGACCACCCGGGCCGACAAGGTCGGCAACCACTATGTCATCAACGGCAAGAAGCACTGGATCACCGGCGGCGGCGTGTCGCGACTGCACCTGATCTTCGCGCGTGTGTTCGAGGACGGCGAGGAGCAGGGCATCGGCGGCTTCCTTGCCGTGCGCGACGAGACCGAGGGTCTGAAGATTGCCGGCCGCGAACCGACCATGGGCCTGCGCGGCATTCCCGAGGCCGAAGTGGTGTTCGAGGATATGGAGGTGCCGCCGTCCATGCTGGTGATGCCGCCGCGGGGCCTGAAGAAGGGCTTCGCCGACCTGATGAACGCCTACAACGGCCAGCGCGTCGGCGCCGGCACCGTGGCGCTGGGCCTGGCCCAGGGCGCGTATGAGCAGGCACTCGGCTACAGTCAGAGCCGGGAGCAGTTCGGCCGGCCGATCTGCGAGTTCCAGGGTCTGCAATGGATGCTGGCCGACATGTCGACGCAGACCGCCGCCGCCCGTGCCCTGATGTATCAGGCTGCCTCAAGCGGCGATCGCTTTCCCGATCCGCTGCTGGCGGCCCAGGCGAAGATATTCGCCTCGGAAATGGCCATCAAGGTCACCAACGATGCGCTGCAGATCTTCGGCGCGGCTGGCTATTCCCGCAACAATCCGGTCGAACGCATGGTGCGGGACGCCCGCATGTTCACCATTGGCGGCGGTACGGCGCAGATTCTGCGTACCGTGGTGGCCTCGCGCATCCTCGACCGCAAACTGCCGCAGACCCGCGACGGCTATGCCCGTCTGGCCCAGGCGGCGGAGTAGCCGCCGCCGGCAGGCTCGACGGTGAGAACAAACGACAATAAACGGGAGGAAACGGGATGAGCTGGGAAGCGGAAATCGAGGAGCTGCGCCGGCGCGAACAGATGGCCCACCGCATGGGCGGGGAGGAGAAGGTCAAGCGCCATCGCGACAACGGCAAACTGACCGTACGCGAGCGTATAGACGATCTGCTCGATCCCGGCAGTTTCCACGAAGTCGGCGCCATTGCCGGGCGCGGCCGTTACAACGCGGCCGGCGAGTTGGAGGAGCTGTCGCCGACCAACTTCGTGTGTGGCCGGGGCAAGATCGACGGCCGCAATGTCGTCGTCGGCGGTGACGATTTCACCGTGCGTGGCGGTGCCGCCGATGCCTCGATCTGGGAGAAACAGGTCATCGCCGAGCAGATGGCCAACGAACTGCGTCTGCCGGTCATCCGTCTGGTTGACGGTACCGGCGGCGGCGGTTCGGTGAAGTCGCTGGAGATGGATGGCCACACGTACGTCCCGGCCAATCCCGGCTGGGACTGGGTCGTCGCCAACATGGGCACGGTGCCGGTGGTGTCGCTGGCGCTCGGCTCGGTCGCCGGTCTTGGCGCGGCGCGTGCCGTCACCAGCCACTATTCGCTCATGGTCAAGGGCATTTCGCAGATGTTCGTCGCCGGGCCGCCGGTGGTGGCCCGGGTCGACCAGCCGATCACCAAGGAGGAACTCGGCGGCAGCGAAATCCATACCCGCAACGGCGCCATCGACGACGAGGTCGAAAGCGAGGCGGAGGCGTTCGAGCGCACGCGTCGTTTCCTCTCCTATCTGCCGTCGTCGATCGACGATCTGCCGCCGCGTGGGCCCCAGACCGACGATCCCGACCGCCGCGATGAGGCGCTGATCAAGATCGTCCCGAAGGATCGGCGCCGGGTCTACAAGATGCGCCGCATCGTTGATGCCTGCGTCGACCGCGACTCGTTCTTCGAGATCGGCCGTCACTATGGCCGCTCGGTGATCACCGGTCTGGCCCGGCTCGATGGCTGGCCGGTCGCCGTGCTGGCCGGCGACCCCTACCACTACGGTGCCGCCTGGACCGCCGATGCCGCTCACAAGGTCACCCGTTTTGTTGACCTGGCGGAAACATTCCATTTGCCGGTTGTCCATTTCGTCGACAATCCCGGCTTCCTGATCGGGCTGGAGTCGGAGAAGGCTGCGACGATCCGCCATGGCGCCCGGGCGCTGGCGGCGGTCTATCAGGCCACTGTGCCATGGTGTTCGATCATCGTCCGCAAGGTGTTCGGCGTTGCCGGCGCGGCCCACACCAACCACAAGCGGCTGCATTACCGCTATGCATGGCCGTCGGGCGACTGGGGTTCGCTGCCCATCGAGGGCGGAATCGAGGCGGCCTACAAGTCGGACTTGGAGAAGTCCGACGATCCCGCAACGCTGCTCAGCGAGATCGAAGGCCGGCTGAATCAGGTGCGCTCGCCGTTTCGCACCGCCGAGGCCTTCCTGATCGAGGAAATCATCGATCCCCGCGACACTCGGCCGCTTATCTGCGAGTTCGCCAACCTCGTCGCCCCTTTGCGGCGTGCCGGTCCGTCACATTTCGCCATGCGGCCTTGATGCCCGTCGATTGGGTTGTCGCGCCTAGTATTGGGTGTAGACAAGCCGGTCAAATTCGCGTGGATACTTGCGCTGGATTTGGCCTTTTTCTGGTTGTATGCGCAACTAACCGGCGAGTGCTTTGGTCTAGCGATTAACAGATCATTCACTGTCTTTATTCTAGTTTACACCTGTATTTTTGTAGCAAAAAGACGATCCATCCGTGGCGCAAGAACCGCGACAGCGAAGAGAAGTCATCGCAATTGGACGGGACGACAAGACGTTGCAGTCGGTGCGCGCGGCTCTGGCCGATTCCGACTGGAACCTCTCCTGCGCCAAGGATTTGGACGAAGCCACGGAAGCCATCGCTCTGGGCGCGATCGATGCCCTGCTGATCGACCTCGAAAACGCCTCGGAAGACGACAGTTTCGATCTGGTCCAGCTCATGGGCATGTTCCTGTGTGTGCCCACGGTGGTGCTGATGGACCGTTTCGCGCCCAGCGTGGCGATGGAACTGGTCAAGCTGGGGGCGCAGGACGTGCGTCTGAAGTCGGAAATCGATGGCGGCTGGCTGGTCGCTGCCATCGACTGCGCCATGAGCCGCTCGCAAATGGCACGCTACGACACGCTGACCGGCCTGCCCAACCGCGGCCTGCTGTTTGACCGGCTGAACTATGCCATCAGCCAGGCGCGGCGCTACAAGCATCAGCTGGCGGTGCTGTTCATCGACCTCGACCGGTTCAAATTCGTCAACGACACCATGGGGCATGAGGCTGGCGACAGCCTGCTGAAGACCATTGCCGGCCGCATCCGCGAGTGCATGCGCGAGAGCGATACAGTTGCCCGGCTCGGCGGCGACGAATTCATCGGCATCGTCACCAACCTGAATGACGGCATGGCGGCCGCCAATGTGGCGGAGAAGCTGGTCGAGCGGCTGTCTGAGCCGGTGACCATCGCCGGCAACCAGGTGACCGTGTCGCCCAGTATCGGTATCTCTGTGTTCCCGTCCGACGCTGAAACCGGCGAGGAACTGGTCAAGCTGGCCGACGTTGCCATGTATCAGGCGAAGCAGACCGGCGGCTCCGGCTACCAGTTCTATCGGCCGGACCTGAACAGCGACGCACTGCGCCGGATCGGCCTCGGCGTCGCGCTGCAGCGGGCAATCCGCGGCCACGAGCTGGAACTGCACTATCAGCCGCAGATCGATATCCAGGAAGGTTGTGTCACCGGTGTCGAGGCGCTGGTGCGCTGGCGTCACCCTGAGCGCGGCCTGGTGCCGCCGGATCAGTTCGTGCCGCTGGCCGAGGAGTTGGGCCTGATGGTGCCGATGGGCGACTGGATCCTGCAGGAGGCCTGCCGTCAGCTGAAGACGTGGAAGGATCAGGGCGTACCGCCGCTGCGCATGGCGATCAACCTGTCGGCGCACCAGTTCAACCGCGAAAGCCTGCTCGAGCATGTCCTGCTCTGGATCGAGCAGGCCGGCCTGAACCCGGCCAATATCGAGCTTGAGCTGACCGAGAGCAGCGTCATGCGCGATCCGGAGGCCACGGCCGAAACGCTGGAATCGTTAAGCGCCGCTGGCGTCGGGGTCGCCATCGATGACTTCGGCACCGGCTACTCGTCGCTCGCCTACCTGAAGCGCTTCCCGCTCGACGTGCTGAAGATCGACGGCTCGTTCGTGCGTGATGTCACGACGGACGAAAACGACGCGGCGATCGTCAAGACCATCATCGGCCTGGCCGAGCATTTCGGTCTGCGGGTCGTCGCCGAAGGTGTCGAGACCATCGAGCATCTCGAGTTCCTGCGCATGAACGGCTGCCGCTACATGCAGGGCTACTACTTCGCCCGGCCGATGAAGGCCGAAGACGTCCCTGCCGCGATCGACGATATCGCCGCGCGCTACCAGCAGCGCGCCTCGGTCAGCGTTTAACCGCTCCGTCCGCCGGCAGCGCCGGTACGCCGCTAAAGCTTCGGATCGACGTCGAGCCGTACCACGGCATCGGCGATATCGGCGCTGGGTGCCGCATAACGCTCCATCACCAGCGGATCGTGACCCGGGACGATGTGGTTGCCGCTCTCAGCCAGCCCACGCATCTTGTCGTAGCCGTCGACCATGTCCGCCATTGAATAGATGATCGGGAACGGCGAGGTCGCCTCCATGTTTTCGTAGAAGTGACTGGCGTCGGAGGCGAGCACGACCCAGCCGCGCTTGGTCAGCACCCGCACGCACTGCACGCCCATGGTGTGGCCGCCGATCAGGTGCAACGAAATACCCGGTGCGAGCTCATTGTCACCGTCATGGAAGGCGACCCGGCCGTCGAAGACACGGCGCACCATGTTGCAGACATGATCCGCTGTGTAAGCATGGCTGAACGGCGCCTGGCACATGTGCCGGCCGGTCGCGTAGTTCATCTCCTTTTCCTGCAGGTGAAACCTCGCCGCCGGAAAGTCGTCCAGCGTCCCGGCGTGATCGTAGTGCAGGTGGGTGATGACGACGTCCTCGACCTTGGCGGCGTCGATCCCGATCATCTCCAGCCCCTCGCGCGGCAGCCGGGTCAGCTTACGCCCGCGCTTTTCGCCCTCGGTGTGGTCGAAGCCGGTGTCGACCACGATGGTCCGGTTCTCGTTGCGGATGGCCCAGACGTAATAGTCGATCGGCATCGGCGCATCGTGCATGTCGGTCATCACGAAATTGTCGACGCGCTTGCGTTGGCTCACGGTGCCGTAACGGATGGCGAAGACCTCATAGGTTTCCGGGCTGCTCATCTCTCACTCTCTCCCCAACATGTTGCTTGTCGGCTCGTTTTGTCTGCGGTTAGCGCGCGGTGAAACCGCCGTCGACCACCAGTTCGCTGCCGGTCATGAATTTCGACGCGTCGGAGGCCAGGAACAGCACCGCCTCGGCGATGTCCTCCGGTCGGCCCATTTCGCCGGTCGGCTGCATCGCTTCGATCGATTCCTTCAACTGCGGACCGCGTAGCTGGATCGCCTGACCGACCATCGGCGTGTCGATGAAGCCGGGATGGATCGAGTTGACGCGAATGTTCAACTGCCGTTGCGTGCATTCGATCGCCGCCGCTTTGGTCAGCAGGCGCACGCCGCCTTTCGATGCGGCATAGGCGCCCGCGCGCGGCAGGCCGACCAGACCCAGGATCGACGACAGGTTGATGATCGACCCGCCGGTCTGCTTCATTGCGCCTACACCATGCTTCACGCCCAGGAACACGCCGTCGAGGTTCACGCCCAGACACCGCCGCCATTGCTCCAGCGACAGTTCATCGATGAACACACCGTCGCCACCGACACCGGCATTGTTCACCAGCACATCGAGCCGGCCATACCGCTCGAGGGTTTCGGCGATCAACTCGCGCCACCGGTCCTCGTCCTGCACGTCCTGCTGCCGGAAGCTGCAGCGGCCGCTGCCGCCGGCGATCTCCGCGGCCACGGTTTCGCCCTGTGCCGCGTCCAGATCGGTGATCACCACCGTGGCGCCCTCGGCCACCAGCAGGCGCGCCGCTGCCTTGCCCAGGCCCGACGCGCCGCCGGTGACGATGGCGATCTTGTTCTCCACCCGCCCCATGCGTGTTCCTCCCACTCGTTCGTTTGGCATGTTTGTTCTGTCGTGGCCGGCATCATGGACGATGGCCGCTGGCCAGATCAAATGTCGCGCACGTAAGATGACGCAACAAAGGCGTCGGCTGTGGCCGATCCCGCACAACGACCGCGCATATCGATCCCCGATATCAACAAGGAGGACACCATGGACAAGGCGCTGCACGACAAGGGGCTGGAAATCCGTCGCAAGGTGCTGGGCGATGAGTATGTCGACCGTGCCGTCAACAATGCCAACGATTTCAATCGCCATTTCCAGGAGGTCGTGACCGAGTATTGCTGGGGCATGGTCTGGGGCTCGGAGCAGCTGGACCATAAGACCCGCTCGATCCTGAACCTCGGTATGCTGGCGGCGCTGAACCGGCCGGCCGAGTTCGAGATCCATTTCCGCGGCGCTCTGCGCAATGGCTGCACCAAGGAAGAGCTGCGCGACGTGCTCGAGCAGATCACCGTCTATTGCGGGGTACCGGCCGGCGTCGAGGCCTTTCGTATTGCCCGGCGGGTGTTCGACGACCTTGAACAGGCCGGCTGACGCCGACGCCTTTGGCGCACGCCACGAAAACAACAAACGACCAAGAAATCACTGGAGGACAACATGAGTGTGGGTTGTGTCGGCTTCATCGGGCTCGGCGCGATGGGCAGCCGCATGGCGGCCAACGTCGCCGCCGCCGGGCTCGACCTGATCTGCTTCGATGCTGCCGGGACGCGGGATCGGGCGCCCGAGGGCGCGCGTATCGCCGCTTCGGTGGCCGAGGTCGCGGGTGCGGCCGATGTCGTCATCTTCAGTCTGCCGGATGGCAAGGCGTCCGCCGCTGTTGCGGAGCAGATCATCGAGACCAACCAGCGCAAGGTCGGCGGCGTGCTTGATACCTCGACAATCGGGGTGGAGGCCGCGAAGGCCGTGCAGGCCCGGCTCGGCGGATCCGGTATCGCCTATTTCGATGCGCCGGTGTCCGGCGGCATCGCGGGGGCCGCGGCGGCAACCATCGCCCTGATGTTCGCCGGTCCAGGTGAAGACTACGAACGGCTGCAGCCGGTGATCACGGCGATGTCGAAACGGCCGTTCCATGTTGGGAGCGAGCCGGGGCAGGGGCAGGCGATGAAGCTCCTGAACAACTTCCTCTCCGGCCTGGCGCTGACCGCAACCAGCGAGGCCATCGCGTTCGGCATCGGCCAGGGCCTGGACATGAAGACCATGCTCGACGTGCTGAACGTCTCATCCGGCCAGAACACCGCGACCAGCGACAAGTTCCCGAACCGCATCCTGCCGGAAACCTATGACGCCGAGTTCCTGAACACCCTCTATCTGAAGGACGTCTCGCTCTATGTCGAGAATGTCGACGCCGCCAAGGAGTCGAACATCATCGGCCACGCGCTGCTGCCGATCTGGCAGCGCTTCGCGGCCGCGGAGCCCGGTGCCGACTTCACCCGGATCTATCCCTTCCTGACCGGCCAGCGGTAAACCGGTTTGCTCCCGCCGGCCGTTACCGGGGCCGCCCTCACCATCGTGGTGGTGGCGACGATCGTGCGTGAGATCGTCGGCTGGCAGCCGGCCGGCCATCTCGCGATTGCCTGCCTGTGTCTGTACGTGTTCGGTCTTGCCGCCGGCTTGCCGCGCGCCGGCAAGGCCATTCTGATCGTTGCCATGGCGGTCGGTCTCATCGCGATGGTTTGGGTCGACGACATCGCCGCCAATCTGCTGCAGGCCGGGCGCACCGCCAGCTATTACGCCACCCTGTTCACGGCGGTCGGCTTCCTGCGCGCGGCGGCGGAAACCTCGCCGCTGATCCGGCGCTGCGGCTGGCACATGATGGCGCAGTCGCCGTCGCGCCGGTACGCGGCACTGACCTTCGGCAGCAATCTGTTCAGCCTGATCCTGAGTTTCGGCACCCTGCAGCTGCTCGGTACCATGGTGCGTCGGGCTAACACGCTGGAGGCCGCCGGGGGCGACGCCAATGTCCAGGCAGTGCGGGCGCGCCGTCTCTACAGCGCCGTACTGCGCGGCTTCGCCATGTCGCCGGGCTGGTCGCCGCTGTCGGTGGCGCTGGCCATTGCGCTCGCCGTGACACCCGGCACGCACTGGCAGACCGTGCTGCCGGTCGCTTTCGTTACTGCTATGGGATTGCTGGCGCTCGGCTGGCTGATGGACGTGTTCACCGCGCCGCGGGGCCGGCCGCGGGTCGACGCACCGCAAAGCGACGAACGCTGGACCGTGCATCTGCGGCTGATTGCCCTGATCGGCTTCATTTTCCTGACCGCCGTCGCCATCGAGGAGGCGCTTTCGGTGCGCCTGATCGACGGCGTCATTCTCGGCGTGCCGACCATAGCCATCGGCTGGCTCGTCTGGCAGGTCCGCCGCCGCCGCGTCCGCACCGCCGTGGCCCTGGTCCTGCGCCGTATCGGCCGGCAGATCCGCAGTGTCTTTCCGACCTACCGGATGGAGGTCACCATTCTGGCCAGTGCTGGGTTTGCCGGCACCATGATTGCCGCTGCCCTGCCGACCGAACTGATCGCTGCCGGCATCCGCGCGCTGCATCTGCCGCCGGAGCTGATCCCGGGCCTCGTCGTGGTGTTGATCGTGCTCGGCGGCCAACTGGCGATGAACCCGATCATCAGTGTGTCCATCGTCGCTGCCATCTTGCCGCCGCCGGAGGCGCTTGGCACCACGCCGGCCGTCGTCGCCGCGTCCTACATGATCGCCTGGGGCCTCTGCGTCGGTGGTTCGCCTTTCACCCTATCGACCCTGATCATCGGCGGCATCGCCGGCAAGACCGGCCGCTTTGTCGGCCACGTCTGGAACGGCGCCTACACCATAATCGGCGTCGCCCTTGTCATCGCCTGGTTTGCCGCCCTGTCCTGGCTGCTTGGGCCGTGACATGGGAAGTCCGGATTGCGGTCGCGGAAAAGACGGTCCCGGCTTGTCTTTGCCGCTGCCTTGATCGACAGTGCGGCCCGGTTGTTTCAGGGAGGATGTCATGAACCAGATCGATCTCGCCGGCCGCGTTGCCATCGTTACCGGCGGTGCCGACGGCATTGGCCGCGCCGCCGCCGAGCGTTTCTTGCAGTCCGGCGCCCGTGTCGTCATGTGGGACATCAGTCAGGCCAACATCGACCGCGCCCTGGCCGAGATCGATGCCCGAGACGCGTTGAGCGGTGAGGTCGTCGATGTCACAGATGAAGCGCGGGTCATGGCCGGTCGTGATGCCGCCATCGCCGCGCACGGCAAGGTCGACATCCTGGTCAATAACGCCGGCATCGCCGGTCCGGCCAAGAAGAGCTGGGACTACAGCCTCGACGACTGGCGCAGCGTCATCGACCTCGATTTAACGGCCGTGTTCCTGTGCTGCCGGGCGCTGATGCGGCACATGATGGACAACGGCTATGGCCGCATCGTCAACATCGCCTCGATCGCCGGCAAGGAGGGCAACCCTAATGCGTGCGCCTACTCCGCCGCCAAGGCCGGCGTGATCGGCCTGACCAAGTCGCTGGCCAAGGAAGCGCCGGAAACCGGCGTGCTGGTCAATTGCGTGACGCCGGCGGCGATCCGCACGGCGATCTTCGATCAGATCACTCAGGAACATGTCGATTACATGCTGTCGAAGATCCCGATGGCGCGGCTTGGCCGGGTCGACGAGGCGGCCGCCCTGATCGCCTGGCTGTCGTCCGAGGACTGTTCCTTCTCCACCGGCGCGGTGTTCGACCTGTCCGGTGGCCGCGCCACCTATTGAGCGGCCGACGGCACATGCCCATCGAACTTCAGCCAATCGGCCACGTCCGCGGCACCCGAACGACACCCGGCGACGACCATTGGGATAGCGAGCAGGCGACGATCGAACTCGATCCTGACCGCTTCGGGCCTGACGCCTTGCTCGGGCTCGACGCCTTTTCACATGTCGAGGTGATCTTTCATTTCGACCGCGTGCCGGACGACAAGATCGAAACCGGTGCCCGTCACCCGCGCGGCCGCAGCGACTGGCCCCGCGTCGGCATCTTCGCCCAGCGTGGCAAGAATCGGCCGAACCGTCTGGGCATCACCGTCTGCCGCATCGTCGGCGTCGATGGCCTTGCGCTGTCGGTCGCCGGGCTCGACGCTATCGACGGTACTCCAGTGCTCGACCTGAAACCGGTGATGAGCGGTTTCCTGCCGCGCGGCGATGTGCATGAACCCGACTGGGCCCGCGCCATCATGGCGGCGTACTGGTAGGGCGGGGCGGCGCGGTCCGCGCTACATCATCACGCCGCCGTCGACGGCGTAGATCTGTCCGGTGCAGAAGGCGCTTTCGTCAGAGCCGAGGAACAGCACCAGATTGGCGACTTCTTCCGCGGTACCCAGCCGTCCCATTGGTTGCCGGGCAATGAAGTCCTTCTTCTGTTGCACCGGGTCGGCGGCCTGATTGATCCGGTCGTTCAGCGACGGCGTGTCGATGGTGCCGGGCGCGATGGCGTTGCAGCGGATGCCCTGGCCGACATAGTCGGCGGCGACCGATTTCATCAGGCCGGCGATCGCGGCCTTGGTGGCGCTGTAGACGGCGCGGTTGACGATGCCCTTCAGCGACGAGGCAATCGACGAGATCATGATGATCGAGCCGCCGCCGTTGTCGATCATCGCCGGCAGGAACGCTTTGGTGACCCTGAAGGTCGACTTCACGTTCATCTCGAAGGCGAAGTCCCAGTCCTCCTCGCTGCACTCAAGGATCGTGTTGTTGTGCACGAAGCCGGCGCAGGGGAACAGGATGTCGACTGCGCCATGGCGTTCGGCCACGGCCTGGATGTCGGCGCCGTTCAATACGTTCAATTCCTCGCAGACGACGTCGCCTTTGCCTTCCAGTTCGCGCAGTATGTCCATCCTGATGTCGGTGGCGATCACCCGCGCACCCTCGCGCAGGCAGGCCTCCGCCGTGGCCCGGCCGATGCCCTGGGCGGCGGCGGTAATGAATGCGGTTTTGCCGTTGAGCCGTCCACTCATACTGCTGCTCCTCTACTCAAGCTCGTCGTCGATATAGGCCTGGATCACGGCCTCGATGCTGTCGTCGCGCGGAAAGCCCAGCCGCTCTGCACGGGCCGATTGTGAAGCCTTGGGCCAGCCGTCGACGATCTTCTGGATCGCCGGGTCAACGTCGAAGGTGATATCGCCGCGCCGTCTGTTACCCGCGATCTTCGGCAGCGCCTCCGCCGTGGCGCCCATCGACACGCTGAAACCCGACAGCAGCAACGCGCGTGAGGCGCCGAGCGCCGCGCCGTCGATTTCGTGCATATGCGAAAAGCAGTCAATCACGGTGCGCGGCGACATGATCGCCATTTGCGACTCCGGCGTCACCGGACAGACGAAATCGATGCCGTTCAGCGGTTCGCGCACGATGCCCGACGCAAAGCCCGACGCGGCGGCGTTCGGCTTGCCCGGTCGCACCACAATGGTCGGGAGGCGCATGGCTCGACCATCGAGGTAGCCTTTGCGGCTGTAGTCGCTGATCAGGTATTCGCCGATCACCTTCTGCGTGCCGTAGGACGTTTCCGGCGTGACCGGTGTCGTGTCTTCCACGGTCTCCGGAATGTCACCGCCATAGGCCGCGATAGAGGAGGCGAACACCACCCGCGGGCAGGTGCCGAGCGCGCGCGCTGCCTCCAGCACCAGCCGGGTGCCGTCCAGATTGACCCGATAGCCCAGGTCGAAGTCGGCTTCCGCCCCGGCACTGACCACCGATGCCAGATGGAAAATACTGCCGGTACCGGGCGCGATCAGATCGCGCACAGTGTCCGGGTCGGTGATATCGCCGGTGACGACACTGACCCGCTCGTCGCCGGTTTCGTCGGCCGGCGGCGCCACCACATCGAACAGCACCAGCTCGCTCACCGTTTCCGGCTTGCCGCCGGTGCCGGTCAGACGGCCGTCGCGCAAGATCCGTTGGGCCAGCTTACGGCCGAGGAATCCGCCGCCGCCGGTAATGACAACTCTCATCTGCCTCCCCCGTCGTTCCCGCCACTATAGGCGCGATTGTACTTTCTCGCTCGTCAGTTCGCGCAAGGCATCGCGGCCGGTCCAGCGCGCCGCCTTGCTGTCCATCGCGATCAACTCGTAGGCCAGCGCCACGGCCTGCGCGTTCAGTGCACGGTCGCGTTTGCCGATCTGCCGGAGCGCCCAGTTCACCGCCTTCTTCACGAAGTTGCGCTCGTCCGTGGCGTAGGCGCGGATCAGGACCAGCTTGTCGGTGAACTTGTCGTCCGCCGCCGTCTTGTCGCGCACGGCGAGGCGGGCCAACAGGGCGAAGCCGGCACGGCGCACGAACTCGCGCTCGTCATGCGCCCAGGGCCCGATCATCTCCCAGGCAAAGGGCGTGTTGGCGACCAGATCGCCGGCGAAGCCGTCCGTCGTGTCCCACGAGTCGAGCTCAGCCACCCGCATCTCAAGCTGGTCCCGCGTGACCTGCGTCGGATCGTCGATGATGCTGGCCATGATCCGCGCCTCGTGCACGCCGCTTGCCCACAGCGCGCAGGCGAGATCGTGCCGGCGCTTGAACGGTTTCGCCAGTTCGCGGATTTGTTTCACCGAGACGCCGTGCGCGTGGTCGACATTGATGCCGAACTTTGCCATGCCGGCGCGGTCTTCCGGCCGGCCGCGGCGGGCGATCTCTGCGATGATGTCCTCGGCCGTCTCCATGCGCGCGCCGTCGGCTTAGGTCAGTTTCGGTGCCAGCCGGTCCATCGCCGTGGTCAGGCGGTCGAGCGTGCTGGCAAAGCACAGACGGATGAAGCCTTCGCTGTCCGGCCCGAAGGCTGCACCCGGCGCCAGACCGACATGCGTCTCGCGCAGGATCTCCTTGCAGAAGGCCGTCGAGTCGCTCATGCCATCGACCGCGAAGAAGGCATAAAACGCGCCCGGCGGGCGCTGCACCCTTACCCGCGGCAGGTCCTGCAAGCGGTCGACCACCAGATCGCGCGCCTCGCGGTAGCGCGCCACCAGATCGTGCACGAAAGGTTCGCCCTCGCGTATGGCGGCAATGCCGCCCATCTGGCTGAAATGCGCCGGGCAGGAGTAGTGGAACTCGATCATCTTCTCCAGCGTCGGCATCAGGCTCGCCGGCGCGGTCAGCCAGCCCAGGCGCCAGCCGGTCATGCACCAGGCCTTGGAGAAGCTGTTGACTACGACGACCCGGTCCTCCGGCTCGGCGATGTCGAGCAACGATGGCGCGATGCCGCCTTCATAGTAAAGCCGGTTGTAGACCTCATCGCTCAGCAGCCACAGACCGCGCTCGCGGGTGAAGTCGAGCACGGCTTGCTGGTCGGCGCGCGACATCACCCAGCCGGTCGGATTGCTCGGCGAATTGATCAGGATCGCCCGTGTCCGCCCGTCGACCCGGGCGAACAATTCGTCAAGGTCTAGCGACCAGCCGTGGTTGCCGAGCCGCAGTTGCACCAGCCGAGGATCGCCGCCCATGATGCGCACGGTCTCGATCAGGTTCGGCCACACCGGTGCCGAGATCACCACGTTGTCGCCCGGATCGGTCAGCACTTGCTGCATCAGGTTGGTGCCGGCCATGCCCGATGCGGTGATTGCGACCCGGTCGACCGCGACCGGCTTGTCGTGCAGGCCGGTCATGTACTCGCTCAAGGCGGTGCGTAATTCCGGCACGCCCAGATTCTCGGTGTAGAAAGTATGGCCTTCCGTCATCGCCGATGCCGCTGCACGGCAAATGAACTCGGGCGTCGGCAGGTCCGGCTCACCATACCACAGCGCCAGCACGTCGCTGAGGCCCATGCCGGCATTGGCGACTTCGCGGATTTTCGAGGTCGTCAACTCCTCGACCGAGCGGCGGGCGCCGGCCGGTCCGACGCTCAAGCTGCCGGGATCAACGTTCATGCAACTCATCCTGTCTTGTCGTGCGGCCGGGCGATCCTAGCGGCGGCGAAAACGGGCCACAAGCGCCGCGCCGCCGGCACATCGCCGGACCGGTGCTGGCAAGTCCTTGTTAACCATATTGCAACCGCTGCCCCGCCAAACTGGGGCGAATTCGCGCGGATACAGTGTCGGTTGTGAGCAATTTTCTGATCATCGCTTCCTATGCGGTCATGTCGGCCGTGGCCGGATTGATTTTGTCGCAATCCGTGCCCGGGTTGCCGGCCTATGCGGCCTATACGGCGGCCGGCGCCGGCTTCCTCACCGCCGTGCTGCTGCACGAGATGCTGACCCGCCGGCGTGACGGTGACGAACTGTCCGGCCAGATCGACGGCGCAATGCAGGAAATCGACGAAATGCGTGAGATCAACCGCGGTCTCATGCAGGACCTGGCGCGCGCGCGCGAGGAGATGGCCACGTTGTGCGAAGTCGTCGAAGGCGCGACGGAAGACGCCAACCGCACGCTGCTGCGTGAAGTAAAGGTACTGCAGGCACAACTGTCGCGTCTGCCGCCGCGCAAGCCGTCGTCGACACCGGCGCCTGCACCGGCGCAGCCCACCCTGGTCCTGACCGATGACGTTGTTCTGCCGACGCCCGAGGTCGACGATATCACCGCCATCCAGGACTCGCTGGAGGCCAATCGGGTCGACCTGTTTCTGCAGCCGATGGTGTCGCTGCCCCAGCGCAAGACTCGCTTCTACGAAGCCTTCGGTCACCTGCGCCTGGAGGATGGCCGCCGGCTGGCGCCGGAGGACTATCTCGAGGTCGCCAAGGGTCATGGCCTGATCGCCACCATCGACAACCTGCTGCTGTTCCGTTGCGTCCAGCTCGTCCGGCGACTGAAGATGCGGCGCACCGACATCGGCTTTTTCGTCAACATCTCCTCGCATACCGTCAACGACACTGACTTCCTGATTCAGTTCGCCGATTTTCTCGCCAGCAACCGCGGGCTGGCCAATCATCTGGTGCTGGAATTCGCCGAAGACGACGTGCGGACCTTTTCGCCCGAGGTGGTGGCGCAGCTCACCCGGCTGTCGACGCAGGGCTTCCGGCTGTCGATGGACCGGGTCCGCACCCTGGATCTCGACGTCCACAACCTGTTCCGCCTCGGGTTCCGTTTCGTCAAGGTGCCGGCCGAACTCCTGCTGGCGCCGGCCAGCAGTACCGACGCCCGGGTCGATCCACGCGATCTGAAGGAAATGCTGGGCCGTGTCGATATCGACCTGATCGTGGAAAAGATCGAGCGCGAACGCCAGGTCGTCGAAATCCTCGAACTCGATGTCGATTTCGGCCAAGGCTATCTGTTCGGCGAGCCGCGCCAGGCCCGCGAGGAAGCCCAGGCCGCCTGAGCCGGTCGAAACTCCTCAGGATCGCTGCCTGCGCCGCTTGTGTCGTCAGCCGGTCTTCCTGCCGTCGTTGACGCTTTCGCCGACCTTGGCTATGCCAGCGCATCGGCCCCGGCGGCCAACCCCAACCGGATCGGCAATTCACGGACATGAGCGTACCCATCCTTTCCGGCGTCGCAGAGATCGCGGCGCGCTACGACCTGTTCATCCTCGATGTCTGGGGCGTCATTCACGACGGCATCGCACCCTATCCGGGCGTCGACGAGGCGTTGCGCCGTCTGCGCGCCGACGGGCGCTTCGTCGTACTGCTGTCGAATGCACCCCGACCCAGCGATAACGTCGGCGCCCAACTGGCCACTATCGGCGTGCCCGACAGCGCCTATGACATGGTGCTGACTTCCGGTCAGGCAACGCGCGACGCGTTGCTGGCCCGCGACGATACCTGGCATGCCGCGCTCGGGCCGCGCTGCTACCACCTCGGTCCGGACCGTTGCCTGCCGACCATCGAGGGGCTCGATCTCGCGACGGACCTCGGCGATGCCGACTACATCGTCTGCACCGGCCTGTTCGACGATGAAACCGAAACGGCGGAGGACTTTCGTGACCTGCTGCGACCCGCCGTCGAGCGGCGCCTGCCGCTGATCTGTGCCAATCCGGATATCATCGTCATGCGCGGCGACCGGCTCATCCCCTGCGCCGGCGCCATCGCCCAGTTGTATGAGGAAATGGGCGGCGAGGTGGTTCGCCACGGCAAGCCGTTCGCCGGGGTTTATGACCGGGTGCTGGCGCACGCCGGCTGCAGTGATCGCGCCCGCGCGATCATGATCGGCGACGGCTTTCCCACCGATATTCGCGGTGCGCGCGAATATGGCATCGACAGCATCTGGGTCGCCGGCGGCATTCACGCCGACGAGGTCGGCTATTGCGACGGCCAGCCGCTCGACGCCAGTCGTGTCGCTGCTGTCGCGGCGGAGGCAGGCGAACGGCCCACTGCGGTCATGCCGCGCTTCGCTTGGTAGCTCACCAAACCGATTAGAGAAAAGTAGGGGGCAGGCCGGTGACAGTCGGCCTGATGCGGCACCTAGTCGAACAGGGCGTCGATGTCTTCCTGTGAGAAGGCCTCGCCACCGCTTGCCGCCAGAGCATCGTCATCCGCCGCCGCTGCTGTTTCTTTCTTCTTGCTAACCTTTTTCTCTTTCTTGGCCGCCGCTTCGGTCTCGTCGTCGGCGGTCCCGTTGACTTCGGTCACGTCGGCGGCACTCGCTGCGGCACCGTCGTCCTGATCGGCGGCAGCGGCATTGTCGTTCGCACCCGCATCGATGCTGTCCGTACCGGCTTCGGTGTCGACGGCGTCCGTGGTATCACCGGCATCGTCAGCCGCGTCGACGTCGATCGGCTCGGCGCCATCGCCTGCCAATAGCGAGTCGACCATATCCTGGGCGATGCCCTCGCCTTCGAGCGCCGGGCCGTTCAGCAGCTCTGCTTCTTCATCGACCTCGCCGTCGCCGACATCGTCGTTGGCATCCCTGGCCGGCGCTTCGCCGTCCTCATGGCCCCACGCCTTCTGCAGGCGGCTCAGCCGATCCTCGATATGGGTCAGCGTATCGACCACCTTGGTGATGCGCTGGCCGGTGATGTCCTGGAACGAGCAGGCCTCGAAAATCCGCATGCAGGCGTCGTTCACGGCTTCGGCGTAGGCTTCGGCATCGCTGTTGTCGGCCGACATTATCTCTTCGGCGGCATCCATGATCGTGCCGGTGGCCTGTTCGGTCGCCTGTACGATGGCTTCGAGCTCCGCACCGGCGCGCGGGATCTTGTCTTCCTTCAGATCGTTCGGGCGCAGGTGGGCGATCTCCGAGCGCGCCTCCTGAATGTGCTCATAGAGGTGCCGCAACTCGCCATAAATCGACACGTCGATCGAATTGAAATAGCGACGCATAATGGTCAGCAGCACTTCCGTGACTGCCGCGACGTCGCTCAGGGTCGACGTGGCCGACTTGTCGGCCCGAAGGCGGTCAACGAGCAGTTCGATCCGCTCGCTCACCATTTCGCTGTCCATTAGAAGTCTCCAAGAACGGTGACCATTTTGGACTTCAGGGTGGCAGCGTTGAACGGCTTCACGATGTAGTTGTCGACACCGGCCTTCTTCGCAGCGACAACGTTTTCCGTCTTGGATTCCGCCGTCACCATGATGAATGGCGTCTTGCCGAGTTTTTCGTCGGAGCGCACCTCTTTCAGCAACTGGTAGCCGGTCATCGGCTCCATGTTCCAGTCGGAGATGATCAGGTTGTACGGTTTACCGCGCAGCTTCTGCAGGGCGTCGGCACCGTCCGTCGCTTCGTCGACATTGTTGAAACCAAGCTGCTTCAGCAGGTTGCGGATGATGCGCAGCATGGTCTTGTAATCGTCGACGATCAGGATCTGCATATTCTTGTCGACAGACATAATTGTTTCCTCGTTGTCTTCTGCGGAGGTAGCCGGGCGGAACCGGGCAAACCGGCTGCATCATTAAGTTCCGCCAATAAAAAAATGGTTAAGCGGCCGGCCTACGGCAGTTTCTCTGCGTTAGGCCGGCATGGCGTCTGGCGCCCGTTTATTGCGTCGCAACGAACACGCTCATATATTGCGCCGCAGCAAAATTCAGCGGGATGCGACCGGCGCGCCCGACATCCAAGGCAAAAAGGACGCGGGCATGTCTGACGCGGCTCTGGCGGCATCCAAAGAAATCGACCTGTTCAAGGAACTGCACGGCTACTTCATCGAGGACCTCGAGCCGGGCATGTCCGAGTTCTATTCGCGGACGGTCACCGAGGCCGACATCGTCATGTTTGCCGGCATTTCCGGCGACTTCAATCCGCTGCATCTGAACAAACAGTTCTCCGAGAAGACCCATTTCGGCAGCACCATCGCCCACGGCATGCTGACCGCCAGCCTGATTTCCACTGTCGTCGGCACGAAGCTGCCGGGGCCGGGGGCGATCTACATGGCGCAAAATCTGCGATTTACCGCCCCGGTGCGCGCCGGCGACACGGCGACGGCGGTGGCCACGGTCACCAATGTCGACAAGGTCAAGCGCCGGGTGGCGCTCGACACCGTCTGCCTCGTCGACGGCGATGTCGTGGTCAAGGGCGATGCCCTGCTGCTGGTGCAGAGCCGGACGCAGTTCGGCTAGGCGGTTGCGTCGGCCGCGCCGGCTGCCAATAATCCCGCCGGCATCACGGCGGTGTTCGGGAGGATAGCGAGCGCATCATGCGCATTGTCCGTCATCTGAGTGCATTTCCGGCGGAGTTTCGCGGCGGGGCCGCGGTCATCGGCAATTTCGACGGCGTGCATCGCGGTCATCGTGCCCTGATCGACCGCGCCATCGACTGCGCGCAACCGGCGTCGGCGCCGGTGGTGGCATTGACCTTCGAGCCGCATCCGCGCCGCGTGTTCGCGCCGGATTCGCCGCCGTTCCGGCTGACCCCATTTCGTACCAAGGCGCGGCTGCTGAAACGCTTTGGCGTCGATGTCCTGGTGGCATTGCGGTTTGCCGCCCCGCTTCATCAGAAACCGGCGGAAACTTTCGTCGCCGATATTCTGGTTGACGGGATCGGCGCGCGCCACGTCGTCGTTGGCTACGACTTCGTGTTCGGCCATCGCCGCGGCGGCAACACCGACCTGCTGCGCAGCCTCGGGCAGGAGCATGGTTACGAGGTCGCCATCGTCGATCCGGTGGTGCATGGCGACGACGTCTGCTCGTCGACCATGATCCGGGTGAATCTCGAAACCGGGCGCGCCCGCCGCGCCGCTGACCTGCTCGGCCATTGGTGGGAGGTGCAGGGCCGGGTCCGCGGCGGCGACCGGCGTGGCCGCCAGATCGGGTTTCCGACCGCCAATCTGCATCTCGGACCGTCGTCGCTGCGCCCGGCGTTGGGTGTTTATGCCGTGCACATGGGCCTGGAAAACGGCGGCACGACACAGTGGATTCCGGCCGTGGCCAATCTCGGCACGCGTCCGACCTTCGATGGTCAGGGCGTGGTGCTGGAAGTCCATGCCTTTGCCGAGGTCGGCGACATCTACGGCCGTCATGTCCGTGTCGCCTTCGTCGATCACCTGCGGCCGGAACGCAAATTCAACGGCATCGACGAGATCCGCACCCAGATCGCGGCCGATTGCGAAGAGGCGCGGCGCCGGCTCGCCGACCCGAACAACGCGGTCGATCTGTTCACCCGCGGTTGACCAGTCATCTCGTGCGGGAAACCTGCAGGGAAAAGATGCGGGCGCAAGAACCAGATAGATGAAGGCGGGTCGCTTTCGTACCCAAGGGCCGCAACCTCAGCCTTTGGGAGACATCGCAATGCGACTCGCAAACAAGACCGTCATCGTTACCGGCGCCAGTAGTGGTATAGGCGCTGCGGCCGCCCTGGCGTTTGCTGCGGAAGGCGCGAATGTCGTGCTCGGCGCCAGGCGCGAGGGCCTCCTCCGGCAACTCGTCGGCCAGATCGTTGATCGCGATGGCAACGCCGTGTCGCTGGCTGGCGATGTCAGGGAGGAAAGCTATGCTGCCGACCTTGTGCGGCTGGCCACGGCCGAATTCGGCGGCCTGGATGCGGCCTTCAACAATGCCGGCATTGTCGGTGACATGGGTCCGGTCCCCGACATGCAAAGCGAGAACTGGCACGACGTTATTGCCACCAATCTGACCAGTGCGTTCTTCAGCGCAAAACACCAGATACCGGCAATGAAAGAGCGTTCGCGCGGTTCGATCGTTTTCACGTCGTCCTTCGTTGGTCACGCCAACGCCGGCTTGCCCGGCATGGCGGCCTATGCCGCCTCGAAAGCAGGACTGATCGGGCTCGTCAGGTCCCTGTCGGCCGAGCACGGGGCCGAGGACATCCGCGTCAACGCCTTGTTGCCCGGCGGTACCAGAACCTCGATGGCCGGCGACGAGCCATCCGCGCAGGAATACATCGCCGGGCTGCATCCGCTGAAACGGCTGGCCGAACCGGCCGAAATCGCCCAGGCTGCGCTGTTCCTGCTGACGGACCAGTCCAGCTTCGTGACCGGTAGCGCCTTGCTTGCCGATGGCGGCGTCTCGATCAACCTGGCGTAGTCTCAGGCAGGCCGGCGTGTCCCTGGCGTGCCGCTGCGCGGGCTGGCCAGGCTCCCGCGTGAACGGAATGAGCGTCAGCCTTCCCTGTGGACAATTGCCCACCCCCTTGTTACAAGCCCGGCATGGCTTTGCACGGTGCCATAATTCCCACTTTGCTGCCGGTTTTCGGCGGTGGGCGAATTACGGGCCCGACCCCCTTTTAGGGGTCGGGTGAATAGCTGCGACCGGCCCTCGACGGGCAGGGCGCGCGGGCGGACGACGGGCCGTCACGGAAGCGCGGATACCGTATCCCGCACAGGACAATCCCAAGATTTCCTAGAGTTTCGCTGCCATGGAACGCGACTACAAACCGACCCTGTTCTTGCCCCGGACCGATTTTCCGATGAAGGCGGGCCTGCCGAAGATGGAGCCGACGCTGCTTGAGCGTTGGGACCAACAGGACCTCTATCGCCAATTGCGTGAAGATTCCAAAGGCCGGGAAAAGTTCATCCTGCATGACGGCCCGCCCTACGCCAACGGCAACATCCACAACGGCCACGCGCTGAACAAGATCCTGAAGGACATCATCAACCGCTCGCAGCAGATGCTCGGCAAGGACGCCAACTACGTCCCCGGCTGGGACTGCCATGGCCTGCCGATCGAGTGGAAGATCGAGGAACAGTACCGCGCTCAGGGCAAGGACAAGGACGAGGTGCCGATCGCCGAGTTCCGCAAGGAATGCCGCGAGTTCGCCGATCACTGGATCGACGTGCAGCGCGGTGAGTTCAAACGGCTCGGCATCATCGGCGACTGGGAAAACCCCTATACCACCATGGCGTATGACGCCGAGGCGCAGATCGTCGACGAATGCCTGAAGTTCCTGATGAACGGTTCGCTCTATCGCGGGTCGAAGCCGGTGATGTGGTCGGTGGTGGAGAAGACGGCGCTGGCCGAGGCCGAAGTCGAGTATCACGACCACACCTCGACAACCATCCATGTCCGCTTCCCGGTTGTGTCGACCCCGAACCCGGCACTGGAAGGCGCCTCGGTAGTGATCTGGACCACCACGCCCTGGACCATCGCCGGTAACCGCGCCATCAGCTTCGGCCCCCGGCTTGAATACAAGCTGTTGGCCGTGACGGCGGTCGAGGAAGGCGCGCTGGCCCAGGTCGGTGAGAAAATCGCCGTGGCCGAAAGCCTGCGCGAAGCCGTCTGTGCCGCCGCCGGGATCACCGGTCATGACGTCGTCGCCGACCTCAGTCAGGACGATCTCGCCGGCACCGTCTGCGCCCACCCCTGGCGTGGCGATGGCTACGATTTCGACGTGCCGCTGTTCGCCGGCGACCATGTCACGGACGATCAGGGCACCGGTTTCGTCCATACAGCACCTGGCCACGGCGCTGAGGACTATGACGTCGGCGTCGCCCATGGTCTCGAAGTACCGCACACCGTCGATGGCGACGGCCGCTACTACGAGCATGTGCCACTGCTTGCCGGCATCCACGTGTTCAAGGCCGATGGCCCGGTGCTCGACGAATTGAAACGCGTCGACAAACTGCTGGCGCACGGCAAGCTGACGCACAGCTATCCGCATTCCTGGCGCTCGAAGGCACCGCTGATCTTCCGCAATACGCCGCAATGGTTCATCTCCATGTCGACCAACGGTCTGCGCGAGAAGGCCCTGAAGTCGATCGAGGAGGTGCGCTGGGTACCGGCCTCCGGCCGCAACCGGATCTACGGCATGATCCACGACCGGCCGGACTGGGTGGTCTCACGCCAGCGCGCCTGGGGCGTGCCGATCACGCTGTTCGTCAACAAGAAGACCGGCGAACCGCTGCGCGATGACAAGGTCAACGCCCGCATCGTCGAGGCGGTGCGTGAAGGCGGTGCCGACGCCTGGTTCGAGGGCAATCCAGGCCGCTTCCTCGGCAACGACTACAACGCCGACGATTACGAGCCGGTCTACGACATCCTCGACGTCTGGTTCGACTCCGGCTCGACCCACGCCTTCGTGCTGGAGCAGCGCGATGACCTGCAATGGCCGGCCTCGCTCTATCTCGAAGGCACAGACCAGCATCGTGGCTGGTTCCACTCCTCGTTGCTCGAGGCCAGCGGCACCCGTGGACGCGCGCCTTACGAGGCGGTGCTGACGCACGGCTTCACCCTGGATGAACGCGGCCACAAGATGTCGAAGTCGGCCGGCAACGGCGTCGCGCCGCAGGAGGTTTGCGACAACTTTGGCGCCGATATCCTGCGCCAATGGGTGGTCAGCACCGACTACACGGAAGACCACCGCATCGGGCCGGAGATCATCAAGGCCCAGGTCGACGCCTACCGCCGCTTCCGCAATACGCTGCGTTACCTGCTCGGCAATCTCGCCAACTTCGATGAGTCCGAGCGCCTGCCGGTATCCGAAATGCCGGAGCTGGAGCGCTGGGTACTGCACCGGTTGTCGGAACTGGACGAACTCGTGCGCAAAAGCTGCCACGACTTCGATTTCCACACCCTGTTCGTCGCACTGTCGAACTTCTGCGCCGTCGATCTGTCGGCCTTCTATTTCGATATCCGCAAGGACGCGCTCTATTGCGACGGCGCCGACACGGTGCGCCGGCGCGCCGTGCGTACCGTGCTCGATGAGGTGTTTTCCTGCCTGACCGCCTGGATGGCGCCGTTCCTGGTGTTCACCACCGAGGAAGCCTGGTTGCGCCGCCATCCCGACGGTGACAGCGTGCATCGCCGCCTGTTCCCGGAGACACCGGCCGAATGGCGTAACGATGCCCTGGCGGCGAAGTGGTCGCGTATCCGCACCGTGCGCCGCGTGGTCACCGGCGCCATTGAGATCGAGCGCAAGGAGAAGAAACGCATCGGCGCCAGTTTGCAGGCCCATCCGCGCATCTTCGTTTCGGCCGACGACGCGCAGGCGCTCGCCGGCGTCGACTTCGCCGAGTTGTCCATCACCTCCGCCGCGAGCCTTGTCACGGATGAGGCGCCTGAGGATGCGTTCCGCAGCGAAGGTGTTGACGATGTTGCCGTCGTCGTCGATCTGGCTGATGGTCATCGTTGCGGGCGATGCTGGCAGGTGCTGCCGGAAGTTGCGGCCGATGGCGATTTGTGCCGGCGCTGCGATGACGCGGTTCGGGCCAGCGAGGCGGCCTGAGGCGCATGTCCGGATCGGCGACAACCCCTGACGCAGCGACCGCTCGGCAGCGGCTGTTCCGCAATGCCTCGATCCTGGCCTTCGTCATCGCTGTGGTCGATCAGGCAACCAAGTACTGGTTGATCGAGGTCATGTACTCGGTTGGCCGGCAGATCGAGGTGACCGGCTTTTTCAATCTGGTTATGGTCTGGAACCGCGGTATCAGCTTCGGCCTGTTCCAGTCTGGCGACACCGGCCGATGGGTGCTGTCGCTGCTGGCGGCGGCGGTGTCGATCGGTCTGGTCATCTGGCTGCGCCGGATCGACCGCAAGTTGACCGGCTACGGCATCGGCGCGGTGCTGGGTGGCGCGGTCGGCAATCTGATTGATCGGGTGTCGCCACGCGGCGCGGTGGCTGACTTCTTCGATTTCCACGTGATGGGTTATCATTGGCCGGCGTTCAACATTGCCGACGTCGCGATCACCATCGGTGTAGGGTTGATTTTGGTCGACTCCTTTATCGATGATGGCGGGCAGAAGGCGGATTCGTCGGATCGCAAACAAGAAACGAAAGACTGAGGCGTGAACAATCGATTGGCCTGGCGGGCTGGCCGCGTGACGCCCGCACTTTTCATTGTCGCTAGCCTGGCGCTTGCCGGGTGCGATCAGGCGCGTGAGCAGCTTGGCCTGAACAAACAGGCGCCCGACGAATTCACCGTCGTCACCAAGGCGCCGCTGGTTATCCCACCCGACTTCACGTTGCGGCCGCCGCGGCCGGGCGCCAAGCGGCCGCAGGAGACCGCCCCGCGCGATACGGCGCGCGAAGCCGTTGTGGAGGCGGGCGGCGGTGCCCGCGCCACGCAGGTCCGCACTGCCACGGCCGCCCAAGCGGCGTTGAGCGCGGCCGGCAGCCAACCGGCGACGGTGACCACCACGACCATGGCCGCCAGTTCGGAGACGGCGCTGCTGCGCGAGGCCGGGGCGCTCGGCGTCGATCCGTCGATCCGCGAACAGGTAAATCGCGAAACCACCCAGTTAGCGGAGAAGGATTCATCCTTCGCCGAGCGGTTGATCTTCTGGCAGCCGAAGGTGCCGTTCGGCTCGACCCTCGATGCCGGCAAGGAGGCGCAGCGGTTGCGCGAGGTCGCGGCGTCTGGCGGAGAGCCCACCGAGGGCGAATCCCCTGTCGTTGTCCGGCGCAAACGCGGCTGGCTTGAGGGAATTTTTTAACCGCCCTGGCCTAGCCTGACCGTCGGGCTGGCCGGCCGGTGCTCGCCGGCCGGTAACTGTGCGGCTGAGCCATGCGAAAAACGGCGATCGTGCATCGTCTCACCCTCACGAAGCGGTGACACTGTCCAGCTTGCAGTTTGCCGACAAAAGCCCACATTGATGCGCAGGTCACTGATATGCGCCTGCCACCGCCCGTGAAAGGGGATGTGATGCAACATCGAGGGCCCTTGCACTTTTTTGCCAACCTGACGATCCCGCGCACGCTCGTCGTCGTGGCGATGCTGCTGGCGCTGTTGTCGATCCTGCTTGTCGCCCGCGGCGCCGCTGCCGGCCTGTTCGAACCGAAGGTCTTCAAGCTCGACAATGGCCTTGAGGTGATCGTCATCGAAGATCACCGCGCCCCGGTAGTCAGCCATATGGTCTGGTACCGCGTCGGCGCCGCTGACGAGCCGCCGGGCAAGTCGGGCGTGGCGCATTTTCTTGAACACCTGATGTTCAAGCGTACTGACAAGCTCGAGCCCGGCGAGTTCTCACGCATCATCGCCCGTAACGGTGGCCGCGACAACGCTTTCACCAGCCAGGACTTCACCGGCTATTTCCAGAACGTCGCACGCGATAAGCTCGACCTGGTCATGGGGCTGGAAGCCAGCCGTATGGTCAACCTGCAGCTTACCGAGGACGATCTCGAAACCGAGCGTCTCGTCGTGTTGGAAGAGCGCCGGTCGCGCACCGACAACTCGCCCAGCGCCCAGCTCAGCGAGGCGATGCGGGCGGCACAATACATGTCGCACCCCTACGGCATTCCCGTGATCGGCTGGCAGCATGAGATCAAGGCGCTCGGCTTCGACGATGTCGTTGACTTCTACCGCCGCCATTATGCGCCGAACAACGCGATCCTTATCGTTGCCGGCGACGTCACCGGCGAGGAAGTGCTGGCGTTAGCCGAGAAGCACTACGGCGCCATTCCGCCATCAGAAAACCTACCACCGCGCGTCCGCCCGCAGGAACCGCCGCAACTGGCGGCGCGCCGGGTGATCAAGGAAGACGCCCGCGTCGGGCAACCTTCCATGCGCCGCACCTACCTGGCGCCGAGCCGAACCGCCGGCGCGAGCGAGCATGCAGTGCCGTTGCAGCTTCTCTCCGACATTCTTGGCGGCGGCACGACCAGCCGGCTCTATCAGGAACTGGTGGTCAAACAGCAGCTCGCCGCTGGTGCCGGCAGCTACTATGGCGCCACCAGCCTCGACCCCACCAGCTTCTACGTCTACGCCACGCCCAATCCAGGGGTCGATCTCGATACGATGGAGCAGGCGCTCGACAAGGTGATCGCCGACCTGCTGGCCGATGGCGTCACGCAGGCCGAACTGGAGCGCTCACGCACCGGTCTGCTCGCCTCTGCCGTCTACGCCCGCGACAACATGTTTTCCGGCCCGCGCATCTTCGGCGATGCGCTGACCTCCGGACTGTCGGTCGACGAGGTCGAGGCCTGGCCGGACAAGGTGGCTGCCGTTACCACCGACGATGTTCTGGCCGCCGCGCGCGCCGTGCTCGACATGCGGCGTTCTGTTACCGGCCTGCTGTTGCCCAAGCGCGAAGGGTGAGGGAAATGAACGACGTGCTGACACGCCTGCCGGCGGCCCTGTTGCTGCTGGTCACGGCCTGGTTTGCCGCCCCGGCCGTCCACGCCGCCGCCAAGATCGAACAGGTGCGCAGCCCTGGCGGCATCACCGCCTGGCTGGTGCACGAACCGTCGGTTCCGGTGATTTCGGTCAGTTTCGATTTCCGCGCCGGCGGGCTCTATGACGCCGCCGGCAAGAAGGGCACGGCGAACATGGTCTCCGGCCTGCTCGATGAGGGCGCCGGTGACCTGGACTCGCTGGCGTTTCAGCAGCGGCTGGAGGAACTGGCGGTGCGGCTGTCGTTCGATTCCGGCCGTGACAGCTTTTCCGGTGACCTGAAGACATTGACGGCCAACCGCGACGCGGCGTTCGACATGCTGCGCCTGGCCCTGAGCGCACCGCGCTTCGACGACGAGGCGGTCGAGCGCATCCGCCGGCAAATCATGGTCGGCTTGAAGCGCAAGGAGAAGGATCCGGACGCCATCGCCAACCGCGCGTGGTTCCGCATCGCATTCGCCGATCATCCCTACGCGCTACCGAACGATGGTACCGAGGAGTCGGTCGGCCGCATCACGCCGGACGACCTACGCGACTATGTCACCCGGGCTTTCGCGCGCGACAACCTCACCATTGGCGTCGTCGGCGATATCAGTGCTGCGGACCTGGCGCCGTTGCTCGATCGCACCTTCGGTCACCTGCCGGCAACACCGGCGGCCGTCGCCGTGCCGGACGCGCACCCCGCCGGTGCCGGCCAGGTCGAGGTGATCGAGCAGGCGATCCCGCAGAGCCGGGTCGTCTTCGGTGCTGACGGCATCAAGCGCAGCGACCCCGACTGGTACGCTGCCTATGTGCTGAATTATGTGCTTGGCGGTGGCGGTTTGACCTCGCGTTTGAGCGATGAAGTGCGCGAAAAACGCGGTCTGGCCTATTCCGTCTACAGCTATCTCTATCCGCTTGAGCGCGCCGCTGTTCACATCGGCGGCGTCGGCACGCGCAACGAAAGCGTCGGGCAGGCGATTGACGTCATCCGCGGCGAACTGCGCCGGGTGCGCGACGAGGGCATCAGCGCCGAAGAACTCGCCGACGCCAAGACCTATCTCAACGGCTCGTTCCCGCTGCGGCTGACATCGGGCGGACGAATCGCCAATCTGCTGGTGGCGATCCAACGTCATGATCTTGGTCTCGACTATATCGACCAGCGGCCGGCGCTGATCAACGCGGTCACGCTGGAGGACATTCGCCGGGTCGCCAAACAGCTGCTGCAGCCGGAAAACCTGCTGATCGTCGTGGTCGGCCGCCCGACCGACGTCGGCAACGGCGGCTGACCACGCTCCACCGGTCCGGGCGGCTTTGCCGCACGGCGTCGGCCTGTTAGGGTCAGCGCTTCTCATTGATGTTGCGTAGATCGCGGACGGAATGATGCCGACGCTGCCCTATTCCCACGACATCGCCGAATGCATGTCCGACCGGGTCGGCGCCGCCGGCCTTTCGGCCGATGATCTGACGACGCTCATCGCCGGCACGCGGCCAACGCTGGCGCGCCTTAGGGAACAGCATGACAGTGGTGCGCTGCCGCTGCTCGTTTTGCCGGGCCGGCGCGATGATCTGGCGGCGTTCGCCCCTGTCGCGTCCGACTGGCGCCGGCGCTTCAAACGCGTCGTCGTGTTCGGCACGGGCGGCTCCAGCCTCGGCGCCCGCGCGCTCGCCGCTCTTGCGCCGGAAACGGAGATCGAGCTGGTGGTGCCGGACAACCTTGATCCCAAGCTGATGGCGCGGACATTGTCGCCGGACCGGCTCGACGGTACCGGTTTTCTTGTCATATCGAAGTCCGGCGGCACCGCTGAGACGCTGTTGCAGGCGTTGGCCGCCATAGGCGCGGTCGAGGCGGCCCTGGGTGCCGAAGCACTCGCGACGAACTTCCTCGCCATCGCTGAACCGGGTGACAGTCCGCTACGCCAGTTGGCAGCGAAGTACGGCTGGCCGGTGCTCGATCACGATCCCAAGGTCGGTGGCCGGTACTCCGTGCTCTCGCTGGTCGGCCTGCTGCCGGCCTTGCTGGTCGGCCTCGACGCTGCGGCGGTACGCGACGGTGCCGCCCGGGTGCTTGATCAGGCGCTCGCCGCCGCCGATCCGGGCACCGTGCCGGCTGCCGTCGGTGCCGCCCTCAACGTCGGTTTCGCACGTCATCGCGACGTTCATCAGGCCGTGCTGCTCGGCTATGCCGATGCGTTGCAGCCGTTCGGTCTTTGGTACCGCCAGCTCTGGGCCGAAAGCCTCGGCAAGGACGGCGCAGGGACCACGCCAATCGATGCACTTGGCCCGGTCGACCAGCATTCCCAGCTTCAGCTTTGGCTTGCCGGCCCGAACGACAAGCTGTTCACGGTGGTGGCCACGGCGGCGGAGGGGCGCGGCCCGGCAGCCGACGCCGCCCTGGCCCGTTCGATCGGTCTCGATTATCTGGCCGGGCGCAGCATCGGCGATCTGGTCTCCGCGATGCAGCGCGGCACCGCGGATGCGTTGGTCGCGTGCGGCCGCCCGGTGCGCCGCATGGCGGTCGAACGGCTCGACGAGACGGCCCTCGGCGCGCTGTTCATGCATTTCTTCCTCGAGACCATCATCGCCGCAGGGTTGCTTGGCGTCGATCCGTTCGATCAGCCGGCGGTGGAGGAAGGCAAGGTACGGGCGCGGCAATATCTCGCCGCGAGCGCCGGGTGAGCCGCCTCAGGCTGCTGCCGGAAGGCACCGTCAACCGCATCGCCGCCGGCGAGGTCGTGGAGCGGCCGGCCAGCGCCATCAAGGAACTGGTCGAGAACGCCATCGACGCCGGCGCCCGGCGCATCGACGTCACGGTCGAGGATGGCGGCCGCACCCTGGTCGCGGTCAGCGACGATGGCCACGGCATGACGCCGGACGAACTGGTGATGGCCGTTGACCGCCACGTCACCTCGAAACTGCCGGACGACGATCTCGTGCGCATTCAGTGGCTCGGTTTTCGTGGCGAAGCGCTGCCGTCGATTGCCTCCGTCAGCCGGCTGACCATCACCAGCCGCACCGCCGATGCCGACAGCGCCTGGGCCATCGCCGTCACCGCCGGCGACAAGGGGCGGGCGGCACCGGCGGCGCTCGGTCCCGGCACCCGTGTCGAAGTGCGCGATCTGTTCTTCGCCACGCCGGCGCGGCTGAAGTTCCTGAAGGCGGCGCGCACCGAACTGAACCACATCGTCGACGTGCTGAAGCGTCTGGCCATGGCGCATCCCGATATCGCCTTCGCCCTGCGCGATGGCGAGCGGCGGGTGTTCGACTATGGCGCCCAGAGCGGCGATCTGTTCGCCGCCCGGCTCGACCGTCTGGCGGCGGTGATGGGTCGCGAGTTTGCCGACAACGCGATCGCCATCGATGCCCGGCGGGAGGATGTGCGCCTGACCGGCTATGCCGCCCTGCCGACCTTCAACCGCGCCAACACGCAGATGCAGTATCTCTTCGTCAATGGCCGCCCGGTGAAGGACCGACTGCTGCACGGTGCCCTGCGCGGCGCCTATGCCGATGTTTTGGCGCATGACCGGCACGCCGCCGTCGCCCTGTTTCTGGAGCTGCCGGCCGATGCCGTCGACGTCAACGTGCATCCGATGAAGGCCGAGGTGAGGTTCCGCGATCCCGGTCTGGTGCGCGGTCTGATCGTCTCCGGCATCCGCCATGCGCTGGCGGAACATGGCCATCGGTCGGCCAGTACCGTCAGCATCGCCGCGCTCGGCGCCGCCCGCACTGGTGCGGTGCCGGCAGCTCGGCCGCAAGCCGGTTTCGCCTATCGGCAGCCGTCGGGAGGCCAGGTCAACCCCGGCCTGGCGGAGGCGGCGATGGCGTTTCAGGCGCCGCTACAGGCGCCGTTCGATCACGCGGCCGAACCCGCTGCCCGGGTCGATCCGGTCGACGCGGCCGACGCACTACCGGCGGAAGACTTCCCGCTGGGCGCCGCGCGCGGCCAGTTGCACGAGACTTACATCGTGTCGCAGACCGGCGACGGCATCGTCATTGTTGATCAGCACGCCGCGCACGAACGGCTGGTCATGGAGCGCATGAAGGCGGCGTTGGCGGCACAGGGCGTGGCACGGCAACTGCTGTTGCTGCCGGAGGTGGTCGAACTCGACGAGGTCGCTGCCGGCCGGCTCACGACCCGCGCCGACGAACTCGCCGATCTCGGGCTGGTGATCGAGACCTTCGGCCCCGGCGCCGTCGTCGTGCGCGAGACGCCGGCGCTGCTGGGCGAGACTGACGTGAAGGGCCTGCTCACCGATTTGGCCGACGAGTTGGCGGAGATGGACCAGGCGCTGGCCCTGAAGGAGCGGCTGGACGACGTCTGCGCCACCATGGCCTGCCACGGCAGTGTGCGCGCCGGCCGCCGCCTCACGGTTGCGGAGATGAATGCCCTGCTGCGCGAGATGGAGCGCACGCCGCGGTCCGGCCAGTGCAACCACGGCCGGCCGACCTACGTCGAACTGAAGCTGCATGACGTCGAGCGTCTGTTCGGCCGCCGCTAGCGATCGACCGGACGGGACGGCCCATCCTTCGAGACGCCGGCTCTCGCCGGCTCCTCAGGATAAGGACGTGCTTTTATGCTGCATCCTCATCCTGAGGAGTGCCCGCAAGGGCGCGTCTCGAAGGATGGGCCATCCCACTCATCCGGGATAGTCCGGTTGCCGTTCCGGCAAGGCTGCCTGGAAGGCCGGAAGCGCCTCGCATGCTTGCTCCAGCGCCAATGCCCGCGGGTAGGGCGTCAGGTCGACGCCGAGGCGGCGTGCCGTCTGCAGGTGCGGTACCAGGAAGATTTCGACGATCGTCGGCCCGGTGCCGAAACAGAAGCCGCTGGCGTTCGGCGCATCAAGCCCGGCCAGCATGGTCTCGATGGCGGCAAAGCCTGCCGTCGACCAGTGCGCGACGAAACCGTCGACGGCACGCTCGTCCGCCTCCAGGCGGTCGCTCAGATAGCGTCGCACCCGGTTCACGGTCACCGGGTGCATATCGGCGGCGATGTGATGGGCAATTGCCCGTGCCTGTGCCCGCTCGACTGCCGCCGCTGGCAACAGCGGCGGCTCGGGATGGGTCTCCTCCAGGTATTCGAAGATCGCCGTCGATTGCGCGATCACCGCGCCATCGATCGCCAGCGCCGGCATGAGTCCTTGCGGGTTCAATGCGGCATAGGCGGCAGAGCCCAGGTCTCGCACCGAGGCGTAGTCGTAGGCGATGCCCTTCAGGCCGAGCGCAATGCGGATGCGCTGCCCGGCCGAGTTACGCCACCGGGTATAGAGTTTCATGCCGTCACCGGCCTCTGGACGCGGTCCGGGTCGAACCGGTATCGCTGCTGCCAGCCATGGGGTCAGTAACCTTCGGGATTGCCTTGCTCAACGGTGACCTTGTTCATCCATAGCCGGTCGATGGCGTGGAGCTGCAGCGCGTCGTCGCGTTCGATCAATTCATAGCAGTTCTCGCTGCCGCCGCGCATATGGGCATAGCGGGTGCAGACGTGGCCGGCGTCGTCGATGCGCCAGGTGCCCAGTACGGGTGTTTTGGTGTTGGCGCCGACGGCGGTGCCATCCGGTGCCAGATGGAGATGCCAGTATCTGGCCCGCAGGGTGTTGCCGGGCAGGCGTCGGTTCAGTTCGGTCGTGGAGACGCGGCGTAGCCGGTTCTCACCCGCGGCTGGCGGTTTCGCAGCGCCGGGGCACAATGGCCGCACGGCTTCGCCGGCACGGATCATTGGCAGGAGTTCGCTGTTGTAGCCATCGGAAAAGCGGATGGCAGTCACACCGTTCGGCAGCAGCACAACCAGGTTCCCGCCGTAGCCCGCCATGTACGGGATCTGCATGGAGCAGCCACCGTCCCCCACGTAGGGTGCGGACCAGAGCGACATATGGTAGCGCGGTTGGCCGAACCGGTTCGGTTGCGACGTGGGCAGTCCTTCGGCCGCGCCGCGATAGAGCGCCTCGCGGGTCTTGCCGGCGTGGAGCAGCTGCTGGCCATTATGCTCACCGCTCATTTGCAGTAGGTCGGCAATCTTGGCGGCGTCTTCCAGCGTCGGATACAGTCCGTAGGCGAAGATCGGCGTGCCACGCTGTCCGTCCGGCTCTGTGGTTCGGCGTATCGGTGCGTGAAACACCCCGATGGGCTCGAGAACGTCGCGGCGCACCATGTCCCACAGGTCGGCGTCGGGGCCCTCGCGGCCGCGGTAGAAGGCCTCCATCGCCACACCGAGGGTGAAAGTATGCAGGCCGTCGTAGCGCGTCGCTTCGCCGGGCTCGGCCGGGTCGTCCGGTGCAGCGAAGGCCCGTTTCAGCTTTTCGCCGCGGCTGTCGGCGAAACGCCAGTCGCCGCGTCGGTTGTTGCTCTTGCTCGGGCCCACACCGACCGCCATGTTGAGCGCATCGCCAAAGGTCACGCCGGCCCAGCCGTGCCGGTCGGCGGTTGGCTCGACATAGTCGACGATCTTGAGATCGAACACTTCCGGCCCGTACATCCGGGCCAGCCGCAGCAGTGCCAGAGCGGCGCCCATCGACTTGGTGACCGAGAACACGCCATGCCGCATGTGCCGGCAGTAGGGGAAGGCGCCGTACCGGGTGCCGCATGCCGATGTGTAGATGTGGCCGTCGACAACGAGACCTGCTGCACTGACCTGCGCTTGTCCCCAGAGGCCGGCAAAGTCCCGCAGCGACGTCGCCGGCACGCGGTGTGTCAGACCGGACAGCGGTGACATCGGCCAAGCCATGGCACGTTCGGCGGCATAGCGCTTCCGCAAACCGGCGCCACCGTCGATGGGTCCGGGGCGATAAGTCATAGGGACTTGCGCCGCGGCGGCCCATTGTTGCCTCGGCGCGGTCTCCTGCACGATCTGCAGGCGCAGATCGGACACCTCGCGATCGTTGTACAGAAAGGTGGCGATGCCGTTGTGTGCCATGTTGAACGACGACGTCGTCCAGACGAATGGAAACGAGGCACGCGACCAGCCTCCATCTCCGGCTTCGCGCCAGACCCGGCCGGGCGAGACGATCATCCGCATGGCACTGGCCGGGTCGCCGGGCATGACGAAGTCGCGCACTGCCGGGAGCAGGATGTCGTCGACCGTAAGGAAATCGAGCGTCCACACCGGGCTGGCTAGCGGCTCGCCCGGACAGCCCTGACTGCTACGCGAAATGTCCTGCGCCGCAATGGTGAGGCGCCCTTCGAAGGTGTGCGCCGGCGGCTGGTGCTCGCTCACCGGCATGAAATAGGCGTTGTGGACCGGCGTCATCTCGGCCGTCACCGGCGACCGCAGTTCATCCGCCGTGACCCGGTCGCGCGGGCTGGCTGTTGACGGCGCCGGTGGTTGCGCGCCGTTGGCGCCAGTGCAGCCGATTTCGGACATCCCGGCCACCCGTCGCAACTCGGCACGCCCCCGGCCGTTGCGGGTCCCGGTCAGGCGGCCGTTGTTGTCGAGGGCGAAGGCCAACGCGGCGCCGCCCCGGGAGCGGATTTGCAAGGTACCGTCCTGAACCCGGCCGAACGTTCGATAATGATTGGGCAATGGCGTTCGCCAGGGCGCATGGGCACCGTAGGTGTAGATGACCTGGGCGATGCCGCTGGCGTGGAGGCGCTCGACGACGATGCCGGCGCACAGCGTCGGCTTCTTGGCTTTGCCGAACCATGTGCCGATCCAGACGCCGGAGAACCGTGCGATGTCTTGTGGCACGGCCTGGGTCGGCACTTCGACACTGGCGTCCCCGGGTACCGGCACCAGCGCGCGGCAGTTGCGCGATGGTTCGGCAACCGCGTCCGTGGCGGGTGTAGTGAAGGCAACGGCAAGGGCAAATACGAGAAGGAGGGCGCCTGGCCATCCCGTCGTGTTTGCGATGCCGATCATCGTCAGTTCACCGCGCGCAGTTCCTGCTTGGCGATGGCTTCGCGATGCACCTCGTCCGGGCCGTCGCCGATGCGCAGGAACCGTGCTTCGGCATAAGCGTGCGCCAGACCGAAGTCGTCCGACACGCCGCCGCCGCCGTGTGCCTGAATCGCCCGGTCGACCACCTGGGCCGCCATGGCCGGGCCGACCACCTTGATCATGGCGATCTCCTTGCGTGCTTCCTTGTTGCCCACCGCGTCCATCTTCCAGGCGGCATGCAGGGTCAGCAGCCGCGCCTGGTCGATCTCGCAGCGCGAGTTGGCGATGTCGGCGCGGATGGTGTCGCGCTCCGCCAGCGGCCGGCCGAACGCGACCCGCGACTTGACCCGCCGCATCATCGTCTCCAATGCTCGCTCGGCGATCCCGATCATGCGCATGCAGTGATGAATGCGGCCCGGGCCGAGGCGGCCCTGCGCAATTTCGAAGCCGCGTCCTTCGCCCAGCAGCATGTTGCTTGCCGGTACCTTCACGTCGCGGAAGATCACCTCGCCATGGCCGTGCGGCGCATGGTCGTAGCCGAACACCGGCAGCATGCGCACGATCTCGATGCCTGGCGTATCCAGCGGCACCAGGATCATCGACTGCTGGCGATGCCGTTCGGTGTTCGGGTCCGACTTGCCCATGACGATGGAAATCGTGCAGTTCGGGTGGCCGACGCCGGACGACCACCATTTCTTGCCGTTGATGATGTAGTCGTCGCCCTGGCGCTGGATCCGGGTTTCGATGTTGGTGGCGTCCGACGAGGCGACGTCCGGTTCGGTCATGCAGAAGGCGGAGCGGATCTTGCCGTCGAGCAACGGCGTCAGCCATTGTGTCTTCTGCGCCTCGTCGCCATAGCGCGCCAGCACTTCCATGTTGCCGACGTCTGGCGCGGCGCAGTTGAACACCTCCGGCGCGATCGGGCTACGGCCGAGGATCTCCATGATCGGCGCAAACTCGAAATTGCTCAGGCCGGGTCCGTACTCCGGCTCGGCGATGAACATGTTCCACAGGCCCTGTTCGCGCGCCTTCGCCTTCAGCTCCTCGATGATCGGCGGCACGTCCTGCCAGCGGTCGCCGTCACGCACCTGTTCCTCGTAGACCGACTCGGCCGGGTAGACATGCGCGTGCATGAAGGCCTGCACCCGTTCCTGGAAGTCTTTCGACCGGTCGGAAAATTCGAACATGGCGTCCTCCGCTTCATTTGTTTTCTGGCGCCAGCATAGGTGCTCCGGCGGCGCGCGGCGAGGGGCCTCGTCGCCGTTGTTGCGGCGCGGTATGGTGGAACCAATAACGGAGGAAATCATGACCCCAGTTGAGCAGGCCGAATGGCGGGAAAAAGCCGCGGCTTTCGCTGCCCGATGGATTGCACCACGTGCGGCCGAGCTCGGCGAGATGCCGGTGGTGCCGGACGACATCTGGCAGGCGCTCGCCGATGCCGGCTTCTTCACTGTGGCGTTGCCGGCATCCCATGGCGGCGCCGATGGCAATTTCGCCACGCTGGCGGCGATGGCCGAGGCCATGGTCGCAACCGGCGGCAACCTCGGCACGGTGATGTCCTGGATGTCGCATCAGTTGAGCGCCCGCCTGCACATCGCCGGCCAGGGCAGTGCCACGCAGCAGGCGCGCTATCTGCCGGAATTGGCTGCCGGCCGCCTGACCCCCTGTCTGGCGATATCGGAACCGGGCGCCGGCGCCCACCCCAAGCGCCTGACGGCCAGCGCGGTGCGCGACGGCGACGATATCGTATTGACCGGCGAGAAGGCCTTCCTCACCAACGGGCCGATTGCCGATCTGTTCATCGTCCTGGCGATCAGCGGCGAGGCCGACGGGCGCAAGCAGTTCACCGCCTACATCGTGCCGAAGGAGACGCCGGGCCTTAGCCTGACGGAAGGCATCAATGTCGACTTCCTGAAACCGTCGCCCCATTGCGGGCTAAGGCTTGACGGCTGCCGCATCCCGGCCGGCAATCAGCTTGGCCCCGCAGGCCGTGCCTTCGAGGTCATTTCCCTGCCGATGCGCCGGGTCGAGGATGCCCTGTTTTCCGCCAACGTTGCCGGCGCCCTGCGGTTCGAGATCGACTGCCTCGCCGCCGAAGCCGGCGACAGCCTCGATGACGACGGCCTGGCCGAACTTGGCCGGCTGACCGCCGTGCCGGCCGGCCTGTCGGCGTTGGCCCATCGTGCCATGGCGCTGCTCGATGCCAGTGCGCCCGACGCCGGCGCGGCGATCCCGGCGCTGTCGGCGGCGGCGCGCGACTGGGCCCGCCTTACGCAGGACCGGATCGAGGCCCTGAGCGCTGCATCCGGACGCGACGCGTCGCCGGAACGCAACCTGATGGTAAGGGATATCCGGGGTATGCTGTCTATTGCCCGCTCGGCGCTCGACCTTCAGGCGCGCAAACGTGGGCAAAGCCTGCTAGAACGGGGGCAATAGCGGCCGGTTCGGCAACGGACGGGCAAAAAACAACAGCCATCGAGTGTTGCAAAACGCATGAACGACATACCGCCAGAGCAGACCGCGCCGGTCGACCGCATCGTCAAAGGACTGGGCGATGTCGGTTACATCGCCAGCGAGCAGATCGCGACTGCGATCTTCGTGGCGCAAAACCTGGAAAAACCGATCCTGGTCGAAGGCTCGGCCGGCGTCGGCAAGACCGAGCTGGCGCTGTCGACCGCCACCTGGCTCGGCCTGCCGTTGATCCGCATGCAGTGCTATGAGGGCCTGGACGAATCGAAGGCGCTCTACGAATGGAAGTACGGCAAGCAGTTGCTCTACACCCAGGTGCTGAAAGAGAAGCTGCATGACGTGATGGCCGGCGCCCAGGGCCTCGATCAGGCGATGGACCGGCTGCACGGTTTCGACGACCTGTTCTTCTCCGAACAGTTTCTCGAGCCGCGCCCGCTGCTGAAGGCGCTGCGCGAGGATCATGGCGCGGTGCTGCTGATCGACGAGATCGACAAGTCCGACGAGGAATTCGAAGCCTTTCTGCTCGAGGTGCTGTCGGCCTTCCAGGTGTCGATCCCGGAAATCGGCACCATCCAGGCCAAGAAGCCGCCACTGGTGTTCCTTACCTCGAACAACATGCGCGAAATGGGCGACGCACTGAAGCGGCGCTGCCTGCATCTCTACATACCGCTGCCCGACGCCAAGCTGGAGCAGCAGATCGTCGCCTCGCGCGTGCCTGGGGTCGAGGAGCGGCTGCGCAAGCAACTCGTGTCGTTCGTGCAGCTGCTGCGCGAACAGGACCTGAAGAAGCTGCCGTCGATTTCAGAAACCATCGACTGGGCCCGCGTGCTGATCCTGCTGCACGCCTCCAGCCTGTCGCCTGATCTCGTCCGCAACACCCTCAACGTGTTGTTGAAGTTCGAGCAGGACATCGCCGCCGTGACGCCGCAGATCGCCGAACTGACGCGCAAGGCGGCGCAGGGCCGCTAGCGCGATGCAGGCGACGCTGGAAAACTTCCTGCGCGCGCTCCGGGCCGCCGATATTCGCGTGTCGCCAGCCGAGGCGATCGACGCCCATCGCACGGTCGACGTCGTCGGCTACCGCAGCCGACAACTGCTGAAGGACGCGCTCTGCGTCACCCTCGCCAAGACCGAGGACGAGGTCGTCCGGTTCGACGACACCTTCGAGATGTTCTTTCAACGCGAGGAATTCCGCGACGGGGAGGGCGATGGCGATGCGGCGGACGGCCGGCCCGACGGCGAGACCAGCGACGCCCAATGCGACGGCGACGATACGCCGGCGGATCAGCCCTTGGCGCAGATGCTGATGGCCGGCAGCGGTACCGACATGGCCCAGGCGATGGAACGGGCGGCGGATCAGGTCGGGGCCACCAACATCCGGTTCTTCAGCCAGCGCGGCTTCATGGCCCGGCGTATTCTCGATCAGATGGGCCTGCGCGATCTGGAGCGCTACATCGCCGAACTGAACCGCGGTGATGAGGACAATGCCGACCTCGTCGAGCGGCTGGAGCAGGGCCGGCGCATGCTGCTCGATCAGGCGCGCCAGTATGTCGAACGCCAGTACGAACTCTATGCCCGCGCCAACGGCGAGCAGCTGCGCGAGGAGTTCCTGGTCGAAACCCGGTTGTCGGCCCTGGAGAGCCGCGACTTCGACCGCATGCACAAGATCGTCCGCCGCATGGCCAAACGGCTGGCGACCCGCTACAGCCGCCGTCTGCGCCATGCCAAGCGCGGCCGGCTCGACGTGCGCCGCACCATCTGTCGCGCCATCCCGACCGACGGCGTGCCGTTCGACACGGTGTGGAAGCAGGAGCATATCGACCGCCCGCGCATCGTCGTCATCTGCGACGTGTCCCGTTCGGTCGCCGCCGCCGCGCGTTTCCTGCTGCTGTTCCTCTACAGCCTCAATGAGGTGATTGAGGAACTGCACGCCTATGCCTTTTCCGACCGGCTGATCGACGTCGGCGACACGCTGGAGCATGAGGAGGTCGAAGTCGCCATACCGGCGATCCTGCAGCGCATCGGTTTCCGGCCGACCGACTACGGCCAGGCGCTGGACGATTTCGAGGAGGCGCACACCCAGGTGCTCGACCGCCGCACGACGGTGATCGTGCTGGGCGACGGCCGCTCCAACAACACCGATCCACGCATTGACATCATGCGCCGGCTGCACGACCGGACCAAGGCGATCATCTGGCTGAACCCGGAGCCGGAGTCCTTTTGGGGCACCGGCGACAGCGAGATGGACCGCTACCGCCAGTTCTGCCACGTTGCCCGAACGTGCAACACTGTGCAGCACCTGGAACGGGTGATCGACGATGTTCTCAAGAGCTATATGCGCGCCTAAATCAGCCATTGCTGCGGCCGTCGTCCTTGCGCTGGCCACGTCGTGCCAGCCGTCGATGGAGGCCGCGATCGACACCAATGTCGAAAACGTGACGATCACCAGTGCCAATCCGCGGCTGCCGACCGAACTGCTCGACGGTCTTGCTAACGATCGGCCGCACGACATCACCGCCCGGTTCAGCCTGCCGAAGGCGGCAGCCAACCCGATGCCGGCCATGGTCATCGTGCACGGCAGCGGCGGTTTCGGATCGCGCGGTTTGGCTTACGAGAGATTGTTGAACGCAGCCGGAATCGCGACCTTGCGCACCAACTCGTTTGCGCCGCGCGGCGTGCAAAACACCGTCGGCAATCAAGCCGCCGTCACCAGCACGACCATGGTCGCCGACGCCTTCAGCGCCCTGAAGTTCCTGGCTGCCGACCCGCGCATCGATGCACGGCGCATCGGCATTATGGGCTTCAGCAAAGGCGGCAGCGTTGCGCAGGCCACAGCGTTCGAACCGTTCCGCGCCGCCGCCGTCGGCGACGACCTTGCCTTCGCGCTGCACCTGCCGTTCTATCGCGCCTGTATGCTGGACGTGGACATGCCGCTGACCGGCGCACCGGTGCGCGAACTGGTTGGCGGCGCCGACGACTACACCGGCGTTGACGGCTGCGTTCGCTATGCCCAGACCCGGAAAGACCAGGGGGACGACTACGACATCGTCGTCTATCCCGGCGCCCATCATGGATTCAACGCCGACTATGGGCCGCGCCCCTGTAGTGAATGCATAAGCTACGTTGCCTGTGATCTTGTGTTGCGCGCCGATGGCAGCGTTTACGACAGAAGCCAGGGACTGGAATACGGTCGTGAAACGCATCGAAAGATCATGGGCGCCTGCACCAAACGTGGTGTGATGGTCGGTGGCAATCCCAAGGCGGCTACGCAGGCCAGCGAATTCGTGCTGGCGTTCACCCGCCAGGTCTTCAACATCACGCCCTAGCCAAGCCGCGACATCAGGAGCACGTGATCGATGATGTCATTGGGCGTCGTATGCGGGCTTAGACCAAGCAGTGCAGTTGCCGCGGCGGCGCTGCTGGTGGCCGCCTGTCAGGCCCCGGCGCCGCCAGAAGTCACGCCGATTGCGTCAGCGAAGGTTGAGACGGCCTCAATCGACAGCGCCAATCCGCGCTGGCCGTCGAACCTGCTCGATGGCTTGGACAACGATACGCCCCAGACGATTACCGGACGGTTGAGCCTGCCCAGGGGCGCGACGGGACCGCTGCCGGCGATGATCATCGTCCATGGCAGCGGCGGTTTCGGATCGCGCGGCCTGGCCTACGAGACCTTGTTGAACAAGCTTGGCGTTGCCACCCTACGCACTGACTCGTTTCGGCCGCGTGGCGTGGCCAGCACCGTCGGCAGCCAACGTGCGGTCAGCACCTTCACCATGGTCGCTGACGCGTTCAGTGCTTTGAAGGTGCTGGCCGCCGACCCGCGTATCGACCCGGCGCGCATCGGTATCATGGGATTCTCCAAGGGCGGCTCGGTGGCGCAGCTGACGGCGTTCGAAGGTTTCGCCGACGCCGTCGTCGGACCGGGCCCCAGGTTTGCCCTGCATCTGCCGTTCTATCGCGGCTGCCTGTACGACGTCGACATGCCGCTGACCGGTGCGCCGGTGCGTGAACTGGTCGGCGGAGCCGATGACTATACCGGCGTCGACGGCTGCGTCGCCTATGCTGCCAAGCGCAAGGCCGTCGGAGACGACTATGACATCACCGTCTACCCGGGCGCGCACCACGGGTTCAACGCGGACCGGTCGCCGGCGCCCTGTGTACGCTGCATCAGTTTCGCAGCCTGCGACTGGCTGATCCGCGCCGACGGCGGCATTTTCGACAAAAACCTCGGACTGGAATTCGGTCCCAGGACCAGTCGTCGCATTCAGGGCAACTGTACCAAACGCGGCACCACCTTCGGTCGCAATGCGGCGGCAGCCGAACAGGCGGAGTCCTTCGTGCTGAACTTCGTGCGACAGAAATTCGGGCTGGCCCGCCCATAGTTGATGCCATGTGCACGAGCCATCGGGTTGGTGGCGATGGCAATATCCTAGATAGGAAGCTCGGTACAGGACTCAGCACCAGCGCGAACGCATCAGATCGGAGACTAGATTTTCGCCTCCGAGCTGCGTTGCCCCAGGCGCGGCTCGGTCCCGGCCAGAAGGCGCTGAATGTTGGCCCGATGGCGCAGGATCACGTAAGCGCCACCGGCGATCACCAGCACCTGATACGGCAGCGGGTGCTGCAATCCGTAAATCAAGGCGATGGCCGTTAGTGCCGCCATCATCGACCCAAGGGAAACAATCCGAAAGATCGCCAGCACGACGCCAAAGGCCGTCGCGGCGCCCAGCCCCACCGGCCAGGACAGCGCCAGCAATACGCCCAGCCCCGTCGCGGCGGACTTGCCGCCGGTAAAACTCAACCAGATCGAACGGCTGTGCCCCAGCAGCGCTGCGAGTCCGGCCAGGGAAACGGCCCAGGGCACCAGGGTCTGCGGATCAATTGCCGCCGGCGGCGTGACAGACGGCAAGGCATAGATCCAGGGATAAAACCAGCCGGCAAAGACGATGGCCGCGGCGCCTTTCAGCATATCCAGCAGCAGCACTGCCGACGCCGGCCACTTGCCAAGGGTCCGCAGGACGTTCGTTGCCCCCGTGGACCTGGAGCCATGCTCCCGGATATCGATGCCCTTGAGCAGTTTTCCGGCCAGATAACCCGTGGGCGTCGAACCCAGGAGATAAGCGATCGCCAGTCCGATCACGCTCGCTATCCAGAAACCCATGGGCCCGCCCGTAACCCGCTACGTTAGGAGAATGCGCCTGATATCCGCCATCGTTTGCGCGGCCCTGGCCTTGAGCACATTGTCGTCGGCGCTGGACACGGGGTGCTGGATGACCGAGTAAGGGTAGTCAGGCAGGCCCAGCACGCGACCCATCAGGTCGGCGGCGCTGACGAAATTCTCGGTCATGACGGCGACTGCGGGGACAGCTGCGCGCTCGGCAATTATCGCGTCATGCAAACTGCACGACGAGCAACTGCCTCAGTCGCCCAGTCCCGTCACCGCCGCATCCCATTGCGGGATTTCAGCGGCGATGTGCGGGTCCGCCGGGGCGCTGTAGTTGCTCTTCACCGTCAGGACCACCTCGGCAACGCCGGCCTCCTCGCGCAACATGGTTTCCAGATGGCGGAAGAAGCCCTTGGTGCCTTCCTTGCCGTTGGAAATGAAACCCACCGTCTTGCCTTCCAGGCTGGACAGGCGTGGCGCCAGCTGGCCGGTTGCCGCCAGGGCCTCATTGCTTGGATCGAGCACGTGAAGTGTCATGGCTTCTCCTCCGTAAGTAGCTCGTTTGCGTCAGCCCTGGGTTGACGGTGGCGGGCCACAGTCGACGCAAACGCCGATCGGCAACGTGACGGCGCGGCTCTTGTGGCCGAGCCAGGGCGGTATCACCGCGCCGAAACCGCCGGCGGGACCGCCGCCGGCAATCACCAGCAGCTGGTCGGGGCTTTCCATGGCGGGATAGATGCTGTCGCCACGGTCGCGCACCACTGCGCCTTTGCCGACATCGGCCCATTCGCGGCGATGAATGCGGGCTCGCTCGAACACGTATGCGGCGACGTCTTGCTTGCTCCAGCCGGCGGCCAGCAGGTGGCTGCGCAACTGCCTGGGAATGATGATGGCGTAGTTGCCGGGCCATATGGAGTAATGGCGCATGTTGGCGCGGATCTCGGCGGCGAAGGTTTCCAGGATCTCTTTCGGATCCGTGGTCCATTCGTTCATGACCTGGCGTGGCGCGCCCGCGGCCATGACGGTTACCGCACCCGCTTCGCGCTGTACCCCGCGCGTTTCCGCCAGGGTTTGCCAGTCACCGCAGTCTTCCTCGTCTTCCGCCAGGCAGAAACTGATCTTACCGGGGTGGCCCAGGGTCGACCGGTCGATGCCGCCCGGACGCACGTCGAGCGTATTGATCAAGATGAGGCGCAACGCCCGTCCGATTGCCGTTGTCGCTCTGTCGCTTGACCCCAGGACATTGAAGGTCGGGCTGGTATCCAGCTCCAGACGGACCGGCCCGTTCAGTACCAGCAGCACCGCGCAACCGCCAGTGCTGGCCGTGGCGCCATGCAGCAGGAACTCCGGCTGCAACATGGCGGTCACGGCCGCCACCACCACGGGGAAATGCATCGGCAGGCATCCCGCCATGACGGCGTTGATCGCTATTTTTTCCGCTGTGATCGACCGCTCACGGACAGGCTCCACGCCGATCAGCTGATCCGGCGCCAGCATGGCCCATTCCAGGCATGCGCTTACCGCGTCGGCGGTCGGCGGCACGATCGGTAAGCCGTCAGTCCAGCCCTGGCTGTGATAGAGCTCCTGAACGGCGGCGAAGTCGTCCGCCTCGAGAATGCGCGACGTCAGTTGCATGGCAAAGCGCTCCCGGTTCCCACACTACGCAGGCAACGTTTAGTGTCGCGCGATCGTACGATTTGATGAATATAAAAAGAAATGATATTTGGCAATAGCTTCATGTGTCACGGTTATAGTAGGAAGGATGAACGAACGGCAGATCGAAGCCTTCCGCGCGACGGCCCGCCTGGGCACAGTGACCGCCGCGGCCGCAGCGCTGTATATCACCCAGCCCGCAGTGTCGCGGCTTCTGTCGAACTTGGAAGCACGTATCGGCATCGACCTGTTCGAGCGTGACCGCAAGCGCTTGAAGCTGACCGCGGAAGGGCAGGCCTTTCTGCGGGAAGTCGAGCAGCATTTCCTCGGTCTCGATCGCCTGCAGGCCGCGGCGCAGCGCATTGCCGCGCATGGCACCGGTTCCCTGCGGTTGTTGGGCATTCCCTCGATCACCAGCGGTGTGTTGCCCCGGGCGGTAAAGCGTTTGTTGATCGCTCATCCGGAAACCGTCGTCACCATCGACACGGACACGACGGATCGCATTGCACCGCAGATCGAAAGCGGTGCCTACGATGTCGGTTTCTCCATCCATCCGGTGCCCGGCACCCATGCCGTCACCAGCCGCGTGCTCCACAAGCAACCCTGGACCTGCGTGTTTCCGCCTGGCCATACCCTGTCGACGCGCGCCCGCGTCCGCCTGCAGGCGTTGAGTGGCCTGCCGCTGATCGGGTTTTCGCCGGGCATGAGTCTGCGCGAACGGCTGGAACAGGAGTTTGCCGACGCTGGCGTGCGGGCGAACATTTTGATCAATGCGCAGACCATCGAGAGCATCTGCGCACTCGTCTCCAGCGGCTGCGGAGCGGCAGTGCTCCATCCCTTCGCGGGCCATGTCGCTCGCCTGCATGGTCTGGATCCGGTGGAGGTCGAAGACATTTCGCCACTGGAACTGGCGGTCATCCTGCCGCCGAGCCGTACCCCCTCAAGACTGGCGTCGCGTTTCATCGACGACGTGGCGCACGATGTCGTGCAGTCGGGCGGCGGCTGCTAGAGCGATTTCCGCGCATGCGGAGGCGGCGCGGTCATGTGCCGGTGTTTTCGTCCGTTTTCTCGCCCTCCAGCGGGTCGCGGGTGACCCGCTCGCCGTGTCGGTAGGTCACCAGTACGAACACCAGGACGGCGGCGGCCAATGCCAGCATCATCAGGCCGAACGGCACGAAACTCTTCACATGGAATGAGGTCGCGCCGAAGCCATACAGGATCGCCAGCACAACCGGCCAGATCAGCCAGTAGCGCAGGGGGCCGAGGAAGACCTGCTTCAGTTTCATGATGCCGGCTGCTCCCTCAGGCGATAGCGCAGCGCCAGGAAGCCGGCGAAGCCGACCGCCCCGGCGATGACGCAGGCATGGCCCGGCAGCACGCCGAACAGATGGACGTTCGGCGGGATCATCAGCGCGATGGAGAACAGGCCGACCACCGCGCGCAGCGGCGGCGACAAGGGGCCGCGGCTCCAGCCTTCGAGCGCCATCGACAAACCCCACAGGCCGGTCATGGCGGCGACGAAGGAGTAGGCGGTCAACCACAGCGGCCCTTCGAACAGCAGCGCCGGATTGTAGACGAAGATGAACGGCACGATGTATTTGGCGATGCCGATGCGCGCCGACTCCACGGCGGTCGCCATAGGTCGCGACCCGGCGATGGCCGCGGCGGCGAACGAGGCCAGCGCCACCGGCGGCGTGATCGTCGAGACGACCCCGAAATAGAATGCGAACAGATGCGCGGCCATCGGCGTCACGCCGATCTCGATCAGCGACGGCACGATCAGCGCGGCGACGGTGATATAGACCGCCGTCGTCGTCATGCCCATGCCGAGCACGATGGCGGCAAGGCCGGTCAGCACCAGCAGCGTGAACAGGTTGCCGCTCGCCAGATCGATCACGGAATTGGTGAACTTCAGGCCGAAGCCCGAGGCGAAGATCGAGCCGATGATGATACCAGCGCAGGCGCAGGCCACGGTGACCGGCATCGCCGCACGCACGCCGCTTTCGAGCGCCGCCAGGATATCGACGCTGCTCATCCGCGTATGGCTGTTGATGAAACTCAGGCCGATCAGCGTGATCGTCGACCAGAAGGCCGACATCATCGCCGTGTAGCCGACCGCCAGCAGGCCGACCAGCACGACCAGCGCGAACAGCAGGTGCCAGCCCTCCTTCAGCACCTGCCCGACGCTCGGCAGGTCTTCCTTCGGGATCGAGCGGATGTTGTGTTTGCTCGCCTCCAGATCGACCATGAAATAGACGGTGGCGAAATAGAGCAGCGTCGGCAGGATCGCCGCTGCCACTACCCAGAGGTAGCTGACGTGCAGGAACTCGGCGATGATGAAGGCGGCCGCGCCCATGATCGGCGGTGTGATCTGGCCACCGGAAGACGCGCAGGCCTCGACCGCGCCGGCAAATTTGGGCCGGTAGCCCAGCCGTTTCATCAGCGGGATGGTGAATGAGCCGGTCGTGACCACGTTAGCCACGGCGGAACCGGACACCGTGCCAAGGAAGGCGCTCGCGACCACCGAGGCTTTCGCCGGGCCGCCGGTGCGGTGGCCGGTCAGCGCGATCGCCAGGTCGATGAAGAAGCGCCCGGCGCCGGAGCGGATCAGCACCGCGCCGAACATGATGAACAGCACGATGTAGGTCGAGGCGACCAGGATCGGGATGCCGAAGATGCCCTCCGAACGCACGAACACCAGGTCGATGTATTTGTGCAGCGAGGTCGGCGGGCCGTAGAAAATGCCGAAGAAATGGTTGGCGTAGAGCGTGTGCGCAACGAAGAACAGCGTCACCAGCACCATCGGAATGCCAACCGCGCGCCGCGTCACCTCCATAACCAATGCCACCATGGCGATGCCGACCCAGACGTCGGTTGCGGTCAGCTCACCTTCGCGCATCAGGAACGCGTCGACGTCCCACAGCGTATAGACCTGAACGCCGAGGCACAGCACCACCAGGCCCATGTCGATCAGGAAGCCGGCGAGGCGGCGTGCGTCGCCGGCGGCATCGCCCACAACGCGCAGCGGATCGCGGAAGGTCTTGCGGCCCAGCGGGTTCAACAGCACCGCCAGCGCCAGCATCACCGTCAGGTGCGTGCTGCGGAACGACCGTGTCTCCGGTGTGCCGTAGAGCGCGACGTAGAAATGGAACAGCGCCAGCGCCAGCGCCAGCACGATGCAGACGAAGGCGATGATGCTGGCGAGGTGGACCCGTCGGTCGGCCAGCAGGCCCTCGATCAGGGCGTACTCGCGCACCTCATGGTATTCCAGACGCTGGCCGGCGCCGGCCGTGGTGTCGGTCATGTCGGATAAGGTCTCGTCGTCGCGGCACGCGCGTGGGCCGCGCGCAGATGGCGGCGGCACGGCCGTTGTTGTGCCGTGCCGCCTGGCCCCAATGGCATCGGGCGCTTACTTCGGCTTCACGCCCTTTTCGTCATAGTACTTTTGCGCTCCCGGATGGACCGGGATGGCGGCGCCGAGCAGCGCGTTCTCCAGCTTCACGCTGTTCCACACCTTCTTCACCTTGGCCAGTTCGGCATGGCTTTGCCAAAGAGCCTTGGTGATGTTGTAGACGACGTCGTCCGGCACGTCCTTGTTGACCACCATGACGGTCACCGCGCCCAACGTGTCGACCGGCGCCTGCAGGCTCTTGTAATCGTCCTGGGTCATCGAGATCCGGATGTAGCCCGGGTTGTCGTTCAGGATCTTGTCCAGCACCTGGTCTTCGATGCCGATGAACCGGATGCCGGGACTGAACTCCAGATCCAGGAACGACGCCTGCGGCACGCTGGTCAGTCCGGTGAAGGCGTCGATATGACCGTCCTTCATCAGCGCCACCGAATCCGAATAGGACACGTGATGCACGGTACCGCCGTTCTTCTTCACGTCGTCGACCGAAAAGCCGTAACTCTCCAGCACCAGTTTGAAGGCGGCGTAACCCGACCATTGCGCCTTGCCGGGGCTCAGGTTCTTGTCCTTCATATCGGCATAGGACTTGATCGCGGAATCCGTCGGCACGGCGGTCTGCAGGCCGGCGGGATACAGCGTCGCGAGGTAGCGCACATTCTCGTAGGTCTTGTCGAACGCGCCCTTGCTGTTCATGCCGTTGTAGGCGGTGTGACCGTAGCTCCAGCCCAGCTCGGCCTCGCCGCGGCTCACGTCCTTGATGTTGCCGACGCCGCCGCCAGGACCGTTCGAGGCGGCAATACCTTCGACATTCTTGTTGAAGATCTCGGCCATCGCCGCACCCAGCGGATACCAGCTGCCGCCGGCCGGGCCGGACACGATGCGAATGAACTGGTCGGCGTGGGCTGTGGCGGCCGCGCCGATCAGTGCCGCGGAGAGCGCGGCAACCTTAAGCGTACGTAGCATTGAATTCTCCCAAAACTGACGAAAACCGACGCATCTCCACTCCCGCTGCGCGGTTTCCCTGAACCATCGCTAAGGATGCCGTGCCGGCCGGTGACGTGCAATGGCGAACACGCGGCGGCACACATATGCACACTGGCGCAGGTATTTCGTCGTTTCGAGCTTGGCGCCGGTGAGGCGAGGGGTCAGCTCGCCATCAAGCCCTGCACCGCCATGCCAGCGACGTCCAGGGCCCGGTCCCAGACCATGCCCTTCCATTCTGGTTCGTTGCCGTAGAAGGCGTCGCGCATCTCCTGCTTGATCGCGCGGCCCTGGTCGGAGTCGACCTCGCCGTGCAGGTGCAGCCAGTTGTCGGCCCGCAGCGCGCCCAGCACTTCGGTCGGCGGCAGGGTGCCGTACTCGATGGCGATGCAGGTGCATACGCTGTCCGGCAGCACCAGGGCATAGCCCTGGTCGACCGTGCCCTGCACCACGGCAGACACCGAGTCGCCGGCCTCCGGCGACTTCGCCTGATCGCCATACCATTGCACGGTGCGCGCATGCATGTCGCTGCCCGGGTCGCCGACGGCGATGATCTCGCCGAAGCCGTAGGGCCCCAGGCCGGTGTGGAAGTCGATAACGGCGACATGGGCAAAGCCGGCCAGATGTTCGCGTGCCAGTCCCTCGATGGTCCGGCGCGACCAGCTCGGTTCGCTGCCGCCGTAGAACAGACCGTCGGCATGGCCGTATTGCCCGCCGGACACGGCCGCCTGATAGGTGAACATGCCGCGCTCGGCGATGTAGGCTTCGATCGCCTTGTCGGCGGCAGCGTGCGCCGGGCCGTTCCAGTCGGCCGGCACCAGCATCGGATGCACTTCGTCATAGGGTGCGTTGGCCGGTACCGGCTTGGCGAAGTCGATGAAATTGCGGTTCAGGTCGACGTTGTCCTCGGTCACCCGGCGGATATGGGCAAAGCCGTGCGGGTTGTGGGCGTGCACCAGCACCAGCGCGGTGTCGGCCGGCAACTCCTTGTGCCAGCCGCTGGTCAGGAAGCCGACCTGGGCGCCGGAGCCGCAGAAGCCTTCGACGCCATGCGTGGCCGACGACATCACGACCGCCTTGCTGGCGTTGGCGGCGCCCAGTTGCGCGACGTCGATCGCCAGGTCTTCGCCGCCCGGTCCCTTCAATGGGTGCGGATAGCTGTTGACCGTGGCACCGGCGCTGCTGGCTGCGTCAAGGAACTTGCGCCGGGCTTCGGCATAGTCGTTGGCGAAAAACGAACTGACGTCACTCATGAAATGGCCTTCCCTGGTCTGGCGGTCTACACGCACGTCGCGCCCGCGACGACGACTGTAAGCCAAAGAAAAAGGGCCGGGCAATCGCCCGGCCCCGTCTCATTGTCGTGAACCGGCAGGCGGCTCAGTTCCAGCGGCGCAGCTCAAGCCGGCCGATCTGGTTGCGATGCACCTCGTCCGGGCCGTCGGCCAGACGCAAGGTGCGCGAATGCGCGTACATGCTGGCCAGCGGGAACACCTGGCTGACACCGCCGCCGCCATGCGCCTGGATCGCCATGTCGACGACCTTGCAGGTCATGTTCGGCACCGCGACCTTGATCATGGCGATTTCCTTGCGGGCTTCCTTGTTGCCGACGGTGTCCATCTTGTGCGCCGCATGCAGTACCAGCAGACGCGCACTGTCGATGGCGCAGCGGGCATCGGCGATGCGCTCCAGCGTCACCGTCTGTTCCGACACCGGACGGCCGAAGGCGACACGTTCCTTGGTGCGCTTGCACATCAGCTCCAGCGCCCGCTCGGCGACGCCGATCTGCCGCATGCAGTGATGGATGCGCCCTGGGCCAAGGCGGCCTTGCGCGATCTCGAAGCCGCGGCCTTCGCCCAGCAGCATGTTGTCGGCCGGCACGCGCACGTTTTCGAACAGCACCTGGCCATGGCCGTGCGGCGCGTCGTCATAACCGAATACGTGCAGCATCTTTTCGATGGTTACGCCCTTGGACTCGGTCGGCACCAGGATCATCGACTGCTGGCGATAGCGGTCGGGGTTGTTCGGATCGGTCTTGCCCATCAGGATCATGATCTTGCAGCGCGGATCGCCGATGCCCGACGTCCACCACTTGCGCCCGTTGATCACATATTCGTCGCCGTCACGTTCGATCCGGCATTCGATGTTGGTCGCGTCCGAGGAGGCAACGGCCGGTTCGGTCATGGCGAAGGCCGAGCGGATCTCGCCGTTCAGCAGTGGCGTCAGCCATTCCTTCTGCTGCGCTTCGCCGGCGTAACGCGTCAGCACTTCCATGTTGCCGGTGTCCGGCGCGGCGCAGTTGGTGGCTTCCGGCGCAATCGGCGACCGGCCCATGATTTCGCACAACGGCGCATAGTCGAGGTTCGACATTGGCTCGACCGCTTCGGACTCCGGCAGGAACAAATTCCACAGGCCCTGGCTGCGGGCCTCTTTCTTCAGGTCCTCCATGATCGGCGGAACCGACCAGCGCTCCTTGGCTTCTTCCTGCTGCTGCTTGAACAGATCCTCGTTGGGATAGATGAAGTCGTCCATGAACTTCAGGAGCTTCTCCTGCAGTTCTTTCGAGCGATCGGAAAATTCTGGGATCATGGCAGCATGTTCCTCCTCTGCACCGTTGATGTCGATTTCTTGAAGACAGGTGGGATTTGACTCAATTCTAGCGCCTGTCCCGGCAAAAGTCGCGCGGCAGTTTGCCGCTTGGCGTCAATTGCCGGGGTGCGGCGATGTTATGTCGAATGCGCCGGCCGTGGATCAGGCCGCCGGCGATGCGCCGCCGGTGCCATAGGCGGCGATCGTGCCGCGGCGGCCGCGCAGGGGCATTGTGGGCAGGGTCTGCCAGCCGGTGGCGGCCGGGTCGTGTCCGGCGGCCGCCAGCACCTCGGAAGAGGCGATCATCGACAGGCCGGCTTCCTTGGTCAGTTCCTGCAGGCGGGCAGCGACGTTCACCGGATCGCCGAGTACCGTGTATTCCAGCCGCGCCTCGTCGCCGACGGCGCCGCAGAACACCTCGCCCCAATGCACGCCGATGCCGACATGGACCGGCGGCAGGCCGTCGCCCTGCCGCTGGCGGCTCCAGTCCGCAAACGCCTCCAGCATCGTCCGACCGCAGGTGATTGCCGCGTCGGCATCGTTGCGGCCGGCCCGGTCGAGGCCGAACACCACCAGCGCAGCATCGCCGATGTATTTGTCGATGGTGCCGCCGCAGCTGTCGGCGGCGCGGGTGATCCGCTGGCGGAAGGTACCGACAAACTCGCTCAGTGCCTCTGGCGTCAGGCTTTCCGACAGCGGCGTGAAGCCGCGCATGTCGACGAACAGGATGGCGACGTCCTGCCGCCGGCCGCGCCGCAGTTCATCCAGCCCCGTCTCGGCCAGACGATCGGCGACCTGCTGCGGCAGGTAGCGCGTCAGGTTGCTGCCGCGCCGGGTCTCGTTGATCGCATGGGTCAGCAGGGCGCGGGCCCGCACGGAGGCGACCACCAGCACCACGCCGGCGAGGATGAACATGGCCATGCGCATGATGTTGGGCGGTGGCGAAAAGAACGCGTTCAGCAGCGGCGGCGGCGTGTCGTCGATGTTGAAGACCCAGCGCGGCTCCATCAGCGCCATGACGGCGATTCCGGCGACGATGAGCGCCACCATGTAGGCCTGCAGCAGCGGGTTGAACCTGAGCGCGCCGAAGGCCAGCGCGAGCGGCGCCAGCCAGATCGCCGGCATGCTGATCATGTAGTAGGCCGGCAGGCCGGTGTTCAGCAGGCTCAACCATACGTTCAGCAGCAGGAACAGGCAGTCGCCGGTGACCGTCACCCAGGCCATCCAGGGCCGGTAGCGGCCCAACAGATTGACCGTCAGCGAGGCGATCCCCAGCGCCAGGTAACCCATCAGCGTGACCCCGGCGAAGAGCCACTGCCGCGTCACCACCGCTTCATCGCTCGGGCGCAGACCATAGACCGCCAGCACCAGCATGAGACCAAGTGCTGCCGCGATGACAATGCGCAGAATGGCGATGGTCCGTTCGGCCCGTGTCTCGGCGTCGTCGAACAGTGCCGCCGGCTCGGGCAGCAGGGTCTGGTTGGGCATCGTCGGCACACCCCGGTGGCATTAAGGCACCGGAATTTACCGCAGTTCGACGTTCTGCAACCACTGCCGGGTTCGCAACCGGCGAGAGTCCGATCGCCGGCGCTACCGGAAAGGAGACAGTGGACGTTTCAGACCGGCGCCACGGCGCGCAGGCGGCCGAGGTCGGGTATCACCACCTCGCTGGGGCGGGTCATGTGGATCAGGCCGGCGGCCTTCAGCCGGCTGCACAGGCGCGACACCGTCTCGGCATTGAGGCCGAGATAGTCGGCGATGTCCTCACGGCTCATCGGCAGCTGAATCATCGTCCCGCCGTGAACGATATCGCCGGAACGGCCGGCAAGCTCCAGGAAGAAGGCGCAGATGCGTTCGCGCGCCGTCAGCCGGCCGAGCATGACGGTACGCCGCGTCAGCCGGTCGAGACAGCTTCGGTGGACCGTGGCCGCCCACTCGGCGACGCTGGTGAAACGGCCGCGGCACAGCGCGTACGTCTGTGTCGACATGCGGTACAGAATGCCCGGGGTGACGGCGACCGCGCGCAGGTCCGGCAGGTCGCCGGGCGCGCACAATTCGTCGTTCTTCTGTCGGAAGTCCAGCACCTGGCGGCGGCCGTCGGCATGGATCCATTCGATTCGCGCCATGCCGAGGGCGATGACGGTCACCATATCGCTGCTGATATCGCTCAGGGCCAGGGTTTCACCGGCGACGAACCGTTGTTGATTGAAGCCGCGCAGGCCGGCGGTTTGTTGTGGGCTGTCGGCGGCGCCCTGTGCGATCACGCAACCGGTGGCGCTGCACGCCGGACAGAACCCGAAGCCACCATCGTTGCGCCCGCCATTGCCGCGCATCGCATCGAAGTCAATGTGCTGTGACATGCCGACCCCCCCAAGTCGGTTTGATGATGCGAAAAACCCTAGCGCAAGTTCAGCGCGCGGGAATTGATCCGCCGCAACGCCGACACCGTTTTGCCCGTCTTGTTCGACCTGCCACCCAACCTTCTTGATTTCTGATCCAGGTCAGGGCGGCGGTGGCGGTGCTTTGTTAGCGTCCACGCGGACTGTGTCGCTTCGTGCGTCCCGCTGACGCCGGGCGGCATGTTGAGGGCGACTGTTGCAGGAGGGGGCTCCAGATGCGGCGACCCACGGCGTTTTTTGCAGTATTCGGTTTTCTGTGCGTCACGTTATCGGCGCTGTTCGCAACGCCGGTTGCGGCGGCGGTGCCCGACAAGGTGTCGATCGACGTGGCCCGGGAGAAGGGCTGCCTGTCGTGCCATGAAGGCATCGAGGAGATTCGCGAGCCCGGCAGTCAGATGCTGGAACAGCTCAAGGCGATCGGCGCCGACGTCGGCGATCCGGCCGGCTGCGTCACCTGCCATGGTGGCAACCCGCAGGGCCTGACGGCGGAAGAAGCGCACAAGGGTTCGCCGGCCGACCTCGTCGAAGGCGCCGGCCCGGAACATTTCTATCCCGACCCCGGCAGCGTCTGGATTGCCGAGCGGACCTGCGGTCAGTGCCACAGCGACTATGCCTACCGGCTGGAGCGCTCGCTGATGAACACCGAGGCCGGCAAGATCCAGGGCAACTTACACACCTGGGGGATTGAGGAGACCTTCGATCACAAGGTGCCATGGGGCAACTACGCCGTCGAGGACACCGACGGTACCGAGCCCCAGGTCGGCACGGATGCCTACATCGCTTACATGGAGGCGATGATCGAGGCACATCCGGAACAATTCCCGATGTCGCTGAAGCAGATCCCGCTGCCATCGGTCGAGGAGATCGAAAACGAGCCCAAGCTCGCCGGCTTCACCTACCAGCGCCAGCAGTGCCAGCGTTGCCACGTCGGCGTGAAGGGGCGCGAAAAACGCGGCGACTACCGCGGCATGGGCTGTTCCTCCTGCCATATTCTCTATGGCAACGAGGGCTTCTACGAGGGCAACGACCCGACGGTCAACAAGACCGAGCGCGGTCATATGCTGAGCCACCGGATCTACGGTACGCGCAAGGCCGGCGGCGGTATCCCGGTCGAAACCTGCAACTCCTGCCACAACCGCGGTAAGCGGATCGGTGTGACGTATCAGGGGCTTATGGAGTTTCCTTACGGCAGTCCCTTCAACGCGCAAGGCAACAAACAACCGAAGCTACACACCAAGAACTACCTGTTCATCTCCGACGACCTGCATCACCAGATCCAGAGCCGGCCGGGCAACCCGAAGGGCGGCCTGCTCTGCCAGGACTGCCACACCACGGTCGACATGCATGGCGACGGCAACATCTTCGGCACCACCCTGGCCCAGGTCGAGATCGAGTGTCAGGACTGCCACGGCACCACCAACAAGTATCCGTGGGAGCTGCCGATCGGCTATTCCGAGGAATTTGGCAAGGAACTGCCGAAGGAAGCCCGTGGCCTGAGCGATGAACTGCTGGCGGAGACCGAGACCTTTGCCACCGTTTACGAGCCGCAGGACGGCTATCTGCTGACCACCCGGGGCAACCCGTTCGGCAACGTCGTGCGCGACGGCACCAAGGTGGTACTGCATTCGGCCACGGGCAACGACTTCGACGTGCCGTTGTTGAAGCAGTTGAAGCTCGACAATGCCTGGAAGAGCCCGGATGCCATGGTCGCGATGAGCAGCGTCGAAAAGCACAACGACAGTCTGGAGTGCTATGCCTGTCACGCCTCCTGGGTGCCGCAGTGCTATGGCTGTCACGTCAAGGTCGACTACAGCCCGGGCAAGGACGGCAAACCGTTGATGGACACCGACTGGATCGCCGGCGGGTCCGAGCGCTTCCCGAACGGTCAGACGGCGGAATCGCCGCTCGGCACGCACGGGCCGAAGAGCCCGGGCAAGGTGTCCGAGACCCGCTCCTACCTGCGTTGGGAAGAGCCGGTGCTGGGCATCAACGGCGAAGGCCGGGTGACCCCGCTGATGCCGGGTTGCCAGGTCGTCTACACCGTGATCGACCGCAAGGGCGAGACCATCGCGCTGAACCAGACCGGTAAGTCGACCGACGAGGCGCGGCAGCTCGGTCAGGACCGCATCCCGCTCGGGATCGACATGGCGCCGGTGCAGCCGCACTCGGCCCAGCGCAAGGCGCGGACCTGCGAGAGCTGTCACGACAATCCGAAGGCGCAGGGCTATGGCATTGCCGGTGGCGTGTTCCAGACCCGCTATACTGAGGATATCGTTGCGGATCTGATCGACCAGAAGACCGGCAAGGTCATTCCGAAGAACCATGTCATCCAGATCCCGAAGATCGAGGGGATGGACTTCGACTGGTCGACCATCGTCAACGACAAGGGCGAGCAGGTGCAGACCGTGGGGACGCATTGGCCGCTCAGCCGCTCGCTCACCAAGGAGATGCGTGACGGCATGAACCGAACCGGCCTATGCATGGGCTGCCACCGCGAGATGACCAACGCCGAACTGTGGGCGAAGGTCGCCGAGCCTGGTACCCTCAGTGACGCGGCGCACATCGAGCTGATGAACAAGATGTTCCAGGCCTATGCGAAGTCGAAGAACTAGCCGGATCGAAGCGGCGGCGGGTGGCGGTTGCTGCCCCGCCGCCGTGGCGGCGTCGGGGGACGAAGGGTTGGGGCCGGTCGGCGGTCTGGTGCTGGCCGCCGCTGCCGTCGCCATGGCCTTCGTCGTCGCGCCGCCGGCCCTGGCGGCGGACCAGTCGGTGCCGCTGGGCGCACAGAGCGGTACCGGCGATGACCGTGAGCATCTGAAGCGGAAGCTGCAGGAAACGCTTGACCGGCTCGACGGTAAGCCGGCCAGACGCGGCGGCGCGCACGGCAAGCAGGATCCGCACGCCGCCCTGGCACCCGAGGCCCTGGTCCGTGTCGCTCTACAGCATCAGGCCGAGGGCCGTCCGGACCATGCGGTCAGCACCCTGAACGACGCCCTGCGCCGCTACCCAGGCAACCCGCGCTTGCTGACCGTGCGCGGCAGTCTGCTGTTGCAGCAGGACAAGACCGCCGATGCGCTGCGCGATCTCGAGGCTGCGGCCCAGGCGGCGCCGGACGATCCGGCCATCCTGGTGAACCGGGCCCAGGGCTATCGCCGCTTCGGCGACCGCACCCGGGCGCTGGCGGATCTCGATCGTGCGATCGAAATCGATCCGGACTTCGTTGCCGCCCGGTTCAACCGCGGCTCCATGCATTTCAATGCCCAGCGCTTCGATGCCGCGCTGGTCGACTTCGAACATTGCGTGGCCGTCGACCCGCACGCGCCGCCGCCCTACTTCAATCTGGCGATAACGCGCGAGCAGTTGGGCGACCGTTCGGGTGCCGCCGCCGACCTCCGGCGGTTCCTCGAGCTGACCGACACCAAGGCGTGGCGTGAGCTGGCGGAGAAGCGTCTGGCCGCGCTGGAGGCGGCTGAACCGGCCGCGTCGCGTGGTGATTAGCCGCTGGCACAACGCCATTATCCGGGTGCTGGCCGTCGCCACAATTCTGCTCACAGGTGTTGTGCAGGCTTTTGCAGAGTCACCGCCGGCTTTCGATGAATTGCTGGCCGAGGCTTCCGCGACCTTCACACCGCCGGTCGGATTCAAGGCGACTACGCCGACACCGTTTCCGGCCTTCCCGTTCGATCATGCGCTCGAAGCACAAGACGGGTCCATCGAGATCCACTATGCCATCCGGCCGATCGCGCGTATGGAGATCAAATACGAAGACCCGCATAACAGCGCGCCGAACCCGAACCACATCTTCCCGCTGGTGTTCAATGCGCTGGTCGGTCAGCTTTCCGCCGGTGGCTACACACCGTCGCGCCAGTTTCCCGATGCGACGGCGCGTGAGCGCTTCAATGCCGACTGGGCCTCGGCTGCGGTGTTCGACCTGGAACCGGCGGTCTCGACTGACCATCGCTTCGGCTTCCTGATGGCGATGCATCGTAACAACCGCGCGGATGTCTACGTGTTGTTCCTGTACAGCGATCCGGCCAGTGCCAAGCCGCGTATCGATGGCTTGCTCGACCATCTGCTGTTTGGCGGCAGGCCGCCGGCCAAGCCGACGTCGTCCGCCGCGCACTGACTACCTTCCGGTTCAGCTCTCCACGGCCCGGACCGGCGACATTGTCAAGCGGCGGTTAGGCGGCGGCTTGCCGTGCCCGCTGTTTCTCCAGGCCGCGCTGGAAGTCGGCCAGCGTGATGGTGCGCTCGACATTGCCGTCGCTGTCCAGCAGGTCGTACACCCGGCCACCGGACTCCTGCATCATCAGCAGGATCACCGCGCCGTCCGGCCCACCGCCCTCCAGATGCATTTCATTGCCGTCATTGGTCGAGAAGGTTCCCGGCCGCTTCACCTTCGGGGTATCGGGGTTGGGGCCGTTCAGATGCCGTACGTGATGTTCACCGTCGAGCACCAACGTCTTGGTCGGGCCGACATGGTTGTGCGGGACGCAGCAGGCGTTCGGCGCGAATCGCATCAGCATGTCGACCGACTTCGCCTGCGGGTCGACGTTCAGGATGTGATACCAGAGATCATCGAACCCGGCGAACAGGGCCCAGTCGATCTCACGGTCGTCGAATTTGTACTTTGTTGTCATGCCCGTTCCTCCTCCCCGAATCCGGACAGCCGCGGCTGCCGTCTGGCTGAGCGCCGCCGCGGCTAATGCTGTCGCATCGCAACACGTCAGGCAAGCACCCGCGGCCGAGCACCGTTTCAGCTGAATGGCCTCTGGTCAGCCCAGCAGCGTCAGGGTGTTGCCGTCGGGGTCCTGCATGTGAGCCAGCGTGCCGCCCCAGGGCTGCTTTTCCGGCGGGCTGGAGAACGTGACGCCCTTGGCGGCAAGTTCCCGATGCACTGCCTCGATGTCGTCGACCTGCAGCGACGCACCGACGAACCGGCCGACCATCGCGCCGCCCTCGGCATCCCCCGGCGCTACCCGTTCGATGCCGAAGCAGGCGCCGCCGACGTCATACTCGGCCCAGCCCACATCATCCTCACGGAACCGCTCGGCCAGCCCCAGCGTTTTGCCGTAAAACGCGCAGGCCGCGTCCCAGTCGCGCACGAATATCCGCACCGCATAGAGTTTCATCCGTTTCTCAGTCCCCCGGATACTGTTGTCGCGGCATATCGACCCCATATTCAGGCGAAAGGCGGCCGCGCCGGTGCAGTCTGCCTGCGAAGCTGCGCCCGGTGAAGGCTCGGCGCGAACAAATGTGGGGAAAAGCTCATGGCGTCGAGTCGAGTTCACGAAGGCGGTTGCCTCTGCGGTCACATCCGGTACCGCGCCAGCGCGCCTGATTTCCCGCACCTGTGTTCCTGCACGATGTGCCGGCGTTGGAGCGGCGCCCCCACGGTCGCCTGGGTCGACTTTCCGGCCGCGCGGTTCGAGTGGACCGGCCCCGGCGGTGCGCCGCGGCTGTTCCGCTCGTCGGAGAAAACACAGCGTGGCAACTGCCCACGCTGCGGCAGCGCCATTTGCGCGCTGGACGACGGCGCCGACACCATCGCCATCGTGATCGGCAGTCTCGACCGGCCGAACCTGATCCGGCCCGACGTTCGCCACAGCTACTGCTCCGCCGGTCCGCGCTGGTGGCAGGTTGAGGTCAGGGACTAGAGAGCTTGCCGGCTCAGTTGTCCGGCGGCGCTTCCGCGTTCATCGTGCCTGCGCCTGGGGTCGCGAACAGCATTGTCGATGGCTGGCGTGGCCGCACGGTGTGCCAGACGCCGCGCGGCACCACGACGTAGCTGCCCGGCCGGTCGACCCGCAGAACCTGCTCGTCCCCGTCGACCCACAGCACGAAGTCGGCATCGCCGTCGAGCAGGTAGACGAACTCATCGCCCTCGGGGTGCATCTCCCAGGTCGACCAGGCGTTGCTGAAGCTGTGCCGCGCGAACAGCAGGTGGCCGGCAAACCCGTCGAACTCGGCATCGAGCTCGGCATAAAAGTCTGCCGTAACGGTCTTCGCCGTCGCGGTGCCGTCCGGCCCGAGCACAAGGCCGGTGGTATCGAGGTCGTGAGGGCCGGGGTCCGTGGGCATGACACGTTCCTCCAAAAACATCGGTCCGCGAACATAGGACACCGTTGGCCGGATGGCACGAGGCTACTGCTATGGCCATGTCGGCGGATCAGAGCGTGCTGGCCGACTGCAGCAGGATCGCCAGGATGGTGACGGGCACAAGAAGGCGCAGCAGCCACAGCCAGACCAGCCCGATCCGCTTGCCGGTCAGGTCTGCTTCGCCAAGCGCCACGGCCTGCCGGACACGCCAGCCGAGGAACAGCGCGACCAGCACGCCGCCGGTCGGCAGCAGGAAGTTTGACACCGCGGCGTCGATCGCATCGAGGATTGCATGGCCCCCAATCTCGATGTGCGCCAGAAGGCCGAAGCTCATTGCGGAAGGCAGCCCGATGACGAAGACCGTCGCGCCGATCACGGCGGCGGCCGTCCAGCGCCGCAGGCGCAGCCGGTGCACAGCCAGCGCCACCGGCACCTCAAGTAATGCCACCATCGAGGTGAAAGCCGCCATCGACAGCAAGAGGAAAAACACCGCGCCCGTCACCGTGCCGCCGGGCATGGCAAGAAAGATCTGCGGCAAAGTGATAAAGGCGAGTTCCGGTCCCGCCGTGGGGTCGACGCCGAACGAGAACACGGCGGGAAAAATCGCCAGGCCAGCGATGATCGCAAATAGCGCATCGCCGAACGTGATGGCGACGGCCGACGTGGGCAGCGAGAATGCCCGCGGCATGTAGCTGCCGTACGTGACGAAGATGGCCATGCCGATGCCCAGCGAGAAGAATGCTTGGCCCAAGGCGGCGATGTAGACCGATGGCCGGGTCAATGCCGACCAGTCCGGCGCGAACAGGAACGCTGCGCCGGCGCTGGCGTTCGGCAGTGACAGCGCGTAGATCGCCAACGCGGTAATGATGATCGCCAGGATCGGCATGAGCCAGCGGTTGATGCGTTCGATACCCTGCTGGACGCCGCCCGCGACCACGAAGGCGCTCGCCGCTAGCATCGCTGCCTGCCAGCCGACCGGTTCGCCCGGATCGGCGATGAAGCCCGTGAAGAACGTGCCGAAACCGCCTTCCGCCGTGTGCCACAGGCTGCCGGTGGCGGCGCCGCTGAAATATTTCAATGCCCATCCGGCGATCACCGCGTAGTAGCTCAGAATCAGGACGGCGCCGGCTACGCCGATCCAGCCGAGAAAGCGCCACGGGCCGTCCTTGTCGACGACCTCGAACGCCGCCACCGCATCGCCCTGGGCGCGCCGGCCCAGCGACAGTTCGGCAATGACCAGCGGCAGGCCCACCAGAATGACGCAAACCAGATAGATCAGCAGGAAAACCGCGCCGCCGTTCTCGCCGGCGACATAGGAAAAACGCCAGATGTTGCCGAGGCCGACGGCGGCGCCGATCGTCGCCAGCACGAAGCCGTGCCGCGATCCCCACTGTTCCCGTGTGCTCATCCAGCGTCTCCATTCGGCCGCTGCGCGACAGGTGCCGGCAACTAGAAGTAATCCAGGCTAGCCCGGTGTGACGGGATGCGGCACTGACGCAACGCAATCCGATGCCGATCCGTTCGTCGTCCCGATTGCTATGCCGGCCGCTGCCGAACACGCTCGTATCAACTATCGGTGCACTGGCGCGTGGCCGCCTTGCGAAGCCCGGCGTGGCGACCCATGTCTTGGGAACATCCATAGAACATTCGCGGGTGCCCGGCAGCCCGGTCCCGCGGGAAGGTGAGCCGACATGCTTCGCATTTTGCAGTCTTCGCTTCTGGCCCTGACGGCGCTGGCCGCGCCGGTTTTCGCCACCCCGTCGGCGCAGGCGCAGGAGATCTGCATGCACCATGACAATCTGGCTTCCTTCCTGGCTGACCGGCACAGCGAGGTTCCGGTCGGCCGCGGGTTGACGGCTGACGGCCGGCTGCTCGAGGTGTTCTCGTCCGAGCGCGGTTCCTGGACCATCGTGTTGACGCGACCGACCAAGGTCAGTTGTGTCTACGCCTCGGGCGAATACTGGCTCGACGTGCCGCCGCCGGAGGACAAGGCGACCGGCCCGGCGTCGTAAAGCGCCGGCCACAACCCGGCTCTCCCATCGTCGGTCAATCTCCGATACAACTGTGATGTGTTTGTTCGGAGGGTGCCGCCATGGCCAAGCGATACGACCTGTTGATCCGCGATGCCGATGTGTTCGACGGCACCGGCGCTGAGCCCGTACGTGCCGATGTCGGGGTCGAGGGCACGCACATTGCTCTCGTCGGCGATGCCGGCGCGGCGACGGCGGCGAGCGAGATCGTCGCCTCCGGTCTGGCGTTGTCGCCGGGCTTCATCGATGTGCATACCCATGACGATTTCGCTGCCTTCGCTCATCCCGACATGGCGTTCAAGACCCGCGGCGGGGTGACCACCTGCGTGGTCGGCAACTGCGGCTTCGGCGCCGCGCCGTTTGCCGCCGCCGCGCAAGTCGGTGGTGACCTGCTGTCGATTGACGGGTTGGAGCCCTATGATGGCCATGCCGGCTATGCGGCGGCTTTGGACCAGCGCGGCATCGGCGCCAACATCGGCATGCTGGCCGGGCACGGCACCTTCCGCCTCGCGGCCATGGGCCGTGATGATCGCGCGCCGGACGAGCGCGAACTGGAGGTTATGAAGTCGCATCTGCGCGAGGCGCTCGATGCCGGCGTGCTCGGCATGTCCAGCGGTTTGATCTACGAGCCCGGCCGTTACGCGGCCACCGACGAAATTGCCGAACTCGCGGCCGAGATGCGCGGCACCGGCGCGCTCTACGCCACCCATATGCGCGATGAGAGCACCGGCCTGCTCGACTCGGTGAACGAGGCGATCGAGATCGGCAACCGTGCCGGCGTGCCGGTGCAGATCTCGCATCACAAGGCCGCGGGTCGCGCTAGTTGGGGTTTGGTCAAAGACTCGCTGAAGCTGATCGAGGCCGCCCAGGCCCGCGGCGAAAGCGTTCATGCCGACCAGTATCCTTACACCGCCGGCAGCACCATGCTGCGCGCCGTCCTGCAGAACGGCGCTTTCGCTGAAAGCGCCAGCGGGGACGTCGGCATCGCCGCCGCGCTGCCCGCCGACGTGGTCGTCGCCTCGGCGCCGGGCCATCCGGAGTGGGAAGGGCAGTCGATCGAGGTGCTGAGCGCCACGTTCGGTCTGCCGCCGCGTGCTGCGGCGGAAAAGGTCGTGGCCGAGGTGCCGGGCGCCAGCGTCGTCCTGCATATGATGAGCGAAGACGATGTGCAGGCGGTGCTGCGCCATCCGTCGACGATGATCGGCTCCGACGGCATACCGACGCTCGATGGCAAGCCGCACCCGCGGCTCTACAACAGCTTTGCCCGCGTGCTCGGGCACTATTCGCGCGATCTGAAACTGATGTCGATCGCCACCGCGATTCACCGCATGACCGGCATGTCGGCGCAGAAGTTCGGCCTGGCGGACCGTGGCGAAATACGCGTCGGTGCGGCCGCCGATCTGGTGTTATTCGATGCCGGCGCGGTGATCGACAAGGGCACCTTCGACAATCCCAATCAGTATCCCGACGGCATCATCCACGTCATCGTCAACGGCAAACCGGTTGTGCAAAACGGCCAGGTCACCCCGGCCCGGCCTGGCACCGTCCTCCGCCGCGCCAACGCATAGCCGGCGGGATCGGCTGCCGCTACGCCTACGCCGCCGGTGATCCGCCGGCGGGCGCCTGCCGTATGCAGGACAGGTGGATTTTGGCGGGAGCGTGACATGCGGTTGCGTCGGGTGATGAAGGTGGTCGCCACGGCCCTGGCGCTTGGCGGGTGCGTGGTGCAGACGCCGCTGTCGGGGCCGGGCTACGACGCCCGGGAAGGCGTCACGGCAACCGGTGAGGGGCCGTTGGTGTTGAGCCTTACCGCAGCGGTGCTGAAGGACGACGATACGGCCCGCGACCGGTTCTGGGCCTATGTCGACACGGTGGAGGCATCGCTGCCCGGACGGCCCGGTCTCGTCGCCTATGCCAAACGAACCGAACTGTTCGGCGACACGGCCTGGACCATGACGGTCTGGACCGACCGCGACAGTCTGCGCGCTTTTGTCGACAGTGAGCCGCACCGTAATGCCATGCGCGCGGCGTTTGGCGCGCTGTCCGATGCCCGCTTCGCCCGTGTCGAGATCGACCGCAACGACTTGCCGGTGTCCTGGGACCGCGCCCTCGAACTGCTCGAAAGCGACGGCCGGCACTACTACGAATAGGCTGTCTGCGATCCGTCGGCCGGTACGTCAGCCGGCGACGGTGCGTGGCTCGAACGCGTCGGCCCGCTCGTCGGCGCCGGTCTCGGCCAGCTCGCTCGCACGCTCCCCGGCGACCCGCACATGCCGCATCACCCGCGGCTCGTCATAGTCGTACGGGCAGGCGCGATGCAGGACGCAACGGTTATCCCAGATCATCAGGTCGCCCGGTTGCCAGTGGTGGGTATAGATCCGCGGCGGCCGGCAGGCGTGATCGAGCAGATCGTCGAGTAGCGCCTGCGCCGCATGATCTTCCATGCCCGGAATGCGATAGGCGTGCCGCCCGATGAACAGGGACTTGCGGCCGGTCACCGGGTGCACCTTGACCAGCGGGCGCAGCGGTGCGCCTTCGGTGTGATAGCCATAGCCGTCGCCGGTACGAAATTCGAAACCCGCCTTGGCCTGGGACTCGTAGAGCGAGTGATAGGCCTTCAGGTCGGCAATGCGTGCCTGCGTCGCCGGGTCCAGCGTGTCGTAGGCATCGCGCATGTCGGCCAGCTCGGTCTCGCCGCCCGCCGCCGGTACCACCAGCGCCGCCAGGGCCGAGGCCTTCGCCGCCAGCGGCATGTAGGAACTGTCGGTGTGCCAGCCTTCGTTGCCGCGCAGAGTCTGGTAACGCTTTTCCGCTGCCGTCATCACGCTGCCGTCGGCGCGCACGTTGCTGATCCGGATCGCTTTGTGACCGGCGGTCAGATATTCGATGTCGCCGAACCGCTCGGCAAAGGCGATGTGCGCGTCGTCGCTCAGATGCTGGCCCGGGAACACCAGGGCCGCGTGATCGTGAAAGGCCGTGTCGATCGCCGCCCAGTCGCCGTCGCTCAGGTTAGCCAGGTCGACGCCCTCGACCCGCACGCCCAGGGTGCAGTCGAGCCGTGTGAACGTGGGCCCGCTTCCGGTTGCCATTATCGCGTTCCTCCCGTCGCTGCCGATCCTTCTGCCAGCAAGTCTAGACCGGGTTATGACAGACCGGAAGGCGATGGTGCAGCGCCATGACCGCCTGCGGTTTCGCCACACCGCCGTCTGTGGCACAGTCCTATCGCGGGACCGCAACGCGACCTGCCGCATGTTCGGCGGGTTAAGGGGAGAGATGCATGAGCAATTACATACCACCGACCCTCGATTGGGTGCGGGAACAGGTCGAACTCTACGAAGGCAGCGGCGGTACCGAGGGCACGACCCTGCGCGATACCGGACTGCCCTGCATCATCGTCACCCATACCGGCAACAAAACCGGTGCCATCCGCAAGATCCCGCTGATGCGGGTGAAGGTCGATGAGGGCTACGTCCTGGTCGGCTCCTACGCCGGGCGCGAGAAGGACCCGGTCTGGGTGCACAACCTGCGCGCGAACCCGGACGTCGAGATCCGCGACAAGACCGAGGTGTTCAAAATGCGCGTCCGCGAGGTCGACGATGCTGACGAACGCGCCCGGCTGTGGGCCGCGGCGGCTGAGGCCTTCCCGACCTATAACGACTATCAGGCCAAGGCGCCGCGGACGATCCCGGTGTTCCTGGCCGAACTCGTCTGATCCGGGCAGTGAAAAGGGATCGCGTATGACCGAAGCCGAATTCCGCGCCTATGCCGTCGCCGAAGGATACAGCGCGCCGGAGGCCAAATCGCTGCCGGCGGACCGTTTCTTCGACACGCACACGCATGATCACGACCTGATCGTGCTGATCACCGCCGGCGAATTCACCGTCGGCTACGGCGACGACAAAACCACCTTCGGCCCGGGCGAGATGTGCCATGTCGCGCCGGGAATCGACCACACCGATGCGACCGGCCGCGAGGGCGCCGAATACCTGGTAGCGCGGCGCTAACGGGCGCCGGACCGGCCGGCCGCTGAACAGCCAACGGTTGCGTCTGGGCTCAATTCGCCCAGCTCTGCAGCACCTCACGGGTGCTGTCGTCCATTGGGAAGAAGTGTTCGATGCGCAGTTCCTGCAGGGTCGCGTCCTGCGGCGTGCCCAGCGTCGCGATTGTCGTGAACAGGCTCAGCGCTATCTCGCCCTTGCGGAACTGCATGGCCAGCACCGGCGCGTCGATGCCGTCCGTCACCGGTTGCACCATCGTGTCGGCGACGTCGGGATAAGCCGTCAGACGGTCCAGCAGCACGGCTGTTTCCGTCGTGCCGTCGGCCGCGGCGTCGGCCTCGACGCTGCGGATGAAATGCCGCGCCACCTCGGCCCAGTTGACGAGGTAGGGCCGCAGAATGTCCGGCGCGATCAGTGCATCAGCCAGGTTGATCGCCGCATCCGGCGCCAGGGGGCCGACCAGGAAGTCGACCAACGCCACAGCGCCGCGGTTGGCCTGCAACAGGTTCCAGCGCCGGTCGACGACGACGGCGGGGTAGGGCTCCTGCTGGGCCAGCATGAAGTCGAGCGCACTGCGCACCGGCGCCAGCGCTGCCGCGCTCAAATCGCTTTCGCTCCAAACCGGGGCGTAGCCTGCCGCCAGCAACAGAGCGTTTGACTGGCGCAGCGGCATGTCGAGCGCTTCTGCCAGACGGAGCACCATGTCGCGGCTGGGTTGGGTGCGGGCGAGTTCGAGGAAGCTGACGTGGCGTTGCGAGCAGGCGGTGGCCAGCGCCAGCTGCAGTTGTGACAGACCGCGCAGTTTGCGCCACCACACCAGACGTTCCGCAAATGAAGACGTAGCCGTCATGACTACCTCGCATGTAGTTGCCCGACCGCTGCAGCGTCCGGATAGTGGCGGGGCGGCGCAGCGCTTGCAACGCCCTCCTGCGCCGGAGCGTCGATAAACAGGTGAGGTCCGATCCCATGCCGAACGTCGCTTTTGCCGGATCGTTTGCCAGCCGGCTCGCCGCGCCGGTCGAGGCGCACCTGTCCGTACCCTGCAACCTCATTGTCGACGATGACGAAACAGCCGTCGTCGCGCGCCTGGGCGAGGTCGACGTGCTGGTGTCTATGGCTTTCACGCCGGCCATGGCCGCGGCCGCGCCACGCCTCCGTCTCGTGCAGGTGCCGGGTGCCGGTCTCGATCGTATCGACCCGACTGCTTTCGGCCCGGACATCTGTCTCGCCAACGCCTACGGCCACGAAACCGGGATCGCCGAGTATGTCATCGGCGCGATGATTGCGCTCACCCGCTCCTTCGCCCAACTCGACCACGCCTTGCGGCAGGGACGATGGCTCAGCCAGTGGGCGGTTGGTACAGCCGCGCCGCCGCTATGGCCGGAACTCGCCGGCAGAACCCTCGGTATTCTCGGCTTTGGTCACATCGGGCAGGCGCTGGCGCGGCTCGCGGCCGCGTTCGGCATGCAGGTCTGCGCTGTCCGGCGCAAAGCGATGGCAAGCCCGCCAGCCGGCCTGTCGTTCGCGGGCGGCGTCGAACGGCTCGATGAACTGCTGGCCTCGTCCGACGTCGTTGCGGTCACACTGCCGCTGACGGAGGATACTCGCGGTCTATTGGACGACCGTCGCCTGCGGTTGCTGCCGCCGTCGTCGGTGCTGATCAATGTCGCGCGGGCCGAGATTGTCGATGAAGCCGCGCTCTACCAGGCGCTTGCGTCGGGTCGGCTGGCCGGCGCTGCGCTCGACGTCTGGTACCGCTACCCCAGCTCGGACGATCCCACACTGCCTGCGCGGCAGCCGTTCCACCTGCTGGACAACGTCATCCTGACGCCGCATGTCTCGGGCTGGACCGATGGTATGCTCGAGGCGCGTGCGCAGGTGATCGCCGGCAATATCGGGCGCGTCGCGCGCGGGGAGGCCCTGGTGAACCTGATCTCATTGCCGGGCAGGGCGGAATGACCGCCGTGTCGCGCCATTGGTCGTCGCGGCTGCCGATCTATTTCGGCTGGGTCATCGTTGGTATCACCTTCGTGACCATGGCGATCAGCGTGTCTGCGCGAACCTCTTTCTCGCTGCTGCTGCCGCCGCTTACCAGCGAATTCGACTGGGACCGCGGCCTGGTTGCCGGGGCGTTCTCCTTCGGCTTTCTGGTCTCCGCCTCGCTGAGCCCGATCGTCGGCCGCCTGATGGACAGCCACGGCCCGCGCCTGGTCATCGGTGCCGGCGTCGCGTTGATGTCCGGTGGTCTGCTGCTCGCGCCGGGGATCGAAAGTCCCTGGCATCTCTACGTCACGCTCGGCCTCATGGTCGGCGTCGGTACCAATCTCATGAGCTTCACCGCACAGTCGCTGTTCCTGCCCAACTGGTTTGTGCGTCGGCGTGGCCTTGCCATCAGTATCGCGTTCTCCGGCGTCGGGGTCGGCGCCATCGTGCTGCTGCCCTGGCTGCAGACGGTAATCGACCGCGACGGCTGGCGCGCGGCCAGCTGGGCCATGGGCCTACTCGGCCTGCTGGTGCTCGGTCCGCTGAACCTGCTGGTGCGCCGCCGGCCGGAGGATGTCGGCCTGCTGCCCGATGGCGGCCCACCGTCGCGGCCGTCGGCGCAGGCGCAAAAGACCATGACGGTGGTCGATGCCACCTGGGCGTCGGTCGAATGGACGCTGTCTCTGGCGCTGCGCACGCGACGCTTCTGGTGGATCGTGCTGGCCTACTTCTCCGCGTTGTTCGCCTGGTATGCGGTGCAGGTGCACCAGACCAAGTATCTGGTCGAAATCGGCTTCACCCCGCTGGTCGCGTCCTGGGCGCTCGGCGTCGTCAGCGTCGTCGCCATTCCCGGCCAGATTGGGCTGGGCGCGCTATCCGACCGCATCGGCCGTGAATGGGTCTGGACCGTTGGCTGCATCGGCTTTGCCATCTGCTATGCGGCGCTGATTGCACTGGAAGCCGTGCCGAACCATGCGCTCTTATACCTGATGGTCGCCTCACAGGGTTTCCTCGGTTACGCGCTGACCTCGGTCATGGGCCCCATCGTGGCGGAGATTTTTGAGGGCCCGAACTATGGCGCCATCTTCGGCACCATCACCGTTGCGCTGGCCGGCGGCGGGGCCGCCGGGGCCTGGGTTACCGGCGTCGTCTACGATGTCACCGGCAGCTATCAGCCGGCCTTCCTGCTGGCCATCGGGCTCTGTGCCGTTTCTGCCGCTGCCGTATGGATCGCAGCCCCCCGCAAGGTGCGCGTGGTGCCCGGACGGGCAGCAGGAGGCTGAGGCCGTCACTAAGGGGTTGGTGTTCGGCGGGTCACCGTGCGTGTGGCGGCCCTGGCTGCTCCCGTCGCGGCGCCGCTGCCGGCGCGGTCAAGATGCATCCCGCCAGAGTCCGCCCCGATCCAACAGTTTCGTCATGGGTTGCGGCCGGCTGTACAGGTAGCCTTGGTGGATGACACAGCCGGCATGTTCCAGCAGGGATTTCTGCCCTGTGGTTTCAACGCCTTCGCCGATGACGTCGACATCGATGGCTTGACCGATTTCGACGATGGCCGAGCAAAGGCGCTTCTCGATGTCGTTTCGCTCGATCTCGGCAATGAAACTGCGATCGATTTTGAAAGCGTCGATCGGATAGTTCTTCAGGCGCGACAGTGACGAATAGCCGGTGCCGAAGTCGTCGACGCTGATCCGCGCGCCCAAAGCCTTGAGCTGGCGGACCTGACGGATGATCATTTCCTCGTCGGCCTCGAAAAACCCCTCCGTCACCTCGAACTCGACCCGGTCGGCCGGGACGCCCGCATCGGTCATCAGCGATGCGATTGCCGGCACCAGGGCCGGGTTGCTCAGCAGGTGCACCGACAGATTCAGGGCGATCCGGGTGTTGCCGAACGCGCTCTGTCCGGCCAGCAATGCCATGTCCTTGAACGCCTGATGAAAGACGAACATGGTGACGCCGTTGATCAGGCCGGTCGACTCGGCAACCGGAATGAATTCCCCTGGCGGCACGGTGCCGAGTACGTCGTCGTGCCAGCGCGCGAGGGCCTCCATGGCTTGGATCTCTCCGGTTTCGGTGTTCACGATCGGCTGGTATTCAACCGTCAGCCGGTGTTCCGCCAGAGCACGGATCAATGCGCGCTCGACCTCCATCCTGCGGTCGAAGCGTTCGGACAGCACATGCGAGTGCGAGGCGTGGTGGTTGCCGCCGGCGGATTTGGCTTCGTACATCGCGAGGTCAGCCGCCTTGATCAGGTCGTCGGCAGTCAGGTTGGCATCATCGGATAGAACCAGCCCCATGCTGCTGCCGACGTGATATTGCGAACCGGCGATGTCATAGGGCGCGCCCAGCTTGGCAATCAGTTTGTCGGCCACGTTTTCCAGAACGCGGCCGTTGCGAACTTCGGGGCAACAGACGACGAATTCGTCGCCGCCCATTCGCGCGACCACATCCGAGTCCCGCAGGATACTGGTGATCCGCGCTGCGACTTCGACCAGGATGGTGTCGCCTGCCTGGTGACCGAGCGAGTCGTTGATGAACTTGAAACGGTCCAGGTCGATGTAGATCACGCCGAAGTTGCGTCGCGTGCGCCGTTGTTGACGCACCATCACGCTCAGGTGCTCGGTGAACGCCGCTCTGTTGTACAGGCCGGTAAGCTGGTCCCTGAATGCAAGCTGTCGCAGCATTTTTTCACTGCTGTGCCGGTCGAGGGCGTAGCGGATGGCGCGGCGGAATTCCCGGCTGTCGAGCTTGTCTTTCACCAGGTAGTCGTAGAAGCCTTTTTCCAACGCCTGATCGCCGAGCGATTCATCGGATGAACCGGTCAGCAGAATGCACGGAATCGTAGGTACGTTGCCCGGCAGCCGCCGCAGCAGATCGAATCCGGTTTCGCCGCCGAGGTTGTGGTCGATCAGGCACAGGTCGATCTGTTTCTGCGCCAGCAGACCCAAAGCCTCGTCGACAGTGCTGACCCAGTGACACTTGCACGGGATGCCGGCGCCGTGGCGCGCCGTGCGTTCGAGGTGCAGGAACCAGAGCTCATCGTCTTCGAGACACATGATCTCGACGGGTGGCGCCGTTCGCGCGCTGGCTTGCCGATTCTCTATGGGCGATTCCGCAAGTGCAGCGCTCATTCGTCGATCCTGGCTAGCTGGGCAAGGCGACAATGTCGCAGTAGTACTCGAGCATGGTCACTGCGTTCAGAAACTGCTCGCCCGCGTTCTGTTTGATGAGATAGCCCGCGACGTTCAGGTCGTATGCTTCGAGCATGTCCTGTTCGTGGTCCGACGTCGTCAGGATGAAAGCGATGGAGTCGTGCAGGGTCGTGTCGGCGCGGATCTCCTGCAGCAGCTCGATCCCGTTCATGCGCGGCATGTTGATGTCGATCAGCAGAATGTAAGGCCGTTCCAGCGGCGCCTTGCCGTTGCTGCCGCGCAGGACGTCGAGCGCCTCCTCGCCGTTGGCCGCACTGACGATGTTGTTGAGAATCCTGGCCTGCCCGAAGCTGCGTTTCAGGCTCATGACGTCGATTTCGTCGTCTTCGACGTGCAGCAACGTCACCGACTGATTGACTGGCATACCTCATCTCCCTGTTTCTGCCTCTGTGTCCTGTTGCCGGGGCTCTTTGGGCCAGTCGAAACCGACTGTGCAGCCACGTTTGTTTTCGTTGTCGTGTATGTGGATACGGCCGCCGGCCCGTTCGATCAGCTTCCGCACCAGCGCCAGGCCGATGCCGCTGCCTTCCACCTCGTCTTTCGGGGCCAGTTTTTCGAACATCTTGAAGACGCGGCCGCGAAACCTTGGCGGTATGCCGGGGCCGTCGTCGGTAACTGAGAAGCGGTAGAACGGGCCTTCATCGGTGGCGCTGACCTGAATATGGCCGGCGTCGCGGTCGTGATGCTTGATCGCGTTGCCGATCAGGTTCTGGAAGATCTGTTGAACCGCAATGGGCCGGCCCTGAAGCATCGGCAGATCGCCTGCGACGACGAGGTCGAAGCCATCGGGGATCATGCCGGATTCACGAATGCCGTCGATTACGGTCGCGACGTCGACAGCTTCCAGTGCGCTTTCGTCGCGGTGGGCGCGCGAATACAGCAACACCCCGTCAAGCAGCATTTCCATGCGACCGATGCGTTGTTGCATCAGGTCGAGCAGGTGCCGGTGTTCCTCTGTCAGCTCGCCCTGCAGATCCTCCGTCAGCCAGGCCGCCGCCGTGCTGACGCCGCGCAACGGCGATTTTAGATCGTGCGAGGCGATGTAGGCGAATTGCTCGAGGTCACGGTTGGATCGTCGCAGATCCTCGTTCTGCCGTTCCAGGCGCGCCAGCATCTCGACACGGCTTGTGACGTCGCGCACGATACCCACATAGGCGCGCTTGCCGTCGGCATCGAACGTGCCGACGGACAGGTCCATGGGAAACTCCCGGCCGTCGCGATGTCGGCCGACGATCTCGCGGCGCGTGCCGACCGGCATGTGCAGTTCTGTTGCCTCAATGGCCTCCGGCCGCTGGTCTTCGCCGAAGCCGTGGGGGTCCGGCATCAGACGCGAAACGCTCTGGCCGACGATGTCATTCGCGGCATAGCCGAACATCTGTTCGCACGCGGCATTGACCAACCGGACGATACCGGCTTCGTCATAGACGATCAGGCCATCGACCGTCGTGTTCATGATGCTCTCAAGCCGGTTGGCCTCGTCTTCGGCCTTGCGTTGCCGTTGCTCGGCAGCATCCCGCGCGACCCGCAGTTCGACGTTCCGTTCCTGCAGATCCTTTTCAAGCGCTTTGCGCTCGCTTATGTCGCGAATGGTGCCGATGTAGGCCCAGCCGTTCTCGCTGTCGAAGGCGCTGACCGCCAGATCCATCGGAAACTCGTCGCCGTTCTTGCGCCGTCCCACGACCTCGCGGCCGATCCCGATAATCTTGGCGTCAGCAGTCCGGTGATAGTTGTCCAGGTAACCATTGTGGCCGGATCGATAGGGCTCCGGCATCAGCATGGAGACGTTGCGGCCAACGACCTCTTCGGCGGTGTAACCGAAAATGCGCGCGCTGGCAGGGTTGAATGCCTGCATGACACCCTGCCGGTCGATCACGACCATGCCGTCGACGGCGGTATCCAGCATGCGCTCCAGCCGGATCGTTTGCCTGTCCGGCGACGGCTTCTGTGCCGATGACGGCTCTTGGCTGCGCATCAGCACGCCATGGCCGCTGGCGCGGCCGATCGGGATCGCGCGACGGCCACGCCGCGCACCGGTCCGCGATGGCCCGGGCTGAACACCGGCCGCTGATCGGAGGTGCTGCGTTGATTCCGCGCCGGTATGGCGATCGGCGACGCCATCGACGTGCAGCCGGTCGCATCGGCCATTTTCGGCATGTCTGATTTGCCCGGCCAGTTGAGCCATGGCGACACCCTCTGAAACATGCAGGAATCGCTCCCTGTATCGGCAACCGTACGTTTGCGCTGTGAACAAAATCATAATTTTCTAATGAGCGCAAAAATAGCTGACGTGTATCAACTGCAATCTATGATTGGTGTAGCGGCCGATGCTGACGGCGTTCAGGCGCTGGCTCGGCGTTGCGCGTTTACCGGGCATTTACCGGTGTGACGTTCAATCCGCCGCATGAACAGACATACCGATATGGCCAAGCGGCTGGTGTCGCTCGGCCTGATCACCGGGGCGGCGGGCCTGAACACATGGACCGTGGCCTCGGGTACCGGCGGCTGGGCGGCATACAGCGTCTTCGCCGCCGCCATCCTCATCGCCATGATTGGCCTGATCCGGCCGGACCGGATCAAACTGACCGACTGGTAGAACTACTGTCGCCCGGCTCGCGACTAGCCGATGAAATCGCCGATCAACTTGTTGACTGCGTCAGGCTGCTCCAGGTGCAGGAAGTGACCGGCGTTGGCGACCACCTGTTTCTTGAGGCCCTTGGGGAACAGCGCCGCCATGTCGCCTTCAAGGCCCGGGGCGATGCAGCCATCGTCGGCGCCGTGCAGGTAGAGGGCCGGGACGTCGATGGCTTCGCGGCCGATGCGCGCCTGTAACGTTGCCAGTTCGCCTTCGGCCGGCACGCCGCTGAACGTCTGCCGGTAATACTGCAATGCCGCCGCGACCACGCCGTCACGGGCGAAGGTCGCTTGTAGCGCTGCCCAATCGTCGGCCGGCATATCGTAGCCGGGTGACCAGTCGCGCCACAGCCGCGCGATGAAGGCGAAGTCGTTGGCGGCGACGGCGGCCTCGGCGAAATACATCTGGAAATAACCCATGTACCAGGACCGGCGCTGCTGGTCCGGGTCGGTCAGCAGCGCCTTGGCCATGCCGGTGCCGTACGGCACGGCCATGGTGATCAGCCGACGCACTTTCTCCGGCGCGAACAGGGCGGCGCCATAGGCGGCGGTGGCGCCCCAGTCGTGGCCGATCAACACCGCCGGCGCCCCGCCCAGCGCATCGATCAGCGCCAGCGCGTCCTGCGCCAATGCAGCCGTGCGGTAGACGCCGTCCGGCGCCGGGCCGGTGGGGGCATAGCCGCGCATATAGGGCGCGACGACGCGATAGCCCTGTGCGGCAAAACCGGCGAGTTGGTGCCGGAAGGATGGTGCATGGTCGGGGAACCCATGCAGGCACAACATCAACGGCCCGTCGCCCTGTTCGAGGAAATGAAAGTCGATTCCGTTCGCCCGGACCTGACCGTTTGCCATCTCACTCATCCCGTTCCTCCAGTCCTGGTCCATGCGAATAAGTAGGAAAACAGTCTATCTTAGTGATATTCAATCAGAAATAAGATCAGTGTTGGCGTCACCGTTCCGCGTTATCCCGCTATTGTCCAGATGCTTCACCGAATCGCGAGATCACATTGTGAATCAATGGGGCAAACGTTCAATAGGCTCAACTAAAGACATGACGGCGGTTCTGCCCAGGCAGCACAGCTTTTGTTTCTCCACTGGCAGCCCACCGCGTTATCCACGAGTTGTCCACTGCACGCAGTACGATCCGAGTTTTCACCTCTAATTCATTGGAACCAAAGTTGTTTTGGATATAGGGGACGCGCTAGGACGTGAACTTGATCGCCATGATAAAGGCCACGGTTGCCAGCAGCGCTGCCGCCGTCCGCACGTGGTTCCATGCCGTCCAGGCCGAAAGATACCGCGGCCACAGCGCCTGGCCAGATGGGCTGTCCGCCACTTCGGCGGCGAGCGCCTTATTGCTGGGGACGTTGCCAAGCCCGGTCACGCCGACCACACCGATGAGGTAGAGCGCCGCACCGGCGATCGACCAGCCGGTCGATGCTGTGCCCGCGCCGTTGCCAACGATGCTGATGACCACTGCCAGCACTGTCGCCGCGGCGGTGCCGAAGAAGGCGGTAAAGAACCAGGCGTTGAGCACGGTAACGTTGATCGACTGCATCGCCGCGATGCCCTCTGCTGCCGGCAGCCGTGCCAGTCCGGCCATGACGAAGCTGGAGAAGGCGAAGAACACGCCGGCGATGAGGCCGCTGCCCAGGGCAGCGGCCAGGATCGCGGCGGTCAACGGCAGGCCGGTCATGCCGCCGCCGACCAGATGCCGCTCGCGGCGGTCCGCCGGGCATAATCGGCGAAATCGCGCGCCGGGCGGCCCAACGCCTGCGCCACGCCATCCGTGGTGTGCGCGTTGCGCCCGTCCAGCACCGTGGTGAACAGGTAGACGATCAGCGCTGCTTCCTCCGCCGGGACGCCAACCTGAGTCAGCATCCCGGCAAAGTCCTCGGCCGGCACCTGGCGGTAGCGCAGCGGCCGGCCGCAGGCCGCCGCCAGTTCGTCCACCGCCTCGGCAAAGCTCAACAGGCGCGGTCCGGTCAGTTCATAGATCCTGTCTGCATGACCGGATTGGGTCAGTGCCGCGACGGCCGCCTCGGCAATGTCGTCGACATCGATGAACGGTTCGCCCACATCGCCGGCCGGCAATACGATCTCACCGGCCTGGACCGACGGCAGCAGGAAGCTCTCGCTGAAGTTCTGCATGAACCAGCTGGCGCGCAGCACCGCCGCTGCGACCCCGCCGGCCTGCGCCACCTCGCATACCGCCTGTTCCGCCTGCTGCGCTTCGTCCTCGCCGCGGCCCGACAGCAGCACCAGCCGGCTGACGCCATTGTCCGCCGCCTGTTGCGCGAAGGCCGTGACCGTGTCGAGTGCGCCGGGTACCGCCAGGTCGGGCTGATAACTGATGTAGACCGCGCCAACATCTGTCAGCGCCGGTCCCCAGGTTGCGCGGTCGTCCCAGTCGAACGGCACCGCGGCGCGGCGTGACCCGGATCGCACCAGCCACCCGGCCGCTGCCAGCCGTTCGGCCACCCGCCGCCCGGTCTTGCCGGTGGCGCCCAGCACCAGGACCGGCTTCGCCTGCATCGCCGCTCCGGCCGACATCTCGATCTCGCTCATCATCTGCTCCTGTTAAAAGTGAGGAAATCTCATATTTACGAAATATGAGAAAAGCTCATATTTAGTCAAGGCCCAGCGGCACGTTTTTTCTGCCGCGGTGTCGTGCTAAGGAGCAGTCATGTCCGACCCGTCGATCGCCGATCAGACGCCAATGCCGCTCCGGCGGCAGCCCAGTCAGGCCCGCGCGCGCGAGCGGGTCGAGCGCATCCTCGAATGCGCGACGGAGCTGATTGGGCGGGAGGGCAGTGCGGCCATGCGCATGGCCACGCTGGCCGAGATGGCGGGCGTCTCCATCGGCTCGCTCTACCAGTATTTCCCGGACAAGAGCGCCGTCATCCGTGCACTTGCCGAACGCTGTTATGCCGAGAGCCGGCATTGCATCGCCGAGGGGCTGGCGCACGTAAGCACGGCCGAAGAAGTCGGCCCGGCATTCGCCGCATTGATCGACGAGTATTACGAGATGTTCCTGGCCGCGCCGGCGATTTGCGACATCTGGGCCGGCACGCAGGCGGATAAGTCGTTACAGGAACTGGAGGTGAGCGAGAGCCGCGAGAACGGCGCCGTGCTCGCGGGCGTGCTGGCGCGGTTGAACCCGAAGGCCGACCGCGCCGCGCTGCAGGCCGCCGGCTTTCTCATCATGCACATGGGCGAGACCACCATGCGCCTCGCCGTCACCGTCGGCCGCGACGAGGGTGATGCCATCGTCGACGCCTACAAACGCATGGCCGCTGCCGAGCTCAAGCGGGCGGTGGCCGGCGAGGGGTGAGGGCGCCCGCCCTCCGCAGCGCTATCGTGCCACAGCTCCGACAGGCAAGCGGGCTGGTGATGTCCGGTCGGAGAACGCCCTAGATCTCCATTACGATGCGGCCGTCGATCGCGCCCCGGCGCATGCGCTCGAAGATCGAGTTGATATCGTCCAGGCGTTCGGTCGTGTAGTGGGCCGCGACCTTGCCTTCAGCGGCGAATTGCAGCGATTCCACGAGATCGAGCCGTGTGCCGACGATTGAGCCGCGTATGGTCTTGCGGTTCAGCACAGTGTCGAAGATCGACAGCGGGAAGTCGCCCGGCGGCAGACCGACAAGGCTCATGGTGCCGCCGCGCGCCAGCATGCCGACGCCTTGCGCGAAGGACTGTTCGGCGACCGCGGTGACCAGTACGCCTTCGACGCCGCCGCCCGTCTGCACCTCGGCGACCGGGTCGGTCTCGGCGGCGTTGATCACCTGATCGGCGCCCAGTTTGCTGGCCAGCGCCAGCTTGTCCTCGGCGATGTCGACGGCGATGACATGCAGCCCCATGGCCTTGGCGTACTGCACCGCCATATGGCCCAAACCGCCGATGCCGACGATGGCGACAGTCTGGCCGGGCCGCGTGTCGGTCTCCTTCAGGCCCTTGTAGACCGTGACCCCGGCGCACAGCACCGGTGCTGCCGGCGCAAAGTCGAGGCCGTCGGGCAGCCGGCCGACATAGTCCGGGTCGGCCAGCACGTATTCGGCGAAGCCGCCGTTGACGCTGTAGCCGGTGTTGCTCTGTGCGGTGCACAGGGTCTCCCAGCCACCGATACAGTGCTGGCAATGGCCGCAGGCGGAGTGCAGCCAGGGCACGCCGACGCGGTCGCCCTCTTTCACCGCCGTCACACTGCGCCCGACCTCGGCGACGACGCCGACACCCTCGTGGCCGGGAATGAACGGCGGTGCCGGCTTCACCGGCCAGTCGCCCTCGGCGGCATGCAGGTCGGTGTGACAAACCCCGCTGGCCTCGATCCTGACCACGATCCTGTCGTCCGTTACCGTCGGCCTGTCGACCTCGCAGACATCGAGCTCGGCGCCGAATGAGCGCACGACAGCGGCTTTCATGGATGGCATGAGCAGTCACTCCTTGGTGTTGGTCGCGGCGCCGCCATGCCTCGCGTCACGGCAAATCCATGGCGCCCGCCTGACGTGCATATGGGAGGTGTCGATTGGCCGGGCAACGGCACGAAGGTGGCGAAACACACAAGTTTTGCCGACGTGGCTTTGCGGCTGTCGGTGCGCGGCGATCACCGAAATCGCTCAATTCGCGCGCGTGGTGCTAAGCTTGCGGTCTGGTGGGGATCGAGGCTGATGGCCTGGCCGCCATGGGAGACGCCGGATGGAAGATTGCCGCCGTGCAGGAATGAGCGAACCGGTCCTGCCGTTCCTGGTGGTTTTCGACCATGATCGGGACATTGAACATGGTTCTTGAATTGCGGTTGATCGAAGACACGCCGCCGGCAAAGACCGAGGCGGTGCTATCACCCGGCGTGCCACGGGCGATCTATGTCGCCAGCGGCGATGTACAGATCAACGGCAGAGCGTATCCGTTGGACGAGGGTGTTGTGACCAGCGAGGAGTTGACCATCGCGGTCGGGGAGGAGGGCGCGACCCTGTGGCGTTTCGAGGTCGCCCGGGCCGATGCCGTTGCCGAGCCGCTGGCTGGGCGGGGACACCTCAAACTGTCGCATGTCATTCGACCCGATCGGATCGGCGAGGAATTGCTCCTGCGTTTGGACAGCGTGGCGTTTCCCGCCGGCGGATGCGCGCTGCTGCATACCCACCAGGGTCCGGGCATCCGCTGCCTCAAGGAAGGTTCGATCCGGATCGACACGGAAGGGCGGTCATCATCCTATGCGCCCGGCGGCCCATGGTTCGAGGCCGGGCCGGAGCCGGTGTTCGCCCAGGCCGACGGCGAAATCGACAGCTGTTTCATCCGCGCCATGGTGCTGCCGCGCGCACTGATGGGTACGTCATCCATTCGCTATGTCAACGAGGCGGACCAGGCGAAGCCGAAATCGCAGCGCTATCGCGTATTCGCTGAAGCAGCGATCCTGGTCCCGGAGGGCTAGTCCAGGAGTTTCAGGAGGCGCGACAGGCAATTCAGGGAGGGATCGATGTCGTTGGATAGCAAGGTGGTCATCGTAACCGGCGCGGCGCTCGGCATCGGGCGCGCCATTGCCGAGGGGTTTCACGACCAGGGCGCCGTCGTTGTCGTGGCGGACCGCGCCGGCGCCGAAGATGCAGCCGCGGCGCTGTCGCGCACCAACCGCAAGGCGCTTGCCGTGGCCTGCGATATCTCGAAGCCGGAGGACACCCAGGCGCTGTCGCAAGCGGTGCTCGACGAGTTCGGACGCATCGACGTTCTGGTCAACAACGCCGGCATCTATTCGTCTCTCGAGCCGAAACCGTTCGAGGACCTCGACGTCGACGAGTGGCGTGCGGTATTGGACGTCAACGTGATCGGCCAGTTTCTGGCCTGCAAGGCCGTCGTCCCGGCGATGAAGTCGCAAGGGGGCGGGCGGATCGTCAACATCTCATCGGGCACGCCGTTCAAGGGCGTGCCGTTCATGCTGCACTACGTCGCCAGCAAGGGCGCCATCAACGCGATGACGAAGGCGTTGGCCAAGGAACTCGGCGCCTCCGGCATTCTGGTCAACGGCGTTGCGCCGGGTTTCACGCTCTCCGACGGCGTCCGCGGCAACCCGGTGCAGTTGGAGAAACTGCAGGACATCTCCCTGCAGGCCCGCGTCCTGGCGCGCGACCAGCATCCGCAGGACATCGTCGGCGCGGTCACCTTCCTCGCTTCGGATGCCGCAGCCTTCATCACCGGGCAAACCCTGGTCGTCGATGGCGGCGCCTACTTTCACTGACGTTCGAAAAAGCGGACAGGGAGCGGGGTGGCGCGAGTGCACGTATCCGGGAACGGATCTAGCGCTGCTTGCCGGCGGCATCGCGGAAGGCCGTCATTTCGTCCCGCACAAGTTCGAAGAAGGCCGTGGCCCGGTCGGACAGCGGCCGCCCGCTGGCGTGCAGGAACTTCATCTCCAGGCCGATCGCCGGTTCGTAGGGCACCACGGCCAGACCGTTCCCGGCATAGGCCCGCGCCGTCACCGGCTCTAGGATCGCCAGCCCGGCACCCTGCCGCACCAGATCGCAGATCGGCGCGGAATAGGTCGACTCCATGACGATGTTGCAGCGTATCCCGGCCGCTTCCAGGCTTTGCAGGATCTTGCGCTGCGTGGTGCTGTAGTCGGAGATGATCAGCAGCGGCTCGCCGTCAAGATCGCCGGGCCGGATCGCGTCCCGCGTTGCAAGCGGATGGCTTTCGGCGAGGACGCACACGGTTTCCAGCCGGGGCAGCGGCAGCGCCGCGACGCCGGGCGGCGTGGCCGGCGCGATCCCCAGGCCGACGTCGAACTGGTGCGTCGCCACGCCGTCGACGACCTCGGGCGACGGGCAGGAATGCAGTGCCAGCTTGACGTCCGGCCAGTCGGCGCGGAACCGCCGGATGACCTCCGGCAGGAAATAGAACGACATGGCGACGGTCGACACGATCCGAAGATCGCCGACCCGCCGCTGCCGCAGATCCTGGGCGATGCGGCTCAGCCGGTCGAGGCCGTGAAAGCTGCGCTGGACCTCGCGGTAGAGCTCGGCGGCATCCGCGGTCGGCGTCAAGCCGCCGCGTGTACGCTCGAACAGGGGAAAGTCGATCTCGGCCTCAAGGTCGCGGATGAGGCGGCTGATCGCCGGCTGGCTGACGCCCATCAGTTCGGCGGCGGCTGTCATGCTACCGGTCTGATAGACATAGCGGAAGGCCTCGACCTGGCGCAGGTTCATGCGCATCGGACCGCCGCCGTGTTTATCGCCGCCCGGCGTATCGCTGTCGTGGCATAATATTTTCGCATACAGAAATACTGTTATGAATTCGACATTATGTACCAGGCATGATTAGCCTTGGCCCTGTCACGCAGAACGCCACGCCGTTCCGCCACACAAGACAGGACCGCCGCCATGCGCGATGCCGCCCCGACGCCCGACACCGCGACGCCCCACACACCGGCGTCAGAACCGGCTGCCGCCGAGCTGACCGCGGCAGAACACGCCGCGTCGATGAACGCTTATCTCGCCCGGGGCGCCGAGGCGGCGCTGAACCTCGGCAACCGCGGCCCGTTGACCCTAGACGGCGACGGGAAGCTGACGCCCGAAATTCTGGCGGCCTACTGGCGCACCGGCTTTTACGTGTTCGAAGGCGTGATCGGCGGCGACGAGCTGGCCGACTTGCGCGCCGACGTGGAGCGGGTGCTGGCCGCCGCGCCGGCGGCGCCCGACCTCGGCAGCAACCCGCGCGCGCCCACCGCCTTCGGCGGCGACTACGCCAAGCCGCCCTACCGCTATGCCCGCCCCTTAAGCGATCCGCTCGGCGGGACCAACCTGAACAACGGCCGCCATCCGGTCAAGATGCAAGACCCGGCCGCGGCGCCGGACGCCCCAGACTGGACCGTCAATCTGCTCGACGGCAACCTGCAGCTCATGGACGCCTGCGTGCGGCTCTACGGCCATCCCGGCCTGCTCGCCGTCGCCGAGGCGGTGAACGGCCCGGACTTCGTGCCCTACAACGAAGTAACTTTCATCAAGGAACCCGGCCTCGGGCCGTCGGTCGCCTGGCACCAGGACGGCACCACACATTGGGACGCCGCCGACTGGGACGAGGGCGCGCACGGCTTCAACTTCATGGTCCAGCTCTATCCCAGCACGCCGGCGAACTGCGTCTGGTCGCTGCCTGGCACGCACAAGCAGGGCAAGGTCGACTTTGTCGCGCGGGTCGCGCAAAGCGGGTCGGAGCGGCTCGACGGCGCGGTGCCGATGATGTGCGACGCCGGCGACGTGATCATCATGAACCGGCAGGTGGCGCACGGCTCGTTCGCCAACACCTCGGCCGACCGGCGGGTGACGCTGAACGAAGGCTTCTTCCCGATGAAGCGGGTGCTCGACGTCACCACGACCAGACTGGACGGGAAGGTTGAGACCTATACGGCCGAGCGCATTCGCGACCGCAGCCGGATCATCCAGCTCGCCATCGACGCGCGCCGGCAGCGCTTCCCCGACGAGACGCCATACCGCTACCGGCCATTCGCCGACGACCCGGACCCGCCGCGCTGGTCCGACGCCGCGCGCGAGGCGCTGCTGAAGAACTACAACACCCGCGACATCTTCATCTAGCGCGGTTTGCGCTTAGACGGCCGGTGACGGCCGTCGCATCGCGCGCGTTTCCGATCTCGCCGCTGTGCCACCGCAAAGCCGGGTGTCGGCGCAACCCGCTGGGCCTGGCGAATGCCGCCCACCACCATAGCTACGATCTGGACGGTACATGCAACCATAGATATCCTTGTCCACGTGTCAGGCAGCCTCTGGCGACTGTCATGAGGGCATGGGGGGGAGCATGGCAAACCAACCGGATGAGGCCCGTTCCACGCAGCTGAGCGACGATGTCGAGCTGGCTGTGCATCGAGAACTTCGGAAGCACCTCGATAGCCACGTCAACTATCTGGCGAGACTGTCCACAATGACCGCCGCGGCGGCGGTGGGCATACTGGCCCTTCTTGGGGGCGCTACGGCGTGGCTGACGCTCGACAAGGCCGATGCGGTCATCGAGAAGATGGACTTCGAGACGCGCATCCAAGAACGGTTCCGGCAGGCGGAGACAATCGTTTCGGGATCCCTGGAAGACGCCGTCCGCAAGGCCGTCGGAGAAAAGGAAAAAGATATAGAAGGCGCCGTCACGAAAGTCTTCAACGAGAAGACGACTTCGCGGCTGCTGGAACAGATCAAGGCGGATTTGGGCAGTCTTCCCGGCGCTGTCAATCAGTTGGCGTTGCGGACCGACGCCATCCAGAAGGATATCGGCACCACCGTCGTTCTTGCGATGGCGCGCGTTAGATCGGGCCGGCTGGAAGAAGGCGCGAGCACCCCGGGCGTGACCTTCGACGGCGGATGGGTCGGTTTCCAGAATGAACGGAATCTCGCGTTTGTCCCGGTGGTTTCAGACGTCTGGTACCAGTCGTATGCGACCGAAACGCACTACATTCGCAATATCGATGCAGCGAGCAATAGATTTCTGGTCTGGCGGACGCCGCTCGATACAGGCCCTAGAAACACGGCCGGCACCGACTTTACGGCGATCGTGCTCGGGCTGAAGCGATGATGTGGCAACGGGTCCGTCGGCCGCCAGTCGCGACCAGGCGGGCGGACCGCCCGCCCGACTGGCGCTGACGGCACGCGAACGGCGCGGCATCGGTGCGGTTCAGAGCAGGTCGCGGACGTCCGTTAAGCGGCCGGTGACGGCGGCGGCGGCGGCCATCGCCGGGCTGAGCAGGTGGGTGCGGCCGTCGCGGCCCTGCCAGCCTTCGAAGTTGCGGTTCGAGGTCGAGGCGCAGCGCTCGCCCGGCGCCAGGCGGTCGGCGTTCAGCGCAATGCACATCGAGCAGCCGGGATCGCGCCATTCAAATCCGGCCGCGCGGAAGATGCAGTCCAGGCCTTCGGCTTCCGCCGCGGCTTTCACCGGGCTCGAGCCCGGCACCACCATCGCCGCGACCCGGTCGGCGACCTGCCGGTTCTTCGCCACCGCCGCGGCGGCGCGCAGGTCCTCGATCCGCCCGTTCGTACAGGAGCCGATGAACACCCGGTCGACCGCGATGCCGGCCAGCGGCATGCCGGGTTCGAGGCCCATGTAGGCCAACGCCTGCGCCACCACGGCGTGCTGCTCGGCGTCGCCGGCTGCCCGGGGGTCCGGCACCCGCCCGGTGATCGGCAGCACATCGGCCGGACTGGTGCCCCAGGTGATCTGCGGCGCGATATCGCCGGCGTCGACCGTCAGCTCGATATCATAGTGCGCCGCCGCATCGCTCTTTAGCGTTCGCCAGTGGGCGGCGGCGGTATCGAAGGCGGCGCCGTGCGGCGCCATCGGGCGCTGTTTCAGGTAGGCCAGCGCGGCATCGTCCGGCGCGATCAGGCCGGCCCGGGCGCCGGTCTCGATCGACATGTTGCAGACGGTCATCCGGCTTTCCATCGACAGCGCGTCGATCGCCGGGCCGGCGAACTCGATCACGTGGCCGGCGGCGCCCTTGCGGCCGAGCTTGCCGACGATGGCCAGGATCAGGTCCTTGGCCGAACAGCCGGGCGCCAGGCGGCCGCCCACCGTGACCTTCATGTTGCCGGCGCGCTGCTGGATTAGTGTCTGGGTCGCCAGCACGTGCTCGACCTCCGAGATGCCGATGGCAAAGGCGAGCGCGCCGAACGCGCCGTGGGTGGCGACGTGGGCGTCGCCGCACGCCACCGTTTCGCCCGGCAGGACGAAGCCCTGCTCGGGCCCGATGACATGGACGATGCCGCGGTGCGGGTCGCCGCTGTCGAACAGCGGCACGCCGAAGGTTCGGCAGTTCTCGCGCAGGGCGTCGACTAGGGCGGCGCTGTCCGCGTCATCGCGGCCGCCCGGACCGCCGTCGGTTGTCGGCACGGTGTGGTCGGCGACGGCCAGCGTCGCTCCGGCGCGCCGCACCGTGCGCCCGGCGGCGCGAAGCCCGGCGAAGGCCTGCGGGCTGGTGAACTCGTGCACGAGGTGGCGGTCGATGTAGAGCAGCGAAAAGCCGCCGCTGAGATCGCGCACGGCATGGCGCTGCCAGAGCTTGTCGTAGAGGGTTCGCGCTTCCGACATCACCAAGACCCTGCATGTCCCGCCGTCCGCGTCCGGGAGGCGTCCGCGACCCGGCGGCTGTTGTACCCGGCGAAACGATAGTTGTTCGCCCAAGCGCCCTCAACGGCTCCGGGGCCGCATGTGCGACATCGGCCTTGTTTGGATCTCCGCCGCGCGTCGCCGGCGTTAGTTCGTTTGTCAGGTAGTCGCTTGCGCTTCGGATTTGGTTGACGCCGGGAGCAGGCGCCGCACGACGACCTCGTGCATCGGCGCATGATCCCAATAGGCGTTGTGGGCGATGCCGAAGCCCGCCTCTGTGGTGACGCGGATGTTCTCCGCGTCGAAGGCGTCGAGATGGCCGCTGATCGGGTCTTGCCGGTCGTAGAAGTTGAGCCAGGCGACGTCGCTCAGGTGACGGCTGGTCTCGTCAGTGACCGTCAGGCCCGGCGTTGGGGTCGCGCCGGGCGGGTGGCGGCGCATGAAGCTGTGCAGGTGGTCGAGCATCTGGGCACGCAGCGCCTGATCCTCGGCCACGCGCTGCTGATAGAAGAAATGCGTCTTGTCGAGCGGGCAGCCGAAGGTGACGAGGCCGGTGAGCCGCGCGTGCTGCACTTTCGTGGCGGCCGGGTCGGTCAAGGGTGGAGCCTTGTGCAGGCGGTTGATGGCGTCGTAGGCGATGACGCTGCCGAGCGAATGACCGGCGACGATAACGCGGCCGTAGCGTCCGTCGGCCAGCAGCGCCTCGATCGCCAGCCGCGCATCCAGCAGCATCTGCTGGCGCACGCCGAAGTGCGCCGACAGGCGGTCCGTCTCCGTATAGACCGCGAGGTCGCCGACATAGTCGATGGCGAGCTGCTTGATCCGCTTGACGATCGTATCGAAGATCAAGTCGATCAGCCAAATGCTTGAAACAAAACTCTTTTCCAGCCGCATCATTACGCGAAGCAGGGTCGGCATTCCAAAGCCGAGCAGGCGCAGGTAGCCATCGTCATGGAACCGGCCGGTGCTGGGTTCGAACATGCGATTGAGGCGCGAGTCGCCTTCGTGCTGCTGCCGGGCCCTCAGGTCGACACCGCCGACCTCGGGACGGTAGAAGCGGCGGGCGTAGTACGAGGCACGGTCGAGCCAGTCGACGATGTCCTGCAGGCTGGCGCGGCCGGTCATGCGGTAGGCCCAGTAGTGTTCGTACAGGTCGACCGGCGGCGCACCCTCGGCTTCGAACGCCAGGTAATACTGCTGCCAGGCCTCCCAGGCGCCGGGCCCCTGGCGCGGCACCTCGCGCTGGCTGATGCGGTAGTCGGCGCCGAAATGGGCGCGCAGGACCGGCAGCAGGCCGCCGGCGAAGGCGTCGATCGTGTCGAACGGTTCCTGCTGGCCGATGCCGTGGATGACCAGCAGCGCGGTGCGTGTGCCGTCGCTCATATGGATCCCCCCCTCCCGCTGCGGCAGCACTTGGATCGCGTCGTGATGCCGCCGCAGCGCTTGCACGAATTACGTGCAAGACGCAGTCTCGCGACAACGCAACGCCGACGTCAAGGGCAGGGGGTGCCGGTTCTGATGGTGCGTCGGCGTCGGGCCGGCGACTGGCCGACCGTCTACCCGTTTGCGGTGTTGCTTTCGGCAGGTGGCGCAAATCACATCCTGGCAGCCGCGATTCGGATCTTGTTGTTTCTGATGATTTTGCCGGCCCGACCTAGCCGCGCCGGGCGGCGAAGAAGTCGCGCAGCAGCTGACCCGCCTCTGCCTCGGCGATGCCGGGGTAGAGTTCGGGACGGTGGTGGCAGGTCGGCTGGTGGAAGATGCGCGGCCCGTGCTCGACGCCGCCGCCCTTGGGATCGCTGGCGCCCCAGTACAGCCGGCCGATGCGCGCGAAGCCGATCGCCGTCGCGCACATCGGGCAGGGCTCCAGCGTCACATAGAGCGCGCAATCCGGCAGCCTCGGTTCGCCCCGCACGGCGCAGGCGGCGCGAATCGCCAGCAGTTCGGCATGGGCGGTCGGGTCGTGGTCGGCCTCGGTACGGTTGTGTGCGCGGGCAATGATCAAGCCGGTGCCGTCGACCACCACCGCGCCGACCGGCACCTCGCCGGCGGCGGCGGCCTGCCTGGCCTCCGCCAGGGCCGCTTCCATGAAGCTTGATTTTCCGCCGTCGCCGCGCATGTTGGCACCATGCAAAGAGGACGCAAACCGGTCAAGCCGACGGTGGGCAAGGGACAACCGGCAAAGGCCGGCAAGCCTGCCGCTGCGGTGGGCGACAGTGCGCGCGGCGAGCGCATTGCCAAGCGGTTGGCGCGTGCCGGGCTGTGCTCGCGCCGCGATGCCGAGCGCTGGATCGCCGACGGCAGGGTGCGCGTCGACGGCAAGCGGCTCGATACACCGGCGGTGCTGGTGACCGACAAAAGCCGCATCGTGGTCGATGGCAAGCCGCTGCCGGCGCCGGCCCCGGTGCAGCTTTGGCGCTACCACAAACCACGCGGCCAGGTCACGACCAACCGCGATCCCGAGGGCCGGCCGACGGTGTTCGACGCCTTGCCGGCCGAGCTGCCGCGAGTGGTCTCCGTCGGCCGGCTCGACTTCAACACCGAGGGTCTGTTGCTGCTGACCAACGATGGCGGGCTGGCGCGGCATCTGGAACTGCCCGGCACCGGCTGGACCCGCCGCTATCGTGTGCGGGTGCATGGCAAGGTTGACGAGGCCGGCCTGAAGTCGCTGGCCAAGGGCATCACCATTGACGGCGTGCGCTACGGTCCGGTCGAGGCCAAGCTGGACAGTGCCAAGCGCGACAACGCCTGGCTGTCGATCATCTTACGGGAAGGCAAGAACCGTGAAATCCGGCGGCTGATGGAACATCTGGGCCTGCAGGTGGCGCGGCTGATCCGGCTGTCCTACGGGCCGTTCCAGCTAGGCGATCTGCCGCGTGGCGAGGTGAGGCAAGTACCCCGGCGGATCCTGCGCGACCAGCTTGGCCCGGCTGCGGCCGACTTCGGTCTGACTGGCGGCGAAGCGGGCGACGCCGCGGGCAAGCGTGCGACCCGCCCGTCAGCCCGGCGTGGCCCGGCCGCGAAGCCGAAGCCGTCCAGCACCGGGCGTGCGCGAAACCGGCGGCCGACATAGTGCGCATCGTGGGTGGCCGGCATAGGGGACGGCGGCTGGTGGCGCCGTCCGGCGGCGGGACGCGGCCGACGTCGGATCGGGTCCGCGAGGCGCTGTTCAACATCCTTGCCCATGCCGACTTCGCCGCCGGCGCACCGCAGGGCATGAGGGTGCTCGATCTATTTGCCGGCAGCGGCGCGCTGGGTTTGGAGGCGTTGTCGCGTGGGGCTGAGGGCGTCACGTTTGTCGAGCGCGATGCCGCAACGGTGCGGGCGATCGAGGCGAACGTCGCCGCGCTCGACGAAGCTGACCGTACGGCGATTCTGCGACGGGACGCCACGCGCCTCGGTGCGGCGCCGGAGATGGCGCCGTTTCAACTGGTCCTGATGGACCCACCCTACCGCAGCGGCCTGGCCGGCCCGGCGCTGGAGGAGTTGCGCGCCCGTGGTTGGCTGGCGTCGGGTGCGCTGGTTGTCATCGAACTGGCCGCCAAGGAGCCGTTTGCGCTGCCCGATGGCGTCGACCGCCGTGACGAACGTCGCTACGGCGCGGCGCGTGTCGTTTTCGGCCAAAGCGCCGCGCTGGCGGCCGACGCCTAGCGTCAGGCCTCGCTCAACTCCGTATCGGCCTGAGCGTTGCTTTCGGCTTCGGCTTTCCGTGCGCAAAACAGTTCGTAAAGCGCGGCGATGACGACCTCGGCCTCCTTGCTCGCCAACGAATAGTAAATTCGTTTCGAGTCGCGCCGTGTCCGCACCAAATTGTCCGCCCGTAGCCGCGCCAGCTGTTGCGACAATGACGGCTGCCGTACGCCCAACATGGTCTCGAGTTCGCCGACCGACCGTTCCCCCTCCGTAAGTTGGCAGAGAATGACCAGGCGGCTCGGATTTGCGAGTGCTTTCAGAAACTGAGCCGCGTCTGTGGCATTCTCCAGCATCTCCTTCATATCGATTTGTGCGTCCGGCATTTCGTGTTCGTCTCCTTTGGCCCCGGCAGCCATCGTATATGCGAATGCGTATTGTTGGGTCAAAGATTTCCCCACCACAAGTTGCGCTGCGCAGGCCGATGGCGGTGGCAAACCTAGCCTTGCTTCTGCGTGCTTGCCAAACGGGATGAAGCCGGCAAGATGCGGCGGATGGACGCGAGCGAGACAGTGGTGGATGCCCGAGGATTGACCTGCCCGTTGCCGGTACTGCGGGCGCGCAAGGCGTTTCGAGCCCTCCAGCCGGGCGAAAGCATGGTGGTGCTGGCGACGGATCCAGCGGCCGTCCAGGATATGGCGGCTTATTGCGCGCAGCCGGGCAAAGACCTCGTCAGTTCCAGCCGAGACGACGACGTTTTTCGCTTCGTTATCCGCCGGACTGCGGCGTGATGGTTTTGCCGAACCCGGGTCTAGGCCGGTGAGGCGGCGCATCCGCGCGAGATTGGAGCCGTACACCGGTCGGCTGTTCGGCTATGCACTGACATTGACGGTGGATCGTGCATCGGCCGAGGATCTGACGCAGGAAACACTGGTGAAGGCCTTATCGGCACGGCGGGTGCCGGCGGACGAACCTGCGTTCCGAGCCTGGTTGTTCCGGATTATGCGCAACGCTCACATCGATGAAGCGCGTCGGCGCCATCGAGACACGGTACCGCTGGATGAGACGGATGCTTCAGGCAACGCGATCGACTGGGATTTCACGGAGCGGGTTATCAATGGCGTGACGGTACGCGCCGCGATGTCGCGCCTGACGGCAGACCATCGGGACATAATTTCGCTTATCGATATCGCCGGCTTGAGCTATGCCGAAGCCGCTGCCGTTCTGCAGGTGCCGACTGGAACGATCATGAGCCGGATCAGCCGGGCACGTCAGGCCCTGATGGCGGAATTGTCCAGCAGTAACGTCCGCCCAATGTTGCGGCGGGGTCAGAGGCGATGAGAGTGGATCGGACGCCCCCCAGCTGGGAAGAGCTGAATGCCTATGTCGATGGCGAGCTCAGTTCGGCCGACGCAGCGCGCATTGCGCGTGCAGTTGCCAGTGATCCGGCGTTGGCTGGCCAGGTGGCGGCGATCAGCGAAGTGAAAAACGCGGTCAGCGAGGGTGGCGGTGCGTCGCCGGTTGCGCTGCCCGGGCAGACCTATCAGGTGCCGCGGATGCTGGCCGCGATGATCGCTGTGATCGCGGTGATAGGGCTGACCAGTGCGCTGCTGGCCAGTTTGACCACGACGGAAGAAACCTGGCTGCACCATGCCTGGGCCCTACATGACCGGCTTTCCGCCGAACCGGGGGATGAGCGTTCTCCTGACACGGGCGCGGTGCGGGCGTCGGCGCTGGCCGGCCAACTGTTCATCCCCGACCTCTCGTCCGCGAGGCTTGAGGCGCGGTCGGTGCGTTTCGGTGTGGCTATGTTTGGCGACGATGCTCTGGCGGTGAGTTATCACGGCTCGCGTGGTTGTCGCCTGACCCTGTTGTCGTTCGTCGCCGACGAAACGTTGGGCGAGGCTTTTTCGACCGTTCAATTGGATGGGCGTACCGCCTATGGCTGGCGCGTTGCCGGCCGCGGTTACCTCGTGATGGCCGACGGCATGGCGGCGGCGCGGTTCGACCTGGTGGCGCGCAGTTTGCACTGGGCCATTGTGCAGCGGGCACGTCTCGAAAAGGACATGCAGACGGCGCTGGCTGAAAGCCGCCGTGCAAGCCCGCCGTGCGCGCACGCCTGACGGGCGATCAACGACAGCAACTTACTTTGGAATAATTCCGGCGTTCGATCCGTTTCCTCTTAACTCAGGGCGACGCGACAGCACTTGTCGTGCGATGGCGTTGCCAGCCAAGGGAGGGAGACTGGCCGATGGCGCAGTGGCGCAAGCAGACGAAACACGGACTCTTCGAGCTTTACGATCAGGACCCGGAACGGGCGGACCGGTTGGTGTTCGGTCGTGTTGCGCATAAAGACCGGCGCGGTTTTCTGCGCGGCGCCGGGCTGGCGACGATGGGCGCGATGCTGGGGGCCAGTATCCCGTTTCATCGCAATATGCCGTCGGGCTTCATTCCGGTGGCGCTGGCCGACGCCGGTGGCGTGCTGGCCGGCAAGGATGGTCTGACTCTGCTGAACGACCGTCCCGTCAACGCCGAGACACCGCCGCATCTGCTTGACGATCCCATCACGCCGACAGCACGTCATTTCATCCGCAACAATGGTACGCCACCTGAGGATATGTCGGCCGATACGTGGTCGTTGACTGTCGATGGCCTGGTGGACACGCCGATGACGCTGTCGATCGCGGATCTGAAGTCCAAGTTCGAGGTGGTGACACACGCGCTTCTCATTGAGTGCGGCGGCAACGGCCGCGCGTTCTTCGATCCACCGGCCAAGGGCAACCAATGGACGCTCGGGGCGGTTGGTTGCTCGAACTGGACCGGCGTCCGCTTGGCGGATGTGCTGAAAGCGGCGGGCGTCAAGGACAACGCCATCTACACTGCGCATGTCGGTGCGGATACGCATCTCTCCGGCAAGGAAGGCAAACTGCCGATCTCGCGCGGCGTGCCGATGGAGAAGGCGATGGACCCGAACAATCTGATCGCCTTCGAACAGAACGGTGAGCCGATCCACGCCATGAATGGCGCACCGTTGCGCCTGGTGGTGCCGGGATGGCCAGGCTCATGCTCGCAGAAGTGGCTGAAGCGCGTCCACCTGCGTGACATCGTGCATGACGGGCCGAAGATGACCGGGACGTCCTATCGTGTGCCCAACCGGCCGGTCGCCCCGGGCGAGAAGGTTGACAAAAAGGACTTCGACATTATCGAGGCGATGCCGGTGAAGTCACTGATCACGTCGCCGCAAACCGGCATCGACATGTCCGGTCGAAGCACCGAGGTGCGTGGGCACGCCTGGGCCGGCGACACTGTCGTGAAGGGCGTGGCGGTATCAATCGACTTTGGTGCCACATGGCAACAGGCCGAGCTCGACGCGCCGGTCAATCCTCATGCGTGGCAGAACTGGCGCACCACCATCGATTTCCCGCAACAGGGCTACTACGAAATCTGGGCGCGGGCAGTCGACGCACAGGGTGTCGCCCAGCCGCATGCCGTGGCCTGGAATCCCAAGGGATACCTGAACAATTCGATGCACCGCGTCGCCGTGCGCGTTGCCTGAGGTCGAACGTTCGCAAACGTCGGGCGATTGGGCCGTTGCTGTCGTGTTGGCAGCGACGGTCCGGTCGGCGACGACGCGGCAGCACCAGGGAGTAGGGTTTCAGCGTGCGAGACAGTTCTGAGTTGCGCCGGCAACGAGTGTCGGGGGTGCCTGTTGCCAAAGCGGTCGGTTTTGGCCTGTTGGGCCTTATGGCCATGGTCTTCGTGACGGTGTCAGGGGAACGCGCGTTGGCCGCCGGCGATGAAGCAGACGAGTTCGGGGGGCTCCCGACCGGACCGGGGCAGGAAGAAACATTCTATGCCTGTTCGCCCTGCCATTCGATCCGCCTGGTCGTGCAACAGGGTTTGTCGCGGGAAGCCTGGGTCGAGACCATCGACTGGATGGTCGATGAACAGGAAATGGACCCGCTCGAGCCCGACGAATACGACCTGATTCTCGACTATCTCGACACGTATCTGAATACGGACCACCGGCCACCGCCGCCGTTGCGGCAATAGCCGGTGGCACCGTGCGGTTCATCGCGGCAGCCGGACTTCAGACCGGCTAGTTGCCAACGAGGCGCAGGGCGCTGTCGCGGTCGAGGCCGACCAGTTCGGCCGTGGCCAGCAGGTCTTCCCAGGTGCGCGGATCGATCGGAATGCCGTTAGCCAGGCGATCGGCCCGGGCCTTGCGCTCCGGGTCGCCCGGCACCATGACTTCATCGACGCCGGGGGCCGGCGGCGACGCTTTGACCCAGGCTGTGAACCTGTCGATCTCCTCTTCGAACGCCTGACGCTCGCCAAAGGCGTCCGGATCGATGATCACCGTCAGCATGTTGTTGACGATGCGGTTGGGGGCGACCCGCTCAGGGCCGAACGTACCGCCACCGGTAAAGGCCCCGGCAAGAATGTCGCAGATCACCGCGAGTCCATATCCCTTGTGTAATCCCATGGACCGAAGGGCGCCTTTCGGTTCGGAGAACATCACGGCCGGATCGTTGGTGGGGTTGCCCTTGCTGTCGATCAGAGACCCCGGTGGGGCGTCCACACCCTTGTTGAAGGCGACACGCACCTTGCCCATGGCCACCTTGCTGGTGGCCATGTCGAGAATGATCGGCGGTCCACCGGCGGTGGCGGGCAGGGCGGTGCAATAGGGGTTGGTGGTGAACCTGGAATCGGCGCCGCCGAATGGCGCGACCAGCGAATTCGGTGAATGTGCGTTGACGTAATGGATCGAAATGAAACCGGCGGCGGCGCACATTTCACCCCAGGCGCCGATGCGGCCGATGTGATAGCTGTTTTTCAGGCCGACGACGGCGACACCCATCTCGCGCGCCTTGGTGATGCCGAGTTCCATCGCCTGACGGGCGATGACCTGCCCGAAGCCCTGTCCGCCGTCGACCAGCAGGAAGGGGCCGCGATCCTGTTCGACGGTCAATCCGGTACCGGGACGCAACTGGCCGTCTTTTACGCCGCCCATATAGGCCGGCAGCATGCCGATGCCGTGGCTGTCGTGTCCCGCCAGGTTGGCGTCGATCAAATGGGTCGCAACCTGTTCGGCTTCGGCCGGTTCGGCACCGCCGTGTTCGACGATGGCGCGGGCCAGCGCCGTCAGTTTATCCACTGCGATCTGCATTTATCGTTCGTCCTCCCATACTCGCGTCTTATCTAACAGAAAAGATTCGCAGCTTAGTTGCCGGACGCGTGTGGCGATAGCGTCTGCCAGCTTGCCGACTGTCATGCCAGCCCACTATCATGCCAGCGATTGGAGAGCCCGATGGCCCGTAAAACCACGAAATCGACTTCAACGTCGTCCAAGTCGTCGCAACCCGACGCCAAGGCGCTTGATGGAAAGATCGTCGAGGCGGCCCTGCGGTTGGCGGCAGTGCAGGGGTGGCGCGATACCACCATGGCCGATATCTCGGCCGAAGCCGGCGTGTCGTTGGCCGATGTCCGTTCGCGCTTTGCCAGCAAGCACTGCATCCTTGCTGCGTATTCGCGCATGGTGGACGAGACCGTTTTGGCGGGGACGGATCCGGATATCGGCCTGGAGCCGGTGCGCGACCGGTTGTTCGATGTCTTGATACGTCGGTTCGATGCACTGGCGCCGCATCGCGAAGGGCTGGCCGCGATTGCCAATGATCTGCGCCGCGATCCACCGGCGATGGCCTGTTTGATGGCCGGTCCGGTACGCACCAGCATGGCCTGGACGTTGGAGGCGGCGCGGATCGCGCCATGGGGGCCTTTGGCACCACTGCAGTTGAAGGGCATGGGACTGATCTATTTCAGCGTCCTTCGGGTCTGGCTGAAGGACGACAGTGAAGATCTGTCACCGACCATGGCGGCCCTGGACAAGGCGCTGAGCCGTGCTGACAGCATCGTCAGCATGTTCCGCCGCGGGCCGCGCCGGCGCGACAGCGGCCTGGAGGCGGCAGAAGCGTCGGAGGCGTGATCCCCGCGCCGCTACCGGAGTGATATCATACGAACATGGTCTGTTCGGAGACCGGCGGGAACATGGCTTGTGTTCCTGTTGGGCGGCGACTGATGGTGGTTTCCCCAGTGTCATGGTGACGAGATGGCTGAAATAGAATTCGACGACTTTCTGAAGGTGGATATTCGCGTTGGCCGGATCGTCAAGGCGGAGCCGTTTCCCGAGGCGCGGCGGCCGGCGTTCAAGCTGGTGGTCGATTTTGGGCCGGAGATCGGCGAGAAGAAGACGTCGGCGCAGATCACCGTGCACTACACGCCCGAAGAGCTGATCGGCCGGCAGGTTGCCGCGGTGGTGAACTTCCCGCGTAAGCAGATCGGCAAGTTCATGTCGGAAATACTCGTGCTCGGCTTTCCGGACGAGAACGGCGAAGTCGTGCTGATCGGTCCGGACAAACCGGTACCTATTGGTGGTCGAATGTTCTGATCGCTGGCGGCCATGGCCGCGCGGCTATCGAACCTCAATGACGACCTTGCCGGTCGACCGGCGTTCCGCCATAGCGGTCAGAGCGGCCACGGTGTCGCTAAGTGGGTAAGTCAGCGACTGATGCGGCCGCAGCCGGCCGGCTTTGAACCAGTCCATCATGGTAGCGATATTCTCTCGGCCATGCTTTGGTTCGCGGTCGAAAAACCCGTGGTAGGCGACGCCGACGACTTCGGCTCCCTTCATAAGCGGCAGGTTCGCCGGCAGGCTGGCGATACGCCCGGCGGCGAAGCCGATGATCAGGATGCGCCCGCGCCAGTTGATGCAGCGGATCGCCTCGTCGGTCATGTCCCCACCGACCGGGTCGAAGATGACATCGGCGCCACGTCCATCGGTTAGTGCGCGGACATGATCGCGCAGGCGGCCGTGGCGATAGTCGATCGTTTCGTTGGCGCCATACTGCGATGCCAAGGCCAGTTTTTCCGGTCCGCCGGCCGCGGCGATGACCCGGGCGCCGAGTTGTGTGCCGACTTCGACGGCAGCCAGACCAACCCCGCCGGCGGCGCCCAGCACCAGCAGTGTCTCTCCCTCGCCCAGGTGCCCGCGGTCCGCCAGCGCGTGATACACGGTGCCGTAGACCACCGGGAAGCCGGCGGCGGTAACGAAATCCATCTCGTCCGGGATCGGGAAGACCACGTCCGCCGATGCCACCACTTCCTCGGCGAAGCAGTTGCGCCAGGGGTGGGCGGCGACGCGTTGACCCACGGTCAGGCCGGTCACGCCGGCGCCAACCTCGACGATCTCACCGGCACACTCCATGCCCGGCGAAAACGGGAAGTCGGACTTGTGCTGATACTTGCCCTCGATCATCAACAGGTCGGGGAAGTTAAGCGCGGCGGCCTGCACGGCGATGCGGACTTCGCCGCGTCCGGCTACCGGGGCTGGAAGGTCGGTCAACTCGAGCGTGTCCGGCGGGCCGTAGCGGCGACACACAATGGCTTTCATGGATGCGTTCTCCTGGCGGTCCGTTTCTTTTTGCGCGGGTCCGCCGCGATGTTACACGGGGAGCTGTACCACGGCGCGCAGGCCACCTTGCGGTGCGTCTTCCAGCACGATATCGCCACCCTGGCTGCGCACCGTATCGCGGGCGATCGCTAGCCCCAGGCCGACGCCGCCGGTGCCTGGATTGCGCGATGCCTCAAGGCGGAAGAACGGCCGGAACACCTCCTCGCGCCGGTCGGCCGGAATGCCGGGGCCATCGTCGTCTATGACGATGTCGATGCGGTCACGGCGCCGTTCGGCCATCACGAAAGCATGCCGCGCATACTTCTGGGCATTATCGAGCAGGTTGGTCAGACAGCGCTTGAGGCTCTGTGGCCGGACGAGCGCCTCGAGGCTTCCGGCGGTTTGCAACGTGACTTTGGCCCCCTTGCGGCGGGCGTCGGCAGTGATGTCGGTCAACAGATCGCCCAGATCGGTGGGCACCGCGGCCTCCCCATCGGCCCCGCGGGCGAAGGCCAGGTAGCCCTCGATCATCTTTTCCATGTCGTCGACGTCGGTCTTCATCTCCGCGGCATCGGCGCTGTCGTCCTGCATCGCCAGCACCAGTTTCATCCGCGTCAGCGGCGTGCGCAGGTCATGGCTGACCCCGGCGAGCATCTCCGTACGCTGGCGGATCTGGCGCTCGATCCGGTCTTTCATCTGCAGAAAGGCGGTGCCGGCCTGACGTACCTCCGAGGCGCCTGCCGGCTTGAACTCATCGACATCCTGGCCCTTGCCGAAGCGGTCGGCGGCTTCCGCCAGCCGGCGGATCGGCCGCACCTGGTTGCGCAGAAACAGGATTGCGATGGTCAGGAACAACAGCGAGGAGCCGACCGTCCAGAGCACCAGCAGGTTGCTGGAGCTGCCGATCAGCCGGTTGTGCGGCACCAGGACCTGCAGCACGCCGACACCCAGGCCGACGCGGATCACGTAGGCCTTGCTTTGCGGCCAGTGCTCGATGGTGAAGGGCGCGGACAGGCCGTCGTCCATGGCGCGGTAGAGTGTGGTCTCGGTCAGCAGCAGGCGAGAGGGCTGTGGGCTCTTGTTCAGCACCTCTCCGTCGATCAGCAGGAAATTCAGGTTCAACTGGCGGCTGGCTAGGGCAAGGATCTCGACTTGGCGCGCCGGGCTGTCTTCGCGCGCGATGTTGGTGATGATGTAGGTGATGTCGTTGGCGACGCTGCGCGCGAGGCGGCCGGTCACCGAATCCAGGTGACGGTCAAAGAAGATGAAAGCGACGATGAACTGGATCAGCACCACCGGCGCCACCACGATGACGATGGCGCGGCCGAACAGGCTGCGCGGCAAAAGGCGCTTCAACATGCCGCCGCCCGCACTGCGGCGGCGGCGCCGTACTCAGCGCGCCGCGGCGTCATCGGGCCACAGGACATAACCGCGTCCCCATACCGTCTGCAGATAGCGCGGTTCTTTTGGGTTGTCCTCAATCTTGCGGCGTAGCCGGGTGATCTGCACGTCGACGGCGCGCACGCTGGTGGCGCCGGACTGCTGCAACAGGTCGCCGCGGTCGATGGTCTTGCCGGGGCTGAGGGCGAAGATGCGCAACAGGTCGGTTTCCGCCGAGGTCAGCCGTACCGCCCCGTCGGGGCCGCTCAGCTCGCCGCGCTCGATATCGAAGGTCAACGGGCCAAGCCGAACCTGCAGGCCGCCCGGCGCGGCGGCACTGGTGCGGCGCAGGATGGCGTCGATCCGCAGGACCAGCTCGCGCGGCTCGAACGGTTTGGCGAGGTAATCGTCGGCGCCGTGCTCGAGGCCGCTGATCCGGTCGGCTGCTTCACCCATGGCGGTGAGCAGCAGGATCGGCACGTTCATGGTGCGCCGCAGGTCGCGGGTTAGTTCGAGGCCGTTTTCGCCCGGCATCATCAGGTCGAGCACCAGCAGGTCGAAATGCAGGCCGGACAGGGCAATGCGCGCCTCTTCGGCGTTGGCGGCGGCGCTGACGCGGAAGCCGTACTCCGATAGATAGCGCCGCAGCAGCGAGCGCAGACGATCATCGTCGTCGACAACCAGAATGTGGGCGGCGGTGTCGTTCATGGCATCACGATCACGGCTAAAGCGGCGTCACCCAGTTACGCGGAGGACGACGCCTTGTCGATCGATGCAACAATGGCCCGGCGTTCGGCCTCGTTCAACAGTCCGATCAGGACCTTGCGGTAGCCGGCCACAGCTTCGGCGCCGGCCTCGCGATAGGCCCGGGCGACGCGGGCGCGTTGCGGGGCCGACAGTTCGCTGAACAATTTCTCGCCGGCCTCAGTGAGATAGAGCAGGCGCTGGCGCCGGTCGCGCGTGCCCTGTTCCTGGCGCACAAACCCCTCATCGACGAGCTGGCTCAGCACGCGGCTGAGGCTCTGTTTGGTGATTTTCAGGATCGCCAGCAGATCGGCGACGCTCATGCCCGGGTTGCGGCCGACGAAATGCACGACGCGGTGATGGGCGCGTCCGAAGCGATATTCGCGCAGGATCTCGTCCGGATCGCTGGTGAAGTCTCGATAGGCGTAAAACAGCAACTCGATGCCCCGCATCAGTTCCTCGTCCCGCAGAAACAGAGGATTGGGGCCACCTGCTACGTCCGACATGGTTCGCATCCTACACGAGGTATGGCAGGCGTGCTGACATTTTTTTGGTCAGCAGTGTTGACATATTTTCGGACGAATGTTACTTACGTCTCGCCAATGAGGAAATAATCTGTCGTTATGGAGGCGTCGGTGGCAACAATATCATATGACCGTCTGGAAGGGACGATCTGGCACAACGGTGAAATGGTGCCGTGGCAGGATGCCAAGGTGCATGTTCTGACGCATGGGTTGCATTACGCCTCCTGCGTGTTCGAGGGGCAGCGGGTATACGACGGCGAGATCTTCCGGCTGGAGGAGCACACCGACCGTCTGTTCCGCTCCGCCGAACTGCTCGATTTCCAGATTCCCTATACGCGTGAGCAGATCAACGCGGCAAACCGCGACGTGGTGCTGCGCAACGGCATTTCTGACGGCTACGTGCGGCCGGTGGCCTGGCGCGGGTCGGAAATGATGGGCGTTTCGGCGCAGGAGAACACCATCAACGTCGCCATCGCCGTGTGGCAGTGGCCGTCCTACTTCGATCCGGAAGCGCGGACCAAGGGCATCAAGCTGCAGATCTCCGAGTGGTGTCGGCCCGACCCGCGGACCGCGCCGGTGCATTCGAAAGCGGCCGGCCTGTATATGATCTGCACCATGTCGAAGCACGCGGCGGAGGCCGACGGCTACCATGACGCGCTCATGCTCGACTGGCGCGGGCGGGTGGCTGAAGCGACGGGTGCGAACGTCTTCTTTGTCATCGATGGCAAGCTGCACACACCGACGCCGGATTGCTTCCTCGACGGCATTACCCGCCGGGCGGTGATCGAACTGGCACAGGCGCGTGGAATCGAGGTCGTGGAACGCGCGATCATGCCGGAAGAGATGGCGACGGCGACGGAGTGTTTCCTGACCGGTACGGCGGCGGAGGTCACACCGGTTGGCGTGATCGACGACTACCGGTTCATGCCCGGTGCCATCACCGCGCAGCTGATCAACGATTTCGAGTCGCTGGTACGCCGCCGCGCGGCGGCCTGAACCGAACTCGGAACGTTTTCGAGAACCAGGGGCGCGGTCAGACGGCCGCGCCCCTTTCTGCGTGCGGTACTCAGCAAAGATCGGCCAGCAGCGGCCGGACCTCCTGGGCAAACCGCTCGATCTGTCGGTCGCGCTCCTCATAGGGGCCGACGAAATCCATGACGACATGCCGCACGCCGGCCGCGTGGAATTCGCGGATGCGGGCCGCCATGTCGTCTGGCGTGCCAAGCGCACAATAGCGTTTCGCCGGCTCGCGGAAGTCCATGGCGTAGCGTACGCTCAGGGTCTCGGTGGCGGCATCGAGGGCCTTTTCATAAGTGTCATCGATGCGCGCGAACAGCAGGTGGCCGGTACCGTAGGACGCATCGCCGCGGCCGGCAGCGTCTGCCGCGACGTTGATCTTCTCCATGGCCGAACGGTACATGTCCGGCGTCACCACGTAGGACACCCAGCCGTCGGCCAATTCCCCGGCGCGCCGCAGGGCACCGTCCGACCGGCCGCCGCACCACATCGGCGGCCCGCCGGCCTGATGCGGTGCTGGCGTCATGATGAGTTCGTCGAAGGCATAATGCGGGCCGTCGTGGGACACCGGTTCGCCGGTCCACAGCTTGCGCAAAACGGTCATGGCTTCGGTCAGCCGCGCACCACGTTCCTTGATCGGCACACCGGCCACGGCGTAGTCGGTCTTGAACTCACCGCCGACGCCAACACCGAAGATGAGGCGTCCGCCGGACAGCAGATCCAGGGTGGCGACCTGTTTTGCCACCGGACCCGGATGCCGCAGCGGCAGCAGGTAAACGCCGGTGCCCAGCATGAGCCGATCGCTGGCGACGGCAGCCTGTGCCAGTTGAACCAGCGGGTCCAGAATTGGGATCGCGAATGACAGATGATCGCCGACCCAGACCGAGTCGTAGCCCAGTGCGTCGATCGTTTCGACCAGTGCCTTGCCTTCGGCGACATCGGGGCGCCAGGCGCCGGTCGCCGGTTCGGTGCGCCGGTGGATGGTCTGCACCCCCAGCTTCAACTTGTCGTCAAGCTTCAATGGCATTTGCTTCCCCTATCGCTGTTTTCGGCTTTTGCGGACGAGGGCCGTCCGGCGATCGATGAATGGTAGCGCCGTGCAACCGGCGGGCAAACGGCCTTGCACTGGCAGGGCTTGCGGCGGACCGGGGAACATGCGCTAAATTGCGACCAACTGTCGTTGCCGGTCTGGGTTGGGGCCTTTCCAGACGGCTGCATTGCAAGTCCGGAGTTGATGCGGCCGGGCCGCCGACCGCTGAATGCGCCTTGTTTCACCTGGCGCTGGCGCCCATTCGTATCCTGCCGGTAGGGAGGACCGATGAAGCTCGCCAAAGTTACCCTTGATGACAAGTATGAACAGGCCGATGGCCGGGTCTATCTGACCGGGCTGCAGGCGCTGGTGCGCCTGCCGATGCTGCAGCGGCAGCGCGATGCGTCCGCTGGGTTGAACACGGGCGGGTTCATCTCAGGTTACCGGGGGTCGCCGCTTGGCGGCTATGACGCCTCGCTATGGGCCGCCTCGCGATTCCTGAAGCGCAACAATATCGAGTTCAAACCGGGTCTGAACGAGGATCAGGCCGCGACGGCGGTCTGGGGCTCGCAGCAGGTCAACCTTTGGCCCGGCGCCAAGTTCGATGGCGTGTTCGGCATCTGGTACGGCAAGGGCCCGGGCGTCGACCGCTCCGGCGACGTCATCAAGCACATGAACTACGACGGCAGTTCGAAACACGGCGGCGTGCTGCTGCTTGCCGGCGACGATCATGGCGCCAAGTCGTCGACCTTGCCGCATCAGTCGGAACAGGCCTTCATCGCCGCCAACATCCCGGTGATCAACCCGGCCGGTGTGCAGGAGTATCTCGATCTCGGGCTCTTTGGCTTCGCCCTGTCGCGCTATTCCGGCTGCTTGATCGGTTTCAAGGCGGTCGGCGATACGGTGGAGAGTTCGGCCTCCGTGTCGATCGACCCGCATCGGGTGAAGATCACCGACATGATCGATTTCGACATGCCCGATGGCGGCCTCAACATCCGTTATCCTGACCCGCCGATGGACAAGGAAAATCGCCTGGTCCTGCACAAGCTGCCGGCAGCGCAGGCGTTCGTGCGTGCCAATGGCTTGGACAAGATCGTGATCGAACCGTCCAGGCCCCGTTTCGGTATCGTGACCAGCGGCAAGTCTTATCTCGATGTCCGTCAGGCGTTCGATGAACTGGGCCTGACCGATGAGATGGCGGCCGACCTTGGCATTCGCCTTTACAAGGTGGCGATGACCTGGCCGTTGGAGCCGCAGGGCGCGATCGAGTTCGCCAAGGGGCTGGAAAGCGTGCTGGTCGTCGAGGAAAAGCGGCCGATCATCGAGGATCAGCTGAAGAAGCTGCTCTATGGCGTCGACGGCGCCCCGAAACGCATCCTTGGCAAACAGGACGAGGGCGGGCGACCGCTGCTGCCGGAACACGGCGAACTGACGCCGGGCATGATCGCCGGCGTGCTGGCCGGCCGCATCAAGCAGTTCAAGGAGCTGCCGGAGTTCGAGCAGCGGCTGGCGCGGATCGAGCAGATCCAGGCCACGGCCGTCGGCGCGCCGCCGAAACTGCTGCGCACGCCTTACTTCTGCTCCGGCTGCCCGCACAACACGTCGACCCGCATCCCCGACGGCAGCCGCGCCATGGCCGGTATCGGCTGTCACGGCATGGCCATCTGGATGCAGGACCGGCGGACCGAGACCATCACTCATATGGGCGGCGAAGGCGTGAACTGGATCGGCCAGGCGCCGTTCACGTCGACCGACCACGTGTTCCAGAACCTGGGCGACGGCACCTATTATCATTCGGGACTGCTGGCGATCCGCGCGGCCATCGATGCCGGCGTGAACATCACCTACAAGGTGCTCTACAACGATGCCGTCGCGATGACCGGCGGCCAGCCGGTGCAACCGCAAGGGCAAATCACGCCGGCCGATATCTCACGTCAGGTCAGCGCTGAGGGCGCCAAACGCGTCGTCGTGGTGACCGACGAGCCGGAAAAGTACCCAATCGGTACCAACTGGGCAGCGGGCACGTCCATTCACCACCGCGATGACCTCGACAAGGTGCAGCGCGAACTGCGCGAAATCCCGGGTGTGACGGTCCTGATCTACGATCAGACCTGCGCGGCGGAGAAACGGCGCCGGCGCAAGCGCGGCACGTTCCCGGACCCGCAGCGGCGGGCGTTCATCAACGACCTGGTGTGCGAAGGTTGCGGCGACTGTTCGGTCAAATCGAACTGCGTCTCCGTCCAGCCGCTGGAGACCGAGTGGGGCCGCAAACGCCAGATCGATCAGTCGAACTGCAACAAGGATTTCTCCTGCCTGAACGGATTCTGTCCGTCCTTCGTCACCGTCGAGGGCGGGGCGGTCCGTAAGGCGCGGGTCAGCGGCGTCGGCGCAGCGAGCGACGACAAGTTCCGCGACCTGCCGATGCCGACCATTCCGTCGGCGGCCGAGCCTTATGGCATCCTCGTCACCGGCATCGGCGGAACCGGCGTCGTGACCATCGGCGCGCTGTTGGGCATGGCCTCGCACGTTGAAGGCAAAGGCGTGTCGGTGCTCGATATCGCCGGTCTGGCGCAGAAGAACGGCGCGGTCACCAGCCACATTCGCATTGCCGACGATCCCGAGGATCTGCATGCCGTGCGCATCACCACGGGCGGCACCAAGCTGCTGCTGGGCTGCGATATCGTGGTGGCAACCGGGCCGGATGCGCTGGCGACAATCAACCAGGGCGTCACCGGCGCCGTGGTCAACAGCTACGTCGTGCCGACAGCCTCGTTCATCGCCGATCAGAACTTGGACTTCGCCGGAGGTGAGATGATCGACCGGCTGCGCGACAGTGCGGGCGACGATCATGCGCATTTCGTTGACGCGACGCGGCTGGCGACGGCCCTGATGGGCGACTCGATTGCCGCCAACCTGTTCATGATGGGCTACGCGTTCCAGAAGGGCCTTGTACCCCTGAGCTTCGACGCCTTGATGCAGGCCATCGAGATCAACGGCATCGCCGTCGAGGCCAACAAGCGGGCGTTTTCCTGGGGCCGTTTGGCCGCGCACGATCTGGACCAGGTGTTGGCGGTCGCGGAACCGCTCATGCGCAAGCCGGAAGTGACGGCACTGGAACAGACGTTCGATCAGGTGGTCGAGCGCCGGGTTGCCTTCCTGACCGACTATCAGGATGTGGCCTATGCCGCACGCTACCGGGCCGTCGTGGATGCCGCTGCGGCAGCGGAACGCGACCGTGCGGCCGGCATGGACGGGTTTGCCGGGGCGGTGGCGCGGAACATGTTCAAGCTGATGGCCTACAAGGACGAGTACGAAGTCGCCCGCCTTTACACCTCAGGCGAATTCCTCGACAAGGTGAACCGCCAGTTCGAGGGCGACTTCCGCCTGCGGTTCCATCTCGCGCCGCCGCTGATCGCGCAGCGCGATGCGGTCACCGGTGAGCTGCAGAAGCGCGAGTACGGCCCGTGGATGCTCAAGGTCTTCGGCCTGCTCGCCCGCCTGCGCGGGCTGCGCGGGTCGCGCCTCGACGTCTTCGGCTACACCGAAGAACGGCGAATGGAACGCCGCTTGATCGACGAATACGAAGCGACCGTGCGTCAGGTCTCGGCCGAGTTGAACCACGACAACCATCCACTGGCGGTGCAACTCGCCGAGTTGCCGGATCGTATGCGCGGCTTCGGTCACATCAAGGAACGGAACGTGCAGCAGGCAAAGGCGGCGGAGGCGGAACTGCTTGACGCCTTCCGGTCGCCACCGTCTCAGGCGACGGCGGCGGAGTAATCGCTCGGACCCGGGGCCGAATGCGTCGTTGCGCGGAGCCGGGTCGAGCGATTAGGTTAGCAACAACGAATATGTGCGGGAGGCACCTTACCGACAGACGGAGTGTGCCTGGTGAATTTCTTTCAAACCCTGCTGCGTCCGGATCATGAAGAGGATCCGGAACGGGCTCTAATCGTCCACGCCGCCAACCTGCTGCAGATCGGCGAGTTCCAGTTGCTGCAACTGGCGTTTGCCGATTGGCACGGCCGTGACATGACGGAGGAGGAACAGGCCGCCCATTTCCAGGGCCTGTTCTTGCGGCAGCATGTCCCGCCCTACCTACGGCACTACGCCCGTAAGGTGATCGAGCTTGAGGGCCGCGGCGAACTGGACGACCGCGCCGGCGGTTATCATCGCTTCGACAACGACTATTTCCAGTCGCGGATGTCGAACGGCGCGCGGCGCTTCCTTGTTGCGGTCACGCTGGTGGTTGGCGTGGTGGGCGGTGGCATTGCCATGGCGAGCTATACGGTCGATCAGGTCGGGCGCTGCACCGACGAATTGCCGCCGTGCTTCACGCAGCAGGATCTCGCCGGGTCGACCGATGCCGCGCGCGACCGCGGCGCGACGATTGGCAGCGGTTCAGTCGACCGCTAGAGCATTTTCCGACCGGACATCACCGGCCCGCTCTCCCACCCGGCCATCCATATGGGATACCGGCGTCGTGCCGAAGGCGCGCTATTCGCGCGACGCGTGGCCGGGTGGGGGAGCGGGTCGGTCCGGATTCCGCGTGAGCGGAAAAAGCTCTAACATGACGGGATGTTCGATATCCCGGAAGAATACGAACTGCTGGTCAACGTCGTGTTCCTGATCGCGACGGGCGCCATTGCCTGGCATGGCATCCGCTATCGGGACGCGGAAGGCAACACCGACACGGTGCGGCTGCTGTTTGGCTGCATCGCCGCGGTGTTTTTCTTCCTGGTACTGTTTCAGGACGTTCTGGGCGTTACTAGCTTTGGCTAACGGAACGAGATGACCGCGGCGGTCAGGGCTTGTACATCCGCTGCTTGGCGTCCAGTTCCGGGATACGCATGACGCGCTCGCCGGGCGGCAGCTTTAGCTGCTCATAGATATACTTCGCCCGCTTGCGCACGGTGGACGGTCGCGGGTCATGGACGATCTTGTCGACCAGGCCGGGGCCGTCGACGATGTTGCTGTCGATCCTGAGCGACATCACGTAATCCTCCAGCGCCTGTTCGTAGCGCGCCTCGCGGTCGTGCACATTGCCGCGGTTGGCGTAGGCAACGGCGAGTGCCTGCCGTGCCAGGCTATCCTCCGGAGCTTCGTCGAGCTGACGGTGCAGCCGGTCGATGATCAGGTCCAGTTCTGCCATCGCCTCGGCATGTTCGCCGCGCGAGATGAAGACGGCCGATCGGCCCATCAACGCCCCAAGATGTTCCGGATCGCGACGCAAGGCGGCGTTGAACCAGGACAGCGCCTTGTCGAACTCCCCGCTGCTCAGGTGCATATCGCCTTTCTCGGCTTCGTAGTCGCCGCGCGGCCGGTCTACAACGGCGTCGTAGAAGTAATAGGCGGTCATCATCACCAGCGTGGCGACAAAGGCGATGGTGATGAAGCGGCGCAGGACGTTGGCGTTCATTACACTCCTAACCGCGCCCGTGGAACAGATATTGGGCGTAGACGACGGCAAACACGAAGCAAAGCAAACCTGCCGTCACGCCGGCGCGGCGGCGCAACCGCCGTCGATCTTCCTCGTCGCATGGCCCCGCGCGCTGCGCCCGGCGGACGTACAGTACATAGATAAGATTGCGCACGGGCAGGAACAGGGCAAAACCCAGGATCGCCGCCCAGAGGAGCCAGTAGTCGGCTGACAGCAGCTCGGTCATGACGTCAGTTTGCGCAAGTCTGGTGAGAAGAGCCAGCCGGAAAAGAAGCGGGGAGGAGCGATGCTCCTCCCCGAAGTCTCCCCTGGATTAGCCTCGCTTATGCGGTGCCGCCCAGCTTCGCCTCGGGCGCCGCCTGAGCGACATCGCCGATGTCCTCGACCAGCGCTTCGACCTCGCGTTCGGGCACCGTGGACATCTCCATCTTGTAGGCAAGGAACCACATCATCCCAACACCCAGGATCCAGAACAGGATCTGCCAGGCCCAGATCGACGGGATGCCGAAGGTCCAGCCCTCGATGCCTGCTGCCGGCGCACCGAAGATGGTGTTGCCGATCACCGCGCCCGGGCCGATGCCGAAGAACAGCCACGCGATGGTGACGATCCAGGCGATCGGCACCAGCTTCTTCTTGTCGGCCGACAGGCCCGCATGCTCACGCAGGAAGTTGTGATAGACCATGCGGTGCGAATGCTCTTCGTCGTTCTGCGTCATCGCCGAGACGACGCCGCAGACGATCAGGTTGAAGAGAATGCCCCATCCGGCGGAGTGGATGGTCCAAGGCCAACGGCCCCACGGCAGGTCGATCCCGAGTGCGGCAGCGATCGTCAGGCCGAAGTTTTCGGTGAAGATCACGGCGATCAGGCCGACGGCAAGGCCCCATGTCGCACCCTGACGGGTGATCCAGGGGAACCAGCATACGGCCGCCAGCGACGGCCACATCTGGAAGCCGAAGGCGACCGCGAGACCGCCCAGCAGCACGATCGCATCGGTCGACACGGTCGCAACGATCAGCGCGGCGAACACGATGAACGCGACACCGATGCGGCCGAACAGCTTCTGTGTCGTGTGGCTGGCTTCCGGGTTCAGGTACTTCTTGTAGAGGTCACGCGTCAGCATGCCGCCGGCGGTCGACATATAGGCCGCGCCGGTCGACTGCATGGCCGCCAGTGCGCAGACCGCCAGCAAACCCACCAACCAGGGCGCCGTATCGGAAATCTGGTTGATGTAGAAGGGCACGATCTTGTTCGGCACCTTCGAGATCTGCTCCGCATCGAGCACCTGCGATATGGCGATACCGGCTTCGTTCACCGCCGCGTTGGCCCCCAGCAGGTTGCCGCCGAGGCCCTGTGCCGCCGTGAAGAAGAACAGGATCAGGCCGATCGCCAGCGACGACGCCCAGACCTGCTGCGGTGCGAACGGCTTCGGATCGGTGTTGGCGAAGGCCCACATGGAGAAGGCCGGCGCCGACTGAATGCCCATCAGCGCGAACATGTAGGTCAGCACCATGATGCCGGTCCACGGGCCGCCAACGGCACCGGCGCCGGCGGGTACGAACTGGATCACGCCCGGTATCGCGAAGTAGGCGTTGTGGCCGTCCGGCGTTACGCCCCACCGACCGATGTCGGTGGCCGCCAGTCGGGCCATGCCGGCATTCAGGCCGTCCCATCCGCCGGCCAGGTTGTAGGCGATGAAGCCGATGACGACGATGCCAAAGGCCAAGAGGATGCACTGCAACGTGTCGACGTAGGCCACCGCGCGCAGACCGCCTGAGGCCACGTAGATCAACACCACCAGCGACAGCACCCACATGCCGAAGGTCTGGTTCACCAGCCCGTCGGTCAGCACGTTGAACAGCGAGCCGGAGGCGGCGAGCTGCAGGCCGAGGTAGGGGATGGAGAACAGCAGCGCGACGATGACCACGAGGATGCGGATCGCATCGCCGCGGAAATAGTCGGACAGCATTTCGCCCGGCGTTACATAGCCGAAGCGCTTGCCCAGCATCCACTGCCGCTTGAGGAACATCACCCCGGTGAACGGAATGGTGATGGTGTAGAACGAGGCGTAGGCGTACTGGAAGCCGTCACGGTAGATCAGCCCGGGATGGCCCATGAAGGTCCAGCCTGAGAATGACGTTGCCGTTGCGGCGAGCACGAACACCCAGATCGACAGTCGCCGTCCGGCGATGAAGTAGTCGGACGCCGTCTTGGCCGTCATGGCGCCGCGGACGCCCCAGTAGATGCAATACACCCAGTAGAGTGCGACGAAGGCAAAAAGCCAGATGACTTTTGATTCCATGGCCCTGTAGACCCCTCCCTTGGCTGATCCGACGATGGCCTTTGTTGTTCTGATCGGCCGGCCGGCATCACCGTTTGCGTCAAACCGTCCCGTGCGGGTTGCAGCGTAACCCGTCAATTCTTGGTCGGATCGGGGTTATGGCAATCGGGAATTGGCAGGGCGGGCGTTTTTATGTAAAGCTGAAAAGGCTTGCACGGTAAATGTGCAAACGATGTAAAGCGCCGCGTTTCGGGTCGCATCGGTCGTTGTTTCGGGGAGGACGATGGCCTTGGCTGCACGGGACAAGCTGGGGACCAAGCTGCGCCGGCTGCGGCGCGAACAGGGTTTGGCACAGGCCGAGCTGGCGCGCCGGCTCGACATTTCCGCCAGCTATCTGAACCTGATCGAACATAACCAGCGGGCGCTGACGGCGCCGCTGCTGCTGAAGGTCGGCGAGTTGCTGGGCGCGGATCTAGATGCCTTTACCAGCCGTAGCGATGCCAAGCTGATGGCGGAATTCGGCGAGCTGGTTCGTGATCCGCTGTTTCGCGACATCGCGTTGAGCGACGAGGACGTCGACGACTTGGTGAACTTGCCACCGATGCTTGCCGAAGTGCTGCGCCGCAGCTTCCAGGGCTACATATCGGCACAGGAACGCGTGCGTGTGCTTGGCGATCAGCTCTCGGAGAACCCGCTGGTGGAGGAGGCGACGCATCAACTGCGCACTCTGTTGACATCGATTCGTTCGCTGTCGGAGATCGTGCGCGACAATACCGACCTGACGCCGAAGGAACAGCGCAACTTTCTCGATATCGTCGTCGGCGAGAGCGAGCGGTTGAGCGGCGTCGTCGACCGGCTTTACGACTTCATCGACCAGGTCGGCAGCGACCGGCTGGGCGATGCCGGCTTTACCGTTGATGATGTGAACGCTTTCCTCGAAACGAACGAGAATCATTTCGATGCGCTGGAGCGCCTGGCGGAAGCCGACGGCCGGCGCCTGAAGCTGACGCAGCACAATCGCGTGGACCGGCTGAGTGACGACCTGCGTAAACGCCATCAGGTCACTGTACGTCTCGACGGGATGCCAGGGCCGGTGGCAGAAGATATGACCTGGGACCCCGCGCGCCGCGTGGTGGCGATGTCGGATCAGCTGTCCGGCCATAGCGTCGCCTTCCTGCTGGCACGCTTACGCGCAGACCTTGAGCATGGCCGCACGCTGGATGAACTGGCCGCGGGAGGCGGTGCGGCGCATCGGGTCGAGCGCGATCTGCGCCGCCAGGCGCTGGCACGTTACTACGCCGGTGCCCTGTTGATGCCGTACGACGCATTTCTCGATGCGGCACGGACCACGCGATACGACATCCTGCGCCTGCAACGCCGCTTCGATGTCAGCTTCGAGCAGGCCTGTCACCGCTTGACGACATTGAACCGCCCCGGCGCCCGGGGTACCCGGCTGCATTTCCTGCGCGTCGATATTGCCGGCAACGTATCCAAGGTCTACCGCGGTTCGGGCTTGCGCATTCCCAGACGTGGCGGCGTGTGCAGCCTTTGGAATGTGCATAGCGCCTTTCTGCAGGGTGGTGACATCGACCGCCAGGTGATCGAGCTACCGAACGGAGACGCCTACTTCACTGTGGCACGTGCCCTGATGAAGCCGCCCGACGGACCCGGCGGCATTCCGGCGCGATATGCCGTGGCGGTGGGCTGCCGTCTGGTGGACGCCGGCGGGCTGGCTTATGCCGATGGTCTGGACCTCGACGCGCTGTCGGCCCGCACGGCAGCTGGAACCACCTGTCGGCTCTGCGAGCGTATCGACTGCCGGTTGCGGGCGCAGCCATCGATCCTGCAAAGCGGCCTGCCAGCCGCATCAGCGGCCGCCTGACCCGATGGCGACGCGGGCAACCAAGTCGAAGGCGCAGCGCAATGGCCAGCGCACGGTGCTCGTCGTGGAGGACGATCCGAATATCGGCCTGTCACTTCAGTTCCTGATGGAACGTGCCGGTTTCGGGGTTCGCATGGCGGCGGATGGTGAGGCAGCCCTAAAGGAAGTGGAGGCGGATCGACCCGACGTCGTGTTGCTCGACATTCTGCTGCCGCGGCTCGACGGCTTTGCGGTCTGCCGGGCCATTCGTGCGCGCGATGATTGCGATGATGTGCGCATCGTCATCCTGACGGCGCGCGGACGCGATGAAGACCGCACCCGCGGCTTCGAAGCTGGCGCCGATGCTTTCATGCTGAAACCGTTCTCGACCCACGATCTCGTCGCTACGGTTTGCGATCTGGCTGAAAAATAGGTCAGCATGGTCGGCGATGGCGGGCTGTACAAAGCCGCCGGCTGTGGAGCTGAAGGTCAGAATCGTCATGGCGCAATCCCGGACCCAAGCGTTTCGGATGCGGATATCCGATTGCCTGGCGCCCGTGCCGCCGGTGGTCAGTGGCAATACGCCGTTGGCCGAAGCGGTTGAACAGATGCGCGCAGCCGCCGCGTCCAGCATTCTGATTGCGGCCCCGTCGGACGATGCCGCCATCGAAGGTATCGTGACTGAACAGGACATTGTCCGCCGCGTCACCTTTCGCGTCGACGCCACGGAGCCGGTGCGCGACGTGATGACGGCACCGGTCGAACTCGTTCGGAACGATGATCTGGTGTTTCACGCCGTTGCCCGCATGCGCCGTCATGGGCTACGGCACATGCCGGTGGTTGACCAACGTGACCGGCCGGTGGGGATACTCAATCTCGATGCCGCCCTAGTGGCAGTGCTGCCGCAGCTGATGGCGCAGATCGACCGGTTGACCCAGGCAAACACGCCGCAAGGTCTGCGCGAGGAGCGGGCGGCGCAGATCGATGTTGCCGCCGAGATGCTGGCTGACGGTGTGCCGACGCCCGATATCCAGGCGCTGCTGACCGACATCAACCAGGACATCTATCGTCGCGCGGCTGAGCTCTGCGAAACGGCGCTGCGGGACGAGGGGTGGGGGCCGCCGCCGCGGCCTTACTGCTTGCTGGTACTGGGTTCCGGTGGACGTGGCGAGAACTACCTCAATCCCGACCAGGACAACGGCCTGATCATTGCCGACTACCCGGACGAGGAGCATGACGGCATCGACCTCTATTTTCGGGAGTTCTCGGATCGTTTGACCAGAACGATGGATGACGCCGGCATGCCGCTGTGCAAGGGCAACGTCATGGCCACCAACCCGGTGTGGCGGAAGACGGCCAGTCAGTGGCGGGCGCAACTCGACTACTGGCTACGCAAACGCAATCTGGTCACCTTGCGGCTGTTCGACATCTTCTTCGATTTTCGTGGCGCGCACGGCGCACATCAGCTGGCGGCAGCGTTGCGTGAGGATGTCGCGGTGCGACTGAAGGGCAACCGTCCGTTTCTGCGCGCGATGTTCGAGAAGGATGAGGATTTCGGCGTGGCGCTCGGCCTGTTCGGCCGGTTGCTGGTTGAACGTCACGTCGAAGCGCACAAGGGCGAGCTGAATCTAAAGCTGAACGGGACCTTGCCGCTGGTCGATGCCGTCCGTGCTTTGGCACTGCTGCATGGCGTCACGCAGACATCGACGCTGCAGCGGATCGACGCGCTGGCTCGCCTGGATGTCCTCAACCGCGACGAAGCCGACTATCTGGCCGGCGCCTACCATCATCTGACTCTACTGGTCCTTCGGCATCAGATGGACGAGCAGCGGCGCGGTGCGCCGGTGTCCAACTACGTCCATCCGCGTGAGCTGACCGAGCGCGAACGCGATATCCTGGTGGATGGCCTGCGGGCGATACGAGACCTGCGCGAACGCATCCATGCCGACTTGACCGGCGATATCTTCTGATCGGCCGTTGCGAAGCACGACGACTGAAGTCATGTTAACGAAGTGCGCCGTATCTCATTGCTTTTGTTGTCAGAATTGTTTTTGAAGACGGCGAAACCGCCGTGCCTTGTAGGACAATTTTATGGCGTCGCCCAGTGTCGTCACGCCTTGCTCCTCTGCCATCTCGATGAAGCGCAGAAAGACGTCCGCGGTGACCCGCGCGTCGCCCAGGGCGGTATGCTGGTCCCAGTCACCGATGTCCAGGCGGGCGACAATGCTCGCCAGCCGGTGATCTTTCTGCCGTTTGTCGAGCGTCGCTGAAAGCAGCAACGTGTCCAGCACGGGCATGTCGAAGCGACAGCCACTTTCCGCTTCCTTCAGGCTAAGGAATTTCAAATCGAACGCGGCATTGTGGGCGACCAGAACGCTGCCCTGGCAGTAGGCATGAAAACGGGGCAATACCTCCACCAGTGTAGGTTTGGTCAGCACCATGTCATCCGTAATGCCGTGGAACGTCGTCGACAGCGGCGGAATGGGCCGTTGCGGGTTTACCATCTCGTTGAAGGCATCGTCTTCGCGGACCCGGCCTTCAACGATGCGCACGGCAGCGACCTGAACCACCTCATCGCCTTCCGACGGCCGCAGGCCCGTTGTCTCGGTATCGAAGACCACATACTGCAGGTCACGTAACGGCGTGTTGGATATGTCTTGCAGCGACTTGGGAGCAAACCCTGCGGTTTCGCGCGAAGCGGCGAGGTCACCCGTGGCGGCAGATCGTCCCGTGAAGCGGGCAAGCAGTCGTCGTCCGCGTGGTGACTCGGCGACGAAGGGCAGGGCAACACCGGTCAACACGATAGCCACTGCCACGAACTCCGCCGCAACGATCTCTTCGCCCAGCAGAATAGCAGCCATTGGCGCCGCCATCGGTGCGACGAGGCTGGCAAACAGGCCGGTGTGCCCGACTTGCATGTGCCGCAGGGCATAGTTGTACAGCAGGAAAGGTCCCGCGGTGGCGCCGATGCCGAGATAGGCCATCAGGCTGATGTCTTCGCTGCTCATCGTCAGCTGCGACGCCGCGGGTCGTTCGATGATCAGCAGCGCGAACAGCGCCAGCGCGACCGAGATGGTCAACTGATAGGTCGTGGTAACGATCGGGTCGGCCCGATCCTGTGCGACCCTTCGGGCGATCAGCGCATTGGCGCAGGCGCAAAGGATCGCGCAAACGCTCAGGAAGTCGCCGAACAGCGAGCCTTCGCCCGTTGCGGCGTTGGTACTGACCAGCAGGATTGAACCGCCAAAGGCCAGGACGGCGCCAATTGTCGTCGGCACGCTGATCGATTCGCGTAGGAAGATACGGCCAAGGATTGGCATCAGGATCGGCATCAAGGCCCAGAACACGGCAGCGTTCAGCGCGGCGGTATGCGCCAGGCCCCAAACCATCAGCAGCGAGACGAGACCGGGATCCAGCAGACCCATCACCATCGGCCCGCGCGACGCGCGCGTGAGCCGAAAGTTGCGGCGCAGTATCAGTACCAAGATCCACAAAGCTGCCGCGGCAAAAGCGAACCGCGCCGCAACCACGCCGGTGACGGCGAGGTCGGTGACCGCGAGTTTGCTGCCGACAATGGTAGAGGCCCATAGCAGGACCGCGAGAAACATCGCCGCAATCGGCATGCGCAACCTCGATTACTTGCCGTGTGAACAGCCGGCGGGGCACGTCGGCAGATTACTGGGGAGCGCCCGCGTTGCAATCTAAGTTGCAGGCTATGGGATATGTATCGTTGTTGCGTTGCGGCAACGCAGCCAATTGGCTACAAGGGCGCCCGCCGGTCTATCTGTCCTGCCGGCTGGTGATGAAGAGTTGGAGACGGTCAAGATGGCCTCCTATCAGTACATCTATGTGATGCGCGACCTGCGCAAGGTGTTTCCGGGCGGCCGGGAAGTTTTGAAAGGGATCACCCTGGCATTTCTGCCAGGTGCGAAAATCGGTGTTATCGGCCCGAACGGTGCCGGTAAGTCGACGCTGCTCAAGGTCATGGCCGGCATTGAGACTGAGTTCGGTGGCGAGGCCTGGGCCGCTGAAGGCGCTCGCGTCGGCTTCCTCGCGCAGGAACCGGAACTCGACCCGGCGAAGGACGTCCAAGGCAATGTGATGGATGGCGTGCGCGAGGTGAAGGATCTGCTCGACCGGTTCGAGGCGGTGAGCGCCCGGTTTGCCGAAGAACTGACCGATGACGAAATGAACGAGCTGATCGAGGAGCAGGGCGAGCTTCAGGAGAAGATCGAAGCGGTCAATGGCTGGGAGTTGGAGCGCACCATCGAGATCGCCATGGATGCGCTGCGCCTGCCGCCCGGCGATGCTGACGTCACCAAGCTGTCGGGCGGTGAGCGCCGTCGTGTCGCGCTATGCCGACTGTTGCTGGAGAAGCCCGACATGCTGCTGCTGGACGAGCCGACCAACCATCTCGACGCAGAGTCGGTGGCCTGGCTGGAGCGTCATCTTGAGGAATATGAGGGTACGGTCGTGGCCATCACCCATGACCGCTACTTTCTCGACAACGTCGCCGGCTGGATTCTCGAACTCGATCGCGGGCAGGGCATTCCCTACGAGGGCAATTATTCCGGTTGGCTGGAACAGAAGCAAAAGCGCCTGGAGCAGGAGGGCAAACAGGAGGAGGCGCGGCAGCGCGCCCTCGCCGATGAACTGGACTGGATCCGTCAATCGCCGCGCGCCCGTCAGGCGAAAAGCAAAGCCCGCATCCGCGCCTACGAGGAGTTGTTGGCGCAGGCCAACGAGGCCGGGCCAACGAAAGCGCAGATTGTCGTCCCGCCGGGGCCTCGACTGGGGTCGCTGGTGGTCGAGGCCGAGCATCTGCGCAAGGGCTTCGGCGACCATTTGTTGATCGACGATCTGAACTTCCGCTTGCCGCCGGGCGGCATCGTCGGCGTCATCGGCCCGAATGGTGCCGGCAAGACCACGTTGTTTCGGATGATCGTCGGTCAGGAACAGCCCGACGATGGCACCTTCAAAATCGGCGACACCGTGAAGCTCGGGTATGTCGATCAGTCGCGCGACGCGCTGGCGGGAGATGCGACGGTCTGGCAGGAGATTTCCGACGGCCAGGACGAGCTGATGCTGGGCAAGCGCAAGGTCAACAGCCGCGCATACTGTTCCTGGTTCGGGTTCCGCGGCTCCGATCAGCAAAAGCCTGTGGGTCAGCTGTCCGGCGGCGAGCGCAACCGGGTGCACCTGGCGAAGATGCTCAAATCGGGCGCGAACCTGATCCTGCTCGACGAACCGACCAATGATCTGGACGTCGACACCTTGCGGGCGCTTGAAGAAGCTTTGTTGGACTTCGCCGGCTGCGCTGTGGTGATCAGCCATGATCGTTGGTTCCTCGACCGCATCGCCACGCACATCCTGTCGTTCGAGGGCGACAGCCATGTCGAATGGTTCGAAGGCAACTACGAAGCCTATGAAGAGGATCGGAAGCGGCGGCTGGGCGCCGAGGCCGACCAGCCGCACCGCATCAAGTACAAGCCGCTGACGCGCGGCTGATGCGACGCCGGAAAGCCTTGAGGGAGTGCGGGGATAGCGCGGGTCGCTAACAGCTAGCCGCCGTTTGCCTTGCGATCCAGGGAGTCGAGGAACTCGTCGATATTGCCGCCCGACTGCCGGATGGCGGCGGCAAAATCCGACCGCTGTGTCAGCGTCATCGAGATGCCCTCGATCACCACATCGACGATCTTCAACTGGCCACGGTGGTCGCGGACCTGCCAGTCGACCTGCACCGATTGGGCATTCGGCCGCATGATCGATGTGGTGACAATGGCGGCACCGTCGTCGAGCAGCTTCTCGTCGACGATCCTGAAGGTTTCGCCCTCGTACTCGTTGAACCGGGCCGAATAGCTGGCCACGATGTAGTCTTCGAACAGCAGGGTGTAGCGCTGCCGCTGATCCTCATCGGCTCGGCGCCAATATCGGCCGAGGGCAAAACGTGCGATCGACGGCAGTGCGAAGCCGTCGCGCAGCAATTGCCTGAACTGAGCGATCTTGTCGGTCTGCGACAGATTGGCGTCGGTCACCATGGCGACCGCGGAGTTGCCCAAATTCTGTATGAACTGGCTCGGCTCGCCCGCGTTGATCGCGCGCGCCGGGGTCACCGCAACGACCGCGAATGCGATCGTGACAACCAGGGGAGCCAGGAATGCACCGATCCGTTTCATCTCACAGTACCGACAATGCGGCCTATTTGATGACCGCCGACAGCCGGTCCTTGTCGTCGAGCATGCTGTCGTCGTCCAACTCGAATTCGCTCGACATGATGGGCAGCGGGGCCGTCGTCGGACGCCCGTTGGCGATTTCGGCGTTACGCTGCTGACGATAAAGACTGCGAACCGTGGCGTAGAAGTCGATCGAGGTCCGCTCGATATCGTCCAGAGTCTCAATATTGCGCGCACGCGTATCGATGCCGCCAGCAGCGAACCGTGCAATGGAGAAGCCGGTGCGATGCTCGTTCGACAGGGCATATTGGACCGGATCGAGGAATGAGTCGCCGACCCGACCGGCCAGGTCGCGAACATTCGACGGGCCGAGCAGCGGCAGCATCAGATACGGGCCTTCGCCGGCGCCGTACACAGCAAACGTCTGACCCAGGTCTTCCTCATGGTAGGGGATGCCGCCTTCGCCATTTTCATTATCGCCGGCGGCGACGTCGAACAGGCCGCCAACCCCGATAAACGTGTTGGTCGCGAAGCGGCCGAAACTCTCACCCGCCCGTTTTTCCTCGCCCTGCAGGACGTCGTGAATGAAGGTAACGGGCGTGTCGAGGTTATTGACGACGTTGCGCACGCTGTCCTGAACCCCGCGGGGGAGGGCGCCGCGATAGATTTCGGCGATCGGGCGCAACAGCAGTTTGTCGAGACCGAGGTTTACCTCGAAGAAGTAGCGGTTCAACGGCTCGAGCGGATCGTTGGCCTCCCGGTACGCGGCAACGGCATCCTCATCGTCCGCCGGCGGCGCCGTGGCACAGCCAGCCACGCCGAACAGGGCCGTGATGGCAATAAGACTTGACGTCATCCAGGACGAAAGGTGGGCACGGCCAAATCGATGTGACCCCGACTCACGCAAAGCTTGTCGCCTCCTTCAGCCTTCCAACTCTTAAGACACCTCTGACCGAACGCCATCGGCTAAACGACGACCGCGCCAGTCTGGCCTTGCCGCCGGCGCAGTCAACATCAGCGCAAATCAGAGGCTTGTTGTCGCGATCGCAATCGTTCCCGCAAATTACGGCTGCTTTATGTCGCGTCGAATCCCAGTTTCCTTGGTACCACAACGCCCATGAGCAAACCAGTATACTTCAGTGATTGTGGCAATATCGTCGATGGTGTTGCGCCGCTGCCGCACCGTTTACCGGCCTGACTCCTAGCCAAATACAGCCCTGTGTCGATTTAGCCCGTTTCGCACAACCCATTTTTCACCGCTGGAAAGCGCTGTCGCCCGCTGTTTGCGCCAACCGCGGGACATTAAGTGAATTTTAGTCTGGTAAAAGACATAAAGATATCTTTATATGCGTCTGTTGTTTGGCGGGTTGGTTGCCTGCTTTGGCATGTTGAATACACGATCTATGCGTGTGTTTTTGCGTGTTTACTAAATCTAGAAGGCTTCGCCGTCATGAACGGCTGGGTGAGGGTTCGATGGAATCATTGCTTCAGGGACTGAAGGCGGCTGCGGAGCCCACGCGGCTGCGTCTGCTCGCGCTTTGTGCCCACGCCGAGCTCAGTGTCAGTGAATTGACGCAGATTCTGGGGCAGAGCCAGCCGCGGGTATCGCGCCATCTGAAGCTGCTGTGTGATGCTGGTCTGCTCGACCGGTATCGCGAAGGGACCTGGGCGTTCTATCGGCTGGCTGACGGTGGAGATTGCGCCGACCTGGCGCGCACGCTGGTCGATCTGGTGCCAGCGGCCGACATCACACTGTCGCGCGATCTGGAGCGGTTGGAAACCGTGAAGTCGGCGCGGGCAAAAGCCGCGGCCGACTACTTTCGCGCTTATGCGCCGGTCTGGGATGAAGTGCGATCACTCTACGTTCCCGAGGCGCAGGTTGAAAACACGCTGCTGGAGATCATCGGCGAGCGCGACATCAACGATTTTCTCGATGTCGGTACCGGCACGGGTCGAATGCTGGAAATCCTGGCGCCGCGTATTCAGCGCGGCGTCGGCATCGACCTGTCGCACGACATGCTGCAGGTGGCGCGATCGAATTTGGAAACGGCGGGCCATCGACATTGCCAGGTGCGCCATGGCGACATGTACAACCTGCAGCTGCCCGGCAATCAATTCGACTTGGCAGTCGTGCACCAGGTCCTGCACTACGCCGAGGAGCCGAGGGCCGTGATCGACGAGGCGGCGCGGACGCTGCGTCCCGGCGGTTTGTTGATCGTGGTCGATTTTGCGCGCCACGACGAAGTGTTCCTGCAAACGGAGCATCGGCATCGCTGGCTCGGCTTCGACGATGCAGAGGTGTCGGGCTGGTGCCTTGGTGCGGGTCTGGAAACGCGGCCGGTAGAGCGTCTGCCGGGGAAACCGCTGACGGTGTTGATTTGGTCGGCGACGCGTCCGCTGCGCGTTGGGGCGGCAACGGCTGTATCCATGGATGGTGAGGGGGCAAGGTAATGAAGATCGAGGATGCACGGCGTGGCAGCGTGCGGCCGGCAACGGCAGCGTCGGCCATGCAGGTTTCATTCGAATTTTTTCCCCCAAAGACCGAGGCAATGGAGCAACAGCTTTGGCGCGCGGTCGAACGGCTGGCGCCATTGGCGCCGCGTTTCGTCTCCGTAACCTATGGCGCCGGTGGGTCGACCCGCGAGCGCACGCATGAGACGGTCGCCCGTATTCAGGGCGAGACCGCGCTGCCGTGTGCGGCGCATCTGACCTGTGTCGATGCCAGCCGGGACGAAGTCGACGAGGTCGCGCGGCAATACTGGGCCGCCGGCGTGCGTCATATCGTGGCCCTGCGCGGCGATGCACCGGATGCCGAAGCCGGCTACCAGCCGCATCCGGACGGCTACGCCAATGCGGCGGAACTGGTCGAGGGCCTGAAACGGATCGCCGGGTTCGAAATCTCGGTGGCAGCTTATCCGGAGATTCATCCGGACTCCGCCAGCAGTCAGGCCGACCTCGACAACCTGAAGCGCAAGATCGACGCTGGTGCCGACCAGGCGATTACCCAGTATTTCTTCGACCCCGAGGTGTTCCTGCGCTTCCAGGACCGGGCACGCGCGGCCGGTATCTGGGTGCCGCTGGTACCCGGGATCCTGCCGGTGACCAACTATCGGCAGGTCGTGCGTTTCTCGCAGACCTGCGGCGCCAGTGTGCCGGCGTGGCTGACACATCTGTTCGAGGGCCTCGACGAGGACCCTGAGACGCGCAAGCTGGTCGCGGCCTCGGCGGCGGCGGAGCAATGCCGCGTTCTACGCGCCGGCGGCGTCGATGCCTTCCATTTCTACACCCTGAACCGGGCCGATTTGACCTTTGCGATCTGTCATCTGTTGGGCCTGCGCCCGGCATTGGCAGGCGCCCTGCCCGCCGGAGATGCGTGATAATGAAAGATCTGATCGGACATTTGCGTGACCAGATTCTGCTGTGCGATGGCGCGATGGGCAGCCGCGTGCAGCAGGCGGCGCTCGATATCGAGATCGATTTCTGGGGCAAGGAAAACTGCACCGAGGTGCTGAACTTGAGCCGCCCGGACATCGTGCGCGAAATCCACAGCGGCTACATCGCCGCCGGCGCCGACCTGATCCAGACCAACAGCTTTGGCGGGTCGTCGATCACGCTGGCGGAGTTCGAGCTGCAGGATCAGGCGTACGAGATTAACAAGCGTGCCGCCGAGCTGGCGCAGGAGGCGCTGGAACCGTTCGCGCACGATGGCCGCACCCGCTACGTGCTGGGTTCGATCGGTCCCGGCACCAAGCTGCCCAGTCTGGGCCAGGTCGACTACGATACGCTGGAAGCAGCACTGGCGGAGCAGGCGCGGGGCCTGGTGGATGGCGGCGCCGACGCCATCATCATCGAAACCGTGCAGGATATTTTGCAGCTGAAAGCGGCGGTCAACGGCGCCCGCATTGCCTTTGGTGAGACCGGGCGCGAGGTGCCGCTGATCAATCAGGTCACCGTCGAGTCGACCGGCACGCTGCTGGTCGGTGCCGACATCGCCGCGGCGGCAACCAGCATTCATGCCCTCGGGATCGAGATTATTGGCCTGAACTGCGCCACCGGTCCGCAGGAAATGGCCGAGCACGTGAAGTGGCTGTCGGAGAACTGGCCCGGCCTGATCAGCGTGCAACCGAACGCCGGCCTGCCGGAACTGGTCAATGGCGAAACCGTCTATCCGCTGCAGCCGGAAGAAATGGCCAAGTGGCTGGAACGCTTCGTGCGCGAAGACGGCATCAACATGGTCGGTGGCTGCTGCGGCACCATCAACGCTCACATTAAGGCGATCGACGACATGCTGGACCGGGTCGGCAGCGGCAAGCGGCCGACGCCGGTGGCGCGCGAGCATCACTGGGTGCCCAGCGTCGCATCGCTGTACAGCCAGGTGCCTTATCGCCAGGAGAACGCCTATCTGTCGATCGGCGAGCGCTGCAACGCCAACGGATCGAAGAAGTTTCGTGAACTGCAGGCGGCGGAAGACTGGGATGGCTGCGTCGCCATGGGGCGTGAGCAATCGCGTGAAGGTTCGCACACGCTCGACATCTGCACGGCCTATGTCGGCCGTGACGAGGTTGCCGACATGACCGCGGTGATGGAGCGGATGCGCGGTTCGGTGAATGCGCCGCTGGTGGTCGACTCCACCGAGCTGCCGGTGCTGGAAGCGGCGCTGAAACTCTATGGCGGCAAGGCGATCCTGAACTCGATCAATTTCGAAGACGGCGAGGAACCCGCGCACAAGCGCTTGGGACTGGCGCGCAAGTTCGGCTGTGGCGTGGTGGCGCTGACCATCGACGAAGAGGGCATGGCCAAGACCGCCGATGCCAAGGTCGAGATCGCACATCGTCTCCACGACTATGCCGTCAACCAGCATGGCCTGCCGGCGCACGACCTGATGTTCGACCCGCTGACCTTCACCATCTGCACCGGCAACGACGACGACCGCAAGCTGGGGCTGGAGACGCTCGACGCGATCGAACGCATCGCCAAGGAGCTGCCGGACTGTCAGATCATCCTTGGCCTGTCGAACATCTCGTTCGGGCTGAAGCCGGCCGCCCGCCATGTGCTGAACTCGGTCTTCCTCGACCATGCGTTACGCCGCGGCATGACCGGCGCCATCGTCCATGTATCGAAGATCCTGCCGCTGCACGCGATTCCGGATGAGGAAGTGCAGGTGGCGGAGGACCTGATCTATGACCGGCGCGCCGATGGCTACGACCCGCTGCACGTCTTTATCGAGCTGTTCCAGGACCGGACCGAGGCCAAGACGGAGAAGGTCCGTCCGGAAACCGTCGAGGAACGGCTGAAACAGCGGATTGTCGACGGTGACCGCCAGGGGCTCGAAGACGACCTCGAAGACGCAATGACGACCTATCCGCCGCTCGACATCATCAACGACCATTTGCTGAACGGCATGAAGGTGGTCGGCGAACTGTTCGGCGCCGGCAAAATGCAACTACCCTTCGTGCTGCAATCGGCGGAGACGATGAAGGCGGCGGTCGCCTATCTCGAACCGCATATGGAGCGGGTCGAGGGCGAGGAAAAGGGCACCATCGTCCTGGCCACGGTGAAGGGCGACGTCCATGATATCGGCAAGAACCTCGTCGATATCATCCTCACCAACAACGGCTACAAGGTCGTCAATCTCGGCATCAAGCAGCCGGTTGCGACCATCATTGCCGCCGCCAAGGAACACAAAGCCGACGTCATTGGCATGTCCGGTCTGCTGGTGAAGTCGACCGTGATCATGCGCGAGAACCTGGAGGAGATGACGCGCGAGCAGATCCGCACGCCGGTACTGCTCGGTGGCGCCGCGCTGACCCGGCGCTATGTCGAAGAGGACTGTGCCAGCGCATACTCAGGCCGGCGCGTCGCGTATGCCCGCGATGCGTTCGACGGCCTCGACCTGATGGCGCGCGCGGTTGACGGCACGTTCGACGATCTGGTTCAGAAACGCGACGACATCCGCAAGTCGAAGCCGAAACACAGCAAGCGCGAACTCGGCAAGCCGACGCTGCCGACGCGGCCGATCGACCATGAGGAAATCCGCCTGAAGCGCGAGGAACTGCGCGAGGGTGTTGAGATTCCGACCCCGCCGTTCTGGGGCGGCCGGATTATCGAGGATATTCCGTTGAAGTCGCTGCTGCCGTTCCTGAACGAACGCATGCTGTATCAGTTCCACTGGGGCTTCCGGAAGATGGGGCGCACGCTGGAGGATTATCTGAAGTGGGCGCAGCAGGAGGTGAAGCCGACCCTGGTGAAGCTGGTCGACCGATGCATCGAAGAGGACATCCTGCATCCCAAGGCGGTCTATGGCTACTGGAAGGCCGCTAGCGATGGCGACGATCTGGTGCTGTTCGATGAGGAGGGCGCCACGGAGGTCACCCGCTTCAGCCTGCCGCGCCAAGCGCGTGCCGGCGGCATCTGCATCGCCGATTTCTTCTGCGAAGCCGACAGCGGCCAGCGCGATGTGATCGGTTTGCAGGCCGTCACTGTCGGTCAGAACGCCTCCGACGTAGCGCGCGAGTGGTTCGAGCAGGATCGGTACCAAGACTATCTCTACCTGCATGGCCTCGGCGTCGAGATGGCGGAGGCCCTGGCTGAGTACGTGCACAAGCGGGTGCGGGCGGAACTGGGCTTCGGCCACGAAGACGCGCGCGAGTGGGACAAGCTGCTGAGCCAGGGCTATCGCGGGTCGCGCTATTCCTTCGGCTACCCGGCCTGTCCGAACCTCGCCGACCAGCAGAAGATCCTCGATCTGCTGGGGGCCGACCGCATCGGCTTGGAAATGGGCGAGGAAGACCAACTCCACCCGGAACAGTCGACCTCGGCCATCGTCGTGCATCATCCGCAGGCGAAGTACTTCAGCGTCTGACGGCCTCGCCCGCCGGTGTCGGATCGGTGGGCAAAATCATCGGACCGGAGGATCGGTCCGGCGTATGATGGCGCTGCCGCCGTGATTCCGGCGGCGCCACTCGCCGACTATCCCCGATGGACCTTGCCGATCTCCCGAGCCTCGTGCCTGCCGACCTGCCGCTATGGGCGGCGGCGCTGCTGGTGGCGGTGAGTGCGGGGACGTCCTTCATTGCCGCCGCGTTCGGTCTCGGAGGCGGGGTCGTGCTGCTGGCGGTGATGGCGACTTTCCTGCCGGTCAGCATCCTGATCCCTGTCCATGGCGTGGTGCAGATCGGTTCCAACGCCGGGCGTACCCTGGTGATGGCGCGGCACATCCGCTTCGATATCCTGCTGCCGTTTGCGGTTGGCAGTGTGATCGGTGTCGCCGTCGGCGGTTTGATTGCCGTGCGCCTGCCGGACTGGTTGTTCAACATCGGCCTGGGTCTGTTCCTGCTGTGGGCAGCGTGGGGCAAGGCGCCGCCGGCGATGGGCCGGCGTATGCTGGCTCTCGGCGGTGCCGTGTCCAGCACGCTCACCATGTTCTTCGGCGCGACCGGTCCGTTCGTTGCCGCCATTCTGAAGACGCTTGGCCTCGACCGAATGCAGCACGTCGGGACGTTCGCCGCCTGCATGGTCGCGCAACACTGCCTGAAGGTCGTCGTGTTCGGCCTGCTGGGTTTCGCCTACGCGCCCTGGCTGCCGTTGATCGTCGCCATGATCGCGACCGGATTCATTGGCACACTGATCGGCCGGCGCGTGCTGCATGGCTTGGGTGACCGGCGCTTCGGTATTGCGCTCAACACGATCCTGACGCTGTTGGCGCTGCGCCTGATCTGGCTCGGTATCGAGGCGCTGTTCGGACCGTTCGGGTGACCGCGCCATCGGCGATCGATGCGCCGGCCATCGTCGCAGGCCGTGTGACGCACGGTTGGCAGACCGCGGCGATCTGCTTTCTGATGGCGACCTTCGCCTGGGGCGTCGTGTTCTACGGCCACAGCGTTTACCTCAGTGGCTTTCAGACTTATCGCGGCTGGTCCGCGTCGTTGATCTCGACGGCGATCCTCACATTTTGGCTCTGCACCATTCCGGCGACGCTGGCGGTGGGACACGTTGTCGACCGGTTCGGACCGGTGCCGGTGGTTGCAGGCGGTGCCCTATGCGTCGGTCTTGGCGCTGGGCTGATGGGACAGGTGACGGCACCGTGGCAACTTTTCTTCGTCTATGCGGTCATGGGATTCGGTTACCCGGCCTTGGGCACCGCCGGGATCAGTGCCGCCCTGGCGCCGTGGTTCGATCGCCGGTTTGGGTTCATGCTTGCACTGGCCCTGACTGGCGCGAGCCTTGGCGGTGCGACCATTCCACCGCTCGCGGTATGGCTCATGGTGACGTCCGGGTTCGGGCCGGCGATGGCGGCGGTCGGTGGGGTGACCTTGGTCGTGCTGTTGCCGGCCGCGCTGGTCATCTGGCGCACGGCGCGCCGTACCGGACGGTCGCCGGATGCCGCAGCCCCAGCAACAGACGTCAACTTTCGACCGTCGAGCGTTCTGCGGAGGCCGCTGTTCTGGCGCATTGCCATTGGCGGCGCGCTGGGGCTTGGCGCGCAGGTTGGTTTTCTGGCGCATCAGATTCCGCTGCTGGCCGGCGATCTTGGCCAGCAGGGAGCCGCGACCGCCGTTGCGGTTGTGGCCATCTCGGCGGCCGTCGGGCGCGTTGCGGTCGGTGCCTTAAGCCGTTATCTGATGGAGACCCGGCTGACCGCAGGCAGCTATCTGCTGCAGGCAGCCGGATACCTCATCCTGTTGCTGGCGGCAGGCAATCCAGCGTTGCTCTATCTCGGCTGTGCCATAGCCGGGTTCGTCGTTGGTGCCATCGTCATGTTGCCGCCGATCCTGGTGCGCAAGGCTTTCGGCACCGCCGGCTATGGCCGTATCTACTCCATGGTCGCCGTGGCGCTATACACTGGCGCGGGTTTAGGGCCATGGATGGCGGGCCTGACACGGGATCTATCCGGTTCCTATGACTTGGCTCTATGGGTGTTGATCGCCATGCACGTGGCGGCAGCCGGCTTCTTCGTGACCATGAAGCTGCGGCCCCCGGCGCCGGCGTAGCGCCGTCAGATCGGCTCGGCGTCGATCAGCACACCGGCCAGCAGGGCGGGTTCGTCGCCTTTGTTGACCCAGGCGTGATTGGTACCGCGTTCGATCACCACGTCGAACGGCTTCATGTCGACTTCACCTTCGTCGAGGATCAGCGTCACCTCGCCGCGCAACAGGATGATGTAATCCAATGTGTCGGTCTTGTGCATGCCGGGCTGGCCGGACGCGGCATCGTGCTCGCGGCTGGCGCCCATGCGGGAAAACTGTTCGGCATCGCGGCGCATGCGTTCTTCGTCGCTCAGGTCGGCGTCGAGTGCGGCCGGCATGATCTGAAAGTACCGGAACACGCTGCCGTTCTGCGGCGGCAACAACTGCACCGTCACGTCGGCGGCATCGTCGTCGCCTTCGTTGCTGGCGGGCGTCCGGTCCGTGCGCCACAGGTCGATGAGACCCCGGCCGGGTCGGTGCGGGTTCTCCAGTTTATGCGGTGTCGGGCCGTCCGAAATGAAACAGGACTTTCCGTCATGCGTGTGACCGGTGACGATACGGCGGACATCGGGCAGCATTTCTTCCTCCTTGAACGACTGATGGCAGACACGAACCTAACCCCGCGTCTGCCATCAATCGACCGATGTCTTGTCGAGGCCGGCTACCAGGCGAAGCTGTCGCCGTCATAGTTGCGGAAGGTGCCGGTGTCGGCGGCGGTCAGCGTGGCGATGACCTTGCGCATGCCGCCGGCGCTGTCTTCCACCGACACGGCCGCGTTGGGGCCGCCCATGTCGGTACGTACCCAGCCGGGGTGGAAGCACGTCACGGTGACGCCGCGCCCGGCAAGGTCGTTGGCCAGACATTTCATCACCATGTTCACGGCTGCCTTGGACGAGCGGTAGACGATGGAATCCGGCGCCTCGTTGAGCGTGATCGATCCCATGCGGCTCGACACCGTGATCAGCTTCTTTTGCTCACTGGCCGCGACATTGTCGACAAGCGCTTCGGTGACCCGCATCGGGCCGAGCACGTTGGTGTTCAGGCAGTCGGTCCAGTTCTGATAGTCGACATCGCCCAGGCGTGCATTGCGCTGGCCGATGACGCCGGCGTTGTTGATCAGGACGTCGATCGGCGTGTCGCCCAGTTCCTGCTTCAGGGCTTGGGCCGACGCCTGATCGTCGACGTCGAGCTGGTGAATGGAAATCTGGCCGCCATGGTCGGCGGCCAGAGACTGAAGATCGCTTGCGGCCGCGGGATTGCGGCAGCAGGCGAGCACGCGCCAGCGATCTGCGACATATTGCCGGACAAATTCCAGTCCGATGCCGCGACCGGCGCCTGTGATAAGTACGCTAGGCATGGCGCGAGCCTAAGCCGCAGTACCGGACCGGTAAAGCCCATCACCCGACACTTTTTTGGTCGCGCATGGCACACAGCGCCTCCGCGATTTGCACGGCGTTGAGCGCCGCACCCTTGCGCAGGTTGTCGCCGGTTACGAACAGGACGAGGCCGTGCTCGACCGTTGGATCGCGGCGCACGCGACCGACAAAGACAGGGTCGCGGCCGGTCGCGGCCAGTGGATTGGGGACGTCGTCGAGTACGATGCCCGGGGACTGGCCCAATACGTCCAACGCTGTTTCGACAGAAATGGCGCGCTCGAACTCGGCGTTGATGGAAAGGGAATGGCCGGTAAAGACGGGTACCCTGACGCAGGTGCCGGATACCGGCAGCTCCGGGATCTCCAGGATTTTGCGGCTCTCGTCGCGCAGCTTGATCTCTTCTTCGGTGTAGCCGTCCTCGACGATCCTGAAGTTGAGCGGTACGACATTGAAGGCGACCGGCACCGGCCATTTGTCTGGTTGGGGGAAGGCGACGCCGGCGCCGTCGTACGCCAGCGCTTCGGTCGAGGTGCCGGCGTGTCGATTCTGGCTTTCCAGTTCACTGACCCCGGCAATGCCGCTGCCGGACACCGCCTGGTAGGTGCTGACCACCAGTCGCCTCAGACCCGCCAGAGCGTGCAAGGGCTTCAGCACCGGCATCGCGGCCATGGTGGTACAGTTCGGGTTGGCGATGATGCCCTTTGGCAGCCTTCCCAGGGCATGCGGGTTCACTTCCGAAACGACCAGCGGCACATCCGGGTCCATGCGCCAGGCGGACGAGTTGTCGATCACGATGGCGCCGGCATGCGCAACACGGGGCGCAAGTTCGCGCGACGTGCTGGCACCGGCAGAAAAGAACACGACATCGAGCCCGGCGTAGTCCGCGGTCGCGGCGTCTTCGACGGTGATGTCGGCGTCTCGCCAGCGCAGTGTCGACCCGGCCGAGCGGGCGGAGGCAAACAGGCGGATGGAGGCCACGGGGAATGCCCGTTCGTCGAGCAGGGACATCATCATGCCGCCGACAAGGCCGGTGGCGCCGACGATGCCGACATTCAGCGGGCCGGATTGGGGGAAGGAACTCATAACTCGCGTCTCCTCTGCAGTGCGGAGGCGCGGGGTGTAGCCGATTGTTTGACAGGCGACCCCGCGCTTCGGCGGGATCGGTAGGAAAGGTGCTGACTAGAACACGCGCAGACCAACCGACGCCCCGCCGCAACGGGTCGGTTTTGTGGTGGTCGGCGTTTTCAACGTCGCGCGCATGATGCGGCCCATTTAGTTGCGCGCCGACCGAAAGTAAAGCGTTATGTTGGCGCTGGGTTCAGCAGCCGGCGATAGATCGGCACGGCGATGCTGGGCAGCATGTACATCGGCAGCTGCGCCAGGGCGAAGAAGACCACGACATCGATGTCCGCGCGGTCCGCCAGCACCGCCAGCACCAGACCCATGTTGCAGTTGCCGGTCATGTGCCCGGCGGTGAAAGCGACAAAACGCCCCGCGCGCAGGAACACGATGGCGCCCAGCACCTGCAGTAGGGCGTTGGCGGCGAAGGCGACCAAGACGGTCAATACAACGAAGCCCGGCCGGTCGAAGAAGAATGCGGTAACGCCGTCCATGATGGCGATGGCGAACACTACCAGGCCGAAGACGGCAAGACCGTCGATGCTGCGCGCCTGCCGTTGCAGAAACGCGGGCGACAGCACCCAACGCTTCAATACGGCGGCGATAGCGAATGAACCGCCGATCAGCGCGGCCAGACGGGCCATGAATTCGAACAGGCCGATGTCGAGTTCAATGCCGAGCAGCCACAAGGCCATTGTCGGCAGGGTCAGCGGTACCAGCACATGGGTTACGAGGACGGCAGCGACGGCAAACGCGGCGTCGAGCCCCATGATCAGGGCGAAGGCCGGTGCCGAGGTGATCGGCGGTGCCGCCGCCATCAGGATAAGTCCGATTTTCAGCCCGTCGGGCAGGGGCAGTGGGGCCAATGCGGCCCACATGACCAGCGGTGAGGCCAGCAGCGAAAACAGCGTGAAGCCGGCGATGAAGGCGGGGCGACGCAGGTGCGCCGTCACGTCGGAGAAGTCGAGCCGCAGCAGCGCTAGGATCAGGTTGATGAAAATGACCGGGACCAGCACCGGCCGCATGAACTCCGCCACCGGCGGCAGGGCCAGACCCAGCAGCACCCCGATGGCCAGCGACCGGGTCGCGTGCCGGGCGAGAAAATGCAGCAGCATTGTCAGTCCGCTCATCCCCCGGGAATGACGCAGAAAACTGCGGCCGTCAATGGTGCCGCATGCGGCGGCCGCCGCCGGGTGCGTGCTTTTGGCGTTTCGGCGACCGGTCTAGCTGCGTGGGTCGCGGGTGTCCATCCAGATCGTCACCGGGCCGTCGTTGATCAGTGCTACCTGCATGTCGGCGGCGAAGCGGCCGGTCTGGACGGGAATGCCGAGACCGCGCAGGGCCTGGCAGAAGCTGTCATAGAGGCGTTGGCCGGTCTCCGGATCGGCGGCATCGGAAAACCCCGGCCGGTTGCCTTTGCGCCAGCGCGCGGCCAGGGTGAACTGGCTGACCACCAGGGCGCTCCCGCTGACGTCCGGCAGGGCCAGGTTCATCTTGCCGGAGTTGTCCGTGAAGACGCGCAATTTCGCGATCTTGCCGGCCAGAAAGGCGACTTCGTCTTCCCCGTCGCCCTGTTCGGCACAGACGAAAACCAGCAGGCCGCGACCGATGCGGCTCACTGCCTCGCCATCCACCGCGACCGACGCCTCGCTGACCCGCTGTACCAACGCCCGCATGTCACTTGCCTTCCGCTGCATCCCGTGTCTTTACGGTTGGGCACAATAGAAACCGCAACCGGACGAACACAATGACGATGGAACTCTGGCTGGCTTTTGTTTTGGCCTCGACGCTGCTGCTGCTGATTCCCGGACCGACGATCCTGCTGGTCATCGGCCACGGACTGGCCCATGGCCTGCGTGCGACGGTGCCCACGGTGATCGGCGTGACTCTGGGCGACATCGTGGCCGTCACTCTGTCGCTCGCCGGGTTGGGTGCCGTACTGGCGACATCGGCGGAACTGTTCACAGTGGTGAAATGGCTGGGCGCCGCCTACCTCGTCTACCTCGGCGTTAGCATGTGGCGCTCGCCACCGCCGGCACTCGACGAGCCGGGCGGCAGGCCTACGGCGTCCGGCCGGCGGCTGGCGACGCGGGCGTTTATCGTCACCGCGCTCAATCCCAAGAGTATCGTCTTTTTCATGGCCTTCCTGCCGCAGTTCATCGATCTCGGCGCACCGGTGCTGCCGCAGACGATCGCGCTTGGCACAACTTTCGTCATCCTGGCGTCCGTCATCGTTGCGGCCTACGGCATCCTGGCCGGCAATGCCCGCGGGCTGTTCAAGCGGCCGCAGGCCCTTGTCGCTGCGAACCGCATCGGCGGCGGCTTGCTGATCGGCGCCGGCGTGTTGACGGCCGGCCTGCGCCGGGCAGCCTAGGCGCCGGCACACTCCGTCATCGCCTGATCGAGGATCGCGATGGCGCGGTCGATTTCGTCGCGCGTCACGGTCAGTGGCGGCGCAATGCGAAAGATGTGTGCCATCTGCCGGCGGCTGACGATGTTGAGATTGGCGCCCAGTTCCATACAGCGCCGGCCGACCGCCATGCCAAAGTCGCGGGCCGGTTCCCTGCTGTGCCGGTCCTCGACCAGTTCGATCCCCATCAGCAGGCCGCGGCCGCGGACGTCCCCCAGGCGTTCGTGCCGCTGCTGCAGGTCCTCGAGGCCGTTGCGCAGATGCGCGCCCATTTCCTGGGCCCGTTCCACCAACCGGTCGCGCACGATGATCTCCAGCACCTTCACGCCGACGGCGGCCGGCAGAGGGTCGGACACATGCGTGGTGTAGAACAGGAAATCGCGGTCGTAGCAGTTCTGCTCGATTTGCGGGCTGGTCACCGTAGCCGATAGCGGCAGGCCGGCGCCAAGCGTCTTCGACAGCGTCAGGATGTCCGGCGCGACGCCGTCATGTTCGAACGCGAACATGCGCCCCGTTCGGCCGAGGCCGGTCTGCGCTTCGTCAAGGATCAGCAGCATGCCGCGCGCGTCGCACTTCTGCTTCAGCGCAGCGAGATAGCCCTCGGGCAGCGGCAGGATGCCACCGGAACTGATCACCGGTTCAACGATAACGGCGGCCAGGGCGCCGACCGATTGGCGGTCGATGGTTTCGAACCCGTAATCGAGTTCCGCCTTCCAGTCATGTACGCCGTTGTGCGTGAATACGGGGCGGTAGGCATAAGGGGTCGGCAGCGTTAGCACACCCGGCATCGCCGGACCGTACCCCTTGCGGCCGCCGGAATAGGTGTTGGCAGCGGCGCCACCGGTCATGCCGTGCCACGACCGGTCGAAGGCGACGATCTCGAAACCGCCTGTGTGCAGCTTGGCCATGCGCAGGGCGGCTTCGTTGCTTTCGCCGCCGGTCGACAGCGGCAGCGACTTGCTGAGCGTCGGCGGCAGCAGGGCGGCAAGCGCCCGGCCGAGTTCGATCACCGGCGGCGAGAGAAAGCCCGAATGCAGATGGTCGAGCTGGCCGATGCCCTCGCGCACCGTCTCGACGATCTCCGGGTGGCTGTGGCCCAGCACGCCGCTCATCTGGCCGGACGTGAAGTCGAGAATCTCGTTGCCGGAGGTGTCGTACATGTAGCTGCCGGCAGCGCGGTCGATCACCTGTCCGGCGAAGTCGCCGCCATAGCGGACGAGGTGTTCGTGTACTGGCGTATCGGTCATGTCGCAGCCTCCTTCGACAGTCACAGTGACGCGGCAGCACGGGCCGCCTGATCGTACAGACCGCTCAGCGCGCGCAGCAGGCCGGCGGCCTCGCCGATCTCCGACGTATCGTAGCCAAGCGTTGCCAGCGACCGCATGAGGCAACTCTCGCGTATCTCGCGATAGCGCTGGCAGGCGGTGCGGCCGGCCTCGGTGGCGGTGTAGAAGATCTCCTTGCCGCGCCGTTCGCCGTGCACCAAGTCGAGCTTCACCAGCTTCTTCAGAGCGTAGTTCACGGTGTGGCTGTCTTCGATGTTCAGCAGGAAGGACAGGTCGGCCAGCTTCTTTTCGCGGTCGCGGTGATTGACCAGATGCAACACCAGCACGTCGAGCGCACCCAGTTCGCCGTAACCGGCCGCCGCCATGCCCCGCACCATCCAGCGATGGAAGGCATTCGTGACCATGTTCAGGCCGAACTCGAATTCGCTCAGTTCGGGACCCAGTTCGGACACCAGATGGGCCGACGAGACGATAGGCGGACCGGCCTTCGTTGGGGTACGGCCGGTCATTCGGCGGCATCCCCGGCATCGGCCGGCGGGCCAAAACCGCCGCCGGTCGGCGTCTGGATCACGAATACGTCGCCGGCCGCCATCTCCGTGCTGTCGGCGCCTTTCAGTTCGTCGGTCGAGCCGTTGGTGCGCTCGACCCAGTTGCGGCCGACTTCGCCGTCACTGCCGCCGGCAAGACCGAACGGCGGTACCACACGGTGGCTCGACAGGATGGAGGCGGTCATCGGCTCCAGGAATCGGATACGGCGCAGCGTGCCGTTGCCGCCATGGTGCCGCCCGCGTCCACCGGACCGGGGCCGGATGCCGAAACTTTCCAGCAACACCGGGAAGCGCCATTCCAGAACCTCCGGGTCGGTCAGGCGCGAGTTTGTCATGTGGGCGTGCACCGCGTCGGTGCCGTCGAAATCCGGTCCGCCCGGCGTGCCGGAACAAATGGTTTCGTAATACTGCCAGCGGTCGTTGCCGAAGGTGAAATTATTCATCGACCCCTGGCAGGCGGCGAGGCGGCCCAACGCCCCGAACAGGGTGTCGACGATGTTCTGCGAGGTCTCGACGTTGCCGGCGACCACGGCGGCCGGATACTGCGGGTTCAGCATCGAGCCTTCGGGGATCACCAGTTCGATCGGCTTCAGACAGCCACTATTGAGCGGGATGTCGGCATCGACCATGCAGCGGAACACATACAACACCGCCGCGCGGCACACCGCCGTCGGCGCGTTGTAGTTGGTATCGAGCTGGGCTGAGGTGCCGGTGAAGTCGATTTTCGCCGACCGGTTCTCCTGATCGATCGACACGGTGACGACAATGCGGCTGTCATCGTCCATGCGATACTCGAACCGCCCGGGCTTCAGCACGTCGATCACCCGGCGCACCGACTCTTCTGCGTTGTCCTGCACGTGGCGCATATAGGCGCGCACGACATCGAGGCCGAAGTGGTCGACCACCCGGCGCAACTCCTGCACGCCTTTTTCGCAGGCGGCGATCTGCGCCTTCAGGTCGGCGACGTTGTTGTGCACGTTGCGCGACGGATAGCGGCCCGACGACAGCACCGCGCGGATCTCGTCTTCCAGGAAGCGGCCACGGTCGACCAGCTTGATATTGTTCAGCAGCACGCCCTCTTCCTCGACCGTCGACGAGAAGGGTGGCATGGAGCCCGGGCTGATGCCGCCGATATCGGCGTGGTGGCCGCGGCTGGCGACATAGAACAACACCTCGGTGCCGGCGTCGTCGAACACCGGCGTGATGACGGTGACGTCGGGCAGGTGGGTGCCGCCGTTGTACGGGGCATTCAGCACGTAGACATCGCCCGGCTGCATGCTGCCCTGATGCGCGCGGATCACCGCCTTGATCGACTCGTCCATCGAACCAAGGTGTACCGGCATGTGCGGGGCATTGGCGATCAGTTCGCCGTCGTGGCTGAACACGGCACAGGAGAAGTCGAGCCGCTCCTTGATGTTGACCGAGTGCGAGGTCTTCTCCAGCACCAGGCCCATCTGTTCGGCGATCGACATGAACAGATTGTTGAAGATCTCCAGCATCACCGGATCGACATCGGTGCCGACGGCGACCCGCCGCGGCAGCGCGACGACGCGGGTCAGGATGAGGTGACCTCGGTCGGTCAGTTCCGCCTGCCAGCCCGGTTCGACCACCGTTGTCGCGGTGTCCTCGCGCAGGATCACCGGGCCGTCGATCTTGTCCCCGGGTTGCAGGGCATCGCGATCGACGACAGGGGTCTGACGCCATTTGCCGTCCATATAGGCATCGACCGTCGCGAGGCGGGGCAGATCGCCGCTGCGGTTCGCTGCCGGCAGGCTCGGGTCTTCGGCCGGTTCGCCGGCGCCAACCGCCTCGACCGAGACCGCCTCGACGATCAGGGCCTTGCTGGTGTCGATGAAGCCATACTGTGCACGGTGCGCGTCCTCGAACGCGGCAACGATGTTGGCGCGGGCGCCGGCCGACACAACCAGCGCCGTGTCGCTGCCGTCGTAGCGTACATGCGCCTTGCGCAACACATCGATGCGGTCGTCGCCGATGTCCTGGTCGTGCAGCTCCTGCACCGCTTCGTTCGCCAGTGTATCGAGGGTGCTGTCGAGCTGTGGCATCAGTGCCTCGTCCAGCACCGCTTCGACGGCGCGTTCGCGCATCGCCCTGATATCTGCCAGACCCATGCCGTAGGCGGAGAGCACGCCGGCGAAGGGGTGGATGAACACCTTCTTCATGCCCAGCGCGTCGGCGACGAGGCAGGCGTGCTGCCCGCCGGCGCCGCCGAAGCAGCTCAGCACGTATTCCGACACGTCGTAGCCGCGCTGGATCGAGATCTTCTTGATCGCGTTGGCCATGTTTTCGACGGCGATGGTCAGAAAGCCGTCGGCGATGGCCTCAGGCGTGCGGTTCTCCCCCGTGGCGGCCTCGATCTCCGCCGCCATGGCGGCAAACCTCTCGCGCACCGCCCCGGCATCCAGCGGTGCGTCGGCGTTGGTGCCGAAGACGTGCGGGAAGTGATCCGGCTGCAGCTTGCCCAGCATCACGTTGCAGTCGGTGACGGCCAGGGGGCCGCCGCGGCGATAGCAGGCCGGGCCGGGATTGGCGCCTGCGGAATCCGGACCGACGGTGAAACGGGCGCCGTCGAAATGCAGGATCGACCCGCCGCCGGCAGCGACGGTGTGGATGTTCATCATCGGTGCGCGCATGCGCACACCGGCGACCTCGGTTTCGAGGGCGCGCTCGAACTCGCCGGCATAGTGCGACACATCGGTCGACGTGCCGCCCATATCGAAGCCGATGATCTTGTCGAAGCCAGCCATCGACGTCGTCCGAACGGCGCCGACGACACCACCGGCGGGGCCGGAGACGATGCAGTCCTTACCCTGAAACAGCCGCGCATCGGTCAGGCCGCCGTTCGACTGCATGAACATCAGGCGCGTGCCGCCGAGATCGGCGGCGACCTGATCGACGTAGCGCCGCAGGATCGGCGACAGATAGGCGTCAACCACGGTGGTGTCGCCGCGGCTGACCATCTTCATCAGCGGGCTGACCTCATGGCTGGCCGACACCTGCGTGAAGCCGATGTCGCGCGCCAACGCCGCCACGGCCCTCTCATGGTCGGTGAAGCGGTAGCCATGCACGAAGAGGATGGCGCAAGAGCGGAAACCGGCGTCAAAGGCCTGCTGTAGTCCGGCGCGGGCGCCAGCGAGATCCAGCGGGACCAACTCCTCGCCGTGGGCAGAATGCCGACCGTCGACCTCCAGTACCCGTTCATACAACAGTTCCGGCAGCTTGATATGCAGATCGAACAGCTTCGGCCGGTTCTGGTAGCCGATGCGGAGCGCGTCGCGGAAACCGCGCGTGGTAACCAGCAGGGTGCGCTCGCCTTTGCGCTCCAGCAGCGCGTTGGTGCCGACCGTCGTGCCCATCTTCACGGCGGCAACCCGGTCGGTCGGGATAATCGCGTCGCGGCCGACGCCGAGGATATCGCGAATGCCCTGCAGGGCGGCGTCGCGGTACTGCTCGGGGTTTTCCGACAGGAGTTTATGGGTGACGTAACCGCCATCCGGCTTGCGCGCGACGATGTCGGTAAACGTGCCGCCACGATCGATCCAGAAATCCCAACGCGCGTGAGTTCCGGTGTTGGTGGCCTGCATCGTCATCATCTATGCTCCTGTAGTTCGATGATAAATTATCGACAAATTATCGATATCATGTCAATGAAGGATCGTAAGCCGCATTTCTGCCGCAGGCGTATGGTCTTGCTCACTGGCGTCGATTCAGCGCGAAAGCTATCGTAGACTGGGTGAGGGTCCGGAAGTGGCATGAGCATTTGGGGAAAGATCATCGGCGGGGTCGGCGGGTTCGCTTTAGGCGGCCCGCTTGGCGCGTTGCTGGGCAGCTTTGCCGGGCATGCGGTCGACCGGTTGACCGGCGCGTCGCCCGGCAACAAGGACGCCACGCGGCAGATCGCGTTCACCATCGGGGTGATCGTTCTGGGTGCGAAGATGGCCAAAGCCGACGGCCGGGTCACGCGTGACGAGGTCGAGGCGTTCAAGCAGGTCTTTCACGTTCCGCCGGAGGAGATGAAAAACGTCTCGCGCGTCTTCAACCTCGCGCGCAAGGACGCCAGCGGTTTCGAACCCTATGCCAAGCAGATTGCGCGCCTGTTCGAGCCCGGCTCGCGCGTGCTGGAAGACCTGGTGCACGGCCTGTTTCATATCGCCAAAGCCGACGGTGTCCTGCACCCCGGCGAATTGGCGTACCTCGCCAGCGTCGCCGGCATTTTCGGCTTCAACGAAGCCGATTTCGCGCGCATTCGCGAATACCATATGGGCCCGGATCAGGCCGATCCTTACACCATTCTCGGCGTACCGCACGATGCCGGCGAACATGAAATCCGCACGGCATGGCGTCAGCTGATCCGGGAAAACCATCCCGACAAGGCGATGGCCGACGGTCTGCCGCAGGAATTTGTCGACCTGGCAAACGAAAAGCTGGCGGCGATTAACGACGCCTACGACCGGATCATGCAGCAGCGAAAATCGGCCTGACCGCCCGATTTTACCGGCAGCAGCCCTTTTCGCCGTGGGTCGGCTCACATATGTTAGCCGTCATGGTCCATGTATTTTTCACGCTGTTCGGTTTGATTGCGGTTTTGTGTATCCCGGGTCTTTGGATCGCCTGGAACGAGACCGTGTTTTTCATTGTCCTCGGCAGCTGTTTCACCTCGCTTGGTGCGGTCATTGCCATGTCCTGGATCTTCAAGGACGAGCTATTGCGCCCGATGATGACCGATTTCCCTGAGCCTATGGAAGAACGACCCGCGGCCCGCCCAGTCATTGTCCACAGTATGGACGATGACGATCCGAAGCCGGGTCCCGGCGTGCGCAGCTGAACGCACCCGATACGGTTGCATTTCCTGCCGGCCGCGCTGGACCCCACGTCGGGTCCGGGCGTAGCATTCCCTCCACGATCTTTCCGACAAAGCGCCTGCCATCGGCCGATTGCGGCATGCGTGGCAATCGGCGCATCGTGCGTACAACAGAACAAGGGAAATGCCATGACCGACGTTCACTTTCGGTCCGCCACTGCACTGGCGGCAATGATCCGCAATCGCGACATCGGCGCCGAGGAACTGCTCGACCACTATCTGGCGCGTGTCGAGAAATACAATCCGGCGCTGAATGCCATCATCTTCACGCAGATCGACAAAGCACGCGAAAAGGCGCAAGCCGCCGATGCGGCGCTGGCCCGGGGCGACGATGTCAGGCCGCTGCATGGCGTACCGATGACGATCAAGGAGAGCTACGATTGGGGCGGCTCGCCGTCGACCTGGGGTATTCCAGCCAATCGCGAGAACTATGCCGACGAAGATGCGGTTGCCGTGCAACGCCTGGAGGCGGCGGGTGCGATCGTGTTCGGCAAGACCAACGTGCCGCTGCTGCTCGCGGACTGGCAGAGCTTCAATGAGATCTACGGCACCACCAACAACCCATGGGACACGTCACGCACACCCGGCGGGTCGTCCGGTGGCTCGGCGGCGGCACTGGCTGCCGGTCTGACGTCGCTGGAGATCGGCAGCGACATCGGCGCCTCGATCCGTAACCCCGCTCATTACTGTGGTGTTTTCGGCCACAAGCCGACCTATGACATTGTGCCGCTGCGCGGTCATCTGCTGCCTGGTGTGTTCGCCGGTGCCGACATTTCCGTTGGCGGCCCGTTGGCGCGCAGTGCGGATGATCTGTCCGTGGCGCTGGACATCCTTGCAGGTGCCGATGGCGTCGATGCCACCGGCTGGCGCCTGGAACTGCCGGCGCCTCGCAAGACGTCGCTGAGAGATTTCAAGGTGGGTGTGATGCTGGACAGTCCGGTCTGCGCCCAGGATGACCGGTTGACGGCGCAGCTGCAGAAGACCGTCGACGCCCTTGCCAAGGCCGGTGTCACCGTTGACATGAACGCACGCCCGGATATCGACATGGCACGGCTAAATCATGTCTATCTGCTGCTGCTGCGCGCAGCGACAGGTGTGCGCATCGGCGACGATATTTTTGCCGAACACGTGAAATCGGCCGCTGCTCGTGACGCCGACGACTGGATTTACCGGGCATACATCGATCGTGGCGTCACGTTGTATCACCGTGAGTGGTGGGGACTGCATAACGAACGCACAGCCATGCGAGCGCGCTGGGCTGACTATTTCAAGGAATACGACCTGTTGCTGTGCCCGAGTGCAGCCTCGGCTGCCTTCCCCCATGATCATGAAGGCGAGCGGCCGGACCGGATGATCCAGGTGAACGGCAAGGCCGAACCCGGCACCGATCAATTGTTCTGGGCCGGCATGTCGGGTGTGGTGTTCCTGCCGTCCACGGTGGCGCCGGCAGGTCTGACGGAAGAGGGTTTGCCGTGCGGTCTGCAGATTGTCGGTGCTCACTTGGAAGATCGCACGACGATCGAGTTCGCCCGTCTGATGGAGCAGGAGCTGGGCGGCTTTGCGCCGCCGCCGGGTTATGACTGACACTACATTTGGCGCTATTCGAGGCGAACTCTTACCGAGTCTTGTGGCTTGCGCATCAAGACAACGTTGACGTAGGCGATTCTTCGACTCTACCGTTTGGGTGATTCGTACGAGTCATCGGGTCCGGCCACTGCCACGCGGCCGGGCTTTTGATTCAACACCCATGTGTTGGACCAAGCCAACGACGGAGGGCACATATGCGTTTCAGGCAAACCTACGCCGATCCCATTCCGGGCGACGTTTATCATCGCCGCATCGGTGATGCCGCAGAGATCGCTGAAGTCATTGAAGTCGGACCATTCGGTTTCAAGCTGCCGCACATCAAGTTTCGCACTCAGTTGATGGGTCACGATGCGGACAGCACCAAGGTCCTGAGTGTCGCCGTTTTTCTTGAGCGGTACCTGCCCGCCAACACTTCGTCTCAGGCGGGCGAGGCGGCCTGAGCCGCAGGTTCTCCGGAAATCACCGGTCGTTCGCGGCGACTGGTCGCCAATCGATGACGGGGCGCACATTGACGACCGGGCGAAAGAAGTACCCTGCGCCCGTGGCCGAGTGTCGAGAGGGGTAGGGTCTCCGGGCGCAGGGTGGGATCAATCAACGCTGATCCTGTCCGAAGATGTAGGTATCCAATGTGGCGGGAACGTGGCGTGACAGCGCTGATCACCGCCTTGTCATCGCTGCGTCAGCATTTCTTTTTTGCAAGGTGCGCTAGCTGTCTTCTTCTTCATCGGGCACCACAGTAAAGCGTACGCGACTGGCGCCGATGATGGCATGGTGCTGTGCGTCAGGCCGCAACTTGTCGGTCAGCGCCTGCATCAGTTTCAGCAATTCATCACGCTGTTGCCGCAGGACGTCCAGTTCATCCTGGGCCGAGTGGTCGTCGTCGCGTTCCGCCAGCAAGGTCCTCAGGAAAGCGATCTCATCCGCGTGGGCTTTGGTCAGATCCTCAACGCGTCCTTCGCATGCCGTCAGCACCCGGTCGAGCGCCTGTTCCCGCGCTTCCTCCAAGCGGCGGATCTCGTCGGCGTGCAGGGCCTGCAGGCGCAGGAGTTCCTGGTCGTACTGGTTCGCCATACGCCGCATTTCCGCGCGCAGCAGCTCGACGGCGGCTTCATAGGTCGATTTGATTTCGGCGAACGCTTCCAGCGAGATGGTGTCGCCGTCATCATCGCCGGCGGGTGGCTGCATTTCGGGCGCCGTTGGAGGGGCGACCGGCGGTTCGCGGTATGCACCTGCGGTTGTGGCGGGGCTGTCGACCGGCGGCGGCGCGTTGCGCAGATCACTGTCTTCGATGAAGACGTAGACCTGATCGTCTTCACCACGGCGGAATTGGACGGTGCCGCTGAACAGGCGGATTCGCAGCTCATTCTCGGTAATGCCGAGCCGTTCTGCGGCTTCCACCACGGGCATCCATTGCCCGTGTTCTTCGTTGCTCATGCGGTTGTCTCTTGCACCGGGGTCGCCATCGGCAAATGCGCTGCGGGCTGAATCCGGCAAATCTGGTTGCACTCGGTCTCTTGGGGCGATCTCACGCTGTGCCACTATGCCGGGTCAGGGGTAACGAAGCGCTTAACGTTCTTACGCTTAGATTCACCTTATAAATGGTGGAATCCAGCAGGTGCGGGCGTCAGAAAAGGTTAACGACAACCGTTCCTGAACTCTAAACCCGCCGCTACGCCGGTAACCTCCTGTCACGAAGGCCGTCGCGCGCATGCCAAACCTGATCAACAAGCCATCGCCGAACTGGAATGCGCGGCCCGATGGGATGCAGGTCGATATGTTGATCCTGCATTATACCGGTATGTGCAGCGGTGCGGCCGCGCTGGACCGTTTGTGCGATCCGGCGGCAGAGGTCAGTGCGCACTATCTGATCGAAGAGGACGGGACGGTATTCGCCCTGGTGCCTGAAACCGCGCGGGCCTGGCACGCGGGCGCCAGCGCCTGGGCCGGCGCGCGCGACATGAATGCGCGGTCGATCGGGATCGAGCTGGTCAACCCCGGCCATGAATTCGGCTATCGGGCGTTTCCCGGACCGCAGATGGTGGCGTTGATCGACTTGTGCCGAGACATTCTCGGGCGGCATGCCATCCCGTCGCATCGGGTATTGGGGCACAGCGACGTCGCGCCGGCGCGAAAGGAGGACCCCGGGGAGCTGTTCGACTGGCGGCGTCTGGCGGGCGATGGCATCGGCCTGTGGCCCGGTGACGCCGACGTTGCGCGATATGCCGCGATGCCGGATGTAGGGGGGGATGATGTCGCGGCTCTGTTGCGCAAAATCGGATACGACGTCGACGGGGCCGGACTTGGCCCCTGCGTCATGGCGTTTCAGCGCCATTGGCGTCCGGCCCGCTTGACTGGTGATGCTGACGTCGACTGTGTTGCCCGGCTTCGGGCTCTGCTTGACCTGATCGACGCAAGCGCCGAAGTATAGGGCACCAGGCGGCCGGGCGGCCGCTCCCGTCTCGGTTCGGGACGGGAGAGGAAAGTCCGGGCTCCATGGAAACACGGTGCCGGGTAACGCCCGGCGGGGGCGACCCCAGGGAAAGTGCCACAGAAAGCAAACCGCCCGGCGCAATCGGCCTCGTGCCGGTGACGCCAGGTAAGGGTGAAAGGGTGTGGTAAGAGCGCACCGCGTTGCCGGCAACGGTGACGGCACGGTAAACCCCACCGGGAGCAAAACCAAATAGGGACGACGAGCCGGCCTCGCGCCGGCAGGCGGGTTTCCACGCTGTCGTCCGGGTAGGTTGCACGAGGCGTCCGGTAACGGGCGTCCCAGATGAATGGTCGCTGCGCGCCCCGAAGATGGCCGGGGCGTCGACAGAACCCGGCTTACAGGCCGCCTGGCGCCTTACCTCGATATCTGATGTCCCGCGCCTTCATTGCTTCAGGCGTCGGGTTTCATGGCGGTGAACAGTCCACCGCCCAGGTCGCCATCGGAGATCCGGGCAACGAAGAACTCGTAGGCATCGATGTAGCGGGCGTGGGCGTCGGCGCCATGCTGACGCACCGTGTCGGGACCCATGCTGCGGAACATCTCCAGCCGCTCTTTCAGGATCTTTTGCCATTCCGTCGACAGATCCGTCATGGCGACGCCGGCGAAACCGGCATCGCGCAGAAATCCGCAATAGGTGTCCGGTTCGTGGATCGCGCTGGCGGCGATCCCGTCTCTCAGTCGCTGCCGCGCGGCGCCATCGAGACCGGAGAAGCCGAGCCAGTCGGTGAATGCCAGCCGGCCGCCCGGCTTCAGGACTCGACGCAGTTCGGCGAACAGCGCCGGTTTGTCGCCGATGTGCAGAAAGGCCTCCTGGCTGATCGCAACATCGAAGCTGTCGACGGCGAAGGGCAGGCGCATGGCATCGCCGTTGGCGAAACAGACCTGCGGCGTCAGTCCGACGAGGCCCGTCAGCCGGTGGGCGGAAATGGCGCGGCTCGCGGTCAGATCGATACCTACGACCCGGCCACCAGTGGCTTGCGCGACATAGCGCGCCGGACCGCCGAGCCCGGAACAGACATCGAGTACTAGATTGCTTGCCGTAATGCAGGTCGCACCGATCAGCCGATCGACCGCTGCCAGACCGCCATAGTGGTCCTGGTCGTGGGGATACAGGTCTTCCGGGACGAGAGTCGAAGGCGATTTCTGGTCGCGCGCCAGCGCCGCCAGAATTTGACGCTCGGTAATCGGGTGTTTGTCATAAAAACTGGTAACCTGAGGCATCATCAGCTCATGGCGTTAAAATGTTCGTCGCTAACTGTATCGCGGAATGCGGGTGAGAGCGCCGAAATTCATCGATGAGAACATAACATGAACATGTTGAATGTTAGAAGCGCTAGAATGTTGATTTCGAAGGTGTCTCGTAAGTGACCGTCGATTACATATCTGCGTAACTCTGGAGTTGATTTTTGACTTAGGTTTATCTTTGCTGTGGGGGTCAATAACAGCGCTGAACCATTGACTCCCATAAAATCCCATGCGATACCATTTCGACCCAAATCGGGTGAGGGCGGACGTGCGCGTCTAGTTGCGTAATTGTGTGTCGCGGCGCGCACGTTCCGCCCCTCCGACTGGCGAGGGGGCCGAAGTGGCGCTGTTCCTATCGAGGTTTGACAACAAGGTGGATCGCAAAGGCCGGGTATCCGTGCCTGCGCAGTATCGCGCCGCGCTTGCTGCTCAGCCTTTTCAGGGGATCGTTGCCTACCCGTCCCCGATCATGGCCACTGTCGAGGCCTGTGGTCTGGATCGTTTCGAACAGTTGGCCGACGGTCTCGACCAGAACTTCAATCAGTTCTCGAACGAGTATCAGGTGCTCTCGAACGCTCTTTTGGGTCGTTCGCACCAGCTTTCGTTCGACAGCGAGGGGCGCATCATGCTTCCGGACGCGCTTATCGAGCACGCAGGCATCACCGACACGGCAACCTTCTCCGGCCGTGGTCGAATCTTCCAGATTTGGAGTCCGGCGGCGTACGAAGTCTTCGAAGCCGAGACTGCCGCGCAGGTCAGGGATGCAGCCCCTAACATCGACACCGTCAGGTTGCTGCGCGACGGGAACTCGGCATGACGGGCTCTGCGCATATCCCGGTCATGCGCGATGAAGTGCTTGCAGCACTGTCGCCTGCCGATGGTGAGGTCTATGTCGACGGTACGTTCGGCGCCGGCGGCTATACCCGTGCGATCCTCGACGCAGCGTCATGTCGGGTGGTGGCGATCGATCGCGACCCCGATGCCATTGCTGCCGGCCGCGCGCTGGAGGCGACCTACGCCGGCCGGCTCACCCTTGTCGAAGGGCCATTCTCGGACATGGCGCGGCTGCTGTCCGGCACCGGCATCGATCGGGTCGATGGTATCACGCTCGACCTCGGCGTCAGCAGCATGCAGCTCGACCAGGCCGGGCGCGGGTTCTCGTTTGCCCATGACGGTCCGCTCGATATGCGGATGTCGCAGGCCGGCGAGACGGCGGCCGATCTCGTTAACAACCTGCCGGAGCAGGACCTGGCGGATATCATCTATCGCTATGGCGAGGAGCGGCGCTCGCGCGCAATTGCGCGCGCTATTGTCGCCGCTCGCGACGTGGCGCCGATTACGCGGACGCTGACGCTGGCCGGCATCGTTGCCGATGTGATCGGCAAGGCCGGGCGCATCCATCCGGCGACCAAAACCTTTCAGGCCCTGCGCATCTACCTCAATCGCGAGGTGGACGAACTACGCGCTGCGCTGACGGCGGCGGAGCGTTTGCTGGTCGCGGCCGGGCGTCTGGTCATTGTGTCCTTCCAGTCGATCGATGACCGCGAAGTGAAGCGCTTCCTGGCGGAACGAGCCGGCCGCCTGCCATCCGGTTCGCGTCATCGCCCGGACATGCCAGCGCGGCAGCGGCCGACGTTCCGGCTGCTGCGCGGCAAGGCCGACAAGCCGAGCGATGCCGAAGTGGCGGCCAATCCCCGCGCGCGTTCGGCGCGGCTGCGCGCGGCGGTGCGGACCGATGCGCCGGCCTGGGAGGCGGCATGACCCGGCGATTGACCATACTTGCCGTCCTGATTGTCGCCGCGGTTTCGATCGGCCTGTACGAAATCGAAGCGCGTGTTCGCGAGGTGTCGCGCGATCTGGCCAGCCTGAATGCCGAACTGGTGCGCGAACAGCAGGCCATCCGCGTGTTGCGTGCGGAATGGAGCTATCTCAGTCAACCCTCGCGCCTGCAGACGCTGGCCAAACACTATCTGCCGCTGCAGCCGCTGGCGGCGCATCAGTACGGCAGGTTGGCCGAATTGCCGATGCGGCCGCCGACGCTCGCCGATGGCGATCTCGGCATCGGTCGCGGGCCGGTCATGCGCGGCGGCGTCCCGATACCGGGCTGGAAGCCCCACCGGCGCGCGGGCGTACTGGTGGCAACTCACGAGGTGGACAATGGATAACGCCCAGAATGCGGCCCGACTGCCGTCCGCCGGCCATATCGAACTGGTTGGTGCCGAGGCGGCAGACGTGCGCCTTAGCCACAACCGTCTTGCCTTCGCCGCGTTGGCCTTCGTCCTGTGCTTTGTGGTGTTGGCCGGCCGCCTGGTCGAGTTGACGGCGTTCTACGCGCATGGTGAGCCGACGACCGAACGGGTGTCCGCCGCCGGCGATCGCGCCACGGAGCGTGCCGACATTGTCGATCGCCATGGTTCGCTTCTGGCGACCAATCTGGCGACGGCATCGCTTTATGCGGACCCCGCCGTGATCGCCGATCCGGTCGCCGCGGCTGATGCCTTGCGCACCGTGCTCCCTGACCTCGATCGCAGCGACCTGCTTGATGTGCTGGCGTCGAACAAGCGCTTCGTTTGGATTAAGCGGCGCCTGACCCCGCGGCAGCAATACGCCGTCAATAGCCTCGGCGTTCCCGGCCTGCAGTTCCAGCACGAGGAGCGTCGGGTCTATCCGCACGGCGCCCTGGCCGCGCACATTCTTGGCCATGTCGATGTCGAGGGTGAGGGGCGGGCCGGCGTCGAACGCTTCTTCCAGGATCAACTCATCGACCGTTCGCGCGGTCGCGCGCCGCTGGCGCTCACTGTCGACATGCGGGTTCAGCATGTCGTCCATGATGAGTTGCGGGCGGCAATGACAGAATTCAAAGCGGTTGGCGCTGCCGGTGTCGTGTTGGACGCAAATACTGGTGAAGTAATATCGCTGGTATCGCTGCCGGATTTCGATCCGAACAATCCGGGAGACGCCAACAAACCTGGCGATTCACTTCAAAAGCGCGGCTTTAATCGTGCCACATTCGGCGTTTACGAACTCGGGTCTGTCTTCAAGGCGTTCACGGTCGCGATGGCACTCGACAAGGGAACTGTAACGATTTCAGATGGTTACGATGCAACCAAGCCGTTGCGTGTGTCCCGTTTTACGATCCGGGACGACCATCCGAAAAAGCGCTGGCTCTCAGTACCTGAGATCCTTATCTACTCGTCCAATATTGGTGCCGCGCAAATGGCGCTCGATGTCGGGTCGCACGATCTGCTCCGTTTTCTGGACAAGGTCGGGATGCTGAGCCGGCCGGGCATTGAGCTGCCGGAGCTGGGCCGCCCGCAACTGCAATCCCCATGGAGGGACATCAACACCATGACCGCGGCCTATGGCCACGGCGTCGCCGTAAGTCCGATGCAGATGGCTACCGGTTTTGCAGCCCTGGTGAATGGTGGGGTCATGGTGCGGCCGACCTTGCTGCCGCTCGATGGCGACCTGCCGGTCGGCACCCGCGTGATCTCACAGCATACCTCAATGCTGATGCGCAAACTGTTGCGCCTGGTCGTGACCGAGGGCACCGGCGGCAGCGCGGACGTGCCGGGTCTGCTGGTCGGCGGCAAGACCGGTACCGCCGAAAAGCCGTCGGAGCGTGGTGGTTACAACCGGCGCTCGCTGCTGTCCTCGTTCATCGCCGCATTTCCGATGAACGACCCGAAGTACGTTGTGTATGCGATGCTTGATGAGCCCAAGGGTAACAAGAAGACCCACGGTTTTGCGTCCGCCGGCTGGACCGCCGCGCCGACTGCCGGCCGCATCATCAGTCGCATTGCCCCCCTGCTGGATGTCCGGCCGGTCGACGAAGAGGCGCCGGAGATCCGCCAGGCCATGGACCTGCCCAGCCACAGCCGGGAACCGAAACTTGCGTCTGTCAGCGCTGATTGAGACGGGCATGGAACGCCAGCCCGATATTGAGATCACCGGCATGACCGCCGACAGCCGGCTGGTCGAGCCGGGCTATCTCTTTGCCGCGCTGGAGGGAACCCAGGACAACGGGGCGGACTACGCGCGCGACGCGGTTGCGCGCGGGGCTGTCGCCGTGCTGGCGGCGCCGGGTGCGGTTGCCAATGATCTTGGCGTCCCCGTGGTCGAGGACGATGAGCCACGTCGCCGCCTGTCCTTGTGCGCGGCACGGTTCTACGCGCCGCAGCCGGACACCGCGGTGGCCGTCACTGGAACGAGCGGTAAGACATCGGTGGCCGATTTCGTGCGTCAGATCTGGGCGGCCGACGAGGTCGCCGCGGGCAGCGTCGGGACTCTGGGCGTTGTGTCGGATGCGGTGAACCGAAAGCTGCCGCACACGACGCCTGATCCGGTATCGCTGCATATAGCCTTGCGCGAACTGGCGGAGGCCGGTGTCGATCACGTTGCGATCGAGGCATCGAGCCATGGTCTCGATCAGCGCCGCCTCGATGGCGTCATCTTAAAGGCGGCGGCGTTCACCAACCTGAGCCGCGATCACCTCGACTACCACCCCACCTGGCTCGACTATTTCAATGCCAAGCAGCGCCTGTTTGACAGCGTGTTGCCGGCGGGCGGCGTCGCGGTATTGCCGGCGGGCTCCGAATACACGGAAGCATTGACCGACACCTGCAAGCGCCGCGGCCAGCGTATCGTGACCTACGGTATCGATACCGGTGACCTGCATTTGCTGCAGCGTGATCTGCAGCCTGACGGCCAGTCGCTCACCCTGTCTATTTTTGGTGCGACCGCCCATCTCACGCTGCCCCTGATTGGCGAGTTTCAGGCACTCAACGTATTGTGTGCGCTGGCGTTGGCGATCAGTGCCGGGACCTATGCCGACCGGGCACTCGCGGCGGCGCAGCAGATCAAGGGCGTGCGCGGCCGGCTTGAGCCTGTGGCGCGCACTGATAACGGCGGACATGTCTTCGTCGACTATGCCCACAAGCCGGACGCACTGAAGAACGCGCTGCTGGCGCTGCGGCCGCATACAAAGGGCCGGCTCATTGTTGCCGTTGGCTGCGGTGGCGACCGCGATCCCGGCAAACGGCCGGAAATGGGTGCGATTGCTTCCGATCTCGCCGATGCCGTGATCGTCACCGACGACAATCCGCGCAGCGAAGATCCCGCAACGATCCGGGCGCAGATGCTGGCTGCCTGCCGTGATGCGCAGGAGATCGGCGATCGTGCGGAGGCCATCCGCGCCGGCGTTGCTTCGCTGCAGGCTGGCGATGTGTTCCTGATCGCCGGCAAAGGCCATGAACAGGGGCAGGAGGTCGCCGGAACGGTGCGTCCGTTCGACGACGCTGAGGAAGCGCGCAAGGCTGTTGCGGCGCGTACTGGAGCGACATCGTGAACGGCGCCCTGCTATGGACCTCAGATGTCGCTGCAGCGGCGACTTCTGGCACGATCACCGTGCCTTGGGAGGCGACGGGCGTGTCGATCGACAGCCGCAGGATTGCTCCTGGCGATCTGTTCGTCGCGCTGGCCGGGCCGAACTTCGACGGCCACGCCTTTGTTGCGGATGCGTTAGCCGGCGGTGCGGCGGCGGCGCTGGTATCACGCCGACCGGACGGGCTGGCCGACGATGCGCCTTTGTTGATTGTCGACGATGTGATGACCGGTTTCGAGGCGCTTGGCGAGACGGCCCGTGCACGAAGCCAGGCGAGGATCGCGGCGATCACCGGCAGTGTGGGCAAGACCGGAACCAAAGAGGCACTGGCCCGCGCTTTGTCCGCCGATGGATCGACTCACGCCAGCGTCGGCAACCTGAACAACCAGTGGGGCGTGCCCCTCAGTTTGTCACGCATGCCGGAGGGGTCCCGCTTTGCGGTGTTCGAGCTCGGCATGAACCATGCCGGTGAGATCGGACCGCTGAGCCGGCAGGTGCGCCCGCACGTCGCGATCATCACCACGGTCGCGCCGGTGCACCTGGAGTTTTTCGATTCCGTCGAACAGATCGCCGACGCCAAAGCGGAGATATTTGTCGGCCTCGAGCCGGGCGGCGCGGCAATCCTGAACCGTGACAATGAACACTACGCCCGTCTGCGTGCCAGTGCGGAGGCCGCTGGCGTCGCCCGTGTGCTGACCTTTGGGGAGCATGAGGAGGCGGATGCCCGGCTGTCGAAACTGGTGGCGCATCCGGCCTGCAACTGCATCACGGCCGACATTGCCGGGACGCCGGTCGTCTACAAGGTGGGCGCTCCTGGCCGGCATTGGGCACTAAACAGCCTGGCTGTTCTGCTGGCGAGCGAGGTGCTTGGCGCCGATCTCGGAAAAGCCATGCTCGCACTGGCTGACATGTCGGCGCCGGCCGGGCGCGGCAGCCGCCATCTGGTCAACGCCGAGTTCGGCAGCTTCGTGTTGATCGACGAGTCCTACAACGCCAGCCCGATTGCCATGCGGGCGGCGTTCGACGTGCTGAACGCGGCGGAGACTCGCCGCCGGGGCCGGCGGATTGCCGTGCTGGGCGATATGCTGGAGCTGGGCAGCACGGCCGAGGAGCTGCACCGCGATCTCGCTGGCGATATCGCGCACCATGACATCGATCTGGTGCTGACCTGCGGGCCGATGATGGCGGAGTTGTCCGCGGCTCTGCCGCCGAACTGCCGCGGCGCGCATACGCCGGATGCGAAAGCGCTGCTGCCGCTTGTTGTGGAAGCCGTGCAGGCGGACGACGTCGTGCTGGTAAAAGGGTCGCTCGGCATGGCAATGGCGCCGATCGTCACCGCCCTGCGCGAGCTCGATCGCGCCACGGCGGCGAGCGGGTAGGGCCGGCGCATGCTGTACAACCTTCTGGCGCCGCTGGCCGACCAATTCATCTTTTTCAATGTCTTCCGCTATCTGACGTTTCGCACCGGTGCGGCAGTGATCACCGCGCTCGTCATCAGCTTCATCTTCGGGCCGATGGTGATCGACTGGCTGCGCAGCCGCCAGGGCAAGGGGCAGCCGATCCGTGACGACGGGCCGGAACGTCACATCGTCGCCAAGCAGGGCACGCCAACCATGGGCGGCTTCCTGATCCTGCTGGCGATGGCGGTGTCGACATTGCTGTGGGCCGATCTGACCAATCGTTATGTCTGGGCCGTGTTGTTGGTGACCGCCGGGTTCGGCTTCGTAGGTTTTGTCGACGACTATCTGAAAGTGACGCGCGCCAACGTGCGCGGCGTGCCGGGCAAGATCAAACTGCTGCTGGAAGTGGCCATCGCGGTCATCGCGGCGCTCTGGATATCAGCCGTCATGCCGGCGGAACTGAAAGATCAGCTCGCGGTGCCGTTCTTCAAATCGTTCCTGATCGATATCGGTATTCTGTTCGTGCCGCTGGCCGTGGTCGTCATGGTTGGCGCATCGAACTCGGTAAATCTGACCGACGGGCTTGACGGCTTGGCGATCGGCCCCGTGATCATCGCTGCGTCGGCGTTTGCCCTGATTGCCTATCTCGTCGGCAACTCCGTGTTCGCGAACTACCTGCAGATCCACTTCGTGCCGGGGTCGGGCGAACTGGCCGTGTTCTGCGGCGCACTGATCGGCGCCGGCCTGGGCTTCCTTTGGTACAACGCGCCGCCGGCCATGGTGTTTATGGGGGATACCGGCAGTCTGGCGCTGGGCGGCGGGCTTGGCGCTGTCGCCGTTGTGACCAAGCACGAACTCGTTTTGGCGATCATCGGCGGCCTGTTCGTGCTCGAAACCGTCTCGGTGATTGTGCAGGTCGCCTCATTCAAGCTGACTGGCCGCCGTGTTTTCCGCATGGCGCCGTTGCACCACCACTACGAACAGAAAGGCTGGGCCGAGCCGACCATTGTCATCCGCTTCTGGATCATCGCCGTCATTCTGGCGCTGTTCGGTCTTGCCACGTTGAAACTGAGGTAGCGGCGTGATCGTTATCGACGCATATCGTGATCGCAAAGTGGCGGTTCTGGGCCTGGGCCGGACCGGCTTGAGCGCTGTGCGTTCGTTGGTTGCCGGTGGTGCCGAAGTGCTGGCATGGGACGATGACCCCAACCGCCGCGCCGCCGCGGTCGATCATGGCGCGCGGGCCGTCGCGCCGGACCGTGACGGTTGGGCCGGCATTGCCGCCCTGGTATTGAGCCCGGGCATTCCGCTGACCCACCCGGCACCGCACATCGGTGCCGTGCTCGCCGACAGTCTTGGCGCTGAAATCCTCGGCGACGTCGAGTTGTTTGCCCGCACGCGGCCGGACGCGGCCGTCGTCGCCATCACAGGGACAAATGGTAAATCGACGACCACCGCTTTGGTCGGACATGTCCTGCGGTCGGCTGGCCGCCAGGTCGAACTCGGGGCCAATCTTGGCCGGCCGGTGCTTGATTTCGACAGGCTGCCGACGACCGGCATCTACGTGCTGGAGCTCTCGTCGTACCAGATAGACCTGGTTCGCAGCCTGCGCCCTGCCGTGTCGGCATTGATCAACATGTCGCCGGACCATCTCGACCGTCATGGCGGTATGGACGGCTATGTCGCCGCCAAGCGCCGCTTGCTGGAGATGACCGGGCCGTCGGCGATGCTGGTCATCGGCGTCGACGACGAATGGTCGCAAACGATTGCCGAGCAGATGGGACAGAAGGGCCGGCGTGTCGCACCCGTGGCCGTTGGTCGGCGCAACAACAACGGCATCTTCGCCAAGGCCGGCGCGCTCTATCGCGCCGCCGGCAGCACCAAGATCTGCGTCGCCGACCTGTCCGGCGTCGAGACGCTGAAGGGCGCACACAATTGGCAGAATGCTGCCGTGGCCTTTGCCATCGCTTCGGCGCTGGGGCTGTCGGATCAGGAAATCGCCAGCGGTATGCGCTCATTCCCCGGTTTGCCGCACCGGCTGCAGGTCGTGGCCCGCGCCGGCAACATCGTCTTCGTCAACGACAGCAAGGCGACCAATGCCGATGCGGCGGCGCGGGCGCTCGCGGCCTATGACGACGTGATCTGGATTGCCGGTGGTGTGCCGAAGTCGGGTGGCATCTCCGGCCTGCACAGCTACTTCCCTCGGGTCCGGCAGGCCTTCCTGATCGGCGAGGCAGCACCGAAATTTGCCCAGACGCTCGACGGGCACGTACCGCATCATCAGGTCGCGGATCTGGAGGCGGCAATACGGGCGGCCTACAACAGTGCGCGCGCCCAAGGCGGCGGCACCATCCTGCTGTCGCCGGCCTGCGCCAGTTTCGATCAGTTCGAGAACTTCGAACAGCGCGGCGAGGCCTTCGCCGACCTGGCCAACATGCTGCTGAACGAAGACCGGCCGTCGCGCCGGGCAGGAGCGGCGCGATGAGTACCTTCACGCGCACAGACACGTCCGTGGTCGGCCGCTGGTGGTGGACGGTCGATCGCTGGACTCTGCTCGCCATCTGCCTGCTGCTGGCGATTGGCGCGCTGCTGAATTTGGCGGCAAGCCCGGCGGTGGCCGAACGCATCGGTCTCGACGGATCCCATTTCGCGCTTCGGCACTTCGTCTTCCTGCTGCCCGCCGTCGCCGTGATGTTCGTCTGTTCGCTGCTGCCCCTGCGCGACACGCGCCGCATTGCAGTCGTCGGCCTGTTCGTTGCCATGGCGCTGATGCTGTTCACGCTGTTGATCGGGCCGGAGGTCAAGGGCGCCACGCGTTGGCTGCACCTGGGCGGCATGTCGCTGCAACCGTCGGAATTTGCCAAGCCGTTCTTCATTGTCACCGCAGCATGGCTGTTCTCCGTCCGGCATGACGACAACAGCGTGCCGGCGACGATGGCCTGCTGCCTGCTGTTCGCGGTCATCCTCGGCATGCTGATCACGCAGCCCGACTTCGGTATGGCGGCCGTGTTCACGGTCGTCTGGTTTGCCCAGTTTTTCTTCGCCGGACTTTCGCTCGCGTGGGTCTTCGGCTTTGTCGTCTTGGCGATCGGCGGGGCGCTGCTCGCCTACGCCATGATCCCACACGTCACCAGTCGTATCGACCGCTTCCTCGACCCGGCCAGTGGCGACAGTTACCAGATCGACCGCGCGATGGAGGCGTTCACCCGCGGCGGGCTGGCCGGTCGTGGACCGGGCGAGGGTCGGGTAAAGGCGGTGCTGCCCGATGCGCACACCGATTTTGTCTTCTCGGTCGCAGGTGAGGAATTCGGGCTGATCGCCTGTCTGCTGATCGTCGCCCTGTTTGCCTTCATCGTCCTGCGCGGTTTCAGCCGGCTGCTGCGCGAGAACGACCTGTTCGTGCTGCTGGCGGCCTCCGGTCTGCTTGTCCTGTTTGGGCTGCAGGCGATCATCAACATGGGCGTGAACCTGAACCTGCTGCCGACCAAGGGCATGACCCTGCCGTTCATTTCCTACGGCGGCTCGTCGCTGCTGGCGACGGCGATCGGCATGGGCATGCTGCTCGGGCTGACGCGGCGCCGTGCCGGCGCCGGGGAGGCTGCGTGATGGGCCCGATCATGCTCAGCGCTGGCGGTACTGGCGGTCATGTTTTTCCGGCCCGGGCTCTGGCCGCTGAACTGTCGTCCCGTGGCCGGTCGTTGGCGCTGGTCACCGATCCGCGCGGCGGCGACTACGAGCGTTTGTTCGCTGGCATCCCGATCTATCCGGTGCGGGCAGGCACGCCGTCCGGTCGCGGTGCGATCGGCAAGATCGGCGCCTTGCTGTCGATCGTCATCGGCACGTTGCAGGCACACCGTGTGCGGCGGCGGCTGCGGCCGGCCGCGGTCGTTGGCTTTGGCGGCTATCCGTCTTTGCCCGGCATGCTCGCCTGTTTGATGTCGTCGGTGCCGACCATTCTGCATGAACAGAACGCGGTGCTTGGCCGGGTTAATCGTTTGCTCGCAAGCCGTGTCCGGGCGATCGCGACCTCGTTCGAACAGACGCGTGGTCTGCCCAACAGCGGCGGCGTCAGGGTCGTCGTCACGGGCAACCCGGTGCGCCCGGATGTGGCGGCGATCGGCGCGACGGACTACCGGCCGCCGTCGTTGGACGAACCGTTCCAGCTGCTCGTGTTCGGTGGCAGTCAAGGTGCATCGGTGTTTGCCGATGTCGTTCCGGCTGCAGTCAAAGCCCTGCCAGAGGCGATGCGTCAGCGCTTGCGGATCACGCAGCAGTGCCGGCCGGGCGAACGGTCGGCCGTCGAAGGGATCTACGGTGATCTCAATGTCACGGCGGCGGTGTCGGACTTCTTTGACGACCTGCCGCAACGCCTGGCGGCGGCGCACCTCGTGATCGCCCGTGCTGGTGCCGGAACGGTCAGCGAGCTCGCGGCGGCGGGCCGGCCGGCGATCCTGGTGCCCTATCCGCACGCCATGGACGATCATCAACGTTTCAACGCGATGGGCCTGACCAGTGCGGGCGGCGCCATCGCTTTTGCGCAGACGGATTTCGACGCCGTAGCGCTTGCCGATGTACTCGGCGACTTGATCGGGGCGCCCGGTCGTTTGGTCGCGATGGCACAGAGGGCGCGCGAGGTTGGCGTGCCGAATGCTGCCGCGAAGCTGGCTGATCTGGTCGAAGCCCTGGCGGACGGCGCGGTACAGAACCGGCAGCTGGCCGAGGGGGTGGCGTCATGAAGGCCATGCCGCTCGACATCGGGATGATTCATTTCGTCGGCATCGGCGGTATCGGCATGAGCGGCATCGCCGAGGTCATGCATACCCTCGGCTATGCCGTACAGGGGTCGGATCAGGCCGAGGGTGCGAATGTCGTCCGTTTGCGTGACCTCGGCATCGATGTTGCCATTGGCCATCGTGCCGCGAACCTGGGCGACGCCCGGGTGGTGGTGATTTCTTCTGCCGTGAAGGCCGACAACGCAGAAGTTGTTGCGGCCCGCGAGAAGATGATCCCGGTGGTCCGCCGGGCTGAGATGCTGGCAGAGCTGATGCGGCTGAAGTGGTCCATTGCCGTCGGCGGTACCCATGGCAAGACGACAACGACGTCGATGATCGCCGCGGTTCTGGATGCGGCGAAGCTCGATCCGACGGTCATCAACGGCGGCATCATCAACGCCTATGGCACCAACGCCCGGCAGGGATCGGGCGACTGGATGGTGGTCGAGGCGGACGAAAGCGATGGCTCTTTCGTGAAACTGCCGGCGACCATCGCCGTGGTCACCAACATGGACCCCGAGCATCTCGACTTTTACGGCGATTTCGACGCTGAGCGCGACGCCTTCCAGACCTTTGTCGAGAACATTCCGTTCTACGGCTTTGCCGCCATGTGCATCGATCATCCGGAAGTCCAGGCGATGATCGGTCGTGTCGTCGACCGTCGTGTCGTGACCTATGGATTTAGCCCGCAGGCGGCGGTGCGTGGTTTGAACCTGACGGCTGCGGCCGGTGGCATGACCTTCGACGTCGACGTCACCGATCGGACGAGCAACGCCGTGCGGACAATCACCGGCATTCACCTGCCCATGCATGGTGAGCACAACGTCCAGAATTGCCTCGCCGCCATTGCGGTCGGCCTGGAGATGGATCTGAGCGACCAGGTGCTGAAATCGGCAATGTCGAGTTTCCGCGGCGTGCGCCGGCGCTTTACGCGCACGGGCGAGGCCAATGGCGTGACGGTGATCGACGACTACGGCCACCATCCGGTCGAAATTGCCGCCGTGCTGAAGGCCGCGCGCGATGTCTGCAAGGGCCGTCTGGTCGCCGTCGTCCAGCCGCACCGCTATTCGCGCCTGAACGACCTGTTCGAGGATTTCTGCACCTGCTTCAACGACGCCGACACGGTGATCGTCGCCGACGTGTATGCCGCCGGCGAAGCACCAATTCCCGGCGTTGACCGCGACGGGCTGGTCAAGGGTCTGACGAGCCGCGGGCACAGGCATGTGCTGCCGCTTGCCAGCGCAGAGGGATTGCCGGCGCTGGTATCCGACCTGACGCAACCGGGCGATATGGTCGTGTGCCTGGGCGCCGGCAACATCACCCAGTGGGCGCAGGCGCTGCCCAACGATCTGACGTCGCGTGCTGCTGGCCGTAAGGCCGGAGCGGGGGCGCCATGATGGCGGCGACCGACATGAACCGGCTGATCGACCGCCTGCCGGAGGTGCGCGGCTCCTATCGCGAGAACGCACCGTTGAAGGACCTGACCTGGTTCCGCGTCGGCGGGCCGGCCGACGTTCTGTTTCGCCCGGCGGATCTGGATGATCTGCAGGCGTTCCTCGTTCCGCGCCCGCGCGACATTCCGGTTACGGTCGTCGGCGTCGGGTCCAACCTTCTGGTGCGCGATGGCGGCGTCCGCGGTGTCGTCATCCGTCTCGGCCGCGACTTCGCCAGGGTCGAGGTCGATGGCGACTGTGTGCGCGCCGGCGCCGGGGCGGCCAACGTGAATGTCGCGCTGGCATGTCGCGATGCCGGACTCGCCGGTCTGGAATTCCTGCGCGGCATCCCGGGCACGATTGGCGGTGGCGTGCGCATGAACGCCGGCGCCTATGGTGCCGAGTTTCGCGACGTGCTGGTCGATGCCACGGCGATCGATGGTCAGGGCACGGTACATAATGTGACGATGGCGGACCTCGGAATGTCTTACCGGCATACCGACGCGCCGGCCGACTGGATCTTCGTCGAGGCGGTGTTGCGCGGTCAGGCCGGGACACGCGAAGCGATATCGGCGCGGTTGGCCGAGGTCAGTGCCGCGCGCCAGGACAGCCAGCCGGTGAAAACCAGCACCGGTGGCAGCACCTTCAAGAATCCGGATGGCGCCCGGGCATGGGAACTGATCGACCGGGCCGGCTGCCGCGGCCTGCGGCGCGGTGGCGCGCAGGTGTCGGAACAGCATTGCAACTTCCTGATCAACACCGGCGGCGCGACGGCCGCCGACCTCGAAGCACTGGGTGAGGAAGTCCGCCGGCGCGTCCGTGAGGCGACTGGCGTCACCCTGGAGTGGGAAATTCGTCGCATAGGCGACCACCTCGGCAGCGTGCAGGAGGCCGGATGATGGCGGCGCACGTGGCAGTGTTGATGGGTGGCTGGTCGGCGGAACGCGAGGTGTCTCTGGTCACCGGCGCGGCCTGTGCGACGGCGTTGCGTGACGAAGGCTATAAAGTCAGCGAGCTGGATGTCGGTCGCGACGTCGCGACGAAACTGGCCGCGCTGCAGCCGGACGTGGCATTCAACGCCCTGCATGGCCGTTGGGGCGAGGATGGCTGCGTTCAGGGTCTGTTGGAGACCATGGCCATTCCCTACACGCATTCCGGTGTGCGTGCGTCCGCGGTGGCCATGTACAAGCCGATGGCGCGGGACGTTTTTGCCGCGGCCGGCATTCCGGTACCGGCCGGTCGCGTCGCAAATGTCGACGAGGTCAACGATCGCGACCCGTTCGAACGGCCGTACGTAGTGAAACCGGTAGCGGAAGGGTCGACCTGCGGCGTGCGTATCGTGCAGGACGGTGACAATGGCCCACCGGTCGGCGCCGACTGGAACTTTGGCGACGACGTCCTGGCCGAGGAATACATCGCCGGACGGGAACTTTCCGTCGCGGTGATGGATGGTCGTGCCCTGGGCGTGATCGAAATTCGCCCCAAACGCGGGTTCTACGACTACGAGGCGAAATACTCCGAGGGCTTCGCCGATCATGTCATGCCGGCGCCGGTGCATAGTGACATTTACGCTGCCGCGATGGCGTGGTCGGAACAGGCGCATACGGCCATCGGCTGCCGTGGCGTCAGCCGCACCGATTTTCGTTACGACGATACGCAAGGCGAGCCCGGTGCGCTCTACATGTTGGAAATCAATACGCAACCGGGCATGACGCCGCTGAGCCTGGTGCCGGAGATTGCTGCCGACACGGGCATGGGGTTCGGTGCGCTGGTGCGCTGGATGGTGGAGGACGCCGGATGCGACCGCTAGCCATTTTCCAGCGCAAAGTGGCCAAGCCGAAGGGTCGCGGTCGCGCGGCACGGCGCAAGGTCGATCCGCTGCGTCGTCATCGCCAGCGCCAGGCTGCGGCACTGATGGTCGTGTCGTTCGCTGCCATTGTCGGCGCCTGGTACATCTGGTCGTCGGGCGTCATCGGCCGGACTGCCGATGCGATGGGCGCGGCGTTCGAGCGGCAGGTGGCCGCCGCCGGACTGTCCGTTGATCAGGTCCTGGTCGCCGGCCGCAAGGAAGTCACGCGCGAACAGGTGCTTGCCGCACTTGGCGTCAAATCGGGTGAGGTGATCTTCAACCTCGACCCCCAGGCTGCCCGTAATCGCCTGATCGGGCTCGGTTGGGTCAAGCTGGCTACGGTCGAACGTCGTCTGCCCAACACCGTGATCGTTGAGTTGCAGGAGCGCGAGCCATTGGCTCTGTGGCAGCGCGAAGGACGCCACCATCTGATCGACCGTGACGGCGTCGTCATCACCCAGAAGGACCTCGGCCGTTTTGCCGCGCTGCCGGTCGTCATCGGCCCGGACGCGCCCGAGGCGACGGCAACGCTGATCGACATGCTGAAACAACAGCCCACGCTGTTCGCCGATGTTGAGGCGGCGGTGCGGGTCGGCGGGCGGCGTTGGAATCTGCGCCTGAAGAACGGTATCGACGTCAACCTGCCGGAGACGCAAGCGGGCGAAGCCTGGGGCCGGCTGGCGACACTGGCGCGCGAGCAGCGCATTCTGGAACGCGATGTCATGGCCATCGACATGCGCGTCCCCGATCATTTCGTCGTGCGTATGACGCCGCCGGCTGCCGAACGTCGCCGCAATCCGGGAAAGGACACCTGACCGTGGTTGCCGGACGTACAGGTTTGATCGCCGCGCTTGATGTCGGGACCACCAAGGTCTGTTGCTTTGTCGGCCGGACGGATCCGGAAGGCCGCTTGCGCGTCGTCGGCATCGGCCACCAGGTCTCGCGCGGCCTCAAGGCGGGCACGATCATCGATATGGACGCCGCGGAAAGTTCGATCCGCGCTGCGGTCGAGGCGGCCGAGCGCATGGCACGCCACACCGTCGAGCGGGTTTTCGTCAGCCTGTCAGGCGGCCATCCATCGTCGCAGATCATCGATGTCGAGGTGGCCATCGCCGGCCATGAAATCCGCGGCAACGATCTTACACGCGCGCTGCATCAGGCCCATGTCCTGGCAGCGCAGCAATCGCAGGGGCGGGAGATCATTCATGCGATCCCGGCGGGCTATGCCATCGACGGCACGCCGGGTTATCGCGATCCGCGCGGCATGTACGGCTCTCGGCTAGGGGTGAACCTGCATGCCGTATCCGCCGTGCCCGGACCGATCCGCAACCTGCGTCAGGTGGTTGAACGTTGCCATCTGGAGACAGAAGGACTGGTCTTGGCGCCCTATGCCGCTGGCCTGGCCAGTCTGGTCGAGGATGAAACTGATCTCGGGGTGACGCTGATCGATATGGGCGGTGGGACGACCAGTATTGCCGTGTTCTACGGCGGTCATCTGGTGCACACCGATGTCGTCGCCGTTGGCGGCGGCCATGTCACCAACGACATTGCCCGTGGCCTGTCGACACCGACCCGCGATGCCGAGCGTCTGAAAGTCCTGCACGGCAGTGCGATTGCCGGTCCGGCAGACGATCGCGATATGGTCGCCGTGCCGCAGGTCGGCGAGAGCGGTGCCGGCTCGGAACAGCAGATTCCCCGCTCAATGCTGATCGGCATCATCCAGCCTCGCATCGAAGAGACGCTGGAACTGGTGCGCGATCGGCTGGAAGCCAGCGGTTTTGCCCGCATGGCCGGCCGGCGTGCCGTCTTGACGGGTGGAGCTTCGCTGTTGACGGGTGTGCGTGAATTGGGTGCGCGCATTCTCGACAAGCAGGTCCGTGTTGGTCGTCCGCTACGCATTCAGGGACTGGCGGAGGCGACCGAAGGGCCGGCCTTTGCCGTTTGCGCCGGGCTCCTGGCCTATGCGGCGCGCGGTTATGACGAAGTCACAATTCAGCCGGATGTGCGTCCGGCCGCCGTTGGCGGCCGCCTCGCGCAGTTCGGTCGTTGGTTGAAGGAAAACTTTTAGCGTTGCCGGACGTGGCGCACCGGCAAGGCAACCGAAGCAACACTAAGTGCCGAGGCAGAAGACGGGATAGAGGGTGAAGGAGGCCAGCATGAGTATCAATCTCAGTGCACCGCAGGTGACCGAACTGAAGCCGCGGATTGTCGTTATCGGCGTTGGTGGCGCCGGTGGCAATGCCGTCAACAACATGATCACGTCGGGTCTGGAAGGTGTCGATTTTATCGTCGCCAATACCGATGCTCAGGCGCTGGCGCAGAGCCAGGCGGAACGGCAGATCCAGCTTGGCGCTACCATCACACAAGGGCTCGGTTGCGGCGCACGGCCCGACGTCGGCCGTGCGGCAGCTGAAGAAGCCATCGACCAGATCGTCGATCACCTCGGTGGCGCTCACATGGCCTTCATCACCGCCGGTATGGGCGGCGGCACGGGCACAGGTGCGGCACCGGTCATCGCCGAAGCGCTGCGCGACCAGGGCGTGCTGACGGTCGGCGTTGTTACCAAGCCGTTTCACTTCGAAGGCCGGCAACGCATGTCGATCGCTGAAGGCGGCATCGAGAACCTGCAGGCTTTCGTCGACACGCTGATCATCATTCCGAACCAGAACCTGTTCCGGATCGCGAACGAGAAGACGACCTTTGCCGAGGCGTTCGCATTGGCCGACAATGTTCTGCATGCGGGTGTCCGCGGGATCACCGATTTGATGGTGATGCCGGGTCTGATCAATCTCGACTTCAACGACGTCAAGACGGTGATGAGCGAGATGGGCAAGGCGATGATGGGCACCGGCGAGGCCGAAGGCGAACGCCGCGCCATCGAGGCGGCGGAAGCGGCTATCGCCAACCCCTTGCTGGACGATGTGTCGATGAAGGGCGCCAAGGGCGTGCTCATCAATATTACCGGCGGTATGGACCTGACGCTTTACGAGGTCGATGAGGCCGCGAACCGTATCCGCGAAGAAGTCGACCCGGACGCCAACATCATTGTCGGTTCGGCGCTGGAAGACGGATTGTCGGGACGCATGCGCGTCTCGCTCGTCGCCACTGGCATCGATGCCGAAGCCTGTGCGCAGCGTCCCAGCAACGTGACACCGCGGTTGGCGGCGATCGGCGGTCGAGCGCTGCCTGAAAAGTCGGATGCCGAGGCGGGCAGCGCTTCGGCAGAAACGATGGCAACGTCGACGTTGACGGAACCGGCCGATGCCACCGTGATGGAGACGTCGGCGGGTGTTGACGTCACGACGACACCGGCCAGTGCGACGGCGGGTCCCGCGGCAGCGGTGGCCATGCCGATGCCGGAACCGATGACGGCGGCGGCGCCTGCAGAGTTGACGCTGCCGGAAGTGGCGGAGATGGCCGCTCCCGAGACTGCCGCCGAGGAAGACGTGGAAGAGGCGGCGGTCGCCGAGCCGGATTTGCTGAAGCTCGACGAGCGCGAACAGGTGCCGACGCCGAAGCCTTATCAGCCGGCGCGTGATCCGTTGGATGTCGAAACCAAGGCGCCGGATGATGCGGCCGTTCCCGAAGCGAAGCCGTTCATTGCGCCCGAGCCGATGGTGCCGCCGCGCTCGATGGAGCCGTTGGGTCGGCCGAATAGCTGGGCCGAATCCGGCGCTGCAGGTGATACGGCTTCGGCGGAGCCGAAGAAAGCACGTGGATTGGCGGCGCGTCTGTGGCGGCGATCGACCACGGGTCAGGAAACGGAGGCACCTGTGGCCACGGCGCCGGCGATGCCCGCGGCAACGATCAGTCGGCCAGCGCAGCCATCGGCCGCCGCGGTTGGAGCAAGCACCGAACGCACTCAATTGACCCAGGACAGCAAGCCGCCGGCACCGGTCGCGCCACCGGCACCACCGGCGGCACCGATGCAGCCGGCCGAACGGTTGTCGGCAGGTGGCGACGATGACGATTTGCTGGAAATCCCGTCGTTCCTGCGGCGGCAAGCCAACTGACCGACGCGGCTGGCCGGCCATGTGCCACTGGCACGAATGCCGGCCAGCCGCAGTAACGAAATGTAATAAAGAGTGATTTGTGGCAGCTTTCTGCGGTTGTTAAAACGCCACGGTACGTTGCTTGTCTTGTAGATACATGTGCCAATGCTTTGGCAGTAACCAACACAGGCATGCAAAGTCGTACTTCACTTGGCGGTCAGTTGATCACTTCAGCATCTTTCTTGTTTTCGGTTGTCTGACGTGACGGATTGATCGCCGACAGCGGACCAGCCGCTGACGACAGAATATGCGATCGCTTCGCCGGTTCGGATTTGCTACCGGCAACCTGTTGCAGGCAATCGATCGCAAACCGGCTGGAACGGTGTAGGGAATAACAAACAAGGGCCCGATTTCGTGTTTCAAAGGGCAAGAGGCGCAGGCGGCTTCGACAACGTGGAAGCCGATATCAACGACGCTAGAGCTTGAACGAGACGCAGAGTTCCCGGAGCGCGGGGCAATTGCCGCGAGCGCATTCGGCAGGGCATAAATCAGGACGACAAGGTTGCCGCAACAACACACTCTGAAAAACCCGATCGGTTGTACCGGTGTTGGCCTGCACAGTGGTGTCAAGGTGCAGATGACGCTGCGTCCGGCGGCGCCGAACACCGGGATCGTGTTCCGGCGCACCGATATCGCTGGGGATGCGGGGATCATTCCGGCGCGGTGGGACACGGTGACGGACACGACGTTGTGCACCACGGTCGGTAACGACGCCGGGGCCAAGGTTGCGACGATCGAACATCTCTTGGCGGGTTTGGCCGGTTGCGGCGTCGACAATGTGATTGTCGAGCTCGATGGGCCGGAAGTACCGGTCATGGACGGATCGGCTGCGCCGTTTGTGTTCCTGATCGACTGTGCCGGTACGATCGCGCAGACGGCGGCACGGCGGTTCGTTCGCGTGCTTCGGCCGGTCTCGCTGGAAGACGGGCTGTCGGAGGTCTCCGTACAGCCGTCGAACGGGTTTTCCGTGGCGGTCGAGATCGATTTCGACAGCACGGCGATTTCTCAGCACAGCGGTTTCTTCGATCTTCACAATGGCGGTTTCCGCCGCGAGATCTGCCGCGCCCGCACGTTCGGGTTCGAGCGTGATGTCGAGCGCCTGTGGTCGCTGGGGTTTGCCCGCGGCGGTTCGCTCGACAATGCCGTCGTCATCGGCAATGACGACGAGATCCTGAACGAAGGCGGTCTGCGTTACGGCGACGAGTTCGTGCGGCACAAAGTGCTCGATACGGTCGGCGATCTGTATCTCGCGGGTGCGCCATTGCTGGCACATTTCCATGGCGTCCGCCCCGGTCATGCCATGAACAACCGGTTGCTGCGCGAGCTGTTTGCCGATCCCGCGAATTGGGACTGGTCGGACCAGGCGCCGGTTGCAACCTCGCCGCTGTCGTTCAACGGCATCGACCAGGCCGCGCTGCGCACCGCCGTCTGATTACACTTCAGCACAAGGCATGAGGTTGGTAGCCGCCCAGGCCGCCAGATCGATGTTTGCGCAAGTATCCCGACGTGCTGACGAGACGGCGCGGCCGCCGCGCTCGGCAGTCGGACTGTTTTCGATCATTCGCAAAGCAAACGCCCCGCCGGCGTGGGGACCGGCAGGGCGATGCGTCGGACAGAAATTCGCCAGCGGCGTCGAACCGCCCCAAGGCCGACGTCGCCTGGCGCAACGATGGTCGCTAGATGACCATCTCTTCTTCTTCGTGCGCGGGCTTTGCGATGGTTTTCACCAATCCGCTCAGCGCGGCACGAACCTCGGTATCCTGGATCGTGGTGAAGTTGCGTACCAGTTCGATGGTGGCGCGGTTCTTGCCCCCATGATCCAGCGGTTGCACATCGGTCTCTTCTCGTAAGCCATCGAAGAAAAACCCGATATCCGTGTCGAGGATACGGGCCATTTCGAACAGCCGCCCGGCGCTCACGCGGTTGGCGCCAGTCTCGTACTTCTGGACTTGCTGGTAAGAGATATGCAGAGCGTTCGCAAGATGCTCCTGCGTCAGCCCTAAACTGGTTCTACGATCACGAATGCGCTCGCCGACATGTGCGTCGACGCGCTTAGCCAATTTCCCCATGTTTTACCCCTAGCACTACTTGATTCCACCAAAATGACATGTTCCGGTGGGCTGCGTGGATGCGGTTCCCCACAACCGCGGATTCGTATCAAGGATTGATACGAAGCAGACTGTCCCCCAAGACAGCCTATGCACGATCAACTCTGCCATAAGCGCACGTGAAAGAAAAGTTACAAAAACGCCTAACAGTTCTGTTTCGGAATTCTTCGATTAGCTATCTGGTGCGCTGAGCGTGACTGGCAAGCAACCGCCCAATTGGTGTAAAATACGTTAATGGAACGGCGAGGCGCCGTAGGTCCGTGCTCAGGTGTAATGTGTTGAAAATCGCTCGAAACTGCTTTTCTCTTGGCGGTCCGGTATTTGCTGTTCTGCTGTTGTCGGCCTGTGGAACGGACGAGGCCGTATATCAGGAACGTCCGGTTGAGGACATCTACAATAGCGCCATGGACCAGTTGCTGGGCGGCCAGCCCGGCCTCGCCGCACGAGATTTTGATGAAGTCGAGCGGCAGCATCCCTATTCCGTCTGGGCGCGTAAGGCGCAATTGATGTCGGCCTACGCCAATTATCTCGACAATGACTACGACGAGGCCATCTTTGCCGCGCAGCGGTTCCTGCAGTTGCACCCCGGCAACCGTGATGCGCCCTACGCCTACTATCTGATTGGCGTTTCGTTCTATGAGCAGATTTCGGACGTCGGCCGCGACCAGAAGATCACCGAGCAGGCGCTGGAGGCGTTGCAGGAGGTGGTCGACCGCTATCCGGAAACCGAGTATGCGCGTGACGCGCGGCTGAAGATCGACCTGACCCGGGATCACTTGGCGGGGAAGGAGATGGAGATCGGCCGCTACTACCTGAAACGCGGGCAGTATGGTGCGGCACTCGGCCGCTTCCAGTATGTGATCACCAACTACCAGACCACGACCCACGTCCCCGAGGCGCTTCACCGGCTGACCGAGAGCTACCTCTCACTGGGGATCAGCGACGAAGCGCAGACGGCGGCGGCGGTGCTTGGCCACAACTTCCCGGGCAGTCCGTGGTATCAGGACAGCTATGTTCTGCTGGTGGACAGCGATCTGACGCCCCAGGCCAACGAAAACAGCTGGATAAGCCGGGTCTGGAAGTCGGTTTTCTGAACGGCAAACCCACCATGCGCCGGGGCAACTGATCCAAGGCATGCTGATCGCCCTTTCCATTCGCGACATCGTCCTGATCGACCGTGTCGACCTCGATTTCGCCGCCGGCCTGTCGGCGCTGACCGGTGAGACCGGAGCTGGCAAATCCATCCTTCTCGACGCCCTCGGTCTGACGCTGGGCGCGCGGGCCGAAGCACGCATGGTGCGCGCCGGTGCCGAACAGGGGTCGGCCACGGCTGAATTCGCTTTGTCCGGCCTGCCGGCGTCCCAACCAACGGCGTTGACGGATCTGCTGAAGGAGGCCGGCGTCGAGTTGTCCGATCAACTGATCCTGCGCCGCGTTGTCACCGCCGATGGTCGCAGCCGCGCCTTCGTCAATGATGAACCCGTGAGCGTCGGCTTGCTGCGGCGGTTGGGCGAAGGGTTGGTCGAGGTGCATGGCCAACATGATGGCCATGGTCTGTTGCGCCCCGCCGTGCATCGAGAGCTGCTCGACGCCTACGGCAAGCTGGGCAAACAGGTGACTGCCTGCGGCGCCGCTTACGCTGCAATGCATGCCGCCGACGAGGCGCTGGCCAACGCGCGCGCGCGGATTGAGACCCTGCGCCAGGAAGAAGACTATCTACGTCATGTGCACGCTGAGCTTGACCAGCTCGACCCGCAGCCGGGCGAGGAGGCCGAACTGTCGGAACGCCGCGCGTTGCTGCGGGAGGGCGAGAAGATCGCCGACGCGGTGCGTGAGGCAGAAGCGGCGTTGTCGGATGGCGGCGGTATCGATGCACGGTTGCGGTCCGCGCAACGTGCGCTGGAGCGGGTGGCGGAGAAGGCGCAGGGCCGGCTCGATGGCGTCCTTGAGGCGTTCGAGCGTACGGCGGTCGAGCTGGCCGAAAGTCTGGCCCAGGTCGCCGATGCAGCCGGTTCGCTGGATCTTGACCCGGCCTCTTTGGACCGCGTGGAAGAACGTTTGTTTGCCCTGCGTGAGGCGGCGCGCAAGCATCGCGTCGGTGTCGATGATCTGTCGGAATTGCGGGAAGATTTCGCCGCCCGGCTGGCGGCGGTTGATGCCGGTGACGTTCAGCTCACCGAACTGGAGACAGCGGCCACTGCGGCCAGAACCACGTTTGTCGGCAGGGCGGAGGCACTGTCGCAGAGCCGGCGCAAGGCGGCTAAACGTTTGGACAAGGCGGTACTGGCCGAACTGGCGCCGCTTGCTCTCGACAAGGCGCGGTTTGCCACGGCGATCGACACCGTCGAGGAGGCGGCCTGGGGACCGGAGGGCATGGATCGGGTCGCGTTCCAGATCGCAACCAATCCGGGCCAGCCGCTCGACGCGCTGAATAAGGTGGCGTCGGGTGGTGAACTGTCGCGTGTAATGTTGGCATTGAAGGTGGCATTGGCGCAGACCCGTGCCGTGCCAACGATGATTTTCGATGAGGTCGATCAGGGCATCGGCGGCGCGGTGGCCGACAAGGTCGGCGAACGCCTGTCGCGGCTGGCGACCGAGGCCCAGGTGCTGGTCGTCACCCATTCGCCCCAGGTTGCGGCGCGGGCCGATCATCACTGGCGCATCGAAAAGAGTGCCAGCAAAGGCAAGTCGATGACTCAGGTGCATGAGCTCGATCCTGAGGCGCGGCGTGAGGAGGTCGCCCGTATGCTGGCCGGTGCGTCGGTCACTGCGGCAGCGCGTGCGGCGGCGGACAGCCTGATTGCCGAAGGCCGGGTGTGAACGACCTGCGGCAGAAACCGGTCGACGGGCTGAGCGAGAGCGAAGCGCGCGACGAACTCGCTGCGCTGGCCGAGGAGATCGCCGAGCACGACCGCCGGTATCACCAGCAGGATGCGCCGACGATCAGCGATGCTGCTTATGACGAGTTGCGCCGCCGCAACTTAGCGATCGAGGCCAGATTTCCGGCACTGGTGCGGGATGACAGTCCGTCGCATAGGGTTGGTGCGCCGGTGGCGGAGGGCTTCAAGGAAGTCACTCACGCGCGCCAGATGCTGTCGCTGTCGAACGTGTTCGATGACGATGACGTCGGTGACTTTCTCGATCGCATCCGCCGTTTCCTCAACCTCCCGGCAGAAGAGCCAATCGAGGTTGTCGCCGAACCGAAGATCGACGGCCTGTCGGCGTCACTGCGCTATGTCGATGGCCGCTTCGTGCAGGGCGCGACGCGCGGCGACGGCACGGTTGGCGAGGACATCACCCAGAACCTCCGCACCATCACGGACATTCCAGGGCGGCTGCCGGACGATGCGCCGCGGTTGTTTGAAATCCGCGGCGAAGTCTATATGCCGCACGACTCCTTTTTCGACCTGAACCAGCGTCAGGAGGCGGCCGGCCGGCAACTCTACGCAAACCCGCGCAACGCCGCCGCCGGATCGCTGCGTCAACTCGACTCGCGCATTACCGCCAGTCGTAACCTGCGCTTCTATGCCTATGCCTGGGGCGAGGTCGCCGCGCTGCCGGCGGATACCCAGTGGCAGGTGCTGCAGTCGATGGCGGACTGGGGCTTCAAGGTTCAGGAGCGGGCGAAGCTCTGCGCGGGTCTGGACGATATGCTGGCCTACTACCGTGACATTGAGGCTGAGCGCGCGGGCTTCCCCTACGACCTGGACGGCATCGTCTACAAGGTCAACCGGCTCGACTGGCAGGATCGCCTCGGCCAGGTCAGCCGCTCGCCACGCTGGGCAACGGCGCACAAGTTCCCGGCGGAGAAGGCACTCACGCGGGTCAACGGTATCGACATCCAGGTCGGCAGGACCGGCAAGCTGACGCCGGTGGCGCGGCTCGAGCCGGTGACTGTCGGCGGCGTTGTCGTGTCCAACGCCACGCTCCACAATGCCGACTATATCGTCGAGAAAGACATCCGTGTCGGCGACACGGTACGTATCCAGCGTGCCGGCGACGTCATCCCGCAGGTGCTGGAGGTTGTCGATGCGGACCGTGAGGGGCGTGGTGCAGCCTACGATTTCCCGACCGAGTGCCCGATCTGTCATAGCCATGCGGTGCGTGAGGAAGGCGAGGCCGACACCCGATGCACCGCTGGTCTGATCTGTCCGGCCCAGGCGGTGGAACGGTTGCGCCATTTCGTCGCTCGCGATGCGTTCGACATCGAAGGGTTGGGCGAGAAACAGATCCGCGCCTTCTTCGACGCCGGCTTGGTACGGGAGCCGGCCGACATCTTTACGCTGGCCACACGCGATGGCCAAAACGACCAGAAACTTGAGGCGTGGGAAGGCTGGGGCGAAACGTCGGTCGCCAACCTGTTCGCGGCGATCGACCGCCGGCGCGATGTGCCGCTGGACCGGCTGATCCTGTCACTCGGCATCCGCCACATTGGCCAGGCCAATGCCCGTTTGCTGGCGCGCACATATCAGTCGTTCGACGCCTTCCGTACTGCCTTGGCTGCCGCGCAGCCGAGGGAAGGTGAGGCCTATGACGACCTGCTCGATATCGACGGAATTGGGCCGGCCGTCGCCGAGGCGTTACTCGACTTCTTCGCCGAGCCGCACAACCTCGAAGCACTCGACCGGCTGCTGCCGGAGATATCCGTTGCCGACGTGGAGGCGGTCAGCGACAGCGGTTCGCCGGTTGCCGGCAAGACCGTCGTGTTTACCGGCACGCTGGAGAAGATGACCCGGTCGGAAGCCAAGGCGCGGGCGGAGTCGCTCGGGGCCAAGGTGTCCGGCTCGGTATCCAAGAAGACCGACATCGTCATCGCCGGCCCGGGTGCCGGATCGAAACTGAAGAAGGCGCAGGAGTTCGATGTGCAAGTCCTCGACGAGGATCAGTGGATCGAGTTGATTGGCGCCAGCCAATAACCAACCGGAGGAACAACCATGAGCAGCGACCTGGTGATCTATGAGGTCAAGGACCGCACCGCCATCATCACCCTGAACCGTCCGAACAAGTTGAATGCCCTGTCGCATGAGCTTGGCGAAGAACTGCGCGCGGCGTGGCAGCGGTTCCAGGCGTCCGATGAACGGGTCGCCATCATCACCGGTGCCGGCGACCGCGCGTTCACAGCCGGTGCCGACCTAAGCGCCAGCGTGCCGGTCGACATCTGGCGGTTTACGCCAGGGCTTGGCGTCGATGTCGACAAGCCGGTGATCGCCGCGGTCAATGGCTGGTGTATCGGTGGCGGCGTCTGCATCGTCGAATACTGCGATCTGTGCGTCATGGCAGACACCGCGAAGTTCAGTTATCCGGAGGCCAAGGTCGGGGTCAGCGGTGGCCTGATCGCGTCGATGGCGGCGCGCATTCCACACAAGATCGCCATGGAGTTCGTCCTGGTCGGTGAGGAGATGACTGCGCAGCGCGCTTATGAAGTCGGCTTCGTCAACAAGGTGGTGCCGCAGGACCAGGTCATGGCCGAAGCGCTGCGCTACGCCGAAATCCTGCAGGACTATGCGCCATTGGTGCTGTCGACGCTGAAACGGTTCACCGGCGATGTCGTCAACAAGGGGCCGTCGGAACATGCGGGTATCGCCCGACGGCAGACCGAACTGTTGCGCGACAGCGCCGACTTTGCCGAAGGCCGCGCCGCATTTGCCGAGAAACGCAAACCGGTGTTCAAGGGCGAATAGCCAGTGGCATGCCGCGGGCGTTTTGTCACCTCAACCGAGTGCTCATTGCTTTGACTGTATTTCGAGCTGCCTAGGGGCAGGCGCGGATCATCGTCTCAAGGTGGACGTCCGGTGCTAGGCGTCGTCAAATCGTTTGAGGTAGACCGCATACGGTACGCCCCGGATCGGCGGGGCGTCACAATGCCACTCGAAGCCCATGCGCCTATACATCGGTAGAGCGACCGTCATGATCGGACTGGTGTGCAGCGCGATCACTGGCGAACGGTCGCGCCGCGCCCGCTGAATGCACTCTTCCGTCAGCGTGCGGCCGACTCCCAGGCCGCGATGTGCCGGGTCGACCACCAACAGGCGGATGACCGGCCATGCGCGATCGAACCACTCTGCCTTGGATTGCCTGGGACCCACATACCCGACCGCCCCGATCACGTGGTCTTCATGCTCGGCAACGATGAGCTCTGCACGCTTCGCCAGTTCGGACATGCGTCCGACCGATGCGGCCATCGCCGGCCAGTCGTCATAGAGATCGCGGAACTGTTCAAAGGCCGCAACTGCCACCCGGTCGACGGCCTCGGCATCATTGGGGCGAAAGTTGCGCAATTCCATTTGACGTTTCCCGGTCAGCCGCGAGCGCGCTGAACGTCATTACGCCAACTGCGCAGCTGCTAACCGCGCACGTCCCGTCATGCCTGTTCGCCGTTGCGCTCGTTCTCAGTCTTGAGAGCGCCGGCGGACGCGCTTCTCGAAGGCGGTAGCGGCCCGGCGCCCTACAGTCCCAGCACCGCTTTCGCGATGATGTTTTTCTGGATCTCGTTCGACCCGCCGTAGATCGACGCCGCCCGCCGCAGCAGGTGCTCGTTCATCAACCCTTCGCCGTGTTCGGGGCCGATCGCCGGTTCGTTGCGTTCACGCGACGACTCGTCCGCGCGATAGGGTGCGGCGTAGTAGGCCATGGCATCGATCATCAGCTCGTTCAGGTCCTGCTCGATCTGGGTACCGCTGATCTTCAGCGTCGAGGACTCCGGACCCGGTGCCTGACCGGCGCTCATGCCGGCCATCATCCGCAGATTGGTGTATTCCAACGCGTTGAGGCGCACCTCGACTTCGGCGATGCGGCTGGAAAATGTCGGGTCGTCGAGCAGGGACAGACCGTCATCGCGCTCGACCATGGCAATGCTGCGCAGCCGCTCCGTCTTGCGTTTTGACTTCGACACGCCGGCGATGCCGGTGCGTTCGTTGCCGAGCAGGAACTTGGCGTAGGTCCAGCCCTTGTTCTCTTCACCGATCCGCTGGTTCGCAGGGACGCGCACGTCGTCGAAGAACACTTCGTTCAGGTAGTGGCTGCCGTCGATGCTGATGATCGGCTTCACCATGATGCCGGGAGACGTCATGTCGATCAGCAGAAACGAGATGCCTTCCTGCGGCTTACCGGAGGAGTCGGTGCGTACCAGGCAGAAGATCCAGTCGGCGTGGTGGGCGTGCGACGTCCAGATCTTGTGGCCGTTGACGACATAGTCGTCGCCATCGCGGACGGCTTTGGTTTGCAGTGACGCCAGGTCGGAGCCGGAGCCCGGTTCCGAATAGCCCTGGCACCAGAATTCGTCGCCGGACAGGATTTTCGGCAGAAACCGCTGTTTCTGCTCGTCGCTGCCGAAGGTGTAGATCACCGGCCCGACCATCATGATGCCAAACGGGCTGATCCGCGGTGCGTCAGCGGCCTGATATTCTTCCTCGTAGATGAACTTCTGCGTCGGCGTCCAGCCGGTTCCACCATACTCCGTCGGCCAGCTTGGCGCGATCCAGCCTTTGTCGTGCAGAATCTTGTGCCAGATAACGAGGTCGTCCCGGTCGACGTATGACGGGAATTTCTGCACCCGTTCGCGTAGCGTTGCCGGCAGTTTATCGGCGAGAAATGTGCGGACTTCGTCCCTAAAGGCCAGGTCATCCGGGCTGAAATGCAGGTCCATGACGGCGTTCCTCGTTTTTGTTCGGTTCGGCTTTTTGTGCCGATGGTTCTCTTTGCCAGCCGGCACCGTAGAATGCAACCATCGCCGTGGCGCGCCTTGGCGCGTCTACGGACGACCACGTGGATTGCTGCCGGCAGGGAGGACCAGCCATCATGACCACCGCCGTAACCCCCAATGCCAGCCATCACGCTGACCTGTCGCCGTTGGCGTCCCGCTTCGTCGACGTTCATGCGATGCCGTGGGAGGACACGCGTTACCCCGGCGTCAAGGCCAAGACGTTGCTGGTCGACCGGTCGTCCGGCCTGCTGACCGCGCTGTTGAAGATGGATCCGGGCGCGGTCCTGCCCGACCATGAGCATGTGCTGATCGAACAGACCTTCGTCATCGAAGGTGCCTTGGTCTGCGGTGAGGGGACATGTACCGCCGGCAACTTCGTCTGGCGGCCGGCCGGCAGCCGGCATCGGGCCGGGACGCCGAATGGGGCGCTGATGCTGGCGATGTTCCAGATCCCCAACAAGTTCTTCGAGGCGGACGGCAAGACCACAGACATGCTGAACCAGGACTGGGACGCGACATGGGGCAAGGCCGGATCGATGGCGTTGCTCGACTAATCCGGCCTCAAGCGCGAAACCCCGACGACTGCCGGGGTCCGCTGCTTGAAGGCATGCTCCGCTAACGCCGGAATCACCGCCCCTTGTAGGCCGGTGGCCGTTTCTCGATGAAGGACTGCACGCCCTCCTTGGCGTCTTCCATCGCCAGCAGGCGCTTGTTGGTCTTGGCGAATTTGCCCACGGCCGCGTCGAAGCCCTGTTCGACATAGGTGCGCGAGTTCTCGATCGTCGCGCGTACCGCCATCGGCCCTTGCGCGCAGATTTCAGCGGCGACCTCGACCGCGCGGTCGAGCTGCGTGCCTGTCGGCACAACCTCCTGAATGAAATTGAAACGTAGGGCGTCGGTGGCATCGAATTCCTTGCCCGTCAGCAGGATGTGCATGGCGTTGCCCCAACCGGCGCGTTCGACCATGCGGATGGTCGCCCCGCCGGCAGCCATGATGTTGCGCTTCACTTCCAGTTGCGAGAACCGGCAGTCCTCCGCCGCGATGACGATGTCGCAGGCCAGCATCAGCTCGATACCGATGGTATAGGTGATGCCCTGTACCGCGGCCACGATGGGTTTGCTCCGGCGCCGGCCCATCAGGCCCATGGGGTCGACGTTGTCGTCGCCATAGAGCCGTTTGCCGCTGGCCATGAATGGCGCCACTTTCGGCAGGTCCAGCCCGGCCGTGGTGTGCGCGCCGACGGCATGCAGCACGCCGCACCAGACGTCGTCGTCCTGTTCCATCTGGGTATAGGCGTCGCCGATCTCGCTCAGCATCTTCGGGGTGAAGCCGTTCAGCTTGTGCGGCCGGTCGATGCCGATCAGCATCAGGTTGCCACGCTTCTCGACGTTGATCCGCCCATCCGGGTTGTTTGCGTCTTCCGCCATCTTCGTTTCCTCCGATCGTCTTTGTTGCTTAGTTGTATGTCCGCCTTGGTGCCGTGCCTACTGCCGGCCGCCGTCGCAGACCAGCACCTGCCCGGTGATGTAGTCCGACTCCGGCAGGCACAGCAGATAGACCGCGCCCGCCGCTTCCGACGGTCGGCCGGCGCGGCCAAGCGACGTCGCGGCCTTGATGTCGTCGGCCATCGCAGAGGGAAAGCCGACCTTGTACTGCCGCCCGGCGACGTCGATCGTCGCGATCTCGTCGTCGAACGCCTGGGTCAGCCGGGTCTCGATATAGCCGAAGGCGACGGCATTGCAGGTGATGTTGTAGCGGCCCCACTCACGCGCCAGACAGTTCGTCAGGCCGACGATAGCCATCTTGCCGGCGCCATAAGCACCCTGTGTGGCGCCGCCGTAAACGCCGCTGACCGACGAAATGTTCACCACCTTGCGGCAGCGCGGTGCACCGTGCTCAGCCGTTTCCTGCTTCGCTGCGGCCCGGAAGTGCGGTGTTGCCGCCCGCAGGATTCGGAACGGTGCCGTGGCGTGGACGTCGAGCATGGCCTGCCACTGCTCGTCCGTCGTGTTCTGGATTGTCGTGTTCCAGATGTAGCCGGCATTGTTGACGATGATGTCGAGGCCGCCGAAGCCATCGAGCGCGGCATCGACCACCCGCCCGCCGAAGTCGGCCGCGGCAACGTCGCCGTTGCAGGCCAGCGCCCGCCCGCCCGCATCGTTGATTGCGGCAACGGTTTCCGCCGCCGGTTCGTCATCCAGGTCGTTGACGACCACGGCCGCACCTTCGCCGGCCAGCTTGTAGGCGATTTCCCGGCCGATACCGCGGCCGGAGCCGGTGACGATCGCCACCCGGCCGTCCAGCTTACCCATGTCGTTCCTCCCGTTCTGTCGTTTTGACGATCAGGGCAGCGTATAGGCCGTTTTCACCGTGGTGTAGAACTCGTTGGCGTAGCGGCCCTGTTCGCGCGGCCCGTAGCTTGAGCCTTTGCGTCCGCCGAACGGCACGTGATAGTCGACGCCCGCCGTCGGCAGATTGACCATCACCATGCCTGCGTCTGCGTTGCGCTTGAAGTGGCTGGCATGCTTCAACGAGGTGGTGCAGATGCCCGAAGACAGCCCGAAGTCGGTGTCGTTCGCAGTTGCCAACGCCTCGTCGTAATCGCCCACCTTCAGGACCGTTGCGACAGGTCCGAAGATCTCCTCCCGGTTCACCCGCATGTCGTTGGTCGTATTGGTCATCAGCGCCGGCGACAGATAGAAGCCTTCGGTGTCACGGTTCAGCCGCTCGCCGCCGCAGGCGACCTCGGCGCCCTCGCCACGGCCAATCTCGAGGTAGTTCATGTCCTGGTCGAGTTGGCTTTGATCGACCACCGGGCCGATATCGGTGCCATCCTTTAGCGCGTCGTCAATGGTCAGGCTCTGCAGCTTGGTCTTCACGGCATCGACGAACCGGTCATGAATGCCCTGCGTGACGATGAGCCGGCTCGACGCCGTGCAGCGCTGCCCGGTCGAATAGAAAGCGCCCTGAACGGCGCAGTTCACGGCGACGTCGAGATCGGCATCGTCCAACACCACCATCGGGTTCTTGCCGCCCATCTCAAGCTGAACCTTGGCCACGCGGCCGACGACGGTCTGGGCGACATGGTGGCCGGTTTCGACCGAGCCGGTGAAGCTGACGCCGGCGATGCGCTTGTCGTTCAACATGGTTTCGCCAACGACGGATCCACGGCCCATGACAAGATTGAACACGCCGTCCGGAATGCCGGCGTCGGCCAGGATCTCGGTCAAGGCCCAGGCGCAACCCGGGACCAGATCTGCCGGTTTGAACACGACCGCATTGCCATAGCAAAGTGCCGGCGCGATCTTCCAGGCCGGGATGGCGATCGGGAAGTTCCAGGGCGTGATGATGCCAACCACGCCCAACGGTTCGCGGGTGATCTCAACATCGATGCCGGGCCGGGTCGAAGGCACCTTTTCGCCCGCTAGGCGTACGGCTTCGCCGGCAAAGAACTTGAAGATCTGGCCGGCGCGGGTGGCTTCGCCGATGCCTTCCGGCAGCGTCTTGCCTTCCTCCCGGCTCAACAAACGCCCCAACTCCGGGGCACGGGCCAGTATGGCATTGCCGGCGGCGTCAAGAATGTCGGCACGCTGCTGGATCGGGCTGTGGTTCCAGGTCTTCGCGGCCATGGCTGCGGCTTCGATCGCCGCTTCGACCTGGGCTTTGTCGGCGCGGGCATAGTCGCCGATGACATCAGCCGTGTTAGACGGGTTGATGTTCTGGTTCACGTCGTCCGATGCCGTCCATTCGCCGGCAATGAAGTTTCTGTGCAGCGTCATGTCGCGTCTCCGTTCAGTGTCGTGGTGGCGCGTCCGTCGCCGGCGCGCCCGGTGTCATGCGTCAGCCTGACTGTCTGGCCACCGCGGCGTCGCGGATGGCGGTCAGGGTGGTGCGGGTGTTGATGGCTTCGAGTTCCGTGCGCAATTCCAGGACGGCGCAGCAATTTGCCTGCCGGGCGCGTTCGAATGCGGCCGGGAACTCGGCGCTGCGTTCCACCGTCTCGCCGAACGCACCGAACGAGCGGGCGTAGGCGGCGAAGTCCGGGTTCTGCAGGTCGGTGGCGACATAGCGGTCGGGGAACTCACGCGCCTGATGCATCCGGATAGTGCCATAGGCGCCGTTGTTGATGACCAGGAAGATCGGCTTCAGGCCGTATTGTATCGCCGTGGCGATCTCGTTCGAGGCCATCAGGAAGCCGCCATCGCCAACAAAGCTGACCACCGTGCGCTCCGGATGAACCAAGGCGCCGGCCAGTCCGGCCGGTACGCCGTAGCCCATGGCTCCGCTGGTCGGGCCGAGCTGGCTCGGATAGACGCTGAATGGCAGGTAGCGGTGCGCCCAGCCGGCGAAGTTACCGGCGTCGTTGGCAATGATGGCATCGTGCGGCAGCACCTCGCGCAGGTGGCGCATGACGTCCGCCATGTCCAATGCCCCGGTCGACGGCTGGATTTCGAGGTTGCGCTGGTAGCTCGCGCGAAGGTCGCCGCGCCACTGTGACCAACGCTCATCCGATACCGGTTCCAGCGCGGTGGCCGCTGCGGCAAACTGCGGCATGCCCGAATTGATCGCCAGGTCCGGCCGGTAGACCCGGCCCAGTTCGGCCGCATCGGTGTGGACATGCACCAGCGGCTGTTTCGGCACCGGCATGTCCAGCAACGTGTAACCTTGCGATGTCTGCTCGCCGATGCGCGGGCCGACCACCATCATGAGGTCGGTTTCTTTCAGGGCCTGCAGCAGGTCGGGATTGGCGCCAATGCCGACCTCGCCGACATAGTTGTCGTGATGGTTGTTGAAGCGGTCCTGGTTGCGGAAGCTGGTACATACCGCCAGGCCGTTGGCCTCGGCAAACCGGGTAATGTCGGCGACCGCCTCGGCGGTCCAGGTACTGCCGCCCAGCATCATAATCGGCCGTTGCGCCTGGCTCAGCATGTCGCGCAGCGCAGCCATCTGCTCCGGCGCCGGGGCGGCCTGCACCTGCTGGTAGTGCCGGCCATCTTCGACAGCCGCGTCCTCCACCAGCATATCTTCCGGCAGTGACAGCACCACCGGTCCCGGCCTGCCGCTGGTGGCACGGTGGAAGGCCTGGCTCACCAGTTCCGGAATCCGTGCCGGATTCTCGATCTCCGCTGCCCATTTCGAGCACTGGTCGAAGAAGCGGCGGAAGTCCATTTCCTGAAACGCCTCGCGCTCGACCATGTCGCGTGCCACCTGTCCGACGAACAGGATCAGCGGCGAGGAATCCTGATAGGCCGTATGCAGGCCGATCACGGCATGACAGGCGCCCGGCCCCCGCGTGACAAAACAGATGCCGGGCTTGCCGGTCAGCTTGCCGTAGGCCTCCGCCATGTTGGCGGCGTTGGCCTCGTGCCGGCAGGTCAGGATGCGGATTTCGGGATGATCGTGAAAGGCATCGAGTGCCGCCAGATAACTCTCGCCGGGCACGCAAAACACCGTGTCGACGCCATGAACCCGAAGCTGGTCGACCAGAATCTGGCCGCCACTACGTTGATTGCTCGCCATTCCTGCAGGCTCCCTGCGTGCAGCGGGACCGACGTCCCGACGCACGAAAAACTGAACTGAATGTGGCCGACAGCTTAGCGCCCGATCGGGATTGTGGCGAGGGGGCGAAGGTTCCGTCGTGTTTTTTCAGCTTTTCAACATAACGCCGGACAGGAACAGCGTCGCAAAGCTCTCGACATAGGCGTCGAGGGGGATCTTCGGGTCCGGCCGGTGGCTTGCCGCGGCCGCATTGCACATGCCGAGGAAGCCTAGAACGGCGAGACGGCAGTCGAGGTCGTTGCGCACCGCGCCATCGGCCTGCAGCGATAGCAACAGCGCTTCGAGCCGCGATTCATAAAGCCGTGACAGCCGTGAAATCTCCTGCCGCAAGTCGCGTGGAAGATTGTGGCGGGAGAACAGGAACGTGCGGATGTAGTCGCGTCGGTCGTGCAGTCCCTTCAGGTGATTGGCAAAGGCCGCCCGGATTTTCGCTTCCGCCGGCTGCTCGTCGGCGATGATCGTTTCAAGGCCTGCGACGAAGCCTTCGACCCCGACGCGGCAGACCTCGGCCAGCGCCGCGTCCTTCGAGGGGAAGTGGTAGTACAGGCTGCCCTGCTGCATGCCGACCCGGTCGGCGATATCGCGGGTGCTTGAGCCGTGGTAGCCCTTTTCGGAGAACACCGCCGCGGCCGCGTCGATGATCTCGCGCTGTCGCGCCTGCGCGCGGCTGCCGCGTTGCGACAGTTTCGATGTCGTTGTTGCCCGCCGGGGTGCCATGGCCGTTGTCTTTGGCCGAGAAAGGCGCCGCTGGCAAGCGGGAAGGCGGCATGACGGGCCCGGGCGACCTCCCGAAATGTCGGCTGTTCGGTCAGGCCGTTCGGCGCCAGACCTCGGGAAACAGGTCGCAACCGATCGGATCGCCCGGCTTCAGGCCAGGGTCGCGGATCGGCTGCGCCATCGCCGGCCGCTCGACATAGACGACATCGTCGCCGGCCCAGCGGGTGGCGAGCGCGCGCCGGCGTCGGGTCGTGGAACGGTTGCCGGCGGCACCATGCAAGGTGCGAAAGTCGAACACCACGGCATCGCCCGGTTCCAGATCGAATGAGATGATGTCGTAGCTGTCGCGATACGCATCGATATCGGGCACTGGTGGCAGGGCGTCGTCGTCGAAGATGCCGGTGCTGCGGAAATCGCGCGCGCGATACTCCACGTTCCAGCGGTGCGAACCGCGGACATATTCCACCGCGCCGCTCTCGCGGGTCACCGGATCCAATGGCAGCCAGATCGTGCAGAGCTGCTCGCCGGCGGCGCACCAATAGGTCGCGTCATGGTGCCAAGGGGTCGGCGACACGCTGCCCGGTTCCTTCACCAACAGGTGGTCGTAAAAGAAGTTGACGTGCGAAGCGCCCATCAGCGCCCCGGCGATGGCAGCCGCCGGCGACTGCAGGGCGAAGTCGCGGAAGTCGTCGTCGAACGTCCACATGAACATGTCGCCGAAGAAATCGCCCCGATCGGTCTTCTTGCCGTAGCGCATGCCAAGCGGTCCTGGCTTGGCCAGTGTCCGCTCGGTGGCCCGCGTCAGCCGGGCAAGCCAGTCGGCATCGAAAACCTGCCGCAGGCAGACCACACCGTCACGTCGATAGGTCGCGATATCCTGCCCATTCAACAGGTTCGGACAGATATCGGATGCGGTCGATACAGGCATACGCAGCTCCGTGTTAGTTTTCTATCAATTGATAGATTGAAATATAACCTGCCAACTGTCAACCATGGATGATTGACAGTTTGTTGGCGGTTGCGGCGCTATGGTGGCGACGCGGCCGCGGGCCGTGCCGCTTGGGGGTCGCATCTTCGTGTCTGGACTGCTTGGTCTGCTCGGCCTCGTTTTGGCGCTGGCGCTGCTGGTTGCACCGGTTGTTGCCGTCCTGGCCTATCGCCGGGCGGGTCGCCTGCAGCTTGAGATCGACCTGCTGCGGGCGCGCTTGGACGAGTTGACCGCGGGCCGGCCGACCGCAGGTCGCAGTGCACCGCCGTTGGATGACGCGCCTCGCCAACCGACGGCGGATCGCGAGGCGCCAGCGGTTGAACCGGCCATGCCCGACCGCTCACCGACCGACGCGCCTGAGACGGCGCAGGCCCCGGCACAGAGCCCCACGCCGGCTGTAGGGCGGGCGCGATCGGCAGCGACGCGCCAGGGCTTCGAGCAATCGCTGACGTCGCGTTGGCTGGTTTGGCTCGGGGGCGTCGCATTGGCGCTAGGGGCTGCCTTTTTGGTCAAGTTCAGTATTGACGCCGGCCTGCTTAGTCCGGCCGTGCGCGTCGCCTTGGGTGTGCTATTCGGGTTGGCGCTGATCGCGGCGGGCGAGACATCGCGCCGGCGACCGATGGAACAGGCATTGGCATCCATCGCGCCGTCGCAAGTGCCGCCCGCGTTGACCGCCGCGGGCGTCGCTGCGTTGTTCGCCAGCGTTTATGCCGCCTATGGGCTGTATGCCATGATACCGGGACTGTTGGCCTTCGTGCTGCTGGCCGCGATTGCATTGGCGACCATTGGGTTGGCGTTGTTGCATGGGCCGTTCATCGCGGCTCTCGGCATTATCGGCGGCTACATCACACCGGCGTTGGTTGCCAGCGACAGCCCATCCGCGGAGGCGCTCTTTCCCTATCTGCTTGTTCTGGCCTCGGCCGCTCTGGTTTTGATGTGGCGCGTGCACGCCTGGTGGCTTGGTTGGTTGACCCTTGCGGGCGCGGCGTTCTGGCCGGCCTTGTGGCTCGCATTCGTGTGGCAGCCCGGGGACGGGCTGGTGCTTGGACCATATTTGATTCTGCTGGCGGCGGTGTTTCTGCTCTTGCGGACGCTGCCGTCGTCCGTTGATCTGCCGCGCGGGTTGTCCGCGGTGCAGGCGTTGCTGGTGCCATGGCTTGCCGCCGTAGTTGTGAGTCTGCTGATGTTCGCGCTGGTTCGCGTGGAAGGCTATGGCACGACGACGCTTGTGTGTGCGGCGGTGCTTGTCGCCGGTCTTTTGGCCGCCGAACGGCGCGATCAGGACCTCGATGGTTTGGCGATCGTTGGCGCGGTTCTCGCCGTGCTCGTGCTGGCGGCCTGGCATCTGCCTCGCATCGTCACCGCAAGGCCGCCGATGTACGTGTTTGACGGGCGCGAGGTCGGCACCGGACTGGGTCCCGTCGTGCCGCCCGAGCTTCTGCCGTTCGTCATGTTCGCCCTGCTGCTTGCCGGCCTCGTCGCCGCCGGCGGTTTCGCCAGCCTTTGGGGCGCGCGACGGCCGGCGCTTTGGGCCGGCGTCTCGGCTGCGACACCAGCGTTGCTGCTGGCGGTCGCCTACTGGCGGATCGAAGGGTTTGAGCTCGACTTCGCCTGGGCGGCGGTCGCGTTGTGTCTTGCTGTGATCATGGTGCTGGCCACTGATCGCGTCGGCCGCTATCGCCAAATCGATGGGCTGACAGCGGCAACGGGCGCTTATGCCGCCGGCGTCGTCGCGGCACTGTCGCTGGCATTGGCGATGAGCCTGCAGAATGCCTGGTTGACGGCTGCCCTCGCTTTGCAGGTGCCGGCACTGGCCTGGATTGAGGCGCGTCTCGACTTGCGGCAGATACGCGCGCTGGCGGGAGTGGTGGTCGCGGTCGTTCTGGTCCGACTTGTCGCCAACTACCAGGTGCTCGACTACCCGCTCGGCACGACGCCAGGATGGAACTGGCTTCTTTACGGCTACGGTGTGCCCGCGCTTGCCTTCTTCTGGTCGGCGCGGCAGTTCCGCCGCCGGGATGACGACCTTCTGGTCACCTTGCTGGAAGCGGCTGCGCTGGTCTTCCTCGTCCTGCTCCTGACTTTGCAATTGCGTCACCTCATGTCGGATGCCGGGACGTTGACCGGCTACTATCGTCTGCACGAACAGGCGTGGCAGGCCTGTGTCTGGCTGACGATTGCACTGGTGTTGTACGCCCGGAAAGAGGTTGCCGAGAGGTGGGCGGCGCGCTGGGGCTGGCGCCTGCTGGCGGGGATCGCAACGCTGCAAATCGTCCTGCTGCACGGCGTGTTCTCCAATCCTATGATCACCAATCATCCGGTCGGCGACTGGCCGGTCGTTAACGTGCTGCTGATCGCCTATGCCTTACCGGCGCTGCTCTATGCCGGCATCGCCTATTTCGCCCGCGGACGTCGGGCGCGATACATCGCCGGCGGTGCGGGAGGCGTGTCGCTGCTGCTGGCCTTCATCTGGCTCAGCCTCGAAGTGCGGCGCGCTTTCCAGGGCAGCCAGCTATCGTTCGGGGCGACCAGCGATGCCGAATGGTACAGCTACTCGCTCGCTTGGCTGGTGTTTGCGGCATTGCTTCTGGCCGTGGCGCTGTGGCGTCACGTGGCGCCACTTCGCTATGCCTCGTTGGTCCTGGTGCTTGTCACCGTCGCCAAGGTGTTTCTAATCGATATGTCGGCGCTCACCGGCGTGTATCGCGCGCTGTCGTTCATCGGCCTCGGTTTGGCGCTCGTCGGTGTCGGCTGGCTCTATCGCCGTTTCGTCTTCGTGCCGGCGGCAGACCCCGCAGCGTCTGCCGCGCCGCCGGCCTGATGGAAGCGAGCTGTCTCTTCAGCTATTGCTTGTCACAGCCGTGCTTCGCCGCTAGTGTCCGCGCCGCAATGAGGACACCGGCCCTGCATACCGTTTTGCGACGCCGCGCCCCCTGGGGGCGGGTGGCCGGTACCTTGTTGTCTGAAATCTAGCTTTTCGAACATCAACAACCGCAAATCCGCTGCCGTCTCTTGGCCGGCGGTTGCTGCGTTTTCTCATCGTCGTCCGCGTAGGGGCAGCCTGCAAAGAGGACAGACGATGACGATCGATACACTCGCCAAGACCGACGCGCCGCCGGCGCTGATGGAAATAACCGCCCGGCCACCCGCTGTATTCGTTCGCGGCGAAGGGTCGTGGCTGATCGACGACAGCGGCAAGCGCTATCTGGATTTCGTCCAGGGCTGGGCAGTGAATTGCCTCGGTCACTGCCCGCCGGCGTTGCAGGCGGCGCTGCAACGGCAGGCATCGACCCTGATGAACTGCTCACCGGCCTACTACAACGCGCCGATGCTGAAGCTGGCCGAGGCACTGACGGGCCATTCCGGCCTCGATCAGGTGTTCTTCGCCAACTCCGGGGCCGAGGCCAATGAGGGTGCCATCAAACTGGCACGGAAGTGGGGCAGTCTGTATCGCGGTGGCGCCTATGAAATCATCACCACCGTCGGCGGTTTCCACGGCCGTACCCTGGCGACGATGTCGGCGTCGGGTAAGGCACAATGGCAGGACCTGTTCGAGCCCAAGGTGCCCGGTTTCGCCAAGGTACCGTTCAATGACCTCGATGCCGTCAAGGCGGCGATCAACGAACGCACCGTCGCCGTGATGGTCGAGCCGATCCAGGGCGAAGCCGGTGTCATTCCTGCCGACGATGACTATCTGACCGGCCTGCGCGAGCTGACCGCAGCGCAAGGCATCTTGTTGATCCTGGATGAAATCCAGACCGGCATGGGCCGGACTGGCCGGCTGTTCCACTACCAGCACATTGATCTGCTGCCGGACATCATGACCCTGGGCAAGGGGTTGGGCGGCGGCGTGCCGCTGGCAGCCTTGCTGGCCCGCGCGGACGTCTGCTGCTTCGCCCACGGCGACCAGGGCGGCACCTTCAACGGCAACCCGTTGATGACGGCTGTCGGTTCGGCCGTGCTGGAGACCGTGGCCGATCCGGCTTTTTTGCGGCAAGTGGTGCGCACCGGCGACTATCTCGCCGGTCAGCTGCGGCAGCTCTCCGAACGCCATGGTCAGGGTGAAGTACGCGGTCGCGGCCTGCTGCTGGCCCTCGAACTGACCGTGCCGAACGCGCCCGCTGTCGCGGCGGCGGCGTTCGACCGCGGGCTGCTGATCAATGCGCCGCGGCCGACCAGTCTGCGTTTTATGCCGGCCCTGACGGTCGACGAGGCCGACGTCGACCACATGATAGACGTTCTTGACCGCGCGATATCCGACGTGGCGTAACGTTGCCGTTACGGCGGTGGCTTTCGGCGCTAGCGTGGTCCGCGGGCAGCCCTGTGCTGCCCGCGCAACTCGCGAAACCCGATCAACCGCCGCTCGGTCTCGTCCCAAAGGCTCAGGCGGACGCATCGCAGGCTGTCCAGCAGTGTCAGGTTACGCACCGTCTGCAGTTCGGGCAGTTGGTTCAGGCATTCCTGCAGGCGGTAGTTGGGGATCTTGCTCCACAGGTGATGCACGTGGTGCAGACCGATGCTGGCGGTGAACCATTGCAGCACCCGGGGCAGCCGGTAGTAGGAGCTGCCGAAAACCGCGGCTTCCGTGTAGTCCCAGTCCGGGTCGTGCCGCCAATAGGTGCTGTCGAACTGGTGCTGGATGAAGAACAGCCACACGCCGGCCGCGGCCGCCAGCAACGTCAGCGGGAGCTGCACCTGCAACAGCTCCAGCGGGCCGAGCAGGAACGCGGCGGCCACGGTGAGCGCAACGATGGCGGCGTTGGTTGCCAACACGCCGAGCCACTGCCGCCATTTCGACAACGGCAGGTCGAACGGCAGCCGGTGCTTGAGTACGAATAGATAGACCGGGCCGATGCCGAACAGCACCAGCGGATGACGGTACGCGCGATACATCATGCGGCGCCAGCGCGGTAGCGCCTGATACTCGGCCACTGTCAGCGTAGAGATATCGCCGACGCCACGCCGGTCCAGGTTGCCGGCCGTCGCATGGTGCACGGCATGCGTCGATTTCCAATAATCGTAAGGCGTCAGCGTCACCACGCCGAGGACCCGCCCCAGGAGGTCGTTCAGGCGTCGCGACCGGAAATAGGCGCCATGGCCGCAGTCGTGCTGGATCATGAACAGGCGAACCAGCAGGCCGGCCGTCGGCACCGCCAGCAACAGCGTGATCCAGTATCCGGCATGCAACGAGACGACCATCACGACCCACATGGCGACAAAGGCGATGGAAGTGATCAACAACTGCTGCACACTGCGCCGGAAGCTGGGTTCGCCAAATGGCCGCAGGCGCTGCTGCAGGTCCCGCGAGGCTGTCATCGACGCCGACGGGCGGGCATCCGCTATGGTGCGCGACGCAACGTAGCGCCGCGCAGCGTTGTCTGCTTGGTTCACGAAGTCCACACTCTGGCCATGTCGCGGAAATGATCACCGCAGAGCCTTAATACAAGGGAAATGCCCCACAACCAGAGAAAACACGCGACGGTGGTGCATTGATCGGCCGCGATGTTCCCGATTTGACGGTGAAGCAACGCCCCGCGCGCGACGAGGTCGAATGGATCAGGACAGCCGGGCGCTACAGCGCCAACGGCATGATCGACAGTGTGCTTAAGGTCACGGACGGCGCCCGTAGAGTCCCAAGACGCGCCGATTGATGCAAAAAAGAACCCCACCCCGGCGATCGCCGGGGTGGGGCAGGGACTACGCCCGGGGGCCGCAACACCCGGTTGTTGATTAGGCGGAACGCACCTCCGCCACGAACTTGGCAACCTCGCCCCGCAGTGTTTCGGACTGGGTCGCCAGCTGTCCTGCCGACTCCAGCACCTCTTTGGCCGAAGCGCCGGACTCTTCTGCGGCTCGCTGCACGCCGGTGATGTTGGTCGATACTTCACGCGTGCCTTTTGCCGTCTCGGTCACATTGTGGGCGATTTCCTGCGTCGCTGTGCCTTGTTCCTCGACGGCGGTGGCAATGCCGTTGGCGATAGCGTTCACTTCGCCGATGGTCTTGCCGATTTCCTCGATTGCCGTAACCGTGTCGTCGGTTACGTTTTGCATGCTGCTGATCTGGTTGGCGATTTCTTCCGTGGCTCTGGCGGTCTGATTGGCCAGGTTCTTTACCTCGGAGGCGACGACGGCAAAGCCTTTGCCGGCTTCGCCGGCCCGCGCTGCCTCGATGGTGGCGTTCAGGGCCAAAAGGTTGGTCTGGCCGGCAATGTTGTTGATCAGGTCGACCACCTCACCAATCTTCTTTGCCGCTTCCGCCAGGCCGACCACCGTGGTGTTGGTTGCCTCCGCCTGATCGACGGCGCGTTTGGTAATGTCCGCCGACTGGGTCACCTGACGGCTGATTTCGCTGATCGAACTGCTCAATTCCTCCGCGGCGGTCGCGACCGTCTCCACATTGCCGCTGGCCTGCTCGGTGGCCGCCGCCACGGCTGTGGCCTGATCGTTTGCAAGTTCGGCGGTGCCGGACATCGACTCGGCCGTGGCCTGCATTTCCGTCGCCGCACCCGCGACCGTGTTGACGATGCCCCCGACGGTGCTTTCGAACCGGTCGGCCAGTTCGGCCATCTCCGCCTTCTTCTTCGTTTCCGCCCGCTCTTCGGCGGCCGCTTGCTCGGCCTGAAGCTGCTGCACTTTGACAGCATTGTCCTTGAACACCTGCACCGCCCGGGCCATGGCGCCCATTTCGTCGCCGCGATCGACGCCGCTGACATCGACCGTCAGGTCGTTGTCGGCCAACCTGCTCATGTCGGCCGTCAGACTGACGACCGGGCGGGAAACGACACGCGAAATAAAGAACGCCGCTGCGACGCCAATGGCGGTCGCCAGCATGGCCAGCAGGATCGATACGCTGGTCCGTTGGCTGATCTCGGCAGACGTCTGGCTGCCGAGTGCGTCCTGTCGATCGCCATTGGTCGTGACAACGCCGTCGATCTGCTGCGCGACCATCGGGCCGATCCGGTCGAGGCCCTCCGTGATCAGTTTGTTGCGCTCGCGGATTGCTTTGGCAGTCTCGGCGAAGCTATGGCGATAGTCGCCGAGGTAGGCGACGATCTGCATGGCCTGCTGCGCGTGCAGGGTGTTGCCAAGTTGCGGCTGCAGTTCCTGCAGCGCCGCGTCAAGGGACGTCAGTTCGGCCAGGGCGCGTTCGTATGAGGCTTCGTCATGCTGGTTCAGAAACTTCTGTACGTAGAGTTGCGTTAGCAGCAGATGCTTCTGGGCTGTGCTGGCCTGGAACGCAGCGTCCACCTTGCCGTCGTCGTAGGCCGCCTGCATCACGTCCGACAGGTCGGTCTCCATGACGAGACCCAGTTCGTTCAGGACGTTGTCGACAAGGTTGTTGCGCTGCTGCTGGAGATTGGTGATCTGACCGAAAGCTTGTTCGTATCGCGCAATCTCGTCATTCATGCCGACGATCTTTTCGACCTGCGCGGCGTCGGACATCTGTTCCTGAGCCTGCCCAATGAACTCGCGTACCTTGGCAATGCGCTTTGAAACGGTGTCGATGGCGGCGGCATCGCCGGCAATGACGAAGTCCTTAACCGCCAGGCGCGTCATCTGCAGGTTGGCCTGCAGGCGCGACATGATGTTCGTGCTCTGGGCATAGTTCTGGTAGCTGTCGAAATTGCCGTTGGCGGCGATCAGGCTGAACACGCCAAGACCGCTGATCGAAATCAGCAGCGCCAGAACCACGCCGAAGCCGCCGTAAATGCGCGTCGAAATGTTCATGTTTGCGAGGAACCCGGCCTTGCTGCCGCCGGCGCCGTTCGCTGGCACCGGCTTTGCCTTGTCGCCGGCGGGTTGGTTGGAGGACTCATCCGTACGGGGCATTCGCTGGGACCTTTTACTGAACTCTACTGGGTACGCCGTGGTGGCCGAGCGAATGTGACTAAACGCCAGGGCGGGATCGTCGGCCGGGGATGCATTACAGTGGAGATCGGTGGAGATGCCGTTAACGTATGCGGGCATTGACTTTGTAAGAATGCATCTTCTGGATGCGTTCGGCACGGAATGCGTGCATCGGTTCGCGAGTCTGTGCTGTACTGGGCCTTGAGCGTCGTACGGCGCTCCGTGTCACTGTCGTCTCACAGCGCCCGATTGCAGCGTGGTGACACGGCATCCAGTTGACGGCATTAGCTGACTGGGCCGTCGCGGGTCGCACATGGCCGTGACGGCGGTCACCGCTTGTGCGGTCTAGGTTCTTCACAATTGAGTTGACGCCGGTGGTCACGTCCGCCGGCGCTGCGATGATTTTGAACGACAGTTGAATGGACGCCACACAATTGCCCCAGATATTTATTAGCAAGATGCCGAGGGTCGCGGCGACAGCGTCGAGGGCAATAACAACGTGCGAACATACTCCGGCGGGCCGCCGGCACGGCGGATCGGTTCCTACGGCATCCAGGTCGCGTCGGTGCGTGGGCAACGAACAAGAATGAACATCGACCCGCGACCGACGCTCGCTGCACCGGACGACGATCCTTACCTCTGGCTGGAGGAGATCGAGGGTGTGGATGCGCTCGCCTGGGTCGACCGGCAGAACCAGGCGACATTGTCGCACTTCGGCGGAGAGGGTTATCTCAGCGATCGTGCCAGGCTGGCGGCGATCTTCGACCGTCCTGAAAACATCCCCTACATCTCTCGCCGCGGCAACTTCGTCTACAATTTCTGGCAGGACGATGCCCAGCCGCGTGGGATCTGGCGCCGTACCGCGCTGGCGAGCTTCCGAACGACGGCGCCCGAATGGGACGTCCTGCTCGATCTCGATGCGCTGGCGGATGATGAAGGCGAGGACTGGACCTGGCAGGCGCCCGTCACGCTGCCCGGTCGACATGACCGGGCCATTCTGCGTTTGTCGCGCGGCGGTGGCGATGCCGTGGTGTTGCGTGAGTTCGATCTGACGACCCGGTCCTTTGTCGACGATGGATTCGCTTTGCCGGAAGCCAAGGGCAGCGCCGTCTGGGTCGATCGTGACGCCTTGCTGCTGTCCAGTGCGCACGGCGAGGGCATGGCGACACGCGCAGGGTACGCCCGCACCGTCCGGTTTTGGCGACGTGGTCAGGCGGTTGATGACGCCGTCGTCGTGTTTGAAACCGGCGACGATGAGATGGGTGTCTGGGCGACGGTGGACCGTCACGACGCAGACATCCGCGTCTGGTTCACCAATCAGACGAGTTTCTTCGAGGCCGAGGTCTGGTTCGGCGACCAGGACGGGCCGAAAACCCGGCTCGCTTTGCCTGCGGATGCCGATGTGCGCGTGCACCGCAACTGGTTGGCGGTGCGCCTTCGCAGCGCATGGGCGATCGCCGGGCGCGACTATGAGGCCGACACGCTTCTCGGCATTGCGCTCGAGAAGTTCGTCAATGGTGACAATGCGTTCCAGGTGCTTTTTCAACCGGAAACGCGGCGGAGCCTGCGCTATTTCTTCTGGTGCGGCGATGAGCTGGTGCTGGCCATCCTGGACGATCTGGCGCCGGTATTCACCTGCCTCGTACCGGGTACCGGTGGATGGACGCGCTGTGATCTTGACGGCCTGCCGAAAATCGCTGTCGCCGAGGTCTGGCCGCTCGACGCCGACGTCGACGAGGCCAATGGCGATCTGTTGGCAAGCGTGCAGGACCCGTTGACGCCGCCATCGCTGTTGCTGGTCGAGGGTGGCAAGGCGCCTGCGATCCTGAAGTCGGCGCCCGCAGCTTTTCGTGCCGACGGTCTGGTGGTGACGCGGCACGAGGCAAGTTCGGTCGATGGTGAACGCATACCGTATGTGCAGGTCGGGCCCGAGCGTCCGGTCAAGGACGCGCCGGTCCACCTCACGGGCTACGGCGGCTTCCGTATCTCCACCTTGCCGTACTACGGCACCGCGATCGGCAAGCTTTGGCTCGAACGCGGTGGAACCGCGGTTATTGCCAACATCCGCGGCGGCGGCGAGTTCGGTTCGCGCTGGCACGAGGCGGGCCGGCGTGCCGGCAAGCGGCTGTCGCATGACGACTTCGCCGCCGTCGCCGGCGATCTGGTTGCGCGCGGCGTGACCCGCCCGAACCGCATCGTGGCCGAGGGGGGATCAAACGGCGGAATCCTGATCACGAATATGCTGACCCGCTATCCGGACCGCTTTGGCGCCTTGTTCTGCACCATTCCGCTGGTCGACATGCGCCGCTACACGCATCTGCTGGCGGGTGCCAGCTGGATCGATGAGTACGGCGATCCGGCACGTGCGGATGACTGGGCATTCCTGCAGCATTACTCCGCCTACCACACGGCCGAGCCGGGCCGGGACTATCCGCCGATCCTGCTGGCGACGACCCGCCGCGACGATCGGGTTCATCCCGGCCATGCCCGCAAGATGGCCGCCAAGCTGCAGGCGATGGGCTACGCCGCTTATTTCTACGAACCGGCCGCCGGCGGGCACGGCTACGGCAAGGACAATCTGCAGCGCGCCGGCTTCATTGCGCTCGGATACAACTTTCTGCGCAGGTCCATCGGTTGGGATGCCGATGACTGAGCTGTGGTCGCGGTCGCGACCGCAGTGGGGCGTCGTCGCCGCGGCTGTCCGCCTCGCTGCCGCCGCGTTGTGCCTCGTCATCCTGGCGCTGGCGCGGCCGGCTCTGGCTGTGCCGGTGGACCTGCGGCTGGTTCTGGCGCTCGACAGTTCCTACAGCATCGATGATGGCGAGTTCGCGTTGCAGGTTGGCGGCATTGCCGCTGCCTTTCGCAATCCGGAACTGGTCGAGGCCATTGCCGCCCAACCGCAAGGCCGCATCGCTGTCGCGGTGATCCAGTGGGCCGGGCCGGGCCACCAGTTCGTCGCCGTGCCCTGGATGGTGGTGCAGGACAGGGCATCGGCCGATACTCTGGCGGACCGGCTCGATGCGATGCCGCGGTTAACCACCGATGGCGCCACGGCCATTGGCGATGCGATCCGTTTCTCGGTTTCTCTGTTTCCGGTCGAGCCGGGACCAGAGCGGCGGGTGATCGACGTTTCCGGCGACGGGCAGGCCAATGCCGGCATGCCGGTGCATGTCGCCCGCCAGCAGGCGGTTGAAGCCGGCGTCGACATCAACGGACTGGCGATTCAATACGAGTTGCGGAGTCTCGCCTACTATTACGACCGTGTCATGGTCGCCGGTCCCACCGCGTTCGTCGAAGTGGCCAACGGGTTTGAGGATTTTGCCGCCGCCATCCGGCGCAAGCTGCTGCGCGAAATCCGACCCAACTACATCGCCGACAATCACGACCGGAACGGCTCGACGGTGGCGGCAACGACGCGTTAGTCGCCGGCCGGCTACCACCTTTTCGCAGCGTTTCCGCAGTATTCACCGAGGCCGGTTGCGTCGATCCACCGCTTGTGCTGAATCCGATGTACGGTTAACGACGGCGGCCGGCTGTCACCTTGTTTCTTCATCGGCGGTTAACAGCGCTCGTGCTCAGCTGATGATCCGAAGCCGGCGGACGACACGGGCAGTGGGATTGATGCGATGCGACATAGACAGCTCAGCAAGGTCATTCTGGCAGGTGTTGCGGCCCTTTTCCTGACGGCCTGCGCATCGTCCGGCCCGGTCGCCGAAGTACCGGTGTCGAATTCCGCAAAATCGGTGGAATCCCAACCGCCAAAGCCGAAACACGCGCCTGCCGCCAAGTCACGGTCAACCACGGCGGCGGGACCGTCTCAGACCGGGCTCGCCTCCTGGTACGGCCAGCGCTACCACGGCCGGCGCACCGCCAGCGGCGAACGTTTCAACATGAATGCGGCGACGGCAGCACATCCCACACTGCCGTTCGGTACCCATGTGCGGGTCACCAATCTCGCCAACGGCCGCAGCACGGTGCTGCGAATCAACGATCGCGGCCCGTTTGTGAAGCGCCGGATCATTGACGTCTCCCGCGCCGCGGCCGGCAAACTCGGCTTCATCAATGACGGATTGACCCGCGTTCGCGTGCAGGTCGTTTCCAGCCCCGGCTAGGGTACGGTCCCCGCTCGCCTCGGCGTTGGCGAGCGGCTACAGTCCCGACCCGGCACAACAGGGGAGGGACAGCGTCAATGTCTGCATGGTCGGATCGCCGCCGCCGTTTTCGTGAAATCCTGGAGTCGCAGAGTTGCGTCTATCCGGCGTCCGTGTTCGATCCGGCGTCCGCCCGGATCGCCGCGCATCTGGGCTACGAGATGGGTATGTATGCCGGGTCGCTCGCGTCGCTGGCGGTGCTCTCGGCACCTGACCTGATCCTGCTGACCTTGACGGAGTTCGCCGAGCAGGCGCACCGCATTGGTCGTGCCAGTGAGCTGCCGTTGTTTGCGGATGCCGATCACGGTTATGGCAATGCGCTGAACGTGATGCGGGCTGTGGAGGAGCTTGAGGCTGCCGGTCTCGCCGGCCTGTCGATCGAAGATACAGAGTTGCCGCAGCCGTTCGGCAATGCCGGGCGCACGCACCTGCTGTCGGTCGAAGAGGGCGTTGGCAAGATGCGCGCCGCCGTGGCGGCACGACGGGACAGCGATCTCGTCATCGCCGGGCGCACCAGCGCGGCGCAGCTGACGTCGGTCGAGGACGCCATCGTCCGGGCCAAGGCCTACGAAGCCGCCGGCGTCGATGCAATTTTCCTTGTCGGCGTTCCAAGCCGTGAGGCGGTTGTGGCGATCGCCGACGAATTGAGCGTGCCGCTGCTGCTCGGCGGCGGCCCGAAGGCGCTGCGCGATCCGGCGTGGCTCGCGCAACACCAGGTGCGGTTCCTGCTCCGCGGTCACCAGACGTTCACCGCAGCGGTGCAGGCCATTCACGACACCATGAAGGCGCTGCGCGACGGCGTTGAGCCGGAGGACATCGGCGGGACCGCAAACGCGGAGCTCATGAATGTCGTAACCCGCAAAGCCGATCACGATGCGTGGATGCGCGACTGGCTCTAGGGTCCGGTCCCTAGCAGGGCTGTGCAGCGCCGCTCAGGCTGCGTCGTCGACGCGCTCCACGTGATAGCCCTTCGACGTGATCAGCCATTCGCCGTTGATGCGGTGATAGGTCAGATAGTCGATGAAAGTCGATGCGTTCAGGCGCACGCGCACTTTCACCATCGCCTGAGTGTCGGAGGCGAAATCCATCAGCAGGATTTCTTCATCGCGCGGCGCGCCGTTCGCCTGCGGTGAGGGCCGGCTGGCCATGATGTCCTTGTATTTGGCCGCTGGCCACACCGTCATATCGCCGTCGCGGAATCCGTGCAGTTGCGATGTTTCGGTGAAGACCTGCTCGAACTTCGACGTATCGCCGTCATACATCAGGTCGAAATAGCGTTGTACGGCATCACTCAGGCTCAGGAGCCTCGATCGGTCGGTCATGGCCGCCTCCTGCGGTTGGTGGGCCCGGACCGGACACCGGCCGGGCGGCAATGCGATAGTGCAGTGTATGCGCAATTGCCGCCCGCGGGCAGCGGAGAAACCGCGTTAGATGTCGGCGTCAGCTCGGCTTGCAGGTCGCCACGAAGTCCATGTAGAGCTCGCGCGCCTTGCGGAACACGGGACCTGGCTGCAGGTGGCGCTGTTCCCAGCGTGTCATGGCCTGCACCTTGCCGTAGTTGCCGGTGACCCAAATCTCATCGGCGTCGTCCAGTTCTTCCGGATGCACCGTGCGCTCGACTACGTCGATGCCATGGTCCCGCAACAGTTGCGTCACCCGTTGTTTGGTGATGCCGTTCAGAAAGGTGCCGTTGGGCGTCGGCGTGATGGCAACGCCATCCTTGGTCATCCAGAAGTTGGCATGCGCGTATTCGGCGACGTTGCCGTCGGGATCGAGCATCACCGCGACGTCGAACCCCTTGTCGATCGCTTCCTTCTTTGCCCGCTGCGAGTTCGGGTAAAGGCAGCCGGCCTTGGCGTCGGTCGGCGCCTGATCGGGTGCACTGCGTCGGAAGCTCGACAGGCACGCGGACCCGCCATTCTCCGGTGGCAGCGGTGCCTCGAAGATCGCCAGGGTGAACTCGACACCGCCGGGTTCCGGCATCAGCAGACCGGTGGTCGCCGTGAACAGTGGCCGGATGTAATAGTCCGTGTCGTCCGGCAGGCGGCTGACACCCTCGACGCAAAGGTCGCAAATCTGCTCGGCCGTCAGTGTCGGTTCCATCAGCATCGACCGGGCCGAATTTACGACGCGCTCGCAATGCTGTTCGATGTCGGGCAGGGCGCCTTTGATGGCCCGGGCGCCGTCGAACACCGAGCTGGCCGACCACAGGCCGAGGTCCATCGGACCGGCGATCTTCGGCTGTTCCGAAGACCAGTTGCCATCATACCAGAACAAATCCGCCATCTTTCGCTCCCGATTTCGCAGGAAAGGTCAGTAACACTGACATAAATAAAAGCGTGGTCCAGATCGAAATTGTCACCGCGACAATAAAGTTTCGGGGCCGCGTCGATCCCGCCACCGTGAACATTGCCGTCGGTCATGCGGCAGCATTGCGGCGACGGTTCAGCTCGCGATCCAGACGGGTGGTCAGATCGGCCGAAATGGCTGTCATCGGCAGACGCACTTCAGGACTGTCGATCAGGCCGGCACGCCAAAGCCAATGCTTGATCGGTGCCGGGCTCGGTTCCTCAAACAGCAGGCGGGGCAGATCGGCGAGGGCCTGCCACTGGGCCAGGGCCTCATCAGTGTCTCCGGCGACATAGCTTTGACGCATACGAGCGAACGCACCGGTTTCCGCGTGCGCCGTCGCCAGAATGCCGCCATCGGCGCCCTGTGCCAGGGCGCTGTGGAACAGCGCATCCTCACCGGTCAGGACGGAAAAGCCGTCCGGCCGTTCGCGGATCAGGTCGAACGACTGGTTTGCATCCATGCAGCAGTCTTTCACCCCGACGATGTTGTCGAGCGCGGCCAGCCGCAACAGCGTCTCCGTCGTCATGTTGACGCCGGTGCGATAGGGGATGTTGTAGACCAAGACCGGCTTTGCCGTTGCGCCGGCCAGCGCGGTGAAGTGCTGCAGCAGCCCCTCCTGCGACGGCCTGACATAGTAGGGACAGGCGATCAGGTAACCGTCGATCGGCCAGGCCCGTGTGCGTGACAGTTGCGCGCACAACTTCCGGGTATCGCATCCGGACAGGCCCAGCACGATCGGCAGGCGGCCGGCCAACTCCGCGGCCACGATGCTGACGACTTGACCGATTTCGGCATCGTCCAGCGTCATGCCCTCACCGGTGGTCGCTGCCAGAACCAGACCGTCGATCGGTTCTTTGGCGAAATGTTGCACCAGCCGGGTCAGCGACGTTGTGTCGACGGCGCCGTCGCGAAATGGCGTGATCAGCGGAAGCCAGAGGCCCGTGAAGGCGGTTGCGGTGGTACTTCGTTCAAGGGTCGGCATGTCGATGCTCCTCGGTATCGAGCCGGCGGAGGGCGGGGGCGCCATGGTTCGACATGAAAAAACCCCGTCCGGACCGGCGGGGTTTGGAAACGTCCTATGCGTCTGTCGTACTACGCGACCGATCGGCCGGCAGCCAGCGTCTGGGTGTCCTCGCCCCTCTGGGTGCGCGGTTTCACGCGAGGATTATGTCGGCGCTGATGTCGCATGCGCGGATACTCGTTGGCCGGGCTGCGGCTGTCAAGGCGCCCGTGGCTCTGTCATGATCCTGCCACGAAGCGGTGCGATGCAAACCGCACCTTGAGCATGGAACTGTGCGGGCGATCACAGATAGGCGTCCGTCGCCTGCGGTATCACTATCGCAGCAGAGCAAGGCTGGTGCGCCGCCCGTCGGCACACCGCAACAAGGAGAGGAGTCGGCATGAGGTATCTTTTGATGGGCGCGGCGTTGCTGCTGGTAGCTGGCTGCGCCGAGGAAAGCCGCTTCATCGGTTTCAACAAATGCGCACCGGACGGCTCATCCGTCTGGTTCCAGGTTCCCAACGTCAATGGCACCTACGACGGTGCCAAGGCGAGCGAAGAGAATTGCGAGTAGTCGGCGGACTGCCGCCTGCCGGCCGACCGATCTACACGTCGGTCGCCGGCCGGGACCGATAACTGCTGACCGCTACAAGGAGGCATGAAATGATCATGCGCATCGTGTTTGCTACTGCCGTCGCGGCAGCCTTGTCATGGACCACGGCGGCCTTCGCGGCATCGGCTGTGGCCATCAACCCGCAGACCAACCAGTACACCTGGCATGCCGGACCCAGCGTCGAAGGCGCCGAGGCGGAGGCGCTGGCGGCGTGCGAAAAGCTGAGCGGCGGCGCCTGCCGCCTGTTCAGCCGCTGTGGCCTGCCGGGTGAAGGGGCCATCGCCTTCAACAAGACGACCGGATCATGGGGTGCGATCTGCGGCAGCAAGGATGCCGAGGCCGCCGCCGACTTTGCCCTTGAGAATTGCAACCTGCGTGCCCAGGGAAGCGGGAGCTGCGACGTGGTGGAACGCTTCACCGACAAGAACCTGGGCGAAACCGTCGCCAAGGGCTATTTCGCCGGCGAATGGTCGGAGAATTGCGATGCCACGGCCGGCGACCGCCGCTGGCACGGCTTTCGCTTCGTCAATCCGCTGGAGTTCCGCATCGTCAACTGCACCGCCGACGGCTGCGCGGACGGTCGGGAAATCTTCCGGCCGATGTTGGGCGAGAGCGTGTTCCATTGGCCGACGGACAACACCCGTCTGGCCAAGCGCGGTCCCGACATGATGCAGATGACCAAGTTGAACAGTGTGTTCCTGAACCGCTGCACCAAATAGCGGTCAACAGCCGCCGACCGAAAAACGGGCGCCGCTTGCGGCGCCCGTTTGCGTTTGAACCTGCCGTTGTCGGTCGGCCCGGAGGTCATGTCCGGCGATACGTCTCTACTCGGCGGACGGGATGGCGCCGAGATGGCTATGGTGCAGGGCGCCCTGGTTGCCGCGCACGATTTCCTCGATCACGAACAACGGCCGGCCCTTCGATTCCAGGTAGAGCCGCCCGACATATTCGCCGACCACGCCCAGCATGATGAGTTGAACGCTGCCGAGCAGCAGGATCGCTGTCATCAGGCTGGTCCAACCGGCGACACTGGCGCCGGCCAGCCATGTCGCCAGGGCATAGGCTGCCATCGACAGTCCGAACAGACCGAACGCGATGCCGAGGTAGGCGGCCAGACGCAGTGGCCGCGTCGAAAATCCGGTCATCGCGTCGACGGCCGCGCAAAGCGCCCGACGCAGTGGCAGCCCCGCCCTGTCGGCATAGCGGTCGTCGCGATGGTAGGCGATCGGTGCTTGCGGCAGGCCCAGCCAGTCGATCATGCCGCGCAGGTAACGATGCTGCTCCGGCATGGCGTTGAGCAGGTCGAGGGCGCGGCGGCTGATCAGGCGGAAGTCGCTGGCGCCGACCGGCGCATCCTGCTTCACCATCAGCGTCACCAGCCGGCGCAGTGCGCCATTGCCGGTACGCACCAGCCAGGTTTCGCCATCCCGCTCCTGACGCTGGCCATAGACGACGTCGAAACCGGTCTCGGCCTTCACCATCATGTCGGCCAACAACTCGGGCGGGTCCTGTAGATCGCCGTCCAGGGTCAATACACGCGTGCCCCTGGCGAATTTGAGGCCGGCGCTCAGCGCCAGTTGCTGGCCGTAGTTGCGGGTCAGGTTGATGGCGACGATGCGGTCGTCTTGTGCCGCCAGTGTCTGCATCTGCTGCCAGCTGTCGTCGCTGGACCCGTCGTTGACCAGCACGACTTCATAGTCGTCATTTACCGCCTCGCGGCATGCGTTGCCGACCCGCCGATGCAATTCGTCGAGGGTGGCGGCGGCATTGTGACAGGGGATCACGACCGACAGTGCGGGTTTCGCATTGTGCTGCGCCCCGGCGGCGGACGTGCCCGCTGCCTGCTGTGCGGCAACCGCCCGGGCCGCAGCGCGCGCGGCGGATGCAACGGCCGGTGCCATGCCGGTGAAACTGTCCGGCGTCAGCCGCGGCAGTGACGACATCGGCGGCCGCGGGCGCGGCGGTGGTGTCGTGTCGTCGGGCTCCGGCAGACATTTCTCCGCCATGGCGGGCGGCAGGCTGCTGGGTTTGGCGCCGGCCGTATCAGCGGCAGGCCGACTGACGTTACGCGCCGTCAGCGATGCCGCGGGGCGGGCGGCGGCACCGGCGCGCGCGGCATTTATGGCGGTCTTCTTCTGAGTGGGGCGGGCGGCGACCTCGGCGGCATCGCGTTCAAAATGCCCGGACACGCTGTGCAGACTGGCAGCCGGGGCGCGACTGACCGACGTCTTTCGCGGTGGCGGTGTCTTTCGCGGCTGTTCGTTGGTGCCGTCGTTGCCTTGGGTCATGACCGTCCTTTCCCCTCGCAAACCCGCCGCGTGATGCGAACGACGACCCGTTGCAGGGGGCTCGGCGATCGACGCATATCGGGCTCTACACCGCACAGCACCGCGCACTCGCGCCACCGTCGAAGCCGGCGCTGTCAGACCCTCAGGCCCCATAGTGCCCGATAAAACCACGGAGTCTAGGGTTGTGAATGGTTAACGTTACCGCTCAAGGCTATGTGAAGCGGTATCCTTGGGGCCGGCTGGGCAGTCACACGCGTCCCTTGCTATGGACGTGCACTTGTGTGCCGGCGAGTTCATTTACGGGTGTCGTATCGGTCGGGTACAATTCGGCGCTGGCGGATTCGACGGCTGTGGCGGCGAGGTGGACCGACACGCCGGCCGTCTAAATGGGGTGCCACAATAGGCTGACGACAGGGGGGCACATGCACCGTCGCCTTTTTCTGAAAGCATCTGCCGCCTTGGCCGCGCTTGCGGCCGGCACCGCACCGGTTCGGGCGGAAAGCTGGGTCGGTGAGCGGCCACCGCGGCCGGGCTATCGCGCGGCCATATTCGTGCCGGGCTACCATCCTGAACTCGCCCACTATCGAGGCCGGCCGATTGCCGAGGTGCCCGCGCTTCGCGCCAACATTCCCAAAGGCTACCAGGGCGGCAAGGGCGGCATCGTGTTGCTCAGCCGGGTACCGGAGGATGGCGGACCGGTGGTGCGGCGGCTGATGCCGGTCAAGGGGCACGATGTCGACATTCACCCGGATGGCCATATCGGCGTGCTCAACAGCCAGAACGGCGCCACCATGGTGTCGTTCGACCCGGTCACGCTGGACCTCGCCGTTCTGCATGAATACGAGGACGGCGCGGCAGGTGGCGGCCACAGCGTGTTCCTGCCCGACGGCGGTCATTTGGCCGTTACCGAACGCAGTGCCTATCGCCCCTACACCGGCGACGTCACCGCGCATGAGGGCCGCATCGCCATTCGCGACGTCAAGACGTTGAAGGCGGCCGAAACCTATTCCTGCCACGGCATCGCGCCGCACGAAGTGCAGTTGATGGCCGATGGCAAGCATCTGGTGATTGCCAACTATGGCTCGACCTATCCGCCCGAGGGCGACAGCAAGCTGCCCTATCTGCTCGACCCGTCGATCACCATCGTCGAACTGGCCAGCGGCAAGCTGGTCGAGCGCATTCGTCCGGAAACGCCAACGGCGGAGGTGCGCCACGTCGTTGGCTATGACCGCGCGCGCATTTATGCGCTGCAGAACCGTTTCGTCGACCGGACTGCCCGGGAGAAGCTTATGGCGTCGGTGCCGGATCTCTACATCCCGGATTTCGCGGCCAAGGAGGGGCGGGTGCACGATGCTCTGCCCGTGCTGCACGCCGGCAAGGACGGGTTTGTCGAACGGTCGACGCCGGAGATGGCGCATATGGTCCGGCCTCAGAGCATCACCTACGACCCTGTGCATGACGACGTCATCGCCACGTTCCCCGGCGCCAACGGGGTTATCGTGTTCAACGGCGCCGACGGCACGCTGAAGCGCCAGATCGATACGGCGGCAACCGGTGGCCTGCGCCTGCCGCGCGGCCTGGCGCTGCACCCCGATGGCGAGCACTACATCGTCGCCGGCGCCTATCAGGACATCGCCCTGTTCCGCCGCGGCAGTCACGAGCGCGTCCACGACCGCTCGATCTACACCCTGCTGTTCGGCCACAGCCACCTGACGGCGATCTGATCACGCAAATCCGGAATGCCGGTGAAAGCCGGCATCCATTGCTGGCAAAGAGCTGCGTCGTCGAATGGACCCCGGCGTTCGCCGGGGATTCAGCTTGTTGGCACCGTCAGCCGGCTTCGGCCATTGCCGCGCGCTTCTCGCGCTTGCGCTGGTGCGGGTCCAGTGTTGCTTTGCGCAGGCGGATGTGGTGCGGCGTCACCTCGACCACCTCGTCCTCGGCGATATAGGCGATCGCGACCTCGAGGCTCAACGGCCGCGGCGTGGTCAGCTTCACCGCCTCGTCCTTGCCGGCGGCGCGGATGTTGGTGAGCTGTTTGCCCTTCATCGGGTTCACTTCCAGATCGCCGGTGCGCGCGTTCTCGCCGATGATCATGCCGGGATAGACCGCTTCGCCGGCACCGATGAACATGACGCCGCGCTCTTCCAGGTTCCATAGAGCATAGGGCACGGCCGCGCCGGCCTCAGTCGAGACCAGTACGCCCTGGCGCCGGCCGCTGATCGGCCCCTTGTAAGGGTCATAGGAATGGAACAGCCGGTGCATGATGCCGCTGCCGCGCGTGTCGGTCAGGAACTCGCCGTGATAGCCGATCAGGCCGCGCGACGGCGCCAGGAAGGTGAGGCGTGTCTTGCCGCCGCCGGTCGGACGCATGTCGGTCATCTCGCCCTTGCGCTCGGCCATCTTCTCCACGACCGTGCCGGTGTACTCGTCGTCGACGTCGACGAACACTTCCTCCATCGGCTCCTGCCGCTTGCCGCTCTCGTCCTCGCGGAACAGCACGCGTGGCCGGCCGATGGTCATTTCGAAGCCCTCGCGCCGCATGGTCTCGATCAGCACGCCAAGCTGCAACTCGCCGCGCCCGGCGACTTCGAAGGCATTGTCGTCGGCGGTCGGCGAAATGCGGATCGCCACGTTGCCCTCGGCTTCGCGCATCAGGCGGTCGCGGATCATCCGGCTCGTCACCTTGTCGCCGTCCTTGCCGGCCAGTGGCGAGTCGTTGATCGCCATGGTCATGGCCAGCGTCGGCGGGTCGATCGGGTTCGCTTTCAGCGGCCTCGTCACCTCGGTGGCGCACAGCGTGTCGGCCACAGTGGCCGTCGCCAGTCCGGCAATAGCGACGATGTCGCCGGCCTGCGCTTCGGTCACAGGTTCGCGATCCAACCCTTTGAATGACAACAACTTCGTGACCTTGGATACCTCCGCCACGGTGCCGTCCGGGTTCAGCGCGTGGATCGGCGCATTCTGCGTGACCCGGCCGGCCTCGATCCGCCCGGTCAGCACCCGGCCGAGATAGGGGTCGTAGTCCAGCATCGTGACCAGCATGGCGAAAGGCGCGTCGGCGTTCACATCAGGTGCCGGCACATGGTGCGCGATCAGGTCGAACAGCGGCGACAGGTCGCCTTCGCCGGCATTGGGATTTTCGCTGGCCCAGCCGTCGCGGCCGACCGCGAACAGATAGGGAAAGTCGAGCTGGCCGTCATTGGCGTCCAGCGCGACGAACAGGTCGAACACCTCGTCCACCACCTGGGCCGGCCGGGCGTCGCCGCGGTCGACCTTGTTGATCACCACGATCGGCTTCAGGCCAAGCGCCAGCGCCTTGCCGGTGACGAACTTGGTCTGCGGCATCGGCCCTTCGGCAGCGTCGACCAGCAGCACCACGCCGTCGACCATCTTCAGGATGCGCTCGACCTCGCCGCCGAAGTCGGCATGGCCCGGCGTGTCGACGATGTTGATGCGCAGATCGCCGCGCATCACGGCGGTGCATTTCGACAGGATGGTGATGCCGCGCTCGCGCTCCAGGTCGTTGCGGTCCATTGCCCGCTCGGCCACCTGCTGGTTGGCGCGGAAGGTACCGGACTGCCGGAACATAGCGTCGACCAGGGTGGTCTTGCCGTGGTCGACGTGAGCGATGATGGCAATGTTGCGCTGTTGCATGGCGATGGCTTTACGCTGAAAGTCTTTACGAAGTCGGTTCGGTTCGCGGGTATAACGCGTTTGTCTTAAACGTCTTTTGCCATTTGCCGGCGGCGCTCTTCTGCGGCGGTGCCGGCCGACAAATCATCAGGGGTTTCGGTTGTCACGAAGTGGGTTCGCGCCGCCGTGCCGTCAAGCGGACCGACCGGCGCACCCGGCGCGGGATGCATACACGTTTCCGCCGGCCCGGTCCATCGCGCAATGATGACAGATGGTTAAGTTGCAGCCGTCTCTTCGGCCGCGTCGATCAGCGCGGCGGCGGCGGCCTTGGCGCTGAGGGCGACGTCGGGGTCGTGGCGCACCAGACCGGCGGCGATGGCACCGTCGACCAGGATCGTCAGTTGCAGGGCCAACGCGTCTGGATCAGAAGTGCCGATCTCGGCCAGCCGGTCGCGGAACCAGGTGCGGGTGTTCTCCTTTGCCCGCAACGCGATGTCGCCGGCCGGATGCGCCGGCAGGCCCAGTTCCGCCACCGCATTGACGAACGGGCAACCGCGAAAGCCGTCGCCGGAGATCGCCTGGGCGATGCGGTCGAAATAGCGCAGGATCTGTTCGCGCGGCGGCCGGCCGGACGGACCGAACGGGCGCAGGCGCTGTTCGAGATAGGCCGCGATCAGCGCGTCCTTCGAGGCAAAGTGGTTGTAGAGCGTGCGCTTGGAGATGCCGGCCTCGGCAGCGATGGTGTCGACGCCGACGGCGCGGATGCCCTGGCCATAAAACAGCCGGTCCGCCGTTTCCAGAATGCGCGCCCGCATCGCCTGTTTGCGGGCATTGCCGTCGCTGTCGCCGGTTTCCATGCCAGACACGCGTTATCCACCCCGATGCTATCGACCAAAACGCGCACGCCGTACGCCGTTGGACATAACTTGCACAGGTCGGTGTAATTCCGATTGACCTGCCGCTGTTGGAGCGTAAGGTACACCGATCTGTGTAATCAAGGGCGCAGCTACAACAGACGCCCGGAACGTGAGGAACCCGCCATGGCCGAAGGCCGACGCCTGTCGCTGCTGATTGTCGTCTCCGTCGCCGTCATGCTGAGCCTCAGCATGGGCGTGCGCCAGAGCCTCGGCCTGTTCATGCAGCCGGTCACCGCCGACATTGGCGTGTCGATCGCCGGCTTCACGCTGGCGATCGCAGTGCAGAACCTGATGTGGGGCCTGCTGCAGCCGGTCGCCGGCGCGCTGGCGGTGCGCTGGGGCTACCGCACCATCATGTTTGCCGGCGCTTTGTTCTACACCGGCGGCCTGGTGGTCATGGCGCTGGCCCAGGGCAATTTCACCATCTTCATCGGCGCGGGGCTTTTGATCGGCGCCGCTCTCGCCTGTGCCGGCATGGGCATGTCGCTTGCCGTCGCCGCCACGGCCGCCTCGGAAGAACGCCGCAGTATGACGCTCGGTATCGTGTCGGCCGCGGGTTCGCTCGGTGCCGTGCTGGCGGCGCCGCTGGGGCAGGGGCTGATCGAGGCGTTCGACTGGCGCGTCGGCATTTTCGGCTTCGCCGCGCTGGCGGCAATCATGTTGCCGACCGCCTGGCTGGCCGGACGGGTCGACCGGCTGACCGGGAAGGCGCCGGCTGCCGCTGCCGTCGCCGCCGGGTCGGCGGACGATCTGAACACCCTCGGCGCACTGCGCGCCGCCTTCGGCCGCACCGCCTTTCTTGTCATGGCCAGCGCCTATTTCGTCTGCGGCATGCAGCTCGTCTTCCTCACCACGCACCTGCCGGCCTATCTCGCGATCTGCGGTATGGACCCTATGTTGAGCGCCCAGGCACTCAGCCTGATCGCCATCTTCAACGTGTTCGGCAGCCTGTTCTTCGGCTGGGCCGGCGGTCACTGGAACAAGCAGGCGCTGCTCGGGCTGATCTACGTGCTGCGCTCGCTGGTGCTCGGCTGGTTCTTCTGGGCGCCGCCGACGCCGACCACGACGCTGGTGTTCGCCGCCATCATGGGTTTCCTCTGGCTCGGCGTCGGCCCGCTGATGGCCGGTTCGGTGGTGGAGATGTTCGGCCTGCGCTGGCAGGCGATGATCGGCGGCATCGCCTTCATGGGCCATCAGCTCGGCAGCTTCGTCGGCGCCCTCGGCGGCGGCTTCATCTTCCAGACGCTGGGCAGCTATGACCTCGCCTGGCAACTCGGCGTCATGATCGGCCTGACTGCCGGGTTCATCCAGATCAGTTACGCGCTGGCGTATCCGCAAGCGAGGCCGCGAATGGCGGTGACATGATTAGAACGCAAGCAAAAAAATATTCAGTGCACGAAGATCTCGGATTCAAGCCTTCGGCGGCCCGGATAGCGTAGATTTAGTGGAAGAAGTTTGGCCGGCCTGCCGGACGTTGGCTAGGCCAGCCATGGAGTTCAAGAACGACCGATCGGCGATTTTCACCAACCGATTTGAGCGAACATCGGTTTGCTAGGCCGATTTTTGCTGTTGGCTCATTAGGTCGTATTTCACGATTCGGCCGTGAAGATTAGCCCAGTGGTTTCGGCTCTTGCCGATTGACTGCGGGTTCCGGCCAAGATCGTTGCTAGTGTGCATCGTTGCGCGCATGAGTTCGGCTCCAATCGCCTCCCATGCCTTGACCACCTCAGAAAAACCGTCCCTCCACCGCATTACTTGTGTTGATGGATCATCGACGACATACCATCGAAACGCAGCCAGCATCGGATAAAGGGCACCAGGCATGAGGCGATATTCGTCCGTTTTGCCTGTAAAGAGAAAGCTGAACTCGCCACGTTTTCGATGGTCGACGAACGCTAACGCTCCGCCTTTGCCACCCTCTTTGTTCCAAAGCCTGCGAGCATCCCGCCGGACAATATCGTGGAATCGAAGGAGGTCTTTCAGAATGGGGCGCATTCGCTCAAAAGTTTCGATATTCGTCTCGTAGAGCTTCAGCGCCTGAGACTTCTTTTCGTAAGCGACGACGGGATGGTCGTCCCTCTCATTGGGAAACAAAGCAACATTGAAGAGCAGCATCAGGCTGATGATGTCCCGGGCATCGACCTCGCCCTTGTCGTTCTCAGACCAAGCGATTTCGGGGAAATACTGCTCCGTTTCTAGATCCTCTTTAATCCACTCAAACAGGCCGGACAGGTTGTCAAGGCTCATGGCCTGAACCTGTACGGAAGTGTTCAAGCCTTGTGCAATATTTGTGATCCAGTGCTCTGGAATTCCGACGCGAACTTCGACATTCACGAACTGGTCTTTTGGCAAGCTCTTGTTCTTGCGGTGCATCGTGATGAGCTTATAGGTGTGCCCACCGTCAACGATACCGTGCGGACCAGTCTTTAGCTTGACTTCATACTCGTTGTCGCCGACTTGCTCCACGGATTCGGCGACAATCGTGATGCCTTTGTTCTTTAGATGGAAGGTACCTGGTTCACTTCCATCGAGTTCAAGAAGGCTTTGTTGTACTTCTTGATAGACGCGCTTCTTAATGTTCGGATTGCGCGCGTTTGGATCGAGCTTGATGCCGGGAGGCATTGCTCTTACCGGCATCACGAACAGATGCCGTTCGATCCCATTTGATTTCTTGAAGTTGGGGTCGGGAATCCGCCGGGCAAACGCCGGTTCAAAGTGGAAGACTTCCACAGTCATTGCTTTCTCCTAATGAATGCCGCCATCCGGCGACTTCGATTTCAAAAGCTTGTGCCCGAATCCACGAGCCAAGCCGAGGAACGCTACTGATCGCCAATCCCAGTGTCAACTGGTCATAACGAGAAGGTGTCTGGCGATAGGATTTCTTCAAAACTGTTTGGCGGCGGGCATGTATCCAAAAGAAGTTGGGTCCCAACTGCATGTGTCTAGCCATTGCACGTGGCCCATATTTCAATACCCTGCGCCCCATAATCGCCGGAGTATCACGATGAACGACCACGCCCCCGCACAGGCCAGCCCGACTGCTGCCGATATGGAACGGCTGATCGCGGAGTCGGCGCCGCCGCCGGGGTTTCGTCCGTTCGAGACCGAGCGGTATTTCTACAATTCGGTCGGGCCGATGTTCCTGCGCTACATGGGCGGCAAGGTCAGCTTCGGCTTCCGCGTATTGGAACGGCACGTCAACGCGGCGAAGATCTGCCACGGCGGCATGTTGTTCACAGTGATGGATATCCAGTTGGGGCTGAGCGCCAATGTCGACACCGGCGTGCGTGGCTTCTCGGTCACCGTCAACATGACGTCGGATTTTGTCGCCCCGGCGCGGCTCGGCCAATGGGTCGAGGGCAGTAACAGCTTGGTCAAACAGACCCGGTCGCTGATCTTCAACGAGGGCCGGATGACCGCCGACGGCGAGACCGTGCTGCGCGCCAATGCGGTGCTGAAGATCCCGAAGGGTTTCGATGACTACGACATCAACGACGTCCTGCCGCCGGCGTATGTGCCCGACGACTGACATCTGAGGTCGCTGATCGCGACCCCTGCGCCACCCCGCGCGCCCACCCGGCCAGGATGCCCGGGAGGGTGTCGTGATGAAGACCCGGCTCGGCCGACTTCGCGCCAGCGGCTCATGCTTCGAGACGCCGGCTTGCGCCGGCTCCTCAGCATGAGGGCATGGCGTACGGAAACGGCAGCACAAACCTCATCCTGAGGAGGCGCGCAGCGCCGTCTCGAAAGATGCGAAACCTCGTCCCCTCAGCCCTTTTCCGATTTGATGCGCTGCCAGACCGGGCGGAAGTCGTAGGTCGGGTGGAATTCGGTGTCGAAGGCGCCCCAGGCGCTCTGCTCGATCGCCAGGTTCACGGCGCGCAGCTTGTCCGCCGGCAGTTTCAGGGTCACCACCTGGCCGATGCCCATCATCACGTACCAGCTCACGACGTCGACGCCCTCCGGCGGGAACTTCTGCCAGAAGCCGGTCTCGTCTAGCTTGGCGTTGATCTCGCCGAGGTTCTTGTCCTGCTGATGCTTCAGCATGATGGTCAGCAGGATTTCGTCCGCCTTCTGGTCGATGTCGGTCATCCAAGTCCTCCCATTCTAAGTGCTCCGCCAAACTGGATGTCGCTACACCGGGTCCCAGGGGAATACGGTGCGGGCGTTGCCGAGGTCGTACATATCCGGGCGGAAGGCCGGAAAGGCGTGTTCCAGCATGGTCTCGGGAGTCCAGCCCTGCAGGTTCGACATGCCGCGGATCGGCCGCGGCTGGCTCCACAGGAACACCTCGTTGCCGCGGATCGAGAAAATCTGTCCGCTGACGTCCTTCGCCGCGTCGGCGACCAGGGCGACGGCCAGCGGCGCGATCTGGTCGGCGCGCATCTTGTCCTGCATCATCTGGACGCGCCGGCCGGTCGCTTCGTCCTTCACCGGGATCGAGCCGATCATCCGCGTCCACGCGGATGGCGTCAGGATGTTGGAGCGCACGTTGCGCCGCTCGCCTTCCATGGCGATGACGCGGGATAAACCGGCGATGCCCATCTTCGCGGCGGCATAGTTGGTCTGGCCGATGTTGCCGATCAGCCCGGAGGTCGACGAAAACAGCACGTAGGCGCCGTCCTCCTGCTTGCGGAAGTGCTCGATCGAGGCGCGGCAGACGTTGAACGAGCCTTTCAGGTGCACTTCGATGACCTGATCCCAGTCTTCTTCGCTCATCTTGTGGAACATCACGTCGCGCAGGATGCCCGCGGGTTCGATGACGCCGTGCAGGCCGCCGAAACTGTCGAGTGCCTGTTCGACCATCGCCTTGGCGCCGCTCATCGCCGCGACACTGTCGGAGTTCGATGCCGCTTCGCCGCCGGCGTTGCGGATCTCCTGTGCCACCTGTTCCGCCGGCCCGGCATCGCCCTCGTCACCGCCCTCGATGGAGCCGCCGAGATCGTTGACCACGACTTTCGCGCCCTCGCGCGCCGCCAAGAGCGCGCATTCCCGGCCGATGCCGCGGCCCGCCCCGGTGACCAGAATGACCTTGCCGTCCAGTACGCCCATGTCGTTGTCCTCCCGCGTTTCGCTGTTGCTCTGCCGGCAAGTTTAGAGCGTTTTCCGCTCACGCGGAATCTGGGCCAGCCCGCTCCCCCACCCGGCCACCCAATGCCAGTATCCTGGTGGGTGGCCGGGTGGGGGAGCGGGCTGGTGATGTCCGGCCGGAACATGCTCTAGGAGTTGCCGCGGTCCCGCGATCAAGAGCGTGGCTCCACCTCCCACCAGGTTTCTAGCCGGTAGCCATAGACCGGCACCTTGGCTGGCCGCCCGAAACGATCCCATACCGCCACCCGGTCGCCGGTCAGGTGAAACAGCGGGATGACGTAGTGGCCCCACTGCAGCACTCGGTCCATTGCCCGGACGGCGGCGACCAGGGTGCCGCGGTTCGGTGCGTCGGAGATGGTCTGCACAAGCCGGTCGATTGCGGGGACGCAGATACCGGGATAGTTGCGCGTGCCCTCGCGCCTGGCCGCATCGCAGCTCCAGTAGAACGCCTGTTCGTTGCCGGGCGACAGCGAGGGGTCCCACAGGTAGATCATCGCGTCGAAGTCGTAGGTCGCCGTGCGTTGCTGATACTGCGCGCTGTCGACCGTGCGCACCTCGGCGGCGATGCCGAGCTTCTCCAGGTTCCGCGCCAGATTCAGCGCGATCCGCTCGTTGCCGCGGCGTAGCAGCATAAGCTCGAACCGGAACGGCGCGCCGGTTGCCGTGTTGGTCAGCACCCGGTCGCGGACGTCCCAGCCCGCCGCCTGCAACAGCCGCTGCGCGGCCCGCAGGTTGCCGCGAATGCGCCCGCTGCCGTCGCTTGCCGGTGGCGCGTAGGCCGTAGTGAACACCTCGTCGGGCAGACCGTCGCGGAAGGGCTCCAATAGCGCCAGTTCGGCCGGGTCCGGCAGGCCCGTCGCCGCCAGTTCCGAATTCTGGAAGTAAGAGCGGGTGCGCCGATATGCGCCATGGAACAGGTTCTTGTTCAGCCAGTTGAAATCGAACGCATGGGCCAGCGCGTGACGCACCCGCGGGTCCTGAAACACCGCTCGCCGGGTGTTGAGGGCGATGCCGTACATGCCGGTGGGCCGGCCATGCGGGAACTCCATCAACGTCACATCGCCGCGCGCGCGGGCGGGGAAGTCGTAGCCAGTGGCCCATTGCGCCGGGTCTCTCTCCAGCCGCAGGTCGACCTGACCGGCCTTGAATGCCTCCAGCATGGCCGTGTCGTCGCGGAAATACTCGTAGCGCACCGTATCGAAGTTATGCAGGCCGCGCTGCGCTGGCAGATCCTCCGACCAGTGGCCGGGAATGCGGCGATAGGTGATGCTGCGGCCGGGATCGACCTCGTCGACCCGGTAGGGGCCGCTGCCCATCAGCGGCGTTTGAGACACCCGGTCGAAATCGCGGTCGCGGAAATCCGTGCGCGACAGGATCGGCATCAGCCCCATGATCAGCGGCAGTTCGCGGTTGCCGGTATCCTTGAAATGGAAGCGGACGCTGCGCGGGCCGGGCCGCTCCACCCGTTCGACCTGGCCATAGTAGAACCGGTGGTTCGGTCGGCCCTGCTCGCGCAGGGTCTCGTAGGAGAACAGCACGTCGTCGACGGTGATCTCGCTGCCGTCGTGGAAACGCGCGCCGGTGCGCAGGCGAAACGTTACCGACCGCCGGTCGACGGGCGCCGTGACATCTTCGGCGATCAGGCCATAGAGGCTGAACGGTTCATCGTAAGCGCGGGCCAGCAGGCTTTGATGGCTGTGCCGCCGGCCTTCCGCCGGCGATCCGCGCACGATGAACGGGTTCAGGCTGTCGAACGTCCCGGTGCGGCCCAGCGTCAGGCTGCCGCCCTTCAGCGCGGCCGGGTTGGCATAGCCGAAGTGGCTGAACCCGGCCGGGTACTTCGGCGCGCCATGCATGGCGATGGCATGTTCCGCCGTGGCGGGGGTTGTCGCCGCGAGGCCGAGGGCCAGCGCGGCCGCCATGGCTTTCAGTCGCATCAGGCTTGTCTCTCCTTACGATGATGGCGCGCCATAATGCCGACGGCGATGATCATCGGCCACAGGGTCAGCCCCCCGATCAGCAACGGGGCGTTGTGGCCGATGCCCGAGAACAACATGCCGGCGAAGGGTGGCGCCAGAATGCGGCCGAAAGACGATATCGCATTGGCGAAGCCGAGCGCGCTGCCTTGGTGCTCAGCCGGCGTGCGCTGCGACACCAGCGCGGTCAGCGTCGGATGGCAGAACGACGTGCCGACGCACATGAAAACCGCGTTTGCAAGGAAGCCGGGCAGGCCGTTGACCAGCGGTGCTGTCAGAAAGCCGATGCTCATGGCCACGGTGCCGATCAGCAGCAGCGCCGGCGCGCCGATGGCGCGCGTCGCCGGCCCGACGACGACGCCCTGCAGCAGGGCGACGAGCACGCCGATCCAGGCGAAGGCAAAGCCGACCTCGCGCGGCCCCCAGGCGAGTTGGGCCTGAGTCCAGATCGGGAAGACCGACACCATTTGGGTGAATACGAAGGTGACCAGGAACATCATGGCGATGATCGTCAGGATGCCGGTGCGTCGGGCGGCTGCCAGACCATCGCGGATGTTGCCGCGTGGCGTGTCCGTTCGCTGCTGCCGTGCCGGTTCCTTCAGGGCGATCAGGCCAAGCACCACGGCGGCGCCGGAAATAGCGGTGGCGACATAGCAGGGCAGGCGGAACGCCTCCGGATCGGTGCCCGAACCGATCAGCAGACCACCGAGCGCCGGGCCGACGACGAAGCCCAGGCCGAAGGCGGCACCGACCCGGCCCATGGCCCCGGCCCGCGCCGACGGCGGCGTCAGGTCGGCCATGAACGCCTGCGCCACTGAAATATTGCCGGCCATGGCACCGCTCAGCGCACGGGCGAGGAACAGCACGAGGAGGCTGTCGGCGAAGCCGAACCAGAGGTAGGCCAGCGCGCCGCCGGCCAGCGTTGCCAGCAGAATGAACTTGCGGCCGTAAATGTCGCTCAACCGGCCCCACAGCGGTGCCGACACCATCTGCACAGCCGAATAGGTTGCGATCAGCAGGGTGATCTCGAACGGCGAGGCGCCATAAGCCTGGGCATAGAACGGCAGCATCGGGAACACGATGCCGAAGCCGACAAGGTCGACGAATACGGTCAGCAGCAGGACGAACATGGCGCCGCACTATGCCCCATGCATCGAAAGCTTGCGCAATGCTTTGTCGTCGCGCCTTTTGCGCGGTGTCAGGCCGCCAGCCGTTCGGCAACGAAGTCGAGGCGATCCTGTCCGAAGAACATCTCGCCATCGATGAACATCGTCGGGGCACCGAAGACGCCGCGACCGACGGCATCTTCGGTCACCGATTTCAGTCTCTGTTTCACACTGTCGTCGGCAATCCGCTGCATGACCGTCTCCGGATCGAAGCCGGCGGTCGACAGCACATCGGCGACGACCGAAGGGTCGTTCATGTTCTTCTCGTTGACCCAGATCGCCTCGAACACCGCCGCGTTGTAGTCTTCGATGCGGCCATCCTCGAGCGCCGCGGTCGCGCCGCGCATCAGGTGCAGCGTGTTGATCGGGAAATACGGGTTGAGGTTGAAGGTAACGCCGTAACGCGTTGCAAAACGGGCGAGATCGGTGTTCAGCCAGCGTCCCTTTGCCGGTATCTCGATAGGCGACCGATTGCCCACGATCTTGAAGACACCGCCCAACAGCGTCGGCATGTAGACCAGGTCGCCGCCATGCCGCCCCACCAGTGCCGGCAGCTGCGTCCAGGCGAGATAGGCCGCCGGGCTGCCGACGTCGTAATAGAACTCGACCGTCTTGCTCATCCACGTTTCCTCTTGGTCGTTCTTGGCGCCGCGTTCAGGCTGCCGCCTTGATCATGTCGGCGGCCTTCTCACCGATCATGATGGTCGGCGCGTTGGTGTTCCCACCGATCAGCGTCGGCATGATCGAGGCGTCGACGACCCGCAATCCGTCGAGGCCGCTGACCTTCAGTTCGCTGTCGACCACGGCCATGGGGTCGTTGCCCATCTTGCAGGTGCCGACGGGGTGATAGACCGTATCGGCCCGGTTGCGGATGTCGTCGCGGATTTCATCGTCGCTATGCACGTCGGCGGTGTAAAGCTCCTTGCCGCGCAGGCTGTCGAAGGCCGGGGCCTGCAGGATACGGCGCACCAGTTTGAAGCCATTCACCATCGCGTCCATGTCGCTGTCTTCCGCCAGGAAGTTCGGGTCGATCAGCGGTGGTGCCGTCGGATCGGCCGATTGCAGACCGACATGGCCGCGGCTCTTCGGCCGCAGCAGGCAGACATGACAACTGTAGCCGTGCTTGAAGTGACGTTTGCGGCTGTGGTCGTCGACGATGCCGACGACGAAGTGCAGCTGCAGATCCGGGATCGTCTGTGACGGATCGCTCTTCAGGAAGCCGCCGGCCTCGGCGAAGTTGCTGGTCAGCATACCGCGGCCCTCGCGCCGGTAGGTGCCGATGCTGCCGAGGATGCGGCCGATGCCGGGTAGGGTCATCCCGAAGGCATCGCGCGAATGGGTCGTGTAGGTCAGGACGTGGTCGATGTGGTCCTGCAGGTTCTTGCCGACACCGGGCAGGTCGTGCACCACGTCGATGCCCTGTCGTTTCAGCTCATCGCCCGGGCCAATGCCGGACAGCAGCAGCAGATGCGGCGACTGCAACGCGCCACCGCTCAACAGCACTTCGCGGTTCGCCCGCACATCGCGGTCCTGTCCCTGCTGCTTGAAGGCGATGCCGACCGCGCGCTTGCCGTCGAACAGGATGCGCGTGGCCTGCGCTTCGGTGACCACCGTCAGGTTCGGCCGGTCCAGCACGGGTGTCAGATAGGCCTTTGCGGCGCTGCAGCGCTCGCCGTTGATCTGTGTCACCTGATAGGGGCCGATGCCCTCCTGCTCGGCGCCGTTGAAGTCGTCGTTGCGCGGCAGCTGCAGTTGTTCCGCTGCGTCCACGAAGGTCTTGCCGATCGGGTTCGGGCTGCGCAGGTCGGCGACATTCAGCGGTCCGCCGGTGCCGTGATAGTCGTCGTCGCCACGCTCCTGATTCTGCGATTTCTTGAAGTAGGGCAGGACGTCGGCATAGGACCAGCCGGCATTGCCCAGTTCGGCCCAGCGGTCGTAGTCACTTGAGTGCCCGCGGATATAGACCATCGCGTTGATCGACGACGAACCGCCCAGCGTCTTGCCGCGCGGCTGGTAGCCGCGGCGGTTGTTCAGGCCGGGTTGCGGCGCGGTTTCGAAGGCCCAGTTCGACATCGTCGTCGGCAGGATCGCCGCGACGCCGACGGGCACATGGATCAGGAAACTCTTGTCCGGCTTGCCGGCTTCCAGCAGGCAGACTCTCGTGTTGGGGTCGTCACTCAAACGTCGCGCCAGCACGCAGCCGGCCGAACCCGCACCTACGATCACGTAGTCGAAACTGTCTGCCATATCTCCCCTCCCTGGAATACTGGCAACGCCGATCGCCAAAACGGCTGTGTTCTGTCTCCGCTCCCTATGGATTGCCGCGCCCGGCGACGGGCCAGATGTCCACCAGATCGTCGCCTCGGACGACATGGTAGACGTCGAACAGGTTCACGTTCGGATCGCAATGCGGTGTTACGCACTCGACCCGGGCGCCCAGCGGCAACTGATCACTGCCCAACGTAAAATGAACAGCGCCATGCTCGTCGCCCTTGTATCGGTAGGTCGCGCCGTCTGGCGCGCCGCGGGCGATCAGCGGCAGCGGTCCGTCGGTCGCGAACGATTTCAGGCCGGCGTCGGTCACCACATAACCGTCATGGTTCACGTTGATGACGCTGGTCTGCACGAACAGCGAGGTCTGGTAGGGCAGGGGTGCCCCGTCGTCGATGACGACCGCGTTGTACTGCACGTCCATGAAGACATAGCTGCCGACCTGCATCTCGCCGATCAGCCCCAGCCGCTGGTCGAGCCGATGGGTCCCGGTGCCGCCGCCGGTGACGATCGCCGGGTTCAGGTTTGCGTCCTTCAGTGCCAGCACGAAACTTTCCAGACGAATGGTCGGTTCGCCGAGATGCGTCCGCCGCTCGCCAACATCCTCGATGTGCTGCAGATGGCCGGTGTAGCCCTGCACGCCGACGTATTCCAGCACATCGCTGGCGGCGATGCGACGCGCCAGCGCCACCGCGTCATCCGTGCGGGTCACGCCGGTGCGGCCGAGGCCGGTGTCGAGATCGACCATCAGGCGGATGCGGCTTCCGGCTGCTGTGGCCGCCGCCTCCAGTGCGTCGATCTGCTCGGTGTGATCGACGACGCAGGCGAAGTCGGGCGATGCCCTGGCGACGGCAGCGATGCGGCCGGCTTTGACCGGCGCCGTCGCAGTGGTGATCAGAATGCCCGGCAGGCCGGCGGCGCTCATCGCTTCGGCTTCATGCACATTGGCACAGCAGATACCCACGGCCCCGGCCTCAATCTGCCGGCGGGCAATGTCAGGCGACTTGTGCGACTTACCGTGCGGCCGCAGGGTGACGCCGGTCTCGCCCGCCCACAGGGCCATCGCGGCGATATTTGCGTCCAGGACGTCCAGGTCGAGCACCAGCGCCGGCGTGTGCAGTTGCCAGCGCGATCCCGACTGGCCGATCAGAGTCGCATTCGGACTGGTTGCACTAGCGTCCGGGTCAGCCACGTCGGTGGCCCTATTGCCGATAGGTCGGATCGATCTTGTCGATCTTGCGCATCAGGGCGGCGAACTCGACCGCGCCGATGCCGCTGTCGCTCTCCAGTTCGGAAAAGGCATCGATGCCCTCGCGCGACTTCGCAGCGACCTCGGCCGGCATGACGTTCAGCCTGCCGGCCGCGGCGGCGTCGAGCTGGACCTGGCAGGCCCGCTCCAGCCGGTAGAGGCGCAGGAACGCCTCCGGCACGGTTCGCCCGGTCACCAGGATGCCGTGGTTGCGCAGGATCATCGCCCGATTGTCGCCGAGGTTGGCCAGCAGGCGCTCGCGCTCGTCGGTGTCCAGGCTCGGCCCTTCGTAGTCGTGATAGCTCACCCGGTCGAAGAAGCCGGTGGAGGTCATGCTGACCGGCTGCAGGCCGTCCTCGATCGCTGCGATCGCCATGCCGGCGCGCGTGTGCGTATGCATGACGCACTTGTGCACGGCTGAGTTCGCCATGTGCACGGCCGAATGGATCACGAAGCCGGCCCGGTTCACCGGATAGTTGCTCTCGCCGATGATGTTGCCGTCGATGTCGATCTTCACCAGGTTCGACGCCGTGACCTCATCGTAATTCAGACCGTACGGGTTGATCAGAAAGTGCGGTTCGTCGCCGGGCACCCGCACCGTGAGGTGGCCGTAAATCAGCTCGGTCCAGCCGAAGTGATCGACCATTCGGTAGGCTGCCGCCAACTGCACGCGCAGCATCCGCTCGGCCTCTTCCAACGGCAGGCTGGTGATGTCGATTTTCTCTGCTGCCTGCGTCATCGAACGTCCTCCTTCGAACTTAGACGTGTTAGTTTTCACCCTGCGGCCCCGAACCGGCCTGTGCCACAGCACGAGGTACTGTTTTCATGGGGCTTTCACGAACGCCACAGTTGCCAACCGAGACATCTGGACACGCCGATGACGGTATTCCATGCACCCGACTTCGACAACCATGAGCAGGTGAGCTTCTTCAGCGATCCTGACAGCGGCTTGCGGGCGATCATCGCTATCCACTGGTCCGGACCGGGTGTGGCCGGCGGCGGTGTCCGCATGTGGAATTATGCCGACGAGAGTAAGGCGGTGGCTGACGCCTTACGTCTGTCCCGGGCGATGACCTACAAGTTCGCGTTGGCTGACATTCCGGTCGGTGGCGGCAAAACGGTGGTGATCGGCGACGCCGGGCGGGACAAGACGCCGGCGCTGCTGGAAGCGCTTGGCCGTGCCGTGGAACGGTTCGACGGACGCTACATGTGCGGTCCGGACGTCGGTACTTCGCCCGAGGATATGGTGGTGATCCGGCGCGAAACCGAGCATGTGCGCGGCCTGCCCGGCGAAAGCGGCGATACCTCGCCGGCGACCGGCTATGGCGTGTTCCAGGCGATCCGCGCCGCCGTCGAACACCGCATGGGGCGCACCGACCTGACCGATCTGCGCGTTGCCGTGCAGGGGGCGGGATCGGTGGGCCGGGCCCTGATGCATCACCTGAAAGCGGCCGGTGCGCGGATCATCGTCGCCGACATCGACGAAGCGGCGGTCGCAAGTGCGGTGCAGGATTTCGGCGCACTGGCCGTGCATATCGACGACATCCTGTTCGAGGATGCCGATGTGGTCGCGCCTTGCGCGCTGGGGGCGGTGTTGAACGACACGTCGATCCCGCAGATCCGCGCTGCCATCGTCTGCGGCGGCGCCAACAACCAGTTGGCCGAAGACCGGCACGGTATCCAGCTGGCGGAACGCGACATTCTGTTCGTGCCGGACTATGTCGCCAATGCCGGCGGAGCCATAAACGCGGTGCGCGAAGGGCCGGACTACGATCAGGAAGAGGCCATGGCCGCGGTGGAGCGTATCTACGAAACGAGCCGGAACGTGCTGCGCCGGGCTGCTGCCGATGGCATCGCGCCAAATCTGGCTGCCGACCGTATCGCCGCCGAAATCATCGGTGGCTAGGCGCGCCGTCAGGCCGGCTGGCGCACGCGTCGCCGGGAACGCAGTGGCCGATGGTCGCCGGTGAGTTCGCCCATGACCCCGGCACCGAACGGCACGACCGTCGCGGGTGGGACGGCCGGAGCGGACTGCGCCGGGCCGAAGCCGTCACGCAGCATGCGGATGGCCGCCTCTTCGCTGCGCCGCCTCGGCGCTTTTCGCGCGGGATTCTTCTTTGGCGCCGTTTCCGGTTTCGCGGGTGCTTGGGCGCGCGGCTTGAAAACCCTTGCCAGCAGCGCCAGACCGGCGCCCACCGCCATCAGGCTGAACGCGCTGATCATCGCCGCGCCGGACGGCGGCAGTTCGGCGGCGAACTTCATGAACAGCGCGGCAAAAGCAACGCCGAGGCCCAGCATCAGGACGGCCAGACTGGCGAGCAGGGCCACGGCGCCAACGGCGCGATATGTCATCGTTTCACCCAAGGTGTCACCTTTGCGGCGGTTGACCTGGGGCGACAGATAGGCAGCGATTCAGGCGCAGCCGGGGACAGATTGTGACATTTCTATGGCGGGCCGGCGCGGCTCAGCCGGCTGGGACCGGCTCGGCGCGCAGGACCTCCGCGGCCTCCAGGCGGGTCAGTTCTTTGTCCTCCAGGCCCAGAAGTTCCATTAGCACGCCACGATTGTGTTCGCCCAGAAATGGCGCGCGTTCAGGAACTTCTGCCTTGACGGCGGAAAACCGCAACGGATTGCCGGTGACGGCAAAGGGCCCGATTACCGGGTCACAGACATCGCGCACGATGCCGCGTTCCAACAGATGCGGATGCCGCATGGCTTCCTCCACCGTCAGCACGGGCGCCGCCGGTACCCGCTCGGTATGCAGGCGCGCGAGCGCGGCATCGCGGTCGGGCAGGGCCCGCATCCAGGTCTCGATTTCGTCAACCAGTGCACCGGCGTTGGCGAGCCGCGAGGCACCGTCGGCAAATCGGGCGTCGTGCTCCAGCTCCGGCCGGCCCATCGCCCGGCAGAGCCGGGGCCACATGGGATCGAGAACGACCAGCATGATGAACCCGTCAGTTGCGCGGTAGACGCCGAGCGGCGCCACGGCAGGGTGATGGCTGCCGGCCCGGGTCGGTGGATAGCCGTTCAGGCTCGTCGCCTCCACGTTGACCTCGTGCGCATGGAAATAGAAGTCGATCAGCGAGACATCGAGATACTGGCCATCGCCGCCATGGCGCTGGCGGTGGAACAGGGCGCCGTTGATCGCCGCAAGTGCCATCATCGCCGTGCCGACGTCACCGACGGCAAACCCGGTCAAGGCCGGCGGCGCGTCCGGTTCGCCGATCATGCTCGTGGCGCCGCTGTAGGCCTGGGCGATGTAGTCGAACCCGGGCAGATGGGTGAGGGGACCGTCCTGCCCGAAGGCCGAGATCGAACACATGATTGCGGCCGGATTGACGGCGTGAACGGTGTCCCAGTCGAGGCCAAGGCGGCCAATGGTGCCCGGCGAGAAATTCTCGATCACCACGTCCGCCTTGCCGATCAATCGTTTCGCCAGGTCGAGACCATCAGGTTGGCGCAGGTCGATGCAGACGCTCTTCTTGCCCTGATTGTGCTGAAAGAAATAGGCGCTGCGGCCATTGCGAATCTCCGGTAGACCGCGGGCCATATCGCCGGCAGGCGCGAGTTCGATCTTGATGACCTCGGCACCGAGTTCGGCCATCAGTCGGGTGCAGGCCGGACCTGCGATGACCTGTGTAAAGTCGATGACGGTGATGCCGTCCAAAATGCCGGCAGCGTGCACTGGCGTTCCTCCCGAAAAACCATTGGCTCCATTATTGTTGCGGTTGACTGTACGCTGGAGCGGCGGCGGGCGCTATCCGCCGTCCGTCGCGGCCATTGCCGGCGAACCGTGGGGAGACAACCATGAAGATCACCGCCATAGACACCATCCGCCTGGATGAATTTCCAAATCTCCTATGGGTCCACATTCATACCGACGAAGGGCTGATCGGCCTTGGCGAGGCGTTCTATGGCGCACCCTCGGCGGAGGCGCATATCCACGGCTACGCTGCGCAACTGATGCTGGGTCAGGACCCGCTGCGGGTCGACTATCATTCGAAGAACCTGGTCGGTTATGTCGGCTTTGCCGGCTCCGGCGCCGAGGTGCGCGGCAATTCGGCGCTCGACATCGCGCTCTGGGATCTCTGGGGGCAGGCGACCAATCAACCGATCTACCAGTTGCTGGGCGGTGCCAGCCGCGACGCCATTCGCGTCTACAACACCTGCGCCGGCTACCAGTACGTGCGCAAGCACGCCAAGCAATCGACGGCCAGCTTCAACCTGCCCGGCGCGGACGCTGAGGGTCCTTATGAAGACCTGCAGGCGTTTCTCAACAATGCCGACGAACTTGCCCTGAGCCTTAAGGAAATGGGTATCACTGGTATGAAGATCTGGCCGTTCGACTATGCCGCCGAGGCGTCCGGCGGTCACTACATCTCACCGCAGCAGCTCGACCTGGCACTGGAGCCGTTTCGCAAAATCCGCGATGCCGTCGGCGACGACATGGATATCATGGTCGAGCTGCACACCTTCTGGGATCTGCCGCAGGCAAAGAAAATTGCGCGGGCCCTGGAGCCGTTCGAACCGTTCTGGTTCGAAGACCCGATCAAGATGTCGAACCTGCGCAGCCTGAAGGAGTTTGCCGACTCGACCCGCATTCCGGTCACGGCCAGCGAGACCATCGGTATGCGCGGCCAGTTCCGCGAGCTGCTGGAACTGCAGGCGTGCGACTACATCATGTATGACCTGAGCTGGGTCGGCGGGCTGTCGGAGGCGCGCAAGATCGCCGCGATGGCCGAGGCCTGGCATCGTCCGATCGCGCCGCACGACTGCACCGGGCCGGTGCTGCTGACCGCATCGGTGCACCAGTCGATCAATGCCACCAATGCGCTGATCCAGGAGGTCGTGCGCGCGTTCTACTATGGCTGGTATCAGGAACTGGTGACCGACCTGCCGCCGATGCAGGACGGTATGATCCGCGCACCGGACGGCCCCGGACTTGGTATCAAGCTGCAGCCCGACGTGCTCAAGCGCGCCGACTGCCAAGTGCAACGCAGCGCACTGGAGTGACTCGCCTTAGCGAATGGTCCTCTCAGGTGCCCGTGGCAGTGCCGACTAGGCGGTACCGTGCGTCAGGGCATTTCCCAGCGGTGCTGGACCAGCAGGATGTCGAGCGGCTTGGCCGCGGCATTCACTTTGCTCACACAGGTGCTGGCGGGATTGCCGGCGCTGACGAAGCCATGCGCAACGGCAAGCAGATTGGAAACGATGTGCGACATGGTCCTGTCCCCACAAATCGAGTTGACGGGTTGCGAGGCCGAAGCCTGAACCGAAAAAGTTGATGCGCGGTATATGGCGTCGATGCCGCACCGCAACAATGGCTGAGACCGCAGGTCAGCTATGCACCAGGCGCATTGTTAATGCCGCCCTGAACGCAGGCTTCAGATTGTGCCCATGGCCTTGTCAATCAGGCTCGACAAGTCATCGTCGCTCAGGTTTTCGAGGTCCAAAACCGCCAAAAACGGGTCGCCATCGAGACCCAGCAGACTTGCCACTGCCGGCTCGGTTTTCCAGCCACGGCGTTTGAGCGACAGAATGCGCCGCCGCAGTCGGTCGCCGCCAAGACAAAGCAGCCGCCATTCCACGACCATGTGTCGGTAGGCGTCCTGCCTCTCGGACGGGCACGATTGGGCAAACAGCTCGATCCGTTCGCCGCGATGGCTGAACCGGGCGATGATTGCCGGTCCGCTGCGCACCCGCCTATGGTGTATGTCGAAGTCATCCATTGGCTCCAGTGCGGCAGCCGCCGCAGCGAAGGTGTCGAGGTCGGCGGCGTCGCAGACGATATCGAGGTCGCTCGTCGGCACATCGAGACCGATCGGCACCGTGCCGGTCAGGATCGGGTCGTAAGCCTGCAGGGCATTTAGCACGCCAGTGTCTTCAAGCACCGAGGCTGCCCGGCGCTGGCGCGGCGTGCCGGCCCGGAGGTAACCGGGATCGCGCCAGTCGGGCATCGCCATCACTGGGTGGCCTAGGCGGGTTTGCGCCGGACGACGGCGATGATCTCCGGACTGTCGGCCTGAAAGGCTTCCTGTTGCCAATTGCCGTAACAGGTCTCGAGCCACAGTCCGGCTTCAGCCACCAGATGCGCCAGATGTTCGTAGGTGATGAACCGCAGCTTGCTGTAACCGACGCGCTGCTTGCCCTTGTCGAGGAGGCGATAGACATGCACCAGATCGGCGATGCCGGTATCGGGATTGTAGGACAACTCCGGGCCGTAGGCTTCTTCCACGCGGCCGTGGCGCACCGTGTTGGCCACTCGCCTCGACTGTTCCGGCGTCCAGCGCTCCCAGATGCGTGCGGCGGGATTGCGGGTCTCGAAGATGAATCGGCCGTTGGCCTTCAGATGTCTGCCTGCATTGCGCAGCACGGCCACGGCATCCGCATCGGTCAGCAACGCCTGAAATGCATGGCCGGTCATGTAAATCAGGGAGAAGCGCCGTTCGAGGTCCAGGCTCTGACCGTCGCTCTCGATCCAGGTCACTTTGTCCGATCTGGCGCGGTTCCGCGCCACCTGCAGCATGCCGTCGGCCGGATCGGCGCCGGTTATGTCGAGGCCCGCCGCCGCAATGCGGCAGGCCAGCATGCCGGTACCGCAGCCGATGTCGAGGATCGGCCCACCGGCTTCCTGCGCCCGCGCCAGGTAGAAGTCGTCACAGGCCATCCAAGGGTTGAAATCGTCATAGAGCGCGGCGAAGAAGCCGTCCTCGAACACCTCATCGACCTGTGTCATGGCGCGTTAGGCTCCATCTCGATGCTCAGGCGTCGGCGGCGGGCTGCAATGGACGCGCCGGTGTTCGCCGGCGGACTTGTACCACCGTCAACGCGGTACAGAACAGCAGGCCGGCGATGGCGTAGAACACCAGTTCCGGGGCGCCGCGGTCGAGGATGAGGCCAAGCGTCACCGGCATCAGCGCCGAACCGAGGTCGAGGCCGGAGTAAACGAATCCGAACACACGGCCCGAGGCGCCCGCCGGCGTTGCTTTGCGCACCAGCATGTCGCGCGATGGCGAGGTGATGCCGGAGACGAAGCCGGCGACACTGAGCGCCGCCACCAGCAGCGCAGCGGGCGGCAGGCCGGCGCCGATGGCAATAATGATCAGGCCAGCAGTGATCATGCCGGATATCGCAATCAGGTCGTGCCGGTCCGTCCGGTCGGCGGCAAACCCGCCGACGAACACGCCGGCGGCCGATCCCAGCAGATAGCCTGTCAACGCGGCCGCTGCCGCGGCGAACGGCACGCCGTAGATCTGCACCATGGCGGTCACGCCGAACGACTGCACCCCGATAAGTGCCATCGCCAGAAACGCGAAATAGAGAAAACACGACACGATGGTGGCGGAGAACAGAAGGCGAATGTTTGTCAGTACGGACGGCGACGTGTCATCCCGCTTGGCCGTCGCCGGCGTTGTTTCGGTTTCATCCGACAGGTCAGCCCCCCACAGCAGAAATGCCGCGACGATGACGAGGCCCAGGCATCCGGCGACGATCAGCGCGGCGCGCCAATCCCACATCACGGCAATGAAACCGACTAGAGCCGGCGCGCTGGCCCAGCCGAGGTTACCGAACAGGGCATGGGCGCCATAAGCGCGGCCGATGCGGCCGTGGCTGACCTTGCTGGTGAGAATGGCGAGGTCGGCGGGGTGGAAGACGCTGTTGCCCAGGCCGGCCAGGATCATCAGCGGCATGAACATCCAGTATTCGGTGACGAACCCGGCGGCCAGCACCGACAGCGCCAGCAATGTTAGGCCCGACAGCAGGACGCGGCGCGCACCGAAACGGTCAACCAGGAAACCGGCCGCCGTCTGGGCGAAGCCTGACGCGCCGTAGAGCAGAGTCGGCAGCAGGCCGAGCGCCGCATAGGAGACGCCGAACTCATCCTTCAGGATGAGAAACAATGGCGGCAATGCGAGCTGAAAGAAGTGGCTGGCCCAATGGGCGGCGCCGACAAGGCCCATTACTTTCAGGTCGCTGCCAAGCGATGCGCTTGCGACGGTCATGTGTCTGGTAGATCACAAGGCCCGGTGAACGGTCAACGCGTCGCCGGGCAGGGCTGCTATGCGCGCTGCGGTGCCGCTAGGTCAGCAGGCGGCTCCAGAGCAATGTGGCCTTCAGTCGCCGGAGCCAGGGTGGCGGCCGCCTCGTGGGTCGATAAAAACACCCGGCCCGGCTCGAGATGGGCGAGGAAGTCGCTGCGCTGCAACCGGTCCATCACCGGGCCTTTTACTTCCGCCAGATGCAGGGTGACGCCGGCGTCGCACAACTCGTCGATCAGCGTCTCCAGCGTTTCCAGGGCGCTGGAATCGATCTGGTTGACGGCGCTGCAGATCAACACGAGGTGACACACATCCTGCTGATCGGCGATGTGACCTAGCACGAAGTCCTCGAGATACTTCGCGTTGGCGAAGAACAGGCTCTCGTCGACGCGAACCAGCGCGACCGACGGCTCGGTGGCGACTTCATGGCGCAACACGTTGCGGAAATGCTCGCTGGCGCCGACGCGGCCGACCACGGCGATGTGTGGGCGGCTGGTGCGCCACAGATGCAGGGCGAGGGCCACCGCGATACCAACCAGGATGCCCTGTTCGACGCCGAGCGCCAGAACACTGGCAAAGGTTGCCAGCATCGCCGCCGCATCCGTCTTGTTGTAAGCCCAGGCCTGCCGCAGGCTGGCGACGTCGATAAGGTTGGCGACGGCGGTGACGATGATCGCCGCCAGCACCGCCTTCGGCAGGTCGTGCAGCAGTGGGGTCAGGAACAGTACGGCCAGCAGCACCATCGCTGCCGTCAGGATCGAAGCCATCGGCGTGCGCGCGCCGGCGCTGAAGTTCACCACCGACCGGCCGAAGCCGCCGGCGACGGGATAGCCGCCGCTTAGGGACGCCGCCAGATTGGCCGCACCGAGGCCGACCAGTTCCTGATCCGCATCGATCTTCTGCCGCCGTTTACTCGCCAGTGCCTTTGCGACCGACACACTTTCCAGATAACCGACGAAGGTGATCAGCAGTGCCGCCGGCAGCAATGCCTGCAACAGGGCGAGCGCCAGTGGCGGCAGGGCAAAGACCGGCAGACCGGCAGGAATCGCGCCGACGATACTCACGGCCGCACCGGTATTGAGGTCGGCCAGCGCCACTGCCACGGTCCCGGCCGCAACGACGAGCAGCGGGCCGGCCTTGCCGATGCCGCTCGCCAGCGCGTCGGGCAGGCCAAGCGCAGTCAACAGTGCCGGCACCCGCGCGCGCAACAACAGCAGCGCGGCAATCGCGCAAATTCCAATCGTGACCGTCATAGGGTTGATGGTTGCGATCTGGTTCGCCGCTTCGGCGAGAATGTGGTCGATGCGATGACTGCGCTGAAGTTCGATACCAAGCAGGTGCTGTAACTGGCTGAAACCAATGATCAGCGCCGCGGCGCTGGTGAAACCGGCGATGACATGGTGGCTCAGGAAATTGACCAGGAAGCCGACCCGCAACAGGCCCATGACGACATAGATGCCGGCGCACATCAGTGCCAGCGTCAGGGCAGCTTCGGCGTGGCCGACGCCGGTGCGAGCCGTCACGTCGGCGAGACTTGTAGCCGTCATCAGCGAGACGATCGCCACCGGCCCGACCGCCAACGTCCGGCTCGACCCGAACAGGCCATAGAGCACGAGCGGCAGGATCGATGCGTAGAGACCGACCTGCGGCGGCAGACCAGCGAGCAGGGCATAGGCCATGCCCTGCGGGACCAGCAGAATGGCGGTAACGACCCCGGCCGTCGCATCGCCGCCGAAGTCGGCCCGGCTGTAGCCCGGCAGCCAGGCCAGAATAGGTAGCCAGCGCCGAACCAGCCGGTTAAGCGCCGGCGTCATGCCCCGGTCAGGCGCTGGCGGGGGCGTGCGTCGCCGCCTGCGCCGCTGCGGCCAGTGCCCGCCGGTTGTACGGCAGCATCGACAGCATGTTGGCCATCAGGCAGGTACCGGTCGCACCGGCCACCGCCAGTCCACCGCCGACAAAGGCCGACAGCAACGCGAACCAGGGAGAAACCAGCAATGCCAGCACGGCGCCCAGCAGGACCAGCGATCCGGCGACGATCTGCACCTGCCGCATGATGCTGATCGGCTGCCGTGCATCGAAATGCACCGGGTATCCGGCTTTCTTCCAGCCCTCGATACCGCCATCCAGATGATAGACGTCGGCGAATCCGGACTGCAGCAGTTGCGGCGCCGCCATCTGCGTACGATTGCCGCTGCGGCAATGGAACACGGCGATCTTGTTCCGGTCGGCGGCAAAGTCGGCTTTGTCGAAACCGCTCAGTGGCACGAGGCGCGCGCCGATAATATGTTCCTTGGCATACTCTTCGGCTTCGCGGACGTCGATCAGGACGGCCTCGTCGTCCTCAATCCAGCGGTGCAAGGTCTTGGCGTCGACTTCTTTCAGCATGAATAGCTCCTCACGGGCAGGTTTTGTGGCAGTAGATGTCATAAAGCGTTTCAATCAGGCGGGCGGCTTCCGGACTGTCCAGGCTGTAGTAGATCGCTTGGCTCTCGCGCCGGGTTTTCACCAGTCCGTCACGGCGCAGCCGCGCAAGATGCTGCGACAGCGACGGTTGGCTCAGGCCGGTTACCTGCAGCAGGTCGGACACGCGCTTTTCGCCTTCCACCAGTTGACACAGAATGATCAGGCGGTGCTCGTTGCCCAGCGCCATCAACACGTTGCAGGCATCACCGGCGGCACTGCGAAGGTCGTCGATTGTAACTTTCATGATGCATTATATATATAATATGAATGTGTAATCAATAGGCAGTCAGACGGACGATGGCGTCCGGTTCGACGAGAGTTCTGCAAGGGGCGAGGAGAGCGTAATGCAACCAACGGTCAAGGCATTCTTCGATCAGGCGACCTACACCATCAGCTACGTGGTGTCGGAACCGGACGGCAGCCACTGTGCCATCATCGATCCGGTTTTGGACTTCGATACCAAGTCCGGGCGAACGTCCACGGAGTCGGCGGACGACGTGATTGCCTATGTCCAGGCGCAGGAGCTGACCGTCGACTGGATCCTCGAAACCCACGCCCATGCCGATCACATTTCCGGCGCGCCGTACCTGAAACAGAAGCTCGGCGGGCAGACCGGGATCGGCCGTCACATTACCGACGTTCAGGCGGTGTTCCGCGACGTTTTCAATCTGGAGCCCGAGTTCAGGGCCGACGGTCACCAGTTCGACCGGCTGTTCGACGACGGCGACAGCATCAGCATCGGCAGCATGACGCTGGATGTGATGCACACGCCCGGTCACACGCCGGCTTGCGTGACCTTCGTGATCGGCGACGCCGCCTTCGTCGGCGATACCCTGTTCATGCCAGACTTCGGCAGCGCGCGGACCGATTTTCCCGGCGGCGACGCGGCGACGCTGTTCCAGTCGATCCGTCGTGTTCTATCGCTACCGCCGGCGACCAGGCTGTTCATGTGCCACGACTATGCGCCGGGCGGGCGCGACTACGCCTGGGAGACCACAGTTGCGGCCGAGCGGGCGGAAAACATCCATGTGCACGACGGGGTCAATGAGGCGGAGTTCGTCAAGATGCGCACGGAGCGCGATGCCCAGCTCTCGATGCCGGCGCTGATCCTGCCGTCAATTCAGATCAACATCAGGGCAGGCGACTTCCCGCCGAAGGAAGACAATGGCATCGCCTACCTGAAGCTGCCGCTGAACGCACTTTAGGCCGGCTACCGCCCGGCGTTGCTGGCGCCGAGCCTTAGCTTGCCAGCCAGGTCATAACGCCGGCGGGCAGGTAACTGTCGCCGCCGACGCTCTGCAGCCAGTCGTGGATAACGAGGCCCAGGGTGCGCTCGCGCTGGGTATCGATGCTGACCGTCACGGTCATGCCGGCGCGCAGGCGCGGCTGATCGGCCTCGGCTTCGACCAGCATCCGTACCGGTATGCGCTGCACGACTTTGACCCAGTTGCCGGAGGCGTTCTGTGGCGGCAATAGGGCGAACTCGGCACCGGTTGCCGGGCTGATGCTGTCGATCCGGGCATTGTAGGTAACATCGGGAAAGGCATCGGCCACGAGTGTTGCCTGCTGGCCGACTTCGACGTGGGTGAGCTGTGTTTCCTTCAGGTTCACCTCGATCCAGCTTTCCTGACTCTCGACCATGGAGAAAACAGGCGTGCCGGTCCGGACGTATTCGCCCAAACGCAGGTTCACGTTCGACACGAAGCCGTCGGCCGGTGCGATCACCGTCGCCCGCTCAAGATCGAAGACCGCCCGGTCGTATTCGGCCAGCACACTCTGATACTTCGGATGGTTTTCGACCGAGATGTCGACCCGGCCGCCCAGTTCGGCCAGCACCATCCGGTTCTCTTCGGTCTTGGTGGTCAGTGCGCCACGAGCCTGGGTCACGTCATGCCGGGCCTCGTCCAGCCGTTGCGTGGTGCCGACGCCGCGGTCCGCCAATTCCTTTGCCCGGTTGAATTCGCGTTCGACGAACTGCAGGCGATCCTGCAGTTCCTCGCTTTCGCGCTGGCCCGCCCGATACTCCGCGCGCAACGCCTCGATCTCGGTTTTCACCTCTTCCAGTTCCGCCGCCTTGGCGTCAATTTCGAGCTGAAATTCGCGTGGGTCGAGGCGGAACAGCATCTCGCCCCGGTTGACGTGCTGGTTGTCCTTCACGTTGATCTCGATGACCCGGCCTGACACGTCGGAACTGACGGCGAGCAGGTTGGCCTTCACATAGGCATTCTCGGTCGTCACGTAGCGCAGGCCTTCGGCCCACAGCGACGCGCCGTAGATCACGATCGCGATCGGCAACACCACCATCAGGACGAAGCGCGTCAGCCCGCGCAAGATATGCCGGTGGCGATAGTGGGTGCGCGGCAGTTTCGAAACGGTGGTCGGTTGTGCCGGCGCGGCCTGCGGACCGGCATCGTCGCGTACCGCATCATCGGTGTTCGCGGGCTTGTCCAGCACGGGCTCCTGCCGCGTATCCTGTTTGTGCGCCGGTTCAGCCATTGTCGTTCGCCTTTCGCGACGGATCGTGTTCGAGCATGCCCAGGAGGTTGGACTTCACCCGCACCAGGATATCGATGAACTGCTCCTGCTCCTGCGGTGACAGACCGGCCAGCGCCTCGCTGCGCAGCTCCCGGGCTGTCGCCCGCATGGTGCGCATTAGACTGCCGACCTCGCCGGTCAGGAAGACGCGTTTCAGGCGGCGGTCGCGGGCGTCGGCCCGCCGCTCGATCCATCCCTTGGCCTCCAGCCGATCGAGCAGGCGGCCCAGGGTGGCGCGCTCGACGTCGAGGATCCCGGAGAGTTCCGTCTGGCTGATGCCTTCGTGAAAATAAAGGTGCGTGAGCACCCACCACTGCGCACGGGTCAGGCCCAGCTCCTTCATCCGCCGGTCGTAGTTGACCCTGAGCAGTCGGGCCGAATCGCTGATCAGAAAGCCGACGTTACGGTCGGTCGACTCAGCGGTGTCTTGTCCTGGGCGGCCGCCGCCGTCATCGATTGCGGGGGCGTCAGCTCGCTCATTATGATCCGTGCGCGGGGCGTGGCGCGCATCGAGTGAGGAGATTGTTGCCATGTATACAATAAGTCATATTACTGCCACGAAGGCAACTGAAATGGCGCGGCCCGCGAACGCTGCATAACAGCTTGGCGCCAAGCTCCTTGATGCCCGCGTTAAACTAGGGAAAGACACATATGACATTGAAAAATTTGATCGATTTAGGCGGAAAACGGGTTCTTCTGACGGGTGCGGCCGGCGGCATCGGGGCCGCGACGGCGCGCGCGTGTGTAGCGCTGGGGGCGGAAGTGGTGTTGGCCGATATCGCGCCGCTGGACGGTCTCATCGACGAGCTGCGGACGCACGACGCCGCCGTGACCGGCCATCAGATCGATGTATCGGGCCGCGCCGGCAATGCCGAACTGGCTGCGCGCGCCGGCGACATCGATGCCGCCATCGCCTGCGCCGGCATCTGCCCGCTCGAGGAAGACTGGAATGATGAGGCCGGCGGCTGGGACGAGGTGTTTCACCACGTCATGGACGTGAACCTGCTCGGCCCGTTGCATTTGGCTCGTGAAATGCTGCCACGCATGTCCGAACGCGGCGACGGGCGCATTGTCCTGATCGGCTCAATCGGCGGGCGGATGGGCGGCATATCTCCGGTCGTGCAGGCACACTATGTCGCCTCCAAGGGCGGCATCCATGCAGTTGTGCCCTGGCTGGCGAAACGTGCCGCGCCGCACGGCGTGCTGGTCAACGGGGTGGCGCCCGGGCCGGTCGCCTCGGCGATGACGGCAACGACGCCCTATGACAAGTCCAGCTATCCCCTCGGCCGGATCGGCACGCCGGAAGAAATCGCCTGGCCCGTGGCATTTCTTTGTTCACCGGCCGCGAGTTATCTTTCCGGCACGATTCTCGACGTGAATGGCGGCCTCTTCGTCGGTTGAACGCCATCGCCACGTCGCCTGGCAGCGGAGACGACAATGAAGATCGATGGTACGCACTACCGCACCATCTGGGTCGACAGTGACGGCTGGTCGGTGCAGGTGATCGACCAGACCGTCCTGCCGCACGAGTTCCGTGTCGTCAGCCTGCGCACGGCGGCCGACGCCGCCGACACAATCCGCCGCATGGTGGTGCGGGGGGCACCGTTGATCGGCGCGACCGCGGCCTATGGTGTGGCGCTGGCGATGCGACAGGACCCGTCGGACGATGCCTTGTCGCGGACGTATGATGAGTTGCTGGCCACCCGGCCGACGGCGGTAAACCTGCGCTGGGCGCTCGATGCCATGCGGCACGCCCTGCGTGACCGGGCGCCGGCCGATCGCGTACCGACGGCCTATGCCCGCGCCGCGGCGATCTGCGATGACGACGTCGCCACCTGCGAAGCCATCGGCCGCAATGGCGAGCGGCTGATCGCCGAAGTCCACCAGCGGAAATCGCTGGCCCACGGCCCAGTCAATATCCTGACCCACTGCAATGCCGGGTGGCTCGCCACCGTCGACTGGGGCACCGCGCTAGCGCCGATCTACATGGCGCATGACAATGGCATTCCGGTGCATGTCTGGGTCGACGAAACCCGCCCGCGCAATCAGGGTGCGTCGCTCACCGCCTATGAACTCGGCCGGCACGGCGTGCCGCATACTGTCATCGTCGACAATGCCGGCGGCCACCTGATGCAGCACGGTCAGGTCGACCTGTGCATCACCGGCACCGACCGGACGACGGCAAGCGGCGACGTGTGCAACAAGATCGGCACTTACCTGAAGGCGCTGGCGGCGCAGGACAACGGCGTGCCGTTCTACGTCGCCCTGCCGCACAGCACGATCGACTGGACCATTGGCGACGGCGTGACCGGCATCCCGATCGAACAGCGCGATGCCGATGAAGTCACCTGGATCAGCGGTCGCACGGGCGATGGCGAGGTGACGGCCGTTAACATCGTGCCACCGGGCACGCCCGCGGCGAACTATGCCTTCGATGTGACGCCGGCGCGCCTGGTTACGGCGCTGATTACCGAGCGTGGTGTTTGCCCCGCCAGTGCCGAGGGCTTGTTGTCGCTCTATCCGGAGCAGGCGGCATGACCAGGCGTTTGCGACAGGCGATCATCGATACCGCCCGGGCGATGAACACTGCTGGCATCAACCAGGGCACCGCCGGCAACGTCTCGGTGCGTCACGGCAAAGGCTATCTGATCACCCCATCGGGCATGGCCTACGACGACCTCAAGGCCGACGACGTCGTGCAAATGAACCTGACCGGCAAATCGACCGGCAAGCGCAACCCGTCAAGCGAATGGCGTTTCCACCAGGACATCTACGCCGTCCGTTCCGACGTCGGCGGTGTCGTACATACTCACAGTCCCTACGCCACCTCGCTGTCCTGTCTGCGCCGCGGCATCCCCGCGTTCCACTACATGGTGGCGGTTGCCGGCGGAGCCGATATCCGCTGTGCCGACTACGCCACATTCGGCACACAGGAGCTGTCGGATCTCGCCCTGACGGCGCTTGAGGACCGCAAGGCCTGTCTACTGGCCAATCACGGCATGATTGCCTGCGGCCGCGATCTGGCGGAGGCATTGAAGGTCGCCATCGAGGTCGAGACGCTGGCCGCGCAATACTGGCGTTGCCTGCAGATCGGCGATCCGGTGCTGTTGCCGGCGGCCGAAATGGAGCGGGTGCTGAACCTGTTTCAGACCTACGGCAAGCAGCCGGCTGATGCCAACTAGGTCTGCGAAACGGTTACGTCGTTAAGCCGCGCCGCGATCGCGGCCGCGTCGGGCGGCCCATCCTGCGCCCCGGGTTGCAGGCAGGTCAGGCTACCGGCGACGGACGCGTGCCGCAGGCAATCGCCGAGACCGGCGCCATCGGCGTAGGCCGCGGCGAAGCTGCCGACGAAGGCATCGCCGGCCCCCACCGTGTCGCGCGCGTCGATGTCGAGGGCCGTCACCGTCAACTGACCGCCGGCCGATGCCGCCACCGCGCCATCGGCACCCAGCGTGATCACCGCCGTCAGGCCGAACCGGTCGGCCAGCTGCCGCGCCAGGGCCGGTTCGTCGAGGTCGCCTAGATCCAGATCGGCGGCCAGGCCCGCCGCCTCGACTTCGTTGACCACCAGCACGTCGAGGCAGGTCAACACATCGCTCGGGACCGGCGCAAACGGCGCCGCATTCAGAATCGTGCGGCCACCGCGGTCATGGCAGGACTGGATCGCCTGCCAGTTCTCGGTCAACGGTACTTCCATCTGGAACAGGCCGACGTCGCCGTCTGCGATCGAAATCTCGTCGAGCTGCTGCGCCCGCACGTCGAGATTGGCGCCGCTGGCGACGACGATCTGATTGGCGCCCGCTGTGTCAACGCACACGCTCGCGCAGGCCGTCGGCCGGTCGCTCAACGATACGCCGGACAAATCGACGCCGGCCGCTTCGAGATTGCCCAGCGCCGTCGCCCCGAACGCATCGCGGCCACGGCACCCGACGAACCGGACCGGCGCGCCGGTCCGTGCGGCCGCCAGGGCCTGGTTCGCGCCCTTGCCGCCGGGCAACATCTGATAGGCGTCGGTCAGTACGGTTTCGCCGGGCCGCGGCAGGTCGGGCGTCACCATGACGATGTCGCACACCAGCGAGCCAAAAACGACGATCATGATACCGCCGTTGCGTGGTTTGTCGTGGCCTCAGCGGTCGGTGCGATCCGTTCGGCTGCGCGGATGGCTATCGGCCGGCCGCCGCGATGCCACGGCTTTGCGGAACGGGCCGCCGATCCAGATGACGTTCTTGTTGCGTCTTTTCGCCGCACGTCGTTTCAGCTCGCGCTTCGCTTCTTCTAGACTCCGCAGCGGTTGCCGCAGATACGGACTGACCATGATACCACCCTGAACTCCCCCGCGACCGGGCCGTCGACTTTCTGGTCGTGGCTTGGGGCCGGTCGTTACGCTGCGTGTCCGCTTCTGCCGTCCGCAGGTCGAAGCTCGTAGCACATGGTTGGGGCATGGAAAACCGTCAGGTCGCCGGCTTCCGGGGTTGTCACACTTTTGTCCTGCGGCCGGCGCCATTGCCTTGAGTTCTCGGGACGCCGGTCCTAGCATTTCGGCACAACCACAACATGACGCCGCTCAGAAGCGCTATCGGGAGAATCGCCGTGGACCTCGCTTTTTCAGACGATGAGATTGCCTTTCGCGAAGACGTCAGGGCTTTCCTGCGTGACCAGTTGCCGACCGACCTGGCCGAAAAGGTCACGGCCGGCACGCACATCAGCAAGGACGACCTCGTGCGCTGGCATCGCATCCTGTTCGAGAAGGGCTGGATTGCGCCGCACTGGCCGGCCGAGTTCGGCGGCTGCGGCTGGAATGCCAACAAGCGCTACATCTTCGATCAGGTCATGACCGAATTTCCGACGCCGGAGCCGGTGCCGTTCGGCCTGCAGATGGTCGGGCCGGTGATCTATACCTTCGGTACCGATGCGCAGAAACAGCGCTTTCTGCCGAAGATCCTGTCCGGCGAGGAGTTCTGGTGCCAGGGCTATTCCGAACCGAGTTCCGGGTCCGACCTTGCATCGCTGCAGACCAAGGCGGTGAGCGATGGCGATCACTACATCGTCAATGGCACCAAGACCTGGACGTCGTCGGCCCATATCGCCGACTGGATTTTCTGCCTCGTCCGCACCTCGAACGAGGGCAAGCAGCAGGAAGGCATTACCTTCCTGCTGATCGACATGAAGTCGCCAGGCATCGACGTGCAGGGGATCAAGACCATCGATGGCGACCGCCACGTCAACATGACCTATTTCACCGATGTCCGTGTGCCGGTGGAGAACCGCATCGGCGAGGAGAACAAGGGTTGGACTTACGCCAAGTTTCTGCTGGGCCATGAACGCACCGGTATCGCCGAGGTCGGCCCGTCGAAGCGCCGGCTGCGTCGCCTCAAAGAGATCGCATCGGCGGAGAGCGATGGGTCGGCAGCGTTGATTGAGGATGCCGCCTTTGCCGGCCGCATCGCCGATGCGGAAATCGGTTTGACGGCGCTGGAGTATCTGTCGCTGCGTTTCCTGGCGGAGGAAGCGGCCGGCCGTGAGATCGGGCCCGAGGCGTCGATGCTGAAAATCCGTGGCTCCGAAATCCGGCAGCAGATCACGGAACTGACCATCGAAGCGCTCGGTTACTATGCCGTGCCCTTTGAACCCGATCAGCTTTCGGAGGGTTGGAACGAGCCGGCGATCGGGCCGGACTATGCCGCGGCGCAGATGCCGGACTTCATGTTCAGCCGTGCGGCGACGATCTATGGCGGCAGCAACGAAATCCAGCGCAACATCATCGCTAAGATGGTATTGGGCCTCTGACGCGGCGGGCGATGCCGCCGCGGTCATTGTTACTTGTTAGGCTCGGGCGCTCTGGCGTGGCTCGGGCAGGCGTTCGGGGGTAGACGGAGGCGCGTATGAACCGCAGGGATCGACGGCGACAGGCAAAGGGCAAGACGCCGCCGCCCGGTGGTGCCGGCCGCGCTGCCGCGTGGCAGCCACCCAATGCTGGCGGACTGGCCGGCGCTCTTATGGGCTATGCCGAAGGCAAAGCGCTCAGTGAGCCGGCCACCTTCAACGATCCCGACGCTGAGGTGCGCATCGGCATCGGCCATTTCCAGTCCGGCCGGCTCGACCTTGCCCAGCGGCATTTCGAGCGCGTTTTGCAGCTGCGTGAGAACGACCCCACCGCGTTGCAGATGCTGGGTGTGATGGCGCACCACCGCGGTGACGGCGATGTCGCCGTGGACCTGCTGAACCGTGCCATTGACGCTGCACCGGACTATGCCGACGCACATCATAATCTCGGTGTCGTCCTCCTGCATCGCGGCGAGATCGATGCGGCGGCCGACTATCTCGACCGTGCGGTGACGCTGAAACCCAGCTTTGCCGAAGCGGTCGTCAACGTCGGCAACGTGCGGCGGCTTCAGGGCCGGCTGGATGAGGCCGAAGCCAGCTATCGTCAGGCGCTGACGCTGCGGCCGGATCTGGCCGATGCCCGGGTCAATCTCGCCAACGTACTGAAGGAAAGCGGTCAGCTGGAGGACGCTCTCTCGGTATATGACGAGTTGGTCACCGAAGCACCCAGCCATGCCGCCGGTCACAGCAACCGCGGCGAATGTCTTGTCGCGCTCGGCCGCGAACGCGAGGCTATCGCCGCCTTTCGCCGCGCGGCGGAGCTGGCACCGGATGATGTGGAGTTCGCCAACAACCTGCGCGATGCGATGTCGCGCTTGTTGCCGGCCTGGCATCTGCCGATGCTGGCCGACACCGGGCGCAACGATGCCTATGATCAGGCGATCCGGCGGCAGGTGAAACCGGGCGACCGCGTGCTCGACATTGGCACGGGGACTGGTCTGCTGGCGATGATGGCGGCGCGCGCCGGCGCCGGCGAGGTCCATGCGGTCGAAATGAACGCGGATCTGGCCGATGCCGCCGGCGACATCGTCGCGGCCAACGGCTTTGCCGACCGGATCCATATCCTGAACCGTCGGTCGTTCGACCTGCACGTTGGTGAAGGCTTGCCGGGACCGGCGGACGTGATCATCGCCGAGGTGTTCGATGCCGGCCTGCTGGGGGAGGGCGCCATCCCGACCCTGCGCCACGCAGCAAATGAACTGTTGGCCGACGGTGGTGTGCTGTTACCGCGCGGCGCCACGGTGCATGCCATGCTGGTCGATCTGCCACGCTGGCGCAGCGTCAATCCGGTGGGCGAGATCGCCGGGTTCGACCTGTCCGCCTTCGATCGCTTCCGCAACCCGGCCGCCTACCGGCAGATCGATCTCGCGCGCGAAACCCACACGGCGTTGAGCGCACCGTTCCGCGTCGCCACGTTCGATTTTGCCGATTTACCGGTTGGTGAGCGTTGGCGTGACATTCAGGTGCCGGTCGTTGCTGCTGGCACGGCCCATGCCGTTGCTTTCTGGTTCGATCTGGCGCTGGACGATGAGGTCACGCTGTCCGGTGCCCCCGGCGGTGCCCTTGACCACTGGCAGCAGGCGGTGCAGTTCTTTGATCAGGCACAACCGGTTGGCCCGGGCCAGACGCTGCCCCTGACGGTCGGTCATACAGAGGCGAGAATTTATTTCGAACCAAAGGGTTAGGCGGCTGCGCTGCAACTGCCGGTGAGGAGGAACACCACGATGGACATGCAGTTCAAGGACGAGGATCTCGCCTTTCAGCAGGAAGTGCGCAGTTTCGTGAAGGACAATCTGCCTGACCATGTCGGCGAAAAGGTGCGCCGGGGCTTGAAGCTGGCGAAGGAAGACGTCGTCGATTGGCAGCAGCGCTTGAACGACCGCGGCTGGTTCACCCCGCACTGGCCGGAGGAACTGGGCGGCACGAACTGGTCGCCGACCCAGCAGTACCTGTTCCAGCAAGAGATGGTCGATGGCAACTGCCCCGGGGTGTCGCCGTTCGGGGTGCGGATGTGCGCGCCGGTGATCTTCACCTTTGGCGATGACGAACAGAAACAGCGCTTCCTCCCGGGCATCAAGAATTCGGATGTCTGGTGGTGCCAGGGCTATTCCGAGCCCGGTTCCGGCTCCGACCTCGCCTCGCTGCAGACCCGCGCCGTGCGCGATGGCGATCACTACATCGTCAACGGCACCAAGACCTGGACCACCCTTGCGCAGTGGGCCGACTGGATCTTCTGCCTGGTGCGCACGTCGACCGAAGGCAAGCCGCAGGAGGGTATCTCCTTTCTGCTGATCGACATGAACACGCCGGGCATCGAGGTGACTCCGATCATCACCATCGACGGCAGCCATGAAGTGAACACGGTGTTCTTCACCGACGTGAAGGTGCCGGTGGAGAACCGCATCGGCGAGGAGAACAAAGGCTGGACCTACGCCAAGTACCTGCTTGGTTTCGAACGGTCCAACAGCTTGACCGGTGGTCTCAAGCAGCAGTTGCGGCGCCTGCACCGGGTCGCCGGCGAGGAGACCTCGGCCGCCGCACCGCTAGCCGACGATCAGGACTATCAGGCCGCCATTGCCGATTATGAGATCAAGCTGAAGACCTATGAGTTTCTCGAGCTGCGCACGCTGAGCAACACCACGCCGGGCGCGGAGGCGTCGTACCTGAAGCTGCTCGGCACCGAACTGCAGCAGCAGGCAACGGAATTGCTGCTGCAGGCCGTCGGCTATTACGGCAGCCCGTACATCCGCGAAGCGCTGGATTATGGCTATAACGAGCCATCGGTCGGGCCGGAGTATGCCGCGCCGTTGGCACCGCAGTACTTCAACACCCGGAAAACCTCGATCTACGCCGGTTCGAACGAGATTCAGCGCAACATCATGTCCAAAGCCGTATTGGGCATGTGACGGCAGCGAGCGGCAGTTTCCATGGGCCGACGACCGATTGACCGGCGGCGCGGTGTTGCGTATGGCTGTGCGGCCAACCAGCGGCGTGCCGTCGCACTTCAATATCGTCGCTCGTCGATCTAAGATCGCCGCATCTGGGCGGAGAATGAAAAACCGGCCGGCATTGCCGTGCGTGGCGATGCGCCAAAACAGGATATGTAAGTAGGAGAGGCGCCATGGATTTTTCCCTGAGCGAGGAACAACAGCTTCTGAAGGACAGCGTCGACCGTTTCGTGCGCGAGTCGTATGAACTCGAGCAGCGGCGCAAGCTGGTCGCCAGCGACGACGGATTCAGTCGCGACAACTGGAAAATGATGGCCGAACTCGGCTGGCTTGGCGCCTCGCTGCCGGAGGATTTCGGTGGCATCGGCGGGGGCCCGGTCGAAACCATGGTGATCATGGAAGGCATTGGCACCGGTCTGGTGGTCGAACCGTTCCTGAGCTCCGTGGTGCTGGGCGGTAATTTCCTGCTGGAGGCCGGTTCCGACGCACAGAAGAACGAATTGCTGCCGCAGCTGGCGGGCGGCGAGCTGATGATGGCCTTCGCGTTTGCCGAGCGTCAGTCGCGCTTCGATCTGCAGGATGTTGAGCTGAAGGCCGCGAAGAGCGGCGACGGCTACACGCTGAACGGACACAAGGGCGTCGTCTTACAGGCGGCCAGTGCCGACAAGATCATTGTCACCGCGCGGACCGCCGGCGGCAGCCGCGACGAAAAGGGCGTCACCCTGTTCATCGTCGATGGCAATGCCAAGGGCTTGGGCCGCCGTGACTATCCCACGGTCGACGGCTTGCGTGCCTCGGAACTCACTTTCGACAACGTCAGCGTCGGTGCCAATGCGGTGCTGGGTGATGTCGACAATGCCATGCCGGTGGTCGAGATGGTGGTCGGCAAGGGCATAGCCGCGCTGTGCGCGGAGGCTGTCGGCTGCATGAAAGTGCTGCACGACACGACCAATGAATACCTGAAGACGCGCAAGCAGTTCGGTGCGCCGCTGTCGAAGTTCCAGGTACTGCAACACCGCATGGTCGACATGTTCATGGAGTACGAGCAGGCGCGTTCCATGTGCTACATGGTCACGCTGAAGTGCGAGGAGGCCGATCCGGTCGAGCGCGCCAAGGCGGTGTCGGCCGCCAAGGTGCAGATTGGCAAATCCGGCCGTTTCGTCGGCCAGCAGTCGGTGCAGCTTCACGGCGGCATGGGCATGACCGATGAATTGAACGTCGGCCATTACTTCAAACGGTTGACCATGATCGACACCATGTTCGGCAACAAGGACTACCATCTGCGGCGGTTCGCCCGTTTGAGCGGGACCGGCAGCAAGGCGGCCTGACGTCGATCGAAAACAAGGCGATGTGCACACGGGCCGGCTCAACGCCGGCCCGTTTTGTTTGGAGAAAGGTGACCTGCAATGGTCTTCGAGGTCAGACGGCTTGAACCCGTCGATGCCGCGATCTATCGCACCATCCGGCTGGAAGCATTGGACCGCGATCCGGACGCCTTCGGATCGACCCACGCGGAGGAAGTGGGCATGTCGACGGCGGCGATGGCCGCGCGGCTCGAAACGTCGGCGACTTTTTGCGTGTTTGCCAATGGCGAGGTGATCGGAACCGCGGCGCTATTGCGCAAGACTATGCGCAAGGTGTGCCACCGCGGTGAAATCGTCGCTATGTACATTCGCTCGGCTTGGCGCGGTCGGGGCGCTGCCAATGCCTTGATGCAGGCGCTTTTGGCGCATGCCGATGACGTGGTGACGCAGGTCGAGTTGAATGTCGTCGCCGAAAACGCGCCCGCGTGCCGCTTCTATCAGCGGCATGGTTTCATCGTCTGCGGTCGATTGCCGGCGGCGGCGCGTTGCGGCGACCGCTATGTCGACGAACTGATCATGGTCCGCCAACGGCCGGGAGAAGAGCGATGACAGTCACCGTGAGACGCGCGGAGGAAACGGATCTGGACGACTTGACCAGCTTGGCGCGTCAAATGGATGCGCATTACGGCACGGTCGATGTGGTCGCGCATGACGACGCCAAGGCGTCTATCGGACAGGCACTGTTTGGCCCGCAGCCCCTCGCGCTGGCCTTCATTGCGCGTGTGGATACGGTCGCCGCCGGTATGGCGTTCGTTGCCCAGTTGTTTCCCACCAAGGATTTCCGGCCTGGCCTGTTCATCAAGGACATCTACGTCGCCGACACAATGCGCCGTCGCGGTGTGGCTCAGTCGCTCATCGCGGCAATTGCCGGCCATGCGCGGACGGAAGGGTACACGCGCATCGACTGGACCACTGACCTCGGCAACGACGCGGCAATCCGGCTCTACGACTCGTTGGAAACAAGAGACCCGACGAAACTCTTCTTCCGCCTGCGCGAAGAGGACTACGGCCGCCTGATCGACTGACGCAGGTTTGTGCTCACGCCGCCGGCAGGTCCGGCTTACGGTTGAACCAGGGCCGCCCGGCTTCGATCTGCGCGGCCAGCGCGAACAGCGTCTCCTCATCGCCGAACCGGGTGATCAGCTGCACCGCCACCGGCAGGCCGCTGGCCGACTGGCCGACCGGCAGCATCGCCGCCGGCTGGCCGGTGATGTTGAACCAGACGGTGAAGGGCGAGAAGGTGAACACCCGGCGCCAGTACTCGTCGACATCGTCCATCATCATGTCGATCCAGCCGAGTTTCGGCGGCAGGGTCGCGAGGCCGGGGGTCAGCAGGGCGTCATAGTCGGCATGGAAGGCGGCCATCTGCCGGCTCAGCCGATGCGCCGTCTGGGTCGCGCGTACCAGATCGGCGCCGCTCACCCGCTCGCCCATCTGGCCGCAGGCCCAGGTCACTTTCTCGACCTCGTCTTCGCGCGCTGGCCGGCCCTTGAAGCTGTTGCCGGCGAGGTTCACCACCGTGTTCGCCGCCATGATGGTCAGGAACGTCGGGATCACGTCGTCCCGGTCGATTTCCGGATCGGCTTCCTCGACGATATGGCCCAGATCGGCGCACAACTTCGCCGTCGCCTGTAGTTCCGCCAGGCTCTCCTCCGCCACGGGCGTATCGATGACCGGCCGTCTGGTAACGGCAATCCTGAGCTGTCCCGGCGCGCGAGTGCAAGCGTCGAGAAACCGCCCCTTGGGCGGCGGTGCCACGTAGGGATCGCCCGGCACCGGGCCATGCGTGGCGTCCAGCAACGCGGCGCTGTCGCGCACGCTAAGGCTGACCGCATGCTCGGCCGACAGGCCGTTCAACCCTTCACCCATGTAGGGCGCCTGGCTGTTGCGCCCGCGCGTCGGCTTCAGGCCGAACAGGCCGCAGCACGCTGCCGGCGCGCGGATCGACCCGAAACCGTCGGTCGCATGGGCCATCGGGATCATGCGGGCGCCGACGGCCGCAGCACCGCCGCCTGAGGACCCGCCGGAGATGTGTTCGGGGTTCCACGGGTTTTTCGTCGCGCCCCAATACTGCGGCTCGCAGGTCAGGCTCAAGCCCAGTTCGCAGGTGTTGGCGCGGCCGAAGATCACCATTCCCGCCTGTTTCAGCCGCTGAACGTAGGCCGAATCCGTTGCCGGGACGTAGTCCTCGTAGTATCGGCTGCCGCGCCGGGTCGGATAGCCGCCGAGCGAGGCCGTCAGGTCCTTCAGCAGGTAGGGTACGCCGGCAAACGGCCCGTCCGGCAGCCCGGCATCGATGGCGGCCCGTGCCATGTCGTAAAGCGGATCGACCACGGCATTGACCATCGGATTACGGGCATCGACCCGGGCGATCGCGGCCTCCAGCAACTCCAGCGGCGTGACATCTCCGGCCCGTACCAGATCGGCTAATCCTATTGCGTCATAGCGTTCGAATTCGGCGAATGCGGCCATGGCCTCCCTCCGGCTTCTGCCTTGTTTCCCTTGTGCGCCTTGATAGAGTGGGCGTCAGATATCATCCCGGAGTCAATCCATGAACAAGCCGATCACCACCGCTGACGTCCAGCCCAACGATCTTTCCAACTTCTGGGTGCCGTTTACCTCGAACCGCGACTTCAAGAAGGCGCCGCGGCTGCTCGTTTCGGCGGAAGGGGTCTACTACCGGAGCCATGACGGACGCGAAATTCTCGACGGCTCGGCGGGCCTGTGGTGCGTGAATGTCGGCCACGGCCGCAAAAAGGTCACGGAAGCGATCAAGGCGCAGGTCGATACGCTGGAATACGCGCCGCCGTTCCAGTTCGGCCAGCCGCTGGCGTTCGAACTGGCGCAGCAGCTCGCGAAGATCACGCCGGACGGGATGGACCGGATGTTCTTCACCAATTCCGGTTCCGAAGCCGTTGATACCGCACTGAAAATTGCGCTGGCATATCACCGCGCCAGAGGTGACGGCGCGCGTACGCGATTGATCGGCCGTGAGCGTGGCTACCACGGTGTAGGCTTCGGCGGCATCTCCGTCGGCGGCATCGTCGCCAACCGCAAACTGTTCGGGCCCATGCTGAACGGCGTCGATCACCTGCCGCACACCCACAATCTGGAAAAGCAGGCGTTTTCGCGCGGCCAGCCGGAATGGGGCGTGCATCTGGCAGAGGATCTTGAACGTATCATCGCCCTGCATGACGCTTCGACCATCGCCGCCGTGATTGTCGAGCCGATTGCCGGGTCGACCGGTGTGCTGATCCCGCCGAAGGGTTATCTCGAGCGCCTGCGCGAGATCACCAGCAAGCACGGCATCCTGCTGATCTTCGATGAGGTGATCACCGGGTTCGGCCGTCTCGGCACGGCCTTCGGGTCGCAGTATTTCGGCGTCACGCCGGATATGATCACAATGGCCAAAGGGCTGACTTCGGGCTACGTGCCGATGGGCGGCGTTGCCTGCAGCGACGCGATCTACGACACCTTTATGGACAAGATGCCGGCCGGCATCGAACTGTTCCACGGCTATACCTATTCCGCCCACCCGCTGGCCTGCGCCGCCGCGATGGCGGTGCTCGATACCTACGAGGAAGAGGCGCTGTTCGACCGGGTTGGCGAGCTGGCGCCCTACTGGGAAGAAGCGGTGCACAGCTTGAAGGGTGCGCGCAACGTCATCGATATCCGCAATCTCGGCCTTGTCGGCGCCATCGAACTGGCGCCGCGTGAGGGTGCCGTCGGGGCGCGCGGCAACGAGGCGATGGTGAAGGCCTATGAGGCCGGCCTGATGGTCCGCATCACCGGTGATGTCATCGCGCTGTCACCCCCCTTCGTGATCGACCGGCCGGATATCGACAAGATGATCGAGATTCTGCGCGGCGTGCTGGAGCAGGTCGACTGATCGCTTCACGCCAGCGTTAACCGATCGGGTTCGATTGCAGGGAGCGGCGTCATGCTGATTGGCGTGCCCAAGGAGATCAAGGCGCACGAGTACCGCGTCGGCATGACACCGACCAGCGTGCGTGAAGCCGTCCACAACGGCCACAGCGTCATCGTCGAAACCAACGCCGGCAAGGCGATTGGCCTGGAGGATGACGACTACCGCGCCGTTGGGGCGGAGATCGTTGGCGCCGCTGCCGACGTTTTCGCCCGCGCCGACATGGTCGTGAAGGTAAAGGAACCGCAGGCGCCGGAACTGGCCATGCTGCGTGAGGGGCAGGTGCTGTTCACTTACCTGCATCTGGCGCCCGATCCGGAGCAGACCAAGGGGCTGATCGACTCCGGTGCCATCGCCATCGCCTACGAAACGGTGACCGATGAGCACGGCGGCCTGCCATTGCTGGCGCCGATGAGCGAGGTTGCCGGCCGGATGTCAATCCAGGCCGGCGCGCACTGCCTGGAGCTGGCACAGGGCGGGCGCGGTGCGCTGCTTGGCGGTGTCGCCGGCGTGCCGGCCGCCGATGTCGTCGTCATCGGCGGCGGTGTGGTCGGCAGCAACGCTGTGCGCATGGCTATCGGCTGTGAGGCCCGCGTCACCGTCATCGACAAGAACCTGCGCCGTCTGAAGGAACTGGACGATCAGTTCGCGGCCTCGCTCAACACCATCTATTCCACCGTCGACGCCATCGAGCGCCATGTCAGCGATGCCGATCTGGTGATCGGCGCGGTGCTGGTGCCGGGGGCGGCGGCGCCGCGTCTGGTAACCAAGGAACTCGTCAGCAAGATGCGCCGGGGCTCGGTGATCGTCGATGTCGCCATCGACCAGGGCGGGTGCTTTGAAACCAGCCGCCCGACCACGCATGCCGAGCCGACCTACAACGTGCATGATGTCGTCCATTATTGCGTCGCCAATATGCCCGGCGCGGTTGCCCGCACCTCCACCTTTGCGCTCAACAATGCGACGCTGCCATTCATCATGGCCTTGGCGAACAAAGGTTATCGGCCGGCGCTGCGCGATGACCCGCATCTGAAGAACGGTTTGAACGTGCACACTGGCCGCGTCACCTACGAAGCCGTGGCGAGCGATCTCGGCTACGCGTTCCAGCCTGCGGATGAAGCCTTGGCCGGCTGACCCGTTTGTTTGCGACACGGCCGTCGGGCCGTCGCGTGACGCTTGGACATGGATCTGGAGATCAATGATGCAGAACCTGCGTATTGATGACGATCGGCTGTGGGACAGCCTCAACGAAATGGCGCAGATCGGCGCCACCGAAAAGGGTGGGGTCAATCGCCAGGCGCTGACTGACCTCGACCGCCAGGGGCGCGACCTGTTCGTGCGCTGGTGTGAGGCGATCGGCTGCACCGTGAAGGTCGATCAGGTTGGCAACATCTTCGTGCGCCGCGCCGGCCGCGACGACAGTCTGGCGCCGGTGATGACCGGCAGCCACCTCGATACCCAACCGACGGGCGGCAAGTACGACGGCGTCTATGGCGTGCTGTCCGGGCTTGAGGTGCTACGCACGTTGCACGATGCCGGTTACGAGACCGAGCGCCCGATCGAACTGGTGGTCTGGACCAACGAGGAAGGGTGCCGCTACGCCCCGGCGATGATGGGTTCGGGCGTCTACACCGGCAAGTTCGACCTGGACGAGGTCTATGCCCTGGCCGACGCAGACGGCAAGCGCTTCCGCGACGAGCTGGAAGCCATCGGCTACCTCGGCGAAAAGCCGGCCACGCCGGACGATATCGCCGCCTTTTTCGAGGTGCATATCGAACAGGGCCCGATCCTGGAGGCGGAGAACAAGACCATTGGTATCGTCGCCGGCGCGCAGGGCCAGCGCTGGTTCGACGTCACCTTCACCGGGCAGGAGGCGCATGCCGGGCCGACGCCGATGAAGATCCGCCGCGACGCGCTGGTCGGCGCCTCAGCCGTTGTCCAGGCGGTCAACCGCATCGGCCTGGAGTATCAACCGGGCGCCTGCGCCACCGTCGGCCAGATGGACGTGCGGCCCAACTCGCGCAACACCATTCCTGGTCAGGTTGCCTTTTCCGTCGACCTGCGCCATCCCGACGATGCGTCGCTGTCAAAGATGAAGGCGGAGCTGGAAACGGCCGCTGCGGCGGCCGCAGAGCAGGCCGGCCTCGACCTCGACCTGCGGGAGATCTGGTACCAGCCGCCGATCCATTTCGATGCCGCGTGTGTCGATGCCGTGCGCCAGGGCGCCGGCAATGTCGACCTGCCGGCCATGGAAATCGTGTCCGGCGCCGGCCACGATGCCTGTCACATCGCCGGCATCGCCCCAACCGGCATGATCTTCGTGCCCTGCAAGGACGGTATCAGCCACAACGAAATCGAAAGTGCCACCAAGGGCGACTGCGCCGCCGGCTGCAACGTGCTGCTGCATGCGTTGCTGGACCGGGCCAACGCCGCCTGAGCCGCCGCCGGCGCGCAAGCGCGGGCGTCAGTCGAACAGGGCGTCGATGTCGCCTTGATCCATGCCCTCGGCGGCATCGCCCCAGTCGGCCTCGGTAGTGTCGTCCGCCGTGGCGCCTGACGCGGGACCGCTACCGGCGTCGGATTGCGCGATCAGGTCGTCGATATGCGCCTGATCCATGGTCTTCTCGCCGCCGTGGATGATCGCACTGGCGGTGTCGTTCAGCATCTGCAGGGCACGCGAAACGCCGTGTGACGCGAGGCGGATCGCCTCGGGATTGCCGCCGCCGATATGCATCTCGATGGTGCCGATCCCCTTCTGCAGTACCGTCTCCATCTGTGCGATCGTCCGCTCGAACGGCTCGCGATACTTCGCTGGCGCGACGTCGTATGCCTCGATCGCCAGTTCGCCGATCGACAGACCACTGTCGCGGAAATGTTCGGCATAACTCTTCGGCTGCCAGGCCTTGATATCGTCCAGCACATCAGGCATGTCGGCGACCATTTCCATCAGCATGATCACTTCGTTGAAGTGATTCAAATAGTCGGTCGCCAACAGGGTTTCCGGATTGATATTGCTGCCGTCAAGCCGGGCCCGCATGGCTTCGACGGCGGCCGCGGCATCGTCTCTATCCAAGGTTTGCGGGCATGCGGACATGGCGGGTACATGTGCCTGGCCAGTGAACGGGCACCGAGCGGCAGCAATTCAAGTGAACAGTAGCTGACAATGGTCGTATTAATTGGTTAAGGCCCGGTTGCCGGCTGGTGACATCACGACGAGGCCGCAACTTATGCAGGTTCTCGAAAGTCGAATGTTCTAAATTAGCCAGTGTCTTCTTGGCAGTTTTGGGCCGGACTAAATTGCGATTGGTTCTCATCATTGATAACACGTCGCCTTAAACAAGCGATCAACGCAAACGACAATGAGGAAACATCAACATGTCCGCCACCGCCTTCGCACAAATACTGGCGCAGACACCTGAGACCGGTTCGCCCCGTGCCGGATGGAAGGCCGCCGCTACGCTCTACCATGCCTACTTCACCGGTCTGATTCTGATGCTGGCCAGCCGCAAGGACGCGCAGGCTGCGGGTGACTGGACGTTCCGCGTCTTCCGGCAGCAGCACCATGAGAAATTTCTGTCGAGCTTCGATAAGCTTGGCCTGAGTGACCGTCCCGATGCCGTGGCCGCCGCGCAGTATCACTATCTGTCGAACAGCATCGGCGGCGTCGAGGTCGAGTACATGTATGAGGCCGACGACAAGGCCTGGGTGCGGTTCTGCCATCCCCGCTGGCTCTACGAAGGCACGGCGTTGTGCGGGGTGCCGCTCGAGGTCAGCCACGGCTTCCTGCGTGGCTGGTACGGCTACAACGGCGTGTCGCTAGGCAACCCGCGGCTCGGCTTCGTCTGTACCAGCCAGGACATGACGGCGCAGTACGGCCTGGCCGGTTACTTCCGCGAATACGACCGCGATCTGCAACCTGAAGAACGCCTGGTGTTCGCGCCGGAGGAAGAGGCACCGCCATTCGATCCGGCAGTGGCGCCGGCGCTCGACCCCTCGACCTGGCCGGAGGAGCGGCTGCACAAGGCGCACCGGAACTACGCCATGGAGTACATCCGAACCGGCCTGCCGGCACTAATGGCCGAATTCGGACCGGGCGAGGGCGGCAAGCTGGGCCATCTCGCCGGGCAGATCATCGGCCGCCAGTACTACCAGCAGGTTCGTGGCCTGCTCGGCATCGACGGCGACGGACCGCTGGCATTCGCCCGCGCCATGGCGGCACTGGCGGCGGCGCAGGATGACCCCTGCGACGTCTCCGGTGACGACGAAGTCGCCATTGTGCGGCAGGGCGGATGGCGGCTGATGCGGGGCCTGGACCGGACCTCGCCGGCGGTGTTCGAGGCCTGGAACGGTCTGTGGGAAGGCTGCCTCGCCGTGCACAATCGTTTCCTCGCGCTGGAAGTGTTGCAGCGGCGCGATTACGGTGACGACGTGTTCGAGTGGCGCATTCGCCGGCGGCGCTGATGCCGCCGGTCGACAGGTAGCCAGCCGTTAGTAAGAGGATGCCGCGATGCTGATGCTGGACGAAACCCGGGTGGAGCAGCTGCTGCACATGGACGCGCTGATCCCCGCCATGGAGCAGGCATTGATCGCCTTTTCGGCCGGTGAGGTGGTGCAGCCGGTTCGCCAATTCGTCAATGTCGATCAGCACAGCGGGTTTTTCGGCCTGATGCCGGCCGTCGCGCCGGCGACCGACGATATGGGCATCAAGCTGGTGACCTTTTATCCCAACAATGCCGAGCGCGGGATGCACACCCACCATGCGCTCATCCTGCTGTTCCGCCCGGAAACCGGCGAGCCGCTGGCGGTGATGGACGGCCGTCTCATCACCGAGATGCGCACCGCCGCGGTCTCCGCCGCGGGTACCAAGGCGCTGGCCGCGCCGGACGCCAAGGTGCTGGCCATTCTCGGCAGTGGCGTACAGGCGCGGAGCCACTTGCAGGCGTTGCGTCTGGTCCGCGATTTCGCCGAGGTCCGATTGTGGAGCCGTAATGCCGATCATGCTCGTTCCCTGGGCGATGAGTTGGGCTTGACCGTGATGCCGACGGCTGAGGCGGCGGTGCGTGATGCCGACGTGATCGTCACTGCCACGGCGGCGACGGAACCGATCCTGCAGGGCGCGTGGCTGAAGCCGGGCGCGCACGTCAACGCCATCGGCTGGAACGGCGCCGACGCGCGCGAACTGGACGACGTGGCCATGGCCAACGCGGTGTTCGTCGAATCCCGGGACGCCGCTGCCGATCAGGCCGGAAACGTCAGAGGCTCCGGCTGTGCCATCCGCGGCGAACTGGGCGAATTGTTGGCTGGAAAGATCGACGCGCCCGTCGGTGAGACCACGGTCCTCGATACCGTCGGTATGGCGATCGAGGACGTGGCCGCGGCCGGTCTGGTCTACGCCGCGGCGACCTGACGGCGCATCGGCCTAGCCGGAGACCGTCGCGCGCAGACGTGCGCGGCTGCCAGCCATGCCGAGGGCGAACGCGCCGCAGCCGATCGTCAGCGTCACTGCCGACAGCAGCAGCAGCTTGGCGTACTTGTGCGTCAGGCCGGTCAGCGGGCCGATCAGGTCGGTATAGCCGGACGACTCGGTGAAATAGAGCGCCGCCGCGGCCATGGCAGTGAAGAAGGCGGTCAGAAAGCTCCAGACCGGAATATCCTCGCGCCCACCCCATAGCGAGAAGAAGATCACCGGTGCCAGGAACATCGAGGCAGTGCCGGACACGGCAACGGCGGCGAACAGGTCCTTGGAGCCGAGGAACACCATGGCGAGGCCGCCAAGCAGGAACAGCACCATGGCGATGCGGCCGTTGCGCACGGTCGGTGACGCGACACTCATGTCGACCACGCTCAGCTTGGCGGCGCTGGAGAGGGCGGAGTCGAGTGTCGACATGCAGGAGATGACCAGCGCCACATTGAACAGCAGCACCGGCGCGGCACCGAGCAGACGGCTCAGCGTGCCCATCAGATCTTCGCCGCTCAGTTTCTCGATGCCGGCCCAGACGCCGAGCAGCCCGAACGCGACGATGCACAGAATCGAGATCCAGGCCGCGTGATAGAAGCTCGCCATCGTGGTGCGGCGGTCGGCGATGAAGCCGCGGTCCATCATCACCGGGTCGTGCAGCGGATAGCTCCAGACCTGCAGCAGGGCGACGACCAGCAACACCCAGCCCGGGCCGGCCGGATCCTCGCTGGACGTGGCGATGGCCGACAGATCGAAGCTGCCGGTGGCCAGCGCCGCCACTGCGAGGATGGCCAGGACGACGACAAACAGCCCCATCTGAAACACATCCGTGCGGATCGCCGCGTTCAGCCCGCCGATCAGCGCATATCCCAACGTCGCCACGCCGACGAGCAGGATGGCCGCGACGTAGCTCAGCGAGCCGCCGCTGCCGAAAATCAGGCCGATCACCAGCAGGTTGGCGAAGACTTCCGACAGCAGACGTACGCCGACGACGAAGTTGTAGCTCGTGACGCCGGCGAGACCGAACCGGGCGGACAGGAACGCCTGCACGCTGCCAAAGCCATGTCGGAACCGCAGGCTGGCGATGATCCGCGCGCCGGTCAGAAACGACAGATAGTAGGCGGCATAGGCCAGGGCGCCGCCGATGCCGTAGAAGTAACCGAGGATCGCCGCATTCATGATCGACCGGGCGAAGATCCAGGTCGTGACCTGCGAGAACGCCAGCGTCAGCACGCCGGGCGGTCGGCCGGATGGGCTATGGCCTTGATAGAAGGACGCAACGGTGCGCGCCCGCGGGCTAAGCACCAGGCTGATGATGGCAACGGCGGCGGTAATGACGGCAAGCGTCAGGATCGGGTTCGGCATGGGCTACATGGCACGCAGCATGAGGATCGAGTTCAGGCATATAGCGATCCCTCCAGGGCGTGCGAAGGCCTTAGCCGCAACTTGACGACAACGTGAAGGCGCGTGATCGGCCTGCCGTGGGGCGTGCCGCGAAAACCGTGCCGCGCGCGCTTTAACCGGCGTTGTTAAGCGCCGTTTTCAACCGGCTTGCCGCCAGGGCCAGTGCCTCGACGGCATCGTCGATCATCGGCGCCATACCGAAAAAGGCGTGGATCATGCCGGGGAAATCGACATGTTCGGTCGGCACGCCGTCGGCCTTCAGCCGCGCGGCACAGGCCGTGCCCTCGTGGTTCAGCACATCGCATTCCGCGGTGATCACCAGCGTCGGTGGCAGGCCGATGAAACTCTCGGCGCGGCCGGGCGAGGCGCGCCAGTCGGCAAGGTCGGCCTCGCTGCTGAAATAATAGTCGCGGAACCAGACCATGGTCGCCGCCTCCAGCGGGCCATAGCCCTCGCCATAGGTCGCGTAGCTCGGCGTGCCGCCGGCATAGTCCAGCACCGGGTAGACCAGCAGTTGGAAGGCCAGCGCCGGGCCGCCATCGTCGCGGGCCATCAGCGATACCACCAGCGCCAGGTTGCCACCGGCGGAATCGCCGCCGACACCAATCCGCGCCGCATCGACCCCAAAGTCGGCGGCATGGTCGTGCAGCCAGACCGTGGCGGCGTAGGCGTCCTCGACGGCGGCGGGGAAGCGGTGTTCCGGCCCCATTCGATAGTCGACCGACATCACCAGAATGCCGGCGTCGCGGCATAGCGTGCGAGCGATGGCGTCATGGGTGTCGAGGCTGCCGATGACGTGCCCGCCGCCATGGAAGTAGACCAGCGCGCCGAGCGTCGCTGCGCCGCCCGCCGGCCGGTAGAGGCGCACCTGCATGTCACCAGCCGGCCCCGGAATGACCCGATCTTCGACCGCGCCGACCTCGACCGTTGGCAGATCGCGAATCCTGACTGTCATCTCCATCTGTTCGCGGGCCGCTTCCGGCGACAGTTCCGCCACAGGCTTGAGGCCGAGTGCCTTGGCCTTCTCCAGAAACTCGACGAGTTGCGGCTTCATTGCCATGATGTTCCTCCCGTGCGCGGTTTTGTCGCTGCCTTTGCCGGTTCGTTGCCGGCGACGTTGATCTTCAGTACTGCACGCCCTGCATCAGCGCGCCATCGACTACCAGATTCGTGCCGGAGATGAAGCTCGCCGCCGGACTGGCCAGGAATACGGTGGCGTTGGCGACCTCTTCCGGCGTGCACATCCGGCCCATAGGGTTCATCTTCAATGCCGCCTGGAAGAACTCCGGCTGTTGCAGCTCGCGGTCGTGCCAGACGCCGCCCTTGAAATAGACCGTACCCGGCGACACCGTGTTGGCGCGAATGCCCTTCGGCGCCAGTTGATGCGCGACGTTCGATACATGGTTGATCAGCGCCGCCTTTATCGAATTGTAGGCGCGTACGCCGCCGAAATACTGCAGCGCCGACACGCTGGAGATCGAGACGATGGCGCCGGCTTCGGACTTCTCCAGGAACGGGATCGCCGCATCGATCGTGTTGATGCTGCCCAGCATGTCGACCTCGAACGCCGCGCGCCAGGCTGCCTCGCCGGAATCGCCGGCCAGGGCAGAAACGTTGGCGACCAGGGCGTCGATCCCGCCAAGCTGACCGGCGGCCTCTGTGATCCACTGGCTGATCGCGGCCGCGTCGCTGACATCGGCGGTGGCGCCATAGGCGTTGACACCCATGCCCTGCAGGGCGGCCACGGTTTCGTCCACCTGTTCCGCATTGCGGGCACAGACCGCCACGTCCGCGCCCTCGCGCGCGAAGGTCTCGGCGATGGCACGGCCGATGCCGCGCGTGCCGCCGGTGACGATGGCTTTCTTGCCCTTCAAACCCAAATCCATAACGCAATTTCCCTGTCGCAATGGTGGCCCGGTGGATGCCATGCTAGCACAGGCGTGATGCCGCCCACCCGCTCAAATGGCGTTTTCCTGTGCGCCGTCGCGCCCGTCGAAGGAGATGGATCTTGAGTTACGACTGGAACCCGCCCGCCGCCGATGTGGAAGAACTGCGCCAGTGGTTCAATACCTGGTGGCCGCTGGTCGATGTGGTCGACTTCGTGCCCGCCCGCGACCTGTTCGAAGGCAGTGTCGCGGCCTTTGGCACCCGTATGGACGTGGTCGAGGGACTCGAGAATCTCGAAAACAACCAGTGGCGCGGCGTCTGGCCGACGATTGAAGATTTTCGCTTCCACACCGATACGCTGAAGGTCGGTGTGTCGCCGGACCGGTTGATGGCGATGGGGCTGTGCGTCTGGTCGTCGACCGGTTTCCACGAGGATGGCAGCCGGTTCGACAGGCCGGGCCGCGCCACCGTGGTGTTTGCCCGGCCGGATGTATCGTCGCCCTGGAAGGGCATCCATACGCACATTTCGCTCAATCCGGGAACGCCGCAACGCTCGTTCGGCGACCGGCCGCCGAAGTCCTGACCGCACCGGCGCGGTGCCGGGCCGGACACCGCAGAGGCCGACCATGCCCGACTACCGACCCACGATCGATCTGGCGCAGCAGCGCGCGCGGCGCTGGCGCAATCGGGTGCAGACCGGTTTGCTGCTGGTCGGCATGGGCCTGCTCATGGCCGCCTGCGGCTGGCTGGTCGCCGGCTTCACCGGCCTGCTGTGGCTCGGCCTGTTTGGTGGTTTCAGCCTTTGGCTCGGTACCCGGGTATCGCCACGCGTGGTGTTGCGGCTGTTTCAGGCAACGCCCTTGTCGCGCGCCGACCTGCCGGAAATCCACGACATCGTCGCCATCCTCAGCCGGCGGGCCGGTTTGCCGCAGCCGCCGGCGCTCTATTTTATTTCCAGCCGCCTGACCAATGCGTTTACCGTCGGCACGCGGGACGATGCCGCATTGGCGCTGACCGGCGGCACGCTACGCGCGCTCAACCTGCGCGAACTCGCCGGCGTGCTGGCACACGAAATCTCGCACGTCGCCAACAACGATACCCGGGTGATGGCGCTGGCCGACGTGGTCAGTCGCCTGACCCGGGCCATGTCGTTCGCCGGTGTCCTTTTGCTGCTCGGCAACGTGCCGTTGGCGATGATGGGGCAGTCGGTGTTCTCCTGGACGCTGATCCTGCTCCTCGTCGCCGCACCCTTGGTCGGCACGTTGCTACAACTCGCACTCGCCCGGACGCGGGAGTACGACGCCGATCTCGACGCTGCGGCGTTGACCGGCGACCCGGCCGGCCTTGCCTCGGCCCTGCGCAAGCTCGAACGGCACCAGGGCGCCATGTGGGAGGAAATCCTGCTGCCCGGCCGGCGCATTCCCGAACCGTCGGTGCTGCGCACCCATCCCGACACTGAGGACCGGGTGCGCCGCCTGATGGCGCTGCGCCCGGCGGACGCTCCACCGCTGCCGTATCCCGATGACCTGCATACCCATCACGGCTCGGTCCCGGAGGTGCGTCGGCCGCCGCGCTGGCGTCGCACCGGCCTGTGGTACTAGGCGTCGGGTTCCAGCAGCACCTTGCACTGATCCGCCGGCTGGCGCAGGGCCTCGAAGGCGGCCGGGAAGTCGTCGAAGCCGACCGCGCCGGTCACCATCGCCATCGGGTCGATGCGGCCCATGTCGAGCATCTCCAGCGTCATCTCGAAGTCGTGCCGGCGGTACATGGTGCAGTAGCTGATCGTCAGCTCCTTGGTCATCGCCTTCACCGGCAGGATGGTGTCGGGATGCATGCACAGGCCGACCACGATGATCCGTCCGTCCGTCGGTGCGTAGTTGATCGCCAGTTGCTGGCTGCCCGGTACGCCGACACAGTCGAACACGATGTCTGGCCGGCCACCGGCAATCTGCTTGAAGCGGCCGATGACGTCCTCTTGGCTGGCGTCGATACCGTCGGTCGCCCCCATCGCGGCGGCCTTGTCCAGCCGACCGGCCTTCAGGTCGCTGACCACGACGCGCCGCGCGCCGAAGAACCGGCACCACAGCGCCACGCCCAGGCCGATCGGCCCGCCGCCGACGATCAGCACACTGTCGCCATTGCCGATGCGCGCGCGCTCCACCGCATGTAACGCCACCGCCAACGGTTCGACCAGCGCGCCCGGTTGGAAGCCGACACCTGCCGGTAGGCGCACGGTTTCCGGCGCGCCGACCCTGACATATTCGGCGTAACCGCCGTGCAGCCGGCCCAGGCCGGTGTAGATCACGTTGATACAGCGATAGCCGTGCCCGCTCCGGCACTGGGCGCATTGTCCGCAGGCGAGATAGGGCAGGGCGCAGGCCCGGTCGCCGACCTGCCAGCCCTGTGTGTCCTTGCCGATCGCGACCACCTCGCCGGAGAATTCGTGGCCCATGATGTCGCCGCGGTGCAGCGGCGCCATCCCGCCCATCGGGCTGTCCATTTCCGAGATGTGGAGGTCGGAGCCGCAGATGCCGCAGGCCTTGACCTTCAGCACCAGTTCATTGGCCTGCGGTGCCGGGTCGGCCACGGTCTCGATCCGCAATGGCTCACCCGGGCCGACGAAAACCGCGGCGCGCATCTCTTCCTCCCATCTATGCCCGGCCGGCCATGCGTCCGCCCGGCGTTTCGCTGGCCCGGCAGCCTCCCGCCGCCGTTATGTCCGCCGGTTCCGGCTCAGTCGCCGGCCTCGGCCATCAGGCCGGTCTGGCAGGCCACGCCGGTGCCGCCCAGGCCGCAATAGCCCATCGGGTTCTTGGCCAGATACTGCTGGTGATAGTCCTCGGCGTAGAAGAATTCAGCGTCGCTGATAATTTCGGTGCTGATCTTGCCGTAACCGGCCTGTTTCAGCGCTGCCTGATAGGCCTTCAGCGAAGCTTCGGCGGTCTGGCGTTGCGCGTCGGACGATACATAGATGCCGGAACGGTACTGCGTGCCGATATCGTTGCCCTGGCGCATGCCCTGGGTCGGGTCGTGATTCTCCCAGAACACCTGTAGCATCTTCTCGAAACTGGTGACCTTCGGGTCGAAGACCACGAGCACCACCTCGTTGTGCCCGGTCAGGCCGGAACACACTTCCTCGTAGGTCGGGTTCGGCGTAAAGCCGGCGGCATAGCCGGCGGCGGTGGTCACCACCCCGTCGGCCTCCCAGAACTTGCGTTCGGCGCCCCAGAAACAGCCCATGCCGAACACCGCCTGTTCCAGGCCGGCGTCGAACGGCGGCGTCATGGCCCGGCGGAACACATAATGCAGGTCAGGTACCGGCATGGCTTCGGTACGACCGGGCAGGGCCTCGCTTCGGCGCGGTAGTTGCAGCTTCGATGACGACGACCACCACATGTCTTGTCCTCCAGGCTAATGGGCACGCGTGCCAACCCATTTGTCCAACGATCGGAATTCAGCGTACTATCCTCGGGTGACTTGCCATAAGGCAAGCCCACCGACGCAGTAAATGGGTCATTCGCCCAATTAGCCAAGGTTTCATGCCGCAACGTCGCAACGTTCTGAGTGACTACAAACAGGGGCCGTACTACTGCGAGCTGTTCGGCCGTGACGACGCCACGACGGCACATTCCGAAGCGATCCGCCGGCGCCTGTCGCGCACCGGGCTGAGCCAGTTACGCCGCCGGGCCAGCGACAGCGAGCGCGAACTCTACAATCTCGGCATCACCTTCACCGTCTACACCGACCGCGACGCCATCGACCGCATCCTGCCGTTCGACGTCATCCCGCGGGTGATTTCCGGCGCGCACTGGGATGAGCTGGAACGGGGCGTCAAGCAGCGCATCAAGGCGATCAACAGGTTTCTGCACGATATCTACCACCGCCAGCGCATCCTGAAAGACAAGGTGGTGCCGGCAAACCTGGTTCTGAAGAACGCCAACTACCGCCCTGAAATGAAGGGCATTAACCTGCGCCATCGCACCTACGTGCCGATCGCCGGCATCGACGTCGTGCGCGGCGCGGACGGAAATTTCGTCGTGCTGGAGGACAACGTGCGCACGCCCTCCGGTGTGTCCTATGTCGTCGAGAACCGCCATCTGATGCTGCGCGCCTATCCCGATTTGATGGAGGACAGCAATGTCCGGCCCGTTTCGGACTACGGTGTCCGATTGCGTCAGGCCCTGACCGAAATCGCCCCTCCGCGCGTGCGCAACGCAGCCGTCGTGCTGCTGTCGCCCGGCGTGTTCAATTCCGCCTACTTCGAGCACGTGTTCCTCGCGCGAGAGATGGGCACGCCGCTGGTCGAGGGGCGCGACCTGTTCGTCGACGATGACCGCGTGTTCATGAAGACCGCGGCGGGGGCCGAGCGGGTCGATGTGATCTATCGCCGCATCAACGACGAATTTCTCGATCCTGAGGTGTTCAATCGCGACAGCCTTCTCGGCGTACCTGGCCTGATGCGCGCCTATGCCGCCGGCAACGTCGCGCTCGCCAACGCCGTCGGCACCGGGGTTGCCGACGACAAGGCGGTCTATGCCTATATGCCGCGCATCATCCGCTACTACCTCGATGAGGAGCCGATCCTGGCCAACGTGCCGACCCATATCTGTGCCGAGAAGGAAGGGCTGGCCTATACGCTGGCGCATCTGAAGGAACTGGTGGTCAAGCCGGTCGGCGAATCTGGCGGTTACGGCGTCGTCATCGGCCCGCGGGCGAGCCGCGCCGAACTGGCCGAATTACGCGCCAAGCTGCGCAAGGACCCGGACAATTACATCAGCCAGCCGATGGTCAAGCTCTCGGTCTGCCCGACCCTGGTCGAAAATGGCGTCGAACCGCGCCATGTCGACCTCAGGCCGTTCGCCGTAACCGGCAAGAACACTTGGGTGCTGCCCGGCGGTCTGACCCGTGTTGCCCTCAACAAGGGGTCGCTGATCGTCAACTCGTCGCAGGGCGGCGGCACGAAGGATACCTGGGTCCTTGACTAAGCTGCTCGCCCGGTTCGCCGAGGACATCTACTGGATGGCCCGTTATGTCGAGCGGGCGGAGAACCTGGCGCGCATTCTGGATGTGAACGAGACGTTTGCCCGCAGCAGCCAGGGGGAACAGGAATGGCTGCCGGTGGTGCAGCTCTATGCCGATGACGCGCGTTTTCTCGACAAGCATAAGCGCGCCACCGCCGCTGCCGTGGTCGACTTCTACGTCCTCGACCGTGAAAACCCGGCGTCGATCGTCTCGGTGATCCATGCCGCGCGCGAGAACGCCCGCGCCTTGCGTCACCTGATCAGTACCGAAATGTGGCAGCAGCTCAACGTCTTGCACCGCGATCTGAACGACCTGCGCAAGCGCGACGTGACCCTGCCGAAGTTGTCCGGTATCTGCAACCGGATCAAGGAGCGCTGCCAGACGAATATCGGTGTCACCGAAGGGACGCTCTACCGGGACGAGGCTTGGTGCTTTTATCAGATCGGCAAATATGTCGAGCGCGCCGACCAGACCTCGCGTCTGCTGGATATGCGCTATCACCGGATGAAGAACCGCGAGGCAGGATTGGCCGGCGGCGCTGATGTCAGTGAATGGAATGCGCTACTGCGATCAGTTGCCGGCTACCAGGCGTTTCGCCGCGCCCACCCGCTCAACATCAGTGTCGAGCATGTCGCGGCGTTTCTGGTGTTCGATGACAATTTTCCGCGTTCTATCGCCGGTAGCCTGCAAAACGTGCAGGACATGTTCGCTGAACTGGAGGATGAGCACGGCCTGCCGCCCGGACGCCGGGCCAAGTCGATCCTGAAGCGGTTGCATACCATGTTGCATCCCGGCACTACGGCGAAAGTTCGCCGCGATATCAAGGTGTTACATCAATTTGTTGACCGCGTGCAGCTCAGCCTGATCGATCTGGGTGACGAAATGGGACAAACCTACTTCGCGCACGGGACTTAGCCGCCAAGGCGTGGCATTATCCGCGCCGTCCGGACTGGCATGGGGAAGACCGGCCCGGCAGCGAGCCCACGAGACGACATGCTTCTGACCATCGACCACGTCACCGTTTACCGGTATCGCCAGCCCGTGACGTTCGGCGAGCATTACTTGATGTTCCGCCCGCGCGACAGCCACGACCTGCGTTTCGTCGCCAGCAAGCTGGACCTGTCGCCGCCGGCCAACGTGCGCTGGATGCATGATGTGTTCGGCAACTCGATCACCGTCGCGACCTTCGACGCCCCGGCTGCGGAACTCCGGCTCGAAAGCACCATTGTGGTCGAACACTACGGCGGTCAGACCGATGATTTTCCGATTGCCGACTACGCCACCACGCTGCCGTTCGCCTATTCCCAGGCCGACATTCCCGATCTCGGCCGCACCATCGAACGCCACTACCCCGATCTAGACCATCGTGTCGACGCCTGGGCCAGTCGTTTCACCAAGGCCGGCGGCGGCTCGGCCAACACCAATGACGTCCTGCTGGCCATCACCCGGGCCATCCACGACGACTTCGAGTATCTGCGCCGGGAAGAGTCCGGCGTGCAAAGCCCTGTCGAGACCCTGGATCTCGGCAGCGGCAGCTGCCGTGACTTCGCCCTGTTGATGATGGAGGCGCTGCGCAGCCTCGGCATCGCGGCCCGTTTCGTCAGCGGCTATCTCTATGACGCCGCCGTCGAAGGCCAGGAGACCGGCTACCGTGGTGCCGGCGCCACCCACGCCTGGGTCGACGCCTATCTGCCCGGTGCCGGCTGGATCGAATTCGACCCGACAAATGGCATTTCCGGCGGACACAATCTCGTCCGTGTGGCGGTTGCACGCGACCCCGGCCAGGCATTGCCGGTGCGCGGCACTTTTACCGGCATGAACGACGATTTCCTGTCGATGGACGTGCAGGTCGTCGTGCAGCCCGGCAATCTTCTGTAAACCGCCATGGTCTATCGCATCTGTGTAACCCACGACGATACCGCCTGTCGGATCACGAGGTGAGGGGACCGCGATCATGACCTATTGCGTCGGTGTGCTGCTGGATGCGGGTCTGGTGATGGTGTCGGACACCCGTACCAACGCCGGTGTCGACCATATCGCCACCTACCGCAAGATGCAGGTGTTCGAGGTGCCCGGTGAACGGGTCATGGTGATGACCAGCGCCGGCAATCTCGCGGTGACCCAGGCGGTACTGAACCTGCTCGACGAGGGGGTGGGCGACGACAAGCAGACGCTTTTGACCGTACCCACCATGTTCGATGCGGTGCGTCTGGTGGGTCGCGCGGTGCGCGAGGTCTACCACAGCGACGCGCCGGCGATGAGCGAACAGGGCGCCGACTTCAACGCCTCCTTCATACTCGGTGGGCAGATCAAGGGCCGCACGCTGCGCCTGTTCCAGATCTACTCCGCCGGCAACTACATCGAGGCGACGGTCGACACCCCGTTCTTCCAGATCGGCGAGATCAAGTACGGCAAACCGATCCTCGACCGCGCGCTACGCTGGGACACCAGCCTGACCGATGCCACCAAGCTTGCGCTGGTATCGATGGATTCGACCATGCGCAGCAACATCTCCGTCGGACTGCCGATCGATATGACGATCTATGAGCGTGACAGCTTCCGGGTGAAGCTGCAGCACCGTGTTCAGGAAGACGATCCGTATTTCACCGACATCAGCCGACGCTGGTCACAGGCGCTGCAGGCTGCCTACCACGAGCTGCCGGACCCGCCCTGGTGAACGGCGCTACGCTCGCGGCCATTGATCGCCGTCAACGCGGACGTTGTGCCGCGGGGCTGTAATTCTCCTGTTGCCGCTGGCGCCGTCGTCGGTTGCCGCCCGTTGCCTGTCAGGAGAAAGCCATGCCGGTCGTCCTGGATCTGCTGTGGAAAGATCACGCCAATATGCGGCTGGTGCTGCGCGCGCTCGAACGGCAGTTAACGGCGTTTCGCGCCGGCGAGGACATCGATTTCGACATCATTCAGGCCACTCTCGACTACTGCCGCGACTTCCCCAGCCGGGTGCATCATCCCAAGGAGGATCTGCTGCTGGCCAAGCTGCGCGAGCGGGATCCCGACGCCGCCGCCAAGGTCGGCTCGCTGGAGGAGGAGCATCGCGAAATTCTCAGTCAGACCAATGAGTTCGCGGACCTTGTTGACAAGGTAATGATGGAAATCGAGGTGCCGCGCGACACCTTGGGCAACGTTTGGCAGGGCTTCCTCGACAACTACAAACGCCATATGGCGATGGAAGAACGCGCCCTGTTCGTCGAGGCCAAATCCCGGCTGACGCCGGAAGACTGGATCGAGGTCGGCGAAGCCTTGAACGACATTGCCGATCCGATGTTCGGTGCCGAAGTCGCCGAACGGTTCCGCGCCCTCAAGACCGACATCGAACAGGCCGCCCAGGCGGAAACGGCGGCCGAAGGCTGACGGACGGTGTCAGTCGCCTGAAACGCGCGTGATGCCGCTTTCCAGCATCGCCTCGATATCTGCATCGGTGTAACCGGCCTCGCGCAGCAGTTCCGCGCTATGCTCGCCCAACAACGGCGCGAGCCGCCGGATCTTGGACGGCGATCCGCTGAACCCGACCGGCGGGTCGGTCATTCGCACCGCGCCCTCGCTCGGGTGTTCCTCGACGCGCCAGAACCCGGTCGCCGTCAGTTGCGGGTTGTCCATCAGATCGTCCGGGCCGTTCACCGGCATCACCGGCAACTGGTTCGGGTCCAGTACCTCGAGCCACTGTGCCGTGGTGCGCCCGCGCATGATCTCAGCCAGTTCCTCGTATAGCGTATCGATGTTGCGTGTGCGCTCGGTGACGGTGGCGTAGCGGTCCTGTTCCAGAACATCCAGCCGGCCGATGGCGCCCAGAAACGCGCGCCAGTGCGCATCGGTGTGCGGCAGCACGGCGATGTAGCCGTCGCTGGTTTCGTAGGGCCGGCGGAACGGGCTCAGCACCCGGGAATAGCCCGCGCTACCCATTGGCGGCTCGAACGTCTGCCCGAACAGATGCTCGGTCATCAGGAACGAGACCATGGTCTCGAACATCGGCACCTCGATCGCCTGGCCGTCGCCGCTACGCTCGCGCCGGAACAGGGCGGCGCTGACCGCATAGGCCACCGTCAGCGCCGTGGTCTTGTCCGCCACCACGGATGGCATGTAGCGCGGCTCACCGCCGGACATCTGCTGCAGAACGCCAACGCCGCTCGCCGCCTGCACGATATCGTCATAGGCCGGGTAGTCGGCATAAGGTCCGGCCGCGCGATAGCCGTAGGTGCCGCAATAGATGATCTTCGGGCTGCGTGCCCGGACCTGCTCATAGCCGACGCCAAGCCGTTCCGCTGCGCCCGGCCGCAGGTTGTGTAGCAGCACATCGGCGCCCGCGCACAGTTTCATCAGCGCTTCCAGCCCTTCCGGCCGCTTCAGGTCGAGCACGACGCTGCGCTTGTTGCGGTTGCAGGACAGGAACATGCTGGCCATGTCCGGGTTGCGCGCCGGGCCGATATGCCGGGTGGTGTCGCCATTCGGCGGTTCGACCTTGATCACATCGGCGCCCATGTCGCCCAGGATCTGGGCCGCCCAGGGGCCGAGCACCACGCTTGCAACTTCGACGATCCGCACGCCGTCGAGAGGACCTGACACCGCTTTCCTCCATCAATTTCGTTTGTTTGCCGGCACAAAGCCGGATTTGTTGCGGGCAATTTACACAAGCCGGCGCGGCAACTGTAGTATGCCGCACAATACCGGCTCAAAAGGGAGGAATGCCATGCAGGGACGTCATGCCATCTATGAACTTTCGGACGGCGTCGCCACCTTCACCATCAATCGCCCCGACGCCCGCAACGCCTTGAGCGCCGAGCTACAGACCGATTTTCGCGACCTGCTCGACGAAATCACCGGCAACGACGATGTCCGCGCGCTGATCATCACGGGGGCCGGCGGGGCGTTTTGCGCCGGCGGTGACGTCAAGGCGATGAATCGCGGTCTCGGGCCGGCCGGTGGATCGCGGGCCAGCATCGTCGCCATTCATGGCTGGCTGGAGCGACTCTACAATCTTGACTGCCCGGTCATCGCTGCGGTCGATGGCCCGGCCTTCGGCGGCGGCTTCAGCCTGGCATTGGCCTGCGATTTCATTCTGGCGTCGACCCGGGCGCGCTTCTGTTCGGTATTCGGCCGCATCGGCCTGGTTCCTGACATGGCGTTGCTGCACACCCTGCCGCGTGCCGTCGGCCTGCCGCGCGCCAAGGAACTAATGTACACCGCCCGCACCGTCGATCCGCAGGAGGCGATGGACCTCGGCCTCGTGCTGTCGTTGCATGAACCGGAAGATCTGCTGCCGGCGGCGCGCGAATTGGCCGGGCGTCTCGCCATGGGTTCGAAAACCGCGCAGGGGCTGACCAAGACCTATGTCCAACAGTCGCTGCACACCGACTACCGCGGCATGATGGAGATGGAAGTCGCCGGCCAGACGGTCTGCTTCGACAGCGAGTTCCATCGCGATGCGGTCCGCCGTTTCTCCGAGAAACAGCCGCTGACCTACAACTGGGACGAACTCAGCAAAGCGGCGGGAGAGTAGGGGCGATGCCAAGGGGTCGCGTCGTTTTCTTCGACCGCTGGGCCGATCCGGTGGCCGGCGAAATCCTCGCTGCCGAGCCGCAGATCGAGGTAACCCAGCTGGACTCCAGCGGGCCGGATGCCTCGGTCTGGCAGGCGTTGGGCGAGGCGCATGTCTACCAGATCAAGTCCTCGCGCGACGAATTGCCGGTGCACCTGCATGCCACCGCCGACCTGTTGGCGCGCTGCCCGAACCTGCTGGCCGTCTCGACCTGGGGGGCCGGTTTCGACACCGTCGATGTCGATGCCTGCACCAAAGCCGGCGTGATCGTCGCCAACCAGGCCGGCGGCAATCTCGAGGCGGTCGCCGAACATGCGCTTGGCATGATGCTGACTCTGTCCAAACGCATCGCCGAGACCAATCTGGTGCTGCGGCGGCAGGCCGGCGTCGACAGGCAGGACTTCATTGGCCACAACATCGAGGGCAAGACGCTGGGCATTGTCGGCCTCGGTCATATCGGTACCCGGCTGGCCGAACTGGCGCGCCAGCTCTTCCGTATGCGGGTCATCGCCTACGATCCGTATTTGAGCGATGCCGATTTTGCCGCGCGCGGGGCGGAGCCGGTGCCATTTGCCGAGGTGCTGCGCGCATCCGACATCGTCAGCGTGCATTGTCCGCGCAACGACGAAACCATGAACATGTTCGATGCCGACGCGTTCCGCTGCATGCGGCCCGGGTCGATCTTCGTCAACACGGCGCGTGGCGGCATTCATGACGAAGACGCGCTGTACGAGGCGCTGAACAGCGGCCATCTCGCGGGTGCTGGCTGCGATGTCTGGTTTGTCGAACCGCCGGACCCGTCGCATCCGCTGCTGTCGCTCGACAACGTGCTGGCCAGCCCGCATACCGCCGGCGTCAGTCACGAGTCCCGGCGCCAGATCGCCACCTTTGCGGCCGAACAGTTGATCGATATCTTGGCCGGCCGGCGGCCGCCACGGCTGATTAACCCCGATGCCTGGCCGGTGTTCCAGGAACGGTTTCGGACTGTCTTCGGCGATCAGGCGAAGCCGTAAAGCGTCGCCGGATTGTCGACGAGGATTTTCCGCCACAGTCCGTCGTCGCCATCGGTCCAGGCGCGCAGACGGTCCAGCAGGTCGCCGTCGTTCGGCATCGGGTTGCCGCGCAGGTGCGGGTGCGGCCAGTCGGTACCCCAGACCAGCCGATCCGGCGCTTTGGCGATCAGCGCGGCGGCGAATGGATCGGCGATCGGCCATGGCGCCGCACCGGGATCGGCGCGGTAGGCGCCCGACAGTTTCACCCAGGTGCGGCCGTTGTCGAGCAGCTGCAGCAGCGCCTGAAAGCCCGGCTGCTTGATGCCCTGTGTCGGGTCCGGGCCGCCGAGGTGGTCGACCACGACGTCGACCGGCAGCCGTTCGATGCGGTCGACATTTGCCGCCAGCGCCCGCGCACTGATGAAGGTCTGCAGATGCCAGCCCATGTCGTGCAGGCGGGCGGCCACCGCTTCCAGCTTGTCCAGCGCGATGCCGCCGCCGCTGACCAGATTGAACCGGGCACCGCGGAATCCGGCATTGTGCAGGCGCTGCAGTTCAGCTGCCGGTGTGCTGTCATCGATCACCGCTACGCCGCGGCCGTTGTCGCCAAGTTCCTCCACCGCCTCGCGGCTGCAGCCGTTGTCGGTGCCGTAAACGCTGGGCTGCACAACCACGGTGCGGGTGACGCCCAGCGTGTCCGCCATGTGCCGGTAGGCGGCCATGTCGGCTTCCGGCGGTGTGTAGTCACGCTCGGGGTTCAGCGGCACTGTGCCGGGCCGGCCGAAGATATGCATGTGGCAGTCGCAGCTCCCCGCCGGCGCTTTCTGAACCGGTGCCTTCACATTCGGGTCCGGGCCCGGAATATCCGGTGCGGCATCGTCGCGGTCTGTCTGCATTTGCGCTTTCCCTCCCATCGGATAGCCTTGTCCCCGGCGCACTGCGGCGGCGGCCGCGCGACGGGATGACGGCTCATGGCAGGTGAACACTTCGATCAGGGGTTGCTGGAAGGCCGCCTGAAGCTGAAGCAGTTGCGCCTGCTGATCGCGGTTGCCGAAGAAGGCAGTATTCAGCGCGCCGCACGCAAACTCAACATCACCCAGCCGGCGGCGACCAAGTCGATCCGCGATCTGGAACGCGATCTCGGCGTGCCGCTGTTCGAACGAACGGCGCGCGGCGCGACGGCTACGGTCTACGGCAACGCGCTGATCGCGCATGCGCGGTTGATCCTGGCGGAAGTGCGTCACGCCGGCGAAGAGCTGTCGGCCTTGTCGGACGGGTCCAGCGGTCATGTCGCTATCGGTGCCGCGTTGGCGGCGACACCCACGCTGCTGCCGCGCAGCCTCGCGCTGGTTAAACGACAGCGGCCGGGCCTGTCGGTCACGGTGATCGAAAGCACCAACGAGAAACTGGTGCCGGCACTGGTCGCCGGTGAACTCGACCTGGTTGTCGGCCGGTTGCCGGAGGCGCACGAGTCGGATGGGCTGACGCGCGAGGTCTTGTTCAACGAACCTGTGCGGGTCGTCGCTCGCGCCGGTCACCCGCTCGCCGGGGCACGCCGTCTCGGTCTGAAACAACTTGCCGATCAACCGTGGATTCTGCCGCTACCCGGCACCTCATTGCGCCAGCAGATCGACAGCGCATTTCTCACCGCGCGGCTGCCGCTACCCGGCGATGCCGTGGAGTCGGTGTCGATCATGACCAATCTCGCCCTGCTGGCGTCCAGCGATATGGTCGCGGTGATGCCGCGTCAGGTCGCCAGCGCCTATGCCGATGGCCAGACGCTCGTCTGTTTGCCGGTATCACTCGACTGGGATCTCGGCCCTGTCGGACTGCTGACACGACGGGATTGGCGCTTGCCGCCTGCGGCCCGGGTATTGGCCGAGACGGTGCGGCAGGTCGCCGTCGATCTCGGGCTGGCGACGAACCGGCGTCGTCGACGCACATCACAGGTTGCAGCCGGTGTCGGTGGCCTATAACGTTATCGTATACGTCGATAACTTTTTTTCATTATCTGGTTATGCCGCCTTGTCGGCACGCTAGTTGTAGACGTTGAAGTAGGGCGTGGCACTGCACCCGGTGCTGCGCGGTCGGCGTTGTGCGTCGCCCGGAGGCCGGTGGCGAACAAGGAACAACGACCAGCAAGGTCAGGAGGCTTAACATGCGCAAAACTATTCGATTGTTGTCGACCGCGATGGCGGCATCGCTCGCCGTTGCGGGCACGGCGATGGCGGCGGAGCCGGGCAAACCCGGTGGAACCGTGGTGTCCGTGACAAGTCAGGTGCCGCGGCATTTCAATCCGGCCGTGCAGTCCGGTACGGCGACGATGTCGCCGGGCGCGCAGATCTTTGCCACGCTGCTGCGCGCGGATGAGGACTGGAATATGCAGCCCTATCTGGCGGAGAGCTGGGACGTTTCCGATGACGGCCTGACGGTGACCTTCAAACTGCGCAAAGACGCCAAGTTCCATGACGGCCAGGCGATCACATCGGAGGATGTGGCGTTCTCGGTCGCGACGCAGCAAGCCAACCATCCGTTCAAGACGTCGCTCGGCGCTGTCGAGAGTGTCGAAACGCCGGATCCGAACACCGCGGTGTTCAAACTGAAACAGCCGCATCCTGCCTTGCTGCTGGCCCTGTCGACGGCGTTGTCGCCGATTATCCCAAAGCACATCTATGGCGATGGTCAGGACGTGAAGACCCATCCGCGCAACAGCAAGGACGTGGTTGGTTCGGGCGCCTTCGTGCTGAAGGAATACAAGCAAGGTGAGTTCTACACCCTGGAGAAGAACCCGAACTACTTCATCGAGGGGCGGCCGTACATCGACCGTCTGGTGACCCGTATCATCAAGGACTCGTCCAGCCGGATCATCGCGCTCGACAAGGGGGAGGTGCATCTCTTCCCCTATGTGGCCGACTCCAAGGACATCAAGCAGATCGAAAAGATCGATCACGTCGGATTGACGGACAAGGGCTATGCCGCCATCGGGCCAGTCACCTGGCTCGCCTTCAATACCAAGAAGGAACCGTTGAGCGATGTGCGCGTGCGTCAGGCCATCGCCTATGCCGTCGACCGCAACTTCATCATCAAGGCGCTGCATCGCGGCCTGTCGAAGGAAGCGACCGGGCCGATCGTGCCGAGCTCGCCGTTCTACAACGGTGAGGTTGCCCGTTATGACGTCGACCTCGACAAGGCGAAGTCGCTGCTCGACGCGGCCGGCCTGAAGCCGGACGCCGACGGCATCCGTGTCTCGCTCGAGATCGATCACATCCCGGCTGTGCCGGAACAGCAGAAGGCGATCGCCGAATATCTGAAACCGCAGCTGAAGAAAGTCGGCATCGACGTGAAGGTGCGTAACGCGCCGGACTTCCCGACCTGGGCCAAGCGCGTGTCGAACCACGAATTCGACATGACCATGGACATCGTCTTCAACTGGGGCGACCCGGTGATCGGCGTTCACCGCACCTATCTCTGCGACAACATCAAGAAGGGCGTCATTTGGTCGAACACGCAGCAGTACTGCAACGACAAGATCGACGGGCTGTTGCAGAAGGCGGGCCAGGAAATGGATACCGCGGCGCGCAAATCGCTCTATGGCGAGTTCCAGAAGATCGTTGCCGACGACCTGCCGCTCTACTGGATCAACACGCTGCCCTACCACACCGCTTACCATAAGGATCTCGGCAACGTGCCGACGTCGATCTGGGGCGTAATCAACCCGATGGACGAGTTGTACTGGAAGAAGCAGCCGAACTAGGCTGTCCTTAGCGACGTTCCTGCGCCGGCGGCCCCATGGGCCGCCGGTCGTTTGGTCTGTTCCGAGCAGTGGATTGAAGCAGTCATGACCTTGCCAGCGATTGAGCGGCGGTGCCGATGTCGTTTCTGACCGCTATCGGCCAGCGTGTGTTCTATGGCGCGTTGCTGCTGCTCGCGGTGCTGGTGCTGAACTTCACGCTGATTCACGTTGCGCCGGGCGACCCGGCCGACGTGATTGCCGGCGAAATGGGCGGCGCTACGCCGGAAATGCTGGCGCAGATCCGCACCACTTACGGACTCGACCGGCCGTTCTATGAACAGCTTGCGGTCTACGTCGGCAAGGTGCTGCAGGGCGATCTCGGCCATTCCTTCTACTTCAACCGTCCGGTGACCGAACTGATATTGGAGCGTCTCGGCGCCACGATCATTCTGGTGGTGACGTCGTTGCTCCTGGCGTTGGTCGTCGGCACCTTCCTCGGCGTCTTTGCCTCGCAGAACCCGAACGGCCCGCTAAGCCATGTCGTTACTGTCCTGTCGCTGCTCGGCTACTCGCTGCCGGTGTTCTGGACCGGCATCATGCTGCTGATCCTGCTCGCTGCGCCGCCGGTCGACCTGTTTCCGATCTCCGGGATGTATGACGTCACCGCCGATGATGGACCGCTGGGCTATGCGCTCGATGTCGCCCATCACCTCGTCCTGCCGGTGATCACGTTGTCGACAATCTATCTCGCGTTCTATAGCCGCCTGTCGCGCGCCAGCATGCTCGACGTGCTTGGTGCCGATTACGTGCGGACCGCCCGCGCCAAGGGCCTCAGCCACCGTATCGTCGTCTACAAGCACGCGCTGCGGAACGGCGTGTTGCCGGTGGTCACCTTCGCCGGCCTGCAGTTCGCGCAACTGTTCTCCGGCGCGGTTCTGGTCGAGGCGGTGTTCAGTTGGCCCGGGCTCGGCACGCTGGCGTTCGAATCCATTGGCCGACGCGACTCGCCAATGCTGCTTGGTATCCTGTTTTTCTCCGCGCTGATCGTCATCATCGCCAACCTGCTGACCGATCTGTCCTATCGCCTGATCGATCCGCGCATCCGCACCGGTGCCAAGTCATGACCGATGCGCCCATGAATTTACTACCGGACGATGGTGGGGCGGAGGCCCTTGCGGTCGAAAGTCCGGCCCGCGAAGCTTGGCGCATGTTCGTGCGTAACAAGGCCGCACTGGCCGGGCTAACCCTGCTTGGCCTCATCGTGCTGATGGCGCTGCTTGGGCCACTGATCTATCCGGTCGACCCGTTCGAAATCGTCTGGGCGCCGCAGACCCCGCCGGGCGAGGATGGTTTCCTGCTTGGCACCGACTATCTCGGCCGCGACATCGTCGCGGGCATCGTCTACGGCAGCCGCGCCACCCTGGCGGTGGGCGGCGTCGCCGCGCTGATCACGATTGTCATCGGCGTCCTGGTCGGCGCTTTCGCCGGCTATTACCGCGGCTGGGTCGAAGAGGTGCTGATGCGCATCACGGAGTTCTTTCAGGTCTTGCCGCCGCTGTTGCTGGCCATGGTGCTGGTCCTGCTGTTCTCGCCGTCTCTGGTCACCATCGCCATTGCGATCGGTGTGGTGTCCTGGACCAGCACGGCACGGCTCGCCCGCGGCGAGTTCCTGCGCGTGCGCGAGCTGGAGTATGTCAAGGGCGCGCGCGCCATTGGGGCCCGCAACCGCCGGATCATCTGGCTCGTCATCCTGCCGAACGCCGCGCCGCCGCTGATCGTCAGTGCGGCGCTGTCGGTCGGTGTCGCCATCCTGTTCGAAGCCGGCCTCAGCTTTCTCGAACTGAACGACCCCAACGTCATGTCCTGGGGTTACATGATCGGCTCGAACCGGCCTTACATATTGGAGTCCTGGTGGGCCGTGACCTTCCCAGGCGTGGCGATCTTTCTCACCGTGCTGGCGGTCAGCCTGATCGGCGACGGCCTGAACGACGCATTGAATCCGAAGCTGAGGCAGCGATGACCGACGCGCCAATGCTCACCGTGCAGGACCTGCGGGTGGAATTCAAAACCCGCGACGGCATCGTCCGCGTGATCGACGATCTGTCGTTCGATCTGCATGCCGGCGAGACGCTGGGTATCGTCGGCGAGTCGGGCTGCGGCAAGAGCATGACCGCGCTGGCCATCATGCGCCTGATCCCATCGCCGCCGGGCCACATCGCCGGCGGCTGCGTCCGCCTGGAAGGCGAGGACCTCGTCGCGGCCAGCGAACCGCGCATGCGCGAAGTGCGCGGCAACGACATCTCGATGATCTTTCAGGAGCCGATGACCTCCCTGAACCCGGTCTACACCGTTGGCGAACAGATTGCCGAGGCGGTGCGGCTGCACGACGGCCTGAACAAGAAGGACGCCCACGACCGCGCCATTGAGATGTTGCGTGCCGTACACATCCCGGCAGCCGAACGCCGGGTCGATGAGTATCCGCACCAGATGTCCGGCGGCATGCGCCAGCGCGTGATGATCGCCATGGCCTTGGCCTGCCGGCCAAAGGTGCTGATTGCGGACGAACCGACGACCGCGCTCGATGTCACCGTGCAGGCGCAGATCTTCGACCTGCTGGAGGAACTGAAGGAGCAGACCAACACCGCCATCATCATGATCACCCACGACATGGGCGCGATCGCCGAAATGGCGCAGCGCGTGGTCGTGATGTACGCCGGCCGCAAGGTCGAGGACGGGCCGGTCGGCGAAATCCTGAGCCGGCCGCGGCATCCCTATACGCAAGGGTTGATCCGTTGCGTGCCGCACCTGGAGGCCGATCCACCGGTCGAACGTCCGCCGCTGGTCGAAATCCGCGGCATGGTGCCGTCGCTGACGCAACTCGGCCGCGCCGGTTGTCCGTTCGCGCCGCGCTGCGATCATGCCATGGCGGTTTGCGGTGAGCGTATGCCGGAAACGTCGGCGGCCGGCGCGGAACATGTCGCTGCCTGCTGGCTGCTGGATGAGGACGCGGCAGCATGACGGCGACTGGTCCCGGCGACACCCTACTGCAGGTGAAGGACCTCAAGGTCCATTTCAAGCTGGCGCGCCCGCATCTCTTTGCCAGGCCATCGGCGGTCCATGCCGTCGACGGCGTCAGTTTCGAGGTTCGCCGCGGCACGACTTTCGGCCTGGTCGGTGAATCCGGTTCGGGCAAAACCACCACGGCGATGGCGGTCATGCGTCTGACCGAACCGACGGCGGGCCATATCCTGATGCAGGGGACTGATATCGGCAGTCTCGACGGCGAAGCGCTGCGGCAGCAGCGCCGGCACATGCAGATCATCTTTCAGGATCCGTACTCATCCCTGAACCCGCGCGTGCGCGCCGGCGCCATTGTGCGTGAACCGCTCGACCAGCTCGATGTCGGCGACCCGGTCGAGCGCGATGCCCGTGTAGCAGACCTGTTTCGCCATGTTGGCCTGCGGCCGGAACAGCAGGCGCTGTTCCCGCACCAGTTCTCCGGCGGCCAGCGCCAGCGCATCGGCATCGCCCGCGCGCTCGCCACCCAGCCGGAGCTTATCGTCTGTGACGAGCCGGTCTCCGCCCTCGACGTCGCAATTCAGGCGCAGACGCTGAACCTGCTGCGTAACCTGCAGTCCGAGTTTGGTCTGACCTACCTGTTCATCTCGCACGATCTGGGCGTCGTGCAATATATGTGCGACGACATCGCGGTGATGTATCTCGGTCAGATTGTTGAGCAAGCCGATCGGCTGTCGCTGTTCCGCGAGCCGCTGCACCCCTACACCTGGGCGCTGCTGTCGGCGGTGCCATCGGCCGATCCGGAAATCCGCAACCGCCGCGATCGCATCCGCCTGCTGGGCGATCCGCCGAGCCCGATCGACCCACCGGCCGGTTGCCGCTTCGCCTCGCGCTGCCCGTTCGCCGAAGATCGCTGCCACCAGGTCACGCCTGAGCTGCGCACGATCCGCGATGGCCATGCCGTTGCCTGCCACCTGGTCGAGGCCGATGGGACGGCGCCGCACCGCCGCAAAGCGGCAGCCTGACGTGGGAAGACGAGAAACGATATGACGAGACGTTACGTGCTGGCGGTGATGCGCCACGAGACCAACACCTTTTCGCCGCTGCCGACGCCACTGGCCGCATTCGGCCGTGCCTCGTCCGGCGATGGTCCGATCAGCGGTGAGCAGGGCGTGGCCGCGTATCGCGGTACCAACAACCCGGTCGCCGCTTACATCGATCTGGTGGAGCGGGAAGGCGGCGAGTTCGTCCTGCCGGTCGCCGGCAACGCATCGCCAAGCGGTCCCGTCACACGCGACGCCTTCGAAACCATGGCCGGTGGCATTTGCGATGCCGTGCGTGCCGGTTGCGACGCCGTGCTGCTCGATCTGCATGGCGCCATGGTGACCGAGGATCATGACGACGGTGAAGGCGAACTGTTGAGCCGTATCCGCGCCGTCGCACCCGACGTGCCGATTGCCGTCGCGCTCGATTTCCACACCAACCTGACCGCCGAGATGGTGCAGCATGCCACGATACTGACGGGCTACTGTACATACCCCCACATCGACATGTACGAGACCGGTCGGCGCGCCGGCGCCACGCTGCTGCGCGCGCTCGACGGTGAGGTCCAACCGGTGATGCTGTGGCAGTCGCTGCCGATGCTGACCCATATGCTGCGCCAGACCCCGGCCAATCAGCCGATGAAGGACATCATGGACCGGGCGATGGCGGCCGAGGCTGATGGTTCGGTTCTGAACGCGTCGGTGTTTGGCGGGTTCCCGCTCGCCGATATCCCGCACGTCGGTCTCAGCGCCGTGGTCGTCGCCGAAGGCAATGCGACGGCGGCCGGCGCTCTGCTCGACGAACTTATGGATCTCGCCTGGCAGCGCCGGCCCGAGTTCGTGTTCCCGATCGAGCCGATGGCGGAATCCGTCGCCGCCGCCAAGGAGTTGGACGACGGTCCGGTCATCCTGGTCGATCATGGCGACAACTGCGGCGCCGGCGGCAATCAGGACATCATGGATGTGCTGGAAGAGGTCATGCGTCAGGAGCTGAAGGACGTCGTGGCCGGCCCGTTCTGGGACCCCGCGGCGGTGGCGCAGATGGCGGAGGCCGGCATCGGCGCCGATGTGACGCTCGACCTCGGCGGAAAGACCGACATGCCGGCGTTGCAGCTCAAAGGCCGGCCACTGCAGGTCAGCGGCCGCGTACGGGCCTTGACCGACGGCCGGTTCACCGTGACCGGGCCGATGGCAACAGGCACCCGCATGAACATGGGCCGAACGGCGGTGCTGGAAACACCCGGCATCGACATCGTCGTTAGCGAACGTCGGTTCGAGCCGTTCGACACGGGCTGCTTCACCCATTGCGGCATCGATCCGGCGAAAAAGGCCTACGTGCTGATCAAGTCGCGGCAGCATTTCCGTGCCGGGTTCGACCCGATTGCCAGGCATGTCGTGCTGGTCGCCGGGCCCGGTGTGTGCAGCTCCGACTACAGCCTGTTTCCGTTCGACAAACTCCGGCGGCCGATCTATCCGCTCGACCCGGACTGTTCGCGCAATGCGTGAGTTGGCGTGAGCGCCGTTGCCGGGTAGTTTCGTCTCGCTGGCGTAGAGGAAGATATGCCATGGACATCAAACCATTGACCAAATCGGTCGGGGCCGAGGCGATCGGCGTCGACGTCACCGCGCTCGACGATGGCGCATTTGCGACGATCTATCAGGCGTGGCTTCAGCATTCGGTTCTGGTATGCCGCGGCCAGTCGCTGACGCCCGAGGCGCTGGTCACTTTCGGCCGCCGTTTCGGCGAACTGGAACCGCCGCCGGGTAGCGAGAAGGGCGGGCGCGACGAAGAACGTGCCGCCGCCGCGCCAGACATGTGGATCATCTCCAACGTGGTCGAAAACGGCAAGCCGATTGGCGCGCTAGGCGCCGGCGAGGCCGAATGGCACTCCGACATGACCTATCTGCCGACACCGCCGACCGCCAGCATTCTGTTCGGCCGTGAGGTGCCGGTCGGTCAGGGCGATACCTGGTTCGCCGGCATGCAAGCGGCGCTGGAGGCGATGCCGGTCGACCTGCGCCAACGGATCGAGGGACGCACCGCCAATCACGACTCGTCCTACACCAGCGCCGGCGACCTGCGCAAAGGTATGGACGCGGTGATCGATGTGACCAAGGCACCGGGCGCCTTACACCCGTTGATCGTGCGTCATCCGGAGACCGGGCGGCCTGTGTTGTTTCCCGGTCGCCGGCTCAATGCCTACGTTCAGGGCCTGCCGGTTGAAGAAAGCGAGGCGCTGCTGGATGAGTTGTGGGACTGGTGCGTCCGGCCCGAATTCACCTATGTCCACAAATGGCAGCCCGGCGATCTGTTGATGTGGGACAACCGCGCAGTGCTGCATCGGCGCGACTCGTTCGACCCGGACGCCCGGCGGGTGATGTGGCGCTGCCAGGTCAAGGGTGGGGCGCTGCAGGCCGTGGCTGCCTGAACCCGTGCCGCCTCCGGGACCCTCGCAGGCGACGTTGAGCACGGCGCGCCTGAACCTCAGGCCGCGCACGCGTGACGACTTCGACGCCTGCCTCGAAATGGACCTCGATCCGGAGGTCGGTCGTTTTCTCTATCCTTTCGGCCCGCCCACGCGGGCGGAACGGGAAGCGGCGCTGGAGAAACAGATGGCCGGCGACTGGCCGCCCATCGGTGGCACCTGGGCCGTCGAATGGCTGGGCGAACCCGGCTTTCTTGGCTGGTGCGGCTTGTTTCCGTTGGAGGACTCCGGCCTCTTCGAGATCGGTTACCGCTACACCACGGCCGCCTGGGGCCGCGGTGTGGCGACCGAGGCGGGCGCCCGCGTGCTCGAGTTCGGCTTCCGCGACCTCGGGCTGGACCCGATCGTTGCCGTCGCCCATCCGAACAATGCAGCCTCGCACCGGGTGCTGACTAAAATCGGCCTGAAGCCCGGCGGTTTGCGCTTCCACTACGGTCTTGATCTCGCCTATTTCGAGCTGGCGCGGGCGGACCACGACGCGAGCTGCCAACACTAGTGGATGCGCTGCACCTACTTCTCGATAAACGACCGGCCGATCAGTTGTCGGTGAACCTGATTGGTGCCTTCCCAGATCTGGGTAATCTTGGCGTCGCGCATCAGCCGCTCGACCTTGTAGTCGCGGCAATAGCCGTAGCCGCCATGTAGCTGCACCGCGTCGGTGGCGATCCGCATGGCGAGATCGCTGGCGCGGAGTTTCAGCATCGAGGCCTCGATGCCGACGTCGTCGCTGCCGGCATCGATCATACCGCCGACCCGCCACAACCAGTTTTCGCACAGCGCCAGATCGGTCGCCATGTCGGCGAGCATGAACTGTATGCCCTGGAACTCGACGATCTGCCGACCGGACTGCTGGCGCTGGTTGATGTAGCCGACGGCCTCCTCGAACGCAGCGCGGGCGATGCCCAGGGCATGAGCGGCGATCGACGGCCGCGATTTGTTCAACGCATTGAACAGGATGTTCAGACCATCCCCGGGTTGGCCCAGCAGGTTCGCGCGCGGCACCCGGCAGCCGTCGAAAGACAGGGTCGCGGTGGAAGAGGCGCGGTGGCCCATCTTGTCTTCCAAACGCTCCACCTTTAGGCCCGGCGTCCCCTTTTCCATCACCAGAACCGAAATCGCCGCTTTGTCGTTGCCGATCTCCGACCATTTGCCGAACAACACCAGCAGGTCCGCGTGATCGCCGTTGGTGATGAAGGTCTTGCCGCCATCGACGATGATGTCGCCACCGTCGGGCGTGAAGCGCGTGCGCATGCCGGTGGCGTCGGACCCCGCGGTTGGTTCGGTGATGCACAAGGACAGCAGGGCGCCCTCCGCGACCTGCGGCAGGAAACGCTGTTTCTGGTCTTCGTTGGAAAATTCGATCAGCGGTTTGGCGGCATGGAAGTTGGTGCCCCAGATGATGCCGGTAGCGGCGCAGGCCTTGCTGATCTCGCGCATGCAGGCGAGGTAGGCAAGATATGACAGGCCGGCGCCGCCATACGCCTCCGGCACGAACATCGCGTTCAGGCCAAGATCGTTGATCGCGCGTACGTTGCCCCAGGGGAAGGTGGATGCGCGGTCATGCTCCTCCGCCCGCGCGCCGATCTGATCGCGGCACAGCGCCCGGACACCGTCGAGCAGCATCGCCTCTTCCTCGCCCAGCGACAGATCGCCATCCAGGCGCTCGAACACTTTCATTGTGCGATTCCTCCTCGACGCTACTGGTTCACGCTCTGGCCGCCGTCCATGAAAATCGTCTCGCCGGTCAGGAACGGCAAATCCGTCTCGAACAGCATGGCGACCAGCCGGGCGACGTCCTCCGGTGCGCCGGCCCCGCCGGTCGGCACGCGCTTGCTCAGGAAACGGCGGAAGGCTTCCTGCTGCATGTATTCCTGGTTCAGGTCGGTGGCGATGAAGCCGGGCGCCACGTCCAGCACGCGGATCGACTGCGGCGCCCATTCCACCGCCAGCGTGCGGGTCAGCGCGCCGATGGCGGCTTTGGAGGCGTTGTAGGCGGCATTCCGCTTCGCCCCCAGCCGCTCGTAGAACGAGCCGATGTTGATGATCAGCCCGCCGCCGCTGGCAACGAGATGCGGGTGGGCTTCGCGGCAGACGACGAAGGTTCCCGTGACGTTGGTGCGTTGTACCAGGTCGAAGTCCTGGGTCGCCATCTCGTGGCCGAAGCCTTCCAGATGCAGACCGGCGTTGTTCACCAGTCCGTCGAGGCGGCCGGCGCGCCTGGCGAGGTCGCCCAGCGCGGCCGCGATCTGTGCGTCGTCGGTCAGGTCGGCGGCGAGATGGATCAAATCGCCCGGGACCTCGCGGTCCTCCGGCCCAACGCCCTTGCGCGACAGGCAGCCGACGACGTGGCCGCGTGCCGCCAGCTCCGCGACGATGGCCGAACCGATGCCGCGGCTCGCGCCGGTGACGGCAATGACCTTCTTCTCCGCCATGGGTCAGCGGTCCTTGAACGCCGGGGCCCGCTTTTCGATGAACGCGGTGGCGCCTTCGGCGGAATCCTCGCCTTCGAAGGCCAGCGTGTTCAGGTCGCGTTCGATGGCCATACCTTCGGTCAGGCCCACGGTACCGGCGCGCTTGATCGCGTCCCGGGCGTAACGCAGCACCGGCAGGCTGAATCCGGCAAACTCGCGCGCGAAAGCGATCCCGCCGTCGACCGCACTGCCGTCCAGGATGCGGCTGATCAGGCCAATCTGCAGCGCTTCTTGCACATCGACCATGCGGCCGGTCATGATCATATCGAGCGCGCGGCCTTCGCCGATCAGCCGCGGCAGCCGCTGTGTGCCGCCGTAGCCCGGGATCAGGCCCAGCTTGATCTCCGGCAGGCCCATGCGCGCATTCGGCGTCGCCACGCGGAAGGTGCAGGCCATCGCCAGTTCCAGACCGCCGCCCAGGGCAAAGCCGTTGATCACCGCGACCGACGGGATCGACAGATGATCGAGCTTCGCGAAGGTGTGCTGGCCGCGTTCGGTCGCCTGGAATTCCTGCACCACGTTGCGGCCCATGAATTCCTTGATGTCGGCGCCGGCGCAGAACGCCTTTTCGCCGGTCCCGGTGAACAGCAGGGCGCGCGCGTCAGTGCCTGCGGCCTCGTCGATGGCCGCGCCGATGTCACGCACGATCTGAAAGCTCAACGCATTCAACGCCTCCGGCCGGTTCAGGGTGATGAGTGCGAATTCGTCGACACGGCTCAGTTCTACGGACATGGCGGCCTCCCGTTCTTTTGTTGCGCCGGCACTATCAAGTGTGGCCGATCTGCGCCAGCAATTCATCGATCAACGCGCACTCCTCACCGAAATGCGCCTTCTCGGCGACCAGAATGGCGCCGAATGCCTCTCGCTTCAGCCGGTCGATCTCGGCCCGCGCCGGTGCGTCACCGCCGGCACAGTCGCACACGATGTCGATCATGCGCTCGGCACCGTGCAGGCGGCCCCAGAGGTAGTCGTTCTCCCGATGGGCGCGGCTGAAGAAGGCGGCGAAGTGGCCGAGGTCGATGCCTTTCAGGGTCGCCTTGGCGCCACCGCCGCGCAAGGTCGTGGCATCGTCCGGGCTGATCCGGTCGACCTTGATCTCGTCATACTCGCCCAGGCTCTGCCAACCGGTCATGGTGAAGGCCAACACGTCCCAGAATGCGAAGCCGACATAGGCGCGCAGCAGTGCCGCACGTGCTGGCGCCGTGTCGAGCTTCTGCGCCACCTCACCGAACAGCGCATCGACCCGGTCATTGAACGAGAGCATATCCAGGTCGGCCGCTATGGCGGTCAGCGCCCGGCCGATCTGGCCATGCCGGATACCCACACCGCCCTGCCAGTCGACGGCGCCGAGCGCCGTCAGCGTATCCCGGTCGAGCGACGCGGCATCGGTGCGCCGGCGCAGTTCTTCGATGGCGTCATAAAGTCGGTGCTTGATGTCGTCGAGCTGTTCGATGGTTTCGACATGTTGCTCACCTGCCGGGACCTGCTCATACAGCAGGTTCAGTTGCCGGATCACGAAGCGCAGGCGGCGGGTGCGGTAGTCGATGTCGAAATTCACCAGGAAGTCGATCCAGGGTGCAACGTCGTCCTTACGGCTGTCGTTGCCACCGTTCAGCGCGAAGATGCCGCGCTCTTTGGCCCAATCGGTAATCGCTGCCGCGATAGCCGTTGCGGTCAGGTCGTCGTTCTTCATCGCGGCAGCGACCTGGCCGGCCAGTGTGGTGATCACGACGTTCAGCTTCAGGTGGATGTAGCCCTGGTAGGCGAAACCGGCCTCCCGCGCCGCGCGTACATTGCCTTCGTTGCGCCAGGTTTGGATATCGCCCGTCGCGGGCCGCTCGCCGATGGCGTCGCCGGTTATCGACTGCACCAGTGCTTCGATTTGCGGCTGCGCCCCGTCCAGCATCGATTTCAACTGCTCGATGCGCTCATTGAAGTTCAGCACGAATTGCAGTTCGTCGCGCACCGGTTCGGAGCGCGGAATATCGGATAGCGCGCCCTTCAGGGTCAGGAAGAAGCCGGGCAGACGCTTCACCCGCGGTTGCTGGTTCCGGTCGGGGTGGGGATCGATATAGACCAGCCGCCGGTCGATCTGGCGATAGGCCGGACGGTCGCGGATCGCGTTGATCGCTTCGGCAAACGGCTTGTTGTTCAGCACGCTGCCGTCAATGAATACGTTGTCGTCGAAACTCGCGCCCTCGCTCAAATAAGGTTTGAAGTTCTGCGCTGCGAACACGTATCGGCCGGGCCAGCTCCCGCCGCGATCGGCGATCAGCTTGTCCAGTTCGCGCAGGCGCGCGGGCGGAAAGGCGCCGGGGAACGAAGCCGTCGCCCGGGCGGCAAAGGCCAGCGCAGGGATACTATCGTCGGCAAAGTCGCTACGCACCTCGCCCTGGGCGCTGCGCCGGTAGCAGAAGTTGAAGACGTGGCGATGTTCATGTTCGGTAATGTACGGCGGGTCGTGCAGCGGAATGCGCTGGGCATAGCCGTAGAAATCCGTCACCGTGACGAACAGGTCCAGCGCGTGCTGGCGCGGCAGCAGGGAGCTGCGCCGGCGCTCTGCGTCACCCATTTCGGCCAGCGCGTCGAGCACGAAGCTGCTGAGCTTGCGGCCGCTGAACGGTGGACGGAACCAGCGCGAGCGGACGAATAGCGACAGCTTGCGCCGCATTTCCGGCTCGCTGGTCAGCCGCATCACCTGGCTGCGTCGGAACAGCCACAGCAACGGCCGCATGTACCATTTGCTGCGCTGGCTCGCCCGGTGCGTCGGTTCCAGCAGCTCTTCGACATCGGAGTTCTGCAGCCACATCGCCCGCAGCGGATCGTAGTCAAGGTCGTGCGCCAGCGCCCGGCCCAGCAGCACGCCGTTGATGCCGCCGGCCGACGCGCCGGCAATCACGTCGACGACGATTTTCAGCGGCTGGGTGCCGCCGATGCGCTGCAGCAGTTCGAAGTAGATATGCTCGGTATCCGGTGTGTCGCGCCGGCCGCTGCCGCGCACGGCAAACCGCCGGCCGGGTGCGCCGACATCGGTGCCGGGATCGACGTCATGAAAGCTGCGTGAGGCGCGCACCAGTTTCAGGACTTCCTTGGTGACGCCGTGCATGTAGACGGCCAGCGACACACCGCCGAAGCAGACCAGGGCCAGGCGAAGTTCCTTTTCGCTCGCCATGACCGGTGTGCAGACCTAGGGCCGGATGCCGAAGTGGCGCGGTCCGCGCAGCGCCTCCAGCCGCGGCTGCAGCCATTCGACCCAGTCACATAAAGCCGGCCTGGTCTCGCGCGGGTCGATCAACTCGTGAAACGCGAAAGACTCGGCGCGGGGGAAAGGAGACAGGCGGCTGGCCATCTCCAGTTCCAGTTCCTGCCGCCGCGCGTCCGGATTGTCGGCGGCGGCAATTTCGCGGCCAAACGCGACTGCGACGCCGCCTTCCAACGGCAGTGCGCCCATCTCAGCTGACGGCCATGCCAACACATAGGCATCCGGTCCGTAGTGCGCCGCCGCGGCGACGCCGTAGCTCTTCTTGATCACCACGCTGGCCCACGGTGCGGAATACATCGACGCGGCGTTCACCGCCGCGGTGCCATAGCGGATTGTGCCGGCCTGTTCCGAGTCCGGGCCGATCATGAAACCGGGCTCGTCGACCAGGCTGACCATCGGCAGATGGAAGGTGTCGCAGATGTCGAGAAAGCGTCGTACCTTCTGTGCACCGTCGGCAGTCATCGCTCCGGCGTAGAAACGGCAGTCGTTGGCCAGAATGCCGACCGGCTGGCCGTTCAGCCGCGCCAGGCCGGTGATCTGCCCCGGACCGTAGCGCCGGCTCATCTCGAAGAACGAGCCATCGTCGAAAACCCGGGCGATGATCTTGCGCATGTCATACGGTTTGCGCCGGTCGCGCGGGATGATCGTTGCCAGCTTCTCGTCACGCCGGTCGCGGTCGTCCTCGGTGCCCACGACCGGTGGCAGGTCCCACACGTTCGACGGCATATAGCTCAAAAACCGGCGGATCAGCTCGAATGCGTCCGCCTCGTCGTCGGCCACGGCATCGACCACCCCGTTGCTGGCGTGTACCTGGGCGCCGCCAAGCTCTTCCTTGGTCATGGAGATGCCGAGCGCACGTTCGACCACCGCCGGGCCGGCGATCAGGATCTGCGCTGTCTCCTTGGTCATCACCGTGTAGTGCGCGGCGACCAGGCGTGCGGCCGGCAGGCCCGCGACCGGGCCCAGCGCTGCCGTTGCCACCGGCACCGTTGCCATCGCCTCGGCGACCGACCGGAAGCGCGGCGCTTCCGCAACGGAAGAGCCGACGGGCCCGCCGCCGCCCTTGCCACGCGCGCCGGTGACGCTGCCGCCACCGCCTTCGTGCAGACGGATCAGCGGTACGCGGTACTTGCAGGCGAGTTCCTCGGTGTAGACGCTCTTGCGCAGGCCCGCCACGTTCGGCGAGCCGCCGGACAGGGTGAAATCCTCGCCGCCGACGATGCAGGGCCGGCCGTCGAGTTTCAGGAAGCCGAGCAGGAAATTGCCCGGCGTGAAAGATCTCAGCTTGCCATCGTCATCCAGATCGCTGCCGCCCGATCCGACGCCCAGTTCGCGGAACGAGCCATCGTCGGCCAACGTGTCGATCCGCTCGCGCAGGCTCAAGCGGCCTTTCGCGTGCTGACGTTCGATGGCCTCCGGGCCGCCCTGCTGCTTCGCCAGGCGGCGCCGTTCATGAATTTCGGCGATTTCCTCGTCCCAGGCCATATCGGCTCCTTCTGCTCCCGTCCGACTGCGCCCCGTCGACGGTCGAATGTGCCCGTAAACTGCGGCGCAGGCAAACCCCGCGTTGATGGTGGATCGGTCTACCCGATTGCCGGTAGATTGACGGGTCGAATGACGCAGACCGGCGACCCAGCCGGCCCGACGGGAGGAATTCATGACCGAACTTCATGCCGGCCCCACGGTCGGCGGGCTCATTCTGCAGGCGCTGCGGCGCTATCCCGACAGGCAGGCCATCGTCGACGAGCGGTTGGCGCTGACCTATGCCCAGGCCGAGACGCTGATCGCCGGCATGCAGCATGCGATCGTCGCCGCCGGCGCCAAGCCCGGCGACGGCGTCGCTATCCTGTCGTCGAACCGGGTCGAGAATTACCTCGCGTCGGCGGCAGTCAGCCTGTGCGGCCTGCGCAACACGGCGTTGCATCCGATGGGCTCGCTGCACGACCACATCAGCGTGCTGGAAGATGCCGAGACCAAATTCCTCATTGTCGATCCGCTGAAGCATGCCGACCGCGGCGGCGAACTCGCGGCCCAGGCGGCCGGCCTGGACACGGTGTTCACGCTTGGCCCGGCTGATCTCGGTATCGATCTCCTCGCCGCGGCGGAGGCGGCCGGCGTCGTCAGCGCGACCGATCTGGCAACGCCAGACATGCTGGCGACGCTCAACTACACCGGTGGCACCACGGGCAGACCCAAGGGCGCGGTGCGCAGCCACACCGGCAACGTCGCGATTGCCAATGCAACCCTGGCGGATTTCGAGTTCAGTCCCGGTCTGCGCTATCTCGCGACGACGCCAATCTCCCATGTCGGCGGCACCAAAATCCTGCCGACCCTGTTGCGCGGCGGCACCGTCTACATGCAGGCGGCCTTCGACCCGGAAGGCTTCCTCGATGCCGTCGCGCGCTACCGCATCACCGCGACGTTGCTGGTGCCGACGATGGTCTATGTGCTGCTCGACCATCCGGCCTTGAAGGGCGCCGATGTCTCCAGCCTCGACATGGTGCTCTACGGCGCATCGCCGATGTCGCCCAGCCGGCTGGGCGAGGCGATCGACCGTTTCGGCCCGGTGTTCTGCCAGCTCTATGGCCAGACCGAATGCTACCCGATCAGCTATCTCGCCCGCGCCGATCACGATCCCGCCAATCCCGACCTGCTGCTTTCCTGCGGCATGCCGGTGGCCAGCGCCGATGTCCGTCTGCTGGACGACGATGGCCAGCCCGTCGCGGAAGGGCAGCCCGGCGAGATCTGCGTGCGCGCCCGGCAGGCCATGGACGGTTACTGGAAGCGGGCGGACGAGACGGCGGCAACCTTACAGGATGGTTGGCTCCATACGGGAGATGTCGCCCGGCGCGACGAGCGCGGCTATCTCTACATCGTCGACCGCAAGAAGGACATGATCGTTTCCGGCGGTTTCAACGTCTATCCGCGCGAGGTCGAGGATGTGCTGACCAGCCATCCCGACGTCGCCATGGCCGCGGTGATCGGCGTGCCGGACGAAAAGTGGGGCGAGGCGGTGAAGGCCGTGGTGGTGCCGCGCGCCGGCGCTCAGATCGATGCCGAAGCGCTGCGAGCGCTGGTTCGTAACGAGAAGGGCGGTGTGCATACGCCCAAGTCGGTCGACATCGCCGACGCCATCCCGCTGACCGCCATCGGCAAGCCCGACAAGAAGGCGCTGCGGGCGCAATACTGGGGCGAGGCGTCGCGGCAGGTCGGCTGACCGGCCGCGACCGGCGCACTCACCAGCTGTTGCGCAGCTCGCGCAGCTTCAGGAACACCGTCTTCGGATCGACTTCGTCCGGCAGGTCCGGGAAATTCTTGCGCAACGTCGCGATCACCGTTGGGCTGGTCAGCCGGAAGAAAGTGTTGATCTCCTTTTCCAGGCCCAGCGTGGTGATCATCGCCTGGTTCGGATCCTGACCCTGCAAGTCGTCCAACAGCGCCTTGGCCTTGGCATTGTCCGGCTCGCGGTCGAGGGTGAATTCCAGATTGTTGGTGATGTAGTCGTGGCCCGGGTAGATCTGCGTGTCGTCCGGCAGCTTGGCCAGTTGCGCCGCGAAGGTGTGATAGAGCTCGTTCGGGTGGCCGCCGTTATGGCAGTTGCCCGCGCCGGCGTTGAATAGCGTGTCGCCGCAGATCAGTCCCGGCTGCTCCGTGTGGCTCAGCAGGCAGACATGGCTCATGGTGTGGCCGGGCGTGTCCAGCGCCTCGATCTCCACTGTCTTGCCTATCTTGATCACATCCCCGGCGTTCAGGCCGCGGTCGATGCCGGGGATCTTGTCTTTCGCGTTGGCATGCGCCAGCAACTGCGCGCCGGTGGCGGCGATCATCGCCTTGTTGCCACCGGTGTGATCGCCATGCTCATGCGTGTTCAGGACCGTCTTGATTTCCCAGCCTCTGTCTTTGGCGGCGGCTAGGCATTTTTCATGGTCCAGCGGGTCGATCGCCATGGCCTCGCCGGTTTCCGGGCAGGCGATCAGATAGTTGAAGTTACGGTAAGCGTTGCCGGTCCAGATCTGTTCGACGAGCACGGCGGGTCCTCCTGACCATGGCGGGAAATACGGTGGCCGGCATCCTAGCCGCACCCGGGTCTTCCCGAAACCCTGTCGGAATTGATCCTCAACATCCGCGTCGAATTGGGCCACCCTGACGGCTGCGCCATCGAACGAAGTAACAAGCAACGGGTTCGCCATGTCCGACCTGCCGTCCTCCGCCCGCGTCGTCATCATCGGCGGCGGCATCATGGGCGCATCCGTCGCCTATCACCTGACCAAGCTGGGCTGGACCGATGTGCTGCTGCTCGAGCAATTTCAGCTCACGGCAGGCACCACCTGGCATGCCGCCGGCCTCGTCGGGCAGTTGCGCAGCTCGGAGAACCTGACCCGCATCGCCTGTTACGCCACCGACCTTTACGCCCGGTTGGAGGAAGAAACCGGGCAGGCGACCGGCTATCGCCAGACCGGCGCCATCACCATCGCCCAGACGGCCGACCGGATGACCGAACTGAAGCGCCACGCCGCCATGGCAGGGATGTACGATGTCGACTGCCAGGTCATCTCTCCGGCGGAGGTGCGCGAGAAATGGCCGCTGGCCGAGGTCGGCGACATCGTCGGTGCCATCTGGCTGCCGAAGGACGGCCAGACCAACCCGACCGACACCACCCAGGCGCTGGCCAGGGGCGCCCGCCAGGGCGGCGTGCGGATCGTCGAGCGCGTCCGCGTCGAGGCGGTCGAGACCGCCAGCGGCGCGGTGTCTGCCGTCGTCACCGACCGGGGCCGCATCGCCTGCGAGGTCGCCGTGGTCTGTGCCGGCTTGTGGACGCGCGAGCTGTTAGCGCCTGCTGGCGTCAACGTGCCGTTGCAGGCGGCCGAGCACATGTATATCGTCACCGAGCCGATGGACGGCCTCGCGGCGCACCTGCCGACCCTGCGCGACTACGACTCGCGGCTCTATTTCAAGGAGGACGCCGGCAAACTGCTCGCCGGCGTGTTCGAGGACGAGGCCAAGCCCTGGGGCGTCGGCGGCATTCCCGAAGGCCACGAGTTCGGCCTGTTCGATGAGGACTGGGATCATTTCGCACCGTACATGGATAAGGCGATCGCCCGCATGCCGGCGCTCGAAACCGCCGGCATCCGTCAGTTCCTGAACGGCGCCGAAAGCTTCACGCCCGACAACCGCTACATGCTGGGCGAGGCGCCGGGTCTGAAAAACCTTTATGTCGGTGCCGGTTTCAACTCCATTGGCATTGCCTCGTCGGCCGGCGCCGGCAAGGCCCTGTCGGAATGGATCGTTGGCGGGGAGATGCCGCTCGACCTGTGGGAAGTCGACATTCGCCGCTTCATGCCGCACGAGGGTGCGCCGGCCTTCCTGCGCGACCGGGCCGTCGAGATGATTGGCCGTATGTACGCCATGCACTGGCCCTACGATCAGTACCGCACCGCCCGTGGCGCTCGCCGGCTGCCGGCGCACGGTCGGCTGGCCGGGCAGGGCGCGGCCTTCGGCACCGTCGCTGGCTGGGAGCGGCCGTTGTGGTACGCCGGTGCCGGCAGGACGCCAACCATCGAATACAGCTACGGCGCGCAGTCCTGGTGGCCGCAGGCGGCGGTGGAAGCGGCGGCAACGCGCGAGGCGGTGGCGCTCTACGACCTGACGCCGTTCGCCAAATTCCTGGTCCAGGGCGCGGATGCCGAGACCGAATTGCAGCGCCTCTGCGCCAACGATATCGGCGGCACGGTCGGCAAGGCGACCTATACGCAGATGCTGAACGCCCGTGGCGGCATCGAAGCCGATCTGACCGTCACCCGGTTGGCCGAAACGGAATTCCTCGTCGTCACCAGCGCCGGCAGTGCCGTCCACGACGAGGACTGGATGCGCCGCAACGTTGCGTCCGACGCCCGCGTGACGCTGGCCGACGTTACGTCGGCCTATGCTGTCTTCGGTCTCATGGGACCGAAGTCGCGTGACCTGCTGGCCGGGCTGACGTCGGCCGACCTGTCGCCGGCGGCGTTTCCCTTCGGCACCATGCAGGTCATCGACCTTAGCTACGCCATGGTGCGCGCCCAACGCACCAGCTACGTCGGCGAACTGGGCTACGAACTCTACGTGCCGACCGAATTCGCGCTTGGCGTCTACCATTTGTTGGTCGAAGCCGGATCGCCTCACGGTCTGCGCCACGCCGGTCTCTACGTGCAGGATGCTCTGCGGCTGGAAAAGGCGTTCAAGCACTGGGGGCATGACGTCGGCCCATACGACACGCCGCTTGAGGCCAGCCTCGGCTTCGCCTGCGCCTTCGACAAGCCGATACCGTTCATCGGTCGCGACGCCCTGTTGCGCCAGCGCGATGCCGGCCTGACACGGCGGCTGGTGACCCTGACCGTCGATCAGGACGAGCCACTGCTGCTGCATGAAGAACCGGTTCACCGTAACGGCAAGCTCGTCGGCACCACCACCTCGGGCGCCATGGCTTTCACCCTGGGCCGGCCGATCTGCCTTGCCTGGATCGCCGACCCGGGCGGTGTCAGTGCCGACTTTACCACGTCCGGCCGCTACGAGATCGACATCGCCGGTGAGCGCCATGCCGCGACCGCTCACCTGCGCGCGCCCTACGACCCGAAGGGCGAAAAGATGCGCAGTTAAAGCGGCATATCTCGTGTCGATCGCGGTCGGCGGGATCGGTTAACGCTTCTGCAGTCGGTATCGGCTATACGCATCGCAGCTTGGAGGGGAGACCTGCATGACCGTGGTGTATGTTTTGCTGGGGTTGGCGGCGGCTGCCGTCGCTTACGTCATCTACATCTACAACACGCTGGTGAAGCGCCGGAACCAGGTGAAAGAAGGCTGGAGCGGTATCGACGTGCAGCTCAAACGCCGCGCCAACCTGATCCCGAACCTGGTCGAGACGGTCAAGGGCTACGCCGTGCATGAAACCGGCGTGCTGGAAGAGGTTACCAGCCTGCGCAGTCGCTCGATGAGCGCCGATACGGTCGCGCAACAGGGGCAGGCGGAAGGCCTGCTGGGGGCGGCAATCGGCCGGCTGTTCGCGGTGGCCGAGGCCTATCCCGATCTGAAGGCCGACGCCAGTTTCCAGCAGTTGCACGGCCAGCTCAGCGAATTGGAAGACCAGATCCAGATGGCGCGGCGCTATTACAACGGTACCGTGCGCGATCTGAACACGCTGATTGAGTCGTTTCCCAGCAACTTTGTTGCCGGCAGCTTCCATTTCGCCCAGGCGGAATTCTTCGAGATTGACGACGCGGCCGACCGTGCCGTGCCGAAGGTAAGTTTCCAGGGCACGTCCTGATCATGCGACGGCTTTGGCATGGGCTGGCGGTCTTGCTGCTGGCGGTGTTCGGCGCGGACATGGCCACGGCGGACGAGCGCATCCTGTCTTTCCGCAGTGCGATCGAGGTCAACCCCGACGCCACCGTACGTGTCACTGAGGATATTCGTTTCCAGGTCGAGGGGCGGGAGATCAGGCGCGGTATTTTGCGCGATTTCCCAACGCGTTACCGCAATCGCCTCGGTGCCGAGGTGAACGTGGGTTTCGAGGTGCTGGACGTGCGCCGCAATGGGCAGCCGGAAAGTTATCGCATCGAGAGCCTGAGCAATGGCAAGCGCATCCGCATCGGTCGCGGCGATGTGCTGCTCGATCACGGCATCCACACGTACACCATCACCTACCGCACGACGCGGCAGCTCGGCTTCTTGGAGGAGTTCGATGAGCTTTACTGGAACGTCACCGGCAACGGTTGGACCTTCCCGATCGACAGCGTCGAGGCCACCGTCACCCTGCCGCCGGGTGCGTCCGTGACGCAGTCTGACGCGTACACCGGAGCCTTCGGTGACCGGGGCACCGCCTACACCGCCGCACCCGTCGGTGATGGCCAGATGACCTTTCGCACGACGCAACCGCTGCCGCTCAGCCACGGTCTCACCATCGCCGTGGCCTGGCCCAAGGGGTTTGTCGAGGCGCCGGACGCGCTTGACGAGGCGTCTTGGCTCATTGCCGACAACCGTGTGCTTGCCTTCGGTGGCATCGGCCTGCTGATCGTCGCCGCCTACTACGTCGTTGTCTGGCGGCGGGTCGGCCGTGATCCGGCCGCTGGCACTATCATCCCGCTGTTCGAGCCACCAGAGGGCCTTTCGCCGGCCGCCGTCGGCTTTGTCGCGAACATGGGATTCCTGCCATCGGCCTTCACGGCCGCTCTCGTGAGCATGGCCGTGAAGGGCCACGTGCAGATCGAAGAAAGCGGCGAGGAGTATAGCGTACGTCGGCTAACGGGCGCGACGCAGCCTTTGAAACGTGGCGAAAAGGCGCTCTACAGGCAGCTTTTCGCCTGGGGCCACGAAGTTGAGTTGAAGCAGGCCAATCACAGGGTGGTCGGCGGCGCCCGCCGGGCGCTGGGTGCCGCATTGAAGAACGAGTACGACGACAGGTTCTTTGTCCACAACCGGTTCTGGTTCGTCATCGGTGCAGCGGTATCGCTGATCGTCACCGTGCTGACTCTGCTGACGTCCGATCCTGGCGATGAAGTCTTGTTTGTCACCATGTGGTTCACGATCTGGATGGCTGGCTGCCTCACCATGCTATGGCGGGCAGTGCGTCTTTGGCAGGTTGCCCTGAGCAGCGGTCGCGGCTGGGGTGCCGCGCTCGGCGTCACGATCTTCGTGGTGCCCTTCTGGGCGGCGGCTGTTTTCGTGCCGTTTGCCTTAGTCGATGCCTCAGGCCTGCAGTTCTTCCTCTTCGGCGGCGCTATGGCGGCGCTCAATCTGTTGTTCTTCTATCTGCTCAAGGCGCCGACTGCGGCGGGTCGGGAGATGCTGGATCAGGTCGAGGGCTTTAAGCGCTATCTGTCGGTGGCGGAACAGGACAGGCTCGACCGCCTGCACCCGCCGGAAATGACACCGGCATTGTTCGAAGCGCTTTTGCCCTATGCCATTGCGCTCGGTGTGGAACACCGGTGGAGTGAACGTTTCGCCGCCGTGTTGCATACCTCTGGTGAACGCTACGAACCGCGCTGGTACGTCGGCCGCAACTGGGACGGGCTCGACAGCGCGCGGATCGCCGGCTCCATCGCCGATGGGCTCGGCAGCGATCTCTCCGCGGCGATCAGTGCCGCGGCGACAGCGCCCGGCAGCCGCTCGGGCAGTAGCGGCGGCGGCTCGTCCGGTGGTGGCGGGGGAGGGGGCGGCGGCAGTGGCTGGTAGGCCAAGCCCGGCGCGCATCGGCACTATGTCGCGGATTCTAAGGCCCAGCCTGACCATGCGGCGGCTTTGGCATGGGCTGGCGGTTCTGCTGTTGGCGGTGTTCGGAGCGGGCGTGGCCAAGGCGGATGAACGCATCCTGTCGTACCGCAGCACAATCGAAGTGCAACCAGACGCCACAGTGCTGGTTACGGAAGACATCCAATTCTGGGTCGAGGGGAAGCAGGTCAAGCGCGGGATTCTGCGCGACTTCCCAACCCGTTACCGCAATCGCCTAGGTATTGAAATGAATGTGGGTTTCGTGGTGCTGGAGGTGCGCCGCAACGGGCAACCGGAACCCTTTAAGATCGAGAAATTGTACAACGGCAAACGCATTCGCATCGGCCGCAGCCACGCCTTACTCGATCACGGTATCCACACCTACACCATCAGCTACCGAACGACACGGCAGTTGGGATTTTTCGAGGAGTTCGACGAACTGTACTGGAATGTCACCGGCAATGGCTGGACCTTCCCGATCGACAGCGTCGAGGCTTCTGTAAAGCTGCCACCCGGTGCGAGCGTTACTCGATCCGCTGCCTACACCGGCTCCTTCGCTAACCGGGGCACGGCCTACAGCGCCGCTTCAACCGGCGATGGCCAGATGGTTTTTCGCACGACGCAGCCACTGCGGCGTGCGCACGGCCTCACGATAGCAGTTGCCTGGCCGAAGGGGCACGTGTCGCCACCCAGTATCGAAGAAGGGCTTTGGTTTGGGGTGCAAGACAACAAAGCTCTCAGTGCCTCGGGGCTAGGCCTGCTGGTCGTTTCGGCCTACTACCTGCTTGTTTGGTGGATCATTGGGCGCGACCGTCGGTCCGGCACAATCATTCCTAGGTTCGAGCCGCCGGCGGGGATGTCGCCTGCGGCAGTTGGCTTTGTGTCGCGGATGGCCTTGCACCGCACTGCTTTCACAGCCGCCGTGGTATCGATGGCGACGAAAGGTAAACTGTCGATCATCGAAGACAACAGCGGGTTCACGCTGGAACGGCACCGTTCCAGCAGCACCGGTCTGCCACTGGGCGAAAAAGCACTATTCAGGGCGTTGTTTCGCGAAGGCAGAAGCATCGCGGTGTCGCCCGAGAACCACGAAGAACTCGAACAGGCGCGCAAGTCGCTGCGTGACGCTTTGCGTGACGAATATGAGGGCGTTGCCCTTAAGCAGAACCGCATTTGGTATTACGGCGGCGTCGGCCTTTCCATATTGATGCTTCTGCTTAGTATGAAGTTCAGCGAGCAGGAAGGTGGCTACATTCTGCTTTTCGTGGCCTTTTTCTCGGCAATTGCGTTGGCGTGTTGGCTCCCGACGATTGCCGCGCTCCGATGGCTGACCATTGCCTTGATGACCGGTCGCGGCCTGTTGGGTGCGTTCCTCAATCTGCTCCGAAGCTTAAGGATTGTGATTGCGGCTTTGGCGTTCACGGGAATCCTTGTCGTTTTCTTCTTGTCAGAAGAATTCGGTATCCTCCCCGCCGTCCCGGCCATCTATGTCATCCTAAATGCACTGTTCCTTCGCCTGATACGTGCACCAACAGTCACCGGCCGCGCGTTGATGGATGAAATCGACGGTTTCAAACTATATCTGTCCAAGACCCATGTTGACGGCGATGAACCGAACCTGACGCCCGATCAGGCACCGGTTCTCTTCGAGAAGATGCTGCCCTATGCCATTGCGCTCGGCGTGGAACAGGCATGGAGCGCGCGTTTCGGCATGTTGTTCAACGCGGCAAACCAAACGTTCCGCCCGTCCTGGTATCACGGCGTGGGTGGCCACGCGCTGGACGGCGGTGCGTTGAGTTCCGGTATCGTCCGCGCACTGGGGCCCGGCCTGACGATGGCGATCGCGTCATCGGTTGGCGCGTCCGGCCGCGTATCCGGCAGCGGTGGTGGCGGCTTCTCCGGCGGCGGCGGGGGAGGGGGCGGCGGCAGCGGCTGGTAGGCCTGACCTCACCAAAGCTAGTGCCGTGTTTCGGTGTTCAGCGTCCAGAAATCGTCGACGATCTCGATGTCGTCTACCAGGGCGTCATCGTCGGGCATGGTGTTGAAGCCGGCGATCACCGGGATCGGCTGCAGCGCTGCTTTACGTTCTTCGCGGATCGCGGCGTGCAGGCGCATCATGCCGGCGAGACCCAGCATCATCGTCGCCACGAACATCGTGGTGATGATTTCAAGCCATGTGCTGCCGGCGATCAGGTAGAGCACCAGCAGCGAAAACATCGTCATGGACAGCAGTGAGTGGCAGAACCGCACGCAAAACTGCCGGAAATCAGCGAACTCAAACATGATTCTGTCGACGCCATTCGTATTTTTCCGGCAGTTTAACGATTTGGTAACGATTTAGAAGGCGGTCGGCCGTGACATCCGGCGAGCTACCCCAATGCCCCGGTTTGCGCCAATGGTGTGGGCCGACCATACTCTTGGGGTAGAGCGCCGGAATCAGGGACGGGAGGCCCGGAAAAATGCCGGAATTAGCGTTAACGCCCGCGGCCGTGCTGCCGCGCGACGGCGATCGTGGCTGTCTCGTCGGCCGTATCTGGCAGCCGGGCAGCCCGGGCGGGCCGTTGCCCGTGCTGGTGCGCGGGGACGGCCTGTTCGACCTGTCCCCGGTCGCGCCGACGACGGCGGACCTGATGGTGTTGCCCGATCCGGCTGCCGCCGCGCGCGATGGGGCAGGCGCGCAGGTAGGCGATCTCGCATCCGCGCTGTCAGCCAGTGCCGGGGCCGCGGATGGCGACACGCGTCGACTGCTGGCGCCGGCCGACCTGCAGGCGCTGAAGGCATGCGGTGTCACCTTCGTGCGCAGTATGCTGGAAAGGGTGATCGAGGAGCAGGCGAAGGGCGATCCCGCCCTGGCGGCCGAGGTGCGCCGCGCCATCGCCGATGAGATCGGCGCCTCTTTGTCCGACCTGCAGCCGGGATCGGACCAGGCGGCGAAGGTCAAAGCCGTGCTGACCGAGCGTGGCCTGTGGTCGCAATATCTCGAAGTCGGCATCGGCCCGGACGCCGAAGTATTTACCAAGGCGCAGCCCATGGCCGCTGTCGGGCCCGGTCACGACATCGGCATCCATCCGATGTCGAGCTGGAACAACCCGGAGCCCGAAGCCGTGCTCGTGATCGCGCCGGATGGCCGGATCGTCGGGGCGACACTGGGCAATGATGTCAACCTGCGCGACGTCGAGGGCCGCAGTGCCCTACTGCTGGGCAAGGCGAAGGACAATCGTGCGTCCTGCGCCGTCGGGCCCTTCATCCGCCTGTTCGATGACAGTTTCGGCCTCGATGACGTGCGCCGAATGACGGTCAACCTCAGGGTCGACGGCGAGGATGGCTTCAGCCTCGACGGCGCGTCGTCGATGTCGGAGATCAGCCGCGACCCCGCCGATCTCGCGGCCCAGGCGCTTGGCGCCCACAACCAGTATCCTGACGGCCTGCTGCTGTTCACCGGCACCATGTTCGCCCCAACCGAGGACCGCGACGGGCCGGACCAGGGATTCACCCACCATCTGGGCGATGTGGTCACCATCGCCTCGGCCGAACTGGGTGCGTTATCGAACCGGGTGAACCGGACCGACCGCATTCCGCCGTGGACCTTCGGGACCAGCGCCTTGATGCGCAATCTCGCATCCCGTGGCCTGCTCACGGCCGGGGCGGGCACATGACGGACCAGACTGTGACCGAGGCGCATCTGGACGACCTGCGTGAGGTCTCGACCGCGACCCTGACCATGCAGCTCCTGAAACGCGGCCTGCGGTCCTGCTTCATCACCGGACCACGGCCGCTCGACGCGCAGAACTGCTGCTTCGTCGCGCCTGCCTACACCCTGCGCTTTCTGCCGATGCGCGAGGATCTCAGCACGCCGGATGTGCTGGCCGATCCGCAATACGCGCCACGCAAGGCGATCGAGGACATCCCGCCCGGCCAGGCGATGGTGATCGATTGCCGCGGCGAGCAGGGCGCCGGTTCCATCGGCGATATCCTGGCGCTCAGGCTGCGCCAGCGCGGCGTCGCTGCCGTCGTGTCGGACGGGCCGGTCCGTGACGGCATCGCCGTCGCGGAAACCGGCCTGCCGGTATTCTGTACCGGCTCCGTTGCCCCGGCCAGCCTGACCGCCCACTACGGCGCCGATGTGCAGATGCCGGTCGCCTGCGGCGGCGTCAGCGTTTTTCCCGGCGATATCCTGGTGGGCGACAACGACGGCGTGGTGGTTATTCCGCGCGCGCTGGTAGCCGACGTCGTGCCCGATGCGGTTGAGCAGGAACGGCTCGAAACCTTCCTGAAATCGCGCATTGCCGACGGCCATCCCACCATCGGCACCTACCCGCCGAACGCTGAAACCAGGGCGGCCTACGATGCCTGGCGGGCTGCGCAGAAGAGCTAGGCCGCTCTGGCAAAGCGCGTGCGGAACAATACATAAACAGTTGCGGCGGAAGGTCGTCGCGCGGCCGTCGCCGATGTCGGTATTCGGACTGCCGAAAGCTGTGCGAAATCAAAAGCTTTCTGCTAATATCACGCCCCGTTTGCGGTGATTGCGGCGTTTTCCGCACCAGCCCCCGGGCAACAACGATGCCGCTTTTGAACGGCGCGCAAGAACAGCCTGTAACTAACTGAATTGACAAGAATATTATGAAGCTGACTATCGAACGCTCGGCCCTGTTGCGTGCTCTGGCGCATGTGCAAAGTGTTGTCGAAAAGCGCAATACCATACCGATTCTGTCGAACGTCCAGATTGTTGCCGAAGGTGGGGCGCTCAATCTCATGGCGACCGACCTCGACCTGTCGATTGTCGAGGCCGTGGAATGCGAGATTCAGCAGGCCGGCGGAACCACGGCGCCGGCACATACCCTCTATGACATCGTCCGCAAGCTGCCGGACGGCAGCCAGGTCGAATTGACCTTCGGCGGTGACGACAGCCGGCTCACCGTGCGCGCTGGCCGGTCTCAGTTCGCGCTGTCCTGTTTGCCGCGGGAAGACTTCCCGGTGATGTCGGAGGATGAACTGCCGCACCGCTTCCAGGTGCCGGTGCAGGACCTGAAGAAGCTGATTGAGAAGACCCGTTTTGCAATCTCCACCGAAGAGACCCGCTACTACCTGAACGGCGTCTACATGCACGCGCCGGAGGGTTCGGGCGTGTTGCGCGGTGTCGCCACGGACGGCCACCGGCTGGCCCGGGTCGACGTGCCGCTGCCGCAGGGTGGTGCCGGTATTCCCGGCGTCATCGTGCCGCGCAAGGCGGTGCTCGAAGTGCACAAGCTGATGGAGAATTCCGAGGGCCTGATCGAGGTTGGCCTGAGCGAAACCCGTATTCGCTTCGCCTTCGACGCGATCGTACTGACCTCGAAACTGATCGACGGCACGTTCCCCGACTATGAGCGCGTCATTCCCTCGGAGAACGACAAGCACATGGAGGTCGACTGCAAGACCTTCGCCGATGCGGTCGATCGCGTGGCCACCATCAGTTCGGAGAAGTCCCGTGCTGTGAAACTGGCATTGGCTGCCGATGCGATGGTGCTGTCGGCCAACAGCCCGGATCAGGGCAGTGGCACGGACGAAGTGCCGGTCAGCTATTCCGGCGCCGGCCAGCTCGAGATCGGCTTCAATGCCCGTTACCTGCTCGATGTGGCACAGCAGATCGAAGGCGACAACGCCTGCTTCGATCTGTCGGATGCGGCCTCGCCGACGATCATTCGCGATGCGTCCGACGATGCCGCGCTCTATGTGCTGATGCCGATGCGGGTTTAGGGCGAAGGCGATCCTGACGTTGACCGTGGGCCAGCAGGCCGTCACGCAGCGGGCGCCGATGATGTCGTCCGAACCGCCAATGACGGACGAAAGCGATGCCGCTGACATGCTGTCGGTGGCGCGGCTGACGCTGACGGATTTCCGCAACTATGCCGAACTGCGTCTGCCGCTGGCGCCGGGTACGGTGGTGTTGACCGGTCCCAACGGTGCCGGCAAGACCAATCTGCTAGAGGCGTTGTCGTTCCTGTCGCCCGGCCGCGGCTTGCGGCGGGCGCGGCTGCGTGAGGTCACGCGCAACGGCGCGCCGGGCGTCTGGGCCGTCGCTGCGCATCTGACGACCCCGGATGGCCCGCGCGACGTGGGCAGCGGGCTCGCCCTGCCGGCCGGTGAGGGCACGGACAAGCGCATCGCCCGCATCGATGGCGATACCGTAGCGCCGGCGGCGCTGGCGGGCGTCCTTGGTGTGCAATGGCTGACGCCGCAGATGGACCGGCTGTTCCTCGAAGGGGCGGGCGACCGCCGCCGCTTCCTCGACCGGCTGGTCTTTGGGTTCGACCGCGAGCACAGCCGGCGGGTCACCAGCTACGAACGCGCCATGCGCGAACGCCTGCGCCTGCTGAAGCAGGGCCGTGGCGACGGCACCTGGTTCGATGTGCTGGAGGCGCACATGGCTGCCGACGGCGTTGCCATCGCGGCGGCCCGCGAAGACGCGGTGGTGCGGCTGAGTGCCGCCATGGCTGCCGCGCAGGGCGCGTTTCCCGTCGCCGCCATGGCCGTCGCCGGTTATCTCGAGGATCAACTGGCACAGCATCCGGCGGTCGAGGTCGAAACTGCGTTTCAGGCCCTGCTGGCCGACAACCGCCGCCGCGATGCCGAGGCCGGCAGCACGGTGGACGGACCGCACCGGTCCGACCTTGCCGTGCGCCACGTCGGCAAGGACGCGCCGGCGGCACAGTGTTCGACCGGCGAGCAGAAGGCGCTGCTGATTGCGATCCAGCTGGCGAACGCCCGGCTGGAGGCGGCGCGCCGTGGTGTCGGTCCGTTGTTGCTGCTGGACGAGGTTGCCGCCCATCTCGATGCCGAGCGGCGGGCGGCGTTGTTTGCGGAGATCAGGGCGCTGCGCAGCCAGGTCTGGCTGACCGGTACCGACCGCGCGCTGTTCGCCGCGTTGGACGGCCGGGCGCAATTCTTCCGGGTCGAGAGTGCCCGGGTGATGCAGGAGGACGGATAGTTTGAGTGAACGGGGTCCAGAGACGGAGGCGGCGGGCGACGACTACGATGCGTCGTCGATCAAGGTGCTGCGCGGGCTCGACGCCGTGCGCAAGCGCCCCGGCATGTATATTGGCGACACCGACGACGGGTCCGGCCTGCATCACATGGTCTATGAAGTCGTCGACAACTCGATTGACGAGGCGCTGGCCGGCTTCGCCGATGTCGTCGACGTGGTACTGAACGCCGACGGGTCCGTCACCGTCTCGGACAATGGCCGCGGCATTCCGACCGAGCTGCACGATGAGGAGGGGATTTCCGCCGCCGAGGTCATCATGACCCAGCTCCACGCCGGCGGTAAGTTCGACCAGAATTCCTACAAGGTCTCGGGCGGCCTGCATGGCGTCGGCATCTCCGTCGTCAACGCGTTGTCGGTCTGGCTTGAACTGACGATCTGCCGCGGTGGCCAGCAGCATGAGATGCGCTTTGCCGACGGCGAAGCGGAAGCACCACTAACCGTCACCGGCGATGCCGGTGACCGCACGGGCACGCAGATCACCTTCATGCCGTCGGCGAACATTTTTTCCCGCACGGAGTTCGATTACGCCACCCTGGCCCATCGTCTGCGCGAACTGGCCTTCCTGAATTCCGGCGTCCGCGTTGAATTGCGCGATGAGCGTGGCGTCGACGGCAAGTCCGACACCTTCCAGTTCGATGGCGGCATTCAGGCCTTCGTCGAATATCTCGATCGCGCCAAGACGCCGCTGCATCAGCCGGCGATTGCCGTTGGCGGTGAGCGCGAGGGCATCCAGATCGAGTGCGCGCTGCAGTGGAATGACAGCTACCATGAGAATGTGCTGTGCTTTACCAACAACATCCCGCAGCGCGACGGCGGTACGCATCTCGCCGGCTTCCGGGCCGCCCTGACCCGCACCATCAACAGCTACGCCAACTCATCCGGTATCGCTAAGCGGGAGAAGGTCACGCTCACCGGCGATGACGCGCGAGAGGGCCTGACCTGCGTCCTGTCGGTCAAGGTGCCGGATCCGAAGTTCTCGTCCCAGACGAAGGACAAGCTGGTGTCGTCCGAGGTCCGCCCGGCGGTCGAGAGCACCATCGGCGAGAAACTCGAGCAGTGGTTCGAGGAGCATCCGAACGAGGCGCGCACGGTGGTGGGCAAGGCGGTCGAGGCCGCCGTGGCGCGCGAAGCCGCCCGCAAGGCGCGCGATCTGACCCGGCGCAAGGGCGCACTCGACATCTCCTCGCTGCCCGGCAAACTCGCCGACTGTCAGGAGCGCGATCCGGCCAAGGCCGAAATTTTCCTCGTCGAGGGTGACTCTGCCGGCGGCTCGGCCAAGCAGGGCCGGCACCGTGAAAACCAGGCGGTGCTGCCCCTGCGCGGCAAGATTCTCAATGTCGAGCGTGCGCGCTTCGACAAGATGCTGTCATCGAACGAGATCGGCACGCTCATCACGGCGCTAGGCACCGGTATCGGCCGCGATGACTTCAATCTGGAGAAGCTGCGCTACCACAAGATCATCATCATGACGGACGCCGACGTCGACGGCGCCCATATCCGCACGCTGCTGCTCACCTTTTTCTACCGGCAGATGCCGGAGCTGGTCGAGCAGGGCCATCTCTATATTGCGCAGCCGCCGCTTTACAAGGTGGCCCGCGGTGCGTCGGCGTCGGGCCGTTATCTGAAGGACGACCGTGAACTTGAGGATTATCTGATCGATGACGGTCTGCGTGACGCCGTGCTGACCCTGCACGACGGAACGCAGCGCGCCGGCAACGACCTGCGCGAACTGGTCGACGAGGCCCGCTGGGTGCGCAGCCTGCTGACCAGCATCGGCCGGCGCTACAATCAGCGCATTGTCGAGCAGGCCGCGATCCTCGGTGCGCTCAACCCTGACATCCTGTCGAGCCAGGACACGGCACGGCAGACGGCCGACTATCTCGCCCGCCGGCTCGACGGTCTGGCGCCGGAGGAGGAACGTGGCTGGGAAGGCGATGCGACGCCCGATGGTGGCTTCCGCCTGACCCGGGTCCTGCGCAGCGTTGCCGAGACCTATGAAATCGACGGTCCGCTGATCCGCAGTGCGGAGGCCCGCGCGCTCGACAGCCGCGCGTCGGAACTGCAGGAAGCCTACGAACGGCCCTCGCGCCTGACGCGCCGGGATCAGGCATTCACCATTACGGCGCCGACGGATCTGTTCAATGCCGTCACCGCCATGGGGCAGAAGGGCATTTCGATCCAGCGCTACAAGGGCTTGGGCGAAATGAATCCCGAGCAGTTGTGGGAGACCACGCTGGATCCGAACGTCCGCACCCTGTTACAGGTGCAGGTGAAGGAACTCGACGATGCCGACAGGGTGTTCGCGACGCTGATGGGCGATGTCGTCGAACCGCGCCGTGAGTTCATTCAGGAACACGCCCTCGACGTCGTCAATCTCGACATCTGATGACCTTCTTCGGACGGCCGTATGGGCCGGCAACCTAAACGCGGCCAGAGTAACGGCGGCGGTAAACGGAGAGGTGGAGCGGTGCAGCGGCCGCGTCGATCTCTGTTCGGATTTCTTGCCTATTGGCTGACGGTCACCGCTATCTGGGGGCTGATCGCCGTCATGGGCCTGGTCGTCTGGTATGCCTACGACCTGCCGGATGTCTCGGACCTCGATGCCTACAAGCGCCGGCCGTCGATCAGCGTGCTTGCCGCCGACGGCAGCGAGTTCGCCCGCGTCGGTGACCTTTATGGCGAACCGGTCACCGTGGCCAGCGTCCCGCCGCATCTGCCGCGCGCCGTCGTCGCGATCGAGGACCGCCGTTTCTACTCCCACTTCGGGCTCGATCCGATCGGCCTCATGCGTGCCGTCTGGGTCAACCTGCGCGCCGGTCGCATCGTCCAGGGCGGCAGCACGATCTCGCAGCAATTGGCGAAGAATCTCTTCCTGACGTCGGACCGCACGTTGAAGCGCAAGGTCCAGGAGGTGCTGCTGGCCCTGTGGCTGGAAGCGAACTTCAGCAAGGACGAAATCCTCAGCCTCTACTTGAACCGGGTCTATCTCGGTGCCGGGGCCTATGGCGTCGACGCCGCCGCGCGGCGTTACTTCGGCAAGTCGGCCAATGAGGTGAACATGGCGGAGGCCGCCATGCTGGCCGGCTTGCTGAAGGCGCCGTCGCGGTTTGCCCCCACACGCGATCTCGCTGCCGCCCGCAATCGCGCGGCCGTCGTGTTGGCGAGCATGGTCGACGCCGGTCTCGCCACGGCGCAGGACATCGCGCAGGCGCGGCAACGGCCGGCCGGCCTGCACCGGCCGAAGGACAGCGGCATCCGCGCCCGATACTTCGCCGACTGGCTGCTCGACCGCCTGCCGGACTACATCGGCTCTACCGACCGTGACCTCGTCATCGTCACCACGCTCGATCCGCGGCTGCAGCAGTTGGCGGAAGTCGCTGTCGTGCGCAGCCTCGACGGGCCCGGACAGGCGCAGCAGGTCGGGCAGGCGGCTCTGGTCGCGCTCGACCACAACGGTGCCGTGAAGGCGATGGTCGGCGGCCGCAACTATCAGGACAGCCAGTTCAATCGGGTAACCCAGGCATTGCGTCAGCCCGGTTCGGCGTTCAAACCGGTGGTCTATCTCGCCGGTATGGAGGCCGGCCTGCAGCCGAACAGCGTCTTCGTCGATCAGCCGGTGACCGTCGATGGCTGGTCGCCGCGCAACTACACCGACGGCCACGTCGGCCAGGTCCGCCTGGCCGAGGCGTTGTCCCGATCGATCAATACGGTCGCCGTGCAGGTGTCGGAATATGCCGGTCGCCATGCCGTTGCCGATGCCGCCCTGCGCCTCGGCATTTCCACGCCGGTACCGCGGCGGCCGTCGATCGCGCTTGGCACGGCGGAGGTGACGCCGATCGATCTCGCCACGGTCTATGTCGCTTTCGCCAATGGTGCGCGCGGCGTGCTGCCGTACGGTATCGTCGAAATTCGCGACAACACCGGCAATGTCCTCTACCGCCGCAGCGGCGGTGGGGCCGGCCGGGTGATGGACCCGCGTCTGGCGCAGCAAATGACCGCCATGCTGACGGAGACGATCGAACAGGGCACCGGTCGCGCGGCGCGGCTCGACCGGCCGGCGGCCGGCAAGACCGGCACCAGTCAGGACTATCGAGACGCGTGGTTCGTCGGCTACACCGCCGATCTGGTCGCCGCCGTATGGGTCGGCAATGACGACGGGCGGGCTATGAAGGGCGTTACCGGCAGTGGCATCCCGGCGCGGCTCTGGCGTGACTTCATGCTGCCGGCCCACAAGGGGCAGCCGATCCGGCCGGTCATTCCGGACATCGCCCCGCCAAGCGACGAGAACTTCCTCGACCGGATCATGCGCGTGCTGTCCTCGCGCAGCGGAAGTGTTCCGCAGCCGACCGCGGGGGACGGGCGAAGCAGCGACTCCTACGAAGAGAAGGCCTCGCCTTGACGCGGCCGTCGGCGGTCAGCCTGACCAGGTGACCGGCAGCGATGTCAGCCCACGCAAAGTGAAGGTCGGACGCCATTCGACCACGTCCGGCGCGGCCAGCGTCAGATCGGGCAGGCGCTCGATCAGTGCCCGAAACGCTTCCTCCGCCTCGATCCGGGCCAGCTGCGCACCCAGACAGAAATGGATGCCGCCGCCGAACGACTGCGGTTTCACGTCGGGCCGGCTCACGTCGAACGTATCTGGCTCGACGAAGGTCTCCGGATCGCGGTTGGCGGCGCCCAGCAGGCAAATGATGAACTCACCCTTAGCGATGCTGACACCGCCGACGTCCATGTCTTCCAGGGCAACACGCCCGGTCATCTGTACCGAGGAGTCGAACCGCAGCATTTCCTCCACCGCGCCCGGCACCAGGTCCGGATTGGCTTTCAGAGTCGCCCACTGTTCCGGATGGCTCAGCAGCGCCAGCATGCCGTTACCGATCAGGTTCACGGTCGTTTCGTGGCCGGCACCGAACAGCAGAAACACATTGCCGACCAACTCCTCTTCGCTCAGCCGGTCGCCTTCCTCTTCCACCTGCACCAGCAGGGTCGTCAGGTCGTCGCTCGGCGTTTCGCGGCGGCGCGCGAACAGGTCGCGGAAATAGGCGATGACGTCGAGATACTTCTCGTTGGCCGAGTCGAGTTCCTCGCGGGTCATGGGTGTCGGATCGATCACCCGACCGGACACCGCAGTGTTCTCGACGAAGCGGCCACGATCGGCGGCCGGAATGCCGAGGATGTCGCAGATCACGTTGAACGGCAGCGGGTAGGCGAAGTCACGGATGAAATCCATCTCGCCACGCTCTTCGACGCTGTCCAGCAGCTCGCTCACCAGGGCGCGGATACGCGGACGCCAGGATTCCACCTGCCGCGCGGTGAATGCCTTGGCAACAAGGCCGCGCAAGCGACTATGGTCCGGCGGGTCCTGCACCAGCATCCAATGCCGCATCGACGCAAAAATCGGCTCGTCCATGGCGTTGGGGCCATAGCGTTGCTTGGTGCGTTCGACGAACCCCTTGCCGCAACGCCGGTCCTTCAGGATTTTCGCCACATCCTCGTAACGCGAGGCGACCCAAAAGCCGAGCATGGACTTATGCATCGGCTCATCCGCCCGCAGGCGGTGAAACGACGGGTAGGGGTTGCGAACGAACTCGGGTGAGAACGGGTTGAACGGTGGGTTACTGTCGGCCGCCGCCGCTTGTTCGGACATCGATCAAGGCCTCCCTGCCACTGATTCAGCAGTGGCCAAGATCTCCCAACGGCCACTGCGTCGACATCAGGTCACGATCTGCTTCGGCTGAAGTGGAATCTCAGCCAATGGATGCAACCCGCTGTCAGCTCTCCATGATGGCGACGTCTTGCCCTTCGGCGACCGCATCTCCCTCGGCGACCAGGATTTCCTTCAGCGTCCCTGCGGCCGGTGCCACAACCGGGATCTCCATCTTCATCGATTCCAGCACGACAATGGTGTCTTCTTCGTCGAGCTTGTCGCCGACCTTGGCCTCGATAGCCCAGACTTTGCCGGTAATCTCCGATTGCACGCGAACGTCAGCCACAGTTTCCTCCTCCGTCGGTTTTGCGTTTGCGCGCCACTGTATCGGCAACCGCAGTAAAGGAAAACCTGATTGGCAGACGCCGTGTTCTAACCGGCACTGCTGACGTCGCCGCGCCGTCCGGAGGAAGCATCGTGCAAGGCGACCGGCGGGCTGTCGGCCTCGGCTGGTGCCGCCTGACCGAGCTCTTTCAGACTGATCGCCGCCAATACGGCGTTGGCGCGCGCCTCCGCCTCATCGAGCAGCCGCGTCATGCGACCTTCGGGCTCCCCGCCGCCAAGGGTGGAGACGTCGCCGTCGCCGCGCACGGCGCGCAGGGCATCGCCCGCCGTCGCCTCCTCGAACGGCCGGCCGGGCAGGAACGTCGCCGGGGCGTCACCTGTGCTTTTCAGCAGTCCGCTGCGCTCCAACGCCGTCATCACGCTGTCGATGACATCCGAACGCTGATTCAGCCGGCTCGACAGCCCATCGAGCGTCCAGGGCGTCTTGTTGCGATAGAAGTTGTGCGAGATCAGCGCCACGACCGCCAGGGCCAGCGCCTCGCGGGCGTGGTGGCTGATGCCGGTCGGCCGCGCGTTGCCGGCGTAAGCCGGGTTCTGCACGTAGAAGGCGATGCTGGCGCCGGTGAGAAGGATCAGCCAGCCGATATAGAGCCAGATCATGAAGAAGATCAGCGTGGCGAAGGCAGAGTAGATCGCCGTGTAGTTGGCCGAGCCGACGACGAAGGAGGCGAACAGCCAACCGGCGCCGTTCCAGAGCACGCCGGCGATCAGTCCGCCGACCAGCGCCGGGCCGATCTTCACCCGGGTGTTCGGGATGAAGGCGTAGAGGAAGGTGAAGGCGGCGACGATCATGAAAAACGGCACCAGCCTCCCGGCGATCTTCAGCGTCTGGCCGATCGGCTCGAAGGCATTCATGCTTTCGATCACCGGCGCGCTCATCACCGTTGCCGTGATGCCCATCGCCGAAAACACCAGGACAGGTCCGATCATCAGCACGCTCAGGTAGTCGCGGAACCGCTGGCCCAGTGTGCGCTCGCGGCTCACCCGCCAGGCCTTGTTGAAGGCCCGCTCGATCTTCTGCATCAGCGAGATCACGGTATAGAACAGCAGGGCGAAACCGAGCGAACCGAGCACGCCGACCTTCATGTTCTCGACGAAGCCGATAATGTTCTGCGTGATCTCGATGCCGCGATCGCCAAGCGGTGCCAGCAGTTGCCCCAGCATCGGCTCGATCTGGTTGTGGACGCCGAAGCCCTTCAGGATCGAGAAACTGATTGCCAGCAGTGGGACCAGCGACAGCAGTGTCGTGTAGACCAGGCTCATCGCCCACAGGTTCAGATCGCCGCGCGCCAGGTCACGCACTACGGCGAAGGCGATGCGCGCGGCCGACAGCAGCGTCGCGCGCGGTTTCGGTTGTGCCTTCAGATCATCGTGCCAGACCGCTTCGCGCTGGCGCTCGACCCAGTTCATCAGCCGGCTTGTTTGATCGGTCATCGCACGCCCTCTAGCGGCCGCGGCTTGTGGTCCGGGACTGGCGCCGTACCGTCGTCATGACCCGACCGTCTTTTCGAGCGGCACATCGAGCCGCGTCGAGGTTTCGAGCCCGTCGTGGCAATCGCGCATGACCGATATGCCCTCGATGCGGCACGTTGGTATGTCGTGGATCAGCAGCCGGGCAATGCCGGCGCAGCTCACGGACATTGGCACGGCGACGTTCGACGTCCCCGTGGGCAGCGGCGCCATGTCGAGCAATGTACGGTCGATCGGGGCGCCATCGGTGTCGAAGGCAAACAGGTCGATGCTGAAACGGTCGAGCGCTTTGGTGAAGCGGTTGTCGACGAGGAGCGTGACCGCACAGACATCACCGGCCGGTTGCAGGGCGGTGAGGGCGATACGCAAACCGTCGGCTGCCGCAGAAGCACCGGGCAGTGCCAGCAGACCGAGCCCTGCCGCCAGGCTGGCGGACGCAATGACCCCTACGCGACGATTCATCGCGTACGCTTTTACCCGGCTTCGCGGTACATGGAAACCTCCACGCCGATGGGCCGGCTCTCGCGATGCCGCCCCGCGTCAACCGGTTGTTCACGGCGCTCTGTCCAAGTTTTGATCCGGGACGGGACGATCGGGCGGGCCCGGCACTGGCTATTGATGCCGGCGCTCCCCATAATTGTAAGGCGTTCAAGGATTGCGGATTTATGGCGGCACTTGAAGTTTCCTATGTCGGCGCTGTCGGTGCCGGTATTCTGAGTTTTCTGTCACCCTGCGTGCTGCCGCTGGTGCCGTCGTACCTGTGCTTCATTGGCGGGGTGTCGCTCGACGAGCTGACTGGTGAGGAAGAGGCCAGGAAGGCCGACAATACTGCGGCCACAGGCCGCGTCCTGATGTCCGCCCTCATGTTCGTGTTGGGCTTTTCCGTCGTCTTTGTCGCACTCGGCGCCTCGGCCTCGGCGATCAGCGGTTATCTCCTCGCGAACCAGGAACTCCTGAGCCGCATCGCCGGCGTCGTGATCATCCTGTTCGGGTTGCATTTCATGGGACTGCTGCGACTGCGCGCCTTCAACGTCGAAGCGCGTATGCACTTGCAGAGCCGGCCGGCCGGTCAGGTCGGGGCGTTCATTATCGGCCTTGCATTCGCCTTCGGCTGGACGCCGTGCATCGGTCCGGTCCTGGCGACGATCCTATCGGTTGCCGCCAGTCAGGACAGCCTGTCCTATGGCACGACGCTGTTGTTCAGCTACGCCATGGGGTTGGGGATTCCCTTCCTAATCGCCGCGGCGGCGGCAGGGCCGTTTATGCGCTGGACCCGCGGTATGCGAAAGCATATGCGCACGATAGAGCTGGTCACCGGTGGCCTGCTGGTCCTGACCGGGGTGCTGTTTCTGTTCAACTCCTTCCAGATTATGGCGATCTGGCTACTGGAATGGTTTCCGGTTCTGGGCGAGATCGGCTAATTCCTTTACCACCGAAAGCTGATAATCTTTTAGAAACACTTTGCCGTTTATACACGGTCTGGTAGTTTGCTTATGTAATCACGGACACGTGACCGGCACTTCGCGAAATGTTCGAAATGGACCAGTTCAATGCAGAGTAGAGGATACACCGACTTCGGAGCGATACGCGGCAACGCGGGCCCGGCGAGTGCGCTGTTGAAGGCAATGGCAAACGAACGTCGGCTGCTGATTCTCTGCTACCTCGCCGAGGCGGAGCGCTCTGTCGGCGAACTCGAAGAGCTGATCGGCATTAGCCAGTCGGCGCTGTCGCAACATCTTGCCCGCCTGCGCCAAGACGATCTGGTGATCGCAAGGCGTTCGGCACAGAACATCTATTACTCGCTGGCCGGGCATCAGGCCCGCGATGTCATGCTGACCCTGCATGACATCTTCTGCCAGACATCGCACGATGGCGGCATTGGGGTGCGCGCCGCGTCCTGACGGTTGCCGTCCGACCGGGCTTGTGATCTGTTCCGGTGCCATTGTGTCCAGCGTCGCTGATCTCCTCTGACGCCGCCGATGCGGCCTTGGTGTATGCGCCAAGGATTCGTTTGCCATAATGTGAACGCTGATGTATTCAGCGCGCGTTCATCTCTGGCGGGTTAGGGCGATGTGGAGCCACCGGCTTTGCTGGATCGGCAGAAACAGCCGTTGAGTTGCGTCTAGCGCATGCAGATCTACCTCCCCATCGCCGAGATTTCCGTCAACATTTTCCTGTTTCTCGGTATGGGCGCTGCGGTCGGGTTCCTGTCCGGCCTGTTCGGGGTCGGCGGTGGTTTCCTGATGACCCCGCTGTTGATCTTTGCCGGTGTGACGCCGGCCGTCGCCGTGGCGACGGAAGCCAACCAGATCGTCGCGTCCTCGGTGTCGGGCGCCCTGGCACACTGGCGCCGCGGCAATGTCGATCTGAAAATGGGTTCAGTGCTGCTGGTCGGCGGCTTCATCGGCTCGTCGCTCGGCGTTTGGCTGTTCAGTCTGTTACGCGAACTGGGTCAGGTCGACCTGGTGATCCGCATTTCCTACGTCGTATTCCTCGGCATCATCGGCACCCTGATGCTGATCGAGAGCCTGCGCGCCATGCAGCGCAGCCGGCGGCCCGGCGCCGGCCGGCGCAAGCTGCACCAGCACACCTGGCTGCACGGGTTGCCGTTCAAGATGCGGTTCCGCCGCTCGAAGCTCTATATCAGCGCTCTGCTGCCGCTTGCCGTCGGTATCTTCGTCGGCATCCTGGCGGCGATCATGGGCGTCGGCGGCGGCTTCATTATGGTCCCGGCAATGATCTATTTGCTCGGCATGCCGACCTCGGTCGTGGTTGGCACGTCCCTATTCCAGATCATCTTCGTCACCGCCAACGTCACCTTCCTGCAGGCCTGGCATAACCAGACCGTCGATATCGTGCTCGCCGTGCTGCTGCTGGTCGGCGGCGTGATCGGCGCGCAGTTCGGCACGCGCGCAGGCGCCAAGCTGCACGGCGAACAGTTGCGCAGCCTGCTGGCGCTGATCGTGATCGCGGTTTGCGCCAAGCTCGGCTACGACCTGATCGCCACGCCCGAAGATATCTATTCCATCGGCGCCATCGTGGGGCATGGCTGATGCGTCGCATCCTGACCATGAGCGTGATGTTGTTGGCGCTGGTGCTGCCGGCGACCGCCGCGCGTGCTCAGGCCCTGGTCGCCGATATCTCCGATCACCTGATCGCCGTGACCACAGGCTTTGCCGGCACGCGTCTGCTGCTGTTCGGCGCAATGGATGGGATCGAAGGCGGCGACATTGTCATCGTCATTCGCGGGCCGGACCGGCCGCTCGACGTGCGGCGCAAGGCGCGGGTCGGCGGCATCTGGGTAAACCGCGATACCGTCAACTTCGGACCGACGCCATCATTCTACTATGTCGCCAGTAACCGTCCGTTGGACGAGATCGCCGATGCCCGCGACCTGTCGCACTACGAGATCGGTTTCGACAGCCTGCGCCTGCGTCCGATCGGCGGCGCGGAGGCCGACGATGTCGAGTTCCGCACCGCCCTGGTGCGCAACAAGCAGCGTGACGGTCTTTACCGCGATGCAACCGGCGGGGTATCGCTGCTCGGCGGTCGGTTGTTCCGCGCCGATGTCGAGTTTCCGTCGAACGTGCCGACCGGCAACTATGTCGTTACCACCTACCTGTTCCGCGACGGCGTCGTCGCCGGCGCGCAGTCGACGCCGCTGGTGGTCTCGAAGATCGGGTTCGGCGCGCAGATTTTCGATTTTGCGCACCGCTACTCGGCGCTCTACGGCGTGGTCGCCATCGTCATCGCGCTGTTCGCCGGCTGGCTGGCCGGTGCCGTGTTCCGAAAGGCATAAGGGAAGGGAACGGGCGCCGCTGCACCAAGGTGGCCGGTGCCGGCGACGCGGCGCTCAGGAAGGCGGCGCGGCGTTCGACTGACTTGCCGAAACGGCGGTGGCGGCATTGCTGCCGCAGTGCACCGGATCCAGGTCGTCGAGAATCTGCAAGTGGTTCAGATCGGCCTGCGGAAACTCCAGCAGTCCCAGTGTCAGGCGCGGGTAGACGCTGTTAGTATCGGTCACCACCGTGATTGCCTCGGCCTGGGCCTCGACCTGTGCCGCCAGATCTCGTTGGTGCTCCGGCGTGGCGTTCTGCAACAAAATGCAGAAGCAGTCGTCGGCGATGCGGCCGGTCAGGTCGCCGTCATGCGTCACCCGGCCAAGGCTGCGGCCAACCTCCGTCATCAATGACTCGGCCGGGCCGACACCGTGACTGTCGAGGATTTCGCGATAGTTCGAGACGTCGACATAGAACAGATAGCCCTGATGGCCGAGGCGGCGTGAATGGGCCAGGGCGCTGCGGAACATCTCGCGGAAGCTGCCGCGGTTGACGATACCCGATTCCAGGTCGTCGGCATGGCCTTCGTGCAGGCGGTCCTCGATCTCGAACTGACGCTCGCGGGCCTTCAACCGTAGTTGAAGATCGACGGTGTTCAGCGGCTTCAGCAGATATTCGTCGCCGCCGGCGCGCAGGCACTCGACCAGCAGATCGTCGTCGATCGGCGTGGTGTAGAACAGGACATAGGTGTAGCGCGAGCGTTTCAGCGCGCGGATACGCCGGGCCAGTTCCAGCCCGTCGGTACCCGGCAGTTCGCGCTCCAGAATGACCATCCGGAACGCTTCCTTGTTGAGGCGTGCCAGCGCCGCAGCACCGTCGTGCTCGACGGTGACATCATGTCCCCACGATGTCAGTTTTGTGCGGATGAGCCGGGCGAACAGCTGGTCGGTGTCGACGACGAGGATGTTCATGGTCTAGCGTGCTCCAACTGAAGGAGGCTGTCGGTTGGTCTGGTGCCGCCAATCAGGGCCGCGCCATGAGCACTTCGGCGACTATTCACCGCCCTCGTCCGGTGGCGAAGACGTGGACGGTGCCGGCGGAATGGTGCCGCCGCCGCCAACCAGGCCGGCACCCACCGGACCGCCATTCTGGTTCACGACGCCATCGGTCACCGTCGTCGGCACCGGCGAACAGCGCGGGTTGCAGCTGAGTGCCGCATCCTCGGTGCCGCGCGTTACGTTCACATGCCGTCGCTCTATCGGTGTCACGACGACATCCGTTGACAGGATCGTCTTGCCCTCGGAATCGAGGATGAACAGGTTGGTTTCGCCGGCCTGGCGGCCGAGCACGAAGATCATGCCGTGGCGTTCGACAATCACGTCAGCGATGGTCGGTTCGCCGATCATCACCACCGATGCTGCGCCATTCAGCTTGAGAATTCTGGACTTGCCGACCTGCACCGACACCGCGTTGGCTGCTGCGGCGATGTCGCCGAACAACAAGGCGGCGGTCATCGAAATAGCGAGGCAAATGGTCTTCATGCGCGTCGTCATGACTGGCCCTCGGGTCGTCGTTATGCCGAACGGCGCCGGGCCCGTTGTCCGGGCGCAGCTGCGTTTTGAATTCTGATTTTCGTGGAATTTGCTTAACAGTACCTAAATGCGCGACCGCGATGTACATTGTAGCCGTGCGATTCGACTGAATCGCGACGTGGTGGCGGGCTACGTGCTGCCCGGCGGGGTTGTTGGCCGGAAGTGCGGCGTAAGCGCGGCGGCCAGAGGACATGTGCCGGCCGGACGGCGGCGACAACGTCCAGGCCGGCGTGACGTGGGGGACGGACCTGAGTGAGGGACGTGACGATGAGGCAAAACAGCCGTTGCGGCGGAGCAATTCTGCGGGCGGCGTGCATCGCCCTTCCGTTGGTGCTGACGGGGTGCGAGGGCTGGGTCGATAGTCTGGGCGAGGCGCTGCAGCCGCCAACCAAGCAGGCGCGCGTCGGGCAGAGTCTGATCGACGCGGCGAGCGAAGCGGAGCGTCGCGGTGACCATGCCGCTGCGGCGTCGTACTATCGTTCCGTCTATGATCGTGATCAGGGCAGCGTCGAGGCGGTTGTCGGCCTGTCTCGCAATCTGCGTCGGCTCGGCCGCGCCACCGAGGCTGAGGCCGTGATCGGGCGCGCGCTGAAGCGCAAGGAAGAGAGCGGCGACCTGTTCAGTGAAATGGGCAAGGTGCAGCTCGTGTTGGGCCAGCCGATGGAGGCGATCGAGCCGCTGTCGCGGGCAACGGCGCTTGGTGAAAACTCGTGGGACGTGCATCTCGCGCTGGCCGTCGCCTATGACCGCATCGGCATGTATGACAAGGCCGAGCTTCGGTATGACGAGGCGCTGAAGGATAGCCCCGACAACGCGATCGTGTTGAACAACTTTGCTCTGTCGAAGGCGCAGGCTGGGCAGCTTCAACCGGCCATTGGTCTGCTGGAGCGTGCGACCGCCCTGCCGGAAGCCACAGCGAAGATGCGGCAGAACCTGGCGCTGCTCTATGCCATGAACGGCGACCTGCGTCTCGCGGAGGCGCTGGTGCGCAAAGATCTGTCAGCCGAAGATGCTGAGGCCAACATGGCTTACTATCGTAAGCTGCAGGAAGGCGTGACCCCGGGGGCGCCGATTTCCCTGCCCGACATTGCGACGCAGATGGAGAATGGCGACGGGCTGATCGATCCCGAGGCCGCCGGTGACGCCGCGGAAAAGGCGCCCACATCATCTGAGTAAGTGATCGCCTGCCGGCGCGACGCTTGGGTGGGCGTCGCGGGAATGGCACTCGATCACGGTTGACTTCTGTTAGGCCACCTGGATGAGGCTGAAAGGCCGATGAGTGACGTCATGACAGGTGTGAACACGTCGTTGCGGGTGTTGCGTTTGGCGGCAGGCCTCGGTGCCTGTCTGATGCTGGCAGCCTGCGCGACGCAGCCGACGACCGCCGGCGATCCCGACCGGCCGCAAACGGAAAAGGACAAGCGGGTCGGGCAGAGCCTCGTCGACGCCGCACGTGAATCGGAACGCAAGGGCGATTTCGCCAACGCCGCGAACTACTACCGTTCTGCCTACAACCGCGAACCCGACAATGCGGTCGTCATCGTCGGCATGTCCCGCAGCCTGCGGAAACTCAATCGCGCGGCCGAAGCCGAAGCCATACTCGACCGCGCTATGAAGCAGGCGGAACGCGACCCGGAATTGCTCGCCGAAATGGGTAAAGTCCAGGTTGCGCTTGGCAAACCGCTGGAAGCGATCGAGTCGCTGTCGCGCGCGGTGTCGCTCGGTGCAACGCGCTGGGATGTCGAGACGGCCCTGGCTGTGGCCTACGATCGCATCGGCATGTTCGACAAAGCGCAACGGCAGTATGACCGCGCGTTGGAGCAGAATCCCGGCAATGCCGTGGTGTTGAACAATTTCGCCCTGTCGCGGGCCCAGGCAGGTGACCTCGGTTCCGCGGTGGGATTGCTTGAGCGCGCTGTCGCTTTGCCGGAGTCCACGTCGCGTATGCGTCAGAATCTGGCGCTGCTCTATGCCATCCAGGGCGACCTGGCGGCGGCGGAAGCGTTGGTTGCACGCGATCTCACCAAAGATGATGCGGCCGCCAACATGGAGTATTACCGCCGGCTTCGGCGCAGCGTGGCCCAGGAAGGCGGCCCGCCGCGGCTGCCGGATCTCGGCAGTACGCTTGCCGGCGGTCCCAATGTCGGATCGGTCGTGGGCGATCCGCCACAGCCGGAGAACGGCTCGGCGACCATGCCGGCGACGCCGACTGATCGTGCGGTGACGGCGCAGCCCGTGCCATCGCCGGCGCCGACGGGGCAGCAGGCCGTAGACGCCGATACCAGAGTCGAACCGACGACGTCGACCGTGGCGGCGGCGAAGCCGGAAACGTCGGGCGATCCCTGGCGCAACGTCGCGTCGCCGAAGGCGAGCGACGCCGATCTCAAACCGGAGGAACCAGCGCCCTCAGGCGCATCAACGCCGTCGGCGTCTGCGGCCGGCGCGGCCGACAAGCCGACGGAACCGGACGAGCCAGCCAGCACCCAAGCACCTGCCACGCCGCAACCGCCTGCCGACACGCCGTCGACATCGCGAGCCGCAACCAGCGCGCCGAAGATGATGGAACCGGATGCACCGGCGACCTCGTCAAGGCCGCCGTCGCTGGTGCCGTCTTCGCCCGCGGCCTCGAAACCATCGGCGACTGCGCCATTGGCGACGCCAAAGGCCGAGCCGACGCCGCCGGCAGCGATATCAGCTGCACCGCAGCCTTCCGCGCCGGCGCCGACCATGGTGGCGGCAGTGAATGCGCCGGACGGCCGCTTTGCATTGCAACTGGGGTCGTTCAAGACCCGCGCCCGGGCTGAGGCGCGTGCGGCTCAGCTCGGCCAGGACGTTGGTGATGTTCTTGGCTCGCTAGATGTCTCGGTGGTCGAAGCGACCATCGAAGGGAAGGGGACGTTCTACCGTGTGGTTGCCGGGCGCATCGCCGCCTTCCGGCAGGGTCAGGCGTTGTGCGAGAATTTGCAGGGACGCGACGTCGGCTGTCTCGTCATCCGGCCCCGTTGACGAACGGGCGGGCCACCGGCCTTTGAATCAGAACGCCGCCATCGACTGGATGATCGCCGGGCCCAGCAGTACGACGAACAGAACGGGCAGGAAAAATACGATCATCGGCACGGTGAGCTGTGCCGGCAGGGCGCCGGCCTTGCGCTCCGCGCGCGACAGTCGTTCGTCGCGCTGTTCCTGTCCCAGTACGCGTAGGCTGACGCTGACCGGCGTGCCGTATTTCTCCGCCTGGATCAGGGCGGTCACCAGCGACTTGATGGGTTGCAGCCCGGTGCGGTCGGAGAAGTTCACCAGCGCCTGACGACGGTCTGGCAGGAAGGCGAGTTCGGCGGTGGTCAGGCCCAGTTCCTCAGCCAGTTCCGGACCTTGCTCTTCGATTTCCTCCGACACGCGGGTGAAAGCCGCTTCCACCGACAGACCGGATTCAACACAGATCACCATCAGGTCAAGCGCGTCGGCGAATACTTTTTCCATCGCCTTTTGACGTCGCTGAATACGGTTGGTCAGCAGGATCTGAGGCATGTAGAAGCCGACCAGGATGCCGCCGAACGAAATCCCAGCCTTGGCCACCGTGTCGAGTTTGATGTCTTCCATCAGGAACAGGTAGAGCGCTGTCGCAATGCCGAAGATGAAGGGCGCGACGAAACGGAAGAACATGTAGGTGTACAGATGCGCCTGTGACCGCATGCCGGCCTGTGCCAACCGGTTCTTGGTCTCGACACTGTCGGCCGGATTGGCCAGCTTCAATCGTTCGACTACGTATGCGATGTAGCTCTTGCCGGTCTGCTGACGCAGCGTCGACCGTTGCTGCGCCATCATCGAAGCACGCTTTGCGCGGATCAGCTCTTCGCGCCGCTTTGCGACACTTTTCAGCCGCGAATCCAGGGCGCTGCCGCCCAACATCGGCATGCCAAAGGCGACGATGGTGAGGAACGCGCCGACACTCCCGAGCGCGATGATCACATTGGCCGGATCTATGAGAGCTTCAATCATATTTCGAAATTGATCATCTGGCGCATGATGAGGATGCCCATCGACATCCAGATCAGGCCACCGCCAATCATCAGGTTACCGAGTTCGTCGGTGAACAGCAGCGTAATGTAGGGCCGGTTCACGAGATACAACAGCAGCACCATGATGAACGGCAGCGAGCCGATAATCATGGCCGAGGCTTTTGCCTCCGACGACAGCGCCTTCACCTTGTCGGCCATCTTTTTGCGCTCGCGCAGGATTTTCGACAGATTGCTCAGAGTCTCCGCCAGGTTGCCGCCCGTTTGTGCCTGCAGTTGCAGGACGATGGCGAAGAACTTCAGTTCCGCCGTTGACATCCGCGCTTCAGCGCGCTGCATGGCCTGCTCAAGGGACATGCCGAGCTTTTGCGCTTCGACCATTTCGCGGAAAACCGAGCAGACCGGCTCCGGACTCTCCAGGGCGATGATCTTCAGACATTCGCCGACCGGCAGACCGGAGCGGATACCGCGGACGATGACATCGACCGCGTTGGCGAATTCTTTAGTGAACTTGTTGATGCGCCGGTTGCGCAACCAGCCGACGACGAATTTGGGCACACCGAATCCGGCCGTAATGGCCACCGGCAGGACACCGATTTCCGGATATCCCAGCAGCAGATAGACGCCCGCCGAAACGATTGCCAGCACGGTACAGATGATGAAGAAGGTCTGAACACCGATGCGCAGCCCGGCATTCTCCAGATCCTGTCGGAAGCGGGCGCTGAACGTCGGTTTTTTGCGCGTCTTCGATTGCTCGATCTCTTTCAGCCGAGACTGGATCGACCGTTTCTTGGTGTTGCGTTCCGAGCCGATCAGCGTTGTCGGTGCGGCACTGCCCTGGCCGGTGACCATGGCGACACGGCGCTTGATAGTTGCACCTTGGCCGGTTTTCGGATTCAACGCGAATATCAGCAACACGGCGATCAACAGCATCGCCGCGGCCATCAGCGTGAATGTTACAATCGTCGCGCTCATTCAACTCGCGTCCTATGCCGACTGGCCCGCCGCGGCTGTTGCCGGGCGAAACCGACTTACATGCCCAGTGCTTCGACCAGGTCGTTCTCGCGGCCGAAGTAGCGGGCGCGGTCCCAGAACGAGGGACGCAGGCCCGTCGCCTTGTGTTCGCCAATGACGTTGCCGTTGCCGTTGCCATCCTCGCCGGTGATCTCGAACACCATCAGATCCTGCAGCGTGACGACGTCGCCCTCCATGCCGACCAGCTCGGTCACGTGGGTGATCTTGCGGCTGCCGTCACGCAGACGTGCGGCCTGCACGATGAGGTGCACGGCGCTGGCAATCTGTTCGCGCACCGTCTTGGGCGACAGGTTGAACCCCCCCATGGCAATCATGTTTTCCACACGGCTGATGCACTCACGCGGGTTGTTCGCATGGATCGTGCCCATAGAGCCGTCGTGACCCGTATTCATGGCCTGCAGCAGGTCGAAAGCCTCGGGTCCGCGTACCTCACCGACGATGATGCGTTCCGGGCGCATACGCAGGCAGTTCTTCACCAGATCGCGCATGGTGATCTCGCCGGCGCCCTCCAGGTTTGGTGGGCGGGTTTCAAGCCGGACGACATGCGGCTGCTGCAGTTGCAACTCGGCCGAGTCTTCGCAGGTTACGGTTCGCTCCCCGGCATCGATAAAAGCGGTCAGGCAGTTCAACAGCGTGGTCTTGCCGGAGCCGGTGCCGCCGGAGACCATGACATTGAGGCGGCAGGCGCCGACCACTTCCAGCAGCTTGGCAGCCTGTGGGCTCAGCGATCCGAAGTTCATCAGGTCGTTCAGCGTCAGACGATCCTTCTTGAACTTACGAATAGTCAGTGCCGGTCCGTCGATCGCCAACGGTGGTGCGATCACATTGACACGGCTACCGTCCAGGAGACGGGCGTCGCAGATCGGGCTCGACTCGTCGACCCGTCGGCCGACGGCGGAGACGATGCGCTGGCAGATGTTCATCAATTGCGCATTGTCGCGGAAGCGGACGTCGGTCAGCTCGATCTTGCCGTTGACTTCGATGTAGGTCTTTTCCGCGCCGTTCACCATGATGTCGGCGATGTCGTCGCGCTCGATCAGCGGCTCCAGCGGACCCAGACCCAGGACATCGTTGCAGATGTCGGTGATCAGCTTCTGCTGCTCCGCCGCACTCAACACCAGGTGCTGCATGGCGATGATTTCACCGACGATGTCGGTGATCTCTTCGCGCACCTGCGAGGACTGCAGCTTGCCGAGTTCGGTCAGATCGACAGCATCGACCAGCGACGCGAAGATCGTCTGCTTGATCTCGTTGTACTTTTCTTCCTGACCGCCAAACAGGTGCGAGTGATCCGGTGCACCTGGCGCCGGCGCTGCCTGGCTGGCCGGAGCCGCCGCTGGCTCCTTGACAGCGACGTCCGCCGCCGGCGGGGCCGGCTGCGCCGCCGCCGAATTGGGTGAGCCCGAACGCTTGCCGAACATCGTTACTTAGCCTTCAGTTTGGTCATCAGGTCGAGGTTGAGCGAGAAGACTTTCTTTTTCTTCTTCATCGCCGCCTGTTTGCCGCTGACGTTCACCGCCAGGTCGCGCAGGGCTTCGGAGGCCTTGTGCCTGGCATTGACCTGTCCGACCATCTGGCCGTTGTTGTTGGCGCCACCGAACAGATTGGCGTCATGCGGTACGCGAACGTCGGGCTGCAGATCGGTCGCGTTCTCGAAGTCCTTCGGTGAGAGTTCCGTCTTCTTGAATGCGCCCTCATGGTTCAGCACCATATGCACCGGACCGCTGTCGCCGCGTTGCTGCTTCAGCCGGTCCAGCATGTTCTTGGTATCGCGCAGGGCGGCGAGGTCGAGCGCTGCCGTGATCACCGTCTCGTCGGCGTCGAGCAGAAGTTGCTGCGTCCATGGCGCCCAGTGGTGCGGTAGATCCAGGATCACGTAGTTGCTGCGTCGGCGCAGCATGTCGAGCATCGTCGTCATTGCATCGCCGACAACACTGTCGCTCACGTCGAGACTTGCGGGCGCGGCCAGGAGACGCAGGTTGTCGTCGATTTCGACCAGGTAGCGCTCCAGCAGCACGTCATCCAGTCGCGAAGCGTCTGCCAGAATCTGGTCGACGGTCTGCTGTGTTTCGACGTTGAAAGCCAGCGCCGCCGTGCCGAAGTTCAGGTCGAGGTCGACGATGGTGACGTCCTCGTCGGTGAACTGATCCGACAGATGCCAGGCGACGTTGTGCGCCATCGTCGACGACCCACAGCCGCCTCGACTGCCCATGAACGCGATCATCCGGCCCATCGGCGGTGCATTTGGGTCGATGAAGATACCGGCGACCACTTCGTATAGATCGCGCGGGGCGATCGGCGGCACCAGATATTCTGCCACGCCGCGTTTGATCAGCTCGCGGTAGAGCCCGATGTCGTTCGCCTTGCCGATCAGGATGACGTTGGTTCCGGCGTCGCACACCTCGGCCAAACGGTCCAGATCGTCCAGGACAGCGGCCTGCTCGGAGTTAGTCTGCAGGATCAGGAGCTGCGGCGTTGGATTGTTCTCGTAGTGAACGATCGCCTCGCTCAGCCCGCCGGCCTGTACGTCGAGCTGCGAGCGCGACAGCTTCTTGTCGCTCAGGCCTTCGACGATCGCATTGCGAGTCGCATCGTCGTGCAACCATGCATTGATGGTAATCCTCAGCACGGCTCTGCCCCCTTTTGCGTTTTCTGCGTCATCATGCTGCGCGGGATCTTCTGACCCGCTAGTTCAGGTCGCGGATCGATGTCGTGTTTTCGCCGGTGCCGCGGGCGCGGCCGGTCGGCTGCGCCAGACGATGTTTGCGGATGACCTCGCCGCGACCCTGCGAGTCGGTAGCACCGATCGCGTGAGCACGTGTCAGGTCGGCCGGGTTGGAAACCATCGTGGCGATCTGCGACTGGATCGTACAGCCGAAGTTCGGATTCTTCTTGTTGCCCGGGTTGAACGCCGAGTCGACGATGTTTTCCGTGCAGTCCGGCGCCTGCGCGGTAAAGCGCTCGTAGCTGACTACGACCGTGCCGATACGCCCGGTGCTGGTGCGCAACTGACTGAAGCGGATCTCGCCTGGTCTCACACCGCTCAGCCGCGCCATCCGGCGCACTGCCTCTCGGCGTTGCAATGTCAACGGATCGCTGGCGGTTTCGCTGGCAATCGCAATCTCCAGCACGCCGCCGCCGACTTTCATGAAGTCGTACATCATGCTGTCGAGTTCGATCTGGCTGCCGGTGGCAATGTCGCTGCTGCTGCCATCGAACGTCACTGTGTGCGTGATTATCTTGCTGTTGACGGCGATCGGGAACGATCGATCGACTTCGCTGGCAGCGGGCGGCGGCGGCGGTGTAGCACACGCAGCCAACAAGGCCCCGGCAAGGCCGATGCTGGCCCACCGGACACCGCGCTTGATGGAGTTCTTCTGATGCATGATCCGGCCTCGCCTATTCAACGATATAGCCAATGGGGCCTTTGAGTTCCGCCGTCTTCAGGCCCTCGGCCTCCTTGGCGTACATGCCCTGCAGACGCCCGACGAAATAGAACTCGTAGTCGCTGGGAGCGGTAATGCCGTCGGTCGGCAGCACCATTTCCTCACGCTCGATGGGCTTCACCAGGAACGCGGTCACCGCTACGATCAGCTCGGTCTCGGTGCGATCGAGCGTGCTGCTGCGGAAGAACGGCCCAAGTATCGGCAGATTCTGCAGACCCGGCACGCCAGACAAGCTTGAGGCCATGTTGTCCTGCAGCAGGCCGGCGATCACCAGGCTGCCGCCCGTCGGCAATTCGACCGTGGTTTCTGCGCGGCGAACCGTCAACGACGGTACTTGGATACCCTCGAGGCGGATCGCACCGTCGTTCGACAGAGCGCTGACCTCGGTGAAGATGCGCAGCGAAATGCGGCCGGAGTTCAGCACCACAGGCGTGAAGTTCAGGGCCACACCGAACGGCTCCAGCGAAATCGCGATCTGGCCGTCGTCGGCTGACACCGGGATCGGGAACTCGCCGCCGGCTAGGAAGGTTGCCGGTTCACCGGAAATTGTCGTCAGGTTCGGTTCGGCTAGTGTCTTGATCAGGCCGTTCTGCTCCAGCGCATTGATCGCCAGGGTGAGGCGGTCGCCGGCGTTCGGCGTGAAGGTCAGCAGGCTGTTCAGGAACGGCGTATTGGTCAGCGTACTCGCGGTACCGAATGTCGCTGCAAATTCACCCGATGTGATGTTGGCCGTGACATCGAAGCCGAGTTCCTTCAGCACGTTGCGCGAGATTTCGGCGACACGCACCTGCAGCAGCACCTGCTGGTCCTCGATGATCGTTAGTAGGTTGACCACGTTGGCGGCGCCCTCGACAAAGCGGGTGGCGATCTGTGCCGCATTGTCCGACACGTCGGCCGATCTCACCGTGCCGGTCAGGAACAAGTCGGCGTTCACCGCCGTTACGTCGATGTCGGTATCTGGCAGCAGCCGGGAGATCGTGTCCTTGACCGAGACGGTATCGACCTCGACCTGGACCTCAAGCCGCAGCAACTCTTCGCCGTCGGCGCCCAGGAAGAAGGCATTGGTACTGCCGACCTCGCGGCCGACCAGATAGATCAGCCGCGGCGTTTTGATCACGACGTCGGCCGTATCGGGGTTCGCGACCAGCACGTCGCGCACCTCGACCGGCAGGCGCACCAGCTCGGCTTTGCCGACAGCGAGATGCACCGTCTCGACGGGAAGATCTTCGTTGGCCGGCGCCAACGCGGCGGTTTTTACTTCAGCGGCTGCCGCGTGTGTCCAACCGCCGGTCAGGGGCAGGACTATCAGGCCAAGCAGCAGCCCCAGGCTCAGAGCAATGCGTTGCACGATCGTCTACCTCGTAACCATGATGTTGGATTGCAGGACAGAGCGATAAACCGTGACCTGACCTTCGTCGGAGCCACCGCCGTAAAGCTCGTCACGGCGCAGCATGAGATCGGGATCCTGCGGCGTACCACGCAACAGAAAGTCCTTCATCGCCTGGCTGACGGTCAGATCCGATACCGCCCAGTCTTTCTCCGGCTCGGTATTGGTGTCTGGAACGGAGCGCACGGTGAGCGACAGCAGGCCCATGCTGGTTGCCAGCGTCACCATCTCGGCCTGCCGTGGCGACAGCTCCAGCGTTACCGTCTGCCCGGCTCTTGGCTTGCCGGTGCCGGCGTCGACCGTTTGTTCGACCGCCAGCAGGCGTACATTGCCGAGGATCGTTTCACTGAACCGGCGCGTGGTCAGGATCGGTTCCTCGGAGATATCGGCAATTGTGTGTGTCAGAACGATATCGACGCGGTCGCCCGGCGAAATGAAACCGGAAACCGCCGATACCTGGTTGATCGGTACACTGACTGCGCGCATGCCCGGGTTCAGGGCGGCAACGATGAAGCCCTGCTCGCCCGGGCGAATGACATCCGTGTCGAGGATCGGCTGGTTCGCCGAAACGCCCGACTTCAGGAAGGCGCCGCGCAGCTCGGCGTTCGACATCAGCGTGTCGATGATGGCACCGGACGGGAACTCACGGCTCGGCAGCGCGATCCAGTGCAGGTCGGTATCGCGCAGCAGCGTGCCGGCCGGCAGATCATGCTTCGCGGTCAACAGCCGGCGTTGGCGGGCGAACGGATCCGGCTCTTTGCCGGTGCTCGCCGTGGCGGTTTCCTCGGTGTCCGGGTCGCGGGCCAGTGCGCGCAGCACCAGCGAGATGCCACCCAGGCGCTTGGCCACCTCCAGCTCCTGGGCCTGGCGTGGCGTGACTTCAAGGGTCACCGTACTGCCCAGCCGGGTCTGTTCGTTCAGATCGTCCAGGGTCTGGTCGACGGCGAGGACCCGCATGTCCTCCAGGATCGTCTCACTGACGACCTTGGTGTCCTGGCCGCCTGAGTTGTTCGGGTGCTCGACCTCACTTGTCAGCATCACATCGACGCGGTCGCCGGGCAGTATAAAGCCGGCGGTGCCGGTCTCGGCGTTAACCTTGACTGTGGCGGCGCGCTTGCCAGGGGCAAGAACGCCGGACAGGAAACCGGCGTCGCCGGGCTGCAACAGCCTGGTCTGCAGGATCGGTTCGCCGGCCGCGATGCCGCGGCGTATGGCAGCGCCGGCAAAGCCACTGGTGTTCTGGTCTGTCTGCCGAACGACATAGCTGTCTAGCAGAGAAGACTCCGGCCAGGCCTGCCAGCGAAGATGATCGGCCTGCAGGATCGTGCCGGTCGGCAGGTTGCGATCGGCGACAAGAACCTGAACGGCGTCGACGCGCGATGTCGCGCGTGCGGCGTTCAGTTCGGCGTATTCACTCTCTTTCTGATCGAGGAATGTCTTGACCAGAAATGCTGTCAAAGCAGCGACGCCCAGCGCCGCCACAATGAGAAGGACCCGTGCCATGTTCACGACGTTTCCTTCCGCTGCCCTAAATCCTGCGCACCGCCACTCGATGCGCTTCCGAGGTTTGTTCTTTTGTGCAAACGCGACGCAAACGGAGGCGTTTCAACAGCGTAAGGATTGTCGGAAAGTCCTTAATATTTTCTATAGATGGGCGCGGCCTGCGGGCAAACTCCATTCACCTATACTGGTGAGAGGTGCCCGGATGTTTGCAATTTGGCGACAAATCTTCGGTTAAATGTTTGCCAACACTCGCAGATGCGCCGCGTCAATCAGTTTGCGGCGCTGCAACAGGGACTCCCCACGTGCGGCAGGACCAGATATCGATGGCCGAACCCGCACCCGTCGTCGTTCGGGTGACCTGGAAACACCTGTGGTTTCCGCTGTTGCTTCTCGTTCTGGTTCAGTCAGTTCAACTTTGGCGCGATTCTGACCTGTTGGCGGAGCATGGGTATCGGGACACTGACACCTACACCCGGCTGGTTCGGGTCGAAGCTTTGGCCACCACGGGCCAGTGGTACGACAGTACCCTCGACCGCGCCAACACGCCCTACGGCGATGCGCTGCATTGGACGCGCCCCTTTGATGTGCTGCTGCTGGCTAGCGCTGCGCCTTTGCTGCCGTTCATGGAAACAAAGACGGCGCTTTACTGGGCCGGCGTCGCAATCTCGCCGGTTCTTTTCTGGTTGTTCGTTATTGCTCTGACCTGGGCCGCAGCCCCGCTGCTGCGCGGCAATGGGTTGGTCTACCTCGGGGCTCTGGCTATCGCTCAGCCGGTCCTGTTCGTCTATTTCTTGCCGGCCCGGCCCGATCACCATTCGCTGATTGCCGTTCTGTTCGCCCTGTTGATCGGCTGTTTCCTAAGGCTTGCGCGAGGACCGACCGGCGCAAGACAGGCCCTGACCGCAGGATTGCTGATCGGCCTGTCGGTCTGGATCAGTGTCGAGTTGCTTGTTGCCGTGGCCGCACTGTCGATGGGTCTGGCCCTGGCCTGGATTGGCGGCGTGTCAGGTTTGGCGCGACGCGGCGCGGAGATGAGTATCGTGGCGGTGGCTGTAGCTGCCCTAGCGCTCGTCATCGAGCGGGGGCTAACGAATTCGCTTGCGATGGAATTCGACCGCTTGTCGATTGCTCACCTGGCGCTGCTTGCGGGGGCTGCTGCGTTCTGGTGGCTGTTGGGGCTGGGAGAGCGCGTTGCCGCCGCACGGCTGGGCGTGCCTGGGAGAACGATTGTCGCCGCACTTGTCGGTTTGGTTACTCTTGGCAGCCTCTGGCTCGTTCTGCCGGGGCTGTTCCGTGGCCCGACGGCCAATGTCGACCCGAGGGTCATGACGCTGTGGTTCTCCAATGTACAGGAGGTGCAGCCGATGCTGCGGCCGGATCGCTTGGCGGAAGGTATCGGTTTTGCCCTTGCCGCCTTGGGCCCGGCGCTGATCGGCCTGCCGTTTGCGGCGCAACGCTGGATGACCGACGTCTCGCACCGCTGGCAATGGGGGATTTTGATGGTGGCGCTCGTCGTCTTCCTGCCCTTGGCGGTCTATCAGGTGCGCTGGTCTACCTATGTCGAGGCCGTGGCCGTTGTTCCCTACGCGGCCCTGCTGCAGCATCTGCTGCAGCTCATGTCATCGCGCTTTGCCGGTGCCACCCCGGCGCGGCGGATCGGTGTTTCGGTGCTGCGAGCACAGACAGTGGTGCTGTTTGCTGGAGTCTTTTTGATGCTCTCGCTGATCTTCCGGCCGCCGGGCAGTGCCGCCGAGGTGACGGATGAGGTCTGCCGAATCACGGATGTTGTACCGGCGCTGATGAGCGGCTCATCCCCGCCTGGGGGCGAGCGGATTCTGGCCTCGCTCTCCTTCGGGCCCGAATTGCTGTACCGTACGCCGCACGCCGTGGTCGCCACGCCTTATCATCGCAATGCCGGCGGCATCCTCGACTCGATTGATTTCTTCGGCGCCGTAGATGAGTCACCTGCGCTGAAAATCGTACGCCAGCGTGGTATCACGCTCGTGCTGGTCTGCGCCGCAAAAGGCCAGGCCCGTCTCTATAGCCCGGCGGAGTCGGCGCATACCGGCTTTCTGCATCAGCGGCTGGTCGAAGGCGATCCGCCGGTATGGCTGCAACCGCTGCCGTTGCCGCCGACGGCTGCGTCGTTTCGGCTGTTCCGGGTCGTCCCGGCGAAATAGCGCGACATTCGGACTGCGATCTAAGCAGCGAACAGCGCCAGGTTCGGGTAGACCAGTAGACCGCTGGCGCCGATCGCCAGGCCATAGGGAACCTGATTGCGGGCGGCGTGCAGACGCTGGACGCTAGGAATGCCGGCGAGGAGGGCCGGCAGCGGCAGGCGCCAGAACACCATCAGGGCCAGCGCGATCAAGCCGCCGATGATCGCGGTGTATAGGGTGAATTCGACCGTCATGTCCGGCCCGGTCCACAACGCGGCCGCAGCAATCAGCTTGGCGTCACCGCCGCCGAACACCCGCAAGAAGAACATCATCATGCCGACCAGCAGGGCGCAAAGCGCGACAGCGCCGTGCCATAACATCAGAGTGAGATCATGGCCGGCCAGCACTGCAGCGACGGGGTAGGCGCCAATCAGCAGAATTGGCAGCACGTTGGGAATTTCAAAACGCCGCAGGTCGGTCACCATGGCGGCAATCAGAACGACCGGGAAGACCAGACTTGCGAATTCTATGGCGGAAGGCATCTGGTGGTTTTGGCGTGCCGGCGCTGATCCGAAAAGAAGAACGGGCGCCGGATGTCACCTCTTGAGACGTTGTAGTGGCCGCAGTCTAGCACCTGCCCAAGGCCCGGAACGAAGAAAGCCAGGGCTGGCGTCTGCCAACCCTGGCTCGGCTTCGATAACTGCGGCTTGAGTTCAGACGTAACTTAGCCGCTGATATCGTTGTTGATATTCGAGAAATTCGCCTCGAGGGTGTTACCCAGGGTGAACACGGCAGTCAGAATCGCCACGGCGATACCGGCGGCAATGAGTCCGTATTCGATGGCGGTGGCGCCATTCTCGTCCTGGAAGAAACCCTTCACGTCGAGATAACGGTTGTGCGTCTTCGCGATCAGACCAAGCATGCTAGTGTCTCCTGTCCGGTCAGTTCTTACCCATATGGTCACGATCCAGAGCCTCGGTGACCCGCCTAAACACCAGCAAGCCGGTGCTGTCCCAGTCGTCGCCCCGGCGCGCGAACCCGCGACGTCGATGGAGCGGCGAGTGCGGTTTCTCCGCTGTCTTCAAGGTTCAGACGCATACCCTCACGCTGTCTGTGCCTTCACCAGACCGATCAACACCGAAACGATTGACATTGACCGATCAACTCGGATCGCGAGCACGATAGGAGAGGTCTGATTAATTATCGGTAAAGGCAGAAGTTGATTTTCGGCGCCGTTTGTCGTCTGCAAAGCGCGGAAAACCGGAAAAACCGGGCGGCTCAACCGTGGGTGTTCAACCCCAGAGTGCCGGGTCCGCCGGCTCGATGACGCTGCCACGATAGGTCAGTCCGTTGGCGCGTTCCTGCGCCAGCAAAAGTGGCCCGTCCAGATCGACAAACCCGGCCATCGGGCCAAGCAGCATTGCCGGCGCCATGCCCAGCGAGGTGCCCAGCATGCAGCCGACCATGATCTCCAGGTCCAGGGACCGGGCGATGCGCGCCAGCTCCACGGCCTCGCTGAGGCCGCCGGTCTTGTCCAGCTTGATGTTGATGTAGTCATAGCGGCCGACCAGATCCTGGAGGCCGGCACGGTCATGACACGACTCGTCGGCACAGATCGGAACAGGACGGTCGAGATCAGCAAGCATCCCGTCGGCACCCGCGGGCAGCGGTTGCTCGACCAGTTCGACCCTGCAGTCGGCCATGGCAGCGAGATTTGGAGCAAGCAGGGCTTCGGTCCAGGCCTCGTTGGCGTCGACGATCAGGCGCGCGCCCGGTGCGGCACGGCGGACAGCCTGGATGCGCTCGATATCCCCTTCGCCGCCGAGTTTCACCTTCAACAATGGCCGGTCGGCCGCCGCCGAGGCGTTTTCCGCCATAGTCTCCGGCGAGCCAAGGCTGATGGTAAAGGCCGTGACCAACGGTTCCGGTGCCGGCAGCCCGAGGATCTGCCAGGCCGGTTTGTCTGCCTTTTTTGCCTCAAGGTCGATCAGCGCACAGTCGAGTGCGTTGCGCGCTGCGCCGGCCGGCAACACCGTCTGCAGTTCTTCCCGGTCGATGCCGGCCTCGATCGCCGTGCGGGCGCTTTCTATCTGCGCTGCCACCGACTCCATGGTTTCGTCGTAGCGTGCGTAGGGAACGCATTCGCCCGACCCTGCCATGCCGCCGTCGGCGATGGTCGCGACCAGCACATTGATCTCGGTACGGCTACCGCGCGAGATCGTGAAAGTGCCGCGGATCGGAAAGGTCTCGGCGTGGATGTCCAGTGTTGCCATGTCGCCTTTCCTAGGTGCCGAGGGCGTCGACCAGCCGGCCGACATCGCCGGCGATCGGATCGACGCACGGCAGGCCGAGACGGTTCTCGATATCGCTCAGGTAGCTGGCGGCCACGTCATCGTCGAGTGCATGGGTGTTCACCGCCACGCCGATGGCGCGCGCATTCGGGTTGGTCAATCGTGCCGCAGCGACATTGGCATCGATGCAGGCCTGCAGGTCGGGCAGGGGGGCATGCGGCAGTCCGCGCATATGAGTGCGGGTCGGTTCGTGACACAGCACCAGTGCGTCCGGCTGCGAGCCGTGCAGCAGGCCCATCGACACGCCGGCGAACGAGGCGTGGAACAGGGAACCCTGGCCCTCGATCACGTCCCAGTGGGTGTCTTCATTGTCCGGGCTCAGCCATTCGGCGGCGCCGGAAATGAAATCGGCGATAACGGCGTCGATGGCGACGCCGCGTTCCGCGATCAATACGCCGGTCTGTCCGGTGGCGCGAAAATCGGCTGCCATGCCGCGGCGGCGCATTTCCCGTTCGATCGCCAGGGCGGTGTATTTCTTGCCGACCGAACAGTCGGTACCAACGGTCAGCAGGCGCTTGCCAGGTCGCTTCGTGCCCTTGCCGGTGGCAAAGGTCTGGCCGCTGTGGCGTACGTTGATCAAGCGACGCCCGTGTCGCTCCGCCGCTGCCCGGATATCCGGAAACGTTTCCAACCGGGCGTGCAGGCCGCTGGCCACGTCCATGCCGGCGTCGATCGCGGCGACAATGCTTTCGGTCCAGCTTTCCGGCATCACGCCGCCGGAATTGACCACACCGATCAGCAGCGTCTGCGCGCCGGCCGCCGCCGCAGCTTCGATGTCAGCGTCCGGCAGCCCGACATCGGCCTTGCAACCGGGCAGGCGCAGCTGCCCAACGCACCAGTCCGGCCGCCATTCGGCGACACCCGCGGCGGTCTTCGCAGCCAGCTGGTCCGGCGCATCGCCGAGGAACAAAAGGTAGGGTTTGTGAAGCGCGGCGTCGTCGCTCATGTCACGGTCCACCTCACATCGGGGCGCGGACGCGCCCATGGGTTACTGGTCTATCCTTCGGCGTCGGCGGCGCCGGTGTTTGCCTGCATGGCCTCGAAGTCCGCCACTACCTTCTGCCGCTCAGCCTCGATCTGCGCCCGTACCTCTGGGCGTGACCAGGCGCGATGATCGCCCTCGGCATAAGCCAGGGCATTCAGATGATAGATCACCGCGTTCATCCGGTTGGCGATAAAATTGTTCCGCGTCTTGATCACCTTGGCCGGTGAGCCGGCGACGATCGAATTGGCCGGGATTTCTGTGCCTGCGGTCACGATGCTGTGGCCGGCGACGATGCAATTGTCGCCGATCACCGCATCGTCCATTACCGTGGCGTTGATGCCGATCAGGCAGTTGTCGCCGATGGTGCAGCCATGAATGGTTGCGTGATGGGTGATGGAGCAGTACGCGCCGACGGTCGTGCCGCAGTTGGTGCCGACGTGCACCATGACGAAGTCCTGCAGGTTGCTGAATCGGCCGATGACGTTCTCGTGCATTTCCGCCCGCATCACCACGTTGGGCCAGACCGAGGCACCGTCCTCAATCCGGTTGCAGCCGAAGATCTGCGCCGAGTCGTGTATAAAGGCGGGATTGTCGAGGCGAACGTCCGGGCCGTAGGTCTGCACGATGGCTCCTCTGAATTCTGTTTTCCGGTGCCGCGTCGGTGCTGGTCGAAGGGCGGCGCGTTATTCAGGTGTTGCAACGAAGGCGTCGGCGCGGCGCCGGCCTTCGGCCTGTTCCGCGTCGTTCATGCCGGCCCGCAGGCTTGTCAGGTCGCGCACGGCAGTTTCGTTGCCTGCCGTGGCCGCCAGGCTCAGCCACTTGAACGCTTCGATCTTGTCGACACTGACACCGACACCGCGGGCATAGCGGTTGCCCAGACGCACCTGCGCCCGCACGTGCCCTTGGCGTGCGGCGCGCGCAAACCACTGCACGGACTCTTCGTCGCTCTTTTCGACGCCGAAGCCGTCGCGGTAGGCCTTGCCGAGATTGTATTGCGCCCGCGCGTTGCCGCTGTCGGCCGACTGCTGGAAATAGCCGAGTGCGCTGGCCGGATCCCTGTCGACGCCCAGACCATATTCGTAGAGCTTGCCGAGCGTGTATTGCGACCGGCTCAAACCGCCGTCGGCGGCCTGCTGCAGCCAGCGCCGCGCCTGCACGTAGCTCTGCGGCACGCCGTCGCCGGCGAGGTAGGCGCTGGCAAGATTGTGCTGCGCCGTCGGCATGCCCTGGTCCGCCGCCTTGCGCCACCATGCCGCCGCCAGTCGCGCATCCTGGCGGACGCCCTTGCCCTGATCGTAGAGATTGCCGAGGTTGAACTGCGCTCGGCCATGTCCGCCTTCGGCCAAGGGCTGCCACACCGCGAGCGCGTTGGCAAAGTCGCCGCGCTGATAAGCCTCATAGCCATCTGTGAACTTGGCGTCCTTCGCCGCCTGCGGCGATGCGCAAGCCGCCAGCAAAGCGGCGCCGGCCAACAGGGAAATCGTCTGCGGCCATAGCCGAAAGGTTAAGAAATTCATCGGCTTGCCCGTCATTTCTGAAGCTGCGATGTCATTTCGAACTTCTGCGTCCGGGCGCGCAGGATACTCAGCAGGCCGTCGATACCGTCGCGCCCGACCACGGCGTTGAATTCCGAGCGTTGCGTCACCGCCATGCTGACGCCCTCGACCATGATATCGATGATGCGGAAGCCGTCCGGCGCGGTTCGCACCCGCCAGTCGGCGACGATCGGCGGACCGCTTGGCCGGTTGATCTTCGTCTGCACCAGAATGTCGGTGTCGCCGGCGGCGCGGGCGCCGGTCGTCTGGAAGGTCTCGCCGGAATAGCCACCGAGCCGGCGCGCATAGGTCTTCAAAATCCACTCCGCAAACAGCGCTTGGTAGTCGGCGCGCTGGTCTGGTGTTGCCTTGCGCCAGTGCCGGCCGAGCACGAAGCGGCCGATAAAGGGCAGGTCGAAGTCCTGCGACAAGATCTTCCGCAGTTCCGACTCGCGCTGTTCGAGGTTGCCGTTCTCGCGCTGCAGGATTTCGATCGCGCGTGAGGCCAGGCCCTCGATGAAGGCCTTGGCGCCGTCGACGTCGGGCGCTGCCTTAGCTGGCGGCGCCAGCAGGCTGGCCGCCAAGGCGAGCATCAGGGCGGACATCCAGCGCCGGATCGGCGCTGTGGCGCGAACGCGCATGAGCAGGACAGTCGACACGGATGAACCTAGTAGGACCGTTGGAATTTCAAACGTTTATATCGGTCTTCCGAGGCGACTTCGATAGTTAAGGCCACGTCGTTGCGCAGAATTGTGAACGGGATGTGCACGCCGGCCGGCCCGGTCCGCCACATCGCGTCATAGAGTTCGATCATCGTATGTACGACCTCGTTGCCGACCTTCACGATCACGTCGCCTGCTTTCAGGCCGCTGTCGTCCGCCGGCGCATTGTCGGCGACCGCGACGATCTGCACCAGGTCTTCGCTTTCGGCAACGAACAGGCCGATCCACGGGCGTGGCGGCGTCACGGTTCGGCCATGCGCCAGCAGGTCGTCGAGGATCGGCGTCAGCAGATCGATCGGTACGAACATGTTGCCGGCCAGCGCCTTCGGCTCCTCGCGCGCATTCTCGACATAGAGCGAGCCGACGCCCAGCAGTTTGCCGTCATGGCCGATCAGCGCGGTGCCGCCCCAGTTCGGGTGCGGCGGCGCCGTGAACACGGCTTCGTCCAGCTTGTATTCCCAATAGCCGGCGAACGGCCGGCGCGACACCACGACGGCGCCGATCGTGCCGTCGCGGCCGCCGCCACCGACCACCAGAGCCGGGGCATTGAGGCGCAGATCGCGCACCGAGCCGAACCGCACTGCCGGCCGGTCGAGCGGCTGCAGCGCGCGCACCAGGCCGAAGCCGCTGTCGAAATCGTAGGCCACGACTTCCGCCGGTACGGTGCGGCCGTCGCGGTCCTGCAGGCCGACTGCCATCGCTTCGCAGATCAGATAGCCGATGGTCAGGACCAGCCCGTCGTCGTCGATGACGATGCCATTGCCCTCGCGCTCGGTGCCGAGGATATCTGCGGTGTAGGCGTCGGTCGGGATTTCCGCGCGCAGCCGGGTGACGGCGCCCAGGATCTCATCGACGTCGAACGGCAGGTCCTTGCCCAACACGTCGGCGGCGGATGGATCGTCCCCGCCGGTTGCCAACGGCAGCAGGCCGGTCGGCTTGTGACCATTGATCTTCGGCCGGTCCTCGTCGTCTTCGTCGTCGCTCATGCGGCTGTCGTCTGCCCCCGTGGTTGTCGCGGACGGCGGTTGCCGGCCCACCGCTTAAGGCTACTCACTGGTGCCGGCACGACAAAGCTGGAATTGCATGGGCGTTTCAATCGCGCAGGCGGTCGTAGATTGCCGCCAGCTCGCCATGGCGCGCGCGCACGATGTCGAGCAATTGCGGATCGAACTGGCCGTCGGCCTCGATTCGGCCGCCACCGTTCAACATGATGTGGATGGTCTTGTCGTGGCTGAATGCCGGTTTGTACGGACGGGCCGAGCGCAGTGCATCGTACACATCGGCAATGGCGACGATCCGTGCCGACATTGGAATTTCTTCGCCCGCGACGCCGTTGGGATAGCCGCTGCCGTCCCATTTCTCGTGGTGGTAAAGCGCGATGTCGGCGGCCATCTGCAGCCTCGGCGACTGGCTCAGGATGTCGTGGCCATAAAGCGGGTGGCGGTCCATATCGGCCCGTTCCGTGGCATTGAGCCGGCCGCGCTTCTTCAGCACCGCCGTATCGACGCTGATCTTACCGACGTCGTGCAACTGCGCCGAATAACGGATCTCATCGCAGAATGCCTTCGGCATGCCGGCGCACTGCGCCAGAAAGTGGCTGTACTCGTTGACCCGCAGAATGTGGTTGCCGGTTTCCTCGTCATACAGTTCCGCCGCACGGGCGAGAAACTGGATCGACATCATGAACGCGTCTTCCGTCTCAGCCTGCAGCGCGATCATGCGCGCGCGCTGCTCGGCCAGCTCCCGATTGCGCTGGCGCAGCTTGGCGTTCTTGGCGCGGATCTGCTCCAGCATGTCGGTCCGCTCGATGTGGTTCGCCAGCACTTGTGCGATCGGCGCCACCAGCTTCACATGTTGCGCCGGGAAGGGCACCGGTCCCTTGCGTCCTTTGGTGCGGCGGTTCACCAGCTCGACCACACCGACCACTTCATTCTGGTAGTTCATCAGCGGAAAGCACAGAACCGACACGACGGTCGGTCCGTCCGGCTGATCGCGCGCAGCGGCGGCAAAAGGCCGGTCCGGCGGGAGTGTAGCGAGATCGTCGATTTTTACCGTCTCGCCCGTGGCGGCGACATAGCCGGCAATGGTACGTGGCGATACTGGCACGGCCGTCTCGATGGCGGCCGGGCGTGTAGCATCGTTCTGTTGGCTCTCGGCCTGTAGCCAGGACTGCCGTCCCTTTCGCCGCAGGATGAAGATGCTGCCGGCTTCGGCGCCGGTCATCAGGCGGCTCTTTTGCAGCACCTTGTCCATCAACTGACGCAGCGACTGTCGCGGCTGCTGCTCGACATATTCAAGGAATTCGAGCGCCTGATCGGAGATCGGCATGCGGTTCTTGAACCCCCGGGGGTCGCGGCGCCCGTGCGCCATCTTGAACCGCAGTTTTATCACGCTGTTGCGCTGTTTTCACCTGCGCCGCCGAGGCTTGCCTGATACTCCCGCATGACACAACCAGAACGATTTACTCGGCCTGAAAACACGCAGAAAAATCGAGATTCAAATGACGCGCTCATCGGCAAAGTGAATCATTTGTTGCAACAAGGTGACGCGGGTGTTTACGCTTCCAGGTAGGATTACTTCGGAGCGCCACATGCGCGATGCCGACGGTGTCATTCGGCAACTGGAACAGGAATTCGCCTCGCTGAGCCCGCAATTGCAAATCGCGGCGCGGTACGTGCTCGATGCGCCGAACGACATCGCGATGCATTCGATGCGCGCGGTCGCCGAGCGCGCGAGTGTCCATCCCTCGACCATGGTCCGCCTCGCCAAGCAACTCGGTTTCGACGGTTATGCCACGTTCCGGGACAGCTATCGCGAACGGCTGCAGCATCGCGCCGGCACCTTGACGGCGCGCGCGCACCGCTTGCGTCGTCGGGCTTCGAGCGCACCGGATGCCAGCCTGTTTGCCGAGCTGCATGACGCCGCAACCCGCAATGCCGAACTGACGCTGGCCAACACCAGTCCGGAAGCACTGTCGGCGGCGGCGAAACGATTGCATGACAGTCGGCGCGTCTATGTCGTCGGCATGCGCAAGTGTTTCCCGGTGGCTTACTTCATCCACTACTGCTGCCGCATGTGCCGCGAGAATGTGCGTCTGGTCAGCGGCTTCGCCGGTATGCTGGCCGACGATCTCCGCGGGATCTCCGCCGAAGATACGATGGTGGCGATCGGCTATGACCCGTATACCCGAGAGACCGTGCTCGCGGCCGAAGACGCTGCCGAACATGGTGCCTACGTCATCGCCATTACCGACAGCTCCGTCTCAACCATTGCGTCGCATGCGCAGCAGGTCTTTGTCGTCAGCAATGGCGGGCCGACGTTTTTCCGTTCCGTCGCGTCGGCAATGACGTTGGCCGAGGCCTTGATCGCTTTCTTGCTGGCCCAGGGCGGTGAGGACAGCCTTGGTCATCTGCGGGACACTGAACGCCAGCTTGAGCGTTACCGAACCTATTGGGACGAAGCTGCCGGCTTGAGAGGGCAGGCATGAGTGCCATTTTCCATCGTCACACCGGCATGCAACCGCCCCGCGCGGTCGATGGCGACGGTTGCTACATCATCGATGATGCCGGACGGCGCTATCTCGACGCGTCCGGCGGCGCGGCCGTGTCGTGCCTTGGGCACAGCGACCCGGACGTGATCGCGGCGATCAAGGACCAGGTCGATCACATTGCCTTCGCCCATACCGGATTTTTCACCAGTGCGCCGGCAGAGGAACTGGCGACATTTCTGACCCGGGCCACCGGCGGCGCGCTGTCGAAAGTCTATTTCGTCTCCGGCGGCTCCGAAGCGGTCGAAGCCGCGATGAAACTCGCGCGGCAATACATGGTCGAGATCGGTCAGCCGCAACGGCGTCACTTTATTGCCCGGTGGCAGAGTTACCATGGCAACACGCTGGGCGGGCTGTCCGTCGGCGGCAACCGGCCGCGGCGCGAAATGTATGCGCCGATCCTGTTGGATGCGCATCATATCGAGCCGTGCTTTGCCTACCGTCATCGTCGCGACGATGAGACGGAGGACGCCTACGGCCAGCGCGTTGCCGATGCGCTCTATCATCAGATCAAGGAACTGGGGCCGGAGACGGTCATCGCCTTCGTCGCCGAAACCGTCGTCGGTGCGACCATCGGTGCGGTACCGGCAGTGCCGGGTTACTTCGCGCGCGTGCGCGACATCTGCGACGAGTTCGGCATCCTGCTCATCCTCGACGAAGTGATGTGCGGCATGGGCCGGACCGGCAGCCTGTTCGCCTTCGAGCAGGAAGGTATCACGCCGGACATCGTTGCCGTCGCCAAGGGGCTGGGCGCCGGCTATCAGCCGCTCGGGGCCTTGTTGTGTACCCAGGGCGTGTTCGACGCCATCGCTGCCGGCAGCGGATTCTTCCAGCACGGCCATACCTACATGGGTCATCCGACGGCCTGTGCGGCCGGCCTGGCGGTGCAGCGCAAGATTGCCGGTGACGGTCTGCTCGACAACGTCCGGGTCATGGGCGACAGGCTTGACGACGCTTTGCAGCAGGCATTCGGCAACCATCCCAACGTCGGCGACATTCGCGGGCGCGGCTTGTTCCGCGCCATTGAACTTGTTGCCGACCGGACAACGAAGGCGCCGTTCGATGCGTCACTGCGGCTTCATGCGCAGATCAAGTCGGCGGCGTTGGCCAACGGCCTGGTCTGCTATCCCATGGGCGGCACGGCTGACGGTGTGTCCGGCGATCACATTCTGTTGGCGCCGCCGTTCATCGTTGATGAGCGGCAGGTCGACGACATGACAGAAATTCTGCAGCGTAGTGTCGCAGATGTGTTGCGTAAGGTGAGGGAATAATCGGGGACTTCACTGGCCGGGTTCCGTCTTCGGGCTCGGCATGACCTGGCACGGTCGGCGGTTGGACGATCGCCGGCCGGACCGGGTGCAACTTCCGCAGACATAAGCGGAGAAAAAGAACAAGATAAGCTTCTGTCCGGTATTGCAACGACAACGAAAGCGGAGATGCAGAGATGCGACGACTTGGTTTGATTTCCTTTGCCGCTGCGGTAGCTGCTGCGACGACGGGCCTTGGTGGCGCGCCGGCAGTGCAGGCGCAGGGCAAGTTCATCACCATCGGCACCGGCGGTGTCACGGGCGTGTATTACCCAACCGGTGGCGCGATCTGCCGCCTGGTCAACAAAGGCCGCAAGTCGCATGGCATCCGGTGTTCGGTCGAAAGCACCGGCGGCTCGGTCTACAACCTCAACACCATTCGTGCCGGCGAACTCGACATGGGTGTGGCCCAGTCGGACTGGCAGTTCCATGCCTATAACGGCACCAGCAAGTTCGAAGACAAGGGCGCGTTCAAGGAACTGCGTGCCGTGTTCTCGGTGCATCCTGAGCCGTTCACTGTGGTTGCACGCGCCGACTCCGGCATCAAGAAGTTTGCCGATCTGAAGGGCAAGCGTGTGAACATCGGCAATCCCGGTTCCGGGCAGCGCGGTACCATGGAGGTGGTCATGGGCGCACTGGGCTGGACCAAGGATGACTTCGCCCTCGCATCGGAGTTGAAGTCGGCCGAGCAGGCGCAGGCGCTGTGCGACAACAAGATCGATGCCATGGTCTTCACGGTTGGCCATCCCAGTGGCTCGATCAAGGAAGCGACCACCTCGTGCGATGCCGTCATCGTCGAGGTTGCCGGTCCTGAAATCGACAAGCTGGTGACCGACAATTCCTACTACCGGGTTGCCACGATCCCGGGCGGCATGTACCGCGGCAATGATGCCGACGTGCAGACCTTCGGCGTCGGTGCGACGTTCGTTTCGTCGACCAACACCGATGCCGACGTCGTCTATCAGGTCGTGAAGTCGGTGTTCGAGAACTTCGACTCGTTCCGCAAGCTGCATCCCGCGTTCGCCAATCTGCAGAAAGCGCAGATGGCGAAGGATGGCTTGTCGGCACCGCTGCATGATGGCGCGGCGAAGTACTACAAGGAAGCCGGATTGGCCAAGTAGTACGCCAGCACGGGCGGGGCTTCGGCCCCGTCCGCATGGCATCCAGACAATGAGCGGTCCGGCCCGGACCGGCGAAGATAGCAGGCGGCAGCAGCCGGCCAAGGCCTGCCGTTCTGGCGACGCACCGAACAGGACCGCCCGCGGTCCATTGGGGGGAGGGGTGTGATGAGCGAACGTCAACCTGATCCAACGGGGAACGGCGAGACGACGACACAGGCGGAGGACCTGGTCGCAGAAGCGGATACCGGCGCCCGCGCGCCGACCGGCATTCCGGCGCAAATGCTGCTTGGCATTCCACTGATCTGGTCGTTGTTTCAGCTTTGGTACGCCTCGCCGCTGCCGTTCATGTTGGGTATCGGCGTTCTCAACGACACCGAGGCGCGTTCGATCCACCTGGCCTTTGCCATCTTCCTGAGCTACATGGCGTTTCCGGCGTTCAAACGGTCGCCGCGCCACTACATTCCGGTCCAGGACTGGCTGCTGGCCCTGGTGGCGGCGTTCTGCGCCGCCTACCTGTTCCTGTTCTACGACGCGCTGGCGGACCGTCCCGGCGACCCGACGACCTACGACCTGGTGATCGGCGTCGTCGGCGTTATCACCCTGCTGGAGGCGACCCGCCGTGCGCTTGGCCCGCCGCTGATGGTCGTCGCCATGGTCTTCCTGCTTTATGTCTTCGGCGGCCCCTACATGCCGGATGTGATCGCCCACAAAGGCGCCAGCCTGTCCAAGGGCGTGTCGCACTTCTGGTTGTCGACAGAAGGCGTCTTCGGCGTCGCACTCGGCGTGTCCACCAGCATGGTGTTCCTGTTCGTCCTGTTCGGCGCATTGCTGGAGAAGGCGGGCGCCGGCAATTACCTGATCCGCGTCGCGTTCTCCCTGATGGGCCATATGCGCGGCGGGCCGGCGAAGGCGGCGGTCGTCTCGTCCGGTCTGACCGGCCTGGTATCGGGCTCGTCCATCGCCAATGTCGTGACCACCGGCACCTTCACCATTCCGCTGATGCGCCGCGTCGGTTTCCCGGCGGAGAAGGCTGGCGCGGTCGAGGTGGCGTCCTCGACCAATGGTCAACTGACGCCGCCGATCATGGGCGCCGCGGCCTTCCTGATGGTCGAGTATGTCGGCATTCCACTCGTCGACGTGATGAAGCACGCCTTCCTGCCGGCGATCATTTCCTACATCGCGCTCGTTTACATCGTACATCTGGAAGCGGTGAAGGCGGGCATGCAGGGTCTGCCGCGGGTACATATGTCGCCGGTCATGCAGCGTCTGATCGGTTATCTCAGTTCGATCCTGCTGCTGATCATCGTCTGCGGGGCGACATACTATGCCCTCGGCTGGCTGAAACCGGTGGCCGGTGCGGCGACGCCCTGGATTGCGACGGTGACACTCATGATCGCCTACCTCGGGCTGGTCTGGTATGCCGCCCGGGTGCCGCCGCTCAGCACAAGCACCGATATCGACGTTTGTCCGGAGCCGGGGCCGACGGTCAAATCCGGCCTCTACTTCCTGTTGCCGATCGGCGTGCTGGTCTGGTGCCTGACGGTGGAGCGGCTGTCACCCGGCCTTTCGGCCTTCTGGGCCACCGTGTTCATGTTGTTCGTCGTGGTGACGCAGCGGCCGTTGCTCGCCATGTTCCGTGGCGATAGCGACCCGGGGGCGGCCATGTGGCAGGGCTTCCGCGATGTCATCGACGGGCTGATCGCCGGTGCACGCAATATGATCGGCATTGGTGTCGCTACGGCTGCGGCCGGTATCGTCGTCGGTGCGGTCACCCAGACCGGCGTTGGCCTCGTGCTGACCGAGTTTGTCGAGTTCATCTCTGGCGGCAACCTCTTGCTGATGCTGCTGTTCACCGCCGTGATTTGTCTGATCCTCGGCATGGGCCTGCCAACCACCGCCAACTACATCGTCGTCGCGCTGCTGATGGCGCCAGTGATCGTCACCCTTGGGGCGGAGCAGGGGCTGATCGTGCCGCTGATTGCGGTGCATATGTTCGTGTTCTATTTCGGCATCCTTGCCGACGACACGCCGCCGGTTGGTCTTGCGGCCTTTGCCGCGGCGGCGATCTCCGGCGGCGATCCCATCCGCACCGGCATTCAGGGCTTTGCCTACGACATCCGTACGGCGGTGCTGCCGTTCATGTTCATCTTCAACACCGAGTTGCTGATGATCGGCATTCAAAACGTCGGCCACTTCTTCGTAACGGTCGTTGTTGCCCTTGCCGCCATGCTGATTTTTGCCGCGGCGACGCAGGGCTACTTCATCGTGCGCAGCCGCTGGTGGGAAACACTGGCGCTCCTGTTGATTGCCTTCACCTTGTTCCGGCCCGGTTTCTGGTGGGACGAAGTCTATCCGCCGCTGCAGACCGCGCCGGCGACGCAGATCTATGACATTGCCGAAGCCATGCCGGCGGATGCGCAAATCCGCGTGCAGGTGTCGGGCGAAGATCTGGAAGGCAACTTCATCGACAAGACGGTGATGCTGCCGCTGGGGCCGCCGGCAACGGGGATCGAGCGGCTGGCGCAGGCCGGGCTGGAACTGCGCGAAGAGGACGGCAAGATGCTGATCGACAACATCGGTTTCGGCACACCGGCCGAACGGCAGAAACTCGACTTCGACTGGGAGATCGCCAGCGTTCAGCAGACGGCCGACCGGCCACCGAAGCAACTCATGTACATTCCGGCGTTGCTGTTGCTGGGCCTGATCGTTCTGATGCAGCGGATGCGCCGGCAACGGGCGGCGGCGGTCGCCGCCTGAGCGGCAACGGGGAGGGGATGAGATGTATCGCGATATCCTGCTGGCGCTCGACCTGAATGAGGAGTCGAGCTGGCGTAAGGCGTTGCCGGCGGCGGTCGAACTCTGCCGCACCTTCAAGGCGAACCTTCACATCATGACCGTGGTGCCGAATTTCGGCATGAGCATCGTTGCGCAGAACTTTCCGTCAGGCTTCGAGAAAACGGCGTTGAACGAGGCCAAGCAGCGGCTCGATGCATTGGTCGATGCCGAGGTGCCGTCGGACTTGAAGGCCCAGCGCATCGTCGCCCACGGGACGGTCTACAAGGAAGTTATCGACGCGGCGGAGAACCTGAAGGTCGACCTGATCGTCCTGGCGTCGCATCGCCCGGAGCTGCGCGACTATCTGCTGGGGCCGAACGCCGCCCGGGTGGTGCGTCACTTTACCGGGTCGGTTCTAGTGGTGCGCGACTGACCTCGCTGCCGGGGCACCGGTTGCGCCAGTGCCGGCCGTTGGGCTAGACCAGCCGCTCCAGCCGCTGCAAGACATAGTCGGCCTGGCCCAGCACTTCCGCACCGGTTAGCCGCAGCACGTGATAGCCGGCGTCGGTGACCCGTTTGTCGCGCTCGATCTCGTGCTCCAGTTCGGTGGCATTGCGTATCCGTTCCACCGGTTTGGCGATCTCGATGTCGTAGCGGCCGCCTAGCGGTGCGATCACGCGCAGCGCCAGACGGTCGCCGCCGACCATGACGCCGCGCTGCACGGCGTAGCCGTTGCGGGCCAGCATATCCTCCAGCGCTGGCCAGGGGTCGATGTCCTTCTCGTCCTCGCTGCCGAAGGCGGTGTCGAAGCGCCGCTCGAAATCGTCGTCGTAACCTTCCTCGACCTCTTCGACCACCTCGGCCACACCGGCGGCAGCGGCCAGTGCAGCCGGATAGCCGCCGGCGGCTTCGCAGGCGCTGCGGTCGCCGACCACATGCACGCCCACCTTCGCGGTGCCGACGGCGTCGTGGAAGGTCGCCGTCGAGCCGGCGAGGTCGTCATTCAAGGTGCCGGGGGCGCCCGGCGCCAAGCCCGGCAGCAGGATGAACAGGTCGACCTGCCGGCCCAGAAAGGCGCCTGGCGTGGCGACGGTTACGCGTTCACGCACGATGTCGGCGAAGTCGCCGCGCTTGATGCCTTCGCGCACCTGTTCCAGTTCACACATCAGCGGGCTGGCGATGCCGATCGACGGCCGTGGCGCGATGCGGAACACCCCGTCATCCTCCCATGCCTTCAACAGGCGCAGGACCGCGGTCACTTCGGCTTCGTTTATCGGGCCGCGACCGGCGTCGGCAATGCGTCCCTGCACGTCGTGCCACTGCATGCCCTGGTAGCCGGTGGCGAAGTTGCCCTTCAGCTTGCGGAAGTTGGTGCGGATGATCAGCTGGTTGTCATAGAAGCTGCTCGACAGATAGTCGGCGATCGCCGGGTGCGAGCGGAAATGGTCGACCAGCAGATAGGGTACGCTGCCTTTGTGCGCCGCCATCGCCTCGATGTTGCCGATGGTCGATCGGGAGATCGGGTCGAGCCAGTCCGGCGCGGTTTTGTGATCGGCCTGCAGCGCCTGGGCGCGCTGTGCCGTCAGCGGTGTCTCGCGGTGGCGGTGCTGGCTCGCGCCGACAACGGCGGCGCGTTTTCCGCGATAGATGAGCGGCAGGGCCGAGGCGAAGTCGACCCGGTCGGCTTCGTCGATGATCACCAGATCGAAGCAGCCCGGTTCCAGCGGCAGCGCATCGCTCGCCTCCGCCACGGTGGTCACCCAGATCGGCAGGTTCTTCGACAGGATCGCTGCCGCTTCCGCCAGCCGTTGCGAGCGGTGGGCGCGGTGCTTGGCGTCGCTCACCTGTTCGCGCTCGGCCGCAAGCTGAAAATAGGTATCGATCTGGCTTTCCAGCACGCTCGGATCTTCGGTCAGGCGTTCAAGCCAGAAGTCGCGGAACAGTTCGCGCACGCCGGAGATTTTGCGTGCCGCCTGGTTCATCGCCTGCAATTCGATTGATCGGCCGTCGCGTTGACGCACCAGCCGGGTAATCGCTTCCAGCCTCTTGTCCACCAGTTTCCGCCACTCGCCGAACCGGCGGATCGTCGTCATTGCTGCTTCGATATCGCCCGCACTGTCGGCACCTTCGAGGTGGACCAGCACCTCTTCACGGACGGCGTCCGGCAGTTTGGCGATGCCGCGGCGCATGTCGGCGGCAAGCTCCTTGACGCCGCTGTCCTTCGACAGCATGGACTTCATCATGCCGCCCAGACCGCCGCCCTTGCGCCCGGCCGCCTGATCGAGCTGTTCCTGCCACTCGGCCATGGTGCTGGCGTTCGGCATCGCCGCCGCGCGCGCATTGCCGCCGGTCCAGGCCGCCCCCATTGCCTGCGCCATTCGCCGCTCGACCTCGCCGCGCTCGCGGATTTCCTCGTGCAGCACTCGGATCGGCGCGACGGCGCCGTCGGTATTGCTGGGCAGTCGGTCGAGCTCTTGCAGACTCTTCAGAGTCGGCTTCTCCCGATTGTTGGTTTTCTGCGGCTTCTCTTCCTCGCCCTCTTCCTCCGGCTTTGGCCGGTTCAACTCGCGCAACGACGCTATCAGGTCCTGCTGCGTCGCCTGGTTCAGGTCGGCATGGCCGACCACCGGCACCGCCTTGACGTCACGGCCTATCCAGCCATTGAGGTGCGCTGCCATGGCCCGCGCGCTTTCCGGCTTGGCGGCGGCATAAAGCACGCTCTCGCCATTCATCACCGCGGTCGCGATCAGGTTCACCAGCATCGCCATCTGGCCGGTGCCCGGCGGTGCCATGATTCCCGTGAGGTGCGCCGACATGGCCGACCGGCAAGCCTGCGTCTGGCTAGGCCCGAGCCGATGCATATCCCAGATCATCGGCGCCGTCAGCGGCGGCAGTCCGGCGTCCTTGGTCAACTGCGGCATGGGTTCGGCCAGGGCGAGCAATGCGGTATCGCCGACCCGTTCGGCGCGCTCGGCTTCGCTCAGCGCAGCCAGTTCCTTCACCACCAGCGCGCGCGCCGGCGGCATCGTCAGGGCCGCGACGATCGGGCGGTTGTGCCACTGCACCCGCCCGTAGAGGCCGTCGTCCGGCACCACTTCCAAGGCGCTCGGATTGAAGCGATCGGACGCGATCTGCAGGGCCGAGGCGAGTTTCGCCAGCTTGTCGGCCAACGCCATGGATTCGTCGGCCAGTTCGTGCGCGAGTGCCGCCGCTTGTCCGTTGGTCAAGCCCATTTCGACCAGCAGGCCGCAGTTGAGCCGGGGCGGGGTGGAGGTGTCGATCTCCACGATGCGGCCGTTCAGGCGCGCCGGTGCGATCAGCAGCGGCCGCGCCACGCCATCGGCATAGTGCATCACCGGGTAGCCGTAGCAGAGCCGCGCCCTTGCCTGGTTAAGGATGAATTGATCGGTGGCGTCGTCCTCGGCCAGAGGGACGCTGCCCGATTTGCCCGATAGCAGTGCTTCATCGTCACCGGGTACCAATGCAAAGCCGCTCTGGCCGCCGACGCGCAGGTCGAACAGCGACTCCTCTTCGATGCCGACCCGGCACAGCGTCGCCGACGCGATAACCTCGGCCGTCAACGCCGTGTAGTCGGTGTCGTCTACGGTTCGTGTTGCGCTCGCCGTTGCCACTGCATGCCCTCGCGCTTAGTCGCGTTCTTAGAATTGGTCTCGACCGACATTCTTAGCCGCGTTGTGGATAAAAACTGGTTAAGCCTGTCGTAGGGCCCGATGGATCGCGGCCGCCCGCCGCACTGCCAAAACCAACGTCCTTCAATCCAACACACGTCAGTTGGCCCGATCACGCGGAAAGCGTCGATTTGTGGTTGCAATCTACGTAGCGCTACTCGCGTTAACCATTGAACGTTGCCTACGGAAACGTGTCTGAGCGAATCAGATGCACTTATAGCGAGAGGCAACACATGCGACTGAAATGGGATGAACTATCACGTCTTCACGCCGTGGAAATGTTTGCCGCGGCACAAATCGAACGTCAGGGCCTGACGGCAGAAATCTGCCGCGACTGGGCAACACTGAAGGCGCATTATGGCCGGCGCGACGCGCTGTACAACCCAAGCTTCGACCCGGATCTGGTCAATCTCGATCCGAATTCGTGGTGGCTGTGTCTGAAGGCCGGGGACGAGATGGTCGGCTGTCAGGGAATCGCCATCTTTTCAGACACGTCGCTCGGCAGCTTGATGCGCAGCGGCAGGTTGTGGGCACGCGAGGGATTCAATGTCGCTGGCCATGTGTACCAGATCGCCGACGACGTCTGCGGGCGTTTCAGCTACGGCGGGGTGATGTGGGTCGACCCGGCCTGGCGACAGCGCCAATTGGCGTTCTATATGACCGCGCTCAACCGGGTGCACATCCTGCGCGACTTCGATGTGCGCTTTATCACCGGCACGGTTTTGGAAGAGATGACCCGACACCGGATGATCACTTACGACTATCCGTCCGACCAGGTAGAGCCCGTGTTCGACGGCGATCTGCCGTTCATGGGCGAAACATCATGGTATCTGTGTCATATGACGGCGGCCCAGGCGATGCAGCGCATCGGCACTCATATCGCTCTGCCACAGGCTGCTTAGGGGCGGGAAATAGCCAGTTCCGTCTCGGTGATGTTGATGAACCGAAGCAGATCGCCTTGCGGCGACACGATCGGTAGCCACAGGCGATGATAGATGGCCGGCCCGAAATCCGTCGGGCCGGATACCTGTGATACGGCCGGCATGTAGATGTACTGAAAGCGCTCGTATTCACGTGCGACGCGATGCACGATTTCCGGGCTGGGAAAGTCGCAGACCTGCAGGCCGGCGCTTTGCTCCGTGCCCATCACCTTGCGCATGCCCGGGCTCAGGTAGCTGATGTACCACTGCTCGGCCGGCCCGTCGTCGACGATCACGATGCTGACGAACTCGCGCATCAGACGCGTATCGGCCCGGAGTTCGGCTTCCACGCCGTCGATGCCGATGCGAAAACGGCCTACAGGCGCGTGCTCATACCACGCCACGGCGGCCTCGCGCAGACCGGCGGACTCGATGTCTTCGATGCTGTAGGGCGTCGCCTTGGCGCTGCGGTCGGCGGTCTCTGCCGTTATGAAGGGGACAACCGCACGGATTTGCTGGCGATAGTCATACTGCCGTTGCGGGTGGTCGTTGAGCCGGAATACATTTTTTTCGCGCATCGGAGCCCCATCTCTCTAGCGGGTCGGATAATCGCATCCGTCGATGTAATTTCAAAGCGAATAAGTGGCGGTATGACCCGTCCCGATTATGTGTTTACGACCGCGCGCGCCGCAGATCCTCGACAATATCTTCCAGCGTGTCCGGCTCGAACCGGTGCGACTGCGCAAAGGCGGCAATCGCCTCGGCCAGGCGCTCCGGCGCGATCTTCCCGGTGTCGACGGCGAACGAATATATCCCCATCAGCACCGCAAGGCGTACCACGCGGCGTTGAATGGGCTCATTGTCACAGGCATCGTCCTCCGGCGGTGCGATGCCGGCGAGGTCGTAGACTTCACGGCTGGTGATGGGCGGCTCGCCCTTGCCGACGAGCAAGGGCACGATTTTCTGGATGAAATGTACCGGCAAGTGTCTATCGGCGAAATCTTCTCCGGATTCGTAGCGCTGCACGCCGGACCCATGACTGTAGCCGGCCGCGCGCGCAAAAGCCTCCATCGATGAAAACCCTGCGCGATACCTCAGTTTTCGTAATCTCTCGGCCGAACCCAACTCTCACCTCCATGGCCCGCACCCACTTTGGATGGCCCGGGCATGCACGCCTGCAATCAATTATTCTACACACCCGGTTTGGCCGATTCCACGTATGTCACACGCAATTTATGTTGGAATGTGTAAAAATGGCCTGCTTGGCGGATTGAGCCGGAAATACGGCGTCTTTGACCTCTTTTGCACCCGAAATTGCCCTTATCGCGGGAAAACGGAGGAATACAGGCGCTTGCGGAAATCATTCCGAACACGCAAAAGATGCAGAAACGCAACGGTCTTTCAGTTGATACTTTGGGGCAGCCGACAAAAAACAACGGCCGATGCCTGATCAGGCACCGGCCGTTCGTCAAAAACGACTGTTTTTCAGACGGTTCAGAGGCCTACTTGGTGGCTTCTTTCAGGTAAGCGATCAGGTTCTCGCGCTGCGTGGCCTTCTTCAGGCCGGCAAAGGCCATCTTGTTCTTCGGAATGAACTCTTTCGGCTTCGTGAAGTACTTGTCCAGGTTTTCGTCGGTCCACACGATGCCGGACTCCAGCATTGCCTTGGAATATTTGAAGCCTTCGGCCATGCCCGCCTTGCGGCCCATGACACCGTGCAGGTTCGGGCCGACCTTGTTCTTACCGCCAGCCTCCAGCGTGTGGCACGCTTTGCACTTCTTGAATACTTTCTCGCCCTTCTTGACGTCGGCTGCGCCGGCGGACCCGGCGGCAAGCGCGATGGCGGTGGCCGCAACCATGGCGGCGATACGAACAGTGCGCATTCTTGTCTCCTTCAAGCCCCTGCTTCTTGAATTCCAGGGCAAACATCCGTGGGATGATAAAACCCGCCATTTCCTAACACAGGGTTTTGACACCGGCTAGGCGGCAAAGAGTCTCAGCAGTCGGTGCAGGGCATGGTCGGCAGATTTCGCTGCAGCCAGCCACCGCCGCGGCCATTACCCAGCATGCCCTCGCTAATGTCATGCACGTTCGTATAGCCCCGCTGTCGCAGCAGTGCGCTGGCGTGTTTCGAACGGACGCCGGCGGCACAGATCAGGGCGATCGGCATGCTTTTGTCCCCTCGTGTCAGGGCGTCGATCTGCGCCAGGAACCGTTGTGCCCGTCCGGTAAACCGGATGGTCGCCCGTTCGGCGCCCGTGGGAATGCCGGTGTTCTGCCATTCGTCGGGACGGCGTATGTCGATGATCGTCAGTTCGCCGCGCTCCGCCCGCGACTGGGCTTCGACGGGGGTCAGAATGTAACTGTCGGAGCCCGCCAGAGCCGGTCCCAGCAGCGTCGTGGTGATCAGTATGATCAGCGCCCAGGCGAACCTGACAATTCGGTCGCTTCGATGCATGGGTTGAATAGTCAAGGGTCTATCCGGCTTCCCCGATATGGTGGGTTGACGTTTAGCGGCCGCACGGCGGGCGGGAAAGTCATTTTGCCGTGACAGAGGCGTGACGTGGTGACCGCCTTGGCGCATTGCTGCTGCTTCGATGGAACCCGCCGTATCGCGGTTGGCGCCGTCGATCTATACTGGCGCCCGTGTGCGCTAGACGACACCGGCGGGTTCTGCGCTGTGCACAGCGGTCTTTTGCGCGGGATCAATGGGTTGTGCCGGGATTTTGAGGTAGGGCTTCGAACCCGTTTGGTGGAAATGGTCGCTTTGGGAGGTATGTGATGCAGGCCAGTGACATTATGACGACGAATGTGGTCACCGTCGGCCCGGAAACGACGATCGAGCAGGCGGCGCAGATGATGCTCGACCATCACATCTCCGGTATGCCCGTGGTCGACGATGCAAACGCCGTTGTCGGTATGATCAGTGAGGGTGACCTGCTGCATAGAGCGGAGATCAATACCGAGCGCAAACGGGCCTGGTGGCTGCGCATCTTCGCAAACCCGGCGGACGATGCCCGCGATTTCGTGCGCGAACACGGCCGCACGGTGAAGACGGTGATGACGGGTAACGCCATTACGGTAGAGGAGACCGCGCCGCTCGCGGACATTGCCGAAATCCTTGAAGAAAAGCGGATCAAGCGGGTGCCTGTGGTGAGCGGTGGCAAGCTCGTCGGCATTGTCAGCCGGGCCAATCTGTTGCGCGCCCTGGCGTCGCACCGAAAGGACGGGCCCAGCGCGCCGTCGACGGATGACCGCAGCCTGCGTCAGGCCGTGACCAAGGCGCTGGAGTCGAAGGACTGGGCCAGCCATGGCGCGATGAATGTCATCGTCACCGACGGTGTCGTTGAACTCTGGGGCTGGGTCGAGAGCGATGACGAGCGCAAGGCCCTGTGCGTTGCCGCACAGGAAGTGCCGGGCGTGAAGCGGGTGATCGACCATCTGGGCGCCGTTCCACCCTACCTGCACGGCACCTGAGGCCGACCCACGATCCCGCTCGACGTTGTCTTGCGGCGGTGTGATCTTTGGATTGCGGAGCAGGGGCGTCCGTTGACGACGCCATGTCGGTCCAGTTTATGCTATCACCGTATCCAGAACAGGTGAGGCGCGTGGACCGAAGTGGGAGGCCGATGACGGCGAGCGGAAAACTGTCGAGTGACGGCAAGGGCAAGATATCGGCGGCCAGGGCCCGCCGCGCGGCACGCAATCAGCCGATCGTCGCGCGCAATTCGAAGTCGAAGCTGATTATGCTGTCACTGCCCTGTCTGGTGGCGGCCGGCGTCGGTATCGCCGGCCCGATCGTGGGCATCAATTTCCTCGGCGGTGGTACGTTGACCCACATCGCCGCCGCCGCCATCGGTGCCTTTGTCGCCTTCGTACTGCTGCAGATGGCGTTCGATGGGGAACCGGTGCTGGTGATCGACGAGGACGGCATCACCTGCCGCCGGCCCGATCTTGGTACTATTCCCTGGTCGGCCGTCCTGGGGCTTGGGACGTCGAAAGCCACCTTGTTGCGCAAGGTGTTCATGATCGCGGTCGATGCCGACGAGTTGGACCCCCAGGCCCGGCGGCACGTTCGCAATCGGGTGGGTTTGTTCTCGGCCTTTTCGCCGCAAGTGGCGAAGTTCGAGGGCCAGATGAAGGGGCACCCGAGCATCCACATCCCGCTGTCCTATTTCGACATCTCCATTGCCGAGTTCGAGCGTCAGTTGGCCGAGCGCGTCAAGTTCCGCGGCTGACGTGCCGTCCAACGTCGCGCCGGTCCGTGTTGCTGCGCCGCGGTAGCCGCCACCCCGCATCGTCGACGGCTCCTCATCATGTAGCCGTTGAGGCTTGCGCAATCGTCCAGCGCGTGCAGGCAGGTCAGCGAACGCCCAACCTCGGCTGGTTGCCAAACATCGCTTCAGCAAAGGAAAGGGGCCACTGCATCGCAGGGCCCCTTAGGTCTTTGTCGTGTTCGTCACGAACGGTGAGGCGCGTTACGCGCCCTTGTCGCCGATGGCGTCAACCGGTCTTCAGGCTTTCGGGCCGTGCGGTCTGGTCGTCATCATCGTCGCCCAGTTCCAGGCGCTTGTAGCCTTCGACGCCGCCGCCCTGGTCTTCCGGCCATTCCAGCGTCATCAATTCGAAGCGCTGTTCCTCCGGGCCCCACAACACGACGACCGTCTGCAGCCACACGGCGATGCCTGACAGCAACGCGACGATCAGGCCGACGCACAGCACCGTCTTGATGATCCAGCGATGCGACAGGCCGACCAGCGATGGCGAGATTTCGTTCGACAGGAACGAGTCCCAAGCGAACAGGTAGCAGAAGTAGATCACCACAATGGTGTAGGGGATCATGAACAGCGACGTGCCGATGAACTCGATCCAGGCCTGGGTTTTGGTCTTCAGATGCATGCGCACCAGGTCGACCCGGACGTGCCGGTTACGCGTGAAGCCATACCCCAGCACGAGTGCGAACAGGGCTGTATGGAAATGCCATTGCAGCTCCTGCAGCATGGTCGACTGGAAATAGGTACTGACGTTTTCGACCAGGAAGATCTGCACCCATACGACCTTGCGCGAGAACACATCCCACATGGTGACCAGCACCAGCGGCAGGATGAAGTAGGCACCGCGGGCGCCGAACCATTCGACGACCACCTTCAGGCGTTCGGCGAAGACGACCAGCGAACTCGTGGACTCTTGTGACATTACTCAGTCTCCTCCCGTCAGCCGGCCAACCGGGCCAGCCACAACGCCGTTTCCGGATACGCCAGGACGATAATCACGCCGGCGACCTGGATCATCACGAAGGGGATAATCCCCCTGTAGATGTTCTGGATCTTCACTTCCTTCGGCGCGATGCCCTTCATGTAGAACAGTGCGAACCCGAATGGCGGTGTGAGGAACGATGTTTGCAGATTGACGGCGACCAGAACGGTGAACCAGTAGACGACCTCTTCCTGGGCGACGTGGTCGCCGAAGCTCAGGCCGGCGACCAGCGGTGCGAACACCGGCAGCACGATCAGCGTGATTTCGACCCAGTCGAGGAAGAAGCCGAGGAAGAACACGATCGCCATGATCAGGAACAGCAGGCCCCAGGAGCCGAGACCGGCTTCCAGGATCATCTCTTCGACCACGTCGTCGCCGCCCAGCGAGCGGAAGACGTAGGCAAAGCAGGTCGCGCTCATGACGATGAAGAAGATCATCGCGATGGTCAGCGCCGACGACTGGCACACGCCCTTGACGATGTCCCACTTCAGCGTGCCCTTGAACAGGGCCAGCACCATGGCGCCGAACGCGCCGACCGCACCGGCCTCACTCGGCGTGGCGAAGCCCAGCAGGATCGAGCCCTTGATGAAGGCGATCAGGAACACCGGCGGGAAGAAACCGCGAACCAGCAGCGGACCGAGCTCGTTCGGCGGCACGTAGAGCAGTTCCTTGGGCAGCGGCGGCGCCACCGTCGGCCGCACCGTGGCCCAGCCCGAGACGAACAACAGATACATGGCCGACAGCATCAGACCCGGCAGCACCGCGGCCATGAACAGCGTGCCGACCGAAATCGACAGCAGGTCGGCCATGATGATCAGCATGATCGACGGCGGGATCAGGATGCCCAGGGTGCCTGACGCAGCGATGACGCCGGTCGCCAGCGACTGGGCGTAACCCTGCTTCAGCATGGTCGGCAGGGCCAGCGCTGTCATCATCGTCACCGAGGCGCCGATGATGCCGGTCATCGCGGCCAGGATCGTGCCCATCACGGTGACGGCCAGCGCGAGTGCGCCGGGCACCTTGCGCAGCAGCACCTGACAGCAGAACAGCATTTCGTTGGCGATGCCGCTTCGCTCCATCATGGTGCCCATGAAGACGAAGGTCGGCACCGCGACCAGCACCAGGTTTTCCGCCGCCTGGCCCCAGATACGGGGCAGGAAGTTGAAGAACTCGACCAGCTGGAACATGTCCATGGCATAGCCGATCAAACCGAAGCCGATCGCCAGGCCGCCGAGGATGTAGGCCACCGGATAGCCGGTGAACAACAGCATCGCTAGCGACACGAACATGAAGATCGGCAAGTAATCCTGAAAGAAATAAAGCAATTCCATGGCGTTTCGCCTGTCCCTGCTACCGTCGCAAGCGCGCCGACGCGCGGCTTGTACGCTACGTCCGAGTCATCGTACCGGGTCGATGGTGTTGTTCTGTTGATCCGCCGCCGTGGCGAGAAACCTGCTCAACGCTCACGGTTTCGACAATCGCTTCGGCAGATCCGCTGACACCGGCACGTACGCAAAAACGCAACGTCTGGGCCCCGGCGGACCGGGACCCAGCGCTGCTTATCGTTGCCCTGTCATGACCAGGGATACTTTCCGGCCTAGTTCAGGTAGCCGTTGTCTTTCCAGATCTTGTAGTCGGCCCGGAACTTCGAATAGTTCTCGTAGACCCGCTTGAACAGCGGATCCTTGGCGACTTCTTCCTGGATCACCTCGTTCCAGGCGGCTTCCAGCTTCGCCAGATCGTCGTCGGACCAGCGGACGATTTCCACGCCCTTTGCCTGCAGTTCCTTCATCGCCTTGAACTGCTTGGCTTCCGAGCGGGTGAACGACCAGGTCACACTGTCGCCGCAGGCGGCTTCGATGATCGCGCGCTGCTGCTTGGTCAGCGGATCCCAACCCTTTTCCTTGTTCATCAGAAGCTCGCCAACCGAAGCCTGCTGATGCCAGCCCGGGAAGTAGTTGAACTTGGCGATCTGATAGAAGCCGAGGTCGAGGTCGATCGACGGCATGGAGAACTCGGTCGCGTCGATCACGCCACGCTCCAGCGCCGGATAAATGTCGGCACCGGCCAGCAGCTGGGTCGACACACCGATCTTGGTCATCACTTTGGCGCCGAGGCCGAAGAAGCGCATCTTCTTGCCCTTCAGCTCATCGATCGAGCCGAGCTTCTCGCGGAACCAGCCGGACGTCTCCGGTGCGATCAGCGAGCAATGCAGGCCGTGCACGCCATTCTCGTGATAGATCTCGTCGTAGATCTCGTCACCGCCGCCATATTCCAGCCAGGCGAGGATTTCGCCCGGACCCGGGCCAAACGGCACGGCGGTAAAGAAGGCCAACGCCGGAATTTTGCCAACGTGATAGCCCGCGGTCCCCCACATCGCGTCGATCGAACCGGCTTTCACCGCGTCCCAACCCTGCAGGGTCGGCACCAGCGCGCCCGGCTCGAAGAACTTGATCTTCATCGCGCCGCCGGACATGTCCTCGACCAGCGGCTCGTAGCGTGCCGCGACCTCGCCGATAATCGACAGCTTGCTGCCGAAAGCGCTCTGCATCTTCCAACGCAGGCGATCGACGGCATCGGCCGTAGATGTCAGGCTGGCCATGATGCCAGCCGCGACCACGACTGCTGCCGAGGATTTCAGAATCCCATTTAATTTCACGATAAACCTCCCTGTTGTCATGCAAGCGCATGCGTCAGGCGTATTTAATTGATTATGTCATCCGTGCGTCAACGGCTAATTTGTCGCCAATCAGTCACGGTGGGGTGTGCCGTCGCCGCCGAATTGCGCCAATAGGCGCACTTTGGCTGGGGCTTTTCGTTCTCACCTGTGTCGCTAATGTACGGAGGGAAGCGTGCGGAATTTGAACGGAACGGTCACCTGGATCACTGGCGGCGGCAGCGGAATCGGCAGGGCCGGGGCGGTGGCATTGGCGGCAGCCGGATCAACGGTGGTTGTATCGGGACGGCGCGAGGATGCATTGGCCGCGACGGTAGCCGAGGTGACGGCGGCTGGCGGCACCGGCAGCGCGTTAACGCTCGACGTCGCCGACAACGCCGCGGTGGAGGCTGCCGCGGCGGATATCGTGCAGCGTTATGGCCGCATCGACACTTTGGTCAATGCCGCCGGCATCAACATCGGCAAGCGCCGTTACAACGAAATGTCGGTCGACGACTGGCGCCTCGTGATCGATGTCAATCTGAACGGCGCCTACCAGTGCGTCGCGGCCGTCTTGCCGACCATGCGTGAACGGGGCGATGGCCTGATCATCAACATCTCGTCCTGGGCCGGGGTCTACAACTCCTACGTCGCCGGGCCTGCCTATGGCGCCTCCAAGCACGCCATGGTGTCGATGAACCACACCATCAACCTGGAGGAGTTCATGCACGGCATTCGCGCCTGCGTGATCTGCCCGGCGGAGGTGGCGACGGAAATTCTCGACCGCCGTCCGGTGCCGGTACCCGATGCGGCGCGTGCCCGCATGCTGCAGCCGGAGGATCTCGGTGAGACCATTCGTTTCGTGGCCGCCATGCCGGCCCACGCCTGCCTGAACGAGATCGTGATCAGCCCGACCTGGGACCGGGCTTACGACGGCGATGGGTCTGACCAGCGGCCGCAACCGCCGAAGAGCTGACCGGCGGCGCACCTGTTTGATCGACACCGGACCGATCCGTCACATAAGCTCGACCGGCAACATCGAGAACGGAGGGGATGGCCGATGTACGCGCCGCCGCCGGATATCGAGACCTGGGTCTTCGCGCAGGTGCCCGAAGGCCTGCGCCGCCGTGACCGGCCGTCGCAGTGGCTCAGCCTGCAGCAGCGCGGCCGGGCCATGGGCTCGTTCATCGAGGGGCCGTCGTTCGACCGGTCGGGCAATCTGTACATCGTCGACATCGCCCATGGCCGCGTGTTCCGCATCGGGCCGGATGGGGCGTTCGATGTCGTCGCCGACTATGATGGTCAGCCCAATGGCCTGAAGATCCATCGCGATGGTCGCGTCTTCATTGCCGATTACGCCAACGGCATCATGGAGCTCGACCCCGACAGCGGCCATGTCTCCGCCTATCTCGCGCGTGACCGCTTCCCGGATTTCAAGGGCTTCAACGATCTGTTTTTCGCCAGTAACGGCGACCTCTACTTCACCGACCAGGGCTATACCGGCGTGCACGATCCGACCGGCCGGCTCTGGCGCTATACCCACGATGGCCACCTCGACTGCCTGCTCGACAACGTGCCCAGCCCCAACGGTCTCGTCATGGCGCCGGACGAGAGCCAGCTCTACCTCGCCGTCACCCGCGCCAATGCGGTCTGGCGCGTGCCCTTCTTGCTTGACGGCACGCCGTCCAAGGTCGGTGTCTATCTTCAGCTTTCTGGCGCGGTCGGCCCGGATGGTCTCGCGATCAACGAGAAGGGCGAGTTGTTCGTCGCCCATGTCGGCGGCGGCAGCGTCTGGCAGTTCAACGCCAGTGGTGAGCCGATAGCGCGCATTCGCTCCTGCGCCGGACCGTTGACCACCAACATGGCATTCGGCGGCGCGGGCCACCGCACCCTGTTCATCACCGAGTCGTACAGTGGCAGCGTGCTCGCCGCCGATCTGGACGTGCCCGGCCAGACCATGTTTTCTCACCTCGACTAGACGTCCATCGAACCCGGCAGCGTTAAGGAGACGGCCATGCAGCGGTTTCAAGGCAAGACGGCATTGATCACCGGCGCCGGCAGCGGCATCGGCCTGGCCACGGCACGGCGGCTGCGCGGCGAGGGTTGCCACGTCGTCGCCGGCATTCTCGACGAAAGCCAGCGGCCGGCCCTCGGCGATATCGATGGCGAAGTGCTCGACGTGCGCGACCCCGACCAGTGGGACCGTGCGCTGCGCTATGTGGTCGAACGTCACGGCGGCCTTGACGTGCTGGTCAACGCCGCCGGCATCTGTCCGCTCGCTACGGCGGAGGAAACCACCGACCAGATCTGGCGCGACGTCATGTCCGTCAACCTGGACGGAACTTTTCAGGGCTGCCGGCGGGCCATCCCGCTGCTGCGGGAGCGCGGCGGTGGCGCCATCGTCAACGTTTCGTCGATCAACGGCATTCGCGGCAATCGCTCGATGGTGGCCTATTCCGCGACCAAGGGCGGCATCATCGCCATGACCATGGCGCTCGCCCTCGATCACGTCGACGACGGCATCCGCGTCAACTGCGTCTGCCCGGCGACGGTCGATACCGAAATGGTCCACCAGATGCTCAATCAGGCTGCCAATGTCGACGAGGCTCGCGCCGCCATCACCGGCAAGCACCCGATCGGCCGCATGGCACAGCCGGAGGAACTGGCCGCGGTGATTGCCTTCCTCGCCAGCGATGACGCGTCATTCATGACCGGCCTGACCATCCCGGTCGACGGTGGTCGCAGTATCCGCTGACCGGCTCGCCGCTGCGTTGGGCGTCGGGCGTCTGTTCGATCCAGCGAAGCCGGCGGGAAGGCGTTTCAACCGAGACCGTAGTCGCGGCCCCAGCCGAGGCCCTCGCGTGTGCCGGCGCGCGGTTTGTATTCGCAGCCGACCCAGCCGTCATAGCCGGCGTCGTCCATGACCTTGAACAGATAGGCGTAGTTGATTTCGCCGGCATCGGGTTCGAACCGGTCCGGCGGGTTGGCGATCTGGATATGGCCGATGTCGGGCAGGCAATCTCGGAACCGGTGGCTCAGATCGCCCTCCATGATCTGCACATGATAGACGTCGAACTGCAGCCGCAGGTTCGCCTTTTCCACCTCGGCGATGATTGCCCGGGCCTGTGTGCTGTTTTGCAGGAAGAAACCGGGCACATCCCTTTTGCCGTTGATCGGTTCGATCAGCAGGTTCAGGCCGTGCGGCGCGAGTTGGTCGGCGGCCCAGCCGAGATTCTTCCGGTAGGTGTCTTCATAGGCAGCACGTTCCGGCCCGTCGGCTGGTGCGAGGCCGGCGACGGCGTGAATGTTGCGGCAGTCGAGCGCCTGCGCGTACTCGATGGCCCGGCCGATGCCGTCCTGAAATTCGCCCTCCCGGCCGGGCAGACAGGCCAGACCGCGCTCGCCGTTGTCCCAGTCGCCTGCCGGCATGTTGATCAGCGCCTGTGTCAGCCCGGCGCCCTGCAGCCATGCCGCCAGGTCCTCCTTGCTGCGTACGTAAGGGAACAGGTATTCGACGCCGCGAAAACCGGCATCGGCTGCCGCCTGGAACCGGTCGGGAAATTCGACCTCGGTGAACAGGAACGTCAGGTTGGCGGCAAACTTCGGCATGTCGGATACTCCCCTCGGGCCGGTGCGGGCCGCAACTGTCGCACCTCTGGCCGACGTCCGACAAGCGCGGGCGCAGCCTCTCGCCATATCGCACCGTCGGCTGCCGGGTTGTCTCGACCCTGCCGGCATGCCACGTTCAGCGCCATGTGCAGGGGGCAGGGGCAGCCATGAGTGCAGGCTGGGCAAAAGGCGAATGGCAGGGCGACGATCTCGTGATCACCGCAGGTGGCGATTGGGACGTGCGCCATGCGGCCATTCTCGATGGTCAGCTTCGCCGTGTTGAGCCGGGTCATGGCCGCCGGCTTCGGTTCGATCTGGCATCGGTCGAACGGCTGGACACCGCCGGCGCCTGGCTGGTGCATCGAACCGTCAAGCAGTATGCGGAAACCGGCGTCGAAACGTCGCTGTCGGGACTGAAGCCGGTACAGCAGGCTATGCTGGAGCAGGTTTCGCGCAGCGATCGGCCCTGCGATATCGTCCCGCCGTCGCGCAATGCGCTCGTCGCCATCGTCGAGCGGGTCGGCCTCGCGACGGTCAGCATCGCGACCGAGGCGAAGATCGTCGTCGGTTTCTTCGGTTTGATCCTCGCCGTGCTCGGGCGCTCGCTGGTGCAGCCCTGGCGCATCCGCTGGACACCGCTCATTCACCATATGGAAAAGGTCGGCCTGAACGCGCTACCGATCGTCGCGCTGATCTCTTTCCTCATCGGCGTTGTCCTCGCCTATCAGGGCGCGACGCAGCTGCAGCGCTTCGGTGCCGACATTTTCGTCGTCGACCTGATCGCCGTGTCGATCCTGCGTGAGATCGGCATCCTGCTGACCGCCATTGTGATCGCCGGCCGTTCGGGCAGCGCCTTCACGGCGGAGATCGGCACCATGATGGTGCATGAAGAAGTCGACGCCATGCGCACGCTGGGCCTCGATCCGATCGAGGTGCTGGTCCTGCCGCGGTTGCTGGCGCTGGTGCTCACGTTGCCGATGCTGGCTTTCCTGGCGGATATGATGGGTCTTCTGGGCGGCATGCTGATGGCGTGGATCTCGCTCGACCTGTCGCCCGGACTGTTCATCGAGCGGCTGAATGGTGCCGTTTCGCTCTGGTCGTTCTGGATCGGCATCATCAAGGCGCCGGTTTTTGCCTTCCTGATTGCCATGGTCGGCTGCCTCGAAGGGCTGCGCGCCCAGCGTAGCGCTGAGAGTGTCGGCCTGCAGACGACCCGCTCGGTCGTGACGTCGATCTTCCTGGTCATCGTTGTCGATGCCATCTTCTCCGTTTTCTTCGCCGCCGTGGGGGTGTGACGATGGTGGTGCCGCCGTCAGGTGACGACGCGATCATCCGCATCCGTGGTCTGCGCACCCAGTTCGGTACCCATGTGGTGCACGACAGTCTCGACCTCGACGTCTGGCGCGGCGAAATTCTCGGCGTGGTCGGCGGGTCGGGCACCGGCAAGTCGGTGCTGTTGCGCGCCATCATCGGCCTCGTGACGCCTGCGGCGGGGCGGATCGAGGTGTTCGGCCAGGACCTGGCGCAGCTGCCGCCCGATGAACGCCGCCAGTTCGAGCAGCGTTGGGGTGTGCTGTTTCAGGATGGTGCGCTGTTTTCGTCGCTCACCGTAGCGCAGAATATTCAGGTGCCGTTGAAGGAGCATCTGAATCTGCCACAGACGCTGATGGACGAAATCGCCGCACTGAAGGTGGCGATGGTCGGCCTGCCGCCGGATGCCGGTGCCAAGTATCCATCCGAACTGTCGGGCGGTATGCGCAAGCGCGCAGGACTGGCGCGGGCTCTGGCGCTCGATCCGGAGCTGTTGTTCCTCGACGAACCGACCGCCGGCCTCGATCCGATCGGCGCGGCAAATTTCGACAACCTGATCCGCAGCCTGCAGCGCAGCCTCGGGCTCACCGTGTTTATGGTCACCCACGACCTCGATAGCCTGCACGCGATCTGCGACCGGATCGCGGTGCTGGCGGAGAAGCAGGTACTTGTGGTCGGGCCGATGTCCGACATGCTGCAGCAGACCCATCCCTGGATCCGCGAATACTTCCACGGTCCGCGGGCGCGGGCGGCACTTGGCGATACGGCCGGCGTGTCGTAAAAGCGGCAATCGGCGCAGGGGGATACGTCAGACATCATGGAGACGCGAGCCAACCATCTCGTCATCGGCGCCTTTTCCCTGGCGGTGATCGCGGCGCTGTTCGCTTTCGTGATCTGGCTCGCCAAGGTCGACATCGATCGGGAGTTTGCGACCTACCACATCTTCTTCGAGGAGGCGGTCTCCGGCCTCTCGGTCGGCTCGGATGTACGCTACAACGGCATTCCCGTCGGCACGGTCATTGCCCTCGACATCGATCCCGGCAATCCCTCACGTGTGCGCGCCACGGTTGAGATTGGCAGCGGCACCGTCATCCGTGCCGATACCATCGCCAGTCTTGAGCTGCAGGGCATCACCGGGCTCTCGTTCATTCAGTTGTCCGGCGGCAGCGTCGGCGCGGCGGTGCTGGAAGCCGGCGACGACGATGAGCCGCCGGAGATCCGATCTGCCCGGTCGACCATTCAGGAACTGTTTGCCGGCGCACCCGAACTGATCAACCGTTTCATTGTCCTGGTCAACGAACTGCAGTTGCTGGTCGGGCCGGAAAACCGACAGGCGATCACCAATATCATCGGCAACGTCGAGGACATCAGCAATCGCCTGGCCTCGCGCGGCGACGAGATCGAACAGCTCATCGTCAATATGCAGGAGACGACGGCGGCAATGAAGACGGCGGCGCAGCAATTGGATTCGGTCATGGTTCAGTTCGCCGAACTGGCCGACAGCACTGACGACACCTTGGCGGTCGCCCGTGGCACGCTGACCACCGTCGATGACATGGTCGATCGGGACTTGCGGCAGACTCTGGTCAGTTTCCGCGACGCCGGTAACAGGTTCGAACGTCTCGCGTCTGAGCTTGAGGGGATGGTTGCGGAAAACCGCGAACCGCTGGCCGTATTCACCGAAGACGGTTTGGTTCAGTTCACCCGGTTCATTGAGGAGGCGCGGCTGCTGGTCGCCAGTACAAGTCGACTGGTCGAAGAAATCGAAAGCGACCCGACCCAGTTTCTTTTCGGTGATCAGCAAAGCGGGTTCGAGGCACGATGATTGGATCACTGACTGTTTCGCTACGATCGCGCTGCCGTTTCGTGTCGCGGGTGGCCGCGCTCGGTGCCGCGTTCCTGTTGTTGGCCGGTTGCGAAGGGTTGCTGCCGGGTATCGGCGGCCCGCCGCCGGATCTCTACACCTTGACGCCGAAAAGCAGTTTCGAGACCGATCTGCCGCAGATCGAAGCACAGTTGGTCGTGGAAGAGCCGTTTGCGGCCGGCGGGTTGAACACCGATCGAATTGTGTTGAGCGATAGGCCGACGCAACTCAAATACTTCGCCGGTTCGAAATGGACCGAGCGCGCGCCGCGCATGATCCAGACGCTGATGGTGGAGAGTTTCGAGAATACCGGCCGCATCGTCGCCGTCGGCCGCCAGGCCATCGGCCTGCGCTCGGACTACAATCTGAAGAGCGAACTACGCGAATTCCAGGCGGAGTATTATCACGGCGATACCCGTCCAACGGTGCGCGTGCGGCTCAACGTCAAACTGGTTAAACAGCCGCGCCGCGTCATCGTCGCATCTGAGACGTTCGAGGCGGCACTGCAGGCCGAAGGCACGAAGATGCCGGAAATCGTTGCCGCCTATGACGAGGCCCTGGGCCGGGTGTTGCGCCGCGCCGTCGGCTGGACCTTGCGCACGATGTAGCCGTGCCGCCGGTCCGGCGCGGCGCACGACGGTTTCGTTTCCATCCTTTTCAAGGCTGGTCGCCGTTGCGGTGCTTTGGCATCATCGTCGCAACTGGCAACAAGCAAGAAACCGAAGGCGGAAACCATCATGAAGCTGTCGCGTGACAAATCCACCTGGACGCTGGTCGACCTCGTCCGCCGCCAGGGCAAGGCCCATGGCGAGCGTGAGTATATGTCGTTCGAACATGGCACCTCGCTGACCTTTGCCGGCCTCGACCGGCAGTCCGACGAACTTGCTCGCGTTCTCGCGACGTTCGACGTCGGCACCGGCGACCGCGTGTTGGCGCTGGTGAAGAACCGCATCGAATTCATGATCATGATGATCGCGACGCAAAAGCTCGGCGCGATCTTTGTGCCGATCAACACCGAACTGAAGGGTGCCTTCCTGCAGCATCAGTTGAAGAACGCCGAACCGAGGGTGGTGTTCGTCGATACGGAGCTGGCGGACGCCTTCGATGGCGTCGAGGCCGGCGAAGCGCCGATTGCCGCAGCTGTGTTCGTGGCCGGCGGCGTGCCAGCGAATGTGCCGGCTGTTTTCAACAAGGTGCGTCAGCTCACCTACGAGCAGTTCGTTGGGATGGAGCCGGCGCCTGCTGATGTCCTGGTCGAGCCCGGCCCGCACGACATCGCCTGCATCATGTACACGTCCGGCACCACCGGGCCGTCGAAGGGCGTGTTGATGCCGCATGCGCATGTCTATCTGTTCGCGCTGGGTACGGTCGAGGTGCTGAACCTCTCCACGGAGGATCGCTACTACGTCAGCATGCCGCTATTCCACATCAACGCGTTGGGGATGCAGGTGCTCGGCTCGCTGATGGCGGGCGCCTGGATCTACTGCGTCGAACGCTTCAGTCCGAACCGTTGGCTCGATGACGTCCGCACCAGCGGGGCGACCGTCACCAACGCACTCGGCGTAATGCCCGAGTTCATCTTCCGCACCGAGCCGACGCCTAACGACCGGGACAACCGGCTCTCCCGCATCATGGCGGTACCCATCGCCGCCGAATGGGGCGAGGCGTTCGAAAAACGCTTCGGTCTGAAAATCATCCAGGGCTTCGGCATGACCGAATGCAACATTCCCTGCTACACCCAGCCGGACGATCCATTGTTGCCCGGCTGCGCCGGTCACGTCCTGGATGAGTTCTTCGAGGTCCGCGTCGTCGACCCCGACAACGACGAACCGCTGCCGGTGGGCCAGACCGGCGAAATCGTCATCCGGCCGACGGAACCGGGCTGCTTCATGCAGGGTTACTTCCGCATGCCCGACCGTACGGTCGAGGCGTGGCGCAATCTCTGGTTCCACACCGGTGATGCCGGCCGTTTCGACGAGGACGGTCGGCTGTTCTTCATCGACCGCATCAAGGACTGCATCCGACGCCGTGGCGAAAACATCTCGGCGTTCGAGGTTGAGCAGGTGCTGAACAACCACCCCTCGGTGGCCGAGAGTGCGGTGATCGGCGTGAAAGTCGAGGGCGCCGGCGGCGAAGAGGAAGTGAAGGCGCTGGTGGTTGCCGATGCCGGCGCCAATATCGACAACGTCGGGCTGCTCGACTTCTGCGTCGAACGCATCCCGCGCTACGCCGTGCCGCGTTTCGTCGAACTGGTCGGCGAGTTGCCGAAGACCGCGACCGGCAAGATCCAGAAGCAGGCGCTGCGCGAGGCCGGCCTCACCCAACACACCTGGGACCGCGAAAGCGTCGGCTACAAGATTGCCCGGCGCTGACCGCACAGGTCCGAAACGAGAGCAGGGGCAATGGATATCCAGGCATTTCGCGAAACGCTCACGGGCGCGGCGCCGCCGGACGGCCTGTCGCAGGCCTTACAGGCGCTGTGGCATGATGCTAATGGCGATTGGGAGAGGGCACACGAATGTGCGCAGGCCCAGGATGATGCCGCTGGCGCCTGGGTCCATGCCTATCTGCACAGGGTGGAGGGCGATCTGTCGAACGCACGCTACTGGTACAAACGCGCCGACAAGCCCGCTGCCGACGGCCCGCTGCCTGACGAATGGCAGGCCATTGCCGAGGCGCTTTTGGCCGCCTGAGGCAGTGCGTCAAAAACCCGCGTCAGGGTCCTTCAGATATTCCAGCTCTTCCGGAGTCGAGGTTCGGCCCAGCGCGGCGTTGCGGTGCGGGAAGCGCCCGAACCGCTCGATCAGCTCCATATGCGCCAGGCCGTACTTCGCCATCTCCGGCCCGCGTTCGGTATCGGCGAAGCGCACCAGCAGGTCCTGGTAACGCTGCTGGTCGGCCAGATCTTCCGAATGCTCGAACGGCAGATAGCAGAAATGTGCCGGAATGGCGCCGAGGTCGCGGTCGACGCCGCGGTCGATCGCGTCTTTCACCATGGCGAGGATCTTTTCGTCGGTGGCGAAGGCACGCGCGCTGCCGCGGAACATGTTGCGCGGAAACTGGTCCAGCAAAATGCATAAGGCCAGCATGCCGTCCGCATCGAGCGCCCAATGGTCGAGGTCGCCGCGCGCCGCTGCCTCGTAGGTGGCGAGGAAGCGCTCGCGGATCTGGCCATCGAAGTCACTTTCGCCTTCGTGCTGCTTGGCGAACCAGATCTCGCGCTTACGCCCGCGTTCCGCCGTACCGGGCATGCCGAACCAGAAGTCCAGCACCGCGCGCCGGCTGCGCACGCCCTCGGCCGCCAGCGCGCACTCGCGCTGATAGCCTTCGATGCGCCGGCGCCAGTCGTCGGGGAACGGCATGGCGCTGATCTGCGGCGAGTTGACCTCTTCGGTCAGCACGTGCGTCATCACCCCGGCGTAACACAGCCCGCCATCGGCTTTACGGCCCTCGATACGGTAGGCGATGGAGCTGGTACCCAGCCGCTCGATGGTTACAGCCACGTCCATGCGGTCGCCGACCACGACCGGCGCCATCAGGTCGAGCTGCACCGACACAGCCGGGTTGCCCATGTTCCGCGCCTTGATCTCGTACCAGTTGGTGCCAAGTACCTCTTCCCACCAGACTTCGATGGCCTCCTGCGCGAAGTCGATGAACTTGGCGACATAGCCGATCTCGGCGGTGTCGCTGTCGCCCCAGTTCAGCCGTCGGCGAACGGTGAAGGGGATGTCCTGCTGCGGGCGATAGCCGGCAAAGCCGGCCTCCGGTATGGCGTCGGCGCTCTCGCTCGTCACGTTCGGTGTACTCCTGGTCGGGCGACGTCGGTGGATGGTCGGCTGGGTCAGATCGCGTCGAAGGCACCGCCGCGGCCCTTGCCGGCGGCGAACCGGCCGGCGCCCTTGGCCGCTTCTTCCAGCAGCGGTTTCATGCCACCGCGGGCTTCCGCTTGCAATGCCGCTGCCTGCGGCATCTCCCACTGCTGGTAACTCGACAGCCGGTCGGCCCGCATACAGAGTTCCGGGAAGCGCGCGATCTCCGTCGCGAGAGCAATCGCCGCCTCGTGTGCCGTACCCGGCGCCACCATCCGGTTGGCGAGGCCCCAGTCGAGCGCTTCCGGGGTCATGACCGGGCGGCCGGTCAGGATCATGTCGAGCGCGCGCGACTGGCCGATGAGCCGCGGCAGCCGCACCGTGCCGCCGTCGATCAGCGGCACGCCCCAGCGCCGGCAGAACACGCCGAAGGTTGCGGTCTCCTCGGCCACTCGCATGTCGCACCACAGCGCCAGTTCCAGGCCGCCGGCCACGGCATAGCCGTCGATTGCGGCGATCACCGGCTTGTCGAGCAGACGCCGCGTCGGCCCCATCGGGCCTTCGCCATCGGGATCGAACGGCGCCCGGCGTTCTGGCGCTGCCGCCTCCTTCAGGTCGTAGCCGGCGCAGAAATAGCCGCCGGTGCCGCCCAGCACGGCGACCTTCTGGTCGTCGTCGGCAGCGAAAGCATCGAACGCCTCGCGCAGCGCCACCGCCGTCTCGCCATTTACGCAGTTGCGCACTTCCGGCCGGTCGATCAGTACCATCGTCACCGGTCCGTGCCGTTCCACCTTCACGCTCATGCCGTACTCCCGCTGTTCGGCGCCCCGCCGGCCGCCATGTTAGAGCGTTTTCTGCCCGCGCGGAATTGAGACCGGCCCACGTGCCCGTCCAGGAAAAGCGCCGGCGCCGACATCTCAGGTCGCCAGCACCGGCTGTTCTGCCAGGCGCGGGACCGGCGATAGCAGGATCACCAGCGCCTGCAGCAGGAAGCCGGCGGCCGCCAGGACCAGCACGCTCTCGGCCCCGAAGGCGCCGCCGACGGCGCCGCCCAGCGCCGCGCCCACCGGCCGGGCGCCATAGGCCATGATGTTGATCGCACTGGCCCGGCCCAGCAACGCCGGTGGCGTCACTGTCTGCCGCAATGTAGTGGTCGAGATCACCCAGAGGATCGGCCCGGCACCCATCAACAGGAAACTCAGGCCCGCCAGCACTACCGTCGGCCACCATATCGTCGCCATCATGCATAGGGCGGCGATGAAACCGGTTACCGGTCCGATGGCGACGACAGTGCCGAAGCGAAACGTCCGCAATACCCTGCCGCTGAGGCTCGCGCCGACGATCATGCCCAGGCCGTAGAGCCCCAGGCTCATGCCGACCATACCGGCCGACAGGCCGAGGTGATGCACCGCATAGGGCACGTAAACCGCCTGCAGCGCGAAAAACGCGGCGCCGAAGATGAACTGGGTGATGAACACCGGCCGCAGCATTCTGTGCCCGAACACGAACACGGCGCCCTCGCGCAGATCGGCCCACGGGTCTGTCGCCGATCGCGCGGTGCGTGCCGGTTCCGGCAACCGCCTCAGCAGCAATGCGGCCCACAGCGACAAGGCCGCGGCGACGGCGAAGGTGGCACTGCCGCCGATCCAGCCGATCAGTATGCCGGCGATGGCCGGCCCGGCCGCGAAGGCCATGGTCCGCGCCAGTTCGATGCGACCGTTTGCCGTGGCCAGATGCGCGGCCGGGACCAGCGCCGGCACCATCGCCGGGGCGGCGACCGAATAGACGACCGTACCGCAGGCGCCGATGAACCCCAGCACCGCCAACAGCGGCCAATTCAGCCAGCCGAGCACTGCCAGCACCGGAATAGCGACCAGCGACAGGGTGCGCGTCGCCTCGGCGAGCACCATGAGTTGCCGGCGCGACATCCGGTCGGCCAGCAGGCCGGCCGGGATCGCCAGCAGCAGGAACGGCAGGGTCTGCGCCGTCTGCAGGGCGCCGGTCTCGGCCGGTCCGGCGGCGAACGCCAGCACGGCAATGATCGGCGCCGCGGCCAGCGCGATCTGTTCGGCGGACTGGGCGGCCAGGTTCGACCAGGCAAGCGGCCGGAAACTGGCCGGCAGGCGGGCAGGGGATGAAGACGGCATCGGGCGGCACCTCGGCGGATTGACGATGGCCGCACCCTAGGCCCGTCGCCACGCCCGCCGCGTCCCGGTTCTTGCCGCCGAATTCCTGCTCGCCGCCCCGTTCCTTCAAGGCGCGGTGATGCCGCTTTACTGGATGCCCGTCGGTGGCGCCGTCATCGGCTCCGTGCCCAGGAACACCGCGCGCACGAAGCTGCGGAACAGCATCACCTGTCCCGGCAGTACCTGCGCGTCGCCGACGACCTTGGAGATGACGATACCGCCGTCTACCAGCACCGAGGCCATGTCGGCCAGGTCGTTCAGGTCCACGTCGATCTTTGGCGGGTAGCGTGCGGCAATCTCATCGAACCGCTGGCGGAAGCGCGCGCGCCAGCGCAGCACGCCGACCCGGTTCAACGCCCGCACATCGCGGTTGAACAGCTGTTCCTGATAGCAGAAGGAGGCGACCAGACAGCCCGGATGGCCGTTCGGCAGGTCGGACATCAACTCTGCGAACATCTTCAGTCCGACCAGAAAGCCGTGCAGCGGATCCTCGTCCAGTTCGTCGGCGCGCGCGAACAAGTCGTCCAGCAGGGTCTCCTCGCGCGCCAGATAGCGTTCGAGCAGCGCTTTCGCCAACTCACCCTTGTCCTTGAAATGGTAGAAGAAACCGCTCTTGGTGATGCCCACCCCTGCGATCAGTTCCTCGATCGATGTTGCGGCGAAGCCTTTCTCCAACACGGCCGTCTCCGCCAGATCCATCAATCGCTCGCGGGTATCGCACCCCCGGCGCTGCGCCATCGCTGTCATGGTTGCTGCCCCCTCAAGTTGGCGGTTTACCGCCAATGCCGTCGCCCCGTTGCTTCACTGCACCGCAGGTGCAGTTGAAAGCCAGCTGGTTCGACAATTCACCTATAAAGATCCGATATAGTCACATCAATCATATTGCTAATCAGCCCATTTAGGGTCGCTCGCCGACTTTACCAAGGGTCGCTGGTTGCCGCACGCGCGCCTGCTTACGTGATCCGGCAACCGTTGGCCGCGGTGGCCAGCGGTTTGCAGGAGGGACCAACCGACATGGCTAAGTACCGGGATCGTTTACCGCAGTGCGAAGGCGGCCTGTTTTTGACCGATGGCGGCATTGAGACGACGCTGATCTTTCACGATGGCCTCGATCTGCCCTATTTCGCCGCGTTCGACCTGTTGCGCACCGCGCACGGTCGCAACACGCTGCGCCACTATTTCACGCGACACGCCACTATCGCCCGAACCGATGGTTTGGGTTTCATTCTTGAAAGCCCGACTTGGCGGGCAAGTCCCGACTGGGCCGGCCGGATCGGCTACTCTGCCGCCGATCTTGACCGCGCCAACCGGCAGGCGATCGATCTGCTGCGTGAAGTGCGCGACGACCTGGAGACGACGTCGAGTCCGATGGTGATTAGTGGATGCGTCGGCCCGCGCGGCGACGGCTACGACCCGGCGGAGGTGATGTCGGTGCCCGACGCATTGGATTATCACGCCACGCAGATCGGCACTTTTGCCGACACGGCGGCGGACGTGATAACCGCCATCACCATGACCAACGTGCCGGAGGCCATCGGCGTGACCCGCGCTGCCGGTGAAGCCGGTATGCCTGTGGTGATCTCCTTCACGGTGGAGACCGATGGCACTCTGCCGACAGGTCAGGCTCTTGATGAGGCGATCAGCGAGGTCGATGCCGAAACCGATGCAGCACCGGCCTACTTCATGGTGAACTGCGCCCATCCCAGCCACTTCGACCGGACGTTCGCGGACGGCACGCCCGACTGGCTGGAGCGCGTGGGCGGTATCCGTGCCAACGCCTCGCGTTGCAGTCATGCGGAGCTCGACGCGGCGACCGAACTCGACGATGGCAATCCGGTGGAACTGGGCGGCGAATACCGTAGTCTGCTGACCGATTACCCGCATATCAGGGTGCTGGGCGGTTGTTGTGGCACTGACCATCGCCACATCGAACAGATCAGCCAGGCCTGCCGAGCCGCTTAGTTGAACGGACGTTGATGGGGAGGGGGGCGTTCGGTCCCCTTCCTCAGCCCTGCGGCGTCACACGGTAGCCGACGCGGGGGAAGTGCACGCATACGGTGCCGACCCGCGGGTCGTCGCGCTTGATGGCGATGTGATCCCGGCTGCTGCCATGAACGATACCGGCGATCGGCGTTTCTTCGCTGTCGACGTCGGGCGCCACCGTGACCGGCTGACCCGGTTTCAGTCCCTGCGGGTCCTGCTCGTCGATGCGGGCGGCGCAGAACGGCGCACTGTCCCGGGCAATGTCCAGGGCCGCAGCCGCTGACAGGTCGGTCCACCTGCCGTGGCCGATATCCCGCACCCGCTGTTCCCAGGCCTGCAGATCGGGAAATTCCGACAACAGCGCCGGTCCGCCGGCCCAGCGCCCATGTATGAACCAGACGACGTGGTAGGCGAGCGCGTCCGGCAAACCCGGCTCGTCACCCAGGAGAAAACGCCGCCCGGCCGCGATGCGGGCATCGATCCAGCCGAACTGCGCCCTGACTTGGGCCACATGATGCGGCAGGTCGGCATGAGCCCGGCGCAGCCCTTCGGCCCAGTCGGGTCCGAGGTACAGGCGGCCACGGTCGGCGGCAAAGTCCTGCGGCAGGGCGTTGCCGGCTGCGGCCAGCACCAGCGTCACCGCGGCATCGAACAGCGATCCGTCGGTCCAGCGGCTGGCGCCCCAGGCGAGGCCGTCGGCGCCGCCGGGAAACAGTGTCGGTTCCGGATAGCGGCGTTCCAGTTCGCGCAGGATGCACTGGCTGTCACAGTAGATATCGGCGCCGATCTGCATGACCGGCGTGCGCCGGTACCCGCCGGTCAGCGGCACCAGATCCGGTTTCGGGGGCAGCCGCGGTATCTCGACCGACTGCCAGTCCAGCCCCTTGATACCGAGCGCGACACGGACCTTCTCGGCCACCGGTGACTGGGGATAGTTGTGCAGGATGATGCCGCTCACGCGCAAAGCCTCCGTGCTGACGCAGTTGTGCCGGCACGGCAGCGGTACCTGCCGGCGGCGATCGAGGCCCCTTCAAGCGGGTTGTTATCCTCGACCGGCCGTCGGGCGGCAAATCAAAGCGGGCTCACGCCTGCGTGTGCGGGTGAGCCGCCTCAGCTTAGGCTCTGGTACACCTGTGTTTCAAAGGCATCGAACAGCGGCAGCGACTTCTCGTCGGCAAACGGCAGAATTTGCGTCAGATAGGCGCCGCCGATGCCGGTCTCCCGGTCGATCCAGTAGTAGGAGTTCGCCAGTCCGGCCCACGACAGGCTGCCGGCGGGGCGGCCGCTGGGCGCCGTCTGCGTGTTGATCTGGAAACTCAGGCCCCAGGTCTTCTCCATGCCGGGGAAGAACTCGGCGTCGTTCGACAGATCCGGGTTGACCGTCTTCAACTCGCACACCCGGCAGTCGCCCATCTGGTTCTGCGCCATCATCGCCACGGTCTCCGGCTTCAACACCTGGTTCCCGTTGGCGGTGCCGTCATTGAGGATCATGCGGACGAACTTCAGATAGTCGCCGACGGTGGAGTAGAGCCCACCGCCGCCCATCTCGAATTCCGGATTCTGTTCCAGTTCCAGATCGAGCGGGTCGAAACTGCCGTCGTCGGTGCGGGCGTGAATCTTCGCCAGCCGCAGCCGCATGTCCGGTGTGATCTTGAAGGCGGTGCTGTCCATGCCCATCGGGTCGAGCAGGTTCGCCTTCATGTAAGCGCCGAGACGTTGGCCACTGACGTTCTCGACCACCTTGCCGGCCCAATCGATGTTGATGCCGTAGTACCAGCGCTCGCCCGGGTCGAACAGCAGCGGCGTCAGCAGGGCGGCGTTTTCGCACGTGGTGACGCCCGGCAGGCCCTTGGCCTCCTGGTATTTGACGATATCGTCATTCCAGATTTCGTAGCCGTATCCGGCGGTATGCGTGAGCAGATGACGTAGCGTAACCGGGCGTTTCGGGGGCCGCGTGACCGGTTGGCCATCGCCGTCGAAGCCTTCCAGTACCTGAACACTGCCCAGTTCCGGCGCCCAAGCGCTGGCCGGGCTGTCCAGATCCGCGCGGCCCTGTTCCACCAGCTGCATCGCGGCGGCCCCGGTGACGGCCTTGGTCATCGACGCGATCCAACCGACCGTGTCCGGCGTCATCGTGACGCCACCGCCGGCGACCCGCTCGCCAAACCCGCCTTCGTACACCACGCCCTCGCGGTCGGTGACCGCGGCGACGACGCCTGGCACGTCGCCGGCGTTCACCGCATTTTGCAGGACTGCGTCGCAAGCTTGCTTTATCGACATTCTGACCTCCCCAATGCTGCTCATCCCCCCCAATAGGCGCAGGCCACCCGATGGCAATCGTTTGGTCGGGTGGTCGCGCCGCGGCAGCCTGTCGCAATGGACGAGGCTGCCACTGACGACAGTCTGCGCCGCGGGGCGGTGTTATGGCAATCGGAAGTGGTGCTTTTGTCGTTCTATGGGCGCTTCAGGCGCAGCATCAGCAGGCCGAACAGCCAAGCCGCGCCGGCGCCCAGAAGCAATATCGCGGCGATGCGCAAAACGTCCAGCATACTGCTGCTGTAGGGTGCGAAGCCGGCGATCAGGACGGCGCAGGCCACCAGGAATGCCGCGCACAGGCGCGACAGCCACATCAGCACCATGGCCGTGCCGGGCTTTTCCGGTGTGCCTGTCCGGCGGGACATGGTCAGTTTTGGCGTGCCATGGTTTCGAGCATTTCCGCCATCATCGCATGCAGCTTCTGGATCGCTTTCAGCGGCCGGACCATCACCTTGAAGTCGGTGATGCGGCCGTCGGCGTCCCACTCGATCATGTCGATGCCGTTGATGAAGATGCCGTCGATCTCCGTGGTGAATTCGAGCACGGCACGGTCGCCGCAGTCGAGTTCGCGCACGTAGGTGAACTTATCGCCGCCCAGCACGTTGCCGGCGGCGGACAGATAGGCCGTGGTGATGGCCCGGCCGCGCTGCGGCGTATGCACGACGGGAGAGTGGAAGACGACGTCGTCGGCCAGCAGCGGCGTCAGCGTTTCCGCATTGTGTACATCCGCGGCGATGAAATCCATCCAGCGTTGCAGGTTCGGTGATCGCATCGTCGGTCCTCGTGCCTTGCGTCTTACCCCGGGGCAACATATCGCGCCATGGCGCCGATCGCATCCGCTGACCGCGGCCGGCAACGGTGGCGCGCCAATATCAACATAGATTTTCTAATCTGAAGTGCAGAACTTCCCGTTTGCGCTTTCGGTCCAGGCTGCCAATCTATGGCGGGTAACGGGGCCAGGTTGGTTAAGTGTGCAGCCGACCTGGCCCGGTTCACCGAACATCCGGCGGCAGATTTGTTTAGATTTGCTTTCCATATCGCCGCTGCATCTTGAGGAGGGTTGCACCCATGTTCCATCGCCACGATACGCGCAGTTTACAGCCTGCCGCCGCCGAGATGAGCCACGGCGGTGCCTGGCAGGTCGCCTACAACGACTATGAAGTCGCGATCCATCGCGGTTTGCGCATGCGCTCGGAAATGGCGCGTGAACTGGTCGGCGGCCTTGGCCGCGCCGTGGCCGGCCTGTTTCGCCGCTGACCGCGCATCCGGCGGCGGCTGTCCGCCGGTCGCCGCACCCGCACGCATTCAACCCCATTGCAGCTCCGGGAGCCCTCGCCATGAGCCTCGCCACCGTCATCGACGCCCCTGCTACCGTCCCGCAGGCCGCGCCGGCCCTTGAAGCGGCATTGAACTTCATCGTCCCGCAGGCCGAGAAGCCCTATTTCAAAAGCTCCGCGCTGACCGGCGGCGATCCCGAGGTGCACTTCCGCACCGAACCGCGCCGGGTCCGGCTGCACGACATGCGCGTGGCCGCGGAGGAGCTGTCGCTCGACCGCCAGGGGTTTGAACTGCTGACCTATCCGACGACCGTGGCCGACCTGTATGACGACACGGCGATCAAGACGGTCTACGAACTGGAGATCGATACGTTGCTGAAGGCGGCGACCGGCGCGGACCGGGTGGCGATCTTCGATCACACCCGCCGGTCCGATGCCGCCAGCGGCGCTGCCAATCCTGACGGCGCGCGCGGACCCGCCAGCCGGGTGCATGTCGACTACACCGTAAAGTCCGGCCCGGTGCGCGCCGCCGATGCCCTCGGCCAGGACGAGGTCGACCGCATCCTGTCGACCGGCGGGCGGATCGTGCAGGTCAACGTCTGGCGGCCGATCCGTGGGCCGGTGCAGCGCGCGCCGCTGGCGCTGGCCGATGCCGCCAGCGTCGCGCCGGACGAGCTGGTCGCCACCGACCAGATCTTCCCCGACCGCACCGGCGAGATCTATCAGGTCGCCCACGGCGCCAAACAGCGCTGGTACTGGGCGCCGGCGATGCAGCGCGACGAGGTCATCCTGATCAAGGGCTGGGACAGCCTCGACGACGGCCGCGCCCGCTTCACGCCGCACGGCGCCTTCGACCTGCCGGTCCAGTCCGCCGACGTGCCGCCGCGCGAAAGCATCGAGACGCGGACATACTTGGTGTTTGAGGGTTAGCAACCTTCACCACCCCGCGCCCCCACCCGGCCACCCATAAGGATACTCACGTGGGTGGCCGGGTGGGGGCGCGGGGCGGTGAAGGGCGCGCCAAGCGGGACAGCTAGTTCAACGCGTCCGGCGCGCAACAGAGTAGACCAGTCTCCCCTGGCCGGGGTCGATCGCACGGCGGTGTCAGCCTCCCCGCCACCGCGTCGGCCCCGGCCGTTTCCCCTGACACGCCTTTCAGTAGCCTCCACCCCACCGGTTGCCCAATTCCTTGCCGATGTGACGCCCGTTCCGCTCGATATCTTGGACGGTCTTGCCGGTTTCCTTTTGGAACGCTGATAGCGACAAGCGGTTCCATGAACCGTCCGCTTCTAGCTGATAGAGTCGGTGCGTCGGCGGGCCGTTGTTTCCCAGTGCCTCTGTCTTGACGACGACATACTTTTGGCCGTCGTAAGCATAACTGTTGACCTCTCGCTTCAAGCACGCGGCCAGTGGCAGCGCCAGAAGCGCTATCGCGATCAGTCGCAACATCCGTCCGTATCCCTTGTATTCCGCGGTACCGCAATCGTCTTCGAGCCTGACAAACCGGTGCCGTGCCGTCGTCACCAGATCTGGTGAGAGACTTGCACGTGCTGCTTCCTTCGCGGATCATCCGGGCCAGTGGGCGACAGCGGGACTATGGATGTGGCTGATTACGACCGAATGCTCGACATTGCCGACCGGGCCTATGCTGCGGCGCTGGGCGAGGCGGCATGGGCGCCGGCGCTAACCCGGTTGGCGGACCTGTTGGGCGGCGCGGCGGTGAGCGTGGAGGCCGCCGAGCGGGCGACCGGCCGGGCGCTCTACCTCGACGGTGCACGGCTCGATCCCGCTAGCGCCGGCGAGTATGTCGCGCACTATCATGCCCTGTCGCCGCGCGTCGGCCTCGCGGTCGACCGGCCGACGCTGATGATCGCCTATGACCGGTTGCTGATCGACGAGGCAGAGATGCGCCGCGATCCGTTCTACAGCGACTTCCTGGCGCGGCAGAACCTTCGCTATTTCGTTTCCGCCCGCGTCGACCCGGCGGCCGACACCTGGGGCGTGCTGGCGGTGCAACGCAGTCCGCGTGCCGGCCATGTCGAAGCGGCGGAAATCGACCGCCTGAAGGCGCTGCGCCCGCATCTGGCCCGCGCATTCACGCTATTCTGGCAGCGCAGCCGACGCGGTATCGATGCTGGCCGGCTCGACCGCGCGCTTGCCCGGCTTGGTTTGACCCCGGCGGAACGCGCGCTGGCAGCGGCGCTGGCCGCCGGCGACAGTGTCACCGCCCATGCCCGGACCCGCGGTATCTCAGTGAATACCGCCTACACCCATTACAAGCGGTTAAAGGGCAAGCTCGACTGTCATCGCCAGCCGGCGCTAATTGCCCGCCTCGGCGCGTTGGCACGCGGCGAATAGGCTTAGGCCCGCACCTAGACCCAGTCCCTAGGGGCGGCGGGCGAGGTGCAGGCAGGCGTAGAACCGGCGTCCGAAGGTCAGCGCCCGGTAGACCGCCATGAACGCCGCCGGCCCGAAGCCGGACCGCCTCATCACGTCGCCGACGCCGACCACGCGCAGGTCCGGGTCGACGCGCGCGAGGTCGGACGGCCGCTTCAGGCCCCAATGAAAGGACGCGTCGGTCTTGGCCAGCGACGGGTGGCGCCGGCTGAACCGCACCATCAGCGGGCTGGCATAGTCGAACGCCAGCTCCATCTCCGCCGCACACCGGTTTGCCGCCTGGGACAGCGCCGCGATCAGCCCCTCGGCGTCGTCGGCATTGAGGTACATCAGCACCCCTTCGGCGAGGAACAGCGCCGGCTGCCCGGCGGGCCAGTCGACCCGGTCGAGCCAGCCTGGCGCGGTCAGATCGGCGGCCACCGTGTAGACCCTGTCGGTGGGCGCGATCAGGGCCGCGCGCCAGGCCGCCACCTCCGGCAGGTCGACGTCGACCCAGGTCGCGTTCGGGTAGTCCGCAAGCGGCAGCCGCGCCGGCCGGGTGTCGAGGCCCGAGCCCATCGAAACGCACAGGCCGTCGGGATGGCGCGTAAGGAAGTCGCGGGCCACCTGGTCGAACCACTGTGCCCGCAGGACCGCGCCGCGCATCGACGACCGGTCGTCGAGGAAGCGCCCGGCATCCTGCGGCACGCGGGCGAACAGCTCGGCGGCCTGCGGATCGTCGAAACCGAGATCCGGGTGCAGTCGCGTCGCGTTCGCCCGCGCCGCCAGCGGGATCAGCAGCGTCTCCGGTACCCCGTCGAGCGGGGCCGGCCCCGGTTGTGCCCCCTCGCTCGCTGCTGGACTGGCGTCCAAGCCCGCGTTTGTCGCCATGCCTGGGTCTCCGGGTTCGCTGCCACTGGACGGGCGCAGTTTATGTCGATATGCAAATGAGAAGCAATATCAATTTCCGATTCCCATCGAACGCGCACGTGAGCGCCGGCGCGTGCCTGGGCTGTACGGCGCGGTGGCGCTATCCTGCGGCGATGACAGACCGACCGGCCGACAAACCGCTGGTGCTGCGCTCGATCGAGACGGCGGACGGCGCGCGCTGCGTCGACATCTTCCGCCGGCCGGACGGCAGCTTCGGTTTCGAGACCTACCGCCGCGATGCCGAGGACAGCGTCGGCTGGTTCGCCATCGGCCACTATGGCGCGCAACGCTTCGCCAGCGCCGAAGCCGCGCTCACGGCCGCCCGCGCTGTCGTGGCTTGGCTCGCTGGTTTGGCGGGCGGCTGACGTGCGGCAAACCGGCGGCGCCCGCCAAGTGGCCGCTCGCCTGACGAGTGCCCTGATTAAAAGAATATCAATCCAGTTTAGCAATCATGGAGCGTATTGCGCGGCGCAACCAATCCGTTTTGCGCCGGCCCGACCGGGAGGGTCGATCCATGAGCCAGACCAACGTCGACGGCACGGCGAGTAGGGCCTCGGACACCACGCCGCTGCCGGCGCGTTCTGTTTTGGCAATCGTCGGTACGACGATCCGTCTGTTCGTGACCAATCTGCCGCTGCTGCTGGCGATCGTCGTGGTGCCGCAGGTGCCCGCCGTTGCAATCCAGGTGATCGCTCACGTGGCCGCATCCATGCCGCTCGTATGGCTGGGGTGGCTGTTGATGGTCGTCGGCAGCGTCGTCGGTTACGGTGCGCTGTTGGCTGCGTCGATACAGCTCCATCTCAACCACCAGAAGGGCTTCGCCAACAGTTTTCGACTGATGTGGCCGGGGATCGGGCCGCTGCTCGGTCTGTCAATTCTGTGCGCCGTTGTCTCTCTCGTCGGCTGGGCGCTGCTGTTGGTGCTGGCCTCCACGGCAGTGCCGGATCTAGCATTTTATGTCATCGGCTTCGGTGTCGTGGTCTCGATCATGCTGGGGCCGCTGGTCATGATCGCCGGCTTCGGCATCCTGGTGGAGCGGTTGGGCGTTTTCGCCGCCCTGCGGCGCGCCGGGTCATTGTGCGCGGGTCACTATTGGCGGGTTTTGGCTGGCTACGTGCCACTGCTCCTTCTGGGGCTGGTTGGGTGGACCGTGGTCCTGACCTTTGTGTCTCTTGCCATGGGAATCGAACCATCGGCGCTGAATGGCCTTTTGGCCTCGTTGCCCCTGTCGTTCGCCATTCTCGTTATTGCCGGTTTCTATATCGATATCCGCGGGCGCAAGGAGGGGCTGACGGTCGCGGCACTGCAGAGCCGAACCGCCGTTTTCGATCCAGACGCCTGGCGCCATCCGCGCAGCACCGCGCGATAGCGGGTGCCCGCTTGTATCGAACCGCACGATGCAGCGCGCCGTATGCGGTTTGCACATGGTCATGCCGGGCCAAGGAATATCAGGGCATAAAAGCAAGCATAACGGGTGTTTGCCGGTGCGATCCGTCCAGATCCAATCGGTGCTGCAGGAAGGTTTGAGCCATGAGCGAGACGAGCATCGACTCTGCGCCGACGCCGGCGCGGCAGTCGCCTGACGCCACGCCGCTGCCGACCCGCTCTGGCGAGGCGATTATCGGCATGGCGATCCGTCTGTTCGTCACCAACCTGCCGCTGCTGCTTGCGATCGTCCTGGTGCCGCACCTGCTGGTCTTTGCGGTTCTGGAGATCGGTCACCTGGTCGGTCACACATCAGTCGGCGCCTGGGCAGTGTTGTTGGAAATCCCTTACCGCGTCGTTGTTTTCGGCGCGTTGATCGCCTCGTCGATGCAGATCCATCTGACCTACCAGAAAGGTTTCCACAACAGCATTTTCCTGATGTGGCCGACGTTCCGACCGCTGTTCTGCCTGTCACTTCTTTATTTGGCTGTCGTTCCCGGCGGCATTTTTCTCGCTGCCGCGTCGGCCGTCTTCCTGGATGCGCCGGGCATCTTTGGTTTCGGCCTGTTCCTGGTTTTCGTTGTTACCGCCCTGTTGGGGCCGCTGCTGACGATCGCCGGTTTCGGCATCGTGGTGGAGCGGTTGGGAGTCTTCGCCGCTCTGCGGCAGGCCCGATCGTTGTGCGCCGGTCGCTATGGGGACGTTGTTGCCGGTTTCACACTACTGCTTCTGTTCGGTCTGGTGATCTTCGGCGGATTGTGGGTCATTGCGTTGTTTGTCCCGGGGGGGGATGCAGTGGGCTGGACACTGTTTTCCTCGCCGTTGCCCATGGTGCCGGCCATTCTTGGCATGGGCGGCTTCTATATCGACATTCGCGGGCGCAAGGAAGGGCTGACGGTTGGGGCCTTGCGACGGCAGATCGACCTGTTCGACCCTGCCGTCCGGCGCAACCGACGCTGACGCTGCCGCCGAGGCTGTATGATGGGTCCCAGGCTTGGGGCGCGCCCGCTGACGCAGCCGCGTTCCGGCCGACGGCGCCCGCCCAACAAAGGACCTCGCCCATGACCGAACACGCACCGCAACTGGCCTGGGGGCATATCAACGTCAACGTGCGCGACCTTGAGCGTTCGGTGGCGTTCTATGAACTGCTGGGGTTCGAGGTCTATCGGGACGGCATTCCCTATCTCGGGCTTGGCGCCGATGCCGCAGCGGCGCTGCCGGACGCCTGCGCCAGCGCGCTCGGCCTGCCGGCGGGCGCCACCGGGCGGGCCTGTATCATGCAGCTCGGCCCCGGCTACCCGAAGCTCGACCTGACCGAAGTCGACCCGGCCAGCCTCAACGGCACCGAACCGCGCGCGCCGCTCGCCAACGCCGACCGCGGCGTCGTCCGCCTCTGCCTCGGCACCCGCGATCTAGCTGCGACCCATGCATATTTGAGCGCACAGGGCGTGCCCTTCCTCAGCGCGCCGCAGACCGGCGCCGGCGGCCTCGCCGACATCGCGCTGTGCACCGACCCGGACGGCACCCTGATCGAACTGATCCAGATCCACCGCGACAAATGGCCGAGCCCGCAACCGGGGATTTGACGACTGACACGACACTCTCAATGCATCGTTCTTCTCGTACGCGTTCAAGCATTGATTGCTGCCAATTGGTGACCGAGCAGCATTGTTGCAGAGCGAAAGGCGTTGCTAGGCTCATCGCCTGCGGGAAGTCAGATGTGATAGTCGCTAACAGACCCCGGATGCGACGATCAGACTAGAATACAGCACATGCAGACCTACCGCCGTTACGGTCAGCATCTTTAGGTGCGCTAGATAGGCTGCATTCGATTGTCCCGAGTAGGAGGATACTCATATGGCGTCGCGTCAAGACTTGATGGATTGGGTGCACGAGGCAATTGGTAGTCTTGGTGGAGAGGCCAGCATTGTAGGCGTGGCAAAGCATATCTGGGAGCAGCACGAAGATGAGCTTCGGGCATCAGGCGAGCTCTTTTATACTTGGCAGTACGATATGCGTTGGGCGGCTCAGCGTTTACGAGACGACGACAAACTAGAAGCTGCAGCCGACATGCCCCGCGGAATGTGGGCATTGAAGAGTCCGTAAGGATTAGCTGTTTGGCCTCACACTTTGGCGAAACTCTTAGGATGCCAATAGCGTTGGTGTCAGTTCTTAGCGAGATCTTTTTGGTGCGTTCATCCAATAGGAAATTGTCGCTGTCTCACTCTTTGAGCTAGGGCTGGCCGAGTCGGCTATGGACAAATGAGGAATTGCTGGTCTCTTAACAAGTGGTTGCCTTGGCGTAGTGGGTGGAGTCTCGATTGCCTAGGGCCTGCGTGCAAACAAAGAGGGGAGCCCGCAGGCTCCCCCTCAACACGTCTGGCACTGCCTCCGCAGCCTAGTTCATTCGCACATACTCGAAGTCGACGCTCTGGTTGTTGATGCCGCGGGCCGGCGGGGCGATCCAGTTGGCGTATTTGCCGGGCTCTTTCACCTGCACCATCAGCGAGCCGACGTGTGCCTGTTCCTCGGCGCTCGGCAGCCATTCGTGGTGGCGCTTGTCCCACTCGGCCTCGGTGATCACCTTGCCCTCGGGCGTTACCCGCAGGTCCGGGTTGTTGGTGACGGAGAAGGCGCCGATCTGCCGGTTGAAGGCGCGGTGCGGCAGCCTCAGTTCGAAATCCACCCCGTTGCGTTTCAGGATCTGGTTCCACCGGCGCACGCCGCGGTCGCAGTCGGTGATGTAGTCGTCGCGCAAACGCTCGTTGATCGCGGTGAGCGCGTTCTCCTGCTTGATGATGAACTCGTCGCCCTTCATCTCCATCAGCGGGTAGGTGGTGTCGCCCAGTACATGGTCGTCGTCGATCTTGGTCTCCTCGAACCGGCCCTTCAGGCCCATGGCGTAATAGTTCGCCGCGTTGGTCGAGATTTCCGAGCCGAACAGGTCGACCGAGACCGAGAAGTGGAAGTTCAGGTAGCGCTGCAGCGTATCGAGGTTGATCCCGCCGTGCGGCATCACGTCGTCGGTCTTGTGCTCCTTCATCAGTTCGCACGTGCGCTGGATCACCCGGCCGACGCCGGTCTCGCCGACGAACATGTGGTGCGCTTCCTCGGTCAGCATGAAGCGGCAGGTGCGCGACAGCGGGTCGAAACCGCTCTCTGCGAGGCTGGCGAGCTGGTACTTGCCGTCGCGGTCGGTGAAGTAGGTGAACATGTAGAACGACAGCCAGTCCGGCGTCTTCTCGTTGAAGGCGCCGAGGATGCGCGGCTTGTCCGGGTCGCCGGAATGGCGCTCCAGCATGGCCTCGGCCTCCTCGCGGCCGTCGCGGCCGAAGTAGGCGTGCAGCAGGTAGACCATGGCCCAGAGGTGGCGGCCTTCCTCCACGTTCACCTGGAACAGGTTGCGCATGTCATAGAGCGAAGGCGCGGTGGCGCCGAGCAGGCGCTGCTGCTCCACGCTGGCCGGCTCGGTGTCGCCTTGCGTCACGATCAGCCGGCGCAGCACGCCGCGATACTCGCCGGGCACGTCCTGCCAAGCGGCTTCGCCCTTGTGCTCGCCGAAGTTCACCTTGCGCTCGGCCTCCGGCTCGGCCAGGAAGATGCCCCAGCGGTAGTCCGGCATCTTCACATGGCCGAAATTGGCCCAGCCCTTGGAGTCGACGCTGACCGCGGTGCGCAGGTAGACCTCGAAGTCCTGGAACTCGGTCGGCCCCAGTTCCTGCCACCAGTTCAGGAAGTTCGGCTGCCACGCCTCCAAAGCCCTTTGAAGCCGCCGGTCGTCCGACAGGTTGACGTTGTTCGGAATGCGTTCCTGATAGTCGATACCCATGGTTCAGACTCTCCTTCGGTCGAATTCGCTGCGTTGTCCCGTGCCGTAAAGCGGTAGTGCGCCTTTCTCGCCGACCGCATTCGGGCGCTGGAAGATCCAGTTCTGCCACGCGGTCAGGCGGGAAAAGATCTTGCTCTCCATGGTTTCCGGCCCGCCGAAGCGCAGGTTGGCTTCCATGCCGGTCATGGCGTCGGGGGAGAAGGCGGCGCGCTCCTCGATGGCGATGCGCACCTCGTCCTCCCAGTCGATGTCGTCGGGCGCGAAGGTGACGAGGCCGAGTTCTTCGGCGTCCGCGCCTTCGATGTCCTCGCCCACGCGGGCCTTGACCACGTCGACCTGTTCCGGCTCGCCCAGGAAGCGGCTTTCCAGGCGGGTGATGCCGTTGCCCATGGGGTAGGGGCCGAAGTTCATCGCCGTCAGGCGTACCGTCGCCGGCGGGCGGTTGTCGCCCTCGAACTGGCCGTCCAGCATGTACGATCGGTCGCCGGCCAGCGCCAGCTCCAGCAGCGTGCCGGTGAAGCAGCTGCCCGGCTCGATCAGCGCGAACAGGCTGCGCGAGGTGACGTCGACGCGCTTCAATGTTCGTTTGAGATAGAGCGTGATCTCGCGCACCAGCCAGTCGTCCTTCGCCGCGTCGAGCAGGGCGTCATAGGCGGCGACGCGCTCGCCGTCGCCTTCCGTGCGGATCAGCCAGACGCCCATCTCGATCTCGTTCAGGCGCAGGTGCAGGATGGCGTCGTCCAGTTCGCGGGCGAGCTTCAGCGGCCAGAAGCCGGCCCCGGCCGCGTGCACGCCGGCGGCGTCGGCCGGCGGGGCATCGGCCGGGCCCATGATGGTCAGCGTCGCGGTCTGGGCCTGCCGGTCGATCTCCACCCGCACGGTGTCGTAGGTCATGGTGTCGCCCTCGACCGTGCGCGCGACCGGGGGCAGGGCGATGCCCTGGGCGTCGGCCGGCCGGTCGCTGGCGGCGACGGCGGCGTCGACTTCCGCCTGCACCGCGTCGTCGAATTTCGAGCGCGGTGCCACCGCATCCACCAGGCGCCAGTCGACCGCGCGCTTGCCGCGGATGCCTTCCTCGATGGTGCAGAAGAAATCGGCCCGGTCGCGGCGCACCTTGCGCTTGTCGCTGAGGCGGGTCAGGCCGCCGGTGCCTGGCAGCACCGCCAGCAGCGGCACCTCCGGCAGCGCCACCGACGACGAGCCGTCGTCCAGCAGCACGATGCGGTCGCAGGCCAGCGCCAGTTCGTAACCGCCGCCGGCGCAAGAGCCGTTCACTGCGGCGATGTAGGTCTGGCCGGAGAAGTCGGTCGCATCCTCGATGCCGTTGCGCGTCTCGTTGGTGAACTTGCAGAAGTTCACCTTGTGATCGTGGCTCGAGCCCGAGAGCATGCGGATGTTGGCGCCGGCGCAGAACACCCGGTCCTTGGCCGAGGTCAGGACCACGGCGGCGACCTCGGGATGTTCGAAGCGCAGGCGCTGGATCGCGTCATAGAGCTCGATATCGACGCCGAGGTCGTAGGAATTCAGCTTCAGTTCGTAGTCGTTGCGCAGGCCGCCCTTTTCGTCGACGTCCATCGCCAGGGTGGCGACGCGGCCGTCGACGCTCAGCTTCCAGTGCTTGTACTGCGCAGGTTCGGTGCGGAAATCGATCAAGACGGTTCTCTCCCCAGAGTCTCGTAGCTTCAGTCTCGTCCCGGTCTACGGTCCAGTCGTGTCATGCCCGCCGCGATGGCAGCGCGCATATGTTCGCTCCTTGTCTGTCCGAACGCCCACGCACGGCAGCCGCCCGGCACGAGTGTAAGGAAGGGCGGCCACCACCGCCAAGCCTCCCCAACCTGTTGCCGGCCCGGTCACCCGGTGCCGGTTTTCCGTTGCCGCCCGCCCACCTCGCGCAAGCGGCGCCCGCTTCGGGCGGCCTTAGCGGGCGTTACGCCCTACCGGCTTGACAGGCGGCTCGGCACCGGCCTCCATCGACCATAGCCAGCCGTTGCTTTGGCCGGTCCGTTCGATCCGCATCCGGCCCCTGGCGTGCATTGGCGGGCCATTGCCGGTCCACCGTCACCATCGATCGAACGACCGGCCCCGGTTTCCAGTCCTCACTCCCAGGCCTCGGCCCATCGCTCCAGCTCGTCCCGCTGCGCCGCCACGTCCTGCCCGACCCGTGGGTCAGGCCCTTTGCGGCACCGACAGCGCGACTCGCTGCGAACCGGAATTATAATGCATGTAAACTGGCAAACAAGCAGTATTTCGCATATTCGCCGAAATCAGATGGGAATAGCGCCGACCCGCGCAGTCGATCGGACGCTATCGTTTGCGATGAATTTGTCCCGGAACGGGACAGCGGTGCCGGGTGGCACGACGGCCGCAGCCGGCCGAGGTCGTCGATGTGGCGGGGTCAGCGCACCCGGCCGAGCGCCCGCGACAGCAGCAGGTAGAGCTTGCCGACGTCGGACGAGATCATGGTCGCGACGATCAGGTCCTCCGGGTCGTGCTCCTCGGCATTCTCCAGCAGTTTCTGGAACTGGCTGAGGTAGCGGTTCACATACTCGCGGAACTCGGAGTCTTCCTCGTAGTGGGTCTTGATGACCTCGAGCGAGTAGGCGTCGCGCCGGTCGAGGATGTGGCGCACGAACACCGGCCGGTCGCCGTCGAGGTAGCGCTCCCAGGCCTCCTTCGGCACGTTGCGCTCGACCGTGCGCGTGAGGTCGACGGACAGCGAGGCGAGGCGGTCGGTGATGAACGACAGGTCGCGCACGAAGGCCTTGCGCTTGTCGCCGGCGACCTGCTGGTTCAGCTTTTCGATCTCGGCACGGGCGGCGGTGCCGGCCTGGCTCAGCGCGCGGGCCAGCGTCATCACCCGGTTGTTGGCGCTGTCGAGTTCGCTGGCGTACTGCGTCAGCCGCTGCGCGAAGCGGTCGAGTTCGGTGCGGCTGGCACCGGCCTGGGCGCGAGCATCCTGCATGGTGCCGCGCAGGGATTCCGCGACCCGCTCCAGATCGCCGATCACGTCGTCGGTCATGTGCCGCAGCTCGCCATGCCGGCCGGCAACGTCGGACAGCGCCGAGGCAAGGCGCTCGGCGGCGCGCTGGGCGGCGTTGGCCAGACCCTGGCTTTCCTGACGCACGGCGGCGCCGGCGCCGAGCACCCGGCTCGACTCGCGGTCGGCGGTCTCCGCCAGTTGCTTGCCGGCGGTCTCAAAATCGCCCTGCGCCGTGCGCACCGACTCGGTGGCCCGTTCGGCGACCAGCCGTAGCTGCTGCTCCTGACCCTCGAGCGCCGTTGCCGCATCGCCGGACTTGCCGACGATCAGCTCGATGTTGGTCGACAGGCCGCGCGTGTGGTCGGCGAGCTCCTGGGCCGCCTGCATGGCGCTTTCCTGCATCCGCTCGGTCTGCTCATCCACGGCCTTGCCCGCCTCGGCCAGGCGCAGTTTCAGTTCCTCGACGACGCCGGCGAAGCCCTGGCCCATGTTCTCGATGGTCCGGGCAATCTGCTCGGCTTCCTGGCGGGCGTCGATCGCCGCGTCGCCGCTCTGGCTGCGGCCCTCGGCAATCATCTCGGCGATGCCCTGCAGCTGCTCGCGGCAGCGGTTGGCGACGGCGTCGAGGCCGTCGACTTCGTGCCGGATGGTCTCGGCCACGCCCTGAGCGTCACTGGCGACCCGGTTGGTGGCCTCCTGCAGAGTGCCGACCTCCTGGCGCAACGCCTGCCGGACGTCGCGGGCGCCGACGACGATGCCTTCGGCAACCTGCTGCAACGCACCCGCCTGATCTTTGAGCTGGGCATACATGTCCTGTGCGTGAGTCGCGGCTTTCTCGGCTGCCGTCTGCAGCGCCTGGGTATGACCGCGGAAGGTCTCGTTCAGCGTATCGGCGTCGCTGTTGGCGCGATCCGTTGCGGCCGTCAGTGCCTGCGACTGGCGGCTCAATGCCTGGCCGGCCTCGGTCAGCGAGCCGCTGGCGCGCGATGCTTCGCTGGCGATGCGATCGGACTGTGCCGCCAGGGCACCAGTGACGTCTTCGATCGTTGCCGCCGCCGACTGTGCCCGACGTTCCAGGGCGGCGGCGGTGTCGTCGTAGGCGGCGCTGGCGGTCTGCAGCTCCTCGGAAGAGGCGAGCGCGCGTTCGACCATGCCGACCGCTTCCTGCTTCAATGCCTCCGCCGCACCGCCGATCAGGTCGCGGATCGCTTCGATCTCGCTGCGATTGTCGCGGATCGATCGGGTGGTGTCGTCGATCGACTGGGTCGCTTCGACCGACGACGCTTGCGCGCGCTCCGCCTGTTCGATCAGGCGGTCGGCCGAAGCGCCGAACCGGTTCGAAATGGCGGCGATTTCGCCGGCGGCCTGCGCCGCGGCATCGCTCAGCCGTACCTTGGTGGCATCGAACAGCGATGCGGTCTCGGCCGCCATGTCGCTGGCCTGCAGCGAGATGGTGGTGATGGCGTTGGCCACCTCGTCGGTCCGCTGTCGTGCTTCTTCGGCCAGCCGCAGGGCGGTGTGATCGAAGGCAATGCTGGCGCTTGCCGCGCTTTCCTGTGCCTTCGTTGCGGCGGCTTCGATCGCAGCGGCGATCTCATCGGCCCGCAGCGCGGTGGCCGCGGCGAGGCTGTTGGCCGCGGCGTCGAACGTCTGGCTGACTTTGTCGGCTTCGCCGCGCGTGCGCTCGGCGACCGCATCGACAGCATCGGCAATCTCCTTGGCGCGCGCCTGGGTCGCTTCGGTCAACATCGAGATGGTCTGGTCGACCTTGTCGTTGACGCCTTCGACCTGCTGTTGCGCGCGGGCCGCGGCGGCCTCGATGGCAATGGCCACGCGATCGGTACAATCGCGGGCCGATGTGGCCAGGTCTTCCGCTGCGCTGAGGAAGCTGTTGTTGACGCCTGACGTGTTTTCCTGTGCCGACTGGGACGCGATTTCGTATGCGGCCGTAATTTCGTCAGCGCTGGTCTGTGCCGCTTGCGTGAGCTGCGTGGCTGTTTGGATGAAGGCCTCGCTCGCGTTGACCACATCCTGCTCGGCCTTCATGGCGGCGTCGCGCACCTGCGAGCGGACATTGTCGGCGCTGGTCTGTCCGGTTTCGGCAATGCGGGCCAGTGCCAGCTCGAAATTGATGCGCGCGTTGGCGGCGCCTTCCTCGGCAATCTGCGCGGCCTGCTGGACACCGGCGACCATGGCGTCGGTATGACGGCTGGCGGTGCCGGACAAGCGAGCGGCGGCATCGCCGAAGGCCTGCTGTGCATCGGACAGCTCTGTCTGCGCGCGGCCGCTGGCATCCGCGATGCTGTCCGACATCATCTGCGAACTGTTTCGCGCGGCGTGGGTCAGGCGTTCGGCGGTACGATCGAAGTCGCTTTCGACATGGGCGGTGGCATCGCGCGCCCGTTCGCCGGCGGATTCGATTGCCAGCACCATATCGTTGGCGTGCTTCTGTGCGGTGCCGGCGAGGTGGGCCGCCGTCGCGGCAAAGGCCTGTCTGGCCTGTGTCAGGTCGGCGGTGATCTGCTCGGTCGCGGCGCGAACGGCGGCGCTCATGGCGTCGGTGCTGATCGTCGCGGTTTCCGTCAGGCTTTCGGCGGTGCGCTTGAACTCGTCGCGCGTCTGACCGCCGATGGTCTGCGCCTGGCCGAAAGCCGCCTCCATCGCCTCGACGATCGAGCGGGCCTGTTCAGAGGCCGTTTCGGCAGCGAGTTGACCAGTGTCGGCGATCGACTGGCTGGCGGAAGCGAGTTGCTCCTCTATGCGTTCGGTTGCGTCTGTGAGGGCGACCGTCATGGTATTGGCACTGGTGCGGGCGGCTTCGTCCAGCGCGCTGGCGGCCTGTTCGAATTCCTGCCGGACCGTGCCGACGACGGAATGTGCATGGTCGGCGGCGCTGTCGATTGAGCGTGTCATTTCTCCGGCCTGCCGCGCTGCGGTGGCCGAAATGTCGTCGCCGATCTCCGCAAAGGCCTGGCGGGCGGTGTTCAGGTCGCTGTGGACATGCTCCGCCAGCAACGCCGAGGCGTCGGCCATCGTGTCCGACGCTTCCCGGGCGGCGGTGCCAAGTGCCTGCGCAGACTGTTCGAATTCGCCCTCAGCCCGGCCAACGATGTCGCGCGCTTCGAGGCTCGCTTCCTCGATTGACTTGGTGATGCTGTCGGCGTGCTGCTTTGCGGTGGCGGACATGCTGGCGCCGGCCTGGTCGAACGACTGGCTGGCGGCCGCGACGTCGATCTGGGCGCGTTCAGCCGCGCCGATCAATGTGTCCGCCATTCGATCGGCACTCACCTGCGCCATATCGGTCAGTTCGGCGGCCGAGTGCGCAAAACTCGAACTTGCGTCGGTGGCGACGTCCTGCGCGCGCTGCGTGGCGGCTTCGATCGAACCAACGATCTCGTTGGCGTGATGCTGGGCCGTCGCAGTCAGGATACCGATCGCATGATCGAAAGCCCTGCCGGCCTCCGACGCAACGGCCTTGGCGCGGTCGCCCACGGTATCGAGGGCGGCGACCTGCCGCGTCACGCTGTCTTCGACTGCCTGGTTCAGCGACAGGATTTCGTCCGTGCTGGCCTGCATCGACGCTGCGTTCTCAACCAGCGTGTTGGTTGTGGACGTCGTGCGGATCGCAATCTGATCTGCCATTGCCAGCAGGTGATCGCTTTCCTGGCGCACCGATTTGGTCAGCGTGTTGCCGCGTTCAGCGGCGCTTTCGACCGCCGCCGTAAGGTCATTGAGTTGCTGGCGGAATTCGGCATCGATGTCAGCCGACCGACGCAGGGCGTCCTGCGCTGCCGAGAAGGCTTCGTCGACGACACCGGCCAGTTCGGCGGCAAAGGCCTCACGGATCTCCGACGCACGCTGTCCCGCATCGCGGCTGATGGTGTTGCCGGCTTCTTCGACGTCGTCGGTGATGGCCTCCATCCGCTCCTGAAATGCGGTGCCGACTTCCATCGCCTTGATTGCCGCGCGCTTGGCAAGATCGTCGGCATAGCCTTTCAGATTGGTGTTTTGTTGATCGAACGCTTTGGCGATCTCATCCGTCCGCTCGGTGACGTAGCTGACCACGCGGTCCGCATCGGTGCCGATCTGAAGGGTTCGCAGCTTGAAGGTCCGGCCGATCTCCTCGCCACGCTGTTCGGCGTCGCGCTTGGCCTCGTCCAGGCTCTGTTTCAGACCTTGCGTTCGCGACTCAAGTTCGAGATGCACGGCGTTAGCGCTGCGGGCAATCTCCGTGACAATCTCGTCCGCGACTTGCGTCAGTTCGCCGGTGCTGTCGCGAAAGCGCTGCGCCACGGTGGATACGCTCCGCCCGGCAGCCAGCGCCACCCGTTCGACTATGGCGTCGACGTCGGTCTTCCACGTCTCCAGTTCGCTGTTCACCGCGCCGGCTTTGTCGGTCAAGCGTTCCGCAGCGGCTTTCGCAGCTTCGTCAACGAGATCGGTGTGCTGCTGGAACGTGTCCTGGAGTTTCGACCAGCGCTCAACGACCTGATCTGACGTTTTGTCGATGCCGTCGAGCAGAGTGGCGACGCGTGCCGTCATGGCGGCATCGAGATCTTCGGTGCTGGCGAGGGCATTTGCCGCCGCTTCTTCCGCGGCATCGCTGACTTTCTCGGAATGACGGCGCAGTTTTTCCGACACCTCTTCCGACTGCTCGGCGACGCGCTCCAGCGCGTCCATGGCGCTGCCGTCGATCGTTTCGAGTTTGGTCGACACATCGGCGACGACCAGTGACGTTGCGTCGTCGGTACGCTTCGACAGATCTTCAATTGCGATTGCGAGGTCGGCGAGTTCCCGGCGCCAGGCTTCGGTGGCATGTCCGGCGTGATCCTTCAGGCTCGCCGCGACGGCCGCGGCGCGATTTTCGATGCTGTCCAAGGACCCGGCCAGACTGGTGACCGTCTCGCGGACGTTTGTCGCCATGTCTGCGCCGAGTTGGGCTGCCAGGCTGCTGGACTGCTCCAGCTGCTCGCTGTGGGTCCTTACGGCATCACTGACCTGGTCGCGCTTGTCGGCGAGTCGGTCGGACACTGTCGTCATACTGGCGATCTGTGCCTCGAGATCGGCAATCACGGCGTTCGTCCGCTGCCGCGCGTCGCGTGACACATCCTCCAGTTCGACCAAGCGCTTGCGCAGCGCCGCTTCGACGGTTTCGACGTCGCGGGCGGCCTGCTGGGACGCTCTGGTGAGCTCCTGGGCTTGTTGGCGCAGGTGCGACGCGACCGCGGCGGCCCGGGCCTGAGCCTGATCGTCCGGGTACAGCATTTTTGCCAGCTGACGTTCGATCCGCTGGCTGTAACGGCGCACATCGGTGCCGCGGCGGATGTAGAACATCAACAGCCACAGTACGATCAGCGGGGCAAAAACGGCGGTGACCACCGCGGCGAGTTCGTGCGGCAGCAGGAACGAAATGCCTTCCCATCCTACATACGCCACCACATAGCTGGTGCAGGCCAGCAGCCAGACGGCGGAAGCCACGACACCAACGAGCAGCATCGGGCGCAGGCCGATAGGCAGACGCTTCTGAGGGCCGGCCTTGGCCTCGCCGACCAATTCTATCGTGTCGGCATCGCCATCGGGGGGCGGCAGAGGCGTTGCGGGAGGGTCGAGCTGGGTCATTGTGCGGCGTTTTGCCCTTGGGGCGACCGCGCGTCAGCGACCATCCGTTGCGGCGAGGGGTTCATGGCGAAGGGGCGTCGAATATGCTGGACGAGATAGAATTCCGGGAGCGGGGCCGTATGTGTAATTGATACCAGAAAGTTTGCCGAGTCCGCGATATCGACGCGCCCGTCGCTGAACCGGATCATATCGCGTGGTTCGGTCATATCATCGACCTTGACGAACCGGTCGGAGCGAAATGGGCGGTTGGCGCGGGTCGACTGGGCGAATGACAGGCCGTCGTAATAGTCGCTGCCTTTGCCGACTTCGAATTCGAGTTCGATAACGAAGAAGTCCCAGCTTCGCGCCGTTCGGTTGGTGACTTCCTTGCGCAGCGCGAAGCCGATCGCATGCGTGGTGCCGAGACGGCTGCCAAAGCTCGCTTCGTCGATGCGGACTTTGATGATCGCTTCGCCTTCACCAAGAATTTCTTCCTGGATGACGTAAGGATCTTCAAGTGTGCCGCTGCCACCTGCGGCGACCAGGCGAATGTTGTCGGATGCCTCGAGGAAGGTAATGCCGTCCAGCGAAATCGCACCGGCGAACGCCGGTAGCGGGATGAGCGCCAACATCAAGGCAACGATGCGAAAAGACATCCCTGAATTCTCCACAACTATGAAGACGCGTCAAAGAGTTAGCGCCGTAAGCGTGGGCAATACTTCAGGCGGGGATCAGATGCCGGCGACCCGTTTCACAAGCGTTTCCAGATCATCCAGGCAGTCTTCCGGCGCGCGTCCGCTGGTATCGACGATGGCATCGGCTTTGCGATAGAGGGAATCCCGACCGTCCAGAATCCGCCGCAGGTCGCTCATCGCTTCGCGGTTTCCGGCCATTGGACGGTGATCGCCCTGTTCGGCGACACGGGTCATGTGCTCTTCCGGTGTGGCTGTGAGCCATACGGTGAAACACGAGGCCAGCAGCCGATCGTATGTCGCCGGTTCGGAGACCAGGCTGCCGCCGGTTTCGATCACGGACCTGTCGTGTTCGAGCACGCGTTCGAGACATTTCCTTTCCAGCCGACGGTAGGCGGCCTGGCCGAACAGGTCGAAAACCTCGTTGAGGCTCATGCCTGTCTCGGCTTCGATTTCTTTGTTCAGTTGCATGAAAGGTACAGCGAGCCGTTGTGCCAGGCGGCGGCCCAGCGTGCTTTTGCCGGCGCCGCGAAGGCCGATAAGGGCGATTCGCTGCGACCGCACCGTGTCATTGGATGCGGCGTGCTTGAGCTGTTCATGCAAAGTTGCGAGTTCTGCGGCGTCGCGGCGGCGCAGGTGCTCAATGATAAGGGATAATTCGACAGGCGGATCCTCGCGGTCGCGCACGAGGTCCTCCAGCGGAATGTGCATCGCTGCGGCGACCTGCCGCATCAACAGGATGGAGATATTGCCGCGACCGCCCTCGAGATCGGCCAGATAGCGTTCCGACACGCCGGAATCCCGGGAGAGGATCTTGCGCGTCATGCCACGCCTGGCCCGTGCACTGCGGACGCGTTGGCCGACCAGTTTCAGGTACGCGGCCCCGTCTTCGGCAGCTTCGGTCCTGACGTTTCGTGCATCGGACTTGACGGACATGTAGTGTCGACACCCGCTGCTTCATTGACAACGAATGTGCATTATATTTCGTTGCTTCCGTAAAGCGATGGAATAATGAAATATATCGCATGCCGTGAATGCGCCGCCGGGCGGCAGAGTCGCGGTCGAACGACGGCAACGCTGGGAAGGGGCCGATGAGTGGTCCATTGAAAATTTTGGTCGGGACGATGACCGGCACGGCGGAAATGGTGGCGGAAGAGGTCGAGCCGATCCTTGCCGATGCCGGCTTCGATGTCGAAACCCTCGACATGGATGGATTGGATGCGGGCGTGTGTGACGGCAAGTCGGTGATCCTGATCTGCACGTCGACCTACGGGCAGGGCGATGTGCCTGACAATGCACAAGGCCTCTTTGACGACCTGCAGTCGACGCGGCCGGACCTGTCCGGCATGCGCTATGGCGTCATCGGTCTGGGCGACTCGACCTATGCAGACACCTACAATGACGGCGGCCGTCTGTTCGACGAACTTCTGGCTGGTCTGGGGGCGACCCGGGTGGGCGATCGCCTGGAACACAACGCTTCAGGCGACGATCTGCCGGAGGAGGCCGGGGCCGTCTGGGCGAAGGAGTGGATCGCGCAGCTCGCCAGATGACGGTCGGTCCGACCGTCCGGCGGACCGGTGCGAAGCGGCGCTGAAAGCATGTCGACGCCAGGGAGGAAGCAGATGGAATTCAGCAGCTACAATCTGGATAGCATGCCGCCGGCGGTGGAAGTGCCGCGGCGCTACAACGCAGCCGTCGACTTCGTCGATCGCAATGTCGTGCAAGGCAACGCGGAAAAGGTTGCGTTCATCGACGATGCCGGCAGCTACACCTATGGCGATCTGCTGGCGCGGGTAAACCGTTGGGGCAATGCGCTGCTGTCGCTTGGCCTGGAGCCGGAGCAGCGGGTGCTGATGCTGCAACTCGACAGCATCGATTTCCCGACCGTGTTCTTCGGCGCGATCAAGGCGGGGCTTGTCGCCATTCCCGTCAACACGCTGCTGACGACCGATGACTACGCCTACATGCTGCGCGACTCGCGGGCACGCGTGCTGGTGGTCAGTTCGGCGCTGCTGCCGGTGGTCGCCCCCATTCTCGACGACCTTCCGATGCTGCGCCACGTCGTGGTCACGGGGGATGGCGATGCCGGCGGGCATGGCCGTCTGGCCGATCTGTTGGACGCCGCCGGAGATGACCTTGCGCCGGCGGACACCACGGCGGATGACATCGCATTCTGGCTCTACTCGTCCGGCTCGACCGGCCGGCCGAAGGGCGCGCCGCATCTGCAAACAGATCTGCTCTACACGGCCGTCTACTATGGCATGGGCGTGCTCGGCATCAGACCCGACGACGTGGTGTTTTCGGCCGCGAAGCTGTTTTTCGCCTATGGCCTCGGCAACGCCATGACATTTCCGATGGCGGTGGGGGCAACATCGGTGTTGATGGCGGAGCGACCGACACCGGCCTCGGTCATGACCCGGTTGAAGGGTCACGACGCCAGCATTTTTTACGGCGTGCCAACGCTTTATGCGGCGATCCTGGCAGATCAGTCGATCGACCGCGACAGCGTTTCAGCCAACCTGCGGGCCTGTGTTTCGGCCGGCGAGGCGCTGCCGGAAGATGTCGCCCGACGCTGGGCGGAGAAGTTCGGTGTCGATATTCTCGATGGCATCGGATCGACGGAAATGCTGCACATATTCCTGTCGAACCGGCCGGGCGAGGTACGTTATGGCACCACCGGTATGCCGGTACCGGGTTACGACTGTCGGCTGACCGACGATCATGGCCGCGAGGTGATGAAGGGCGATATCGGCGATCTGCTGGTCAGCGGACCGAGCAGTGCGCCTTACTACTGGAACAACCGCGAAAAGAGCCTAAACACCTTCGAGGGCCGTTGGACGCGAACGGGCGACAAATACCTGCAGGACGAGGACGGCTATTACGTCTATGCCGGCCGTTCCGACGACATGCTGAAGGTGAGTGGCATCTGGGTGTCGCCGTTTGAGGTCGAGTCGGCCCTGATGGCGCATGAGCAGGTGCTCGAGGCCGCTGTCGTCGGTCAGGCCGATAAGGACGATCTGGTCAAGCCGAAGGCCTATGTCGTGTTGACGGACGGGACCGGCGACGAAGCGCTCAGCGACGAGTTGAAGCAGTTCGTGAAAGACCGGCTCGCGCCCTATAAATATCCGCGGTGGATCGAGTTCTCCGAGGAGCTGCCGAAAACGGCTACCGGGAAGATTCAGCGCTTCAAGCTGCGGGACTGATGCCGGCGGCAGAAACGATCTGCATAGACGGCCTGTCGATCGAGTGCCGGTGGTTCCACCCGGCGGCGGGCGATGCGGCGGGGCCAGTGCTGGTGTTCCTGCACGAGGGGCTTGGGTGCGTCAGCCTGTGGCGCGATTTCCCGCAGCGTCTGGCCGACGCGACCGGATTGTCGGCGTTTGTCTACAGCCGGCGCGGCTATGGCGGATCGGCGCCGTGCGATCTGCCGCGGCCGATCAGCTACATGCATGACGAGGGGTTGCAGGGCCTGCCGCAGGTGCTTCAGGCGGCCGGGATCGGGGATCATATCCTGGTCGGCCATTCCGACGGCGCGTCGATTGCGTTGATCTATGCCGGCGGGACGCCAGCGCGCGGCCTGCAGGGGCTGGTGCTGGAAGCGCCGCACGTGTTCGTCGAGGACATCAGCGTCGCGTCAATCGCCGCGGCGCGGGTGGCGTATGACACCACAGACCTGCGCGATCGCTTGGCTCGCCATCACGGCGACAACGTCGATTGTGCCTTCGAGGGGTGGTGCGGGGCCTGGCTCGATCCGGCGTTCCGGACATGGAATATCGAGCCCTATCTGCCGCAGGTCGACGTGCCGGCGCTCGTGCTGCAGGGTGTCGACGACGAATACGGTACCCAAGCCCAGTGCGCTTCGATCGAGCAGACGTCGGGCGGTGGTGCCAGGACAGTGATGTTGCCGGACTGCGGTCATGCGCCGCATAAGGATCAGCCGGCGCGTTCGCTGGCGGAGATGGCCGCCTTTATCCGGGCGCTGCCGGACGTGGTCGCAGCAAGCTGATCTTCGCGGCCCGGGACGAACCCGGGCCGGAACACCAGACAAATCGACCGATCAGGCCGCCTTGCGGTTGGGAACGAACGGCTGGCGCGGCTCGTCGGCGAAATCGCGGATCGACATCGCGCGATGCTTGGCGCAATAGGAGCTACCCGGCTCGCGCCGTTCGCCACAATACTCGTGGTTCGGGCGATCGCCGTGTTCCCACATCGGCCAATAGCAGCCCTTATGGCGCTTCGTCTGCTCCATCGTTCACTCCGGTCGGTCTGTTACGTTATTGTGAAAGCGCACGGCATATATGTTGCGATGCAGCATTAGTCAAGCCGATTCGCGGTTAACAAAACGTTAACATCCACCAAATTTCTTAAAATTATGCCAATGCGCCGGTCGTCGATGCCTAGGCGGCACCTGATCGATCGTCTAGGCTTGTGACATGGGAGCTCGCCAACAGGCTGGGGCTAGGCGCGCGGATGACGTCAAACCCAGCGCCGCACAGCGTCGATACCTCGAACGTGGGGTGAATCAGCCCGGCGGCAAACTGCCGTTGTTCGATGACGACGGCAAGGAGTTCGACGCGCGCACCATACGTGCCTGTATCCGCGCCGGTTGGGCGGAACCGTGGTTCGCCAATCGTATGAAGCCGGACTGGCTGGTCTGCAAGCTGACGGACAAGGGCCGCGACGTCCTGGCCGACTGACGTCTGCCGGCGCGCCGTGCGCGGCACATTGCCGCATGCGCCGGCGGGAACACCGAAGGACGGCAGTTCAACCGGCGAAGATTAGATCCCGCGGTGGTATGGCCACGACCAGCCGCTTAAGTATGATCCAGTGAAACGCGGGGTCGGGAGCGGTGGCGATGATCAGTCTTCTACTGGCGAGCGGACTTTTTCTGGGCATTCATATCTTCGTTTCGGGTACGTCGTTGCGTGGCGTTCTGGTCGGGGCCATCGGCGAGAAGGCCTATAGCGGTCTGTTTGCCCTGGCCTCGCTCGGCGCCATCGTCTGGATGTCGATCGCGTATGGCGCCGCGCCTTACCAGGAAATCTGGATCCCTGAGGTTTGGGCGCGACACCTGACGGTCATCTTGGTGTTTGTCGGCGTCATGCTGGTGGTACTGGGGCTGACCACGAAAAATCCAACATCGGCGGGCCAGGAAGGGGCGCTGTCGAGCGACGAACCGGCGCAGGGCATCATCCGCATAACGCGGCATCCATTCCTGTGGGGCGTGGTGTTCTGGGCGGCCGGCCATCTGCTCGCACGCGGCGACCTGGCTTCCATCCTGCTGTTCGGGACATTCCTGCTGCTGTCGCTGATCGGGCCATTCCTGATCGATGGCAAGCGGGCCCGGCGCGATCCGGGAGCCTGGGCGCGCTTTGCCGCGATCACCTCATGGGTGCCGTTTGCCGCCATCGCCAGCGGACGGACGGCGTTGCGGTTGGGCGAAATCGGCTGGTGGCGGCCGCTGGTCGGCATCGTGGTGTATCTGCTGATTGCGCTGTGGGCGCATGAATGGCTGTTCGGCGTGCCGGTGATGGCGATGTAGAGAGGTGTCCGACGATGCCACTGGGAGGAGGCGGGGATGCTGAGATTGAGTGACATGGCACGGCTGGGCCGGGCCGTGCGGCAGGACGATCTAGAGGACCTCGGCCGGCCGACGCCCCAACTGATCGAAGACGCAATCGACGACGGCCGAGATGCCGACGCCAAGGCACTGGCGCACTACACGGTGCCGGAAGGCAAGTCGTTGCACGACCTGTTCTGTGATTGGCTATGGGACCTGTTCACCCGGATCGCCGACCGGCACGGCGAGGACGAACTCTATGTCATGTTGCGGCAGACGCAGGGCGGCTGGATGTTGAAGCGCACCTGGAAGGCGTTTCTGTCGCTGAGTGTCGAAGAAAGGGTGCAACTCACGGCGGAGATCATGCGCGCGCACCACTGCGGTCCGGATCAGGCCGGGACGCTCGATATCGTCGATGCCGGTGACCATATCGCGATCCGGATGGATCCTTGCGGCTCCGGCGGGCGCATGCGGCGCGGCGATCCGGTCGACGGCACGCCGTCGCGCCTTGACCCGCCGTACAGTTTCGGTGTCACCAAGGACGCGCACGACTGGTCGTGGCGGCAGACCGGTGTGCCCTACTACTGCGTTCATTGCGCGATGAACGAAATCCTGCCGATGGAATGGGGCGGCCACCCTTTATGGGTGACGGATTACGACCCCGACGCGTCGCGCCCCTGCGCCTGGCGTTTCTACAAACGGGCGGAAGACATCCCCGATGAATACTATCGGCGCGTTGGCCGGGAGAAACCCAAAGCCGGGGAGGGCGAGTACGCCCGCCGCTGAAGTCTAAAGCAGCCGCTCGCTGGCGATGTCGGCGCCGTCGCGCATGGCGCGCAGCTTGGCCCAGACGACATCCTCGGCGACCTTGCCCATGCCGGCTGAGGTATCGAAGCCGCAGTCGGTGCCGGCGATGATCCGCGTCGGGTCGCCGACGGCGCGGGCGATCTGTTCCAGACGGTCGGCCACGACCTCCGGGTGCTCGATGTAGTTTGTCGTCGTGTCGATGACGCCGGCGACCAGCACCTGATCGTCCTTCAGGGCACCGTCGCCGAATTGTCGCCATTCGTGGGCGTGTCTTGGGTTGGCCAGCGGAAAGACGAAGCCGCCGACATCGGCAGCAAAAATGGCGTCGCGGATGTCGGCGAGCGCGACATCATGATCGTGTGGTCCTTCGTAGTTGCCCCAACAGACATGTAGGCGAACCCGGTCGCGCGGCACGTTCTCCAGACCGCGGTTGATCGCCGTAATGATCAGATCGACGAAGCTGACGAAATCAGCTACAGGGCGGTCGGCATAGGTGACGTGGCGCTCCAACGCCAGGTCCGGGCAATCCAGCTGCAGTAGAAAGCCTGCGTTGACAATGGCTTCGTACTCAACCTTCAGAGCATCAGTCAGCGCGTCGACATAACGTTCGAAGCTGTCGTAATGCTCGTTCGGCACGGCGGAGGCGATGATGCCCGGCGACGGTGCGGTCAGGAAAGGCTCAGCGAACCCTTTGCTTTGCGCCCGCAGCACGTCCTGAAACTGCCGGCACTCGTCCTCGATGGCTGCGGCATCGAGGTAGCGGATTTCGCCGGTGACCTTCGGTGGCGATGTGTTCGATACCGCCGTCCGCCCGGACAGCATCTGCTGACGGACTTCCTGGAAATCGGGGTAACTGTCGATGTCGCGGAAGACCGGCCGGGTGCCGTGACCGGAAAAGCCGCTCATCCGGCGGCGGACGTAAAGGAAGAAGGTCTCGCGCGTCTGTTCGCCGTTGTTGCCGATGTCGATACCGGCGTCGATCTGTTTCGGCACGATGTCGCGCACGGCCGCGTCGGCCAGGCGAGCGAGTTCCGTTTCGTCGATGGCACCGCCGTTGATGCGGCGGACGAACAGCTCGGTCAGCGCCTTCGGGTGCGGCAGGCTGCCGGCATGGGTGGTCAGAATGCGATCGGTGCTACGCTGCATGGCTGGCGTGTCCGGTTCGGTCAGTAGTCGTCGATCAGGGGAAAGGCACTGAACACGCGCGGTTCCGCCGTGGCCGGCGCGGCTTCGATGTGCTCCGGCACGATCTCCGACAGCTTCGTCGCGCCAACCAGGCCCATCGCTGTCCACATTTCCTCGGCCAGCAGGTCCAACGCGCGCACCAGACCTTCTTCACCGGCGGCGGCCAGTGCCAAGCCGGTAAAGCGGCCGAGTGCAACGATGTCGGCGCCGGCGGCAAGTGCCTTGACGATATCGGTACCGCGCAGAAAGCCGCCGTCGATGACGATACGCGACCGACCGTCGACGGCACTTACGATTTCCGGCAGAACCGTCATGGTGCCTTGCGCGTGATCGACCTGACGGCCGCCATGGTTGGACACCCAGACCGCATCGACGCCCAGTTCGGCCGCCATCGCAGCGTCTTCGCCGGTCATGATGCCTTTGAGCAGCAGCGGCAAGTCGTGCCTGTCCTTGAAGCCCTTTACGTCATCCCAGTTCAGTGACGACTGAAACTCGAAGCCGATGGCGCTGCTGCGCCACGGTTTGATGAAGCGGTTGGCGATGTCGCGTTCGCGCCGGCTGTAGATCGCGGTGTCGACGGTCAGGCAGAAGGCGAGGTAGCCGTTGTCGATGGCGCGCTGGACCTGTTCGTCGATCCAGTCGCCATCGCCGCGGACATAGAGCTGGTAGATCTTGGGACCATCTGCAGCGGCGGCGGTTGCTTCCAGCCCCGGTCCCGACACCGAGCTAAGGCAGGTAAGGGCACCGACGCGCGCCGTGGCCTTGGCCGCTGTCGCGCCCCCGCCCGGCTCAAAAGACTCGAGCGAACCGATCGGCGCGCACATCAGCGGCAGCTTTAGACCGGCACCGAGGAAATTCGTCGAGGTATCGACGAAAGATACATCGCGCAGGACGCGCGGCCGAAGCGCCAGCGTGTCGATCGCCATGCGGTTGCGACGCAGGGCGGTTTCGGTCTCGGTGCCGCCGATCAGGTAATCCCAGATGTTGCGCGGCAGACGTTGGCGCGCCGTCTGCGCAATCTCATGCAGCGTCTGGAAGTGCTCGGTCGTGACCGGATCGGCCGCGCCTTCCGGCGGCATGCCAGGCGATTGATTGCGCACGGGTCGATCGGCCCTCCGTCAGCCGCCTACGGCATTGAGCAATGGCTGCTTTGCCTTGGCGTAGGTCAGCTTTTGTGTGATGCGGCCGCTCTCGTCGAAATGCAGAATGTCGAGCCCGCGCCAGCCGGCCCGCCCCTGCTTCGTGTCGAACGTGCAGAGCCAGCTGATCATGGCTTTGCGGGCATCGGCATCGACGAACAGGTCTTCCTCAACGAATTCCATGGCGCCGAAAGCACCTTCGAACTGAGGCTGGAACGCGGCCCGAATGGCGTCACGGCCGGTCGCCGGCTGGCCATCGAACTGGTCATAGACGGCATCGTCGGTGAAGTAGGCCATCACGCCGTCGAGGTTGTTGTCGTTGAATGCACTGGTGAATTCGAGCGTCAGCGCCCGCAGCGCCTCGGGTGTCATCTTGCTGTCTGACATGGTCGTCCTCCTCAGAACAGGGTCGGGGTAGCGCCGTCAATCGTACCCGAACAGCCAATGTGTTGGCGCGCCATTTACGTTGTGGACCGAGTGTTCGACGTCGCGCGGGATGAAAACTTCGTCGCCCGCGTCGACGGTAATCGTCTCGTCCGCCATCAGCAGCCTCAGACGCCCGTCGACAACGGTGAGCAATTCGTTGGTCCGATGGACAAAGCCGTTCCACTGCTGACCCGGTGGGTCGTTGAAGTCATGACAGGAATAACCGCGCGCCTGCCAGTCGGCGGCAACGGCGGCCGGATCGACCGGTGTCGTAAATCGTTCGCGAGTCACGTAGTCACTCATGCAAGCCTCCTAGGCGTCGAGATGTCCCGGCGCATCCCGGCATCGGCACTACAGCTTGAATGGAATATACAGCGCAATGTTCGGCACCAGGTAGATGGCGACGACCCCCAACAGCATCATGACGATGAACGGCCAGACGCCGCGTACGACCTCGACCAGATTTGATCGGGCGACGGCCTGGATGACAAACAGGTTGAGACCGACCGGCGGCGTGATCAGCGCGCATTCGATCATGATCACGAACATGACGCCGAACCAGATCGGATCGATACCGAGGCCGGCAAGCGACGGCAGCAATACTGGCACCATGATCAGCAGCATCGAAAGCGCTTCGAGAAAGAAGCCCATGATCAGCAGGACGATGCAGACGATGATGATGAAGATCGCCCGTTCGTCGATGTTCTGCGCGATCAGCATCGAGACGTCCTGCGGGATCCGGTAGAGCGTGATCGCCTTGGCGAAGATCTTCGCGCCGGCAATGATCAGCAGCAGGGTCACGGTCGTCCGCATGGATTCGAGCACCGCGTCCTTGATGTCGTTCCAGGTGATCGACCGTAGCACCACGGTGGTCAGCAGCAGGGCGAGGGCGAAGCCGATGCCGGCAGCTTCCGTCGGTGTGAAAACGCCGAGATAGATGCCCAAAATGATGACGATGGCGAGAACGAAGGTCGGCGTGGCCCGGAAGGTGGCGCGCACACGCGCATCCCACGTGGCGCGGGCCACCGGCGTGAAGGCGCCGGAGAATTTGGCGTAGATGATTGAAAAGACGATGAAGGCGCCGGCCAGCATCAGGCCCGGGCCAATGCCGGCGAGGAACAGATCGACAATGCTCTCTTCCGTTACCACGCCGAACACGATCATCGGGATGGACGGCGGGATAAGGATACCCAGGGTGCCGCCGGCGGCGAGCAGGCCGTAGACGAAGTGCGGCTGGTAGCCGCGTTTGATCATCTCCGGAATGGCGACGACACCGATGGTTGCCGCCGTGGCGACGGAAGACCCGGAGATCGCCGCGAAAATGGCGCAGGACACGATGGTGGCGACCGCCAGTCCGCCGGGCCAGTGCCCGACCCAGGTCTGCACGGCGTTGAACAGATCGCGCCCGACGCCGCCTTTCAGCAGGATGTTCGACATCAGGATGAACAGCGGCGCAGCCAGCAGGATGAAGTTGTCGATCGAGCTGTAGAGCGCTTGCGGCACGATGACGAGATTGAGATCGTTCAGCAGCAGCAGGGCGACGCCCAGGCCGGCAAGCGCCAGCGCGATCGGCAGTCCGGTCAGCAGCAGAACGATCAGGACGATGAGGATCAGAACGGCGCTCATCGCCAGCGCCTTGAAGTGGTCATCACATCTGTTCTTCGATCTTGCCGGTGTCGATGTCCCCACCGCTTGCCAGGCGAGCAAGTTCGGCCAGGCACTGAACGAACAGCAGCAGGAAGCCGAAAGGCACGGCGATCTCGGTCATCCATTTCGGCACGCCCAGCATGGTCGAACTGGCGCGGCCGATGGCGATGGAGTCGATGACGATGGTCATGCCGTACCAGATCGCGATGACGCAGAAGACGGCGATCCAGATCAGCGTCAGGGCTTCGGCGACGCGCCGACCGCCTGGGCCGAGCCGGTCGATCAGCAGCGTGATGCGGATCAGGTGCTTGTGGCGCAGGACGTAAGCGGCGGCGAGGTAGACGGCCCAGATCTGGAAGAAGCGGCTCATCTCCTCAGCCCACACGGTCGGCGCCGTGAAGACATAGCGGGCGACAACTTCGTAGGTGATCATCGCGCCGATGGCGAAGAACAGCCATGCTGCGATGAGGCCGCAGAGGTCGGCGATGCGATCGGCGATGCGCAACATGGACGATGGTCCGTTAGGTCAGTCGGGGCACGTGCTCAGGCATAGCGCGGCAGGCAAGGGCATCGGTATGACCGATGCCCCGCCTGCCGCACCATGAAGCCGCTATTGCAGTTTCTTTGCTTCTTCGACGAGCTTCGCGCCCATGTCGCCCGCGTTCTTGACGTACAGATCCCACGCCGGTTTGGCGACCTTGCGCCACGCATCGACCTGCTCCGGCGACAAGCGGACCACGTTCATTTTTGTGTCCTTGTCGATCCAGTTCAGAGTGTCCTCGTGGATCTTGGCGTACTTCTGACGCAGATCCGTCTCGACAGCACGCGCGGCCGTGGACAGGATCTTGCGCTCATCGTCGCTCAAACCCTGCCACACGCCTTCGTTGACCAGCACCACGAATTCGAGGCCGGCGTGGTTGGTGACGATGGTGTTGTCCATGACCTCATGCAGCTTGCGCGACTTCACGGCAGTCACACCGGTCATGCCGGCATCGACGGTGCCGCGCTGATAGGCAAGATACTGTTCCGACCCGGATAGCAGCGTCGGGGCGCCGCCGGCGGACTCAACAAACGTGCCAAGGATCTTGCCGAACACGCGGACCTTCTTGTCCTGCATATCGGCCGGCTCGACCATCGCATCGCCCTTCGACAGCATCACCGCCAAGCCGAACGCCTGCCACCACATGACACGCGCGCCGGTCTTAAGGATCTCACCGTCGATGGTCTGGCGGATCGGATGATCCGGCGCGGTTGCCGTGGCGATGGCCGCATTGTCGTTGAACATGAACGGCACGAAGAACAGGTCCGCCGCCGGGATGGTGCCGGCAAACCGGGTCAATGCCGCGACGCCCATTTCGATGGCGCCGGAGGCGACCGCCTGCGGCACTTCCTTGTCCTTGTAAAGCTGGGCCGAGTCGTAGATCTCGACCTTCAGTTCGCCGTTGCTCTCCGCTTCGACCTTCTCTTTGAACGCGACCAGGTTCTGTCCGAGAATGTTCTTCAGCGGCAGTTGCAGCGTGATGCGCAGCGTCTTGGCGGCATCAGCGCTGCTCGCGCCGAGCGTGGTGAAAGCCATGGCGCCGGCCGCAATAACGGCGGCACTCATGAGCGTACGGGCACCTTTGGCCCAAACCGGCCTGTTCATTGTTGATCCTCCCATGTCACAGCCCGGCCAGACGCCACTGCGTTGCCGGGCCGGACATATTGATGTGGTCGGCGCATTGGGTCAACGTTGGGCCACCGCGCGCTGCGGGCGTAGGATCGCGGCGCCGACCGATGGGAGGAAACGATGACGAACAAGCCGACATGGCGAGACCTGATCGAAAACGAAAAGTGCCTGGTGCTGCCCGGCGCCTATGATGCCCTGACCGCACGCCTGATTGAGAAGGCCGGTTTCAGTGCCTATATCGTTGGCGGTTTCCCATTGGTGGGTGCGCGCTACGGTGTGCCGGACATCGGTCTGGTCGGGCTCGGCGAGATGTCGGCCGGGGTGCAGGATATCATGCGCGGGTCGGACCTGCCGGTCATGGTCGACGGCGATCATGGCTATGGCGACGTGAAGAACGTCACCAATACGGTGCGCACCTATGAGCGGCTCGGCGCCAGCGCCATGTTTCTTGAGGACCAGGTGATGCCGAAGCGTTGCGGCCATATGGCCGGTAAAGACGTCGTGCCGGTAGAGGTGATGGAAACCAAGCTGCGGGCCGCGGCGGCGGCGCGAAACGGCGACCTGTTCATCGTGGCGCGGACCGATGCGCGGGCGATCCACGGCCTCGACGATGCGCTGCGGCGCTGCGAGCGTTACATCAAGGCCGGCGCGGACGGCGTATTTGTCGAGGCGCCGGAGACGGTCGAAGAGCTGGAAACCATCGCCAAGGCGTTCGACGTGCCGCAGATGTGCAATATGCTGGTCGGCGGCCGTACGCCGCTGTTAAGCAACCGCGAACTGGCCGATATGGGCTACGCCATGATCATTCACGGCATCAGCCTGGTGATGCGCGCCGCGCGGGTGTTTCAGGACAGTCTTGCGGCGATCCGCGACGACCGGCCGGAGGCGGCCGACCAGTTCGCCGGGTTCGATGAATTCAAAACGATCATGGGGTTCGACGACTGGGCCGACGTCGAAGGTCGTTTCGGCTGACCGGCCGGCGAAGCGAGGTCAGGCGGCATCGGCCCGGGCGTAAACCGGCGGTTTGCCGGTGACGCTGACGCGCCATAGCACGCGGCGGTCATCGTTGCCCGTTGCCGGTTTCTGTACCTGCGCTTTGTGCAGTGTAGAAAACGTGTCCCACGCTGCAAGGTCACCCACGGCATAGTCCCAGCTGTTGAGATACTTCGGCTGGATGCAGTGGCGCGCGAGTTCATCCAGCAGGTCGATCGCCTCATCCTCGGGCCAACCGACGATGCCGAACGATGACCCGGCGACGCCGTAGAGTGCCTTGCGGCCGGTAACATGATGCCGTCGGACCAGCGGCATGTGGACATTCGCGACACGCTTCTTCTGCGCTTCGGTCAGCCGCTCGGCCGAGGTCGGGCTGTCTTCGTCCATGTCCCAGCGATTGCCGTAATGGTGGATGACAGTAAGGTCGTCGACCCGGTCTTTCGTGGTCTGCGGCAGGTCGTCATAGGCGGCGATGCAGTTGGCAAACTCGGTCGGGCAGCCACCCGCGGGGCATTCAAGCGCGTAGACCACGGTGGAGCTGTTCGGCGGGTCTTCATAGGCGACATCGGTGTGCCAGAAGGCGGCGCCCTCGTAGACGCCAAGCGGCCGCCCGTCGTCGAACACGTTCGACAGCATCAGGATCGCCGGGTGACCGCGCAGGCGCAGGTGGTCGAGAAAGTGCGGCTTCTGATCGCCGAACGCCTTCGTAACGGCGTCGAACTGCTCGAACGCCAGTTCCTGGCCTCGGATCGCGATCACCTGATGCTCGTGAAAGGCGTCGATCAGGGCCTGCGTCGTGTCGTGATCCAGGCCGGCGGACAGGTCGATGTCATAGATCTCGGCGCCGAAACTGCCGGGCAGCGGACGCACCCCGAACTTCGCCATTTTTCCCTCCCGTGATCGCCGTCTGGCGTCGTGTTTGGCGAAATTATGTCCAGCTTGCACCACCGTCGGCAAGCGCCTGATCAAGAATTTTTTGGAAATGATTGCGGATGGTGGAAAATACACTGGACGACGGCGCGGGGCTTGGCGATATTGTCGGCCAGACGCGGGGTCGGCCGTTGGGCCGCAGCGCATTCAGTTAGGGACGGAAAACATGAGCGAACGCGTGACCAAGGGCGGCCTGCAGGTCGCCAAGGTGTTGCACGATCTGGTCGCGAACGACATCGCGCCGGGCACAGGTGTCGACCCGGACACGTTCTGGGCCGCTTTCGAGGCCATCGTCACCGACCTCGGCCCGAAAAACCGGGCGCTGCTGCAGAAGCGCGAAGACCTGCAGGCGCAGATCGACGCCTGGCACCGCGAGCGGAAGGGCCAGCCGCATGACGCCGCCGCCTACAAGGCGTTCCTGCAAGAGATCGGCTATCTGGTGCCGGCGGGGGAGCCGTTTCAGATCTCGACCGACAACGTCGATCCGGAGATTTCGACCATTGCCGGCCCGCAGCTCGTCGTGCCGGTGATGAATGCGCGCTATGCGCTGAACGCGGCGAACGCGCGTTGGGGCAGTCTTTATGACGCGCTCTACGGCACCGACGTGATTTCGGAGGCTGATGGCTGCGAGAAGGGTGGCAGCTACAACCCCAAACGTGGTGCGAAGGTCATCGCATTTGCCGCCGATGTGCTTGACCAGGCCGCACCGCTGGCCGAAGGCAGCCACAAGGATGCGGCGGGCTATGCCCTGGCGGTCGACGGGAAGAATTTGCAGGTCACGCTGAGCGGTGGGCAGACGACCGGCCTGAAGGATCCGGCGCAGTTCGTCGGCTACCTCGGCGATGGCGCGTTCACTTCGGTACTGCTGAAAAACAACCGTCTGCATCTGGAAATCCAGATCGATCCCACTCATCCGATCGGTCGCGACCACGCTGCCGGTGTGAAGGACGTGGTGCTGGAAGCGGCGATCACGACGATCCAAGATTGCGAAGATTCGGTCGCGGCGGTGGATGCCGACGACAAGGCGCTGGTCTATGCCAACTGGCTGGGCCTGATGCGGGGCGACCTGACGGAGACGTTCGACAAGGGCGGCAGCAGCCTGACCCGCTCATTGACTGCGGACCGCGTGTTCAAGGCACCGGGCGGCGGCGAATTGAGCCTGCACGGGCGCAGCCTGTTGCTTGTGCGCAACGTCGGCCACCTGATGACGACCGACGCGGTGCTGGACAAGAACGGCGACGAAGTGCCGGAAGGCTTTCTCGACGCCATGGTGACCAGCCTGTGCGCCATGCACGACCTGAAGGGCGATGGCCCGTACCGCAACAGCCGTGCCGGCAGCGTCTACATCGTGAAGCCGAAGATGCATGGGCCCGAGGAGGTCGCCTTTACCTCGGAACTGTTTGGCCGTGTCGAGGATGCGCTGGGGGTCGCACGCAACACGCTGAAGGTTGGCGTCATGGATGAGGAACGCCGGACTACGGTCAATCTGATGGCCTGCATTCAGGCGGTCCGCGAGCGGCTGGTGTTCATCAACACCGGCTTCCTCGACCGCACCGGTGACGAAATCCACACCAGCATGGATGCCGGCCCGGTGGTGCGCAAAGACGTGATGAAGGGCCAGCCCTGGATCAACGCCTACGAGGACTGGAACGTCGACACCGGTTTGGCGGCCGGCCTGAAAGGGCGGGCGCAGATCGGCAAGGGCATGTGGGCCAAACCGGACGAGATGGCGCAGATGCTGGAGCAGAAGATCGGCCATCCCATGGCCGGCGCGAACTGTGCCTGGGTGCCGTCGCCGACGGCCGCGACCCTGCACGCACTGCACTATCATCAGGTCGACGTCCCATCGCGTCAGGACGAACTCGCCAAACGGGAGATGGCGAGTCTGGATGACATCCTGACCATTCCGCTGCTGCATGGTGAGAACCTGTCGCCGGAGGCGGTGCAGCAGGAACTGGACAACAATGCGCAAGGCATCCTTGGCTACGTCGTGCGCTGGATCGATCAGGGCGTCGGCTGCTCCAAGGTGCCGGATATCGACGATGTCGGGCTGATGGAGGACCGCGCCACGTTGCGCATTTCCAGCCAGCACATCGCCAACTGGCTCTATCACGGCATTTGCAGCCAGGCGCAGGTCCGCGAGACCATGGAACGGATGGCCGCGGTGGTCGACCGGCAAAACGCCGACGACCCGCACTACCGCAACATGGCGCCGGACTTCGGTTCGAGTATTGCCTTCAAGGCTGCCTGCGATCTGGTGTTCGAGGGGCGGGCGCAGCCGAGTGGCTATACGGAGCCGATCCTCCACGCCCGCCGCCGCGAGGCCAAGGCGCATTTCGGCGGCTGACGCCGCACAGGCAGCAATCCTGTTTTTCACAGGCGGGGCGTAGCGGCAAGCTGCGCCCCGCGTGCATTTTATGGCGGCGAATGATCGTGAAGTTTGCCGCCCAACGGGTATGCGAATCTGCGACAATAGGGTGGTTGCATAGTTTAGAATAATTCTTATTTATAGCGCCAGTCGTAACCACGCCTGATAGGAGAAGCCGATGTCCAGCGAAGGCCTGCATGCCCCGCGTGAACGTTTGTCACGCGAGACGCTGACCATGCATCACGCAATCGTTTCCGTGATCGAGGAACTGGAGGCCGTCGATTGGTACCGCCAGCGCGCGGACGACTGTGAAGATTCGGAACTGCGGGAGATCCTGCTGCATAACATGCGCGAAGAAATCGAGCATGCTTGCATGGGGCTCGAATGGCTGCGGCGGAATAACGAGTCGTTTGCCGAAAACATGAAGACCTACCTGTTTGCCGATGGGTCGATCCTCGCGGCCGAAGAGGCGGCGATGGACCGAACACCGTCGAGCGATGGTGAGGGCGGCGGCTCCGAAGGCGATGATCACTTCACGGTCGGCAAGTTGGACTGACAGGGCGCGGAACGAGATACGGATTGGAGTCAGAGCAATGGATTACTTGAACCGCGGGCAGGCACCGTTTGGCGCCGACATCTGGGACATGGTCGACAAAGCCGCGGTTGGTGCGGCGACGGATATGTTGACGGGACGTCGGTTTCTCGAGGTTGACGGGCCGTATGGTACTGGCCTGACATCAATCGAAGTCGGTAACGACGACTACTGCCGTCAGCCGGCGGAAGGCGAGGCGGGCGCCGTGATCGGACGGGCGATTTCCGTGCCGATGCTGCGCAAGACCTTCCAGCTCTCGATCCGTCGGGTTGCGGCATTTCTCGACCATGGCCAGCCGCTCGATCTGGCGGCGGCGGAGGATGCTGCCGAGGCGGTGGCGCGTCGCGAAGAGGAGTTCATCTATCAGGGCCACAAGGATTTCGGCGTCGCCGGCCTATTGACGGCCGAGGGGCGCAACCACCACAACGGCGGCGACTGGAGCGACATCGATGTCGTGTTGGACGACGTCCTGACGGCGGTGACGACTCTCGACGACGCCGGGTTCCGTGGCCCTTACGCGCTGGTGCTGTCGCCCGGTTTCTACAACGGCCTGTTCCGGCGCTATCCCGGCACGGAGCTGCTGCAAATCGAGCATCTGAAGCGGGTCTGTGCCAAGGGCATCTTCAAAGCTGACATTGAAGGCGGGGCCGTGATCGACCCGCGCGCGGGTGGCGTCCTGGTCGGGCAGGACCTGCGCGCCGGCTACATCGGTCAGGACGGCATACACTATCAGCTGTTCCTGAGTGAGAGCCTGGTGTTTCGCCTCGAAGATGCAAAGGCGATCTGTACGCTGGCGCCGAAGGCCGGCAAACGCGCCAAATAGAAAGCTTGCCTGCGGCGGCGCCGACCGGCTGAGGCCATCGGCGCCGTCGCGCGTTTCAGCCGAGGGCGAAGCGAAGGTCGGCGATCAGGTCCTCGACGTCCTCGACACCCACCGACAAACGCACCAACGTGTCGGAGATGCCGAGTTCGGCGCGCATCTCGGCCGGGATCGATGCATGCGTCATGATCGCCGGGTGCTCGATCAGGCTTTCGACCCCGCCCAGGCTCTCCGCCAGCGAAAACAACTCGGTCCGCTCGAGAAAGCGTCGGCTGTCGGACAGATCGCCGGTCAGGATGGCCGTGACCATACCGCCAAAGGCATCCATCTGCCGCTTGGCGAGTTCGTGTTGCCGGTGGCTGGTAAGGCCGGGATAGTAGACTTCCGCGACCTTGGGGTGCCCAGCCAGGTACTCGGCAACCGCCATGGCGTTCGCGCTGTGCTGGCGCATGCGCAAGGACAGAGTCTTCAGGCTGCGCATCACCAGGAAGGAATCAAACGGCCCGGCAACCGATCCGACGGCATTGTGCAGATAGGCCAATTGCTCGCGAAGATCGGCATCGTCACGCACGACGACGATTCCACCGACCACGTCGGAATGACCGTTGAGGTACTTTGTCGCTGAATGCATCACGATGTCGAAGCCGAACTCCAGCGGCCGCTGCACATAAGGTGAGGCGAACGTGTTGTCGGCAACGGTCAGGGCGCCATGGCGTTTGGCAATGTCGGCAATGGCGGCGAAATCGACCAGCCTCAGCAGCGGATTGGTCGGGCTCTCCGCCCACACCATCTTCGTGTTCGGCCGCATCGCGGCCTCCAGTGCTGCCGGGTCGGACAGGTCGACGTACGAGAATTCCAGGCCGGACGACCGCCGGCGGACATTCTCGAAAAGTCGGTAGGTGCCGCCATACATGTCGTCCATGGCGATGACATGATCGCCTGAATCGAGCAGTTCGAGGATTGTCCCGGCGGCCGCCAGGCCGGATGCGAAGGCATAACCCTGCGCCCCGCTCTCAAGATCGGCGACGCAAGACTCATAGGCCATGCGCGTCGGGTTCTGACTCCGCGAATATTCGTAGCCTTTGTGAACGCCAGGGCTCTCCTGCACATAGGTCGAAGTCGCGTAGATCGGCACCATGATGGCACCGGTGGTTGGGTCCGGCGGCTGCCCGGCATGGATCGCGCGTGTCGAAAACCCCTGGCGATTTCGCTGCTCGGTCATGAAAACCGTCCTCCCGGTGCCTGTTGATCTGTCTATGGCGCAGGCGCCGCCGCGCATCAAGCCCGGCAGCAACAATTCATGGCATCGGTGCTGGCGATGACATATCGGAGAAATGTAGAATGACCTGGTGTGAAGGTCGATTTTGAAGGATCGGGCATGCTACCGCGCGGGTTCAAGAAACTGATTGCCGAAGCCAATGCCGTTATCGAGACCGTTTCTGTGCATGACGCCATTGGCCTGGTTGGACAGGGCGACGTCGTGTTTTTAGATATCCGGGAGGCGACGGAGCGGGCGCAGACCGGGACCGTGAAGGGCGCGGTTCATGTACCGCGCGGATTCCTGGAGTTTCAGGTCGACCCTGAAAGCCCGATGTACAAACCGGAAGTGACCCCGCAGAAACGCATCATCCTGTTCTGTGCTTCGGGTGGAAGGTCGACATTGGCGGCCAAGACATTGATCGATATGGGGTTTCCGTCTGTTGCCCATGTTGCGGGCGGCTTTGCGGCCTGGAAGGCGGCCGGTGGGCCGGTTGAGGGCGTGTAGCGCGCTTGGCACTACTCTGCGGCCGTGCCCAGCGCCATCATTTCCTCCATCACGCCGTCTTCCATCTCGATCTGCAGCGCCTCGTTGAACCGGTTGAAGAAGCCGCATAGGGCGGTGCGCAGGGTCAGCTCGACAATCTGCGCTTCACTGAAGTGCTCTCGCAGTCGCTCGAACACGGCGTCGCGGATGCGGCCGGGATTGTTGGTAACGGCGACGGCGTAGTCGCGCACCAGGCGGTCAGTCTCATCGAGGCCTGGACAATCGGGCTGCAATATCGCCTCTACGACCTCGGGGCCAAGGCCTTGTTCGACTAGGCGTGGCGCATGGTGGGCGACGCAGTATTCGCATTGATTTATTTTTGAGACGACAACGACGCAGATTTCGGCATAGCGTTTGTCGACGATGGGGTCGGCAGCGTTTTCGAGCAACACTCCCATGATATGCCGGAGCGCCGGCGGCCGGTGGGCGAACACTTTGACCTGGTTGAGAAACGGCCCATAATCCTCTGAGAATCTCTGGTAAATTGGTTGTAGGTCCTTTGAAACATCCTCGATTTCGATGTCGCGTACACGTGCCATGAAAATGGTCTCCCGGACGAATTTTGACTGCGGCCGCCAGTTCACCCGGTCGGCCGGGCGGTGGCAAGGCCGGCCCGCGCATTGGCTGCGGAAGCTGGCTGCCGGCACGGCCGTTTTCTTGGCCGGCACCACGGCGGCGCTGGCGGGATGTGCCGACGCGCCCCAGCCCGGCGTCGACTGGCGCAAATGCATCATGCACAGCCAGGCATTTCCTGGCGTCGACTTGACTGGCGCACAGTTGCGTGACGGGCGGTTCACACGGGCGAACTTTGCCGACAGCGTGATGGAAAGCAGCGACCTGCGCCGTGCGAAATTCATCGACGCGGATATGCGTGGCGTTAAGTTCGATGGCGCGCGTCTCTCCGGTGCGGATCTCACGCGGGCCAACCTTGCGGGGGCCTCGATGCGCGACGCCAACCTGACGCGGACCCAGATGCAGAAAGCCAATCTGCGCGGCGTCGACCTGACGGGTGCGATGCTGAACGACACTGTTTTGACTGAAGCCGATCTGTCCGGTGCCACCTGGATCGACGGCAAAACGGTCTGCGCCGAGGGATCGATCAGCTATTGCCAGCGTCGCCCGACCGGCGCCAACGGGTCAGGCTGAGGTCGGCCGCCGACTACTCGCAAGCGGCTTTGAGCGCGGCAAAACCCTCCGACAAGGCAGCCTGCAACAGCCATACGTCGCCGCTGTAGCAGATCAGGCTGAAGCCCTGGCGATAGAAGGATGCGCCTTCATCCGGCGTGTTGACCACACGGCCCAGGGGTTTGTTTTGCCGCTTTGCCGCGGCGACAATCCGGTCCGTGGCAGCGACAAAGTCGGGATGTTCGAACTGTCCAGGTATGCCGAGGCTGCAACTCAGGTCGAAGTGACCGAGCCACAACGCGTCGACGCCATCGACGGCGGCGATCTCGTCGACATTGTTCACGCCTTCAGCCGTTTCGATCAGTGCCACACAAGCGGTGTCGGCATTGGCGGCAGCGAGCTTGTCCGTTACCGCGCCGGTGGTATAGCGGTCATGTGCGATGCCCAGGGCAACGCCTCGGCTACCCGCGGGTACATACTTCATGTCGTTGACGATGCGTCGCGCTTCTTCCGCATTGGGCATCATCGGCAGGATCAGTCCACCGGCGCCGATATCCAGGACCCTGGCGATGTGATGGGTGGCGCGCGATGGCGGGCGGACGACCGTCGGCAGGTTCGCCGCCTCGCAGTAGCGCAGCAGTCGTTTCATGGCGTCGATGCCGATGCCGCTGTGCTCCATATCGAGAAAGACGAACTCGCTACCGGCGGATTTCAGCAGATGTCCTATGCCGGGCGTGTCGAACTCGAACACCGACGTCCCGACACGCAGGTGGCCAGCGTTACATAGTGCCTTGAAACCGTTCATGCTGAGCAGCGCCTCCCATCGCCGTTAGCCAACGATTGTGTGGCCTGACGGTCGCGAAAGGAAGCTTTCTCAGCGGTTGGTGAGGATCGGCGCTAGCGTGCGAGGACGGTATCCGAAACGATTGCGCCCGACAGGCGGGCACCGTCGATGGCGGCATCCACAAGATCGGCGCCGCGCAGATTGGCGCCGTTGAAACTGGCGCCGGCGAGTTCCGCATTGCGCAATATGGCACCCGTCAGAACCGCCCGCGACAGGTTGCAGTCGGCCAGCTTGGCCGGCCAAAAGCGGCCCGTCGGATTGCCTTCGCGGTCTTTTATGTCGGCCGGGCCGATGTTGGCCTGGTCCAGGTTCGCTTCCGTCAGGTCGGCTCCGGTGAGGTTGCAACCCGTCATCTCGGCGCTGTTGAAGTGTGCCTTGTAGAGGTTGGCGCCGGACAGGTCCGTCATGTTCAACTCGGAGCCGCCGAAATGCGCACCGGTCAACGAGGCGGAGCGAAGGCTGGCACCTGACAGGTTCATGCCCGAGAAGTCGACGTGATCGAGCTCGGCGTCATCGAGAATGGCGCGTTTGCCCGCTTCGCCGAACGAGTCGATCCAGGCGACATGTTCGGCAATGATGCCCTGTATATCGGCGGGCAGCGCATCGATCGACCGCACGATATCGGCGCCCGACAGATCGGCACCGGACAGGTCTATTTCGTCGAGATCGATGTTGTGCAGCTTACAGCGCCGCATGTTGGCGCCTTTGACGGAGACGCCGGTCAGGTTGGCGGAACTGAGATCAGCGCCTTCCAGATTGCAGTTGTCGAGATTTGCGCCAGACAGATCGACATGGCGGAGCACAGAACCTGAGAGATCGGCGTTTTCCAGTGTCGCGTTGCGAAGTACGGCGCCGGTCAGGTCGGTGTGGGCGATCACGGAATTGGCAAGCCGAGCGCCGTCGAGGTTGGCGCCCTTCATCGATGCGCGCTCGACTTCGATGCCACTTGGGGCGCGGTTGGCGATCTGGGTGCCGCCTTCCTCGGCCGCGGTCAGCAGTGTGCCGTCGCGCATGTCAGCCTTGAACAGATTGGCGTCGGAGAGATCGGCGCCGCGAAGCTGAGCGCCGCGGAGGTCGGACGATGAGAGATTGGCGCCGGTCAGATCCGCCTCACGCATGTCGGCGGCAAAGAGGTCGGCTTCGAAGAAGTCGACGCCACGCAGAACCGCACGCATCAGCTGAGCACCGACCAGCTTGGCATTGCGCAGATTTGCGCCGGTGAGCGTGATGCCTTCGAGCGGCCGCAGCGCCAGATTGGCGCGCATGCCCCCGGGCGCACCACGGGTCCAGCGGTCGTGACGCTCCAGGATTTTGCGGAGTTCTTGCGGATTCATGAGTTGTATGAGCCTGCCGGGGGCGCTTGGGCTGAGCCGACAGGATAGGCCTGTCAGCGTAAACGAACCGTAAAGCGCAGAGTTCCGCCGTTCGGCTATTCCATTGGCGGTTTGGTTTCCCAGCCGATCAGGCGAAAGGCGAGGGGGGCGAGGGACACCACCAGGATGATCCGCACAATATGCATGGTGGCGATGAAGGCCGTGTCGACCCCCAGAGCGAGGGCGATCATGCTCATTTCAGCAAGCCCGCCGGGCGCCAGCGCAAGCAGCAGCGCGGCGGCGCCGATGCCGAGGAAGGGCGCGGCAATTTCGGCGAGGACGGCGGCACCAAGCAGCATCGCCACGGCGGACAGGACGGCAAAGGTCAATGGCCATGCCGTCTCTTTCAGTTTCAGGCCGGTGAAGCGAACGCCGATACCGGCGCCGATGACGACCTGGGCGGCCGACACCAGGACGGCCGGCGGTGCTGCTTCGACCAGGCCGGTGATATGCGCAGCAGCCGAGATCAGCATCGGCGCAAGGATTTGGGCGCCCGGAATCGGCACCAACCGCGCGATCAGCAGGCCGAGGATGGTGCAGCCGGTGAGGATGAGCAGTTCGAATGGCGTGCCGATTGGGGTGTCGGTCAGCAGTTGTGCGCCGCTGGGGACGTCCAGGTCTTTTACCAGCAACAGGTACATAGGGATGGCGAAGACGACGATGAAGATGCGCGTGGCGTGGATCAGCGGGATGATGCGGGGGTCGCCGCCTTGCTGTTCGCCGATAATTGTCATCACGCCGAGGCCGCCGGGGGTGCCGGAAAAATAAGCGGTGACCCGGTCAAAGCCGCCCCAGCGTACGAACAGGGCGACGGAGAACGCCGTCATCACGGTGACGAAAGCCAGCATCAGCGCGACACCCCCGGCCCAATGATGCAGCCGGTCGAATATGTCGGGCGTGAAAGAACTGCCGAGCAAAGTGCCGAGGATCGCGATCATGACCGTGCGCAGGCCGAGCGAGAGGGCCACCGGTGCGCCGGCGACGGCGACCACAGCCACGCTCAGCATGCTGCCGAGCATCCAGGGTAGCGGCATGTTGGCGATGAAGAAGAGGTAGCCGCCGATGGCCCCGATCAACAGCGCCAGGGCGATAGCGCGTAGCTTTGTCGTGTCGATCTCAGGCAACGAAACGGCCAAGACGCACGGCGGTATGCCCGGGCTGTAACTGCCGCGCCGGCATGATCAGAACGCAGTTGTCGTAGGGACTGACCACGTCGCGGCCCTGATCGAGGGCGATCGTGGTGCCGGCATGGGCGACGACTTCCAGGCCGGCGAAATCACGTACGAAAGTGAAACTGTCGCTTTCCACGGTGATGACGTGGGTGACCTCGATGACGCGTTGTTCGGCCGGCGCGGATGCGGTCAGGTGATCGGCCAGCGTATCACTATCGACCACGTCGAGCGCGGTCAGAAACCGCAGCATGGTCTCGATCGCGGTGTCGACGCTGTCGCGGCGCCAGTGCTGGCCGCATTCGACGAGCAGCGCGGTCCGCCGGTGTTCCGGGCTCGCGAAGTCGGCAAAGTCGCGCATACGCGGGCCGGCCTTGTGGCCGCCATCGGCGATGACGAAGCTGGGGACGCCGACGGCGCGGGCGAGGGCCCGGCCTTTTTCGGCGACGCCGGAGAGCATCAGCGCCGGCCCATCCATCTGCATGGAATGAATGTCGAGAAGGTAGTCGGCCTCGCCGACCACGGGGCGCAGATCGCGCGCCCGGTCCAGTTCGACCGACCGTCGACCGCTCGACAGGATGTCGGTAGACCACAGGCGGTTGAAGTCTTCGTCAATGAACCGCGACGCCGCTGGCGCCGATGGGTCGAAGGTCTGATAAGCGGCGACGTTGGCAAAGCTGATGGTCAGCACACCGCGGTCGGGGCGTATGTTCTGCTCCATCAGGTAGGCCAGCGCATGGGCGCCGCAGAGTTCGTTGCCGTGAGTCAAGGCGTTGACCAGCAGATGCGGGCCGGGGCGGCCGCTGTCGAAGCGGTGGACATAGTCGATGCCGAGGTTGCCGTTGGCGTACGGCGAGATATCGATCGGCAGGACTTCCAACGTTGGCCGGTTCATCGCAGCGCCGCGTAATCGATCGGGCGATGGCGGTCGATATCGCGGCCGGCGGACGGCATCGGATACTTCAGACCTGTGGCGCAGTTGAACAGCACGGCGCGCTCGTCGCGGGAGACCCGGCCGCTGCCGATGGCCTGCTGCCAGGCGACGTAGGTTGCTGCCCCCTCAGGACAGAGCAGCAGGCCGGTACGCCGTGCGACGTCCTGCTGCATGGCAATGATGTCGTCGTCATCGACCGCCGTGGCGAAGCCGTTGGAGTCGCGCACGGCGCGCAGGATCAGGAAGTCGCCGACAGCGACCGGGACGCGGATCCCGGCCGCGACAGTGTGGGCATCGGGCCACAGTTCGGCGGTCTCGCTACCCTCTTCGAAGGCCTTGACGATCGGTGCGCAGCCTGTGGCCTGCACTGCGACCATGCGCGGCAGCCGGTCGCCGATCCAGCCGATGGCCCGCAGTTCCTGAAAGGCTTTCCACATGCCGATCAGACCGGTGCCGCCGCCCGTGGGGTAAAAGATCACGTCGGGCAGGTCCCAGCCGAACTGTTCCGCCAATTCCAGGCCCATGGTCTTCTTGCCCTCGATGCGATAGGGCTCCTTCAGCGTCGAGGTATCGAACCAGTCCATGGCCTCGCGGCCCTCGCCGACCAGACGGCCGCAGTCGTTGATCAGGCCGTTCACGCGGTAGACATGAGCCCCTTGCAGGGCGGTCTCGCGAATGTTCACATCGGGCGTGTCATCGGGGCAGAAGACATAAGACTCGATGCCGGCTGCGCTGCAATAAGCGGCTAACGCGGCGCCGGCATTCCCATTGGTCGGCATCGCCATGCGGCGGACGCCCAGCTCCTTGGCCATGGACACCGCCATGCACAGGCCGCGCGCCTTGAACGAGCCGGTGGGCAGGCGGCCTTCGTCCTTCACCCATAGATTCTCGCCCAATGCGGAAAGCGGAATCAGCGGCGTCATCGGTTCGCCGAGCGAGACGATGTTGCCGGTTTGCCGCACCGGCAGGAACTCCCGGTAGCGCCAGAGATCGGCAGGTCGCCGTGCGAGCTCGTCCTTCGACAACGCCGCGCCCAACGCCTCGAGGTCGTAGCGCACCAGGATCGGTTTGCCGACGGGCGACAGGTTGTGCAGCGTGTCGGCGGGCAGGTGTTCGCCGGTCCAGCCGCATTCCAGGTGCGTCACGAACGTGGGCCGGTCGTCGGTTGTATTTGCGGTGGCGAACATCTGTCTGGTTCCGAATGACGCTTGGCGCGGTGCGCCGGTTGGCGATTCAGGGTGCCGCCCTAGTTTAGGCGGTTATTGGGAAAACGTCGGCGGGGATGTTGCGGTAGGTGAGGGCCGAAAGATCGGCACGACCCCAGTCGGGCGTTTCGGCGATGAAAATAGCAGCGGCCAGTTCCTGATAGACGGCACGGAAATGGGTTTTCGACCGCAACAGCACGATGTCGAAATCGTTCGGGTCCAACCCGAACTGGTGGAACGGGTCTAGATCGACCGCGACGACGTTGGTACTGGTGACGATAATCGTCGCGGTTCCGGTGTCCAGCACGGCGCAGAGGCCGAGGTCGACTGGCTCGCCGGTGCGGTATGGACCGGTCCCGCTGTAGGTCATTTCGCCGGTGAAGCGCACTTCGGCGCTGATCAGGACAGGATCGCCGGCCGGGTCGGACGACTTGCCGCCGACCGTCGTCATGATGCGACCGCCAACGCCCGTATTCGCGGCGGCACGGGCGGTCGTGGCGTCCGTCAGATAAGGAACGAATACACGCGGCACTTGCTGTTCCAGCAGTGCCTCCAGCACATAGGTCGAATCATTACCGCGATCGGCATGTTCCAAGATCACCACCGGACGATCGCCGTCGGCGATGCTAGCGCAAGCGGCGGTAACCGCGTCTGGCACGGTCAGCAGGTCCGCGCGGCGGTAGAGCGCGTCGCGTTGCGTGTGCACCTGGCCGGACAGGTCGGTTGCCAGACGGGCGGCCTGCATCTCGTCACCGTCGGTGATCACGATGGCAGAGGCGCCGATGCAGCCGACATCGGCATAGGCGAAGCCGGTGAATAGCGATACGTCGAGCACGCCGGGTTGCTGGCTCAGGACGCGCGCCGACGCGTAGATGTCGGCAAGGGGCGGTACCGCCGTTGCCGTAAAGACGGACGGCAGGGCGACGCCGGGTTTGCGGAATCCAATGACAGGCTTGATGTCTCCGGCGATCAACTGCAGCAGCAGCCGCGCCGCGCGGCGGCCGGTCTCGGCCATGTCGGTATGCGGGCTGTGATGAAAGCCGCAGATGATGTCGCAGAGGGCAACGAATGCCGACGACAGGTTGCCATGAAGATCCATGGCGACGGCTACAGGCATGTCGCGGCCGATGCGCAGGCGCAGGCGCTCCATGAACGCCCATTCCGGGTCCTGTCGTTCGGCCGTCGCCATGGCGCCGTGCAGGTACAGCAGGACGCCATCGACCTCATCGACCTGCGCGGCAATACCGTCGACGATTTCGGTCGTCACCGCTTCAAACGCCGCCTCGCTGACCGGCCCCGACGGCGGCCACTCGGTCATCAGGATCGGGGCGACGTCGACGCCGGCTTTTAGGAGGGTATCGAGAAAGCCACCGCAGACAGTGTTGGTGCCGGTGAAGCTGGCGGCAATGTCACCACCCCGCGATGCGGCGGCCTCAAAACAGCCGACGCCGGTTTCCGATGGCAAAAAGGTAACGGTCTCGTGGGCAAACCCGGCGATCGCGACTTTCATCGACCCTCTCGCACGGTGCTCACGGAATAAACTGCTCGTTCAGAATGCGCTCTTCCAGATTGTGCTCGGCGTCGAACAACAGGTAGAGGCTGATCGAGCGCCGTTCCTCCACCTCGATCGTGACGACATCGCGGACTTCTTCGTTGTCAGCGACCGCACTGACAGGGCGCTTGACGGGTTCCAGAACATCGAAACGGACTTTCGCCGTGCGTGGCAGCAGGGCACCGCGCCACCGACGGGGGCGGAACGCGCTGATCGGGGTGAGTGCCAGGATACCGGCGCCCAATGGCAGTATCGGCCCATGCGCCGACAGGTTGTAGGCCGTGCTGCCGGCCGGTGTCGCCAGCAGGATGCCGTCGCAGATCAGTTGCTCGAGCCGCACCCGCCCATCGATGGTGATGCGGATTTTCGACGCCTGACGGGTCTCCCGAAACACCGACACTTCGTTGATGGCCAGGGCTTCTGTCCGGCGCCCGTGCGCGTCGACTGCTTCCATGTGCAAAGGGTGAACGATCGCCAGTTCGGCGCGGCCGACGCGGTCGAGCAGGTTGTCGAACGAGAACTCGTTCATCAGGAAGCCAACTGTCCCGTGATTCATCCCGTAGATCGGCTTCTCGAGCTGGCGATACTCGTGCAGCATGTTCAGCATGAACCCGTCACCGCCGAGGGCCACGATCACGTCGGCGTTTTCCGGGCCAACGTCGTCATACTGCCGGCGCAGGTGGGTCAACGCCTCCTGGGCGTCATCGGTGTCGCTAGCGACGAAGGCCAGTGTCTCACGCGCCATATCCGGTCCGATTGCTGGGCGGCCACTGGCCACTGACGATGGATTGGTGTGGCAGTATACCGGGCTAGCTGGTTAACGTCAGGTGGCGTTGCGTCGATGCGGTCCGCGCCCTATTAATGCCGCTCCAAGATGCGCCGCCGGATCTCGTGACTAGGCCGGCGTTGAGAGACAGACATGCGTAAACTCTAGGAGACGGCCATGTTGCGTGGTTTTGGCGCCCTGACGGTGTTGCTGGTGAGTTTGCTGGGAGTAGCGCCCGCAGTCTCGGCGGACGATCGGCACGCCGGTTACTACTACCCGGAGGTAACCACGTCCGAAACCTATGTCGCGCGGTCGAAGACGTTGCCGCAGGCGAGCCGCAACATGCGTATCGGCTTCGTCGTCGCGCAGACACTGGGGCAGAAGGATGTCGGTTATCCACCTCGTCTCGCGCTGTTTGCCAAAGGCAGCGAAGCGGAAAAGCTCATTCTTGTCGGGTTGGACGACACCAGCATGGCAACGCTCTTCCGTGCACGCGCGGTGTTGGCGCAACTCACCGCAAGCGCCCGCAGCACCGAGCTGTTCCGCAATCTGGCGGTCGAGGACTATTTCACTTTCTTCGATCTGGCCAAGATGCTGGGGTTCGAGCGCATCACCATCAGCGATGGCCGCACGTACGCACATCAGATTGATCTGAAGTAGCACCAGGCCGGCGGAGCCGGCTGCCGTTGGGGGGCTGGCGAAGCGTTCAGCCGCCTGTGACGCTCATGTGGCGTTCGACGGCCGGCTCGTTGGAGCGACGGCGGTCGATCACAAAGTCGTGGCCTTTCGGCTTGCGGCCGATGGCTTCGTCAATCGCGGCATCGAGCAATGCGTCGCTTGCATCTGCCCGCAATGGCGCGCGCAGGTCGGCTGCATCGTCCTGACCGAGGCACATATACAGGGTGCCCGTGCAGGTCAGACGCACCCGGTTACAGGACTCGCAGAAATTGTGCGACAGCGGGGTGATAAACCCGAGCCGGCCGCCGGTTTCCGCGATGCGGACATATCGCGCCGGCCCGCCGGTCGCATAATCGATGTCCTCCAGTGTCCAGCGGTCAAGCAGACGTGCGCGCACGACCGACAGCGGCAGGTATTGGTCCGTGCGATCGCCGTCGATGTCACCAAGCGGCATCGTCTCGATCATGGTCAGGTCCATACCCGTTTCGCCACACCATTCGATCAACTGATCGTATTCGTCATCGTTGAAGCCCTTGAGGGCCACGGTGTTGATCTTCACCTTCAGGCCGGCGTCTCGTGCCGCGGCGATGCCGGCCATCACCTGATCGAATTTTCCCCACCGGGTAATGGCGCGGAAGCGGTCCGGGTCGAGCGTGTCCAGCGAGACATTCACCCGGCGGACACCGCAGTCGTAGAGTTCGCCTGCGAACCGGCCGAGCTGGCTGCCGTTCGTCGTCAGGGTCAATTCGTCGAGTGCCCCGGTATCGAGGTGCCTAGAAAGGGCCTGGAACAGGCTCATGATGTCGCGCCGTACCAGCGGCTCGCCACCGGTAATGCGCAGCCGCCGCACACCCTTTCGCACGAACGCCGAACAGAGACGATCCAGCTCTTCGAGGCTCAACACCTCCGATTTCGGCAGAAATGTCATGTTTTCCGACATGCAGTACACGCATCGGAAGTCGCAGCGATCCGTTACGGAGACACGCAGATAGGAAATGTGACGTCCAAATGGGTCGATCATTTACACCGCCAAAGCAAAACCGGCCCCGCTTCAACTATCAAAACGCGGCGCGAACCGTTGAGCAGTGCCAACGGCCCCAACATTTCACATATAGCAAGGATTTCCGGCGTTTTCGCCCACAAACCGGTTGGGGCTTTTGCGATCGCGCTGGCGGCGCCTTAATGCCCGTTGGCAGCGACCTTGGTGCCCGCGCCGTCGTGACGTTCGCGCTGCCAGCGTTTCAACACCAGGGCGGCGGCTTCGGTACTTGTGGTGTCATAAAGCCGGCAGAGGCGCACGGTTTCGTCGCGGGTGAGGCGGGCTTTGGTGGCACCCGCCTTGCGCGTTAGCTGAAACATCATCAGGAATGACGAGCGTGGGATGGCGACGGCCCGACAGGCTTTGGCCAGTTGCTCGCCTTCGCTCTCGTAGATGACCCGGCGGGCCACGGTCGGGTCGACGTCGAGCAGGCGCGCCATCGCAAACTCGAACAGGGCGATCTGCCCCTGTTGCAGCGCCTTGGTAACGAACTCGTGGCTCAGCTCGCCCGACGAGTGGAGCTGATCGACGAGTTTCGCGGCCGCGTCGTTCTTCTCCTTTTCGGCCGTCAGAACGTTGGTGACGGCGCCCGCCAGTTCCTCGTCGAGGCTGCTGGGGTCGATCTGATAGTGGCTGACGATATAGCTGCGGATAGCGTCGGAAACCCAGGCGCACATCCGTGCCGCCACCTCGTTCGGCAAATCGGGGCGGCGAACCAGGGGTTTCTGGTAGGCGTCGACCCGACGGGACTCTTCCGCCAGATACTCCAGAACCGTCGACGATACGCGAGCGTCATGGTTGTTCAGCAGCGTGACGATGACGTCTTCGTTGCCGGTTTCGACCAGTGCGGCTGAGACGTCCTCGCTGATGTCCTTGCGGATGGCAACGGCGAGTTGATGCTGCTTCGTGCGGTGGCGGACAATGTCGATGAGATCTTCGTCGAGCAGAACGGGGCTGCCAGCCAGGATGTTGTGTGCGACCTGCAGATCGTCGTTGGCGAGCATCTTGACCAGTTCGCGCGGCGCGTCGCCGCGTTCGGCCAGGCGGTTGGCCAGCGCCAGCCGCACCGACATCTCGACCTCGTGGCTCAGGCGCTCGAGGATCTCAAGGATGATGGCGCGTTCGGTGTCGCTCAGGTGGTCGCCGCGGCGCTCGAACAGCTCGGCAATGGAATCGTAGAGGTCTTGCCGGCTGGCGTTGGTCCGTGTTTCGGCCAGCGCAACGAGTTTACGCACCTCGTCATCGGCGCCCTGATGTGCCTGTGTCGCCAGCATGTGCGGCTGCACCCCCAATCGGTAAGGTTCGGCTTGGGCACGCTGCCGAGCCAAGGAATCACCATTACCGATAGTGACTTTTTGTCACTAATGAACCGTAAAGGCCGGCAAACCGACCCGGCCGGTCAGACCGTCGCGATCGGCGTCACCGGCGAGCCCACGGCGCCGGGCAGGCGCAAAGGCGGCGCGGTCAGCATGAAGCGGCTGCGTTTGTGTTCACGCAGCCAAGCCGCCAGTTCCGTGAAGTACCAGAGTTCACCCAGCGGTATGCCAAGTTTGAAGAGACAATGTTCATGCAGCGGCAGTTTCGAATGCGGCGCCGATCCGGCCGGGCGGGATGGCAGACCCTCCACGGCATAGTTGTCTGCCACGATGGCGACAACGCCGACATCCGTGATCCATTGCAGCAGACGCTCATCACGACCGTCCAGCGCGGTACAGATGTTGTGTAGAACCTCCGCATCAGGGTCGCCGGCCATTTCGACGATCCGATCACCCAGACCGGTGTGCAAGCAGAGAATGTCACCCTGTGCAACGGTCACGTTGTCCGCCTCAAGAACCTCATGTAATTGGTTGTAATTTATAAGCTTTCTCTCGTCACCGAAGTGGTGGCGAAGGTCTACGAGGACACCACGTCCCTGCATGCCATGGGTGGCCATGTGCTCTATGCCAAGCGCCGCTGCGCCGGTGTAGTCCCGTCCGGTCGGCTCGCCGTCCTTTAGATAGTCGCGTGGCCCAACGACGTCCGTGCCGCCGCGGTAGCCATTGTAGTAGACGATCTCGTCTTCACCGTCGTCGTCGACATCGAAGAGTTGCCCGACGTGGGCCAGCGAATCCCATTGGGTTGAATACTGCGTCCAGAGCAGAACAGCGTCGTCGCTGATCACGTCGACAGCGTCAGGTTGGTTCCGACGAGTCGCGAAATTGATGTAGGGCTCTCCCTGCAGTTCCGTTGGCCGCAGCACAGGGGCGTGGCGCCGTGGATTCAGTCGGTTGCCGCCCGGGAGGTTAAGAGGTAAACTCAAACAAAAGGATTTTCCGGCCGTTATTTCTCTTGCGCCGCGCAAGACGGCCTGATGGTCCAACAGGTTGATGCGTCCCAGTTGGTCATCATCGCCAAATTCGCCCCAGTTGGCGCCCTGTGGTCGGTTGATCCAACGTTGCGTCACGATTTGATCTCCTAGTGCGATTTATTAACGAATTGCACGGAAAACTTGATTTAAATCAATGCGGAAACTCGTTTCCGGGCTTATTGAAAGCTAGCTATGTATTGTATCTCAAACACGGACGTGGTGAGATATGTTAATAGGCGGCGACGGTCGCCCTAAAAGTTGACAGTCCCCTGGCGCTGCAATCCCCTGCAAGCGCCGAGGGCTGTGGTCCCCCATCCACAGCCCTCACCTATCTGAGAAACGGCCACGGCGCAGGACACCGTGGCCGTTTCTTGTTTTTGCATCGATGCCATCGTCAGGCGCGGTGCCGCTGCAGCTTTGCATTCCCGGTTGCGTGCAGAAGGCCATCTCTCCGTGCGTGAAGCTTGCGCGGCCATTTCGCATCGACGCCAGCCGGTGCAAGACTGGCTGCTTGGCGAATGGCAAACGGGTGCGGACCGTCGTGAATGTGTCGAAACGACATATGTAAGATGACAACGGGTGCCGCATCCGCCTAACTAAGAGAAACAACAACGCAACACTGGCGGGAGGACGGCCTGTGGCAACGATTACATATCTGACGAAGATCCAGTTCGATTACGGTGCCGTGTCATTGCTGGCGGATGAGATGCCGGCCCTTGGTTTGTCGCGCCCGTTGATCATTACCGACAAGGGCGTGATCGCGGCCGGGTTGCTGACGCCCGTCGAGGCGGCCCTGCCGCCGGGCACCGTTTTTTCCATCTTCGAGGACACACCGGAGAATCCGACCGAGGCCGCAACCATGGCCGCATTGGAACAGTATCGCCGCGAGAATTGCGACTGCCTCATCGGTCTGGGCGGTGGTTCCTCGATGGACCTGGCCAAGGGTGTTGCCCTGATGGCGACGCATCCTGGGACGTTGGCAGAATACATGGCGGTTCTTGGCGGTGCGCCGAAGATCACGGCGGCGGTGGCGCCGGTGATCGCTATCCCGACCACGTCAGGGACGGGTAGTGAAGTTGGGCGGGGCGCCGTCATCATCCTGGCGGACGGCCGCAAATTGGCATTGTTGAGCCCGCATCTGCTGCCGAAGCTGGCGATCTGCGATCCGGAATTGACGCTGGGACTTCCGGCGCAACTGACCGCCGGAACCGGCATGGACGCGTTTGCCCACTGCTTCGAGACATTCTGCGCACCGGCCGTGAACCCGCCGGCGGAGGCCATTGCGCTCGACGGCTTCACCCGTGCCGTGCGGTATCTCGAACGTGCCTACCAAGACGGTTCGGACCGCGAAGCGCGGTGGAACATGATGATGGCGGCTATGGAGGGTGCCATGGCGTTCCAAAAGGGGCTGGGGGCGGTCCATGGCATGTCGCACCCACTCGGCGCGCTGCCGGACCTGCGCCTGCATCACGGTACGCTGAATGCGTTGTGCTTGCCGGCGGTCATAGAGTTCAACGCCGGTGCGGTTGGCGATAAATACGATCGCCTGAAGGCAGCCTGGGGGCTGTCCGGTTCGGCCGACCTGGCGCAGGAGGTGCGTCGCTTGAACGAACGTCTCGGCCTGCCGAGTGGTCTGGCAGCTATGGGCGTCCAGGAAAGCGATATCGACAAGCTGGTGCCGCAGGCGATGGCCGACCATACGACGGCAACCAATCCGCGGCCGCTGACCCCGGACGACTATCGCGCGTTGTTTCAGGCGACGATGTGACAAAACTGCGGCGTGCTAGGCGGGCCGCCGGCGCAGCAACTGGACGCTGGTCATGGTCATGACTGTCTCGTCGTGCTGATTGTGAACTTCCCAGGCCATGTTGACGATGCCGCGGTCAGGTTTCGACCGCGACGACCGGCTGCCGGTGACGCGGACCACGACGTGAACGGTATCGCCGGGCCGGACCGGCTTGTGCCAACGCAGTTCGTCGACGCCGGGTGAACCCAGGCTCGCCTCACCCCATGGGTTGGTCATCATGAAAAGCCGGAAGGTGATTGCAGAGAGCAGCCAGCCGCTGGCAATCAGGCCGCCGTACATGTGTTTTTCGGCGGCGACCTTGTCCATGTGAAATGGCTGTGGGTCGAACTTGAAGGCCCAGTCGATGATCTCCGCTTCGGTGATTGTCTTAGACGGCGACACCAGTTCGTCGCCGACCTTAAAGTCCTCAAACCATCGATCCTGCATATTGTCGTTCCGTCCTTAGGTGTGCCGCATGCTGATCATTTCCTGACGTGGACATAGCGGAGGCGCCCGAGACTGCGCTATCCGTTCCTTGTCGCCCCTGTGTTAGATTGCGCAAAACGTCCGGCAAAGACGCTGTACCGAGTAGGGAGGATAGACCATGCACCCTGGCATTCACGCCGCTTCCACGCCCGACAAACCGGCATATGTCATGGCGTCGACCGGCGCCAGCATCAGTTATGCCGATTTGAATGACGATTCATGCCGGGGCGCGCAGTTTTTTCGCGCTCTCGGCCTGGAGGCCGGCGACGTCATCGCGATCTTCATGGAGAACAACGCCGAGTACTTCAAAATCTGTTGGGCGGCGCACCGTGCAGGTCTCTACTACACCTGCATATCGTCGTACCTGACTGCCGACGAAGTCGAATACATCGTAGGTGACTGCGAGGCCAAGGTATTCATCACCTCCGATGCAAAGGCCGATGTCGCGACGGAGTTGGCCTTGCGGATGCCGACTGTCGAGATGAAGTTGATGGTCGGCGGGACCGTTGGCGGGTATGCGGCATGGGAGCAGACGATCGAGGCCTATCCCGCGACGCCGCTTGCGGACGAGACAGAGGGCCGTGACATGCTTTATTCGTCCGGCACCACCGGCCGGCCGAAGGGTATCAAGTCGCCACTCACTGGCGAGCCCTTCGGCACACCAAACCCCTCGTTCCATGCCATCACGACGCAGCTCTACGGCTGCAACGAGGACACGATCTATCTGTCACCAGCGCCGCTTTACCATGCCGCGCCGCTGCGGTTTTGCATGGGCATGCAACGGCTCGGCGCCACCGTCGTTGTGATGGAACGGTTCGACCCGGAAGGGGCGCTGTCGCTGATCGATGCGTACGACGTGACCCACAGCCAGTGGGTGCCGACCATGTTCGTCCGCATGCTGAAACTGCCGGAAGAGGTGCGGGCGAAGTTCGATCTGTCGAGCCTGCGGGTTGCTATCCATGCCGCGGCGCCTTGCCCGGTGCAGGTGAAGGAGCAGATGATCGAATGGTGGGGGCCGGTGATTTATGAATACTACGCCGGCACCGAAGGTAACGGCCTATGCGCGATCCGCTCGGACGAATGGCTGAACCACAAAGGGTCCGTGGGCAAGGCGATGGTCGGCGAGGTTCATATTGTCGGAGAGGATGGCGAGGAGGTGCCGACCGGCGAGGCCGGCACGATCTATTTTTCCGGCGGCAGCGAGTTCGAATACCACAACGATCCGGAACGGACGGCTGAGTCCCGCAACGGTAAGGGTTGGAGCACGCTTGGCGATGTCGGTTATCTGGATGAGGAGGGGTATCTCTACCTGACCGACCGAAAGGCCTACATGATCATCAGCGGCGGGGTGAACATCTACCCGCAAGAGATTGAAAACCTTCTGGTTACCCACCCCAAGGTGATGGACGCTGCGGTGATCGGCGTGCCGAACGATGAGTTCGGCGAGGAGGTGAAGGGCGTGGTACAGGCAGTCGACGTGTCGAGCCATGGGCCGGAACTGGAAAGCGAGCTGATCGAGTTCTGCCGCTCGCACCTGTCGCATGTGAAGTGTCCGAGATCGATCGACTTCGAGGGGGAACTGCCGCGCCATGCTAATGGCAAGCTCTACAAGCGGCTGATCAAGGACAGGTATTGGGGCGACCACACCAGCCGCATCGTCTAATCGGGTCGACACGGACGACACCGCCGGGTGTTAAGAGTTGCCCGGCGACCGGTGCAACTGAGGGTAACCCTGTTTGTCCCCGTCATTAGTAGTTTTCTATGAGAAACGGTCGCCGCGCCTTCCGCCGACTAACCCATTCTTAACCTTGTAGCTTCAGCATCCTTTGATACGCGGAAAGCGCGTAGCGGGAAAGCTTGTCCGGGGTCGAAGGGCGCTTCATGTTCTTCATCATTGGGTTTTTGGTCGTCATCGGATCGGTGCTCGGCGGCTACATGCCGCACGGCGACGTGCGCGTATTGTGGCAGCCGCTGGAAGTACTGATCATCCTCGGCTCAGCGATTGGCGGCTTCATCATCAGTAATCCGAAATCCGTCATCCTGTCGGTCGGCAAGCATTTCGGCCGGGTGCTGAAGGGCGGTGAACCGTTCAGCAAGGCGGACTACGTCGAACTGCTGACCCTGCAGTTCGCCATCTTCAAGCTGGCCAAGAGCAAGGGGGCGCTGGCCCTCGAAGCCCACATCGAAAACCCTGAAGACAGCAGCATTTTCGCGAACTATCCGACATTCATGAAGAACCACGATGCGCTGGAGTTCTTTTGCGACACGCTGCGTCTGATGACGATGGGCACGGACAATCCGCATGAACTCGAAGCGATGATGGATGAGGACATCGAGGCGCGGAAGCACGAAGCTCACTCCATTGCCCATGCGGTCACCGGCATGGCAGACGGTCTGCCAGCATTCGGCATTGTCGCTGCCGTGCTGGGCGTGATCATTACCATGGGCAGTATCAGCGAGCCGCCGGAAGTTCTCGGCAAGCTGATCGGTGGCGCCCTGGTCGGCACCTTTCTTGGGGTTCTGCTGGCCTATGGCATCTTTGGCCCGATCGGCAACAACCTCGCGGTCTATTGCGACAACGAGTTCAAGTACCTTGAGTGCATCCGATCGGGGATTCTGGCGCACGCGCAGGGCTACGCCCCGGCGATTTCGGTCGAGTTCGCGCGCAAGACCCTGACAGGGCACGATCGGCCAACGTTCCTGGAAATCGAGGAGGCGACGGCGAACGTCGTGCCCGCCTAGCAGATGGCCGGCGACAACGAACAACAGCCGATCATCCTAAAAAAGGTCATCGTCCAGGGCGGTGGCCACCACGGCGGCGCCTGGAAAGTCGCCTATGCCGATTTCGTGACGGCCATGATGGCCTTCTTCCTGTTGCTTTGGCTATTGAACGTCACCACCGATGAGCAGCGACGCGGTCTGGCCGACTATTTCGCGCCGACCGTCGTGAGCCAGTCTACCAGCGGTGCCGGCGGTGTGCTGGGCGGACGTACCGTGGCGCCGGAAGGTGCGCGATCGTCCGACAAGAGCATGGCAGCCGTGGTGGTCGAATTGAGCCCGCCGAAGCCGCCCGAGGGGCAGGAAGGTGATGCCGAAGGCAGCGGAAAGCTGAACGAAAAGGAACTCCTGCGCAAGATGGCCGAGCGCGAACAGGATGAGTTCCGCAAGGCCGAGAAACAACTGCGGCAGGCGATCCAGGACGTGCCGGAACTGGCGGCTCTGGCGCGCAACCTCGTGATCGACAACACGCCTGAGGGCTTGCGAATTCAGTTGGTCGACCAGGAAGGCAAGTCGATGTTCGCCAGCGGCGGTGCCGAACCGCTGGGACATACCCGCCAGCTGATGGAAAAGGTCGCCGAGATCGTGCAGCGGCTGCCGAACCAGATCGCGATTACTGGGCATACCGACGCATTGCCGTTCCGTACCTACAACGGCTATGGCAACTGGGAGCTGTCGAGCGACCGGGCAAATGCCAGTCGGCGGACGCTCAGCGAATTCGGTGTGGATACGTCCCGTTTTGCATCGGTTTCAGGCAAGGCGGATACAGAGCCGTTGATCCCCGAGGAGCCCACGAATCCGCGAAATCGGCGAATTTCGATCGTGATGCTGCGGGAAACCCCGGCCGACGGCTTCGGTCAGCCGCAATCCGACGTCGGACCGGCCCCGGGCATCGGACCGGCGCCGCGCAACTAGCTGCCGGACAGGGCATCCGCCACTGACCATCCGGACGAAGCGGCCGAAAGTCCGCTTGGCCGTGCGCCAAAGCGGCCCCACCTATGTTGCAGGCATGGCAAACTGGAGCATGGGGAAAGTGGCCGACGGACATTCAAGTACTTATCGACAATCGACCGACATGGATGAATTTGACGCCTTGGACGACGACCGTCTGTTCAAAAGTATTCGGATTCGACGCATTGTCGCGTTCATGATCGACGGCTTGATCATCATCGCGGCTTTGTCGATCTTCGCTGTCTTTGGCGTCTTTACGCTGATCCTGACGCTTGGCCTCGCCAAACCGTTGCTGGTGCTGGCTGCTGCGGCGCTGCCGCTGGCCTATCATACCTTCATGATCGGCAGCCGTGGCCACGCCACCCTGGGTATGCGGGTCATGGGCCTGCGGGTGGTTCGCGATGACGGCAGCGACCCGGACTTCATGCATGCGGCCATTCAGACGGTCGTGTTTTACTTCAGTACTGGTGTGACCAACTTCCTGATCCTGCTGGTCTCGTTCTTCAACGATCGCGGTCGCTGTCTGCACGACTACCTGAGTGACAGCGTCGTCGTTAACGACCTGCCGGAAGCGTACTACGATCAGGCGGATCTCAACGACTGGCGGGATTCAACATCAACGTCCCGATAGCCTGTTCGGCAATGGCGGCGCGGTCGGTCACCATCGGAATGTACTCCACCCGCCGCCACTTCTCGGCAAAGCTGCTGTAGTAAGGCGATAGCGGATTGCCCGACTGCCCGGTTGAATGAATGAACAGCGACTTCTCAGGATCGGCCAGATCATAGACCGCGCGCAGACCCGGGCCGTGCACACTGGCGAACGGTCTGTCGCTGTTGAAGATCCTGAAGTCACCGACGTTGACGGTGTAGGTGCTGCCCGGCACCGGGCCGTTGATGTCGAAGAAGTCGCGTAACACCGGGACACGGCTGAACGGCCTGTGCGCGCCGATGGCGATGTGTTCCTGGCCCCACTGCCAGTCCGCCATGTCGCTGCCCTGGCGTTCGGAAATCCAGTCCAGCGCTTCGTCCAGCGCGCGCTCCAACATCTGCGGGCAGGTTTCGGTCAGTTCCGTCCTGGTGTCGTCACACCACTTTTGCCGCTGCGACAGAACACGGTGCAGGAACGGCCCCTTGCGGCCCCACGACAGGGCCTGCAAGTCGCCGAGTTCGTCTTCCGTCACCAGCTTCGAGAACTTCCGTATCCAGGCCTGGAAGATAAGTGGTTCGGGCCGGTCCGCAACCATATCTCCGTTCCAGGCCAACATGAGGTCCAGCGCGGCTTTGGCCTGCGCACCGCTCGGTGCGATCGCCGTCAGGTAGGGCAGGACATCGACTGCAAACAGCGAAACCGTATCGGCCTGCATGCTTTGAAAGGATTCGGCGCTGTGTGCCGATGTTTCGTTTAGCAGGCCATTGATGCGCCGGGCGCGGTAGCCGGCGGCCCAGTCGAACGTCAGATGGTGCGGATAGTCGGCGGCGACGTTGCGATGGTTTGCCGTGGCGATCATACCGCCGTCCGGATTGAACGCCTGCGGCAGTTCTTCGAAGGGGATGGTGCCGCGCCAGTCGTACAACGGGTCCCAGCCGGGCTGTGGCATGTAGCCCTGGATGGGATTCTCCGGGTCGCGAACCGGCACGCGCGCCGGCGCGTAGTAGCCGACGTTTCCGTCGACGTCAGCGTAGACGATATTCTGCTGCGGTACGTGATAATCCCGCAGCGCGTCAACGAACCCGTCCCAGTCGTCGACTTGCGACAATCTCACGCCAGCCTGCGGCGTGAGGTCGTCGTCGGACAATGCCGTCCACGCCAGGGCCAGCACGTGGCCGTCGGGCAGGGTGCTCTGCGCGCCGCGATGGACGTCGCTCAACACAGGGCCATGGCGTGTTTCGCGGACGATCAGTTCGATGTCGTCCTGATCTTTGACCTTGATGATTTCACGGCGGGTTTTGAATGGCTCGGTTCCGCTCGGGGTGAGGTAACGACTGGAATCGGTCGGGTCGACCTTCTCGATATAGAGGTCCTGCACGTCGGGCTGGCCGTTGGTGAAGCCCCAGGCCATGCGGTCACTACGGCCCAGGATGATCAGCGGCACGCCGGGCAGGCTTGCGCCGATCAGGTTGCGGTTGCCCCATGACATATGGGCGAAGTACCAGATGGCCGGTGCCGTCAGCCCAAGGTGGGGGTCATTGGCCAGCAGCGGTTTGCCGCTCTTTGTGCGCTGGCCGTCGACGACCCAGTTGTTCGATCCGATGCCGTCGGCGGGTGGTGCAGGCAATGCCTCGATCATGCGGTCCAGTGCTGCGGTATCGATGAGGTCGGCGAAGCCATAGTTCGCCAGGACACCGTGTGGCATCTCGCTGCCGTAGCTCGGGTAGAAGTCCTCGATCTGCGCTGCGGTCAGACGCTTGGTCAGCCGCAGCCGTGTCAGTTCGCGACTCCAGTTGCCGCTGAGGTTGAGCGCCATGACCTTCAGGAACACCAGACTGTCGGCAGGCGACCAGGGTTCCGGTTCGACTCCAAGGATCAAAAACTCCGGTGGCAGCGGTCCGGTCCGCTGTTCCAGGTACGCGTTCACGCCCGCCGCATAGGCGCTGTATACACGCTTCGTCTCGGGCGAAAGCTTGGCGAAGCCCGCTTCGGCGTGCCGATACAGGCCGAGCATCCGCAGGAACCTGTCGAAGTCGACGGTTGGCTGACCCAGCACCTCCGACAGACGTCCGGCACCGATCCGACGGTTCATCTCCATCTGCCACAGACGGTCCTGAGCATGAACGAAGCCCATCGCGAACGCGGCGTCTTCAAAGCTGTCGGCGTAGATATGCGGGATCGCGTGTCGGTCTCGTACGACCTCCACCGGTGCGGTCAGGCCGCTTGCGCGCACCTCGCCATCGAGTGTCGGCAGCGAGCTTCGCAGCCAGAGATATCCGCCTACCAGAACGACGACCACAAGAAGGACAATGGCAATGGCACCGCGAAGCAAGATCTTGCGCATGGGCTACTCCTGACCCGATAGCTTTAGCACCTGCGAAAGAAGAGGCAACGCCTTTGGCACGCCGTGTCGATAGGGTGTAGAACCTAGCCGACTTAGCGACAGCCGAAGCGATAGCGCAGGGAGCAATAACATATGAGCAAGAAGGTCGCGTTCCTCGGACTTGGTGTCATGGGTTATCCGATGGCCGGGCACCTCGCCGCCAAGGGCTTTGACGTAACGGTTTACAACCGAAGCCTGGCAAAAGCGGAAAGGTGGGTGGGCGAACACTCTGGCAGGCATGCAGCAACCCCGCGGGAGGCGGCCGAAGGTTGCGACATCGTGTTTGCCTGTGTCGGCGCCGACCAGGACCTGCGGACGATTTCATATGGCAATGATGGCCTGTTTGCCGGGCTCAGCGAGGGCGCTGTCTTCGTCGATCACACGACCGCGTCGGCCGATGTCGCGCGCGAGCTTCACGCCTATGCGAAGGAGCAGAAAAAGGGCTTCATCGACGCGCCGGTGTCCGGCGGTCAGGCCGGCGCGGAGAACGGCGTTCTGACGGTGATGTGCGGCGGTGATCAGGCCGACTACGACAAGGTCAGCGACGCAGTCGACAGTTATGCGCGCATGTGCCAGCTCATGGGGCCGGCAGGGGCGGGTCAATTGACCAAGATGGCCAATCAGATCTGCATTGCCGGCATCGTTCAAGGTCTGTCCGAAGCACTGAATCTGGCGGTGTCTGCCGGGCTAGACGGCGCCCAGGTCGTCGACGTGATCTCGAAAGGTGCGGCGCAGTCCTGGCAGATGGAAAACCGCTACAAGACCATGCTGGCGGGCGACTACGACCACGGCTTTGCGGTGGAATGGATGCGCAAGGACCTGGCGATCTGTATGGAGGAAGCCAAGGGTCTTGGCGTGTCATTGCCGGTCGCCGCGCTTGTCGACCAGTTCTACGCCGAGGTCGAAGCGATGGGTGGCAAACGCTGGGACACCTCGGGCCTGATGGCGCGCATGGTGGCAGCGCGGCCCAAAGGCTGAACCGAAGGCTCGATCCGTCTATCAGCGGACTTACGGCAAAGGTGTGCCGGTCGGGGCAACGACCAGCGGGTCAACGGTCCTGCAGGAGTTGTGCTGCCTCGACCGCGAAGTAGGTCAAGATACCGTCGGCGCCGGCGCGCTTGAAGGCGAGCAGGCTTTCGAGCATGACGCGCTCATGGTCGAGCCAGCCGTTTTGCGCCGCTGCGCACAGCATCGCGTATTCCCCGCTGACCTGATAGGCGAAGGTCGGCACCGCGAAGCGGTCCTTCACACGCCGGATCACGTCGAGGTAGGGCATGCCGGGCTTGACCATGACCATGTCGGCGCCTTCGGCGAGATCGAGGGCGATCTCTCGCATCGCCTCGTCGCTGTTGGCCGGGTCCATCTGGTAGGTCTTCTTGTCGGCCTGGCCCAGGTTGGCGGACGACCCGACTGCATCGCGGAACGGGCCGTAGAATGCCGAGGCGTACTTGGCGGAATAGGCCATGATGCGCACATCGTCGAAGCCGTTGGCATCGAGCGTGTCGCGAATGGCGCCGACACGGCCGTCCATCATGTCGGACGGCGAGATGATTGAGCATCCCGCCTGCGCCTGGATCAGGGCCTGCTGACACAGGATATCCACGGTCTCGTCATTGACGACATAGCCGCCGTCGATCACGCCGTCATGGCCGTGGCTGGTGAAAGGATCTAACGCGGCGTCGCACATGATGCCGATGTCAGGCACCGCCTCGGCAATGGCGCGGACAGTGCGGCAGACGAGGTTTCCCGGCTTGACGGCTTCGTCGCCGCGCGGGGTTTTCAGGTCGGGGTCCAGCGCCGGAAAAACGGCGATCACAGGAATACCCAACGTTGCGGCGTCGCGCGCCGCGGCGACGGCAAGGTCCGGCGACAGGCGTGCGACCCCGGGCATCGACGGCACCCCATCGCGCTGGTTGTTACCCTCGTGAACGAAGATGGGCCAGATCAGGTCGGCGGCCGTCAGAACGTTTTCGGCCACGAGACGCCGGTTCCAGTCATCACGGCGATTGCGCCGCATGCGCACCCGCGGGTACTGGCCATGCGGCTGTGTCCGTGCGGCCGGTGCCGGTGCCTCGACGTCGCTGTGCCGGCGCGAAACGTCATTCAGATTGACGGTCTTGCTCATTCGTCCGCCCCATCGGATGAATCTGCTGTTGCGGTGGGCATTCTAGGTCGCGATGGTTAATGAAACAACGCGGCGTCTGGCCACAGGCGTCGCGTTGACAGTCTATCGGGCCTCGCTTATCACGCCTTGGGGCCGCCGCGCGTACGCGACGGGAGGAGTAACGGCATGGATTTCCACCTTAGCGAGGATCAGACGGCGTTTCAGTCCATGGCGCGCCAGTTCGCCGTCGAGCAAATGGCGCCGCAGGCCGCCGATTGGGATGCCGATCACGTGTTTCCTGTCGAGACGCTGCGCGCGGCAGCGGCACTGGGTTTTGGCGGCATCTACGTGCGCGACGATGTCGGTGGGTCGGGGCTCGGGCGGCTCGACGCCACGATCATTTTCGAGGAACTGGCCTCTGCCTGTGCCTCGACGGCGGCGTACATCTCGATTCACAACATGGCTGCCTGGATGATCGATACCTATGGCGGCGATGCGCAACGGCAGAAGTGGCTGCCGAAGCTGTGCAGCATGGAGCATTTCGCCAGCTACTGCCTGACTGAGCCAAACGCCGGTTCGGATGCCGCAAGCCTGCGTACGCGGGCAGTGCGGGACGGCGACAGCTATGTCCTGAATGGCACCAAGGCGTTCATCTCCGGCGGATCGACATCGGATGTCTATGTCTGCATGGTTCGAACCGGCGAAGATGGCGCCGGCGGCATCAGCTGCATCGTTGTGGAGAAGGGGACGGCTGGACTGTCGTTCGGCCAGCAGGAGCGCAAACTCGGCTGGCATAGTCAGCCGACAGCGATGGTGATCTTCGAGGACTGCCGCGTACCGGTTGAGAACCGCATCGGCGACGAGGGGCAGGGGTTCAAGATCGCGATGCAGGGCCTGGACGGCGGTCGCCTGAATATCGCGTCCTGTTCGGTCGGCGCGGCCAGGGCCTGCCTCGAGGCGACGGTCGAGCATTTGAACGTGCGCAAGCAGTTCGGCCGCGAGTTGGCGCAGTTCCAAGGGTTGCAATTCCGACTGGCCGATATGGCGACCGACCTTGAAGCCGCGCGTCTTATGGTGCGCAACGCGGCCGCGAAGGTCGACGCCAAGGCGGCCGATGCGACAACGACGGCGGCGATGGCGAAGCGCTTCGCCACCGATGCCGGCTTCGACATCGTCAACGAGGCGATGCAGCTGCACGGCGGCTACGGCTATCTGATGGACTATCCGATCGAGCGCTTCCTGCGCGATGTCCGCGTGCACCAGATCCTGGAAGGAACCAACGAAATCATGCGTGTGATTGTTGCCCGGAGTTTGCTGAACCAATGATCGAACGGGAGGAGATATCGGGCGACGATTTGTTGTTCGAACAGCGCGGCCCGCTGGTGCTGGTGACCCTGAACCGGCCGCAGGCGCTTAACGCGTTGACCCACGAAATGGCATTGGCGCTGGAAAAACGCTTACGCCAGTACGAAGACGACAGCGATGTCGAGGCGATCGTAGTGCGTGGTGCCGGCGACCGCGCCTTTTGCGCGGGTGGCGATATTCGCCGTCTGTATGATACCGGGCGCGCTGGCGAGGCCTATCCCTACAACTTCTATCGCGACGAATACCGGCTGAACGCCTCCATCTTTCACTATCCCAAGCCCTACGTCGCTTTGATTGACGGGATCGATATGGGCGGTGGCGTCGGCGTGTCGGTGCACGGGTCGCATCGCGTGGTGACGGAGCGATTGAACTTCGCCATGCCGGAAACCGGCATCGGCCTGTTTCCGGATGTCGGCGGCAGTCATTTCCTGCCGCGGCTGCCGGGCGAGATCGGCGTCTACATGGCGATGACGGGCGCCCGCCTGAAGGCGGCGGATGCCGTCTATGCCGGCGTTGGCGACGCCTATGTGCCAAGTGACCGGCTGGACGATCTGGTCACTGCGTTGGGCGATGCACCGTTCCACCGCGGTGCCCGTACGGCGGTGGGACGCACGATCTCCGAGTTTGCGGTCGATCCGGGGCCTTCCGACATCGAGGCGCTGCGCGAGCGGATCGATGCCGCGTTCGACAAGGCGACGGTCGAAGAGATCATTGCGTCGCTCGAGCAGGCGGGCGACGACTGGGCGATGAAAACCGTCGCGACGATGCGCGGGAAGTCGCCGACCAGCATGAAGGTCGCGTTGCGGGCGATCCGCCAGGGCGCCGAGCATGACTTTCATGATTGCATGATCATGGAGTACCGCATCGCCAACGGCTGCATCGCCGGCCACGACTTCTATGAGGGGGTTCGCGCCGTCGTCATCGACAAGGACCAGGCGCCGAAATGGCAGCCAGCCGGCTTGGAAGAAGTGACGGATACGGCTGTCGATCGCTATTTCGAGGACGAGCCGAAAGACGGCGACCTCGAGTTCGACCCGCCGGCCTGACGGCGCCGCTATACTGGCGAACCTGAAACACCAAAGCACGCAACACCGCGGGAGGATGAGATGGCGACCATTGGCTTCATCGGCGTAGGCAATATGGGCGGGCCGATGGCCGGCAACCTGGTTAAGGCCGGTCACCAGGTGAAGGTCTTCGATCTGGCGCAGGCGTCGGTCGACCGGGCGGTCGGCAATGGCGCCACTGCGGCGGAGAGTGCGTTGGCCGCGGCCAGCGATGTCGAGGTCGTCGTGACCATGCTGCCCGCCGGCCAGCATGTGCGAAGTGTCTACCTAGGTGACGGGGGCATCCTCGCGGCGGCCTCTGCCGGCACGCTATTCATCGACAGTTCGACCATTGACGTCGACAGTGCTCGTGCCGTACACCAGGGCGCTGCAGATGCGGGGTTTGACTTGTTGGATGCGCCGGTTTCCGGCGGTGTCGGCGGGGCTGAAGCCGGCACGCTGACCTTCATGTGCGGCGGCCCCGATGCCGCCTTTGCGCGTGCCAAGCCGTTCCTGGACGTCATGGGCAAGACCATCGTGCACGCCGGCCCGGCCGGCAACGGTCAGGCCGCGAAGATCTGCAACAACATGATCCTCGGTGCGACGATGATCGCCGTGTCGGAGGCGTTCGTTTTGGCCGAAAAGCTCGGTCTCGACCATCAGGCGCTGTTCGACATCAGCTCGACCGCCTCGGCCCAATGCTGGGCGATGACGACCTATTGTCCGGTCCCTGGTCCGGTGCCGACATCGCCGGCCAACCGCAACTACGAGGCCGGCTTCACGGCGGCCATGATGCTGAAGGACTTGCGGCTGGCGCAGGATGCAGCCGCGAGTGCCGGCGCTGCGACGCCGATGGGCGCGGCGGCTTCCGCGCTCTACGCGTTATACGAAAACGACGGCAATGGCCCGGTCGACTTCTCCGGCATCATCAACATGATCCGCGGGCAGGGCTGAAGGGCGGCCCACCCAACGCGGCCGGCACTGGGGTCAACTGTCGCGCAGGAAGCCGTCGGCGAAGGTGACCCTCTCGGCGCCGACGAAACGGCGGTGACGGTCGAGTTCGGCCTCGAGGCTCGACAGGCGCTGCTTCGATGGCTTGATGCGCGGTTCGAGCCAAAGGCCCGTGACATGCAGGACGCCGTCCTGCGCGCGGTGCTTCATGTCCAACCGGCCGATCATGCGATCGCCTTCGAGTAGCGGGAACACGTAGTAGCCGAAGCGGCGCTTGGCCTCCGGTACGAAGATTTCGATGCGGTAGTCGAAGTCGAACAAGCGTTGCAGCCGCTTGCGGTCGCGAATGGCGGGGTCGAATGGACTGAGCACGCGGACGCGCTTCGGCGGCGGCGGCAGGTTCGCCAACCGATCCTCGATGTCCGCCAGGACGAAGCATTGCCTCGGCTTTTCGCCCTCCGCCATGACGACATCGGCGGTCAGGATGTCCTTGCCCTTGTGCGCTTCGCACCAGGCCTTGGCCTCGGCCGGTGAAATGCTGCCCCAGAACGCGGCGATCTCGCCCGGCGTCGCGAAGCCGAGCCGGTCAAGCGCGCTCCTGCATGCCCAGTCGATGAAGGCGTCTTCCTCGGCTTTGTCGACCAGATGCTGCGACGGGATAACCCGTTCGGTCAGGTCGTAAACCTTCTGAAACCCCTCCCGGCGGGCGATGGCCAAATCGCCGGTTCGCCAGAGATACTCCAGCGCAGTCTTGGAGGGATGCCAGTCCCACCATCCGCCGGGTTTCTTCTTCTCGTTCGTGCCGAGGTGTCGCGCCATGACCGGCCCGTTTTCGCGAATGTGCGACAGCGTATCGTCGAATAGCTCCTCGAAACCCTCGCGGCGCCACGACCGCCATCGATCGCGCAGTCGCTCACGTTCGCGCTCAAACCGGACCCGCCAGTACGGGAAGAACCGGGACGGGATGATGGCGGCGTCGTGCGTCCAGTTCTCGAACAGATCGCGGTGCCGTTCCAGCAAAGCGGAAAGCTGTTTCGGCCGGTAGGTTTCGTTGCGGGCGAACAGGATCATGTGATGAGCCCGCGCGACCGTGTTGATGCTGTCGACCTGCACGAAACCGAGGTCTTCGATCCTGTTTAGCAGGCCTTCGGTCGTCAGTTTGCTGCGCGGTGGATGCGACAGGCCGTGCACGGCCAGCAACAGCGACTTCGCATCGCGATGGTCGATCTTCAACGGTGACATAAGGTGGCGATACTACCTCTCACCGATCATGTAGGTGCAGCCGTCGGGCCCGACGACGGCTGCATGTGGCGTGCCGGCAGCCAGGTCGCACCGATCGGCTGGCTGATAGCTGCTTCGGCCATCCGCCGTAATGATGTCGATGCTGCCTTCCAGGATTACCTGAACGTGGTCGCCGGTATGCGTGTGCTCGTCATACACTTTGTGTGGCGGATCGGTGTGTACGAAGACGCGGGTGAAGCCCTCTTCGATGAGCCGCTGCCGCAGCGCTGCCTCGTCCATGTCGGTCATGTGCCTCCAGTCAAACCCATTTGTCGCAGGATCGCCGGCAGCAGCGGTTGGTCCGGATCGCCGACGGCACCGGTCATGTCGAAATGGTCGGCGTCCGGGACCTCAAGGTAGGTCACCGCATTGCCGGCGCTGCGACACAGCTCGGCGTAGTCCTTCGACTGCTTGATCCATTCCTCGGTTTCGCTGGCGCCGACCGACACCAGGATCGGCACGTCTTTCCGCCGCGGCGGTATCCGTATCGGGCTCAATCGGTCGACCATATCGGCTGTCAGGCCGATCACCTCGTTCACGCTGATGCCAAGGACCGGCGCGACGTCGTAGATGCCGGTCGCCGGTGCCGCGCCCTTGATGATGTCGGCGGGCAGCCCGTCAGCGTCCCAGTCGTGCGCGAGGGCCATCGCGCAGAGGTGCGCCCCGGCGGAGTTGCCGGAAATGAAAAGGCGTTCGGGATCGCCGCCGTGGTCGGCGATGTTCCGGTAGGTCCAGCTTATCGCCCGTATGGTTTCGGCCACGATCTCGTCGAGCGGTACGGTGGGACACAGGTCGTAGTTGATAATGACGGTCGTCGCACCGGCGGCCTGGAGTGGTGCGGCAATGAACGCGACGTCCGACTTGTCCTGCGCGCGCCAGTAGCCGCCGTGGACGTATAGCTGCACTGGCGAGGGACCATCGGTTCCGGCCGGATAGATGTCGAGCAGCTCGTTCGGGTTCGGCCCGTACCGAATGTCGTGCCGGCCGCCCAGCGTCGGCTTCAAACGCGCCGACAGGGCGGCCCGTTCGTCGATCTTCGGCTGATGATCGGCGACCGCGACACGTGGATTGTACTGCCGCTCGAACTCCGCCGGTGTGTAGCCCCTAAGTTCGACATCCGCCATGTGAATCCTCCCGCATCCGGGCGAAGCGTAAAGCGGCTGCGGGCGCGATGGAAGAGGTCGGCGGGTGTGGATTCTGCACGCTCGTCGGCATGCGCCCAGTCGGTTACCGGGGCTCCGGCAACTTCCGTGTCTTGGAACATCGACCGACGACAGCCGAAATCCAAACGTCGCCGGTCCACCGAACCGCCATGGCTGCAGGATTACGCGGTGAACGCCTGAATGCCGGTCATGGCCCGACCGAGGATCAGTGCATGAACGTCATGCGTGCCCTCGTAGGTGTTTACGGTCTCGAGGTTAATGACGTGGCGCATCACGTGATACTCATCGGAGATGCCGTTGCCGCCATGCATGTCGCGCGACGTGCGGGCGATATCGAGCGCCTTGCCGCAGCAGTTACGCTTGATGATCGAGACCATTTCCGGCGCCGCGCGGCCTTCGTCCATCAGCCGGCCAACGCGCAGGCAGGCCTGCAGGCTCAATGCGATCTCGGTCTGCATGTCGGCGAGCTTTTTCTGGATCAGCTGGTTTGCAGCCAGGGGCCGGCCGAACTGGGTCCGTTCCATGGTGTAGCCGTGCGCCGCCTGCCAGCAGAACTCCGCGGCACCGGTCGCACCCCAGGCGATGCCATAGCGGGCGCGGTTCAGGCAGCCGAAGGGCCCGGACAGCCCGCTGGCCTCAGGCAGCATGTTCTCCGCCGGTACGAATACGTTGTCGAGCACGATCTCACCGGTTATCGAGGCTTTAAGGCTGAGCTTGCCTTCGATTTTTGGGGTGGAGAAACCATCGCTGCCGCGCTCGACGATGAAGCCGCGAATCTTGCCGTCGTCATCCTTGGCCCAGACGACCGCAAGATCGGCGATCGGTGAATTGGTGATCCACATCTTGGCGCCATTGAGGATGTAGCCGCCGTCGACTGACTTGGCGCGCGTCTTCATGCCGCCGGGATCCGAGCCATGATCCGGTTCGGTCAACCCGAAGCAGCCGACGAATTCACCGGTGGCCAGCTTGGGCAGGTATTTCTGGCGTTGCTCCTCGCTGCCGTAGGCGTAAATCGGATGCATGACGAGGCTCGACTGAACGCTCGCGGCGGAGCGGTAGCCGCTGTCGACGCCTTCAAGCTCGCGCGCCACGAGGCCGTAGCTGACGTAGTTGGTGCCTGCGCAGCCATAACCGTCGATGGTGGAACCGAGCAGGCCCAGTTCACCCATCTCGTTCATGATCTCGCGGTCGAAATGTTCCTTCCGCGTTGCTTCGATGATGCGCGGCATCAGCCGCTCCCGGCAATAATCGCGCGCCGTGTCGCGGATCAGCTTTTCTTCCTCGCTCAACTGATCGTCGATCAGAAACGGGTCCTCCCAGGCGAAGCTTGCCTTCACCATGGCGTCGGTCTGGCTCTTCAACGGCTGAGCGGTCATCGGTTCATCCTTGCTTCTTCGTTTGGCGCCGCGCCTGCGGCGTTGTCTTCCAGATTGCGGATCTCGGCTGAAATTGGCGCGTGAGGTTCGATTTGCCTGCGGGTTCGGTGCGCTTGATCACCCTTCGCATTGGCGGGGTGCGACCTCTCACTTCAGCCGTTGTTGTCTTGTGCTGCTGACATAGCATGTTGTTGGTCGAACGTGCGCGGATTCTGTTCGTTTTCGGCCATTTGAAACACCACCAACATTGGCGGCTCGTTACATCCGGAATATCCGGCGCACTGGGGCGTATGAAAGGACGATGGGCTGTCCGGACCCGGATAATGAGAAGCCGTTCGATTGCTGTTCCCGTCCTGGTCGCCTCTTGCAGCGATAGCGGCAAAAGGCCACGTCACCAACAATTGACCTCGGTCATGGGATGACCCCGTGCTATCGGATTATTAATAAAGTCGGACCTATGGTTAACGATGGTTTTCGTCCCATCGGCGACGCAATATCTTCGACCGCTTGGGCGCCGGAACCGGAAAGGGACGGAAAGATGAACTATCAGCAGATCTTTGCCGACAGATTGGCCGACCTGAAAGCCGAGGGGCGCTACCGCGTTTTTGCTGACCTGGAGCGTCACGCCGGCAACTTTCCATGCGCGACCCGGCATACAGGGGATCAACGGCAGGACGTCACTGTCTGGTGCTCAAACGACTATCTCGGCATGGGGCAGAACAAGGTGCTGCTGAATGCCATGCACGACGCTCTGGACAGGGTCGGTGCGGGCTCTGGCGGAACACGCAATATTTCTGGCACGACGCACTACCATGTGATGCTGGAGCGGGAACTTGCCGATCTGCACGGCAAGGAAGCGGCGCTGCTGTTCACGTCCGGCTACATCTCGAATGAGGCCACGCTTTCGACCCTGGCCAAAGTGCTGCCCGGCGTCATCATCTTTTCCGATGAACTGAACCACGCCTCAATGATCGACGGCATTCGCCATGGCAAGTCTGAGAAACGGATCTGGCGTCACAACGACACCAAACATCTTGCCGAATTGCTTGCCGCGGCCGATCCCGCGGCACCGAAAGTCGTGGCGTTCGAATCCGTTTATTCGATGGATGGCGACATCTCGCCGATCGACGAAATCTGTGACGTCGCCCAGGCCTTTGGTGCGATGACTTATCTCGACGAAGTGCATGCGGTTGGCCTCTACGGCCAGCGTGGCGCCGGTGTCGCCGAACGTGACGGCGTGATGCACCGGCTCGATATCATCGAAGGTACGCTGGGCAAGGCATTTGGCGTGATGGGGGGATACATCACCGGTTCAGCCGCGATGGTCGACGTCATTCGCAGCTATGCCTCAAGCTTCATCTTCACCACATCGCTGGCGCCGGTGTTGGCAGCCGGCGCGCTGGCCAGCGTCCGCCATCTGAAGCAGTCAAATGCGGAACGCGAGCGGCATCAGGAGCGCGCCGCAGCGCTGAAGGCCATGATGCGCGAGGCCGGTCTTCCGGTCATGCCGTCGGTGAGCCACATTGTGCCTGTCATGGTGGGCGATGCCGCGCTGTGCAAGCAGGTGTCGGACGAGCTGCTGGATGAGTTCGGCATTTATGTGCAGCCGATCAACTATCCAACCGTGCCGCGAGGCACCGAGCGACTGCGCTTCACGCCGACGCCGCTGCACACCGATGCGATGATGGCCGAACTGGTAGCCGCGCTGAATACGGTTTGGGCGCGCTTCGATTTGAAACGGGCGGCCTGACGCAGGGCAACAGTATTTGCGATGGCATCGTCGACTAAAGGCGGAAAGCGGCAAGGCCGGTACCTCATTGAGTTCATTGCCGTTGGCCAGTCGGTAAAGGTCAGTGCCATCGATCCGGCGACCGGGACCGAAGTGTCCATCGTCGGACCGGCGAACGGCGGCCGCGAGCTGCTGACGCGGACCGCGGTGCGCAAGCTCGAATACGTCCTAAACAAAACTGACGGCACGAACGGACGCAGCGGCCGACCGGGCGTTCGCGTATAGCTTTCAAGAGTGGGCAGCGTGTCTCTTGCGCCACGGACCCGAGGATAAGGGTGCCCGGTTGGCGTGTTAGCTCTTGCCGGGTGACACGTGCCTGTAATAATGACTCCGATCAGACCGGGCAAACCGGCGGGCAAGTGGAGGCTGAACGTTGGCGACGGGCCGTCCTGAAGGGCGGTTGCTGGTGTTTTGTCGCGCCAACGCCCATGACCTGCTTCTAATCCGCATTTCTTGTTTGACCGGAGTCGCCCGCAAGTGGCGATGCGTCCGGTCCGAGGTATTGGTTAGTCAGTAGGTCTGGATGGAATATTTCACGCAGCAGTTGATCAATGGCCTGACGCTGGGCGGCATCTACGGACTCATCGCGATCGGCTACACGATGGTCTACGGCATCATCGGCATGATCAACTTCGCGCATGGCGAGATCTATATGATCGGTGCCTTCTGCGTGATCATCAGTTTGATCATCCTTGGTCCGGACTACGGGTTTCTGCCGGCGATCCTGATCGTCATCCTGATCGTGTCCATGCTGTTCACGGCGATCTACGGCTGGACCGTAGAGCGCATTGCCTATCGGCCGTTGCGCGGTTCCTTTCGGCTCGCACCGTTGATTTCCGCGATTGGCATGTCGATTGCGCTGCAGAATTACGTCCAATTGACTCAAGGCGCGCGCATCAAGCCGGTGCAACCGGTCATTCCCGGTGGCTGGCAGCTTTGGGAGCACGACGGTTTCGGTGTCCAGATCAGCTACGTGCAGCTCATCATCTGGGTCCTGACGCTCGGCCTGATGATCGCATTCGCACTGCTGATCGCGCGCACCTCGCTGGGTCGCGCGCAGCGGGCATGCGAACAGGACCGGACCATGGCCGGTCTGCTCGGCATCAATGTCGACCGCACGATCTCACTCACGTTCGTAATGGGCGCGTCGCTGGCCGCCGTCGCCGGTTTCATGCACGTGATGTACTACGGCGTCATCGACTTCTACATCGGTTTTCTGGCCGGTTTGAAGGCCTTCACCGCGGCCGTGCTGGGCGGCATCGGCTCGCTGCCGGGTGCCATGCTCGGCGGACTGTTGATCGGCATGATCGAGGCCTTCTGGTCGGCCTACTTCACAGTCGAATACAAGGACATTGCCGCCTTCGGCATCCTGGTTCTGGTGCTGATCTTCCGACCTACCGGTTTGCTCGGCCGACCCGAGATCGAGAAAGTCTGATGGCGTGAGCGTCCGCGGGGAAACGTCCGCATCGGCTGGCGCCGGCCTGCCCGACTGGCCAGGGGCCGGAAAGGAAGCGCTGATCGCCGGCGTCATCACGCTGGCGCTGGCGGTGCCGATCCTGGGTCTCCAGACCGTCGACGCCGGCGGCGGAACGTTAGGTATCAACTACCGTTGGGCAGAGGTCGGCATAGCTGCAGCGGTGGTTGCGGTTGGGCGATTTCTGCTGGCGATCACGCGGCCGATGCGACGTTCGTGGACCGGTGAAGTCTCGCTGTTCGATCGGGCCGTCGATGCGGTCAGTCCCTTCGGCACATACATCGGGATCGTCGGCGTGATATTCGCCTTCCTGCTGCCGTTCATGCCATTCGCCGACCGGTATTGGGTGGACGTTGCGACCCTGATGCTGATCTACGTCATGTTGGGGTGGGGCCTGAACATCGTTGTCGGGCTCGCCGGCCTGCTGGACCTCGGCTACGTCGCTTTCTATGCCGTCGGCGCCTACTCCTATGCCTTGCTGGCGATCCATTTCGACCTGTCGTTTTGGGTCTGCCTGCCGTTGGCCGGCGCGTTGGCCGCCACTTTTGGCATCATACTGGGCTTCCCGGTGCTGCGGCTGCGTGGCGACTACCTGGCCATCGTGACGCTGGGCTTCGGCGAGATGATCCGGCTGATCCTGATAAACTGGTACGACGTGACCAAGGGACCGGATGGGCTGTCGGGCATCCCAAGGCCATCGTTCTTTGGGTTGGAATTCAAGCGTCGCGTCGCCGAAGGGGCGGAGTCCTTTCACACATTCTTCGGTATCGATTTCAGCAGCATGCATCGGATCATCTTTCTCTATTTCCTGATCCTGATCCTGGCGCTGATCACCAACTTCTTCACCATTCGCATCCGCCGTCTGCCGGTCGGTCGGGCATGGGAGGCGCTGCGGGAGGATGAAATCGCCTGCCGGTCGCTTGGCATCAATCCGACCAACACAAAGCTCACGGCGTTCGCCATTGGCGCGATGTTCGCCGGGTTTGCCGGTTCTTTCTTTGCCACACGGCAAGGCTTCATCAGCCCGGAGAGCTTCGTCTTTATCGAATCGGCGATCATTCTGGCCATCGTTGTGCTGGGCGGCATGGGCAGTCAGATCGGCGTGGTGATTGCGGCGTTCGTCCTGATCGTTCTGCCCGAGACCATTCGTGGCCTCGAGGAGTACCGGATGCTGGCCTTCGGCGCTGGCATGGTGCTGATCATGATTTGGCGGCCACGCGGGCTGATTTCGCGGCGCCAGCCGACCGTAAGGTTTGGTCAGCGGGCGAGCGGTTTCGACGATGGCTGACGCCAGCGGTACCAGCGCGCTGCTGACGGTCGAGCATCTGACCATGCGGTTCGGTGGGCTGACCGCGATCGACGATCTGTCGTTCTCCGCCGAAGCGGGCGGCATTACGGCAATCATTGGCCCGAACGGTGCCGGTAAGACCACCGTGTTCAATTGCCTCACCGGATTCTACAAGCCCACCGAGGGCCGTCTGACGTTGCGACGGCCGAAAGGCGCGGCGCTCCTCCTAGAACGTATGGAGGGGTTTCGTATCGCACAGCATGGCGTTGCGCGGACATTCCAGAACATCCGACTGTTCGCCGATATGTCGTGCCTCGAGAACCTAATGGTCGCCCAGCACAACCATTTGATGCGCGCGTCCGGATACTCCGTGTTCGGCCTACTGGGCCTGCCGAACTTCAAACAGGCGGAAGCTGACGCGGTCGACCTGTCCGCCCAGTGGCTGGAACGCGTCGGCTTGCTGGATCAGGCCGACGCGCCGGCCGGCAGTCTGCCCTATGGCGCACAGCGGCAGCTCGAAATCGCCCGTGCGATGTGCACGAAGCCGGCATTGCTTTGCTTGGATGAACCTGCGGCCGGACTCAACCCGCGCGAGTCGGCCGCGCTCAACGAGTTGCTGGTCTCGATCCGCAACGAGTACGGCATCGGGCTGTTGCTGATCGAACATGACATGAGCGTGGTGATGGGGATTTCCGATCACGTCGTCGTACTCGACTACGGCCGCAAGATCGCTGATGGCACGCCGGATGATGTCCGCAACGACGAAGCGGTGATCCGCGCCTATCTTGGCGAGGAAGAGGACGCGGAGCTGCCGCCCGAGATCGCTGACGACCTGCAATCGCCGGAGCCGCGCTGATGCTGACGGTCGACGGCGTGCATACTTTCTACGGGCGGATCGAGGCCTTACGCGGTGTCGATTTGCACGTGGACGAAGGCGAGATCGTCACCCTGATCGGCGCCAACGGGGCCGGCAAGTCGACACTTCTGATGACGATCTGCGGCAATCCGCAGGCCAGCCGCGGGCGCATCGTTTTTGACGGCAAGGACGTTACGCGCACGCCTACCTACGAGATCGTGCGGATGGGTATCGCCCAGTCGCCGGAGGGCCGCCGTATCTTCCCGCGCATGACTGTGTCCGAGAACCTGCAGATGGGCGCGACGCCGGCCGATCCCGCGGTGTTCGACGACGATCTGGAGCGCGTCTACGCGTTGTTTCCGGTGCTGAAGCAGCGTGCCGGCCAACGCGGTGGCACGCTCTCCGGCGGCGAACAGCAGATGTTGGCAATTGGCCGGGCGCTGATGGCGCGGCCGCGGCTGCTGCTGCTTGATGAACCGTCGCTTGGCTTGGCTCCGCTGATCGTGAAACAGATCTTCGATGTCATCCGTGACATCAACCGGTCTCAGCGAATGACGGTATTTCTGGTCGAGCAGAATGCGTTTCACGCCCTGCGATTGGCGGACCGGGGCTACGTCATGGTGAATGGCAACATTCAGCTCACCGGCACCGGGAAAGAACTCTTGGCGAATCCGGAAATCCGTTCAGCCTATCTCGAAGGGGGGCATTGAGGCGCATGTCCCGCTGCATAGGGGGAGCAGACTGATCGTGGCGCTGGAAGCGATCCTGGGCGTGAGCCCGCCGATTTTCATCGGGATGACGTTGATCCTGATGGGCGGGGCCGCGTTGCTGATCGGCCAGGCTGTCGCTGCGACCTGGCGGCCTATGTCGCAGGCGATTGGCTATGCGATCCTTCTCGCGGTGGCGACTAGATTCCTTAGTCTGGCGTTGTTCTATGGCGACCCATTCTTCAATGCGTCAGCCTGGGCCTATGGCGTCGTCATCGACGCCATCTGCCACATTGCCTATGCCGCTCTTGCCTATCGTGTGACGTGGGTCGGCAAGATGGTGACTCAGTACCCATGGTTGTATGAGCGCGCAGGATTGTTCGGATATCGGCGATGTGGAGAACGGTCAATCGATGCGAATGAAATCGATTGACGATGCACGGAATTGGCGGGTCAAATGCCGTCAATGGTCGGTGTCGTTGACGCCGATGAAGGCCTGCACCGACTGCAACTCTTGCGACAGGTGCAGGGCATGGTGAAGTCGAATAGGGGGGTGGACATGAAGACACTCAAAACGACAATCGTGGGCGCTGTCGCAGCGGCCGGCATAGGACTGTTTGCCAGCACTGCGTCGGCCGACGTGACGATTGCGACAGCCGGCCCGATGACGGGGCCCTACGCCATTTTTGGCGAGCAGATGAAGCGGGGTGCCGAGAAGGCGGTTGCCGACATCAACGCTGCCGGTGGTGTACTTGGCCAGATGATCAAGCTGGAGATTGGCGACGATGCCTGCGACCCGAAGCAGGCGGTCGCCGTGGCGAACCAGATGGTCAACAAGGGCGTCGTCTATATGGCCGGGCATTTCTGCTCCGGCTCGTCGATTCCGGCGTCCGAGGTCTATAACGAAGAGGGCATCCTGCAGATTTCGCCCGCGTCGACCAATCCAACGCTGACGGATCGCGGCTTCGACAATGTCTATCGCGTCTGCGGGCGCGACGATCAGCAGGGCCAGATCGCCGGGAACTTCCTTGCCGACAGCTTCAAGGGCAAGAAGATTGCCGTCGTTCACGACAAGCAGGCTTATTCGAAGGGGCTGGCCGACGCCACCAAGGCGCAACTGAACAAGCGCGGCGTCAATGAAGACCTGTACGATACGGTCAACGCTGGCGAGAAGGATTACTCGGCCTTCGTCACCAAGCTGAAACAGCAGAAGATCGACGTCCTGTATTACGGCGGCTACCACACAGAGGCCGGCCTGATCGTCCGCCAGATGCGCGAGCAGGGCATGACGACGAAGCTGATTTCAGGCGATGCGCTGGTGACGGACGAGTATTGGGCGATCACCGGTGACTCGGGTGAAGGCACGTTGATGACTTTCGGACCCGATCCGCGCAAGAGCGCGGCGGCAAAAGATGTGGTCGACGCGTTCCGCAAGGGTGGGTACGAGCCTGAGGGCTATACGCTCTACACCTACGCGGCGATTCAGGTTTGGGCACAGGCTGCCGCGAAAGCAGGCTCGCTCGATCTCGACAAGATGACGGCTGCCCTCAACAGCAATTCCTTCGAAACGGTGTTGGGGTCGATCACCTTTGATGACAAGGGTGACATCAAGCAACCGGCCTATGTCTGGTACGAGTGGAGCAAGGGCAAGTACGCCGAGAAATAACGCGTTCGCCTTTGTTGACGAGAAGGGGCCGGTCGTCGACCGGCCCCTTTTTTGCATGCCAGTTGGTATGCCAGGTCTCCGAAGGAGCGGCGCGCCCGGTCGACGCTTGCAGGGCCCGACGTTCGCTGCGGCCAGGCCAAGGCAAAGGTTTATTTGCAAGGAATATCAAGTTGATGGTTCCGCTGTGCCGACAATACCCCTTATCATCGGTCCCAGGGTTGATCGGACCCTTTCAGGGACTCGTTGGCCTACGACCAGCAGTTCTCCTGAGCGATTGGGGTCCGGTCGCATTGAGTTTCGGGAGATACGATAATGAAGAAGCTACTCTCAGTTCTGGCCGCGGGCGTCGTTTTTGGCGGCACGGCTGCTGCCGAGGACGTCAAGGTCGGCATGCTCCAGGGTTTTACGGGACCGACGGAATCGCTCGTTGCCCCCATGGCGATGGGCGGTGAACTGGCGATCAAGGAGATTTCCGACAGCGGTCTCTTCCTGGGCGGCAAGAAGGTCGTGTCGGTCCGGGGTGACAGCACGTGCATCGATGCCGCCGCGGCGACGGCCGCTGCCGAGCGGCTGATCACTTCGGAAGGTGTTGTCGGCATCATCGGGGCGACCTGCTCGGGTGCCACCACCGCAGTGTTGAACAACGTGGTTCGGGCCAATGGCATCGTGATGATTTCGCCGTCGGCGACGTCGCCGGCGCTGTCGGCGATCGAGGACGACGGACTGTTCTTCCGCACCTCGCCATCTGATGCCCGCCAGGGCGAAATCATTGCCAAGATCCTGAGCGGCAAGGGCGTCAAGTCTGCTGCCCTGACCTACACCAACAACGACTATGGCAAGGGCCTGGCCGATGCCATTCAGGCCTCGTTCGAGGGTATGGGCGGCAAGATCACCGCTGTTGCCGCGCATGAGGACGGCAAGGCTGACTACTCGGCCGAAGTCGCCACGCTGGCCTCGGCCGGCGGCGACATCCTGATCGTTGCCGGTTACCTCGACCAGGGCGGCAAGGGCATGATCCAGGCCGCGCTCGATACAGGTGCCTTCGACAAGTTCATGTTGCCGGACGGCATGGTCGGCGAGTCGCTGACCGACAACTTCGGTGCGGACATCGACGGGTCGATCGGTACGAACCCCGGTTCCGACAGCCCGGGCGCGTCGAAGCTGGCTGACATGTCGAAGGACAAAGGCTTCAAGGGTGACGACCCCTATGTGCCGGAAGCCTACGATGCGTCGGCCGTGCTGCTGTTGGCGATGCAGTCGGCGGGATCGACCGACAGCGCCAAGTACAAGGACCACGTGACCAAGGTCGCCAATGCGCCGGGCGAGAAGATCTTTCCCGGCGAGCTGGCGAAGGCACTGAAGATCCTGGCTGAAGGCGGCGATATCGACTATGTCGGCGGTTCCGACGTCGAGCTGATCGGGCCGGGTGAAGCGGCCGGTAACTTCCGTGAGTCGGTCGTCAAGGGCGGCAAGTTCACCACCGTTACGTTCCACTAGAGTCGTCCACATTCGGACGGGAACAAGAGACGGCCGGCAGTTGCCGCGCCGTCTCTTGACCGCCCGGGTGCCTACATGATTTCAGTCGAAAACGTATCCATGCACTTCGGCGGCATACATGCCGTCGACGGCGTCTCGCTGACCATCGAAAAGGGGTCGATTACCGGCCTGATCGGGCCCAACGGCGCCGGCAAGACGACACTGTTCAACATCATTGCCGGGGTGTTTCCGCCGACCCACGGCAACGTCTATCTGGACGGCGAAGACGTTACCCTGCTGGAGCCGCATGAACTGTTCCACAAGGGACTGCTGCGCACGTTTCAGATTGCGCACGAATTCTCCACCCTGACCGTGCTGGAAAACCTGATGGTCGTACCGGGCGAGCAGCCCGGCGAACAGCTTCGCCATGCCTGGTTTTCATCTGGCCGGGTGCGCGAGACCGAACGACGATTGCTCGACCGGGCGCGCGAGGTGATCGACTTCCTGGAGATCCCACACCTTGAGAAGGAATTGGCCGGCAATCTGTCAGGTGGGCAGAAGAAGCTTCTGGAACTGGGCCGGACCATGATGGTGGATGCCAAGATCGTGCTGCTGGACGAGGTTGGCGCCGGTGTGAACCGCACGCTGTTGAACACCATCGCGAGCTCTATCCAGCGCCTGAACGAAGAGCGCGGATACACCTTCTGCATGATCGAGCACGACATGGACTTCATCGCCCGCCTGTGCGACCCGGTGATCGTAATGGCCGAGGGGCGTGTGCTCATGCAGGGCATGATCGATGAGGTGAAGAACAACGACGAGGTGATCGAAGCTTATCTCGGGACCGGCCGTAAGCATGAACGGGTTGCGGCGGGATGAGCTTTCTCGAAGCCATCGACATGACCGGCGGCTACGGTGGCGCCGACATCATCGAAGACTGCTGCATCACGGTCGAGAAGGGCGAGGTCGCCGTCGTTGTCGGCCCCAACGGTGCCGGCAAGTCGACCGCGATGAAAGCGATCTTCGGCATGCTGAACCTGCGCTGCGGTTCGGTGACGCTGGACGGTGAGGACATTACCGGCATGGCGCCGCAGGACCGCGTCGTGCACGGCATGGGCTTCGTCCCGCAAACCCGCAACGTTTTTGTGTCGCTGACTGTCGAGGAAAACCTCGAGATGGGCGCCTACATCCGCAGCGACGACATTTCGGGCACGCTGGAGCAGGTCTTTCAGCTGTTCCCCGTGCTGCGGGAAAAACGCAACCAACCGGCGGGCGAACTCTCGGGCGGCCAGCGACAGCAGGTCGCAGTCGGCCGGGCGCTCATGACCCAACCCAAGCTGTTGATGTTGGACGAACCGACGGCAGGGGTGTCGCCGATCGTCATGGATGACCTGTTCGACCGGATCATCGAGATCGCCAAGACCGGCATCGCCATACTGATGGTGGAACAGAACGCCCGTCAGGCTCTGGAGATTGCGAACCATGGTTTCGTCCTGGTGCAGGGCCGAAACCGCTTTACCGACACGGGCGAGGCCCTGCTGGCCAACGATGAAGTGCGGCGTTCGTTCCTGGGCGGCTGAATGGAAATCCTGAACGCCCTGGCTCTGTTCGCCAACTTCGTCGCCGTGCCCGCAACCGCCTATGGCGCTCAGCTCGCCCTGGGCGCGCTGGGTGTCACCCTGATCTTCAGCATCCTGCGTTTTGCGAATTTTTCGCACGGCGAACTGATGTCCTTCGGCGCCATGGCAACGATCCTGGTGACATGGTTTCTGCAGGCCCAGGGTGTCAGCATTGCCCCGTTCCCAACCGCATTGCTGGCGCTGCCTGTCGGCATCCTCATCGCTGTAGCGCTCGCGCTGGCGACGGACCGTCTGGTCTTCCGGTTTTATCGACGCAAACGGGCCAACCCGATTGTCTTTGCCATCGTCTCCGTCGGCGTGATGTTCGTGTTCGCCGGTCTGATCCGCATCATCATCGGTCCCGACGACCAGAGCTTTGCCGACGGCGCGCGTTTCATCATTACGGCGGGGGAGTTCAAGCGCGCAACCGGTCTGCGCGAGGGCATCGCCATCAAACAGACCCAGGTGTTGACGGTGGTGATCGCCGTGATGCTTGTCGTGGCGCTGTTCTGGTTCCTGCGCAAGACGCGGGCTGGCAAGGCGATGCGGGCTTATTCCGACGAGGAGGATCTCGCGCTCCTGTCAGGCATCAACCCGGAACGGGTGGTGGCCATGGCCTGGATCATTGCAGCAGCGCTGGCCGCCGTCGCCGGGGCTCTCTATGGTCTCGACAAGACTTACAAGCCGTTCATCTTCCTGCAGATCCTGCTGCCGATTTTCGCGGCGACCATCCTGGGCGGCATCGGGCAGCCGGTGGGCGCGATCCTTGGCGCTTTCATCGTTGCCTATTCCGAGGTCATGGTGACCTACGCGTTCAAGAAGTTCATTGCCTATCTGGCGCCGGGTGACTGGGCGCCCGAAGGCTTGGTGCAGTTGTTGTCGACAGACTACAAATTCGCGGTGTCGTTCATCATTCTCGTCGCCGTGCTGCTGATCCGGCCCACCGGCATTATTCGCGGGAAGGTCATATGACCCAAAAGGTCATCCTGTACTACGCGGTAATGGCGCTTGTGCTGCTGGCGATTGGCGCGTTTCAGAGCTGGAACGTCGCCTTCGGTATCCTGAACCTTTGCCTGATTTCCGCCATTATGGCGCTGGGCGTAAACATGCAGTGGGGTTACGCCGGCCTGTTCAATGTCGGCATCATGGGCTTCACGGCGTTGGGGGCGCTGACGGCGGTTTTGGTGTCGATGCCGCCGGTTGTCGAGGCGTGGCAGGTCGGTGGAACCGGTATCGCGCTGGCGGGGTTGAGCCTGATCGCGACGGTAGCCGCTATCGTCTTTGCGCGCCGGTTGGTGCCGCGCGGCTTAAAGCTACTGGTCAGTATTCCGTTGCTGATTATCGGGTACTTCGTGATTTCCGCCTTCCTCGGGCCCGCCACGCAAGCCATCGAAGCGGTGAATCCGGCGCACACCGGGTATCTCGGCGGTCTGAGCCTGCCGGTCCTCCTGGCCTGGCCGTTGGGCGGCCTCGTTGCTGCCGGCGCAGCGTGGTGTATCGGCAAGATCGCCCTGGGCCTGCGCGCGGATTACCTCGCCATTGCCACACTCGGCATTTCCGAGATCATCATCGCGGTCATCAAGTACGAGGAATGGTTGACGCGAGGGGTGAAGAACGTCACCGGCCTGCCACGGCCGGTGCCGTACGAAGTCGACCTGTTCGAACAGCCGTGGGTGATCTCGCTGGCGGATTGGTTTGGCGCCGACATTGCGGACGCCGCCAGCTTGGTCGTGAAGATCTCATACGCCGCACTGTTCGTTGCCACCCTCGCCATCGTCATGTGGTTTGCCGAGCGGGCATTGCGATCGCCCTGGGGCCGGATGATGCGTGCAATCCGCGACAATCGAGATGCGGCCAATGCTATGGGCAAGGATGTCACGCGGCGTCATCTGCAGGTGTTCGTTCTGGGCTGCGCCACCTGTGGGATCGCCGGCGCCATGCTGGCGACGCTGGACGGGCAGCTGACGCCGACGAGCTACATTCCCTTGCGTTTCACGTTCCTGATCTGGGTCATGGTGATCCTTGGCGGTTCGGGAAACAACTGGGGTGCGGTGCTGGGTGGCTTCGTCATCTGGGTGTTGTGGGTTCAGGCGGAGCCAATGGGCAACTGGTTCATGCAGACGATCACGCTACCACTGGATCAGGACAACTGGCTGGCGCAGCACCTGATCTCGGGTGCCGCCTACACCCGATACCTGTTGATGGGCGGCATTCTTCTCGTCGTGATGCGATTTGCGCCCAAAGGACTGATACCGGAACGCTGACGTCGCCGCGCCGTACGGCGGCTCGGCCGATGTTGTTCGTCTGATGGCGGGGCCGGTAACGGACCTTGGCGAGGCCGATCGCAGGTATGTCGCCAAGCTGGTGACCGAAGCGGCTTAAATAGAAAAGGGCCGGTCAGCGACCAGCCCTTTGCTCTTGTCCGAAATGCAGCGCGCGTTCAGCGGTGCCGGCCCAAACCGATCTTCTTGGCGAAGGCCGAGCGCTGCCGTGAGTAGCGCGGCGCGACCATCGGGTAGTCCGGCGGCAGACCCCACTTGCGGCGGTACTCTTCCGGCGACATGCCGTACTGGGTGCGCAGATAGCGCTTCAGCATCTTCAGCTTCTTTCCATCCTCAAGACAGATGATGTAGTCGTCATGGACGGATTTACGGATCGGTGCCGCAGGCTTCGGCAGTTCCTGCGCAACCGGCTCGTCGTGGGTCTGTGCGGCCTGAAAGGACTCATGTACGGTCTTGATCAGGCCCGGCACTTCTGAGCTGGCCACGGTATTGAAGCCGACATAGGCGGATACGACTTCGGCAACCAGACGGACGACGGCATCGTCCTTTTGACTAAGCGATGGTTCTTGCATCATTGCGCTATTCCATGCGGAACTCAGAAATGTCTTGCTCTTCTTTGGGCATTTGACTGCGGTTCGTGGCAGGAGACTAAATCCGCCGTGGTTATTGTCGAATTAACGGCAGCCGAAATATTTGCCGGATAAACCAACAACCTTTGGTCGATTACAGTTTCGATCAGGTGTAACTCGCTCGGTCAAACGGCAAGGGTTGTGGAGAACTGGCGCACGCCGGCCACATATGGTATTCACAGACAGCGATCAGGGTGTTCGGTTGCAAGATGCCGTGGGTCTTGCGGTGTCTTCGGCGCCATTTGACGCTGCCTCACAATTATTTCCGACATAGAAGCCAAGCGACGGTCGGGAAGCGGAGACTGAAAACGCCAGATGCGCTGCCCTTTTTGCGGTCATAACGACACCCAGGTAAAGGACTCGAGACCGACCGAGGACAACGCGGCTATTCGCCGCCGCCGCTCGTGCCCGGCCTGTGGTTCACGTTTCACCACGTTTGAACGGGTGCAGCTGCGTGACCTGACGATCCTGAAAAAGAACGGACAGAGAACGCCGTTCGACCGCGACAAACTGATGCGCTCCATTCAGATCGCGACCCGCAAAAGGCCGGTCGATGAGGAGCGAATTGAACGTATTGTCAATGGGATACAGCGTCGACTTGAGAGTTCAGGTGAGAACGAAATCCAGTCTGCACAGGTCGGCGAAATGGTGATGGAAGCGCTGGCCAACCTGGATCAGGTAGCCTACGTACGATTTGCATCGGTGTATCGGAACTTCCGCGAAGCGCGGGACTTCGAGAACTTTGTCGGCCAAATCGGTGGCCAAGACGACATCCTCGACTGACAGTTCGGACCACCGCTTCATGCGGTCGGCCCTGCGGCTGGCGACCCGCGGGCTGGGTCAGGTGTGGCCTAATCCGGCCGTGGGCTGCGTTATCGTCAAAGACGATGTGGTGGTGGGACGTGGCGCAACCGCACCCGGTGGCCGTCCCCATGCGGAAGCCGTCGCCCTGGCACAGGCCGGCGGCCGGTCCAAAGGCGCGACCGCTTACGTGACACTGGAGCCGTGCGCCCATCATGGTCGGACCCCGCCGTGCGCACAGGCGTTGATCGATGCAGGTATCGGTCGCGTGGTGGTCGCAACGATGGATCCGGATGCGCGTGTCGACGGCCGTGGTGTCGCGATGCTTCGGTCTGCGGGCATCCCGGTTGCGGTTGGCTTATGCGACGCTGAAGGGGCGGCCGTGAATGCCGGTTTTCTAACACTGGCGCGCGACCGGCGCCCGATGGTGACGCTGAAACTTGCCACCACGTTGGATGGGAAGATCGCCACGGCCGGCGGCGACAGCAAATGGATCACCGGCGATCTGGCCAGGCAACGGGGCCATTTGTTGCGCGCCCAGCACGACGCCATCCTCGTGGGGTCGGGGACCGTGTTGGCCGACGACCCGGCGTTGACCTGCCGTATCCCCGGCCTGTCGGGCAGATCGCCTGTCCGGGTGGTGCTGGATCGACGCCTGCGGATACCGATGTCGGCCCAACTGATACAGTCTGCCGGCGTGACGCCGGTCATCCTGTTCACCGATGCGGGCAAGGACACCGGGCCCGTTCGGGCGGCAGGCGTCGAGGTTGCAACGTTGGCGGATGGCGGTGAAACGCCGGCCAAGGCACTGGAGGAACTTGGCCGGCGCGGTTTCACCCGTGTGTTGATCGAGGGTGGCGCCGCCGTGGCGACCAGCTTTCTTGCGGCCTCCCTGGTCGATGCAGTGTCTTGGTTTCGCGCGCCCGTCGTGGCCGGTGGCGACGGGGTTGATGCCATCGCCGGCCTGAATCTTCGCAAAATCAGTGATTTGAAGCACTTTCGGCGCGTCCGATCCGAGGCCATTGGCGACGACCTACTGGAAAGCTACGTCGTTCGCGCGTAATAAGAACGCATGTTCACTGGCATCGTCACTGACATCGGCAAGGTCCGCGCGATTGCGCGCGGCGGCGACACGCGCCTGGAGATCGATACCGCCTACGACGTGGGACAGATCGACATCGGCGCGTCAATCTGTTGTTCCGGCGCCTGTTTGACGGTCGTCGACAAGGCACCGGGATGGTTCGCCGTCGATGTGTCGGGCGAAACCATGACACAGACAAATCTCGGCACATGGAGCGTTGGCGCCAGGGTAAATCTGGAACGGGCGTTAAAGGTTGGCGATGAATTAGGCGGTCATATCGTGACGGGCCACGTCGACTGTACGGCCGAAGTCGTCGATCTGTACGATGAAGGGGACTCCAAGCGATTTCGCTTTCGGGTGCCTGACGACATGGCGCGCTACATCGCGTCCAAAGGGTCCGTCGCATTGAACGGCGTGTCGTTGACTGTAAATGAAGTTGAAGACAGCTGTTTTGGCGTGAACATCATTCCGCATACGCAGGCCAAGACGACTTTTGGCGATGTTGCCGTGGGCGACCGGGTCAATGTCGAGGTCGATGTGCTGGCCCGCTACGTGGCTCGGCTGAACGAAAGGGACAAGGCGTGAGCGACGTGGAGCTGGACGATCGCAGCTACCTCTCCGACATCGAGGAGATCCTCGAGGACGCCCGGCATGGCCGGATGTTCATTCTGGTCGATGACGAAGACCGAGAGAACGAGGGCGATCTGGTTATTCCTGCGCAGATGGCGGACGCCGAGGCGGTCAACTTCATGGCGCGCTATGGCCGCGGTCTGATCTGCCTGTCGATGACCGGTGAGCGTATCCAGAAGCTCGGCCTCGACCTGATGTCGCGGCGCAACGACACGCGCCACGGCACCGCCTTTACCGTGTCGATCGAGGCGCGGGAAGGCATCACGACAGGGATTTCCGCGGCCGATCGCGCGCGAACGATTGCCGTGGCGAGCGACGAGAACAGCACGGCAGACGACATTGCGACCCCGGGGCATATCTTCCCGCTGATGGCGCGGGAAGGCGGCGTGCTGGTGCGCGCCGGTCACACCGAAGCGGCGGTCGATGTCGCGCGGCTGGCCGGGCTGCAGCCGGCCGGCGTCATCTGCGAGATCATGAACGACGATGGCACCATGGCGCGGATGCCGGACCTGGTTAAGTTCGCGCAACTGCATGGTCTGAAGATCGCGACAATTGCGGATCTGATCGAGTACCGCCGCCGCACGGAGAGTTACGTCGAACGGATTGCCGAGGCCGACTTCAACAGTGTCTACGGCGGTGAGTTCCGACTGCACGTCTACGTCAACAAGGTGGCCTATTCGGAGCATGTCGCCCTGGTGAAGGGGGACGTCACGGCGCCCGGTCCGGTGCCGGTGCGCATGCATGCGCTCGATGTGCTGAGCGACGCCTTGGGTGACGCATCGGGCAAAGCCGGGTTGCTGCAGTCGGCGATGGAACTGATCGCGGGTGAGGAGCGCGGCGTCATCGTGCTCATTCGCGAGGCGTTTGCTGCGGCGGTATCGAACCGGGTTCGGCGCATGGCGGGCGAAGATGTGCCGCGATCCGTTCAGCTGCGCGACTATGGCATCGGCGCTCAGATCCTGTTCGATCTCGGGGTCCGTGAGCTCGAACTGTTGACCAACTCGGACTACGACATCGTCGGCATCGAAGGCTATGGGCTCCACGTCGCGCGGACACGACGTATCCCTGTCGGCGGCAAGAGCCAGCTTCCGGAGTAGTGTATCAGGGCATGAGCCAGGCACCGCACGTACTTATTGTCGACGCGCCGTATTACGAAGAGATCGCGCGTCACCTGCTGGAAGGCACAACAGCGACCCTGCAAGCCGCCGGCGCCACTCATGAGCGGATCGAAGTTCCCGGGGCATTCGAAATACCGGCGGCCATTAAGTTTGCTGCCGCCGCCAAGAAGGACGGGCGCACCCGATTTGATGCATTTGTCGCCCTGGGCTGCGTCGTTCGTGGTGAGACCACGCACTATGACTACGTCTGCGGCGAGAGCGCCCGTGGGCTAATGGATTTGACGCTGCAGCCGGGCCTGGCGATCGGTTATGGCATTCTCACGGTCGACAATCAGGCACAGGCGCTGGAACGTGCGCGGGTCGATCGCAAGAACAAAGGCCGTGATGCGGCACTGGCAGCGCTTCGCATGCTGGACTTGAAACGCGAATTTGGTCGGGACGAGGCATGATGGTCGCGGCCGATGACCCGAACGGCGACGGCGCGCCCGCCACGGTCAGTCGGCGGCGTGCAGCGCGACTGGCGGCAGTGCAGGCGTTGTATGAGCTTGGCGTGAACGGCGGCGATGTCGAGGACATCATCATCGACTATCGCAACGAACGGCCTGGCGCCGTATTCGAAGGCAACGAATTTGCCGAGACCGATCACGATTTGTTCGCCGACGTGGTTCGTGGCGTTGTGCGTCGCAACATGGAAGTGCGCGAGCAGGTGGCACAAGCGCTGACGTCCTCCTGGTCGTTCGACCGACTGGAGACAGTGTTGCGCGATGTCATGTGCTGCGGCGCCTACGAACTGATGATGCGCCCGGACGTGCCGGGGCGGGTCATCATCAACGAATACATGGAAGTGGCTCATGCTTTCTTTTCCGGCGACGAGCCGGCGATGGTGAACGCGGTCCTGGATCGTATCGCCCGGCAGTTGCGGACGGACGAATTCGATGCCGGCGGACGAAAACGGCCGGCCTGAGGCTGGCGAGTTCGACATCATCCGCCGGCACTTCGCCCCGCTGACACGCGACTTCCCCGGCAGTTTCGGCCTGCGCGACGATGCGGCCGTGCTGCGTCCCGGCGACGGACAGGAACTGGTCCTCACGGCGGACGCCATGGTGGCTGGTGTCCATTTTTTGCGGGATGACCCGGCCGGCGACATCGCGCGTAAGCTTCTCCGGGTCAATCTGTCGGACCTTGCCGCCATGGGGGCGCAGCCGCTTGCCTATCTGGTGACGACGGCTTTTCCTCGGGGGACGCCGGAAACATGGATCGCCGAGTTCGCAGCAGGCTTTGCCGCCGACCAGCAGGTGTTCGGTGCCCATCTGGCGGGAGGCGACACGGTATCGACGGATGGCCCATTGTCCCTCTCGTTGACCGCTGTGGGTACGCTGCCAATTGGCTCGGCGTTGCGGCGATCGACGGCCGGTGTAAGGGATTTGATTTTCGTCTCCGGCTCGATCGGCGAGGCAGGGGCGGGGCTGAACTTGCTGCAAGGGGCGGCTGCTGTCCCAGGCGGTGAGCAATTAGTCGCCCGGTACCGACTGCCTGAGCCGCGTACGCAGTTGGGGCCGGCGCTGCGCGGCATTGCGACGGCATGTATCGACGTATCCGACGGGCTGGTGGCGGACCTCGGTCATATTGCCGAAGAATCCCGCGTGGCGGCGACGGTCGCGCTGGCCAAAGTCCCTGTATCGGCAGCCTGTCGGCTGGTCTCTCCGCCCGCGGAGGCCATCGTTGCGGGAGATGACTACGAACTCCTGTTCACCGTGAAGCCTGAGGATAGCCGACGAGCCGAGGCCGCTGCGTCAGCAGTCGGCGTGCCGATAACCTGCATTGGCGAAATCGGGTCGGGTGAGGGGGTCTCCGTGCTCGATGGAGATGACAGGCCGATAACGCTGCCGCGCGCGGGCTTCCGGCACTTCTAGACGCTACATCGGCTGTCCGTACTCCCGGGTGATGGATTTTCGCAGATTTCTGCGCCGCTGCGGCCCCGACATCGGTGGCCGGGTAACCGAAAGATAACCATTGGCATTGATAACTGTCCGCAGGCCAGTGTCGTTGGGCCGTGTCGCCGCGGGAAAAGCCATGAAGAAAATCATCATCATCGTGGTCGCATTGGTCGTGCTGCTTGGCGGCGCCGGCGCGGGACTGTTCTTTACGGGCATCATTGGCGGTGGCGCCGAGGCGGAAGCCGGCGACCAGGCCGAAGGTGAAGCGAAAAACGAAACCGCGAGCGTCTTTGACAGCGAGCCGGTTTATCTGCAGCTCGATCCATTGACCGCGCCCGTGATCGTCAATAGGCGCGTGTCGGCTCAGGTGATCCTGATCCTCAGCCTGCAGGTGAAAGACCTGTCGGCCAAGGATGACATTACGAGCTCCGTGCCGCGGTTGCGCGATGCCATGTTGCGCGAACTTTACGATAAGCCGGTCGTCCGCGAGCAGAGCGATGGCTCGATCGACATCATTGGCATCAAGGCGCGTATGCTCAAAGTTGCCCAGTCGATTTACGACACCGACCAGGTTCTTGATGTTCTCGTCGTGAAGGCCGTTCAGACGGGCTGAACAGGGACTGCGGGTCGGCCCTTGGATGGGCAGTTTGCGGCAATGCGTCACTTGCTAACGCAAGGACCGCCACTTAGGTTGGCGCGGTGTCCGTACCCGTTTCACAGCAGCGCCTGAACGTCTTTCTTCTGGCGACGTGCCAGGCGATCTTCATCTGCGGCCAGACGACGCTGATTTTTCTTGGCGGTCTGGTCGGCTTCCAGTTGGCAATCGACAAGTCCCTGGCGACTTTGCCGATATCGGCCGTCATTCTCGGCACCGCCGTGATGACGATCCCGGCATCCATGTTCATGCGTCGCGTCGGCCGGCGCGCCGGTTTCATGACGGGTGCGGTGATCGGCATCTGCGGCATGCTGGTCTGCGCTGCGTCAGTCTATTACGCGTCGTTCTGGTTCTTCGTCGCCGGCGCGCTGTTGGTCGGCTTCTACAACGCGTTCTGCCAGTACTATCGCTTCGCTGCTGCAGATGTGGCCGACGAGCCATTTCGTCCAAAGGCAATCTCGCTGGTCATGGCCGGTGGCGTTGTCGCCGGCGTCATCGGGCCGGAACTGGCCACCCGCACGCGGGACCTGATGGAGCCCATCACTTATCTCGGCAGTTATCTCGCCATCGCCGCGTTGACCGCTGTGGCGCTTGTGCTGGTCAGTTTCGTCAAGATCCCGCCGCTAAGCGAGGCGGAGCGGAAGGAGTCCGGCCGGCCGTTGCCGGAAATCATGCGCCAGTCCCAGTTTCTGGCCGCAGTGACCGCTGCGATGATCGCCTATGGCGTCATGAGCCTGCTGATGACGGCGACGCCGCTGGCGATGATCGGCTGCGGGTTCGAGGACGTGCAGGCCGGGACCGTTATCCAATGGCACGTCGTCGGCATGTTTGCCCCGTCCTTCATAACCGGGCATCTGATCAACCGCTTCGGCCTCAACAACATCATGATCACCGGTGCATTGCTGCTGGCGGGCTGTCTCGTGTTTTCGATGACGGGAATCGGGTTCGTGAACTTCTGGCTGGGCCTGTTCCTGCTTGGAGTGGGCTGGAACTTCCTGTTCATCGGCGCCACGACCATGCTGACCCAGGTCCACACCAACGCCGAGCGTTCGAAGACCCAAGCGGCGAACGACTTCATGGTCTTCGCAGCGACGGCAACAGCATCATTCATGTCGGGCGCGCTGCTTGATGGATTCGGCTGGCAAACCGTCAATCTGGTTGCCGTACCGTTTGTCGCGGCGGCACTCATGCTGACGATCTGGCTGGCGACGTCGCAGCGGCGCGCGCAGCGACCGGCCTGAGGTTCGCCGGAAACCTGAAGGCGGCGACAAGAATCCAGTGAAATCCGCCTTTTCCCTGTGCAGTTGCGTTTACAGGCCTTCTCTGGCATGTTCCGCGCGCAATTTAGCTGGCCGCAGGTGCTGGGGGCATCCACCGCCTTTTTCGCAGGCCGGCAAATCCTTTCGTTACGACCCAATCACCAAGAGAAACTTTACCAACAGAGGACAAGCAGATGTCAGCCGGTCTGATTTTCGCCATCGTCTGTGGCGTCGTTGCCCTGGTCTACGGCATTTGGGCGACCCGCTCTGTGCTGTCGGAGAGCGCAGGCACCGATCGCATGCAGGAGATCGCTTCCGCCGTGCAGGAAGGTGCGCGCGCCTACCTGAATCGCCAGTACACCACCATCGGGATCGTCGGGATCGTCATCTTCGTCCTGCTGGTTTTCCTGTTCAATCTGACTGTCGGTATCGGCTTTCTCGTAGGGGCGATCCTGTCCGGCGCAGCCGGTTACATCGGCATGAACGTATCGGTTCGTGCCAACGTCCGCACGACCGAAGGTGCGCGCAAGGGCCTGGAGCATGCGCTCGGCATCGCTTTCAAATCGGGTGCCATTACCGGCATGCTCGTCGTTGGCTTGGCGCTGTTGGCGGTGGCCGTTTACTACGGCATGTTGCTGCAGATGGGCGCGAGCGGCCGCGATCTGATCGACCCGCTGGTGGCGCTTGGTTTCGGCGCGTCGCTGATTTCGATTTTCGCCCGGCTGGGTGGCGGTATCTTCACCAAGGGCGCTGACGTCGGTGCCGACCTCGTCGGCAAGGTCGAGGCCGGCATCCCGGAGGACGACCCGCGCAACCCGGCGGTGATCGCGGATAACGTCGGTGACAACGTCGGCGACTGCGCCGGCATGGCCGCCGACCTGTTCGAGACCTATGCCGTGACCATTGTCGCGACCATGGTACTGGCGTCGATCTTCTTCATCGCCGATCCCGTGCTTGTCGAGAAGATGATGCTCTATCCGCTGGTCATCGGCGGTGCCTGCATCATTGCCTCGGTGATCGGCACCTTCTTCGTCCGTTTGGGCGGTTCCCAGAACATCATGGGCGCGTTGTACAAGGGCTTCATTGCATCGGCCGTGATTTCGGCCGTTGCATTGTGGCCGGCAACGGCGTGGATCATCGGCATGGGCCCGGTTGGCGACACCGGTTACACCGGCATGTCGCTGTTCTGGTGTGGCATTGTCGGCCTCGTCGTGACGGGCCTGTTGGTCTGGGTGACCGAGTACTACACCGCGACCGAGTATCGGCCGGTACGCGGCGTTGCCAAGGCGTCGACCACCGGTCATGCGACAAACGTCATTCAGGGCCTCGCAATCGGTATGGAATCGACCGCCATTCCGGCGATCGTGATCATCGCCGGCATCATCGTGACCCACAGCCTCGCCGGCCTGTTTGGTATTGCGGTGGCGGTTACGACCATGCTGGCACTGGCCGGTGTCGTGGTGGCACTGGATGCCTATGGTCCGGTCACAGACAACGCCGGCGGCATTGCCGAGATGGCGGAGTTGGACGACTCGGTCCGCAACACCACGGATGCGCTCGATGCGGTCGGCAACACCACCAAGGCGGTGACCAAGGGCTACGCCATTGGTTCTGCCGGGCTTGGTGCTCTGGTGCTGTTCGCGGCCTACACCCAGGACCTGAACTACTTCACGGCCAATCCCGATCAGTTCGGCTACTTCAGGGATGTCGAGGTCGATTTCGGCCTGGGCAATCCTTACGTCGTGGTCGGTCTGATCTTCGGCGGTCTGTTGCCGTTCATGTTTGGCGCGATGTCGCTGACGGCCGTCGGTCGTGCAGCCGGTTCGGTCGTTGAAGAGGTTCGGCGGCAATTCCGCGAGACAACGGGCATCATGGAAGGTACGGCGAAGCCGGACTACAGCCGCGCGGTCGACCTGCTGACCAAGGCGGCGATCAAGGAAATGATCGTGCCGTCGTTGCTGCCAGTGCTGGCGCCGATCGTCTTGTACTTCGTCATGCTGTTGATTGCCGGCAAGGGGGCAGCGTTTGCAGCCGTCGGTGCCATGTTGCTGGGTGTGATTGTGACCGGCCTGTACGTCGCCATTTCGATGACGGTCGGCGGCGGCGCATGGGACAACGCCAAGAAGTACATCGAGGATGGCAATCTCGGCGGCAAGGGTTCGGAGGCGCACAAGGCGGCTGTGACCGGCGATACGGTCGGTGATCCGTACAAGGATACCGCCGGCCCTGCGGTGAACCCGATGATCAAGATCACCAACATCATGGCACTGCTGCTGCTTGGTTTGCTCGCGCACCTGGGCTAAGCACGATTGCCGGATGGCAAGATGGAAAGGCCCCGCCGATACAATCGGCGGGGCCTTTTCCTTTGCCTGAGCTTGCGCGTGTGGAGCCGCCGCTACTGCGACGTGTCGTTGGTGAACCGGCCGATGTTGCCGAACAACTGCTGCATGAACGTCAGTTCCTTGCCGCGTGTGAGCGTCTCCCGCTCGACCAGGGCGACCTGCTCCGCATCCTCCAGATCGAACGACTGGATACGCTCTACGATGCCCCGGTCGTCGAAATAGACAGCGAGGACCTGCTGCTCGACGACCTCCTCCTCAAAAAAGGCGAGGCGCTCGGAGCGCTTGGCGATGTAATACCAGGCTTCCTGTTTGTAACCGGCCGACGTCGTCGGCGTGCCCAGCAGTTGCGAGATCGAGTCCTTGTCGTGCACACCCGGCCGGACGCGTTCGACCAGGTCCGGTTCGGGGACGTAGCCATGGGTGCTTTCGATCGAGGCGCAGCTCGTCGCCAGGATGGCAATTACCAGGGCCTGGGCCGTTGTATTCAAGTGTCTTTTCAGTACCGTCATCAGGCGTTGACCAGTGGAATGTTCGTCGATAACAGATCGTCATACCCGCGCGTAAACAGCGAGGCGCTGACCCTTGACCAAATCCGCTTTCAGTATACTCAAGAGTTGGCTGTCGGGTAGCGATGCGCAATACGAACAGCCGAGAGCTGTGTATGCATTGCTGGTCGCGCAAGCCCGCCAACCCGTCTTTTATCAGGACTTGGACGTCCCGGACACCCTGGATGGCCGTTTTGATCTGGTCGCGCTGCATGTCTTTCTCGTGGCCCACCGGCTGAAGGCGGCCGGTGCAGAGGCCGAGGCGTTTTCAAAAGCGCTTATCGAAGTCTTCGTCGACGATATGGACCGCTCATTGCGTGAGATGGGGGTCGGTGATCTGTCGGTTGGCCGAAAGGTCAAGCAGATGATGGCGGGCTTTTATGGCCGCGCCAGGGCTTACGAGGAGGCGCTGGAGAGCGGCGGAGCGTCGTTGGAGGAAACGATCGCACGTAATCTGTATGGCACGTCGGCAACCACACCGGAGAACCTGCAGTCGGTGGCGGAATATGTCCGCGGGCAGGTTGCCACGCTTTCGGAATTGGCACTGGATCGTATCTTTGCCGCAGATTTCGGCTTTTCTAAGCCGATTCCGCCGGTTGCGAATAGTCGTTGACTGGGGGCTGAACCGCTCATAGGTTGCCGCGTTCCGCTGGCTGAGTTGATTTGACTTGGCGGACCAGGAGATCCCCGTTGCGCGTTCAAGATGACAGGGTGGAGTTCACCCGGCCAATTGCCGTGGCCGATGTCGGCGATCATGGCTTGAATCTCGAGATTCAGGCCGACTCCGCCGAACGGTCGCGTCTGGCCGAACGTCTTGGCGTCATCGAATTGAAGAACCTGACCGCGAAGGTAAGTGTTTGCCGCACAAAAACTGGGCAATATGCTGTCAATATTGACTTTTCTGCGGAAGTGTTACAGTCCTGCGTCATATCTTTGGAAACCGTGACGTCGCGTATTCATGATCGGTTTTCCGAATGCTTTGCGGATGACGGCGAAGTAGCTGAGACGGAGGTCGATATCGATCCGGTGGGGGACGACCCGCCGGGGGCGGTTATCGATGGCCGAATTGACGTAGGTGAACTGGTAGTGCAGTACTTGGCTCTGGCCATCGATCCCTACCCACGGAAGCCGGGTGCTATTGTCGGCACCGGTGATGTTCAGGGTGTGACAGTCAACGCACCTGAAAGGGACGAAGGACAGAAGGAAAATCCTTTTGCTGCACTTGGCGCGTTGCGCCCGGTTGCCGATGGCTCTGAAAAGGGCTGATCCGGGCCGACAACGTCTGTTCGGCTAAACGCAATGAAAGTGTGAGACAATGGCAGTACCAAAGCGAAAAGTATCTCGTTCCCGTCGCAACAACCGTCGTGCACACGATGCATTGCGGCCGTCGGCGTATATCGAGTGCCCGAATTGTGGCGAATTGAAGCGCCCGCACCACGTCTGTCCTTCTTGCGGCTACTACAAGGACCGCGAAGTGACCGAACCGGCTGGCGTTGTTTGACGTCGTTACGCTGCGAGGTCAGAAAGGATTGAACCGGCCGACGACGATCGCGCTTGACGCCATGGGCGGAGATAACGCCCCCGATATGGTTATTGGGGGCGCTAAGCTCGCGTTGCAGCGGCACCCGGACCTTCGGTTCCTGTTCTTCGGCGACATGGCACATCTGTCGCCTCTGGTTCATGCGGATCGGGCACTGGCGGGTGCGAGCGAAATCAGGCACACCGACAAGACCGTGCTGTCGACCGACCGGCCGTCCCAGGCGTTGCGGCAGGGACGTGAGTCCAGCATGCGTCTCGCCATCAATAGCATTGCGGACGGGGAGGCCCAGGGGGTGGTCTCCGCCGGCAACACCGGCGCCCTGATGGCAATGTCGAAGTTCGTGCTGAAGACGACGTCCGGCATCGAGCGGCCGGCGATCTGCAGCACTTTGCCGACGATGCAGAGCGAGACGGTGATGTTGGACCTCGGTGCCAACGTCGATTGTGATGCCGAAAACCTCGTTCAGTTCGCCATCATGGGGGCCGCTTTCGCGCGGGCCGTTCTGGGTCGCGCAGACCCTTCCGTGGGCCTGCTGAACGTCGGCGAGGAAGAACTGAAAGGCAACGAAGCGGTCAAAGCCGCGGCCGGCATTCTGAAGGCGGTCGATCTGCCATTGCGATTTCATGGCTTCGTCGAGGGCGATGATATTCTGAAAGGAACGACCGATGTCGTCGTCACCGACGGTTTCAGCGGCAACGTGGCGCTGAAGGCCGTCGAAGGGACGGCGAAGCTCTACTCTTCGTTCCTGCGTACGGCACTGACGTCGAATTTGTTCGCGCGCCTGGGTTACCTGCTGGCGCGTCCGTCACTGCAGACCTTGCGCGATAGGGTCGATCCACGACGCTACAACGGTGGTGTTTTCCTGGGCCTGAACGGCGTCAGTGTAAAGAGCCATGGCAGCACCGACGAACTCGGTTTTGCCCATGCCATCGATCTGGCCTTCTACATGATCCGGGAGGGCCTTATCGACCGGATTACCGCCGACATGGCGCAGTTCAGTCATGATGCAGAGTCGTTGCGCGAGGCCGTAGGAACCTGACATGTATCGGTCCGTTTTTCTGGGTACCGGGGCCTATCTGCCGGAACAGTCGCTAAGCAACGAAGAACTGGCCGACCGCGTCGACACCAGCCATGACTGGATTGTCGAACGCACCGGCATTCACAATCGGCACATTGCCGCGGAAGGTGAACTGACGTCGGACCTAGCGTTCCATGCGTCGGTCGACGCGATCGCCAATGCCGGTATCGACATCGGCGAAATCGATCTCATCGTGCTGGCGACATCGACGCCTGATGAGACGTTTCCGGCCACGGCGACGGCGGTGCAGGCGCGCCTCGAACTCGCCGGCATTCCGGCGTTCGATGTGCAAGCGGTATGTACCGGCTTCATCTATGCGCTGGCGGTGGCGGACAACTTCATCCGGGCCGGGCAGGCGCGAACCGTTCTCGTCATCGGTGCCGAAACCTTTTCGCGCATCCTGGACTGGACCGACCGCACGACATGCGTCCTGTTCGGTGACGGTGCCGGTGCCGTGGTGCTGCGTCGGGAGGAAGGTGCCGCCAATCGCGATACGCGCGGCATCATGTCGACCCATCTGCACGCCGATGGCCGCCAGCACGACATGCTGTACGTGGATGGCGGACCGTCATCGACCAAGACGACCGGCTATTTGCGGATGCGCGGTCGCGAAGTGTTCAGGCACGCTGTCGTCAACCTGACCAGTGTGGTCGGCGAGGCGCTGGCTGCGAATGGACTCGAGTCTGATGCGATCGACTGGCTGGTGCCGCATCAGGCCAACAAGCGTATCATCGACCACACTGCCAAGAAGCTAAAGTTGCCACCGGAAAAAGTGGTGCTGACGGTCAGGGATCATGGCAACACGTCGGCCGCATCGGTGCCGCTGGCGCTGAATACTGCAGTGTGCGACGGGCGTATCCAGCAGGGCGACATTGTGCTGATGGAAGCGATGGGCGGCGGCTTTACCTGGGGCGCTGTGCTGGCGAACTGGTAGCGCTTCGTCGTTTTCCCGGCGGCGAATTCACTTAAACAGCCGCGTGCATGTCTTTGATAATTGACGGCTTTAGAGTCGATTGTTACCGTTCCGAAAGGTTCCGAAGGAGGCGATCCAGTGGCAGGGCGGACCGTTACCCGCGCACAACTAAGCGAAGCCGTTTACCAGGAAGTCGGGTTGTCGCGTAACGAGTCGTCGCAACTGGTCGAGGCCGTACTCCGCGAAATTGGCGATCGTCTGGTCGGCGGCGAGACCGTGAAGATCTCGTCGTTCGGCAGCTTTTCCGTGCGGCAGAAGGGCGGTCGCGTCGGTAGAAACCCGAAGACTGGCGAAGAAGTGCCGATCGAGCCGCGGCGGGTTCTGGTCTTTCGGCCCAGCCATGTTCTCAAGGAGCAGGTCAACGCATCCCTGACCGGGAAGGGCATTTCCTGAACTTGATGAATGGAGGGACCGCAGTCACATTCGTCCGATGATCGGAGCGGCAAATCAGCCAGCGCTTTTCGAACCATTAGTGAGGTCGCCGGCGACCTCGACGTGCCGCAACACGTCCTGAGGTTCTGGGAAAGCAAGTTCAGTCAGGTAAAGCCGCTGAAGCGCGGCGGCGGTCGCCGCTACTACCGTCCCGAAGATGTCGACCTGCTGCGCGGCATCCGTCATCTGCTCTACACCGACGGCTACACCATCAAAGGCGTGCAGAAGCTGCTGCGCAACAACGGGACGCGCAGCGTACGCGAGTCGGGCAAGACGATTTCGCAGACCGGCCAGGATCAGGCGGCTCAGCGAGCTGCAATCTGCCGGTTCGAGGATGCCGCCGCGCCGGAAATGGCAGCCGCGACTGACGGGACCAACCCTGGTTCTGCGATGGATCGGGAACGTCTGGCCGACGTCGTGGAGGAACTCAGCGCACTCCGCGACATGCTGCGATCTCTCAAGGTCTAAGCCGTTGTTCGCCGCTTGTGGCGGCTGTATACAGACAACGTCGCGATGGGGACGGCAGCCGTCCATTTACGCCGCGACATTTTTCCGGAGCGTAGCGCAGCCTGGTAGCGCGCTTGTCTGGGGGACAAGAGGTCGTGGGTTCGAATCCCGCCGCTCCGACCAGTTCAAGGCCGGCCCGTCGCCATGGGCCGGCCTTGTTTGTTCCTGCCATTCGGAGTTGATCGGGTGTCAGGCAGTTGCGTCGATGGGCGGGACATCGATCACGGCAGGCGGGTCTCCAGCCTGATACCTCTCCCACATCATCGCAAACGCGCGTTCAAGATGCTGCGTCAGGCGGTGAGCATCGAACAAAGGCTGTGTTTCGCAATTTGCACGTAGCCGTGCTTTCAGATCGGCCAGCCGCGCCGGGTCGCGGGCCAGGCTGAGGGCCAATTGCTCGTATTCCTCAACGCTCTGTGTAATCAGTTCCGGCAGGCCGATGGCTGAAAGGAGTGTCGCGCCATTCCTCGACTGAGGGGTGGCGCCCGTCACCGTGATCACCGGCAGGCCGGTCCAGAGGCAATCCACCGTCGTGACGCCGCCGCCATGAAAACGGTTGTCGAGCGCGAGATCGGCATGGACCAGCCGCGCCAGGTGCCGGGGATGCGTGACCTTCTCCGCGAAGATCAGCCGGTCCGGGTCGACGCCGCGGGATTCCGCTTCTGCACGCAGGTTCTTGCGGCTTCCGGGCGTTCCGGCCATGCACCAGAACACGGAGCCTGGTGTTTGCCGCAGAAGCCGCATCCAGGTGCCGAAGGTGTCGGGATCGAACTTGTAGGCGCCATTGAAGTTGGCGAACACAAAGGCACCCTCTGGCAGGCCGCAGTCTGCGCGACTGGGCACCTCCTCGGACACGGCAGCCTTGTGCGTCGCCATGAAAGTGTCCGGCAGATAGACGAGTTCTTCGGTGAAGAACTGCCGCTGTTCTTCCGGAACCTGATGATGGTCGGTAATGACGTAGTCGAGGAATTTGGCGCCGATGGTGGCGGAATAGCCGAGGTAATGGGCCTGTACCGGCGCAGGCCGCATCGACAGGATGTCCAGCCGTGTCCCACGGGTATGACCGGCAAGGTCGATGAGGATGTCGATCTCGTCGTCATAGATGCGCTGTGCCGCCTGTCGCAGCGGCACAGCTGCCAGTTTGGTGAACTTGTTGAAGCCTTTCTTCAATTCCTCGGTCAGCGCGTCGTCCGTGCCGGGATGAAGTGAATAGCCATAGATCTCGAACTGCTCCCTGTCGTGATGTTGCAGCAGGCCGAGAAAGGCAACGGCAACGCTGTGAAACCTGAAATCCGGCGACATGTAGCCGATGCGCAACTTCTTGTGGCCGCGATCCTGCGTATGCGGGAAGGGCAGTTCCTCGCGGATTTCGCGCAATCCCTTGGCGACGTTGAAACAGATCCGCTCCGCCACCCGTTGGCGCAATGCCATGCTGAAGTCGCCGGGGAGCCCTTGCAGGGCGAAGGCCGAGATGCTGATGGCGCCGTTGCCGGCCAGTTCGTGCTCGATATTCACCCTGATCCGCTCAAGGATCGCGTTCAGGTTTCGCCAGTTGCATTGCTGCATGAGCGAATGCGCCAGGAACGGATGGATTGCCGCATAGTCGGATCGGACTTCCAGCCCCTTGTAGAAGACGGCGATGGACTCATCCCAGCGGGCGACATGCTGCAACAGGTTGCCCATGTTGAAATAGGCCTGGATCAAGTCCGGCTTCAGATCGATGACTTTGTCGTAGATGGCGATGGCATTGGCATAGTTGCCGAGCTCAGTGTGCGACACGGCGGCGTTGTTCAATGCCTCGACGTAGTCTTCCTGGATTTCAAGGGCCAGTTCGAATGCCGCGATAGCCTCGTGATGGCGGTTCTCGGATTGCAGGCAGAGACCGATGCCATTGTGGGCATTGGCGAGGTCGGGCGCGTGCTCAAGCGCTTGCTCGAACCATTTGTGGGCGAGCTTGAACTGGCCGGCCTCGCGATAGACGTTGCCAAGATTGCACGCGATCGGCGCGTTGGCCGGGTCGATCGCCAAGGCGCGTTCGTAGTATGGCACCGCTTCTGTTGCACGGTGCAGATTGACCAGGGCATTGCCGACGTTGTTCAAGGCTTCGGGAAACTCGGGCCGCAATGCCAGCGCCTGTTCAAGGACCGGAATGGCTTCATCCGAGCGATCGGATTCGTGCAACACCGTACCGATGGCGTTGAGGTAGTCGGCGGATCGCGGATCCAGGGCGGAGGCCTGCCTGTACTTCACAAGGGCTTCGTCGGTTCGCCCCTGCGCCGAAAGGACATTGCCCATCTGATAGGCCGTCAGCGCATTGTCGGGTTCGATCCGGCCGGCCTGACCGATGGCATCGTAGGCTTCATCGAAGCGGTTCAGACGTTGCAACAGGATCGCCAGGCCTTGCCAGCCCTCGACCAGATAGGGGTCGAGTTCGCAGGCTTGCCGAAAATGCAACTCGGCTTCCTCCGAGGCATGCTTGCGGTCGAGCAGCAGGGCCAGATTCATATGCGCGGTGCCCCACTGCGGCGCCAGTTCTATGGCGCGCCGAAGCGCCGGTTCTGCCGTGTCGAAATCGCCAGCAGTGAGCGCCAGGTTGCCGAGGTTGCGAAACGCCTCGGCCAAGCCCGGATCGCGCCGGATCGCCTGCTCGAAATGATGGCGTGCCTGCTCCGGCTGCCGCTGCGAAACCAGCGCCGTCCCCATGTTGTTGTGCGCCGACGCGTCGAATGGATCGAGGGTGAGTGCCTCCTGATAACAGGAGATCGCTTCCTCGGTTCGCCCAAGGTTGACCAATAGATTGCCGAGATTGGCGTGTGCGGTGGCCTGAAACGGCTCGGCCGCGATCGCCTTGCGATAGCTTGCCTCGGCGTCGCCATCGCGACCCAGGGATTGCAGCAGGTTACCGAAGTTGTTCAGGGTGTCGGCATCGTCCGAATGACTTTCCAGCATCTGTTCGTAGAGCTTCAGTGCTGCTTCGGACTGACCCTGAGCTGCCAGAAGTGCCGCCAGATTGAAGATGGCGTCGGTATTGTTCGGATCATCGGCCAGAATCTGCCGATAGCAGGCCGCGGCCTCGTCGACAGCGCCGGTCCGGTGGTGCGCGAGGGCGGTCTGAAATGCGTCGGAAGGTGTATTCATGGCACTTTTCCTAGCTTTTCAAGGTTAAGACTCCTTAAAGCGCCAGGACCGGCGTCAGCGTCGGCATCGGCAATGATTGCAGTTCACGTGGCAATTCTTACCCGGTCGATGGCTTGGTGATGTCTCGGTTGATTGTTCGTTTCATCGATCCGCGCGCGCCGAAAACCAAATAAAAACAACGCACTAGAGCCCGCGGGCAATTCCCGGCGCCAAATTGGCACGCCCGTTGCCTTAATCGGGGCAACAGGTCCACCCGTCCGTGTGGCGGCGGTCCTGAAACCGGGGATAAGGAGATCGAGTGATGGTCTTATCTATCAACACAAATCTGGGCGCGATGGTCGCGCTCCAGAATTTGAATATAACCAACAAGAAGCTGGAACGAACTCAGCTCAATATTACGACCGGTCTGAAGGTGAACGGTCCCAAGGACGATGCGTCGACCTACGCCATCGCGCAGAACATGCGAGGCGATATCAAGGGCATGATGGCCGTGAAGACCGCCATTGCCGGCGGTGAATCGACCGTCAACGTCGCGATCGAGGCTTCGAAAAGCATTTCGGACATGCTGCTCGAGATGAAGGCCAAGGTCGTGCAGGCGAACCAGGAAGGACTGGATTCAACGTCCCGAACGGCGTTGCATAACGATTTCGTCGCTCTGCGCGAGCAGATCAACACGATCGTGGCAACGGCGGACTTCAACGGGACCAACCTGATCCAGGCCAGTTCCTCCAACCTGTCGGTGCTGAGTACCGTCGATGGCAGTACCATCGTCGTCAGCGCCCAGGCCATGGACCTGACGACCCTTGGCATCGCCACGACCGACCTGTCCACGTCCGCCTTGGCAGCGACGGCTCTGACCGCCATCGATACGGCGATTCGCTCCGTCAATGACAAGGTCGCCGCGTTAGGTTCTGCCGGTAAACGTTTGGAAATTCAGGCGGAATTCACCACGAAACTGGTGGACATCCTGAAGGCCGGCGTTGGCAACCTGGTCGATGCGGATATGGCGGAGGAGAGCGCGAAGCTGCAAGCCATGCAGATCAAGCAGCAGCTTGGCGTTCAGGCACTCGCCATTGCCAACTCGAACCCGCAGCTTATCTTGAGCCTGTTCAACGGCTAATCGATAAGGGGGCGGCTTCGGCCGCATGACGGGATATGGCTCTGAAGCTGACGTTAAAGCCTGGCGAGAAGTTCGTGATCAACGGCGCTGTGGTGCAAAACTCCGATCGTCGCACCACGCTCGTGATCCAGAACAAGGCGGCTATCCTGCGTGAAAAGGACATCATGCAGCCTGAGCAAGCCAGCACGCCGATGCGCCGGATCTACTTCGCCATCATGATGATGTACCTGGACGAAAAGAATTCGCGGGAACACTACGACCTATTCGTCCAGCGTATGACTGAATTCATGAACGCGATTAGTAATCCGGAAGCTTTGGCACAATGCGTCGGCATCATTCAGAACGTACATGACAGGCTTTATTACAAAGCACTCACGGCATGCACCAAGATGTATGCCTTCGAAGAAGCGAGGTTGAACTATGTCGCTCCAGAATTACCAGATCACGCAGAACACAACTGAAGACCCGCGGCGCACCGAGTACCGGTTGTTCGCACAGGTGACCAAGGCGCTGATGGACGCCCTTGCCGGCAACGAGACCGAGACGGCGCAGGCGATCCACTGGAACCGCCGGATGTGGCTGGCGCTGCAGGCCGACTGTTCCGAGGAGGACAATGTCCTGAACGACCAGACCCGTGCCGGCATCATCTCCCTGGCCATCTGGGTCGACAAACATTCGCGCAAAGTCCTGCGGGGCGAAGCGCAGGTGGAACCTTTGATCGAAGTAAATCGATCGATCATGGAAGGGCTTGCTGCCTGACCTGATCACCGGATCCGCTCGTCGGTTTCCGTTTCGGACGCAAAGCGTCCAATCCCCGGTGGCTGCCCGGTCGGAGTTTTCCGGCCGGGCAGTTGCCGTTATCGGCCGGGTGTTTTCGGTTCTTGAGGCGCGAAGCCGTGCCAGACCAGGGCCAGCCAACCGACGATGAAGGCACTGCCGCCGAGGGGCGCGATCGAGGCGACGAAGCCCGGCGCGCCGAACGCGAGTAGGTAAAGACTGCCGCAGAACAGCAGCGTGCCGACGGCGAAGGCGACAACCGCGATGGTCATGGCGGGGCCTGGACGAACCGCGATGCCTGCCGCCACCGCCAACAGCGCCGCAGCATGCCACATCTGATAGGTCAACGCCGTGTCGATCCAATCCGACGCCCGGGGGATCGACGCGGCGAGGTCAAGGTGTGCCGTGGCGGCACCAATGATAACGGCCGTAGCGCCGCTCAGGCCCGACAGGCCAAATGCGATCCGGCTCGTCGTCAACCGCTGCGTCCGGCGCTGCCGTCTACCAGATCACGCCGGCCCGACCACTCCCACGCCAGCGTCGTCCGCGAAACGCCGAGCAGCAGGCCATTCAGCGCACTTGGGTGCACCCACAGACCATCGCGTTCACCTGCCTGATCCGGCCCGCGCGGTGTCCATCGCGCGCCAACGGCATTCAGGCGCTGGATGATGTCGGCCAGATCGTGGGTCTCCACGTAACACATGTAGAGCGAGTCGCCTCGCTTGCCGACCCAACGCCCCATGGCACTGTCGGTGTTGGTTACCTGGCTCAACTCGATGCGGTCGAGGCGGTCTGGCGGGTTGAACAGCGTCAACGTGCCGTCATAGCCGAAGCGCTTGCTGCCGATCCGCGCAAACCGACCTGGATCGAGACCGAACAGGCCGGCGTAGAAGGTCGCCGCGCGCCGCCAGTCCGAGGTCAGCGTGTTGGTCACTTCGTAAAGGAAGCTGACCGGTCCGACCCGTGGCCGGGGTCGTGACGGTGAAACGACGAATGGCACACCGAATCCGGCGTCACCAGCGATATAGATCTGATCGTCATCCTCGCCGGCAAGGACGTCCAGGGCGGCAAGGCGTGCACGCAGCTCGGGCATGATCCCAGTCGATACGCCGGCAGTTGTCAATCCTTCGCCCTGCCGGGCCAACAGGTCGGCCGCGCGGCCGGCGCCGTCCGGCTCGCACAGTTCGATTTCGCTTTCACCGACGGCCAGGATCGTTCTGTTGGCGCCAAGAAAGCGGCTCGGCCGCTCGCCGACGACAGCGGCCCCCAGTATCGTTTTATAGTTTTCGGCGGCGCTGGCGCGATTGGCGACCAGCACCTGCACCCGGTCGATCCGGTCCAGCATGATCTATCCTGAGGCTACTGGGGTCAGGTCAGCCGGCCGGCCGAAAGACGGGCAGGCTGGCGCCGCCCTCGGTGTCCCGGAAGGTTACTTCGACGGACTGTCCGATCGACAACTGATCGAAATCGCATTCGACGATGTTGCTCATCATGGTGACGCCTTCTTCGAGCGTCACGTAGGCTATGGCATAAGGCACGGGCGCCCGCCGCATGATTGAGAAGCTGTAGATCGTGCCTTTGCCGGATGCCTGCAGCCACTCGGTATCCGGGCTGAAGCATAGCGGACAGATGCTGCGGGGATAGTAGTGAACTTCGCCGCATGAACGGCATCGCTTCAGCATCAGCCGCTCTTTGGCGGCGGCGTCCCAATAGGGCTGGCTCTCGATGTTGATCGACGGCTGTGGGTAGGTGCGTTCGGTGTTACTCATGCGTCGTTCCTCCCCAAGATAACGGTGCCGCTGCCCATGCGCGTGGCGATCGAGCCGCCCGTGCCGTGGGCCAGTGCCAGGGCGCAATCCGCGACCTGTACTTCCGGGTGCGCTTCGCCGCGCAGTTGGCGCACGGCCTCGATCACCTTGGTCATGCCGCCGCGGTTGTTCGGATGGTTGTTGCACAGGCCGCCGCCATCGGTATTGAACGGCAGCTTGCCGACCCCGGCGATCAGATTGCCGTCGGCAACGAAGGTGCCACCTTTGCCTTTCTCGCAGAAGCCGAGATCCTCAAGCGTTTCCAGCACGGTGATCGTGAAGGAGTCGTAGATCGACACGTAATCAATGTCGGCCGGGGTTACGCCGGCTTCCTCGAACGCAGGCGGGCCGGACCAACGCCCGCCGGTGAAGGTCAGATCGACGCGGCCCCCGTTCAGGTGTTTCACCGCTTCGCCATGGCCAAGAACTTTGGCGCAGCGGTCTCCAAGGCTCTTGGCAACCTCCGGACTGACCACGACCAGCGCGCCGCCACCGTCGCTGATGACGCAACAATCGAGACGATGCAAGGGATCGGCAATCATCGGCGAATTCACTACGTCGTCGACCGTCACCACGTCGCGCAGCACGGCATGCGGATTGTGTTGCGCGTGTTGGGAGGCGGCAACCTTGATCCACGCAAGCTGCTCGCTCGTCGTGCCGAACTCATACATGTGCCGGCGTGCCGCCATCGCATAGAGGTTCACGATGGTCGGACCGTAAGGTTGCTCAAATCCGTTGTCCGGCACGACATCGCCGTAGGTGCGGGCCGCCGTGCCGGTCGCCATGCCCTCCGCCTTGGGCCGGCCGGCGAGGGTGATCAGGGCCACCGAGCACAGGCCTGCGGCAATCGCCTCGACCGCGTGCCCGAGATGGATGACGTAGGACGACCCGCCGGTCTCCGTGCTGTCGATGTGTTTGAGGTCGAGACCCATGTACTCGGCCATGGACAGGCCGCCGAGGCCGGGTGCATCGCCCGCGCAATAGTAGGCGTCGACATCGTCCTTGCTGAGGCCGGCGTCGGCAAGGGCGCCGAGTGCCACTTCAGCATGAAGTTGTGCGACTGTTTTATCGATCGCATGTCGCGTCGGGTGCTCGAAGACCCCCGCAACGTAGGCTTTGGCGGGTCGGCTCATGACGTTCCTCTCGTTGTTGGTCTTGTTCGTTGTATTGGTCGACAGTCGCGTTTGTGGCGCTGGGCGTTCAGCATACTTTGCCGGCATCCGCGGCGCGCGTCCATCGTTGCGACGCCGTGTTTCAGTTGGCGGTGGATGGCCCGTCAGATCGGTGCTGGCGCGGCGACGCCATACTTGGATAGCAGGGGGCGCAACCGCGGCATGACTTCGTCGTGCAAAGCGATGCCTTCCCGAATTTGCCGTTCGTGCAGGGTGGCCGCGCGGTCGCCGGGCAGGCGCACCGGCGGTCCGCCGGCGACCGGCGCGCTGTCGCGGCATGAACGGGCAAGTGTGCTGGTTTCCATACGGAAGGCCTCGATGCCGCCGAAGGCGCGCGGGTTGATCAGCTGCAGGTAGACGACATTTCCACGCACCGGCGGTTGCCCGGCACGGCCGTGGCCGGAGAGGCCCGATGTCAGCGCCTCGACCAACAGACCCAGTGCAAAGCCCTTGTGACCCTGATCGACGCCACCGGCGGGCAGGATGGCACCAGGCGGGTCGTCGTAGATGCAGGCCGGGTCATCGCTTGGTCGGCCCTCGTTGTCGACCAGCCATCGTTGCGGCAACCGATCGCCGGCGCGGTGCGTGCGCTCGATGCGCCGGTTGGTTGTGCTGGAACTGCTGGTGTCGATCAGGATCGGCGTGTCCTCCGTCGGGATGCCGGCGGCAAACGGATTGGTGGAATAGAGCGGCGTACGGCCGCCATGCGGTGCCACGACCGCGTTGGTCGGCGCTGACGCAGCCAGAAGACCCAACAGTCCTTCCATTGCCACGCGGCGCATGTAGACCGCGAGGCAGGAGATATTCTGACAACGGTGGATCGAAATCGCGACCAGCGGCAAATCGGCGGCGCGGGGCAGAATCAAGTCGAGGGCCCGCATCATCACCCATTGGCCGGGCAGGTTGCCGCCGTCGATCACCAGAGCGGCACCTTCGTCTTTAACGATCTTGGGTTCGCCTGAAAGTGTCCAACGGTCGGACTCGATGTCCTTCAGGTAGGCCGGCACGAACTGCAGTCCGTGCGTGTCGTAGCCCAGCAGATCGGCCGCCACCAGAACGTCTGCGACCGTGCGGGCAATCGCGTCGTCGAGACCGGCGCGCGCAAACAGCGTTGCGGTGGACGCGACGAGATCTTCAGGTCGGTACCTGTCCGTCATGGATCACAAACCTCGCTGTCTCTTGTCATTGGCCGACAGGGCCGTTCTCCGCAGCATTCATGTCCGGCGGGCAGTTGTTGTCTTCGGCCGAACGGCGCCGCCACCACAGCAGTTCGCCCTGCAAAAACGCCTGGGCCAGGTCGTTCCGTGGGCCGGTGAAGAAGGCTTCCGCTGGCGCATGTTCCTTGATCCGTCCGCGGTACATGAAGATCACGTCGTCGGCCATCCGGCGCGCCTGGTTCAGGTCATGGCTGGTCATGATGATCCGCACGCCGCTTGCCGCCATGAAACCGACCAGTTCCTCGACCAGATGCGCGGCGGCCGGGTCCAGGCTCGCCGTCGGCTCATCCAAGAACAGTACCTGAGGCCGGCAGACCATGACGCGGGCGAGCGCCAGACGCTGTTGCTCGCCGAATGACAGCGCGCGCGCCGGCGCATCGGCCAACCGCGACAGGCCGGTCCGGTCGAGCGCTTCGTCGCTGCGCGCCCGTCGTTCCGGTCGCGACAGGCCCCGGATTTTCAGGGGGTATTCAACGTTCTGGCGGGCCGTGCGGCGCAGCAACACCGGGCGCTGGAACACCATGGCCTGATGAAGCGCCCGGACGCGGGCGTCGATACCGGCTGGCCAGCAAACCTCGCCCTGGTCCGGGGTGATGAGACCGTGGCAGATCCGCAGGAGCAGGCTCTTGCCGGCGCCGTTCGGGCCGATGATCAGGGTGCACCGGGGCGAGGGGTCGAACCGGCAGTCGATGTCTTTCAGCACGCGCCGGTCGCCGCGGCGCAGCGATACCTGGCGCAATTCGAACGGCAGGATGGTGCCGTGCTCGGTCATGACGCGCCGGCCCGTTCGCCGGCCGCGCGCAGGCCCTGGGCCGAGGCGTTCACGATCAGCGACAACAGTAGCAGCACGAAGCCCAGCGCCAGCGCCAGCGCCAGGTTGCCTTTGCTTGTTTCCAGCGCGATCGCGGTGGTCATCACCCGGGTGACGTGGTCGATGTTGCCGCCAACGATCATGACCGCGCCGACCTCGGCGATGGCGCGGCCGAACCCCGCCAGCAGGGCGGTGATCAGCATGTAACGCCCGTCCCAAAGCAGTGCCGCCATCACGTGGCGCCAGTCTGCGGCGAGCGATCGCAGGGTTTCGTTGTATTCGTCCCACAGGGTCGCGACAACGTCGCGGCTGAGCGACGCGATAATCGGCAACACCAGAATGACCTGCGCCACGATCATCGCCGTCGGGGTGAAAAGCAGACCGAACACACCCAGCGGCCCGGATCGCGACAGCATCAGGTAGACGATCAGGCCGACCACGACAGGCGGCAGGCCCATAAGCGCATTCAGCACCACCGTCGCCGCCCGCCGGCCTGGAAACCGCCGCAAGGCAAGCAAAGCGCCCAGCGGCACGCCAAGCACCGTCGCGATGATTACCGCGGTGAGACTGACACGCAGCGACAGCAGCACGATCTCGACCAGATCGGCGTCCATGTCGCGCAGCATCGCCGCCGCCAGCCAGACGGCATCTCCCAGTTCATCCATCCAGATGGCTTAGCGCGAGCAGGCGGATGGTGTCACGGGCTAAACAGCAACGGCGCCGGCAGTGCCGCTGGCCGATTGCGGGACTTTCGGACGAGTGCCTATAGTTGCTGAGCCGATGCGATCCGACCGCGGCACGATAACGAGGAGCCGGGAATGGCGAGCTACAGATTTGCCCGCAGGACTGAAGTCATGGGGCGGTCGGTCTACGATCACGCGCCCGGCGCGCTGCTGCTAAGTGCGGGCTCGGCCTACCCGCCGCTCTTGCCGGACGTGTCGCGCGAGGCCGAGGAGGCCGCGAGGGCGGGCGTCGCCGAGACCATGCAGTACGGCCCGCTCATGGGGCTGAACGATCTACGCGATTGCATCGCCGCTTACGTGTCTGAAGATGGCGTGGACTGCGCGCGCGACAACGTCCTTGTCACCAATGGCGCAAAACACGCGACGGATCTGGCGTGCCGGGTCTTCACCGAGCCTGGCGACCGGATCATCGTCACAACGCCGACCTACATGACCACGTTGCAGTGTTTCAGGAGCCATGGCGTCAATCTGCTGGCGATTCCCCAGGACGGCGAAGGGATGAGAACGGATGTTCTCGAGCACCGGCTACAGACCCTTGCCGCGAACGGCGAAGCCATGCCGAAACTCCTGTTCGACGTGCCTGATTTCCACAATCCGTCCGGCGTCACCATGTCTCTGGCCCGCCGGAAAAAGCTGGTCGAACTGGCGCGGCATCATGACTTCGTCATCATTGAGGACGATCCCTACCGTCGGCTTCGCTTCGAGGGCGATCCGGTTCCGCCGATCAAGTCGCTGGACGAGACCGGCGTGGTCGTTGCCGTCGGGACGGTGTCGAAGATCCTCTCGCCGGGACTGCGCGTCGGTTGGGCTATCGGCGCGCCCGAAGTTGTCCGGCGCATGGCATTGCAGAAGTCCGACGGCGGTTCCAGTCCGTTCACCCAGCGGATCGTCACGAGCCTCATCCGCTCGAACAAAATGCGTCGGCATATCGACGAGTTAAGCCAGCAGATGCGCCTTCATCGCGATGCCATGATCGGGGCGCTGGCGGACGAACTGCCAGACGCCCAGGTGTGCCGGCCGGAAGGTGGGTATTTCCTCTGGGTTGAACTGCCTGACGGCGTATCGGCCGAAGCCGTTGCCGCGCGCGCCGTCACCCACGGCGTTGAGGTGACGCCCGGGCGCGCCTGTTTTCCGGATGCCGATCCGGGAAACTATCTTCGCCTTGCCTATAGTTTCGTCGGCACCGATGACATCCGGAAAGGCATCCGTCGGCTCGGTATGGCGCATCGCGAGGTAGTCGCCGAAGCCTGACCCCACCTCATTGCAGACGGCGATTTCGGCCACACGGTGCCTCGAAACCCCCCGCTGACGCACCGTCTCAACCGTCTGGTCGGGTCGCCTGCCATCTCATGGTTATGCAAAAAGTGCCGTGCGCCAAAACCATGCGGCGCGCGACAACAGCCTGGCTCCGAACAAAAGACGAACAGTCTGAAAAAGACTTGGTGCGCCCGGAGGGATTCGAACCCCCGACCCCCGGATTAGGAATCCGATGCTCTATCCGACTGAGCTACGGGCGCGCTGGTCATACCGACCGGCCGATCTGATAGCATATGTCGGTGCTCTTTGCCGCAAGCAAAAGCCCCTCCATCCGGGGACGGAGGGGCTTCAGCGCTCCTGCAGCTTCTTGCGGCGTCTGGCCGTGGTTGTCGACCTTCTAAGTCGCGAATGTGTCCGGCCGGGGACACTGAACCCTGAGGGACGCTGCCGCAACGGCGGAAATCCATCCACCCACCGTCCCAAGTGATCGGGCCCAAGCGTCTCCGGCCGGCCTGGCTACGCCCCACCCCCGCGCGATAGGGACGCTGCCGTTCTGAAACTCTTCCTGGCGGAACGCTGGTGTCCGGCGACGTTTTGGCGCAGTAGGACAGCGCGCGTTGACGTCGCGACGGGGTCGTACCGATTGGGCTGGGCTTTGGTTCGATAGCGCGGCAAAGGCCGGCGAAACTTTATGACCACAGGTCATCTATCGGTCCCTTCGGTAACCCCGCTGCCATACCTTGCGGTAAGGCCGGTGGCTTTGCGTCCCGCCGTTATCCGACGGTTTGCCTTTTTCGAGGACGACCGGGGAAACATCACCCGGCGTCATGGATGAGAGTATGGGCCAGCCGTTAACAGGCGGTTAATGCGGCGGCCGAATTCGTCAGGTGATGGCGCGAACCGCGCAAAGGTCCGGTCAGTTGTCGAGCAGACCGTCGAGCGGCATGGCGTAGGTGAGCATCACGCTCTCGGCGCCGGGGTTTTCGTCGCCAAGCCCGGCGTTCGATATGTGCGAAACCGACAGGCCCAGGCGCGAGCGGTTTTCGAAGCGGTAGGCAACCTCGATCTGCGAGCGGAATTCGAGGCCATTGCCAAGGTCCTTGCCGTCGCCGTCATGGAAGGCGCCAGGTGCGAAGCTGAGTGTCGCCACGAAGCTGTCGCCCAGCGGCACATCCACCAGGACGCCGGCATAGCCGAAGACGGCGCTGTCGGACGTCGCCATCACTCCGGCGAACGGTTTGAAGATCCAGAGTTTCAGATTGGATCGGTATTCGACCCGTCCTTCGGCAGCTGTGTGGTCGTCTGCGACATCGAAAGCGCCGGCACTGACGGCGAGGTAGGCGGGGTCGCCCACACCATCGGCCTTGGCAATTGCAGCGAAACAAAACGCAAGAAGAACCCCCGACAGAAACCGTCGCGCCAGACTTTTCACTGATTGCCTCCACCCCCGACTCATCTTGAAGTTTAGGGCATGCTCCCGACAGAGAAAAGCCCGCGCCAATCGCGGCATGGCGCCGGCCGGGCAGGGGCGTATGATCCCGCATGATGAAGTGCATTTTCTTGTTTCTGCTCATCTGGCTGTTTGCGATCCCGGCCTTTGCCGACGATGCGCGTTTGGCGCCGGGCGGGAGCGCGATAGTCACGGAGATCGTCGATGGCGACACGCTATTGCTCGACGATGGGCGGGAAGTCAGGCTGGTCGGTATTCAGGCGCCGAAGTTGCCGCTGGGCCGCAAAGGGTTTCGCGCCTGGCCGTTGGCTGACGAGGCCAAGCTGGCGTTGGAGCAACTGGTACTGCGCAAGCATGTGTTTCTGTCCTACGGCGGACGGCGGATCGACCGGTATCAGCGGGTGTTGGCGCACTTGCACACCGACGATGGCCGCTGGGTGCAGGGCGAACTGCTGCGCGATGGAATGGCGCGCGTCTACAGCTTTCGCGACAATCGCGCGCGGGTTGGCGACATGCTGGTGCTGGAACAACAGGCGCGGGCACACCGTCGCGGGATCTGGGGTCTGTCGTGGTATGCCGTACGCACGCCGACGGGGTTGGAGCGGGACCTTGGGTCGTTCCAACTAGTCGAAGGTGTTGTGCACGAGGCGGCATTGGTGCGCGGCCGTCTCTATATCAACTTCGCCGCTGACTGGCGCACCGACTTCACGATTTCAGTGGCACCGCGCCAGCTAAAGCTGTTTCGGCGTGTCGGGTTTCCGGTCGACGGGTTGAGCGGCCGCCGGTTGCGTGTCCGCGGCTGGCTGAAGTCGCTCAATGGACCGATGATCGAGGCCACGCACCCCGAACAGATCGAGCTGCTCCCTGCCGCACCCTCGGGTTAGCGACGATCAGGCGGTCTACGCGACGAAGTGGCTGTGATTTTCGTCGCCCGCCTGTTGAACCAGGGCGTTGCGGAGTTTCTTCAACGCTTCGCCTTCGATCTGGCGCACGCGCTCCTTGGAAATACCGAAGTCGTGCCCGAGGCTCTCCAGCGTTGCGCCATCTTCCGATAGTCGGCGCTTCTCGATGATCGTCCGCTCGCGATCATTCAACTCGGCCAGGGCGGTATTCAGCCAGGCCGCTCGGGTCGCTTCGTCGTGAAAAGCAACGACCACTTCTTCCGGATTGGGATCGCTGGACTCGATCAGGTCCTGCCATTGCCGGCCGTCGCCTTCGCCGGTTTCGGCGTTCAAAGACCGGTCGCCGATAGAAAGCCGGCTTTCCATGCCGGCGACGTCGCTGTCGCGCACATTCAGCTCTTTCGCGATCTGATGGCGATGGGTGGCGTTCAAGGGGCCATCCGGTGCGGCGATCTTGGCCCGCAGGCGCCGCAGGTTGAAGAACAGCGACTTCTGAGCCGACGTGGTGCCGGTACGCACGATCGACCAGTTGCGCAGGACGTAGTCCTGCACAGCGGCGCGCACCCACCAGTTGGCATATGTGGCGAAGCGGACGCCTTTATCCGCATCGAAACGTTTTGCGGCTTCCAGAAGGCCGATATTGCCTTCCTGGATCAGATCACCGACCGGCAGCCCGTAGCGTCGGTAACGCATGGCAATGGACACAGCCACGCGCGAATAAGACTCGATCAACTCGTGCAGGGCGTGCTCATCGCTTGCGTCGCGCCAGCGCTTGACCAGGTCGATCTCCCGCTCGCGCGTCAGTAGCGGTGCCTGCATGACGCGGCGGATGTAACGGCGGTTTGACTGTTGCGCCTGCGCTGTGTCGATCATGCCCATGTCACTCACCCGAAAGCAGGATTGCCAGTTTTGTATCGTTCTAGATACGCCCGGCAGCCGGGTTCGGATCAGTTTCGTGGACAGACGTCGCCGACCACACGCATAGAAGGCAAGAAGGGGCGGTAAATCAGCCCAGCATAAGCGCAAAGACCCGGCGCGCTGGCCGGGTCTTCAGATCGAAAATCTATTATTTATCAAGCGACTTTTAGATACTTCTCAAGTCGCTCCGTAGCTTGTTCTTCATCCAGGCCTTCAACTGCCGCCAGTTCTCTGGCCAACCGGTCGAGCGCCGCTTCATAGATCTGCCGCTCGCTATACGACTGCTCCGGCTGCCCGGAACCGCGGTGCAGGTCGCGCACCACCTCGGCAATCGAAATCGGGTCGCCGGAATTGATCTTGGCTTCGTATTCCTGGGCGCGCCGGCTCCACATTGTGCGTTTCACACGGGCACGGCCCTTAAGAGTTGTCAGTGCCGACTTCATCTTGTCCGGTGAACTGAGCGGCCGCATGCCGGATGTCTCGGCTTTGTTGACCGGCACGCGAAGCGTCATCTTCTCTTTGTCGAAATCGATTACAAACAGGCTTAGCGACATGCCGGCCACTTCCTGATCTTCCACCGCGGTGATCTTGCCAACACCGTGCGTCGGGTAGACCACGAAATCGTTGACGTCGAAGCCGCCTTTCTTCTTCGACGAGCGTGCCGGCTTCTTCTTGGTTTTGCTTGTTGTCATGTTCCTCACTCTTCAACACGCGCAAGAGAACCGCTGCGCCCATGTTCTGCAGACGCTTCCTCCGATACTGGTAGCCCGAACCACCGAAAACGACGCGCGACGCCCTTCTCGGCGTCGTCAGCTGTTCATCCGAATTCGGCAGTGGTCAGAGTGCCGGAAACAACCGGAATTTCTCCAATAACAGGCCTCAAATGCGCGGGACGGAGGCCAGCCACCAGGGTAAGTATCTTAACATAAGTGCAATGTTAAGGGAAGACTGCAGTTGACTCGGCAACAGCAGACGCCCGACAGAAGCGCTTCAGCCGGTCGATATCACTTATGTTACACCTGCAATGGCACAGCCCGTCAACTGACAGGCTGCACTGCAACGTGCATTGAAGCGGTCAGTTACCCTGGCCGGGCGACGCGCTGAAGAACTTCTCGTATTTGCCTTCGACGTCCTTGAACTCGTCGGCGTCCGCCGGGCTTTCGCCCTTTTGGGTGATGTTCGGCCACTGGGCGGCGTAGTCGCGATTGACTTCAAGCCAGCGTTCGGTGCCGTCCTCGGTATCCGGGAGAATGGCCTCGGCCGGGCATTCGGGCTCGCACACGCCGCAGTCGATGCACTCGTCCGGATGAATCACCAGCATGTTTTCGCCTTCGTAGAAGCAGTCCACCGGACAGACTTCCACGCAATCCATGTATTTGCATTTGATGCAGGCTTCGGTCACCACGTACGCCATGGCTCGTCTCCCATACCCTGATGAGCGCTACGACTTGCGCCCGACCCCGCCGAATTGACCCTACGGCGGTACTGTTCCCGCTACGTATCTGTTAGCCCTAGCCGAGCCGTTACCCGCCGGCGCGCGGCCCCGCGCTCACGGTCAGAGACGTAAATCAGCCCGCCGATCCGCCGCAATAGATTTGCCTCGTAATCATGCAGGACGCCATCGGCATAAGCCACTTCCCAGAGCATTTCAATGATTTCGACACGTTCTTCCGGAGAGTATTCGTTCTTTATCGTGCGCGTGAACTCAAGAAGCTGGTTCGACGACTCCTGCCGAGATGCAGCGGCTGAAATCAGCGTGTCAGCTTCGTCGTTGTTCAGGTGCATGTGCTGGCACAGAATGCGGCGAATGGTATCGCGCTCCTGTTGCGTGAAGTCGCCGTCGAGCGATGCCGCTTCGACGAGCAGCGCACAGGCAGCAATTTCGAGTTCGCCATGGTTATGCGAGGCTTGCGTCGACGGTTGTGTATCGAGCGTGCGTGCGAACAGGTCGCGGATTCGGTTGATCATTTGTTCTGCCTGCCATTGGTGTGCGACAGTGCCGGCGCTTGGCACGCCACGTTGCCCATCGTCTATCACATGCCACGGTAACTGAGACGTCCGATCACATGTATGTCCAACAGAAGTTCCGTCAAATGCTCAGGTTCGGGGTCGTTGTCGTTGCCCTGGCTTTCGGCCTGTCGAGTCCCCCGTCGATCGCGGAGACATCGGCTGAGGTTAGCGGCGTCCTGGAGGCATCGGTGCGGGACCGCCTGCCTGCCGATGCGGCGTTCAAGGTGCGGCCGGCGGCGTCCAGTCCTCTGGCGCAGGCCATGGCGGCTGCGTTCGAGGACGCATTGCGCGATGCTGGCTATCAGGTGGCGCCGGATGGTGAGTACACGCTGGTTTTTCAGTTGACTGGCGATATCCCACAAACCGCCAAACGGCCGGACCTCGAATTGGTTGGCGAAGGCGGCAGCCAGAACATGGAAGACGTCGAGCTGAAAATGCGCTGGAGGCTGCAGCGTGACGGCAACGGCGCGTCCGATAAGGCACGGCTGCTGCTCACCACTGTGAACGATGCGGAAGGTCTGGTCGTCTGGGAGGCCCGCACGACGGTGCGAGCTGCGGACGCCGATGGATTGATGATTGTCGATGTGCTGGCTCCGGGCATCGTCGAGCAACTCGGCGAGCAGGTTCTGGGCAAGGCGTTGCCCTGAGGGGCGTCGATCTCGGGCTAGCAGGGCGCTGGTCAGGCCGGGCTGTCGCGCAGCCGGTCCAGTTTGCGTCGTTCGCGCTTGGTTGGTCGTCCGGCGCCGGCATCGCGGCTGCCGGACTCCTGCACATTGGCGCTGGCATCCCTGAGCGCACGCACGGGCGGCGCCAGATCTTCATAGAGCGTCGCGGCTTCTGCCGCCGGGCCCCGTCTGGTGCCAAGATCGAGAACCTTGATCACCCTGATGTGAGGGCCCAACGGGAACGTCAGGACGTCGTCGACTTTTACGGTGGCGCTGGCTTTGGTCACGATGCGTCGATTGATACGCACCCGGTTGCCGGCGCAGAGCTTGGCGGCGAGCGAACGCGACTTGAAGAACCGCGCGTACCAAAGCCATCTGTCCAGGCGCAGTGTATTCGCCGGTTCAGTCACGAGTTGCGCCGGAGCCGTTGCAGTTCGGCAAATGGAGAATGCTCGTTGGTCCGGTTCTTCGCACGAACGGGCCGCTTCTTTGGGCGCTTCGCCTTTGGGTTCTTTCGGTACAACTCGCGGTCGCCGTCGGTCTCGGCGATGTAGCCAAGCCGTCGTAGTATGACCGCTACGTCAGCGCTGCTACTGCCGATCAGTGACTGCATGTCGTGGCTGATTTCAAAGGGTCCGGTGCGCACCGCCGACTGTGCCATGCGGCCGAGACGATCCAGGATGTCGATCCGATAGGCGTAGTCGCCGACGCGGCGAAAGCCGCTCAGTGCCGTTACGTCATCGTCCTTGGCGTTGGCCTCGATCCGGACCCGACCGGGAGGCGGTGCGGGTGGCACTTCGTCTTGGCCGTGATGAGCGGCCCACAGCTTCAGTCGGATCTCGGTCTTGCCGGGGCGCAGCAAAGACGCAATGAACACGTCCTGATACCCGAGGCGCACGCCACTTTCGCGCAACTGCCGTCGATCGCCCGGCGACAACTCGTGCGCCATGCTGTTGACGCGTTGCCGGGGCAAGACACCCAGGCTCTCCACCAGCTGAAAAGCCAGCCCGCGCGCGGGTCCGGACAACGTCAGTGCGCGCAGTCGCACGAGCGGTGCAAGTTCGCGGCTTACCGTGGTCTCGACCCATCGCACCAATCGCCGGCGCACCTGCTCGCGCAAGGGACCATGCAAGCGCTCGACCGGGATCAAATCGATCAGGGGGTGTAACATGTCATGGCCGCGTGCGAGCCGGGCCACCGGTGCGCTGCGCCACCATAGGCAGTTGTCGTCCTTCCAGCTTATGGAGTCGTCGGCGGCATCGACCAGTTCCGCGGCGCGCTTCGCCACTTCGCGGCCGAGGACACGGTTGGCGGCGGCGCGGATCGAGCGCCCTTCGGCACCGGCTGCCGCTGCGTCAGGATGAAACTGCATCCCCCGCAGCTTGCCGACGTATTGACCCTCGACCAGCACGTCGTCATCGGCCGTGACGGCGGCGAACAGATCCCGCTGCTCTTTCAGGCTGCGGTACAGGACGGCTGTGCGTCGGTCGACAAACCGCTGGGTCAAGGCGGCGTGCAGGGCATCGGAAAGGCTGTCTTCGACTGCCCGGGAACGCTCCTGCCAATAGCGTGACTTGTCCAGCCAGTCGCTGCGGTGGGTGATGTAGGTCCAGGTTCTGATGTGGGCGATGCGGCCCGCCAGCGTATCGATGTCACCGTCGATGCGATCGAGGCGCTTCACGTGTCGCGCGATCCAGTCTTCCGGCAGACGGCTATGCTGCGAGGTCAGGTGGAAGTAGATCCGCTGCAACAGACGATGATGCGTGTCGGACGACGCCTTGACGAAATCCGGAATGCGGCAGACGTCCCATAGCTGCCGGACGGAGGCCGGACCGCGCGCGCGGTCGACGACGTCCGATTGCCGGGCCATCATCTCCAGGGCGATCTGGTCGTCGGCGTCGCGGCTTCTGACCAACGTATCGTTCTGCGGCGACTGGCGCAGGCTGTGCACCAGGGCGGAGAGGGACGAGAAACTCGGGCTGTCGTTTCGCCATTGCAGCTGGCGTACGGGCTCGAAAGTATGCTGGGTTACCAACTCGACGATGCCGTCGTCGAGTGGCTCGCAGTTGGCTGTTGTGCCGAACGTGCCGTCGTTCATATGACGGCCGGCGCGCCCGGCGATCTGACCTAATTCGGCAGCGCTCAACGGACGATGGCTGCGGCCGTCGAACTTGCGTAACCCTGCAAAGGCGACATGGTCGACATCCATGTTCAGTCCCATGCCGATGGCGTCGGTCGCGACGAGATAGTCCACCTCGCCGGATTGGTACAACGCTACCTGCGCGTTGCGGGTGCGCGGGCTGAGCGCGCCCATGATCACCGCTGCGCCGCCGCGGTGTCGGCGGACCAGTTCGGCGATGGCATAAACGTCGTTGGCGGAGAAACCGACGATGGCACTGCGCCGCGGAAGGCGTGACAGTTTGCGCTCACCGATGCAGCTCAGCTCGGAGAACCTGGGACGGGACAGGAAATCCGCACCGGGCAGCAGGCGGCGCAGCATCGGCAGCATACTGTCGGAACCAAGGAACATGGTCTCGCGTTCGCCGCGCGCCCGCAGCAGTCGGCTGGTAAAGACGTGGCCGCGTTCGGGATCGGCGGCCAGCTGAATCTCGTCGACCGCCAGGAAATCGACCCGGCGCGTGAGCGGCATGGCCTCGACGGTGCAGACGAAATAGGTCGGCTGCGCCGGCATGATGCGTTCTTCGCCGGTGATCAGGGCGACGGCGCGGTCGCCACGCTGGCGGACGATGCGGTCGTAGACTTCCCTGGCCAGCAATCGAAGCGGCAGGCCGATCATACCGCTTTTGTGGCCGAGCATGCGTTCGACGGCCAGATGCGTCTTGCCGGTGTTCGTCGGTCCGAGGACTGCGACGACCCGACCGTCGTGTGAAAGGCTCATACGCGCCGCCATCTCGCTGTCGAGCGTCGTTGTTCCACGTCAGAAATGCAAGCTCAACCTGCCGCCATACATATATGTTGTGGTCTGAGCGGCAAAGAAACCGATGAGGCAGCTTTCATGCACAAACTGGAACCGACCGACGAACAGCTGCAGGCGGTGGCCGACCTGCCTGCCAACCAGCCCGTTGTGATGGTCAATTTGTTGAAATTCAGCGCCGAATCAGCCGATGGCGATGGTACCGGCTGGGATGCGTATCAGCGCTATTCGAAGGAAGTGATCGGCCTGATCAAGGAGCGGGGCGGTGATATTCTCTGGGCCGGTCAGGCGCAGGGTATTGCGCTCGGCACGAACGAAGATGGCGATTGGGACTATGTCGCCATGGTGCGCTACCCGGACCGTGCCGCTTTCGTCGACATGGTTACCTCGCGCGACTACGCAACGGCCAACCATCACCGTCTGAACGGCCTGGAACGGCATACCATAATCGCCAGTAAAGAGACGTTCAGCCGGCTGGGGTGACCCGCAGCGGTCAGGTCGCGGTGTACCGCGCGCGTTTCGCGGTTACGGCGCCCCACGTAGCGACGCAGTAAGGAACGCAATAAGTCAGGCAGATCTTCCAGACCGGCGGCAACTGACCGGCGAGTATGTTGTCACCCTGGTTGATCGTCACCAGCACGGTGCCGACGATCGCGGCAATCTTTACGGCCTGCTTCGGCGTCCCATCACTAATCGCGAGCTGCCAGAACGAGGGTACTGTCGGGCTTTCGTCCATGATCAGAAATTGCTCTGATACAGGCCGCCATCCAGAATCAGGTTCTGCCCGGTGATGTAGCCGGCCTGTTGGCTGCAGAGGAAGGCGCAGGCTTCGCCGAACTCTTCGGGCTGGCCGAACCGTTTGGCCGGTACTTCGCCGGCCTGGTTTTCGGCGACCTGGTTCTCTGACGTGTCCGTCATCCTGGCGCGTGCCTGGATACCGCCACGCAGGCGGTCGGTATCGAAATAGCCCGGCAGGATGTGATTGATGGTGACATTGTGTTCGGCCACCGAACGGGCGACACCGGACAGGAAAGCCGTCAAACCGGCGCGGGCGCCGCTCGACAGGTCGAGGCCGAACACCGGCCGTTTCACCGATACGGAAGTGATATTCACAATGCGGCCAAACCGGCGCGCAATCATGCCATCGACGACCGCGTTGATCAGTTCGATCGGGGTGACCATGTTCATCACCACACCGTCGAGCATGGCGTCCCGGTCAAGATCGCGGAATTCCTTGTAGGGCGGGCCGCCGTTGTTGTTGACGAGTATGTCCGGGTCCGGGCAGGCGGCGAGCACTGCCTGCTGGCCCGCCGCTGTCGACACATCGGCAACGATCGGTGTTACCGAAACGCTCGCGACCGCATTGATGGCGTTTGCGGTTTCGTCCAGCGCCGCCTGATCACGCCCATTGATGACGACGTTAACGCCATTCTTTGCCAGGGACATGGCGCATGCGCGTCCCAAACCGCGGCTGGAGGCACAAACAATGGCGTTTCGCCCGGCAATTCCAAGGTCCATGATCGTCTCCAGTTAGCGACACCAGCCCCAGCGGCAGGGTAAACGCAAAATGAACGGCGGCAAGCAGGCAAATAGACTTGGGTAACGCCGTAGCGGTATACTGCACCTGCGAAATAAAAAGAATGGTGACGCCATGCCTGAGACTCCAAAAGCTTCGCTTGCTGACTGGCAGGCGCTGGCCGCGAAGGAATTGCGCGGAAAGTCGGCCGATGAGCTGACCTGGGAGACGCCGGAAGGCATTGACGTGAAGCCGCTCTACACGGCGGCTGACCTCGAAGGGTTGGAAGCGGTCGACAGCTTGCCGGGCTTCGATCCATTCATGCGCGGCGTTCGCGGTACGATGTACACGAACCGGCCGTGGACGATCCGTCAGTACGCGGGTTTCTCCACCGCCGAAGAATCGAACGCGTTCTACCGCAAAGCGCTGGCCGCAGGGCAGGCCGGCCTGTCGGTTGCTTTCGATCTGGCGACCCACCGCGGCTATGACTCGGATCATCCGCGCGTGCTGGGCGATGTCGGCAAGGCCGGCGTGGCCATTGATAGCGTCGAGGATATGAAGATCCTGTTCGATGGCATCCCGCTCGACAAGATGAGCGTGTCGATGACCATGAACGGTGCCGTGCTGCCGACGTTGGCGAATTACATCGTTGCCGCGGAAGAGCAGGGGGTATCCGCGGACCTGCTTGCCGGGACCATTCAGAATGACATCCTGAAAGAGTTCATGGTGCGCAACACCTACATCTACCCGCCCGAGCCGTCGATGCGCATCGTTGCCGATATCATCGGCTACACGGCGGAGAATATGCCGAAGTTCAATTCGATCTCGATCTCCGGCTATCACATGCAGGAAGCCGGTGCGACAGCGGTACAGGAATTGGCGTTCACGCTCGCCGACGGCCTGGAGTATGTCCGCACGGCCGTCGATCGCGGTCTCGATATCGACAAGTTCGCCGGCCGTCTGTCGTTCTTCTTCTGCATCGGCATGAACTTCTTCATGGAAGTGGCCAAACTGCGTGCGGCGCGACTGCTGTGGTCGCGGATTGTCAGCCAGTTCGACCCGAAGGACCCGCGGTCGATGATGTTGCGCACGCACTGCCAGACCAGCGGCGTGTCACTGACCGAGCAAGATCCTTACAACAACGTCGTGCGCACGGCCTATGAGGCGATGGCCGCCGTGCTCGGCGGCACGCAAAGCCTGCACACGAACTCTTTCGATGAAGCCATCGCATTGCCGAGCGAATTCTCCGCCAAGATCGCCCGCAACACGCAGTTGATCCTGGCCGAGGAAACGGGTGTCACCAAGGTGATCGACCCGTTGGCCGGCAGCTACTATGTCGAGAGCCTGACTCAGGCACTGGCGCATCACGCCTGGGCGCTGATCGAGGAAGTCGAAGGTCTGGGCGGGATGACCAAGGCTGTCGAGTCCGGCATGCCCAAACTGCGTATCGAGGAAGCGGCCGCCCGCAAGCAAGCGCGGGTCGACCGTGGTGAAGAGGTCATCGTCGGGGTCAATCGATATCAGTCGGAAGTGCCCGACGACGTCGATGTGCGCGAGATCGACAACACCGTGGTGCGCGAGGCGCAGATCCGCCGGCTTCGGGACGTGAAGGCGTCACGCGACGAAGGCAAGGCCCAGGCGGCGCTGAAGGCGCTGGAAGCTGGCGCACGCGGCGATGGCAATCTGTTGGCCCTGAGTGTCGACGCGGCGCGTGCGCGGGCTACGGTCGGCGAGATCTCGACCGCGATGGAGAACGTTTTCGGTCGATTCAAGGCGGAGATCCGCTCGATCTCCGGGGTCTATGGGGCGGCCTATGACGGCGATGCCGAATTCGCCCGCATTGTTGGCGAGGTCGAGGCGTTTGCCGACGAAGAAGGTCGGCGGCCGCGCATGATGGTGATCAAGATGGGGCAGGACGGTCATGACCGTGGCGCCAAGGTGATTGCAACGGCCTTTGCCGACATCGGGTTCGACGTCGATGTCGGCCCGTTGTTCCAGACGCCGGACGAGGCTGCGCGTGATGCAGTCGAGGCGGATGTGCATGTCATCGGTGTGTCGACCCAGGCCGCCGGTCACAAGACCCTGGTGCCGGCTTTGATCGAGGCGCTGCGGAAACAGGGCGCGGGTAACGTTCTGGTGGTCTGCGGTGGTGTCATTCCGCAGCAGGACTATGACGACCTGCACAAGGCCGGTGTCGCCGCCGTCTACGGGCCGGGAACGAATATCCCCGCTGCTGCCGAAGAAATCCTGACACTGCTGCGGGAGCGGCGGGAGAAGGCCGCCTGAGCCACACAATTGGAATGGCGGTCGGCAACTGCGCCGACCGCCATCCAAAGGTCTGACGGACTACTCCGCTGCTGTGGTCATACCTTCTACAACCTGTCGATAGTCCTCGGTTAGGTGACCGCGGTTCTCGCGCAGGATCGCCTGACGCATGTCATGGCCGTTGCCGTCATGGGCGGTCATCGCAGCGGCTGGCGTCGGGCTTGTCACCTCCGGCCAGTGACCAGGCTGCGGGTCGGCGCCTTCGGCAACGATGTCCATCGGCGACACTTCCGACATGCCCGGCGGCTCGGTGATGGCCATGATATCCCAGCTGATTTCCAGCGGAATGTTGTTCGGATCGTAGAAATAGATCGACCACATCGTGCCATGATCCACGGCGCCGGAGACATCGAAACCGGCGGCATGCAGCTTGTCCTTAAAGGCGAACAGTTCTTCCCGGCTATCGACGGTGAACGACACGTGGTCGAAGCCCAGCGGCGCGTTGGTTGGCGAACCATGCGGCTTCAAGGCCATCTTAGACGCGCCCTGATACTCGAAAAAGGCGACCTGGGCGCTGCCGCAGCGGAAGAAGTAGTGGCGGAACCCCTGATGCCCGATCCCGGCCTCCAGGCGCATGCCGAGCAGGTCGCGGTAGAAGCGGATCGTGCCTTCCATGTCGTCGGTGATGAAGGCGAGGTGGTTGATACCTGAGATTGCCATTTTGACCTCCTTGCCGGCTGTCTGCCGCTGCTTGGGCAGGCCGGTGCTGTATCCGATGCATCAATACTTGGCGGTTGACGCAAGCACTGGCAACGGCACTGGCGGAAACACACTGTTGCCGGAGGTAGACGGCTTCGGGCTGATGGCATATCCCGACGATGCCAGTTGGCGCGGTGGACAAAGTCCTCACATGCCGCAGCCGACCAATGCCGAGTGCTTGGCAACGGCTTGCTTCGATCAGTGGCGAGGAAGCAGGCAGCGACCGACTGTGCCACGACCGACGCTGCCGTATTGGCATGTTCCGCAAGGGCGGTTGATTTCGACCGCCCGTAGCGCCATCCGCTCACCTCTGCATGACAGGTCCCGTGCAAATAGGTGCTGACACTACCGCCGCCTGTCCAAGGTCTTCGCGCCCGCAATCAGGCGGCAAAAACCGCTGGCAACTGCGGTTCGCTTCGGTATGTTGCGCCGGCAATGGCGAAAGGGCAGCAGCAGGCGGCGGAAACCGCCGCGGAAATCCGGTCCGGCGACCGTCGGGCGCTGGCACAGGCCATCACGCTGGTTGAATCGACCCGGCCGGACCATCGCGAACGGGCGGAGGCGTTGCTCAACCTCGTGATGCGAGATGACCGGCCGTCGGTGCGGCTGGGCATTACCGGCGCGCCAGGCGTCGGCAAGTCCACGTTCATCGAGGCCTTTGGCAAGTCCCTGACGGCATCCGGCCGCAAGGTCGCGGTGCTGGCCGTCGATCCAACGTCGGCGCGAACGGGTGGCTCGATCCTGGGCGACAAGACCCGAATGACCGAACTGTCGCGCGACCCGGATGCTTTCATCCGGCCATCGCCGTCTGGCGGCAGCCTTGGCGGGGTGGCGCGGCGCACCCGTGAGGTCATGCTGCTGGTCGAGGCTGCCGGCTACGATGTCGTGATCGTCGAAACCGTGGGGGTGGGACAATCGGAGTACGCCGTTGCCGACATGGTCGACATGTTCGTGCTGTTGCTGTCGCCGGGGGGCGGCGACGAGCTTCAAGGCATCAAACGCGGCATCATGGAACTGGCCGACCTCGTGGTCGTGAACAAGGCCGACGGCGATTTGTTGCCGGCGGCACGCCATGCAGCGGCGGACTATCGCGCCGCGCTATCGCTTATTCGTCCGAGAATCGCCGGCTGGACGCCTGAGGTCGCACTCGTCTCGTCCCTGCGGAACGAAGGACTGAACGACGTCTGGTCGGTCGTCACGCGGTTCAAGACGGCGATTGACGACAATGGTGGCGTGTCGGCGCGGCGGACCGCTCAGGCGCTGAAATGGATGTGGCACGAAGTGGACGAGGGGCTTCATACGGCGTTTCGCGACGATGTGGCGGTAGCTGCGTTGGTGGCCGATCTCGAACGTCAGGTCGGCGAAGGGCGGGTGACGCCTACCGCTGCCGCGCAGCAGCTTCTCGCCGCTTTCCGCCGCGCCGACTAGCCGCACCAAGGGCTAGCCGCGTCGATGCGCGGCCCAGCGCGGATCCGACATCTGGTGGTCGAGCATGCGGCCTATGACACGCTCTGATTTGCTGTCCGGCATCTCCATCTGCTTCAGCAGTTCGGCGGTGCGGGCTAGGTCTTCATAGCGTTCGATCAGGCCGTCTTTGAGCCGGAACAGGCCGACGCCATCCATGAAGATACGTTTGCCGGCGATATGCGGCAGCTTGCAGTCGTAACTGAAGAGCCAGCGCGCATATCCGGTGGTGCCGTCGCTGATGGGCTCGTACATCTTCCAGAGGAAGTTTTCGCCGTCGCGATGGAAGTATTCCTCCAGCATTCGGGCAATTTCGGTCCGGCCCTTGAACTCCCCGTAGAAGACGTCGTCATAGACACCATCTTCGGTGAAGACGCTGGCAAACTGCTGTCCGTCCCCCGCGGCGACGGCGTCGGCAAAAGTCTTGAGTGTGGCGGCGAAGTCACGGGACATCGACGGTCCTCCATCTGGCTGGAACAGGTCGCGCGCCTCGCTTGACGACAGTGCGGCGATCCTCTAGAAAACGGCCCTTCGCGGCGGGAATCTCCCGCCGCCATGGTTTCTTTATGGGTGAACGCAGGCTAAGGCACTGTTCCCCATGCATCAACGTTGAAAGGCAAGTCATGGCGCGCCGGTGTGAACTTACGGGCAAAGGTGTATTGGCTGGCAACAATGTCAGTCACTCCAACATCAAGACGCGTCGCCGTTTTCTGCCGAATGTGCAGGAAACTTCGTTGCATTCCGAAGCTCTGGGCCGGGCGTTTCGCCTGAAGATCTGCACCAAGGCGCTGCGGTCGGTCGAACACAAAGGCGGTCTGGACGCCTTTCTTCTCGATGCCCGCGATCAGCAGCTTTCCCTGCGCGCGCTGCGCGTAAAGAAGGCGGTTCGCAAGGCTGTTGCAACGGCCTAAAGCGAACGGCGGGGGAGGTGCCAGGGCCGGTTTCGCCGGCCCTTTTTTGTGTCTGCTGCAACACTGCGTATGCCGCCACCGGCTGTGACTGGTGTCACTGGCCTGGACTGTTCCAGCATGCCAACGTGGCCGCACAGGGTTGCCAATGGCCTGTATCGGCAGAAGCTTCATGGCGACCGCCGGCCGAGGAGATGGGCTGTGCCGTTGGGGCAACAAGGAGGGTGAGCAATGGGAATTGAAGTCGGTGGCCTACTCGGCCTTTTGATCCTGATCGCCGACATATGGGCAATCGTGAATGTATTTCAAAGTCGCGCCGGCACCGGCGCCAAGGTCATTTGGATCGTACTGATCCTGGTCCTGCCGGTTATTGGACTGATCATCTGGTTTGTTGCCGGTCCGCGCGGCAGGTAAGCCTCCGAAAGATCGCTTACTGGGCTGCAGTCAAGTGCTGCCGCGACCGATCAGGGGCCTTCATTTGGCTTGGCGCGTCCTGCTGCGCAGTCGTCGCAACGGCCAATGACCTCGACGGTTTGCTGGCGCACTTCGAAGCCGGCCTGTTGTGCTGCGCTTCCAATGGCGTCACCGATGGTCTGGTCGGTCAGTTCCACCGTCTTGTTGCATTCGGCACAGATCAGGAACTGGCTGGCGTGCAGGTCTTCCGGATGGGGACAGGCAAGGTAGGCATTCATCGACTCGATGCGATGAACCAGCCCATGGGCGCCGAGATACTCCAGCGCGCGGTACACGGTTGGCGCTTCCGCCTTGCCGAGGATCTGCCTTAGGTCCGCGAGCAGATCGTAGGCGCCAACTGGTGCGTCACGTTCGAACAGCAGGCGCAGAACATGACGGCGGATCGGCGTCAGCCTGATTTCGTTCGTCTGGCAGAAACTCTCGACTTTGAGGAACGCGTCATCGCGCGTTGCGGTCATTCTAGCTCCCATACGGCGGCCTGATCTGTCGGTTCGATGTGCTCCGTCAGGGCCACCTTGGCGTCTGCAGGCGATGCTGGCAAGGGCTGGAGGGAGCGGCCTGGATCAGCGGCCGTCCCAATGGAACTGGAGGACCAGTGTCCTCTGCAGCGGGTTGAAGTTGTCGTCAGAGACGAGATAAAGCCACCACCCGCCGCCCGATGCGGGCGTTACCGCCAGGGACTCGTAGTTATCCACCGACATCGGTGGCTGCAGTACCGCTAATTCTTCGCTGACGATGGGTGCGTCGGTGTCCAGCTGGTCCAAGGTTATTCTGGAGACCCGTCCGCCGGCGCCACCGAAAGCGCTGAAACGGCGTTCCAGAAGCAGGATCTCGCCATTCGGCAGGGCCGCGAGGTCCGTCGGCTGGAAGATGCCCGTGGCGCTCAACAGGATTCGCCGCACGGCAGCGCCATCGACGATCCAGCCAACCACGTTGTCGCCATCGCGCAGGTCTTCGCTGAGCATCAGCAGTCGGCCATCCGGCAACAGCGTCATGGCTTCGATGCCGCCGTTGTTCGGCAGTCCCGACGTCACCTCCGGCAGCTCCAGCGCCGTCGGGGTGCCGTCAATGCCGTCGCCGGTTGGCGCAAATCGAAGAATACGGTGGTTGCGCTCGAAACTGACAAGGAAGGCGCCGTCGCGCGCCCGCGTAATCGCTTCGGCATCCCGTTTAGACTTGTGCCCGTCGGGGGCAAGTCTGCGACCGTCCTGCGCATGCATGGTGCCGTACTGGGTATCTTTAAGGCCGTTGAGCCGACCCGTGTCATCGTGGCTCAGTTGGCCGCTCAGCCAACGTCCGGTGTCGGTGATGGCAAGGAAGGTCGCGCCATCGTCGTCGATGAATAGGCCCGATAGGCCGCCAAAACGGACATCCTCGGTCGACAACTCATACCCAGCGAGATAGTCGAGGCGACCGACGCGAATTTGAGCGGGGTCGTCGGGATTCAGGTAGATCGGGTCGAGGGAAAACGCGATCGGCCCGCCGGAGCCGGCGAGCGCGGTGGTCGGCAGCAGCAGGGCAAAAGCCAAGAGGCGAAGAGCGGACATGAATAACCTGCAGATGGGAAGCCGAGTAAGAGCGTAGGCTGAACCGCAAACGCCATAGGACCAGATTAGGGCCGTCTCATGACATCCGAGAGGCGCTTACTCCCGTGCGTAGCCGGGGCCGTGCCGTCGCCCCGCGTCGAGGTTTACGCCCGTCGCCGTGGAAGGCCAAAGCTCCCTTGATTGCCCACCGGCACTTCGTCGAACAGTTCGGCCAACTTCTCCATCATGGCGCCGCCGAGCTGCTCGGCGTCCACAATCGTCACCGCGCGCCGATAGTACCGGGTCACGTCATGGCCGATGCCGATGGCGATCAACTCGACCGGCGACTGCACCTCGATCCAGTCGATGACCTGGCGAAGATGCTTCTCGAGATAGTTGCCCGGATTGACCGACAGGGTTGAGTCGTCGACCGGGGCGCCATCTGAGATCACCATCAGAATACGGCGCTGCTCGGGGCGGTAGGCGAGGCGTGAATGGGCCCAGATGAGCGCTTCGCCGTCGATGTTTTCCTTCAACAGCCCTTCGCGCATCATCAGGCCAAGGCTCTTGCGCGCGCGGCGCCAAGGTGCATCGGCCGCCTTGTAGACGATATGACGCAGGTCGTTCAGGCGGCCGGGGCTGGCGGGTTTGCCGTCGCGCAGCCACTTTTCGCGTGACTGTCCGCCTTTCCAGGCACGGGTCGTAAAGCCCAGGATCTCGACCTTCACCGAGCAGCGTTCCAGCGTTCGCGCCAGAATGTCGGCGCACATCGCGGCGACCGTAATCGGGCGGCCACGCATGGAGCCGGAGTTGTCGATCAGCAGTGTCACGACGGTATCGCGGAAGTCGGTGTCGCGCTCGACCTTGAATGACAACGGATGCATCGGGTCGATGACCACGCGGGTCAGCTTGCCGGCATCGAGCATGCCTTCTTCGAGGTCGAATTCCCACGAGCGGTTCTGCTTCGCCATCAGCCGTCGCTGCAGCCGGTTGGCGAGCCGAGCGACCACGCCCTGCATGTTCGAGAGCTGCTGGTCGAGGTAGGTCCGCAGTCGCGACAGTTCTTCCGGATCGCAGAGATCGGCGGCTTCGATCGTCTCGTCGAACTCGGAACTGAAGAACTTGTAGGGCGGCTCGTTGGCCGAGTTCGGCATCATATCGCCGGGTCGCCACTGACGCCGACCGCGGCCGGGCTCCTCGCTGCCGGCCATGGCATCGGCATCGTCGGCTTCCATTGCCGCAGCAGCCTCGGAGTCGCCGTCGGCCGAACTGTCGCTGGAGTCCGCCCCTTCAGGTTCCGCCGCCTGATCGGCAGCCGACTCGCCGCCATCGCCTTCGCCTTCGCCGGCGCCTTCGGGCTGCTGATCCTCGTCGCTGTCCGGCGAGTCCTCCATATCGTCGGACTCACTCGTGTCTTCCTCACCAAGCCCCAGGTCGGTGATCAGTTTGCGCGTCAGGCGGGCAAAGGCCGTCTGATCGCGGACCGCATCCGTCAGATCGGTCAGATCTCCGCCGGCCTTGTCCTCGATCCACGACCGGGCGAAGTCGACCATGTTTTGCGCGGTTTCCGGTGTTTCCTTACCGGTCAAGCGCTCACGCAGCATCAGGCCGACGACTTCCGGCAGCAGAGCTTCGCCGGGGTCGTTGACACTCTCATAGCCGCGGCTGCGGCAACGTTCTTCGAGCATGGTGTCGAGGTTTTTCGAGACCCCGAGCATGCGGTTCGAACCAAGCGCTTCGACGCGTGCCTGTTCTGCCGCTTCGTAGACGGCACGTGCGACGGCGCCTTGCGGGCGGAACAACGCGTGCGTCCGCTGATCATGGTAGCGATGCCAAAGTGCGACGGCATCGCCACTGCCACGGCAATTGGCGACGTCGTGCTCCTGAAGCTCACGCGTCGGCGTCGGCAGGCGTGCCTTGCCACCGGCCGGCGCCGCACCTTCATTGCCAAAGTTGACGACGAGCTCTGCGTCGCGGGCGATCGCCCGCATGGCGGCCGTAACGGCGCGCTTGAACGGTTCGACCGGGTTTTCCGGTTTCTGCATCGCGCCTGTCGCTTACGCTAACTGGACCTGCGCAGCGGACTCGGGCAGCTCCTCGCCAAAGCAGCGCTGGTAGTACTCGGCAACGATCGAACGCTCGACCTCGTCGCACCGGTTCAGAAAGCTGACCCGGAAAGCGAAGCCGACATCGTTGAAGATTCGCGCATTCTCGGCCCAGGTGATGACCGTCCGCGGCGACATGACCGTCGAAATGTCGCCGTTGACGAACCCGGCGCGGGTCAGGTCGGCCACAGACACCATCGAGGCAATCGCGCGGCGCCCTTCGTCGTCATTCCAATCGGGCACCTTGGCGAGAATGATCTGCACTTCGTCATCATGCGGCAGGTAATTCAGCGTGGTCACGATGCTCCAGCGGTCCATCTGGCCCTGGTTGATCTGCTGTGTCCCGTGGTAGAGACCCGTCGTGTCGCCAAGGCCGATGGTGTTCGTCGTGGCAAACAGGCGGAACGCCGGATGTGGCCGTATGACCCGGTTCTGATCGAGCAAGGTCATCTTGCCTTCGACCTCCAGCACGCGCTGAATGACGAACATCACGTCGGGCCGACCGGCGTCATATTCGTCGAACACGAGCGCGCAAGGGTGCTGCAACGCCCACGGCAGTATGCCCTCACGGAACTCGGTCACCTGCTTGCCGTCGCGCACGACGATGGCGTCCTTGCCGATCAGATCGATGCGGCTGACATGGCTGTCGAGGTTGATGCGGACGCAGGGCCAGTTGAGGTGGGCGGCGACCTGCTCGATATGGGTCGATTTGCCGGTGCCGTGATAACCCTGAACCATCACGCGGCGGTTGTGGGCGAAACCGGCGAGGATCGCCATTGTGGTCTGATGGTCGAATTGATACGAGCTGTCGCAATCCGGCACGAGATCGGTTTTCTGCGAGAAGGCCGGAACCTCCATGTCGCTGTCGAGGCCGAACACGTCGCGCACCTTCATCGTGGTGTCGGGCAGGTCAATCGCCAAGTCTGTCTCGTGGTCGGCGGTCGCAATCAGCGTCATCTCGAATCGTCCCACTCAATAAGAACTTCCTGCGCCATGCGTCGGCACGGCACGCGTTACGCCATCCGCGCTTACGCGAAGCCGGATGACTTCAGCAAACTATACGCCTCACTGATGGATTTGAAGCGTTCCTCTGCCGCCTTATCTCCCCCGTTGGCATCGGGGTGATAGCGCTTTACTAGTTGCTTATAACGCATTTTGACCTCTTGCAAGGTCACACTGTCGTCGAGGTCGAGCACGGCGAGCGCCTTGCGCTGTTTTGCGTTCAATTGATGGCCGCCGTTTGCGGCATTGGATTGGCCACTACCGTTGGCCTCGCCGGCAAAAAAGCCAAAGCCATCGCTGATCTGGCCCTGCATGAAGGCCTGGAAGCCCCGGTCGCCTAGTTTCCAGGTCGGCCGGTGACCGGTTACCGCGTCAATCCGATACCGTTCGACCTCGTCGGGGCTCATGCCGGAGAAGAAATCCCAGGCGCGGTTATAGGCCTGCACGTGTTCGAGGCAGAACCACTGGTACTCCTGCAAACGATCGCGGCTCTTCGGTGCCCGATAGTCCGCCTGGCGCCCGCAGCCTTCTACAGCGCAAATCCGTTTCGGCTGGTTTCGGCTCTCGTCGACCCGCGTCCGTGAGACCGGGATATCTTTTCTTGCTCTCGTCACGTCGCGAGTATGGGTTCTGGGTTGGCGGGTTTCAACTGGGTCGATATTCCAAAGTACACGGCCTATCTTCGGTCTTACAGGTGTCGAAAAGGTGAGTGAAAATGGTGTCGAGGGCACAGCGGATCGAAGACATTTTGCGGCGCGAACTGAGCCCGGAGTCACTGGTGGTGACGGACGAGTCCCAGTTGCATGCCGGACACGCCGGCGCGCGTCCGGAAGGGGAGACGCATTTTCGGGTCGAAGTTGTCGCCACTCGGTTCGATGGTATGGGGCGGATCGATCGGCAGCGCCTGATCAATGAACTGGTCAGCGATGAATTCGACAAAGGGCTGCATGCTTTGGCGCTACGCCTTAAGGCACCGGCTGAGGTGCAGTAAAGGCACCGAATGCCCAATGCGATCTTTGGTAGATTGAGGCGCGCGGAGTAATACGAAACAATGATGTGCTGGTTCTGAGACATCTTTCCGTTGCGAAAACCCTCTTTGCTTTATAGTATTTGGCTCGCATTTGCGCGTAACACTGGTGCATCACCGGTCGCGTCGTGCCGATGCCATGGCTATTCCGAATGCAGGGCAATCTCTATTTATGGCCAACTCAGGCTACAATGGTGCGCGCAACGTCTGGATTGGCAAACGCCGTACCTCAATCCGTCTTGAGCCCGAGATGTGGGACGCGCTGGAGGAGATTTCGGCCGGTACGGGGCGCGACATCAACGAGATTTGTACCGAGGTACGTGAAGCGACACCAGCCGATCAGACGCTGACGTCGGCATTGCGGGTCTTTATTTTGGGCTATTTCCGCCGCTCAGAGGACGATCGCGGTGGCAGCCGCGATCTGGGACCTGAGCAGGCCAGCAGTTCTCTCTAGTTTTAGAAACAGAACTTGTTTTGAGTATGCGATGTCGAGGCATCGCCAGGGGACCTGCCGATGCAAGGCAGGCTATGCTCAATGGTGAGATTTCTCCGCCTCTAATCTTAGCAAGCGGAGCGATGTCACGCGTTGTCGCTGCCGCCGCAGCACCTCGAAACGAAAACCATGAAATTCGAAACTCTCGCCGACGTCCGGAATGCGTTTGGCGTCGTGGATCAGCAACCCGGCGATGGTGGCGGCGTCGTCTTCAGGTAGATGCCAATCCTTCAGGCGATTGAGGTCGCGCACCGTCATGCTGCCGTCGACAACGTAGCTGCCAGTGGGTTCACGCACGACGCGGCCGACATTTACGATGTCATGCTCGTCGGTGATGTCGCCGACGATTTCTTCGATGATGTCTTCGAGCGTGACCAAGCCCATCAGGGCGCCATACTCGTCGACGACCAGCGCAAAATGCTCGTGACGCGCACGGAATGCGTTCAACTGTTCCAAAAGCGTTGTCGTATCGGGGACGAACCACGGCTCGCGCATCATCTCTTCGACGTCTATGCCCTCGATCGAGTCGCCATTTTCGGTGATCGCCCGCAGCAGATCTTTCGCATGCAGGATACCGACGATGTTCTCCGGATCGTCGCGCCACAGGGGCAGGCGGGTGTGTGGGCTCGACAAGACTTCCTTGACGATGTCGGGCATCGGCTGGCTGGCCTCGATAGTCACGATGTTGCGGCGGTGTACCATGATCTCCGATACATCGACCGTCGGCAGATCGAGGATGCTCTCGAGCATGTCCTTGTCGGTCTTCACGATGCCGCCGGAGCGGGCGTGCAGTTCGAACGTGCCGCGTAGCTCTTCCGTTGTATCGATGATGTGTCCGCCGTCGCGCAACTCGACGCCGAACAGGCGAAGTGTAGCGCCGACGATCAACTGAACGATGTTTACCACCGGCGCGAAGATCGTCACGACCGGTGACACGGCGGGGGCGACAGCCAGCGCGACGCGATCCGGCTGATGCAGTGCGAACGTCTTTGGCAGCACCTCGGAAAAAATCAGCACAAGGATCGTCATGATGATGGTGGCGTAGGCCACGCCGGCGTTACCGAAGAAGGCGATCAGAACGCTCGTCGCCATCGACGAAGCCAGGATATTCACGAGATTGTTGCCGAGAAGAATGCTGCCGATCAGCCGCTCTTTTTGGGAAATCAGCCGGTTCACCGTGCCGGCCCGTTTATTGCCCTTGCGGGCGAGTTGATACATGCGGGCCCTTGACGTGGCTGTGAGCGCCGTTTCTGATCCGGAGAACAAACCGGATAAGACCAGCAACAGCAAAATCACGAGACCGGAGAGGGCAAGTTCAAAGTCGAGTGACATGGTTCTACTCGGCAGCGAGCGCGGACAGAACAGCGTCGGTCGGCACGTCCTGGCTGATGAAGGCCTGGCCGATACCCTTAACCAGGATGAACGTAAGCCGGCCATCGCTGACCTTCTTGTCTTGCTGCATGTGCTGCAGCAGTGCTGCCGGCTCTGCGTCGCACAGGCCGATATCGGCGCGCGTCGCCGGCAAGCCAACCGCTTTGTAGTGTTGTTTCACGCGCGCAATGTCCTGGGCCGGACACAGGCCCATCGCATGCGACAGGTCCATTGCGCGCAGCATGCCAACAGCCACTGCCTCGCCGTGCCGAAGCCCGCTACCTCTACCTTCGGCCTCATAAGCATGCCCGAAGGTGTGGCCCAGGTTCAGCAAGGCACGTACGTCATTTTCTCGTTCATCGCGGGCGACGATGTCCGCCTTGATCCGGCAGGAGGTCAGCACTGCCTGTTCCATCAGATCGGCGTCGCCGCCGAGCAGACGTTGGCCATGCGCCTCGAGCCATTCGAAGAAACTGAAATCGCCCAACAGGCCATATTTCAGTACTTCGGCATAACCGGCCTTAAGTTCACGTTCCGGCAAGGTGGACAGCACGCCGACATCGGCGAGGACCAGCTTGGGCTGATAAAAGGCGCCGATCAGGTTCTTGCCGAACCGGCTGTTGATGCCGGTCTTGCCACCGACCGAACTGTCGACCTGAGCGAGCAGCGTCGTCGGGATCTGGATGAAATCGACGCCTCGGCGCAGCGTGGCTGCAGCGAAGCCGGCCAGGTCGCCGACCACGCCACCGCCGAATGCCACGATCGCATCCCGCCGCTCGATCTTCAGCGCCAGCAACTGGTCCATGAGGCGTTCGAACGTCGCCAAGGATTTGCTGGTCTCGCCGGCGGCGACTTCGATCGTGTCGACGCCGATCCTGCACTGGGTCAGCGCCGTTGTGATCGTGTCCAGATGCAGCGCCGCCACCGTTTCATCGGTGACGATGGCGACACGCGGGCGTTGCAGAACGGCCTTGAGGTGGTGTCCGGCGTCGGCCAGCAAACCGCTGCCGACTAGAATGTCGTAGCTCCTGGTCCCGAGATCGACTTCAAGGCGCGATGGCGAATGATGTAGGTTGGTCATGTCGGTGCGCTTTGACCGGCGCCGGCCGGCGCGCATTTCGCGAAACGGCAAAGCTCCTCGATGATCTTTTCGACAACGACGTCGTGTGGGCCATCGCTGCTATCAACGGTGATGTTCGCCTCCGCGTAAACCGGGTATCTCAGATCGATCAACTGCTTGAGGATCGCTTTGGGATCGCCCTTTTGCAACAAGGGTCGATCGCTCCGCCGCAGAACACGCCGCAACAGCACCTCAAGTTCCGCGCGCAGCCATACCGAAATGCCGTTCTCGACAATCCCGGCACGCGTGTCGGGGTCCATGAAGGCGCCGCCGCCGGTTGCCAGCACGATGCAGGGGCCATTCAGCAGGCGCTGCATGACACGCCGTTCACCGTCACGGAACTCGGCTTCTCCATAGAGTTTGAAAATCTCTTCGATCGTGCATCCGGCGGCCTGCTCGATCTCGTGATCGGCATCGACAAACGGCAGGTCCAGCCGTTGTGCCAGGCGGCGCCCAACCGATGTTTTCCCGGCGCCCATCAAACCGACGAGCACAATGCTGCGGTCGAATTCGCTACCCGTCGGCGCTTTTGACTTCATTGCTTGGGCCGCGCCCACTCCAACTCCATGGCGGATTGAAAAACCTCCACTGTTTCAAGGCGTTGCACGACCGGAGTGGAGGCACTAAATTCATCAACGTTCTGCCACAATTACGTTCTAGCAAACAACTGCAGTATTTTCCCACCAGAACACAGCGGCCTGCTAATCTACAACAAATGAACAAACTGTCGCGAATTGTCGCCGTCCTGGCAGTCTCTTGCCTGGTCGCCGGCGGCGTCTTCCTGATGACCTGGGACATCCCTGCGCCGTCGTCCCGGGTCGAAAAAGTACTGCCGGATGATCGTTTTCCGCGCTAGTGGCGCATGGCCACTCTTCGCCCTGTCGACGTTGGTGCTTCTGGCTAGCGTGGCAACGGGTCCGCGCGTCGGGCTGGCGTCGGATGCTCATGTGTCACGTGTGATGGGCTCGGGCGCGTTCTTGTTGGCCCAGGCACAGACAAATGACGCCGGGACCCAAGCTCTGCCGTCAGTCAACGTCGGTCCGTCCCCAACAGCCGTTGCGCCACCGCCTGCCGCCGCGCCGTCATCGGATCGACCTGCGGCCAGTGACAGGGCGCCACGTAGTTTTCAGTTGCGTATCGATCCGCGAACCGGTCAGCCGGTGGCTGCGGAGCGGGCTGGCTCGGGACCGACACCGCTGATCCGCGGTCAAGAGCAGAGCACGCAAGGTGCCGGTGCTCAGGTCGGTCAGACGCAGCCAATCGATGCCTCTAATCCAGGCCGGATCCGCGTCGAGACGTTACAGGCCGTCGACCCGGAATCCGTCGGTATCCTGAGTGAAGGTGACGGTGGCTTTGGGCTCGGTATGTGGCAGGGCTCGACACGGCAGCGCGTTGCGCGCCTGTTGCCGCTGCTGCCCGTCGGCGTCGATTCTCCCCAGATGCACGCGCTGATGCGTCGATTGCTGTTGTCGACGGCGATTGCACCTGACGGCGATGCCAATGTGAACGTCTTTGCCCTGCGTGTCCGGCGGTTGGCTGCGGCCGGGCATCATACCGAAGCGCTCGGCCTTCTTGAGCAGGCGGCTGTGCGCGAGATCGGTCCCGATCTGGCGGCGGTGCGGCTCGATGCACTTCTCCTGCTCGGCAGTATCAAGGAGGCTTGCAGCCTGGTTCGCAATCGGATTGCGGAAGCTGATGTGCCGCTTTGGCAGAAAGCGACAGCGTTTTGCCTCGCCGTCGATGGCGAGCAGGCCCAGGTCGAGCTCTACGAACAGCTGCTTTACGAGAATGGCATCGAGGACCCGGCCTTTTTCACCATGTTGGCCGGACTATCGGGGCGCCCCGACGCCAGGATCAGCTCGCTGCCGAATGCGACGCCGCTTCATTTTGCCATGCTGCGGGCCGGACAATGGCCTATACCGGAAGATGCCGCCAACAATGCCGAACCATCGGTTCTCCGCGCCATCGCTTCGGCGTCCAACGTGTCACCGGAACTCCGGCTGCTGGCGGCAGAGAGGGCGACGGCGAGGGGGCTGCAGGACGCGGCATCATTGCGCCGAATCTACGCCGCTACCGATGTGCCAGACGCCACGGCTGATAATGCCGCCGCCATTGCCGACGATTTACCGGGCCCGATCGCAACCGCGTTACTGTTCAAGACGGCGCTGTCGTTACCCGGCGAAGAGGCGCGCGCGGGTCTGATTGCGGATATGCTGCAGATGGCGAGGACGCGTGGCCGCTACATGCCGGTTGCGCAGGCCGCGGGCGCGCTGATCGCGTCAATTGAACCTACTGAGCAGTTGTCGTGGTTCGCGGCGGAAGCCGGTCGTGCGCTGCTTTTGGCGGGCGAACCGGCACAGGCGAGGCAATGGCTGCTGGCGATGTTGGAGCCGGCACGTCGCCGAAACCCGGACGCTGCGCAGGCCGTGTTGACACTGTCGCCGCTCGTCCTTATCGGTGACTACGAGGCCCGCATCCCGATCGTCGAAGACGCCCTCACCGGATGGTGGCGCGGCGAGGAGGCGGGCCAGTCGCCGGACCGGCGGCGGCGCGCCGGATTGTTCTTCTACCTCGCCGAAGCATTTGACCAACCAGTGCCCGGCGCACTATGGGAAGAGGTAATGACGGATTCGGGCGCGACGGTAGAACTGCCGGCGCCGGGCGTCCGTGTGGCGCTTGACCGGGCATCCGGCAACGCGCGTATCGGTGAGACCGTATTGCTCAGTCTGGTGGCGCTGGGCGAGGGCGGGCCGGCCGCCGCCGAGGAGGAAATGATGGCAAGGGTGGTGCGTGCATTGCGTCGCCTTGGCCTGGACAAGGAAGCCAGGGCGCTTGCGCTGGAGGCTCTGATCGCGCGCGGCTTCTGAACGGATAATAAAGAGAGAGTTCGACAGTCATGAGTAGTTCGCCAGTATCGGAGCCGCATGTTGCGACATTCCTGGAGATGCTTGCCGTTGAGCGCGGCGCCGCGGGTAACACGCTCGACTCCTATCGTCGTGACCTGCAGCATTTCACCGAGTTTCTTGGCCGGCCGATCAGCGGCGCCAAGACCGAGGAGATTCGTGACTACCTCGCCGATCTGGATGGTCGCGGCATGGCGCAGTCGACGGTGGCACGGCGCCTTTCGGCGTTGCGCCAGTTTTACCGCTATCTGTTTGGCGAGAACGTCCGTACCGATGATCCGACGCGGCAGATCGAAAGCCCCAAGCGTCGCCGTCGCCTGCCGAAGGTTCTGAGCGTTGAGGAAGTGGAGCGCCTGCTGTCGGCGGCCCGGACCTACGAGGGCGCCGAGGGCGTCCGGCTGGTGGCGCTGATGGAGATGCTCTACGCGACCGGTCTGCGGGTGACGGAGCTCTTGAGCCTGCCTCATCCGGTGCTGCGCCCGTCCGCCGACTTCATCGTGGTGCGCGGCAAGGGGGGGCGGGAACGGGTCGTGCCGTTGAGCGAACCGGCCATCGCGGCTTTGCGCAACTACGAGGAAGTGCGCACCCGATTTATGCGCCGCGCAGCCGACGGCAAGTGGCTGTTTCCATCACGCTCCCGCGGTGGGCATCTGACCCGCCAGCGCTTCTCCCAGTTGGTCAAGGAACTGGCGGTGGCCGCCGATATCGATGCCGACAAGGTCTCGCCGCATACTTTGCGGCATGCATTCGCCAGCCATATGCTGGCCAACGGCGCCGACCTGCGCGCGGTCCAGAAGATGCTTGGTCATGCCGATATCTCCACGACGCAGATCTATACGCATGTGTTGCAGGACCGGCTGCGCGATTTTGTCGAAGACCATCACCCTCTGGCCGACTGACCGGTCATGATCAGTTTCCTCGACTTCGAAAAACCGATCGCCGAGCTAGAAGGCAAGATCCACGAGCTTCGGCAGCTGGGCGCCGAAGGCGAAGAGGATGGTGCGCGTCCGTCGGGGATCGACATTGAGGACGAAGTGGCACGTCTGCAAAGCAAGGCGGATGACCTGCTGTCACGCACCTATGCCAATCTCTCACCGTGGCAGAAAGTCCAGGTCGCCCGGCATCCGAACCGGCCGCAATTGCGCAATTATGTCGAGGCTTTCATCACCGACTTCACACCGCTCGCGGGTGACCGGAATTATGCCGACGATAAGGCGATCACCGGTGGTATCGGCCGGTTTCGTGGCCGATCGATCATGGTCATCGGACATGAAAAAGGCACCGATACCGCCAGCCGGGTCCGGCACAACTTTGGCATGGCGCGGCCGGAAGGCTACCGCAAGGCTGAACGGCTGATGCGGCTGGCGGACCGCTTCGGCCTGCCGGTGCTGACGCTGGTCGACACCCAGGGCGCCTATCCCGGCGTCGGCGCGGAAGAACGGGGTCAGGCCGAAGCCATTGCCAGGTGCACCGAAGCCTGCCTTGAACTGCGCGTGCCGATGGTGGCTTGCATCGTCGGCGAGGGCGGTTCCGGCGGCGCCGTCGCACTTGCGACCGGCAACCGCGTGCTGATGCTGGAACACGCCGTCTATTCGGTTATTTCGCCGGAAGGCTGCGCCTCGATCCTGTGGCGGTCGGCCGAGAAGGCGCAGGATGCCGCCGAGGCGCTGAAGCTGACGGCGCAAGATCTGGCCGGACTGAAAGTGATCGACAAGGTCGTGCCGGAACCGATCGGCGGCGCGCATCGCAAGCCGGATGACACCGTTATTGCGCTGGAATTCGCGATCGCCGAGGCATTGCGTGACTGCGAGCAGAAACCTGACGACCTGCGTCAGGCGCGGCGGGACAAGTTCCTGGCCATGGGGTCGGCCGGCGTCGCGTAGGCAGCCTATCTGTCGAGTGTTGGCCCGACAGCCGTCGACGAAATTGCTAAATCCTATAAGTACCGCTGGCGTGCCTAGCGGCCGTGGCAGTGCTTGTATTTGCGGCCGGAACCGCATGGGCAGGGACTGTTGCGCGGCACCCGGCCCCAGGTCGACGGGTCGGACGGGTCGACGTTGCCGCGGGCGCGAGAACGCTGCGGCCGCTCCGGTCGTCCGCCGCCATTCCCGGCAGTGGCGAGTTCGGCCTCGGCCATTTCGTTCTCGCCGGTCGCGGGGTCGAGATGCTCCTCGCGCATCTCCTGCGACGGCGGGGCGAAGGCCGCGGGCTGCTCCATCTGCAACTCGATGCGGGCCAGCACCCGCGTGACCGTCTCGCGCAGGCCCGACAGCATCGACTCGAACAGATTGAACGCTTCCGTCTTGTATTCGTTCAGCGGATCCCGCTGACCGTAGGCGCGCAGGCCGATACCGCCGCGCAGGTGATCGAGCTGGAGCAGATGCTCCTTCCATGTCTGGTCGAGGATCTGCAGCAGCAGGCTCTTCTCGACCATGCGCATGACGTCGGGGCCGTAGTTGGCTGCCTTTTCCGCCATCTTGCGGTCGGTGGCATCCTGAAGGCGGTGGTTGATTTCCTCGTCCGCAATGCCTTCCTCCTGACACCAGTCGACCACCGGCAAATCGAGGTCGAACATATCGCGGACCGCGAGCGCCAGGCCTTCGCCATCCCACTGCTCGGCATAGGCCTTTTCCGGGATGAACTGACGAACCAGGCTGTCGATAACCTCGCGGCGCATGTCGTTGATGGTGTCGGCGACATCCTCGGCGTCCATCAGTTCGAGGCGCTGCTCGTAAATCACCTTGCGCTGATCGTTCATGACGTCGTCGAACTTCAGCAGGTTCTTGCGCAGATCGAAGTTGCGGGCCTCGACCTTTTCCTGCGCCTTTTCCAGGGCCTTGTTGACCCATGGGTGAACGATGGCTTCGCCTTCCTGGAGACCAAGTTTGCGCAGCATCGCGTCCATGCGCTCCGACCCGAAAATGCGCATCAGGTCGTCTTCCAGGCTTAGGAAGAACTTCGACGCGCCCGGGTCGCCCTGGCGGCCGGACCGGCCACGCAGCTGGTTGTCGATGCGGCGGCTCTCGTGACGCTCGGTGCAGATAATGAATAGACCGCCGGCGTCGAGCACCTTCTGCTTCTCGGCCGTCACTTCATCGCGGATCTTTGCTGCCTTCGCGTCGTCCACCGCGCCGTCCGCTCGAGTTGCCTCGGCGGCAATGCGCATGTCGGCGTTGCCGCCCAACTGGATGTCGGTGCCGCGGCCGGCCATGTTGGTGGCGATGGTGACACCGTCAAGCCGGCCGGCCTGGGCGATGATGTAGGCTTCCTGCTCGTGATGCCTTGCGTTCAGCACGTTGTGCTTGATCTTCTTTTTCTTCAGCAGGTCGGCCAGCAACTCCGACTTCTCGATCGATACGGTGCCGACGAGGACGGGCTGGTGACGGCCCTGGCACTCATCGATCAACTCGATGATCGCCTGGTACTTCTCGTCCGCCGTTCGATAGACCTCGTCGTCTTGGTCGTCGCGCCGCATCGGGACATGGGTCGGGATCTCGACGACTTCGAGTTTGTAGATCTCGGCGAACTCTGCCGCCTCTGTCATCGCCGTGCCGGTCATGCCGGCGAGCTTGGGATAGAGCCGGAAGTAGTTCTGGAACGTGATGGAAGCCAGCGTCTGGTTTTCGGCCTGAACCTCGACCTTCTCCTTGGCCTCGATCGCCTGGTGCAGGCCTTCGGAATAGCGCCGCCCCTCCATGGCGCGTCCGGTGAATTCGTCAATGATCACGACCTTGTTGGCCTTGACCATGTAGTCCACGTCTTTCTGGAACAGCTTGTGAGCGCGCAGCGCCTGGTTGATGTGGTGAACCACCGACACATTCTCGATGTCGTAGAGGTTCTCGCCCTTCAGCAGATCGGCCTCGCGCAACAACTCCTCGATGTGCTCGGCACCTTCTTCGGTGAAGGTCACGGCGCGCGCCTTCTCGTCGCGCTCGTAGTCCTCTTCTTTGAGGTTCGGGATCAATTCGTCGATGGCGCGATAGAGTTCCGAGGAATCTTCGGCTGGGCCGGAAATGATGAGCGGCGTCCGCGCTTCGTCGACCAGAATCGAGTCCACCTCGTCGACAATCGCGTAGTTGAACGCGCGCTGGACCATTGCCGCGCGCTCGAACTTCATGTTGTCGCGCAGGTAGTCGAAGCCGAATTCGTTGTTGGTGCCGTAGGTCACATCGCAGGCATAGGCCGCCCGGCGCTCGTCGTCGTCCAGGCCATGGACGATACAGCCCGTGGTCAGGCCGAGCCGGGCATAGACGGCGCCCATCCATTCGGCATCGCGTCGGGCCAGATAATCGTTGACGGTGACGACATGGGCACCCTGGCCGGTCATCGCATTGAGATAGACCGGCAAGGTTGCGACCAGCGTCTTGCCTTCACCGGTCCGCATTTCGGCAATCTTGCCCTGGTGGAGCACCATGCCGCCCTTAAGCTGCACATCATAGTGGCGCTGGCCGAGGCTGCGCTTGGCCGCTTCACGGACCGCGGCAAATGCCTCCGGCAGAAGATCGTCAAGGCTTGCCCCGTCCTCGGCGCGTTGGCGGAATTCAGCGGTTTTGCCAAGCAGGGCTTCGTCGGACAGAGCCTCGAAATCGGGTTCGAGCGCGTTGATCTCGTCGACTATCTTGTCGAGGCCGCGAACGAAGCGGTCGTTGGCAGAACCGAACAGGCGTTTGGCAATACCGCCGAGCATAGCCATTGAACGTCCTTAATTTCTGGCCGAGCGTGGCACACCGTCGCCATGACGGTCATCTGACAAACCACAAGTCGGTAAAAGGGGGTCGCAGACCTCAACGAAAGCGATCGTAGGCCCAGACATAAGCGGGGGTCAAAGGCATGTCAACGCGCGCGAAACCGCCGAGAACCGTTGTCATGTTCGCTTCACGTTCGGGTGAAAAAAACGCTGTGGCGCTTGCATGTTCCGGCCCTGGTCGTGATTATGCGGCGCCGTTGCCCAGGCGGGCTGTTTTGCAGTGCGTCGTCGTCATCACAGGAGCTTATGCCCATGTCCCGCGCCTGCAGGTTTGCCGCCGCCCTGGCGTCCACGATTTTCATCAGTTCGCTGGCTTGGGCGCAACAGACTCAGGACCAGAACCCGGCCGCTACGGCGCCGGACCCGGCGATGGTGCTGGCCACCGTCGGCGGCAGCGACATCACCCTGGCGGAGCTGATGTTGATGGTCGAGCAACTGCCACCGCAGTATCAGCAGGCCCCATTGCAGATGCTGTATGAGCCGCTGCTGAAGCAGGCGATCGAGCGGCGCCTCGTGTCGCAGGCCGCGTTGAAGGACGGTATCGATCAGGACGAAGAGGTGAAGCGTCGACTGGCCTCGGCCCAGGAACGCCTGCTGCATCGGGCCTATCTGCGCAGCAAAGTCGAACCGGAGATGTCCGACGACAAGCTCCGTGCCCGGTATGAAAAGGACGTGAAAGCCCAGGATGGCGAGGATGAGGTACGGGCACGTCATATCCTGCTGGAGACCCGTGAAGATGCCGACGCCGTGGCGACCGAACTGAAGGGCGGGGCAGATTTCGCCGAGCTCGCCAAGAGCCGCTCCAAGGGGCCGTCGAGCAGCAAGGGCGGCGATCTCGGCTTCTTCAAGCGCGGTGACATGGTGCCGGAATTCTCCGAAGCCGCCTTTGCGCTGGATGTCGGCGGTATGTCGGAACCGGTGCAGACCCAGTTCGGTTGGCACATCATCAAGGTTGAGGAGCGCCGTCAGGGCGAACCGCCCTCGTTCGAGCAGAGCGTCGACGCATTGCGCGAAGCGACGGCGAAGGATGTTGTCAACGAGGTGCTGAAGACGCTCTCCGGGGAGGTCGAGATCAAGGCGTTCAATCTTGATGGAACGCCGCGCGAGATACCCAGCCTCGGTGTGAACTGACTCCACCGTTCGCGCGCCGGATCGGGGCGACAGCGAACTGCCGGCTTGTGACGTCTTTAGCGGCTCGCTAGGATCGCCCGCCGTCCAAACCGTGGGCTTTCATCATGTCGACTGACGCCGTTTCGCCGCTTGCACCGGCGCGGTTTCCGCGCCTTCCGTCCATTGCCGGTTTGCGCATGGGCGCTTTGGCCGCCGGTATTCGCTACCGCGCGCGCGCCGATCTCACACTGTTCGAACTGGCTGCCGGCAGCACGATCGCCGGCGTCCTGACGCAATCGTCTATGCCCGGGGCGCCGGTTATCTGGTGCCGCAAGCACCTCGGCCGCGGCCGCGCGCGCGCCATCGTCGTTAACGCCGGCAACGCCAACGTATTCACCGGTCGTCGCGGCGACGACGATGTGGCAGCCACGGCGGCCGCCGTCGCCGATGCCGTCGGCTGCCGGGCGCAAGATGTCTTCGTCGCGTCGACCGGCGTCATTGGCGAAACCTTAAGGGTCGACCGTCTGCTGCGCGCGGTGCCGCGCCTTCACGGCAGCCTGAAGCAAGCCAACTGGAATCGTGCGGCCAAGGCGATATGCACGACCGATACCTTTCCCAAGGGCGCAAGCGCCAGCGTGCAAATCGACGGCACGCCGGTCCGGATCGCCGGCATCGCCAAGGGCAGCGGCATGATCGCGCCGGATATGGCGACGATGTTGTCGTTCATCTTTACCGACGCGAAGCTGCCCGCGCCTGTCTTGCAGGACCTGCTGAAGCAGATCAACGCACGGACCTTCAACTGCATCACCGTGGACGGCGATACATCGACCAGCGACACGGTGTTGCTGGCTGCGACTGGCCAGGGACCGAAGCATGCGGCGATCAAGTCGGCGCGCGATCCGCGCCTGCGCGATTTCGCGCGTGCGTTGGAGGCGGTGATGCTGGATCTCGCGCAACAGATCGTGCGTGACGGCGAAGGAGCGACCAAGTTCATCGAGGTCAGCGTTTCAGGTGCCGTTTCGGCAAAAGCGGCGCGCCGGATTGCGCTCAGCGTCGCGAACTCGCCGTTGGTCAAAACCGCGATTGCGGGAGAAGACGCCAACTGGGGGCGTATCATCATGGCGGTGGGCAAGTCGGGCGAGAAGGCGGATCGTGACGCCCTGGGCATCCGCATCGGCGGCGTTCAGGTGGCGGAGAACGGCTACCTCCATCCCGGCTATCGTGAAGCGGACGTCGTGCCGCACATGCAGGGTGAGACTGTCGAAATCGAGATCGACGTCGGTGTCGGGCGCGGGCGGGCGACGGTATGGACCTGTGACCTCACGCACGGCTACATCTCCATCAACGCCGACTATCGGTCCTGATGACCGGACAGAAAATGGTTCTGGTCGCGGCTGTGGCGCTGGTTGACGAGGACGGACGCGTCCTCATCCAGCAGCGCCCGCCTGGCAAGGCTATGGCGGGCTTATGGGAATTTCCTGGCGGCAAGGTTGAAGCCGGCGAAACGCCTGAACAGTCGCTGATCCGTGAGATGCGGGAGGAACTGGCGGTCGACGTTACGGCGGCATGCCTTGCGCCCTTCACCTTTGCCTCCCACGCCTACGAGACCTTTCACCTCTTGATGCCGCTGTATGTCTGCCGCCGCTGGCACGGCCGGCCGACGCCCCAGGAGGGGCAGGCGATCAAATGGGTGCGGCCTGGCGGCATGGAAGATTATCCGATGCCGCCGGCTGATGTGCCGCTGGTCGCCATGCTGCGGGATCTGCTCTAGCGCTCAGTCGGTTCCACGCAGACTGTCGATGTAGGCCAATAGATCGCCGATATCGGTGCGCGACAATTCCAGTGGCGGCATGGGATGGCGCGGTGCGGTCAGGAATGCGCGCAGGCGCTCGGCAGTCACCTCGGGATTGCGGGCAAGATCGAAGAAGCTCGGCGCGGTATCGGATGCCGTCGCTTGGCCACGCTCGACCACATGGCAGGATTGGCACCAGCGCGTGGCGATGTCGTGCCCGAGGGCCGGGCTCGGCTTGATGGCGGTGGACTGCGCCGCGGCGGTCCCGGCCAAACCACAGAGCGCCAGCAATACCGGGACAAGGATATTTCGCATCGGTCAACCTCCACCATCCGTCTGCGTATTCGCATCCAGTCTAGCCGGATTCGCCTGCACCGCGTTGCGTCCGGTCAAGTTGCCGCGCCAGCTCTTCTGGCGGCTTACCGGTCCGGGCGCGCTTTCTCACCGGTCGACTGTTCGGTGGCGTCCAGCGTATCCGCCAGACGATGTTTGGCACTGCCCGGGGCCAGCGGCCTCTGCTGGCTCTCATGCGGCGCCCATGCCGTCAGGTAGATGACGTCGAATGTCGCCGGGACGCGGCCATCCTGGTCGGCATAGCGTTCGTGATAGAGCCGCGCCGCGGTTTCGAAGACTGCACGCCGTGTCGGATGGCGCGGTCGCTGCGCCGTGGCGTTCGCTTCGCCCAGACCGCGCAACTCTCGCAGCAATGCGAAGGGGTTGCCGTAGGTCAGGGTGAGACGGTCGCTGTCGACCACGGGCAGGGCGAATGAGGCGCGCTGCAGCAGCCCGCCGAGGTCGCGCAGATCGGCCATGGGCGACAGCCGCGGACTGGCGCCACCCGTGACGTCCAGCTCGGCACTCAGCAACACATCGCGCAACTCGTGCAGCGTATCGCCACCCAGCAACGCGGCCAGGAACAGACCGTCGGGCTTCAGGCTCTTGCGCACTTGGATCAGCGCACCGGGCAGATCGTTGGCCCAATGCAGCGACAGGTTGGAGACCACGAGGTCGAAGCTGGCATCGGCGAACGGCAGCGCTTCCTCGTCGGCAACGGCCCGCAGGCCAATCGTGCGGCGGACCATGGCAGCGGACAAATCGGTCTGAACAAGGTGCCCGATCTTCTTGTCCCGTATCTGGATTTCGTCGAGCTGGCCGGTATGGCAGCCCAGGTCCAGAGCGAGGGGGAAGGTGCGCGCGACGTCATGCAATTTGTCGACGAGGCGGTTCGCGACCTCGCGAAACAGGAAGTCATACCGGGTGAAATCCGGCGCCGCGCGGTTGCGGTGGGCCTGGACCGCCGCGCGGTCGAATACGGTGATGTCGGTGGTCATGTCGAAGTGTCGATTGACGGCACTGGTCGATCAGACAGCGGCGGCGCCGCCGTCGACCGGTAGGATTGCGCCGGTCACCCATTTGGCTTCGTCGCTCGCCAGATAGAGTGCCGCCATCGCGACCTCTTCTGGCCCGGCAAAGCCCAGGGGCGCCGTGGCAGCAATCGGATTGCTGCCGATCCTGTCACCGAACAGCCCGACCACCCGCTCTGTGGCGACCACGCCGGGGGCCAACGCGTTGACCCGGATGTTGTGTTCGCCCAGTTCCTGCGCCAGCGCTTTGGTCAAGGTCAGCACGCCGCCCTTCGCTGCTGTGTAGGCGTCCGCGCCCTGTGTTGCCTTCATTGCGCGGATCGACGTTGTGTTGATGATCGCCCCGCCGCCGCGCGCGATCAGGTGTGGAATGGCAAACCGGCAGCCCAGAAAGGCGCCGAACAGATCGACGCTGATGGTGCGCCAGAACTCCTCGAGGGGAATGTCGGTCACCCGGCCGTCGCGCGAGGTCGCACCGCCGGCGTTGTTGTAAATGACGTCGAGGCCGCCGAATTCGTCGACGGTTCGGCTGACGGCCGCCTCGACGGCGTCCGGATGCGACACGTCGGTTTCGACGAAGATCGCGTCGTGCCCGGCATCGACGATGTCCCGCAGCGTCCGTTCGCCGGCTTCGGCGTTCCATTCGGCAATTGCCACCTTGGCGCCCTCGCGGGCAAACAGAAGCGCGGCGGCCCGGCCAATGCCGGCACCGGCGCCGGTAATCAGGACCACCTTCTCGTGCAGCCGTGCCATACTCCGCTCCCATGACCGAGGTACGGAAAACTATAGGCCAATGGGGAAGGGGGGCAATCGCCGACCTCTCGGCTTTCATGCGCCAAACCGGTCGCCGGGCGGTCGATGTTCTGTTGCCGCCGCAATGCCTGCTATGCGATGCGATTACCGACCAGGGCAGCCATGTCTGCCATACCTGTTGGCCGGACCTGACATTCATCTCCGAGCCTTGTTGCGACCGCTGCGGCTACCCGTTTCCCTACGACAACGGCGCGTCCGTCACCTGTGCGGCTTGCCTTGCTGCGCCGCCACCCTACGACCGCGCCCGATCGGTTCTCGCTTATGACGAGCGCAGTCGCGGTCTCATTCTCGCGTTCAAACATGGCGACCGGTTGCATGGTCGCGATGCCTTTGCCGCGTGGATGACGCGTGCCGGGGCCAAGCTTGTGGCTGAAGCCGATGTGCTGGCGCCGGTACCGCTTCATCGCCGACGATTGTTTCAACGACGCTACAATCAGTCGGCATTGTTGTCTCAGGCAATCGGGCGGCGCGCCAACCGTCCCGTGGTCGTAGATCTGCTGCGACGGACACGGCCGACACCAACGCAAGCAGGTCTCAGCCCCGCCGCTCGGGCACGAAACGTCCGCGGTGCCTTTGCCGTCAACAGCCGCTTCAGATCGGATCTGCCGGGGGCTCGCGTATTGTTGATCGATGATGTGCTGACCACCGGTGCCACGGTGTCCGCCTGTACCCTATCGTTGCGGCGCGCCGGGGCGGTTGCCGTCGATGTCCTGACACTGGCTCGGGTTGTACGGCCGGTCTCGGCCTCCATATAAAGCCACGACTTAACCAAGCTGTTTACTTGGGTATAGATTGGAGCCGAGCTTATCGATCGGCAACGTATGGAAGTGACGAGAAGAGAGCAGTATGGCCAGCCCGGAAATCACCATCTACACGACCATGTTCTGCCCGTTTTGCAGCCGCGCCAAGCGGTTGCTGGATCAGAAAGGGCAGACCTACCACGAGATCGACGTCGACATGACGCCGGGCGCGCGACAGGAGATGATGACGCGGGCGCAGGGCCGGCATACGGTGCCGCAGATATTCTTTGGCGAACGGCACATCGGCGGGTGCGACGAACTGTACGCGCTGGAGTACAATGACGAACTCGACGCACTGTTGGCAGCCAGCTGACTTCTGAGTGGAGGCGCAACGACATGGCGATCTTCAAGACGGCCTGCGTGCAGGTGACCGCGACCAACGACATGGCGCAGAACCTCGCCGAAACCAGCGACTTGATCCGCCGCGCCCGGGACGCCGGTGCCGATTTCATCAATACCCCGGAAGCGGTCGTGATGATCGAGCGCGGCCGTCAGAACATTCTGGACAAGGCTGCACCTGAGCACGAGCATCCGGGTGTTGCGGCGTTCGCCGACCTTGCGCGCGAGACCGGGGCGTGGCTGCTGGCCGGGTCGTTCGCCGTCAAGGTTGAAAATGACGACCGTCTCGCCAACCGCTCGATGCTGTTCGATCCGACCGGCGCCGTCATCGCCCGGTACGATAAGATTCACATGTTCGACATCGATCTGCCCGGCGGCGAGAGCTATCGCGAGAGCCGCGTTTACCGGCCGGGGGATGCCGCCGTGCTGGCACGGTTGCCCTGGGCCATGCTGGGGCTGACGGTCTGCTACGACATGCGGTTCCCATACCTCTACCGCCAACTGGCACAGGCCGGGGCCGAGGTGTTGACCGTACCATCGGCCTTCACCAAGCCGACCGGCAGGGCACACTGGCATGTGCTGCTGCGCTCACGGGCCATCGAGACCGGCTGCTACGTCATCGCGGCGGCGCAGACCGGTGAGCACGTCGGTGGGCGCAAGACCTACGGCCACTCACTGGTGGTGTCGCCCTGGGGCGAGGTTCTGAGCGATGGCGGCGAGGACAAGGGGGTCAGTTTCGCCGAGATCGACACCGACGCCGTGGCCGAGGCACGCGGCCGCATCCCGGCGCTGCAGCATGACCGGGCTTATGCCGACCCTGTCGTCGCCAACCCGCTGACAGCGGCGGCGGAGTAGCAGCTCTCTTCAGCCTCTCAGCGCCACGGGCGTTGGCGTCTTGACGGCGCACAGGCGTTGGCGTACCGCGCGCGGCGGGCCGGGATCGAGTCCATGTTCATAACCGATGACGGTCAGTGCGTCGGCGAACGTGACAATGAGCTCGTTCGGACGAAGCAGAAAGTCGGGATTGCGCGGACGGCCGATTTCCTCCTGCCCGACGGCGAAAGTCTCGTAGATCAGTACCGCGCGATCGGTCAGCAATCCCGACAAACGGGGCAGGGTAGGCCGGTGCAGATAGTTGCAGACGACGACGGCGGCAAAGTGCTCGTCGGCAAACGGCCAGGGCGACCCGTCCTCGAGGTCGGTTTGGATCAACTCGACGCCCGGATGCCCGGCTAAATCCATCATGCCGCCGATGTCGGCGTCGACCGCCAGGACATTAAGGCCGCGATCGGCAAAGAACCGGGTGTGCCGGCCCGAACCGGCCGCGAGGTCGAGTACGCGGTCACCGGCGCCAACCAGATGGGCATATCGGGCGACCCAGGGCGAGATGTCGTTGCGGCAGGCCATCGTTCGCTACATCCAGCAGCATTGTGCAATGCAAACATGGCACTTGCAGTCCGATAGTGCCAATGCCATGTTTTTCACTGTTAAGGCTATGTTTCAGTTTGTTGCCAGACACTTCCGAGCGGCACCAGGGACCAGAAGCACGGCGGTCGTTGCGTCATGATTGTGTTTGATATCGTCTGTTCCAATTCGCACACCTTTGAGGCGTGGTTTCCGGATTCGAAGGCGTTCGACCGGCAGCGGCGCAAAAAGGCGGTGGCCTGCCCGATTTGCGGCGATACCGACGTCGAGAAGGCCCTGATGGCGCCGAACATCACGACGTCGAAGAAGCGGGTGGAAACCGACAAGCGCGCCACCGAACTGGCGGCGCAGGCGATGTCGATGCTGGCCGAGGCGCGCAAGCAGATCGAAGATAACTGCGAATACGTTGGCGACCAGTTTGCCGAGGAAGCGCGCAAGATCCACTATGGCGAGACCGAGAAGCGCGACATCTACGGCGAGGCAACCAAACCCGAAGCCGAAGAACTCAAGGACGAGGGCGTCGAGTTTGCCGAAATTCCCTGGGTGCCACGCGCGGACAACTGACGTCGGGGCCGCTACTCCGCGGCAACCGCGCTGTAGGTCAGATAGTTGACGGAATGATCCCGGCTGGCCTGCCAGCTCCTTTGCCTGGCGTCGAAGCCAATGCCCTGAAGTCGTTGAATTGGCGCGCCATTCCGGCGCAGCGCACGATTGAGCTCTGCCGGTTTGATGAAGCGTTGCCAGTCGTGTGTGCCGCGCGGCAGCCAGCGCAGGACATGTTCCGCGCCAACGATCGCCAGGGCGAAACTCTGCACCGTCCGGTTCAGGGTCGCCAGCAGCAAGGCGCCGCCCGGCGCTGACAGGGTCGTCAGTGCCCTGATGAAACCGTCGACGTCGGCAACATGTTCCAGAACCTCCATCGACACGACCGCGTCGAAGGTCAGTTTCTCCGCCGCCAGGGCTTCCGCCGTCGTTGCGCGATAATCGATGTCGAGCCCGGCACCTTCTGCATGTGCCTGCGCTGTCGCAATAGCGTTTTCGCTCGCGTCGATGCCGGTCACCTTGGCCCCCATCCGCGCCAACGGTTCCGACAGCATGCCACCGCCGCAGCCGACGTCGACGACATTCAACCCGGCCAGCGGCCGCAACTGCATCGGATCGCGCTCGAAATGCCGGCACAGGCAGTCCCGAATGAAATCGAGCCGAACCGGGTTGATTTGATGCAGCGGCGCCATGGGCCCGTCGGGATCCCACCAATCGGCCGCAAGGGCGTCGAAACTGGCAATCTCCTGCGCATCGACGGTGCTATCGATCATGCTCCGGGGGTCCTTGTTTCGCTATGGGCCTTTGAGTATGTATACGCACCCTGGACCGGGCAAGGGCAGCGGTCGCCTGACGATCGATGCCGTCATTGCACCTACAGGTGACGGATTCGCCCGCATTCCTCGTGTGAGACATGGCGCGTATTGTTATGAAATTCGGCGGCACCTCGGTGGCCGATGTCGAGCGCATTACCAATGCCGCGCGTCGGGTGGCAGACGAGGTGCGTGACGGCAACGAGGTGGCTGTCGTCGTTTCGGCCATGGCCGGCACGACCAATCAACTCGTCGAATGGACGCGGGAAATCAGTGCCCTGCACGACGCGCGTGAGTATGACGCGGTGGTCGCGTCCGGCGAGCAGGTGACCGCCGGGCTCATGGCGCTCGCCCTGCAGAATATGGGTATTTCGGCGCGATCCTGGCTGGGCTGGCAGCTACCGGTACGCACGGATTCCGTGCACGGCAGCGCACGCATTCTGGGTATCGACACCGAGGAACTGATCCGTCGGTTCGGCGAAGCGCAGGTTGCTGTCGTCGCCGGCTTTCAGGGCCTGGGGCCGGATGGCCGGGTGACAACATTGGGGCGCGGCGGCACCGACACAACGGCCGTTGCCGTTGCGGCGGCGCTGAACGCCGATCGATGTGACATCTACACCGATGTTGACGGTGTCTACACGACCGATCCACGCATCGTGACCGCGGCGCGCAAGATTGATAAAATCACGTACGAAGAAATGCTCGAGATGGCGTCGCAAGGGGCCAAGGTGCTTCAGACGCGATCCGTTGAAGTCGCGATGAATCACCACGTCCGCGTGCAGGTGCGGTCAAGTTTCAGCGACGTACCGGGAACGCTGGTGGTTGACGAGGATGAGATAGTGGAACAGGCGGTCGTTAGCGGCATCACCTATAAAAGCGACGAAGCCAAAATCACGCTTATGGCCGTGGCTGACCGTCCCGGCGTTGCCGCGGCGGTCTTCGGGCCGTTGGCCGACGGTAACATCAATGTCGACATGATCGTTCAAAGCGCGTCACCGGACGGCGCGCGGACGGATATGACCTTCACGGTCCCCCGCGGAGATTTGCCGGCTGCCGAAGAAATCCTGTCCAAACAGAAAGACGATATTGGCTTTCAGCAGATGATTGCCGATGGCGATGTGGTGAAGGTTTCCGTGATTGGCGTGGGGATGCGCAGCCATGCCGGCGTTGCCCAGCGAATGTTCAAGGCGCTGGCGGATCGTGGCATCAACATCCATGCAATTTCGACATCCGAAATCAAAGTAAGCGTATTGATTGCAGCCGAGTACACGGAACTGGCGGTGCGAACGTTGCATTCCGCCTATGGCCTTGACGCCGCATAGGCCAAGCCACTTCCCGTGATAGCGAGCGTCCGGCCGCCGCATCGCCGGCGGCCAAGCGATGGCGTGGAATGGAGGGTAGTTTGAGCACCGTGGCGCCATCCGGTCCGCGGATGCTGCTGCGCCGCCTGCGTGAGTTGATGGCAGGGGGCGGCAGTGCGCAGGAGCGACTGGATCAACTGGTCAAGGTGATTGCCGCGAACATGGTGGCCGAGGTCTGCTCGGTCTACATCATTCGCGGCAGCGTGCTTGAACTGTTCGCCACCGAAGGGCTGAACCCGGAGGCCGTGCACAAAACCACGCTCCGCGTCGGCGAAGGTCTTGTCGGCACCATTGCGGCATCGGCCAGGCCGCTGGCCCTGTCGGAAGCCCGATCCCATCCGAATTTTGCCTACCGGCCGGAGACCGGCGAAGAAATCTTCCATTCCTTGATGGGCGTGCCGGTGCTGCGCGGTGGCCGCGTCGTCGGTGTCCTGGTGGTCCAGAACCGCACGGCGCGGAACTACACCGAAGACGAAATGGAGGCCATGCAGACCATCGCCATGGTGTTAGCGGAGATGGTCGAAGGTGCATTGGCCTCCGAAACGCCGGGTGTGGGGCGTATTGGCACCGATGGCCTGCCGCGCCGACTTGAGGGCATGACGCTCAACGAAGGCCTGGCGCGCGGTGTCGCCGTGCTTCATGAGCCGAGGATTGTCGTTGAGCAACATGTTGCCGACGATGTCAATCTGGAGAAAGAGCGCTTGGACAAGGCTTTGGCCGAGCTGCGTCAGCATGTCGATGGCATGCTGCAGGCCGCCGTCGCCGCACCTGGTGGCGAGTCCCGCGAGATACTCGAAACCTACCGCATGTTCGCGCGCGATCGCGGCTGGATATCGCGTATGCATGAGGCGGTTCGTGCCGGTTTGACCGCCGAAGCCGCGGTTGAGCGTGTGCAGGTCGATAACCGCAGCCGGATGTCGGAAATCAAGGACGCTTATCTGCGCGAGCGGCTGCAGGATCTGGAAGATCTGTCCAACCGGCTGATGCGCCATTTGACCGGGCGCCAGGTCGCCGCGAAGGACCGGACGCTGCCGGACGACTCGATCCTGGTCGCCCGGCATATGGGGCCGGCCGAGCTGCTGGATTATGACGTCGAAAAGGTGAAGGCCTTACTGCTCGAGGAAGGGTCGCCGACCGCGCATGTTTCGATCGTCGCGCGCGCGCTTCAGATTCCGATAATTGGCCGGATCGAGCGATTGATCGACCTTGTCGATCCAGGCGATGAAATTCTGATCGATGGCGACAATTCCCAGGCATTCGTGCGCCCGGGGGATGATGTCCGGCAGGCCTTCACCGCCAGTCTGGATCTCCGCGCGGCGCGCGAGGCCCAGTACGCCGCCGTCCGCGAGATGCCGGCCGTGACGCGCGACGGGACCCGCGTTCGGCTGAACATGAATGCCGGACTGCTGGCGGACATCGGTCATCTGGCGGAAACCGGTGCCGACGGGATCGGTCTGTTCCGCACCGAATTGCATTTCATGGTCCGCGCCACCCTACCGACGGTGCGCACGCAGCGCGAGTTCTACAGTCGCGTGATGGACCAGGCGCAGGGCAAGCGCGTCGTGTTCCGCACCCTCGATGTCGGCGGCGACAAGGTACTGCCGTATCTCGGCCGTTTCGACGACGAGGAAAACCCGGCTATGGGGTGGCGGGCCATTCGCTTGGCGCTGGACCGGCCGGTGCTGTTGCGTATGCAACTGCGCGCCCTGTTGCGTGCCGCAGAGGGACATACCTTGCGGATCATGTTCCCGATGGTCGCCGAAGTCGCCGAGTTCGAGGCGGCACACGAGTTGCTGATGCGTGAAACCGCGAGACTCGCACGGTTGGGCGATCCCGGTCCGTCGGAAGTACTGGTCGGTACGATGTTCGAAGTCCCAAGCCTGGCGTGGCAGCTTGACGCTCTGCTGCCGAAGATCGATTTCCTGTCGATCGGCAGCAATGACCTGATTCAGTTCCTGTTCGCCAGCGACCGAGGCAACCCAAGACTGGCGGATCGTTACGACGTTCTGAGCCCGGCTGCTCTGTCGCTACTGCGCGACGTCGTCCGGCGTTGCGACGATGCGGGGGTCCACGTCACGCTTTGCGGCGAGGCGGCCGGTCGGCCATTGGAAGCGATGGCGTTGATCGGCCTCGGCTTGCGCGATATTTCCATGGCGGCCGGCGCCGTGGGTGCCGTGAAAATGATGATTCGAAGTCTTGATGTTGAAGAACTCAAGAAATTCATGAAACCGCTCTACAGGTCGACTGAGCATAGCGTGCGTTCGGCACTCGAAGATTTTGCTCGTGACCATCAGGTGTTGATTTAACCTGCCGTGATTGAAAGTCTTTTCGCGTTTTGTTAAACATCTGCGCCGATTATTACTGATTGATCGTTGCCGATGTGCTTAGGCGACAGGCGGCGATAAAGCCACCAGCGGTTAATGAGCCGCTGGCATTGAGGCGGAAGCGGCGGGTACCGACGACGGGTTCTCTTGATGCAACGCCGAATGACCCAGGAAAACACGGAAAACGGGCAATGGTCTGGCGACGGGGCAATGGATTCGACGACGCTTGATCAGGATGCCGATGCGGCGAACCGCGCTTGGCCCGGTATCGGCCAGGAACTGCGCCTGACGCGTGAAAGCGCGGGGCACAGTCTGGAGGCCGTGGCTGAAACCCTGCGAATTCAGGCGCAGCACCTGCATGCGCTTGAAGAGGGCCTGCATGACGATTTGCCTGGCGCGGCCTATGCGATTGGATTTTTGCGGTCCTACGCCGACTATCTTGGACTGGATGCGGACAAGGCGGTTACCCGGTTCAAGGAAGAAGCCGAAATTCGTGCTCGACCGACGCCGTTGGTGTTTCCGCAGCCGATTGGTGCCGCGCAGCGGCCAAGCGGGCGTCTGGCGCTGCTGTCGGTTCTGGCTGCAGGTCTGGCTTATGGCGGCTGGCTGCTCTACGACAATTTGGACCGGGGACTGTTGGAAGAAATTCCTCCGCCGCCGGAGCGGTTGTCGTCGTTGCTCGACGATCGGCAGGGAACGGTTGGTCAACTGGCGACACGCACAGGAACTACCGCGGGCGATAGTGGCGGCGCGGCCGAAGGTAGGCAGTTGGCCACGCCAGCCACGGAACCGGGCACCGAGGCGGGCACGGATGGCTCCTCCGCTGCTGTCGCGGCATCCGACACGGCTGATGAAGATGGCGCAGTGGCAGCCGACGCCGGCGTGACATCTGAAACGGCAACGACTGAGCCGGCGCAAGATGCCGACGTTGACAGCAATGATGGATCGGTGCGGGCAGAGACGGCTGTTGATCAGCAGGACGCGCCGCCGTCGCCAACCGAAAGCGAGACGCCGCTTGTTGCCGAAGCCGTGACGGTCGAAGCCGGCGATGAAGAGCCGTCAGCCAGCGTGGAGGACAAGCCGGTCAGTGAGACGGCAACGGCTGTGGACGATGTGCCGGCGCCGGTGGCTGCCGGGAACGCGGGTAGCGACGCCCCGGCGCGGCCGACGGCCGCGTTTGCTTACGTCGAGCCAACCCGGGTTGAGGTTGCGTCCCGTGAAGACATGGCGCGGGAAAACGCGTCGGCGACGGATACGGATCAATCGAATATCGAAGGTGAGCGGGTCGCGGCGGCCGATGCCTCCGGCGTTGCCGGGTCTGTCGAGACGAGCGCTTTGGCTTCGGACCGGGCTTCGGAAGGTCCATCTTCGGATGGTTCAGAGACCGTTGCACGGACTGAGACGACAGGGCGAACCGATGCGGATCGGAGTACGCCAGCGTCCATCGCGACTGATCCGGCCGCGGCAACTGGCGACGATGCTAACGATGCCGGTGCGGATCCGGCGACCCCACAAACGACCACGCCATCTCCGACCCAGGCCGTCGCGCCACCGCCGGCGCCACAGACATCCACCGGCGGCGCGACAACCGCTCGAGAGGCGATCTCGGGCTATCGGCCGCAAGTCTACGGCGCGGCGAACGGCGATGCGCGCGTGGTTTTGCGCGCGCGTGCCGATTCATGGGTCCAGATCCAGGGCGCCGGCAATGAACTGCTGCTGACGCGCATCCTGCGGGCCGGTGACACCTACCGGACGCCCAACCGTGAGGACCTGTTGCTGATGACCGGCAATGCAGGTGCCATTGAACTTATTCTCGATGGCGAGTCGCTTGGTACCCTGGGGCCGGAGGGCGAGGTGCGTCGCAACATCCCTCTGAAGGTCGATACTATCAAGCTGCAGATATACGGTGAGCAACGCGACAGCCCTTGACCCTCGGGCAAGTCGCTGTTTCATTGCCGGCATCTTGATATTGTGGCGCTTGGCAACAATTCCGCCAGTATCTGCCGGATGTCCGGCGGCGTGATTGGGTAGCCCATCCGAACGGAACTGAAATGAGCGTACGGCCTTATCGTCAGATCGACCGACGCACGAGTCGGCAAATCATGGTGGGAAATGTGCCGGTTGGCGGTGGTGCGCCGATTTCGGTGCAGTCGATGACCAATACACTGACGCACGACGTTGCGGCCACGGTCGCGCAGATCCATGCCCTCGAGGATGCGGGGGCGGATATCGTCCGGGTGTCGTGCCCGGACGAGGCATCGTCGGCGGCGCTTAAGGACATCGTCCGCGAAGTCAGCGTGCCGATCGTCGCGGATATTCACTTTCACTACAAACGCGCGATCGAGGCGGCGGAAAACGGTGCCGCATGTCTCCGTATCAATCCCGGCAACATCGGCGCTGCCGAGCGCGTGCGCGAGGTGGTGAAGGCGGCACAGGATCATGGCTGCTCCATGCGCATCGGCGTCAACGCCGGTAGTCTCGAGCGCGAGTTGCTTGAGCGCTATGGCGAGCCTTGTCCCGAAGCGATGGTCGAGAGCGCTCTCAACCATGCGCGGATTCTCGAGGACAACGACTTCTTCGACTTCAAGATCTCGGTGAAGGCATCCGACGTGTTCCTCGCCGTAGCCGCCTATCACGGCCTGGCCGAGGCTTGCGACTATCCGCTGCACCTCGGTATCACCGAGGCTGGCGCGCTGCGCGGTGGGACGGTCAAGTCTTCGATCGGCATCGGTTCGCTATTGTGGGCAGGCATTGGCGACACTATTCGCGTCTCGCTGTCGGCCGATCCGGTGGAGGAGATCCACACCGGTTATGAGATCCTCAAAGCGCTCGGTCTGCGCCATCGCGGTGTGACCATCGTGTCGTGCCCGTCCTGTGCCCGGCAGGCGTTCCCGGTGATCAAGACCGTCGAAGTGCTGGAAGAACGGCTGGCGCATATCTCGACGCCCATCACGCTGTCGATCATCGGCTGCGTCGTCAACGGGCCGGGCGAGGCGCGGGAGACCGACATCGGCGTCACCGGCGGCGGCAAGGGCCACCATATGGTCTATCTCAACGGTGTTTCGGATCACCGGATCGACGATGACGGCTTTGTCGATCACATCGTCGCCCTGGTTGAAGCCAAGGCGGCGGAGTTGGCGGCTGCCGATGCCGTCCAAACGGCGCCGCAGGCGGATGTCGCACCAGCCGCCTGACGTCCCACGGAGACAGTTATGAGCAAGCTTCAGCCGGTTCGCGGCACCCACGATGTCGTCGGTGATGTCGCGGCGCGGCACCGGAGAGTGATCGACACGGCCCGTTCGGTCGCGCACCGCTATGGTCATCAGGACATCGATCCGCCGATCTTCGAGTTCACCCCGGTGTTCGCCCGGACCATGGGTGAGGGCTCCGATGTCGTGCGCAAGGAGATGTATACCTTTTGCGACCGCGGTGGTGACGAGGTCACGTTGCGGCCGGAGTTCACGGCCGGCATCTGCCGGGCCTTTATCTCAGGCGGGATGCAGCAACTTCTGCCGTTGAAGTTCTTCGCCTTCGGTCCGGCGTTTCGCTACGAACGGCCGCAGAAAGGCCGGCTGCGCCAGTTCCATCAGATCGATGTCGAGATCCTGGGCGTCGAAGGACCGCAGGCGGATATCGAAGTCGTCGCACTTGCCGCCGATATCCTGGCCGAACTCGGCGTGCTGGAGAAATGCAGCCTGGAACTGAACACTCTTGGCGATGTCGAAAGCCGCCACGCTTACCGTGACGCACTGGTGGAGTACTTTTCCGGCCATAAGGACAAACTGTCGGAGGACAGCGTCGACCGGCTTGAGCGCAATCCCCTGCGAATTCTCGATTCCAAGGACGAAAGCGATCGTGCCCTGGTCGCCGAGGCGCCGCTTATGGCGGATTACCTGAACGCGTTCTCGTCGGATTTCTTTGCCACGGTATGCGGCGGTCTCGATGCGCTTGGCATCGGCTACAACGTGAACCAGCGCTTGGTGCGCGGTCTCGACTATTACACCCACACGGCATTCGAGTTCGTGACCGACGCACTCGGGGCGCAGGGCGCGGTGATCGCCGGCGGTCGCTACGACGGTCTGATCGAAACGCTGGGCGGCCCCGCTACACCTGGTATCGGCTGGGCCGGCGGCATCGAGCGGCTAGCCATGCTGATCGATGGCGCGCAGTCGGCCGCGCGACCGATTGCCGTCATTCCGGTCGGCGCCGCCGCCGAAATGCGGGCGATGGCCCTGAGTCATGAGCTGCGCCGTGTCGGCCATACCGTCGAGCACGGCTATCGCGGCAACGTCGGCAAGCGGATGAAGCGCGCCGATAAACTCTCCGCTCACAGCGCTATCCTGCTGGGCGACGACGAACTGGAACGCGGCGTTGCCACCGTCCGGGACCTCGACAGCGGTGCGCAAACGGAAGTGGCCCTCGACGCCGTGGTCGCACATTTCGCGCCGGCGTTGCCGGAGGACGAAACGGCGTGATCGCCGACGAACAGATCGACCGGATACTGAAGCGCCAGTCGGAACTCGAGGCCCGTATGGCCGAGGCCGGCGGCGGGGATGCTTTCGTCGCCCTGTCCAAGGAATATGCGGAGTTGACGCCGATAGCCCGTGAGGCATCGGCCCTGCGTGACGCGCGGGCGGAGGCGCAGGACCTGCAACTCCTTTTGGACGATGCCGAGACCGACGCTGAAATGCGCGAACTGGCGGTCGGTGAACTCGATGAACTGAATCAGAGGCTGCCCGAGCTTGAGCGCACATTCCAGATCGCCTTGCTGCCAAAGGATGCGGCGGACGACAAGAGCGCCATTCTGGAGATTCGCGCCGGGACAGGCGGCGAGGAGGCGGCATTGTTCGCCGCCGACCTGCTGCGCATGTACCAGCGCTATGCCGAAGTCATGAACTGGCGCGTCGAGGTGATGAGCCTGAGCGAGACCGACATTGGCGGTCTGAAGGAAGTCGTAGTGTCGATCAGCGGGCGCGGCGTGTTCGCGCGCCTGAAGTACGAGTCCGGCGTGCACCGCGTGCAGCGGGTGCCGGAGACCGAGTCCGGCGGGCGCATTCACACCAGTGCCGCCACCGTTGCGGTTCTGCCGGAGCCGGAAGACATTGACGTCCATGTCGACGACAAAGACCTGCGTATCGACACCTATCGTTCGCAGGGCGCCGGTGGCCAGCACGTCAACACAACCGACTCGGCTGTGCGGGTTACCCATTTGCCATCGGGTATCGTCGTGCAGCAGCAGGACGAGAAGTCGCAGCATAAGAACCGTGCCAAGGCGATGAAGGTGTTGCGTGCGCGGCTCTACGAATACGAGCGCAACAAGGCGACGGAGGAGCGCGCCGAGTCGCGGCGCGAGCAGGTCGGCTCCGGTGACCGGTCGGAACGCATCCGCACCTACAACTTCCCGCAGGGCCGGGTGACCGACCATCGCATCAACCTGACGCTCTACAAGCTCGACAAGATGATGGGCGGCGAGGCGGTCAACGAGGTCGTGGATGCGCTGATTGCCGACGATCAGGCACGCCAGCTTGCCGCGATGGAAAGCCATGGCTGACCCCGCTCGCGCAATGGCCACGACGTCGGTTGGCGATGCCCTGCGTCGTGCAAGCCGGCAGTTAGGCGAAGCCGGCGTGGCGGAGCCACCGTTGGATGCGGCGCTGCTGCTGGCGCACCTGCTGCAGACCGACCGTCTGGGGCTTCTGCGACAGTCGGCCGAGCCGATGCTGACGATGGAACTGGACCGGTTCGATGATGTCATCGCGCGCCGGGCCGCCGGGGAACCGGTGTCGCGCATTTGCGGACGGCGGGAATTCTGGAGCCTCGATCTGCGCCTGTCGCCCGCTGTGCTCGATCCGCGACCCGACAGCGAAGCGCTCGTAGAGGCCGTGCTCTCGCGCGTTGCCGATCGTACGGCGCCATGGCGCATTCTCGATCTCGGCACCGGCAGCGGGTGCCTTTTGCTGGCAGTGCTTAGCGAACTGCCTTGTGCCACCGGGCTTGGCGTTGATATCAGCGCGGCTGCCGCCGGTTTGGCGCGCGATAATGCGCGCCGCCTGGGCTTGGGCAGTCGCGCCGCATTTGTCGTCGGTGATTGGGGGGAGGCGGTGACCGGCCCGTTCGATATCATTGTGTCGAATCCACCGTACATTCCCTCTGCCGATATCGGTGGGCTCGCCCCCGAAGTGCGTTTGCATGACCCGATGCTTGCGCTAGATGGCGGTCCGGACGGGCTGGAACCGTTTGGCGGTATCGTGGATCATCTGCCGCGGCTGCTGACCGGGGACGGGCTGTTCGCGGTTGAATGCGGTGCGGGTCAGGCGGATGCCGTCGCTCAGGTGCTTTGCCGCGACGGGCTGGAAATGCGCGCCGTTCAGCATGACCTCGCCGGCCATGAACGTTGCGTCCTCGGACAGAATGTGGCGCGTTCGGGGCAAAAAAGTGTTGGAAAATTTACTTTTAGGCGCTAGGTTTTTTATCGAACGGAGGGCGGTGGTCGCCCTGGTCACTATGGCCATTTGGCGTCATCGAACAGGCAGTTTCGGACGGACGCATCTCAACTTTCGGAAGCGTTTCTGATTAGAGCTGTAAGCATCTTCGGATGTGACGGCAATGGCCTGAACTGCGTTAGCCCGTTCGGTTTGTAACAACTACAAAGACGATGCCATGAGACAAGGTGCACCCCAAAAACGGGGTCGTGGGCGCCCTGGCGGGCGGCGGGGTATGAACCCCATGAACCGGACCTACGACAGCAACGGTCCGGACGTCAAAGTGCGCGGCACTGCAATGACGATCTACGATAAGTATCAGGCACTTGCGCGTGATGCATCGTCTTCCGGGGACCGTATCGGCGCGGAAAACTATCTTCAGCACGCCGAACACTATTATCGGCTGGTGCAGGCCGCTAAGCAGACCCAGCAGCAGCAACAGGCGAATGGTCAGGACCGCGACAATGCCGGTCGGGACGCGGCCCAGCCGGGTACGGATGACCAGCGCCAGAGCGACGACGCCGGTGCCGAACGGCAGCGGGGCGGTGGGCGCCGTCGCGAACGGCCGGAAGCATCTGATGCAGAGCCCGCAGAGGCAGCGGTCCAGGCAACGTCTGCTGACGACACCGATCAGCAGAGCAGCGCAGAGGCCGTTGAAGCGGTGAATGAAGAGCCAGCTGAACAGCCCGTCAATGGTCAGGATGCCTCGGCTGAACTGAACAGCGCGCCGATGAGCCCGGCGGCGCTGGTGGCCGAAGTCACCGCCATGCAGGGCGGTGGTGGCGCAGCAGCAGCCGAGGGTGAAGAGGCCGATGGCGGTAGCCGCCGGGCGCCGCGTCGGCGCCGTCGCGCCAGCCCGCGGACGACAACCGATGAAACGCCGGCTGCTCCGGCGGATGACGTGTCAGCCTAGTCGTCGGTAGATTGGTCCGCCTGCTACTCGGCGGGCGCGCCTTGGATCGATTGCGGACGACGTTGGGCTACGCGTTCGATTTCGCGTCCTTTGCCTAGAACGCACCATCTTGTGGTAAGCGGCGTCAGGAGACCGTTATCACATCTCCGACCGACATCCGGCCAGGTGACGACACAGCCGCGTAGATGCCCAGATCCATATGCCCAAAGGCGCGTTGCAGTGTCTTTGGAATATTGGCATCGCGTTCTCCGTTATCGGGGTTCACCCCTGTTGCGGCACAACGCTCTGTCCGCGCCAGACCCGTCAGTTTCAGGCCACTGTCACCAATCGAGATCTCACGGCCAACCCAGTCGAACTCTTCCCAAGGCTGGCCGGTATCGAAATAGACATTGCCGCGAAAGCGGAGGGGATCGAGCGGCATGTTCATGACCCGCTCCAATTCCCGGATGCTGGAGATGTTGATCAGCGAGACGCACGGCCGCGGGTCATCCGCGAAGGTGTGACCCGGTGCGCTGACGATCTTTGGACTGCCTCGTACCTCGTCTCCCAGGAAGGCGGCAAAAAACTGCTCGATCATTTTGCGGCCGACCGGCGTCTTGAGCAGGCCGCGGGCGACGGTCCTGCCGTCGCGATCGACCGCGAGTTCGTGGGTCTCTTCTTCGAAGCGGGTCTTCAGGGCTGCGAGACGGGCATTCCGTTTCAGCATCAGAAATTTGGCTGGCGACAGATACTGCGGATCATTGGCGGAAAACTGGGTCGAACCGTGGGCCAGCGCGTAGAGCCGATCGCCGGGAATCGCTTCGCCTGACCGTAACTCTACCGAATTCTTTGCTTCTGCGCTTAAGCCCTTAACGGGAAAGCGAAATATCTGTGCGACTTTACTCATGTCCGATCGCGCTTGCGTCCTGTCAAAGCGCGGCATTGTGACGATTGGTCAGAGGCATTGCAATGCACAACACCTTGTCGGTACTTGCCGGATTCCCCATATACCTAGTGCAGGGTTGCTGCCTGGTCAGGGCTCTGCAGTGTACAAACCGAACCGACCGCAAGGCGTCCGGGACAGGCTGAAGCAGCTGTCGCGATGCGTGCTTGAAAGGGGAGTCGAATGGATTTCGAGAAATACACCGAGCGCAGCCGCGGTTTCATTCAGGCTGCGCAAACGCTGGCACTTCGTTCCAATCATCAGCAGTTTTCGCCGCTGCACCTGCTCAAGGTGCTGCTGGACGATGAGCAGGGGCTCGCCGCCAACCTGATTTCCGGCAGTAGCGGTGATGCCAAAGCGGCCCTACAGGCAACTGAAACCGCTCTGTCCGCATTGCCCCGCGTTGAGGGAGCCGGCGCCGGCCAGCTTTACCTTGCGCCGGAAACCGCGAAGGTGTTTGAGGCGGCCGAAACGCTCGCCGACAAGGCCGGCGACAGTTTTGTCACCGCTGAACGGCTGCTGCTCGCGTTAGCCATGGCGGCGGGGACCCCGGCCGCGGACGCTCTGAAAGCTGCCGGCGTCTCGGCGCAGGGGCTGAACACAGCGATAAATGATGTTCGCAAGGGGCGTACGGCCGATAGTGCGACGGCCGAAAACGCCTACGACGCTCTGAAGAAGTATGCCCACGATATCACCGAGGCGGCACGCGAAGGCAAACTGGATCCGGTCATCGGTCGCGACGATGAGATCCGGCGGACCGTTCAGGTTTTGTCGCGGCGAACCAAGAACAATCCCGTCCTGATCGGCGAACCCGGTGTGGGCAAGACGGCGATCGTTGAAGGGCTCGCGAACCGGATGGTCAACGGCGACGTACCGGAGAGCCTCAAGAACAAGAGCCTGTTGTCGCTCGATCTCGGCGCGCTTGTCGCCGGTGCGAAGTTTCGCGGTGAGTTCGAAGAGCGGCTCAAGGCGGTTCTGTCCGAGGTCGAGGCCGCGGCTGGAGAAATCGTGCTGTTCATTGACGAAACGCATACACTGGTCGGGGCGGGTGCTGCCGAAGGATCGATGGATGCGTCCAACCTGCTGAAGCCGGCGCTGGCTCGGGGTGAGCTTCATTGTGTCGGCGCGACCACGCTGGACGAATACCGCAAGCATGTTGAGAAGGACGCAGCGCTGGCCCGGCGGTTTCAGCCGGTGTTCGTGTCCGAACCCTCCGTCGAGGACACGGTGTCGATCTTGCGCGGCCTTAAAGAGAAGTACGAGGTGCATCATGGCGTCCGCATCGCCGACGGTGCCCTGGTGTCGGCCGCGACTTTGTCGAACCGCTACATCACCGATCGCTTCCTGCCGGACAAGGCGATTGACCTCGTGGACGAGGCGGCCAGCCGCATTCGCATGGAAGTGGATTCCAAACCCGAAGAGCTCGATGAACTGGACCGGCGCATCATTCAGTTGAAGATCGAGCGCGAGGCGCTGCGCAAGGAAGACGACGATGCGTCGAAATCGCGACTGGAAAAGCTGGAGGCGGAACTCGGTGATTTGGAGGCGAAGTCGGCGGAACTGACGTCGGCGTGGCAGTCGGAGAAAGAGAAGCTGAACTCCGCGCAGACGCTGAAGGAGAAGCTGGACCATGCGCGCCTTGAGGTCGAGGCGGCGCAGCGCCAGGGCGACCTGGCCCGCGCCAGCGAGTTGACCTACGGCGTCATTCCCGACCTCCAGAAGCAGATCGCCAAGGCCGAGGGCGCCTGTGCGCCGGCCGGTTTGACCGTGCGCGAGATGGTCATGGAAGAAGATATTGCGGCCGTGGTGTCGCGTTGGACCGGTATCCCGGTGGAGAAGATGCTGGCCGGTGAACGCGAAAAACTGCTCGAAATGGAAAACCGTATCGGCCGCCGTGTGATCGGCCAGACCGAAGCCGTCGAAGCCGTGTCCAACGCGGTACGGCGTGCCCGGGCAGGCCTGCAGGATCCGTCGCGCCCAATCGGTTCGTTCCTGTTCCTCGGGCCGACCGGTGTCGGCAAGACGGAACTGTGCAAGGCGCTGGCCGAGTTCCTGTTCGATGATCAGGATGCGATGACGCGCATCGACATGTCCGAGTACATGGAGAAGCATGCCGTGGCGCGGTTGATCGGTGCACCTCCGGGTTACGTCGGCTACGACGAAGGCGGCGCGCTGACCGAGGCCGTCCGTCGGCGTCCTTATCAGGTCATTTTGTTCGACGAAGTCGAAAAGGCGCATCAGGATGTGTTCAACGTCCTGCTGCAGATGCTGGACGACGGCCGCATGACCGACGGTCAGGGCCGGACCGTCGATTTCCGCAACACCATCATCGTGTTGACGTCGAACCTCGGGGCCGAGTTCCTGGCTGGCCTGTCCGAGGATCAGGATTCCGATGCGGCACGCGATGATGTCATGGCCGTGGTGCGCGGGCATTTCCGGCCGGAATTCCTCAACCGGCTGGATGAAACGATCCTGTTCCACCGGTTGGGCCGTGATCACATGACCGGGATCGTCGAGATCCAGCTTCAGCGCCTCAAGGCGTTGTTGGCGGACCGTAAGATCGAACTGGAGTTGGATGATGCGGCGAAAGAGTGGCTCGCCGACGCGGGATATGATCCCGTCTATGGCGCGCGGCCATTGAAACGCGCCATTCAGCGTCAGCTTCAAAATCCGCTTGCCGGCATGATCCTGGATGGGTCGGTCCATGACGGTGAGACGGTTCGTGTCTCGGTCGGCGATGGTGGCCTGTTGATCAACGATCGCCTGGTCGAAGCCGCATAAGCACTTTCGAAAAGCGAGCACCTGAAAGGCCCTGTCATTTGACAGGGCCTTTCTTACATCCACGCGCCCAGTCATAGCTTGCCTTGAAAGTTCAATATTAAACTATATATGGTTTAATATTGAACTAAGGAGGCGAAGATGGATCTTGAGCGTCGTGGTTTCATCCGTGTCATCGGTGGTGGTGTCATTGCTGCTGCCGCGTTACCGGTCGCCGGATGCAGTGAAGTCCCGGAGGAGGCCAGCGCGCCTTGGCGCGATGCCGGCACGCCGGATGATCTGCGGCGCCGGGTCGTTTCATGGGCTTTGTTGGCGCCGAACCCGCACAATATCCAGCCCTGGTTGGTCGACCTTGGCGAACCGGATGCCATCACCCTCTATTGCGACAGGTCGCGCCTGCTGCCGGAAACCGACCCCTACCAGCGCCAGATCGTTATCGGCCACGGCTGTTTTCTGGAACTCCTGGCGCTGGCAGCTGGTCAATACGGAAGGCGGGCCGAGATTACCTACTTCCCTGATGGCGCCTTTCCGTCGGATCGGGTCGATGACCGGCCCGTCGCACATATCAGGCTCCCGGCATCCGATCAGCCGGGCGACCCGCTGTTTGCCCAGATCCCCCACCGCCGCAGCACCAAGGAGGTTTTCGACGCAACACGCATGGTGGATGCCACCGCGCTCGGCGCGTTGCGCGAAATGACGAAGACGGACGCGGTGGCGTTTCACACCAGTGACGACGAAGTGATGGTGACGTTCCTGCGGGACATTACTTGGCGCGCGCATCTGCTTGAAATGTCGACGGAACGGACGCTGATGGAAAGTGTCGAGCTGATGCGGATTGGCCGTGAAGAAATCCTCCGCCATCGTGACGGCATCGATCTCGGCGGCACTTTCTTCGAGGTGGCACGACTGTTTGGGCTGGTCTCGCGCGAAGCTATCGCCGACCCGGAGTCGACAGCGTTTCAGCAGGGGTTGGACAAGTACCGCGACATGGCGATGTCGGGTATGGCGTTCGGGTGGCTGAACACGCCGGGCAACGATCGGGTGGCGCAACTGCAGGCAGGTCGCGCCTATGCCCGCCTAAATCTGAAGGCGGCCGAACTGGGACTGGCCATGCACCCGTGGAGCCAGGTCCTACAGGAATATCCGGAAATGTCGGACTTGCAGGCTGAATTCAATTCCAGGCTTGGCGTTCGCGACCCGGAGCGCGTACAGATGCTGTTTCGACTGGGCTATGCCGACGATGTGCCGCAGAGTCCGCGACGGCCACTGGAGGCACTGATCAGGACTGCATGACGGCGCAAGATCGCAATCCACCCTCGGATCCGCTCACGTTCCGCCTGTTCAATGAAATCGGCATCATTGAGCAGCTGGCGAATACCCAGTTCGCCCGTGTCCTGCCGCATGGCCTGACGCTGTCGCAGTTTGGCGTCCTTAATCACCTTGTGCGCCTTGGCGGGACGCCGAACCTGGTGGATCTGGCGCGGTCGTTTCAGGTCACCAAGGGCGCGATGACCAACACGGTACGACGTCTGTTGGACCGGCAGTTCGTTGAAGTGTCGCCGGACCCGCTGGACCGGCGCGGCAAGCAGGTCTCATTGACTTCGGCCGGCAGGGCGGCTCGAGAGGATGCGGTGTCGGCGCTGCGCCCCAAACTGGCCGAGCTCGCGGCGGAATTCAGCGATAGCGATATCGAACAGGTGCTGCCATTCCTGCGGCGGCTGCGGGCGTTTCTCGACAGTCATCGGTAGGCGTGGCCAGGGACGTTTGCGTTTGCCCGGCGGTGCGATCGTCGTATCGTTGCGTCATCCAAACAACCAACGGGGAACGATCGATGGCGTTACAGCTTGCAAGCAGCAGTTTTCAGGACGGCGACTATCTGGCGCAGGACCACATCCTGTCGGAAAACTATGGATTTGGCTGCGCGGGCGGCAACAAATCGCCTCAGCTGTCATGGTCCGGCGCGCCGGCGGGCACCAAGAGCTTTGCGCTGAGTTGCTTCGATCCCGACGCGCCGACAGGCAGCGGTTTCTGGCACTGGATGGTGGTCAATATTCCTGCTGACGTCAGCGAGTTGGCGCTCGATGCCGGCAACGCGGCGGCCGGCCTTCTGCCGGCCGGCGCCTTGCAAACCCGCACGGACTTTGGTGCGCCCGGCTATGGCGGCCCCTGTCCGCCGGAGGGTGACCACCCGCACCGCTATATCTTCACACTGTTCGCCGTCGGCGCTGAACAACTGCCGGTCGAGGCTGACACCATGCCGGCGGTTGTTGGCTTCAACCTGCATTTCAGCACGATCGAGAAGGTGTCGCTGATGGGGCTTTACAAGCGCTGACGCGGCAGGTCGCTGGTCACGTTCGGGCGAGGCGCTATGGCGACCTCGCCCGGCTCAGCGATTCATCGGCGGCGTATTGTGCGCCGCAGCAATTCTCAGATGTAAGTGATCGCGACCACGGCGGCCGCCATGGCGGCCAGCAGGAGCCAGACGCGCCCCTCCGAGTGTTCGCGGATATCTCGTTTGAAATGACTGATGGGCGACATGACTGCTCTACACCACTGATACTGGCCGTCTGCGGCGAGCTTCCATCCATCGGGGGCGCCAACATCGATCAACCTCACGGAGACCGGTATGTGTTCGCGCCAGCGGCAGGCGATGGATCGGGGCTCGCGTTTAAGTGACGCTTGTATATTGCACTGCAAAATTTAAGGAAAGGAAAAATCGTTATGTAAACCAATTATTACCGCCCGTGTTGGCGCGTCACCGCGCCGGCCGCATTAAAGACAGCACTTCTGGGAGCATATTGGTAACCGATGCGATGCACGTTGGCTGTCGCGACATCGAACCGAACTGATCGCATGCGCAATCGACATTCATTGGGGCTGTTGAACCGGGGATGACCGTCCGCATCAGGAACCGAAGACTTCTTGGCGCACTGTGCATTGCCATGTTGGCGGCCGGTCTCGCGGCTTGTGCACCGCGGGTGCAGTCGTTCGGCCCGAATACACAGGAAGCGGTGCTGACCGACGACGCGGTGGTCACCCGCGATGGCAAGCGGCTGCCGCTCGCTGTCTGGCAGCCGGCCGCACCGCCCAGGGCGGTCGTCGTCGCGCTGCATGGCTTCAACATGTATCGCAACTACTTCGCTGATCTTGGGCCTTGGCTCGCGGACCGTGGCATCGCCACCTATGCCTACGATCAGCGTGGCTTCGGCGGCGCACCTGAGGCTGGAATCTGGGGAGGCGATGCGGCGATGGCGGCCGATCTGGCCGATGTCGTGGCTCTGGTGAAACGGCGGTATCCCAGCGTGCCGGTACATCTGCTGGGTGTCAGCATGGGGGGCGCCGTGTCCATCCTGGCCCTCGCTGCGGACGATCCGCCTGATGTCGACAGCGTGGTGTTCGTCGCACCCGCCGTATGGGGCGGACGAACGATGCATCCGGCCGCCCGTTTCGGCGTCTGGCTGGCGGCACACACGATGCCCTGGAACCGGGCAACGGGGCAGGGGCTGCGGCGCCGTCCGACCGACAACATCGCGTTGCTGCGCCGGCTGGGACAGGACCCGCTGGTCATCACGTCGACCCGCATCGATGCCGTCTATGGCATCACCGGGCTGATGGACCGGGCGTTCTCCGCCATTCCGCAGGTGCGGACGCGGGCGCTGGTGCTGTATGGCGCCAGGGACGAGATCGTGCCGGCCCGGCCGGTGCGCGAAATGCTGTCGGCGCTACGGGCGCCGCATCGGCTCGCAGTGTATGACGACGGCTGGCATATGCTGCTACACGACCTGCAGGCCGAGCGTGTGTGGACGGATATTGTCGCCTGGATCGACGACAGTGATGCGGCGTTGCCGTCGGGGGCGGAGCGCGACGCCGGAGCCTGGCAACCCTAACGCCGGTCGTCCGGCGGTTTGGCACGTTTTGCTGGTGAAAAGCTGCCGCACGGCCAGAATTGCCGACGCCTGCAATTGGAGCGGTTTTTCTGCCGATCCTGAAATGATATATAAATCAACGAGTTATTGAGAAGTTCCGATGTGCCAGTTTGGCATCCGCATTGCTTTGTTGCCATTGGTGCGCAAATGCGCCGAACCGCAGAAGTGGGCCAATCCAAAAACGGAGCGGAGCAATGGTACTTTCGGTAAATACCAATGTCGGCGCCATGGTTGCGCTGCAGAACCTCAACAAATCCAACAAGATGTTGGAGAAGACGCAGCTAGCGATTACGACCGGCCTGCGGGTGAACGGCCCGAAGGACGATGCGTCGACCTTTGCCATCGCGCAGAACATGCGCGGCGATATTGCCGGAATGAGCGCGGTGAAGACGGCGCTGGCCAATGGCGAGGCGGTGGTCAACGTCGCCATCGAGGCCGGTCTGTCGATTGCCGACCTGCTGACGGAGATGAAGGCGAAAGTCGTGCAGGCGAACCAGGCGGGTCTGGACTCGGCGTCGCGTACCGCATTGCACAATGACTTCGATGCGCTGCGCGAGCAGATCGCCACGATTGCCGCGACGGCGGAGTTCAACGGTACCAACCTCATCGACATCAGTGCCGCGGACACCAATGTGCTGAGCACGGTCGATGGCAGCACCATCGCGGTCAGCGCGCAAAAGCTGGACACCACCTCGCTCGGCATTCAGTCAGCGGACCTGACCTCCAGCCTGGGCGCTTCGACCGCATTGACGGCCATCGAGACCGCCATTCGCTCCGTGTCGGACAAGCTCGCGGCCCTGGGCTCGGTCGGCAAGCGGATCGAGATCCAGGCCGAGTTTACGGCCAAACTGCAGGACATCCTGAAAGCCGGCGTGGGCAATCTGGTCGATGCCGACCTGGCGGAGGAGAGCGCGAAACTGCAGGCCCTGCAGATCAAGCAGCAGCTGGGTGTCCAGTCGCTGTCGATCGCCAACTCCGGACCGCAGGCGATCCTGTCGCTGTTCGGGTAGAGCTGACCGGGCGCCGGGTAGCTATCGCCCGGCGCGGCGGCGTCATTTTTTGTCCCATGGCCGGTGCCGCACCGAATCGCGGCGCCGGGCCCGGCAAAAGCTACCCAGAAAACGGCAAGTTTTTCCTACCCGGCAACTTCTGCCGGGCGGAAAACGCAGGGTTACCGCGAATTAACTAACGAAAAGACATTGCTGCAACCGTTTAGACGGGGGCGGCGGAGAGGCCGAATGGCACATCGCTTGCTGTTCTAGGCGTGGGCGCAATACGCGCCGATCCGCAGAAGCGGGTGGACCCTAGAACGGAGTGAGTAATGGCTCTTTCAGTCAACACCAACATGGGCGCCATGGTGGCGCTCCAGAACCTCAACAAAACCAACAATATGTTGGAGAAGACGCAGCTTTCGATCACCACTGGCCTGCGGGTCAACGGTCCGAAAGACGATGCGTCGACCTTCGCTATTGCCCAGACCATGCGCGGCGACATCGCCGGTATGGGCGCGGTCAAGACGGCGCTGGCCAACGGCGATGCGACGGTGAACGTCGCCATCGAAGCGGGTCAGTCGATTGCCGATCTGTTGACCGAGATGAAGGCGAAGGTGGTCCAGGCCAACCAGGCCGGCCTCGACACGGCGTCGCGTACGGCGCTGAA